>Ga0207655_1000002_pt1 | contig 1148694 bp, 1022 predicted proteins | sample KBSM44metaG_FD_184398 | JGI IMG/M metagenome (GOLD analysis project Ga0207655, IMG submission 184398) | Miscanthus rhizosphere microbial communities from Kellogg Biological Station, Michigan, USA - KBS M4-4 metaG (SPAdes) (version 2) | ecosystem: Host-associated > Plants > Roots >...
TTTGCCTGGCGGCTTTAGCGCGGTGGTCCCACCTGACCCCATGCCGAACTCAGAAGTGAAACGCCGTAGCGCCGATGGTAGTGTGGGGTCTCCCCATGTGAGAGTAGGGAACTGCCAGGCATCAAATAAAATGAAAGGCCCAGTCGAAAGACTGGGCCTTTTGTTTTACGTGTTGTTTGTCGGTGAGCGCTCTCCTGAGTAGGACAAATTCGCCGGGAGCGGATTTGCACTGCACGGAGTGCTGCCCGCAGGGTGCCGGGCAGGAAGCCCGGCATACAACTGCCAGGCATCAAATAGAAGAACCCCGTACCGAAAGGTGCGGGGTTTTTTGCTTTGTGCGCGTAACACATGCCGGCTGGCAGCTTCACCCTGGCGGGCCTACAATTGTTAAAACCATTTTAACAACGGTGCCGCTTTGACACGCCCATTTGATTATCAACAAGATTTTGCCAGCATCAACTTCCGTGACCATCCTGAGCTCTACCAGGTTGGGCGAGGAGAACAAGGTGTGCTGATGGTTGAGCCTTACAAAAGTGAAATCCTTCCGCACTGGCGCTTCAAAAATGCAGACGCTGCAGCGCGCTCGGCAAAAGAGATATATGCCCTGTTTGAAGAATATCGCCAGCAAAACGACTTTGTAGGCATGGATATGGCAAGGAAATTCATACAGATGGGATATACGCGTGCCCGACGATACGCCAATCATAAAAGTGGGAAAAAGTACGATCGGGATCGTAAGGTCAAACCTCCCGAACGCGATCCGGTAAAAGCAGAAGCTGCTGCGGTATTTAAAGAGTGGTGGGATAAAATCCGCGCGGATAATGATTATCTGCGTAGAAAAAAAGCGCATCAGCGCGAGTGGGGTTAATTAATATGCCCGCTTATAATTCAATACCCGATCGACTTCACAAAATGAAATGAAACACATTTGAAACATTTTATTTACCTAACGATTCATTTTAAATCCGGTTTTACTGTGGGAGGGCAATGGCCCGCAATGTGAGACAGGGGATTTAAAATGACAGAAACCGTAGCAAGTACAGATACGGAAAACACAAACTTAACAGGTAAGGACACTCGCCGAAGAGTTTGGGCAATCGTTGGGGCATCATCGGGAAACCTTGTAGAGTGGTTTGATTTTTACGTCTATTCATTCTGTTCGCTCTATTTTGCGCATATCTTTTTTCCATCCGGTAATACCACAACACAGCTTCTACAAACCGCAGGCGTATTTGCCGCCGGGTTCCTGATGCGTCCTATTGGCGGTTGGCTGTTCGGTAGAATCGCTGACAGAAGAGGGCGCAAGACCTCAATGCTCATATCCGTTTGCATGATGTGCGTCGGCTCGCTGGTGATCGCCTGCTTGCCGGGGTATGAGGTAATCGGAACATGGGCGCCGGCGCTGCTATTGCTGGCTCGTCTGTTCCAGGGCCTCTCCGTTGGGGGCGAGTACGGCACCAGCGCGACATACATGAGTGAAGTGGCGGTTGAGGGGCGAAAAGGCTTTTATGCATCATTCCAGTATGTAACGCTAATAGGCGGGCAACTGCTTGCTTTGCTGGTTGTCGTGATCCTTCAACAAATTCTTAGCGATGAAGACTTACGCGCCTGGGGCTGGCGTATCCCGTTCGCAATGGGCGCTGCTCTGGCTGTTGTGGCTCTGTGGCTGCGCCGCCAGTTAGATGAAACATCTCAACAGGAGGTCAGGTCGCTGAAGGAGGCGGGCTCCATGAAAGGGCTTTGGCGAAACCGTAAAGCTTTTTTGATGGTTTTAGGTTTTACCGCTGCGGGGTCGCTGAGCTTTTATACCTTCACCACCTATATGCAAAAATATCTGGTTAATACGACCGGGATGCACGCCAATGTTGCAAGCGTGGTCATGACGGTTGCGCTGCTGGTGTTTATGTTGATTCAGCCCATCATCGGTGCTCTGTCGGACAAAATTGGTCGCCGCAACTCAATGCTGATTTTTGGTGGTTTGCTCACTCTGGGTACCGTTCCGCTGTTAACCGCGCTGCAGCATACCACCTCGCCTTATGCTGCCTTCGGCTTAATCATGGTGGCACTCGTTATAATCAGCTTTTACACGGCAATCAGCGGTATTTTAAAAGCGGAGATGTTCCCGGCGCAGGTACGCGCTCTGGGGGTTGGGCTTTCTTATGCGGTGGCTAATGCACTTTTCGGCGGGTCTGCTGAATACGTTGCGCTGTCCCTTAAATCCTGGGGAAGTGAAAACACGTTCTTCTGGTACGTCACCGTGATGGGGGCACTGGCATTTGTTGTGTCTCTGATGCTGCATCGCAAAGGAAAGGGCATTCGCCTTTAATAATGCGCCATCTGCCACACGGCATAGCCGGTCGTTGCGCCGGCTACATCCCAGGCAAAATCCTTCCAGCTCCAGCCGCTTCCCGCAGGGCGGCTGTCCCACAATTCTTTAGATGCGCCCAGGCTTACTGAGAACATCAGGCCGATAGCCGCGCTTCGATCCCGACTGTATCCCTGATGCTGCGCATACTCATTACCCGCAGCGGACAACATGGCAGAAGCGATAAAGTGTTGGGCTTTATCCTGACCCGACCAGCTATCGTTTGCCATATGGCTGCAGCCGGTGAGGGCAAGCGTGGTGAGGAGGAGAGGGATGCGCATCGAAGGGCTCCATAAAAAAAGCCCCGTCGATGACAGGGCCTGTGCATTACAGAATACGGCTGATAAGGCGGTCAATACGGATCCGACGTAAACGACGAATGAGCTTGCGGACCTTAACCGGATAATCGGCAATGCTTTGCAGATCGCGGTAATGACGAACCACCGTCGTATGCGTGCGGATGAGTTCCAGCTCGCGATCGCGTTTTGCGGCCAGCTCATGCTGCGGATCGTGGATCAAAATGGCGTTTTCCAGATCCAGGCGCCAGGCTCGCGGGTTCAGGTTATTACCGGTCAGCAGCATCCATTCATCATCAACCCACATACCTTTGAGATGGTAAGTATTGTCTTCATCTTTCCACAGACGCACGACCAGCTGATCGGTGTTCACGTAGTACTGTAAACGACTCAGGAAGCGGCGCAGGTTGATCTCATAAAGATAAGGGAGTGCGCCGATGATCTTGAAAGGCTGGTCTTCCGGGATGAAAAAGTCGTTTGCCGTTTTATCCCCTACGATGATTTCGACCTTCTTGCCGTCACGCAGCAGCTGGATGATGTTACGCACCAGTATGGCGGGTAGGTTGAAGTACGGAGTGCAAATCGTGAGCTTCTGCTCAGCACAGGGCATCAGATGGTAGATGGTTTTATTTAGCAGACTTGATTTACCTAAACCAACCAGCGGGGTAACGGATAATTCTTCGTTATTGGCATCGCCCTGGAAATGATAGACCGCGTCGCGCAGTTCCTGACGGAAAGAGCGAATGTCGTTTTTGATTTCAGGACTTTTGGGGCGATTAGGACCGTCAAGACGGTTTACACCACGACCATGAACCAGGTTCTTATCGACCCAGTTAAACATAATGTCTGCCATCTGCGGATTACGAATGAGATGGTAGCGGTCATAGCGATACTTATCGAGCTGATGCAGGTAAACGTCATTCAGGCTCGCGCCGCTGTACAGGACGCTGTCATCGATGATGAAGCCTTTAAAGTGCAGTACACCGAGTGCTTCGCGCGTATTAACCGGTACGCCATAAACAGGCACGTCAACGCCAGGATTTTCCTGCGCCGTGCGGCAGTACCAGTCTGCGTTTGTATTAGATGCGGCTGCGCCAATGCGGCCGCGCTGGCCGCGGTGCCAGTCAACCAGCACGCGAACATCCAGCTCGGGACGAAGACGTTTGGCTTCATAGAGCGCGTTCAGGATCCCGCGCCCACCTTCATCTTGTTCGAGATAGAGTGCCACAATGCAGATGCGTCGCGTGGCGCTGGCAATCTTTTCCAGAAGCGTTTCCCGAAAATGAGCGGGAGCGTAAAAGAACTCTACATCATCAACTGACTGAGAAATCTTCGGTAGTTGAGCAAGGTGTTGTTGATGTTTATTGCGCTTAAATTTTGACAACATCACAGTGCGTTTCTTCTCTGTTCATTGAAGGGTTGTCTGTACTATGCAAACAACATAAGCGGACAATGATAACCCAGTGCCGAGCAAAGTGGGTAACATTTCCAGTAGCTTACTCTTGCTTATCGGTTGATATCAGGCTGAGAGACAAGGAAACAATCCCTTCATCCAGCTGGATATCAACGTCAAAACCAAGTTTTCGCGCCAGTGTTATCATGCCTCGATTGTTGGGCATAGTAATGCCATTCAGGCGTAACAATCCGTGATCGCGCGTATAGCTGATGAGTTTTTCCAGCAATCGCCGGCCCAGGCCCAGTCCTTTCAGATCGGAACGCACCAGCACGGCAAACTCTGCGTCCACGTTATCCGGATCGGAGATAGCACGCGTCACCCCGAGGATCTCATCACCCTGAGCGGTATGACGCACGGCAACAAACGCCATTTCTCGATCGTAGTCGATCTGGGTCATATTGGCTAAATCATCATGGGTAAATTCGTTGATTTCGCTAAAGTAGCGATAATAGAGATCTTCTTTGGTGACCAGGGAGATAAACTGCCGCAGCTGAGGTTCATCTTCAGGCAATATAGGGCGAAAAAGCGCCCGCTCACCGTTCTTCATCTCGACCCACTCTTCAAGCTGAAGAGGGTATGGACGTATCGCGAGGCGGCTCTCCCTGTCCCCTTCGAATGACGCAATATCCATCGTCACGTCCAGAGCGGTGAACTCATTGCCGGAAGCGAGCAGGGGATGAATATCCAGCCGCTGGATCTCAGCGCAATCAACAATCAGGTTAGACACCTGGACAAGGAACTGGCTTAACCCGGCAATATCAAGCGGGCGCAATGCGCTTCGGCCACGAATTTTCTTACTCTTAATCGCCTGAATAACCAGATAGCGTGCCAGGTTCATGTTCAGCGGAGGCAGCGCGACGACGGCCTGTTCCTCAGGGCGCCATTCCACACCGCCTTCTCCAAGCATGATGAGCGGGCCAAAGACCGGGTCATGTTCAACTACCACCCGCAGCTCCTGCGCGCCCGCACGATTAGCCATGCTTTGTACCAGCAGCCCGTGGATCCTGGCCTGAGGCCAGGTCATTTTAACGCGATCGATAATGGCATCAGCTGCTTGCTGGACTTCCGTCGCGGTACGTAGATACAGCATCACGCCCTGTACGTCTGACTTATGCGGGATATCCGGAGAGCGAAGCTTCAGCGCAACCGGATAGCCGATTTGCTCGGCGATATGCACCGCCTCGGCGCTGTCGCTGGCAATCCAGGTGGGCAAGGTTTGCATTCCGTAGCTGCCTAGAATGGGCTGCACTTCATGAGTATCCAGCGACGTCGCGCCTTCATCGATAGCCTGCTGCAAAAGCCTGTGAACATCTGCTGAATTGGCGGTCAAGTTACCCGGCAGGGCCGGTGTCTCACGAAGCTGCTTCTGATTACGACGATACTCCACCATATGCATAAAAGCAGTAATTGTGCCCTCGGGCGTGCGATACGTTGGCAGCCCCGCTTCGCTAAACAGGCGACGAGCCTCCAGAGAGGAATACTCGCCGCACCAGTTGGTTAAAAGCGTGACGTATTTTCCGCGCGGATGGTTTTTCACTGCTTCAATAAGGTCTCGCGCACTTTCACTGCCCGGTGCCACCGCGCTCGGCGAGTGAATGATCATCAGCGCATCGAAATCCTGGCTGTCCAGTAAAATAGTGATGGCCTTAATGTAGCGATCGCTGCTGGCATCGTCGCGTAAATCGAGTGGATTACCCGGCGACACGCTGTCTGGCAAAGCATCGTGCAGGCGCTGGAGCGTCTCTTCGCCCAGCGTTGCCAGCTTGCCATTGCGTAGCCAAAGCTCATCCAGCGCCAGCGCGGCAGGCGCAGCCCCGTTGCTGACAATCATTAACTTCTCGCCGCGTAGCGGCCGCATATGGCTTAGCGTCTCGACGGCGGAAAAAAGCTCGTGCGTATCCTGTACCCGCAGCAGGCCCGCACGCTGGATGGCGGCATCCCAGGCGGGGTCCATGCCGGAATGTGAGTGCAGCAAACGCTGTGCCGCAGGACTTCGCCCACTTTTGATCACCAGAATGGGTTTATTGCGGGATGCGCTGCGCGCAGCCGACACAAAGCGGCGGGCATCGCTTATATGCTCAAGATAAAGAAGGATGGCACTGGTTTTGCTGTCTCTTGCCAGGAAGTCCAGCAGTTCATCAACGTCGATATCCAGGCTGTCGCCCAGTGCGATGAAGTAGGAGAAACCCATTTCTCGCTGCTGGGCCCAGTCGAGGATAGTGTTCGATACGGCTGCGGACTGAGAAATAAACGCCAGCTTGCCCTTACGAATAGGAACGGGAGAAAAACTGGCATTCAGCCCCTGCCAGGGGGCAAGGAGGCCCAGACTGTTTGGGCCAAGAATGCGCATTTGATAACGGCTGGCACACGCGAGCAGCTCGGTCTGCTGTTCAGGAGGCGATGAGAGAATTATGCAGGTTTTACACCCCTTCTCGCCAAGCGATCCGAGCAGTTCAAGATTGCGTTTCGCATGTGTACAGAGTACGGCAAGGTCGGGAACGAAAGGCAGACTCTGAACATTCGGCCACGCAAGCACACCCTGGACGGCTTTATAAGCCGGCGTAACGGGCATGACAGGGCCATTAAATCCGCCGGCCAGCAGGTTGCGCATCATCAGATAACCGGCGCGATCGGGTTTCATTGATGCGCCAATAACGGCAATAGATTTAGGACGTAGTAGCGCTTCTAACCCTCGCTGGCTCATGCAGGCCTCCTGTGAATGCAAGCGACCTGATGATTTTAAACGCTTTCTGCCTCCGTTGCTGTGACGCTGGCCTTATGAACGGTTTTTCCCGCCAGGTAGCGCTCGCGAAAACAGGTGAAATGGTTACCAAGGGCGCTGGCAGCAACGGTATCTCCCGCCAAATCCAGAAGCGCAATCGCCACTTCAGCCGTGCAGTATTGGCCGTCAGCGTGGGCTTCGCGCAGTTGATAGGCCGAAACGCGCGATAAATCAACGGAAATGACGGGTAGGGCATCAAGATAAGGACTTTTACGGAACATTTTTCGCGCTTCGGTCCAGGTGCCGTCAAGCATAATAAACAGCGGCGGCTTGCCGGATGGCGGAGTGGAGAGGACCTGACGCTGCTCCCCGGCGTAGGAGGCGGGGAAAACGACCATGGGCTGATAGTCCGGGTTTGCAACCAGGTCGAGCAGCGCTTGCGGCGGCTCGGTCCGCGACCACTGAAACGCGGCGGTGTCGGGCAGAATATCGGCGATAAGACGCCCCGTATTGCTCGGCTTCATCGGTTCGGTGTCAAACATGACCAGACAAAAGCGGCTTTCCGCAGTGCTCGGCGTCAGCGTCTCGCACAGGCAAACTTTCAGCGGCAGCAGGCAGCGCTGGCAGCGGCGGATACGGTTGCCACGGGCAAGGAACGGGCGGGTCGCGCGCGCAAGGCGTTCGGCGCGTAATTGAAGTACAGCGTTATCAGTCATGGGCGAAGTGCAGGAAAAACCCTATTTTCGCAGAGGCGAGAACGGGGCACAAGATGCGCCCCGAGAATGTTACAGCGATTCGTTTAACCAGCTATCAAAAGGTGCTTTCGGAACGGCACCGTTGAGCATGTCGATGACCTCACCGTTTTTGAAAATCATGATGGTCGGGATGCTGCGAATGCGAAAACGCGCGCTGAGTTCGCGCTCGGCCTCGGTGTTTACCTTCACGAAGCGCATCTTACCGCTGCGCTCTTCCGCCACATCTTCAAAGATTGGCGCAAAGCTGCGGCATGGGCCACACCACGGTGCCCAGAAATCGACCACCACAGGAAGATCGTCCTTGAGGAGTTTGTCCAGCGTAGCACCGGTTGCGTTAATCACATCGCCTTCAAATAGTTCGTGACCACAACGCCCGCATTTCGCGCCCTCATCAATCCGATCGTCCGGAATGCGATTGAGAGCCTGACAGTTGGCACATACGGTATTCATATCTAACCTCTGATAGAGCCGTGGGACAGCGGGAGAACGCCGATAATGTTTCTAATATGTTACATATTATCAATGAGCCTGTTTGAAACGACAATGCGTTTTATTCAATGAGAACAATAGTCACAGGCTTTTGTACGAAATTATGGCTATGCGCTGGCACATCGGGTAATCTGCGCGCTTCGCGCAGCGCTGGTGGAGAAAAGCATGAACGACGAAATGAAAAACAAAAGCGGCAAGGTCAAAGTGATGTATGTCCGCAGTGATGATGACTCTGATAAACGCACCCAAAATCCGCGTACCGGAAAAGGTGGCGGGCGTCCGGCGTCTTCTCGTGCAGACGGTGGCCGTCGCCCCGCCCGCGATGACAAAAATTCCCGCGGTGATGACCGCAAGCGTGACGATCGCAAACGCGATGACCGTCCGCGTTCCGATCGCCCACGTAGTGACCGTCCACGCGACGATCGTCCGCGTGATGACTTCTCACGTGATAACGCCTCACCGTGGCGTACCGTTTCTCGCGCCCCTGGCGAAGAGGCACCTGAAAAGGCCGATCACGGCGGTATCAGCGGTAAAAGCTTTATCGATCCGGAAGTGTTGCGCCGTCAGCGTGCTGAAGAGACCCGCGTTTACGGTGAGAACGCCTGCCAGGCCCTGTTCCTGAGCCGACCAGAGTGCATCGTCCGCGCCTGGTTTATCCAGAGCGTGACCCCACGCTTCAAAGAAGCGCTGCGCTGGATGGCCGCGAACCGTAAAGCCTACCATGTGGTGGATGATGCCGAGCTGACGAAAGCCTCCGGTACCGAACACCACGGCGGCGTCTGCTTCCTGATCAAAAAACGTAACGGCACCACCGTTCAGCAGTGGGTAAGTCAGGCGGAAGCCGATGACTGCGTGCTGGCGCTGGAAGATGTGGGCAACCCGCATAACCTGGGCGCAATGATGCGCAGCTGCGCGCACTTTGGCGTGAAAGGCGTGCTGTTGCAGGATGCTGCACTGCTGGAATCCGGTGCGGCTATCCGTACTGCTGAAGGCGGAGCTGAGCATGTTCAGCCGATCACCGGCGATAGCGTTCTGGATGCCATCGAGCAGTTCCGTAAAGCGGGCTACTCCATTGTGACCACTTCCAGCCATGCTGGTACGCCGCTGTTTAAAGCGACGCTGCCACGTAAAATGGTGCTGGTCCTGGGCCAGGAGCGTGATGGTCTGTCTGATGCTGCGCTGTCCAGCGCCGATCTGAGCGTCTCTATCGACGGCACAGGCAATGTAGAAAGCCTGAACGTTTCCGTTGCAACCGGCGTGCTGCTGGCTGAATGGTGGCGTCAGAATAAGGCATAAGCCTTTTATGTGCCGGGCCTGACCCGGCACATTCACATCCTACTCGCTCTCTGCCGGTAACACTGGCATCCAGTCAATTGGCGTTTCGCCACGTTTTTCCAGCCATTCATTTGCCAGAACAAAGTGATTACTGCCAAAGAACCCGCGATGAGCAGACAGCGGCGACGGGTGCGGTGCTTTCAGCACGTGATGACGCTGCCGGTCGATAATCGCGCCTTTCTTCTGCGCGTGCGATCCCCAGAGCAAAAACACGACGCCTTCGCGATGCTCGTTGATCAGGCTGATGACTTTGTCCGTGAAGGTTTCCCAGCCGAGGCTGGCATGGGAATGTGCCTGGCCGGCGCGTACGGTCAGGACGGTGTTGAGTAACAGCACCCCCTGACGAGCCCAGCTTTCCAGATAACCGTGCTTAGGGCGCGTGAATCCTGGAAGTGTGCCCTCAAGCTCTTTATACATGTTCAGCAGAGAAGGGGGGATGGCGACGCCCGGAAGCACGGAAAACGCCAGTCCATGCGCCTGACCCGGCCCGTGGTAGGGATCCTGACCGAGAATCACCACTTTTACATCGTTGAGTTCGGTGTAGCGAAAAGCGTTGAACACATCTTTCTGCGGCGGATAAATCGTCTGGCCAGATTGCCGTTCGGCCGCAACCGTTGTAAGAGTATTAATAAAGTAAGGCTGCTGTTTCTCTTCTGCCAGCACATCATGCCACGTTAAGGGGGTCGTCATCTCGCTCTCCTGCGAATCTCAATCTGCGTCTAGCTTAACCGCTAAACCCCGGGCGGCAAAATTCCCTGCGGAAATTTCCGCTAAGCCCTTAAATTTTATTTGATAATGTGCAGATTGGGTTGAAATAAGGAAAGGCTGGAATTGATCTAAAACAATAAAATCAAACCACACTCTTTGTGTGGTTGGTGTTTTTGTTGATTTAAATCAATAAATCATGGGTGGCTGGGTGATATATATACATGCAAGAAACAATGGTTTTACCAATTGGCCGCATGAGGCCGACACCAGTTAATGTAGCCTAAGGGAGGCATCACATGATTACGGGTATCCAGATTACTAAAGCTGCAAATGACGATCTACTCAACTCTTTCTGGCTGCTGGACAGCGAGAAAGGCGAAGCGCGCTGTGTAGTAGCAAAAGCGGGTTTTGCTGAAGATGAAATCGTTCCGGTAAATAAACTGGGCGAAATCGAGTACCGCGAAGTTCCAATGGAAGTGCAGCCGGAAGTCCGCGTGGAAGGTGGTCAGCACCTGAACGTTAACGTTCTGCGCCGCGAAACACTGATGGATGCTGTTGAACACCCGGAAAAATATCCGCAGCTGACCATTCGCGTTTCAGGCTATGCGGTGCGTTTCAACTCGCTGACACCAGAACAGCAGCGTGATGTTATCGCGCGTACCTTTACTGAAAGCCTGTAAGGGTTATCGCCACGGGGGTGGCATAAAAAAGCCGGGGAATTCCCCGGCTTTTTTTTACTCTTCTGTTTGCGAGTCAGGCGTAGAAGTACTCGGCTTACGGCGCTTGCCAACGTTTTTGGTGTCGCGGTGGCGTTGCTTAACGCGCGGCTTCTCTTTTTCTTTCTCTTTTCTCTCTGCACGTTTCGCGAGCGCTTTCTTGGACGGCTTGCCCGTCATTTTTTCACTCGGCGCACGGGTAGTCGGGCGAAGCTCATCAATGACGCGAGCCTTCAGCGGCTCATCAACGTAGCGACCAATTTTCTGCAGCAGCAGATAGTCATGGGCCTCGACGAGAGAAATCGCAATACCCTTGCGACCCGCACGACCGGTACGGCCAATACGGTGCAGATAGGTATCACCGCTGCGCGGCATATCGAAGTTAATGACATGGCTTACGTCAGGGATGTCGATCCCGCGCGCCGCGACGTCGGTCGCGACCAGCACGTTCACCCGGCCATCGGTCAGACGCTTAATGCCTTCGGTACGCTTAGCCTGAGCCATCTCGCCTTCGAGATAACAGTTGTTGATCCCCGCAGAACGCAGCAATCCCGCCAGCTCATGTACGCGCTCACGCTTACGCACAAACACGATGGTGCGGGTCACGTCTTCCTGCTGCAGCAGGTGTTTCAGTATCTCAACCTTGTGCTCAAGGTTATCCGCGCGGTAATACCACTGGTGGATCTTCTTACGTTCACGCGTGGACGGCGTGGCAGACACCTCGACCGGATCTTCCAGCAGACGTTCTGCGAAATCTTTAATCGCATCCCCTTCCAGGGTCGCAGAGAACAGCATCGTCTGGTTGCGCCAGCGCGTTTCACCCGCAATGTGCTCGATATCCTGCGCAAAGCCCATGTCGAGCATACGGTCGGCTTCGTCGAGGATCAGCGTTTCAACCGCGCGGCAGTCGAAGTTCTCTTCTTTAATGTACTGCAGCAGACGACCCGTCGTCGCAACGACGATGTCCTGGTTTTCGCTGAACACTTCGGCGTGGTTCATGTACGCAACACCGCCCGTGATGGTGGCGATATCCAGATGGGTATTCGCCGCAAGTTCACGCGCATGTTCGGCAACCTGCATCGCCAGCTCGCGCGTCGGCGTAAGGATCAAAACGCGCGGCGGGCCTGATTTTTTACGTGGGAAATCGAGCAGATGCTGCAAGACAGGCAGCAAGTAGGCTGCTGTTTTCCCCGTGCCGGTTGGCGCAGAACCGAGCACATCGCGGCCCTCAAGCGCAGGCGAAATGGCCGCGGCCTGAATGGCGGTCGGGCGTGTAAAGCCTTTGCTCTCTAGTGCTTTGAGCAGGCTTTCATCGAGTTCAAGTTCGGAAAAAGTCGTTACAGTCATGTTCTACCTCTGTGTGGGGCGCTGATTATAGACGTTACGGCTGTAATCTTCATCTGTTTGTATGGATATCGCTTTTCGACCACCTCGCTTTCCCCTATGCTACTCCAGTTTCACTTAGAAGGTTGCCCCGACATGTCTCAACTCAAAGCGCAGCTGCGCCGCGATGGCTTTACGTTTAAACAATTTTTTGTGGCTCACGATCGCTGTGCGATGAAAGTCGGTACCGACGGTATTTTACTGGGAGCCTGGGCACCTGTCGCAGGCGTTAAGCGTATTCTGGACATTGGCACGGGAAGCGGGCTGTTGGCATTAATGCTGGCGCAGCGCACGGAAGAACATGTCACCATTGATGCCGTCGAACTGGATGCGCAGGCGGCCGAGCAGGCAACTGAAAATGCAGCAGAATCTCCGTGGGCGGCCCGAATCAAAATAAAATGTGCGGATGTGCTGGCCTGGGCGCCCGATCAAACCGCACGTTACGATCTGATCGTCAGCAACCCACCGTACTACGAGCCCGGCGTTGAGTGCGGCACGCCTGAACGTGAACAGGCACGCTATACCCGCTCGCTGGACCATAAATCGCTGTTAACCAGTGCGGCAGAGTTGATCTCAGAAGAGGGATATTTCTGCGTGGTGCTGCCAGAAAGTACCGGAAATACATTTATCGAGATTGCCCGGAACATTGGCTGGAATTTACGTCTGCGTACCGATATTTCAGATACCGAAGGGCGCTTGCCGCACCGCGTGCTATTGGCACTCTCACCGAAAGAAGGGGAGTGTTTCAATGACAGAATGGTCATCCGTGGGCCAGACCAGCGTTACTCCGAAGATTACACCGCTCTGACCCAGGCATTTTATCTGTTTATGTAAGCCTGCGGGGACAACACCGACGGGCCGGATTCAGCCAGCTGGTCGGGGTAGTCCAGCGTATAGTGCAGGCCGCGGCTCTCTTTACGCATCATCGCGCAGCGCACGATAAGCTCAGCAACCTGCACCAGGTTTCGCAGCTCCAGCAGGTTATTGGACACGCGGAAGTTGGCGTAATATTCATCAATCTCTTGCTGCAGCATCGTAATGCGCCGCAGGGCGCGCTCAAGGCGCCTGGTGGTTCGCACAATTCCCACGTAGTCCCACATGAACAACCGAAGTTCATGCCAGTTGTGCTGAATGACGACCAGCTCATCCGGGTTCTCAACGCGGCTTTCATCCCAGCCCGGTAGACGTTCAGACTGACGGGCGTAAGGCATGCGTCTGGTAATGTCTTCCGCCGCTGACCAGCCGTATACCAGGCATTCCAGCAGTGAATTGGACGCCATGCGGTTCGCACCGTGCAGGCCGGTATAACTCACCTCGCCGATGGCATAAAGCCCATCCACGTCGGTACGCCCGTGGTCATCCACCATTACGCCACCGCAGGTATAGTGGGCGGCAGGGACTATCGGCACCGGTTCGCGCGTCAGATCGATACCCAGACCCAGCAGCTTTTCATAAATCATCGGGAAATGCTGACGAATAAATTCAGCGGGCTGATGGCTGATATCCAGATACATACAATCCACGCCCAGACGTTTCATCTCATGGTCGATGGCGCGGGCGACGATATCGCGCGGGGCCAGTTCGCCCCTGGCATCAAAGTCAGGCATAAAGCGGGAGCCGTCAGGACGCTTCAGGTAAGCACCTTCTCCGCGCAGGGCTTCCGTCAGCAGGAAGTTACGCGCCTGCGGATGGAACAGGGCCGTTGGATGGAACTGATTGAATTCGAGGTTCGCCACGCGGCAACCGGCGCGCCATGCCATGGCGATCCCGTCGCCGGAGGCAATGTCCGGGTTGGTGGTGTATTGGTACACCTTGGAGGCACCGCCTGTGGCCAGCACGACGGCTTTTGCCCGACAGGTTTCCACCTTTTCTTTGTTACGATTCCAGACCCACGCACCGACCACACGACGCGTGCCGGGCAGACCAATTTTATCGGAGATAATCAGGTCAACCGCATTGCTGCGCTCCAGTACCTGAATATTGGGATGGCTCAGCGCCTTGCTGACCAGGGTGGTTTCAACTTCTCTCCCGGTCGCATCTGCCGCATGCAAGATCCGGCGATGGCTGTGGCCACCTTCACGCGTCAGATGATAGCTCTCTTCACCGTTTGGCTGAGTCTGCGTATCAAACAGCACGCCCTGGTCGATAAGCCACTGTACGCAGTGCCGGGCGTTACTGGCGACAAACTCCGCGGCGTGCGCATCCACGATCCCGGCACCGGCGATGAGGGTATCTTCGACGTGCGAAGCAATGCTGTCCGTTTCATCAAACACGGCGGCAATACCGCCTTGCGCGTAATAGGTTGAACCCTCGCTCATCGGCCCTTTACTCAGCACGATAACCTTTTGGTGTTCGGCCAGCCGCAGCGCCAGCGAGAGCCCGGCAGCACCGCTGCCGACGATCAGTACATCACAATGAAGTTCTGGAGTTGTGTTCATGTTGGCTTGTTTAATTTACTAAACACGGTCTGGCGAGAATAGCACCTGAATGCGAGATATCGCACGTTTTTTTTAACCAGCGTTACAATGACTAAACGGTTAGCGCGGGATTAAAAAGCGGTAAATGAACGAAAATATTTTGCGAAGCAGATCGTTAGCGTCAGATTTTGTGGTGAAATAAAGCCCGTGTTGCGTTACTCTTCTGACAGTAAAGTTGATGTTTCTTGTCAGAAAGTGGGTACGTATCGTGAACAGACTTATAATGAGAGAAAATGAACGGTCTGCGGCGCGATGAACAAAAACAAAGGCGTGACGGAACTTATTGAAGAACAGACGCTCTAACTCGGTGCTTGCTCAAAGTGCAGTGCTTATAGAGTGGCGTTTCGACAACGCGTGGAATTTAGGTTTGGGGAGACATTACCTCGGATGAGCGAGCAGTTAACGGACCAGGTCCTGGTTGAACGGGTCCAGAAGGGAGATCAGAAAGCTTTTAACCTACTGGTGGTGCGCTACCAGCATAAGGTGGCGAGTCTGGTTTCTCGATATGTACCGTCAGGAGACGTTCCTGATGTAGTACAAGAGTCTTTCATAAAGGCCTATCGCGCGCTGGATTCTTTCCGGGGGGATAGTGCTTTTTACACCTGGCTGTATCGTATTGCAGTCAATACGGCCAAGAATTATCTGGTTGCTCAGGGTCGTCGTCCGCCGTCTAGTGATGTGGACGCAATCGACGCCGAAAACTTTGAAAGCGGCGGCGCGTTGAAAGAAATTTCGAACCCTGAGAACTTAATGTTGTCAGAAGAACTGAGACAAATTGTTTTTCGCACGATCGAGTCGCTCCCGGAAGATTTACGCATGGCAATTACGTTGCGGGAGCTTGATGGTCTAAGCTATGAAGAGATAGCGGCTATCATGGATTGTCCGGTCGGCACGGTACGTTCTCGAATTTTCCGTGCGCGAGAAGCCATTGATAATAAAGTTCAACCGCTTATCAGGCGTTGACGATAGCGGGATACTGGAAAAGGTATTAGGCATGCAGAAAGAAAAACTTTCCGCTTTAATGGATGGTGAAACGCTGGATAGTGAGCTGCTCAACGAGCTGTCTCAATCTCCTGAAATGCAAGAGACCTGGGAGAGCTATCATCTCATCCGTGACACCCTGCGCGGTGATACCGGCGAGCTTCTCCATTTCGATATCTCGGCACGCGTCATGGCGGCCATTGAGAACGAGCCTGTTCATCAGACCACCCCGCTGATTCCTGAAGCTCAGCCCGCACCTCACCAGTGGCAGAAAATGCCGTTCTGGCAAAAAGTGCGTCCGTGGGCCAGCCAGCTTACCCAAATGGGCGTGGCTGCGTGCGTATCGCTTGCAGTTATTGTTGGCGTCCAGCACTATAACACTCAGTCTGAAGTCAATCAGCAGCCTGAAGCGCCGGTGTTTAACACACTGCCGATGATGGGCAAAGCCAGCCCGGTTAGCCTGGGCGTACCGGCAGATGCGTCCGCAAGCGGCGGTCAGCAACAGCAGGTACAGGAGCAGCGCCGTCGCATCAATGCGATGTTGCAGGATTACGAGTTGCAGCGTCGTCTGCACTCTGAACAGCTTCAGTTTGAGCAGGCACAAACCCAGCAGGCTGCTGTACAAGTGCCCGGAAACCAAACTTTAGGAACGCAATCGCAGTAATGAAGCAACTTTGGTTCGCCATGTCTCTGATGGCGGGTAGCCTGTTCTTCTCTGCCAACGCCTCGGCTGATGTTTCATCCGGGGCGTTGTTGCAGCAAATGAATCTGGCCAGCCAGTCACTCAATTACGAGTTGGCATTTATCAGCATCAATAAGCAGGGCGTCGAGTCGTTACGCTATCGCCATGCCCGTCTTGATAACCAGCCGCTCGCCCAGCTTTTACAGATGGATGGCCCGCGTCGGGAAGTCGTCCAGCGTGGGAACGAAATCAGCTATTTCGAGCCTGGCCTTGAGCCTTTCACGCTGAATGGCGATTACATTGTTGATTCCCTGCCGTCGCTTATCTATACCGATTTCAAGCGTCTTGCCCCTTACTACGATTTTATCTCGGTCGGGAAAACGCGCATCGCCGACAGACTGTGTGAAGTCATCCGCGTTGTCGCGCGCGACGGCACGCGCTATAGCTACATCGTCTGGATTGATGCAGAAACCAAGCTGCCTATGCGCGTTGACCTGCTGGACCGTGACGGTGAAACGCTGGAGCAGTTCCGCGTCATCTCCTTTACCGTTAACAGCCAGGTCGGCAACAGTATGCAGAATCTGGCCAAAGCCAGCCTGCCGCCGCTGCTTTCTGTTCCTGCCGGTGATTCAGTAAACTTCAACTGGGTACCGTCCTGGATCCCGCAAGGGTTTAGCGAAGTCTCCAGCAGCCGTCGACAGCTTCCGACCATTGAAACGCCGGTTGAGTCGCGCCTCTATTCAGATGGTTTGTTCAGCTTCTCGGTGAATATCAACCGCGCAACGGCAAACAGCGCCGAGCAAATGCTTCGTACTGGCCGCCGGACGGTGAGCACCACGGTACGCGATAACGCTGAGATCACCATTGTCGGAGAGTTACCGCCGCAAACGGCGAAGCGTATTTCTGACAGCATTAAATTTAAGGCTGCACAATGATTAAAGAGTGGGCCACGGTAGTCTCCTGGCAGGATGGCGTTGCCCTGGTCAGTTGTGACGTTAAAGCATCCTGCAATAGCTGTGCTTCCAGAGCCGGCTGCGGTAGCCGCGTGTTGAACAAGCTGGGGCCGCAAACCTCCCATACTATCGCTGTTCCGAGCGAACAACCGCTGGTGGCTGGGCAGAAGGTCGAGCTGGGCATTGCCGAAGGCAGCCTGCTGACCTCCGCGGTGCTGGTTTATCTCTCTCCGCTGGTGGGGCTGTTTGTCATGGGCGGCCTTTTCCAGATGCTGTTCAATACCGACGCGGCGGCGATGTGTGGGGCTGCACTGGGTGGCGTTGGCGGATTTTGGCTTGCAAAGGGCTTGTCCCCGAGGCTTGCTGCGCGAGAGGAATGGCAACCCGTTATCCTCAGCGTTGCGCTCGGTCCAGACCAGCTTCGTGTGGAAACGCTCTCTTCTGAGGCCCGGTGATCTACCGGGCTTTATCATTATTTACATCTCAAAAAAGAAAACGCCGTTCCTTCGCGCTATGCTTGGCGCTAAGTGCATTTCCAGGTGACGGGGATGTAGTGTAGAATGCTGCGTTTTCGCACTGAAAAACGTCAGGCTAAGAACAGCGGCCTCCAGGAATTCGTAAGGCATAATTATTTAACTATATGAAGAACATACGTAACTTTTCGATCATAGCTCACATTGACCACGGTAAGTCGACGCTGTCTGACCGTATTATCCAGATTTGCGGTGGCCTGTCTGATCGTGAAATGGCAGCCCAGGTTCTGGACTCCATGGACCTGGAACGCGAACGCGGTATTACCATCAAAGCGCAGAGCGTGACGCTCGACTATAAAGCGGCTGATGGTGAAACCTACCAACTGAACTTTATCGACACCCCAGGCCACGTTGACTTCTCCTATGAAGTTTCACGATCGCTGGCGGCCTGTGAAGGCGCGCTGCTGGTGGTGGATGCAGGGCAGGGCGTTGAAGCCCAGACCCTGGCGAACTGCTACACCGCGATGGAAATGGATCTTGAAGTCGTGCCGGTTCTGAACAAAATTGACCTGCCTGCCGCCGATCCTGAGCGCGTAGCGGAAGAGATTGAAGACATCGTCGGCATTGATGCGACCGACGCGGTGCGCTGCTCGGCGAAAACCGGCGTGGGCGTTCCTGATGTGCTGGAACGTCTGGTGCGTGATATTCCGCCACCGGAAGGCGACCCGGATGCACCGCTGCAGGCGCTGATCATCGACTCCTGGTTTGATAACTATCTCGGCGTTGTCTCGCTGGTGCGTATTAAAAACGGCACCATGCGCAAAGGCGACAAAATTAAGGTGATAAGTACCGGTCAGGTTTACAACGCTGATCGCCTGGGCATCTTCACGCCAAAACAGGTTGACCGTACCGAGCTGAAATGCGGCGAGGTAGGCTGGCTGGTCTGCGCCATTAAAGACATCCTCGGCGCACCGGTGGGCGATACCCTGACGCTGGCGCGTAACCCGGCGGACAAAGCGCTGCCAGGCTTCAAAAAAGTGAAGCCGCAGGTTTATGCAGGTCTGTTCCCGGTCAGCTCCGACGACTACGAGAACTTCCGCGATGCGCTCGGCAAGCTGAGCCTGAACGATGCGTCCCTGTTCTACGAGCCAGAAAGCTCAACGGCGCTGGGCTTCGGCTTCCGCTGCGGCTTCCTCGGCCTGCTGCACATGGAGATCATTCAGGAACGTCTGGAGCGTGAATACGATCTGGACCTGATCACCACCGCACCGACCGTAGTCTACGAAGTGGAAACCACCTCGAAAGAGGTTATCTACGTCGATAGCCCGTCCAAGCTTCCGCCGCTGAACAATATTCACGAGCTGCGCGAGCCTATCGCAGAGTGTCACATGCTGCTGCCGCAGGAGTTCCTCGGTAACGTCATCACGCTGTGTATTGAGAAACGTGGCGTCCAGACCAACATGGTTTACCACGGTAACCAGGTGGCGCTGACCTATGAAATCCCGATGGCGGAAGTGGTGCTCGACTTCTTTGACCGTCTGAAGTCTACCTCTCGTGGCTATGCGTCACTGGATTACAACTTCAAGCGCTTCCAGGCGTCCAACATGGTGCGCGTTGACGTGCTGATCAACAGCGAGCGCGTCGATGCGCTGGCGCTGATCACCCACAACGACAATGCGCCGTACCGCGGACGTGAGCTGGTTGAGAAGATGAAAGAGCTGATCCCGCGTCAGCAGTTCGACATCGCGATCCAGGCGGCCATTGGCAACCACATCATCGCGCGTTCTACCGTAAAACAGCTGCGTAAAAACGTTCTGGCGAAATGCTATGGCGGCGACGTCAGCCGTAAGAAAAAGCTGCTCCAGAAGCAGAAAGACGGTAAGAAGCGTATGAAGCAGGTCGGTAACGTTGAACTGCCGCAGGAAGCATTCCTTGCCATCCTTCACGTTGGCAAAGACGGCAAATAACCCTTAAGGAGTTGGCATGGCGAACATGTTTGCCCTGATCCTGGTCATCGCTACCCTGGTAACAGGTCTGCTGTGGTGTCTGGATAAGTTTATCTTCGCCCCGAAACGCCGTGAGCGTCAGGCTGCCGCCCAGGCAGCCACTGGCGATGGGCTGGATGCGAAAACCCTGAAGAAAGTCGGCCCGAAACCGGGCTGGCTGGAGACAGGGGCATCGGTGTTCCCGGTGCTGGCGATCGTGCTGGTGGTGCGTTCGTTTATCTACGAACCGTTCCAGATCCCATCAGGCTCAATGATGCCAACGCTGCTGATTGGCGATTTTATTCTGGTAGAAAAGTTTGCCTACGGCATTAAAGATCCTATCTACCAGAAAACGCTGATCGAAACGGGCCATCCGAAACGTGGCGACATCGTGGTGTTCAAATATCCGGAAGATCCGCGCCTGGACTATATCAAGCGCGCGGTGGGTCTGCCGGGTGATAAAGTGACCTACGATCCGGTATCCAAAGAAGTGACCGTCCAGCCGGGCTGCAGCTCCGGTACGGCATGTGAAAACGCGCTGGCCATCACTTACTCGAACGTTGAGCCGAGTGATTTTGTGCAGACCTTCGCCCGTCGTAACGGCGGTGAAGCGACCAGCGGTTTCTTCCAGGTTCCGAAAAGTGAGACCAAAGAGAACGGCATTCGTCTGGTTGAGCGTAAAGAGACGCTGGGCGATGTGACCCACCGTATTCTGACGGTGCCTATTGCTCAGGATCAGGTCGGGATGTACTACCAGCAGCCAGGGCAGCAGCTTGCGACCTGGATTGTTCCGCCGGGACATTACTTCATGATGGGTGATAACCGCGATAATTCTGCGGACAGCCGTTACTGGGGCTTTGTGCCGGAAGCGAATCTGGTGGGTAAAGCGACCGCGATTTGGATGAGTTTTGAGAAGCAGGAAGGCGAATGGCCGACCGGTGTGCGTCTGAATCGTATTGGTGGGATCCATTAATTCTCACTAAATGAACACGTAGCCGCTTTATTTAGCGGCTACGTGAATTATTTCAGCGATAAATCTCTTCGAACTAACGACATCCCCTGCCGTTGTGTATAGAATATTTCCCCGAAGTTTAAGGTTGGCCCTGCAAGGGTGCCACGGCACACGAAACCGCGTTGGTTTTCTCAGGTCGGTTTCGTGTGCTGCATTTTTGACGCATTCATTTATTGGTATCGCATGAACCCCATCGTAATTAATCGGCTTCAACGGAAGCTGGGCTACACTTTTCAACATCAGGAGTTATTGCAGCAAGCATTAACCCACCGCAGTGCCAGCAGCAAGCACAATGAGCGCCTCGAATTTTTAGGCGACTCTATTTTAAGTTTTGTGATTGCGAATGCGCTTTATCATCGTTTCCCGCGCGTGGACGAAGGTGATATGAGCCGCATGCGCGCCACGCTGGTAAGGGGTAACACCCTGGCGGAAATCGCACGCGAATTTGAACTGGGCGAATGCCTGCGTCTGGGGCCGGGTGAACTGAAAAGCGGCGGCTTCCGTCGTGAATCTATTCTTGCGGACACGGTCGAAGCATTAATCGGTGGCGTGTTCCTGGACAGCGATATCCAGACTGTAGAAAAACTGATCCTGAACTGGTATCAGAGCCGCCTGGACGAAATCAGTCCGGGCGATAAACAAAAAGACCCGAAAACGCGTCTGCAGGAATATCTGCAGGGCCGTCATCTGCCGCTGCCATCTTATCTGGTGGTGCAGGTGCGTGGCGAAGCGCACGATCAGGAATTTACCATCCATTGCCAGGTCAGTGGCCTGAGTGAACCGGTGGTGGGCACAGGTTCTAGCCGTCGTAAGGCGGAACAGGCTGCCGCCGAACAGGCGTTAAAAATGCTGGAGCTGGAATGAGCGAAGAAAAAACCTATTGCGGATTTATTGCCATCGTCGGACGCCCGAACGTTGGCAAATCCACCCTGTTGAATAATCTGCTTGGGCAGAAAATTTCCATCACCTCTCGTAAGGCGCAAACCACGCGTCACCGCATCGTCGGTATCCATACTGAAGGCGCGTATCAGGCGATCTACGTCGATACCCCGGGCCTGCACATGGAAGAGAAGCGTGCCATCAACCGCCTGATGAACAAAGCGGCGAGCAGTTCGATTGGCGACGTAGAGCTGGTGATTTTCGTCGTGGAAGGCACCCGCTGGACGCCGGATGACGAAATGGTGCTGAACAAGCTGCGCGACGGTAAAACGCCGGTGATCCTCGCGGTCAACAAAGTGGACAACGTGCAGGAAAAAGCTGACCTGCTGCCGCACCTGCAGTGGCTGGGCAGCCAGATGAACTTCCTCGACATCGTTCCGCTGTCCGCAGAGACCGGGCTGAACGTGGATACCATCGCGGGCATCGTGCGCAAGCACCTGCCGGAAGCCATTCATCACTTCCCGGAAGACTACATCACCGATCGTTCCCAGCGCTTTATGGCGTCTGAAATCATCCGTGAAAAGCTGATGCGTTTCCTGGGCGCCGAGCTGCCGTACTCCGTGACGGTGGAGATCGAGCGTTTCCAGACCAACGAGCGCGGTGGCTACGATATCAACGGCCTGATCCTCGTTGAGCGTGAAGGGCAGAAGAAGATGGTCATTGGCAACAAAGGTGCCAAGATCAAAACCATCGGTATTGAAGCCCGTAAAGACATGATGGACATGTTTGAAGCGCCGGTGCACCTCGAACTGTGGGTGAAAGTGAAATCTGGCTGGGCCGACGATGAGCGTGCTCTGCGCAGCCTCGGTTACGGCGAAGATCAGTAACTCAAGACGACGAGTATAATGGAAGGTTGGCAGCGTGCCTTCGTTCTCCATAGTCGTCCCTGGAGCGAAACCAGCCTGATGCTGGACGTCTTCACGGAAGAGTCGGGCCGCGTGCGCCTTGTTGCGAAAGGCGCACGTTCCAAACGTTCTAACCTGAAAGGTGCCTTACAGCCTTTCACGCCGCTTCTGGTACGCTTTGGCGGGCGAGGGGAAGTCAAAACCCTGCGCAGCGCTGAAGCCGTCTCTCTGGCGCTTCCTCTTTCTGGCATCACGCTCTACAGCGGTCTATATGTCAACGAGCTTATCTCCCGCGTTCTTGAACATGAGACCCGCTTCTCGGAACTTTTCTTTGATTATCTGCACTGTATCCAGGCTCTTGCTGGCGCAACCGGCACGCCCGAACCCGCGCTGCGCCGCTTTGAACTGGCGCTGCTGGGACACCTGGGTTACGGCGTTGATTTTCTGCACTGCGCGGGGAGCGGCGACGAGGTTGAAGACTCGATGACCTACCGCTATCGCGAAGAGAAAGGCTTTATTGCCAGTATCGTGGTGGACAACAGCACCTTTACCGGACGGCATCTTCGGGCACTGTATGAACGTGAGTTTCCCGACGCCGATACCCTGCGTGCGGCAAAACGCTTTACCCGCATTGCGCTCAAGCCGTATCTTGGTGGCAAGCCCTTAAAGAGCCGCGAATTATTCAGGCAGTTTGTGCCGAAACGTTAACGTTTTACCCCTCACCCCAGCCCTCTCCCGGAGGGAGAAGGGGAAGAGAAATGAACCAAAATACCGAGGATTGTCATGGCTGAATTACTGTTAGGCGTCAACATCGATCACATCGCTACCCTGCGCAATGCGCGCGGTACGGCGTATCCCGATCCGGTTCAGGCGGCGTTTATTGCCGAGCAGGCTGGCGCCGACGGCATTACCGTACACCTGCGTGAAGACCGTCGCCATATCACCGATCGCGACGTTCGTATCCTGCGACAGACTCTGGATACCCGCATGAATCTCGAAATGGCGGTGACCGAAGAGATGCTGACCATAGCCTGCGAGACGAAGCCGCATTTCTGCTGCCTGGTGCCGGAAAAACGTCAGGAAGTGACGACCGAAGGCGGTCTGGACGTAGCGGGGCAGCGCGACAAAATGCGCGATGCGTGCCTGCGCCTTGCCGATGCAGGTATTCTGGTCTCGCTGTTTATCGATGCCGATTTTGATCAGATCAAAGCAGCTGCGGACGTCGGCGCACCGTACATCGAAATTCACACCGGCTGCTATGCCGATGCCAAAAACGACGTCGAGCAGTCGAAAGAGCTGGAGCGTATCGCTAAAGCGGCCACGTATGCGGCAAGCCTGGGTCTGAAGGTCAACGCCGGTCACGGCCTGACCTACCACAACGTCAAAGCCATCGCCGCGCTGCCGGAGATGCACGAGCTGAACATCGGTCACGCCATTATTGGCCGTGCGGTGATGAGTGGCCTGAAAGAGGCGGTATCAGAGATGAAACGCCTGATGCAGGAAGCGCGTCAGTAATGGCCATTCTGGGCTTAGGCACCGATATCGTTGAAATAGCCCGTATCGAAGCGGCGATCGCCCGTAGCGGCGATCGTCTCGCAAGACGCGTGCTGAGCGATAACGAGTGGGCCATCTGGGAAGCGCACCAGCAGCCGGTCCGTTTTCTGGCAAAGCGTTTTGCGGTTAAAGAGGCGGCAGCCAAAGCCTTCGGGACGGGGATCCGTAACGGCCTGGCGTTTAACCAGTTTGAAGTGTTTAACGATGAGCTGGGGAAACCGCGCCTGCGCTTATGGGGCGAGGCGCAAAAGCTGGCAGAGAAGCTAGGAGTGAATCACATGCACGTGACGATAGCGGATGAACGCCGCTATGCCAGCGCCACGGTGATTATCGAAAGTTAAAGTTTGTCTGCGTGATGCATCAGGACAAACTTATCCCACAGCTGCTCTTCGTTCTCGACGTGTGCCGGATCTTTAAGGATTGTATTCGGGATTGGGCACACCTTCTGGCAGGTCGGCGTTTCATAGTGGCCGATGCATTCGGTGCAGCGGTCGCTGTTAATCTCATAAATGCTGTCACCCATCGAAATCGCCTCGTTAGGGCATTCGGGTTCGCACATATCGCAATTGATGCATTTTTTGGTGATTAACAGCGCCATCAGGAAATTCTCAGAACCAACACAAACAGGGCGGGCATTATATGCGCATTCCCTACTCAAACCAATTTTTTTACCAGCTCTTCGCTGTGGCGGATACGTTCCGGCGCGCGTTCCAGATCCTGCTGCACCAGCGCCATAAACAGCAGGTCCGTCAGCATCATCTGTGCGCTGGTTGACGAGATAGCCGCGCTGCGCGTGGCCTGCTCTTCTGCAATGGTATACAAACAGCGCGTGGCCCGCTGCTGCAGGGCATTGGGGGTGAAACCGGTGATCGCCAGAATCTTGCCGCCGACGCGCAGGGCTTCATCCGTGGCCATGTTGATTTCGCGACGTTCGCCCGAATAGGAGATAGGCAGCAGCAGATCGTCAGGATCCATCGCCTGTACGGTCGCGAGCAGGGCGTGCATGTCGTGCTCGGAAATCGCGTTATAGCCAATTTTTGTCAGCTTCCAGCCGAAGTTACGCGCCACTAATCCGGATGCACCTATCCCGGTCAAAATGATACGCCGCGCCCCGCGCAGCATCGCTACGCTCTCGAGCAGCTTCTCCTCGGTATTCACGTCCAGCGTGGCATGCATCGCCGCTACGTTCTCTTTAATGAGCTTTTCGCCCACCAGGCGCATCGGGTCATCGCCGCGAATTTGGTTGTGGACCGGCATCGACTGCGGATTAGGGTTACTCGCCAGCGCTTCACTGAGTGCCAGCTTCAGGGCTGGGAAGCCCTTAAAGCCAATCTTTTGGGCAAATTTCACCACGCTGGACTGGCTCACGCCGGCTTCACTTGCCAGCTGCTGTGAACTGAGGTGACGTGCGCGGTCAGGCTGCGAAAGCAGAAAATCCGCCAGCTTCTTGTCGCTTTGGGCAAAGCCTGCGTAACGCTGGCGAATGCGAATTAAACAGTTCATAGGATCTCCTGGCGAAAATGTGATTACCTGCGCAAATACGGATTTTGCTCGCCTGAATGAATTTTATATTCCACTATGGTGTGATTATTATGAATTAAAAATTCTTGAGGTACAAAAGATGAATCTTGGCTCACTTGTTTCAGAAACGCGCAACCCACAAACCATGGATCTTGACGCGCTCTCCACGCTGGAGTTGGTTAACCGTTTTAATCAACAGGATACGCTGGTCGCGCAGGCAGTGAAAGAGACATTGCCTGAGGTTGCGAAGGCCGTCGATGCGGCAGCGGCCGCGCTGAAGTCCGGCGGGCGCATTATCTATATGGGCGCCGGCACCAGCGGGCGCCTCGGCGTGCTGGATGCCTCTGAATGTCCACCGACCTTCGGCGTGCCGCACGGTCTGGTGGTCGGGTTAATCGCCGGGGGCCCGGGCGCGCTGCTGAAAGCGGTTGAGGGGGCGGAAGACAACAGGCAGCTCGGCGAAGACGATCTTAACGCCCTGAGCCTGACCGCGCAGGATCTGGTCGTCGGGCTGGCGGCATCCGGGCGCACGCCGTACGTCATTGGCGGCCTGGAATATGCGAACCGGACGGGCTGCACCACCGTGGCTATCTCCTGTAACCCCGGCTCGCCGATTGCGCAGGTGGCGGACATTGCCATCTCTCCCGTCGTCGGACCAGAAGCGCTTACCGGCTCCACGCGACTCAAATCCGGAACGGCACAGAAGCTGGTGCTCAATATGATCTCTACCGGGGCGATGGTGAAGTTCGGCAAGGTTTATCAGAACCTGATGGTGGATATGCAGGCTACCAACGTCAAGCTGGTGGACCGGGCCTGCCGCATGGTGGTGGAAGCGACGGGGGCAGGCCGGGAAGAGGCCGAAGCCGCCCTGAAACAGACCGATCATGAAGTTAAGCCAGCCATTCTGATGATTTTAAGCGGTCTGGACGCGGCGGCGGCGAGAGCCAAACTCGATGCGCATCATGGATTCTTACGGGCTGCATTAGAAAACGAATAAGAGGCGTGTATGGAAAAAACAGCAGCGCTCGCCAGCGGCATCCTGCAGGGGATCGGCGGAGAACAAAATATTCAGCGTCTGGAAAACTGCATGACGCGCGTGCGCGTCGAGGTGCATGACGACGAACGGCTCGATCTGGCGCGGCTTAAGCAACTCCCCGGCGTGAGCGGATACGTCAAGCAGGGGCAGCAGCATCAGCTGATTGTCGGGCCCGGTAAAGCGGCGAAGGTCGTCGACGCTATGCGCGCGCTGATGGTGGGAGGAGACGCGACGGCCTCCTTTGACGACGCCGAGCGCACTAAAGCCCAGGCGAAAGCCAAATACAAAGCCCCGATGAGCGACGCGCTGCGGCAGCTGGCGAACGTCTTTATTCCGCTGATCCCGGCGTTTATTGCCTCGGGGCTGATAACCGGGATTATCAACATCCTCAAGCGCCCGGATATTGTCGGGGACTTTGCCACCCACTATCCGAACCTGCTGGGTATTCTCGGGATCTTCGGCAGCGCGGTGTTCGCCATCATGAACATTCTTGTGGGGGTGAACACCGCGAAGGTGTTTGGCGGATCGCTGGCCATGGGCGGCGTAATGGCGGGGATCCTGTCCAGCCCGCAGCTGGCGCAGATTACGCTGTTTGGCGAGGCGCTACAGCCCGGCCGGGGCGGGGTGATTGCGGTGCTGCTGGTGGTCATCCTGATGTGCTGGATTGAAAAACGGCTTCGCGCAGTCCTGCCCGGGTCGATCGAGTTAATTCTTAACCCGCTGCTAACCACGCTGATTACCGGCAGCGTAGCCATTGTGGCGCTGCAGCCGCTGGGCGGTTGGATCTCTGAGGCGATAGCGCACGGCGCGTCTCTGGCTATCGACCGCGGTGGCCTGCTAGTGGGCGCTGTGCTCTCCGGCACCTTCCTGCCGTTAGTGCTGACGGGTCTGCATCAGGGGCTGGTTCCTATCCACGTCGAGCTGGTGCAGGCGCACGGCTATAACGCGCTTCTGCCGATCCTGTCGATGGCGGGCGTAGGGCAGGTCGGTGCGGCTATCGCCGTGCTGATGAAAACCCGCAACGCGCGCCTCAAAAAGGTCATCAAAGGGGCATTGCCTGTCGGATTGCTCGGAATTGGCGAGCCGCTGATTTTTGGCGTTACGCTGCCTTTGGGTAAACCTTTTCTCGCCGCTTGTCTCGGGGGCGCCGTGGGCGGGGCGCTGATCAGCTACTGGAAAGTGGCAACCGTCATCACCTTTGGACTTTCCGGTTTGCCGCTGGCATTAACCATCGTGACCGGAAAAGTCATGCTCTATCTGTTAGGCTATTTAGTAGCGGTGATCGCCGGGTTCCTGTTTACCTGGCTGTTAGGATTCAACGACCCAGAGGAGTAAGGTTTGGCAAATCACGAGCGTCGCGTTGTTTTTTTCGACCTGGATGGAACGCTGCATCAGCAGGATATGTTCGGCACCTTTATGCGCTACCTGCTGCGGCGCCAGCCTCTGAATGCGCTGCTTGTTTTACCGCTCTTACCCGTAATTGGCATCGCGCTGCTGGTCAAAGGCCGTGCAGCGCGCTGGCCAATGAGCCTGCTGCTGTGGGGATGCACCTTTGGCCACAGCGAAGCGCGGCTCAAACAGCTCGAACAGGATTTTGCGCGCTGGTTTCGCGGCCACGTTGCCGCGTTTCCCGTGGTTCAAAACCGCCTGACAAACTACCTTGACGCAAACGATGCCGACATCTGGCTAATTACCGGCTCGCCGCAGTCGCTGGTGGAGCAGGTCTACTTTGATACGCCATGGCTGCCGCGCGTCAATCTTATCGCCACGCAAATCGCGCGCGGCTACGGCGGCTGGGTGCTGACCCTGCGCTGCCTGGGTCATGAAAAGGTCGTCCAGCTGGAGAAACGCATCGGTACGCCGCTGCGCCTGCACAGCGGCTACAGCGACAGCAAGCAGGACAACCCGCTGCTCTACTTTTGCCAGCACCGCTGGCGCGTCACGCCATCGGGCGAACTTCAGCAACTCGAATAGACATACTCATACACTAAATCATTCAAGTTGGATCAAGGCGGCAAGTCTGGGAATCCCCAGGAGCTTACTCAAGTAAGTGACTGGGGTGAGCAGATGCAGCCAACGCAGAGTCGGCTTGAAGGATGACGTGTATATTGAGGGTGTGTATAATGCCGCCCGCTTTCGACTGGAGTATAAATCGTTGTCCAACCCTGAACACAATCACGAATACTGGATGCGCCACGCGCTAACGCTGGCTCAGCGCGCCTGGGATGAGGGCGAAGTGCCCGTAGGTGCCGTGCTGGTTTATAACAACCAGGTGATTGGGGAAGGCTGGAACCGTCCGATTGGCCGCCACGATCCTACCGCGCACGCCGAAATTATGGCGCTTCGCCAGGGCGGACTGGTGCTGCAAAACTATCGCCTGCTCGATACCACCCTGTACGTCACGCTGGAGCCCTGCGTGATGTGTTCGGGGGCGATGGTACATAGCCGAATCGGAACCCTGGTTTTTGGCGCGCGGGATGAAAAAACCGGCGCGGCGGGTTCGCTGATGGACGTGCTCGGCCATCCGGGCATGAACCACCAGGTGCAGACTATCGGTGGGGTACTTGCACCAGAGTGTTCGGGTCTGCTGAGTGACTTCTTTCGAATGCGCCGGCAGCAGAAAAAGCAACAAAAGGCAGAATTGAACCAGCCGGGCGATTAAGTTCGTCCGGAGCAACCACCGGATAGCTCTGCGCAAGCTGTTGCGCCTCTGCCGCCTCTTTTTCCTTCTCACGCAGATAGCCCACCAGGCTAATCTGGTATTTACGAATGTTTTCCACGTAGGCGTAGGCCTCATGCCCGCGCGCATAGCCATAGGTCAGCTTGTTGTACCACGGCTTCTGGCTCAGCAGCGGCAGGCGCTGTTTTACGTCAGACCAGCTGTCCGGGTTACCTTTGGTTTTGGCCGTCAGCGCGCGCGCATCCAGCATGTGTGCATAGCCCATGTTGTAAGCCGCCAGCGCAAACCAGATCCGCTCTTCTTCCGGCACCGTTTCCGGCACCTTCGCCATCATATCCTGCAAATACTGCGCGCCGCCGCTGATGCTCTGTTCCGCATCGGTTCGGTCATTAACGCCCAGGCTCAGCGCGGTATTTTTGGTCAGCATCATCAGGCCACGTACGCCGGTCGGTGAGGTGGCCTGTGCGTCCCAGTGCGACTCCTGATACGAGATGGCCGCCAGCAGCTTCCAGTCAATCTCCTGAGCGTACTTTTCGAATAACGGCTGCAGGTCCGGCAGCACGCTGTCCACGGCGCGCAGGAAGGTGCGGGTATCGACGTAATCAAAATCATCCCCGTGTCCGAGGTATTTTTCTTCAAGACGCGCCAGCGTGCCGTCTTCATTGATGGTGTTATAGAAGTCGAGCATGGCCGCAGAAAGGGTTTGATCGTTGTCGAGCTGGGTAAACCAGGTCACCGGCTGTTCGTCCGTGACGTCCAGCGCCACGGCAATTTCAGGATGAACGCGCTGAAACAGGCTGATCGCCACCGAATCGGCAATGGTGTAGGGCAGTTTTTTGTCTTTTACCTGCTCCAGCAGCTCGGTGGTGCCCAGTTTTGCATCGACTTTCCAGCTGAGGTCGGGATACTTTTTCTCTTTAAGGGCGCGCAGGTCGTCAATGACGACATGGCCAGGAGCAATCGTCAGCTGACGATCGTTAAGGGTGGCAAGCGAGCGCGGGCGCAGGCTGCCGACGCGGTACACCAGCTGCTGCGAAACGGAATAGTAGGTTGGGCCCGGCTGATAGTTCTTACTGCGTTCGCTGTTGTACACCAGCCCGGCCGCCAGGATATCAGCGTCGTCGTTATCCAGGTCATCAAACAGCTGGCTGATGTTCTGTCGTACGGTGACTTTCAGCTTTACGCCAAGGTAGTCAGCAAACTGCTGGGCCAGTTCATAATCCAGACCAATGGTTTTGCCGTTGATGTCGCTGTAGATCAGCGGAGAGGAGAGCGTACTGACGCGCAGCTCCCCCCGCTCCTGAATGGCGGCGATACGGTTTTCGGCTTTGCCGAACCAGGGGATAGAAGGCCAGAGGGCCACTGCCAGCAGCAACGTAACAATGCCGATGAGCAGATAATTAATCTTTAATTTTTTCAATTAGTTAATTCTCTGCGACGCCGGTTGCCTCAGTATGCTGTAGCCATGTTAAGAATAAGGTTTGCCATTGATTGAGCGGCATTTTGCGCAAACTTGCGCCAGTTGGCAACCAATTAGAGAGACAGGTCACATCTATTGTTAAACCTCTGTACTGATTTTATTTCGACGCAAACGGTTTCGTCGGCGCTCAGGATTCACTATAATGACGCCCGTTTTCCCCCCTTGCGCACACTGTAAGCGCCCCGGCGCTTCGAAGACGAGAGACTTATGATGGAAATTCTGCGTGGTTCGCCTGCACTGTCTGCCTTCCGTATTAACAAACTGCTGGCACGTTTTCAGGCAGCCGACCTTCCGGTAAGCAATATTTACGCTGAGTATGTCCATTTTGCTGACCTGAATGCCCCCCTGAATGCAGAGGAGCGCGAACAGCTGGAACGCCTGCTCAAGTACGGCCCAAGCCTGAGCAGCCACACGCCAACCGGCAAACTGATCCTTGCGACGCCGCGTCCGGGTACCATCTCCCCCTGGTCTTCTAAAGCCACCGACATCGCCCACAACTGCGGCCTGAGCCAGATTAACCGTCTGGAACGCGGCGTAGCGTACTACGTTGAAGCCTCTACCCTGAGCGACGCGCAGTGGCAGGCGGTTGCCGCCGAGCTGCACGACCGCATGATGGAGAGCGTGTTCGCCTCTCTTGACGACGCGCAGAAGCTTTTCTCTCACCATCAGCCTGCGCCGGTACAGAGCGTGGACCTGCTGGGGCAGGGCCGTCAGGCGCTGATTGACGCTAACCAGCGTCTCGGCCTAGCGCTGGCGGATGACGAAATTGACTACCTGCAGGACGCGTTCGTTAAGCTGAACCGCAACCCGAACGACATCGAACTCTACATGTTCGCGCAGGCCAACTCCGAGCACTGCCGCCATAAGATTTTCAACGCCGACTGGATTATCGACGGCGAACAGCAGCCGAAGTCGCTGTTCAAAATGATCAAGAACACCATGGAGCAAACCCCTGACCACGTGCTGTCTGCCTATAAGGACAACGCCGCGGTGATGGAAGGTTCCGAGGTGGGCCGCTTCTTCGCCGATCGCGAAGCAGGGCGCTATGACTTCCATCAGGAGCCTGCGCATATCCTGATGAAAGTGGAAACCCACAACCACCCGACGGCGATCTCCCCGTGGCCGGGTGCGGCGACCGGCTCCGGCGGCGAAATCCGCGACGAAGGTGCAACCGGTCGTGGCGCTAAGCCGAAAGCGGGTCTGGTCGGCTTCTCTGTTTCAAACCTGCGTATCCCGGGCTTTGAACAGCCGTGGGAAGAAGACTTCGGCAAGCCAGAACGCATTGTGACCGCGCTGGATATCATGACCGAAGGGCCTTTGGGCGGCGCGGCATTTAACAACGAATTTGGTCGTCCGGCGCTGAACGGTTACTTCCGTACCTACGAAGAGAAAGTGGACAGCCACAACGGCGAAGAGCTGCGCGGCTACCACAAGCCGATCATGCTGGCGGGCGGGATCGGCAACATCCGCGCCGATCACGTGCAGAAAGGCGAGATCGTCGTGGGCGCGAAGCTGATCGTGCTCGGCGGCCCGGCGATGAACATCGGCCTGGGCGGCGGGGCGGCATCTTCAATGGCCTCCGGTCAGTCTGATGCCGATCTCGACTTCGCCTCCGTACAGCGCGATAACCCGGAGATGGAACGCCGCTGTCAGGAAGTGATCGACCGCTGCTGGCAGCTGGGCGATGCCAACCCGATTCTGTTCATCCACGACGTGGGCGCGGGCGGTCTGTCTAACGCCATGCCGGAGCTGGTGAGCGACGGCGGTCGCGGCGGTCGTTTCAACCTGCGCGACATCCTGAACGATGAGCCAGGCATGAGCCCGCTGGAAATCTGGTGTAACGAATCCCAGGAACGTTACGTGATGGCGGTTGCTGCGGATCAGCTGCCGCTGTTTGATGAGCTGTGCCGCCGCGAGCGCGCGCCGTACGCCGTCATCGGTGAAGCGACCGAAGAGCTGCACCTCTCCTTAAGCGACACCCATTTCGACAACCAGCCTATCGACCTGCCGCTGGACGTCCTGCTTGGCAAAACGCCGAAGATGACCCGCGACGTTACAACCCGTAAAGCGGCGGGCAAAGCGCTGGATCGCCAGGGCATTACCGTTGCCGACGCGGTTAACCGCGTGCTGCACCTGCCTGCCGTGGCGGAGAAAACCTTCCTTGTGACCATCGGCGACCGCACCGTGACCGGCATGGTATCGCGCGACCAGATGGTCGGCCCGTGGCAGATCCCGGTGGCGAACTGCGCGGTGACGACCACGAGCCTCGACAGCTACTACGGCGAAGCGATGGCGCTGGGCGAACGCACCCCGGTGGCGCTGCTGGACTTCGCGGCTTCCGCCCGTCTTGCGGTCGGTGAAGCGCTGACCAACATCGCCGCGACGCAGATTGGCGACATCAAACGTATCAAGCTTTCCGCAAACTGGATGGCCGCAGCCGGTCACCCTGGCGAAGATGCTGGCCTGTATGAAGCCGTGAAAGCGGTGGGCGAAGAGCTGTGTCCTGCTCTCGGTCTGACCATTCCGGTGGGTAAAGACTCCATGTCGATGAAAACCCGCTGGCAGGAAGGCAGCGAGCAGCGCGAGATGACCTCTCCGCTGTCGCTGGTGATCACCGCGTTTGCCCGCGTGGAAGACGTGCGTCATACCATCACGCCGCAGCTTTCGACCGAAGATAACGCCCTACTGCTGATTGACCTGGGTAAAGGCCACAACGCGCTGGGCGCCACCGCGCTGGCGCAGGTTTACCGTCAGCTCGGCGACAAGCCGGCCGACGTGCGCGACGTGGCGCAGCTGAAAGGCTTCTACGACGCCATCCAGGCGCTGGTGGCGCAGCGTAAGCTGCTGGCCTACCACGACCGTTCCGATGGCGGCCTGCTGGTGACGCTGGCAGAGATGGCCTTCACCGGCCACTGCGGCGTAGAAGCGAACATTGCTACCCTTGGCGACGACCGTCTGGCCGCACTGTTCAACGAAGAGCTGGGCGCCGTCATTCAGGTACGCGCCGCAGATCGCAACGCGGTGGAAGCTCTCCTGGCGAAGCACGGTCTGGCAGACTGCGTGCATTATCTGGGTAAAGCCGTTCAGGGCGACCGCTTTGTGATTGAAGCAGACGGTCACGCCGTGTTCAGCGAAAGCCGCACCACGCTGCGCATGTGGTGGGCAGAAACCACCTGGCAGATGCAGCGCCTGCGTGACAACCCGGAATGTGCCGACCAGGAGCACAACGCGAAGGCCAACGACAACGATCCTGGCCTGAACGTGAAGCTCTCCTTCGACATCAGCGAAGACGTTGCCGCACCGTACATTGCCACCGGCGCGCGTCCGAAGGTGGCGGTGCTGCGCGAGCAGGGCGTTAACTCCCACGTTGAGATGGCGGCAGCCTTCCACCGCGCGGGCTTTGACGCCATCGACGTCCACATGAGCGACCTGCTGGCAGGACGTAACGGTCTGGAAGATTTCCAGGCGCTGGTGGCGTGCGGCGGTTTCTCCTACGGCGACGTGCTGGGCGCGGGCGAGGGCTGGGCGAAGTCCATCCTGTTCAACAGCCGCGTGCGCGACGAGTTCGAAACCTTCTTCCACCGTCCGCAGACCCTGGCGCTGGGCGTGTGTAACGGCTGTCAGATGATGTCTAACCTGCGCGAACTGATCCCGGGCAGCGAAGCCTGGCCGCGCTTCGTGCGCAACCAGTCCGACCGCTTCGAAGCGCGCTTCAGCCTGGTGGAAGTGACCCAAAGCCCGTCTCTGCTGCTGCAGGGAATGGTCGGTTCACAGATGCCAATCGCCGTTTCCCACGGCGAAGGTCAGGTAGAAGTGCGCGATGCTGCACATCTGGCGCAGCTGGAGAGCAAAGGCCTGGTGGCGCTGCGCTTTGTCGATAACTTTGGCAAGGTGACAGAAACCTACCCGGCTAACCCGAACGGCTCTGTCAACGGTATCACTGCCGTAACCAGCGAAAGCGGCCGTGCGACCATCATGATGCCGCACCCGGAGCGCGTGTTCCGCACCGTGAGCAACTCCTGGCACCCGGAAAACTGGGGCGAGGACAGCCCGTGGATGCGTATCTTCCGCAACGCGCGTAAACAGCTGGGTTAAGCTTTAGCACCCTAACCCTTGTAGGCCCGGTAAGCGTAAGCGCCACCGGGCTTTTTTATGCGTGTCGCAAAATCGCGACAAAGAGGGTATCCGGCTGTCGCTAAATGGAGACATTTAACTCATTGATTTATCTATGACACTAAGGGTTCCCGTTAAGGTGTTGCTTAATAGCGACACTTAGCCTGGAAATCATTCAGCAGATAATTAACAGGTTAAATGGGTAAAAATCATATATTTCAATGTGTTAATAATTTGTTTTGCATTCTGGCACGGCTGTTGCATAATATTAACCAGTGGCTCATTCACCCTCTTATGTCAGCCCCTTCGGGACGCGCTACATAAACTTCGAATGACGCACAAAAAGGTGCCTGCCGTCCAACTACTGATCATAGCGATGCTTTATCAGGCCAGGGCGAAACGTCGAGTAAGGCACCGCCTCATTTCACAACAAAGCCGGGTTTTTACCCGGCTTTGTTGTATCTGCAGGGCAGACTCAGTTACGCTCTCACCAAACCCACATTTAGAGAGTAATGTGTTGAAACGCTGGCCCGCTTTCCCCCGCTCCCTGCGACAGCTCGTTATGATGGCGTTTCTGCTGATTCTGCTGCCCCTGCTGGTTCTGGCGTGGCAGGCCTGGCAAAGCCTGAATGCACTGAGCGCGCAGGCTGCGTTAACGAACCGTACCACGCTCATCGACGCCAGACGCAGCGAAGCGATGACCAACGCCGCGCTGGAGATGGAGCGCAGCTATCGCCAGTATTGCGTGCTGGACGACCGCACGCTTGAGAAGGTCTATCAAAATCAGCGTAAACGCTACAGCGAAATGCTGGATGCGCATGCGGGCGTTCTGCCGGATGACAAACTCTACCAGGCATTGCGTCAGGATTTGAACGATCTGGCGCAACTGCAGTGTAAAAATAGCGGCCCGGACGCCGCCGCTGCCGCACGCCTGGAAGCCTTTGCGAATGCCAATACGGAAATGGTTCAGTCGACGCGCACGGTGATCTTCTCTCGCGGGCAGCAGCTCCAGCAGGAGATTGCCGAGCGCGGCCAGTTCTTTGGCTGGCAGGCGCTGGTGCTGTTCCTGGTCAGCCTCGGGCTGGTGCTGCTCTTTACCCGTATGATTATCGGCCCGGTAAAAGGCATCCAGCGGATGATTAACCGCCTGGGGGAGGGAAAGTCCCTTGGAGATACGGTTGTTTTCAAAGGTCCGCGAGAGCTGCGTTCGGTAGGCCAGCGGATCATCTGGCTTTCAGAGCGTCTGGCGTGGCTGGAAACACAGCGCCATCAGTTCTTACGCCATATTTCCCATGAGCTTAAAACGCCGCTCGCCAGCATGCGCGAAGGCACGGAGCTGCTGGCCGACGAGGTGGCGGGGCCATTGACCTCTGAGCAAAAAGAGATTGTTGAAATTCTCGACGCCAGCAGCCGCAATTTGCAAAAGCTGATTGAGCAGCTGCTGGACTACAACCGCAAGCTGGCGGACGGCGCGGTGGTGCTGGAAAACGTGGCGATCGAACCCCTCGTGGATATGGTGATCTCCGCCCACAGCCTGCCAGCACGAGCTAAAATGATGCATACCCATGTGGATCTTAACGAGCCTGCCTGCCTTGCAGAGCCCATGCTGTTAATGAGCGTACTGGATAATCTTTATTCCAATGCGGTGCACTATGGTACTGAATCCGGTAACATTTATATCAGAAGCTATTTGCAGGGGCCGCGGGTGTTTATTGAGGTAGCTAATACCGGCACCCCGATCCCGGATGATGAAAAAACGATGATTTTCGAGCCCTTTTTCCAGGGAAGTCATCAGCGAAAAGGTGCGGTAAAAGGAAGTGGTCTGGGGCTCAGTATTGCCCGCGACTGCATACGACGCATGCACGGTGAACTCAACATCGCCGCGGACGACCGTTCAGATGTGTGTTTTCGTATCGAACTGCCTCTTGAGCCGGAAAAATCAATGAAATGAATCTATGTCTGGTGAGTATGTCACACGTCTTTTTCCGCGCCATACGCGCGGTGTTTTCCAGCAAAACGTTACGCCTGAGCCTGCCTGGTTTACTCCTGGCGGGATGTGTTTCCCATCCTCCGCAGAGCGCGATTAGCGATAAACAACAAGATAAATGGCCAGAAAATCAGCTGGCCGATTTCCTGTCCACCCGCTGTGATGATATCTGGCATCTGTCGGGACACGACGTCGAATCCAACCCGCTGTTCTGGCTGCGTGGCATAGACTGTGCCCAGCGTCTGGCGCCGGTTGAAGCCCGTGCGCAAGCGGCGATGCTGGCGGACAATACCTGGCAGGATGCGTTCAAGCGCGGGATCGTGCTGGCGGATGCCAAAATTACCCCCGTTGAACGTCGCGCTAATATTACCCGTCTCGACACGTTCGTGATGAATATTCCCACCCAGGTGCGCCCGGTTTATCAACTCTGGCGGGACGGCCAGACGCTACAGCTGCAACTATCTGAAGAGCGTTCGCGTTACAGCAGGCTTCAACAGTCAACGGATGGCGAGCTGGATACGCTGCGCCAGCAGCAGGAATCGCTGCGCACCCAGCTTGATACCACCACGCGGAAGCTTGAAAACCTGACCGATATCGAACGACAGCTTTCGTCGCGTAAATATCAGCCGGGGAGTGCATCTGCTGTCCCGGACAGCGACACGCAGAAACAAGAGGATGTGAAGCATGACGAGCCGTAAACCTGCCCATCTGTTACTGGTCGATGACGATCCCGGGCTGTTAAAGCTGCTGGGGATGCGCCTGATCAGTGAAGGCTACAGCGTTGTCACCGCCGAAAGCGGGCAGGAGGGGCTGAAGGTCCTCAGCCGCGAGAAGATCGACCTGGTGATCAGCGACCTGCGGATGGACGAAATGGACGGCATGCAGCTATTCACTGAGATCCAGAAGCAGCAGCCAGGCATGCCGGTGATCATCCTGACGGCACACGGCTCGATCCCGGATGCGGTCGCCGCGACGCAGCAGGGGGTATTCAGCTTCCTGACCAAGCCGGTGGACAAAGACGCGCTCTACAAGGCCATCGACAGCGCCCTTGAGCATGCCGCGCCCTCGAACGATGAAGCCTGGCGAGAGTCCATTGTCACGCGCAGCCCCATCATGCTGCGCCTGCTCGAACAGGCGCGGATGGTGGCGCAATCTGACGTCAGCGTGCTGATTAACGGCCAGAGCGGAACGGGGAAAGAGATCCTCGCGCAGGCGATCCACAACGCCAGCCCGCGCGCTAAAAATGCCTTTATCGCCATTAACTGCGGCGCCCTGCCGGAGCAGCTGCTTGAATCTGAGCTGTTTGGTCACGCGCGCGGCGCCTTTACCGGGGCGGTGAGCAGCCGTGAAGGGCTGTTCCAGGCGGCGGAGGGCGGCACGCTGTTCCTCGACGAGATTGGCGATATGCCTGCGCCGCTGCAGGTCAAGCTGCTGCGCGTGCTGCAGGAGCGCAAGGTTCGCCCGCTTGGCAGCAACCGCGATATTGATATTAACGTGCGCATTATCTCCGCAACCCACCGGGATTTGCCCAAAGTGATGGCGCGCAACGAGTTCCGTGAAGATCTCTACTATCGCCTGAACGTGGTGAACCTGAAGATCCCGGCGCTGGCCGAACGTGCGGAAGACATTCCCCTGCTGGCGAACCACCTGTTGCGACAGTCCGCCGATCGCCACAAGCCCTTCGTTCGCGCGTTCTCCACTGATGCAATGAAGCGCCTGATGACCGCAGGCTGGCCGGGCAACGTGCGCCAGCTGGTTAACGTCATTGAGCAGTGCGTGGCGCTGACGTCGTCGCCGGTGATCAGCGACGCGCTGGTGGAGCAGGCGCTGGAAGGGGAAAATACGGCCCTGCCAACCTTTGCCGAAGCGCGTAATCAGTTTGAGCTTAACTATCTGCGCAAGCTGCTGCAGATCACCAAAGGCAACGTGACCCACGCGGCGCGAATGGCCGGGCGCAACCGTACCGAGTTCTACAAGCTGCTGTCGCGCCACGAGCTGGAAGCAAACGATTTTAAAGAGTAGTGCCGTATGGTACTGTGAGCAATCGATTACGAGGCAGCTTACAGGCAAGAGTTTAAGGACCCACCATGAAAAAGATTGATGCGATTATTAAACCTTTCAAACTGGATGATGTACGTGAAGCGCTGGCGGAAGTCGGCATCACCGGGATGACCGTGACGGAAGTGAAAGGTTTTGGTCGTCAGAAGGGCCACACCGAGCTTTATCGTGGCGCAGAGTACATGGTCGACTTTCTGCCGAAAGTGAAAATTGAAATCGTGGTCAGCGACGATATCGTCGATACCTGTGTCGATACCATTATCCGCACGGCGCAAACGGGCAAAATTGGCGACGGCAAAATCTTCGTCTTTGACGTGGCCCGCGTGATCCGTATTCGTACCGGTGAAGAAGACGACGCGGCAATTTAAGATTGCCAACGATTTTGTAGGCCGGGTAAGGCGCAGCCGCCACCCGGCGAAAAAAAAGCCCCTCGAACGAGGGGCTTTTTGCGTTACAGCACCTTATGCGGCCCGAAGCACTCATAATGAATGTTGTCTTTCTTCACGCCGAGCTCAACCAGCTGCTTCGCGGCATACTGCATAAACGCCACCGGCCCGCAGACGTAAAACTGCATATCCGGCGCGCTTAACGCCCCTTCCATCTGGCTTAAATTCATCAGACCTTCGCTGTCGAAACGTGCTGCAGTGCGGTCAGCGTCCGTCGGCAGGCGATACCAGGTGTGGGCGGTAAAGTGCGGCAGGCCTGCCGCCAGCGCGCTCACTTCATCCGCAAACGCGTGCACGTCGCCGTTCTCCGCGGCGTGGAACCAGTTGACCTGCGCGGTGTGGCTGGATTTTGCCAGCGTATCCAGCATTGCCAGCATCGGCGTTTGACCTACTCCTGCAGAGATCAGCGTCACCGGGGTATTGGCTTCAACGGCCATAAAGAAATCGCCCGCTGGCGCTGCCAGGTGAACCACATCGCCCACGCTGGCGTCGTTGTGCAGCCAGGTAGATACCTGACCGCCGTCTTCGCGCTTGACCGCAATGCGGTAACCTTTACCGTTTGGCGTACGGGTGAGGGAGTACTGGCGAATCTCCTGATGCGGGAAACCTTCTGGCTTCAGCCACACGCCCAGATACTGGCCCGGCTGGTAATCCGCCACCGGCTTGCCGTCCACCGGCTCAAATTCGAAGCTGGTGATCAGCGCGCTACGCGGGGTTTTCTCAACGATGCGGAACGCGCGGGTGCCTTCCCAGCCGCCGCTCTTGCTGGCGTTTTCGCTGTAGATCTGCGCTTCACGGTGAATAAATACGTTTGCCAGCACGCCGTATGCCTTGCCCCAGGCATCCAGCACCTCCTGGCCCGGGCTGAACATTTCGTCAAGCGTCGCCAGCAGGTGGCTACCCACGATGTTGTACTGCTCAGGCTGGATCTGGAAGCTGGTATGTTTCTGCGCGATTTTTTCTACCGCCGGCAGCAGGGCCGCCAGGTTTTCAAGATTACTGGCGTAGGCCGCGATGGCATTAAACAGGGCTTCACGCTGATCGCCGTTACGCTGGTTGCTCATGTTGAAAATCTCTTTGAGCTCTGGATTGTGCGTGAACATACGATCGTAAAAATGGGCGGTCAGCTTAGGGCCGGTTTCCACAAGCAGGGGAATAGTTGATTTAACGGTAGCGATGGTTTGAGCGTCTAACATAGCAACTTCCTTCAAATGTTACTCTAATGATGTATTTTAGATGCATCTTATAAAAATACCCCTGCAATGTAAATGGTTCTTTGCATCATGAAATATGTGCATCACAAACCTGAAAAGAAATCCGTTGAAAATGGCGAGGGCTTTGTTGCTCAAACCCTTGCGTGGCGCATAGGAAAACGTTTGCGTAAAATCGTTTGTCAAGACCTGTTATCACACAACTATTCAGTTATACTGTTGCCCGTCGTCCAACAGGACTGCCTTTTCAGGCCAAAATTTACTTGTTAGCTGAGTCAGGAGATGCGGATGTTAAAGCGTGAAATGAACATTGCCGATTATGATGCCGAACTGTGGCAGGCTATGGAGCAGGAAAAAGTACGTCAGGAAGAGCACATCGAACTGATCGCCTCCGAGAACTACACCAGCCCGCGCGTCATGCAGGCGCAGGGTTCTCAGCTGACCAACAAATATGCTGAAGGTTACCCGGGCAAACGCTATTACGGCGGCTGCGAGTATGTTGATATCGTTGAGCAGCTGGCGATTGACCGTGCGAAAGAACTCTTTGGCGCAGACTACGCTAACGTACAGCCGCACTCCGGCTCCCAGGCTAACTTCGCGGTTTACACCGCGCTGCTGCAGCCGGGCGATACCGTTCTGGGCATGAACCTGGCGCAGGGCGGCCACCTGACTCACGGCTCCCCGGTTAACTTCTCCGGCAAACTGTACAACATCATCCCTTACGGTATTGATGAGTCCGGTAAGATTGACTACGAAGATATGGCGAAGCAGGCCAAAGAGCACAAGCCGAAGATGATCATCGGCGGCTTCTCCGCTTACTCCGGCGTGGTTGACTGGGCAAAAATGCGCGAAATCGCAGACAGCATCGGTGCTTACCTGTTCGTTGATATGGCGCACGTTGCGGGCCTGATCGCGGCAGGCGTTTACCCGAACCCGGTTCCACACGCTCACGTTGTGACCACCACCACCCACAAAACCCTGGCGGGTCCACGCGGTGGCCTGATCCTGGCGAAGGGCGGCGATGAAGATCTGTATAAGAAACTGAACTCTGCCGTGTTCCCAAGCGCGCAGGGCGGCCCGCTGATGCACGTTATCGCGGCGAAAGCCGTTGCGCTGAAAGAAGCGATGGAGCCAGAGTTCAAAGTTTACCAGCAGCAGGTTGCTAAAAACGCTAAAGCGATGGTGGAAGTCTTCCTGAACCGCGGCTACAAAGTGGTGTCTGGCGGTACTGAAAACCACCTGTTCCTGCTGGATCTGGTTGATAAGAACCTGACCGGTAAAGAAGCTGACGCTGCCCTGGGCCGCGCCAACATCACCGTGAACAAAAACAGCGTGCCTAACGATCCGAAGAGCCCGTTCGTGACCTCCGGTATCCGTATCGGTTCTCCGGCCGTGACTCGCCGCGGCTTCAAAGAAGCGGAAGTGAAAGAGCTGGCGGGCTGGATGTGTGACGTTCTGGACAACATCAATGACGAAGCGGTTATCGAGCGCGTTAAAGGTAAAGTTCTGGATATCTGCGCACGCTTCCCGGTATACGCATAATCCTTCTGTCCTGCAGAAATTAAAAAGGCCGCACTTGCGGCCTTTTTTTATGCGTTACCGTCGGTCAAGGGAGATGGCCCCCGGCCCGGTAATCGCCAGCAAAATAAACGCGCCGGCGATACTGACGTTCTTGTAGAAGTTAATCATATTAGGCACAACCGCATCACCGGTCATATCCCAGTAATGGTGGCCTATTACCGCCGTTCCCAGGGTGTAGAAGATAAAGAGCACCGCGATGGGGCGGGTGAAAAAGCCCAGCACAATCAGGATTGCGGCGGGGACCTCCATCACGACCGCAATAATCGCGGCCAGCATGGGCATGGGGGCGCCGAGCGACGTCATATACTGTACGGTGCCGCTAAACCCCGTGAGTTTGGGATAACCAAAAATAATAAACAGAACAACGATGGCGATACGGGCAATCAAAAGCAGGAAAGAACGTGAGGAGCCGAAATCAAAATAACGTAAGCTGTTCATGGCAAACGACCTCATCAGGCGATGTTCTTTAAACGTAATACAATTTTGCCGCTCTCGCCATACGCCAACCGCCTGTCCATCATGTTAATTTATCGTTAATTTATAGCGCGCTAACGACTTGCTAAAGTCAGGGATTAACGCCAGACTATCGCCTCCATTTCGGGAGGGATTCATGGTCTTGCATTCCACGCGCTGGCTGGCGCTCAGCTATTTCACCTATTTCTTTAGCTACGGTATTTTTCTGCCTTTCTGGAGCGTCTGGCTCAAAGGTATCGGCCTTACGCCAGAAACCATCGGCGTCCTGCTGGGCGCAGGCCTGGTGGCGCGGTTCCTGGGCAGCCTGCTGATTGCGCCGCGGGTCAGCGATCCCTCCTTACTGATTAAGGCCGTGCGTATTCTGGCGCTGCTCACGCTGGTCTTTGTCGCCTGCTTCTGGGTAAGCCAGCAGTTTGCCTGGCTGATGGTGGTGATGGTTGGCTTCAACCTGTTCTTCTCGCCGCTGGTGCCGCTGACGGATGCCCTCGCGAATACCTGGCAAAAGCAGATCACGATGGACTATGGTCGCGTCCGCCTGTGGGGATCGATTGCCTTTGTGATCGGCTCTGCGCTGGTCGGTAAGCTGGTTAGCCTCTACGATTATCACGCCATCCTTGCCCTGCTGAGCGTGGGTATTGCCTCCATGCTGCTGGGCATGTTGCTGCGCCCGTCGGTGATGCCGAAAGGGGAGAGCCGCCAGCAGGAGAGCGCGGGCTGGCCTGCCTGGCGAAGCCTGGTTGCCCAGAGCTGGCGCTTCCTGGCCTGCGTTTGCCTGCTTCAGGGGGCGCATGCTGCCTACTACGGCTTCAGCGCTATTTACTGGCAGGGGGCGGGATATTCTGCCTCCGCGGTGGGCTACCTGTGGTCGCTCGGCGTGGTTGCGGAAGTCATCATCTTCGCGCTGAGTAAAAAGCTCTTCCGCCGCTTTGGCGCGCGCGACCTGCTGCTGCTTTCCGCCGTCTGCGGCGTGGTGCGTTGGGGGATTATGGGCTGGACCACCGAACTGCCCTGGCTGATTGTGGCGCAGATCCTGCACTGCGGCACCTTCACCGTTTGCCACCTGGCGGCGATGCGCTATATCTCTGCGCGCGAGGGCGGGGACGTTATTCGCCTGCAGGCGGTCTATTCTGCGGTGGCGATGGGCGGCAGTATCGCGATCATGACGGTCTTCGCGGGCTTCCTGTACCAGCACCTTGGCCACGGCGTGTTTTGGGTGATGGCCCTGGTCGCGCTGCCGGCGACGATCGTTCGCCCTAAAGTGGCCGCGCGAGCCTGGCTATGATTCCAGCATGACGCGAATATGTTCCTGCTGCTGCGCGTTCAGGGCCTCAACGGCGTGGATCAGCGGCGGCGAGAACAGCGGCAGGACGGTCGGGTAGGGGGTGATCACCAGCGACGCTTCGCGCGGTGCCCCTTCTTTCTGAAACGCCTGCAGCGTGATGTAGCGAATATTAAGCGGCAGCAGCGTCAGTTCGCGCAGCTGCTGTTCAATCAAGGCTTCACAATCCCTATCTTCCCCCGTCAGCAGCACCACCTGCTTCTCGTGCAGGTCGGTTTCCTGCATCAGCCAGGCACCAAAAATCACCGCCACCAGGGCCATCTCTTCCCCGGAGAACCGCAGCCCGAATTCCGCCTCCAGCTCAAACAGCGCGTCTTTGGTGGTGCGCAACAGCCGCGGATAAAGCCGGTGGATCTCTTCCGGCAGGCTATTATCAATGCCGATTTCAAACAGCGAACGGTCCAGCGCCTGAGCGAGGTGGATATAAAGCTGATCGGTCAGCCCCTGTTCGTCGCTAAAGTTCATTCCCGTTTGCGCCCGGAAGCGGGCGACCATGCGCACAATGGCCCGACGCAGTCGCTGATCCTGCTGATGTTTATCCAGCGCCGGATCGGGCGTGCGCAGCATCATAAAGAGTAGCGCCAGAAATAGCTGCTCATCGCTGTGCGTACCCTGCGGAACGCGTCGTTTCCAGTGACGGACGATCTCCTGGGCCGTAAAATATTCCCCCCTCGACTGCGTCCAGCTGCGCTGAACCGGGGAAAAGTGCGGCGTATTGCCCTGATGATGCTGTATCAGACAGTACTGCAGATAGATCTGTAAAAACTGGACGTCGCGGCATTCGAACTGGCGCTGAAGCCTGCGCGAGCAGAAGTTGATGAGCGCCCGAAGGTTCGCATCGTCATACAGCGGCCGGGCAATGCCGTGCTGTTTAAGTGCGGTTTTTAACGCCGGGGTAAACTGGAGCGAAACAAACTGCGGGCAAAGCCGGAGCGACCTGCGCAGCCAGTGCAGCAGGCACAAACGTTGATTAAGGGCAGAGCCTTCAATTCGGTAGCCGCCGTCAGGGTGCGTCACGATATCAAGCCGGTGATAGCGCTGGATTTCATCGCGCGTCTCGGCTATATCTTGCCGTGCAATGACGTCGTCCACGCCGTTGGCAGCGATAATGCTCTGTGCGTTGACGACAGCATCGGGCAGGTAAAGCATCAAAAGCACCTGGCAGCGGCGCTGCGAACTGGAAAGCACAGATGGAATTTCAAGCGTCGTCATCATCTGTCGGGTATCCAGTATGAATGTTTGATAAGAATAGCTAAAGGATGGACGCTGAAAAGCGCACCGGCAGGCCTTTCACTCAGGATTGCGGGCGAACATCACAGAATTTTTGACGTGAGGAATTGATGCAAATAGTTAAACAAAGCGCGATGGCGTTATTTTTGGCGGTTTTGACTTTCTCCGCCAGCGCGCATCCTCACAGTTTTATCAGCCTGAAAACCGAGCTGGTGACCGACGGCACGCAGCTTAGCGGCCTGAAAATGCGCTGGACGATGGATGAAATCACCTCGGCAGACCTGCTGTATGATGCGGGAAACGCAAAGCCCGGCGACGAGATCTGGAAGAAGCTGGCGGCAGAGGTGATGGCCAACGTGCTGGGCCAGCACTACTTCACCGAGTTCTGGCATAACGGGCAAAAGGTGAAGTTTCTCAATCGTCCGACCGAGTACGGTATGTCGCGCGACGGGCATCAGGCGGTGCTGACGTTTATTCTCCCGCTGGCGCACCCTCAGCCGCTGGCAGGGCAGACGTACACCTTTTCCACCTTCGACCCCACCTACTACGTCGATATGAGCTACGCCGAGGACAGCGACGTGCAGTTGCCCGCATCGTTGCAAAAAAGCTGCTCACTTGCCGTTCACACGCCGAAGCCCAGCGACGAAACGCTTAACTTCGCGATCTCACTCGATAAAGAAGATGCGCCTCCGGAGGACATGGAGCTGGGTAAACAGTTTGCGCAGGAGGTAACGTTGAAATGTCAGTGATCGCCTCTTCGCACCAAAAGCCGCGCCGCTGGCTTCATCTCTGGCCGCTGGCGCTCTTTCTCCTGCTCGCCGTATTCGGCGGGCTGTGGCTGTGGCAGGCCTGGCCGCAGGTGATGATGAAAAGCATTATCTGGCAGCGTGAGGTCAACCAGCAGATGAGCGGACTGCTGAAGGCGGTGGCGGAGAATCCGGCCAAAGCGGGCGGTTCCCTGCTGGCGTTCAGCTTTATCTATGGCGTGCTGCACGCGCTGGGGCCGGGCCACGGCAAAATCGTCATCACCACCTGGCTTGCGACCCATCCGTCGAAGTTGAGATCGAGCATTGGCCTGACGCTGGCCTCCTCGCTGCTTCAGGGTGGCGTGGCGATTGCGCTCGTGGTGGTGGTGCTTTCACTCTTACAGCTGCCCGCCCGTCAGCTGCACATGAGCAGCTTCTGGCTTGAAAAAGGGAGCTATGCGCTGGTGGGCGTGCTGGGGCTGATACTTTGCTGGCGGGCGCTCAAAAAGCTGCGCGTGCTGCTGCAAAAGCCGAAATTCAAAACCTTTACGCCGCATCACGTTCATGATGAGAACTGCGGGTGCGGGCATCAGCATCTGCCCACGCAGGAACAATTGCAGAACGGCGACGACTGGCGCGCGCGGCTGATGATTGTGCTTTCGATGGGCATGCGTCCGTGCTCGGGGGCGATCATGGTGCTGCTGTTCAGTAAGGTGATTGGCGTGTTTGGCTGGGGAATGCTCTCGGCGTTAGCGATGGCGGCGGGAACGTCTCTCACTATTACTTCTTTAGCATTGCTGGTGCACTGCTTCCGTCAGCTGGCGGTCAAACTCAGCGGCAATAAAACGCCGGTGCTGTGGCGACAGGTAGGGTGGACTACGCTTGCGCTGGCGGGCGGGGTGGTTCTGCTGGTGGCGGCGGTGACGATGTGGATGAGCGCGGTGCCGGTGGGAAGGGGATTAAGGCCTTTTTAGTTGGGATCCCCTCTCCCACAGGGAGAGGGAATTTTCGGCATTAACGCTTCAGCGCGTCGCTCAGCTCTTCACGCATGTTTGCCAGCATGGCTTTAACAACGCGTGGGTTACCCGCAACGATATTGCCGGTGGTCATGTAGTTATGGCCGCCGGTGAAGTCGCAAACAATTGCGCCTGCTTCACGTGCGATCAGTTCGCCCGCAGCAAAGTCCCACGGCTTCAGCGACAGCTCGAAGTAACCGTCAACGCGGCCGGTCGCAACGTAGGCCAGATCCAGCGCAGCAGAACCGGTGCGACGGAAGTCAGCGCATTCGGTAAACAGTTTGCCCAGGATATTCATATAGGTTGTTGCGTGCTGTTTCGCCTTGAACGGGAAGCCGGTCGCCAGAATGGTGCCGTCCAGATCGCGTGCATTGCTGCAGCGCAGGCGGTAGCCGTTCAGCTGTGCGCCCTGACCGCGGGTAGCGGTGAACAGTTCGTTACGCATTGGATCGTAAACAACGGCGACTTCAGTACGACCTTTAATGCGTACTGCGATGGACACTGAGAAGTGTGGCAGGCGTTTGATGAAGTTGGTGGTGCCATCCAGTGGATCGATAACCCATTGAACATCCTGATCGGTACCTTCATGTTCACCGCTTTCTTCGGTGATGATGGTGTGCTGCGGGTAAGATTTGCGGATTGTTTCGATAATAATCGCTTCTGCGGCTTTATCGACGTTAGTCACGAAATCATTGCTGCCTTTCTGGCTGGTTTCTACGGAGTCTGGGGTTTCGTAGTGTTTGGCAATTACATTACCCGCCTTGCGCGCTGCGCGCACGGCGATGGTCAGCATCGGATGCATCGGTCTCTCTCACTGGATGTTAAAGAACAGGAAAATCGGCGCAGAGTATAGCAGCGGGATCGGATTATGTCTCCCGTTTATGATAATATGCCGGAATATTCTTCAGACACTGAATTCAGATACCTAAAAATTATGCTGCAAAACATTCGAATCGTGCTGGTCGAAACATCGCACACCGGCAACATGGGCTCCGTGGCCCGCGCTATGAAAACCATGGGCTTAACAAACCTCTGGCTGGTTAATCCACTCGTGAAGCCTGACTCGCAGGCTATCGCCCTGGCGGCCGGTGCCAGCGACGTGATTGGCAATGCCCAAATCGTCGATACGCTGGACGAAGCGCTGGCAGGCTGTAGCCTGGTGGTTGGCACCAGCGCGCGCTCCCGCACGCTGCCGTGGCCAATGCTGGACCCGCGCGAATGCGGCCTGAAAAGTGTCTCCGAAGCGGAGCAGGCGCCGGTTGCGCTGGTGTTTGGCCGCGAGCGCGTTGGCCTGACCAACGACGAACTGCAGAAGTGCCACTATCACGTCGCCATCGCGGCGAACCCGGAATACAGCTCGCTGAACCTGGCGATGGCGGTGCAGGTGATTGCCTACGAAGTGCGTATGGCATGGCTGGCGACGCAAGAGAAAGAGCGTACCGAGCCTCAGGAAGAGAGCGCCTACCCGCTGGTGGACGACCTTGAGCGCTTCTACGGTCACCTGGAGCAGACGCTGCTCTCTACCGGCTTCATCCGCGAAGGCCACCCGGGCCAGGTGATGAACAAGCTGCGCCGGATGTTTACCCGCGCCCGCCCGGAAAGCCAGGAGCTCAACATCCTGCGCGGGATTCTGGCGTCGATTGAGCAGAAGAATAAAGAATAGTGTCGATTTCCCCCTCTCCCCGTGGGAGAGGGCTGGGGTGAGGGCATCAGGCCGCACCTATATTATGAAGGCACGGAACGTTAAATACCTGACTAAAACAGTCAAGTAAATAGTTGACCAATTTAGTCAGGAATGTCAGACTTGGCCCTGCTATGCAATACCCCCATTTTACAATAAAAAACCCCGGGCAGGGGCGAGTTTGAGGTTAAGTAAGACATGAGACTGACATCTAAAGGGCGTTATGCCGTGACCGCGATGCTGGACGTTGCGCTCAACTCCGAAGCGGGCCCGGTTCCGTTGGCTGATATTTCTGAACGACAGGGGATCTCCCTCTCTTATCTGGAACAGCTGTTCTCCAGACTGCGTAAAAATGGACTGGTTTCCAGCGTTCGTGGCCCAGGCGGCGGCTATCTGCTGGGTAAAGACGCGGGCAGTATTGCGGTTGGCGAAGTGATCAGCGCTGTTGACGAATCCGTCGACGCGACCCGTTGCCAGGGTAAAGGCGGCTGCCAGGGCGGCGATAAGTGCCTGACCCACGCGCTGTGGCGCGATCTGAGCGACCGTCTGACCGGCTTCCTGAACAACATCACCCTGGGTGAACTGGTGAATAACCAGGAAGTTCTGGACGTGTCGGGTCGTCAGCAAAGCCATGAATCACAACGCAGCACCCGCGCGCAAGACGCAATCGACGTTAAACTGCGCGCGTAATAAAAAGATAAGTATTTCAGAATCAGGCCGGGGCGTTAGCTCGCCCCGTGTACTCGGTCGTACATCCAGCCGGTTGCCTGATTCCTTGCATTGAAGCGATGTACGGAGTTTATAGAGCAATGAAATTACCGATTTATCTCGACTACTCCGCAACCACGCCGGTGGACCCGCGTGTTGCCGAGAAGATGATGCAGTGTCTGACCCTGGACGGAAACTTTGGTAACCCAGCTTCCCGTTCTCACCGTTTTGGCTGGCATGCTGAAGAGGCGGTTGATATCGCCCGTAATCAGATTGCTGACCTGGTCGGTGCCGATCCGCGTGAAATTGTTTTCACCTCCGGCGCCACCGAATCCGACAACCTGGCGATCAAAGGTGCTGCCAACTTTTATCAGAAAAAAGGCAAGCACATTATCACCAGCAAAACCGAACACAAAGCCGTGCTGGACACCTGTCGTCAGCTGGAGCGTGAAGGGTTTGAAGTGACCTATCTCGCACCGCAGAGCAACGGGATCATCGACCTGAAAGAGCTCGAAGCGGCCATGCGTGATGACACCATTCTGGTCTCCATCATGCACGTGAACAATGAAATCGGCGTCGTGCAGGATATCGCGACCATCGGCGAAATGTGCCGCGCGCGCGGTATCATCTACCACGTGGACGCGACCCAGAGCGTGGGCAAACTGCCTATCGACCTGAGCCAGCTGAAAGTTGACCTCATGTCCTTCTCCGGCCACAAAATCTATGGCCCGAAAGGTATCGGCGCGCTGTACGTTCGTCGTAAGCCGCGTATCCGCATCGAAGCACAGATGCACGGCGGCGGTCACGAGCGCGGCATGCGTTCCGGTACGCTGCCTGTTCACCAGATCGTGGGCATGGGCGAAGCATACCGCATTGCAAAAGAAGAGATGGAAACCGAGATGGCGCGCCTGCGCACGCTGCGTAACCGTCTGTGGGACGGCGTGAAGGATATGGAAGAAGTGTATCTGAACGGCGATCTCGAGCAGGGCGCACCGAACATCCTTAACGTCAGCTTCAACTATGTTGAAGGCGAATCGCTGATCATGGCCCTGAAAGATCTGGCCGTCTCTTCCGGTTCTGCCTGTACGTCTGCAAGCCTCGAGCCATCCTACGTGCTGCGCGCGCTGGGCATGACCGACGAGCTGGCACACAGCTCTATCCGTTTCTCTTTAGGTCGTTTCACTACCGAAGAAGAGATTGACTACACCATCAAGCTGGTTCGCAACTCCATCGGCCGTCTGCGCGACCTTTCTCCACTGTGGGAAATGTTCAAGCAGGGCGTGGATCTGAACAGCATTGAATGGTCACATCACTAATCGGTACATAAGGAGAATTCAATCATGGCATACAGCGAAAAAGTCATCGATCATTACGAGAACCCGCGCAACGTTGGCTCTTTTGACAACAGCGATGAATCCGTAGGTAGCGGCATGGTCGGTGCACCGGCGTGTGGCGACGTGATGAAGTTGCAGATTAAAGTCAACAATGAAGGTATCATTGAAGACGCGCGCTTCAAGACCTACGGCTGCGGTTCAGCTATCGCCTCCAGCTCCCTGGTGACCGAATGGGTGAAGGGCAAGTCTCTGGACGAAGCACAGGCAATCAAGAACACCGATATTGCTGAAGAACTCGAACTGCCGCCGGTGAAAATTCACTGTTCAATTCTGGCAGAAGACGCGATCAAAGCCGCCATTGCGGATTATAAAAGCAAACGTGAAGCAAAATAATTGAGGTTTGAGTATGTCGATTACCCTTAGCGACAGCGCTGCCGCGCGAGTAAGCTCTTTTCTGGCGAACCGTGGTAAAGGCTTCGGCCTGCGACTGGGCGTACGTACCTCCGGCTGTTCTGGTATGGCTTACGTACTGGAGTTTGTTGATGAACCGGCGTCTGACGACACCGTGTTTGAAGACAAGGGCGTGAAGGTGGTGGTCGATGGCAAAAGCCTGCAATTCCTCAACGGCACTCAGCTGGACTTCGTTAAAGAAGGCCTGAACGAAGGGTTCAAATTCACGAACCCGAACGTCAAAGACGAGTGTGGTTGCGGCGAAAGCTTCCACGTTTAACCGCGCGTCATCCGAAACCCCACCGTGGCGTACCCGCTACGCGTGGGGTTTGTTCTAACAGGCTACCCCTGAGATTGTTATGGATTACTTCACTCTCTTCGGACTACCCGCTCAATACCCGATCGATCTGCAGGCGCTGACGATCCGCTTTCAGGATCTGCAGCGTCAGTATCACCCGGATAAATTCGCGAGCGGTACTCAGTCAGAGCAACTGGCTGCGGTTTCCCACTCTGCGACCATCAACCAGGCCTGGCAGACGCTGCGTCATCCGCTGAGCCGTGCCGAGTACCTGCTTTCACTGCACGGTTTTGACCTGGCGAGCGAGCAGCATACCGTACGCGACACCGCGTTTCTGATGGAACAGCTCGAACTTCGCGAAGAGCTGGATGAGATTGAACAGGCCAAAGACGAAGCGCGTCTGGAAAGCTTCATCACGCGCGTGAAGGGCATGTTCGATACCCGCCATCAGCAGATGGTGGAGCAGCTGAACAACGAGACCTGGGACGTGGCGGCAGATACTGTGCGCAAACTCCGTTTTCTCGATAAACTACGAAGCAGTGCTGAACAACTCGAAGAAAAGCTGCTCGATTTTTAATTTCGGAAGCAATTATGGCCTTATTACAAATTAGTGAGCCTGGCTTAAGTGCCGCACCGCACCAGCGTCGCCTGGCGGTGGGTATTGATCTCGGCACCACCAATTCCCTCGTGGCGACCGTGCGCAGCGGCCAGGCGGAAACGCTGGCCGACGAGCAGGGCCGCCATCTGCTGCCTTCCGTGGTCCATTATCAAGAGCAGGGCCAGGCGGTTGGCTATGACGCACGCGCTAACGCCGCGCGCGATCCGGCGAACACCATCAGCTCCGTCAAGCGCATGATGGGCCGCTCGCTGGCCGATATTCAGACCCGCTATCCGCATCTGCCGTATCAGCTGCAGGCCAGTGAAAACGGCCTGCCGATGATTGCAACCGCGGCCGGCCTGCTGAACCCGATCCGCGTCTCTGCTGACATCCTCAAAGCGCTGGCGGCGCGCGCTACGGCGACGCTCGGCGGCGATCTGGACGGCGTAGTCATTACCGTTCCAGCCTACTTTGACGATGCACAGCGTCAGGGCACCAAAGACGCCGCGCGTCTGGCGGGCCTGCACGTGCTGCGCCTGCTGAACGAACCCACGGCTGCTGCCATTGCCTACGGCCTCGACTCCGGTCAGGAAGGGGTGATTGCGGTTTACGACCTCGGCGGCGGCACCTTTGATATCTCCATCCTGCGCTTAAGCCGCGGGGTATTTGAAGTGCTGGCGACCGGCGGTGATTCCGCGCTCGGCGGCGATGACTTCGACCATCTGCTGGCCGACTACATCCGCGAGCAGGCGGGCATCAGCGATCGCAGCGATGCGCGCGTACAGCGTGAACTGCTGGATGCGGCCATCGATGCCAAAATCGCCCTGAGCGACGCGCAGTCGGTCACGGTTAACGTTGCCGGCTGGCAGGGTGACATTACCCGCGATCGGTTCAACGACCTGATTGCCTCCCTGGTGAAACGCACATTGCTGGCCTGCCGCCGCGCATTGAAGGATGCGGGCGTTGAGGCCAGCGAGGTGCTGGAAGTGGTCATGGTGGGCGGTTCTACGCGCGTGCCGCTGGTGCGCGAGCGCGTGGGCGAATTCTTTGGCCGCACGCCGCTGACCTCCATCGACCCGGACAAAGTGGTTGCCGTGGGCGCTGCAATCCAGGCCGATATTCTGGTCGGCAACAAGCCGGACAGCGAAATGCTGCTGCTGGACGTCATCCCGCTGTCGCTGGGGTTAGAAACCATGGGCGGCCTGGTGGAGAAAGTGATCCCGCGTAACACCACCATTCCGGTGGCGCGCGCGCAGGAGTTCACCACCTTTAAAGACGGCCAGACCGCGATGTCTATCCACGTAATGCAGGGCGAGCGCGAGCTGGTGCAGGACTGCCGTTCGCTGGCGCGCTTTGCGCTGCGGGGCATCCCGGCGCTGCCTGCGGGCGGGGCACATATTCGCGTCACCTTCCAGGTGGATGCGGACGGCCTGCTGAGCGTCACGGCGATGGAAAAATCCACCGGTGTCGAATCATCCATTCAGGTGAAGCCGTCCTACGGCCTGACCGATGGCGAAATCGCCTCCATGATTCAGGATTCAATGAGCTACGCCGAGCAGGATGTGAAGGCGCGTATGCTGGCCGAACAGAAAGTCGAAGCCGCACGCGTGCTGGAAAGCCTGACCGGCGCACTCACTGCCGATGCCGCGCTGTTAAGCGCCGCTGAGCGCCAGGTGATTGACGAGGCTGCCGCGCGCTTAAGCGCAGTCGCCGAAGGCAATGACGCTGACGCAATAGAAGAAGCCATTAAAAACGTTGATAAACAAACCCAGGACTTTGCTGCTCGCCGCATGGACAAATCTGTCCGCGTCGCGCTGAAAGGCCAGTCCGTGGACGAGGTTTAATATGCCAAAGATTGTTATTTTGCCTCATGCGGACCTCTGTCCGGATGGCGCTGTTCTGGAAGCGAAGACCGGTGAAACCATTCTCGATGTTGCCCTGCGTGCAGGTATCGAAGTGGAACACGCCTGTGAGAAATCCTGTGCCTGCACCACCTGCCACTGCGTTGTGCGTGAAGGTTTCGACTCTCTTGCCGAGAGCACCGAAGACGAAGACGACATGCTGGATAAAGCATGGGGTCTGGAGCCAGACAGCCGTTTAAGCTGCCAGGCGCTGGTGACCGATGAAGATCTGGTCGTGGAATTCCCACGCTACACCATCAACCACGCACGCGAGCATTGATATGGGACTGAAGTGGACAGACAGCCGTGAAATCGGCGAAGCGCTCTACGACGCAAACCCGGATCTCGATCCGAAGACCGTACGATTCACCGACATGCACCAGTGGATCTGCGATTTAGAGGATTTCGACGACGATCCAGGCGCATCCAATGAAAAAATTCTGGAGGCGATTCTGTTAGTCTGGTTAGATGAAGCAGAATAGATAACATAAACGGGCTGCCTTCAGGCGGCCCGTTTGCTAGTTGCTAATAAGGATAAATAAAATGACCGAAGCGATGAAGATTACGCTCTCCACACAGCCCGCTGACGCGCGCTGGGGCGAAAAAGCCACCTACAGCATCAACAACGACGGCATTACCCTGCACCTGACGGGCAAAGATGATACCGGCCTGATTCAGCGCGCCGCCCGCAAAATTGACGGTCTGGGCATTAAGCATGTGACTCTGGCGGGCGAAGGCTGGGACACCGACCGCAGCTGGGCGTTCTGGGCAGGCTATAAAGGCCCGAAAGGCACCCGCAAAATTGAGTGGGCAAACCTTGATGAAGCCGGTCAGAAAGAGCTGGAAAGCCGCCTAAAAATTATCGACTGGGTGCGCGACACCATCAACGCCCCGGCGGAAGAGTTAGGCCCTGAGCAGCTGGCGCAGCGCGCCGTTGACCTGCTGTGCGGCGTAGCGGGCGAGAAAATGTCCTACCGCATCACCAAAGGTGAAGATCTGCGCGAGCAGAACTACATGGGTATCCACACCGTGGGCCGTGGTTCTGAGCGTCCTCCGGTCCTGCTGGCGCTGGATTACAACCCAACCGGCGATAAAGAAGCGCCGGTCTTTGCCTGCCTGGTCGGGAAAGGCATTACCTTCGACACCGGCGGCTACAGCCTCAAGCAGAGCGCGTTCATGGACTCCATGAAGTCCGACATGGGCGGCGCGGCAACCATCACCGGCGCGCTGGCGTTTGCGATTACCCGCGGCCTGAACAAGCGCGTGAAGCTCTACCTCTGCTGCGCGGACAACATGGTCAGCGGTAACGCCTTCAAGCTGGGCGACATCATTCGCTACCGCAACGGCAAAAACGTCGAAGTGATGAACACCGACGCCGAAGGCCGTCTGGTGCTGGCCGATGGCCTGATCGACGCCTCTGCGCAGAAGCCAGAGCTGATTATCGACATGGCGACCCTGACCGGCGCGGCAAAAACCGCCCTGGGCAACGACTACCACGCGCTGTTCAGCTTCGACGACAAGCTCGCCGCTCGCCTGCTGGCAAGCGCGGCTGCGGAAAACGAGCCGTTCTGGCGTCTGCCGCTGGCCGAGTTCCACCGCAGCCAGCTGCCGTCCAACTTTGCCGAGCTGAACAACACCGCGAGCGCGGCGTTCCCGGCGGGCGCAAGCACTGCGGCAGGCTTCCTGTCCCACTTCGTTGAGAATTATCACGAAGGCTGGCTGCACATCGACTGCTCCGCAACGTATCGTAAAGCGGCGGTTGAGCAGTGGTCCGCAGGCGCGACCGGTCTGGGCGTGCGTACCGTAGCGAACCTGCTGACGGCTGAGTAACCTTTTCGCCGGGTGGCGCTGCGCTTACCCGGCCTACAAAACCCGTAGGCCCGTGCAAGCGAAGCGCCGCCGGGCAATTGTGAAGTAGCCAAACTATGTCCGAAACCAAAAACGAATTAGAAACCCTGCTGGAGCAGGCGGCGACCGAGCCCGCTCACCGCCCGGCATTCTTCCGCACGCTGCTGGAGTCCACCGTCTGGGTGCCGGGCACCGCGGCGGAAGGGGAGCAGGTTGTCGAAGACAGCGCGCTGGATCTGCTGCACTGGGAGAAAGACGACGGCACCTCGGTGATCCCGTTCTTTACCTCCCTCGAAGCCCTGCAGGAAGCGGTAGAAGACGAACAGGCTTTCGTGGTGATGCCTGTACGTACCCTGTTCGAAATGACGCTGGGGCAGACGCTGTTCCTCAACGCTAAACTGCCGACCGGAAAAGAGTTTACCCCGCGCGAAATCAGCCACCTGATGGGCGAAGAGGGCAACCCGCTCAGCACCCAGGAAGTGCTGGAAGGGGGCGAAACGCTGCTGCTGTCTGAAGTGGCCGAGCCGCCCGCGCAGATGATCGACTCCCTGACGACGCTGTTTAAAACCATCAAGCCGGTGAAGCGTGCGTTCCTCTGCTCCATTAAGGAGCATGCGGACGAACAGCCGGTTCTGCTGATTGGCATTGAGGCGGACGGCGATATCGAGGATATTATCCAGGCGGCGGGAAGCGTGGCGACCGACACGCTGCCGGGCGACGAGCCGATTGATATCTGTCAGGTGAAAAAAGGCGAGAAGGGCATCAGCCACTTTATTACCGAGCACATCACGCCGTTCTACGAGCGTCGCTGGGGCGGCTTCCTGCGCGACCTCAAAACGACCCGTATTATCTGATGACCGCGGGGTGATTCTTCACCCCGTGGCCTCCAGCAGCAGTAAATCCATCAGCAGCACCAGATTTGACTCAAACGACGTCACGCCGGATGCCTCGGCGGCGAAGTGTACCGCTTCGTCATAGAGGGCAAAGTGCACGTCCGCCATCCCCGCCAGGGTATTGGCCGAGGCGCGGGTAAACGCGACAATCGTCATGCCGACGTTTTTGGCTATACGCGCTTTATCCAGCACCTGCTCCGTTTCGCCGCTGCGGGAAACGGCAATAAAGACCTGATACCGCGCGGCGTTGCTGAGAAAAATATTCCGGCTGTCGCCCGGGCCGGAGATGAACGCCGTTTTGCCCAGCACCTGCAGCTTCTTGGTCAGGTACTCGGCAAACAGGTAAGAAAACCCGGCGCCGTAGAGAAAGAAACTCTCTTTCTGGCGCAGCAGGTCGGCAAACTGCTGGCGCTTCTCCTGCGTGACCCACTGGAAGGTCTGCTGATAGTTGGCAATAAACTGATTGAACAGCGCGGGGAGTTCAGGTCGCGACTGCCCCTGAGCGGCAATATGCGGCGTGTCGGAGAGCAGCTGCTTGCAGTGCCAGATAAACTCGCTAAAGCCGCTGAACCCCAGCTTCTGGCACAGCCGCATGATGGTGGCGGTTGAGACGAACGTCGCCTGAGCCAGCTCGCGTACCGTGATATTGCCCACCAGCAGCGGGTGCTCCGTGAGGTGGGCGAGGACGCGATACTCGGCGCGGGTCAATGACGCCCCGCGCGTTAACAGCGTGGCCAGGCGGTTATCCATTATTTAGCCGGTTCAACCGGCAGATCGTCACGCGCGCCCCATTCGCTCCAGGCGCCGTCATACAGCGTCACGTCTTTCGCGCCAAGCGTCGCCAGCGCCAGAATCACCACGCAGGCCGTCACGCCGGAGCCACAGCTGGCAACGATCGGTCGATGCAGGTCAACACCGGCGCGATCGAAAATAGCGCGCAGCTCGTCGGTGGTTTTCAGCTCGCCTTCAAATACCAGATCGCCCCACGGCACGTTCAGCGCGCCCGGGATATGCCCGCGCTTCAGCCCCGGACGCGGCTCATCCGCTTCGGCGTTAAAGCGTGGAGCCGGACGCGCATCGACGATTTGTGCCGTTTTTTCGTGGCTCACCACCAGCACGTCGGTCAGACGTTTGACGATATCTGCGTCAAACGTGGCGTCGAATTCGCCTTCCGGCAGCGTTACGTCGCCCTGCTGGAGCGGCAGCTCGTCGCGCTTCCAGCCCGCGAGGCCGCCCGCCAGAATCGAGACTTTTTCCACGCCGAAATTCTTCAGCATCCACCAGGCGCGCGGTGCGGAGAAGAGGTTACCTTCATCGTACACAACCAGGTGTTTGTCCTGGCTCACGCCAAGCTCGCGCATCGCCACGGAAAACGCTTCCGGGCGCGGCAGCATGTGCGGCAGGGGAGAGGTATGATCGGAGAGGGCTTCAATATCAAAAAATACCGCGCCAGGCAGGTGCCCTGCGCGGTATTCACCGGGAACGTCGCGATGTTCCTGCCCCGGCGGGGCCATGCGCGCGTCAATAATCTGAACTTCCGGGTCGTCGCTGTGCTCAATCAGCCAGTCGGCGGCGACAAAATATGAGGTGGACATGGGTTGCCTCCGTTCTTTTCCGTAAAAAAGGATTGTCGGTGTTTTTTCTGACACCGACAAGCAAACCGCGTTCAACTCGCGAGCAACCCCTTATTTTTTCACCGCTTCGCCGTCCTGCCAGGCTTTTTGCAGCGCAGGCCAGTAGTCGCGGTTGGCTTCAATCATCTCATCCAGAATCGCTTTTGCATGTTCCATGGTCGGCACGGTGCGGTTGAGGGTGAAAGCCTGCAGCGCTTTCTCATAGCTGCCCTCGATAGTCGCTTCCACCAGCAGCTGTTCGGAGGCGAGCTGCTGCTGCAAAAGGGTCTGATGGAACAGCGGCACCTGACCGACGCGGATCGGTTCTGGGCCTTCGGAGGTGATATAAGCGGGTACTTCCACCACCGCATCGTACGGCAGATTGGTAATCGCGCCGCGGTTTTCCACCATCACCAGATGGCGGCTCCGCAGGTTAAACGCCAGCGAGCAGGCCACGTCGACGATAAATTCGCCGTGCACGCCAACGTGGAAAGCATCCGGTAATATCCCGGTGCGCTTGTACTCTTCGGCGGCAGCAAAGAGCTTTTTCTCGCGCCCGTCCATCACTTCGTTGGCGCGGGTATAGTCCGGGTTCTGATGCTCCACAATCTGGTTCGGCATCAGGTAATACTGCAGATACGGGTTCGGCAGATACTCCGGGAAGTTATCCATAATCGGCTTGATGTTGCGCCAGGTTTTTACCCATGACGGATCCGAGTGCTGCGGGTCGGTTTTGGCGGCGTCTTCCGTCAGCAGGCCAAACGTCGCGATATGTTTGCGCAGCTCGGGCAGCCTGTCTTCGCCGTCCACCAGCACGCGGGTAAACCAGCCGAAGTGGTTCAGGCCGAAGTAATCGACTTCGAGCCTGCGGCGATCCACACCCAGAATGGCGCCCATATTGCGCATGGCGGCCACCGGCATATCGCAGATGTTCAGCACCCGCGCGTTTGGCCGCAGGCGGCGCACGCCCTCCGCGACGATCGCCGCCGGGTTAGAGTAGTTCACGATCCAGGCTTTCTCGTGCGCGTAGCGATCGACCAGATCGATAAGCTCCACCATCGGCAGGATCGTGCGCAGTCCGTACGCCAGCCCGCCGGGCCCGCAGGTTTCCTGGCCGACCACGCCGTGACGCAGGGGGATCTTCTCGTCCTGCTCGCGCATCCTGTACTGGCCGACGCGCATCTGGGCGAAGACGAAATGCGCGCCGCTGAAGGCCACCTCCGGGTCGCTGGTGACGGTAAATTTAATACTCTGGCTATGGTCGCGAATAACTTTCTCAACCACCGGCGCAATGGTGTTCTGACGCGCCTCGTCGATGTCATAGAGGCGGATTTCGGCCAGCGGGAAATCCTGCAGGCGCACCATCAGGCTTTTCACAATACCCGGCGTGTAGGTGCTGCCGCCGCCGGCAATCGACAGAATGAATGGGGGTGTAAACATCTTTAGCTCCTTTCAGAGAAACGTCTCAACGGCTTCTCGCATTTTTTTGACGTGCAGCCCGTAGACCACCTGAACGTTGTTACCTTGTTTGATAATCCCTTTCGCGCCGGTCGCCTTCAGCCGCGGCTCGTCGATGATGGCGACATCCTTCACCGTGACGCGTAAGCGGGTGTAGCAGTTATCCACCACCTCAATGTTTTCCCGCCCGCCCAGGCCGATGACGATGGATTCACCCAGCCCGTCGTTATTGCCTTTGGCCTGGTACTCCTGCTTGCTGTAAAGGCGCGTCTCCTTATCGTCATCTTCACGTCCGGACGTTTTCATGTTGAAGCGCAGGATCAGGAAGCGGAACACCACGAAGTAGAGGGCGAACATGATCAGCCCGACCAGGAGGTACATCGGCCAGTTGGACTTCTCCGTGCCGAGCGGCAGGTTGTAGAGGATGAAGTCGATAATCCCGTTGGCGCCGATGGCGTGAACGCCCAGCAGCGAGAAGAGCATCATGCCGATGCCGGTCAACGCCGCGTGCACCACGAAGAGCAGCGGGGCGACGAACAGGAAGGAAAACTCAATCGGTTCGGTCACGCCGACCAGCAGCGAGGTCAGCGCCGCCGGGATCAGAATTGCTTTCGCAATGGCTTTACGCTCCGGCTTTGCGGTCATGTACATCGCCAGCGCCGCCGCAGGCAGGCCGAACATTTTGCTGATGCCGCGCGCGTCCCACACCACGGTGCTGCTGAGCTGCTTCACGTCCGGGCAGGCCATCTCGGCAAAGTAGATATTGCGCGCGCCCTGATAGGTTGCGCCGCATACCTCCTGCGTGCCGCCCAGCTCGGTATAGAGGAACGGCGTATAAACCAGATGGTGCAGGCCGGTGGGAACCAGAATGCGTTCCAGGAAACCGTAGATTGCTACGCCAAACGGCCCGGAGCCTTTGATGGCCAGCGCCAGGGCGCTAATGCCGTGCTGCGCGAATGGCCAGAGTTCGCTCATCACCACGCCGAGCAGCATGGAGACGGGGAGCATGACGATGGCGACAAAACAGTGGCCGGAGTAAATCGCCATCGCGCCGTCAAACTGCACGCCGGAGTATTTGTTGTACAGATACCCTGACAGCGCCCCGGTCAGGATCCCGGCGAACACGCCCATCTCCAGCACCTGCACGCCCAGCACCATGCTTTGCCCGGCAGCCTTCATCTGGTCCGCAGGCGCCAGCGCGCCCTGCAGCTGTAGCGTCACGTTCATGGCGTTGATAAACACCACGAAGGTCACCAGGCCGATCAGCGCCGCGTAGCCTTTATCCCGCGTGGCCAGGCCAATCGGAATGCCGACGGCAAACACCAGCGCCAGGTTAACCAGTACCGACACGGCAGATTTGGCGATCAGCTGGCCGATATTCTGGATCAGAGGATGCCCAAGAAACGGCAGGTACTCGGCCAGGTTGCCGTTACCCAGTACGTTACCAAAGGCGATAAACAGACCGACAATGGGTAAGATAAGTACCGGTCCGTACAATGATTTTCCGAAATTTTGTAGGGCGTTCACGGCTCGTTTCATGGTTTTCTCTCTTTGTGAACCGCGCACTCGGGGTGCGTCTCAGGCTTAAAAGTAGCAGGCGGCAGGCGAGTTTATCCATCTATCTTCTTGTTTTAAAAACAAATGACGTGAAAGGTAACATGTAACCTTTGAGGGTGTGATCGGTGTAACACGGCACCCCATCCCGCACGTCAGGATTTGCGAGAACTATTCCAGATTCTCAAATTGGACTTTTTGAATTAATGAAACTTGCGGATAATACTTATCCGGACGACGACCAACAGGCTCCACGGGCCAGGGACAAAGGATGAAACCGTTTCGCTTAGCCGCGCTCTCTCTCGCGCTACTTACCACGTTTACGCTTGCCGGCTGTGATAACAGCGACGACAAGCCTCAGGCCGCGGCTCCTGCGGCATCGACCGCAGCAGAGCAGAAAACGCCGGTAAAACCCGACGCAGAACAGCTGGCTAAACTGGCAGCCCAGAGTCAGGGCAAAGAGCTGACCCTGCTGGACACCTCGGAAGTGCAGCTTGACGGCGCCGCAACGCTGGTGCTCACGTTTTCTGTCCCGCTGGATCCCGATCAGGATTTCGCGAAAACGGTGCACGTGGTGGATAAGAAAAGCGGTAAAGTGGACGGGGCATGGGAACTTGCGCCCAACCTCAAAGAGCTGCGCCTGCGCCATCTGGAGCCAAACCGTAATCTGGTCGTCACCGTTGATCGTGGCCTGCAGGCGCTGAACAAAGCGACCTTCGGCATTGATTATGAAAAAGCCCTGACCACCCGGGATGTTGAACCCACGGTCGGCTTTGCCAGCCGCGGTTCGCTGCTGCCGGGCAAAGTGGTGGAAGGCCTGCCGGTGATGGCGCTCAACGTCAACAATGTGGACGTTAACTTCTACCGCGTGAAGCCGGAGTCGCTGGCCTCGTTTGTCAGCCAGTGGGAATACCGTAACGCGCTGACCAACTGGGAATCCGATAACCTGCTGAAGATGGCGGACCTGGTTTATACCGGTCGATTCGACCTTAATCCGGCGCGCAATACGCGCGAAAAATTGCTGTTGCCCCTGAAGGATATTAAACCGCTTCAGCAGTCCGGCGTTTATATCGCGGTCATGAACCAGGCAGGGCACTACAACTACAGTAACGCCGCAACGCTCTTTACCCTGAGCGATATCGGGCTCTCCGCTCACCGCTATCATAACCGGCTGGACATCTTCACCCAGAGCCTGGAAAACGGTGCGGCACAGTCCGGCGTGACCGTAACGCTGCTGAATGACAAAGGCCAGACCCTTGCCGAGGCGAACAGCGATGCGGACGGTCACGCAAAGCTTGAGACCGACAAAGAAGCGGCGCTGATTCTGGCCAGCAAAGACGGCCAGACCACGCTGCTCGACCTCAAGCTGCCCGCCCTCGACCTGGCGGAGTTCGATATTGCCGGCAGCCCCGGCTACAGCAAACAGTTCTTCATGTTTGGCCCGCGCGATCTCTATCGCCCGGGGGAAACGGTGATCCTTAACGGCCTCCTGCGCGACAGCGACGGAAAACCGCTGCCGGCCCAGCCGGTTAAGCTCGACGTGCTGCGCCCGGACGGGCAGGTGGCGCGTACTATTGTGGTTCAGCCCGAAAACGGCCTCTATCGCTTTAACTATCCGCTGGACAGCGGCGCGCAGACCGGCATGTGGCATATCCGCGCGAATACCGGCGATAACCTGCAGCGTCTGTGGGACTTCCACGTCGAAGATTTTATGCCGGAGCGTATGGCGCTCAACCTGACCGGACAAAAAGCGCCGGTTTCACCGCAGGATGATGTCGACTTTAACGTGGTGGGGTACTACCTGTACGGCGCCCCGGCGAACGGCAATTCTCTGCAGGGCCAGCTCTTCCTGCGTCCGCTTCGTGAGGCGGTCACTGCGCTGCCGGGCTTCCAGTTTGGTGATATCGCCGAAGAGAACCTGAGCCGCAGCCTGGATGAAGTGCAGCTTACCCTCGACGAGCAGGGGCGCGGACAGGTTACCACCGAAAGCCAGTGGAAAGAGGTGCACTCACCGCTGCAGCTGATCCTGCAGGCCAGCCTGCTGGAGTCCGGCGGCCGTCCGGTCACGCGTCGTGCCGAGCAGGCTATCTGGCCTGCGGCTGACCTGCCGGGCATTCGCCCACAGTTTGCCAGCAAGGCGGTGTACGACTACCGCACCGACACCACCGTCAATCAGCCAATTGTGGATGAAAACGGCAACGCCAGCTTCGACATCGTCTATGCCGACGCCAGCGGTGCGAAAAAAGCGGTTTCCGGGCTGCAGGTTCGCCTGATCCGCGAGCGCCGCGACTACTTCTGGAACTGGTCTGAAAGCGACGGCTGGCAGTCGCAGTTTGACCAAAAAGATCTGGTTGAAGGTGAGCAAGAGCTTAACCTCAAAGCCGATGAAACCGGCAAAGTGACCTTCCCGGTTGAGTGGGGCTCATACCGTCTGGAAGTTAAAGCGCCTGATGAGATAGTCAGCAGCGTACGCTTCTGGGCCGGCTACAGCTGGCAGGATAACAGCGACGGCACCGGCGCGGCGCGCCCTGACCGCGTAACGCTTAAAATCGATAAACCGTCGTACCAGCCGGGCGATACCATTCAGCTGCATATCGCTGCCCCGGCTGCGGGTAAAGGCTATGCGATGATCGAATCCAGCGAAGGCCCGCTGTGGTGGAAAGAGATCGACGTGCCGGCAAACGGCCTGGATCTCTCCATTCCGGTGGATAAAGCCTGGAAGCGACACGATTTGTATCTCAGCACGCTGGTGGTTCGTCCTGGCGACAAATCGAAATCCGCCACGCCGAAGCGCGCGGTCGGTCTGCTGCATCTGCCGATGGGTGATGAAAATCGTCGTCTGAACATTGCGCTGGATACTCCGCAAAAAATGCGTCCGAATCAGACGTTGTCCGTGAAGGTAAAAGCCAGCGTGAAAGAAGGCGCGGTGCCGCAGAAGGTGAACGTGCTGGTCTCGGCGGTAGACAGCGGCGTGCTGAACATTACCGATTACGTCACGCCCGACCCGTGGCAGGCCTTCTTCGGCCAGAAGCGCTACGGCGCGGATATCTATGATATCTACGGCCAGGTGATTGAAGGGCAGGGGCGTATGGCCGCGCTGCGCTTTGGGGGCGACGGTGATGAGCTGAAGCGTGGCGGTAAGCCGCCGGTAAACCATGTCACCATTATTGCACAGCAGGCCCAGCCGGTAGCGCTGGACGCCAACGGTGAAGGCACCATCACGCTGCCGATTGGCGACTTCAACGGCGAGCTGCGTCTGATGGCGCAGGCGTGGACGGAGGATGATTTCGGCAGCAGCGAGAGCAAGGTCGTTGTCGCCGCACCGGTGATTGCCGAACTCAACACGCCGCGCTTCCTGGCAAGCGGCGATACCTCCAGGCTGACGCTGGATCTGACCAACCTGACCGACCAGCAGCAAACGCTGAACGTGGCCTTAACCACGACCGGAAAACTGTCGCTGGAAGGCGCACAGCCGCAGCCCGTTCAGCTCCCGCCGGGCGCGCGCAGCACGATGTTCATTCCGGTGCGAGCCCTTGAGGGCTACGGCGACGGTGAAGTGACCGCGCAGGTGACGGGTCTTCAGCTTCCGGGCGAGACGTTCACTCCGCAGCAGAAGAGCTGGAAGATTGGCGTTCGTCCGGCATTCCCGGCACAAACGGTTAACACTGGCGCCATGCTGAACCCGGGTGAATCCTGGACCGCACCGGCACAGCATAGCAACGGTTTCTCACCTGCGACGCTGCAGGGACAGCTGCTGCTGAGCGGCAAACCGCCGCTGAACCTGGCGCGCTACATTCGTGAACTGCAGGCCTATCCTTACGGCTGTCTTGAGCAGACGACCAGCGGCCTGTTCCCGTCGCTCTACACCAACGCGGCGCAGCTGACGGCGCTGGGCATTAAAGGTGATACTGACGACAAACGCCGTGCGGCCATTGATATCGGTATCTCCCGTCTGCTGCAAATGCAGCGTGACGACGGCGGCTTTGCGCTGTGGGATAAAAACGGCCCGGAAGAGTACTGGCTGACGGCCTACGTGACCGACTTCCTGGTGCGCGCGGGCGAGCAGGGCTACAGCGTTCCCGCCGACGCGGTGAACAACGCCAACGGCCGCCTGCTGCGCTATCTGCAGGACCCGGGCATGATGTCCATTCGCTACAGCGACGACACCCAGGCCAGCAAGTTTGCGGTGCAGGCCTATGCTTCACTGGTGCTGGCGCGTCAGCAAAAAGCACCGCTGGGCGCGCTGCGTGAAATCTGGGAACGCCACGGTCAGGCGGCGTCCGGTCTGTCATTGATGCAGCTGGGCATGGCGCTGAAACTGATGGGCGACACCCCGCGCAGCCAGCAGGCGCTGGATCTGGCACTCAAAACGCCGCGCAACGACAGCAAAAACTGGATGGCCGATTACGGCAGCACGCTTCGCGACAACGCGCTGATGCTCTCCCTGCTGGAAGAGTACAAACTGCTGCCGGACGCGCAAAACGCGCTGCTGAACGCCCTGTCTGAAGAGGCATTCAGCCAGCGCTGGCTGTCAACGCAGGAGAGCAACGCGCTGTTCCTGGCCGGACGTTCGCTGCAAACCTTATCGGGCGCGTGGCAGGCAACGACCAGCCTCTCAGAACAGGCGCTGAGCGGCGATAAATCGCAGGTGCAAAACGTCAACGGCGACCAGCTTGGCGCGCTGCAGGTGACTAACACCGGTACAGCGCCGCTGTGGGTGCGCCTCGACAGCACCGGTTACCCGGAATATGCGCCTCAGCCAGCCTCTAACGTGCTGCAGGTTGAACGACATATCCTGGCAACCGACGGCAGCAGCAAGTCACTCTCTTCCCTGAAGAGCGGTGAGCTGGTGCTGGTGTGGCTGGAAGTGAAGGCCAGTCAGAACGTGCCGGATGCGCTGGTGGTGGATCTCCTCCCTGCGGGTCTGGAGCTGGAAAACCAGAATCTGGCCAGCAGCAGCGCCAGCCTGCAGGACAGCGGCAGCGAAGTGCAAAACCTGCTCAGCCAGATGCAGCAGGCAGACATTCAGCATATGGAATTCCGCGATGACCGCTTCGTGGCGGCGGTGCCTGTTAACGAAGGCCAGCCGGTCACGCTGGTCTATCTGGCGCGCGCCGTAACGCCGGGAACCTACCAGGTGCCGGTGCCGATGGTTGAATCCATGTACGTTCCGCAGTGGCGGGCAACGGGGGCGGCCAGCGGCCCGCTGATTGTTGTTCCGTAATATGCGGATAGCACGTCTGACACGCTCCCGCTGGCTGTGGCTGGCGGGAGCGCTTCTCGTTTTATGGGGGCTGGCTGTTGCCGCCGATCGCCTGTGGCCGCTGCCTCTGAAAGAGGTTAACCCGGCGCGCGTAGTCGTTGATGAAAAGGGAACGCCGCTCTGGCGCTTTGCGGACAGCGAAGGCATCTGGCGGTATCCGGTTACCATTGAAGAGGTCTCCCCCCGCTACCTGGATGCCCTGATCCAGTACGAAGACCGCTGGTTCTGGGATCACCCGGGCGTAAACCCGTTCTCCGTCTTGCGCGCGGCCTGGCAGGATCTCTCTTCCGGGAAGGTGGTGTCTGGCGGAAGCACGCTCACCATGCAGGTGGCGCGCCTGCTGGATCCGCATCCGCGCACCTTCGGCGGCAAAATTCGACAGATCTGGCGGGCTGTGCAGCTGGAGTGGCATCTCTCCAAGCGCGACATCCTCACGCTCTATCTCAACCGCGCCCCGTTTGGCGGGACGCTGCAGGGCGTTGGGGCCGCAAGCTGGACCTATCTCGGCAAGCCGCCGTCGCAGCTGAGCTATTCTGAGGCCGCGCTGCTGGCGGTACTGCCGCAGGCACCCAGCCGGTTACGCCCGGATCGCTGGCCGGAACGCGCGGAAGCGGCACGGAATAAAGTGCTCGATCGGATGGTGACGCAGGGCGTCTGGTCGGCGAAACAGGTCCGGGAATCCCGCGAGGAGCCGGTATGGCTGGCACCGCGGCAGATGCCACAGCTCGCGCCCCTCTTTTCACGCATGATGCTCGGTAAAAGCCGCGACACCAAAATTGTTACTACGCTGGATGCGGCCCTGCAGCGGCAGCTTGAAGAGCTGGCGCTGAACTGGAAATCACGCCTGGCAGAACGCAGCTCGCTGGCGATGATCGTCGTAGATCATACGGACATGAAGGTGCGGGGCTGGGTGGGATCGGTTGATATCACCGACGACACGCGCTTTAGCCACGTCGATATGGTCAACGCGATCCGATCTCCGGGATCGGTGCTGAAGCCCTTTATCTACGGTATGGCGCTGGACGATGGCCTGATCCACCCCGCATCGCTGCTTCAGGACGTTCCACGAAAAACCGGAGATTATCGGCCGGGTAATTTTGACAGCGGATTTCATGGACCCGTCAGCATGAGCGAGGCGCTGGTGCGCTCGCTCAACCTCCCGGCCGTACAGGTGCTGGAAACGTTCGGACCAAAACGTTTTGCGGGGATGCTCAGCAACGCAGGCTTGCCGCTCATACTGCCTTCAGGCGCGCAGCCGAATTTATCGCTGATTCTGGGCGGGGCAGGCGCGCGCCTGTCGGATATCACCGCGGCGTACAGCGCCTTTGCCCGACACGGAAAGGCGGGGCGACTGCGCGTCCAGCCGGGCGAGCCGCTGCTCGAACGTCCGCTGCTGTCGCCAGGCTCGGCGTGGATCATTCGCCGTATTCTGGCTAATGAGGCTCAGCCGCTACCGGATGGCGCGCTGCCGCAGATAGCGCCTCTGGCGTGGAAAACCGGCACCAGCTATGGCTACCGCGATGCGTGGGCTATCGGTCTGAATGCCCGTTACGTTATTGGCATCTGGACGGGGCGACCCGATGGAACGCCGGTGGCGGGTCAGTTTGGTTTTGCGAGCGCGGTGCCGCTGATGAACCAGGTCAATAACCTGCTTCAGTCGCGCTCAACGATAGACGAAGCCCGCTTGCCGCGTGACCCTCGCCCGACAAGCGTGGGGCGCGGGGTGATCTGCTGGCCGGGCGGTCAGTCGCTGCCGGAAGGCAGTGAAAACTGCCGACGTCGCCTGGCCACCTGGCTGCTGGACGGCAGCGAGCCCCCAACGCTGTTGCTGCCGGAGCAGGAGGGAATTCGTGGGATCCGCTTCCCCGTCTGGCTGGATAAAGCTGGCAAACGCGTGGCGGCAGATTGCCCGGATGCCACCGAGAAAATGCTCGACGTCTGGCCGCTGCCGCTTGAGCCGTGGTTGCCCGCAGGGGAAAAACGGGCGGCGCGTCTCCCTGTTTCATCAACGGATTGTCCGCCTCAGGACAGCAGCAACGCCGCGCCGCTGATGATTTCGGGCGTCAGAGAGGGGGCGGTCATTAAACGTCTTCCTGGCGAAGAAAATATGACCCTTTCTCTTACGACTACGGGAGGAGAAGGGCAGCGCTGGTGGTTTTTAAATGGCGAACCTCTGGAGGGGCGTCAAAAAAACTATTCATTCAAATTATCTTTGCCGGGTAATTATCAATTAGTTGTATTGGATGAATCTGGGCAGACGGCCACGGTTAATTTTGAGTTAGATCGCTAAGAGGTACTCCAGAAGAGTTATCTTGATTATTATCAACTGCTCGTTCCGTTAAAAACACGAGAATGCGTTTTTATTTGAAGGAACGAGCAATGAATAAAGATAAAAGTCAGGAAGAAGACTTATTCCCCGGAATTTCTCGTCGTCATTTTATTCAGGCAGGGTCGGCGCTGGCGACCCTTCCGTTTGTTGTGACGGCAGGAAAGGCCCAGGCAAAGGTTCCGGCTGCAGCAGAGCGTGTGCCAGAAGAAAAAGTGGTTCAGACGTGCAGTACGTTTGACTGTGGCGGTAAATGCGATATTCGCGCTCACGTTAGCGACGGCGTCGTCACCCGTATTTCTACGCGTCCTGATAATGAATTAGATCCTCACATGCCCGTTATGCGCGCCTGCGTTCGTGGCCGCGCATACAGAAAATTTGTTTACCATCCCGATCGTCTGAAATATCCGATGAAGCGGGTGGGAAAACGTGGAGAAGGAAAGTTCGAACGTATTTCCTGGGACGAAGCCACCACGCTTATTGCCAATCAAATAAGCACTATTACGCAGAAATATGGCGCGGCGTCACGCTATGTCCATGTGGGAACCGCCGTTTCCGGCGGCACCTTTTCCGGCGATAAAATGGTACGTCGTCTGCTTAATTTAACCGGCGGCTATCTCGAAAGTTATCATTCAGTCAGTATGGGTAATACCGCAGCCGCCACGCCTTATACCTACGGTACCGCCGCCAGCGGCAATTCTCTGGATACGTTGCTGGACACCAAACTGGTCATACTCTGGGGACACAATCCCACGGAGACTATCTTCGGCCACAGCAACTATTTCTTCCAGAAAATGAAGCAAAACGGCACCCGTTTTATTGTGGTCGATCCCCGTTATTCCGATACCGTTTCATCCCTGGCCGACCAGTGGGTTCCGCTGTTGCCGACGACCGATAACGCGCTGATGGATGCGATGATGTACACGATCGTCACGGAAAATCTGCACGATCGCGAGTTTATCGACCGCTATACCCTCGGCTTTGACGAATCCTCCATGCCGGAAGGCGTACCGGCCAATGAATCCCTGTTTGCGTACCTGAGCGGCGCCAAAGACGGCGTGGTCAAGACGCCGGAGTGGGCTGAGAAAATCACCCATGTTCCCGCGCAGACTATCCGCCAGCTGGCGCGCGACTACGCCAATGCGAAACCTGCCGCCCTGATTCAGGGCTGGGGACCGCAGCGGCACAACTGCGGTGAGCGTACCGCTCGCGGCTCTACCCTACTGGCGACGCTGACCGGTAACGTCGGGGTGAAGGGGGGCTGGGCGGCGGGCTATGGCGGTTGCGCTAACCGGAAATTCGCGGCGGGCCCCGAGATGCCGGATAACCCGGTAAAAGCCAAAATATCGGTAATGAACTGGGTGCAGGCTGCCGATGATGCGTCAAAGGTGACGCCGGATGTCGGCCTGAAGGATGCGGAAAAGCTCGACAGCAATATTCGTATTCTGTTCTCGCTTGCGGGCAACTACCTGGCGAACCAGAACCCCGATCTTCACCAGGCCACGCGCGTTCTGGAAGACGAGTCGAAAATTCAGTTTATCGTCGCTAGCGATCTGTTCATGACCCCAAGCGCGAAATACGCCGATCTTCTCCTGCCGGAAACCAGCTTTATGGAGCGCTGGAACATTGGGGAAACCTGGGGCACGGCAAGCTATCTCATCCTTTCAGAAAAGCTGATCGAACCCGAATTTGAACGCCGTTCGGACTACGACTGGCTGCGCGACGTTGCCGCTAAGCTGGGCGTCGAGCAGGCATTCAGCGAGGGGCGGGACGAGAAGGGCTGGATTGAGCACATCTGGGAGCAGACGCGGCTGGCGATGCCGGACGAAAATCTCCCCGATTTCGCAACGCTGCAAAAGACGCGTCAGCATCTGTTCAAAAGCGCGCCGTACGTCGCCTTTGAGGACAATATTCGCGATCCGCAAAATCACCCGTTCCCGACGCCGTCCGGAAAAATTGAGATCTTCTCGAAGCGCCTGTACGACATGCACCATCCTGAGATCCCGGCGCTGTCGCACTACGTGCCTGCCCATGAGGGGCCGGAAGATACGCTGGCGAAAACCTTCCCGCTGCAGCTGGTTACCTGGAAAGGGAAAAACCGCGCCAATTCGACGCAGTATGCCAACCCGTGGCTGATTGAGGCGCAGCAGCAGAAGCTGTGGATTAACCCGCAGGATGCACAACAGCGCGGTATAGCCCAGGGCGACGCCGTGCGTATCCATAACGCCCGCGGCGTATGCGAGATCCCCGCGGAGGTGACGCCGCGCATCATTCCGGGCGTGGTAGCGATGCAGGCGGGCGCCTGGTGGCAGCCGGACGAGCAGGGCGTGGATAAAGGCGGCTGCGCGAACGTGCTCAGCTCCGCCCGCATTACCGCGCTGGCGAAAGGGAATTCACATCAAACCATGCTGGTGGAGGTAGCAAAAGCATGAGCCAGTTCAAACACTATGCGCCGGTCAGCGACAAGCAGCTGGGCTTTTATATTGACTCGTCACGCTGCTCAGGTTGCAAAGCCTGCCAGGTGGCCTGCAAGGACAAAAATAACCTGGAAGTCGGGCGTCGTTTCCGCCGCGTGTATGAGGTTCACGGCGGCAGCTTCATGCCGACCGGGCAGGGCGGGGTAAGCAATAACGTTTTTGCCTATACGCTCTCTATTTCCTGCAACCACTGCGCGGATCCGATCTGCATCAAAAACTGTCCAACCACCGCCATGCACAAGCGGCCGGGGGACGGCATCGTGCGCGTTGATACGGACAAGTGCGTCGGCTGCGGCTACTGCGCCTGGTCATGCCCTTACGGCGCGCCGCAGCTCAACGAGCAGACCGGGCAGATGTCGAAATGCGATTTCTGCGTGGATCTGCAGGCGAAGGGCGAGCAGCCGGTGTGCGTGGCAACCTGTCCGCTGGAGGCGATCAAATTCGGTCCGATAGATGAGCTGCGGGCGAAGTACGGTGCGCTCTGCGATGTGAAAGGCCTGCCAGAATCATCAATCACCCAACCGAACCTGGTCATCAACGCGCATCAGGGCGCAGAGAAAGAGGGCAAACGCCATGCATGAGTTACCGCTGCTGATTTTTACGCTGTTCCTGCAGGGCTCGGTTGGCGTGACGCTCTGGCTGGCGTTTGGAAGCGCGAACTCTTCGCCGCGCAGCGTGATGTTCGCCGCCGCGGGGGCGTTTGTGCTCGCCGGCCTTGGGCTTCTCGCCTCGGCGCTGCATATGGGTTACCCGCTCAATGCCCTGAACGCGCTGCGCCATGTTTCCAGCTCCTGGCTGAGCCGTGAAATCATTTTTGCCAGCCTCTATCTTGCGGCGCTGGGCCTTGCCATTCTGCTCTTGTTTGTGAATAAGCCCGGCGGGAAGCTGCTTCTGGCTGTTGCGGGTATTATTGGGCTGGTGGATGTGTTCTGTATGGCGCAAATCTACATGCACGCCTCCGTCGTGACGTGGCAGCATCTGAATACGCTGGTGCTGTTTATGGGATCGGTGGGGATTGTTGGCTCGGCCTGTATGGCTGCCAGCGCAAAAAATCACCGCGCTGCGGTCGCGATTGTCGTTCTGCTGGTCCTTGCGCGTCTGCTTATGCAGCCCGTCTGGCTGGCCGACATTTACGCCGCTGACAGCAGCGTCGTGACCTTCCCGCACACTCCTTTGCTGATGCTAGAACAGCTTCGCGCTGTGTACCTGCTGAGCGGGTGCGTCTCCGTTCTCGGCATGCTCTGCTTCGCTGTGGGTGGGCTGAAGCCCGCGCGCGGTACGATGCTGATCGGGAGCGCGCTGCTGATTGTCGGTGAGCTGATGCTGCGCTTCGTTTTCTTCAGTATCGGCTGATGGAGGCTCTGAGCTTTGTTCCGGCGATGGACGTGACGCAGGAATGCGTTCGTCGCCGCTTTCGCCACGCCTCCTGTCGTGCCTGTGCGGACGTTTGCCCGGCGCAGGTCTTCTCGTTTTCGGATACCGGCGTTCTGATAGAGGAAAGCCGCTGTATTGAATGCGGTGACTGCCTGTTTGTCTGCCCGACTGAGGCCATTACCGGCATCGCGCCGCGAAAACGCTTTCGCCTGGGCGATACGCTCGTCGGGCCATTTACCGCGCGAGGGCCGACCATAGATGAGCTGCTGCTCTGGCACGCCGTATACGGCGTTCGCTTTATCAGCCTCGAAGCGGAGCAGTATCCTGGCTGGATGATGGCGCTAGCCGGGCTCAACCTGGCGCTGCGTCGTCGCGGTGAAGCCGTCTGGGGCTTCAGGCCCTGGCAGAAGCGTGAGGTTAACGCCGCGCGTCGGGCGCTTATTCATATTCCGCAAGAGGAGGTTACGGCCCGCGCCGTGCCGCCGGGTAAGCGGATGCAGCGCAAGGCTTTCCCGGGAATAAGTGAATCGGATATCGTGCTCGATGCGGGAAAATGCGCGCTGTGCGGCGCATGCTGGCGAAGCTGTACTGAAAGCGCGATTCGCTTTGAGGATAACGCGCTGGTCATCGAGCCCGCACGCTGTACCGGCTGCGGTGCCTGCGAGGCGGTATGTCAGCACGGCTCGCTAACGGTCGCTAATAAAGAAGCACAGGCAACGATAACAAGGCACCCGGCGTTGGCGGCAGCCTGTACCGCGTGTCACCGTCCGTTCTGGTCATTTCATCCTGAACAGACGCAGTGTGCGCTTTGCCAACATCACCTGCACGGCATGAGAAACCGGGACTGTTGCTAATCTTCGTCTCATTTTAAAAAAATGTTATGTGGAACCATAGGCAATGGCGCTATTGCTCATTATAATCCGCGCCACACCATACTCCGGTATGCAAAACAACAGAACATTTGACAGAGGTTATCATGGCTATTGAACGTACTTTTTCCATCATCAAGCCAAACGCGGTGGCAAAAAACGTTATTGGCAGCATCTTCTCTCGCTTTGAATCAGCAGGGTTTAAGATCGTTGGCACCAAAATGCTGCACCTGACCGTTGAGCAGGCGCGCGGCTTCTACGCTGAACATGAAGGTCGTCCATTCTTCGACGGCCTGGTTGAGTTCATGACCTCTGGCCCAATCGTGGTATCCGTGCTGGAAGGCGAAAACGCCGTTCAGCGTCACCGCGACCTGCTGGGTGCAACCAACCCGGACAACGCCCTGGCAGGTACTCTGCGCGCTGACTACGCGGACAGCTTCACCGAGAACGGCACCCACGGCTCTGACTCCGTTGAATCTGCTGCTCGCGAAATCGCCTTCTTCTTCGCTGAAGGCGAAGTGTGTCCACGTACCCGTTAATTTAACGGTTTCGTTTACACATTAATTTCGTAAATGCCGCGTGCAAACGTGGCATCCCTGCGCCAGACTTTGTACAATGCAACGCCCCGGACGAGCAGACTGCTTACCGGGGCGTTTCTTTTCAACCCTCCACGGGCCATAACGTGTAACAACGAGGCCGGAAAAAATTATGTCTGAATTAGTGAATACCTCCGAAGTCGCCACTCCTGCGGTTCCAAATAAAAATGGAAAAATCAACCTGCTGGATCTGAACCGTCAGCAGATGCGCGAGTTCTTTAAAGATATGGGTGAGAAGCCGTTTCGTGCCGACCAGGTCATGAAATGGATGTATCACTATTGCAGCGACAACTTTGATGACATGACTGACATCAATAAAGTGCTGCGCAACAAGCTCAAAGAAGTGGCTGAAATCCGCGCGCCTGAAGTCGTGGAAGAACAGCGCTCTTCCGATGGCACCATCAAGTGGGCGATTGCGGTTGGCGACCAGCGCGTTGAAACCGTCTATATCCCGGAAGATGACCGCGCCACGCTGTGCGTCTCTTCCCAGGTGGGCTGTGCGCTGGAGTGCAAATTCTGCTCGACGGCTCAGCAAGGTTTTAACCGCAACCTGCGCGTGTCCGAAATTATCGGCCAGGTGTGGCGCGCCGCGAAGATCGTCGGTGCGGCAAAAGTGACCGGCACCCGCCCAATCACCAACGTGGTGATGATGGGAATGGGCGAGCCGCTGCTGAACCTGACCAACGTGGTTCCGGCGATGGAAATCATGCTCGACGACTTCGGTTTTGGTTTGTCCAAGCGTCGCGTAACGCTCTCTACCTCTGGCGTAGTGCCTGCGCTGGATAAGCTGGGCGACATGATTGACGTGGCGCTGGCCATCTCCCTGCATGCCCCGAACGATGCCATCCGTGACGAAATTGTACCGATCAACAAAAAGTACAATATCGAAACCTTCCTCGCCGGTGTTCGCCGTTACCTGGAAAAATCCAATGCGAACCAGGGCCGCGTGACCATCGAGTACGTGATGCTCGATCACGTCAACGACGGCACCGATCACGCGCACGAGCTGGCAGAGCTGCTGAAAGATACGCCGTGTAAGATCAACCTGATCCCATGGAACCCGTTCCCGGGCGCGCCGTATGGCCGTAGCTCGAACAGCCGTATCGATCGCTTCTCGAAAGTGCTGATGGAGTACGGTTTCACCACTATCGTGCGTAAAACACGCGGTGATGATATCGATGCTGCATGCGGACAGCTGGCGGGCGACGTGATTGACCGAACCAAGCGTACGCTGCGTAAACGTATGCAGGGTGAGACCATCGCGGTCAAAGCTGTTTGATTATTATGCAGTCACGGCGCATTATCTGCGCCGTGAAGCATAATCTGACTGAATAATCAGTTAGATTCGTGATGTTTGATTAATAATTACGGTGCGTTTCATATGACTTTCGGGCAGTATGTAACGTCGTAACAACAGTTTAGCCACGCGGGCAGAGCTGCACTGTCATCTCCGGGCTGACAGTCTTATACTCTCTGTTCAAGCTTAACTGACCAGAAGTTTCGCGGTGCGGGTAGCATTGTGACTCACCGGCACCTGAACCCTTATTTTTCACGTACCAGTAGTTGTAGCGAATGAATACTGAAGCCACTCACGACCAAAATGAAGCACTCTCCACTGGCGTTCGTCTTCGCAACGCCCGTGAACAACTCGGACTCAGCCAGCAAGCCGTTGCAGAACGCTTGTGCCTGAAGGTTTCCACGGTTCGCGATATTGAAGAAGATAAGGCACCTGCCGATCTGGCTTCAACATTTCTGCGCGGTTATATCCGCTCTTACGCAAAACTGGTGCATATCCCCGAAGAAGAATTACTGCCGATGATGGAGAAGCAGGCCCCGGTCCGTGCAGCAAAAGTTGCGCCGATGCAGACCTTCTCTCTGGGAAAACGCCGTAAAAAACGTGACGGCTGGCTGATGAGCTTTACCTGGCTGGTGCTGTTTGTGGTGATTGGCCTGACGGGCGCATGGTGGTGGCAAAACCACAAGGCGCAGCAGGAAGAGATCACCACGATGGCCGATCAGTCTTCGGCTGAGCTTAATCAATCCGGTAATGACAACGCACAAAGCGTGCCGTTGAATACGGACAGTGCGGCGACATCCCCTGAACCGCAAACGACGACTGACGCGCCGGTATCCCAGCCTGCACAGACGCCAGAAGCCACGGCTAACGCCAGCTCTGCGTCTCCGGCTCAGGACCCGAACGCGGTGGTTTCGCCATCCCAGGCCAACGTTGATACCGCGCCGGCAGCAACGGCAACGGCGGATAACGCTGCTGCTGCACTGCCAACTGACCCGGCAGGTACCGCCGCGCCAGCTGCCGATCCTAACGCGCTGGTGATGAACTTTAGCGCTGACTGCTGGCTTGAAGTGACTGACGCAACGGGCAAAAAGCTGTTTAGCGGCCTGCAGCGCAAAGATGGCACGTTAAACCTAACCGGTCAGGCACCGTATAAACTTAAAATCGGCGCTCCGGCAGCGGTACAGATCCAGTATCAAGGAAAACCTGTCGACCTGAGCCGCTTTATCAGAACTAACCAGGTTGCACGTCTTACCGTTAATGCCGAACAATCAGCAGCACAGTAACAGACAGGCAACGCGGGAGATTTTTCATGCATAACCAGGCTCCGATTCAACGTAGAAAATCGAAACGGATTTACGTTGGGAATGTGCCAGTCGGTGACGGCGCACCCATCGCCGTCCAGTCGATGACCAATACGCGCACCACGGACGTGGAAGCGACGGTCAATCAAATCAAAGCATTAGAACGTGTGGGCGCGGACATCGTTCGCGTTTCCGTTCCAACCATGGATGCTGCTGAAGCCTTCAGGCTGATCAAACAACAGGTCAGTGTTCCGCTGGTTGCGGATATCCACTTCGACTACCGCATCGCACTGAAAGTCGCCGAATATGGCGTGGATTGCCTGCGCATTAACCCGGGCAATATCGGTAGCGAAGAGCGTATTCGCACCGTTGTGGACTGCGCGCGCGACAAAAATATTCCGATCCGTATCGGCGTGAACGCCGGTTCTCTGGAAAAAGATCTGCAGGAAAAATACGGTGAGCCAACGCCGCAGGCGCTGCTCGAATCCGCAATGCGCCACGTGGATCATCTCGATCGTCTCAACTTCGACCAGTTTAAAGTCAGCGTTAAAGCGTCTGACGTATTCCTGGCGGTAGAGTCTTATCGCCTGCTGGCAAAACAGATCGATCAGCCGCTGCATCTCGGGATCACCGAAGCGGGTGGCCTGCGCAGCGGCTCCGTGAAATCAGCGATTGGTCTGGGTCTGCTGCTCTCGGAAGGCATTGGCGATACGCTGCGCGTTTCGCTGGCGGCCGATCCTGTAGAAGAGATCAAGGTCGGTTTCGATATCCTGAAATCACTGCGTATCCGCGCGCGTGGGATTAACTTCATTGCCTGCCCAACCTGCTCGCGTCAGGAGTTCGACGTGATCGGTACGGTAAACGCGCTGGAACAGCGGCTGGAAGACATCATCACCCCAATGGACGTGTCCATCATCGGTTGCGTGGTAAATGGTCCGGGTGAAGCGCTGGTGTCAACTCTGGGCGTGACCGGCGGCAACAAGAAAAGTGGTCTCTATGAAGATGGCGTCCGCAAAGATCGTCTGGATAATAACGACATGATCGACCAGCTTGAAGCGCGCATTCGTGCCAAAGCGACGATGCTGGATGAGACGCAGCGCATCAGCGTTCAGCAGGTTGAAAAATAACGTGATGGGAAGCGACTCGCTTCCCATGTATGATTGAACCCATTCTTTGGGTTTTTTTTGTATATAGAAAGAGAATAAACGTGGCAAAAAACATTCAAGCCATCCGCGGCATGAACGATTATCTGCCTGGCGAAACCGCCATCTGGCAGCGCATTGAAGGCACACTGAAACAGGTGCTCGGCAGCTACGGTTACAGCGAAATCCGTTTGCCGATTGTAGAGCAGACCCCGTTATTCAAGCGCGCGATCGGCGAAGTGACCGACGTGGTTGAAAAAGAGATGTATACCTTTGAGGACCGCAACGGCGATAGCCTGACGCTGCGTCCGGAAGGTACGGCGGGCTGCGTACGCGCCGGCATCGAACATGGTCTCCTGTACAATCAGGAGCAGCGCCTGTGGTATATCGGCCCGATGTTCCGCCACGAACGTCCGCAGAAAGGTCGCTATCGCCAGTTCAACCAGCTGGGTGTGGAAGTCTTTGGCCTGCAGGGTCCGGACATTGACGCTGAGCTGATCATGCTGACTGCACGCTGGTGGCGCGCGCTGGGTATATCTGAGCATGTTTCCCTTGAGCTGAACTCTATCGGTTCTCTGGAAGCACGCGCTAACTACCGCGATGCGCTGGTGGCGTTCCTGGAACAGCATAAAGACAAGCTCGACGAAGACTGCAAACGCCGTATGTACAGCAACCCGCTGCGCGTTCTCGATTCCAAAAACGCTGACGTGCAGGCGCTGCTGAACGATGCGCCAGCGCTGGGTGATTACCTCGACGAAGAGTCGCGCGAGCACTTTGCCGGTCTGTGCAAGCTGCTGGAAGCCGCGGGTATTGCCTATACCGTTAACCAGCGCCTGGTGCGCGGTCTGGATTACTACAACCGTACCGTATTTGAGTGGGTCACCTCGAGCCTGGGTTCCCAGGGAACGGTCTGTGCAGGCGGGCGTTATGACGGTCTGGTTGAGCAGCTTGGCGGTCGTGCAGCACCGGCTGTTGGCTTCGCGATGGGCCTTGAGCGACTTGTTTTGCTGGTTCAGGCAGTTAATCCGGAATTTAAAGCAGATTCCGTTGTCGATATATACCTGGTGGCCTCAGGTGCGGATACGCAGCCTGCGGCGATGCAGCTTGCCGAACGCATTCGTGATGAAATGCCGGGCGTTAAGCTGATGACCAACCATGGCGGCGGCAACTTCAAAAAACAGTTTGCTCGTGCCGATAAGTGGGGCGCAAGTATTGCACTGGTGCTGGGCGAGTCCGAAGTGGCTAACGGCGAAGTGGTAGTGAAAGACCTGCGCTCTGGTGAGCAAACAACGGTAACGCAGGACGGCGTTGCGGCGCACTTGCGCACTCTATTGGGCTAAGGAGAAAGACTGCGTGGAAATGTACGAGAACGAACACGACCAGGTCGACGCGATTAAACGCTTCTTTGCTGAAAACGGCAAAGCATTGGTTGTTGGAGTTATTTTAGGTGTGGGTGCACTGATTGGCTGGCGTTACTGGAACAGCCATCAGGCTGATTCCGCTCGCGGCTCGTCTCTGAGCTACGAAAACACCGTCAGCGCCATTCGTGCCGACCAGCCGCAAACGCTGGCTGCAGCCGAAAAATTTGCCGCTGACAATAAAAACACCTACGGTGCGTTGGCCGCGCTGGAAGTGGCTCAGCAGTACGTTGATAAGAACGAGCTGGACAAAGCGGCTGCACAGCTGTCGCAGGGTCTTGCGGCTGCAAGCGATGAAAATCTGAAAGCGGTTATCAACCTGCGCCTGGCACGTATTCAGGTTCAGCAGAAAAAAGCCGATGACGCGTTAAAAACGCTCGAAACCATCAAAGGCGAAGGCTTTGCTGCCATTGTTGCCGATCTTCGCGGCGAAGCGCTGCTGAGTAAAGGTGACAAAGCGGGCGCGCGTAAAGCGTGGCAAGCTGGCGTAGATAGCAAAGCTTCACCTGCGCTGAGCGAAATGATGCAGATGAAAATAAATAATTTGTCCGTCTGAGAGGGACCCAATGCAATTGCGTAAATTACTTCTGCCAGGACTGCTTTCTGTTACGTTATTGAGTGGTTGTTCACTGTTCAGTGGCGAAGAAGATATTGTAAAAATGTCCCCGCTGCCGACGGTTGAAAACCAGTTTACCCCATCCACCGCATGGAACACCTCCGTGGGTGATGGTATTGGCGATTTCTATTCCAACCTGCATCCGGCGTTTGCCGACGGCGTTGTCTATGCGGCTGACCGCAAAGGCACCGTCAAAGCGCTGAACAGTGATGACGGGAAGGAAGTCTGGTCCGTTAACCTGGCGGAAAAAGACGGCTGGTTCTCCCGCAAATCTGCACTGCTCTCTGGCGGCCTGACGGTTGCCGGTGGTCACGTGTATGTGGGTAGCGAAAAAGCGCAGGTTTATGCGCTGAACGCCAGCGATGGTTCTGTTGCCTGGCAAACCTCGGTTGCCGGTGAATCTCTGTCTCGTCCGGTAGTGAGCGACGGCATGGTGCTGATCCACACCAGCAACGGGCAGCTGCAGGCGCTGAACGAGGCGGATGGTCTGGTAAAATGGACGGTCAACCTGGATATGCCAGCGCTGTCTCTGCGTGGTGAATCTGCCCCGGCGGTTGCATTTGGTGCTGCTATCGTCGGCGGTGACAATGGCCGCGTGAGCGCGGTTCTGATGCAGCAGGGCCAGTTGATTTGGCAGCAACGTATCTCTCAGGCGACGGGTTCAACTGAAATTGACCGTCTGAGCGATGTAGACACTACCCCAGTCATTGTTAACGGCGTTGTTTATGCGCTGGCCTACAATGGTAACCTGACCGCACTGGATCTGCGCAGTGGCCAGATCATGTGGAAACGTGAGCTGGGCTCGGTGAACGATTTCGTGGTTGAGGGTAACCGTATTTATATGGTCGATCAGAACGACCGTCTGCTGGCGTTGAACACCGAAGGCGGCGTAACCCTGTGGACGCAGAGCGATCTGCTGCACCGCTTGCTGACCGCACCGGTACTGTATAACGGTAGCCTGGTTGTGGGTGATAGCGAAGGTTACATGCACTGGATTGACCCGGAAACGGGCCGCTTCACGGCGCAGCAAAAAGTCGACAGCTCCGGCTTCCTGACGGATCCGGTTGTGGCCGACGGCAAGCTGCTGATTCAGGCAAAAGACGGCACGCTGTACGCGATCACGCGTTAATTACCCAGCGGTTGTAGTATACTAAACGGCTCCTGTTCACTCAGGAGCCGTTTTGACATTTTTAAAAACGCCGCAAAAGCGACGTTTATTTGAATTTTATGAGGCTTCAAACATGGTACCTGTGGTCGCGCTTGTCGGGCGCCCTAACGTTGGAAAATCCACTCTTTTTAACCGTTTAACACGCACCCGTGATGCGCTGGTTGCGGATTTCCCGGGGCTGACGCGTGACCGTAAGTACGGTCGTGCAGAGGTGGAAGGACGCGAGTTCATCTGTATCGATACCGGTGGTATCGACGGCACGGAAGACGGCGTTGAAACCCGCATGGCGGAACAGTCTCTGCTGGCGATTGAAGAAGCGGACGTGGTGCTGTTCATGGTGGATGCCCGTGCGGGCCTGATGCCTGCAGACTCCGCTATTGCAAAACATCTGCGCGCGCGTGAGAAGCCAACCTTCCTGGTGGCGAACAAAACTGACGGCATCGATGCCGATCAGGCCGTCGCGGATTTCTGGTCTTTAGGCCTGGGTGATATTTACCCAATCGCGGCTTCTCACGGCCGCGGCGTCACCAGCCTGCTGGAAACCGTTCTCCTGCCGTGGGTTGACGAAGTTAACCCGCCGGAAGAAGTGGACGAAGACGCTGAATACTGGGCGCAGTTTGAAGACGCTCAAGAGGGCGAAGAAGAGCCTGAAGAGACCTTCAACCCGCAGGATCTGCCGATCAAACTGGCTATCGTCGGGCGTCCAAACGTAGGTAAGTCTACGCTTACTAACCGTATTCTCGGTGAAGAACGTGTGGTGGTCTACGACATGCCGGGCACCACGCGTGACAGTATCTATATCCCAATGCAGCGCGATGAGCGTGAGTTTGTCCTTATCGACACCGCGGGCGTGCGTAAGCGTGGGAAAATCACCGATGTGGTGGAAAAATTCTCCGTTATCAAAACCCTGCAGGCGATTGAAGACGCAAACGTGGTGCTGTTGGTTATCGACGCGCGCGAAGGTATCTCCGATCAGGATCTCTCTCTGCTCGGCTTTATCCTGAATAGTGGGCGCTCACTGGTTATCGTGGTCAACAAGTGGGATGGCCTGAGCAATGAAGTGAGAGAACAGGTTAAAGAGACCCTGGACTTCCGTCTGGGCTTCATCGATTTTGCTCGCGTGCACTTCATCTCTGCCCTGCACGGCAGCGGCGTAGGCAACCTGTTCGAATCCGTTCGTGAAGCCTACGACAGCTCCACCCGTCGTCAGAGCACGGCAATGCTGACCCGAATCATGACCATGGCGGCAGAAGACCACCAGCCGCCGCTGGTGCGTGGCCGTCGCGTGAAGCTGAAATATGCCCACGCCGGGGGTTATAACCCGCCAATCGTGGTGATTCACGGCAACCAGGTGAAAGACCTGCCGGATTCCTACAAGCGCTACCTGATGAACTACTTCCGTAAGTCACTGGACGTAATGGGAACGCCGATCCGTATTCAGTTCAAGGAAGGGGAAAACCCGTTCGCGAATAAACGCAATACGCTGACGCCAAACCAGATGCGTAAGCGTAAGCGTTTGATTAAGCACATCAAGAAAAGCAAATAATCCCTGCCGATCTTACAAAAGCCCGCGCCCGTCGCGGGTTTTTTTTCGTCCTTTCACAGCGCCCGTTTTCCCTGTGTGATGTCAATCACTATTCACTTTTAACCATGTTTAAATCTAAGAAACTAGACAATCATCGAATTTTCATCTTAAAGTCCAGGGTCCGGTACTAGACAAAACTAGCGCCTGGTTATCAAATGGTTAACTAACTTTTCGCCGCCTGTAAAAAATCGGTCAGATACGTAACTGGCCGGCGTACAGGATGGTGCTTACAAGCACGACACATACCTTTTCGGGAGAATTATGCAATCCTCTGTTAATCAAAAAGAAAGCCGAACGTTCTTCGGCCATCCGTATCCGCTCGGTTCGCTGTTCTTCACCGAGATGTGGGAACGTTTCTCGTTTTACGGCATTCGCCCGCTACTGATCCTGTTTATGGCTGCGACCGTCTATGACGGCGGAATGGGCCTGGCGCGTGAAAACGCCTCGGCGATTGTCGGTATCTTCGCGGGAACCATGTACCTGGCGGCGCTGCCGGGCGGCTGGCTGGCGGATAACTGGCTCGGTCAGCAGAGAGCCGTCTGGTACGGTTCAATTCTGATTGCGCTCGGCCACCTGTCGATTGCGCTGTCTGCCATCATGGGCGACAACCTGTTCTTCATCGGCCTGATGTTCATTGTGCTCGGTTCTGGCCTGTTCAAGACCTGTATTTCCGTCATGGTCGGTACCCTGTATAAAAAAGGCGACGCGCGCCGTGACGGCGGTTTCTCGCTGTTCTACATGGGCATCAACATGGGCTCGTTCATCGCGCCGTTGATTTCCGGTTGGCTGATCAAAACGCACGGCTGGCACTGGGGCTTTGGCATCGGCGGCATCGGGATGCTGGTAGCGCTGATCATCTTCCGCGTGTTTGCCGTTCCGGCAATGAAACGCTATGACAGCGAAGTTGGCCTGGACTCCACCTGGAACAGCCCGGTAGTGAAGCGCAACGGCGTAGGGGCGTGGTTGCTGGCGCTGGCAGTGGGCGTCATCATCATTGTGACCCTGATTGCGCAGGGCGTGATTGTCATCAACCCGGTGGCGGTTGCCAGCGTGCTGGTCTACGTGATTGCCGCTTCCGTTGCGCTCTACTTTATCTACCTGTTCATTTTCGCGGGCCTGAACCGTAAAGAGCGCGCCCGACTGCTGGTCTGCTTTATTCTGCTGGTCTCTGCCGCGTTCTTCTGGTCTGCGTTTGAGCAGAAGCCAACGTCGTTCAACCTGTTTGCTAACGACTACACTAACCGCATGATCGGTGATTTTGAGATCCCGGCGGTGTGGTTCCAGTCTATTAACGCCCTGTTCATCATCCTGCTGGCGCCGGTGTTTAGCTGGGCATGGCCGAAGCTTGCCAGCAAAAATATTCGCCCGAGCAGCATCACCAAGTTTGTTATCGGTATCCTCTGTGCCGCAGCAGGTTTTGGCCTGATGATGCTGGCCGCCCAGAACGTGCTGAGCAACGGTGGGGCAGGCGTTTCGCCGTTCTGGCTGGTAGGCAGTATCCTGATGCTGACCCTCGGCGAGCTGTGCCTTAGCCCGATTGGTCTGGCGACCATGACGCTGCTGGCGCCGGACAGAATGCGCGGCCAGATGATGGGACTGTGGTTCTGTGCGAGCGCGCTGGGTAACCTGGCGGCTGGCCTGATCGGCGGTCACGTGAAGGCCGATCAGCTGGATATGCTGCCGGATCTCTTTGCGCGTTGTTCTATTGCGCTGCTGATTTGCGCCGCGGTTCTGATTATCCTCATTGTTCCGGTACGCCGCATGCTGGAAAATGCGCAGACGAAACCGGCCGCTAACGCCTGATAACCCTTGAGCTTGCCGGGGCGGCGTTATGCCCCGGTTTACTCAGCGAGGTAAGAACATGCTGTTAGGCTTTGATATCCAGCCCGTAAAACAGCCGGAGGGTATAACGCGCTGCTGGCGAACCCCGACGCCGCATCCCGCGTGCTGGCGACGCGCCGCAGGATCGAGGAAGTGACGCTGCTGCTGGCGTTACAGCAAGAGTAGCGTGGCCCGCACTGAACGCGACGTGATAAAATTACCGCAGACCTGAACGCTTTAAAGGAGTCACCATGACGATTACCTGCCCGGATTGCCAGGCACCGCTTGAGCCTCAGAATGGGTTAGCGCACTGCGAAAGCTGTAATAAGGACATCGCGCTTGAAGCCCGCTGTCCGGAGTGCCATCAGCCGCTTCAGGTGCTAAAAGCCTGCGGCGCGGTGGATTATTTCTGCCAGAACGGCCACGGGCTGATCTCTAAAAAGCGCGTGGAGTTCGTCAGGGCTGAGCCTTAATCACACACGCAGCCTTCGCCTTTCTGCCAGAGCTCAATCAGCGATTCCGGCGCTTCCTGCTCGGGCACCAGCACGATGATATCGGCGTAGTGCGCCTGATTTTGCCCGGTCCAGATAATCTGGATGCGGAAATAGCGCTGGTCACCGCGGCCGGGTGAAGTGGCTTGCCCGGGCGGCTGGCCGCGTGGAAAAGCCTGCTCCAGGATGCTCACCAGGCGCTGGCGCTGGGCCTCATTGAGCGAGGAGAGCGCGATGGTGCGCTGCCCGCTCAGCTTAGGAATAAAGGCGACGCCGCCTTCCCGGGCCAGCTCAACCACGGCGTCATCCGTCAGTTCCGGAACCTGCATTTACAATACTCCCACCTGTTCCCAGGCTTGTTTAATGGCCGCCCCAGCGTCGCCGCCGGAGCGTTTCTCTCCGTGCGCGATCGTTAGTTTTGCAAAGGCCTCGAAATCCGCATCCTGCGCCAGATTGCGATCGCAAACCGTGTCGTACCAGGCATAACCCGCTTTTTCCCAGGCGTAGCCGCCGATCGCCGTCGCGGCCAGGTAAAACGCCCGGTTGGGGATGCCGGAGTTCAGATGCACGCCGCCGTTGTCCTCGCGCGTTTTAATAAAGTCCTTCATGTGCCCCGGCTGCGGGTCTTTGCCGAGCAGGGGATCGTCATAGGCGGTGCCGGGTTCCGACATCGAGCGCAGCCCTTTACCGTTGATCCCTTTCGCCAGCAGCCCTTCACCAATCAGCCAGTCAGCGTTATCGGCGGTTTGCTTCAGATGATACTGTTTGACCAGCGAGCCAAACACGTCCGACAGAGATTCGTTCAGCGCGCCCGACTGTTCAAAATAGATAAGCCCGGCTTCGGTTTCGGTCACGCCGTGGCTCAGCTCGTGCGCCACCACGTCGATGGCAATGGTAAAGCGGTTGAAGATTTCTCCGTCACCGTCGCCAAAGACCATCTGCTGACCGTTCCAGAAGGCGTTCTGATATTCCCGACCGTAGTGAACGGTGCCGGTCAAAATCAGCCCCTTATTGTCGAGGGAATCGCGCTGATATGCTTTCCAGAAGAAATCATGGGTGATGCCCAGATAATCGTAGGCCTCATCTACCGACACATCGCCGTTGGACGGCTGGCCTTCATAACGCACCTGGGCACCCGGCAGCTCCTGGGTCTGTTTCGCATCGTAAATATCGCGCTCAAGCTGCCCGGCTTTATTGACGTGCGGGGCGGCAGGCTTGCCCGGCATATGCGCCATCAGCGTTTGTACATGGGTTAAAGTCTGGCGCGCGCAGCGCTGCTGCGGCTCAGAGCCGCTTTCGATAATACGACGCAGAATATAGGGAGGTATGACGCTCTGAAGATGGGGCATGCTGCTCTCCTTATTAAAAAAGGGAATAGCAGCAGTATAGTAATTAACCGGCGAAGTATTATCCGGTTTTTCGCTGACGCGTCTTTTTCACCGGCTTAACGGCTTTCACTTCGCTCTCAACCCAGCCGTCTGACAGCCGCGTCGTCAGCACGTCACCGGCTTTCACCTGTTTGGCCTGCTTCAGCACTTTGCCATCCGTCGCGGTGGTGACGCTGTAGCCGCGTGCCAGGGTGGAGAGTGGGCTGACCGCTTCGAGATGGGTCACCGCGTTACCAAAGCGTTCACGGGTGGTGCTCAGCCGGGAACGGATATTCTCGGCCAGACGATATTCAAGCTGCTGGATCCGCGTTTGCGCACGATAAATCTTCGGCTGCGGGTTCTGCTGGTTCAGGCGCTGAGCCGCGCGCTGCTGGCGCGTTACCGCGCGCTTAAGCTGGTTATCCAGCGCGACGTTCATACGCTGGCGCAGACGCTCCAGCACGGTTTGCTGGCGAGCAAGGCGCAGCTGCGGATGCTGTTGCTGCAGGCGATGATGGATTTGGGTGAAGCGGCGTGTGCGATTCGCGAGGAAGTAGTCCATCGCCATCTCAAGACGCTGCTGGCCGTTTTGAATTTGACGCAGCAGCTCCAGCTGATTGCGGCTGACCACTTCCGCCGCTGCGGAGGGCGTAGGCGCGCGCAGATCGGCAACAAAGTCAGCGATCGTCACATCCGTTTCATGCCCGACGGCGCTCACCACGGGGATAAGGCTTGCGAAAATTGCCCGCGCCACGCGCTCGTCGTTAAAGCTCCACAGATCTTCCAGCGAGCCGCCGCCTCGCCCGACGATGAGCACGTCGCACTCCCGGCGCGCATTCGCCAGCTCAATGGCACGCACAATCTGGCCCGGTGCGTCGTCACCCTGAACGGCGGTCGGATAGATGATGACGGGCAGGGAAGGGTCGCGACGCTTCAGCACGTGTAAAATATCGTGCAGCGCCGCACCGGTTTTCGAGGTGATCACCCCAACGCAGTGGGCAGGTGAGGGCAGCGGCTTTTTGAACTGCTGATCGAACAGCCCCTCGGCAGAGAGTTTGGCTTTTAGCTGTTCGTATTTTTGCTGCAGTAAACCTTCACCCGCAGGCTGCATGCTCTCGACGATGATTTGATAGTCTCCGCGCGGCTCGTACAGGGTGATATTAGCGCGAACCAGAACCTGCTGGCCGTGCTGAGGGCGGAACGTCACGCGGCGGTTGCTGTTGCGGAACATCGCGCAGCGCACCTGAGCGGTGTCGTCTTTCAGCGTAAAGTACCAGTGTCCGGAAGAGGGCTGCGTGAAGTTTGAAATTTCACCGCTGATCCAGACCTGCCCCATTTCCTGCTCAAGCAGCAAACGCACCGTCTGATTAAGGCGGCTGACAGTATAAATTGAGGGGGATTGAGAGGATAACATGTGAGCGGGATCAAATTCTAAATCAGCAAGTTATTCAGTCGATAGTAACCTGCTGAGGAGCGATCGCAAGCATTTTTTTCAAAAAAGTGTAGATGCAATCGGTTACGCTCTGTATAATGCCACGGCAATATTTAACCACCCAGGTCAGAGATATTGCCCATGCTACGTATCGCTAAAGAAGCACTGACGTTTGACGACGTCCTCCTCGTTCCCGCTCACTCCACCGTTCTGCCGAATACTGCCGATCTCAGCACGCAGTTGACGAAAACCATTCGCCTGAACATTCCTATGCTCTCTGCGGCAATGGACACCGTGACCGAAGCGCGCCTGGCTATCGCCCTGGCACAGGAAGGTGGCATTGGCTTTATCCATAAAAACATGTCCATCGAACGTCAGGCTGAAGAAGTTCGCCGCGTGAAGAAACATGAGTCCGGCATCGTGTCTGACCCACAGACCGTTCTGCCAACCACCACCCTGCACGAAGTGAAAGCCCTGACCGAGCGTAACGGCTTTGCCGGCTACCCGGTTGTGACCGAAGAGAACGAACTGGTCGGTATCATCACCGGCCGTGACGTGCGTTTCGTGACCGATCTGAACCAGCCGGTCAGCGTCTATATGACCCCGAAAGAGCGTCTGGTTACCGTACGTGAAGGTGAAACCCGCGACGTAGTGCTGGCCAAAATGCACGAAAAACGCGTTGAGAAAGCGCTGGTTGTCGATAACAGCTTCCACCTGCTCGGCATGATCACCGTGAAAGATTTCCAGAAAGCAGAACGTAAACCAAACGCCTGTAAAGACGAGCATGGCCGTCTGCGCGTCGGCGCTGCGGTAGGTGCTGGCGCGGGCAACGAAGAGCGTGTAGACGCGCTGGTTGCGGCCGGCGTTGACGTGCTGCTGATTGACTCCTCCCACGGCCACTCCGAAGGCGTTCTGCAACGTATTCGTGATACCCGTGCCAAATACCCTGACCTGCAGATCATCGGCGGCAACGTGGCAACGGGCGCAGGCGCTCGCGCTCTGGCTGAAGCTGGCTGTAGCGCGGTGAAAGTGGGTATCGGCCCTGGCTCCATCTGTACCACCCGTATCGTTACCGGCGTGGGCGTTCCACAGATCACCGCGGTCTCTGACGCGGTTGAAGCGCTGGAAGGCACCGGTGTGCCGGTCATCGCTGACGGCGGTATCCGCTTCTCTGGCGACATCGCCAAAGCGATCGCCGCGGGCGCTGCTGCCGTGATGGTCGGTTCCATGCTGGCAGGTACTGAAGAATCCCCGGGCGAAATCGAACTCTTCCAGGGCCGTTCTTACAAATCTTACCGCGGCATGGGCTCACTGGGCGCGATGTCCAAAGGCTCCTCTGACCGTTACTTCCAGACCGATAACGCCGCTGACAAGCTGGTACCGGAAGGTATCGAAGGTCGCGTTGCCTATAAAGGCCGTCTGAAAGAGATCATTCACCAGCAGATGGGCGGCCTGCGCTCCTGTATGGGCCTGACCGGCTGTGGTACCATCGACCTGCTGCGTACCAAAGCGGAATTCGTACGCATCAGCGGTGCGGGTATCCAGGAGAGCCACGTTCACGACGTGACGATCACCAAAGAGTCCCCGAACTACCGTCTGGGCTCCTGATTTTCTTCGCCCGACCTCGTGTCGGGCGATTTATTTAATCTGTTTCACTTGCCTCGGAATTAGCGTCAATGACGGAAAACATTCACAAACATCGTATTCTCATCCTGGACTTCGGTTCTCAGTACACTCAGCTGGTGGCGCGTCGCGTACGTGAACTGGGCGTTTACTGTGAGCTGTGGGCGTGGGATGTCACGGAAGCACAGATCCGCGAATTCAATCCAAGCGGCATCATCCTGTCCGGCGGCCCGGAAAGCACCACCGAAGAGAACAGCCCGCGCGCGCCGCAGTATGTGTTCGAAGCCGGCGTGCCGGTATTCGGCGTCTGCTACGGTATGCAGACCATGGCAATGCAGCTGGGCGGCCACGTTGAAGGTTCTAACGAACGTGAATTCGGCTACGCGCAGGTAGAAGTTGTCACCGACAGCGCGCTGGTGCGCGGTATCGAAGACTCCCTGACCGCAGAAGGCAAACCGCTGCTGGACGTGTGGATGAGCCATGGTGATAAAGTCACCGCTATCCCGTCTGACTTCGTGACCGTTGCCAGCACCGAAAGCTGCCCGTTCGCGATTATGGCGAACGAAGAAAAACGCTTCTACGGCGTGCAGTTCCACCCGGAAGTGACCCACACCCGCCAGGGTATGCGCATGCTGGAGCGCTTCGTGCGCGACATCTGCCAGTGTGAAGCCCTGTGGACCCCGGCAAAAATCATCGACGACGCCGTTGAGCGTATCCGCCAGCAGGTTGGCGATGACAAAGTGATCCTCGGCCTGTCCGGCGGCGTTGACTCCTCCGTGACCGCGATGCTGCTGCACCGCGCCATCGGCAAAAACCTGACCTGCGTCTTCGTGGACAACGGTCTGCTGCGTCTGAACGAAGCCCAGCAGGTCATGGACATGTTCGGCGACCACTTTGGTCTGAACATCGTTCACGTGGAAGGCGAGCAGCGCTTCCTGGACGCGCTGAAAGGCGAGAACGATCCAGAAGCCAAGCGTAAAATCATCGGCCGCGTATTCGTTGAAGTGTTCGATGAACAAGCACTGCGTCTTGAGGATGTGAAATGGCTGGCGCAGGGTACCATCTACCCTGACGTGATCGAGTCTGCGGCATCCGCAACCGGCAAAGCGCACGTTATCAAATCTCACCACAACGTGGGCGGCCTGCCGAAAGAGATGAAGATGGGCCTGGTTGAACCGCTGCGCGAGCTGTTCAAAGACGAAGTGCGTAAGATCGGTCTGGAACTGGGCCTGCCGTACGACATGCTCTACCGCCACCCGTTCCCGGGTCCGGGTCTGGGCGTGCGCGTGCTGGGTGAAGTGAAGAAAGAGTACTGCGACCTGCTGCGTCGCGCGGACGCTATCTTCATTGAAGAGCTGCACAAGGCTGACCTGTACAACAAAGTGAGCCAGGCGTTCACCGTGTTCCTGCCGGTTCGCTCCGTCGGCGTAATGGGCGATGGCCGTAAGTACGACTGGGTTGTCTCCCTGCGTGCGGTAGAAACCATCGACTTTATGACCGCACACTGGGCGCACCTGCCGTATGACTTCTTAGGGCGCGTGTCTAACCGCATCATCAACGAAGTAAACGGTATTTCCCGCGTGGTGTATGACATCAGCGGTAAGCCACCGGCGACCATTGAGTGGGAGTAATCCCGCTTACTGCGTAGTTCACAGGTAAATCAAGCCCGCCATGTTGCGGGCTTTTTTATTGATATTTCCGGGTTATCCACCAGAACATTAACGCCGCCAGGCTGACCGTCCCCCCAAGCAGACACACGCCCTGCCAGCCCGCTGCGGCAAACGCCATCGTGGTGCCAATGGCACCCAGACCGCTGCCAACCGCATAGAAAAGCATATACAGCCCGACCAGCCGGCTATGGGCCTCGGGGCGAGTGCGGAAGATCAGGCTCTGGTTGGTAACGTGCAGCGCCTGCCCGCCTAAATCCAGCAGCACGATGCCGATAATCAGGATACCGAGCGAGCGGTCCATTAGCGACAGCGGCCACCACGCCAGAAGTAGAATCGCCAGCGCCGCCGCACTGGTGTAGTGGGCGTAACCGCGATCGGCCCAGCGCCCTGCGCAGCTGGCGGCGAGCGCGCCCACCATGCCAGCCAGACCAAATGCGCCGATTGCGGTGTGTGAGAAATTGTAGGGCGGGGCGCTCAATGGGAGCACCAGCGCGCTCCAGAAAATATTGAACGCCGCAAACATCAGCATCGCCAGCACGCCGCGCACCTGCAGCACTTTTTCCTGGCGCAGTAGCGTCAGCATTGAGCCGATCAGCTGCGGGTAGCGCATCACACTGGGTGCGGCTGGCAGAGCGGGCAGTTTCCACCACAGCGGAAACGCAATGACGACCATCAGCGCGGCGGCGCACAGATACACTCCGCGCCAGCCCGCGACGTCACTGATGCTACCGGAAAATACCCTGGCCAGCAGCAGGCCAATGAACACGCCGCCCTGAGCCGCACCAACGACCCGTCCTTGCTCATGCGGCGAAGCGGCACTGGCTGCATAGGCGATCAGCCCTTGCGTCATGGCCGTACCGAGCATGCCGGTTGCGAGCATCCCCGCCAGCAACGAGTAAGCGCCTTGCGCCATGCTCACGCAGAGCAGCGCGGCGACAAGAGCAAAGAGCTGGATTGCCATCAGGCGGCGACGATCCACCTTGTCACCTAAAGGAACCACGAAAAGCAGGGCCAGAGCGCAGCCAGCTTGCGTGGCGGTCACCACGCCGCCAACGGCCGAGTGGCTGATGGCGAAGTCGCGTGCCAGCACATCCAGCAGGGGCTGCGCATAATAGACGTTCGCCACGCTCAGGCCGCTGGCTATGGCGAAAAGCCAGACCAGGCTGCGCGGCATGTCGGCGGCATCGTTGGGTATCGGTGAGGTGAGCGACATATTCGAAATCCTCGGAGTGTTGAGGCTGGTTGCAAAAAGAAACTGGTTGAATGCTAGGCCTGGTGGTTTTAAAATGCAACCAGTTATTGCGATCAGAATTAAGCCGGAGGAGCCGTGCCGCCACGTAAGCCGACGAACGATGAACATTGTCCCGTTGCCCGCAGCGTCGACCTGATTGGGGATCGCTGGTCGCTTCTCATCGTGCGCAATGCGTTTGACGGCATGAGCCGCTTCGGGGATTTTCAACGCAGCCTTGGCGTTGCGCGCAACATTCTCTCGGACCGTCTGCGAAAGCTGGTTGAGGCGGGTATCCTTGAACTGCAGGGGGCTTCAGATGGTACGGCGTATCAGGAGTATGTCCTGACCGCTAAAGGAGAGAGCCTGTTCCCCATCGTCGTGGCCCTGCGGCAGTGGGGTGAGCAGCACCTGTTTGCGCGGGGGGAACGCCATTCGCTGTTAATCGACAAACATACCGGCAAACCGGTCCCTCTTATGGCTCCGGCAGGGCATGACGGCACGGTGCTGACGGCGGCTGATACTGAAGTACAAAAAGTAAAGCAATCCGCCGCCGTTTAACCGGCTAACTATTGCCTGACCGCCTGTTCAATCGTGCGGGCAACGGCGTCCGGCTGGCTCACCATCGACACATGGCTTGCCGACACCTCCGTGGTTTTTGCATTGATCCTCTTCGCCATCGCCCGCTCAAGCTCAGGATTGATCATCCTGTCGTTCCTGCTGACCACAAACCAGCTCGGCTTATCGTGCCAGGCTGCATGCGCAACTTTCTCTCCAAACGCGTCGGCCTTAATCGGCCCCTGCGTTGCCGCGATGGTTTGCTGCTCATCGGTTGTCGCATCGGGCGCAAAATCCGTACTGACCGCCTTCGCTGGCAGATATAAATAGCCGTCTGCCGTTTTCGCGATGCCCGCACTTCCCGGCGGGGCCGGATAACTTCCCGCCAGGTCTGCCGTCGACTGGCCGGAATCTGGCGCAAACGCCGCGACGTAAACCAGCGACTTCACCCGTGCATCGTTACCCGCCTCGCTTATCACCGTGCCGCCCCAGGAGTGGCCGACAAGCACCACGCTACCCTGTGCCCGGGCGATGGCACGCTGCGTGGCGGCGACGTCATCCTTCAGCGAGGTGAGCGGCAGCTGTACGGCAATGACTTCCGTATGGTTTTTTTGCAGCCGGGTAATGACCTTATTCCAGCTGCTGCCGTCGGCAAACGCGCCATGGACCAGCACTACGCTGGTTTGATCTTCAGCGAACGCGCCAGCGGAGAGGGCCAGCAGACTGGCCGCTGCGATAAAGACTGCTTTCATCTTCTGACTCCTTAAAAGTGATGGACTGCCGCATGCGGCGGCACGGTGAATTCAACGGTTTTATGATCGATAGGCTTATGGGTAGGGCCGGCGAGGATAATTGTCACCTTGTGTTTTCCCGTCGGTAGCCCGACCAGGATAACGGGCTCGCCGCTGGCGTCGGCCCAGTGCCAGGGGGCATCATCCACCACGACGTGGATATGGCCGATACGCGGGGTAATCCTTAGCGCCTCAGTCCCGAACACGGGCTCAATACGCAGGTTCTCGGTGCGGTATTGAATAAAGACCGCCCCCTTACTCAGCGGGCCGGCTAGCGGGGGATCGACAATCAGTTTCGCCGCCGGCTGCGGCTGCTCAAGCGGCGCAACGGCAGCAGGACCGTTGACATCTTTGGCGCTGAGCCCGTCCAGCGGATCCGCCCAGGCGCACGTTGCCGACGTCAGGGCAAGGAACGGCAGCAGAAAATATCGATGCATCATTTGTGTCTCCTCATCGGTTAATCGTGACGACAGACACAGAAGACCATTTTTATGTATCGGAAATGTTTGCTTTGGCAGGGATTTTGTACCGGTTTGTCAGCGTTGCGCCCGGGATACAGTTCGATACCGTATTTCTGCCGCGGCAGCGTACGAGCGCGACGGCCAGCCCGGCAATGACCAGCGTCAGTCCCGCCGAAACCCACATCCCGCCGGCAATGCCCAGCGACTTATTCAGCCACGCATAGGCAAACGGCGAGGCGGCCGCCGTCAGCTGCCCGGGAATGAGCAATAAACCGGTGCGGCTGGCGTAGCTTTGCGCGCTAAACAGCTCCAGCGGCAGCGTCGCTTTGACGATGGTCACCAGCCCGTTAATGGCGCCATAGCCCAGCACAAATCCGGCAACGCTCCAGACGAAGAATGCGCTGCTCAACCCGACGAGAAAGCAGAGCGGCATGGCAAGCGCCGTAAAAAGCGTCAACCTGAGCGGCGTTAAGCGAGCGCCTGCCAGGACTTCCATCAGCCGTGCGCCGGTCTGACCAAACCCCCACAGCATGCCGATGGCGACCGGCAGGCCAAAACTGACGATAAACTCCGGCAGATGCGTCGAGGTGCCGTTGGAGACGAAGGTGATAAGCGCGATAAAGATCGCATAGAGCCAGCCGTCGCGACGCTCGCTGTTCGCTGCTTTGGCCGTTGTTTTCGCGCGAACAACGACCCGCTGGTGGGGAAGATGACTGATCAGCATCGCGCTCAGCAGGCCAAAAAGCGCGTAGATTAGCAGCGCGTTCTGCCAGCTCATCACGTTGACCAGCGCATCCCCCAGCGGCCAAAAGACGGCTGATGCCAGTCCACCCGCCAGGGTGACGCGCGAAATCGTTCTGCGCGCCTGCTGTCCATACAGATTCACCAGCGCGGCAAACAGCGCATCATACAGCGACAAACGCATCCCGATGCCGGTCACCAGCCAGGCGCAGTACCAGCCCGCAAGAGAGGAGGCGCTGGCCATCATCACGCAGCTTATGGCGATCAGAAGCGTGCCGCCCATGACTACCCGCTGTCCGCCAAAACGCGCCAGCAGGCGGGCGACAAAGGGAGAGACTGTTGCCATGACCAGCATCGCCAGCGTCAGGCCGAGGTAAATTTGCGGTGACGACCAGCCCCTGTCTACTGAGATGGCGTGAGCAAACGTGCCCGGCATATAAAATGAAATACCCCAGTTGATGAGCTGATGGCACCCGGCGGTAAGGGCAAGACGGCGGGGAAGGGCAGGTGTTTCCATTATTTTTCATTCCGTTATGCAGTTGTCCTCAGCATAGCGGGCGCGCTATTGTGCTGGGAGGTCTGCAACCTTATGCGCCGTATAAGAGAAACTTTGAATGACAACGCTCAATCTGGCACATCTCGCCACGTTCCGTCTGGTGATCCAGCGCGGCAGTTTTTCTGCGGCGGCGGATGTGCTGGGCATTTCCCAGCCCGCCGTCAGCCTGCAAATACGTCAGCTGGAGCAGTTTCTGCAAACGCGGCTGGTAGAACGCACCGGGCGCGGTATTAAAGCAACGGCGGCGGGGCAGGCCCTGCTGGTACACGGCGAGCGGATTGAGCTGGCCGTGGACGAGGCCGTACGTTCCATAAGCGAGTTCAGCCATGATGTCAGCGGCACGGTTACGCTGGGGACGGGGGCGACGGCCTGTATTCATCTGCTGCCGCCGCTGCTGCAACAGCTGCGCAGCGACCATCCGCTGCTCAGAGTGGGCGTAACGACAGGCAATACGCTGGATATCGTTCGCGCCGTTGAGGAAAATCGCCTTGATATGGGGCTGGTGACGCTGCCCGCAAGCGGAAGGGCGCTTGACGTGACGACGGTGATGGATGAAGAGTTTGTGTTTATTGCCGCACGGGAGCAACAGGCGGTGTTTAACGACATCACACCCGAACGGCTGCACGCGGAACCGCTGATAGCGTTCGAGTCGGGAAGCGGCACCCGGGCCTTGATAGACGGCTGGTTCGAGGCCAGCGGTTTAGCTATCGCGCCCGTTATGCAGCTCGGCAGTATTGAGGCCATCAAACGCATGGTGCGCGCGGGGCTGGGGTACAGTATCGTGCCGCGAATGGCGGTGGAAGATGCAGCAGACCGGGAAGGGCTGTGCGTCAGGTCGCTGATGCCCGTGCTACAGCGGCAGCTGGCAGTGGTGATGCGTCAGGATAAAATCCTTAGCAAAGGTATTGCGGGCATTATTCGGCTGTTACAAAAACCGTCTGCACGTTAGCGCTCGGGCGTCTCGACCGACAGGCTGGTTTGCTGCGACTGGATCTTGTCCTGGTGGTGATACCAGGCGCCGATAGAGGAATAAACAAAGCGGCCAAAAAAGAACAGGAAGCTGATGAGCAGTATGATGCGGGTCATCCGAGTGTTAAATCGATGTCGTTTGTGCATACGCGTGGCCTGACTCACTGTGCTTTTCCTGGGCATACCCTTTTGGGCGATACGGATATTAAGGCACAGCGGGAAGACAGGGTCAATTCTGCGGAGTGTAAATTACGGTCAACGTTTACATTAATTATTGTTATTAAAAATGATTCAAATATTTACTGCATTGATAACCACAAGAAAAACAATCAAAAAAGTCGTAATAAAACAGCATTTGGATAAATTAGTTTGATTTAAGTCAACGGATTTCCGGTGCCGATAATTAAAATCCACCCTCCACTATGTGCGTTCCGTATTTTTCGGGCGACATATACGTCAGGTTGGATGCCTGTCTTCACGTACCCTCTGGAGCGAAAGGGTTTTAACCGGGCATCTATGAACATTCTCCACATCCTGACGCGCAATAAAGATCGCTGGTGGGCGCTGCCGCTTATTTTACCCGTTGCTTTTCTCCCCATTCTCAGCCTGGCGAATACCTTAACGCATCTCGGAGACGGGATTGTCGCACTTTACTATCTGCCGCTCTCTTTCCTGCTTTCGCTAATGATGTTCTTCGGCGTAGAGGCTATGCCAGGTATTGTGCTGTCGCTGTTTTTCCGTTACTACCCGTCAGTAGGGATGTTTGAGACCGTCGCCGGGATCCTGCATTTTATCGTCCCGCTGGTGCTCAGCTGGGGCGGTTACCGGGTGTTTGCCCCCCGACGCAACATGACGGCGTACGGGGATATTCGCCTGATGGGGCAACGGATCTTCTGGCAGGCTTTTTGCCCCGCAACGCTGTTTCTGGTGCTGTTTCAGTTCGCGGTTTATCTTGGCGTGTATGAGAGCCGCCAGAGCCTTGCAGGGCTAAATCCGCTGAATATCCGCACGCTCATCAACTATCAGGCGCTGCTGGTGAGCGGGCTGACGGGCGTTCCGCTGAGCTATCTGCTGATTCGTATCGTCCGCCATCCGCGGTATATCCGGAGCCTCATTTCGCAGATCCGCGCGCAGGTTGATAAAAAAGTGAGTGCCGTCGAGTTTCTGGTGTGGTTCACCGCCCTTGGCGGGATGCTCTCTTTGCTGCTGCTCCCGATGAACGAAAACAGCTCAATTTTCAGCACCAACTACACGCTATCGCTGCTGATGCCGGTGATGCTCTGGGGAGCCATGCGCTTCGGCTATAAGCTGATGTCGATTATCTGGACGCCGGTGCTGCTGGTGTCGATTCACTATTTCTACCGCTATATTCCCGTTAATCAGGGCTATGACATCCAGCTGGCCATTACCTCATCCAGCTATCTGGTCTTTTCGTTCGTGGTGATTTACCTGTCGATGCTGGCGACGCGTCAGCGCGCGGTGAATATTCGTTCCCGCAGGCTGGCGCTTCTCGACCCGGTCGTCCACATGCCGAACCTTCGCGCGCTGTCGCGCGACCTTGCGAAAAATCCGTGGTCGGCGCTCTGCCTGCTGCGCATTCCTGAGCTGGAAGTTCTGGGGCGTAATTACGGCGTTCTGCTGCGCATTCAGTATAAACAGCAGCTGGCGCAGTGGATCAACGGCACGCTTCAGCCTAACGAGAGGGTCTATCACCTGACCGGCTATGACCTGGCGGTTCGGCTTAACGCCGAGTCGCACCAGCAGCGTATCGATACGCTGGACGAGCATATCAAGCAGTTTCGCTTCGTCTGGGATGGCATGCCGCTGCAGCCTCAGGTCGGTTTAAGCTACTGCTATGTTCGCTCCCCGGTTAACCATCTCTATCTGGTATTAGGTGAGCTGGGGGTGATTGCCGATCTCTCGCTATCGACCAACCATCCTGAAAACCTGCAGCAGCGGGGCGCCGTCCATCTGCAGCGAAGCCTGAAAGATAAGGTCGCGATGATGAGCCGTCTGCAAACCGCACTCGAGCACAACGCGTTTACCCTGATGATTCAGCCGGTCAGGGGGCTGCGGGGTGACAGCTACCACGAAGTGCTGCTGCGGATGCCCGATATGAACGGCGTGCTGATCTCCCCCGACCAGTTTCTGCCGGTTGCCCAGGAGTTTGGGCTCTCTTCCCGCGTCGACCTGTGGGTAATTGAACGCACGCTGAGCTTCCTGGCCGAACACCGCCAGCGGCTGCCGGGCCAGCGTTTTGCAATCAATCTTGCACCTTCAACCGTGTGTCGGGCGCAGCTCCCGCTCGACGTGAGCCGTCTGTTGACCAAATACGGCATTGAAGCCTGGCAGCTGACATTTGAAGTTACTGAAAGCACGACCTTTGGCAATGCAGAGCTGGCGATACAGACGCTAAGGCAGCTGCAGAAAATGGGCGTGCGTATTGCGATTGATGACTTCGGCACCGGCTACGCCAGCTATGCGCGCCTGAAGAGCGTGGATGCTGACATTCTCAAGATTGACGGCAGCTTTATTCGTAATATCGTCAGCAACAGCCTGGATTATCAGATTGTGGCTTCCATTTGCCATCTGGCGCGGATGAAGAAAATGCTGGTGGTGGCGGAGTACGTCGAGACGGAAGAGATACGCAGCGCGGTTCACGCGCTGGGCATCGATTATATTCAGGGGTATCTCATCGGCATGCCGGTGGAGATGGAAACGCTACTGGAAGGCGAGGCGCCCGCGGTGAGCGCCTGACCCGTTACGCAGCGACGTCTGAACTCTCTTCTTCGATCTTCAGCAGCCAGCCGGTGACGGCCTCCCAGTACTGCTGCTCTTTCTCAAGATCCAGCAGCACCAGCGCATTCTGGCTAAACCAGTCGTGCGGGAAGCTCAGCGTCCAGTGGTGGTCGTCAGTTTTCAGTTTTAGCGTCGGGGGCGTTGTGGTTGCCTGACGTTGATTATTCAGCAGCACGCCGAGGCGCAGCAGCTGGATCAGCGGCAGGAACTGCTTTTTCTTGAACAGCGTAAAGCGCGGCAGATCGTCGAGCTTGATGGCTTTACGGTGGTAGCGAACCAGCGTGGCCATCATGGTTTGCTGCTCCTGGTTGAAGCCGGGCAGGTCGCTGTTTTGCAGGATATAGGCCGAGTGGCGGTGCATCCCGCTGTGGTTAATGTTCAGCCCCACCTCATGCAGCATGGCGGCCCATTTCAGCAGGGCGGCGAGCTGCGGGTGATCCAGCTTAGGGTTCTGCTCCTGCCACTGTTCGTACATCTGAACGGTCGTTTCCAGCACGCGCTTTGCCTGCTCGCGGTCGATGTTGTACTGGTTTGCCAGGCTTTGCGCGGTGCGGCTGCGAATATCCTGATGGCGGAAACGGCCCTCCATCTCATACAGCACGCCTTCGCGCAGGGCGCCGTCGGAGAGGCGCAGCTCCTTAATTGCCAGGGCATCAAACACGCCGCAGAGGATCGCAAGCCCCGGTACGAATACCGATTTACGCTCATCGGACAGGCCCGGCAGGCTCAGGGCGTCGAAGCTCTTATGCTTAAGCACCTCGTCGGTGAGCAGGACCAGACGCTCAGGGGTGATAATCCCGTCTTTTTCACCCATCGCCAGCAGCACTTCATGCGCGGCCTTAATGGAGCCGGACGCGCCTAACGCCACGTTCCAGCCCTGAATTCGATACTGCCAGGCGAGGTTTTCCAGTTTCTGAATGGCGGCCATGCGGGCGCGCTGGAAGTTTTCGCGGTTTATCGCCCCACCGGGGAAGTACATCTGCGCGAAGCTGACGCAGCCCATCCGGCGGCTCTCCACCAGACGAGGCTCGAAGTCCTCGCCGATGACCAGCTCCGTTGAGCCGCCGCCGATGTCGATCACCAGCTTGCGGCCCTTTTCCGGCTGCGTATGTTCCACGCCCATAAAAATCAGACGCGCTTCTTCGTTACCGGAGATGATCTCAATCGGATAGGGGATCACCTTCTCCGCGCGCTTGAGGAATTCCGGCGCGTTCAGCGCCTGGCGAAGCGTATGCGTGCCAACGATGCACACGCTGGAGGGCGAAAAGCCCTGCAGGCGCTCAGCAAACAGCGACAGGCAGTTTAAGCCGCGCTCCATCGCCTCTTCGCTGAGCATGCTCCGCGCATCCAGGCCATCGGCCAGGTGCACGCGCTGCTTCAGGCGACCGATGATCTGCATAGCGCCATCCACCTCACGGGCGATGACCATGTGGAAACTGTTAGAACCAAGATCGACCGCAGCGAACTCCTGCGGTCGTGGGGTCTTCTCATTTATCGGCATAGGTTAATCGGGTTGCTCGAGTGATTTGATATAGTCGTAAATCGCCAGCTGTGACCGGACTTTACGGCGGTTGCCGCGCGGCACGTAGCGGTTACTGAGTTCTTTGTCGATATGGCGAGCCTTCACCGTATCACTAAACAATATCTCGATAATGTCGAGGATCTGCTGCTTCAGGCGTGGATCCAGCAGCGGTGTGGCAACTTCAATTCGGTAATCAATATTGCGCGTCATCCAGTCAGCGGACGAAAGATAAACCTGCTTATCACCGGCATTATCGAAAATATAGACCCGATCGTGTTCCAGGTAGCGGTCAACGATGCTGATCACGCGAATATTTTCACTGATGCCTTCCAGTTCCGGGATCAGCGAACACATACCGCGGATCAGCAGGTTAACCGGAACGCCCGAACTGGAGGCGGCATACAGCCTGTCCACCAGGCCTTTGTCGACCAGGTTGTTGAGTTTCAGGGTGATTCCGGACGACAAACCTTGCTGCGCGTTGGCAATCTCTTTGTCGATCATCTTGTACAGCAGGCGGCGCGAGTTCTGCGGCGACACCAGCAGATAGTCAAAGCTCACCGGACGGTACGGGTTCTCGATAAAGTTAAACACCCGGCGCACTTCGTTGGTGATACGCGCATCGGCGGTGAGCAGCGAGTAGTCGGTATAAATGCGCGCCGTCTTCTCGTTGAAGTTACCGGTGCCGATGTGGGCATAACGCACCACGTCTTCACCCTCTTTACGGGAGATCAGGAACAGCTTGGCGTGAATTTTCAGCCCCGGCGCGGAGAAGATAACGTGTACGCCCGCTTCCGTCAGGCGGCGCGCCCAGTGGATATTTGCCTCTTCGTCGAAACGCGCCTGCAGTTCAACCACGACGGTGACTTTCTTGCCGTTGTGCGCCGCGTGGATCATCGCATCAATGATGCGTGAATCTTTTGCCACGCGGTAGATGTTGATTTTGATCGCCAGCACGTTCGGGTCGAATGACGCCTGGCGCAGCAGCTCCAGCACGTGTTCAAAGGTGTGGTACGGATAGTAGAGCAGGACGTCGCGCTCGCGAATGGCGTCGAATCCGTTACGGAACTTATCGAACCAGATGTGACGCAGGCGCGGCAGCGGTTTGTTCACCAGATTGGCTTTGCCGACGTTCGGGAAGCCAATAAAGTCTTTAAAGTTGTGGTATCGCCCGCCCGGAATGATGGAGTCATAGCGGGAGATAGTGAGCTTATCGCGCAGCATTTCGACCATCGCATCGGGCATATCGCGCTGATAGACGAAACGCACCGGCTCTGCCGTCAGGCGCTGCTTAAGGCTGGACGACATCAGCTCCATCATGCTGGCTTCCATTTCGTGCACCAGGTCATATTCAGCGTCACGCGTCATCTTCATCGAGTAGGCGTTTAACGCGTCGTAGTCGAAGAAGCCTTTGAAGATATCGTCCAGGCAGTAGCGCAGAATGTTGTCCAGCAGGATCATTGGTTTGCGGCGGCGCGGGGTTTCCGGCGGCAGGTTCACAAAGCGCGGAACCTTATCGGACGGTATTTCCAGCAGCGCATAGCTGATATTTTCACCGCGAATGATTTCAACCGCCAGATAGGTGTAATCATCCTTCAGGAACTGTACCAGATCGGTTTCGCGGTTGATCAAAATGGGGGTGATATGCTGGCGCAGATAGTGTTTGAAGTAGTGGCGAAGCCAGGTCTGCTGGTTGACGGAGAGCTGACGTTCGTTAATCAGGAAGATTTGGTTGCGGGCCATTTCCAGCAGGAGCTCGTTATACAGACCATCAAACTCCTGATCGGCCTTCATCACGCGGGCCTGAATTTTGCCCAGAAGATGGCGCGAGTGGGAATTTAAACCCTGCTCTTCGCTGATGATGATTCGCCGCTTCAGCTCGGCAAAGCGAACCTTATAGAACTCATCCAGGTTATTGGAATAAATACCTAAAAAACGCATACGCTCAATCAGCGGGTTACTTTTATCTGCCGCTTCCTGAAGTACACGCTCGTTGAATGCTAACCAGCTTAGCTCTTTCTCGATATATAACTTTTCCTGACCCATTACAGCTCACACTCCAGTTCAATCACAGGACGTGGTAAATCCGTCTCGTCCTTATTATGGCGAGCATTTCCACGATATGTCCAACAGTGCCAGAAAAGTATGACAGTTATTTTTTTTGTTGGGGATTTTAGAGGGTTGGAGAAGGGATTGTCGGGTGGCGCTGCGCTTACCACGACCTACGGAACCGTAGGTCCGCGCAAGCGAAGCGCCGCCGGGCAATTCAAACAAACTACTCGTCGGCCGCATGGCCTTGTTCAGGAAGCTTAACGCCGTCCAGCCAGGCAGCACCGTCGCGCATTTCCAGGCGACCGTCGACGAACCAGCTGACTACCAGCGGGTAAATGGCGTGTTCCTGGGCCTGCACGCGTTCGGTTACGTCGTCTTCGTTGTCGCCATCAAACACCGGAACTTTCGCCTGCAGAATAACCGGGCCGCCGTCCAGCTCGTCGGTAACGAAATGCACGGAGGTGCCGTGCTCTTCATCGCCGTTCTCCAGCACCTGACGGTGGGTGTGCAGGCCGGGATATTTCGGCAACAGAGAAGGGTGGATATTCAGCAGACGTCCGGCGTAATGCTCCACAAAGGCAGGGCTCAGAATACGCATGTAGCCCGCCAGCACCACAACGTCAGGCGCGTAGGCATCAATCTCCTGCATCAGCTCGCGGTCAAAGGCTTCACGCCCGGCGAACTGGCTGGCTTCCAGCGCGTGCGCGGGAATATTCGCTTCCCGCGCACGCTCAAGGCCGAACGCGTCGGCCTTGTTGCTGAATACTGCCCGAATGGTGCCGCTGATTTTCTTCTGTTCGCAGGCGTCTATAATTGCCTGCAAATTGCTTCCGCTGCCGGAAATGAGCACCACGATGTTTTTCATTCAATGACCACACGCTGTTCGGAATCGGATGCTTTAATAGTACCGATTATCCACGCGTTTTCACCTTTCTCAGTCAGGAGCTTAACCGCTTTGTCCGCTTCGCTGGCGGGCAGCGCAATCAGCATGCCCACGCCGCAGTTAAAGGTGCGGTACATTTCATGAGAGCTGACGTTCCCGGCGGTCTGCAGCCAGTTAAAGACGGACGGCCACTGCCATGAGGATTCGTCGATCACCGCCTGGGTGTTGTCCGGCAGCACGCGCGGGATATTTTCCCAGAAGCCGCCGCCGGTCAGGTGGGCAATAGCGTGAACGTCAACGTTCTCGATCAGCTCCAGAATGTTTTTCACGTAGATGCGGGTCGGTGCCAGCAGGTGATCGGCCAGCGGTTTGCCGTCCAGGTCAGTGGTCTGCGGATCACAGCCGCTCACTTCGAGGATTTTACGCACCAGAGAGTAGCCGTTGGAGTGCGGGCCGCTGGAGGCCAGCGCAACCAGCACATCGCCGTCAGCCACTTTGCTGCCGTCGATAATTTCTGATTTTTCTACCACGCCGACGCAGAAGCCTGCGACGTCATAATCTTCACCGTGGTACATGCCCGGCATTTCAGCCGTTTCGCCGCCCACCAGCGCACAGCCGGACTGCAGGCAGCCTTCGGCGATACCGTTGATCACGCTGGCTGCGGTGTCCACGTCCAGCTTGCCGGTCGCGTAGTAGTCGAGGAAGAACAGCGGCTCTGCGCCCTGGACCACCAGGTCATTCACGCACATCGCCACCAGATCGATACCGATCGTGTCGTGACGTTTAAGATCCATCGCCAGGCGCAGTTTAGTGCCTACGCCGTCCGTACCCGAGACCAGAACAGGTTCACGATATTTTTGCGGCAGCGCGCACAGTGCGCCGAAGCCACCCAGACCACCCATCACTTCCGGGCGGCGGGTTTTTTTCACCACACCTTTGATTCGGTCAACCAGCGCATTACCTGCGTCAATATCAACACCGGCATCTTTGTAGCTGAGAGAAGTTTTGTTGGTCACGGCTTAAATCCCCACGCGATTGCATAGCTAGTAAGAAAAATCGGCGCAATTCTAACAGTCCAGGCAAACGTTTGCGAGCCTATTCTCGGCGCGGGGATTTTTTTTTCGTCGTGGCAGATGAAAGCCGCCAAACTTGACTCCGTTCACGAAAATGAAACCGGTTTCGGCGATCTGCTTGCAACGCTCATCCCCTTTGCACATCATCGAACTGAAACCGGTTTCTGTAATTGTTTTTGCAGAAAATAACGCAGAATGAGGGAAAGCGAATGTCAGGATTTAAAGAAGGTTTTCTGTGGGGCGGTGCCGTTGCGGCGCACCAGCTCGAAGGCGGCTGGAAAGAGGGCGGAAAGGGCGTTAGCGTTGCCGACGTGATGACCGCCGGCGCGCACGGCGTGCCGCGTGAAATCACCAACGGCGTGCTGCAGGGTAAAAATTACCCGAACCATGAGGCCATCGACTTCTACCATCGCTATAAAGAAGACATCCGACTCTTTGCAGAGCTGGGGTTCAAATGCTTCAGGACCTCTATCGCCTGGACGCGTATTTTCCCGAAAGGGGACGAGCTGGAGCCGAACGAAGCGGGCCTCAAATTTTACGACGACCTGTTCGATGAATGCCTGAAGTACGGCATCGAGCCGGTGATCACGCTTTCTCACTTCGAGATGCCTTTCCACCTGGTCACGGAATACGGCGGCTGGCGCAACCGTAAGCTGATCGACTTCTTTGTCCGCTTCTCTAAAGTGGTGTTCCAGCGCTACCAGCATAAAGTGAAGTACTGGATGACCTTTAACGAGATTAACAACCAGGCCAACTTCCACGAAGACTTCGCGCCCTTTACTAACTCCGGGCTGAAGTACGAGCCGGGTGAAGATCGCGAGCCGGTGATGTTCCAGGCCGCACACTATGAGCTGGTGGCCAGCGCCCTTGCGGTCAAGGCGGGGCGCGAGATTAACCCGTCGTTGCATATCGGCTGCATGATTGCCATGTGCCCAATCTATCCGCTGACCTGCGCGCCGGACGACATGATGATGGCAATGAACGCCATGCACCGTCGCTACTGGTTCACCGACGTGCACGTGCGCGGTAAGTACCCGCAGCATCTGCTCAACTACTTCGAACGCCGCGGGTTCGCGCTGGATATCACCGAAGAGGATAAAGCGGCGCTGGCGCAGGGCTGCGTGGATTACATCGGCTTCAGCTATTACATGTCCTTCGTCACCAAAGCGACGCCGGACAACCCGCAGCTGGACTACGACGAAAGCAAGAGCCTGGTGTCAAATCCATACGTGCAGAAATCCGACTGGGGCTGGCAGATTGACCCGGTGGGGCTGCGCTACTCCCTCAACTGGTTCTGGGATCACTACCAGCTGCCGCTGTTCATCGTTGAAAACGGCTTCGGCGCCATCGACGTGCAGGAGAGCGACGGCACGGTGAATGACCAGTACCGTATTGATTACCTTGCCGCGCACATCAGCGAGATGAAAAAAGCGGTGGTGGAAGACGGCGTAGACCTGATGGGCTATACCCCGTGGGGCTGTATTGACCTGGTGTCCGCCGGAACCGGCGAGATGAAAAAACGCTACGGCTTTATTTTTGTCGATAAAGACAACGAAGGGAACGGCACGCTGAACCGCAGCAAGAAGAAATCGTTTGAGTGGTATCAGCAGGTGATAGCGAGCAACGGAGAGCAGCTATAATTGCCCGGTGGCGCTGCGCTTACCGGGCCTACGGGACGTGTAGGCCGGATAAGCGTTAGCGCCACCCGGCAGAATCCCGCACCCAAGCCGGAGCCCAGCCTCCGGCTTTTTCATTTTTGATTGATGCACGTCAAGCAACATGGGTATGGCCTAATATGAAAAAAGCGGTATAATCCCGCGATTTTTTTGCGGATGCCACCTCAGAGGAGAAAAAGAATGAAGATTGTGGAAGTGAAACACCCACTCGTTAAACACAAGCTGGGCCTGATGCGTGAGCATGACATCAGCACGAAACGTTTTCGCGAACTGGCTTCTGAAGTGGGCAGCCTGCTGACCTACGAAGCGACCTCTGACCTCGAAACCGAAAAAGTCACCATCGAAGGCTGGAACGGCCCGGTGCAGGTTGAGCAGATCAAAGGTAAGAAAATTACCGTTGTGCCAATCCTGCGTGCGGGTCTGGGCATGATGGAAGGCGTGCTGGAGCACGTGCCAAGCGCGCGCATCAGCGTGGTCGGTATCTACCGTAACGAAGAGACCCTCGAGCCGGTCCCGTACTTCCAGAAGCTGGTCTCTAACATCGACGAGCGTATGGCGCTGGTGGTTGACCCCATGCTGGCAACCGGCGGCTCTATGATCGCCACCATCGACCTGCTGAAAAACGCAGGCTGCAACAGCATTAAAGTGCTGGTGCTGGTTGCTGCGCCTGAAGGTATTGCTGCGCTGGAAAAAGCGCACCCGGACGTTGAACTCTATACCGCGTCTGTTGACCAGGGGCTGAACGAGCACGGGTACATCATCCCGGGGCTGGGCGATGCCGGCGACAAGATTTTTGGTACGAAGTAATCGAATAACGATAAAGAAGCCGACTTTGATAGTCGGCTTTTTTTTGAATAAAAACACAACCCACCACCAACTTGAAGGAAAACACTATGACGCGCCGTGCTATCGGGGTGAGTGAAAGACCGCCGCTTTTACAGACTATCCCGCTTAGTTTGCAGCACCTGTTTGCCATGTTTGGCGCAACCGTGCTGGTGCCAATCCTGTTTCACATTAACCCGGCTACCGTATTGCTGTTCAACGGGGTCGGCACGCTGCTTTACCTGTTCATCTGTAAAGGTAAAATCCCGGCGTACCTGGGTTCCAGCTTCGCCTTTATCTCGCCGGTTCTGCTGCTGCTGCCGCTGGGGTACGAAGTCGCGCTCGGCGGCTTTATCATGTGCGGCGTGCTGTTCTGCCTGGTCTCCTTCATCGTGAAGAAAGCCGGTACGGGCTGGCTGGACGTGATGTTCCCGCCCGCGGCGATGGGCGCAATCGTTGCCGTTATCGGCCTGGAGTTGGCGGGCGTTGCGGCGAACATGGCCGGGCTGCTTCCGGCTGAAGGCCAGTCACCGGACTCCAAAACTATCATCATCTCGCTGGTGACGCTGGGCGTGACGGTGTTTGGTTCCGTGCTGTTCCGCGGCTTTATGGCCATTATCCCGATCCTGATTGGCGTGCTGGCGGGCTACGCGCTCTCCTTCGTGATGGGCGTTGTGGACACCACGCCGATTGCCGAAGCGCACTGGTTCGCGCTGCCAACCTTCTACACCCCGCGCTTCGAGTGGTTTGCCATCTTCACCATTCTGCCTGCCGCGCTGGTGGTAATTGCTGAACACGTCGGCCACCTGGTGGTCACGGCGAACATCGTTAAGCGTGACCTGATCCGCGACCCGGGCCTGCACCGTTCAATGTTTGCTAACGGTTTATCGACCATTATTTCCGGCTTCTTCGGCTCCACGCCAAACACCACCTACGGTGAGAACATCGGCGTAATGGCCATCACCCGCGTCTACAGTACCTGGGTTATCGGCGGGGCGGCCATCATTGCCATCCTGCTCTCCTGCGTCGGCAAACTGGCGGCGGCGATCCAGATCATCCCGGTTCCGGTGATGGGCGGCGTTTCTCTGCTGCTGTACGGGGTGATCGGTGCCTCCGGTATTCGCGTGCTGATTGAATCCAAAGTGGACTACAGCAAGGCGCAGAACCTGATCCTGACCTCCGTAATCCTGATCATCGGCGTGAGCGGTGCGAAGGTGCACATCGGTGCCGCAGAGCTGAAGGGCATGGCGCTGGCGACTATCGTTGGTGTAGGCCTGAGCCTGATCTTTAAGCTGATTTCCGTTCTGCGTCCTGAAGAAGACATTCTGGATGCCGACGATAGCGAAAAAGCGCCACATTGATCCTCATAACGGGCGGACGATCCGCCCGTTTCTCTCCTTCCGGTTCCGTGCTAAACTCGTTGCCGATTTTATGTAATATCTGGTTGAGGTATTTCTGAACGGACCGGCACAGCTCTCTCTGCCACTCTATCTCCCTGACGACGAAACTTTCGCGAGTTTCTGGCCGGGTGATAACCCCTCTTTACTGGCTGCACTGCAAAACGTGCTGCGCCAGGATCACAGCGGATACATCTATATCTGGTCACGCGAAGGTGCGGGACGCAGCCATCTTCTGCATGCTGCCTGTGCTGAACTCTCCGCGCGGGGCGATGCGGTAGGCTATGTACCGCTGGATAAACGTACCTGGTTTGTACCGGAAGTGCTGGAGGGAATGGAACATCTCTCGCTGGTCTGCATCGATAATATCGAGTGCGTGGCGGGTGATGAGCCGTGGGAAATGGCGATCTTTAACCTCTATAACCGCATTCTGGAATCGGGCAAAACCCGGTTGCTGATCACCGGCGATCGTCCACCGCGTCAGCTTAACCTCGGGTTGCCGGATTTGGCTTCACGCCTCGACTGGGGGCAAATCTACAAGCTCCAGCCGCTCTCTGATGAAGACAAACTTCAGGCGCTTCAGCTGCGCGCTAAGCAGCGTGGGTTTGAGCTGCCGGAAGACGTGGGGCGGTTCCTGCTCAAGCGTCTTGACAGGGAAATGCGCACGCTGTTTGACACCCTCGATCAGCTCGATCGCGCCTCTATTACCGCCCAGCGCAAGCTGACCATTCCGTTTGTGAAAGATATTCTCAAGCTCTAGTTTTGCTCGCCCGGTGGCGGCTACGCCTTACCGGGCCTACGATAGCTAGTTTTGCCGGGTGGCGGCTGCGCCTTACCCGGCCTACGAAAACCCATCACGCTTTGTAGGCCCGGTAAGCGCAGCGCCACCGGGCTTAACAATCTTCCATCAGATGCTCAACCAAAAGCGGAATCGGCCTTCCCGACGCCACGCTCCGCCCGCTTTCACGCCACAGCGCCGTACCGCTAATGTCCAGATGCGCCCACGGAATGGTCGGCGGGCAGAAGTGATGCAGCAGCCAGGCCGCCGACGCGCTGATTGCCGCATTGTTCGTCGGCGTGTTGCACAGATCGGCAATGGCGCTCTCGGTCTGCTTCTTCAGACGGGCATCCAGCGGCAGGGACCACACTTCGTCGCCACTCTGCTTACCCGCCAGCGTCAGCGCCGCGCGCAGCGGTTCATCCTGGGTCATTAACCCGCTCAGCTCATACCCCAGCGCCTTCACCACCGCACCCGTTAACGTGGCCATATCAATGATATAGCGCGCCTGCGGATGCCTCTGGCTTGTCCAGGCGATGGCGTCTGCCAGCACCAGCCGCCCTTCGGCATCGGTGTTGTTGATTTCCACCGTGGTGCCGTTGCAGGCCGTGGCCACCGTGCCGGGCTGCATGGCGTCCGGCCCGATGGCGTTTTCCGCCAGCGCCAGCACGCCCATGATGCGAACGGGAAGCCCCAGTTCCGCCACGGTCAGCATCAGCCCCAGCACGTTTGCCGCGCCGCACATGTCGTATTTCATGGTGTACATGCCCGCGCCGTCCTTCAGCCACAGGCCGCCGGTATCGAAGGTAATGCCTTTGCCGACATAGCAACGCACCGGGCCGTCGGAAACGCCGTCATAGTGGATAGCCAGCAGACGCGGCGGGCAGGTTGCCCCTTTGCCCACGGCGTGCAGCAGCCCCAGGCCTTGCTCAACGATCTGCTTTTCATCCAGCGCTTCACACCGCAGGGCAGGGAAGGGGGCACACAGTTTTTGCGCTTCTTCGACGATAAACTGCGGCGTGCAGCGGTCGGAGGGGGTGTCTGCCAGGCGTCGCGCGGCGACCATACCCTGGGCGATGGCCTGCTGCTGGCGGAAAATAACCGCCAGTCGGTCCTGCTGTTCGGGTAAGCAGAGCGCGGTGATGTGCTCAAGACGGACCTTGTCACTGGTTTTCTTCAACTGCAAATCGCTCAGCCCGTGCGCCTGATTAAAGAGAAAGCGCAGCACCTGCGCAAGTACCACATCGTCGATATCCGTAACGTCCAGTATCAGCTCGGGGCTAACGGGGCAGGACAGCAGCGGGTGCAGCGCCGTGAGCAGCCCTTCGGTCAGGCTGTCCTGCCAGAGCGCATCCGGTAGCAGGGTGATTCGGGCAAGCGGGGCACAGCCAAAGCGGGTATCAGCGATGCCGTCTGACTCGCGCATTTCCGCGACAAGGGCATTTTGCGGCAGAAGGTGACTGCTCGCGCGGGCAATCAGGTGGCTCTGCGGCTTTGCGTCAGAAAGCGCAGTGATAAACTGATACGTAATCATCATGACTCCTCAATCGGCGCGCGGATCCGCGCAGCGTAAGCCTGCATCCATTCATCGTCCACCGCCTGATAATGCGTCTTCTCATGCTGGCGCTCGGTGCGGAAAACGGTAAGCGGCTGTTGCGCCGTTGCGACCACGAACGAGAAGGTTTTGATGTTGGTTGCCGCGCCGAACTCGCCCCTGTTGTTCATGCACACCACGGAGAGATCGCCCACGCGCCCGAAGCGCGACATCAGCTTGTCCTCCAGTTCGAACACCACCGAGTCCGCCGCCTGCTGCGGCGACATACCCTGCGCCATCCGGCGAACGATTTCGTAGCTGGTGCAGCCTTTCATCAGGTCTTCACCCACGCCCGTGGCGGTGGCGGCACCGGTTTCGCTGTCGCAGTAAAAGCCGGAGCCAATAATGGGCGAATCACCAATGCGGCCGCGCTTTTTCATAAACAGGCCGCTGGTGGAGGTGGCGACGCTCATCGACCCCTGTTTATCAAGGCCGATAATCCCAACGGTGTCGTGCCCGTCGTACGGGCTTAAGCCCTTATCCAACGTCTCCCGGCAGCGTTTTCGATAGTGCTGCATCGCGCGGTCGGTGAGCATGGTTTTATCGGCAAAGCCCTGGCTCAGCGCCCACTCGCGCGCGCCCTGACCAACCAGCAGGCTGTTGTAGCGCTGGCGGCTGAGCGCATGCGCCACGCGCACCGGGTTGGCGATATCCACCAGATTGCCCACGGCACCAAAGGCCAGCGTGTCGCCATCCATGTAGGCCGCGTCCAGCTCGACCTCTCCGTTTTCAGTGGGCAGCCCGCCGTAGCCGACGGATTTATAAAACGGAAAGTCTTCGACGGCGGCGACGGCATCAACTACTGCCGCAGAGACCGGTTTTCCCGCAGCCAGCGCGGACGCAGACTCCGTTACGCCTTCAAGCGCCATTCGCCAGGTTGCGATAATTCCCCACATGCTTTACTCCTGTTTTGCAAGGGTGGTGTCGGTTTGGGTAACGCTGGCCATTTCCGCCGCGCGGTACTGTTTGTCCAGGATACGCATGAAAGGCAGGTACAGCATGGCGCCGATCAGCAGGTTGAGAAGCTGCATGACGCTGCCGCTCAGGTGTCCGGTGACGATAAAACCGCTGATCACCGGCGGCAGCGTCCAGGGGATGAACACCCCGGTGGTGACGGCAACTGCGCCAATTTTCATCGCCGCGTACTGCACGGTGACCAGCACCAGCGGCACCAGGTTGAACGGGATGAGCATGATCGGGTTCATGATTACCGGCAGGCCAAACAGAATCGGCTCGTTGATGTTGAACACCGACGCCCCCGCGCCGAGGCGTGCCACTTCACGCATGTTTTTGCTGCGGGCGAAAATCAGCATCGCAATCACCAGCGACAGCGTGGCCCCCGCGCCGCCCATCCAGATCATGTCAAAAAACTGTTCGGTAATAATATGCGGCGGCGTCGTCCCGGCCTGAATGGCGGCGATGTTGTCGGTCTGATTCTCCATCCACAGCGGACGAATAATGCCGTTAATCATCGAGCCGGAGTTAATGCCCACTGACCACAGAATGGTGATGCTGAATACCGTCATCAGCGCGCCAAAGTATGAGGTGCCGTAGTGGCGCACCGGCGTGGCAACGACCTCGTAAATGAACTGGTGAATGGTGCTGTAGTGGGTGTTCTCAAAGACGATGCGGATACCCAGCACCAGAATCATCACCAGCAGGGCCGGGATCAGCGCAGCGAAAGACTCCTGCACCGCCGGCGGCACCCCGTCCGGCATTTTGATTACCAGCTTTTTGCGCTTGAGCCAGCAGAACAGCTCCGTCCACAGCAGGGAACCAATCATCGCCACGAACAGCCCTTTGCTGCCAATCCACTCCACCGGCATCACGGTAATGCCGCCGTTTTCCGCCACCTTAATAAACGGCGTGAGGATCAGAAAGGCGACCAGGGAAAGAATGCCGCAGGAGATGCGGTCTTCCCCGTAGTGCTCCGCCAGGCGGAACGCCACCAGGAAACTGATGAATAGCGACATGGTCGAGAAGACCGCGTTGAACGGAATTTCGATAATGGCGCTCCAGCTTTCACCAAAGGCCTGAGACATAAACTGCTGATAGGCCTGATTCGGGAACGACGAGATCACCAGCAGAATAGAGCCGACGATGATAAACGGCATGAATGAAACGTAGGCGCCCCGAATGGCACCCAGATGACGCTGCTGGGCCGTTTTGGCCGCCAGCGGCATCAGTTTTGCTTCAAGAAATCCCAGAACATTGTTCATTGTGAACTCCGTACAAGATTGAGTGGTGTTGTTTATGTTATGTCTGTGGATTATCAGTGAAGCGTGGCGGGCGAAAGGTGAAATCGGTCACAAAGCATTCGCTGATGTTATATAAATCTCACAAGATTGGTTTCGGAGAGCCTTGCGATGGAAATTAAGCTGCACGCCAATGCCACCACCACGCCACGTATCCGTCGCTACCTTCAGCAGTCTGATAAAAGCGACAGGGAGCTGGCCGTTGAGCTTGGGATCTCGGTCACTACCGTTCGACGCTGGCGCAATCGTGAACAGGTTTCTGATAACCAGACGACGCCGAAAGTGATACACAAAGCGATGAGACAAGAACAGATAGCCCTGGTGAATGCGCTGCGCGAAGCGCTGGGCGCCCCGCTGGACGAGCTGCTGCTTCTGGTGAATGAGGTGCTGGGGATCGCCGTTTCCCGGGCCACGCTGAACCGCTACCTTAAACCCGCCTCAGCGAAACGGAAGGGGGCTTCATTGCAGGGGAAAAAGGCGCTCAAGGCCGGTATTGTGCCGCATCAGCTGGCGCTCCATCATCAGCCTTTGTCACTGCATATGGACGACGGTGGGGAGCAGCACCTGCTCTGGGCGCGTGAGCCGGTGAGCGGCTGGTGCTATGCCCGGCTTTATGCGGGGCTTTCGCCTCAGCGGGTGACCCGCTGGGTTCAGGAGCTGCTCGACGCGTGCCCGGCGCATATCCAATCTGTTGAGACTTTTGGTTTCGAGGTGATGCTGGCGGAGCGAGATATCGCCGTGAAAATGCATCCACAAAAACAGAACGCGGTGCAGGTCGCCGTGCCCTTGTATAACATCATTCCGCGCGTGAAAACCGAGCCTGTCGCAGAGCTGCTGATTCAGCTGTGCGACTGTTACAACCGGGGGAAGACGCAGAAAAAGCTGGGGGAAAGCACGCCGCAGTCCTTTCTGGAAGCGCTGCGGCGAAGGGATTAGAGGATTTCGAGCACGTCTTCCGGCGGACGACCAATCCGCGCCTTGCCGTTGGCGACCACAATCGGGCGTTCGATCAGCTTTGGATTATCGACCATCGCCTGAATCAACTCATCTTCCGTCAGGTGCGCGTCATTCAGCGCGAGCGATTTATAGAGATCTTCTTTCTGGCGCATCAGCTCGCGCGCGCTTCCCATCCCCAGCATGTGCAGAAGCTGGCGCAGGGTCTGGGCATCCGGCGGCGTTTCCAGGTACAGCACCACGTCCGGATCCACGCCGTTAGACTTCAGCAGGCTAAGGGTATCGCGGCTCTTGGAACAGCGAGGGTTGTGGTAGATTTTTACTGCGTCTGTCATGACTTCTCCTTATCACATCTTCTCGTACGGCTTAAAGCGCTGCTGCAGGCCGCGCAGCTGATCGATGCGCGCATCGTAGCGCGCCTGTTGCAGGCTGCCGAGTTTGACCTGCGAGCTGGCGCTGCTCAGGAGGGAAATAGCCTGATCGAGCCGGCCCACCAGCGCAAAGCCTTCGGCTCGCGCCGCCAGCTCCTGATCGCGGTTGCCGAGCTGTGCTTCCGTCTGCGCCAGCAGATCCCAGCCGTTTTGATCGTCTTTATTATTAAAGGTGTAGCGGTTCAGGATGGTTGCCGCTTCTTTCGGCTGCCCGCCCTGCAGGTAAGCATTCGCCAGGTTGAGCTGAAGCACCGGGTTATTTCGCACATCTTTCGCCCCTTTCAGGCGGTTAATGGCATCGGTCGCTTTTTTCTGGCCCAGATCGATATCGGTTGAGAGATCGAGGTACCACGGGTTGTTTGGCTCGGCGGCCAGCAGCGGTTGGATCGCCCTGCGCGCTTCGTCATATTTGCTGGCTTCCATCGCCTGCAGCGCCTGACCGTACTGGGCCGCATTTTTCTCCCGCACGTTGCCTTTAGACAGCGAGTCCAGCAGGTCGCTGGTGAGCTGGTTGCGCCCGGAGTTGTACATGCCCAGCGTTCTGACCTTCGCCATATAGAAATCCTGTGAGGACTGGACCACCACCGGACGCATCTGGTTGGCGCGGTTGCGCGCGTCTGACAGGCGGCTTTCAGGTAGCGGGTGCGTCAGCAGAATTTCAGGCGGACGCGAGGAGTAGCGCGCCTGGTCGAGCAGTTTTTCCAGGAAGCTCGGCATGGCCTGTGGATCGAAGCCCGAGCGCTGAAGCACCTGTATCCCGATGCGATCCGCTTCCTGCTCGTTTTGCTGGGTGAAGCTGATCATCCCCTGGCGGGTTCCCGCCAGCGTACCGGTCAGTGCCGCCATCCCGGCCTGCGGGCTGGCCATCGCCAGCAGGATGGAGCCCAGCGCGCCCACCCACGTGAGCGGCGCGTTACGCTTTTGGTCTTCCATCGCGCGCGCCAGGTGGCGCTGGGTGACGTGCGAAATTTCGTGCGCCATCACCGACGCCAGCTGGCTTTCGTTATCGGAATAGCGGAACAGCGCCGAATGCAGCACCACGTTACCGCCAAAGAAGGCGAAGGCGTTGATTTCGTCGTTATTGATTAAGTAGAAGTGGAAGGGGGTTTTCACCGAATCGGCGTGCGCGACCAGCCGCATTCCCAGGCCGTTGATGTACTGCACCAGCAGCGGGTCGTTAATCAGCGGCGCGCTGCCGCGCAGCTGGCGAACGTAGTAATCACCCATTTGCATCTCCTGACCGATGGAGAGCGTGCTTCCTGCTGTGGTACCCATATCCGGCAACGAATCGGACGAGTCAGCGAAGACGGGTGCAGCCTGACCGACAGTCAGTGCGGCGATAAGTGTCGCAACCAGCGTTTTTCTCAACTGCCTGAACATAACCACTGTCCTGTATTTTGGATGTGTCAATTTGACCGATGAACCCGCATATCGTTCATCTCCACTGACCTGCGAGTGTAGCCGTGTTAAGGCATGAAGAAAATCCCATTCATCAGGGTTTTGCGAATCGTTACAGTGATACAAAAAGGAAAGTCTTTTTTGTGACAGTTCGATACAATTCGCAGTCTCACTCCCGCCAACCGATTCAGGGAAGGGTTGTATGCTCGAAATGTTAATGCAGTGGTATCGGCGTCGTTTTAGCGACCCGGAGGCCATTGCTTTGTTGGTCATTCTGGTTGCCGGGTTCGGTATTCTGTTCTTCTTTAGCGGCCTGCTGGCTCCGCTGCTGGTGGCGATTGTGCTGGCGTACCTGCTGGAGTGGCCGACGGCGCGCCTGGAAAATATTGGCTGCTCCCGCCGCTGGGCGACCAGCATCGTGCTGGTGCTGTTTGTCGGTATTTTGCTTCTGATGTCCTTTGTGGTGATGCCTGTCGCCTGGCAGCAGGGGATCTACCTGATCCGCGATATGCCGGGCATGCTGAACAAGCTCTCTGATTTCGCCGCCACGCTGCCGCGTCGTTATCCTGCCCTGATGGATGCCGGGATCATCGATGCAATGGCGGAAAACATGCGCGCCCGCATCATGACGATGGGCGACTCGGTGGTGAAATACTCCCTGGCCTCGCTGGTCGGGCTGCTAACGCTGGCGGTCTATCTTGTGCTCGTGCCGCTAATGGTGTTCTTCCTGGTCAAAGATAAAGATCAGATGCTGAACGCCGTCAGGCGTATTCTGCCGCGTAACCGCGGTCTGGCCGGGCAGGTCTGGCAGGAGATGAATCAGCAAATTACCAACTACATTCGCGGCAAAGTGCTTGAGATGATCGTCGTGGGCGTGGCAACGTGGATTGGCTTCGTCATCTTCGGCCTGAACTACTCGCTGCTGCTGGCGGTGCTGGTGGGATTCTCCGTTCTTATTCCTTACATCGGCGCGTTTGTGGTGACCATCCCGGTCGTGGGCGTCGCGCTGTTCCAGTTTGGGCTGGGGACAGAGTTCTGGAGCTGTTTCGCGGTGTACCTGATCATTCAGGGACTCGACGGTAACCTGCTGGTGCCGGTGCTGTTCTCGGAGGCGGTGAACCTGCATCCGCTGGTCATTATCCTGTCGGTGGTGATTTTTGGCGGGCTCTGGGGGTTCTGGGGCGTGTTCTTTGCCATTCCGCTGGCGACGCTGATTAAAGCGGTCGTGCATGCATGGCCGGATGTGCCAGCGGTGGAAGAGGAGTAGTTTTGCCGGGTGGCGCTGCGCTTACCCGGCCTACTTGTCCTTGTAGGTCGGGTAAGGCGAAGCCGCCACCCGACACTCACTTTCAGGCACTCTCTTTCAACCACTTCAACACCACGTCGTGGTGATTGCTGGTTTTGAAATCATCAAACACGTGCTCAACTTTACCGTCAGCATCAATCAGGAAGCTGATGCGGTGAATACCGTCGTAGGTTTTGCCCATAAAGGTCTTCTCGCCCCAGACGCCAAACTGCTCGCAGACCTGATGGTCTTCGTCGGAAAGCAGCGTGAAGTTCAGGATCTCTTTTTCGGCAAAACGTGACAGTTTTTCTGGCTTGTCGGTGCTGATACCCAGCACTTCAACGCCGACTTTTTTCAACTCATCCATGTTGTCGCGTAAGCCGCAGGCCTGTACGGTGCAGCCTGGGGTCATGGCTTTCGGGTAGAAATAGACCAGAACACGCTGTCCCTGGAAGTCGGTCAAATTTACTTGCTCGCCGTCTTGATCCGGTAAGCTAAATTTCGGTGCGATGTCACCGGCTTTCAGTGGGTTCATTACTCAACTCCATCCTGTTCGTGCTGCGAATAATTGACGACGCTTATACTGCCCTGCGCGTGTAATTCTGTACAGAGGGCTTTGAACGCTTGCTCGATTTTTGATGCATCCTGCGAGGCAGGGCTGTGCGCGGTGATTTGAATAAACAGCGTAGGGTTTGCGCTCTCATCACCCGGCTGCGTGCGGGAAACCAGTTCAGCAATGTTCATCTGATGCATGTCAAAAAGCGCGGTAAACCGCTCAATCAGATGAGGGGAGTCAGGCACTTCAACCTGTACCCAGACGGTGGAAGGCAGTGCCGGACGCGGACGCGCGGTGGTGCGCTTCATCACAATCAGCAAATCCAGCTCCGCGCCCTTCAGCGGCAGGGTAGATTCGATAAGCGTAATGGCATTCCATGTCCCGGAAAGCAGCATAATAAACGTGAACTCATCGCCAAGCATAGCCAGACGGCTGTCTTCAATATTACAGCCGCAGCTGCTTACGTGGCGGGTGATGGTGTTCACGATACCCGGCCTGTCAGCACCCAGCGCTGTGATAACCAGGTAATGTTGTGATGAGGTTGTCAAACCTGTTCTTCCTTTGCTTGGTTAAGTCTTCCTAAGGAAAGCATAAAAAAAACATGCATACAACCGCCTGAGAGCCTCAGGTCGCTTGCTTTTATTACAGTTCCAAACGTAACATTGAGGCTCTTGTTCGCACAGAGGATGGCCCATGTTCACGGGAAGTATTGTCGCGCTTGTTACACCGATGGATGAAAAAGGTAACGTCTGCCGGTCCAGCATGAAAAAGCTGATTGATTACCATGTCGCCAATGGAACCTCGGCGATCGTTTCGGTAGGGACTACCGGTGAATCTGCAACGCTGAGCCACGAAGAGCATGGCGACGTGGTTATGCTGACCCTTGAACTGGCTGACGGGCGTATCCCGGTCATCGCAGGAACGGGCGCTAACGCCACCGCAGAAGCAATCAGCCTCACTCAACGTTTTAACGACAGCGGCATTGTTGGCTGTCTGACGGTCACGCCTTATTACAACCGTCCTACTCAGGAAGGTTTGTTCCAGCATTTCAAAGCTATCGCTGAACATACTGACTTGCCACAAATTCTGTATAATGTACCGTCCCGTACCGGTTGCGATATGCTGCCGGAAACCGTTGGCCGTCTCTCGAAAGTAAAAAATATTATCGCGATTAAAGAGGCAACGGGGAACTTAAGCCGCGTTCATCAGATCAAAGAGCTGGTTTCAGACGACTTTATCTTGCTGAGTGGCGATGACGCGACCGCGCTGGACTTTATGCAGCTCGGTGGTCATGGCGTGATTTCCGTAACGTCTAACGTTGCGGCTCGCGATATGGCGGAAATGTGCAAGCTGGCGGCGGCCGGTCACTTTGATGACGCTCGCGTGATTAATCAGCGTCTGATGCCGTTGCACAATAAATTATTTGTCGAACCCAATCCGATCCCAGTGAAATGGGCCTGTAAGGAGTTGGGACTTGTAGCGACCGATACGCTGCGCCTGCCAATGACACCGATTACCGACCACGGTCGTGACATCGTTGCTGGCGCGCTGAAGCATGCCGGTTTGCTGTAGAGTTTAGGGAGATTTGATGGCTTATTCAGTACAGAAGTCGCGCCTGGCGAAGGTTGCGAGTGTTTCGCTTGTTATGCTGCTCGCTGCCTGTAGTTCAGACTCGCGCTACAAGCGCCAGGTGAGCGGTGATGAATCCTATCTGGATGCCACACCGCTTGCTGAACTTCACGCACCCGCAGGCATGATCCTGCCGATTCAGAACGGCGATTATAATATCCCCGTCACGAATGGCAGCGGCCTGGTCGGGAAGGCGCTCGATATTCGTCCACCGGCTCAGCCGCTGGCGCTGGTAAGCGGGGCGCGTACCCAGTTTACAGGCGATACCGCGTCTCTGATGGTTGAAAACGGCCGTAACAGCACGCTGTGGCCGCAGGTGGTCAGCGTTATTCAGTCGAAGAACTACACGATTGATAAGCGCGACGATGCCAGCCAGACCTTAACCACGGACTGGATCGAGTGGAACCGTCTGGATGAAGATCAGCAGTACCGTGGTCGTTATCAAGTCTCCGTTAAACCGCAGGGTTATCAGCAGGCGGTTACCGTTAAGCTGTTGAACCTGGAGCAGGCAGGTAAACCGGTTGCGGATGCCGCGTCAATGCAGCGTTACAGCACCGAGCTGCTGAACGTCATTGCCGCTGGCCTGGATAAGAACGCCACTGATGCCGCTAACGCTGCGCAGAACCGCAGCGGCTCATCCTTCGACGTGCAGAGCGCCGCGGATGATACCGGTCTGCCAATGCTGGTGGTACGTGCACCGTTTAACCAGACCTGGCAGCGCCTGCCGGCGACGCTGGAAAAAGTGGGCATGAAAGTGTCCGACAGCACGCGTTCAACGGGAAGCATCACCGCCACCTATAAGCCGCTGTCTGACAGCGCGTGGCAGGAACTGGGCGCAAGCGATCCTCAGCTGGCTTCCGGTGACTACAAAATTCAGGTAGGTGACCTCGATAACCGCAGTAGCCTGCAGTTTATCGATCCGAAAGGTCACACGCTGACCCAGTCGCAGAACGATGCGCTGGTGGCCGTCTTCCAGGCGGCATTCAGCAAATAAATACGAGGGCTGGTTAATCCAGCCCTTTTTATTTTCGTGCTACGCAAACGTGTGCGTGGCATAATATCCCCAGTTTTGAATACAAATCATCACACCAGGAGTAATGAAGATGCAGAAGCAAGCTGAGTTGTATCGTGGCAAAGCGAAGACCGTATACAGCACGGAAAACCCGGATCTGTTGGTGCTCGAGTTCCGCAATGATACGTCAGCAGGGGATGGCGCACGCATTGAGCAGTTCGATCGTAAGGGCATGGTGAACAACAAGTTTAACCACTTCATTATGACCAAACTGGCTGAAGCGGGTATCCCGACTCAAATGGAAGCCTTGCTGTCCGATACGGAATGTCTGGTGAAAAAGCTGGATATGGTTCCGGTTGAGTGCGTTGTGCGTAACCGTGCCGCGGGCTCCCTGGTGAAGCGTCTGGGCATTGAAGAAGGCATCGAGCTGAACCCACCTCTGTTCGACCTGTTCCTGAAAAACGACGCGATGCATGATCCAATGGTCAATGAATCCTACTGCGAAACCTTCGGCTGGGTGAGCAAAGAGAACCTGGCGCGCATGCAGGAGCTGACCTACAAAGCGAACGACGTGCTGAAAAAACTGTTTGATGACGCGGGCCTGATTCTGGTCGACTTCAAGCTGGAGTTCGGCCTGTTCAAAGGCGAAGTGGTGCTGGGCGATGAGTTCTCGCCGGACGGCAGCCGCCTGTGGGATAAAGAAACCCTGGATAAAATGGACAAAGACCGTTTCCGTCAGAGCCTGGGTGGCCTGATTGAAGCGTACGAAGCCGTTGCGCACCGTTTAGGCGTTAAGCTCGACTAATCTCCTCATTTGCCAAAGGATGTTCTCATCCTTTGGCGTCTGCGCGTTGTTTCCTATGGTAATCTTGCCGTTAACCGCCTACGATCATAGCTATTATTAATGGAATAGTTCGAGGTGGTTATGCGCTGGCAAGGGCGTCGTGAAAGTGACAATGTAGAAGACAGGCGCAGCAGTGGCGGTGGCGGTCCTTCAATGGGCGGCCCCGGCTTTCGGTTACCCAGCGGAAAGGGCGGTATTATTCTGCTGATCGTGGTGCTGGTGGCGGGCTACTACGGCGTCGATCTCACCGGTTTAATGACCGGGGAACCTCTGCAACAAGAGCAGCAGTCTCAGCGCTCCATCAGCCCGAATGACGATGAAGCCGCTAAGTTTACCTCCGTGATCCTCGCAACGACTGAAGACACCTGGAGTCAGCAGTTCGAGAAAATGGGGCGTAGCTATCAGCAGCCGAAACTGGTCATGTACCGTGGCGCCACGCGCACCGGCTGCGGCACCGGGCAATCGGTTATGGGGCCATTCTACTGCCCTGCGGACAGCACCGTTTATATCGATCTCTCCTTCTATGACGACATGAAAAGCAAGCTGGGCGCCGACGGCGATTTTGCCCAGGGCTATGTGATCGCGCATGAAGTAGGTCACCACGTGCAAAAGCTGCTGGGCATTGAGCCTAAGGTGCGTCAGCTGCAGCAGAATGCGTCTCAGGCGGAGGTAAACCGTTTGTCCGTGCGGATGGAGCTGCAGGCTGACTGCTTCGCCGGCGTCTGGGGACACAGCATGCAGCAGCAGGGCGTGCTCGAAACGGGTGACCTGGAAGAAGCGTTAAACGCCGCGCAGGCTATCGGTGACGATCGTCTTCAGCAGCAGAGCCAGGGCCGCGTTGTGCCGGACAGCTTCACGCACGGTACCTCTGAACAGCGCTACAGCTGGTTCAAGCGCGGCTTCGACAGCGGCGATCCGGCGCAGTGTAATACCTTCGGCAAAGCCATGTAATGGTATCGTTTGTTAATCTGACCGACCAGCTTACGCGCAAAGGGCAGCGTAGGCTGGTGGTGCTCAGCGGCGATGCGCAGTGGACCGCTGCGCAGGCCTCAGCTCTGCGGGACGAATTGCCCGGCGACTGGCTGTGGCTGGAGGATAATCCCTCGAAGGCCATCAGCGGCCTGCTGGGGCGCGAGTTTCTGCACGCTATTTTTGATGCGCAGAATGGGTTTGACGTTGCGGCATTTGCCGCGTTAAGTGGAACGTTGCGCGCCGGGAGCCTGCTGGTGCTGCGGGTTCCGCCGCTCGCTGACTGGGCGGAAAAGCCCGACCGCGATTCCCTGCGCTGGAGCGATGCTCCAGAACCGATCGCCACCCCGCACTTTGTTCACCATTTTTGCCGGACGCTTGCCGCCGATCCTGATGCGATCGTCTGGCAGCAATCCGTTCCTCTCGCCCTCCCGCCGTTGCTGGACGCGCCCGACTGGCAGCCCTCCAGCGGTAAACCCCAGCGCGAGCAGGCCGCCGTTCTGGAGGCTCTGCTTTCGATGAAGCACGGCGTGGCCGCCGTGACGGCACCGCGCGGGCGCGGAAAGTCCGCCCTGGCGGGCATGTTGCTCAGCGCGACGGGGGGAGATGCCATCGTCACCGCGCCTGCGAAAGGGGCAACGGACGTCATCGCCCGTTTTGCCGGGGAGCATTTCCAGTTTATGGCCCCGGACGCGCTGCTCGCGTCAGCGCAGCAGGCCGACTGGCTCATTGTCGACGAGGCGGCTGCGATCCCGGGGCCGCTTCTGGAGAAGCTGGTTCAGCGTTTTCCTCGCGTGCTGTTGACGACCACCGTTCAGGGCTACGAAGGAACGGGCCGTGGATTTCTGCTGAAATTCTGCGCCCGGTTTCCGGGACTGCGGCGGTTTACCTTGTCAACGCCCATTCGCTGGGCTGCCGGGTGTCCGCTTGAGCGGGTAGTGGCTAATGCCCTTCTTTTCGACGATGCGCTTATCGACAATAAGCCCGAAGGGGAAGTGCATTTAACGTCTCTTGAGCCGCCAGCATGGGAAAGCGATCCGACACGCGTGGCGAGCGTATATGAACTGCTGTGTGCCGCGCACTATCGTACTTCACCGCTTGATTTGCGCCGGATGATGGATGCCCCCGGCCAGCATTTTGCCGTCGCGCAAACCGGTTCGGCCATCGCGGGCGCGCTCTGGCTGGTGGACGAGGGCGGATTAAGTTCCGCCCTCAGCCAGGCCGTCTGGGCGGGCTTCAGGCGACCACGCGGCAACCTGGTGGCGCAGTCGCTGGCGGCACACGGCGGATCGCCGCTGGCGGCAACGCTGAAAGGACGACGGGTCAGCCGCATTGCGGTGCATCCGCATCGCCAGCGCGAAGGTATCGGGCAGGCGCTGATCCGCACTGCGTATGGTCAGGATTATCTTTCAGTGAGCTTCGGCTATACCGACGAGCTATGGCATTTCTGGCAGCAGTGCGGCTTCGTGCTGGTGCGGATGGGAAGCCACAGGGAAGCGAGCAGTGGCTGCTACACCGCGATGGCGCTGCTGCCGCAGAGCGAGGCGGGCCATCGGCTGTGTGAACAGGCGCACCAGCGGCTGTGTCGGGACGCGCGGGTCTTATCGGCCTGGAATGGTGAAAAGATCCCTGTCGTCGATCGCTGGGACGCTACCCTTAATGATGACGACTGGCTGGAGCTGGCGGGCTTTGCCTATGCGCACAGGGCATTTTCGACCTCCGTTGCCGCATTAACGCGCCTGCTGATGAACGTAGACATGCCGCTTCCCGCGCTGCGCGGAAAAATGGCAGGGGAAGCGGACAGCGCGGGACGAAAAGCGCAGCTGCAAAAGCTTCGTCATGACGCAGCCCAGGCCCTTGAAAGCCTTGACCGCGCGCGTGCCCGGCAGTTGAAAGATACTCTTTTGCAATGGCAAATTTTTCAATGACTTCTTCAGTAAAGTGGCATGGTCATTACCCCGCAGAGGCGTAAAATCCTGCACATCAATCAAGGAGACCGCCATGAAACATGACCATTTTGTTGTTCAAAGCCCTGAAAATCCGGCTAAACAGTTACTGCTTCTGTTTCATGGCGTGGGCGATAATGCCGTCAATATGGGGCAGATTGGCAGCTGGTTTGCGCCTATATTCCCCGATGCGCTGATCGTCAGCATCGGTGGCGTTGAGCCGTGTGGCCCTGACGGCCGCCAGTGGTTCTCCGTGCAGGGCGTAACGGAAGAAAACCGTCAGGCGCGCATTGATGCCATCATGCCGGCCTTTATCGACACCGTGCGCTACTGGCAGCAGCAGAGCGGCGTGGGCGCTGATGCGACCGCATTGATTGGCTTCTCGCAGGGGTCAATCATGTCGCTGGAGAGCGTGAAGGCGCAGCCTGGTCTGGTATCCCGCGTTATTGCCTTTAACGGCCGTTTTGCGACGCTACCGGAAAGCGCGACGACGCAGACCACAATTCATCTGATTCACGGCGGTGAAGACCGTGTTATCGAGCTTTCGCATGCGGTAGCCGCTCAGGAGGCGCTGATCCGCCAGGGCGGGGACGTGACGCTGGATATCGTTGACGATCTGGGGCACGCCATTGACGACCGCAGCATGCAGTTTGCGCTCGACCATTTGCGTTATACCGTACCGAAGCACTATTTCGATGAAGCGCTCAGCGGCGGCAAGCCGAACGATGATGATATCGTAGAGTTTATGTGAGAAAAAACACCCCTCACCCTGACCCTCTCCCCAGAGGGGAGAGGGAACATTGCCCCCAGCCCCTCTGGGGAGAGGGGCTGGGGGGGAGGGGAAACATGACCGATTACTTCTTCTGGTCCTTCTTCGGCCAGTCGTCCTCATCGTCCCACTTGTCGTTAAAATCACGATGCGGTGGAAGATCCGGTTTGTTGGCAAGGAACTTTTTGTGGTCAACGCGCTTAAGATCTTTAATCACGTTGAGCAGCACGCCGACCAGAAACACCAGCACCAGAATCCACCAGTACTTTGAAAGCCAATCCATTCGCTAATCCTCTTTAAGCAGTCGTCAGGCGACGAGCTGCTCCATAATACGTTGATACATGCGGGCCAGCAGTTGTAAATCAGCCGCGTTCACACATTCATTGATTTTGTGAATCGTTGCGTTTACCGGACCCAGTTCGACAACCTGCGCCCCCATGCGGGCGATAAAGCGTCCGTCAGAGGTGCCGCCCGTCGTCAGCAGCTGTGGCTTAATTTCATTATAGTGCGCGATGGCGTTAACGACTGCATCCACCAGCTTGCCACGCTGCGTCAGGAACGGCTGGCCGGAAACCCACCACTCCACGGTATAGCGCAGCTCGTACTTTTCCAGCAGCGCGAGAACGCGAGCTTTGATCATCTCGTCGGTCAGTTCGGTGCTGAAGCGGAAGTTGAACTGGACGAAAAAATCACCGGGAATGACGTTGTTGCTGCCGGTGCCTGCTTTCAGGTTCGCAATCTGCATGCTTGTTGGCGGGAAGAACGCATTGCCTTTATCCCACTCAATGCCCACCAGTTCGTTGAGCATGGGCGCCGCGCGGTGCACCGGGTTGTCGGCCAGGTGCGGATAGGCAACGTGCCCCTGAACGCCGTGAATGGTCAGGTTGCAGGTCATCGACCCGCGACGGCCGTTTTTCACCACATCACCGACCACTTCGGTGCTGGAGGGCTCACCTACGAGACAGTAGTCCAGGCGTTCGTTGCGCGCCATCAGCGCTTCAACGACTTTTACGGTACCGTTGTGCGCGCTGGCTTCTTCATCGGAGGTGATTAAAAACGCGAGGCGATTTTTATGATTCGGATGCTGAGCAACGAAGCGCTCTGCGGCCACAACCATTGCTGCCAGCGAGCCTTTCATGTCTGCCGCACCGCGGCCGAACAGCATGCCGTCGCGGATGGTCGGTTCAAACGGCGGGTTGATCCAGCGGTCCGCATCCCCGGCGGGAACCACATCGGTATGTCCGGCAAACGCCAGCGTCTCTCCCTGACCGCGCCATGCCCAAAAGTTCTGCGTATCGCCAAAATCCATGTGCTCAACGGTAAAACCGATGGCACGCAGGCGCTCAATCATTAATGCCTGACAACCTGCGTCGTCCGGGCTAAGGGAAGGACGGCGAATAAGCTGCTGAGTCAGCTCAATGACCGGGCATGACATAGACTACACCTCAACGAAAAAGTCTGAATAAAGGGTTTCACTGAAACCCAGCAGCATAGGCTGCCCAGGCCTGCAGAGCAATGGGCGTTTGATGATTGCCGGCATTTCAAGCATCAGTTTTGCCGCGCTGTCGGCGTCAGTGATGCTGGCGCGCAGAGATTCATCCAGCTTGCGCCAGGTGGTGCCGCGGGTATTCAGCAGCGCTTGCCAGCCAAGCTCACCGATCGCGGTATGCAGAAATTCTGCATCAAGCCCGTCGGCACGGTAATCGTGGAAGCGATACTCCACGCTGTTTGCCTCCAGCCAGCGGCGGGCTTTCTTGATGGTGTCGCAATTTTTAATGCCGTACATCACAACCATGGTGAATCCTTTTGTTCTTATGAAGAGAGAATGTTCAATTAATTCGAAGATATATCCTTAAGTGCAATATAACACATTCAGGAATGCTCTTGATTTACGCTTCTCCTTAATTCAACGCACATCTGTACGCTGAATATTCTTTCATCATTTAAGCATAGATGTCCACTGGGTTTAAAATGCTAATGAACTCAGTGGGTAAATTAAATTTCACCTGCTCCAGGGGTTATTTCAAATTATTGCTATCCGTCACACAAAATTTAACCCGTCGCGTTCATATTTATCATAAATCCCCGAAGGCAGCGGGGTACAATCACAGCAATTGGTCAGATCGGCTTCACAATGATGATACGTTTTCGTAGAATGCGCATAATAATAAGAGAGGGTGTTATGATTGAACGTGAACTGGGGAACTGGAAAGATTTTATCGAAGGCATGCTTCGTAAATGACATTCAGTAAGAATGCAAGAGCACTAAAATAAGTAAAATAACCATAGTGTGAATTAATCACACAATAAAAAAGGCGGCCCTCAGGTGCCGCCTTTTTTATTTCACGCCGTTATTCCGGGCGCTCCTTCAGCGGGAAGCGGCGACGCACCAGCACAAAGAACAGCGGCACGAAATAGATAGCCAGAATCGTGGCTGAAATCATGCCGCCCATCACCCCCGTACCGACCGCATGCTGGCTGCTTGAGCCTGCGCCAGAGCTGGTAGCCATCGGCAAAACGCCAAAGACAAACGCCAGAGAGGTCATCAGGATCGGGCGCAAGCGCTGACGGCAGGCGTACAGCGTCGCCTCCATCAGGTCGTGGCCTTTCGCATTCATCTCATTGGCAAACTCGACGATCAGAATGGCGTTTTTCGCCGACAGGCCGATGACGGTGAGTAACCCCACCTGGAAGTAGACATCGTTTTCCAGCCCCCGCATCCAGGTCGCCAGCAGCGCGCCGATCACGCCCAGCGGCACCACCAGCATCACCGAGAACGGCACGGACCAGCTCTCATACAGCGCGGCGAGGCACAGGAAGACCACCAGCAATGAGAGGGCATACAGGGCAGGGGCCTGCGCACCGGAGAGGCGCTCCTGGTAGGACATGGCCGTCCACTCCAGGCCAAACCCGGTCGGCAGCTGCTGCACCAGCTGTTCCATAATATCCATCGCCGTACCGGTACTGACGCCGGGCGCGGCTTCACCCACAATTTCCAGCGCGGAATAGCCGTTATAGCGCTCCAGGCGCGGCGAGCCGGTTTCCCAACGCGAGGTGGCAAAAGCGGAGAACGGCACCATGCCGCCCGCGTTATTGCGCACGTACCAGCGGTTAATGTCGTCCGGGAGCATGCGGTATTTGGCCGCAGACTGAACGTAAACTTTCTTCACGCGGCCGCGATCCATAAAGTCGTTCACATAGCTGGAGCCCCACGCGGTTTGCAGCGTGTCGTTAATGTCATCGATGGAGACGCCGAGCGCCTGCGCCTTACGCTGATCGATATCCACCTGCAGCTGCGGGCTGTCGTCCAGGCCGTTGTGGCGCACGCGGGTCAGCTGGGGATCTTTCCCCGCCAGGTCGAGCAGCTTATCGCGCGCCGCCATAAGCGCATCGTGCCCGGCGCCTGCGTGATCCTGCAGCTCCATATCAAACCCTGCCGAGCTGCCGAGGCCGCTGATCGCCGGTGGGCTGCTGGCAAATACGCGCGCTTCTTTAATGTGGCTGAAGGCTTTGGTCGCCCGTTCAATAATGGCAAATGAGGAGCCCGTCTCGCTGTCGCGCTGGTCCCAGTCTTTCAGGCGCACGAACATACGCGCCACGTTCTGTCCGTTACCGCCCGGGCCGGAGCCGACGGTGGAAAAGACCGAGACAACGTTATCTTTTTCTTTGGTCTGGAAGTAGTTTTCAATCTTCTGCACCACCTTCAGCGTCTGCTGCTGCGTCGAGCCGCTCGGCAGCTGAACGGAGGTGATAAACATGCCGCGGTCTTCCAGCGGCAGGAAGGAGGTTGGCAGACGCAGGAACAGGAAGACCATGCCACCGAGAAGCAGAACGTAGACCACCATCCAGCGTGCGCTGCGGTGCAGGATTTTCCCTACGCCCGCTTCATAGCGCGCCGCATTGCGGTTAAACATGCGGTTAAACCAGCCGAAGAAGCCTTTCTGGCCGTGGTGTTCGCCCTTATGCAGCGGCTTGAGGAGGGTGGCGCAGAGGGCCGGAGTCAGGATCATCGCCACCAGCACCGAGAGCACCATCGCGGAGACGATGGTGATGGAGAACTGGCGATAGATCGCGCCGGTTGTGCCGCCAAAGAAGGCCATCGGGATAAACACCGCCGAGAGCACCATCGCGATACCGACCAGGGCGCCCTGAATTTGCCCCATCGATTTTCGCGTTGCCTCACGCGGCGAAAGCCCTTCCTCGCTCATGATACGTTCGACGTTTTCCACCACCACGATGGCATCGTCCACCAGCAGCCCGATCGCCAGCACCATTGCAAACATGGTCAGGGTGTTGATGCTGTAGCCAAAGGTGTACAGCACCGCGAAGGTGCCGAGGAGGACCACCGGTACGGCAATGGTGGGGATAAGCGTGGCGCGGAAGTTCTGCAGGAACAGATACATCACCAGGAACACCAGCGCGATCGCTTCAAGCAGGGTTTTCACCACGTCTTCTATCGAGGCTTTCACGAAGGAGGTGGTTTCGTAGGCGACTTTGTACTCAAGCCCGTGCGGGAAAAAGTGCGACAGCTCGTCGAGGCGGTCGATCACCAGCTGTGCGGTGGCCATTTCGTTCGCGCCGGAGGCCAGTTTGACCCCTAAGCCCGAAGCCTGATTACCGTTAAAACGGCTCAGGTAGTCATATTTTTCTGCACCCATTTCCACGGTGGCGACATCGCCCAGGCGCACTTCAGAGCCGTCCTGATTGACGCGCAGCGTGATATCGCGGAACTGCTCGGGCGTCTGGAGGAGCGACTGCGAGTTAATGGTGGCATTCAGCGCCTGGTTATCTACGGACGGCGTACCGCCCAGCTGGCCTACCGCAATCTGGGCATTCTGCGATTCGATAGCGTCGGTGACGTCTTTGGCCGTCATCTGCACGCTGTTCAGCTTGTCGGGATCCAGCCAGATGCGCATGGAGTACTGAGAGCCGTAGGCATCGATATCCCCCACGCCGTTAATACGGCTGAGCGGATCCTGGATATTACTCGCCACGTAGTCGGCAATATCCTGTTTATCCATTGAGCCATCGGTGGAGACGAACGCGATGGTCAGAATATTGGTATCACCGGTTTTACGCACCGTGACGCCCTGGTTCTGCACGGCCTGCGGCAGCTTACGCAGGGCAGACTGCAGCTGGTTTTGCACCTGCTGCACCGCTTCGTCCGGATCCGTACCCGCTGTGAAGCTCAGAGTGACCGTGGCCTGCCCCGTGGCGCTGCTCTGCGAGGACATGTACATCAGGTTATCGAGCCCCGTCATGTTCTGCTCAATCACCTGGGTAACGGTATTCTCCAGCGTCTGTGCCGAAGCGCCGGGGTAGTTTGCCGTGACGCGCACGTTCGGCGGTGCGAGATCGGGGTATTGCTCAACGGGAAGTGAAGTAATTGCCAGGACGCCCGTCAGGCACAACAGGATGGCAAGCACCCAGGCAAAAATGGGGCGATCGATGAAAAAATTCGCCATGAAAATGTGACCTCGTTTTGCTGCACGTCGTTGTTGTTTATTAGCCGCCTAACTTTAGCGGTTAGACGGGGGGCAAACGTGGAGAAATAAAGGAGATAATGTAAATTATCATGCGCTTTCTCCTTTATTGTCAGTTCCCCGTCAGCCCTGCAGGCGTGCGGAACGTCACGCTGACCTGCGTCCCGCCGTTCTGAGGCTGGGAAAACTGCAGCGTTCCGCCGAGCCGTCCCGCGCGTTCGCGCATAATATTCAGCCCGTAATGTCCCGGCGGCTCGCTCGCGTCGCCAATGCCAATGCCGTTATCGCGGATGTTGACGGTGTGCGTGCCGTCCGCCGAGGTGACGCAGCTGACGGTAATCTCGCTCGCCTCGGCATGCTTAATGGCATTCAGCACCGCTTCACGCACAATCTGCAGCAGGTGGACCTGCTTTTGCGCGTCCAGCGCGAGGGACGAAAGCCGACAGTCGAGGATCAGTTTCGCCTTCGTCTGGTTTTGCAATCCGTCGAGCGACTCCTGCAGCGCGGCAGGAAGATTGGCGTGGTTGAGCGTCAGGCGGAAGGTGGTGAGCAGCTCGCGCAGCTGATGCCAGGCATTGTTTAACTCGCGGGAAAAGTCCGCGATGATAGTCTGCGCCGGGCCATTCTCTTGCGGCACCGCATGTTTTAGCAGCGTGAGCTGAATGCGCAGGTACGACAGAACCTGCGCCAGTGAATCATGCAGCTCGCGGGCAATGGTGGCGCGCTCCTCCATCAGCAGCAGCTGCTGGTAGTGTTTCTGCCCCTGGTTGAAGTAGAGCCCGCGCCCCAGCATCGTCGCCACGCTTTTCATCAGGGGAAGCGATACGCTGCCGGTTTCGCTTTGCCAGCGCAGCTCGCCGTAGAGCGTATCCTGCATCAGCACCGGTAAACTGTGCAGCGTTGCGCCGGGCGATTCAACCCCTTCGCAGAGATGCCAGTCGTCACTGGTGCGCAGCTCCAGATAATTCATCTGCGTATACTCATGCACAATCTGCAAAATATGCCTGAAGCAGTGGCTGTCTATCTGCCCGGTGTTCATCGCCTGAGAACAGGTGAACAGCATTTCGAGCTGCTGGTGGGCTTCATTCAGATGCTGCGTCTTTTCCGCTACGGATTGTTCCAGCGAGCGATAGAGCGTGTGCAGTTCCGCTGACATATGGTTAAACGCGCGGGAGAGCTGGCCCAGCTCGTTCGGCAGCAGAATGTCAGGCGCTGGCGTCGAAAACTGGCCCTGCTCGATACGTTCGCTGGCCGCCACAAGGTTGTTGAGCGGTAATACCACCTGGCGACGGATCCGCCGCAGCGTCATGGCAGCCAGCAGAAGAATACCGAGCCCGCCCGCCAGCGACATCAATATCACCAGCTGAATTTTATGCTCGGTATAGTGCTGGAGGGCCAGAACGAAGGCGTCAATGCGGCCAACAAAATTCTCAATGTGGTTCTGGTACCACAGGGTGTCGCCGCTGGCGACGCGCCTGTCCATCTCCGTCCAGGCAAGATGCAGCTGCTGATACCGTTCTTTGACGTCATCCGGCACATACCAGCGGCTCAGTTTCTGCAGGGCGGGTGCGCTCAGCGTCTGCTGCCATGTCTCGCGGTGCTCGGCGAGCGACGGGCTGGCGCGCTCCATCTCATAGCCAAGACGGTAGCTCTGCATGCGCAGCGAGCCCGCGATGTTGATCGCCTCGGCGTCGCGCTGGCTGCTGGCAAGCGTCAGGAGCGCAAGGGTGCTGGTCAACGCGGACAGCACGATGATGGAAAAGAAAGCCCGAGCCAGGCTTGTGGAAACGGGTCGTTTAACGGTCACAAAACAGCTTCCTGAATAAAATTGATCTGCCACAGGTTCACTGGAAATAGTTTGGCTTTCTGGGCATTTGAACATTGCCTGACACCGCCACCGTGGGTAAATACAGTACTTATAGAAAGAATAAGGTTATTGAACCAAAAACAGGTGTCGTTATGAATCGTTTTATTATGGCCAACAGCCAGCAGTGTATTGGATGTCGTGCCTGCGAGGTCGCGTGTGTGATGGCGCACAACGGCGAACAGCATGTCCTGAGCGAACGCCAGTTTACTCCCCGCATTACGGTCCTCAAAGCGGGGACGAAAAATAGCCCCGTCACCTGCCATCACTGTGAAGATGCGCCCTGCGCGCGAAGCTGCCCGAATGGTGCCATCAGCAGGCACAGCGACAGCGTACAGGTGAATCAGCAAAAATGCATTGGTTGCAAAGCCTGCGTGGTGGCATGCCCGTTCGGCACCATGGAGATTGTCGTTACGCCGCTGGATGACGGCAGCGCGAAGGCCTCGGCGCACAAGTGCGACCTCTGCCTGGGGCGTCCACAGGGCCCGGCCTGCATCGAAAACTGCCCGGCCGAGGTGCTCACGCTTGCCACGCCCGCCGCGCTGGACTCTCTCTCAAAAGCTCGCCAACGCCGCACCGCACGGCTGGAAGCGCAGTCCTGGCACAGCGACGCGGTGCAGCAGGAACACCCGCAAACCAGGCTGCAGCAGATGCACAGTACGCCCGCGCGCGGCGAGCCGGATAAACTCGCGGCGCAAGAACGCGCCTGCCATTTCAATGAGATTTACCTGCCGTTTCGCGCGGAACAGGCCCAACGCGAGGCGTCCCGCTGTCTCAAATGCGGCGAGCACAGCATCTGCGAGTGGACCTGTCCGCTGCATAACCACATTCCCCAGTGGATCGCGCGCATCAAGGAGGGCGATATCGCCGGTGCGGTCGAACTCTCTCATCAAACCAACTGTTTACCGGAAATTACCGGCCGCGTCTGCCCGCAGGACCGTTTATGTGAAGGCGCCTGCACGCTGCGGGATGAATCCGGCTCGGTGACCATTGGCAACATTGAACGCTATATCTCTGACCAGGCGCTGGCGATGGGCTGGAGGCCCGATTTGAGCGGCGTCTCCCCGGTGAATAAGCAGGTGGCGATTATTGGTGCAGGACCGGCAGGGCTGGCCTGCGCGGACGTGCTGGCGCGCAGTGGGGTGAGCGTCACGGTCTATGACCGCCATCCGGAAATCGGCGGCTTGCTGACGTTTGGCATTCCGGCGTTCAAGCTGGATAAATCACTGCTCGCGCGGCGCAGAGAGATTTTTACCGCCATGGGGATCCGCTTCAGGCTGAACTGTGAGGTGGGCAAAGACGTCACGATGTCGCAGCTGCAAAGCGATTATGACGCGCTCTTTATCGGTGTGGGGACCTACCGCTCCATGAAGGCCGGCATTCCGCATGAAAATGCGCCCGGCGTCTACGACGCGCTGCCCTTCCTGGTGGCCAACACGCGAAACGTCATGGGGCTTGAGCCGACGGAGGCCGAGCCGTTTATTGACACCCGGGGGCTGAACGTGGTGGTGCTCGGCGGAGGCGATACGGCAATGGACTGCGTGCGAACCGCTTTGCGACACGGTGCCGCGAAGGTGACCTGCGCCTATCGGCGGGATGAAGCCAATATGCCCGGCTCGAAGAAAGAGGTGAAGAACGCGAAGGACGAGGGCGCTGAGTTTGAATTCAACGTCCAGCCGGTCGAGCTGACGCTGGATGCCAACGGGCAGGTCAACGGTATCCGAATGCTGCGTACCGAACTGGGCGAGCCGGACGCGCAGGGCCGTCGTCGTCCTGTTCCCGTCGCCGGCAGCGAGTTTGTCATGCCCGCCGATGCGGTCATCATGGCGTTTGGTTTTAATCCCCATGCGATGCCGTGGCTGGAGGCTCAGGGAGTGAGAACAGATGACTGGGGGCGTATTATTGCCTCCGTGGAGGGGCGCTATCGTTACCAGACCTCCAACCCGCAAATCTTCGCCGGGGGGGACGCGGTGCGCGGGGCCGATCTGGTGGTGACCGCCATGGCAGAAGGGCGCCACGCCGCGCAGGGAATTATGGACTGGCTTGGCGTTAAACCGGTAAAACCACACTAACGTCGGCGGGCGACAAAGCGGGTTTCACGGCGTAGTATAAACAGACTCATTTTGCCGTGGAGCCCGTATGACCCTGAAAATTGACGTGATCAAAGACAAAATCCTCTCTGAAAATTACTTTGTCCTGCGTAACATTACCTATGATTTAACGCGAAGAAACGGGGAAGTGATCCGCCACAAACGCGAGGTCTATGACCGGGGCAACGGGGCGACCATTCTGCTGTATAGCCGTGAAAAGCAAAGCGTGGTGCTGATTCGCCAGTTCCGCGTCGCAACGTGGGTAAACGGCAATCCTGACGGACGGCTGATCGAAACCTGTGCGGGCCTGCTCGACGACGACGAGCCCGAAGTCTGTATCCGCAAAGAGGCCGTGGAAGAGACGGGCTTTGAGGTGGGTGAAGTTAAAAAAGTGTTCGAGCTGTTTATGTCGCCAGGCGGCGTGACGGAAATAGTGCACTTCTTCATTGCGGAGTACAACGAGGCGCAGCGAACTCACCGGGGCGGCGGCGTTGAGGATGAAGATATCGACGTGCTGGAAATCCCCTTCACTCAGGCGCTTGCGATGGTGAAAAGTGGGGAGATCAGGGACGGTAAAGCAGTGATATTGCTGCAGTACTTACAAACAACCGGCCTGATGAATACCGCTTTCGAACGGTAGTAGTTTACATTTCGGATAAATCTATCCGATAAATCCGATTGAGCAAGCCCGGTTGTAACACGAAGATACTGCCCAGTTTGACGTTTTCGCTTCCGGGATTGTGCCATTCATGCGCCAGTGCGTTTTTATTCTCCTCCTGTTTTGTGCGTTACCCGCGCCGCTGGCGTGGGCAGCACCCGCCCAGCAGTCTTTCTCTGACTGGCAGGTTACCTGCAATAACCAGAACTTTTGCGTTGCGCGCAATACCGGGGAACACCTTGGCCTGGTCATGAGCCTGAGCCGCAGCGCCGGGGCGAAAACGGATGCCACGCTGCGCATCGATCTGGGAGGGCTGGACGCCCCTCCGGTGAAAGAGCCGGACATCGCCCCCCGTCTGCTGCTGGACAACGTGCCGATAAAACTTGAGCCACACCGCTGGCAGTTAACCCCCTGGCACCTGAAGACTGACGATGCCGCTACCATCACCGCATTTTTGAAAAACATTCAGGAAGGTAACGCGCTGACCCTGCGCGGGGGGAAACAAATTATCTCTCTGGACGGCCTGAAGGCTGCCCTGTTGTTTATCGATGCTCAGCAAAAACGCGTCGGAAGTGAAACCGCCTGGATTAAGAAGGGGGACAGCCCGCCGCTGAGCGTGCCGCCAGCCCCGGCGCTGAAAGAGGTGGCGGTGGTCAATCCGACGCCGACGCCGCTGACGCACGATGAGCTGAATGACCTGCTGGATTACGGCACCTGGCGCATGAACAACAGCCAGTGCTCGCTCGACCCCAGCCGGCGCGAAGTGCGCGTCACCGCGTTAACCGACGACAAGGCGCTGCTGATCGTCAGCTGTGAAGCGGGCGCGTATAACACGGTTGATCTGGCATGGATAGTGTCGCGCAAAAAACCGTTTGCCGCCCGCAGCGTCAGGCTGCGTCTGCCGTTTACCCCATCCAGTGAAAGCAGCGAAATGGAGCTGATGAACGCCAAATTCGACGAGAAAGCGCGGGAGTTGACCACCCTTGCATTAGGTCGCGGGATTGGCGACTGCGGCATCCAGACGCGCTGGCGTTTTGACGGCCAGCGCTTCCGTCTGGTGCGCTACGCAGAAGAGCCAAGCTGCGATGGCTGGAATGGGCCAGATGCCTGGCCCACGCTGTGGATCACGCGGTAGTTTTGCCGGGTGGCGGCTACGCCTTACCCGGCCTACGTTTGTGCGGTTTTCTGCCGGGTGGCGGCTACGCTTTACCCGGCCTACGTTCGTGCGTTTTTCTGCCGGGTGGCGCTGACGCTTACCCGGCCTACGTTCGTGCGGTTTTCTGCCGGGTGGCGCTGACGCTTACCCGGCCTACGTTCGTGCTGTTTTCTGCCGGGTGGCGGCTACGCCTTACCCGGCCTACGTTTGTGCGGTTTTCTGCCGGGTGGGGAGACGCTTACCCGGCCTACGTTCGTGCGGTTTTTTGCCGGGTGGCGCTGTCGCTGATCCGGCCTACGTTTGTGCGGTTATCTGCCGGGTGGCGCTGACCTGGCCTACGTTTCGGACCATGTAGGCCCGGTAAGCGTAGCGCCACCGGGCACGCTGGCCGCACTAGATCACGCTCAGCGCCTTCTCCACCACGTTCTCAACGGTGAAGCCGAAGTACGGGAACAGCTTGTCGGCAGGAGCCGATTCACCGTAGCCCCGCATGCCAACAATCGCCCCTTTCAGCCCGACATACTTGTACCAGTAGTCGGCAATACCCGCTTCCACCGCCACGCGCGCCGCGACGTTAGAAGGCAGAACCGATTCCCGGTACGCCTCGTCCTGCGCGTCGAAGATGTCCGTTGAGGGCAGGGAAACCACGCGCACGGCGTGGCCTTCGGCAGTCAGCTTCTCTGCCGCCTTTACGGTGATCTCGATTTCGGAACCGGTCGCAATCAGGATCACGTCCGGCTTGCCGCCGCTGTCTTTCAGGATATACCCGCCGCGAGCGATATTTTTAACCTGCTCCGGCGTGCGCTCAATCTGCGCCAGGTTCTGACGCGACAGGATCAGCGCCGTCGGGCCGGTGTGCCGTTCCACCGCCAGCTTCCAGCCGACCGCGGCTTCTACCTGATCGCACGGTCGCCAGGTGCTGAAGTTTGGCGTCAGGCGCAGGCTCGCCAGCTGTTCAACCGCCTGGTGCGTAGGTCCATCTTCGCCCAACCCGATGGAGTCGTGGGTGTAGACCATAATCTGCCGCGCCTTCATCAGCGCCGCCATGCGCGCCGCGTTTCGGGCGTACTCGACAAACATCAGGAAGGTGGCGGTGTAGGGGACGAAGCCGCCGTGGTGGGCGATACCGTTGGCAATCGCGGTCATCCCGAACTCGCGCACGCCGTAGTGGATGTAGTTCCCGGCAATATCCTCTTTAAGCGATTTTGAGCCGGACCAGATCGTCAGGTTGCTCGGGGCCAGATCCGCCGATCCGCCCAGCAGTTCGGGCAGGATAGGGCCAATCGCGTTCAGGGTATTTTGCGACGCCTTGCGAGTGGCGATTTTTGCCGGGTTGGACTGCAGGTTTTCAATCAGCGCCTGGGTTTTATCCTCCCAGTCTTCCGGCAGCCCGCCGCTCATGCGCCGGGTAAACTCGGCGGCCAGATCCGGGTGCGCTTTTTTGTAGGCGGCAAACTTCTCGTTCCAGGACTGCTGCGCCTTTTCACCCGTTTCGCGGGCGTCCCAGGCTTTATAGATCTCTTTCGGGATCTCAAACGGCGGATGCTTCCAGCCCAGCTTCTGCCGGGTCAGCGCCACTTCCTCTTCGCCCAGCGCCGCGCCGTGCGCCTCTTCTTTACCCGCTTTGTTCGGCGAGCCGAAGCCGATGGTGGTGCGGCAGATAATCAGGGAAGGTTTATCCTTCACGCTCTGCGCTTCCTGTATCGCTTTTTTCACCGCCTCAGGATCGTGCCCGTCAATTTCATGCACCACGTGCCAGTGGTAGGCCTCGAAGCGTTTCGCCGTGTCGTCGGTAAACCAGCCTTCGGTTTCCCCGTCGATGGAAATGCCGTTGTGATCGTAGAAGCCGATCAGCTTGCCCAGCCCCAGCGTGCCCGCCAGCGAGCAGACCTCGTGAGAGATCCCCTCCATCAGGCAGCCGTCACCCATAAACACGTAGGTATAGTGGTCAACAATGTCGTGTTCCGGCTGGTTGAACTGCGCGGCCAGCGTGCGTTCGGCAATCGCCAGCCCGACGGCATTCGCCAGGCCCTGGCCCAGCGGGCCGGTGGTGGTTTCTACGCCCGGCGTATAGCCAAGCTCCGGGTGACCCGGCGTTTTAGAGTGCAGCTGGCGGAAGTTTTTCAGCTCTTCAAGCGGCAGATCGTAGCCGGAGAGATGCAGCAGGCTGTAGAGCAGCATTGAGGCGTGGCCGTTAGAGAGAATGAAGCGGTCGCGGTCATACCAGGTGGGATCGGTCGGGTTATGCTTCAGGAAATCGTTCCACAGCACTTCGGCAATGTCTGCCATGCCCATGGGGGCGCCAGGGTGGCCGGAATTGGCTTTTTGCACGGCATCCATGCTGAGGGCGCGAATGGCATTGGCGAGCTCTTTACGGGACATAGTTCACTCCATGGCAAGGTTAAAGTTTGGCGGCAAGAAGGTCTTCAAGTTTGCGCTGATCGACCGCGAACTGGCGGATGCCGTCCGCGAGCTTGTCGACGGCCATTGCGTCCTGATTGTGCTCCCAGCGGAACTCCGCTTCCGTCATGGCTTTGGGTTTGGGCAGTACGGTTGAAGTCGGCACCAGCTTGCGGACCACCGTTTCGTCGCTGTCCTGCAGCTTTTTCAGCAGGTCAGGGGAGATGGTCAGGCGGTCGCAGCCCGCGAGCGCCAGGATCTGCTCGGTGCGGCGGAAGCTGGCCCCCATCACGATGGTTTCGTAGCGGTGCTGCTTATAGTAGTCGTAGATATTACGAACCGATTTCACGCCCGGATCTTCGTCCACCACGTACGGGTCCATCGGCTGTTTTGCCTGATACCAGTCGTAGATGCGCCCGACGAAAGGCGATACGAGGAACACGCCCGCTTCGGCGCAGGCGCGCGCCTGGGCAAAGGAGAACAGCAGCGTCAGGTTGCAGTGGATCCCCTCTTTTTCCAGCACCTCGGCGGCGCGTATGCCTTCCCAGGTGGACGCCAGCTTGATCAAAATACGGGATTTGTCGATCCCCTGTTCCTGGTACAGCTCGACCAGGCGGCGAGCCTTATTGATGCTCTTTTCCCGATCGAATGACAGGCGGGCATCGACTTCGGTTGAGACGCGCCCCGGGATGCTTTTCAGAATTTCCGCACCGATATTGACCGCCAGTTTGTCGCTGGCCTCGGCGACCTGCTGCTCCTGAGTCCTGCCGCGCTGTTTGCCGTAGGCAATGGCGTCATCGATCAGGTGACTGAAATGCTCCAGCCCGGCCGCTTTCAGCAGCAGCGACGGGTTAGTGGTCGCATCCTCGGGCTGATAGTGCCGAATGGACTCGATATCGCCGCTGTCGGCGACCACGGTGGTGAATTGTTTGATGCCGTCTAGTTGGTTCATAAATAATTACTCCTTGGAAATAAAAGAGTTAGTCGAGTGCGTTAGTTCACACTTCTGCGAAAATCATGATGGACTTAACAAAAAAGCATAGCAGACGGGGGAGGCATTGCTTTCTGAGACGGGTAACATGGTTGTTATAAATTGATAACAATTTTTGCTCTGCAATGGTGAGAGTTTGGCAGCCTTCAAAGTTTAGACGGCCGCCAGCGGCGATACTATGCGGCACTCCGGGGTGTGCATAGGAACGTCAACATCACCCTTTTTGACCGAAACGTGAAAGGAATAACAAGATGGATGATCAGTTAAAACAAAGTGCCCTCGATTTTCACGAGTTCCCTGTCCCAGGCAAAATTCAGGTCTCCCCAACCAAACCCCTGGCGACCCAGCGCGATCTGGCACTGGCCTACTCGCCGGGCGTGGCAGCTCCGTGTCTTGAGATCGAAAAAGACCCGCTCGCCGCCTATAAATACACCGCGCGCGGCAACCTGGTGGCGGTGATCTCTAACGGCACGGCGGTGCTGGGGCTGGGCAATATTGGCGCGCTGGCCGGTAAGCCGGTGATGGAAGGGAAGGGCGTTCTGTTCAAGAAATTCGCCGGTATCGACGTGTTTGATATTGAAGTGGACGAGCTGGATCCTGACAAATTCATCAACGTGGTGGCCGCGCTGGAGCCGACCTTCGGCGGTATTAACCTGGAAGACATTAAAGCGCCGGAATGTTTCTACATCGAGCAGAAGCTGCGCGAGCGTATGAACATTCCCGTGTTCCATGATGACCAGCACGGCACGGCGATTATCAGCACTGCCGCCATTCTCAACGGCCTGCGCGTGGTGGAGAAAAACCTCTCCGACGTGCGCATGGTGGTGTCCGGCGCGGGGGCAGCGGCGATTGCCTGTATGAACCTGCTGGTGGCGCTGGGCATGCAGAAGCACAACATTGTGGTCTGCGACTCCAAGGGCGTTATCTATAAAGACCGCGAGCCGAACATGGCGGAAACCAAGGCGGCGTATGCGGTAGATGACGACGGTAAACGCACGCTGGACGACGTGATCGACGGCGCGGATATCTTCCTCGGCTGTTCAGGCCCGAAAGTGCTGACCCAGGAGATGGTGCAGAAGATGGCGCGCGCGCCAATGATTCTGGCGCTGGCCAACCCGGAGCCGGAAATTCTGCCGCCGCTGGCGAAAGCGGTGCGTGAAGATGCCATTATCTGTACCGGACGTTCGGACTACCCGAACCAGGTTAACAACGTGCTCTGCTTCCCGTTCATCTTCCGCGGGGCGCTGGACGTCGGCGCAACGGCGATCAACGAAGAGATGAAGCTCGCTGCCGTTCACGCGATTGCCGAGCTGGCCCACGCCGAGCAGAGCGAAGTGGTGGCGTCCGCATACGGCGATCAGGATCTGAGCTTCGGCCCGGACTACATCATTCCGAAACCGTTCGACCCGCGCCTGATCGTCAAAATTGCGCCAGCCGTTGCCAAAGCGGCGATGGACTCCGGCGTGGCGACGCGTCCGATTCAGGACTTCGATGCCTACGTGGATAAGCTCACCGAGTTTGTCTACAAAACTAACCTGTTCATGAAGCCGATCTTCTCTCAGGCGCGCGCCGACGCAAAACGCGTGGTGCTGGCAGAAGGGGAAGAGGCGCGCGTGCTGCACGCCACGCAGGAGCTGATCACCTTAGGCCTGGCGAAGCCGATCCTGATTGGCCGTCCGAGCGTCATCGAGATGCGCATTCAGAAGCTGGGGCTGCAGATCAAGCCGGGCGTCGACTTTGAGATCGTCAACAACGAATCCGATCCGCGCTTCAAAGAGTACTGGAACGAGTACTACGCGATCATGAAGCGTCGCGGGATCACCCAGGAGCAGGCGCAGAAAGCGGTCATCAGCAATACCACGGTGATCGGTGCAATCATGGTTCATCGCGGCGAGGCGGATGCGCTGATCTGCGGCACCATCGGCGATTACCACGAGCACTTTAGCGTGGTGCAGGAGATCTTCGGCTATCGCGACGGCGTCCATACCGCCGGGGCGATGAACGCGCTGCTGCTGCCGAGCGGCAACACCTTTATTGCCGATACCTACGTTAACGACGATCCTACGCCGGACGAGCTGGCGGAGATTACCGTCATGGCGGCGGAAACCGTGCGTCGCTTTGGCATCGAGCCGAAGGTGGCGCTGCTGTCGCACTCTAACTTTGGTTCATCGAAATCCGCGGCAGCCTGCAAAATGCGCCAGACGCTGGAGCTGGTGCGCGAGCGCGCGCCGGAGCTGATGATTGACGGTGAGATGCACGGCGACGCCGCGCTGGTGGAGAGCATCCGTAACGAACGCATGCCGGACAGCCCGCTGAAAGGCTCGGCGAACGTGCTGATTATGCCAAACGTCGAGGCGGCGCGTATCAGCTACAACCTGCTGCGCGTCTCCAGCTCTGAAGGGGTAACCGTGGGGCCGGTGCTGATGGGGGTGTCGAAACCGGTGCATGTGCTAACGCCGATTGCCTCGGTGCGCCGTATCGTGAACATGGTGGCGCTGGCGGTGGTTGAGGCGCAGACGCAGCCGCTGTAATTAACCCTACCCCTCACCCTAACCCTCTCCCCTGAGGGGAGAGGGGATTTGTACTCCCTCTCCCTTTGGGAGAGGGCCGGGGTCAGGGGGAAGGGTTACACCCAGTCCCGAACCTGAATAAACTCCCTCAAGGCAGCCTCCGGGCTGCCTTCTTTTGGCTCAAAACTATACTCCCAGCGCACCAGCGGCGGCATCGACATTAAAATCGACTCCGTGCGCCCGCCGGTCTGCAGCCCGAACAGCGTCCCGCGATCCCACACCAGGTTAAACTCAACGTAGCGACCGCGACGGTAAAGCTGGAACTCACGCTCGCGCACGCCGTAGCCGGTGTTTTTACGGCGCTCGACGATGGGCAGATACGCGTCGGTAAAACCTTTGCCTACCGCCTGCATAAAGCTGAACGCGGTGTCAAAATCTGGCGCGTTGAGATCGTCAAAGAACAGCCCGCCGATGCCGCGCTGCTCGTCCCGGTGCTTCAGGTAGAAGTAGTCGTCGCACCACTTTTTGTATTTCGGGTAGACGTCTTCGCCGAACGGCAGGCAAAGGTCGCGGGCGGTGCTGTGCCAGTGGACCGCATCCTCGTCAAAGCCGTAGAAAGGGGTGAGGTCGAAACCGCCGCCAAACCACCAGACCGGATCGGCGCCCGGCTTTTCCGCAATGAAAAAGCGCACGTTGGCATGGCTGGTCGGCACGAACGGGTTATGCGGATGCACCACCAGCGAGACGCCCATTGCTTCGAAGCTGCGGCCCGCCAGCTCAGGGCGGTGCGCGGTGGCAGACGCTGGCATCGCATCTCCGTGAACGTGGGAGAAGTTGACGCCCGCCTGCTCAAAGATGCCGCCATTGCGCAGCACGCGGCTGCGACCGCCGCCGCCCGCTTCCCGCTGCCAGCTATCTTGCTGGAATTCACCGCCGTCTGCGGCGGTCAGTTTCTGGCAAATCTCGTCCTGCAGCTGCAGCAGGAAGGCTTTAACCAGCTGTGCATTGGGTTTCATCAACGTTTCCTGGAGTGCGCTTTCTGGTTATCGAACCAGTTGAAGTAGCTGATAATGCCGGAGGCTATCGCGTTGGCGATCTTCTGGCGAAACGCGGTGGTGCCAAGCAGCCGCTCTTCTTCCGGGTTGGTAATAAAGGACGTTTCAACCAGCACGGACGGAATGGACGGCGATTTCAGTACCACAAACGCCGCCTGTTCCGTGCCTTTGCTGTGCAGCCGGTGCACCGGCTTAATCTTTTTCAGAATGTGCGAGCCGAGCGTGAGGCTGTTCTTGATGGTGTCCGTCTGCACGAGGTCAAACAGCACCTGCTGTAACAGATGGTCTTTGTCGGTGGTTTTCTTCCCGGCTACCTCATCCGCGCGGTTTTCCCGGTCAGAGAGATATTTTGCCATGGCGCTACTGGCGCCGCGGTTGGAAAGCGCAAACACCGACGCGCCCGCCGCAGAAGGGTTCGTAAAGCCGTCGGCGTGGATCGACATAAACAGATCCGCGCCGTGCTTGTGGGCAATCTCCACGCGGTCGTACAGCGGAATGAAGGTGTCGCCAGAGCGCGTCAGGCGGGCGTCAATGCCGTTGCTGCGTAAAATTGCGCGCACGTTTTTTGCAATCGCCAGCACGACGTGTTTTTCTTTCGAACCGTTTTTGCCGATTGCGCCGGTATCAATACCGCCGTGGCCCGGGTCGAGCATCACCATGCGCTTTGCGCCCGGTTTTTTGGCTTTCGGTTTACTGTGTCCGTTACTGGTTTTAAGCGTGCTCTCGTCTTTTGCCTGAGCCTGCTTTGCGATGCCCGTTAACGTTAAGGCCGCCAGCCCCGCTTTGAGAACCTGACGACGCGATGTGAGTGCTTTTAATGGTTTGAATGTGCTCATGCGGCCTGAATAGTAAAAATTGCGATCCTGGTGTTATATCGTATCGTGAATACCGTTACGACAGTCCTTATTGATAATTGTTTTACTTTTCATTTCAATACGTGACAAAGTGACATTATGCCAAATTTTGGCGAGATTTTCTCCGCATATTGGCTAACGGCGGTGTTCGGGCCATAATCACTGTTTTTAAACCTGAAAAGGCGGTTAATACCATGGAGATACGCGTTTTTCGCCAGGAAGATTTCGAAGAGGTGATCACCCTTTGGGAGCGCTGCGATTTGCTGCGTCCGTGGAACGATCCGGAGATGGACATCGAGCGTAAGCTGAATCACGACGTGAGTTTGTTTCTGGTCGCGGAAGTGAACGGCGAGGTGGTCGGTACGGTAATGGGCGGCTATGACGGCCACCGAGGCTCGGCCTACTACCTGGGCGTGCACCCGGAATACCGTGCCCGTGGTATTGCCAACGCGCTGCTTAATCGTCTGGAAAAGAAGCTTATTGCCCGCGGCTGCCCGAAAATTCAGATCATGGTGCGGGAAGATAACGACGTGGTACTGGGCATGTATGAACGTCTGGGCTACGAGCACGCCGACGTGCTGACCCTGGGTAAGCGCCTGATTGAAGATGAAGAGTACTGATCTGGAACACTACAGGTTGCCTGTGTACGGTCCGGGGGCATGGTGAACACTTTTTAACATCCTTTACCCATGGTGATCGACTTTTTCTTCAGGTCGATCACCCCGACTTTCGTGCTGTACCACCACACTTCATAGCGCCCGTCTTCCTGCGTCTCCTTCAGCCCGACGCGTTCTCCCCTGTACGCTTTTCCTGCGCTCAGACTGAGTCCTTTTACGCTCAGCTTTCCGCTGATATCCACTTTCCTCACCATCATCCCTTCATCGTATACCGGTGGCGACATGGCGCCGCTGTACTGCCGTGCAGACGGCTGATACCGCGAACCGGGTACCGCCATATCCAGCGCCTCGTGCGGGCATTCAAGGTTGTAGACCGTCCGCCAGTGGTCGAAGGCGCGTTGCAGCTCACCGCTGTCCGCGAACCACTTCCCCTGCAGCACTTCCGCCTTCAGGCTGCGGAGAAAACGTTCCAGCTTGCCCTGCGTCTGCGGATGATAAGGCCGGGAATGCCCCACCCAGATACCGTGGCGCATCAGCCACAGCTCCAGCGCCGTCCAGCTGCCGGTGGTGTCACCCCACGGCGCGCCGTTGTCCATCGTCATCCGGTCCGGCAGGCCGTAGCGTTCAAACACGCTGACCAGCTGCTGCTGGACGGTCTCGCGCCGTTCATCGGTGCAGTGCGCCAGGCACAGGGAAAAACGTGAGTGGTCGTCCAGCAGGGTGAGCGGGTGGCAGCGGCCATCGCCGAAGGGAAAGTGGCCCTTAAAATCCATCTTCCAGAGGCGATTCGGCGCGGCATGTTTGAGCCGTCCCGTGGAGGGAATACCCGGTGAAGTGCCCGACAGCAGACCATGGCGGGCCACCAAGGTATGGACAGTGCTGAAGGCGGGCATACGGTGTACCTGGTCTTCGAGCCAGCACTTAATCTTGCGGCACCCCAGCGGTCATGCCGGTCGTGTGCACCGTCCTCCGCCCAGCGCTTAAGCAACTTGTAGGCGGTGGCAGGAGAAATGCCGTAGTGACGGCAGAGGGAACGGATGTTCGCCCCGTCTTGTGAGGCGAACAGAACAAACTCGGTACGTATTGACATGGTATCTTTCGCATCCCAGGGCATAAGCGACGCCATAAAAGGGTTCTTATGCCTTAGTTGTAAGTGTCTACCATGTCCCCGAACAAGTGTTCACTATGTCCCGGGACTCTACAGTCTGCAGAAGCGGGGGGAGGGACATTATTCTTCCATCACGTCCTCTGAAATATGCTTAATTTCATCCTCACTGAAAGATATATTGCATTTTTCATTCGTATCTTTAAGGATTTTTTTGGCAATCATTGTTGTGACAGGTGCGATAATATTGAAGTGATTGGCATTGGTAATCTTATTGATTTGTAACGGAATATTATCTTTTTTAGCCAGTGAGGAAATGCTATTGAAAGCTGACCAGTAATATTCATCACCTTCAAAATACCATGTGGGTTTTTTAATTGAGGTAATGAAGGCCGCTGGTGAACGCAAGCGATACTCCTCTTCCGTTTCTTTGAACGGAACCGGCACCTGCATTGAAGCTGCCTGAACGCGGGCTTTTAAATCGGGAATGGCGCCGAGGCTAAAATAGGCTCGGAATTTACTACTGTATTCACTCATCAGGAGTACACGCGTGCCCCCAGTACTATGGCCAGCAAGATAAATTCGCTCAGGGTCAACCCAGCTCTGTTTTGCTAGCCAGTCATAAGCGGATTCCAGATCATCCAATTCGCCATAAAACATTTCGTAGCGACCAGGGTTGTTGTCCTCACCGCGAAAACTTGGCAGCATCAACACCAGTCCAGCCTGACGAAATGCGCTTCCACTCTGGTCATTGCTTTTAGGTTGAGGCTCCCAAAGATAGTCACTGTCGCTGATTCCACCATAACCGCCATGTACCCAGATCACTGCCGGGTGACGCTTGCCATCTTTTGGATCCGGTGTGAGGTACGCTGCCATTTTTCCTATTGGAGTGGGATAGTGGACCAGAGATAATATGTCTTTAGGTGGCGCTAATGGTGCACTAGTTTCATCGAGGCTGTTTGTGGTGATTTGGGTAGTGAATTGGCTCCTGGCTTCACGAAGTGACTGTTCACTTACGATTATTTTCGAATTATTTTCGGCAATGTCGATTGTGGCGCTAAAAACTGGAGCAGTAAGCAGTGCGTAGAGGGTTGCGCTGAAGCGAAAAAAACTGATGAGATTCATGTTAACATCCTGTCATTAGCAAGAATTGGCAAGTATGTATTCTTAATGTTTTGCTGAAAAGAGCGAAAACAGACACCAGTAACGTCCTTAATTTTTTTGGGTCTCCATATGTTTCATCCATCCGCCTACAACCACTCTGGACAACTACGCCTTCCTTTTTTGTTCTGGTGTGTTCTTCTGCTTCAGGCACGAACTTGGGTGTTGTTTGTTGTGGCGGGGGCGTCGCGCGACCAGGGAAATACGCTACTGAATCTGTTCTATCCCGACCACGATAACTTCTGGCTCGGGCTGTTGCCTGGCGTGCCTGCGGTGCTGACGTTTTTGCTCAGCGGGCGACGGCAGTTGCTTCCGCGCGTCTGGTACAGCCTTCGTTGGCTGCTGATTCTGGCGCAGGTGGTGCTGCTGTGCTGGCAGCCGGTGCTCTGGCTGTACGGTGAGCCCCTCTCAGGTATAGGGGTTGCGCTGGTGGTCGCGGATATCGTGGCGCTGCTGTGGCTGCTCACCAACCCACGCCTGCGCGCCTGTTTTGCGCAAGAGAAAGATTAAGCGGCACTTTTTGCCGATGCTGTACTCCAACAAGCGTTGAATTAACAAGAAAGGACGTTTCAATGAAATCGCTGCGTTTACTTTTATGCGCTCTCCCGCTGGCGTTAACCGGCTGTTCGACGCTTTCATCCATTAACTGGTCTGCAGCGTATCCGTGGAACTGGTTCGGTTCTTCCACCGAAGTGACCGAGCAGGGCGTAGGAAAAATTACCGCGTCAACCGCGCTCGATCAGGACGCCATTCAGGATGCCCTGAGCAGCGACTATCGCCTGCGCAGCGGCATGAAAACAGAAAATGGCAATATCGTGCGTTACTTTGAAGCGCTCAAGGGCGACAGGCTAGCGCTGGTGATTAACGGTGATAAAGGTACGGTAAACCGCATTGCGGTGATGGATGAAGACATTCCAACGTCGGGCGGGGTGAAAGTGGGAACGCCGTTTGGCGATCTTTATAAACAGGCATTCGGCAACTGCACCAGCGCGCCGTCTGACGACAAGGTGGCAGTGGAATGTAAGGCTGAGGGCAGCCAGCACATCACATTCCTGTTCACCGGGGAGTGGAGCGGCCCGGAAGGGTTAATGCCTTCCGACGACACCCTGAAAAGCTGGAAAGTGAGCCAAATTATCTGGACGCAGTAATTTGCGCCTGAACAAACCGCCTCGTTGAAATCCGGGTATAATAGCCGCCATCAATGCCACGCTGTCGTGGCATCTTTATTTCAGGAGGAGCGATGTCTCAGGTTCAGAGCGGCATTTTGCCAGAACATTGCCGCGCGGCGATTTGGATTGAAGCCAATGTGAAAGGGGATGTGGATGCCCTGCGCGCAGCTAGCAAAGTTTTCGTGGATAAACTGGCCACCTTCCAGGCCAAATTCCCTGATGCCCACCTGGGCGCGGTGGTTGCCTTTGGCAACAACGTCTGGCGCCAGCTGAGCGGCGGTGAAGGGGCGGAAGAGCTGAAGGACTTCATTCCCTACGGCAAGGGCCTTGCGCCAGCCACCCAGTACGACGTGCTGATCCATATTCTCTCTCTGCGTCACGACGTGAACTTCTCGGTTGCGCAGGCGGCGATGGAAGCCTTTGGCGACAGCATCGACGTGCAGGAAGAAGTCCACGGTTTCCGCTGGGTAGAGGAGCGCGATCTGAGCGGCTTCGTCGACGGGACTGAAAACCCGGCGGGTGAAGAGATCCGCCGCGACGTGGCGGTCATCAAAGACGGCGTAGACGCGGGCGGCAGCTACGTATTCGTTCAGCGCTGGGAGCACAACCTCAAGCAGCTCAACCGCATGAGCGTGCACGATCAGGAGATGATGATTGGCCGCACCAAAGAGGCCAATGAAGAGATTGACGGCGACGACCGTCCTGTTACCTCTCACCTGACCCGCGTAGACCTTAAGGAAGACGGAAAAGGGCTGAAGATTGTCCGTCAGAGCCTGCCGTACGGCACGGCAAGCGGCACGCACGGCCTCTACTTCTGCGCCTACTGCGCGCGCCTGTACAACATCGAGCAGCAGCTGCTGAGCATGTTCGGCGATACCGACGGCAAGCGCGACGCCATGCTGCGCTTCACCAAACCGGTGACCGGCGGCTACTACTTCGCACCGTCCGTAGAGCGCCTGCTGGCGCTGTAAATGACCTTTCTCCCTCTCCCTGTGGGAGAGGGCCGGGGTGAGGGCATCAGGCCGCACCCTTATTCCCTTTTCTGCTTCTAAATCACCAAACGGTATATAAAACCGTTACTCCTTTGGTACTCGTTATAAATATTATGACCATAAGATAGTCATCACATTTATAAGGGTGCGCAATGGCCGTTACTGTACTGAAAAAAGGATCTCTGGCGCTGGCGGGTTTACTGCTGGTGGCCCAGGCGCAGGCAACCGAGCTGCTCAACAGTTCCTATGATGTATCCCGCGAGCTGTTTGCCGCCCTTAACCCGCAGTTTGAACAGCAGTGGGCGAAAGACAACAACGGCGACAAGCTCACCATCAAACAGTCTCACGCGGGTTCATCCAAGCAGGCGCTGGCGATCCTGCAGGGGCTGAAGGCGGATGTGGTGACCTACAACCAGGTGACCGACGTGCAGATCCTGCATGACAAAGGCAAGCTGATCCCGGCGGACTGGCAGAGCCGACTGCCGAACAACAGCTCGCCGTTCTACTCCACCATGGGATTCCTGGTGCGTAAGGGCAATCCGAAGAATATCCACGACTGGAACGACCTGGTGCGTTCTGACGTGAAGCTGATTTTCCCGAATCCGAAAACCTCCGGCAACGCGCGCTATACCTATCTGGCGGCGTGGGGCGCGGCGGATAAAGCTGACGGTAACGATAAAGCGAAGACCGAGCAGTTCATGACCCAGTTCCTGAAAAACGTCGAGGTGTTTGATACCGGCGGCCGTGGGGCGACGACGACCTTCGCCGAGCGCGGCCTGGGCGACGTGCTGATCAGCTTTGAATCCGAAGTGAACAATATTCGTAAACAGTACGAAGCGCAGGGCTTCGAGGTGGTAATCCCGAAAACCAATATCCTGGCCGAGTTCCCGGTCGCATGGGTGGATAAAAACGTCGAAGCCAACGGCACGGAAAAGGCGGCAAAAGCCTACCTGAACTATCTGTATAGCCCGCAGGCGCAGACCGTGATCACCGATTACTACTACCGCGTCAACAACCCGGCCGTGATGGACAAGCTTAAGGACAAATTCCCGCAGACCGACCTGTTCCGCGTGGAAGATCATTTTGGCGCCTGGCCTGAGGTGATGAAAACGCATTTTGCCAGCGGCGGTGAGCTGGACAAACTGCTGGCGGCGGGGCGTAAGTAATGTTTGCAGTGTCCTCCAGACGCGTGCTGCCGGGCTTTACCTTAAGCCTCGGGACCAGCCTGCTGTTCGTCTGTCTGATTTTGTTGTTACCGCTCAGCGCGCTGGTGGTACAGATCTCTGATATGAGCTGGGCGCAGTACTGGGAGGTGGTAACCAACCCCCAGGTGGTGGCGGCCTATAAGGTTACGCTGCTTTCGGCGTTTGTGGCCTCGATCTTCAACGGCGTGTTCGGCCTGCTGATGGCGTGGATTTTAACCCGCTACCGCTTTCCGGGCCGCACGCTGCTCGACGCATTAATGGATCTGCCGTTTGCGCTGCCGACGGCGGTGGCCGGCTTAACCCTGGCGTCGCTCTTCTCCGTGAACGGTTTTTACGGCGAGTGGCTGGCGAAGTTTGATATCAAAGTGACCTACACCTGGCTCGGTATCGCGGTGGCGATGGCCTTTACCAGCATTCCGTTTGTGGTGCGTACCGTGCAGCCGGTGCTGGAAGAGCTAGGTCCGGAATATGAAGAAGCGGCGGAAACGCTGGGCGCCACGCGCTGGCAGAGCTTCCGGAAGGTTGTCCTGCCAGAGCTCTCTCCGGCACTGCTGGCGGGCGTGGCGCTCTCTTTCACCCGCAGCCTCGGCGAGTTTGGCGCGGTGATCTTCATCGCCGGGAACATCGCGTGGAAAACAGAAGTAACCTCGCTGATGATTTTCGTCCGTTTGCAGGAGTTTGATTATCCGGCGGCGAGCGCGATTGCCTCGGTGATCCTTGCCGCGTCGCTGCTGCTGCTGTTCTCAATTAACACTCTGCAAAGTCGCTTTGGTCGACGCGTGGTAGGTCATTAATGGCGGAAGTGACTCAATTGAAGCGCTATGACGCACCCCGTATTAACTGGGGAAAATGGTTTCTGATTGGCTCAGGCGTGCTGGTTTCGGCGTTTATCCTCGTGGTGCCGATGGTGTACATCTTTGTTCAGGCCTTCAGCAAAGGGATTATGCCCGCGCTGCAAAACCTGGCCGACCCGGACATGCTGCACGCCATCTGGCTGACGGTGATGATTGCCCTCATCTCCGTGCCGGTGAATCTGGTCTTTGGCGTGCTGCTGGCCTGGCTGGTGACGCGTTTTGACTTCCCGGGCCGCCAGCTGCTGTTGACCCTGCTGGATATTCCGTTTGCGGTATCGCCAGTGGTGGCCGGTCTGGTTTACCTGCTCTTTTACGGCTCCAACGGCCCGCTGGGCGGCTGGCTGGACGAGCACAACCTGCAGATAATGTTCGCCTGGCCGGGCATGGTGCTGGTGACCGTCTTCGTGACCTGTCCGTTCGTGGTGCGCGAGCTGGTGCCGGTGATGTTAAGCCAGGGCAGCCATGAAGATGAAGCGGCCGTACTGCTGGGCGCTTCCGGCTGGCAGATGTTCCGCCGCGTCACGTTGCCGAATATTCGCTGGGCGCTGCTGTACGGCGTGGTGCTGACCAACGCCCGTGCGATTGGCGAGTTCGGCGCCGTGTCGGTGGTATCCGGCTCCATTCGCGGCGAAACCCTGTCGCTCCCGCTACAGATTGAATTACTGCAGCAGGACTACAACACTATCGGTTCGTTTACTGCCGCAGCGTTACTGACGCTGATGGCGATTTTGACCCTGTTTTTGAAGAGTGTGGTGCAGTGGCGTTTAGAGAATCAGGAAAAACGTCAGCATCAGGAGGGAAATCATGAGCATTGAGATTGCCAATATTAAGAAGTCTTTTGGTCGCACCCAGGTGCTGAATGATATCTCGCTGGATATCCCTTCCGGACAAATGGTAGCGCTGCTGGGACCGTCTGGTTCGGGCAAAACCACGCTGCTGCGTATTATCGCCGGGCTTGAGCATCAGACCAGCGGGCATATCCGCTTTCACGGTACCGACGTAAGCCGCCTGCATGCCCGTGACCGTAAGGTCGGCTTTGTGTTCCAGCACTACGCGCTGTTCCGCCACATGACCGTGTTCGACAACATCGCGTTTGGCCTGACCGTATTGCCGAAGCGCGAGCGGCCTAACGCGGCCGCCATCAAGGCGAAAGTGACCAAACTGCTGGAGATGGTGCAGCTTGCCCATCTGGCGGATCGCTTCCCGGCACAGCTTTCCGGCGGACAAAAGCAGCGCGTAGCGCTTGCCCGCGCGCTGGCCGTTGAGCCGCAAATTCTGCTGCTGGATGAACCCTTCGGCGCGCTGGATGCCCAGGTGCGTAAAGAGCTGCGCCGCTGGCTGCGCCAGCTGCACGAGGAGCTGAAGTTCACCAGCGTCTTCGTGACCCACGATCAGGAAGAGGCGATGGAGGTCGCTGACCGCGTGGTGGTGATGAGCCAGGGCAACATCGAGCAGGTGGACGAGCCTGAGCAGCTCTGGCGTGAACCGGCCACCCGCTTCGTGCTGGAATTTATGGGGGAAGTGAACCGTCTGCAGGGCACCATTCGCGGCGGTCAGTTCCACGTGGGCGCACACCGCTGGCCGCTGGGCTATACCGCTGCGTACCAGGGGCCGGTCGATCTGTTCCTGCGCCCGTGGGAAGTGGACGTAAGCCGCCGTACCAGCCTGGATTCTCCGCTGCCGGTGCAGGTGCTGGAAGCTAGCCCTAAAGGGCACTACACCCAATTGGTGGTACAGCCGCTGGGCTGGTATACCGAGCCGCTGACCGTGGTCATGCGCGACGACGTGCCGCCGCACCGGGGCGAGCGCCTGTTTGTTGGGCTGCAGCATGCCCGTATTTATCACGGCAACGAGCGTATCGAGATGCGCGAGGATATTGCTCTGGCGGAGTCAGCCTGATAGGTTATTAGGATGTTTATCGCCCGGTGGCGCTGCGCTGACCGGGCCTACAGTTATCACTGCGTCTTGTAGGCCGGGATCGCTGCGCGCGCCCGGCTTTTTTATTGAGTAAAAATCGTGAATACACTCGAACACACCATCGGCAACACGCCTCTGGTCAAGCTTCAGCGCATGGGGCCAGACAACGGTAGCGAAATCTGGGTCAAACTTGAAGGCAACAACCCGGCGGGATCGGTGAAAGACCGTGCGGCGCTGTCGATGATTGTCCAGGCCGAAAAACGCGGCGAGATAAAGCCCGGCGACGTGCTGATTGAGGCGACCAGCGGCAACACAGGGATCGCTCTGGCGATGATTGCCGCGCTGAAAGGCTACCGTATGAAGCTCCTGATGCCGGACAACATGAGCCAGGAGCGTCGGGCAGCCATGCGCGCCTACGGCGCAGAGCTGATTCTGGTGACCAAAGAGCAGGGCATGGAGGGCGCACGCGACCTGGCGTTGTCCATGTCTCAGCACGGCGAAGGCAAGCTGCTCGATCAGTTCAACAATCCCGATAACCCGTACGCGCACTACACCTCGACCGGCCCGGAAATCTGGCAGCAGACCGACGGGCGCATCACCCACTTTGTCTCCAGCATGGGGACGACCGGCACCATTACCGGCGTATCGCGTTTTCTGCGCGAGCAGGAAAAAGCCGTCACCATTGTTGGCCTGCAGCCGGAAGAAGGAAGCAGCATTCCGGGCATTCGCCGTTGGCCCGCAGAGTACATGCCGGGCATCTTTAATGCCCAGCTTGTGGACCAGGTGCTGGATCTTCACCAGCGCGAGGCGGAAAATACCATGCGTGAACTGGCCGTGCGTGAGGGCATCTTCTGCGGCGTCAGTTCGGGCGGCGCGGTGGCGGGGGCAATTCGGGTGGCGAAGGCAAACCCGGGCGCGGTGGTGGTGGCGATTATCTGCGATCGCGGCGATCGCTACCTGTCTACCGGCGTGTTTGGTGAAGAGAGTTATTCGCAGGGGGCGGGGATTTAAGCGTCATGGAGATGATTTTATTCCGGGATAAAACCCGGGCGCAGCAAACCGATATTGTCGCGGTGCAGTCGCAGGTGGTGTACGGCAGCGTGGGGAACAGCATCGCGGTGCCGAATATTCGCACCCATCAGCTGAACGTCACGGCGGTGCCGACGGTCCTGTTCAGCAACACGCCGCACTATGACACCTTCTACGGCGGGGTGATCCCCGACGAGTGGTTCAGCGGCTACCTGAAGGCGCTGGAAGAGCGCGAGATTTTACGCGAACTTAAGGCGGTCACGACCGGCTATATGGGCAGCGCGAGCCAGATTGAACTGCTGGCAAGGTGGCTCAAGGCCATTAAAATGCAGCACCCCGACCTGCCGGTGCTGGTCGACCCGGTGATGGGCGATATCGACAGCGGGATGTACGTGAAGCCCGAAATTCCCGAAGCGTATCGGGAGCATCTGCTGCCGCTGGCGCAGGGCATTACGCCGAACGTATTTGAGCTTGAGGTGTTAAGCGGGAAACCGTGCCGAACGCCGGAAAGTTCCATCGCCGCCGCGCAGGGGCTGCTTTCGGACACGCTCAAATGGGTAGCCATTACCAGTGCACCGGTTGCTAATGACCCGGAAAATATTCACGTGGTATTGGTGAGCAAAGAGGGCGTTACCGTGAGCGCGCACCCGCGTGTCGAAACCGATCTGAAGGGGACGGGCGATCTGTTCTGCTCGGAGCTGGTAAGCGGGATTGTCGAAGGGAAAACCGTTGCGGATGCCATTCGTCGTGCGGGGGACCGCGTCACCGAGGTGATGGTCTACACGCATGAAAAAGGCTACGACGAGCTTATTCTGCCGGCATAAACAAAAATGGCGCCCGAAGGCGCCATTTCTTTGTGCGGCAAGAATTACTTCTTGATGCGGATAACCGGGGTTTCACCCACGGTCACGCTGCCGGACAGTTTGATCAGTTCTTTGATTTCGTCCATGTTGGAGATAACAACCGGAGTCAGGGTAGACTTCGCTTTTTCTTCCAGCAGTGGCAGATCGAATTCAATCACCGGGTCGCCAACTTTAACGCGCTGGCCTTCTTCCGCGATACGCTTGAAGCCTTCGCCTTTCAGTTCAACGGTGTCGATACCGAAGTGAACGAACAGCTCGATACCGCTATCAGATTCGATAGAGAACGCATGGTTGGTTTCAAAAATTTTACCGATGGTGCCGTCAACTGGAGCAACCATTTTGTTGCCAGTTGGTTTGATAGCAATGCCATCACCAACGATTTTCTCAGCAAACACTACATCCGGCACGTCTTCAATGTTGACGATCTCGCCAGAGAGCGGAGCAACAATCTCAATAGTTCCGGAGTCTTTTTTATCATCAGAAACCAGAGATTTCAGTTTATCGAACAAACCCATGATCTTCTCCTAAGCAGTAAATTGGGCCGCATCTCGTGGATTAGCAGATTGTTTTTTCTTCAATGAACTTGTTAACCAGCGTCATTAACTCGTCCGTTGTCGGTTGAGCAAGAGCCTGCTCTGCTAATACCTTCGCATCTTCGAAGTTCGTGTTACGGATAATCTTCTTGATGCGCGGGATGGAAATGGCGCTCATAGAGAATTCGTCCAGACCCATACCCAGCAACAGAAGTGTAGCACGTTCGTCGCCTGCAAGCTCACCGCACATGCCAGTCCATTTACCTTCTGCATGAGAAGCATCAATAACTTGCTTAATAAGCGTCAGTACGGACGGTGACATCGGCTGGTAGAGATGTGAAATCATATCATTACCACGGTCAACTGCCAGGGTGTACTGCGTTAAATCATTGGTACCGATACTAAAGAAATCAACTTCTTTGGCTAAATGACGCGCAATGGTCGCGGCTGCCGGTGTTTCCACCATCACGCCAACTTCGATTGTTTCGTCAAAGGCTTTACCTTCGTCGCGCAGTTCCTGTTTGTAGATTTCGATCTCTTTCTTCAGTGCACGCACTTCTTCAACAGAGATGATCATCGGGAACATGATGCGCAGCTTACCGAAAGCGGAGGCACGCAGAATAGCGCGAACCTGGTCACGCAGGATCTCTTTGCGATCCATAGCGATACGCACTGCACGCCAGCCCAGGAACGGGTTCTCTTCTTTCGGGAAGTTCATGTACGGCAGCTCTTTGTCGCCGCCGATGTCCATAGTACGGACGATAACCGCCTGAGAGCCACAGGCTTCAGCCACGGCTTTGTACGCAGCGAACTGCTCTTCTTCAGTTGGCAGGGCGTCGCGGTCCATGAACAGGAATTCAGTACGATACAGACCCACACCTTCCGCACCGTTGCGCTCAGCGCCATCAACGTCACGTACGGTACCGATGTTCGCGCACACTTCTACCTGATGGCCGTCCAGCGTGATAGCGGGCAGGTCTTTCAGTTTAGCGAGTTCCGCTTTCTCGGTGGCAACCTGCTCCTGAACGGCGCGCAGCTGCTCGATCTCTTCGTTAGTTGGGTTGACGTAAACCAGGTTGTTTACGGCATCCAGAATCAGATAGTCGTCGTTTTTCACCTGAGAGGTCACGCTACCGGTACCCACAATGGCAGGCAGTTCAAGCGAACGCGCCATGATTGAGGTGTGGGACGTACGGCCACCTGCATCAGTGATGAAACCCAGCACCTTGTTCAGGTTCAGCTGTGCGGTTTCGGACGGGGTCAGGTCGGCGGCAACCAGGATAACTTCGTCCTGAATGGAGCTCAGGTCGATGATGGCCAGACCCAGGATGTTGCGCAGCAGGCGCTTACCGATGTCACGTACGTCAGCCGCACGCTCTTTCAGGTATTCGTCATCCAGTTCTTCCAGGGCAGTTGCCTGACCTTCGATAACTTCATGCGCAGCCGCGTCGGCCGTCATGCCTTTATCTTTAATCAGGGCTATGATTTCCTGCTCCAGCTCCTCATCTTCAAGCAGCATGATATGCCCTTCGAAGATGGCTTCTTTTTCTTCACCGAAAGTTTCGCCAGCTTTAGTCTTGATGGTTTCCAGTTGCGCAGATGCCTTGGCACGACCGCTCAGAAAACGTTCAACTTCCTGATCAACCTTGTCGGCAGAAATTTTTTTCCGGTCGATGACGATCTCGTCTTCTTTCAGCAGCAGTGCTTTGCCGAAAGCGATACCCGGGGATGCTAAAATGCCTGAAATCATAACCCTACCTTACTTGTGACTGATATTGAAAAGAACCCGGAAACTTACTCGAGCTCAGCCATCAGCTTAACCAGATGCTCAACTGCTTTCTGCTCGTCTTCACCTTCCGCAGAGATGGTGACAACGGTGCCCTGAGTCAGGCCCAGAGTCTGCAGTTTAAACAGGCTCTTAGCGCTAGCGCTTTTGCCGTTGGAAGTTACAGTGATTTCAGAAGTGAAGCCTTTCGCTTCTTTAACAAACTGAGCAGCAGGGCGGGTGTGCAGACCGTTCGGAGCGGTAATGGTAACTTCTTGCTGGAACATTGTATTTCCCCAACTTATAGGTTTAGTGTTGTGGAACTAAAGTCTAGCCTGGCGGCTTCACTTTAGCCTGTATTGTTAGCGCTGACGTTTCAATCGTCATTAAACATTATGCAGCGAAAGCAAGACTTGAACCAAATCATAAAATCGATTCAGCAAGGCAATTTCGTTCACTGATTAATTTCACGCTTCAAAATAATTGCTGGTTTAAATACCAGACCCAACGGGGTGAATCAATGGCAGGAGGGGTAAAACTTTGAAGCAGGCCACAAAAAAGCACCCAAAAAGGTGCTTTTTTACGCGTTTTTAACATGCTGGCATTACTGTTGCAGTTCTTTCTCAGTGAAGAGATCCGCAAACAGCGCCGTGCTTAAGTAACGTTCACCCGAGGAAGGCAGGATAACCACAATATTCTTATTGGTAAAGGTTTCATCTTCCTGAAGTTTGAGCGCGGCCGCAACGGCAGCGCCGGAAGAGATACCTGCCAGAATACCCTCTTCGTCCATCAGGCGACGGGCGGTAGAGATGGCTTCTTCGTTGGTGATGGCAACAACCTTATCAATCAGCTTGAGATCCAGGTTCCCCGGGATGAAGCCCGCGCCGATGCCCTGAATTTTGTGCGGGCCCGGTTTGAGTTCTTCACCCGCCAGCGCCTGCGCGATAACCGGTGAGTCAGTTGGCTCAACGGCTACGGTAATCAACTCTTTTTTGCCTTTTGTGCCTTTAATATAACGAGACACGCCGGTCAGCGTACCGCCGGTACCTACGCCGGAGATAAACACGTCAACCTGGCCGTCAGTATCTTCCCAGATTTCCGGGCCGGTGGTCTTTTCGTGAATTTCCGGGTTAGCCGGGTTGCTGAACTGCTGAAGCAGCAGATATTTTGCCGGATCGCTGGCCACAATTTCTTCGGCTTTCTGAATGGCGCCTTTCATGCCCTTCGCGCCTTCGGTCAGGACCAGGTTCGCGCCGAGCGCCTTCAGCAGCTTGCGGCGCTCGATGCTCATAGTCTCAGGCATGGTCAGCGTCAGCTTGTAGCCGCGCGCCGCCGCAACGTAGGCCAGCGCAATACCGGTGTTACCGCTGGTTGGCTCAACCAGCTCAACGCCCGGCTTCAGAACGCCACGTTTTTCAGCATCCCAAATCATGTTTGCACCGATACGGCATTTCACGCTGAAGCTCGGGTTACGTGATTCGACCTTCGCCAGGATGCGTCCATTACCGATACGGTTCAGTCGAACCAGGGGCGTATGACCGATAGTCAGCGAGTTGTCTTCATAAATCTTACTCATGGCCTGTCCTTAACTGTATGAAATTGGGATACCGACCCAGCATACCTGTTGAATAGGTATGGGGAAGTAAGGAATTCGCATATCTATATGCTGCAAGGAAATAATGGGGATCAGTATGGAATAAGGGGCGGCATAAGCCACCCCTGTTTTACACATTTTTGCATTACTTCCATAACGCGTGCTTAGCACGGTAGCAGTCCACCCACATCGCCGTCGCGCCGCACACGGCGACCGGCATGATGAACAGATTCAGGAACGGGATCATGGTGAACAGGCTGGTCAGCGCGCCAAACTGCATATTCGCCACTTTCTGCGTGCGCAGGGCGGTGCGCATCTCTTTGAACGGGACCTTGTGGTTATCGAACGGATAGTCGCAGTACTGAATGGCAAGCATCCACGCGCTGAACAGGAACCACAGCACCGGAGCCACCGTCTGGCCAATGCCCGGAACGAAATAGAGGATCAGCAGCACAATCGCCCGGGGAAGGTACCAGGCAAATTTTTGCCATTCGCGCTTCATGATGCGCGGGAGGTCTTTCATGATCCCAAGAATGCCCGTATCGGGCGGCGTGGCGCCGGTCAGGCGTGCTTCAAGCTGTTCGGCCAGCAAACCGTTAAACGGTGCGGCTATCCAGTTTGCGATCGTCGAGAAGAAATAGCCAAAGACCAGCAGCACGGAGATAACCACGATCGGCCACAGCAGATAGCTCAGCCACTGCAGCCAGTCCGGGACATGGCTCATGATGGCGGGCACCCAGCTTTCCAGTTTGGTGAACAGCCACCAGAACGCGCCGCCCATCAGAACGATATTGATCAACAAAGGCAGGATGACGAAGCGTCGAATGCCCGGCAGAGAGACCAGTTTCCAGCCCTGAGAAAAATACCAGACGCCGCTGCGCGGAGATGAAGAAGATGATGAAACCATAGCCAGGCTGTACTCCTTTTTACACAACCAGTGGAATTGCTCGCCTATATTATCCAGTTACGAACCAATGACCAGTTCGGAAATGTTCGAAAAAACAGCAAAAAGCACGTTTTAGCGCATCTTTATGCTGTGAATGCTCTGCACGCACTTGCACTTGAGGTAAACGGCAAATACTCTTAGTGAGTAAATGTTTGCCGTGGTGGCAAGGTGTTAGAACAACAGAGAATATAATGATGCAGGATTTGCGTCTGATATTAATCATTGTTGGCGCGATCGCCATAATCGCTTTACTGGTGCATGGTTTCTGGACCAGTCGTAAAGAGCGCTCTTCTATGTTTCGCGATCGCCCACTGAAGCGCATGAAGTCCAGTCGTGATGACGATGACGTTGAAGACGACATCGTCGGCAGCGAAGACGACGGCGTGGGTGAAGTGCGTGTTCATCGGGTCAATACTGCGCCCGGCGCAGCTCATGGGGAGCATGACGCCCCCCGCGCTCCGCAGCACCAGTATCAACCGCCGTACGCTTCTGCACAGCCGCGCCAGCCCGCGCCGCAGCCTGTGGAAGAGCCGGTGCGTCAGCCGCCGCAACAGCCTGTGCATCAGCAGCCTGCTGCTGCGCAACCGGTACAACAGCCGGTACAACAGCCGGTACAACAGCCGGTACAACAGCAGCCTGTGCAGCAGCCTCCGCAGCCGGTTCAACAGCCTGTTCATGTGCAGCCTGAGCCTGCGCCACAGCCCGCGCCACTCGTTGAGCCTGAGCCGGTTGTCGAGCCTGCGCCCGTCGTGGAAAAACCACAGCGCAAAGAAACGGTGATCATCATGAACGTGGGTGCGCATCATGGCAGCCATCTGAACGGTGACGTGCTGCTTAACAGTATTGAACAGGCAGGCTTTAAGTTTGGCGACATGAATATTTTCCATCGTCATCTCAGCCCGGACGGTAGCGGCCCTGCGCTGTTCAGCCTGGCGAACATGGTTAACCCCGGCACGTTCGATCCGGAAATGACCGGTGATTTCGTGACGCCGGGCGTGACAATCTTTATGCAGGTGCCGTCCTACGGCGACGAACTGCAAAACTTCAAGCTGATGCTGCAGTCCGCTCAGCACATCGCCGACGAAGTCGGTGGCGTGGTACTCGACGATCAGCGTCGTATGATGACGCCGCAGAAGCTGCGCGAGTATCAGGACCGCATCCGCGAAGTTAAGGAAGCCAACGCGTAATCGTCGCGTTTACTTCATCTCCTCCTGAACCCCCGCATGTCGGGGGTTTTTTCTCATTGATGGTGCGATATGGACTCAATCGAACAACAACTCACTGAACTGCGAACCACGCTTCGCCATCATGAATATCTCTATCATGTTATGGACGCCCCGGAAGTGCCGGATGCGGAGTATGACCGCCTGATGCGCGAGCTGCGCGAATTAGAGGCGCAGCACCCGGAGTTGGTAACGCCTGATTCTCCGACCCAGCGCGTCGGTGCAGAGCCTTTGGGGGCCTTCAGCCAGGTGCGCCACGAAGTGCCGATGCTGTCGCTGGATAACGTCTTTGATGAAGAGAGTTTCCTCGCGTTCAACAAGCGCGTGCAGGATCGTCTGAAGAGTAGCGATAGCCTTAGCTGGTGCTGCGAGCTGAAGCTTGACGGTCTGGCGGTGAGCATCCTTTATGAAAACGGCGTGCTGGTGCGTGCCGCCACGCGCGGTGATGGCACCACGGGTGAAGACATTACCACCAACGTGCGGACCATCCGCGCTATCCCGCTCAAATTGCGCGGCGAGAACATTCCAGCGCGTCTGGAAGTGCGGGGTGAAGTCTTCCTGCCGCAGGCGGGCTTTGAAAAAATTAATGAAGAAGCGCGACGCACCGGCGGGAAAGTGTTTGCTAACCCGCGTAACGCGGCGGCAGGTTCATTGCGCCAGCTTGACCCGCGCATTACCGCGAAGCGACCGCTTACTTTCTTCTGCTACGGCGTCGGTATTCTGGAGGGCGGCGAGCTGCCTGATACGCACCTTGGGCGCCTGCTGCAGTTTAAAGAGTGGGGCTTACCGGTAAGCAACCGCGTACGGCTTTGCGATTCTCCGGAGGAGGTGCTGGCGTTCTATCACAAGGTTGAAGAAGACCGCCCTACGCTCGGCTTCGATATCGACGGCGTGGTGATCAAGGTCAACTCCCTTGCCTTACAGGAACAGCTCGGCTTTGTGGCGCGCGCCCCGCGCTGGGCGGTAGCCTTTAAGTTCCCGGCGCAGGAGCAGATGACCTTTGTTCGCGACGTGGAGTTCCAGGTTGGTCGTACCGGGGCCATTACCCCGGTTGCCCGCCTGGAGCCGGTGCAGGTCGCCGGGGTGCTGGTGAGTAACGCCACGCTGCACAATGCCGATGAAATCGAACGCCTCGGCCTGCGCATTGGTGACAAAGTGGTGATTCGCCGCGCGGGAGACGTGATCCCTCAGGTGGTGAATGTCGTTGAGTCAGAGCGGCCTGAAGAGACGCGCGCCATTGAATTCCCAACGCACTGTCCGGTTTGCGGTTCAGACGTTGAGCGCGTAGAAGGCGAGGCCGTGACGCGCTGTACGGGCGGGTTAATCTGCGGCGCGCAGCGTAAAGAAGCGCTGAAGCACTTTGTATCCCGCCGCGCGATGGACGTCGACGGCATGGGCGACAAGATTATCGACCAGCTGGTTGAGAAAGAGTATGTCCATACGCCTGCGGATCTTTTCAGGCTGACGGCGGGTAAGCTGACCGGCCTTGACCGCATGGGGCCGAAATCGGCGCAAAACGTGGTCAACGCCCTGGAAGCGGCGAAAGAAACCACTTTTGACCGCTTCCTCTATGCGCTGGGGATCCGTGAAGTAGGTGAAGCCACTGCCGCCGGTCTGGCTGCGTACTTTGGCACGCTGGACGCGCTGGAGAAAGCCAGCATTAACGAGCTGCAGAAAGTGCCTGACGTCGGCATCGTGGTTGCCACGCACGTCTTTAACTTCTTTGCGGAAGAGAGCAACCGTGAGGTGATCGGTAAGCTGCTGGAAGAGGGCATCAAATGGCCCGCGCCGGTGGTGATTAACGCTGAAGAGATTGACAGCCCGTTCGCCGGGAAAACGGTGGTGCTGACCGGTAGCCTGAGCCAGCTTTCCCGCGATGACGCGAAGGCGCGCCTGGTGGCATTGGGAGCAAAAGTGGCGGGCAGCGTGTCGAAGAAAACCGATCTGGTGATCGCCGGGGAAGCTGCCGGTTCGAAGCTGGCAAAAGCGCAGGAACTGGGCATCGACGTTATCGACGAAGCGGAAATGCTGCGCCTGTTAGGAGAGTAACGTGGAAAAAGAACAGCTCGTTGAGATCGCCAATACGGAGATGCCGTTCGGTAAGTACAAGGGCCGCAGGCTGATTGATTTACCGGAGGAGTATCTGCTGTGGTTTGCCCGTAAGGATGAATTTCCGGCCGGGCGACTGGGCGAGCTGATGGCCATCACGCTGCTGATTAAAACCGAAGGGCTGACCCAGCTGGTTCAGCCCCTTAAGCGACCTTAAGCCTTGGCGGCGCGGGCTTCTTCCTGCGCCAGCTTCTCCGTCTGGGCCTTGTAACGACGCGCAAGCACGGCGCAGACCATCAGCTGGATCTGATGGAATATCATCAGCGGCAGCACCATCATCCCAATCACTGAAGTCGGGAACAAAATGTTGGCCATCGGTATTCCGTTCGCCAGACTCTTCTTCGACCCGCAGAAGACAATGGTTATCTCATCCGCTTTATTGAAACCGCACCTGCGTGCCACAAACACGTTCACCGCAATCACAATCGCCAGCAGGACAATGCTGACCACCACGATAAACAGCAGCGAGCCTGCGCCCACCTTGTGCCAGATCCCATTCACTACCGCTTCGCTGAAGGCGGAATAGACCACCAGCAAAATGGACGTCTGGTCGGTTTTCGAGATCCACTTCTTGTGTTTCGCCACGAATGCGCCGGTCCATGGTCTGGACAGGTGCCCAAGGACAAACGGCAGCAGCAGCTGCAGACAGATGCGGCCGACCTGCTCAAGATTGCCTTCTGCACCGTGCATGTTCATCAGCAGGCCAACCAGCAGCGGCGAAACAAATATCCCCAGCAGGCTGGAGGCGGAAGCCGAACAGACGGCGGCGGCAACGTTACCGCCCGCCAGCGAGGTAAAGGCAATCGCAGACTGAACGGTGGCTGGCAGAATGCACAGATAGAGGAAGCCGGTGTACAGCGCCGGATCAACGTTGACCGGTGCCCACCAGGCAAACAGCACGCCGAGTACCGGGAACAGAATGAAGGTGCTGCACATTACCCAGAGATGCAGACGCCAGTGGCCGCCGCCCGCAATGATTGCCTCGCGGGAGAGTTTGGCCCCGTGCATAAAGAACAGAAGGGCGATGGCCGCGGTGGTCAGCCCTTCGAAGAACGGGACAAAACCGCTGCGCGCGGGGAAAAAGGAGGCCAGTAAAACGGTAACAATGAGGGTAAGCGTAAACGGATCGAGGATACGGAAGAGTTTCATAGTGACTCCTGAAATCAGATATCGCTATTGTGCTTTGTTCCCTTTGAGAAATAAAATCGATTTATTGCATCCATTGATGAATTAAACAGATGAATTATTCCTTACGTCAGCTTCGCGTTTTTGTCACCGTCGCACAGGCCCGCAGCTTTAGCCGGGCAGGGGAGCGGATTGGCCTGAGCCAGTCGGCCGTGAGCCACAGCGTTAAGGAGCTCGAAACCCAGACGGGGGTAAAACTGCTCGACCGAACTACCCGCGAAGTGGTCCTTACCGAGGCGGGGCAGCAGCTGGCGACGCGTCTGGAGAGGCTTCTTGATGAGCTAAACAGCACGCTCAGGGACGTGGGGCGACTCGGGCAACAGCTTTCCGGTACCGTGCGGGTGGCTGCGAGCCAGACGATCTCCGCGCATCTTATCCCGCAGTGCATTGCCGAGAGCAATCAACGCTACCCGGATATTGATTTTGTCCTGCATGACAGGCCCCAGCAGTGGGTGCTGGAGAGTATTCGTCAGGGGGATGTGGATTTTGGGATCGTTATCGATCCCGGTCCAGTGAGCGATCTTGAGTGCGAGGTTGTGCTTTCAGAGCCGTTCCTGCTGCTGTGTCGCGATGACGACCCGCTGGCAATGCTCCCGCAGGTGAACTGGCACGCTCTTGAGGGGGCAAACCTGGTGCTGCAGGACTACGCCTCAGGAAGCCGTCCGTTGATTGACGCAGCCCTGGTCGAGATGGGGGTTCGGGCGACGATAGTGCAGGAGATTGGACACCCGGCGACGCTGTTTCCCATGGTTGAAGCGGGCATTGGTATCAGCGTGCTCCCGGCGCTGGCGTTGCCTCTGCCGCAGGGAAGCCGCTTAACGGTGAAGCGTTTTGTCCCCTGTATTGAGCGCCAGCTGATGCTGGTTCGGCGTAAAAACCGCTCACTTTCCGGGGCAGCTAACGCCTGCTGGGAGGTGGTGCGCATGCAGGCGCACCGGTTAATGGAGGCCCGCACGCGCGATCCGCTGTTTAACGCGGCAGACAATCAGATATAAACATCAATCTGATGATCGGCTGACGGCTTGTTGACGCCTTCTTGCACGGCCTGCGCGTTTCCCTGTACCGGCATGGCTTCTTCTGCCTGCTGGCGCTGTAGCTGAGCCAGCTGCGCCTGCAGCATCGCCAGCTGTGACTGGAGTAGCTCCTCCTGCTTTTGTATCTCTTCTGGCGAGCCATCGCCGGTCGCCACCTCTTTTAACAGCTCGGTGACTTTGGTTATCTGTCTGGTCAGCTGGTTGATCCGGGAAGCGATGTCATTGCCGCCAGAGCTGTTATCCGCGCTGCCAATTTCCATTGCTAACATCGACACCGGTTTGAGGGTCGTCATATTGCGTTCCTTTTTCGCCATAAATAACAGATATCGGCATGAAAAAGGATAGCTTGAGTGGGCTCAGGCTCCATCAATAGTGAACGTGTATCGCCGGGCCGGGAAAAGTGTATTGGAGGTCACCCGCGCGCTCCAGATATAAGACTAAGGTCATGCGATCCGAAATATCGCCCCCTTCGTCCTCAAGGAGCTTTTATGACCCTCTCAAATAACCCATGGTTCTGTGCCGACATCCTTCGCGCCGCTAAGCCCAACTTCACGCCCCGCGTAGCCTTTATTCTCGGCTCTGGCCTTGGCGCACTTGCCGACCAAATTGATGACGCCGTGGCGATCTCCTATGACAAGCTGCCGGGTTTTCCGGTAAGCACCGTTCATGGCCACGCGGGTGAACTGATCCTCGGCCATCTTGCCGGTGTGCCTGTGGTGTGCATGAAAGGGCGCGGTCACTTCTATGAAGGCCGTGGAATGACCGTCATGACCGATGCCATTCGTACCTTCAAGCTGCTGGGCTGTGAGCTGCTGTTCAGCACTAACGCAGCGGGTTCGCTGCGTCCCGAGGTCAAACCCGGCAGCCTGGTTGCACTGAACGACCATATCAACACCATGCCGGGGACGCCGATGGTGGGGGTAAACGACGATCGATTTGGAGACCGCTTCTTCTCGCTGGCAAATGCCTATGACGCAGGCTACCGCGCTGTTTTGCAGACGATCGCGGCGAAAGAGGGCTTCCCGCTGCATGAAGGGGTCTTTGTTTCGTATCCTGGCCCTAACTTCGAGACCGCGGCGGAGATCCGCATGATGCAAATCATAGGAGGCGATGTGGTGGGAATGTCAGTCGTGCCGGAAGTCATTTCGGCGCGCCATTGCGGGCTCAAGGTGATAGCCGTTTCGGCCATTACCAACCTGGCGGAAGGTCTCGGGGATGTGAAACTGTCCCACGAGCAGACGCTTGCCGCCGCCGAACTGTCCCGCCAGAACTTCATCAATCTTATCTGCGGTTTTCTGCGCCATATTGCCTGATTACAACAATAAAGTGGCCCGTGAGGGCCACGCTGCGATAAGGAAAGCGTTATGAACATCACGACTCGCTTAAAGATGATGTCCTTTATGCAATATTTTATCTGGGGGAGTTGGCTGGTTACCCTCGGTGCTTACATGATTAACACCCTACACTTTACCGGCTCCGACGTGGGCATGGTGTACAGTTCCAAAGGCCTTGCGGCGATCGTGATGCCGTCGCTGGTGGGCATCATTGCGGATAAATGGCTGCGTGCCGATCGCGCCTACATGATTTGCCATCTTGTCTGCGCGGTGGCGCTCTGCTATGCCGCACAGGTTAATGAACCCGGGCTGATGTTCTGGGTCATGCTGGTCAACGCCATGGCATTTATGCCGACGATTGCCCTGTCGAACACGATTTCATACTCCTGTCTTGCGCAGGCGGGGCTGGATACGGTGACCCATTTTCCACCCGTACGGGTCTACGGTACCGTGGGCTTTATCGTGGCGATGTGGGTCATCAGCCTGATGGGCGCGGAATTAAGCAACGTTCAGCTTTATATAGCTGCGGGGGCATCGCTGGCATTGGCGCTCTACTCCTTGACCTTGCCCGCCATCCCGGTTGCGCAGAATAAAGCCTCTCAGACTCTTGTCAGCAAGCTCGGCCTCAATGCGTTTGTCTTATTCAAACAGCCCCGAATGGCGGTATTCTTTTTGTTTGCGATGCTGCTCGGCGCTGTGCTGCAAATCACCAACACCTTCGGGAGCCCGTTCCTTCACGATTTTGCCCGTAACCCTGAGTACGCCGACAGCTTTATCGTCAACTATCCGTCTCTTTTGCTCTCTGTCTCGCAGATGTCAGAGGTGTTCTTCATTCTGACCATTCCGTACTTCCTGAAGCGTTTTGGCATTAAAACCGTGATGCTGATGAGCATGGTCGCCTGGACGCTGCGGTTTGGATTATTTGCTTTTGGCGATCCGTCCGCGGTTGGCTTTGGACTGTTGATGCTGTCGATGATTGTCTACGGCTGCGCCTTCGACTTCTTCAACATCTCAGGATCTGTCTTTGTGGAGCAGGAGGTGAGCTCGGATATTCGCGCCAGCGCTCAGGGGCTGTTTATGACCACGGTTAACGGCATTGGCGCATACTTCGGATCCCTTTTAAGCGGTATGGCGGTGGACTATTTCTCTGCGGATGGCGTGAAGGACTGGCAGACCATCTGGCTGGTGTTTGCGGCCTATGCGCTGATGCTGGCAGTGGTGTTTTATTTCAGCTTTAGCGACCGGCATTCGGGGAAAAACAGCGCGCTGCGCACAGTCGCACGCTAAAGTTTCCCGTTGATAATCAAAAGGCTTTAAGGTGAGGTTTTCTGTGTTATCGCCAGGATATGTGTTGATGGAACGCGTCTACCGAACCGATCTAAAGCTACTGCGCTATTTTCTGGCCGTGGCGGAAGAGCTTCATTTTGGACGGGCTGCGGCCCGTCTCAACATGTCACAACCGCCATTAAGCCTGCACATCAAAGAGCTCGAAAGCCAGTTGGGTACGCTGCTCTTTATCCGCCACTCGAGAAGCGTTGCGCTGACGCACGCGGGAAAAGTGCTGATGGAAGAGTCCCGCAGGCTGCTTGCCAGCGCAAACCAGGCGCTGGCGCGCGTCGAACAAATTGGCCGGGGCGAGGCGGGGCGGATTGAGCTGGGAATCGTCGGCACCGCCATGTGGAGTGAGGTGCGCACCGTTATGCGTACCTTTTTGAAAGAACACCCCAATGTCGATGTCATTTTCCGGGAAAAGTCTCCGGTGATGCAGATGGCGCTGCTCGAGCGACGCGAGCTGGATGTGGGGATCTGGCGAATGGCAACGGAACCCACGGCAGATTTTACCGGTATCCGGCTGCGTGAGGCGGCATTTCTGGTGGCGATGCCGGAAGATCACCGCCTTGTCAGCGAGCCATCCATCGCGCTTTCAGAGCTACAGAATGAGTATTTCGTCACTATGCCGTCGGCACACTCCGACTGGGCGTTTCTCCATCGCGTCTGCCAGCGGGCCGGTTTCTCTCCGATGATCGTGCGCGAGGCGGTTGAGCCGCAGACGGTGCTGGCGATGGTCAGTATGGGGATGGGCATTACGCTGGCAGCAGACAGCTACGCGCAGATGCAGTGGCCGGGCGTGGTATTCCGTCCGCTACAGGAGCGTGTACCGGCAGATTTGTACGTGGTGTACGACGAGAAGCAGGCGACGCCGGCAGTGAACAAATTGGTGAACACGTTAGTTGGAGGGTGAGGTTTTGTAGGCCTGATAAGCGCAGCGCCATCAGGCAATGTGTTTTAGGCAGAAGAACAACAGATAGCAAAAAAGCGCCTTTAGGGCGCTTTTTTACATTGGTGGGTCGTGCAGGATTCGAACCTGCGACCAATTGATTAAAAGTCAACTGCTCTACCAACTGAGCTAACGACCCGAAATGGTGGGCGATGACGGGCTCGAACCGCCGACCCCCTCCGTGTAAAGGAGATGCTCTACCAACTGAGCTAATCGCCCATTTCGGAACTGCTGCGATAAGGTGAGAATGGTGGGCGATGACGGGCTCGAACCGCCGACCCCCTCCGTGTAAAGGAGATGCTCTACCAACTGAGCTAATCGCCCATTCTCAATTCTTATCTACACTGCGAGTCTACCGAAGTAGATGGTGGGTGATGACGGGCTCGAACCGCCGACCCCCTCCGTGTAAAGGAGATGCTCTACCAACTGAGCTAATCACCCCCGCTGTGTGGAGTCGCATTATAGGGAGAGTTGAAAATGAGTCAACGCCTTTTCTAAAGTTTTTATTCGTTCGTCGTAAAATTAGACAAAACGATCGCGAAACGGGCGGTGGCGCATGATTTCTAAACAAAAACCGTAAACTCTGGCCCGATTCAGGGAACAACATTGAGGAATCGCCTCACAGTGATAGAATATTGCCCATTGTTTTTCCCCCAGGATTTGCCGATTGCCGGCATCTTTATAACGTAAGGCCATTTCATGAAAATCAAAACTCGCTTCGCGCCGAGCCCGACAGGCTATTTGCACGTCGGTGGTGCACGTACTGCTCTCTATTCCTGGCTTTTTGCACGCCACAACAAAGGTGAGTTCGTGCTGCGTATTGAAGACACCGATCTTGAGCGCTCCACGCCGGAAGCAATCGAGGCCATTATGGATGGTATGAACTGGCTGAACCTGGAGTGGGATGAAGGCCCGTACTTCCAGACTAAACGTTTTGACCGCTATAACGCCGTGATCGATGAAATGCTGGTCGCGGGTACGGCCTATAAATGCTATTGCTCTAAAGAGCGTCTTGATGCGCTGCGCGAAGAGCAGATGGCAAACGGTGAAAAGCCGCGTTATGACGGCCGTTGCCGCCATGACCACAGCGAGCACGCCGCCGATGAGCCTTGCGTAGTCCGTTTTGCTAACCCGCAGGATGGCTCTGTTATCTTTGATGACCAGATCCGTGGCCCGATCGAATTCAGCAACCAGGAGCTGGACGATCTGATCATCCGCCGTACCGACGGTTCTCCAACCTATAACTTCTGCGTTGTGGTTGACGACTGGGATATGGAAATCACTCACGTTATTCGTGGTGAAGACCATATCAATAACACCCCGCGTCAAATCAACATCCTGAAAGCGCTGAACGCGCCGGTGCCGGTCTATGCGCACGTTTCCATGATCAACGGCGATGACGGTAAAAAACTGTCTAAACGTCATGGCGCGGTGAGCGTTATGCAGTACCGTGACGACGGCTACCTGCCGGAAGCGCTGCTGAACTATCTGGTGCGTCTGGGCTGGGCCCACGGTGACCAGGAGATCTTCAGCCGCGAAGAGATGATCGACCTGTTCGCGCTCAACTCTGTGAGCAAATCAGCCAGCGCGTTCAATACCGACAAACTGCTGTGGTTGAACCATCACTACATCAACACCATGCAGCCGGAGTATGTGGCGACCTACCTGCAGTGGCATATCGAGCAGGCAAACATTGATACCCGTACCGGCCCTGAGCTGGCGGAACTGGTAAAACTGCTCGGCGAGCGCTGCAAAACGCTGAAAGAGATCGCTGAAAACTGCCGCTACTTCTATGAAGAGTTTGATGAGTTCGACGCTGACGCAGCCAAAAAACACCTGCGTCCGGTTGCGCGCCAGCCGCTGGAAGTGGTGCGTGACAAGCTTGCAGCTCTGACCGACTGGACCGCAGAGAACGTGCATCATGCGATTCAGGCGACAGCCGATGAGCTGGAAGTCGGTATGGGCAAAGTGGGTATGCCGCTGCGCGTCGCGGTTACCGGTGCCGGCCAGTCCCCGGGGCTGGATGTTACCGTCCATGCTATCGGTAAATCACGTAGCGTGGCGCGTATCAACAAGGCGCTGGATTTTATTGCCGCGCGTGAAAGCCAGCAATAATTAAACGGCAACGAATAAAAACGGCAGGGGAACCTGCCGTTTTTTTATGCGCATCATTCTGCAATGCCGAGACGCGTCAGAAAACCTTGTATACCCTCGCGCTTCAGCAGGATGTGAAGGCGCTCCTGCTCAACCTGCGTCATGTTTTCCAGCGAGTCGATAATCTGAGGGAGGAGGGTAGAGGATGTCGGTACCTCATAGAGAGAGTGCGTTTCTGCCACCTGGTAAATCGCCTGTCGATGACGAATGGCGGGAAGGCTAATAATATGTTCCTTCACGCGTGCATCAATATGGATCACCCGGGCCCTTCCGCCCTTGACGCCGTTGATGCCTTCCGTTTTCCATCCCTTCTGGCGTATCCAGCGATTGACGGTTTGTCTGGCGACGCCCAGACTGTCAGCCAGCTCTTCCGTGGTCATTTTGCTGCGTAATCTTTTCATATCAGTTCTGATCGCGAATCCCTAAACGTTGTAATAATCCGGTAATCCCTTCCCGCAGTAACAGCGAAGTCATCTGCTTTTGCTCGTCCGGCGTCATTTCGTTGGCCAGCGTCAGAAGTAAAGTATGCAGTGAGCCGTCATGGCAGGCACGCTCTGGCATTTCTGGCGTCTCCGATGCCCGGCGCGCGCTTCGAATAAACTCTCGCACTTTCTCGTTCACATGTACCAGACGCGCCTTACCACCCTGAACCCCTGGTTTTGGCGACGTAATCCAGCCCTCTTTACGTACCCATTTATTGATGGTCTGTCGGCTATAGCCAGTGAGCAGGGCGAGCTCTTCTGGCGTCATTCGTTCCTTGATCATGCAATTTCCTGAGTGTCTGTGTGGTTAATTAGGGGTTCATCTTATAGCACCGTTTTACGCGAAAACGTGACAAGCTTAACTCCTGACTGCGAGCAGGCTCGCAAAGCGATTCATTTGCATGATTTTTCGACGGTTGAGTGGCCGAGGTTGATTTTGCCGTTGACACTCAGCGACGGAATTCATATTATGCCGCCCGTCAACATGACAGCTTTACGATGGGGCTATAGCTCAGCTGGGAGAGCGCCTGCATGGCATGCAGGAGGTCAGCGGTTCGATCCCGCTTAGCTCCACCAAACTCTGAACCCAACAGAGTGCGGTAGTAAAGTAACATGTGGGGCTATAGCTCAGCTGGGAGAGCGCCTGCATGGCATGCAGGAGGTCAGCGGTTCGATCCCGCTTAGCTCCACCAAAATTTAAACCCTCGTCGAAAGACGGGGGTTTTTTTTATGCCTTTGTAAATCACTTCAACGGTTTTTGTTGCGATAAAGGGTATTTTCTATACCCCACCTCAACCCAAATCAATAAACGAGTCTATAAATAGACTTGAACTTGATTCGCGCAATTAATAAACCTATTATCCATCCGGTCAATGATTCGAATGGTAAAATAGATTATCTCCTTTAATGAAAAGAAAAACTTACAATAACGTAAAGATATTTATGATTGCCCTGGCGCTTTGCCTGATAGCGGTGCCTTTTTCCCGTTATCATTCTCCGCGCGCTATCGTTAATGGCCATGAAGTGTATTTAGCATGGTTACCGTTAAGCGTTATGTTAGCGGTCATTTTGTTATTCGGTCGTCAGGCAATTATTCCCGTCCTGTTAAGTTTTACCATTACTAATATATTCCTCATTGATTTAGCCCCACTACAATATGCGGTTCTCTTATTTTGTCAGACGTTTTCTGTCTTCGCCGCATGTGGTGCCGTCCGTCTGATGCTTGGCAAGCGCTGGCGCTACGGCGTGCCCAACAGGTACATCGGGATTCGGATTTTCTGGCTTGGTTTCATGGTGCCTGTCGGCATCAAAATATCCATGTACCTCGCAGGATATTTATTCCAATTTCCTGTCACTATTTCTAACTTCTTTGGTGAAGGAACGGCAATTTACAACGTCGTCGATATTCAAAGCCTGATCTGCGCGGCGTTGATTTTCACCATGATGTTCTATTATCCATTAAGAATGATTATTAATCCCCGCTATGCCAGGACCTTCTGGCGGCGGAGCGTAAAGCCCATATTTTTCCACAAAAAGTCATTATTTATAGTCATATGGCTAATGCTTTTAGTGTCAATTATCGCAATCTTATGTACGCCACTCGAATCACCTATAATTGCCGGATATCTGATGCCGGTTATTTTTATCCTTTTTACACTGGGCATCAGTCGCCTGAGCTACGCTCTTATCTCATTGCTGTGGGCGGCTTCCGCACTCCTGCTGTTGAACTATAACTATAACTTTCTCAACGGCGTCGAGTCGGGCCATTCGCTCTCCTTTATCCTCTCCGTGCTGATCTCCTTCGCAATCTGCCTGCTTTACATGTCGCGGATCTACCAGCGAAGTGAGCGTATGAAGCGGGGCTGGCAGGAGATTGCACTCACGGATCCCCTGACGGGATTACCTAACATTCGTGCCCTGGAAGATTTTCTGCTGCATCATCCCGACGCCAAAATATGCTGTTTGCGGATGGACAACCTGGAGTTCCTTAGCCGCCATTACGGCATTCTGATGCGGGTGCACTGCAAGCGGATAATTACGGCCTCACTGCAGCCGTTATTGCAAAAAGATGAGACCCTCTTCCAGCTCCCTGGAAGTGAACTGGTGCTGGTGCTGCTGGGGCCGGGAACGGCGGAGCGCTTGCAGCATATGGTTGATCGGCTCAATAGCCGTAAAATTTACTGGAACAACACCGGGCTGGATATTGAATTCGGCGCCTCCTGGGGCGAAATGGGAAGCGGTGAAAATCTACACCACATGCTGGGGCAGCTCAGCTGGCTGTCTGAGCAGTCGTGTGCGGCGCATAATGTCCTGGCCTTGACCAACAGCGTTGAGGATGTCTCCGGGCAAACAACGGACAGAGTACTCATGCTGGCACGTATTAAACGTGCACTTGAGGAGGGTGGGCTACATCTGTATGCCCAGCCCATTCGGAATGCGCAGGGTAAAGGGTATTATGAAATTCTCGCGCGCATGGAAAGTGAAGGTGAGATTATCACGCCCGATCGCTTCATTCCGCTGATTGCCCAGTTCAATATGAGCCACCGCTTTGACCTGCAGGTTGTCGAGAATCTCTTGATGTGGCTACGCGCGCATCCTGCCACACATGATGGCACCCTTTTTTCCGTCAATCTGATGCCGATGACCTTAATGCAAAATGACGTTGCCGCGGAGATCGTCGCGCTTTTCGAGCGTTATGGCGTTGAGCCGCAGACAGTGGTGATTGAAGTGACCGAGGAACAGGCGTTTTCTAACTCCGGGAGCAGCATCAACAATATCCAGCGGCTGAGAGACTACGGTTTCCGCATTGCCATTGATGACTTTGGTACAGGGTACGCGAATTATGAGCGCCTCAAGCGCCTGGAGGCAGACATCATCAAGATTGATGGTTGCTTTGTGAAGGATATTTGTACCGACAGCATGGACGCGATGATAGTGCAGTCTATTTGTAACCTGGCAAAAACAAAATCACTCTCGGTGGTGGCTGAATTTGTGGAAACCCCCGAGCAGCGCGACATGCTGCTGCGTTTCGGTGTCGACTATCTGCAAGGCTATTTGATAGGCAAACCCACGCCGTTAGCGGAATTACAGGCATAAAAAAACCGGAAGCCGAGGCTTCCGGTTTTCATTTCACCGTTCGGATTACAGTACCAGCGCTGCGATAGAAGCAGACAGTACGCTCACCAGCGTAGAACCGTATACCAGCTTCAGGCCGAAGCGAGAAACCACGTTACCCTGTTCTTCGTTCAGACCTTTAATCGCACCGGCGATAATACCGATGGACGAGAAGTTCGCGAAGGAGACCAGGAACACGGACAGGATGCCTTCCGCGCGCGGAGAGAGCGTGCTGGCAATCTTCTGCAGATCCATCATCGCCACGAATTCGTTAGACACCAGTTTGGTAGCCATAATACTGCCAACCTGCAGCGCTTCGTGAGCCGGAACACCCATCACCCACGCGATTGGGTAGAAGATGTAGCCCAGAATACCCTGGAAGGAGATGCCAAGAACGGCTGCGAACAGGGCGTTCAGTGCGGCGATCAGCGCGATAAAACCAATCAGCATGGCGGCAACAATAATAGCAACCTTGAAGCCCGCCAGAATGTACTCACCCAGCATTTCGAAGAAGCTCTGTCCTTCGTGCAGGTTTGACATCTGAATGTTCTCTTCGCTGGCGTCAACGCGGTAAGGGTTGATAATCGACAGGACGATAAAGGTGCTGAACATGTTCAGAACCAGTGCCGCAACGACAAATTTCGGCTCCAGCATGGTCATGTACGCGCCCACGATAGACATGGAAACGGTCGACATTGCGGTTGCCGCCATGGTGTACATGCGGTTGCGGGACATTTTTCCAAGGATATCTTTGTACGCGATGAAGTTCTCAGACTGACCCAGGATCAGGGAGCTCACGGCGTTGAAAGATTCCAGTTTGCCCATGCCGTTGACTTTAGACAGCAGGAAGCCGATTGCGCGGATAACCACCGGCAGGACGCGGATGTGCTGGAGAATACCGATCAGCGCAGAGATGAAGACGATAGGGCAAAGCACTTTCAGGAAGAAGAAGGCCAGGCCCTGATCGTTCATGCTGCCAAAGACGAAGTTTGTGCCTTCGTTAGCGAACCCGAGCAGTTTTTCGAACATCTCGGAAAAGCCTTTCACGAAGCCAAGGCCTACGTTGGAGTTCAGGAAGAACCACGCAAGTAAAACTTCAATGACCAGCAGTTGAACAACATAGCGAATACGAATTTTTTTGCGGTCTGTGCTGACCAACAGTGCAAGTGCAGTAACGACAACAAGTGCCAGGACAAAATGAAGGACGCGGTCCATATTTGCTCCAAATATGAGGCAGGTTTAATTTCCGTGCACATTCTATGTAACAAGCGCAAAGAAAACGAGATCAAGGCCACACTATAGTTACATCCTGTGACGAGTCTCAAAAATAGTGATCAACAATACATTTTTGTTATGTTAGGTAAATGAGTGAAAAGTTAAGTTTGTGTGCTACGCTTCACAAATGACTGCGCATTTTCACATTCTGTGATGTCGCACCCCCTGCCCACCTATTGTTCGTAGCTATCAGAGAAATCACCGTAAACCATTTAAATGATCTTGATAATCATTCTCATTTTGGTAGCATTAAACATAGCAAAGGCTATATTTCCAGAGGCAGATAATGACAAACAGTCGCGTAGAGGGTAGCAGTGCCAGAGCAGCGCGCAAGCTGCGGTTCGCATTAATGGGACCTGCGTTCATTGCTGCCATTGGCTATATCGATCCGGGTAATTTTGCGACCAATATTCAGGCCGGGGCCAGCTTCGGCTATAAGCTGCTGTGGGTGGTGGTCTGGGCTAACCTGATGGCGATGCTGATCCAAATGCTTTCTGCCAAGCTGGGGATTGCCACGGGGAAAAACCTGGCCGAGCAAATCCGCGACCACTATCCTCGCCCGGCGGTCTGGCTGTACTGGGTGCAGGCCGAAATTATCGCGATGGCGACCGATCTCGCGGAATTTATCGGCGCGGCGATTGGGTTTAAGCTGATCCTCGGCGTGTCCTTATTGCAGGGCGCGGTGTTGACCGGGATTGCCACCTTCCTGATCCTGATGCTGCAGCGCCGCGGGCAAAAGCCGCTGGAAAGAGTTATCGGTGGCCTGCTGCTGTTTGTCGCCGCCGCCTATATTGTTGAGCTGATTTTCTCCCAGCCGAACCTGGTGCAGCTCGGTAAAGGTATGGCGATCCCAAGCCTGCCAACCTCCGAAGCGGTATTCCTCGCCGCCGGGGTGCTGGGTGCAACCATCATGCCGCACGTTATTTACCTGCACTCTTCGTTAACCCAGCATTTACACGGCGGATCCCGCAAAGAGCGGTATTCAGCCACGAAATGGGATGTCGGCATCGCGATGACGATTGCCGGGTTTGTGAACCTGGCGATGATGGCGACCGCCGCCGCCGCGTTCCACTTTAACGGACACACGGGCGTTGCCGATCTTGACCAGGCCTACCTGACGCTCGAACCCCTGCTCAGCCATGCTGCTGCCACGATATTCGGCCTGAGCCTGGTGGCTGCGGGTCTCTCTTCCACCGTCGTCGGGACGCTGGCAGGGCAGGTCGTCATGCAGGGCTTCGTACGCTTCCATATTCCGCTTTGGGTGCGTCGCTCCGTCACCATGCTGCCGTCGTTCGTCGTGATTTTGATGGGGCTGGACCCAACGCGCATTCTGGTCATGAGCCAGGTGCTGCTGAGTTTCGGTATTGCGCTTGCGCTGGTGCCGCTGCTGATATTCACCAGCAACAAATCGTTGATGGGCGATCTCGTTAACTCGACGCTGGTGAAGCGCGCGGGATGGGCGATTGTGGTGGTGGTGGTCGCTTTAAACCTGTGGTTATTGATAGGTACGGCCATGGGATTATAAAAGAGAAAGGAGCCGGGAGGCTCCTTTCTTGTTGTTAGTGGTGATGGCCGTGTCCGCGGCCTTTACCGTGACCGTGGCCCCAGCCGCCACGGCGGTCGTCACGATCGTTCCACCCTTCGCGGTAGCCGCGTTCATAAGCTTTACGCTTATCCCAGCCACGGTGATAGCCGTTGTCGTGCTTCCACCAGCGGTTTTTACGCCACTCGTAGTTGCGGTGCCAGTAGTCACGGTCGCGCCAGCCGCCACCGTCCCAGTAGTTACCGTAATTGTCGCGATCGCCAATTTGTAATTTTATCGATGGCAACAGGGTGATTTCGCCAGCATTGGCGACCAGCGGGGCCGAAGCCAGTAATACCGCTGCAAGAATCAGTGACCTGAACATACTCTTCTCCTTCACGATCGGGGCCGCTGTGCGACCTGTTAATGCAATTTTACGATTTGGTAAACATTCGTTTCATCGCCTCAACTCCGAAATCATGAAGGAGAGCACTTTTTGCTAAAAGTGATTTTAATTTGAACCAGACAGGATAGTTTCGATCGTTGTCAGTTCGTCACGGGTGAAATGGCAATTCGCCAGCATGCCCACGGCGTCATCAATTTGCGCGGTTTTACTGGCACCAATCAGCACCGAGGTGACGGTATCGTGGCGTAAAATCCAGGCCAGCGCCATCTGCGACAGTTTCTGACCACGGCGCTCTGCCAGGGCGTTCAGCCTGCGCACTTTTTCGAGCTTCTCTTCCGTGAGCTGATCGGGATTCAGGAACTTACTGCCGCTGGCTGCGCGGGAATCCGCAGGAATGCCGTTCAGGTAGCGGTTAGTCAGCTGACCACCGGCGAGAGGCGAGAAGGGAATACACCCCACGCCCGTCTGGTGTAGCACGTCCAGCAAGCCCTCTTCGGGCGCACGCTCAAACATGGAATACTTCGGCTGGTGGATCAGGCACGGCGTACCGAGGTCGTTAAGGATCTCAATCGCCGCACGCGCCATCTCGGCAGGGTAGTTGGATAACCCAACGTACAGGGCCTTACCCTGACGTACCGCGTGGTCAAGCGCTTTCATCGTCTCCAGCAGCGGGGTTTCCGGGTCTGGACGGTGATGATAGAAAATGTCCACATACTCCAGTCCCATACGCTTCAGGCTCTGATCCAGACTCGATATCAGATATTTACGCGAACCCCAATCCCCGTACGGACCGTCCCACATGGTGTATCCCGCCTTGGTGGAGATAATCAGCTCATCGCGCCAGGGCAGAAAATCCTCCTGCAAAATACGGCCAAAATTGCGTTCGGCAGAGCCCGGAGGGGGGCCGTAGTTATTGGCAAGGTCGAAATGCGTAATGCCCACATCGAACGCGCGCTGTAAAAGTTGACGGCTATTTTCAATAAGCGTGGCGTCGCCAAAGTTATGCCATAGCCCAAGGGAGATGGCCGGTAACTTAAGGCCGCTCTGTCCACAGCGACGGTACTGCATTGTCTGATAACGATTTTTGTCAGGCTGATAACCCATTCTTGAGACCTCTGGCGCTGAAAGGAAAAATGAGTGTATACGTTTACACTCACGCGATGAAAAGGAGAATAGCGCACGCTTTTTCGTAAAGCATTCTTTCCAGACCCTTCTTAGCGCCGTTTCTGGACAGCCATCACGCTTCTTTAATACTCAAGGTGAGATCAACATAAGAAGGATACCTGTAATGCGTACCCCATACTGCGTCGCCGATTACCTGCTGGACCGCCTTACCGATTGTGGTGCAGACCACCTGTTTGGCGTGCCGGGCGACTATAACCTGCAGTTTCTCGATCACGTGATAGACAGCCCGGATATCTGCTGGGTCGGCTGTGCCAACGAGCTAAACGCGTCTTACGCCGCTGACGGTTACGCCCGCTGCAAGGGCTTTGCCGCGCTGCTGACCACATTCGGCGTGGGTGAACTCAGCGCCATGAACGGCATCGCGGGCAGCTTTGCGGAGCACGTTCCGGTGTTACATATTGTGGGGGCGCCGGGAATGGCGTCACAGCAGCGAGGGGAGTTACTTCACCATACGCTTGGCGACGGCGAGTTCCGTCATTTTTACCATATGAGTGAGCCGATCACCGTGGCACAGGCAATATTGACCGAGCAAAATGCCTGCTATGAAATCGATCGGGTGCTCACCACCATGCTGCGGGAACGTCGTCCAGGCTACCTGATGTTGCCTGCTGACGTGGCTAAAAAAGCCGCCACGCCGCCTGTAAACGCTCTCACTCTACAGCCTGTTGATGCGGATAACGCCTGTCTGAAAGCGTTCCGTGACGCCGCCCAGGCCCGGCTTGCGATGGCTCAACGAACGGCGCTGCTGGCTGATTTCCTGGTGCTGCGCCACGGGCTTAAACCCGCGCTGCAGAATTGGGTCAAAGAAGTGCCGATGGCGCACGCCACCATGCTGATGGGCAAAGGGATTTTTGACGAGCGTCAGGCCGGTTTTTACGGGACGTACAGCGGCTCCGCGAGTGCTGCACCGGTTAAAGAGGCGATTGAAGGGGCCGACACGGTGCTGTGCATCGGGACGCGTTTTACCGATACGCTAACCGCCGGGTTTACGCACCAGCTTACCGCGGCGCAGACGATTGAAGTGCAGCCTCACGCTTCCCGCGTGGGTGACGTCTGGTTCACGGGCATCCCGATGGTCCAGGCCATTGAGACCCTGTCAGAGCTATGCAAAGAGCATGTGCACGACAGCCCCGCGCCATTCGTCAACAAGGATATCGCGTGGCCGACTGAAGACGGTTCGCTTACCCAGGAGAGCTTCTGGAGTACGCTGCAAACCTTCATTCGCCCCGGCGACATTATTCTGGCAGACCAGGGCACCTCTGCCTTCGGCGCAATCGACCTTCGCCTGCCGGCGGAGGTGAATTTCATCGTTCAGCCGCTGTGGGGATCGATTGGCTATACCCTTGCGGCGGCCTTTGGCGCACAAACGGCGTGCCCAAACCGACGCGTCATCGTGTTGACGGGGGACGGTGCCGCGCAGCTGACCATCCAGGAGATGGGTTCCATGCTGCGCGACAAACAGCGCCCGATTATTCTGGTGCTGAACAACGAGGGATATACGGTTGAGAGGGCAATCCACGGGCCGGAGCAGCGGTATAACGATATTGCGCTGTGGAACTGGACGCAGATCCCGCAGGCGCTCAGCCTGGATCCTCAGGCCGAGTGTTATCGAGTCAGTGAAGCGGAGCAGCTCGCGGACGTGCTGGAAAAGGTGGCGCACCACGAGCGGCTTTCACTGATTGAAGTGATGTTGCCGAAAGCGGACATCCCGCCGCTGCTGGGCGCCATCACCAGGGCGCTGGAAGCGAGAAACAACGCCTGATTATTTGTCGTTACGCCAGGCCATCATCATCGGTTTGCCCGCCAGCAGGAGCCAGGCGGGCAACATCACAATACACAACAGCGGGATCAGCGTGGAGTCAGGCACAACCACGGCGGCCATAAACAGGCTCAGCCACGCATCACGCGTCACCACCAGCACCAGCCCCAGGATGGAACACGAAACGGTGATCGCCGCCGGTACGGCATCTACATGCTCGTGCAGCATCAGCCCCAGCGCAACGCCGACAAATACCGCCGGGAAGATACGACCTCCGCGAAAACCGCAGGCTGCCGCCACCACCAGCGCCGCCAGTTTTATCACCGCAAACAGCAGATAATCAGAGACGCTAAAGACCTGGCTGAAGGCCAGCTGCTGCATCTCGTCCAGACCCTTAAAGAGGGTTACCGTTCCGCCGATCGCCCCCAGCGCGCCCAGCACAAAGCCGCCGACGCCCAGAATGAGCACCGGATGTTTCAGTCTGTGCATCAGCCGATGCAGGCGGGGAAGGCACCAGACCGCCACCATCCCCAGCGCAATGGCGATGGCAACCACGATCGCACCGCTGAAGATATCGGCGATCTGCATCTGACCATAATGGGGGAGGGAGAGTGAGAAATGGGGATGGAAGAACATGCTGGTGGTAAGCGCACCCGCGGCGGCGGCCATCAATGGCGCAAACAGTTTGTCCCAGAGCGGTACGTCGTTATTGCTGCTGAGCGTCTGAGAAAAAATCAGAGCAGCAGCCACGGGGGTACCAAACAGCGCGCCGATGGTGCCTGCTGATGCCAGAATGGTCCAGTCCAGCGCGCCCACGCGAGGAAAAACGCGCGCGCCGAGAAAAACCGCCAGCGCGATGTTAACGGACATGATGGGATGTTCCGGCCCGAGGCTAACGCCGCCCGCGAGGCCGATAATCAGCGCGATGATCAGCCCCGGCAGCGCCGAAGGCGAAACAGGCGCACCGATCAAGGGTTCCCGTGCCGGGTCAGGCCCGGCGTGGCCGGGGCTAAAGCGAATCACCAGACCCACCGCGAGACCGGTCAGCGTCAGCATGAAAATAATCCATGCGGGAGAATCCATACTGACGCCCAGGGTGGCCGGGAGTGCTGTCCACAACATTGTCTGGAGCACCGACGCAATTTTCATGACGACGATGAGCACCAGGCTTGAGGCAACGCCAATAATCAAGGCCGGGATTGCCAACACCAGCATGGTTCTGGCTCGCGGGTGGAGCATGATGATTTCCTTGTAGAAAACGGTATTTCGTTACTTTGCACAATCAGCCTTATGGCAATAGTGCAAAAGGTGCTGAAACGGTAAAGTTATTCTGTGACGAAGATCGATAATCCTGGGGGCAGTCACCTTCTGGTCGTTGTTGTTATCACGCCTTGAATTTACAGTGTCCCAAAGATTTATTCTGACTTTAGCGGAGCAGTAGAAGAATGACAAAGTATGCTTTGGTAGGTGACGTGGGCGGCACCAACGCCCGCCTTGCGCTATGCGATGTGAATAGCGGTGAAATTTCTCAGGCAAAAACCTATTCAGGGCTGGACTACCCGAGCCTGGAAGCCGTGGTTCGCGTCTATCTGGACGAACACAAGGTGAGTGTGGAAGACGGGTGTATTGCGATTGCCTGCCCGATTACCGGCGACTGGGTGGCGATGACCAACCATACGTGGGCGTTTTCCATTGCCGAGATGCAGAAAAATCTCGGATTTTCCCATCTTGAGATCATTAACGATTTCACTGCCGTTTCGATGGCGATCCCGATGCTCAAGCCTGAGCATTTGATCCAGTTTGGCGGCACTGCGCCGGTAGAAGGCAAACCGATCGCCGTATACGGTGCCGGTACCGGTCTGGGCGTGTCGCATCTGGTGCATGTCGATAAGCGCTGGGTCAGCCTGCCGGGTGAAGGCGGCCACGTTGACTTTGCGCCGAACAGCGAGGAAGAGGGCATTATTCTCGAAGAGCTGCGGGCTGAAATTGGCCACGTTTCTGCCGAGCGCGTGCTTTCCGGCCCGGGCCTGGTAAACCTGTACCGTGCGATTGTGAAATCAGACGGGCGCCTGCCTGAAAACCTGCAGCCGAAAGACGTTACCGAGCGCGCGCTGGCGGACAGCTGCATCGACTGTCGTCGCGCCCTGTCGCTGTTCTGCGTCATCATGGGGCGTTTTGGCGGTAACCTGGCGCTGAATCTCAGCACCTTTGGCGGCGTCTATATTGCGGGCGGGATCGTGCCGCGCTTCCTCGACTTCTTTAAAGCCTCCGGTTTCCGCGGCGGCTTTGAAGATAAAGGGCGTTTCCGAAGCTATGTGCAGGACATTCCTGTCTATCTGATTGTGCACGAAAATCCGGGCCTGCTGGGCTCCGGCGCGCACCTGCGTCAGGTCCTGGGCCAGATCCTCTGATGTTTTTACCCTCTCCCGCGGGAGAGGGTAGGCCTTAAAGGTGCATCAGATGGCGAAACTCTTTCACCTTGCTGCGGCTTACCGGCACCTGAAAATCGAGGTCTTTCAAACGTAAGATGTAGGTGTTGTTAAACCAGGGCTCGATCTCGCGAATTTTGTTCAAATTGACGCAGAATGAGCGGTGGCAGCGGAAGAAGTGCGCCGCCGGAAGCTTGCTGCAAAACTCCGTAATGTTCATTGCCATCACGTACGATTCGCGCCGCGTGTAGACAAACGTCATCTTTTCATGGGCTTCGGCGTAATAGATATCGTCGATAGGCGTGACGATGATGCGCTCATCTTTTACCAGGTTGATGGTGTCATTTTCACGCACGGCCGGGCCTGCGCTAACGGGGGTTGTCTGCTGTTGCCATGCTGCTTCGAGCTTTTGCAGCATGCTGACAATCCGTGACTCCTGATAAGGCTTAAGAATGTAGTCAAACGCCTCCAGTTCGAACGCCTCTACCGCATGTTCTTTCCAGGCGGTGACGAACACAATAAACGGCTTGTGGGCAAACTGATTAATGTTTTGCGCCAGCAGCACGCCGTCCAGCGACGGAATATTGATATCGAGAAAAATGGCGTCTACCCGGTTGTGCTGTAAAAACTTCAGCACGTCCAGACCGTCGTCAAAGGTGCCAACAATCTCCATCTGGCTGTGCGTTTTAATCAGCCAGCTCAGCTCCTGTTGAGCCAGAATTTCATCTTCTACGATGATGACTTTCATGTGTTACTCCGGCCTACGGCAACAAGGATATCGGTGCATGAACGGCGGTGCGGTCATGCGGGACGTAAAAAGCGATCTCTGTGCCGGGCTCAAGACGGCGAATATGTAGCCCTTCGCCATACAGCAGCTTGACCCGATGATGGACGTTCAGCAAACCAATCTTGTTGCCCGGCATTTCATTGGATTCTACCCGCTCAACGACTTTCGGGTCGATGCCATGGCCGGTATCGCGTACCGCAATACGGACCCGGTTACCGCTTTCCGTTACGCTTATCGTCACCACGCCTTTCCCTTTGCAGGGCTGAATACCATGGACAATGGCGTTCTCAACCAGCGGCTGGATCAGAAGGCTTGGGATCACGCAGTTGACCTCTTCATCAATATCGTAAATGACGGTGAGTTTGTCGCCGAAGCGGGCCTGCTCGATCGCGATGTAGTCTTTAATCTGGTACAGCTCTTTTTTGATGTCGATCTGCTCGTCGTCCTTCAGCTCAATGTTGTAGCGCAGATAGCGTGACAGATTAAAAATAAGCTGGCGCGCGGTGTCCGGATTGAGTCGAATTGACGAGGAGATGGCATTCAGCGCGTTAAACAGAAAATGGGGATTTATTTTGCTCTGCAGCGCGCGCAGCTCTGCCTTATTTGCCATCTCGCGCAGCTGCTCGGCGCGGGAAACCTCAAGCTGGGTAGAAATGATTTGCGACAGGCCAATCGCCATCTCCTGAAGTGAAGAGGTGATCTGGTGGGCATGGCAGTAGTAAATCTTCAGCGTGCCGGTCACTACGCCTTTTTCCCACAGGGGGATCACCAGCATGGAGTGGATTTCCGGGGTTCTGTGGGCTTCATCATTGTTTTTAATGATGATTTTACCGTAGTTGATCGACTGCCTGGTCGTTGGGCTAATGGTATCGTCGTTGTCCTGATAGTTATGTTCGCCCACGCCGACGTAGGCCAGCACGTGGTCGATATTGGTGATGGCGACGGCATCGGCGTGAATATCCCGGCGGATGATATCGCAAACCTGACGCAGCGATTCGGCGTTAACGTGGCGGAAAAGCGGCAGCGTTTTGTTGGCAATATCCAGCGCCAGCTTGGCCTGACGTGCGGCGCTGGCCTCTTTTTCCCCTTCAACGCTTTGCACCAGCAGCACGATAAACCCGATGCAGACGCTGCCGAGGATCATCGGAATGCCGATTTTTGAGACGATATCCAGGCCCAGCGCGGTGGTTGGCGCCCAGACGACCACCAGAATCATGGTTAGCGTTTCACACACCATGCCCGCGATGATCCCCGCCCGCCAGCGCTGCTTTTTCGGGATTTTGCGGTTAATCCAGCCGGAAAGTATCCCGGCAATAATGCTGGTAATGAAGCAGGGGATGGCCGTCACGCCGCCAATATCAATCAGGTAACGGTGCGTGCCGGCGATAATACCGGTGATAATCCCCACCCACGGACCGAATAAAATCCCGCCGGACATCACGGCGATGATTCGCACGTTAACCAGTGAACCTTCTACCGGAACGCCGGACCAGGTACTGAACAGGGCGAACAGGGAAAAAATGGCCGTTACTGCCAGCAGCTCCTTTGGCGAGTGTGCAGACTTGTGCAAAAGCTCGCGAAACAGGCGGATGCGAATGAGGAAGAACAGGCAGATCAGCATTAATGCCGCACGGTCAAATACCGCGAGGAGCATATCGAAAATTTCGTGCACGAGTGAACCTGGGAAAACGGGAAAAAACTATGATAAAAAACCTGGCGCGTAATAACCAGCTATCAGTCCCGTTTATCAAATGGGGAAAAACCATAATTTGCAAAGGGGATAGTCGGTGCGTGCCTGACGAACCTCGCAGCGCGAAGCGTGAAGGGCTGAGAGGTAATGGTCTTGATAACATCATGTTAAATAACTGATATTAGGATCTGTTTTTCGCCAGAATGCTTCCGCTTTTATCGCCGGGCGCTTTCCCGTTTTAGGACGAAATCTTTTTTTTGCTCACCCTCTCGACAGCGGGATTTTATTCAGGTTATTTTCTAAGCATGCCACATGCGTGGCAGCGTCGCTCGGACGGTCCGGGCGCTAACGTAATCTGAGGAATCTATGGCTGAATTCAGTCCTGAACGCCGTTTCACGCGTATCGATCGTCTCCCCCCTTATGTTTTCAATATCACTGCTGAACTGAAAATGGCTGCGCGTCGGCGCGGCGAAGATATTATCGACTTCAGCATGGGTAACCCTGACGGCCCTACGCCGCCGCATATCGTTGAGAAATTATGTACGGTTGCCCAGCGTCCCGATACGCATGGCTACTCGACGTCACGCGGTATTCCTCGCCTGCGTCGGGCTATTTCGCGCTGGTACCAGGATCGCTATCATGTGGATATCGACCCCGAGAGCGAAGCGATTGTCACCATTGGTTCAAAAGAGGGGCTGGCGCACCTGATGCTGGCAACCCTGGATCACGGCGATACCGTGCTGGTGCCAAACCCGAGCTACCCCATTCATATCTATGGTGCGGTTATCGCCGGGGCGCAGGTGCGTTCTGTGCCGCTGGTGGAGGGCGTTGATTTCTTCAACGAGCTGGAACGCGCGATCCGTGAAAGCTACCCAAAACCCAAGATGATGATCCTCGGCTTTCCGTCAAACCCAACCGCTCAGTGCGTAGAGCTCGAATTTTTCGAGAAGGTGGTCGCTCTGGCTAAACGGTATGACGTGCTGGTGGTTCACGATCTTGCCTATGCCGATATCGTTTACGACGGCTGGAAGGCACCTTCCATTATGCAGGTGCCGGGAGCCCGCGACGTGGCGGTCGAATTTTTCACCCTGTCCAAAAGCTACAACATGGCGGGCTGGCGCATTGGTTTCATGGTCGGTAACAAAACGCTGGTGAATGCACTGGCGCGCATTAAGAGTTATCACGACTACGGGACATTTACCCCGCTGCAGGTGGCCGCAATTGCCGCGCTGGAAGGCGATCAGCAGTGCGTGCATGATATTGCCGCCCAGTATAAACGCCGTCGCGACGTGCTGGTGAAAGGCCTGCATGAGGCCGGATGGATGGTAGAAATGCCGAAAGCGTCGATGTACGTCTGGGCGAAAATACCTGAGCCCTACGCGGCAATGGGTTCGCTGGAGTTTGCCAAGAAGCTGCTGCAGGACGCTAAAGTGTGCGTCTCCCCGGGGATCGGTTTTGGTGATTATGGTGACACGCATGTGCGATTCGCGCTGATCGAGAACAGCGACCGAATTCGCCAGGCGGTGAGGGGAATAAAAAGCATGTTCCGGGCCGACGGGCTTCTCGTGTCGAAAAGCGTTGCAGAGCATCACGAGCCGTAACCCACATACAAAAACAGGCGCCAAAGGCGCCTGTTTTTTTGACTGCATGTTTGTGCTAAATCATCAGGGCAAAGGTTCCGGCCCAGACTAATACAATCACCGAAATGCCCATAAAGAAATATTTCACGTTTCATCGCTCCGCGTATCTTTTGGTACGCATTGAAAAACAGAGTCCACCTGATTATAGAGAGTTGAAATCGGGTTAAGAGGGGAATAAGAATTTTCCCGCTGTACCTCAGACTCCAGCTCAGAATTCTGCGCTATCCCATTGCCAGACGGCGCTAATGTACGCCTAAATATGAGGGGTGGCAAGAGTGAATTTTTTAAATAATTTCCTACACTTACGGGTGTCGTGGAACGGAGACAGTTTGATTTCAGCACGCAATAAATTCACTTTGAGCGACGAAGGAATCAGGCAGTAACGCAGAGTGATTACAGGTGGTTGAAAAGGTTAGTTTCTTAGTGAAACTAACCTTTCACAGAATTAGATATAGAGAGAAGATTCTCCAAGCGGGCGGGTTTTGAAGCGGCGGTGCATCCACAGGTACTGCTCGGGCGCACGCATAATTTCCATTTCGATGACTTTATTGATAAACGCCGCGGCTTCGCACTCATTTTCCGGATAGTTAGCCATCTCCGGGGAAATGTGCAGACGGTAGCCTGACCTGTCCGCCTTTCTTACCATCGTCACGGTTAACATGGCCGCACCCGACAGGCGTGAAATCACAAACGTGCCGTTAGTTGTAGCGACGTTTTTAACCGCAAAGAAAGGAGCAAAGCTGCTGCCTTTACGGCCGTAATCCTGATCGGGTGCAAACCAGACGGCTTCGCCTTTCTTCAGGGCGCTAACCATGCCGCGCAGGTTGTTGCGGCTGATCATGGCCTTATTGGAACGCATCCGACCCCGCGTCTGCACCCACTCCATGACCTGGCTGTTGTGCGGGCGGTAGGTTGCCATCATCGGCTGGCAAAGGCCCATCACACGGCCGCCGAGTTCAAGCGACATAAAATGCACCCCAACAACCATGACGCCGCGGTTTTGCGCCTGAGCGCGTTTCAGGTTATCCAGACCTTCAACATCAAACCATTTACGGACGCGTTCATCAGGCCAGAACCACGCCATGCCGGTTTCAAGCAATGCCATGCCGATGGATTTGAAGTTTTCTGCGATCAGCTTTTCGCGCTGTGCCGCATTGTAATGAGGGAAGCAAAGCTCAAGATTTTTACGCGCAATAGATTCACGACGTTTGAGGAAGTGACGTGATGTACTGCCCAGCTTCGAACCCAGTATACGAATTACCGGGTAAGGCAGCTGTACTAGCAGCCAAAGGACGCCAAGACCAAACCATGTAAACCAGTAACGCGGATGCAAAAACGCACGTTTGAATGTGGAGTGAGACAAATTAGGGAACCTATGTAAAGCCTGTGAAAGTACCGTAACAATAGCGATACCACGTTTCAATTAGACCGTAAAACAAGGTCATGGTTGCAGGCTTTACCGATCTTTACGGCGTTACCTGGCCATTGCTGACATTGGGCGGGCAGCATAATGTAGCACCCTTATACGATATGTGTCATCAGTCGTTTTTGATTAAAAAAGCGGCATTACAAGAGGCAATTGATTTTGTTGTTTTTATAATAAAGGTAACACCCCCGAAGAGAGCCTTTAATGGAAACCTACTTAAAAACGGTAAAAGATGAGTGGATGCAGCTCATCACGGAAACCGATCCCCATGTCCATCAGATTGCGGCCGAACTTGCGCGGGTTCACGCGCCGGTGCTGATCGGTGAGTTTTATCGTGTGGTACTTGCCGATCCCAACGTCGCTGAATTTTTAACTACTGAGCAGGTTGAACACCAGCTGAGAGAAGCGCTGTGCCGCTGGCTGGTGGACGTCCTTTCCTGCAGCACGGATCAGGTCGAAGAGCAGATGCGCGCCCAGCAGCGCGCTGCGGATGTTCACGCCCGTATTGGTATCTCGGTCGACCTGGTCGAAATGGGGTTTCGGGTGCTGAAGAAACTGTTGCTGCCGCTCATCACCGGGATCCCACACTCCTCCGAAGTGAAGCTGAAACTGTACCATTACGCTGTTAACAGTATCGACCTTGCCATGGAGGTGATGTCACGTGCATATGTCTTCAGCGAGAATAATGCGGCGAAGGAGGATGAAAACTACCGAATCTTTTCGCTGATGGAAAATGCCGAAGAGGAGAAGGAACGCCAGACGGCCGCGCTGCTTTCATGGGAAATGACGCTCCTTTATAAAGTGATGCTGAACTCCAGTATTGGTAACAGTCTGCCGCTGGGTCAGTCTGATTTCGGACTGTGGTTTAGCCATAAAGGGCGTCACTACTTCAGCGGCATTGCTGAAGCCGGACACATCTCGCGCCTGATTCAGGAGTTTGACGCCGCGTTTAATGACATCCGCCTTTCCGACCAGGGGCTCAGCAACAAGCCACTGCGGGTCAAGTTTCTCCAGCAAACCCGGAACACGCTGTCGCAGATCGTGACGCTGTTGCGCGAACTGTTCGACGAAGTTTCCCGACACGAAGTGGGAATGGATGTACTGACCCGCCTGCTCAACCGACGCTTTTTGCCAACCATCTTTAAACGCGAGATTATCCACGCCACGCGAGCCGGAACGTCGCTTTCGACGTTGCTTATTGATGTCGATAAATTCAAGCAGATAAACGACACCTGGGGGCACAACACCGGGGATGATATTCTGCGAAAAGTCTCCGGAGCCTTTTATGACCATGTTCGCACCTGCGATTACGTATTTCGTTACGGCGGCGATGAGTTTCTCATCGTGCTGACGGAAATCAACGAGGCAGACTCGCTGCGTATCGCGGAGCGGATCCGGCGCCGCGTAGAAAAAATTAAGGTAACCTCCCCGGATGGCGACCTTATACCCCTCTCTCTTTCTATTGGCGTGGCGATGTTCAATGGACATCCTGACTACGAACGGCTGATTCAGGCAGCAGATGAAGCGCTGTACGGCGCGAAACGGCGTGGACGTAACTGTGTTGAACTGTGGAAAGCAACCTTGTAACGGTCTTTCGAAAGGGAACGCTCGCTGGTAAAGTGAGCAACCGAAACTGAGATATAACCGTAAGGGACTGCAGGTGGCCGGACGCGTTGAATACCAGATTGAAAAGTACAGCTTCACGGAAGCGAGCGAATCCGCACGGCTGAGCCGCCAGTGGGCCGATGTGCTTGTTGAATGTCAGGAGAACAGAGCGGGCGCAGAAGAACGGCTGCGTATAGCTTTACTGAACGTGGACTATATTACCAGTTTTGAACTCCCCTTCAGGCTGCTGCTCACCCGAACGCCACAGCTGATTGCCGGTTTACGGGAGGAGCTGCAGATCGGCCAGAAGAACGTCATTTTTAACGGCAAACGCTTTGGCTGCGTCTGGAGCCTGAAGAGCGATTTAAGCGCCATACCCGATGAGTTTCACTACCGGCTTACAACGCGCATCCGTCGAATTGAAGAGGCCGGGGCAACCGAAGCGCCTTTCCGGCAAATTGCTCAGCAGGTTAAACCCCCGCGGGAGCGCCTGAAGCTGGCGCTTGACAGCGGGCTGGCCGTTACGGCACTGGACGGGCTTTTTTGGTTTGGCATTCAGCGTATTGCTGCCGATGTGCAAAGGCTCAGAAAAACAGGCATGAAGATAACGACGTCAGAAATCGATGTTTATGAGAATTTAACCGGTACGAACCGCCGTATTCCGGTTTACCAGTCTGTTCTGTAGTGAATGGGGTAGGGCGAAAAGATGTCTTCTGCAATTACCCTGTTATGCAAAATAGCGCTCACTCATTCTGCGTTCCTATACTAAAACCCTGGCAGCGTGAGGCCGGGGGTGTGTCTGCGTTTAATCTTTCCTTATCCTTCGCATTAACAGTGACTTTCTTCGCTTTTCTCTTTTTCTGATCTGAAACCCTTTCTTTGAAAATGCATGGGTGTTTTCATTTTTCTGATATTGATCTAAATCAATTTAAGATCATTTTATTAACAATTCACCGTTCATTTTAACTGCTGCGGCATAAATGTTTGTTTTGTGTGTTGGTGGTAGTTCATTTTACTGACATGGCAGTGCAATTCTCTATTAACATTTAGTGGAAAATTCTTAAGAAATTTCTTATCGCCGATGAATGATCGGTGAATTTGATCTTGAAGCGATCATTGTTCTATTATCGGCTGTAAATAGCTCTTGTCTGAAAGTGTGCACAGCGATAAACCGAGGGATGATGAAATGGCTGATAGTTTCCAAAATGAAGTGCCAAAGGCACGTATTAATCTAAAACTTGACCTGCATACGGGGGGCGCGAGCAAGAAAACTGAGCTCCCCCTGAAATTACTGGTGGCGGGCGACTTCAGTAATGGTCAGGAGTCTGCGCCACTGTCTGAACGTAAAAAAGTTAATCTGAATAAAAATAACTTTGACTCCGTGCTTTCCGAATATTCCCCAAAAGTAAATCTCACCGTTAAAAACACGCTGGCTGATGACGGCAGCGAAGACAATATCAGTCTGACTTTCCAGAGCATGAAGGATTTCACTCCGGAGCAGGTCTCCCGGCAAATCCCCCAGCTGAAGGCGATGCTTTCCATGCGCAACCTGCTTCGCGATTTAAAGGCGAACCTGCTGGACAATCAGGCTTTCCGCAAAGAACTGGAAAAAATTCTGCTCGACCCGGCGTTAAGCGCAGAACTTCGCTCAGAGCTGTCTGCCCTGGCCCCGAAACAGCCATAACGGTCACGATGATTTAACGGATTAATAAGGAAGATGTTGATGTCTGTAAAAAATGAGAATGCGGCTGGTGGCGAAAGCGTGGTGCTGGAACGTCCTGCTGCGGGCGGGGTTTATGCCTCCCTGTTTGAAAAAATCAACCTGAACCCGGTGTCTGAACTGAGCGCGCTGGATATCTGGCAGGACGCGCAGGCGATGTCGGATGCAACTGCGGATGAACGTTTAACGGCAGGGATGCAGGTGTTCCTGGAGTGCCTGACTAAATCGGGCTCAAAGGTTGAAAAACTCGACAAAAACCTGATTGACCACCATATCGCTGAGCTGGACTACCAGATTAGCCGTCAGCTTGATGCTGTTATGCACAGCGAAGAATTCCAGGCGGTGGAAAGCCTGTGGCGCGGTGTGAAATCTCTGGTCGATAAAACCGATTTCCGCCAGAACGTGAAGGTTGAGCTGCTGGATATGTCCAAAGATGACCTGCGTCAGGACTTCGAAGACAGCCCGGAAATCATCCAGAGCGGGCTGTATAAACATACCTATATTGATGAGTATGATACCCCGGGTGGAGAGCCGATTGCTGCGCTGATTTCCGCCTACGAATTTGATGCCTCTGCGCAGGATGTCGCGCTGCTGCGCAACATTTCAAAGGTCTCTGCTGCTGCCCACATGCCGTTTATCGGCTCCGCGGGACCGAAATTCTTCCTGAAAGACAGCATGGAGGACGTGGCGGCCATCAAGGATATCGGTAACTATTTCGATCGCGCTGAATACATCAAGTGGAAATCCTTCCGCGAGACGGACGATGCCCGCTATATCGGTCTGGTGATGCCGCGCGTGCTGGGTCGTCTGCCTTATGGTCCGGACACCGTGCCGGTGCGCAGCTTCAACTACGTGGAAGAAGTGAAAGGCCCGGATCACGACAAATACCTGTGGACGAACGCCTCGTTTGCGTTCGCTTCTAACATGGTGCGCAGCTTCATCAACAACGGCTGGTGTGTGCAAATCCGTGGCCCGCAGGCCGGTGGCGCCGTGCAGGACCTGCCTATTCATCTGTACGATCTGGGTACCGGCAATCAGGTGAAGATCCCGTCAGAAGTGATGATCCCGGAAACACGCGAATTTGAGTTCGCCAACCTCGGTTTCATTCCGCTGTCGTACTACAAGAATCGCGATTACAGCTGTTTCTTCTCCGCGAACTCCACGCAGAAACCGGCCCTGTATGACACCGCCGATGCGACGGCCAACAGCCGTATCAATGCGCGTCTGCCGTACATCTTCCTGCTGTCGCGTATTGCGCACTACCTGAAGCTTATCCAGCGCGAGAATATCGGTACGACGAAGGACCGTCGTCTGCTGGAGCTGGAGCTCAACACCTGGGTTCGCAGTCTGGTCACTGAAATGACCGACCCGGGCGACGAGCTGCAGGCCTCTCACCCGCTGCGTGACGCCAAAGTGGTAGTGGAAGATATCGAAGACAACCCGGGCTTCTTCCGCGTGAAGCTGTATGCGATCCCGCATTTCCAGGTGGAAGGAATGGACGTCAACCTGTCGCTGGTTTCCCAGATGCCGAAGGCGAAATCGTAAGCTAAGGCAGGAAGCCAATGAAAACGGAACAACCGTTATGGGGCAGGGGCGTTATGGTCTCTCCCCAGCACTTCCAGCAACAGGCCGCATATGCGGCCTGGTCTGCGGAATGCATCGCCCGACTGGGTCTCTCCCATCCCTGGGGAATGATTGAGGCCGCCTTCGAGCCGGATGCACTGAAACTGGGCCGCCTGCAGGCCCGTCATCTGCACATCCGTTTCCCCGACGGCACGCTTATCGACACGGATAATGCTGACGACCTGCCGCCGGTGCTGGCGCTTGAGGGCGAATCACAGGAAGTTGTGGTGGTTCTGGCGCTTCCGCTGCTGCGGGCGAATGGCGGCAACTGCCTAAAACCTGATGAAGTAGCCGAGCGCCCTGTGCGCTATCGCCAGCGCTGGCGGGATGTCCGCAATACCTTCGGGGAAGATACCCGCCAGATTGCGGTGATGCGCCCGGAGCTGACGCTGCGGTTTGCACATCAGAACAACAGCGATTACCTGACCTGCCCGGTCGCCCGCCTGCAGCAGGATTCGCAGGGGGCGTGGTTACTGGATGAAGCATTTCTCCCCCCGCTCCTTACCATCCAGGGCAGCCGCTGGCTGATAACTCAGCTGGAACAGCTGATGACGCAGCTGCGTGCCCGTCTGAGCCGTCTGATGGACATGCGACGCGAAAGTAACGAGCGCATGGCCGATTTTGCCGTGGCGGATGTGTCCCTGTTCTGGCTGCTCAATGCCCTGAACAGCGCAGAACCCGTGCTCGGACAGTTTCAGCGTCACCCGCAAAGTCCACCGGAGCGTCTGTACCCGGAACTGGCACGCCTTGCGGGCAGCCTGCTGACCTTCTCGCTGGAACACCAGGTGAGTGCCATTCCTGTCTGGCAGCATGAGCAGTTGAATAACGTCTTCCCGCCGCTCTTTGACCTGCTGGGCGACCTGCTGGAAGCAAGCCTGCCGTCGCGAGTGGTGGCGATTGAGCTTGAGCATGATGCCCGGCTTCACTTCTGGCAGGCCCGTCTGCATGACCCACGTCTGCGCGAAGGGGCGGATTACTACCTCTCAGTACGTTCACCGATGCCGGTGGCACAGCTGCAGGAGCAGTTCCCGCGCCAGTGCAAGGTCGGCAGCCCCGATCATGTGAGGAGTATCGTCAATTCTTCACGGGTGGGTGTGCCGCTGACGCCGCTGCGTCATGTACCAGCAGCTATTCCACTGCGTCTGGAAAACCAGTATTTCAGCCTCGATGTCTCTCATCCTCTGGCGAGCGAAATGCTTCAGGGCGGCACCTGTATGTTTTACGTTCCGGGCATGCTCGGTGAGCCTGAACTTGAACTCTTTGCGGTACTGAGAACATGAGTGAGCCTAAACGCAGCACTGCTGCGTCGATTGATATTGATGCCCTGCTGCAGGACACCTGGCTGCAGGTAATCAGCCTGCGTCACGGTCCAGCATTTCAGGATGGAGAAGGGCGCACGTTGTGGGAGCGCTGCATTGCTGATGTTGAGCGTGTGCAGCGTGAGCTGAAAGCGAGCGAACTCGATGAGGCCAGCTGTCAGCATATTCTCACTGCACAGTGCGCGCTGCTTGATGAAGCCGTCAAAGGTCGTGGTGTGGAGGATGATGCCTGCGTGCAGTGGTATGACATTCCCCTGCAGGGACACTTCCTCGGTACCATGGATGCCGGTGATACGCTGTGCGATCGGATGCGCGATGTGCTGCGTGAACCGGCGCCTGACCATGCTGTCGTGACCTGCTTCCAGCGGGTCATGATGCTGGGGTTCCTCGGCAGTTTCCGCTCGCTGAACGATCCGGAGCGCCAGAAACTCGTCAACGCGCTCAGTGAACATGTCACGCCGTTCAGCTACCCACAAACCCATCCGATACTTGCAGAAAGCCGTGCCGGACGGGGAATGGGCGGCTGGCTGGCCTCATGGCCCGTGCGTATCGGCCTGAGCCTGGTGGTAGTCGCTGCACTCTGGTGGGGGCTGGATTACTGGTTGGATCAGACGCTGTTGAGCCTGCTGCCGGGAGCCGTGAAATGAGTCCTGCACAACAGCGCGGGCTTGCGCTGTGGGCCGCCCTGCTGAGTGCGGTGGTTTGCCTGGGTTTCCTGCCGGGCTCCCGCCTGGTTTCTGTGCTCATTCTGCTGGTGGTGCTGGGGTTTATTCTGGCGTTCTGGATTGTCGCCAGTCGTCGTACGGGGCATGACGTCACCCTGTGTCTGGACGATCTCCCCGAAGCCACTTACCGTCAGCCCGTGGTGCTGGTCTGTGGCGATCTGCCGCTGGCATGTATGCAGCGGTCACCGGTGCTCACTGTTACGCAGGGATGCTGGATCCGCGTTGAGGATCATCAGGATCTGGAGCAGGTAGCCCGCCAGGTACTGTGGTTAAGGCCTGACTGGGGTCGCCAGCTGTCGGTGATGGTCAGCGTCTGTCCGCAAAAACACGCTGACAGCGAAGCCCTGACAAGCCGTCTGCTGGCTCTGCGCTGGCAAATCAGCAAACTGCGTAAAGAAACCGGTCATTCTGTGCCGCTGGTTCTGAATGGTCAGGTTGGCAGCGCCATGACGAACGATCTGCTCTGGCAGGCCGCTATCCCGGGGGAAGGCGTGAGGGTCTGGCGTGAGTCTTCAGCGCCGAGTTCAATTGCTGCATGGGTCACCACCGGTGGGACCCCTGCGATGCATCAGCAGGTGCTGATGAACAGCCTGATGAGCTGGTTCTATCAGCACGTCAAAGCTGTCTTTATGGATGAAAACCCCGACGTTCCTGTCATAGCACCTGGCGCGGTGCTGTGGGGATTGGGACCGATCCTTGCCGGAAGTCTGGCCACATCGGCCTGGACGGCGTGGCTTTCCCGTCACACTGCGATGCAGCGGGTGGCGGGCTGGCAGCCGGTGGGAACGGACAGTACGGTTATCTCCCCCTTTCCGGATTTTATCCTGCCGCTGCTGCCCGAAGGGCGAGGCCTGACGCCGCGTGGGCGAGCCTTCCGCTGTGCGCTCGGGATTTTCACGCTGGCGACGATTGCAGCGCTGCTCAGCAGTGGCTGGAACAATCGCCAGCTGCTGCAGCGTGTGAGTTTCGATATTGCCCGCTATGACCGTATCCCGATGCATGATTTCGGCCCAAAAGCCGACGCCGTTGCCGTCCTGCGCGACGATGCAGCGCAGTTGGATGGCTGGGCGCGCAATGGCGTACCGGCCAGGTTGGGTCTCGGCCTGTATCAGGGCGAGCGTCTGCGCATGCCGGTGCTGGATGCAATCCGCTCGTATGTGCCGCCGCCACCGCCGCCTGAACCGCAGCCTAAACCTGTACCGAAAATTGTCCGCCTCGACAGCATGTCGCTGTTCGATTCCGGCAAATCCGTGCTGAAAGCGGGTTCGACCAAAATGCTAGTGAATTCACTGGTCGGCATCAAAGCGAAGCCGGGCTGGCTGATTGTCGTGTCCGGGCATACCGATAACACCGGTAACCCACAACTGAACCAGACGCTGTCACTCAGGCGTGCCGAAGCGGTACGTGACTGGATGCGTGATACCGGTGATGTGCCGGAAAGCTGTTTTGCGGTGCAGGGCTATGGCGAGAGCCGTCCGGTCGCAACTAACGACACCCCGGAAGGGCGTGCGCTCAACCGTCGTGTCGAAATCAGTCTGGTACCGCAGGCCAATGCCTGTCAGATACCCGACGAAACCCCAGCGTCATCGCAGGATGATGACGTTTCTCAACATTAATGGAGTAAATCCGATGGCAATTCCTGTTTATCTTTGGCTGAAAGACGACGGCGGCGCGGACATTAAAGGTTCTGTGGACGTTCAGGATCGTGAAGGCAGCATCGAAGTTGTCGCTCAGGAGCATAACCTGTACATCCCGACCGACAACAACACCGGCAAGCTGACCGGTACCCGTATCCACACCCCGTTCCTGTTCACCAAGGAAATCGACTCCTCCAGCCCGTACCTGTACAAGGCTGTGACCACCGGTCAGACCCTTAAGTCTGCGGAATTCAAGTGGTACAAAATCAACGACGCGGGCCAGGAAGTGGAGTACTTCAACACCAAACTGGAAAACGTGAAAGTGGTGAAAGTGAATCCAGAAATGTATGACATCAAGGATCCTTCTAAAGAGAAGCATAACCACCTTGAGCGCATTGAACTGCGTTACGAAAAAATCACCTGGACCTACAAAGACGGCAACATCATTCATTCCGATTCCTGGAACGAACGCGCCACCGCGTAAGCCCGATGCGGACAGGGGTTCCTGTCCGCAGTTTTTTGCTGAGTGCCTGAGAGGCAGGCACTCAGCAAAGAAAAATACAATCTGCCTGCCTGACCTTATGCGCTTTGGTGACAGCGAGGGGCGGTAGCGTGTCCAGGAACCGACAAAGAGAGAGACTCATGGAAAATCCAGCCATCCTGTTGCGACGACTGAACCCTTACTGTGCCCGTGCGATGGAAGGCGCGGCGTCGCTCTGCCAGACCCGTGCCCATGCGGAAATTTTGCCGGAGCACTGGCTGCTGAAGCTGCTCGAGCAGGGGGAAGGTGACCTGACGGTGCTGGCACGCCGCTACGAGTGGGACATGGATGCGCTATGGCAGGAGTTGCTCGGCTGGCTGGATAATCAACCGCGCTCGGTACGCAACCGTCCGCAGCTATCCGCCGATATTCAGAAACTGATGCAGGAAGCCTGGATGCAGGCCTCACTTGCCGGAGAGGAAAGTATCCGCAGCGTGCACCTGCTGATGGCGCTGACGGAAAACCCACGACTTGCTCACTGCGACGGTCTGTGGCCACTGCTGACGCTCGGGATGAGTCAGCTTTCCCGACTGCGCCCGCTGCTGGATGCACAGTCTGATGAACGCCCCGAGCTGCAGTTTGAGGCCGAACTGGCCCAGGAGCATGGCGGTGAGGTGGCGTTCGTTGGCCGCCCGGTCGGTGCAGAGCTGAAAGAGGGCGAACTCAACCCGGCACTACAGAACGCGCTGGATAAATTCACCCTCGACGTCACCGCCAAAGCGAAAGAAGGTAAGATTGACCCGGTGTTCGGGCGTGACACTGAAATCCGCCAGATGGTGGATATTCTCTCGCGTCGTCGCAAAAACAACCCGATCCTCGTCGGCGAGCCGGGCGTCGGTAAAACCGCGCTGGTGGAAGGCCTGGCGCTGCGTATCGCCGAGGACAACGTTCCGGAATCACTAAAACCGGTGATCCTGCGTACGCTCGACCTTGGTCTGTTGCAGGCGGGCGCAGGCGTGAAAGGTGAATTTGAACAGCGCCTGAAAAACGTCATCGACGCCGTGCAGCAGTCACCGGTGCCGATTTTGCTGTTTATCGACGAAGCCCACACCATTATCGGTGCCGGCAATCAGGCGGGCGGCGCGGATGCGGCCAACCTGCTCAAACCCGCTCTGGCCCGTGGCGAACTTCGCACCATTGCCGCGACTACCTGGTCGGAGTACAAGCAGTACTTCGAGCGTGATGCCGCGCTGGAACGTCGCTTCCAGATGGTGAAGGTCGACGAGCCGGATGACGAGACCGCCTGCCTGATGCTGCGCGGTCTCAAATCCCGTTACGCCGAACACCATAACGTACACATTACTGACGATGCGGTGCGCGCTGCAGTCACGCTGTCTCGTCGTTACCTGACCGGCCGCCAGCTGCCGGACAAGGCCGTTGACCTGCTGGATACCGCCGCGGCGCGCGTGCGTATGAGTCTCGATACGGTGCCTGAACAAATTGTGCATCTGAAAGCGCAGCTGACGGCACTGGAACTGGAAGAGCAGGCGCTGCTGGAGGATATCGCCGCCGGCAGCAACCGTCATGGTGACCGCCTGGGCGCCATTGAGCAGAAGCGGACTGAACTGGAAGCGCGTATCGGGGAGCAGGAGACGCGTTTCAGCCACGAAAAGGCGCTGGCACAGCAGCTGATGGCCAGTCGCCAGGACATCAGCCAGCAGGCTGAGATTTCCGACCTGCAGCAGCAGCTCGAACAGGCCCAACAGGGCGACGTACTGGTTCAGGTCGATGTGGACACCCGTACGGTCGCGAACGTGATTGCCGACTGGACAGGCGTGCCGCTCTCTTCCCTGATGAAAGACGAGCAGACCGAACTGCTGAGCCTGGAAAACGAAATCGGTAAACGCGTGGTCGGCCAGGATGTCTCCCTTAACGCTATCGCTCAGCGTCTTCGCGCGGCGAAAACCGGCCTCACTTCCGAAAACGGGCCGCAGGGTGTGTTCCTGCTCGTCGGTCCGAGTGGTGTAGGTAAGACCGAAACCGCGCTGGCGCTGGCGGATGTGCTGTACGGCGGTGAAAAATCGCTGATTACCATTAACCTGTCCGAGTACCAGGAGCCGCATACCGTTTCTCAGCTGAAAGGCTCCCCGCCGGGCTACGTCGGCTACGGTCAGGGCGGCATTCTCACCGAGGCCGTGCGCAAGCGCCCGTACAGCGTGGTGCTGCTCGATGAAGTGGAAAAAGCGCACCGTGACGTGATGAACCTGTTCTATCAGGTGTTCGACCGTGGCTTTATGCGCGACGGCGAAGGGCGTGAAATCGACTTCCGCAATACCGTTATCCTGATGACCTCTAACCTTGGCAGCGACCACCTGATGCAGCTGCTGGACGAACAGCCGGAAGCGACAGAAGGTGACCTGCATGAACTGCTGCGCCCGATTTTACGCGACCACTTCCAGCCCGCGCTGCTGGCCCGCTTCCAGACGGTGATCTACCGGCCTCTGGCCGAAGCGGCCATGCGTACCATCGTAGAAATGAAGTTGTCACAGGTCAGCAAGCGCTTGCACCGCCACTACGGCCTGACTACCCACATCGATGAATCGCTGTATGACGCGCTGACCGCCGCCTGCCTGCTGCCGGATACCGGCGCACGCAACGTCGACAGCCTGCTCAATCAACAGATTCTGCCGGTGCTGAGCCAGCAGCTGCTGACCCATATGGCCGCGAAACAGAAACCACAGTCGCTATGCCTTAGCTGGAGCGAGGAAGAGGGGATCGGGCTGGAGTTTGACCGTACACAAGGAGTGCATGCATGAGCAGTAATCCCCCGATCAGATTCAGCCACAACCATCACCAGCTGTCGGTGAAGGGATGTGACGCAGAGCTCGATGTGCTGGCGTTTGAAGGCGATGAAGCCCTGAGCACGCCGTTCAGCTACCGTATTGAGTTCACAAGCTCTGACCATGCCATCAGCAAAGAGATGATGCTGATGAAAGCGGCCTCCCTGACGCTGCAGGCCCCGGTTGACCAGGGTTACGGCATCAAAATGCAGCAGGCCGTGCGCACCCTTCAGGGGGTGGTGAGCGGCTTTGAACGTCTCAGTACCTCAAAAGATGAAACCCGTTATGCCCTGAGGCTTCAGCCACGCCTGGCGCTGCTTGACCGTTCGCACCAGAACGCGATTTATCAGGACATGTCGGTTCCACAGATTGTGGAAAAAATCCTGCGCGAGCGTCACGGCATGCGCGGTCAGGATTTTCTGTTCTCGCTTGCAAAAGAGTACCCGCGCCGCGAGCAGGTGATGCAGTACGGCGAGGACGACCTGCACTTCATCACCCGCCTGCTGGGCGAGGTCGGTATCTGGTTCCGCTTCACCACCGACACGCGCCTGAACATTGACGTGGTGGAGTTTTACGACAGCCAGCAGGGGTATGAGAAAGGCCTGACGCTGCCGTCGGTGCCGCCGTCCGGCCAGCATTCGCAGGGCGTGGACTCGGTGTGGGGCATGGAGAGCCACCACAGCGTGGTGCAGAAGCAGGTCAGCACCCGTGATTACAACTACCGTCAGGCCACGGAAGACATGAACACCCGGGTGGACGCGACCCGGGGAGACGGCACCACCTACGGCGATGCCTATCACTACGCCGACAACTACCTGACGCAGGGCAGCGCGTATGACCGCAGCCCGGCCCCGGAGTCCGGTGCGTTTTATGCCCGCATTCGTCATGAGCGCTACCTGAATGGCCAGACGCTGACCCGGGCCATCACCAGCTGTCCGACGCTCTCTCCGGGCCAGGTAGTGAAAGTGACCGGTGGATACGAAGTGGCAGAGGTCTTTGCTCAGGGCGTGGTTGTCACGGCAATGCACAGCCACGCGCGGCGTGATGAGGACTTTGGCGTCAGGTTTGACGGCATCCCGGACAGCACGGATTTCAGTTTCCGCCCGGAGCCCGGCAAACGCCCGGTGATGGCGGGCACCTTACCGGCACGCGTCACCAGTACCACCGAGAATGACACCTACGGGCATATCGATAAAGACGGGCGCTATCGCGTCAGCATGCTGTTTGACCGTGATAACTGGGAAACCGGGTTTGAGAGCCTGTGGGTGCGCCAGTCACGCCCGTATGCCGGTGACACCTACGGCCTGCACCTGCCGCTGCTGGCGGGCACCGAAGTGGCGATTGGCTTTGAGGAAGGTAATCCGGACAGACCGTACATCTCGGGCGTGTTACACGACTCGGCGCACGGCGACCACGTCACCATCCGCAACTACAAACGTAACGTCCTGCGAACGCCTGCGAACAACAAAATCCGCCTCGATGACAGCCGCGACCAGGAGCATATCAAGGTTTCCACCGAGTACGGCGGCAAGAGTCAGCTGAATCTCGGACATTTAGTGGATACGGAGAAGCAGAAGCGCGGTGAGGGTTTTGAGCTCAGAACCGACAGCTGGGGAGCCATCCGGGCACAGAAAGGGATGTTCATCAGTGCGGACGGTCAGACGAAAGCACAGGGCCAGGTGCTGGAGATGCAGCCGGCGGTCAGCCGTTTGAAAGCTGCCAGAGAAGAAATGCAGGCTATTTCCGACGATGCGCAGGCTTCACAGGCGTGTGCGGCGGAGATACAGGTACAGATAGCGCTGATGGAGCAGAAACTGAATGATCTGAAAGCTTCAGTGTTGCACCTGACCGCGCCTGATGGTGTGGCGTTGACAAGTGGGGAGCATCTCCAACTGTCAGCCAGCCAGAACATGGTGGCGACCGCCGGAAGTAATGCCGACATCAGTGTGGTGAAAAAGTTGTTTGTAGGTGTCGGTGCACAGTTGAGTGTGTTTGTACGCAAACTCGGGATGAAGCTAATTGCCAACCAGGGACCAGTAATGGTAGAGGCTCAGAACGACATGATGGAGTTACTGGCACGAAAAGGGATCAGCATTGTTAGCACTGAAGATGAGATCCAAATAATAGCAGCAAAGAGTATCACGTTAAATGCCGGGGGCAGTTATATCACACTAGACGGCGGCAGGATTGAGCTGACGACGATCGGTGACTATATCACTAGGGCGGCTCGTTATGGACGCAAGGAGGCCGCAAGTAATGTAAAAACCATTACCACGCCACCTGGCAAGGTGAGTGACTTGTTTAGCGAACAGTTCCGTATCACTGAGGCAGATAAAGTCACACCGCGCGCTGGCGTTCCCTATACCATCAGCAGTGTGTCCGGGCAGGTATGGGAGGGAATAACGGACAAAGACGGCATGACGGAGCGGGTAGTTACCCGCACTGCTGAAAAACTTTCACTGAAGTTTTAAGGAACATGGAGCCAAAATGGACAACGCACAGAACGCGGGAACCACTAATACCACCCCGGACAGCCTTGTCCGGGTGGTTGCCACCGTAGAGAATACAACTTGGGTTACGCCAGCGGATAATGCCGAATTTACTTTAAATGCTGTTGCCACGATTCCGGAGATTGTTTTTGAATTTCGAACGGAAGCTACCGGCCCTTATCAATGGTCCTGGACGATTAGCTGGGATGCCAAAAAAAGTGGCCTGAGGGAAAGAGCTCGAGGAACCACCGTATTAAGAGCGTATTCGGATTCCGGTGAGTTTTCTTCAACTGAAAAAAGATGGACGTTAAACTTTGGTGAAGGGAAAATACTAGGGGGTAAACTGGTTGTTTCGGTCAAAGTTGGTGAGTTGATCATTAAGCGTAATATTAAAATTAAAGGCCAGAACCCGGTTGTTGCAGATCTGCACGCTTTTATTGATACCCTTGAAAACTCATCCGGGCTAAAAAAACTGCTGGCTCATGAAAGCTTCAATAAGCAATTTATTAATTTTGATGGTGAACCTATTGTATCCTTTGACCAGGGTTATGGTATGGCTCAAATGACAAATCCGGCTCCGGACTACACCACAGTCTGGAGCTGGAAGGAAAATGTTAAAGCTGGAAGTGACTTGTTCCAGACTAAACGTGAGCAGGCAATACGCCATCTCAGTCAGCACGGCACCTATACGGACGATATGGTCGAGCGAGAAGCAATCTCTTTGTGGAACGGGGGATACTATTACAAATGGGATGGCACAACTAGCTCCTGGGTTCGTAAATATAACCATCTGTGTGATAGTAATACTGGAAATATTGGCTGGAATATGAATAATCCCACAAATGCTGGTCAGACTGAAGCACAGCTACATAACCGAGATCAGCCAACCTACGCTTCTGGCTCAGATGGGCAGTCTGCGGAGCATGCATGGGTTTATTCAGGATTATGTTACGCAGATAAAGTTTATGGAGAATAAATACATGAAATATATTCAAACCCTTGTGTTTTTTCTTGGCGTATCATTGAATTCCTCCGCGTCAGAAATCAAAGAAATATTTAACCGCCAGCAACCATTAACGATTGAAGGTGTAACAATTATACCTCAAAAAGAACTGGCATCACTATACAGTGATAGAAAGATGCATGTTGTCGATAATAGACAATATTTCCTTTTAATTAATGGTTTCCCCTCGCGTCCGGGGAACCCCACAGCACAGTGCGGGGCCGGGCAAGAAATGTATGCCGATATTTACCAAGTTGAAGCAAAAAAAGCTACTAGGGTACAACGCATAATGGTTGTAAGTTGCTGGCGTTCACTGGAATTAGATAGTTGGCAGAAACAAGAAGATTTCTCATCTATTACATGGAATAAGGATGGAGTTATATTTGACTGGATTGTGCCGCCTAAATTTACCAACCTCCGCGCACAACTGAATCTTAATACTGTGTCACCTGAACTGGTCTTTATACCCTGACTATGCCGGTAAATCTTAAAATCATTCCTCCCGCAGCTTTGCGTCCGGCTCCCATCCATTTCGGCTACTGGTTTTCAGCTCTGGGGGCGCTGGTTGTTGTGGCTGCAATAGCGGGTCTGGCATTTGATCGGCAGGGAGAGAGTATAAAACTTTTGATATTCTTTCCTTTGACCATCATGTTGGTATGGTTACTGGTGTTTGTTCTGCGAGTCCTGTTCTGGCTGTTTCAGCATAATCATGCTAATGGTTGGGATAGAAGGCGTGAAGAAATATTATTGCGAGAAACCCGGCGGGGCCGCCGAGCGCTCCAGGTCCTGCATATTAGCGTGGATATTCCGTTACCAGAGGAACCGGGGCAGACTCCAGTAACATTGTTAATGGAAGGGTCCTCAATACTCAAAAACCAAGTCGGTCGCGGTCGGGAAGATTATTATTTACACACATTTTTCCCAATCCCTACTGATGATTCACTGGATCCTGAACAACAAGATCTGGTGGTGTTTCAGGCCCGACTTCAGAAATTGCTGGCTGATGTTGCAATTGCACTTGCTCCTTTTTCCCCGAAACAAACGCTCGCAGTGTTGTTTGAGGTCGACACCTCTATTTTGCCACGTCGTTTCATTCCGGCTTGGCACGAAAGTCTGAAGGAGTCCGGCATTGTACAGCCGATTGAATATGTTGATGGCCATGGTGCGCAGTTGATTGATGAGTGGCTTGATAACCGCATCAACGACAAATCACTACTGCTCATCATTGCTGCACAGATCGCACCTGAAATGCGTCAGGGAAGTGCTGAGGCAATGGTGGCGTTGCTGCTGGGCAATAGACTTACACAGAACACGGTACCGCCGCTGGCTTGGTTACACCGCCCAGAACGGGCTGTTCCACAATTGCTTGAAGAAGCCATAGCGCAGGCTGCTGACTGGGTACCCCTGGAGACAGGACAGGTTAAACATCTCTGGCTCAGTGGTCTGACGTTAGAGGATGCTTCCGCCGTTATCCCGGCAATGGCAACACCGCTTCTTTCCGGCGTACCGTCACCGGTAGGCCGTCATAACACAGACCTTATTATCGGACGTGTCGGTTGTGTGTCCCCGTGGCTGGCCGCAGCCATGGGGACACTTGCTGCGCAGCAGACCAGCTCAGCACAACTGGTTATCAGCACCGATGGTATCACCGGGGCACTCTGGATACAGGCCATTACTCCCGTGTGAGTTACCTTGGCACCGTAGCTGCGTGAGTACAGGCAGTTTGAAGGCCACGGCTAAGTGCTGATTGCCGAGTGAGATCTTAAAACGGCGCCGGACTCGGGAAGAAATGGATCTGCATGTATTGGCTGAATGAGGCCGCAGACATCGGAAATAGCGTTATGCGCAGACTGAAGTGCAGAAATGCATGAAAGTAAAAAAGTAAGGAAAACGTGATGGCAGTTGGACATTTTTTGTTTCAGGACGATAAGACAAGTTGCGGTGGGGTGATTACAGAAGGAATGCCCGATCACATGCATTTCGGGAGATTGCAGGCCTGCGAGGAGCACAGCGTAACCTGCGGTAAACATCCCGGTCTTTTTAAAATCATGGGGGGCTTACCGGACGATTTTATTCATGGTCGCCGTATTGCCGGTACGCTGCACAGCAGAAGCACCTGCCCGTGCCGGGCTGAGTTTATTCCATCGATATACACCGACACATATGAATTTACACCCCAATAAAGAAAGCAAAGACGGAAATAACTCACTGATAATCCTGTCAATATCGAGCCATCGGTATTCGCAACTAGGTCGTATTTCTGATCGTACAGTGGCAATACGAGCCAACCAATACGCTAGGGGAGAGGCGATACGAGGGGTGCTGCTAGTGAACTGCCTGGCGCAGGGTTCTCTTGTCGCTAGACTTCCTTCACCGCCCTGAAACCGATGAGGGTGAGGTGGATGTGCTGCACTATGCCATGTTCGTCTGGATTCTAGTTAATGTTGAAAAGCAAAATCACCTCTGGCTCAGTGGCGTGGATGCCGAAACCGAACCGCATGCCACACAATCAATACAACAACTGGCGCACCATTTACTGGTATGCCGTGAACACAAACATGAAAAGGTCTGGAATATGGTTGTATCCCCTGTGACTTCCGCTAAGGAGGATGAGGCATGAGGCGATTCCTCTCGCTGTTTAAGAAACCGGAAATTGTATTCTGGCTTTTGGCGTTAATAACGCTGGTCGGCAGTGTTGTTGTGGCGGGCATCGTTTACTGGTGGCCTGAAAGGCTACAACTCATCAGGGATACTTCTGCTTGGTATGCTTGGCTGAGCGGTACTGTGGCTGCAGGCATTGCTCTGGTCTTAATTGGAACCTTTCTGTTCTTTGGTGCACGCGCTGAAGGTAAGCGCGATTTCAGTAAAGTACTGAAACATGCACAGGGTGATGATGTTAAGGTGTCACCAAAGGAAGAAGCAGCACCTGTATCTTCTGCTGTGACGATCAGTCAACAGATTCTCAACCACCTTCGTCGTCGCTACCACCTTTTATGGCACCGCAAAGTCCGTTTTCTGCTGGTCACCGGCGACGAAGCAGCAATCGAACAACTGGTTCCCGGCCTGCAACAGCAGCAGTGGCTTGAAGGTAACCGCACCGTGCTGATTTACGGTGGCAGCCTGACATCGGAGCCTGACCGCGAAAAATACGCAGCGCTGCGTAAACTGCGCCGCGGGCGTCCGCTGGACGGGATTGTCCGTGTATTGCCGCAGTCGCTTAATCTGACCTCACAAATCAGTGACAATGATTTACGCGGCGTGGAAAAAATCAGCGAACTGCTGCGCTATTCCGCCCCTGTCTGGCTGTGGCAGTTGTGTGACAGCAACTGGTCGCAGGATACGCGTCCTGAGCAGGCGGTAGGCGCAAGCTTTCCTCTCCGGGCAAAAGAAGACGATATTATCCGCCAGATGGAGCGGATGCTGCCGCCCCTGCGGACGCAGGGGATGAGTCAGGTCGCGGAAAACAACCGCCACGACTTCCTGCTGCGCCTGGGCCAGCACCTCCAGGACGGCGGTATCGTCCGCTGGGCTCAGCAACTGGTGCCGTGGCTCTGTGTTTCTCAACAGCGCGTTCCGCTGCGGGGGCTGATGTTCAGCCTGCCGGAGAAGGAAACGGCCGGTACGTCAGCGGGCACAGCCGACGCTGAGCAGTATATCCCGGGGTCACAACGCCATGCCCTGACCCTGCCGGCAACTTGGCAGGGTATCGTTGACGACTGCCCCCGCGTTCGTGGCCGTCGGGTCGGTATGGCATGGGAACAGACCCTCGCCTGGACGCTGATGACCATTATCTGTGTCTGGGGGGCAGGGACGCTGCTGTCGTTTGCGCTTAACCGGTCGCAGATAGTCTCCGTATCTGAGCAGGCTCATGCCCTGGTAGAGCACCCTTCGGTATCGGATTACCAGCTTACGGCCCTGCATACCTTGCGTAATGACGCCGGCCGCCTGCAGCACCGTATTCAGAACGGCGCACCCTGGTATCAACGCTTTGGCCTGGACCATAGCCAGCAGCTGCTTGACGCGATGCTGCCCTGGTACGGCGTGGCGAACAATCGCTTGATCCGCGACCCGGCAAATACCGCCCTGACGCAGAAGCTCATCGCCCTGGCAAACTCAGCGCCAAATAGCGATCGGCGTGCGCAGCTGGCGAAACCGGGCTATGACCAGCTGAAAGCCTGGCTGATGATGGCCCGGCCGGATAAAGCCGACGGCGCGTTTTACGCGCAGACCATGAAAGCCGTACAGCCGACGCGCATTGGCATCTCAATCGGCCTGTGGCAAAGCCTGTCGCCGGATTTATGGGCGTTCTCTATCTCCGAACTGCCAGCGAGGCCGCAGTGGAAAATTACGCCAGATGCGCAACTGGTCAGCCAGAGCCGTCAGGTGCTGTTGCAGCAGATTGGTCGTCGCAACGCTGAAAGCACGCTGTATGAAAACATGCTCAAATCCGTGCGCCGTAACTTTGCCGATGTGTCTCTGGAAGACATGACCAGTGGTACTGATGCCCGCCGTCTGTTCACCACAGATGAAGTGGTGCCGGGCATGTTTACCCGCCAGGCGTGGGAAGGGGGCATTCAGCAGGCCATTGAGAAGGCTGCAAACTCCCGCCGGGATGAAATCGACTGGGTACTAAGTGATTCCCAAAAGGCTGTATCCGCTGACCTGTCGCCGGAAGCACTTAAAGCGCGTCTGACAGAGCGTTACTTCACCGACTTTGCCGGCAGCTGGCTGAGCTTCCTCAACAGCCTGCGGCTTAACCCAGCAAACAATATTGCGGATGTTACCGATCAGCTGACGCTGATGAGTGATGTACGCCAGTCCCCGTTGATTGCATTGATGAATACCATCGCCTGGCAGGGGCAGACCGGCCAGCAAAGCGAAGGCCTTTCGGATTCCATCATCAAATCGGCTAAAGACCTTGTGGGTGGAAAAGACAAGCCTGTTATTGACCAGTCTGCTTCAGGCCCGCAGGGGCCGCTGGATGATACCTTTGGCCCGTTGCTTCAGCTTCTGGGCAAAAATACTGGCAGCAACGTGATGTCGGCTGACAGCTCGCTGAGCCTGCAAACGTATCTGACCCGCATCACCCGCGTGCGCTTACGCCTGCAACAGGTAGCCAGCGCCTCTGACCCGCAGGAAATGATGCAAACTCTGGCGCAGACCGTATTCCAGGGAAAAAGCGTGGACCTGACCGACACCCAGCAGTACGGCAGTCTGATTTCGGCAAGCCTCGGCGAAGAGTGGAGTGGCTTTGGCAGCACGATGTTTGTCCAGCCGTTGACCCAGGCCTGGGAGACCGTGCTCCAGCCTTCGGCGGCGAGCCTGAATGACAAATGGAGCCGCTCGGTGGTAGCTAACTGGCACACGGCATTTGACGGACGTTTCCCGTTTGCAGTCAGCAAAAGTGATGCTTCTTTACCAATGCTGGCTGAGTTTGTTCGCCAGGACAGCGGGCGTATTGAGCGTTTCCTGGCGAGCGAGCTCAGCGGCGTACTGCATAAAGAGGGCAGCCAGTGGGTGCCGGATAAGGTCAACAGTCAGGGCCTGACATTTAACCCAGCCTTCCTTCGCGCCATCAATCAGCTGAGCCAGCTATCGGACATTCTGTTTACCGATGGCACACAGGGCATCAGCTTTGAACTGCAGGCGCGTCCCGTACCGCAGGTAGTGGAAACACAGCTGAAGATTGACGGGCAACAGCTGCACTACTTTAACCAGATGGCCGAATGGCAGAGCTTCCGCTGGCCCGGTGATACCTATAAGCCGGGGACCATGCTGACCTGGACCACGGTTAATGCCGGGGCGCGCCTGTTCGGGGACTACAGCGGTACCTGGGGCTTTATCCGCTGGCTGGATCAGGGCAAGCGTCAGCAGCTTGACCGCAGCCAGTGGATGATGAACTTCACCGCGCCGGACGGGCGCACCCTGCAGTGGGTACTGCGCTCACAGCTGGGCAGCGGTCCTCTGGCGTTACTGGCACTGCGCGGCTTTACGTTGCCGGAACAGATATTCAGCGTCGACAGCGCGGCAGCGGCTCAGGCGCTGATGGCCAACACAGGAAGCAGTGATATGGACGGAATCGAGTAATGAGCACTTTGATTAATCTGGTTGCCGCCTGTCAGGCGGATGAAACTCAATTACGACAGCAGGCACAGGCCCGCATAGAAAACTGGCAGCCCTGGATTGCCCCGATCAGCGATGCCAGCCCGACAGGTGAAGATCCAGGGTATGACGATGATTTTCAGCGTATCCGGGAAGAGGTCAATAAACTTTCCGGTATTGATACCGGGCTGATTTGCACGCTTGCCGAAAAACTGCTGACCAACACAGCCAAAGATATCAGGATTGCTACCTATTACTGCTGGGCGCGCCTGCACCAGGATGGAGAAGCAGGCTTTGCTGAAGGGCTTGAACTGCTGGCGGGAATGCTGCAGCGCTACGGAGCGCAACTTCATCCACAGCGGGAGCGGAGCCGTAAACCGGCGCTGGAGTGGCTTTCAGGCTCTCGTATTCTCGACAGCCTGTCACTCTGGCCGGAAGTAGCGCACGACGAAGCACTACGCACTGCCGGTGCGCTGCTGTTGATCCGTGACAGCCTGGAGACAGAGCTGGAAGTCTCGCGGCCGGAACTGAACACCTTGTACAGCGCGCTGGAATCCCGCCTGATGAAGGCCGGTGGCGTAGATGCCGTTGTACCGCAGAACGCGGGTAATAAGGCACAGCCCCCATCGTACACGACAGAGTATGACGCACCGGCTCTTAGCCGCATTACCTCCGGCCAGGATTTGTTGTCTCAGGCGCGTATCCTCACAGGGTATCTGCGAGAGCAGTCCAATGGCTGGCTGCCCGCACATCGGCTCATGAAAAGCCTGCGCCACGACACGCTGAATGCCATTCCGGCGCCGGATGCCGAAGGAAAAACGCGCATCGAGCCCCCTCGGGGCGATCAGCGAGCGATGCTCAAACGCCTGTACCTGCAGCAGAGCTGGCTGGAGATACTGGAGCAGGCGGACAGCACCTTCTCACGGGGCGCCAACCACCTCTGGCTGGATTTACAGTGGTATATCCATCAGGCCCTGATGAAGTCGGGGCAGGATGTGCTGGCCGATATCATCACTGCAGACCTGAAAGGGCTGCTGCGTCGCCTGACGGGGCTAGAAACCCTGGCTTTTAATGACGGTACGCCGTTTGCCGATGAGGTCACGCTGAACTGGATTAATCAGTGCGTACTGGACGACATGCCCAGCTGGCAGGATGAGCCGGTCGGCGCCGTCAGCCTGGCAGACCACGATGTTCTCGCGCTTGAACCGGAAGCGCTGGAGAGGGCAGACACCGATGGTCTGGATGCCGCGCTTCACTGGCTGCAAACTCGTCCGGGCATGGACGCCACGAAAGACAAGTGGCTGCTGCGCCTGCTGATGGCCCGCGTGGCCGAGCAAAAGGGCAAGAATGAACTGGCGCTGCATCTGTTGGGCGAACTTGATAGTGCAGCACAGTCAATCACGCTCACGCAGTGGACACCGGCACTGCTGTTTGAAGTGAAATCACGCCGCCTCAGGCTGCTGCGCATGAAGGCTGCACGCAGTGAAACCGATAAATCACGACTCCAGCCGGAGATGACTCTGCTTCTGTCCGGTCTGATTGCGCTCGACCCGGCAAGCAGTGCTGTACTGTGCGAATAATGCCCCCCCTAAAACAACAATAATCAGGTTCTTATGGATGACTTAACCCTGCGTTATTACGACGCTGAAATGCGCTATCTGCTGGAAGCCGGCGAAGAGTTCGCCCGCGCTCACCCCGAGCAGGCGGCAATGCTCAATCTCGATAAAGCGGGGGCGCGCGACCCCTACGTGGAGCGGCTGTTCGAGGGCTTTGCCTTCCTGATGGGCCGGCTGCGTGAGAAGCTTGATGACGACCTGCCTGAACTGACCGAAGGGCTGGTCAGCCTGCTGTGGCCGCATTACCTGCGCACCATTCCGTCAATGTCGGTGGTGGAGTTCACCCCTGACTGGCGTGAAATGAAAGAGCAGATGCGCATCGTCAAAGGCTTTGAGGTGAACTCACGGCCGATCGGTGAGAAGGGCACGCGTTGCCGGTACACCACCACCCAAGAGATTGCTCTTCAGCCGTTGTCGCTGGAGCACGCCCGCCTGTCGACTGACCCTGAAGGGCGTTCGGTCATCAGTCTGCGCTTTAACTGCAGCCGTCTCGCCGACTGGAGCCGTATCGATCTCAGCCAGCTCCCGTTCTACTTCAACGCAGACGCACCGCTGGCCTGCGCCATGCATGAAGCCTTTACCATGAACACGGCGCGCCTCTGGTTGCGGATGCCGGGTGACATGGACAGAAGACCACTCGACGGATATTTCACCGCGCTGGGTTTTGGCGACGATTGCGACCTGTGGCCGAAGGGAAGCAGCAGCTTTAGCGGCTATCAGCTGCTGCTGGAGTATTTCACCTTCCGCGAGAAGTTCATGTTCACAGGGCTGCGTGGGCTGGAGACCGTGGCCTTTCCGGCTGAACTCCCGTGGTTTGAAATCGACGTGGTACTGGCGGAACGCTGGGAGCATGATTTCAGCTTTACCGAAAAGCATCTGCGCCTGAACTGTGTGCCGGTGATTAACCTTTTCCCGCTGGAATCCGACCCGCTGACGCTCAACTCCCTGCAGACCGAATATATGCTTCGCCCGATGCGCGTGCAGGATGGTCATACCGAGATTTACGCGGTGGATTCGGTGGTGTCATCGAGCCAGCATACCTACGTTCCGTTTTCCAGCTTCCGACACAAAGGCGGCATGATGCGCCATGAAGCACCGGAATATTACTACCACACCCGCGTGCGCCGCGGCCCGTCGGGCCTGCATAACACCTGGCTTATCCTCGGCGGTGAAGCCTTTGATAACCACACGGTTCCGGAAAATGAAAGCCTGTCTCTTACGCTCACCGGTACCAACGGCCAGCTTCCGCGTCGCGCGCTACAGAGCACCGTGCTCGATACGGTGATGAAAACTACCTCGGCCAGCATCGCCGTGCGTAATCTGTGTGCGCCGACGCTTCCCTGTTATCCACCGGCGCAGGATCGTTTCCACTGGCGTGTTCTGAGCCACCTCGGTAGTGGATTCCTGTCGATGATGGATAACGCCGACGTGCTGCGTGGCACCCTGGCGCTGTACGAATGGACCGACAGCGAGATGAACCGCCGCCGACTGGAAGCCATCATTGACGTTAAGCACAGTGAAACCGAGCGCTTCGAGCAGGGCTACCTCGTGCGCGGCGTGCAGATTGAGGTGACGCTGGACAGCCACGGCTTTGCCGGACGCGGTGACATCTGTCTGTTTGGTGAGATGCTCAGCCGCTTCTTCGCGCTGTATACCGATATCTATCTGTTTAACCGCCTGATTATCATCCTGCAACCGACCGGAGAGCGCCTGGAATGGGAAGAGAAGCACAACCGCCGCATTCCCGGCTGACCCCGCGGCTGGAGGCCGATCTTAACCGGATTAACTTTTACCGTTTCTGCCAGCTGCTGGAGAAACAGAACCCGGGCAAGCCGCTGATGGGCTCAACCAGCCATCCTTCTGACGACCCGGTGCGCTTTGCGCCGCACCCCGGAATGGGATTCCCGGCGAGCGAACTGAAAGCGGTGGAGTATGACGAAGAGGATGACGGCAAGCCGCCGGTGGTACGCACCACCTTTATGGGGATGTACGGCGTGGATTCGCCGCTGCCGACCGCCTATCTCGACGACATCACCCAGCGCCGGGAAGGTCATGAAGCGATGCAGGGTTTCCTCGATATTTTCAGCCACCGCATCCTGACGCAGTTTTATCGCATCTGGCGAAAATATTCCTACCCGGCCACATTCGAGCCCGGCGGCACCGATAGCATTTCGCAGTCGCTGCTTGGCCTGGTAGGGCTGGGTATTCCCGGCACGGCAAACCATATTGCTACGCCGGTGTCGCGCTTTCTGGCGCTGCTTGGCGTACTTCGCCAGCCGGGAAAAACCCAGGAGGGAATGCAGGCGCTGTTGAGCCTGCTGGCACCGGATACCACCGTACAGGTGAGTCCGTATAGCCTGCGGTCGGTGGAAATCAGTCAGCCGTTAGGTTTTTACGCCGACGAGGATTTTCTGCTGGACGGCAACATGCCGCTGGGCGATGAGGCGATGGATGCCAACAGCCAGCTGCTGATTGCGCTTACCACCGATAACGAGCAGGAGTCACAGGGCTGGAAGCCGGATGGTCTGCTGTATCAGGACTTCCTGGTGATGCTGCGGGTGTACCTCGGCTGGCGATTCAAGGCCAAAATTACCCTGACCACCCGCACCTGCCTGCTGGCCGCTCCACCGCTCGGCGAAGGTCCCTTCTGGCTCGGCATGAACGGCGTGCTGGGCGCCGAAGATGAAGATCTCCCGGAGGATATTCCGCATACCTTTACGACCGAATTGGGTTACTACACCGGGCTGGAGCCCGCGACACCACAACAAGGAAACCGACGTGTTAAGTACAAATTTAACTAAAACAACGCGCTGGCTGTTACCCCTGCTGGCGTTCAGCCTGGCAGGCTGCGGAGTGACGCAGAGCATCACCGATGGCAGCAAATCAGCATTTAACGCCGTGTTCTACAAAAAAATTAAGGTGCTGCACCTGGATTTCACCGCCCGTGAGGCGCTTAACACCGATTCGCGCGAGAGTAATTCGCTGTCTGAGCCGGTGATAATCCGTGTCTACCAGCTGAAAGACCGCAAAATCTTCGACAAAACGGTCTACCAGCAGTTGCTGAAAGATGGGGAGACCATCCTGAAAGCTGACCTGCTGGCAAGCCGTGATGTGGTGGTGAAGCCGGGTGGTGATGCGAGCCTTAATATGCCGATGGAAGCCGATGCACAGTTTGTGGCGGTGGTGGGTCTGTTCCGTCACCCGGATATGGTCAACAACACATGGAAGCGGGTGATAGGGCGCGAAGAGCTTGATCCGGATAAGCCGCGCATTCTGGAAGCCGGTAACAACCATCTGACGTTACAGCCACTGAAGGATGACTGATGCCGCAGGGACACAATACGCCATCGCTTTATGAAATGCTGAGCGGCAATTTCACCGGCGGCCTGAACCTCAGCCAGGTCAGTGAGCAGAATCAGGTGATTTTATCGGTACTCGATAACATGCAGCGCATCCTCAACTGCCGCGCCGGCACGCTGGCGCACCTGCCGGATTTTGGGCTACCAGATATGACCAAAATCCTGCAGGGCATGCCGGGTACTGCCCATGAGCTGATGGGCACCCTGTCGGTTGTTCTGCTCAAATATGAGCCACGTCTGAAAAAAATAACCGTTGTCCTGCTGGAGCAGAACGTTCCCGGCGAACTGCGTTACGCCATTGATGCCGAGCTTAAGGGCATTGGCCTCGTGCGTTACGGAACCGAGTTTATGCCCGAGGGACGGGTTCTCCTGCGGCATCTTAAACAACAGCACTATCTTGACACCACAACCCGTCTGTAAGGCCAGTTAACACCATGTCAGTAAAATCACAATTTCTCAAAAAATTGCAGACCAGACAGTCTGCTCCGGCTTCATCTGTCAGTAAGAGTCAGGCCGATATTGCAGAGTTTCGCCTGCGAATGGGACAGCTTCAGGAGCAGATGGACGCGTGGCTGAAAGGTACAGGACTGCAGGTGGATACGTTTACCGTGGCTGTTACGGACCTGCTTGTGGAGGGCGGGGCTTTTGCGATTGCCGGTATCGTTTTGCGTGTCGACGACCGGGCCGTAAAATTTACACCAGTATTTATGTACGGACAAAGCGCGACCGGGTGTGTGGAGTCTACTTTCCATTGTGGAGGGCATGCTACTTCACTGGGGCGTTTATTCATGCGGTCAGGTACGGTGAACGACTGGACCTTTACCCCGCCTGGCGCTCTATCCCGAACCGGGCAGGGTTTCGATGAGAACACGTTTTTTAAGCTGATTTTGGCGCTCCTTCCATAGCGGAACCGGAAGGAGTAATTCTTTTTTGTTAATCATTGCATATTTACATGGTGAAACACTTAAAACAGCGGTTTTAGTGAAAAAGAAAATATTGAGCAAAATTAATGAGAATGGCGTGCAGATATAACTGCACGTTATTAAATTAATAGTAATGTCATCTGAGGCCATTACTACCCTATTTAAAATATTCAGAAATTTCTCTTTGTTTTATCATTGGTGATGAATATTTAAATGGCTGGCAGTGAATGTTTTTTCTGATAATGGACGATCGAATTACAATATGACCCTTTACGATATTAAACCAAAATTTCAGGATTTATTACGACCATTAGTCCGCGTATTTTTTAGCCGAGGCGTGACGGCTAATCAAGTTACCGTCAGCGCAGCTATTTTCTCGGCGATCCTCGGCGCAGTGTTGATGCTATTTCCCGAACCCCGTCTCTATATTTTACTACCTGTCTTTCTGTTTTTTCGTATGGCGCTCAATGCCATTGACGGCATGTTAGCGCGCGAGTTTAACCAGCAGTCCAGGCTTGGGGCGATCCTCAATGAGGTCGGCGACATTATCGCTGATGCTGCGCTCTATCTCGCGTTTGCTTTTGTGACCGGGATTTGCCCGTGGCTGGTTGTGCTGGTGGTGTTGATGTCGTGGCTGACAGAGTTTTGTGGCGTCATCGCTAAGACGCTGACGGGCGACCGAAATTATCGTGGTCCGATGGGAAAAAGTGACCGTGCCTTTGTGCTGGGGGCTTTAGGTCTGTTTATCGCGCTTTGGCCGCAGTACATCTTTGTAGCCAATATCGTCTTTGGCGTCTCGGCAGTGCTGCTGGCATGGACCTCAATCAACCGCTGTCGCAGTGCGCTGGAGGTTACAAATGGCTGATTCCCTGCACGCTTTGTATTACTGCCTTGCTGGGATCTTCAGCGTGTTAGTGCTGGCGAGCGTTATCATCTTCGTATTAAAAAAATGCCGTCCACAGCGCGACTGGCTGGAACTTCAGCAGCGCATCAACAGCTGGTGGGTCATCGTTTGCCTATTTTCACTGGCGATGCTTTCTCCCAAATGGCTGGCGCTCACCTTCTTCGGATTTCTTAGCTTCCTGTCACTGAAGGAATATCTGACGCTGGCCCCGACGCGCCGCTCTGACAGTGTGCCATTGCTATGGATGTATGCCGCGATCCCGCTGCAATATATCTGGGTTGGGATGTCCTGGTACGGCATGTTCATCATCTTCATCCCGATTTACGTCTTTCTATTTCTGCCCGCCCGCATGGTGCTCGTTGGTGATACGAAAGGGTTCTTACACTCTGCATCCGTCATGCACTGGGGCATGATGACAACGGTCTTTGCTTTAAGCCACGTTGCGTTCCTGATGATGTTGCCAGGTGTGGATACCAAAGCGGGCGCATTGCTGGTGATATTCCTGGTGGCAACCACTGAGCTTAACGATATTGCACAGTATCTGTGGGGAAAATCGCTGGGCAAAATCAAGGTCACGCCGAAGGTCAGCCCGAATAAAACGCTGGCTGGATTATTAGGCGGCGTGCTGACTACTATGTTGCTGGCGGCCATTTTCGGCCCGTTGCTGACGCCGATGAACTGGATCCACTCGCTGGGTGCCGGGGGGATTATCGGCCTGAGCGGGTTCTGCGGCGACGTGGTGATGTCGGCCATCAAGCGTGATTTTGGTGTGAAAGACTCCGGGAAATTGCTGCCGGGGCACGGCGGCATCCTTGACCGTCTGGATTCGCTGATTTACACCGCGCCGCTGTTCTACCACTTCTATTACTACTTCTACGCATAAGGGGCGCAGATGAACCGTTTACTGCGCTGGATCTTTACGCTGTGCATCGCTTACCCCGTGGTCTGGATTTGGCTTGGCGTTCGCGTGTCGGGTCGTAAAAAGCTTCCTGTGAAAGGCCCGGCCATTATCGTGGCGAACCACAACAGCCATCTGGATGTGCTGACGCTGTTCACGCTGTTTCCACTTTCATCGCTGGTGAACGTACAGCCCGTGGCGGCGGCAGACTATTTTCTGCGAAACAAAGTGATTGGCTGGTTTGCCCTGAAGGTCATCGGCATCATTCCTGTTTATCGCGGAGCCCATCAGGCCAATCCGCTGCAGGCCTGCGTCGATGCGCTGGCAGCAAAGAAAATTGTGATTATTTTCCCCGAAGGCACTCGCGGCGAGCCGGGGATATTATCTGAGATCAAATCCGGCATATGGCATCTGAGCCAGCAGTGCCCGGAGGTGCCAGTTATCCCCGTCTATATGCACGGGCTGGACCGCTCAATGGGCAAAGGCCAGAAAATACCCGTACCGTTTTTTATCGACATTTTTATCGACGAACCGCTGTTTTACGACGCGGATAAGGTAACTTTTAAACAATCGTTACTCACTCGTTTTGTCACGTTACAACAGCAGGCGACTAAGAAAATCACCTGAGTCAGGAAGCGCGTATATTTCATCGTGTATGGCCCTTCATAAGACTCTGGGTTAATCAAGCTGAAAGTGAAACCGCACAACCACTAATCGCTCCATAGCATTAGATTCCTCAAATGGAAAACTGGTCATGAATGACATTACCCCGTGTAAAATTAAAACCGGTGGTGACCCGCGCACTCTGCCGGATTATGCCTCCCTGCGCGATGAGCTAAGTAAGCTGACACATCCGGCGCGTCCGGACGTGAACTGGCGATATGTCGAGAAGCTTTGCCTTTCTCTGTTCGAGCAGAACGGTGTAGAACTGCAGACGGCAGCCTGGTATACGCTTGCGCGTACGCAACTGGCCGGCTTATTCGGGCTCAATGAAGGCCTGGCGATACTCGAGGCGCTGATAAGCCACCAGTGGGGGGCGCTGTGGCCGCAGCCTGTCCATGCCCGAATGGAAATCCTCAGCAGCCTGAGCCAGCGTCTGCAACAGCGGATGCGCTCGCTCCCGCTGAATTACAGCGACCTCAGCCAGTTGTACCAGGCGGAGAAACTGCTTGCCGGTCTGGGGGAAGTATTGCAGCGTCTGGAGCTTAAGCATCTGAGCCAGCTTGATACGTTGCGTACTCTGATGCACAACAGTGCTGTCCGGCTGGAAAACAGTGATGGCGTAACCAGCTCCGGGCCAAACAGTCAGCCTGGTATAGTGTTGCCTTCATCCGTGATGAATGATGCGGCAGCAGTCAAGGCGGACCTTGCGGGTAGTTCGCCTGAAGGTAAGCCTGACAGTGCCGCGAAGTGGGTGTATGTTGCGCAGCCAGAACACAATTTGAATGTGGAAGTACTGGCGGCAATGCCCACTCCGGTCAAAAAGTGGAAATCTTTCAGCGCCGGGATGTTTACCATGCTGATAGTAAGCGCTGCTGCAGCGTGGAGCTGGCAGTATCTTCACCGACCCGACCCGCTACAGACTCAGCTTGCAGCCTCACTGGCTCCTTTACCTGCACCTCTCGTGCCCGAACAGCTGGATATGTTACGTCAGCAAGCTCCGTTGCCGGGGGATCTTATTGGTCAAACACAACAGCAGCTTGCCCGACTGGATAAATACCCTCCTGACTGGAATATCACTTACGCCAGAAAACTTACAGAACAGGCTCAGTCGCTGTGGCCGGAACAGGCTAAGCCCCTGGTACAGCAGTGGCAGCGACAGATAAGTGCCTCAGCGCTATCTGCTGATGCAATGAATGGCTGGCATGAGGGAATGCTGAAACTGCAGGAGCTGACGACACAGCTCAATACCCTGGATGGGCAGAAAGGTAAGTATATTACCGTCAGCGAACTGAAATCACAGGTCTTTGCTGCTACCCAGGCATTCAATAAAGCCGTGCCAGTTGAAGAACAGCTGCGGCAGATGAGCATTAGGGAAAATTCAGGAGTGATCCCGTCAGCGCAAAAAATCCAGACAGAGCAGCACCTGAAGCAGCTTATCACGAGCTACTCAACGGTGACTGCGGGCCAATAGGCCTGGTATTCTCATTTCACTGCGTGCTGGCTGAATTGCAGCAGAGACGTCGCATAGCCAGAATAGAGGGTTAACCGCTGATTGTAAGGGCTTTAGTGAATTCGGTAGACGTAAGGAGAGGGCGAGATGGTGTCCCCTGCAGGAATCGAACCTGCAACTAGCCCTTAGGAGGGGCTCGTTATATCCATTTAACTAAGGGGACGAAGCGGCACGAGTATAGCGTTATTTACACTTTGCGTTAAGCTCATCGCCGCCTGACTGCTCAAAGAGTCACCATTCAGGCTGATTTTTTTACCGCTTTATCATTATTTTCCTGCGCCTTTAGCTCCGCTTTACGCTTGTTAGACATGTCGTTACGGATTTGCGCATGGCTTAACAGGGCAAAAATAAAGGTTCCGCCGCAGATATTGCCTGCAAGCGTTGGCAGTGCGAACGGCCAGATAAAATCGCTCCAGTGCAGCGTGCCGTTGAAAACCAGATACAGTATTTCAACGCTCCCGACCACAATGTGGGTAGTATCAGCAAGCGCGATGAGCCAGGTCATCAGGATAATCACCACAATTTTTGCGCTGCCTGCGGAAGGGAACATCCAGACCATAGTGGCGATGATCCAGCCGGAAATAATCGCATTCGAGAACATTTCTATCGGCGTGTTTTTCATCACGTCCATCCCGATTTTGACGAAGGCATCCCGCGTGGGTTCGTCAAATATCGGCATATACTCGAAAGCCCAGGCCGCGACGCCGGTTCCGACGATATTACCCAGCAGCACGACGCTCCAGAGCCGCATCAGTAAACCGAAGTTACCGAACGTAGGGTTTTGCATCACGGGCAGCACGGCGGTGACGGTGTTTTCAGTAAACAGCTGCTGGCGCGCCATGATGACGATAATAAAGCCGAAGGTGTAGCCGAGATTCTCCAGTAAAAAGCCGCCCGGTATGCCTTCAAGCTGGACATGGAATATCCCTTTGGCCAGCAGTGACGCGCCCATTGACAGCCCGGCCGCAATCGCCGACCAGAAAAGCGCCATGGCGTCGCGTTCCATCTCTTTTTCGCCATCCTGACGGATGTGCTCGTGAATCGCCATTGCCCGCGAGGGGAGGCGATCCTCATCTACCTCTATCTCCTCCCCACGGTCTTTTTCCTCACTTTCTACGGCTACCTCTTCACTCTCTTCGCCAATTTTCTCTTCGCGAATTTCCTTCATAACAACTCCATAGTGGGGGATATACGCTATTAAGCGTAGCGGCTTTTACTGGAATCCCCGTGGGGATGCTCTTAAATTGAATGTAATGGCAACAAAGGTGATACATCTCATTCAAAGACATTATAAAATTGCCGGCGAAACGAATTCCAAAAGCCAGGCTATGCTGAGATCAGAGTGACGGTGATTACTGCCCGTAATTGTGCTCATAGACATCGGGAAACGTGCTGTTACAATCACTTGCACGTTTTCAGACGGAGCGCCAGGCGCTTCGTTACGGATGGCAATCAACGATAGCCATACTGAACAGGGAGATAATGATGAAACTTCGGCTGTCGGCGCTTGCGCTGGGCACAACGATGCTTGTGGGGTGCGCCAGCTCTGGGGAGCAAACGGGACGCTCCGATCCTCTCGAAGGATTTAACCGCTCAATGTATAGCTTTAACTACAACGTGCTCGATCCCTACCTGGTTCGCCCGGTAGCCGTGGCATGGCGCGACTATGTTCCACAACCTGCGCGTAATGGGTTAAGCAACTTCACCAGTAACCTGGAAGAGCCTGCGGTAATGGTCAACTTCTTCCTGCAAGGTGATCCGTATCAGGGGATGGTGCACTTTACCCGCTTCTTCCTGAATACCATTTTGGGTATGGGTGGTTTCATAGATGTGGCCGGTATGGCTAACCAGAAGCTGCAGCGTGAACAGCCGCACCGTTTCGGCAGCACGTTGGGGCATTATGGCGTGGGCTATGGTCCGTATGTGCACCTGCCGTTCTACGGCAGTTTCACGGTACGTGATGATGGCGGCGACATGGCGGATACGCTGTATCCGGTGCTCTCCTGGCTGACCTGGCCGCTGTCGATTGGTAAATGGACGGTAGAAGGCATCGAAACCCGCGCACAGCTGCTCGATTCCGACGGCCTGCTGCGTCAGTCTTCCGATCCGTACATCATGGTGCGTGAAGCTTACTTCCAGAACCATGACTTCATCGCCAACGGTGGCAAGCTGAAGCCGGAAGATAATCCAAATGCGAAAGCCATCGAGAATGAATTAAAAGATATCGACTCGGAGTAAATAAAAAAGGTGAGTAAAAACTCACCTTTTTTAATGCCTGCGCGATTAGAACGCGTAGTTGAAGTTGGTACCGAACAGCCAGGCTTTGCCTTCTGAGGTAAACTCGTACGGACCTTCCTGGAAGGTGACTTTCTGACCGTGCATATAGGATACGCCAGCGTCGATGGAGGCATCCGCGTTGAAGGCGTAGGTCGCACCAGCACTCAACCAGAAGCGGTCCTGATCCGGAATGGAGATGGAACGCTTGTCAGCCGGGACCGGGCTATCGTCAAATGCGATACCGGTACGGAACGTCCAGTTATCGTCCATATAATAGGTAGTACCCAACGCAATACGGTAGGCGTCGTGGAAGCTTTCATCTTTAAAGAACAGCGTCTGACCATTGCTGCCTGTCGCTTTCAGCTCCTGGAACTGGCTCCAGCTGGTGTAAGCGAGGCTATAGTGAATGGCCCATTGTGGTGCCACGCGGTTATAACCGGAGACTTCCCACATTTCTGGCAAATGCAGTGACAGTGAGCCAGGCACGGTCTGACCGGACGTACCCCAAGGGATGGTTGTGCCAGCGCCTGGAACCATACCGTTAACTGGGCTCAGGATGCCGCTTTTGTAATCGCCGTCGAAATCAATTTTAACTTCTGAACGATAGGTCAAACCCCAGCGGTTGTTTTTATCCAGCTCGTAAAGAATACCGGCGTTCCAGCCGTAACCCCATTCGTCGCCTTTGAGGCTGGCAATTTTATTGCTGTTTTTCGGCAGCGCGGCGGTTTGCTCGCCGGAATAACGTTCGATTTTCGCATCAGCGTAGACGGCATTGAAGCCCAGACCAAAGCTCCAGCTATCGTTAAGACGATACGCGCCGCTCAGGTTAAGGTTCAGCGTAGTCAGGTCGGTTTTACCGCCGTATTCGCCCGCCGGGTAGTCACTATTGAATTCAGTCGCCAGACCATAGTTCGAGGTGACGGATGCACCCCAACCAAATTGCTCATTAATCGGCGCAACGAAGTGCAGGTTAGGGACCCACGCGGTTGGCGCGATATTATCCGCTTTCAGGCTCGCACCGGTGAAAGGGGACTTACCTGAAATGTTTACATCAGGGTCGATATAAACCGCACCCGCGGAGAACGTTGGGCGATCAAACATCATGATCAGCGCAGGGTTACGGCTTGCGTTGCCTGCGTCATCGGCAATTGCACCTTCCCCGGAATACGCACGGCCAAGGCCAGAGGAAGAAAATTCGTTTAACTGGAAGCCCGCTGACCAGGCGGACGTTGAGACGATTGCCACTGCGACTGCCAGCGCAGTCTTTTTGAACAGGGTTTTCTGGCTCATGACCATAACCTCATTGAGTTATTTTTATTCAATAATTGTTACATACCGTAACAGGAGCGCGAAGTGTAGGGTCTGAGGTATCACATACAAATCAGACCAGTGGCGAGAGTATAGGTCTGACCAGCTGGAATGTTGCAAGTTTGTTTATTAATATTTTCAAACATGTTTCTCGAAACGGGATCTGGTTGGCAAAATTGTGACCATAGCGATTCATCCGAAAGGGTGATTTTTGTTTTAGATCATTTTTTAGTGTGATATTGGTCACTTATCCTCATTTGCGTCATTAACGGCTGGAGAGAGCCTGCGCCGGGGCGTAAAATATCAGCATCGTGTTTATCTCGCGCGCAGCGCGAATACAGAGGAAATTGAGCTATGAGTAAATGCAGTGCTGATGAAACCCCGGTTTGCTGCTGTATGGATGTTGGCACCATCATGGACAACACCGATTGCACCGCCTCTTACAGCCGTGTGTTCACGAACCGCGCTGAAGCGGAAGAGACGCTGAGTGCGTTAAGCAAGCGTGCGCGTGACGTTGAGTCCGATCCGTGCGAAATCAAATCCACCTTTACCGAAGTGGAAGGCGGCGTGAAGCTGGATATCGACTTTGTGTTTGCCTGTGAAGCAGAAACGCTGATTTTCCAGCTGGGCCTGCGTTAATCCTTAATTGCCCGGCGGCGCTTCGCTTGCACGGGCCTACTATCGCGTAGGCCGGGTAAGGCAACGCCGCCACCCGGCAACAAACCGCACAAATGCCTCTGCCATGCAGGGGCATTTTCTTTTTCTTCTCTGTGTTTTAGCTCGCATTTTTATGCTTCCCTGATTGGCTGAATGTAAAAAAATGGTTAAGACTGTTATCAGGTCAGACCACTTTATATTCATGTAAAATTTTTCACAGGGGAAGGTTATGAGTCAGGCATTACCGCTAATCACCCGACAAGGTGATCGCATTGCCATTGTCAGCGGACTGCGCACGCCGTTTGCACGTCAGGCGACGGCGTTCCACGGTATACCGGCCGTCGATCTGGGGAAAATGGTTGTGGGGGAAATGCTGGCTCGCAGCGAAATTCCACCTGAAGTCATAGAACAGCTGGTCTTCGGCCAGGTCGTCCAGATGCCGGAGGCCCCCAACATTGCCCGTGAAATCGTGCTGGGCACGGGCATGAGTGTGCACACCGATGCCTACAGCGTTAGCCGCGCGTGCGCGACCAGTTTTCAGGCGGTGGCGAACGTGGCGGAAAGCCTGATGGCGGGCACTATCCGTGCCGGAATTGCCGGTGGCGCTGATTCCTCCTCTGTGCTGCCGATTGGGGTAAGCAAAAAGCTGGCGCGTATCCTGGTCGACGCCAACAAGGCCCGCACCACTGGCCAAAAGCTCAAACTTTTTTCGCGCCTGCGCCTGCGCGATCTCATGCCCGTTCCCCCCGCCGTGGCTGAATATTCCACCGGGCTGCGCATGGGCGATACCGCCGAGCAGATGGCAAAAACCTACGGCATCACCCGTGAACAGCAGGACGCCCTGGCGCATCGCTCGCATCAGCTCGCCGCTAAGGCCTGGTCGGAAGGCAAGCTGGCCGACGAGGTAATGACCGCCTACGTTCCCCCTTACCGCGAACCGCTTGCGGAAGATAACAATATTCGCGGCACCTCGACGCTGGCGGATTACGCAAAGCTGCGCCCGGCGTTTGACCGCAAGCACGGTACCGTCACGGCGGCTAACAGTACCCCTCTGACGGACGGAGCCGCCGCCGTGATCCTGATGACGGAATCCCGCGCCAGAGAGTTGGGCATCACACCGCTGGGCTATCTGCGCAGCTATGCGTTCACGGCGATCGACGTCCAGCAGGACATGCTGCTGGGGCCCGCCTGGTCCACGCCGCTGGCGCTGGATCGCGCGGGGATTACGCTCGCTGACTTAACCCTGATCGATATGCATGAAGCCTTCGCCGCACAAACCCTGGCGAACGTGCAGCTGCTGGCCAGCGAGCGCTTTGCCCGGGATGTTCTTGGCCGCGCTCATGCCACCGGGGAAGTGGACCAAAGCAAGTTTAACGTGCTCGGCGGCTCTATCGCCTACGGCCATCCGTTTGCGGCAACGGGCGCGCGTATGATTACCCAAACGTTACATGAACTGCGCCGCCGTGGCGGCGGGTTTGGCCTGGTTACCGCCTGTGCGGCGGGCGGTCTGGGTGCGGCGATGGTTCTGGAGGCGGAATAATGGACATGATTTCAGCATTCAATCTGACGGTTCGCCTCGATAACGTTGCCGTTATCACCATTGACGTGCCTGATGAAAAGATGAATACCCTGAAGGCCGAGTTTGGCGTTCAGGTACGCGCGATGTTAAAGCAGATCCGCGAAAACAAAGCGGTTCGCGGCCTGGTGTTTATCTCGGCCAAGCCGGACAACTTTATTGCCGGGGCGGATATCAACATGATCGCCCGCGCGCAAAGCGCGCAGGAAGCCGAAGATCTGGCGCGTCAGGGGCAGCAGGTGATGGCCGAGATCCACGCGCTGTCGATCCCGGTTGTGGCCGCCATTCACGGTGCCTGTCTGGGCGGCGGCTTAGAGCTGGCGCTGGCCTGCCATAGCCGCATCTGTACCGATGATGCGAAAACCGTACTGGGTCTGCCTGAGGTGCAGTTAGGCCTCCTCCCAGGCTCCGGTGGCACGCAGCGCCTTCCGCGCCTTGTGGGCGTGAGCACGGCGCTGGAGATGATGTTAACCGGCAAGCAGCTGCGCGCGCGCCAGGCGCTGAAGGTCGGGCTTGTTGATGAAGTTGTCCCGCATTCAATACTGCTTGAGGCTGCGGTTGAACGGGCGCTGAAGGGCCGTCAGGCAAGTCGTCCTCTCCCGGTGCGCGAGCGTGTTCTGGCAGGGCCGCTGGGACGTACCCTGTTGTTCAGCATGGCAGGTAAAAAGACCGAACAAAAAACCAAAGGTAACTATCCGGCGGCGAAGCGGATCCTTGACGTCATCGAGATCGGGCTGTCGCAGGGCAGCAGCAGCGGCTACGCCGCAGAGGCCAAAGCCTTTGGCGAGCTGGCGATGACGCCGCAGTCACAGGCGCTGCGAAGCATCTTCTTTGCCAGTACCGAGGTGAAGAAAGATCCGGGAAGCGACGCCGAACCCGCGCCGCTGCATGCAGTTGGCGTACTGGGCGGCGGGCTGATGGGCGGCGGAATCGCCTTTGTGACTGCCAGTAAAGGCAATTTGCCCGTACGTATCAAAGACATTAATCCTAAGGGAATCAACCACGCGCTGCAGTACAGCTGGCAAAACCTTGATCGGAAGGTGAAGCGTCGCCATATCAAAGCCAGCGAGCGCGACAGGACGCTGGCCGCGATCACCGGCACGACCGACTACAGCGGTTTTACTCATCGCGATGTGGTGATAGAAGCCGTATTCGAAGATCTGGCGCTCAAGCAGCAGATGGTGGCCGACGTTGAAGAACATTGCGCGCCGCACACCATTTTTGCCTCGAATACGTCGTCATTACCGATTGGCGATATCGCGGCAAAAGCCGTACGGCCAGAGCGGGTAATTGGCCTGCATTACTTTAGTCCGGTCGAAAAAATGCCGCTGGTAGAGGTTATTCCTCACGCTTCGACCAGCCCGCAGACCGTCGCCACCGTAGTAAAGCTGGCGAAAAAACAGGGCAAAACACCCATCGTGGTGGCGGACAAAGCCGGCTTCTACGTCAACCGTATTTTGGCCCCGTATATCAATGAAGCCCTGCGGCTGCTGACGGAAGGCGAGAAGATTGAACACGTCGATGAGGCGTTGGTAAAGTTTGGCTTCCCCGTCGGCCCAATCCAACTTTTGGATGAGGTAGGAATAGATACCGGCACTAAAATTATACCTGTACTGGAAGCGGCTTATGGCGATCGTTTCAGCCCGCCTGCAAACATTGTTTCTGCAATTTTGAAGGACGATCGCAAAGGCAGAAAAAATGAACGCGGTTTCTATCTTTACTCTGCAAAAGGGCGTAAAAGCAAGAGACAGGTCGACCCTTCGGTTTATGGGCTTATTTCCGTTACCGGACAGGGAAAACTATCAGCGGTACAGTGTGCTGAGCGCTGCGTCATGATGATGCTTAACGAGGCGGCTCGCTGCTTCGGTGAGCAGGCGATCAAAAACGCGCGGGATGGCGACATCGGCGCTGTCTTTGGTATAGGTTTCCCGCCGTTTCTTGGCGGCCCGTTCCGTTACATGGACACTCTCGGAGCGAGTGAAGTGGTTGCGATCCTGCAACGTCTGGCCACGCAGTATGGTTCGCGCTTTACGCCCTGTGACGAATTGTTGCAAATGGCGGAGCGGGGCCAGACATTTTGGTCAGCAAGGGAAACTGTCCTTGTAAGCTGAGGTCAAAGAAGGGTAAATCCCGAGGTGAATGAACCTGTATTGGCGATTTTGTAAACAGAGATTGACTATACTTACGCCATTGAGGTAAAAAACAGCGTTTCATTCACCGAATGGATCAGGCACAATGCCCGGCCATCGGGTTTTCTACCTTTAAGATGTTTATCGCGGGTAGTCAACGCCGGTGATTCTGGTTAACAAAAGCGGTGCAATATGCAAGTTTTTATCATGCGTCACGGCGACGCGGCACTCGATGCCGCCAGTGACTCAGTACGTCCTTTGACCGTCTGTGGCTGTGACGAATCCCGTCAGATGGCTACCTGGCTTAAAGGTCAAAAAGTGGACATTGAACGCGTTCTGGTGAGTCCTTTCCTGCGTGCAGAACAGACGCTGGATGTGGTAGGGGAGTGTATGAACCTGCCATCCGGTGTGGATGTTCTCCCTGAACTCACGCCGTGTGGTGATGTCGGTCTTGTGAGTGCCTATCTACAGGCGCTGTGCAATGAAGGTGTCGCTTCCGCACTGGTTATTTCCCACCTGCCGCTGGTCGGCTATCTGGTATCTGAGCTCTGCCCTGGCGAAACGCCACCGATGTTCACGACCTCCGCCATTGCCAACGTCACCCTCGACGAAACGGGCAAAGGGGTCTTCAACTGGCAAATGAGTCCGTGCAATCTAAAGATGGCTAAAGCTATCTGACGTGACGTGCGATAAGGCGGGGTGCAGCGTGCTTCCCGCCTTCCTGTCAGGGCAGCTCCGGTGGTTGCCACTCCTCAACTTCAATCAACACCAGCAATGCGGCATCTCCGCCGTACTCCTTGGGTGCCTGATGAAAGGCCATCACGTGTGGATGCTGAGCCAGCCACAGCGGCGTTTGTTGCTTGAGAATATGCTTACCGTGGCCGTGCATCACGCAGGCGCAAAACACATGTTCGCGGCGGCAGGCAGCTATCAACGCCCCCAGCTCTTGCTTCGCCTGCATCTGGGTTAACCCGTGCAAATCGAGAAACAGCTCCGGCGAATAATCGCCACGGCGTAATTTTTTCAGCTCAAAGTGGCTGACGTCTTCGCGCACATACTTTACGGCTCCCTGCGTGTTAAGCAGCGGCTGAAATTCATCTGAAAAATAGTGGCTGTTGTCCGCCTGTTCTTGCAGCAGTCGTTTGACCGGCACTTCAGTGATTTTTTTGCGCTGCGGGCGGTGGACGATGGTGTCCTGCCTGATTTGACGCGTCCCGGTCATAAGCTGTCGGAAGAGCGTCTGATCCTCCTCACTGAGCGATGTTTTCTTTTTCATTCTTCTGTCTCATCTCTTATTTCCCCCAGTGTACCTGACTAAACGCATTTTTTAACCTCAAGCGGTACGCGTCATTGCTGATTTATCGCCGTCTTCATGGCAAACTAGCCGCCGAAAATTATGCGAGCGTGCCCTGGAGGAAAGAGTGGATAAAATTTTTGTCGATGAAGCAGTAAACGAGCTGCATACCATACAGGACATGTTGCGCTGGTCGGTTAGCCGCTTCAGCGCTGCCAATATCTGGTACGGCCACGGCACCGATAACCCGTGGGATGAGGCAGTTCAGCTGGTGCTGCCGTCCCTCTACCTGCCGCTGGATATTCCGGAAGACATGCGTACCGCGCGCCTGACCTCCAGCGAGAAGCACCGCATCGTTGAGCGCGTGATCCGCCGCGTGAACGAGCGTATCCCGGTAGCCTACCTGACCAATAAAGCCTGGTTCTGCGGCCACGAGTTCTATGTTGATGAACGCGTGCTGGTGCCGCGCTCGCCGATTGGTGAGCTGATCAACAGCCAGTTCGACGGAATCATTAACCGTCAGCCTCAGCACATCCTTGATATGTGCACCGGCAGCGGCTGCATCGCGATTGCCTGCGCCTATGCCTTCCCTGAGGCGGAAGTGGATGCGGTGGATATCTCCACCGACGCGCTGGCCGTCACCGAACACAATATTGAAGAGCACGGTCTTATCCATCACGTCACGCCAATCCGCTCGGATCTGTTCCGCGACCTGCCAACGCTGCAGTACGATCTGATCGTGACTAACCCGCCGTACGTCGATGCGGAAGACATGTCCGATCTGCCAAACGAATATCGCCACGAGCCGGAGCTGGGCCTGGCGTCGGGTTCCGACGGTCTGAAACTGACCCGCCGTATTCTGGCCTGCGCGCCGGATTACCTGACCGACGACGGTGTTCTGATTTGTGAAGTGGGCAACAGCATGGTACATCTGATAGAGCAGTACCCGGACGTGCCGTTCACCTGGCTTGAGTTTGACAACGGCGGTGACGGCGTCTTTATGCTGACCAAAGCGCAGCTTCTCGACGCGCGCGAATACTTCAGCATCTACAAAGATTAATCCAGCGGGCTTCGGCCCGTTTCACAACGCTCAAACACAAACAACAACATCGGAGCCGTGATGGCAGGAAACAGTATTGGACAATTATTCCGCGTGACCACCTTCGGGGAGTCGCACGGGCTGGCGCTGGGATGTATCGTTGATGGCGTACCGCCAGGCATCGAACTGACCGAAGCTGATTTACAGCACGACCTTGACCGTCGTCGCCCGGGTACCTCTCGCTACACCACGCAGCGTCGCGAGCCGGACCAGGTCAAAATTCTCTCCGGCGTCTTTGAAGGCCGCACCACCGGAACCAGCATTGGTCTGCTGATTGAAAACACCGATCAGCGTTCCCAGGACTACGGCGCCATTAAAGACGTTTTCCGTCCCGGCCATGCCGACTACACCTACGAGCAAAAGTACGGCTTCCGCGACTATCGCGGCGGCGGGCGTTCGTCCGCGCGTGAAACCGCGATGCGCGTGGCGGCAGGGGCGATTGCCAAGAAATACCTGCAGCAGAAATTTGGCATCGTTATCCGCGGCTGCCTGACCCAGATGGGCGATATTCCGCTGGCGATCAAAGACTGGGATCTCGTGGAGCAAAACCCGTTCTTCTGCGCCGACGCCGACAAAATTGACGCGCTGGACGAACTGATGCGCGGTCTGAAAAAAGAGGGTGACTCTATCGGCGCCAAAGTGACCGTGGTGGCTGACGGCGTACCGCCTGGTTGGGGCGAGCCGGTATTCGACCGTCTCGACGCAGACATCGCCCACGCTATGATGAGCATCAACGCGGTGAAGGGCGTGGAGATTGGCGACGGTTTTGACGTGGTTCAGCTTCGCGGCAGCCAGAACCGCGACGAAATTACGGCACAGGGTTTCCAGAGCAATCACGCGGGCGGCATTCTCGGCGGTATCAGCAGCGGGCAGCAGATTATTGCCAATATTGCGCTGAAGCCGACCTCCAGCATTACCGTGCCGGGCCACACGATCAACCGCTCTGGCGACGAAGTTGAGATGATCACTAAAGGACGTCACGATCCGTGCGTGGGGATCCGTGCGGTGCCGATCGCCGAGGCGATGCTGGCGATCGTGCTGATGGATCACTTCCTGCGCCAGCGCGCGCAGAATGCGGATGTGACGACCACCATTCCACGCTGGTAAACATGAAAAAAACCGCAATTGCTCTGCTGGCGCTGCTCGTCAGTGGAGCCAGCCTGGCCGCCACGCCGTGGCAGAAAATCACCCATCCCGTGGCGGGAAGCGCGCAGTCCATCGGCGCGTTCTCGAACGGCTGTATCGTGGGCGCGCAGGCGCTTCCGCTGCAGGCGGATACCTATCAGGTGATGCGCACCGATCAGCGCCGTTACTTCGGCCACCCTGACCTGGTGCTGTTTATTCAGCGCCTGGGGAATCAGGTGCATAACCTGGGGCTGGGCACGATGCTGATTGGCGACATGGGCATGCCTGCCGGCGGCCGCTTCAACGGCGGGCACGCCAGCCACCAGTCAGGACTGGATGTGGATATCTTCCTGCAGCTGCCGAAAGCGCGCTGGAGTTCAGCACAGCTGCTGAAACCGCAGGCGCTGGATCTGGTGGCGCGCGACGGTAAAAACGTGGTGCCGTCGCTCTGGACGCGAGATGTCTCCAGCATGATCAAGCTGGCGGCGGAAGATAACGACGTCACGCGGATTTTCGTGAACCCGGCAATCAAGCAACAGCTCTGCCTGGATGCGGGAACCGATCGCGACTGGCTGCGCAAAGTGCGCCCGTGGTTCCAGCATCGTGCACATATGCACGTTCGTCTGCGCTGCCCGGCCAACAGCCTCGAGTGCGAAGATCAGCCGCTACCGCCGCCAGGCGATGGCTGTGGCGCAGAACTGCAAAGCTGGTTTGAACCGGCTAAGCCCGGAACCTCAAAGCCTGAGAAGAAGACACCGCCTCCGCTGCCGCCTTCCTGCCAGGCGCTACTGGATGAGCATGTACTTTAATGGATAATTTCGTCGATCTGTTTATGGTGTCGCCGTGGATGCTGGCGGCACTGTTTTTTGTTGCGATGTTAGCCGGGTTTATCGATGCGCTGGCGGGTGGGGGCGGTTTGCTGACCGTTCCGGCACTGCTGGCGGTGGGGATGAGCCCTGCCCAGGCGCTCGCCACCAACAAACTTCAGGCCTGCGGCGGATCGCTCTCCGCCTCGCTCTACTTTATTCGGCGAAAAGTGGTCAACCTTGCCGATCAGAAGCTGAATATTCTGATGACCTTCATCGGCTCGACCTCAGGTGCGCTGCTGGTTCAGCACGTGCAGTCTGATATTTTGCGTCAGATCCTGCCGATTCTGGTTATCTGCATTGGCCTCTACTTTTTGCTGATGCCAAAGCTCGGTGAAGAGGACCGCCAGCGTCGCCTGCACGGCCTGCCGTTTGCGCTAATCGCGGGCGGCTGCGTGGGGTTCTACGATGGGTTCTTTGGCCCCGGCGCTGGCTCGTTCTACGCGTTAGCCTTCGTGACGCTGGCAGGCTTTAACCTCGCAAAATCCACCGCCCATGCCAAGGTGCTTAACGCGACCTCGAACGTCGGCGGCCTGCTGCTGTTTATCATCGGTGGCAAGGTCATCTGGGCAACCGGTTTTGTGATGATGGCAGGACAATTTTTAGGCGCGCGCGTGGGCTCGCGTCTGGTATTAAGCAAGGGGCAAACGCTGATCCGCCCGATGATTGTTGTCGTCTCGGCGGTGATGAGCGCGAAACTCCTTTATGACAGCCATGGACAGGAGATCCTCACCTGGTTGGGGATGAACTAATGAACAGTACGCATAACTACGAGCAGCTAATTGAGATTTTCGACGGCTGTTTTGCCGATGATTTTAATACCCGTCTGATTAAAGGCGACGACGAACCGATCTATCTTCCTGCTGATGCCGAGGTTCCGTATAACCGCATCGTGTTCGCGCACGGATTTTATGCCAGCGGGTTACACGAGATTTCGCACTGGTGCATTGCCGGAAAAGCACGCCGCGAGCAGGTGGACTTTGGCTACTGGTACTGCCCGGACGGGCGTGATGCCGCAACACAGGGCCAGTTCGAAGATGTGGAAGTAAAACCCCAGGCGTTCGACTGGCTGTTCTGCGTGGCGGCGGGTTACCCGTTCAACGTTAGCTGTGACAACCTCGAAGGCGACTTCGAGCCAGACCGTATTGTCTTCCAGCGCCGCGTCTACGCGCAGGTGATGGAGTATCTTGAGAAGGGCATCCCGGAACGTCCGGCTCGCTTTATCAAGGCCTTACAGAATTATTACCACACGCCGGAGATCACGGCGGAATGCTTCCCGTGGCCGGAAGATATTTAACAGAGGAAAGAAGATGATCGCAGAATTTGAATCACGCATTCTGGCGTTAATTGATGACATGGTGGAACACGCCAGTGATGATGAGCTGTTCGCCAGCGGTTATCTGCGTGGTCACCTGACGCTCGCGGTAGCCGAGCTGGAAGCCGGTGACGATCACTCTGCTGACGCCGTGCACGCTGAAGTCACTCGCAGCCTGGAAAAAGCGATTCTGGCCGGGGAACTCTCTCCGCGCGACCAGTCTCTGGTGCTGGGCATGTGGGACAATCTGTTCCAGCAGGCGAAAGCGAAGTAAGTGTTTCACCTCCCTCTCCCTGTGGGAGAGGGTTAGGGTGAGGGTACCAGACCGCACCCTACTTAACGCTTTTCCCCTTCAGCAGTTTCCGTACCCACAATCGATTCGGGTTGAGTCCCGCCAGCGTGGTTCTGTCCAGCGGAATCGGCTCGTCGCTCATTTGCGCAGCTAACGCTTCAGCCAGCAGCGGCGCGGAGCACAATCCTCGCGACCCTAACCCACCCAGCATATACAGCTCCGGATAAACCGGCGCGCTCACTGCCGCATCCTGGTTTTCAGCAAGGCCCTTATAAGCTTCAAGCGTCGCCTCGTAGTCCGGCACGTTTCCCGCCATCGGCAGATGGTCACGCGTTGCACAGCGTACGCCGCAGCGTGCCTCACCCGCGCTGACGTCAACGGCCTGCGCCCAGCCAGCCTGTGGGAAGCAGTCAACCAGGCGCTGACGGTTTTGCTGCTGATCTTCCTCGCTGTAGCGCGTATCCGTTTCGCCCCGACGGTAGCTGGCCCCAATGCAGTGGTGCCCGTTGGACGGGTTTTGAGGTGTCAGGTACCCGTCGTAACAGAGCACCTGACGCAGTTTCTCCAGCGCTGGTGCGGTTGGAATATGGCTTACCTGCCCGCCGACCGGATAAACCGGCAGCTTTTCCGTCTGGGCGAACTGGCTGATGCCGTGCCCGTTGGCGAGCACAACGCTGGCGTGCTGCGCCTCGTTACCCTCGGCAAAACGCAGCGTCCACCCGTCAGCCCTGCTGAGAGACTCAAGGTTATGGGCATAGTGAACAGACAGCCCGCGGGATTGCGCAAGGGCAATTGCCGCAGCCGTCAGTTCAGCAGGGCACAGCCAGCCGCCGAGCGGATAGTGAATACCATCGCAGCCGGCGTCGACGCCGGCGGTGTCAGCAACCTGCTGCGCGGTAACCGCATGGGCGATCGCCTCAGGCAGGCCCAGCGACAGCATCTGCGCTATTTTCTGCCGGCTTTTTTCATCCCAGCCGAGCTGCGTCACGCCGCACCAGTCATGGTCAAAATCGACTGGCAGCATGTCATACAGGCGGCGGGCGAAGGTGAACGCGGCCGGGAAAAACTGGAACAGCGCGGGGTCGTGCGCGCTCAGCAGGGGATAGAGTGCACCCTGACGGTTGCCCGATGCGCCCGTCGCCGGTGCGTCATCGGCGCAGTAGAGCGTCACCTGCCAGCCGCGATGCAAAAGTGCGAGCGAGAGCAGGGCGCTGGCAATTCCACCGCCGATGATGGCAACTTCACGAGAGTCGCTGGCGCGGCGGGCATACCAGGGCGCCCGTGCGGGGATAGCCATCTCCTGCTCCATCATCCCGACCAGCATGTCGCGCTTGCGGCCAAAGCCTTTGGTCTTTTTCATGGTGAAGCCCGCCTCCTGCAGCCCGCGGCGGACAAAGCCTGCCGAGGTGAAGGTGGCGAGCGTTGCGCCCGGGCGTGCCAGGCGCGCCATCGCGGCAAAGAGGTGGGGGCTCCACATGTCCGGATTTTTGGCAGGCGCAAAACCGTCGAGGAACCAGGCGTCAACCTTCTGGTTCATCGCGTCGTCGAGTTTATCGGTCAGTTCGTTGATGTCGCCCAGCCACAGGTCCAGCGTCACGCGCCCGCCGTCCAGCAGCAGACGATGGCAGCCGCCAATGGCCGGGGGCCACTGCGCCTGGATCTGTTCTGCCCAGGGGGCAAGTTCAGGCCAGTGCTGATGGGCAAGCTGCAGGTCATGCGCAGTGAGCGGATATTTTTCAAAACTGACGAAATGTAATCTTTGGAGCGTAGCCTCAGGGTGGGCTGCGTGAAACTGGTCAAACGCCTGCCAGAGGGTCAAAAAGTTTAGCCCGGTGCCAAACCCGCTTTCCGCCACCACAAAAAGGCTGCGCGGATGAGTGGGAAAGCGGGTGCTGAGATTATTTCCGTCCAGGAAAACATAACGGGTTTCTTCCAGTCCGTTATCATTAGAAAAATAGACGTCATCAAAATCTCGGGAAACAGGTGTACCCTCAGCGTTGAATTCAAGGTTGGCGGGTTGTATAGCGTTTTGTTTCACGTAAGTTACTCGTCTGACAGGCAGTGGCACGATCTTAGCGATGTGAGTCCAATGGTGCAAATTTCCTCAGAAATTGTCTGATCGGACTTGTTCGGCGTACAAGTGTACGCTATTGTGCGATTCGAAACTTTTTATAGTGCGACTTACAGAGGTATTGAATGAAACGTGCAGTGATTACTGGCCTGGGCATCGTTTCCAGCATCGGTAATAACCAGCAGGAAGTCCTGGCATCTCTGCGTGAAGGACGCTCCGGGATCACTTTCTCTGAAGAGTTTAAAGATTCTGGCATGCGTAGCCACGTATGGGGTAACGTCAAACTGGACACCACCGGTTTGATCGACCGTAAAGTGGTTCGTTTCATGAACGATGCCTCTATCTATGCCTACCTCTCCATGCAGGAAGCTATCGCTGATGCTGGCCTGAGTGAAGAAGTTTATCAGAACAACCCGCGCGTGGGCCTGATTGCCGGTTCCGGCGGTTCGTCTAAAGCGCAGGTATTCGGTGCTGATGCAATGCGCAGCCCGCGCGGCCTGAAAGCGGTTGGTCCGTACGTAGTGACCAAAGCCATGGGCTCAGCGGTTTCCGCTTGTCTGGCGACCCCGTTCAAAATTCACGGCGTGAACTACTCCATCAGCTCTGCATGTGCGACTTCCGCACACTGTATCGGTAACGCGGTAGAGCAAATCCAGCTGGGCAAGCAGGACATCGTGTTTGCTGGCGGCGGCGAAGAGCTGGGCTGGGAAATGGCCTGTGAGTTCGACGCGATGGGCGCACTGTCCACCAAATACAACGAAACGCCAGAAAAAGCGTCCCGTACCTATGATGCGCATCGCGACGGTTTCGTTATCGCGGGCGGCGGCGGTATGGTTGTCGTTGAAGAGCTGGAACACGCTCTGGCACGTGGTGCACACATCTACGCTGAAATCGTTGGCTACGGCGCAACGTCCGACGGCGCTGACATGGTTGCTCCATCCGGCGAAGGCGCGGTGCGCTGCATGAAGATGGCGATGCACGGCGTTGATACGCCAATCGACTACCTGAATTCCCACGGCACCTCTACTCCGGTAGGCGACGTGAAAGAGCTGGGTGCGATCCGCGAAGTGTTTGCTGATAAGAGCCCGGCTATCTCCGCGACCAAAGCGATGACAGGTCACTCTCTGGGTGCCGCTGGCGTGCAGGAAGCGATCTACTCTCTGCTGATGCTGGAAAACGGCTTTATCGCGCCAAGCATCAACATTGATGAGATGGACGAGCAGGCTGCTGGCCTGAACATCGTGACCAAACCAATGGACGCGACGCTGACCACCGTAATGTCTAACAGCTTCGGTTTCGGCGGAACGAACGCCACGCTGGTCATGCGTAAGCTGAAAGCATAAGCGTTTGAATGTATAGTAGAAGGGAGCCTGATGGCTCCCTTTTTTTATGCCTGAACTTGGAGTTATGCATGACGGCCGTAACCTCAGAAAAAAACGCCACGTCCGGAAACACCTCGCTGTTCCGCATCGCTTTTGCGGTATTCCTTACCTATATGACCGTCGGCCTGCCGCTGCCGGTGATCCCGCTGTTTGTGCATCATGAACTGGGCTATGGCAATACCATGGTCGGCATTGCTGTCGGCATTCAGTTTTTAGCTACGGTATTAACCCGCGGCTATGCCGGACGCCTGGCCGATCAGCACGGAGCAAAACGCTCGGCGTTGCAGGGGATGTTTGCCTGCGGGCTGGCGGGCGCCGCATGGCTACTGGCTGCCCTGCTGCCGGTGGAGCCGATGTATAAATTTGCCCTGCTGGTGGTGGGGCGCTTAATCCTCGGTTTCGGTGAGAGCCAGCTGCTGACCGGAACGCTGACCTGGGGAATGGGGCTGGTGGGGCCTGCGCGTTCGGGCAAAGTGATGTCCTGGAACGGAATGGCCATCTACGGCGCGCTGGCGGCTGGCGCGCCGCTGGGCCTGCTGATCCACAGCACGTTTGGCTTTGCGGTGTTGGCCGCTACCACCATGGTGCTGCCGCTGCTGGCATGGGCGTTTAACGGTACGGTGCGAAAAGTGCCGGCCCACAAAGGCGAGCGTCCCTCGTTGTGGAGCGTGGTGGGGCAGATCTGGCAGCCGGGCCTGGGGCTGGCGCTGCAGGGCGTAGGCTTCGCGGTGATAGGGACCTTCGTCTCCCTGTACTTTATGAGCCGCGGCTGGGCGATGGCTGGCTTTACGCTGACCGCGTTTGGCGGTGCGTTTGTACTGATGCGCGTGCTGTTTGGCTGGATGCCGGATCGCTTTGGCGGAGTGAAGGTGGCGGTGGCGTCGCTGGCGATTGAGACCCTCGGTCTGGTATTGCTCTGGCAGGCGCCGACCGCGTCTGTTGCCCTGCTGGGTGCGGCGCTGACCGGCTGCGGCTGTTCGCTGATTTTCCCGGCGCTTGGCGTTGAGGTGGTGAAACGCGTGGCCCCGCAGGTGCGCGGCACCGCGCTAGGCGGATATGCGGCGTTTCAGGATATCTCCTACGGCGTCACCGCGCCGCTGGCGGGCCTGTTGGCCACATCCTTTGGCTATTCGTCAGTATTCCTTGCCGGGGCCGTTTCGGCGGTGGTGGGGATTGTGGTGACGCTGATGGCGTTTCGCAGAGCCTGAGCCGTTGTTGCCGGGTGGCGGCTGCGCCTGACCCGGCCTACGATTCGTGGTTTTGTAGGCCCGGTAAGCGGAGCGCCACCGGGCAAAAGGTCAGGCAACCAGCCAGAAAATCGCCAGCGCAATCATCAGCGCAATGAACATTATTCCCGGACGGGCTGACAGCGTTTTAAAGGTTTCCACGACGGGCGCAAACAGCGGGCTGTAGATGGGCTGAACGTTCCGTGCTTCCGGTATACCGCCCTCCCGTTCGCTGCGGCGAACAAAGATCTGATTCAGAATATCCTGCACCTGCGCGGTGGTCAGCACCGTTTGCGGCGTGGCCTGCCAGGTCTGCTGGGCATAATCCCGAATAGCCTCAAACTCGCGCGGCTCCAGCGGCTGCTTAAGCGCCGCCTGCAGCGTATGCAGCGTTGGGGCGCTCTGGGTACTCAGCGTCTGGCGCGCCTGTAGCCAGGTCACCAGATGCGTAAACTGCTTAGCCGGGATGAGCTCACCGCTCTTCACGCCGGACAGTTCCAGCATTGATTGCCAGATGAGCTTTGTCGGCTCGCCGGTAGCCGCCGCCAGCTTCGTGACCATCTGCTTAAGCGTATTATGTTCTGCAGGCAGCATCGGGCGCTCGGTTGCAGGGCGCTGCTGCGGCTGCGGAATGGAAAGCTGGTTGCTCTGCAGCAGCGTAAGCACCGCTTTCAGCTGGTCCGGCGTAAGCTGGCTCAGGGCGGTATGACCATACTGCTGGCGAATGAAATCACTCACCGCCTGGCGATTATTTCCCTGACCCAACAGTTCGGTCAGCTGCGAGACAGTCTGGCGCGTGGTGTGATTTTGCTGCGCGGCGTTGATGCGCTGGCTCAGGCTTTGCTCGGCGGCGGGAAAGTGGCGCGACTGTAGCGGCGCGTCATTCCTGACCCCTAAATCATGCTTTACTCCTGCCCACACCTCGGCATTCTGCTGCGAGGTTAACGCTATCAGGCGCGTGATCAGGCGCTCCAGCACGGTGCGCTGTTGCGTGGAAAGGGGCTGTTCGCCTGCGACGTTGGGCGCTACGGGGCCATCACCCGGAGGGCGCGGCGGCGTACCTGAGATGGGCTGCATCGTCAAAAATCCTTAAAGTCAAAACTCTGCGTAAACCCGGCATACATATATGCCCGGCGGCGAGATTATGGCACACTTGGCAGGTTTTCTTCCTCTCAAACAGGTACTCAGACGTGAAAATCCTCGTTGACGAAAATATGCCTTATGCCCGCGAGCTGTTTAGCCGCCTGGGCAACGTTAAGGCTGTCCCTGGTCGCCCAATCCCGGTCGCTGAACTGGATGATGCCGACGCCCTGATGGTGCGCTCGGTGACCAAAGTAAATGAGGCGCTGCTCTCTGGCAAAGCGGTTAAGTTTGTCGGGACTGCCACGGCAGGGACCGATCATGTGGACGAACAATGGCTCAAACAGGCGGGAGTCGGCTTTTCTGCCGCGCCGGGCTGTAACGCGATTGCCGTTGTAGAATATGTCTTCTCCTCCCTGCTGATGCTGGCCGAGCGCGACGGGTTTGCGCTGAAGGACCGCACCGTGGGCATTGTCGGCGTGGGTAACGTCGGCGGGCGCCTGCAAAAGCGCCTTGAAGCGTTAGGGATCCGCACGCTTCTGTGCGATCCGCCTCGCAAAGACAACGGCGATGAGGGCGATTTCCACTCGCTGGATGAGCTGGTCGAACAGTGCGACGTGCTGACTTTCCACACGCCACTGTTTAAAGAGGGGCCATATAAGTCGCTGCACCTTGCCGACGAGGCCCTGATCCACCGTCTGAAGGCTGGCACTATTCTGATAAACGCCTGTCGTGGTCCGGTGGTAGATAACGCGGCGCTGCTGAAATGTCTGGATGAAGGCCAGAACCTCAGCGTGGTGCTGGACGTCTGGGAGCCGGAGCCGGATCTGAACGTCTCTCTGCTTGAGAAAGTGGACGTAGCGACCGCGCACATTGCGGGCTATACCCTCGAAGGCAAAGCGCGCGGCACTACCCAGGTCTTTGAAGCGTACAGCGCCTTTATCGGCCATCCGCAGCAGGTCGCTCTGGATACGTTACTGCCTGCGCCTGAATTTGGCCGTATCACCCTTCATGGCCCGCTCGATCAGGCAACGCTGAAAAGGCTTGTGCATTTGGTGTATGATGTGCGCCGCGATGACGCGCTGCTGCGTAAAGTAGCGGGTATTCCGGGTGAGTTTGATAAGCTGCGCAAGAATTACGTCGAGCGCCGCGAGTGGTCTTCCCTGTACGTTATTTGTGACGACGCAACGGCGGCGACGCTGCTGCAGAAACTGGGGTTTAACGCCGTTCACCACCCGGCACGTTAATGTCTTCTTAATGCTCCCTGCCGGATACTCTGGCAGGGACGCTTTTTTATTTCTGGAGTAAACCACCATGTCTGAAGGCTGGAACATTGCCATTTTGGGTGCCACTGGCGCTGTGGGCGAAGCACTGCTTGAAACCCTTGCTGAGCGTCAGTTCCCGGTGGGAGAGATTTACGCCCTGGCACGTACCGAAAGCGCGGGAGAACATCAGCGCTTTAACGGTAAATCCGTTAGGGTGCAGGATGCGGCAGAGTTCGACTGGACCCAGTCGCAGCTGGCCTTTTTTGCTGCGGGTGCGGAAGCGACCGCCACCTACATTGAAGAAGCCACCAACGCGGGCTGTCTGGTGATTGACCTGAGCGGCCTGTTCGCTCTGGAGCCGGACGTGCCGCTGGTGGTGCCGGATGTGAACCCGTTTGTGCTGGCAGATTACCGTAACCGCAACATCATTGCGGTACCCGACAGCCTGACCAGCCAGCTGCTGACCGCGCTGAAGCCGCTGATCGACGACGGTGGCCTGTCGCGCATCACCGTGAACTGCCTGTTGTCCGCGTCCGCGCACGGTAAAAAAGCCGTTGACGCCCTGGCGGGGCAGAGTGCGAAGCTGCTGAACGGCATCCCGATTGATGAAGATGATTTCTTCGGTCGTCAGCTGGCGTTCAACATGCTGCCGCTGCTGCCCGATCGCGAAGGTTCCGTGCGTGAAGAGCGCCGCATCGTCGATGAAACCCGCAAAATTCTGCAGGATGAAGGTCTGATGATCTCCGCCAGCTGCGTGCAGTCGCCTGTTTTCTACGGCCACGCGCAGATGGTGGGCTTTGAAGCGATGCGTCCGCTGGCGGCAGAAGAGGCGCGTGATGCGTTTGGCCGCGGCGAGGACATCGTGCTGTCAGAAGAGCGCGAGTTCCCGACGCAGGTGGGCGACGCCAGCGGTAGCGCGCATCTCTCCGTCGGCTGCGTGCGTAATGACTACGGTATGCCGGAGCAGGTTCAGTTCTGGTCGGTTGCCGATAACGTGCGCTTTGGCGGCGCGCTGATGGCGGTCAAGATCGCAGAAAAACTGGTGCAGGAGTACCTGTACTGATGTCAGACGTGGAACAAAAGCCAGTGCATAGAATTGCCCTCGGGATTGAGTACGACGGCAGCAAATACTATGGCTGGCAGCGTCAGAATGAGGTGCGTAGCGTCCAGGAGAAGCTGGAGAAAGCGCTGTCTCAGGTGGCAAACGAGCCGATTAACGTCCTTTGCGCAGGCCGTACCGACGCCGGTGTTCATGGAACAGGGCAGGTGGTTCACTTTGAAACCACCGCGGTGCGTAAAGACGCCGCGTGGACGCTGGGTGTAAATGCGAATTTACCTGGTGACATTGCGGTGCGTTGGGTGAAAGCTGTGCCGGATGATTTTCATGCCCGCTTCAGCGCCACCGCGCGACGCTACCGCTACGTCATCTATAACCAGCGCCTGCGTCCGGCGGTGTTAGGCCAGGGCGTGACGCATTTTTATGAACCCCTGGATGCAGAACGCATGCATCGAGCGGCGCAGTATTTGTTAGGCGAAAATGATTTCACGTCGTTCCGTGCGGTGCAGTGTCAGTCCCGCACGCCGTGGCGTAACGTCATGCACATTAACGTCAGTCGTTTTGGCGCGTATGTGGTGGTCGATATCAAAGCGAATGCCTTTGTACATCATATGGTGCGGAATATTGTAGGCAGCCTGATGGAAGTGGGCGCCGGACACCAGCCGGAGAGCTGGATTGCAGAACTGCTGGCAGCGAAGGACAGAACGCTTGCGGCAGCAACGGCGAAAGCGGAAGGGCTGTATCTGGTCGCGGTAGATTATCCGGATCGGTTTGACCTGCCAAAACCGCCAATGGGCCCGCTGTTTTTAGCGGACTAAACAAAGGTGCAATTAAGGTTTAGACAATATGGACGTAATACGTTTTCTGATTGATTTTATTTTGCATATTGATGTTCACCTGGCCGAGCTGGTCGCGCAGTATGGCGTCTGGGTGTATGCCATTCTGTTCCTCATTCTGTTCTGTGAAACCGGTCTGGTAGTGACCCCGTTCCTGCCGGGGGATTCGCTGCTGTTTGTGGCGGGCGCATTATCTGCGCTGCCGACCAATGACCTGAATGTGCATTTAATGGTGGTATTAATGATTATCGCCGCGATTATTGGCGATGCGGTCAATTATACGATCGGGCGAGTGTTCGGTGAGCGGCTGTTCAGTAATCCGAATTCTAAAATTTTCCGCCGCAGCTATTTAGATAAAACGCATGCGTTTTACGAGCGCCACGGCGGTAAGACCATTATCCTTGCGCGCTTTGTGCCCATTGTTCGCACCTTTGCTCCGTTTGTGGCGGGAATGGGACATATGTCCTATCGTCATTTTGCGATGTATAACGTCGTCGGCGCGCTGCTGTGGGTACTGCTGTTTACCTACGCGGGCTACCTGTTTGGCGATCTGCCCGTAGTTCAGGAAAACCTTAAGTTGCTGATTGTAGCGATTATTGTGCTTTCCGTTCTGCCTGGCGTTATTGAAATTATTCGCCATAGACGTGCGGCAGCAAAACAAGCGAAGTAAATGCACTCTGGCGGTTCGACCACTTTTTTATCCAAAGTTTCGGGCTGTTATGTTTTAATGTGCAACATTCATGGTCTGTTGGAGGCAAAAATGGCATTATTCGCCTCTTACAGCAAAACTGGCATACGACCAGGTTCAGGCAGAAAGGTTATCAATGAGCTGGATTGAACGAATTAAAAGCAACATTACCCCAACGCGTAAAGCGAGCATTCCTGAAGGGGTATGGACGAAGTGTGATAGCTGCGGCCAGGTTCTGTATCGCGCAGAGCTGGAACGCAATCTTGAAGTGTGTCCAAAATGTGACCACCACATGCGTATGTCGGCGCGCAACCGCCTGCATAGCCTGCTGGACGAAGGCTCTCTGGTAGAGCTGGGTAGCGAACTTGAGCCAAAAGACGTGCTGAAGTTCCGCGATTCCAAAAAATACAAAGATCGTCTGGCCTCTGCTCAGAAAGAGACCGGCGAGAAAGACGCGCTGATCGTCATGAAGGGCACCCTGCACGAGATGCCGGTTGTTGCCGCAGCCTTCGAGTTCGCTTTCATGGGCGGCTCTATGGGTTCTGTGGTCGGCGCGCGTTTCGTGCGTGCCGTTGAGCAGGCGCTGGAAGACAACTGCCCGCTGATCTGCTTCTCCGCCTCTGGTGGTGCACGTATGCAGGAAGCGCTGATGTCCCTGATGCAGATGGCGAAAACCTCTGCTGCGCTGGCGAAAATGCAGGAACGCGGTCTGCCGTACATCTCCGTGCTGACCGACCCAACCATGGGCGGCGTTTCCGCGAGCTTCGCAATGCTGGGCGACCTGAACATTGCTGAACCAAAAGCGCTGATCGGCTTTGCCGGCCCGCGCGTTATCGAACAGACCGTACGTGAAAAGCTGCCGCCGGGCTTCCAGCGCAGTGAGTTCCTCATCGAGAAAGGCGCTATCGACATGATCGTTCGCCGCCCGGAAATGCGCCTGAAACTGGCAAGCGTCCTGGCGAAGCTGATGAATCTGCCGGCGCCTAACCCGGATGAGCCGCGCGAAGGCGTGGTCGTACCGGATCAGGAACCCGAGGCCTGATAACTGAAAAGGGCAGGGCCGGTTGGCGCTGCCCTTTTGCTTTCTAAACTGTTAAAGACAACCGGGCATCATGGAAAATAAAAGCATTCCTCAAGCCACGTCGCCCCTGGCCGCGTGGCTTTCTTATCTGGAAAACCTGCACAGTAAAACCATCGATATGGGGCTTGAGCGCGTAAGCCAGGTTGCCGCGCGTCTCGATGTTCTAAAGCCCGCACCGTTTGTGTTTACCGTCGCCGGAACGAACGGTAAAGGCACCACCTGCCGCACGCTGGAATCGGTGCTGATGGCGGCGGGCTATAAGGTTGGTGTTTACAGCTCTCCCCACCTCGTGCGCTATACCGAGCGCGTGCGCGTGCAGAATACCGAGTTGTCGGAGTCGGCCCATACGGCGTCGTTCGCCGCTATCGAAGCCGCGCGCGGCGAGACCTCATTAACCTATTTTGAATACGGTACGCTTTCCGCGCTGTGGCTGTTTAAGCAGGCGCAGCTGGACGTGGTGATTCTTGAAGTGGGCCTGGGCGGGCGGCTTGATGCCACCAACATGGTCGATGCCGACGTCTCTGTTGTCACCAGTATTGCGCTCGATCACACGGACTGGCTGGGGCCAGACCGTGAAAGCATTGGGCGCGAGAAGGCCGGTATTTTCCGCGCAGGTAAGCCTGCGGTCGTCGGTGAGCCCGATATGCCGCACACTATTGCGGACGTAGCCAATGAAAAGGGCGCCCGGCTGCTGCGTCGCGGCGTTGACTGGCAGTATGAGGTACAGGATAACAGCTGGCGTTTCAGCGATGCGCAGGGCGCGCTGGATAACCTGCCGCTGCCGCAGGTTCCACAGCCTAACGCCGCAACCGCGCTGGCGGCACTGCGCGTCAGCGGGTTGAAGGTGAGCGAACAGGCGATCCGCGACGGTATTCAGAACGCTATCCTCCCCGGGCGTTTTCAGATTGTCAGCGAATCACCGCGTCTGATTCTGGATGTGGCGCACAACCCTCATGCGGCGGCGTATCTCGCAGGACGTCTCAAATCGTTACCAAAAACCGGGCGCGTGCTGGCGGTTATCGGTATGCTTCATGATAAAGATATCGGCGGCACGCTGGCCTGCATGGAGACTGTGGTCGATAGCTGGTATTGTGCTCCTCTGGAAGGGCCACGCGGCGCCACTGCTGAACAGTTGATGGAACATCTCGGCAAGGGCGAAATCTACGGCAGCGTGGCGCAGGCCTGGCATGCCGCGATGGCGGAGGCTAAACCAGAAGATACCGTGCTGGTGTGTGGGTCGTTCCACACCGTGGCACATGTCATGGAAGTGATGGACGCGGGGAGAACCGGTGGCGAGTAAGTTTCAGAACCGTTTAACAGGAACTATTGTGCTGGTCGCACTCGGGGTGATTATCCTCCCGGGGCTGCTCGACGGGCAGAAGAAGCATTATCAGGATGAGTTTGCAGCCATTCCATTAGTCCCGAAAGCGGGCGATCGTGATGAGCCGGATATGCTGCCAGCCGCAACGCAGGCGTTGCCCGCTCAGCCGCCGGAAGGCGCAGCTGAAGAGGTGCGTGCAGGGGATGCTGCCGCCCCGTCGCTCGATCCGTCGCGTCTGGCGGCGAACAGTAACATCGAGATTGATCCGGTGCCGGTAGAGCAGCCTAAGCCTGTTGAAAAACCGAAACCGGTGGAGAAGCCGCAGCCGAAACCGCAGCGGGATAAAGCGGCCGAGCAGCTGGCTGCTGCCTCAGAAACGCCACCGCCGGCAAAACAGGACGCGGCGCCGACCGGAAAAGCCTACGTTGTTCAGCTCGGTGCGTTGAAAAATGCCGATAAAGTTAACGAGGTGGTGAGTAAACTGCGCGGTGCGGGATACCGTGTTTACACTTCACCGACCACGCCGGTGCAGGGTAAAATCACCCGCATTCTCGTGGGTCCTGATGCTTCGAAAGATAAGCTGAAGGGATCGTTGGGCGAGCTGAAGCAGATCTCCGGTCTGAGCGGCGTGGTGATGAACTACAGCGCGAACTGATAAGATCTTCCCCCCTCACCCTAACCCTCTCCCCAAAGGGACGAGGGGATGGTTTGCTCCCTCTCCCTTGAGGGAGAGGGCCGGGGTGAGGGGGAGTAGACGTTCAAAGAGACGTCAAAAGGACGGGGCGTTGAGCATTTTTTCAGCGCCTTTTTTATTTACGCGCGGGAAGGAAATCCCTACGCAAACGTTTTCTTTTTCTGTTAGAATTCGCCCCGAACTGGATGACAGGGCGTTTAATCGTGGGACACATATGGTCTGGATTGATTACGCCATCATTGCGGTGATTGGTTTTTCCTGTCTGGTTAGCCTGATCCGTGGCTTTGTTCGTGAAGCGTTATCGCTGGTAACCTGGGGTTGTGCTTTCTTTGTTGCCAGTCATTACTACACTTACCTGTCTGTCTGGTTCACGGGCTTTGAAGATGAACTGGTCCGAAACGGAATCGCCATCGCGGTGCTGTTTATCGCGACGCTGATTGTCGGCGCTATCGTTAATTTCGTGATAGGTCAGCTGGTCGAGAAAACCGGTCTGTCAGGAACGGACAGGGTGCTCGGGATCTGTTTCGGCGCGTTGCGAGGCGTGCTCATTGTGGCCGCGATACTGTTCTTCCTGGATACCTTCACCGGGTTCTCGAAAAGCGAAGACTGGCAGAAATCGCAGCTCATTCCAGAGTTCAGCTTCATCATCAGATGGTTCTTTGACTATCTGCAAAGCTCGTCGAGTTTCTTGCCCAGGGCATAAACCCTGAGATGTGGCTTAACGAGGAAAAGACGAATGTGCGGTATTGTCGGTATCGCCGGTTTCATGCCGGTTAACCAGTCTATTTATGACGCATTATCGGTGCTTCAGCACCGTGGACAGGACGCTGCGGGCATCATCACCATTGATGCACACAACTGCTTCCGTTTACGTAAAGCAAACGGCCTGGTAAACGATGTGTTTGAAGCCCGCCATATGCAGCGCCTGCAGGGTAATATGGGGATTGGTCACGTTCGTTATCCTACCGCTGGCAGCTCCAGCGCCTCTGAGGCTCAGCCTTTCTACGTCAACTCTCCTTATGGCATCACGCTTGCCCACAATGGCAACCTGACCAACGCTCATGAGCTGCGTAAAAAGCTGTTTGAAGAGAAACGTCGCCACATTAACACCACCTCTGATTCAGAAATCCTGCTCAATATTTTTGCCAGCGAGCTGGATAACTTCCGTCACTACCCGCTGGAAGCTGATAACATTTTTGCCGCCGTTGCCGCGACTAACCGCCTGATCCGCGGCGCGTACGCCTGTGTTGCAATGATTATCGGCCACGGCATGGTCGCCTTCCGCGATCCAAACGGTATCCGTCCTCTGGTGCTCGGCAAGCGTGACCTGGGCGATGGCCGTACCGAGTATATGGTCGCCTCCGAAAGCGTGGCGCTGGATACGCTGGGCTTTGAGTTCCTGCGCGACGTCGCGCCGGGTGAAGCGGTCTACATCACCGAGAAGGGCCAGCTGTTTACCCGCCAGTGTGCAGACAACCCGGTCAGCAACCCGTGCCTGTTCGAATACGTTTACTTCGCCCGTCCGGATTCGTTCATCGACAAAATCTCCGTGTACAGCGCGCGCGTGAACATGGGGACGAAGCTGGGCGAGAAAATTGCCCGCGAGTGGGACGACCTGGACATCGACGTGGTGATCCCAATCCCGGAAACGTCCTGCGATATCGCGCTGGAAATCGCCCGTATTCTGGATAAACCGTACCGTCAGGGCTTCGTGAAGAACCGCTACGTTGGCCGCACCTTTATCATGCCGGGCCAGCAGCTGCGCCGTAAGTCCGTGCGCCGCAAACTGAACGCCAACCGCGCAGAGTTCCGCGACAAGAACGTCCTGCTGGTGGATGACTCCATCGTACGTGGCACCACCTCTGAGCAAATTATCGAGATGGCGCGCGAAGCCGGTGCGAAGAAAGTGTATCTGGCCTCAGCGGCACCTGAAATCCGCTTCCCGAACGTGTACGGCATCGATATGCCTACCGCGACGGAGCTGATTGCTCACGGTCGTGAAGTGGACGAGATTCGCCAGATCATCGGCGCCGATGGCCTGATTTTCCAGGATCTGAACGATCTGATCGACGCGGTACGCGCCGAGAACCCGGACATTCAGCAGTTCGAGTGTTCAGTGTTCAACGGTGTGTATGTCACTAAAGACGTTGACCAGCAGTATCTCGACTACCTGGATTCGCTGCGTAACGACGACGCAAAAGCCGTCCAGTTACAGAACGATCTCGAAAGCTTAGAGATGCACAACGAAGGTTGATGCTTCTGCAGGTGAGGGCAACCGCCCTCACTTGCAACTCCCCCTAAAATCCTGCACAGTCAGCCCTGAAATCAGCCAGGGCGAATATCATGAAACGACTTATTGTTGGGCTTAGCGGTGCCAGTGGCGCCATTTACGGCGTGCGCCTGCTGCAGGTGCTACGCGACGTAACAGAGGTTGAAACCCATCTGGTGATGAGCCAGGCGGCGCGTCAGACCCTCTCGCTTGAAACCGATTACGCCCTGCGTGACGTTCAGTCTCTGGCGGATGTGGTACACGACGCGCGTGATATCGCAGCCAGTATCTCATCAGGCTCGTTTAAAACGGCGGGCATGGTTATCCTGCCCTGTTCAATTAAAACGCTCTCCGGCATTGTGAACAGCTATACGGACACGCTGGTGACGCGTGCGGCTGACGTGGTGCTGAAAGAGCGCCGTCCGCTGGTACTCTGCGTGCGGGAAACGCCGCTGCATCTGGGGCATCTGCGTCTCATGACGCAGGCGGCTGAACTTGGGGCTGTCATCATGCCGCCGGTCCCGGCGTTCTACCATCGCCCGCAAACGCTGGATGACATCATTAACCAGACCGTTAACCGCGTGCTTGACCAGTTTGATATTGAACTGCCCGACGATCTGTTCACCCGCTGGCAGGGCGCGTAAAGTTGTGCACCCGCAAGGTGCATGAAAAGGCAACTTGCCCTGTTTCAGGGCAAAACTGCAACCGCGATCATATCCTCGACATTTAATTCCTTTTTTCCCTTTTTCTCTTTCCGGTTCGTTCGGCAGACCTGCTATCTTTCCTCATTAAGGCAATATCGCAACGTTTTATTAACATATTTAACGTCGAATTTTTGACCAGACGGCAATGTGGCATAAGACCTGCAAGAGAAGCCTGCTATACAACACACAACACAATACATAATAAAATCACGGTACTTGAGGGTAAATGTATGAAGAAGACGGTTCTGGCTCTGTCTTTGCTCGTGGGGTTAAGTGCAGCAGCAGGTAGCTACGCGGCACTGCCACAAACGGTACGTATCGGTACAGACGCAACCTATGCGCCATTCTCATCCAAGGATGCGAAAGGCGAGTTCGTTGGTTTTGATATCGATCTGGGAAATGAGATGTGCAAACGCATGGAGGTGAAATGCACATGGGTGGGCAGCGACTTCGACGCGCTGATCCCGTCGCTGAAAGCCAAGAAAATTGACGCCATTATCTCCTCCCTCTCCATCACCGAAAAACGTCAGCAGGAGATTGCCTTCTCCGACAAACTCTACGCAGCGGATTCCCGTCTGATTGCCGCAAAAGGCTCTCCGATTCAGCCGACCATTGACTCGCTGAAAGGCAAGCATGTTGGCGTGCTTCAGGGGTCTACCCAGGAAGGCTTTGCAAACGCCAACTGGCGTGAGAAGGGCGTAGACGTGGTGGCCTACCAGAACCAGGATCTGATTTACTCTGACCTGGCCGCAGGCCGTCTCGATGCGGCGTTCCAGGATGAAGTCGCCGCGAGCGAAGGCTTCCTGAAGCAGCCGGCAGGCAAAGAGTTTGCTTTTGCTGGCCCGTCTGTCAAAGACAAAAAATACTTTGGTGATGGCACAGGTATCGGCCTGCGCAAGGACGATACCGAGCTGAAAGCCGCCTTCGACAAAGCGTTTACCGAGCTGCGTAAAGACGGTACCTACGACAAACTGGCGAAGAAATACTTCGATTTCAACGTCTACGGTGACTAATGCGTAACGGAGATGCACTGCCATGGTGCATCTCTGGCGCGCATGATCCAATATGGTGCAAAGCGTGCACCGTATTGGATCGCTGTGTGCATACTTAAGCATTTTAAATGCAAAAATTCCCGCATCTCAGCCATTATTCTTTGCCTGAAAGCGTGAATTAATGGCACATTAACAGCACCCCGTCGTCGTAAAACGCGTATGAAGACAGTTTGTTGAGGATAGATATGAAAAAGCTAGCATTGTCACTTTCACTGGTACTGGCACTTTCCAGCGCCACCGCGGCATTCGCTGCCATTCCGCAAAAAATTCGTATTGGTACTGACCCAACCTATGCTCCGTTCGAATCGAAGAATGCGAAGGGTGAACTGGTTGGTTTTGACATTGATATTGCCAATGAGCTGTGCAAACGCATCAAAGCGCAATGTACCTACGTTGAGAACCCGCTGGATGCGCTGATCCCATCGCTGAAAGCAAAAAAAATCGACGTGATCATGTCCTCCCTTTCCATCACTGAAAAACGCCAGCAGGAAATTGCGTTCACCGACAAACTCTACGCGGCAGATTCGCGTCTGGTGGTGGCAAACGCCTCTGACATCCAGCCGACGCTGGAATCCCTGAAAGGCAAACGCGTGGGCGTGCTGCAGGGCACTACCCAGGAAACCTACGGCAATGAACACTGGGCACCGAAAGGGATTGAAATCGTCTCTTATCAGGGCCAGGAAAATATCTACGCTGACCTGACGGCGGGCCGTATTGATGCCGCTTTCCAGGATGAAGTCGCCGCAAGCGAAGGCTTCCTTAAGCAGCCTGTCGGTAAAGATTACAAGTTCGGCGGTCCGTCCATTAAAGACGAGAAGCTCTTTGGCGTAGGTACCGGTATGGGTCTGCGTAAAGAAGACAACGAACTGCGCGAAGCGCTGAATAAAGCCTTTGCCGAAATGCGTGCAGACGGCACCTACGACAAGCTGGCGAAAAAATACTTCGATTTTAATGTTTACGGCGGCTAATCGCCCCGGCAAATAACGTGCGGCCCCTCCCGCTGCGGGAGGGGAATAGACACGGTTCCACCACTCACGACACGACAGGGCACGCGGTATGCTGTACGGATTTTCTGGCGTTATTCTACAAGGCGCGCTTGTCACCCTTGAGTTGGCTATCAGCTCCGTGGTCCTTGCGGTGCTGATAGGCCTGGCGGGCGCGGGCGCGAAGCTGTCGGCAAATAAACCGCTGGCGATAATTTTTGAAGGCTACACCACGCTGATTCGCGGCGTCCCGGATCTGGTGCTGATGCTGCTGATTTTTTACGGTCTGCAAATTGCGCTCAACAGCGTGACGGATGCCGTCGGTATGGATCAAATTGATATCGACCCGATGGTGGCCGGTATTATTACCCTCGGTTTTATCTACGGCGCGTATTTCACGGAAACCTTCCGCGGCGCCTATATCGCGGTGCCGAGAGGGCATATTGAAGCGGCGACCGCATTCGGTTTTACCTCCTCACAAACGTTTCGTCGGATCATGTTCCCGGCCATGATGCGCTACGCGCTTCCGGGCATCGGTAACAACTGGCAGGTTATCCTCAAGGCAACGGCGCTGGTTTCTTTGCTTGGTCTGGAGGACGTCGTGAAAGCGACGCAGCTGGCGGGCAAGAGTACCTGGGAGCCCTTCTACTTTGCGGTAGTCTGTGGCGTGATCTATCTGGTGTTTACGACGGTTTCCAATGGTGTGCTGCTTCTGCTCGAACGTCGCTACTCCGTGGGTGTGAAGAGGGCTGACCTGTGATTGAGATTATTCAGGAGTACTGGAAATCGCTGCTGTGGACGGATGGCTACCGCTTCACTGGCGTGGCCATAACGCTGTGGCTGCTGATTTCTTCCGTCGTGATGGGCGGTATTCTGGCCGTGTTTCTCGCCATTGGCCGCGTGTCGAACAACAAGTATATTCGCTTCCCGATCTGGCTATTCACCTACGTGTTCCGCGGTACGCCGCTGTACGTGCAGCTGCTGGTGTTCTACTCGGGGATGTACACGCTGGAGATTGTGAAAGGCACCGAGATGCTGAACGCCTTCTTCCGCAGCGGACTGAACTGTACGGTGCTGGCGCTCACGCTCAACACCTGCGCCTACACCACCGAGATTTTTGCAGGCGCCATCCGCTCCGTACCTTACGGTGAGATTGAAGCGGCGCGCGCCTACGGTTTCTCATCGGTGAAGCTTTATCGCTGCATTATTCTGCCCTCGGCGCTGCGCATCGCGCTGCCGGCCTACAGTAACGAAGTGATTTTGATGCTGCACTCCACCGCGCTGGCCTTTACGGCGACGGTGCCGGACCTGTTGAAGATTGCGCGAGACATCAACTCTGCAACTTACCAGCCGTTTACCGCGTTTGGCATTGCGGCGGTGCTCTATTTAATTATTTCCTACGTCCTGATTAGCCTGTTCCGCAAGGCTGAAAAACGCTGGTTGCAGCATATAAAACCTTCGACGCACTGAGAAAGATGATGGCTGAGAACAAATTAAACGTAATTGATTTGCACAAACGCTACGGCGAACATGAAGTGCTGAAAGGGGTGTCCCTGCAGGCGAACGCGGGCGACGTAATCAGTATTATCGGCTCATCCGGCTCGGGTAAAAGTACCTTCCTGCGCTGCATCAACTTCCTCGAAAAACCGAGCGAAGGCTCGATTGTCGTGAGCGGGCAGAACATCAATCTGGTACGTGATAAAGACGGCCAGCTGAAGGTGGCGGATAAAAATCAGCTGCGTCTGCTGCGTACGCGCCTGACGATGGTCTTCCAGCACTTCAACCTCTGGAGCCACATGACGGTGCTGGAGAACGTGATGGAAGCGCCGGTTCAGGTGCTGGGCCTGAGCAAGCAGGAAGCCCGCGAGCGCGCGGTGAAATACCTTGCCAAAGTGGGTATCGACGAGCGCCAGCAGATGAAATATCCGGTGCACCTCTCAGGTGGTCAGCAGCAGCGTGTTTCAATCGCTCGCGCGCTGGCGATGGAGCCGGAAGTGCTGCTGTTCGACGAACCGACGTCTGCGCTCGATCCAGAGCTCGTCGGCGAAGTGCTTCGCATCATGCAGAAGCTGGCCGAAGAGGGCAAAACGATGGTGGTGGTGACGCACGAGATGGGCTTCGCCCGTAACGTCTCGAACCACGTGATTTTCCTGCATCAGGGGAAAATTGAGGAGCAAGGACACCCGGATGAGGTGTTAGCAAACCCGCAAAGCCCGCGCCTGCAGCAGTTCCTGAAGGGCTCGTTGAAGTAGTTTATTGCCCGGTGGCGCTGCGCTTACCGGACCTACGGGCTGGGTGTTCTCCCTCTCCCTGTGGGAGAGGGTTGGGGTGAGGGCATCAGGCCGCAGTGCAGCCCAATCGCCCGGTGGCGCTTCGCTTACCGGGCCTACGGGCTGGGTGTTCTCCCTCTCCCTGTGGGAGAGGGTTGGGGTGAGGGCATCAGGCCGCAGTGCAGCCCAATCGCCCGGTGGCGCTTCGCTTACCGGGCCTACAAAACCCGTAGGCCGGGCAAACGTAGTGCCGCCCGGCATTCAGGCCGCACCGCACTCCAGCCGATACGCCCAGTCGTCATAGCGCACGCCGTCAATCTCATACGCCTTCTCCAGCATCTGCGTGCGCACAAACCCGGCTTTCTCCAGCACGCGCACCGACCCGCCGTTATCCGCCAGCACGTATGCGTTAATGGCCTTCACGCCCGTCTGGTTGAACGCGTACTCGCACACTGCCTGCAGCGCCTCGCTTGCAATGCCTTTTCCCTGTGCGGCAGGTACGACCGTGTAGCCAATATCCGCCTCTTCACGGTTCTCGGGGCTGATTTGCAGGCCAATATCGCCCAGCGGGGTATCGTCATCCCGGAAGCGGATCACGAATACATGCTCCGCCATCAGGCGTGCGGCAAACACGCGTCGGGTCTCTTTTTCCGGCGCGATAGCGGCCATGTAGCGCATGATGTCGCGGTCTTCACGCAGCGTGCGAAAAAACGCCCAGTCAGAGGGTTCGAAAGGAGTAAGGTGGAGCCGGGGTGTCGTGATGGTTGCCATTGTTACGCCATATCATCGGAACATGGCGTATGACTGTAGCATATTCACCGCACTACATCCCCCAGCGCCTCTTCCAGGTCATACCACCGAAACGCAAAACCTGAAGCTTCTAATCTTTTCGGCAGCGCGCGCTGTCCGCCCAGCACCAGCACCGATGATTCCCCCATCAACAGGCGAATTGCCGCGGCAGGCACCCGCAGCACCGCCGGGCGATGGAGGGCATGTCCCAACGCATGGGCGAACTGCTCATTACGCACCGGATACGGCGACACCATATTAAACGGTCCGCGCAGGTCGTTATCCAGCAGCCAGAGAATGCCGTTCACCATATCGTCGATATGGATCCAGGCCAGATACTGACGCCCGCTGCCGATCGGCCCGCCAAGCCCCAGCTTAAAGGGGGGAAGCATTTTTCCCAGAATGCCGCCTTTCGGCGCAAGCACCACGCCGGTACGCAGCAGGCAGACGCGGGTATTATCGCTCTGCGCGGCGCTGGCGATACGTTCCCACTGGGCGCAGAGCTTATGGGTGAATTCGTTGTGCGGCGGCTCCTCTTCGGTGACCACCACTTCGCCGAGATCGCCGTAATAGCCGGACGCAGAACCCGAAATCAGCACCGACGGCGGCGTCTGGTTGTTGCGGATCAGCTCGACCAGCTTTTCGGTGATAGTCCAGCGGCTGCTGCACAGCCGCTGTTTTTGCTCCTCGGTCCAGCGCTTGTCGGCGATGGGCTCGCCCGCGAGGTTAATGACGGCGTCAAAACCGTCCAGATTCTGCTTTTCAGCCAGACCTTTCCAGATGTCGATACCCGTTCCCAGCACCTGACGCGCTTTCTCAGGGCTGCGTGTGACCACGGTGACGTCATGATGCAACGCCTGCAGGCGGGGAATGAGATGGCGACCAATCAGGCCCGTACCACCGGTCAGCAGAATCTTCATAAAACCTCCAGGTTTACGCCTGGCGCTGCCAGCTTAACGTCATGGAGACGGAGTCGGCGTAACGCAGGGCGTGAAGTTTATCGATCTCTACTTCAGCATAAGTGACCCAGTGATGTTCGCGTGCGATGTCGAGCACATCCTGAGTTAATTTTTCCAGCAGGAAGAAACGGTTGTTTTCAACGTACTGGATGATGCTTTTGGTAATGGTGCGGTAGTTCAGCGCGTCATTAATATCTTCACTGGCGCGCGCCTTGTCTGCCGGGTAGTGAATCGTCACGTTGACAACGATATCCTGTCGGTTTGCGATCTCTTCCTCTTTGATACCGATGAACGTGCGTAAGCGTAAGTTTTTTATTCGAATAATAGCGTCGTGCTGCGACATTGCAGGTGTTCTCCGTGTCAGTATTTACTCACCATAATACATGAGAGCGATGCCTGTACCCAACGGGGTGCAGGCTCAAATCTGATGGATTTTTTGCAGGGCGCGTTCGGTAGCCGGGCGATTGCGAATACGTTCAAACCAGTTATTCACGGCGGGATAAGACGCCAGGTCGATCCGGTGTTTTTCATGCGTATTTACCCACGGCCAGCAGGCAATATCAGCAATGCTGTAGCTATCGCCTCCCAGCCACGGCGTTTTCTCCAGCCGGCGGTTCAATACGTCATATAACCGCTGGGTTTCAACCTGATAGCGCTCGATAGCGTAGGGTATCGGCTGCGGCGCGTAGGCGGTGAAGTGATGGTTCTGTCCCAGCATGGGCCCCAGACCGCTCGACTGCCAGAAAAGCCACTGCAGCGTATGGTGGCGCTCACGCAGCTCCCCGCTCAGCAGCTTGCCGGTTTTTTCCGCCAGGTAGAGCAAAATTTCGCCGGATTCAAACAGGCTTAGCGGCTTGCCGCCGTCGGCGGGCAGGTTATCGATAATGGCAGGAATTTTATTGTTGGGCGATATCGCCAGAAACACGGGCCGGAACTGATCGCCCTTGCTGATATCGACGCGAACGATCCGGTAGTCCAGCTCGGCTTCTTCGAGAAAGAGGGTGATCTTATGGCCGTTTGGGGTAGGGGCATAGTAAAGATCGATCATGCTCAACTCCTGTCAGTGCGAATAGTGATGCCATGACAAATGAGTATAGGTGCTTGTTGTAAATCGTGAGTTTTCATCAAGTGACAGCGGCGCAAAGAGATTATATGTTGAGTAAAAACCGATCAGACGATGAGGATGTTATGAACCAGCCTGCGATTACCCTGTGGTCCGACTCCAGCTATTTTTCACCTTATGTCCTGAGCGCCTACGTCGCGCTGGCAGAGAAAGGGCTCTCTTTTAGCCTCAAAACCGTCGATCTCGACAGCGGCGAGCATCTGAAACCGCAGTGGCAGGGCTACGGGCTAACCCGACGCGTGCCGGTGCTGGAAATCGACGGCTTTGAGCTGAGTGAATCATCCGCGATCGATGAATACCTTGAAGATCGCTTTGCGCCGCCGGAGCGGGAGCGTATCTATCCTCACGATCTGCAAAAACGCGGCCGCGCGCGGCAGATCCAGGCGTGGCTGCGCAGCGATCTGGTGCCGATCCGCGTTGAACGTTCCACTGACGTCGTTTTTGCCGGGGTGAAAAAGCCCGCGCTGAGCGCAGAAGGCCTTGCCAGTGCGCAAAAGCTGATTGAGACCGCCTCCTCGCTGCTGGCCCACGGCAACCCGAATCTGTTTGGCGAGTGGTGTATCGCCGATACCGACCTGGCGCTGATGCTGAACCGCCTGATCCTCAACGGCGACGCGGTGCCGCAGCTGCTGGTGGATTATGCCGCGTTCCAGTGGCAGCGCGCCTCGGTACAGCGCTATGTGGCACTCTCCGCTAAGCGTGCTGGCTGATAAGCCCTGGCGCTTCAGGTATGATAGGGGCAGTCTGTTTTCCCGAGGAGTGACTGATGAAACTGATGTTTGCGTCGGATATCCATGGATCGCTGCCCGCTACCGAACGCGTTCTTTCTCTGTTTGCCCAAAGCGGGGCGCAGTGGCTGGTGGTTCTGGGCGATGTGTTAAACCATGGCCCACGAAATGCCCTGCCGGAAGGCTATGCCCCCGCGCAGGTGGCTGAAAAATTGAATCAATATGCTTCGCGCATTATCGCCGTGCGCGGCAACTGCGACAGCGAAGTGGACCAGATGCTGCTGCACTTTCCCATCGTCGCGCCGTGGCAGCAGGTCTTACTGGAAAGATGCCGGCTTTTTTTGACTCACGGTCATCTTTTTGGTCCGGACAATCTCCCCGCGCTCGCCGCTGGCGATGTCCTGGTTTACGGTCATACTCATATTCCGGTGGCAGAAAAACGCGGCGAGATTTATCACTTTAATCCCGGTTCCGTCAGTATCCCGAAGGGCGGATACGCGGCAAGCTATGGCATGCTTGCCGAGAATACATTAAGCGTTATCGCACTTAATGATCAGCAAGTTATTGCGCAGGTAGCGATTAATCCGTAAGTTACACCTCAACTGCAAACGCGCCGAAAGAGCGCTTAGACGAGAAGGTTTCCCGATGGTGGAGCAGAGTCATTTGGCAAGTACAGAGTGGGTTGACATTGTCAGCGAAGAGAATGAAGTGATCGCGCAGGCCAGCCGCGAACAAATGCGCGCGGAGCGTCTGCGCCACCGTGCAACGTACATCGTTGTGCATGACGGTATGGGCAAAATTCTGGTCCAGCGCCGTACGGACACCAAAGATTTTCTCCCCGGTATGCTGGATGCCACTGCGGGCGGCGTCGTGCAGGCAGATGAAGTGCTGCTGGATTCCGCGCGTCGTGAAGCAGAAGAAGAGTTAGGCATTGCCGGCGTGCCGTTTGCCGAACACGGTCAGTTCTATTTCGAAGACGAAAACTGTCGCGTCTGGGGCGGGCTGTTTAGCTGCGTTTCCCACGGGCCGTTCGCGCTGCAGGAAGAGGAAGTGAGCGAAGTGAGCTGGATGACGCCGGAAGAGATCACCGCGCGCTGTGACGAGTTCACGCCTGATTCGCTGAAGGCGCTGGCGCTGTGGATGACGCGCAACGCCAAAAACGAATCTGCGAAACCGGAAAATAAAGCGGAAAAAGAGGAAGAGGCTGAGTAAGCCTTAGCAACTCTCCCGCAGGCAGAGGCTGGACGCGATAGGCTTATGGTCGCGCCAGTCTCCATCATTCAGGCGTTCCAGTAGCGCTTTCCCCGCTTCCATCCCAATCTTACGATGCGGCACCGCCATGGTTGTCAGCGGCGGCTGACAGACGCGGCTCACGTCGCTGTCGCCAAAGCCCACCACGGCAAGATCGTCCGGCACTTTAATGCGTCGACGCTGGCATTCGTACAGCGCACCGCAGGCCAGTTCGTCCGAGACGCACACCAGCGCATCCAGCTCCGGCCACGCCAGCAGGAATTCTGGCAGCTGCGCCGCGCCCGTGGAAAAGCTCGGCGGCATGGCGGCGTTGATGACCCGGTTTGGCGACATGTGGTGGCGAAGCATGGCCTTATACCAGCCCTGCAAATGCTGCTGGAATATCCACTGTTCCTGGTTGGCGCACAGCAGGCCGATATTCTGGTACCCGCGCTGAATCACCATTTCCGTCAGTTCATACATGGCGGCAACGTTATCGATCCCGATATTCATATCAATCGGATCGGCGCGCATCGCGCCCATTTCCATTACCGGAATGGAGGCGTTTTTCAGCCAGTGGCGCACGGTGTCCGTATGCTCAACGCTGAGCAAAATGGCGGCGGCGATGTTCGATGCCAGCAGCGTTTCAAGCAGCTTCTCTTCCTGCTCAAGTCGGTGCTGAGACTCCGCCAGCATGATCTGATATCCGGCAGGCTGTAGCACCTGCTGTAGCCCGGCAAACATCTCCGAGCAGCCGGATTCGGAGAGGTTGGGAACCACCATCGCAATCGTCCAGGACGACGCCGATGCCAGCGCGCTGGCGGCAAGGTTGGGCATGTATCCCAGCGCCTGCACGGCGGCTTCAATTTTTTCTCGCAGCTTATCGGAAACCTGTTCAGGCGTGCGGAGTGCACGGGACACGGTCATCGTGCCCACCCCGGCAAGCTGTGCCACATCGGCGAGCGTCACTTTGCCGGTACTGCGTCGTTTTCGGGTTAGAGACATACATCTTCCTGCTGACAGGACGCGACAAATTTCATCCTTCGCTTCACGTGACAGGCAGTATACGCCTTAAATCCCTTTTTTTGCTGTGATTTCACACCATGATGGCAATTTGATAGCGCTATCACACTTCTGAATGTTAGTGATTGGTAGCGCTATCTTTGTGATCCCGATCGCAGTCAATGAGTGATGTGTTGAATAAAGTTTGCTCATCTTTTGCGTTGTGGCCGGAGGGTAAAGTGCTCAAAAAGTGGATATATGATACAACCATCACGCTGCAGGACAGCGTAGAGGACTGGCCGCAGGCGCTGGAGCTGTGCGCGAAGCCGCTGCTGGATTTACAGGTGATTTCGCCGGATTACATCACGGCCATCATCGAGCAGCATCACGCGTTAGGACCTTATTACGTGCTGGCACCAGGGCTGGCGATGCCGCATGCGCGGCCGGAAGAAGGCGCGAAAGGACTTGGCCTCTCATTATTAAAACTGAAACAGGGCGTCTCTTTTGGTGCCGGTGAGTTTGACCCCGTCGATACGATCGTAATGCTGGCAGCACCGGATAAACATAGCCATATTGAAATGATTTCCGCACTCGCCGAATTATTTTCCAGCGACGAGGATATGGCGGAATTACATCAGGCGAATTCGCTGGAGGAGATAAAAATAATCATCGACCGCTTCTGATTTACCGGGTTAATCCGATTCTTTTCAACATTACGCATCAGCGTGATGGGGCGTACTCTACTCAAAAAAGGGGATAACAATGAAAATCATGGCTATTTGTGGTTCTGGCCTGGGCAGTAGTTTTATGGTCGAAATGAATATTAAAAAGGTACTCAAAAAGCTGGAGATTGAAGCCGAGGTTGAACATTCCGATCTCTCCTCCGCCACCCCCGGCGCGGCCGATCTTTTCGTGATGGCAAAAGACATCGCGGCCAGCGCCAGCGTGCCGGAGAGCCAGCTGGTGGTGATTAACAACATCATTGACATCAACGAACTCGAAGCGCAGCTGCGCGCCTGGTTCGAAAGACAATAACCCTGTTAGGCGAGGTGGATATGTTTATCCTTGAAACGCTGAATTTCGTTGTTGATATATTAAAAGTCCCTTCGGTGCTGGTCGGTTTAATTGCGCTAATTGGTCTTGTCGCGCAGAAAAAAGCCTTTTCAGACGTGGTGAAAGGCACCATTAAAACCATTCTTGGCTTTATTGTCCTGGGCGGTGGCGCCACGGTGCTGGTGGGATCATTAAATCCGCTAGGCGGCATGTTTGAGCACGCCTTTAATATTCAGGGCATTATTCCAAACAATGAAGCCATTGTGTCGATTGCGCTGGAAAAATACGGTGCCTCTACCGCGCTGATTATGGCCTTCGGGATGGTGGCGAATATTATTGTCGCGCGCTTTACCCGCCTGAAGTACATCTTCCTGACAGGTCATCACACCTTCTACATGGCGTGCATGATTGGCGTGATCCTGACGGTGGCGGGCTTTGAAGGCGTGGGGCTGGTCTTTACCGGCTCGCTGATCCTCGGCCTGATCATGGCCTTCTTCCCGGCGATTGCGCAGCGCTACATGAAGCGCATTACCGGCAACGACGAGATTGCCTTCGGCCATTTCGGCACGCTGGGCTACGTGCTGTCCGGCTGGATTGGCAGTAAGGTCGGCAAAGGCTCACGCTCAACCGAAGAGATGAACTTGCCGAAGAACCTGAGCTTTCTGCGCGACAGCTCTATCTCCATCTCCCTAACCATGATGATTATCTACCTGATCATGGCGGTGAGCGCCGGACGTGAGTACGTAGAGGCGACCTTCAGCGGCGGTCAGAACTACCTGGTCTACGCCATCATCATGGCGATCACCTTCGCAGCAGGCGTGTTTATCATCCTGCAGGGCGTGCGCCTGATTCTGGCGGAAATCGTCCCGGCCTTTACCGGCTTCTCGGAAAAACTGGTCCCTAACGCGCGTCCTGCGCTGGACTGTCCGGTGGTCTATCCGTATGCCCCCAACGCGGTGCTGATTGGCTTCCTGTTCAGCTTCCTCGGCGGGATTGTGGGGTTGTTGATCTGCGGCCAGTTCAGCTGGGTGCTGATCCTGCCGGGCGTGGTGCCGCACTTCTTTACCGGCGCAACGGCGGGCGTATTCGGTAACGCCACCGGCGGACGTCGCGGGGCAATGATTGGCGCCTTTGCCAACGGCCTGCTGATCACCTTCCTCCCGGTCCTGCTGCTGCCCGTACTCGGCGCGATTGGCTTTGCCAATACCACCTTCTCCGACGCCGACTTCGGTGCCGTCGGGATTGTGCTGGGCAACCTGGCCCGCTTCCTGTCGCCGCTTGCGATTACCGGACTTGTCGTTGCGTTGTTCGCGCTGCTGGTGGCGTACAACGTGTTCGCTAAAAACAAACCTGCCGGCGGTAACGCGCAGGAAAACACCGGAGCCAAATCATGAATGAGAATGAGATAACCGAACTCGCGCGTCAGATCCGTCTTGAGACGCTGAAATCCCTGACGCAGCTGGGCTTTGGGCACTATGGCGGCAGCATGTCGGTGGTCGAAACCCTGGCGGTGCTGTACGGCGCGGTAATGAAAATTGACCCGGCGGATCCGGACTGGCCGGAGCGCGACTACTTTGTCCTGTCGAAGGGGCACGCGGGGCCGGCACTCTACAGCACCCTGGCGATCAAGGGCTACTTCCCGGTTGAAGAGCTGAGCACGCTGAACCAAAACGGTACGCGCCTGCCAAGCCACCCGGACCGCCTGAAAACGCGCGGCGTGGATGCCACCACCGGCTCGCTGGGGCAGGGGATCTCCATTGCGGGCGGTATGGCGCTGTCGCACAGGCTGGCGGGAAGGCCGAACCGGGTTTTCTGCATCGTCGGCGACGGCGAGCTGAACGAGGGCCAGTGCTGGGAAGCCTTCCAGTTTATCGCCCACCATCGCCTGAACAACCTGACGGTGTTCGTGGACTGGAACAAGCAGCAGCTCGACGGCGAGCTGGACGAGATCATCAGCGCGTTCGACCTGGAAGGGAAGTTCCGCGCCTTTGGCTATGACGTGGTGACGGTGAAAGGCGACGACATTCCGGCGCTGCTGGAGGTGACCTCTCTGATACCCGAGGCCGATGCGCGTCCGCTGGTCGTCATCCTCGACAGCATCAAGGGGCAGGGGGTGCCGTACCTTGAGCAGCTCAGCAATTCGCACCACCTGCGTCTGACCGAGGAGAGCAAAGCGGCGCTCAACGAGACGATTCGCCAACTGGAGGCTTCACATGATTAAGGTTGCACCTGCAGGACAGAAAGATGCCGTTGAGATGCGCAAGGTCTACGCGGGTTTTGTGGCAAAACAGATTGAGGCCGGAAGCGACATTATTGCGCTCGAAGCGGATCTGATGAGCTCAATGGCGATGGACGGCGTGGCGCGCGATTACCCGCAGCACGTAATTAACTGCGGCATCATGGAGGCCAACGTTATCGGCACCGCGGCCGGGCTGTCGCTCACCGGGCGCAAGCCGTTCGTGCATACCTTTACCGCGTTTGCCAGCCGCCGCTGCTTCGACCAGCTGTTTATGTCCCTGGACTACCAGCGCAACAACGTGAAGGTCATCGCCTCGGATGCGGGCGTGACGGCCTGCCACAACGGCGGCACGCACATGTCGTTTGAGGATATGGGCATCGTGCGCGGCCTGGCGCATTCGGTGGTGCTGGAGGTGACCGACGCGGTGATGTTTGAGGACGTGCTGCGCCAGCTTATGGACCTGGAAGGCTTCTACTGGGTGCGCACCATCCGTAAGCAGGCGCCGAGCGTGTATGCGCCGGGCTCCACCTTCACCATTGGCAAAGGCAACGTGCTGCGCGAGGGAACCGATATTACCCTGATTGCCAACGGCATCATGGTGGCGGAAGCGCTTGAGGCAGCGCGCCAGCTGGAGCAGGAGGGCGTAAGCGCGGCGGTCATCGACATGTTTACCCTGAAGCCCATCGACCGGATGCTGGTGAAAAACTACGCCGAGAAAACCGGGCGCATCGTGACCTGTGAAAACCACAGCATTCACAACGGGCTGGGATCGGCGGTGGCGGAAGTGCTGGTGGAAACTTGTCCGGTGCCGATGCGGCGGGTGGGCGTCAAGGAGCGTTACGGCCAGGTGGGTACGCAGGATTTCCTGCAGAAGGAGTATGGCCTGACGGCGCACGATATTGTGTCGGCGGCGAGAGAGCTGCTGTAAATAAAAAAGGCGACCAGATGAGTGGTCGCCTTTTTGTTGCCCGGTGGCGCTAACGCTTACCGGGCCTACGGTCCTGTAGGCCGGATAAGCGCTAGCGCCATCCGGCAAGACCTTACAATTACTGCTGCTGCTGTGAAGACTGGATCGCGGTCAGTGCGATGGTGTAGACGATATCGTCAACCAGCGCGCCACGGGACAGGTCGTTCACAGGTTTGCGCATGCCCTGCAGCATTGGCCCGATGGAGATCAGGTCTGCTGAACGCTGTACCGCTTTGTAGGTGGTGTTACCGGTGTTCAGATCCGGGAAGATGAACACGGTAGCGCGACCTGCAACCGGCGAGTTCGGCGCTTTGGATTTCGCAACGTCAGCCATGACCGCAGCATCATACTGCAGCGGGCCGTCGATCATCAGGTCAGGACGTTTCTCCTGCGCCAGACGCGTCGCTTCACGTACTTTCTCTACGTCGCTACCTGCACCGGAGGTGCCGGTGGAGTAGGAGAGCATCGCTACGCGCGGTTCGATACCGAAGGCAATCGCGGAGTCCGCAGACTGAATAGCGATTTCTGCCAGCTGTTCTGCGGTTGGATCCGGGTTGATCGCGCAGTCGCCGTAAACGTAAACCTGTTCAGGCAGCAGCATGAAGAACACGGAAGAGACCAGAGAGCTGCCCGGTGCCGTTTTGATCAGCTGCAGCGGTGGACGGATGGTGTTCGCCGTGGTGTGAACCGCACCAGAAACCAGACCGTCAACTTCGTCCTGCTCCAGCATCAGCGTACCCAGCACCACGTTGTCTTCCAGCTGTTCGCGCGCAACGGCTTCGGTCATGCCTTTGCTCTTACGCAGCTCAACCAGACGGGCAACGTAGCTTTCGCGAACCACTTCCGGGTCAACGATTTCGATGCCAGCGCCCAGCTCTACGCCCTGAGACGCCGCCACGCGGGTGATCTCATCCGGGTTACCCAGCAGCACGCAGGTCGCGATGCCGCGCTCTGCACAGATAGCAGCCGCTTTAACGGTACGCGGTTCGTCGCCTTCTGGCAGAACAACGCGTTTACCCGCTTTACGCGCCAGCTCGGTCAGCTGGTAGCGGAAGGCTGGCGGAGACAGACGGCGGCTGCGCTCGGAGGTCGCGGTCAGGGATTCGATCCAGTCGGCGTTGATGTAGCCCGCAACGTATTCCTGAACTTTCTCGATACGCTCGTGGTCATCAACCGGCACTTCCAGGTTGAAGCTCTGCAGGCTCAGGGAGGTCTGCCAGGTGTTGGTGTTCACCATGAAGACCGGCAGGCCCGTCGCAAATGCGCGTTCGCACAGCTTGCTGACGCGTGGGTCCATTTCGTAGGCACCGGTCAGCAGGATAGCGCCGATCTCTACGCCGTTCATCGCGGCCAGACAGGCTGCAACCAGCACGTCCGGACGGTCAGCGGAGGTCACCAGCAGGGAACCTGCGCGGAAGTGTTCCAGCATGTGCGGAATGCTGCGCGCACAGAAGGTCACGGACTTCACGCGGCGGGTGTTGATGTCGCCTTCGTTAACCACGGTGGCGTTCAGGTGGCGCGCCATATCGATTGCACGGGTGGCAATCAGATCGAAGCTCCACGGCACCGCGCCCAGTACTGGCAGCGGGCTGGCGTCCTGCAGTTTAGCCGGGTCAACTTTAACCACTTTCGCTTTGGAAGAGTCGTCGAAGATCTCGGACAGGTCAGGGCGAGTACGGCCCTGCTCATCAACCGGTGCGTTCAGTTTGTTTACGATAACGCCGGTGATGTTAGAGTTTTTCGCGCCGCCGAAGCTGCTGCGGGTCAGTTCGATACGCTCTTTCAGCTGTTCCTGGGTATCTGTACCCTGGGACATCACGAACACGATTTCAGCGTTCAGCGTTTTCGCGATTTCGAAGTTCAGTGACTGCGCGAACTGGTGTTTACGGGTTGGAACCAGGCCTTCAACCAGCACCACTTCTGCGTCCTGCGCATTCGCGTGGTAGTTGGCGATGATCTCTTCCATCAGCACGTCTTTCTGGTTGCTGGACAGCAGAGACTCAACGTGGCTCATCTTCAGCGGTTCAGCCGCTGGCAGATTGGAGTTCTTACGAACAATGGAGGTGGTCTGGTCTGGCGCATCGCCACCGGCACGCGGCTGGGCAATAGGTTTAAAGACGCTCAGACGAACGCCTTTGCGTTCCATAGCACGGATAACGCCAAGGCTGACGCTGGTCAGGCCGACGCTGGTTCCGGTAGGGATCAGCATAATAGTACGGGACACGGTTTATCCTCTTTCGTTACCGCCGCAAAGTGGGCGGGTTACAAAACAGCACCGCCAGCATTGCTGGCGGTGTGGAATCAGGCAGTCAGGCGGTGCGCGTCTTGCGCGATGACCAGCTCTTCGTTAGTTGGAATAACGATCGCAGGGCGGGTGCCTTCTTTGTTGATGAAGCCAGACTTGCCAAAGCGGGCAGCCAGGTTACGCTCATGATCAACTTCGAAGCCCAGAACGCCCAGTTTGCCCAGGGACAGTTCACGCACCATTGCCGCGTTCTCACCGATACCACCGGTGAAGATAACCGCGTCCAGACGACCGTCCATCAGTGCAGTGTAAGAACCGATGTATTTCGCCAGACGGTGGCAGTAAACGTCCATTGCACGTTTAGCGTCTTCTTTCTCTGCGTAGTTGTCTTCAACGTAACGGCAGTCGCTGGTGACTTCGGTCAGACCCAGCAGGCCAGACTCTTTAGTCAGCATTTTGTTGATGTCGTCAACGCTCATGCCCAGGGTGTCGTGCAGGTGGAAGATAATCGCCGGGTCGATGTCACCGGAACGGGTACCCATCACCAGGCCTTCCAGCGGGGTCAGACCCATGGAGGTATCAACGCATTTACCGTTGCGGATAGCAGAAACAGAACCACCGTTGCCCAGGTGGCAGGTGATGATGTTGACTTCTTCAACCGGCTTGTTCAGAACTTTTGCGGCTTCCTGAGTCACATAGAAGTGGCTGGTGCCGTGTGCGCCGTAGCGACGTACGCCGTGCTCTTTGTACAGGCTGTACGGCAGGGCATACAGGTAAGACTCTTCCGGCATGGTCTGATGGAACGCGGTGTCGAACACGGCCACGTTTTTGTCTTTCAGGTTCGGGAAGGATTTCAGCGCTTCAGCGATACCGATCAGGTGAGCCGGGTTATGCAGCGGTGCAAAGGATGCAGAGTCTTTGATGCCCTGAATCACAGAGTCGTCGATCAGGACGGAGCTGGTGTATTTTTCGCCGCCGTGGACGATACGGTGACCGATCGCAGTCAGCTGAGCAGACAGTTCTGGTTTTTGTGCCAGAATAGTGTTAACGATAAAGTTCAGCGCTTCACTGTGAGCGGCGCCTGCACCTAAAGCCGCTTCTTGTTTGCTGCCGTCCATCTTCCACTTGATACGTGCTTCAGGCAGATGGAAACATTCGGACAAACCAGAGAGGTATTCTTCACCGTTCAGCGCATCAATGATGGCGAATTTCAGGGAAGAGCTACCGCAGTTCAGAACCAGTACTAACTTACTCGACATGGAAGTACCTATAATTGATACGTGGCTAAAAAAACGTCAGTGAGTCTAAAAGCGTAACGCATGCTGACCCAGACATTTATGATTAACATCATGCCGAACGAACATTGTGGCATGATGAAAGGAATACTTATGATTTTATGCCATTTTGAACATTTTTCAGACAATGGCATAATAGGCATTAATTTGACGAGTTAACAATTCTCGTCTACAGCCCAATCAGGCTGGCACAGAATACCCGATACGGGGTAGCGATGACAAAATATTTTGAACGTTGTCATAGCCTGTTGTGGTTTTGCACAAAAATTTTAATTTTTATATGTGAAGTTGAGGTACAGCCATGTCGACACCCGAAATCCCATCCGTGAACTTCTTCAGTCTGTTTCGCCGGGGGCAGCATTACGCAAAGACGTGGCCGATGGAAAAGCGCCTTGCGCCGATGTTTATTGAGAACCGCGTCATTCGCGCCACGCGCTATGCGATTCGTTTCATGCCACCCGTCGCTATCTTTACCCTGTGCTGGCAAATCGCCCTCGGCGGCCAGCTTGGCCCGGCCGTCGCCACGGCGCTGTTTGCGTTGAGCCTGCCGATGCAGGGTCTGTGGTGGTTGGGCAAACGTTCGATTACCCCGCTTCCGCCTACCATTTTACACTGGTTTTATGAAGTCCGTGGAAAACTTGAGGAGGCCGGGCAGGCGCTGGCACCCGTGGAAGGTAAGCCGGACTACCAGGCGCTGGCCGACACGCTCAAGCGCGCTTTTAAGCAACTTGATAAAACATTCCTTGATGACTTGTGATTGATCATCGAAACGCTCGCTAAAAGAAGGCACAGTAACAAACAGTTACCGTGTCTTTTTTTTAAAGTGCAATGCGCTACAGGAGTCGAAAGATGGAAATGACCCATGCTCAACGTCTGATTTTGTCTAACCAGTACAAAATGATGACTATGCTTGATCCCGATAACGCTGCGCGCTACAGCCGCCTGCAGACCATCGTCGAACGCGGGTTTGGTTTGCAGATGCGCGAACTGGACCGCGAGTTTGGCGAGCTGAAAGAAGAAACCTGCCGCACCGTTATCGACATCATGGAGATGTACCACGCGCTGCATGTGTCCTGGACCAATCTTAAAGATCAGCAGTCTATTGACGAGCGCCGCGTGACCTTCTTAGGCTTTGATGCCGCAACCGAAGCGCGCTATCTCAGCTATGTCCGCTTTATGGTGAACACCGAAGGGCGTTATACCCACTTCGATGCAGGTACCCACGGTTTTAATGCGCAGACCCCAATGTGGGAAAAATACCAGCGCATGCTGAGCGCATGGCACGCCTGCCCGCGCCAGTACCATTTAAGCAGCAACGAAATTCAACAAATCATTAATGCCTGACGGAGGTGCGTGTGCAGTGTAAAGGTTTTCTGTTTGATCTGGACGGTACGCTGGTGGATTCGCTGCCGGTAGTGGAGCGCTCGTGGTGTCATTGGGCCGACAGGCATGGCATTGACCATCAGGACGTACTGAATTTCATCCATGGCAAACAGGCCATTACCTCATTGCGGCACTTCTTAGCGGGGCGTTCTGAGGAAGAGATTCAGGCGGAGTTCAACTATCTTGAGCAGATTGAAGCCAGCGATACGGACGGCATCACCGCGCTGCCCGGCGCGCGTGAACTGCTTGAGCATCTGAACGAGGCGCAGATCCCGTGGGCGATCGTCACCTCCGGCTCGATCCCCGTCGCCCATGCGCGCCATAAGGCTGCCGGTTTACCGAAGCCAGAGGTGTTTATCACCGCGGAGCGCGTCAAGCGGGGCAAGCCGGAGCCGGATGCGTTCCTGCTCGGCGCTGAGCTGCTGGGCCTGGCTCCAGCGGACTGCGTGGTGGTGGAAGATGCCGCGGCGGGCGTGCTGGCCGGGCTGAACGCCGGAAGCCACGTGATCGCGGTAAACGTACCGGCCGATTCCCCCCGCCTGAACGAAGCGGATTTTGTGCTAACCACCCTGACCGCGATTAACGTCTCGAAGGCATCCGACGGAGTTGTAACCGTCTCGCTAAAAATGTAATCCTATGATTTAGCCCCACATTGTTGGGGCTTTTTTATGGCACAATTCCACCTCCTCCACTGACAAGGATAGGTTGTGAACGGTGAACTGATTTGGGTCCTGAGCCTGCTGTTAATCGCCATCATTCTCTTTGCTACCGGCAAGGTGCGCATGGATGCCGTCGCCTTGTTTGTTATCGTCGCGTTTGTGCTGAGCGGAACGCTCACCCTGCCGGAGGCCTTCTCCGGGTTTAGCGACCCCAACGTCATTCTGATTGCCGCCCTGTTTATCATTGGCGACGGCCTGGTGCGCACCGGCGTCGCGACTATTATGGGGACGTGGCTGGTGAAGGTGGCGGGCAGCAGTGAAACCAAAATGCTGGTTTACCTGATGGTGACGGTTGCCGGGCTGGGCGCGTTCATGAGCTCAACGGGCGTCGTAGCAATTTTTATTCCGGTGGTGCTGAGCGTCTCCATGCGGATGCAAATTTCACCCTCGCGCCTGATGATGCCGTTGAGCTTTGCCGGGCTTATCAGCGGAATGATGACGCTGGTGGCCACGCCGCCGAACCTCGTGGTCAACAGCGAGCTGATCCGTGAAGGGCTTGAGGGGTTTAGCTTTTTCAGCGTGACGCCGCTGGGGCTGGTGATTCTGGTGATGGGCGTAATATATATGCTGCTCACCCGCTTCGCGCTGAAGGGCGAAAAGCAGGATAAAAACAAAGACGGCTGGAAGCGCCGCACCTTTCGCGATCTGATTAAAGAATATCGCCTGACCGGACGCGCCCGGCGGCTGGCTATCCACCCGGGCTCACCACTGATAGGCCAGCGTCTGGATGATTTAAAACTGCGTGAACGCTACGGCGCGAACGTGATCGGCGTGGAGCGCTGGCGCCGGTTTCGCCGGGTGATCGTGAACGTAAACGGCGTGTCCGAATTTCGGGCGCGTGACGTTCTGCTGATTGACATGTCCACGGCTGAGGTGGATCTGCGCGAGTTTTGCACCGAACAGCTGCTGGAGCCGATGGTGCTTCGCGGCGAATATTTCTCAGACCAGGCGCTGGACGTTGGCATGGCCGAGGTGTCGCTGATCCCGGAATCAGAACTGCTGGGTAAGACGGTGCGGGAAATCGGGTTTCGCACCCGCTATGGCCTGAACGTGGTCGGCTTGAAGCGCGACGGCGTGGCGCTGGAAGGGGCAGTGGTCGATGAGCCGATCCTGCTTGGGGATATTTTCCTCGTTGTGGGCAACTGGAAGCTCATCAGCCAGCTTGGCCAGAAAGGCCGTGATTTCGTGGTGCTGAATATGCCCGTCGAAGAGAGCGACGCGTCACCGGCGCACAGCCAGGCCCCGCACGCCATTTTTTGCCTGGTGCTGATGGTGGCGCTGATGCTTACCGACGAAATCCCTAACCCGGTTGCGGCGATTATTGCCTGCCTGCTGATGGGGAAATTCCGCTGTATTGACGCCGAAAGCGCGTATAAAGCCATTCACTGGCCGAGCATTATTCTTATCGTCGGGATGATGCCCTTTGCCCTTGCCCTGCAAAAAACGGGCGGGGTGGATTTGATCGTTAAAGGGCTGATGGACGTTGGCGGGGGATACGGCCCGTACATGATGATGGTGTGTCTGTTTGTCATGTGCGCCTCGATCGGGCTGTTTATCTCCAATACCGCGACGGCGGTACTGATGGCGCCGATTGCGCTGGCGATGGCCAAATCCATGGGCGTGTCGCCGTATCCTTTTGCAATGATGGTGGCCATGGCCGCCTCGGCGGCATTTATGACGCCGGTATCTTCACCGGTGAATACGCTGGTGCTGGGGCCCGGGAATTACAGGTTCAGTGATTTCGTGAAGATTGGCGTGCCGTTCACCGTGCTGGTGATGCTGGTCTGCGTGGTGTTGATCCCGGTCCTGTTCCCGTTCTGAGCATTTTGCCGGGTGGCGGCTGCGCCTTACCCGGCCTACAACCTAAAAATTACAACGGTGAATCCTGGCTAATCTCATCCAGCGACAGATGGAAGCTCGGCACAAACACCTGCATAAAGTAGTCCATCTCCTCGCTGCGGCGCGATTCCAGCGTTTTTTCCAGACGCGTTTTTGCCAGTAAAAATTCGTTGTTTCCTGCAGACAGCTCTTCCAGACACTTCAGGTAGGCGCACAGCGCGTCGGCCTGCTTAACCAGCAGCTTCTCTTCTTCGGTGTACTGATGCTCGTCGATCAGCGGCTCAAAGATATCGCGCAGCTCGTCCGGCACCATCTCGATCAGCTTCTGCTGGGCAATCTTCTCGATGGCCTTATATTCCTGCGCAATCTGCGAGTTGAAATATTTCACCGGCGTAGGCAGGTCGCCTGTGAGCACTTCTGACGCATCATGGTACATCGCCAGCAGGGCAATGCGCTCTGGGTTGACCTGACCGTTGAATTTGCGGTTTTTAATGGCGGCCAGCGCGTGAGCGACCATCGCAACCTGCAGGCTGTGCTCTGACACATTTTCCGTGCGGACGTTGCGCATCAGCGGCCAGCGGTTGATGAGCTTCAGGCGGGAGAGGTGGGCAAAGAAATGACTCTGACTCATAGGTTACCTTTTGTCTTTACTGCGACAGGCGTTCATTGTGCGGGGAGGGGAGGGAAGATGCAAATCTGTGGGATTTGTAGGCCGGGCAAGCGCAGCGCCACCCGGCAGAAAGACCGCGTTACTGATGATATCCAGAGAGGAAGCGCCCGAAGCGGCTGATGGCCATTTCGAGTTCGTCTTCGCGCGGCAGGGTAACGATACGCACGTGGTCCGGCCACGGCCAGTTAAACGCCGTACCCTGAACCAGCAGCACTTTTTCCTGCAGCAGGAAATCGAGCACCATTTTTTGGTCGTCGTGAATATTGAAGCGCTTCGCGTCGATTTTCGGGAACATATACAGCGCGCCGTTCGGCTTCACGCAGGAGACGCCAGGAATATCGTTGATCAGTTCCCACGCGCGGTTGCGCTGTTCGTACAGACGCCCACCGGGAACGATGAACTCGCTAATGCTCTGGTAGCCGCCGAGCGCCGTTTGAATCGCATGCTGGGCGGGAACGTTGGCGCACAGACGCATCGACGCCAGCATCTCGAGCCCTTCAATGTAGCCTTTCGCATGTTTCTTCGGACCGTTCAGCACCATCCAGCCCTGGCGGAAACCGGCTACGCGGTAGGTTTTAGATAACCCGTTAAAGGTAACGGTCAGCAGGTCCGGCGCCAGCGCGGCGATGGAGTGGTGCTGCGCGGCGTCGTACAGGATCTTGTCGTAGATTTCGTCGGCAAAAATGATCAGGTTGTGCTGACGAGCCAGCTCCACGATCTCCATCAACAGTTCTTTAGAGTAGACCGCGCCCGTTGGGTTGTTCGGGTTAATAATCACGATCCCGCGCGTGCGCGGCGTGATTTTAGCGCGGATATCGTCTAAATCCGGGAACCAGTCAGCGGACTCGTCGCAAAGATAGTGCACGGCTTTTCCGCTGGAAAGCGACACGGCCGCCGTCCACAGCGGGTAGTCAGGTGCCGGAACCAGCATTTCGTCGCCGCTGTTCAGCAGGGCCTGCATCGCCTGGACGATCAGTTCAGAAACGCCGTTACCGATATAGATATCTTCAACGGTAACATCGCGCATCCCGCGCGCCTGGTAGTGCTGCATGATGGCTTTACGGGCGGAGTAGAGGCCTTTGGAGTCACAATATCCCTGCGCGGTAGGCAGGTTGCGGATCACGTCGACCAGGATCTCATCCGGCGCTTCAAAACCAAACGGCGCGGGGTTACCAATGTTGAGTTTCAGAACCTTGTTGCCTTCTTCTTCAAGACGCTTTGCCTCTTTCAGAACCGGGCCACGGATGTCGTAACAGACGTTGTCTAGCTTGCTGGATTTTTCGATAGGGGACATGAACCTTTAACCTTTTTGCTATGAGTGCCACTCCCTGCCGTGGAAGTCAGCACGAAACAATGTACTCCCACCTCGCTTCGTTTTGAAGGGCGTGCAGAAGAAGATTTTGTCGATCATGATAATTCCTGTGTAATCTATTTTGCTGGCTGAATGTGATTTTACTGGCCGAAAGCAGTAGAGAAATTGCGGTCATTAGCGTGTTGTACTGTTTTTTGTGTTTTTAATTGAATTTTATTCTGTAAAAAATAAAAAAGGGGCCGTTCATCGAGCAGGACGCGCTGGAAGTTGCCATAAGTGACTTTTCGTAAAATCTGAATGCTGAAAGAGAGGTTGCCCTAATAGCAAACCTGGGTTAAAAGTTACTCATGTGAAAATAATGTTAAGTGTTATTAATGAATGTCCTTAATCTAAATTAAAGTTTATTTATTATTAACGACGAAAATGCAACTTTCGTTAATTTTAATAAAATGAGTTAAGCGGCTTTTCAACGCCGTTAAATCCTCAATATTGCAATAAGACTTATAAATAAAGTGGATTTGGGTTAAGATGTCTTTCAGGAAAGCAGATGAGAGATACGTTTTTTTTGTATATCTTAATGTGCCTTTCTGATTTAATTGGTTGTTATTGTTAGAATTATCTCTGTCTGGAATGTGAGAGTCTCCTCTTGCTACGTTGACAGCGCTGCGATCAAGATGGCAGAGGGCGTTTTTTCCTTTAATGGAATTTACATAAACCTGCAAACATCTAAATATCCTGAACGTTTAAGAGAATAAAAATAACGTCATGAAACGTGCTTTCTGACTGTTGATATACCGCGGCACAATAACTATCTGTCAGGCAGTCTGCCGGGCCGGGATGCGAGGGAAACCTTCAGAAGGAATTGCTTAACTGCTACACACAGCTTCAACCCGGGCAGCTCCGCACGAGCAACCTGAAAGTGAAAAGATATGATAAATGCAAATCGTCCGATAATGAATCTCGACCTCGATCTGCTGAGAACGTTTGTTGCGGTCGCCGATCTCAACACTTTTGCAGCAGCTGCTGCCGCCGTTTGCCGTACCCAGTCCGCCGTTAGCCAACAAATGCAGCGGCTGGAGCAACTGGTCGGTAAAGAGCTATTTGCGCGCCATGGGCGCAATAAGTTATTAACTGAACACGGTATCCAGCTTCTGGGTTATGCCAGAAAGATACTTCGCTTTAACGATGAAGCATGTATGTCATTAATGTTTAGCAACCTTCAGGGGGTGCTAACCTTAGGGGCGTCTGATGAATCAGCGGATACCATATTACCGTTCCTTCTCAACCGGGTTAGTTCGGTTTATCCGAAGCTTGCGCTGGACGTTAGCGTAAAACGGAATGCTTTTATGGTTGAGATGCTGAAAAATAACGAGGTTGACCTTGTGGTCACGACGCATCGTCCCGGGCAATTTAACTGCCTGACGCTGCGTACCTCGCCGACGCACTGGTACTGCGCCGCGGAATATGTGCTGCAAAAAGGTGAGCCGATTCCACTGGTCTTGCTGGACGATCCCAGCCCGTTCCGCGATATGGTGCTGTCGGCGCTTAACGAGGCCGGTATCCCATGGCGTCTGGCGTACGTGGCCTCGACGCTGCCTGCGGTACGTGCTGCAGTCAAAGCTGGCCTGGGCGTAACGGCCCGCCCGGTGGAGATGATGAGTCCGGATCTGCGCGTGCTGGGGAAAAGTGATGGTCTTCCTGCACTTCCGGATACGGAATACCTGCTGTGCCACAACGCATCCAGCAATAACGAGCTGGCGAAAGTGGTGTTCGAGGCGATGGAAAACTACCATAATCCATGGCAATACGAGCATGTTACTCCCGAAGGGGGGGATGACTCGCTGCTGGTTGAAGGGGACTTTGAGTGATCAATCCCTCAAAATTCTCGTAACAAATTGTAAGTGTAAAAAAGAGCCACTCGCGCGATTTTCGCGTGGAGTGGTTTTTTTTTGCGATAAATAACCTTATGTAGAGGGGGGTAATTTCAAATAAATTATATTTATCAATAGAATGAATTCTTTTGGTTAATTCCTGAGCTAATGCCGTCCTCACTTCCTTTCAGCCCCCCTCATGTTAAAAAAACAGGAAATATGTTGCCGTTTTTTTGATTGAATTAACAAAAGCGTGTCTCAGATCAAGAAAATACTCCTATTTGGGGGGAGGAATCGTTGGCAAATCCTGTCAAAATAGGAGGGTTATTTTTTTTACTTCCAAAACGGACACGATTCAACAACATGCATTTGACGTGAAGTCAGGTACCCACCAGGGTTAAAGGGCATGAAATGTTAATGAGAATCGCTCGATGTCATTTAATGTGAAGAAACCTTTGTTAAAGTTGACAAAAGGTTATAGAAAGGAGTAAAAAACCCCATCATTTTGCTGTCTATGTCTCATTTCTGACAGTTAGTGTAAGGTTATTTTGTTCCTCCCCATGAATCGATGTGATGCCCATCTGCCAGCAAGAGCAGTGTCGTCGGTATCACTTTTGATGAGTAAGCAATGAGTATGTCAACATCCACAGAAGTCATCGCTCATCACTGGGCATTCGCAATCTTTCTTATTGTAGCCATTGGCCTGTGCTGCCTGATGTTAGTCGGCGGCTGGTTCCTGGGCGGTCGCGCCCGCGCAAGGCACAAAAACACACCTTTCGAATCAGGTATTGATTCCGTAGGTACCGCTCGCTTACGCCTGTCTGCCAAGTTCTATCTGGTAGCCATGTTCTTCGTCATCTTTGACGTGGAAGCGCTTTACCTCTTCGCATGGTCAACGTCCATTCGCGAAAGTGGTTGGGTGGGCTTTGTCGAGGCCGCAATTTTCATTTTAGTGTTACTGGCCGGTCTGGTTTATCTGGTGCGTATTGGCGCGCTGGACTGGACACCTGTGCGTTCACGCCGTGAACAGACCAACCCGGAAAACAGTATCTCTAATCGTCAGCAGTAACAGCGAGGCAATAAGATGGATTATACGCTCACCCGCATAGATCCTAACGGTGAGAATGACCGTTACCCCCTGCAAAAACAGGAGATCGTAACCGACCCCCTGGAGCAAGAAGTCAACAAAAGCGTGTACATGGGCAAGCTCGAGCATGCCATGCACGATATGGTCAACTGGGGTCGTAAGAACTCCATTTGGCCGTACAACTTTGGGCTTTCTTGCTGCTACGTTGAAATGGTGACGTCATTCACTGCGGTGCATGACGTTGCGCGTTTTGGGGCAGAGGTACTCCGTGCTTCCCCACGTCAGGCTGACCTGATGGTGGTAGCCGGTACGTGCTTTACCAAGATGGCACCGGTTATTCAGCGTCTTTATGACCAGATGCTGGAGCCTAAATGGGTAATCTCCATGGGCGCATGTGCAAACTCTGGCGGTATGTACGACATTTACTCTGTCGTGCAGGGCGTAGATAAGTTCATCCCGGTGGATGTGTACATCCCGGGCTGCCCGCCGCGTCCGGAAGCTTACATGCAGGCGCTGATGCTGCTGCAGGAGTCTATCGGTAAAGAACGCCGCCCGCTTTCATGGGTTGTTGGCGATCAGGGTGTGTATCGCGCGAACATGCAGTCCGAGCGCGAGCGTAAACGCGGTGAACGTATTGCCGTCACCAACCTGCGTACGCCTGACGAAATTTAATTTGCGCCTGTGGGCCTGGAGACTACCTTCGCATATCACTACTCAAATAGCGCGAAGCCAGGCTTAACAGTCACCACGGACCATTTGCAATGGTGAACAATATGACCGACTTAACCGCGCAAGAAGCCGCCTGGCAGACACGGGATCATCTCGATGACCCAGTCGTTGGCGAACTGCGCAACCGTTTTGGGCCGGATGCCTTTACTGTTCAGGCCACCCGCACCGGGGTACCCGTTGTTTGGGTGAAGCGTGAACAATTACTGGAAGTGGTCGATTTCCTCAAGAAATTGCCAAAACCTTACGTCATGCTGTTTGACTTACACGGCATGGACGAACGTCTGCGTACGCACCGCCAGGGTCTCCCTGCTGCGGATTTTTCCGTTTTCTACCACCTGATCTCAATAGACCGCAACACGGATATCATGCTCAAGGTGGCATTGTCTGAAAACGACATGCATCTGCCGACGATCGTCAAACTTTTCCCGAACGCGAACTGGTACGAGCGTGAAACCTGGGAAATGTTCGGCATGACCTTTGACGGCCACCCGCACCTGACGCGCATCATGATGCCGCAGACCTGGACCGGCCACCCGCTGCGTAAAGACTACCCGGCACGTGCTACCGAATTCGACCCGTTTGAGCTGACTAAAGCCAAGCAGGATCTGGAGATGGAAGCGCTGACCTTCAAGCCGGAAGACTGGGGCATGAAGCGCGGTACTGAAAACGAGGACTTCATGTTCCTCAACCTCGGTCCGAACCACCCGTCTGCGCACGGTGCATTCCGTATCATTCTTCAGCTTGATGGCGAAGAGATTGTCGACTGCGTCCCTGACATCGGCTACCACCACCGTGGTGCGGAGAAGATGGGCGAGCGTCAGTCCTGGCACAGCTACATTCCGTATACCGACCGTATCGAGTACCTCGGCGGCTGCGTAAACGAAATGCCATACGTGCTGGCCGTTGAGAAACTGGCGGGCATCACCACGCCGGATCGCGTTAACGTGATCCGCGTGATGCTCTCCGAGCTGTTCCGTATTAACAGCCACCTGCTCTATATCTCCACGTTCATTCAGGACGTCGGCGCGATGACCCCGGTCTTCTTCGCCTTTACCGACCGTCAGAAAATCTACGATCTGGTGGAAGCGATTACCGGTTTCCGTATGCACCCGGCCTGGTTCCGTATCGGCGGCGTGGCACACGATCTGCCGCGCGGCTGGGATCGCCTGCTGCGTGAGTTCCTCGACTGGATGCCGAAACGTCTGGCCTCTTACGAGAAAGCCGCCCTGCGCAACACTATCCTGATTGGCCGTTCTAAAGGCGTTGCTGCCTACGGTGCGAAAGAGGCGCTGGAATGGGGTACAACGGGTGCCGGCCTGCGTGCAACCGGTATTGATTTCGACGTGCGTAAAGCCCGTCCTTACTCTGGCTACGAGAACTTCGACTTTGAAGTCCCGGTTGGCGGCGGTGTTTCCGACTGCTACACCCGCGTGATGCTGAAAGTGGAAGAGCTGCGCCAGAGTCTGCGCATCCTTGAGCAGTGCCTCAATAACATGCCGGAAGGCCCGTTCAAAGCGGATCACCCGCTGACGACGCCGCCGCCGAAAGAGCGCACGCTGCAACATATCGAAACCCTGATCACCCACTTCCTGCAGGTTTCCTGGGGCCCGGTTATGCCGGCGCAGGAATCCTTCCAGATGATTGAAGCGACCAAGGGTATCAACAGTTACTACCTGACCAGTGACGGCAGCACCATGAGCTACCGTACCCGCGTGCGTACGCCAAGCTTCGCGCACCTGCAGCAGATCCCGGCCGCCATTCGCGGCAGTCTGGTCTCCGACCTGATTGTGTATCTGGGTAGTATCGATTTTGTTATGTCAGATGTGGACCGCTAATTATGCACGAGAATCAACAACCACAGACCGAGGCTTTTGAGCTGAGTGAAGCAGAACGTGCCGCGATTGAGCACGAGATGCACCACTACGAAGACCCGCGTGCGGCGTCCATTGAAGCGCTGAAAATCGTACAGAAACAGCGTGGCTGGGTGCCGGATGGGGCGATCTACGAGATCGCAAAAGTGCTGGGTATTCCGGCGAGTGACGTAGAAGGCGTAGCCACGTTCTACAGCCAGATCTTCCGTCAGCCGGTTGGCCGCCACGTGATCCGCTACTGTGACAGCGTTGTTTGTCACATCACCGGTTACCAGGGCATTCAGGCTGCGATTGAGCAGAAGCTCAATATCAAGCCGGGCCAGACCACGTTCGATGGACGCTTTACCCTGCTGCCAACCTGCTGCCTGGGTAACTGCGACAAGGGGCCGACCATGATGATTGATGAGGACACTCACAGCCATCTGACGCCGGAAGCGATTCCTGACCTGCTGGAGCAGTACAAATGAAAACGGTAATTCGTACTGCTGAGACCCATCCGCTGACCTGGCGTCTGCGCGATGACAAACAGCCGGTATGGCTTGAAGAATACGAAAGCAAAAACGGCTATGCCGGTGCGCGGAAAGCCCTGGGCGGCATGGCGCCGGACGACATCGTTAATGCGGTGAAAGACGCCGGCCTGAAAGGGCGCGGCGGTGCGGGCTTCTCCACCGGTCTGAAGTGGAGCCTGATGCCAAAAGACGAATCCATGAACATCCGTTACCTGCTGTGTAACGCCGATGAAATGGAGCCGGGCACCTATAAAGACCGCCTGCTGATGGAGCAGCTGCCGCACCTGCTGGTGGAAGGCATGCTGATCTCCGCGTTCGCGCTGAAAGCCTACCGTGGCTACATCTTCCTGCGCGGCGAGTACATCGAAGCGGCGGAAAACCTGCGTCGCGCGATTGCGGAAGCCACCGAAGCGGGCCTGCTTGGGAAAAACATCCTGGGCACCGGCTTTGACTTCGAGCTGTTCGTGCACACCGGTGCAGGGCGTTACATCTGCGGCGAAGAAACCGCGCTGATTAACTCCCTGGAAGGCCGTCGCGCGAACCCGCGTTCCAAGCCACCGTTCCCGGCAAGCTCCGGCGTGTGGGGGAAACCGACCTGCGTAAACAACGTCGAAACCCTGTGTAACGTTCCGGCGATCCTCGCCAACGGCGTGGAGTGGTATCAGGGTATCTCTTCAAGCAAAGATGCCGGTACCAAGCTGATGGGCTTCTCCGGCCGCGTGAAGAATCCTGGCGTCTGGGAACTGCCGTTCGGTACCACCGCGCGTGAAATTCTTGAAGACTACGCGGGCGGTATGCGCGATGGCCTGAAATTCAAAGCCTGGCAGCCGGGCGGGGCAGGGACCGACTTCCTGACCGAAGCCCATCTTGACCTGCCAATGGAATTCGAAAGCATCGGTAAAGCGGGCAGCCGTCTGGGCACGGCGCTGGCGATGGCCGTCGATCACGAAATCGGCATGGTCTCGCTGGTGCGTAACCTGGAAGAGTTCTTCGCCCGTGAGTCCTGCGGCTGGTGTACACCGTGCCGCGACGGTCTGCCGTGGAGCGTGAAGATCCTGCGTGCTATTGAACGTGGCGAAGGCCAGCCTGGCGATATCGAGACACTTGAGCAACTGTGTCGATTCTTAGGTCCGGGTAAAACCTTCTGCGCCCACGCACCGGGTGCCGTCGAGCCGCTGCAGAGCGCGATTAAATATTTCCGCGACGAATTCGAAGCAGGCATCAAGCAGCCGTTCAGCAATACCCATTCAATCAATGGTATTCAGCCGAACCTGCTGAAAGCGCGCTGGTAAAAACAGAATTTTGATTAACGCTCGGTTTCGACCGAGACAACTGGAAGCATGCTAATGGCTACGATTCATGTAGACGGCAAAGAATACGAAGTCAACGGGGCGGACAACCTGCTAGAAGCTTGTCTGTCTCTTGGCCTCGATATTCCGTACTTTTGCTGGCATCCGGCGCTGGGCAGCGTCGGTGCTTGCCGCCAGTGTGCGGTGAAGCAATATCAAAACGCGGAAGACACGCGTGGTCGCCTGGTGATGTCCTGTATGACGCCAGCCACCGAAGGCACCTTTATTTCGATTGATGACGAAGAAGCCAAACAGTTCCGCGAAAGCGTGGTGGAATGGTTGATGACCAACCACCCGCACGACTGTCCGGTCTGTGAAGAGGGCGGTAACTGCCACCTTCAGGATATGACCGTCATGACCGGTCACAGCTTCCGTCGCTATCGCTTTACCAAGCGTACCCACCGTAACCAGGATCTGGGGCCGTTCATCTCTCACGAAATGAACCGCTGCATCGCCTGCTACCGCTGCGTGCGTTACTACAAAGACTACGCGGACGGTCAGGATCTGGGCGTGTATGGCGCGCATGACAACGTCTACTTCGGTCGTCCGGAAGACGGTACGCTGGAAAGCGAATTCTCCGGTAACCTGGTAGAAATCTGCCCGACCGGCGTATTCACGGATAAAACCCACTCCGAGCGCTACAACCGCAAATGGGACATGCAGTTTGCACCAAGCATCTGCCAGCAGTGTTCCCTTGGCTGTAACACCAGCCCGGGTGAGCGCTACGGCGAACTGCGTCGTATCGAAAACCGTTACAACGGTACCGTTAACCACTACTTCCTGTGCGACCGCGGTCGTTTCGGCTATGGCTATGTGAACCTGAAAGACCGTCCGCGTCAGCCGGTTCAGCGCCGTGGTGACGACTTCATTACCCTCAACGCCGAGCAGGCGATGCAGGGCGCGGCGGATATTCTGCGCCAGTCGAAGAAAGTGATCGGTATCGGCTCCCCGCGCGCCAGCATCGAAAGCAACTTCGCGCTGCGCGAGCTGGTTGGGGCGGAAAACTTCTATACCGGTATCGCTCAGGGCGAGCAGGAACGTCTGCAGCTGGTCCTGAAAGTGCTGCGTGAAGGCGGTGTTCATACCCCTGCGCTGCGCGAAATTGAATCTTACGATGCGGTTCTGGTGCTGGGTGAAGACCTGACGCAGACCGGCGCACGCGCGGCTCTGGCGGTTCGCCAGGCGGTGAAGGGTAAAGCACGTGAAATGGCAGCGGCGCAGAAAGTGGCTGACTGGCAGATTGCGGCAATCCTGAACATCGGCCAGCGCGCGAAGCATCCTCTGTTTGTGACCAACGTTGACAACACCCGTCTGGACGATATCGCGGCGTGGACCTACTGCGCGCCGGTTGAAGATCAGGCGCGTCTTGGCTTTGCGATTGCCCACGCGCTGGACAGCAACTCTCCGGCCGTTGAGCTGGATCGCGACCTGCAGAACAAGGTCGACGTGATTGTTCAGGCCCTGGCGGGTGCGAAGAAACCGCTGATTATTTCCGGTACCAACGCCGGCAGCGCGGAGATCGTTCAGGCGGCGGCCAACGTGGCTAAAGCCCTGAAAGGCCGCGGTGCGGACGTTGGCGTCACCATGATTGCCCGCGCGGTGAACAGCATCGGTCTGGGTATGATTGGCGGCGGCTCGCTGGAAGAGGCGTTAAGCGAACTGGAATCCGGCTCTGCTGACGCCGTTGTGGTGCTGGAAAACGACCTGCATCGCCATGCTTCTGCTGCTCGCGTTGACGCCGCGCTTTCCAAAGCGCCGCTAGTGATGGTAATCGACCATCAGCGCACCGCGATCATGGACAAAGCGCACCTGGTGCTCTCTGCGGCAAGCTTCGCAGAAAGCGACGGTACCGTTATCAACAACGAAGGCCGCGCGCAGCGCTTCTTCCAGGTTTACGACCCGTCTTACTACGACAGCAACACCGTGATGCTCGAAAGCTGGCGCTGGCTGCACTCCCTGCACAGCACCGTGCAGAGCCGTGAAGTGGACTGGACGCAGCTCGACCACGTTATCGACGCGGTGGTGGAAAAACTGCCTCAGCTGGCCGGCATTAAAGATGCTGCGCCTGACGCAAGCTTCCGCATTCGCGGCCAGAAACTGGCGCGTGAACCGCACCGCTACAGCGGTCGTACCGCGATGCGTGCCAACATCAGCGTGCACGAACCGCGTCAGCCGCAGGACAAAGACACCATGTTCGCCTTCTCTATGGAAGGGAACAACCAGCCGTCTGCGCCGCGCTCACAGGTACCGTTTGCATGGGCACCGGGCTGGAACTCCCCGCAGGCATGGAACAAGTTCCAGGCTGAAGTGGGCGGTTCTCTGCGCCACGGCGACCCGGGCGTGCGTCTGATTGAAGCCTCCGAAACCGGTCTGGACTTCTTCACCACCGTTCCGGCGAGCTTCGAGGCGCAGGACGGTAACTGGCGTATCGCGCCGTACTACCATCTGTTCGGTAGCGACGAGCTATCCCAGCGCTCTCCGGTCTTCCAGACCCGCATGCCGCAGCCGTACATCAAGCTCAACCCGGCGGATGCCGCGAAGCTTGGCGTTAACGCGGGTGCGAACATTGCCTTCAGCTACGACGGCCAGACAATCAGCCTGCCGCTGATTATCTCTGAAGGTCTGAGCGCAGGGCAGGTGGGTCTGCCGATGGGTATGCCTGGCATCGCGCCGGTACTGGCGGGTGCGCGTCTTGATAACCTGCAGGAGGCAAAAGCATGAGTTGGTTAACGCCGGATCTTATCGACATCCTGCTGAGCATTCTGAAAGCGGTTGTCATTCTGCTGGTGGTGGTCACCTGCGGCGCGTTCATGAGCTTTGGTGAACGTCGTCTGCTCGGTCTGTTCCAGAACCGTTACGGACCGAACCGCGTGGGCTGGGGTGGTTCACTCCAGCTGGTCGCGGACATGATCAAGATGTTCTTTAAAGAAGACTGGATCCCGAAATTCTCGGATCGCGTCATCTTTACTCTGGCACCGATGATCGCCTTTACCTCACTGCTGCTGGCCTTTGCTATCGTTCCGGTCAGTCCGACCTGGGTGGTCGCTGACCTGAACATCGGGATCCTGTTCTTCCTGATGATGGCGGGTCTCGCGGTGTACGCGGTGCTGTTTGCGGGCTGGTCCAGTAACAACAAATACTCGCTGCTCGGTGCGATGCGTGCGTCTGCGCAGACCCTGAGCTACGAAGTGTTCCTGGGTCTTTCCCTGATGGGCGTGGTGGCGCAGGCCGGTTCATTCAACATGACCGACATCGTCAACAACCAGGCCGACATCTGGAACGTCATTCCGCAGTTCTTTGGTTTTGTCACCTTTGCTATCGCGGGCGTGGCGGTGTGTCACCGTCACCCGTTTGACCAGCCAGAAGCCGAGCAGGAACTGGCCGACGGTTATCACATTGAATATTCCGGTATGAAATTCGGTCTGTTCTTCGTGGGCGAGTACATCGGTATCGTCACCATTTCCGCGTTGATGGTAACGCTGTTCTTTGGTGGCTGGCATGGCCCGTTCTTACCGCCGTTCATCTGGTTCGCGCTGAAAACCGCGTTCTTCATGATGATGTTCATTTTGATTCGCGCCTCATTACCGCGTCCGCGTTATGACCAGGTAATGTCCTTCGGCTGGAAAGTGTGCCTGCCGCTGACGCTAGTCAACTTGTTGGTAACGGCAGCTGTCATTCTCTGGCAGCAGCCATAAGGGGCAATAGACCATGACCTTAAAAGAATTATTGGTAGGTTTCGGCACCCAGGTACGCAGTATCTGGATGATCGGCCTGCACGCGTTTGCAAAACGCGAAACTCAGATGTATCCGGAAGAGCCGGTCTATCTGCCGCCGCGCTACCGTGGCCGTATCGTGCTGACCCGCGATCCGGACGGCGAAGAGCGCTGCGTTGCCTGTAACCTGTGTGCGGTAGCCTGTCCGGTTGGCTGTATCTCTTTGCAGAAAGCAGAGACCAAAGACGGCCGCTGGTACCCTGAGTTCTTCCGCATTAACTTCTCACGCTGCATCTTCTGCGGTCTGTGTGAAGAAGCGTGCCCAACCACGGCGATTCAGCTGACTCCAGATTTCGAACTGGGTGAGTACAAGCGTCAGGACCTGGTGTACGAGAAAGAGGATCTGCTGATTTCCGGTCCGGGCAAATACCCGGAATATAACTTCTACCGGATGGCGGGTATGGCAATCGACGGCAAAGATAAGGGCGAAGCAGAGAACGAAGCCAAGCCTATCGACGTCAAGAGCCTGTTACCGTAAGGAGAGGGCAATGGAATTCGCTTTTTATATCTGTGGCCTTATCGCCATCCTGGCTACGCTGCGAGTGATCACGCACACCAACCCGGTGCATGCGCTGCTGTACTTAATCATTTCGCTGCTGGCCATTTCCGGGGTGTTCTTTGCGCTGGGCGCGCACTTCGCCGGTGCGCTGGAAATCATCGTCTACGCCGGGGCCATCATGGTGCTGTTCGTGTTCGTGGTGATGATGCTGAACCTGGGCGGCTCTGAAATTGAGCAGGAACGTCAGTGGCTCAAACCGCAGGTGTGGATTGGCCCGGCAATTTTGTCGGCCATCATGCTTGCGGTGATTGTTTACGCCATTCTGGGCGTGAACGATCAGGGCATCGACGGCACGCCAATCAGCGCCAAGGCTGTTGGTATTGCGCTGTTCGGTCCATACGTTCTGGCGGTTGAACTGGCCTCTATGCTGCTGCTGGCAGGTCTGGTTGTTGCCTTCCACGTGGGCCGTGAAGAGCGTATTGGTGAGGTGCTGAGCAACCGCACTGATGACCGCGCGAAAAGAAAAACGGAGGAGCGCGCATGATCCCCTTAACACATGGACTGATCCTCGCTGCGATTTTGTTCGTTCTGGGCTTAACCGGTCTGGTTATCCGCCGCAATCTGCTGTTTATGCTGATCGGTCTGGAAATCATGATTAACGCCTCCGCGCTGGCCTTCGTGGTCGCCGGAAGCTACTGGGGCCAGGCCGACGGTCAGGTGATGTACATTCTCGCCATCAGCCTTGCGGCTGCCGAAGCGAGTATTGGCCTGGCGCTGTTGCTGCAGCTCCATCGTCGCCGCCAGAACCTGAACATCGATTCAGTAAGTGAGTTGCGTGGATGAACATGCTTGCCTTAACCATTATTTTTCCGCTGATTGGCTTCGTGCTGCTGGCGTTTTCTCGCGGCCGCTGGTCTGAGAATCTGTCTGCGACCGTGGGCATTGGCTCTATCGGTCTGGCTGCGCTGGTCACGGCGTATGCGGGTATCGACTTCTTAAATAGCGGACGCCAGCCTTTCAGCGTGCCGCTGTGGACCTGGATGTCGGTCGGTGATTTCAACATCGGTTTCAACCTGGTGCTGGATGGTCTGTCTCTGACCATGCTCTCCGTGGTGACCGGCGTGGGCTTCCTGATCCACATGTTTGCCTCCTGGTATATGCGCGGTGAAGAGGGTTACTCCCGCTTCTTCGCCTACACCAACCTGTTTATCGCCAGCATGGTTGTTCTGGTGCTGGCCGATAACCTGCTGTTGATGTACCTGGGCTGGGAAGGCGTGGGTCTCTGTTCTTACCTGCTGATCGGCTTCTACTACACCGATCCGAAGAATGGCGCAGCGGCCATGAAAGCGTTCGTCGTGACCCGCGTGGGTGACGTGTTCCTCGCTTTCGCGCTGTTCATTCTCTACAACGAACTGGGCACGCTGAACTTCCGCGAAATGGTGGAACTGGCGCCGGCGCACTTCGAAGCAGGCAACAACATGCTGTGGTGGGCAACGCTGATGCTGCTGGGTGGCGCCGTGGGTAAATCCGCACAGCTGCCGCTGCAGACGTGGCTGGCCGACGCGATGGCGGGTCCAACCCCTGTCTCCGCGCTGATCCACGCTGCGACCATGGTCACCGCCGGTGTCTACCTGATTGCGCGTACCCATGGCCTGTTCCTGATGACCCCGGAAATTCTGCATCTGGTGGGCATCGTGGGTGCGGTCACGCTGGTGCTGGCAGGCTTTGCCGCGCTGGTGCAGACCGACATCAAACGCGTTCTTGCATATTCCACGATGAGCCAGATTGGCTATATGTTCCTGGCGCTGGGCGTACAGGCGTGGGACGCGGCGATTTTCCACCTGATGACGCACGCGTTCTTTAAAGCGCTGCTGTTCCTCTCATCCGGTTCGGTGATCCTGGCCTGCCACCACGAGCAAAACATCTTCAAGATGGGCGGACTGCGTAAGTCTATCCCGCTGGTGTATGTCTGCTTCCTGGTGGGCGGCGCGGCGCTGTCGGCGCTGCCGCTGATTACCGCGGGCTTCTTCAGTAAGGACGAAATCCTTGCGGGTGCCATGGCGAATGGTCATATCAATCTGATGGTGGCGGGTCTGGTCGGTGCGTTCATGACCTCCCTGTATACCTTCCGTATGATTTTCATCGTATTCCACGGCAAAGAACAAATTCACGCTCACGCAGGGAAGGGGATCACCCACCACCTGCCGCTGATTGTGCTGCTGGTACTGTCTACCTTCGTTGGCGCGATGATTGTGCCACCGCTGCAGGGCGTACTGCCGGCAACAACCGAGCTTGAGCACGGTCGCGTTCTGACGCTTGAAATCACCTCCGGCGTGGTCGCTATTGCGGGCATCCTCATCGCTGCATGGCTGTGGCTGGGTAAACGTACGCTGGTGACTGCCGTTGCCAACAGTGCGCCGGGCCGCCTGCTGGGCACCTGGTGGTACAACGCGTGGGGCTTTGACTGGCTATACGACATGATCTTCGTTAAGCCGTTCCTGGGCATTGCGTGGCTGCTGAAGCGCGACCCAATGAACAGCATGATGAATATCCCGGCGATCCTCTCCCGCTTTGCAGGTAAAGGCCTGCTGTACAGCGAGAACGGCTATCTGCGCTGGTATGTGGCGTCCATGAGCATCGGTGCGGTTGTCGTACTGGCGCTGCTGATGGTGTTGCGATAGTGGTTTTGCCCGGTGGCGCTGCGCTTACCGGGCCTACGAGACCGTAGGTCGGGTAAGCGTGAGCGCCACCCGACACCACAAACCGCACTAACGCGTGAATTTTGTCGAATTTGTTGAAAATCGGTCCCTGAGGGACTTTAACAAGGAATAAAAATCGCCATGTTACTACCCTGGCTAATATTAATTCCCTTCATCGGCGGCTTCCTGTGCTGGCAGACTGAACGCTTTGGCGTGAAGATGCCGCGCTGGATCGCGCTGATCACCATGGGATTGACGCTCGCGCTTGGCCTGCAACTGTGGTTGCAGGGTGGCTACTCACTGACCCAGTCTGTGGGTCTTCCGCAGTGGCAGTCTGAGTTTATCCTGCCGTGGATCCCGCGTTTCGGCATTACGATCCACCTGGCGATTGACGGTCTGTCGCTGCTGATGGTGGTGCTGACCGGTCTGCTCGGCGTTCTGGCGGTACTTTGCTCCTGGCGAGAAATCGAAAAATACCAGGGCTTCTTCCACCTGAACCTGATGTGGATCCTGGGCGGCGTTATCGGCGTGTTCCTTGCCATCGACATGTTCCTGTTCTTCTTCTTCTGGGAGATGATGCTGGTGCCGATGTACTTCCTGATCGCGCTGTGGGGCCACAAGGCATCCGACGGTAAAACGCGCATCACGGCGGCAACCAAGTTCTTCATCTATACCCAGGCGAGCGGTCTGGTGATGCTGATTGCCATCCTGGCGCTGGTGTTCGTGCATTACAACGCGACCGGCGTCTGGACCTTCAACTACGAAGATCTGCTGAAGACCCCGATGTCTCACGGCGTGGAATACCTGCTGATGCTGGGCTTCTTCATCGCCTTCGCGGTGAAAATGCCGGTGGTTCCGCTGCACGGCTGGCTGCCAGACGCGCACTCCCAGGCGCCAACGGCGGGTTCCGTTGACCTGGCGGGCATCTTGCTGAAAACCGCGGCCTACGGCCTGCTGCGTTTCGCACTGCCGCTGTTCCCGAACGCGTCCGCAGAGTTCGCGCCAATTGCCATGTGGCTCGGCGTGATCGGTATCTTCTACGGCGCGTGGATGGCCTTCACGCAGTACGACATCAAGCGTCTGATTGCCTATACCTCCGTTTCCCACATGGGCTTCGTGCTGATTGCCATCTACACCGGCAGCCAGCTGGCGTACCAGGGCGCGGTGATCCAGATGATTGCGCACGGTCTCTCTGCAGCCGGTCTGTTCATTCTGTGCGGTCAGCTGTACGAACGTCTGCACACTCGCGACATGCGCATGATGGGCGGCCTGTGGGGCAAAATGAAATGGCTGCCAGCGCTCTCCATGTTCTTCGCGGTGGCGACGCTGGGTATGCCGGGTACCGGTAACTTCGTCGGCGAATTTATGATTCTGTTCGGCAGCTTCAAAGTGGTTCCGATGATTACCGTCATCTCCACCTTTGGTCTGGTGTTCGCTTCCGTGTACTCGCTGGCGATGCTGCACCGCGCCTACTTCGGTAAAGCGAAGAGCGAGATTGTTGCTAAAGAACTGCCGGGGATGTCGCTGCGCGAGCTGTTCATCATCCTGCTGCTGGTCGTACTGCTGGTGCTGCTGGGCTTCTATCCGCAGCCGATTCTGGATACCTCGCATAGCGCGATGGGCAATATCCAGCAGTGGTTTGTTAATTCTGCTTCTACTACAAGGCCGTAATTCGCCATGACAATAACTCCACAACAACTGATCGCGCTGCTACCGCTGCTGATCGTCGGATTGACGGTGGTGGTTGTGATGCTCTCCATTGCGTGGCGACGCAATCACTTCCTGAATGCGACCCTGTCCGTTTTGGGTCTGAACGCTGCGTTAGTCTCCCTCTGGTTTGTTGGCCAGGCGGGGGCGATGGACGTCACGCCGATGATGCGCGTTGACGGCTATGCCATGCTGTACACCGGTCTGGTTCTGCTGGCGAGCCTGGCAACCTGCACCTTTGCGTACCCGTGGCTCGAAGGCTACAACGACAACAAAGAAGAGTTTTACCTGCTGGTACTGATTGCCGCACTGGGCGGCATTCTGCTGGCGAACGCGAATCACCTGGCCGCGCTGTTCCTCGGTATTGAGCTGATCTCACTCCCGCTGTTCGGCCTGATTGGTTACGCCTTCCGCCAGAAGCGCTCTCTGGAAGCGGCGATCAAGTACACTATCTTGTCCGCTGCTGCCTCGTCGTTCCTGCTGTTCGGTATCGCGCTGCTGTACGCACAGACGGGTAATCTCTCCTTCCTGGCCATCGGCAAGAGCCTCGGCGACGGCATGCTGCATGAGCCGCTGATGCTGGCGGGTCTGGGCATGATGATTGTTGGCCTCGGCTTCAAGCTCTCTCTCGTTCCGTTCCACCTGTGGACGCCAGACGTATACCAGGGTGCTCCGGCGCCGGTTTCAACCTTCCTGGCGACGGCAAGCAAAATTGCTATCTTCGGTGTGGTGATGCGTCTGTTCCTGTACGCACCGGTGGGTGATAGCGAAGCGGTTCGCGTGGTGCTCGGCATTATCGCGTTCGTTTCCATCATCTTCGGTAACCTGATGGCGCTGAGCCAGACCAACATCAAGCGTCTGCTGGGCTACTCGTCTATCTCCCACCTGGGCTACCTGCTGGTGGCGCTGATTGCGCTGCAGAGCGGCGAGATGTCGATGGAAGCCGTGGGCGTGTATCTGGCGGGTTACCTGTTCAGCAGCCTCGGCGCGTTCGGCGTGGTGAGCCTGATGTCCAGCCCGTACCGTGGCCCGGATGCCGATTCACTGTTCTCCTACCGTGGTCTGTTCTGGCACCGTCCGATTCTGTCCGCGGTGATGACCGTGATGATGCTCTCGCTGGCGGGTATTCCGATGACGCTGGGCTTTATCGGTAAGTTCTACGTGCTGGCCGTCGGTGTTCATGCGGGTCTGTGGTGGCTGACGGCGGGGGTTGTTATCGGCTCCGCGATTGGTCTCTACTACTACCTGCGCGTTGCCGTGAGCCTGTACCTGAGCGCGCCTCAGCAGCTCAACCGCGATGCGCCGTCCAACTGGCAGTACAGCGCAGGGGGCATCGTGGTGCTCATCTCCGCGCTGCTGGTGCTGATCTTCGGTATCTATCCGCAGCCGCTGATTGATATCGTGCAGCGAGCGATGCCATTAATGTAAAAACAAAAACCCGCCACGGCGGGTTTTTTATTGTTTTCTCCCTCTCCCCGTGGGAGAGGGCCGGGGTGAGGGCACCAGCCCGCACAGAGTAAAACATGCCCAGCGGCGCTTCGCTTACCCGACTAAGCCAGCTGCTTGCGGCTAATCAACGGCCCGTCAATCTTCTTCATCGACCGGTCCAGCACTTCCTCAATCACCGACGACAGCTCGTTCAGCTCAAACTTCGCCACATATCCGTCCGCTTTCACCTTGCGAATATGATCTTCGTTGGCGTTGCCGGAAAGCGAAGAGTGGATCACCACCGGAATATCCTTCAGGAACGGATCGGTCTTGATTTTGCGCGTCAGCGTAAAGCCGTCCATCTCCGGCATTTCGAGGTCGGTCAGCACCAGCGCGATTTTATCGGTGATCGGCACGCCCTCGGCCTGCGCCTGAGCGGCCAGCACGCCAATTTTCTCCCACGCGTCTTTCCCGGTGATGTGCAGCTGGGCAGGGATTTCCATCGCCTGCAGGCCTTTCTCCAGCATCGAGCGCGCCACTTTGGAATCTTCCGCAACAATCGCGACCGAGCCCGGCTTGATGTTGAATTTGGTGGTCTTCAGGTTGGTGGCGTGCAGATCGTGGTTCGCCGGTGTGATGTCATACAGGATCTGCTCGACGTCCAGCACCATTGCCAGATCGTTGGTATCGGTCTTCTCGTCGAGGCAGGCAATACTGGTGATGTAGCGTCCGCTGACGGCGGTCTCCGCGGCGTGAACCTGCTTCCAGTCCAGACGCATGATGTTCTCAACGGATTCCACCGCAAACGCCTGCACGCTGCGGGCGTATTCGGTGATCAGCAAAATGTTCAGCCCGGTTGTGGGCCTGCAGCCCGCGACGGCAGCGAGGTCAATGACGGGGATCACCTGATCGCGAATGTTCACCATCCCCATCAGCGGCGACTTCATCCCTGCGGGTTTGGTGAACGCCGGCATCGGCACAATTTCGCGCAGCTTAAAGACGTTAATCCCAAACAGCTCGGATTTGTCTTCGTTCAAAGAGGTGCCAAGACGGAACAGCAACAGTTCAAAGCGGTTCGACAGGGTGAGATTCGCCCTGTCATCAATATCTTTCTGGAAATTATCCATTCTACCCTCAAGAGAAATGCTGACCTTTTAATCGTTATCGGCACCCTGAGGGAAAAATGAAGGACTAAACGCTGACCTGAGTGAAATCTTCCGCCAGCTCACACGCAGAGAATACCTCGCGGCACTCTGCCAGCAGGCTTTCGCATCCCCGCGCGTCGTAGCGTGAGCTCACGTGAGTGACGATAAGCTTCCCGACGCCCGCGTCACGGGCAAGCTGCGCCGCCTGACGCGTGGAGCTATGGCCGCGGCCGTTGGCTTTCTCTTCCATCGCCGTTTCAAGCGTCGCTTCATGCACCATCACATCTACGCCCTGCGCAAGCAGAAGTGCGGAAGGGCAGGGCGCGGTATCACCAAAAATCGCCAGCTTTTTCCCCGGCTGTGGCGCAGAAAGATAGTCCTGCCCGTTCACCACGCGCCCGTCTTCCAGCGTGACGGTCTCACCCAGCTTCAGGCGCTGGAACATCGGCCCCGGCTTCACGCCGTCTGCCATCAGCGCGGCGGCGTTTAGCGCGCCGGGTTTGTCATGCTCTTCGATGCGGTAGCCGTAGCACTCAACCGGATGATTAAGCGGCCATGCGGTGACCGTATAAACCCCGTCATCAAAAACCTGACCCTCAGCAATCTCAATGACCTCCAGCGGGTAGTCCGTCCACGAACCGCTCAGGCGCAGCGTGGTTTCAACAAACTCGGCAATGCCTTTAGGCCCATAAATCGTCAGCGGATGCCCGATGCCGGCCATCGAGCGGCTGCACAGCAGGCCGGGCAGGCCAAAGATATGGTCCCCGTGCAGGTGGGTAATAAAGATCTTATCCAGCTTGCCCGGATGGTGAGCGGTGCGCAGCAGCTGGTGCTGAGTCCCTTCACCACAGTCAAACAGCCACAGCCCGCCGCGGGTGGGGTGCTGCAGATCCAGCAGGATTGCCGTCACATTTCGCGTACGGGTTGGTACGCCAGCGGACGTGCCCAGAAAAATCAGTTCCATAATGCAATCAGCCCTTTGCCGAACGGGTAGGGGTTTAGTATAACGTGATGAACCCCAGGAAGGAGAAAGACATGATCCAGTGGCAAGATGTGCACCATAGCGAACTCACCGTACCGTCACTTTATGCGCTGCTTAAACTCCGCTGTGAAGTGTTTGTCGTAGAGCAAACCTGCCCGTATCAGGACATCGACGGGGATGACCTGGTCGGCGAAAACCGCCATATCCTCGGCTGGAAAGAGGGCGAGCTGGTGGCGTATGCGAGGATTCTGAAAAGCGCCGATGATTTTGAGCCCGTCGTCATCGGCCGCGTCATCATTAGCGCACGCGCGCGCGGTGAAAAACTGGGCTATCAGCTCATGGAGAAAACGCTGGCATCCTGTGAAAAACAGTGGCCAGACAGGGCGTTATACCTCGGAGCGCAGGCTCACCTGCAGTCCTTCTACGCCCACTTTGGCTTTGCGCCGGTGACCGAGGTGTATGACGAAGACGGCATTCCGCACGTTGGCATGGCGCGGGAAGCGAAGCAGGCGTAATCGGCAGTCGTTGGCTATAGTTAGCGGACTGGTGTACTAACATGGAGAAAACGATGTCATTTCAATCCTGGGATACCCGTATCGACGACGACCTGGCCTTGCTGAGCGAAACGCTGGAAGAGGTGCTGCGTTCGTCGGGCGATCCTGCCGATCAGAAGTATATCGAGCTGAAAGCGCGCGCTGAACAGGCGCTGCATGAAGTGAAGAACCGCGTCAGCCATGCGTCTGACAATTACTACTATCGCGCCAAAAAAGCGGTGTACCGTGCCGATGATTACGTGCATGAAAAACCGTGGCAAGGCATTGGTGTCGGTGCGGCCGTAGGGCTGGTGCTGGGGCTGCTTCTGGCTCGTCGCTAACAGCTTTTTAAACGGTCAACCACTCCCTATACGTGGGTACTGCAATTTGTGGGCAGTACCCCGTATAATACGAGGTTTTTACAGGGAGAGGTTCGCGTGCATTCGATTTTCCTCGCGCTGGAACGTCTGCGCATTCAGCTTGCGCAAGCGCTGCCTGCTACACCCGGTCTGCATCACGTTGACGTCTCTTTCCCGTTAAACGACGCCTTCGATCCTCTGGCCTGGCTGGGCGCACAGCGTATCTATCCCCAATTCTACTGGCAGCAGCGAAACGGCGATGAAGAACTTGCCGCGCTGGGCAGTGTCGCTCACTTTGACTCTCTGGCTTCTGCCTCTCAGTTTCTGCAAACCCACGATGCGCAAAACGATACCCTCATTTGCGGCCTGAACGCGTTTAACCCCGAGAAGAGCAGCCAGTTTTTGCCGCGTTTGCTGTGGCGACGCTCTGCCGGGGTTGCCACGCTGCGCCTGCAGCTGTGGAGTGATACCTCGCTTGCGGATGATGCCCCTGCTGCACGGAAGTTCGTAGACCAGCTGAACGCGGCGGGGCCGATCCGCCCGCTCTCCGTTCAGGTTGAGCGTGAGACGCACCAGCCGCAAAAGCCGGAGTGGCTGCGTCTTATCCGTCAGGCAACGGACGCCATCGCGCGCGGTGATGTTGAAAAGGTGGTGCTTGCCCGCGCTACCGATCTCCAGTTCAGTCAACCGGTTAATGCCGTTGCGTTGATGGCCGCCAGCCGCGCCCTCAACGTAAATTGCTACCATTTCTGCATGGTATTCGATGCCGGTAACGCGTTTCTCGGCTCCACGCCTGAGCGTTTGTGGCGGCGTCGCGGCACGCTGCTGCGCACCGAAGCCCTTGCGGGAACGGTTGCCAGCCATTCTGACGATAAACAGGCCCAGCGCCTCGGCGAGTGGCTGATGAATGACGATAAAAACCAGCGTGAGAATATGCTGGTGGTAGAGGATATTTGCCAGCGGCTGCAGCACCATACCCAGACGCTGGAGGTCTTACCGGCGCAGGTGGTGCGTTTGCGCAAAGTGCAGCATCTGCGCCGCTGCATCTGGACCGCGCTGAAACACGCCAGCGACGAGCAGTGCCTGAGCGCGCTGCAGCCGACGGCTGCCGTCGCGGGCCTGCCGCGCCAGGCCGCGCGGGAGTTTATCCAAAGGGTTGAGCCATTCGACCGCGAGTGGTACGCCGGTTCTGCCGGGTATCTGTCACGCGAACAAAGCGAGTTCTGCGTGGCATTACGCTCTGCACGCGTCCAGGACGCCAGGCTTCGGCTCTACGCCGGGGCGGGGATCGTCAGCGGATCTGACCCGGAGCAGGAGTGGCAGGAGATAGAAAACAAAGCCGCAGGGCTGCGTTCTCTCCTCCTAAGGGATTAATACTGATTCGCGCATTCCCGATTCATATCAAAATTCCAATTTTTTCTATTATTTATACTGTGTCGCATTATTGATACCGGACAATCTCATGTCAGTAAGTTCTTTTAACCGGCGCTGGGCGGCGGTGATCCTCGAAGCCCTGACCCGCCACGGCGTCAGGCACGTGTGTATTGCACCGGGCTCTCGCTCCACGCCGCTGACGCTGGCCGCGGCGGAAAATCGGGCTTTTATTCACCACACCCATTTTGACGAGCGCGGTCTCGGCCATCTGGCGCTGGGGCTGGCAAAAGTCAGCAAAGCGCCGGTGGCGGTGATTGTCACGTCCGGTACGGCGGTGGCGAACCTCTATCCGGCAATTATCGAAGCCGGGCTGACCGGCGAAAAACTGATAGTGCTGACCGCGGACCGTCCGCCTGAGTTAATCGACTGCGGTGCCAATCAGGCCATTCGCCAGCCGGGCATTTTTTCCTCTCATCCTTCAGAAACGGTCTCGTTGCCGCGCCCAACCCAGGACATTCCGGCAAGCTGGCTGGTCTCCACGCTTGATCATGCGATGGCATCGCTGCGCAGCGGCGCCCTGCACGTGAACTGTCCCTTTGCCGAGCCGCTGTATGGCGAAATGAACGAAACCGGCCTCGCCTGGCAGCAGCAGCTTGGCGACTGGTGGGAGAGCGAAAAGCCCTGGCTTAGCGAGCAGATCCACGTTGAAAGCGTCAAACAGCGCGACTGGTTCTTCTGGCGACAGAAGCGCGGCGTGGTGGTTGCCGGGCGCATGAGCGCCGCCGAAGGGAAGCGGGTTGCAGAGTGGGCGCAAACCCTCGGCTGGCCGTTGATAGGCGATGTGCTATCCCAGACCGGCCAGCCGCTGCCGTGCACAGACCTCTGGCTGGGTAACGCAAAGGCGACAACGGAGCTGGCGAAGGCGCAGATTGTGGTGCAGATAGGTTCCAGCCTCACCGGTAAACGTCTCCTGCAGTGGCAGGCGACCTGCACGCCGGAAGAGTACTGGCTCGTTGACCCGCTGGAAGGGCGGCTCGACCCGGCGCACCATCGCGGGCGTCGGCTGGTCAGCGAGATTGACAGCTGGCTTGAGCTGCATCCGGCTGAAAAACGTAAGCCCTGGGCGGTGGAGATCCCGGAACTGTCGCGTCAGGCGTGGGCGCTCGCCGAAGCGCAGTGCGGGGGCTTCGGTGAAGCCGAGCTGGCGCACCGTATACGTCAGTACCTGCCCGAGCAGGGGCAGCTGTTTGTCGGTAACAGCCTGGTGGTGCGCCTGATTGACGCGCTCTCTCAGCTGCCCGCGGGCTATCCGGTTTACAGCAACCGCGGTGCCAGCGGCATCGACGGGCTGATCTCGACGGCGGCTGGCGTGCAGCGTGCCAGCGCGAAATCAACGCTGGCGATAGTGGGTGACCTCTCTGCACTGTATGACCTCAACGCGCTGGCGCTCCTGCGTCAGGTTTCAGCCCCCCTGGTGCTGATTGTGGTCAACAATAACGGCGGGCAGATCTTCTCCCTGCTGCCCACGCCGCAGAGCGAGCGCGAGCGCTTTTATCTGATGCCGCAAAACGTGCAGTTCGAGCACGCGGCGGCGATGTTCAGCCTCAGGTACCATCGCCCGGAAAGCTGGGAGCAGCTGGACGCGGCGATGCGCATCGCGTGGAAACAGCCTGGCACAACGCTGGTCGAGCTGGTGGTAAACGATTCTGACGGGGCGCAGAAGCTGCAAAACCTGCTGGCGCAGGTGAGCCACCTGTGAACCTCGCAGGCATGCAGCGAGCCGGAAAGCCAGGCTATCCCTGGCTGGTCTTTCTGCACGGTTTTTCCGGCGATAGCCGCGAGTGGCAGGAGGTTGGGGAGTCATTAGAGGATTATCCCCGGCTGTATCTGGATCTGCCCGGGCACGGTGGCTCTGCCGGAAATTCTATTTCAGGGTTTGCAGAAATGAGCGATTTGCTCACCACAACCCTTCTTAGTTACAACATACTGAACTACTGGCTGGTGGGGTACTCCCTCGGCGGCCGCATTGCGATGTTTCATGCCTGCCAGCAGCCAAAAGGGCTGAGCGGGATTGTCGTGGAAGGCGGCCATCCTGGGCTACAGGATGCGCGCGCGATGCGATTAGCATCCGATCGCCGCTGGGCGAAGCGTTTTTGCACGGAACCGCTCGCAGACGTCTTTGCCGACTGGTATCAACAGCCGGTATTTGCCTCACTTACGGACGCGCAGCGCGTCGAGCTGGTCGCGCTGCGTAGCCAGAACAACGGCGCAAATCTGGCGGCAATGCTCGAGGCCACCTCTCTGGCCGTGCAGCCAGATTTGCGCGCAGCGCTGAATGCGCTCTCTGTTCCTTTTCACTACCTGTACGGCGAACGTGATGAGAAGTTCGCGGCCATTGCCGCTGAGCTGAACGCCACGCGCCACGTTATTCCTCATGCCGGGCACAACGCCCATCGGGAAAATCCCGGTGCGGTCGCGTCGAGCCTGGTGCAGATACTGCGTCTTCGAAATAAGGACACTCTATGATCTATCCTGATGAACACATGCTTTACGCGCCGGTTGAATGGCAGGACTGCTCCGAAGGTTACACCGACATTCGTTACCACAAGTCCGCTGACGGCATTGCCAAAATCACCATCAACCGTCCGCAGGTGCGCAACGCGTTCCGTCCGCTGACCGTCAAAGAGATGATCCAGGCCCTGGCGGATGCGCGCTACGACGACAATATCGGCGTCATCGTTCTGACTGGTGAAGGGGATAAAGCGTTCTGCTCCGGCGGGGATCAGAAAGTGCGCGGCGACTACGGCGGATACCAGGACGATGCGGGTACGCACCACCTGAACGTGCTGGATTTCCAGCGCCAGATCCGCACCTGTCCAAAACCGGTTGTCGCGATGGTGGCGGGCTACTCCATCGGCGGCGGCCACGTGCTGCACATGATGTGCGACCTGACCATAGCCGCGGAAAACGCCATCTTCGGCCAGACCGGCCCGAAAGTCGGCTCCTTCGACGGCGGCTGGGGCGCATCCTATATGGCACGCATCGTCGGGCAGAAAAAAGCGCGTGAAATCTGGTTCCTGTGCCGTCAGTACAACGCGCAGGAAGCGCTGGATATGGGGCTTGTGAATACCGTGGTGCCAATTGCCGATCTCGAAAAAGAGACCGTGCGCTGGTGCCGCGAGATGCTGCAAAACAGCCCGATGGCGCTGCGCTGCCTGAAGGCGGCCCTCAACGCCGACTGTGACGGTCAGGCAGGCCTGCAGGAGCTGGCGGGTAACGCCACCATGCTGTTCTACATGACCGAAGAGGGTCAGGAAGGACGCAATGCGTTTAACGAAAAACGCCAGCCGGACTTCAGCAAATACAAACGGAACCCGTAATGCGTCGCGCGCAGGTTTACCGCTGGCAGATACCGATGGACGCGGGCGTGGTGCTGCGCGAGCGGCGGTTAAAAACCCGTGACGGACTTTTCGTTCATTTGCAGCAGGGCGAGCGTGAAGGCTGGGGCGAGATTTCACCTCTGCCGGGCTTTAGCCTGGAATCGCTGGATGACGCGCAGGCGGCGCTGGTGGCCTGGGTACGCGAGTGGCGCGAAGGGGCCGATCCGGCGCTGCCGGACACGCCTTCCGCCGCCTTCGGCATCAGCTGCGCGCTGGCGGAACTGGACGGACGTTTGCCTGATGCGGCCAACTACCGCGCCGCACCGCTCTGTACGGGCGATCCGGACGAACTGTTCGCGCTGCTCTCCGCCATGCCCGGCGAGAAGGTGGCGAAAATCAAAGTCGGCCTGTACGAAGCGGTGCGCGACGGGATGGTGGCGAATCTGCTGCTGGAAGCGATCCCGGATCTGCACCTGCGTCTGGACGCAAACCGCGCCTGGACGCCGCTCAAGGCGCAGCAGTTCGCGAAGTATGTTAATCCGGCGTACCGCAGCCGCATCGCGTTTCTGGAAGAACCGTGCAAAACGCGGGATGACTCCCGCGCCTTTGCCCGTGAAACGGGTATTGCGATTGCCTGGGATGAAAGCCTGCGCGAAGCCGATTTTGCGTTCGTCGCCGAGCCCGGCGTGAGTGCGGTCGTGATTAAACCGACGCTGACCGGCAGCCTGGCGAAGGTGCGCGAGCAGGTCGATGCTGCCCACGCCTTAGGCCTGACGGCGGTGATCAGCTCATCCATAGAGTCCAGCCTCGGGCTGACGCAGCTGGCGCGCATCGCGGCATGGTTAACGCCGGACACCCTCCCCGGCCTCGACACGTTAAGCCTGATGCAAACGCAGCTTATTCGTCAGTGGCCGGACAGCGTACTGCCGTGCCTCGACGTTGAGGCGCTGGAGCCGCTGCTATGAGTTTTACCGACTGGCCGTGGCGGCACTGGCGCGCGCAGTGGCCCGATAAGCCCGCGCTGCGGCTTAACGACGAGGTTCTCACCTGGCAACAGCTCTGTGTGCGTATAGATAGCCTTGCCGCCGGGTTCCATCGTCAGGGCGTGCAGGAAGGCGAGGGCGTCATGCTGCTTGCCCATAACCACCCTCAGACGCTGCTGGCGTGGCTCGCGCTGCTCCAGTGCGGCGCGCGCATTCTGCCGGTCAACCCTCAGCTGCCGGGACCGCTGCTGGACGTGCTGATTCCGCAGATGACGCTGCGCCATGCCCTGGTGCTGGACGGCGCTTATGACGGTCTCTCCTCGCTTAGCCTGTCCGAGCGGCCCGGGGAGTATGCGTCGTCATGGGCGCCGGAACGTCTGGCTTCCATGACGCTGACCTCCGGTTCGACAGGCTTGCCGAAGGCGGCGGTTCACACCTGTGCGGCGCATCTTGCCAGCGCGCAGGGCGTGCTGGCGCTGATGCCCTACAGCGACGAGGACGACTGGCTGCTGTCGCTCCCGCTGTTTCATGTTTCCGGCCAGGGCATTTTGTGGCGCTGGCTGCAGGCGGGCGCGCGGTTAACCGTGCGCGAAAAACAGCCGCTTGAGCAGGCGCTGCAGGGCTGCACCCACGCTTCTCTGGTGCCGACGCAGCTCTGGCGTCTGCTCAACGCCGGGCATCAGGTTGCGCTGAAGGCCGTTCTGCTTGGCGGGGCGGCCATTCCCGTTGAGCTGACGGAGAAAGCGCGTGAGCAGGGGATTCGCACCTTCTTCGGCTATGGACTGACGGAGTTTGCCTCAACCGTCTGCGCGAAGGAGGCGGACGGTGCGCCGGACGTCGGCAGCGCGCTGCCGGGCAGAGAGGTGCAGGTTGTCGACGGTGAAGTCTGGATCAGGGCGCGCAGCATGGCTTCGGGCTACTGGCGTGACGGTGCGCTACTTCCCCTTACCAATGCGCAGGGCTGGTTTGCCACCCGCGATCGCGGGGAGTGGCATAACGGACGCCTGACCATTTTAGGCCGTATGGACAATCTCTTTTTCAGCGGAGGAGAGGGGATCCAGCCGGAAGCCGTTGAGCGCACGATTGCCACGCACCCGCAGATAAGCCAGGCGTTCATCGTCCCGCTGGACGACGCCGAGTTCGGTCAACGTCCGGTGGCGGTGGTGGAATGTGAACCGGGAACCGATATTGCCCAGTTCCCGGACTGGATCCGCGGCAGGGTGGCGCGCTTTGAGCAGCCGGTACACTGGCTGGCCCTGCCCACAGAGCTAAAAAATGGCGGGATTAAAATCTCCCGCCAGGCGTTAAAACAGTGGGTCAATGCCCTGCTGAGAGGCTAATCAGCCGACGTCCGGCTGCGGCTTGCGCTGGCGTCGACGCACCAGACGCAGCATCGGCGGCACCACGATCACCACGATCGCCAACGCCAGCAGGACCTTTGTCACGCTGCTTTCCCACAGAATCGACATATTGCCGTTGCTGATGGAGAGCGCGCGGCGCAGGTTCTGCTCCAGCATCTCACCCAATACGAAACCTAAAATCAGCGGCGACATCGGGAAGTGCATTTTGCGCAGGATATAGCCCAGCACGCCCAGCAGCACCATCAGCACCAGGTCGAAGGTGGTGCTGTGCACCGCGTAGACCCCAACCGCAGAGACCGCCGCAATGGCGGGCACCAGGAACCACAGCGGAATGGTCAACATGCGGGTAAACAGACCGATCAGCGGGATGTTCATCACCAGCAGCATCACGTTGGCGATCAGCAGCGCCGCAATCAGGCCCCACACGATGTCCGGCTGCTCGGTGAACATCGCCGGACCCGGGGTGATGTTATAGAGCGTCAGCGCGCCCATCATCACCGCCGTGGTGCCGGAGCCCGGCACGCCGAGCGTCAGCATCGGGATAAACGAGCCGCAGGCCGAGGCGTTATTCGCCGCCTCTGGCGCCGCCACGCCGCGTATGTCCCCTTTGCCGAAGCTGTCGCTGTTGCCGCTCAGCTTTTTCTCGGTCATGTAGGTGATGGCGCTGGCAATGGTCGCCCCCGCGCCGGGCAGGACGCCGACGAAGAAACCAATCACCGACGAACGCAAGGTTGCGCCGATGCACTGCGCCCCCTCTCTGGCGTTAAAGAGCATCCGGCCGGTTTTGCGCACCAGCGTTTGCCCGCTGCTGGTATGTTCCAGCATCAGTAAAATTTCAGAGACCGAGAACAGGCCAATCACCACGACGATAAACTGCACGCCGTCAGACAGGTGAACGCTGTCGAAGGTAAAGCGATACACCCCGGTGTTGGCGTCCACGCCGACGGTGGCCAGGCTCAGGCCAATCAGCGCGGACAAAAATGACTTCAGCGGGTTCTGCGCCATCATGCTGCCGAGGCAGGCGATAGCGAACACCATCAGCGCAAAATACTCCGCCGGACCAAACGCCAGCGACCACTGGGCCAGCGCCGGGGCGAACAGAATAATGCCGCCGATGGCAATCAGCGAGCCGAAAAACGAGCTGACGGCAGAGATAGAGAGCGCCACGCCGCCGCGCCCCTGCTGCGCCATGGGATAACCGTCGAGCGCGGTCATTATGGCGGCGGCATCGCCGGGTACGTTAAGCAGTATCGATGAGATGCGCCCGCCGTACTCGCAGCCGATGTAGACCGTCGCCAGCAGGATCAGCGCCGATTCAGCAGGCAGGTGCAGGGCAAAGGCCAGCGGCAGTAAAATCGCCACGCCGTTGATGGGCCCGAGGCCCGGCAGCAGGCCGACGATGGTGCCCACAAAACAGCCGATCAGGGCAATCACCAGGTTTTCCGGGGTCATCGCGACGGCGAACCCCTGTGAGAGATAAATCCAGGTATCCATAGCGTGCTCCGTCAGTTAAACCATGCGCCGAGGGGTAACGTCACGTCCAGCAGGCGGTCGAAGGCGTACCAGAGTAAAATGCCCAGTACCGCGCCCGACAGCCCCGCCGCGGGCAGCGTGGCGTTAAACAACATGCCAATCACCATTGTCAGGATGGCGGTGGCAATCGGGAAGCCGAGCCATTCAAAGCCCCAGGCGTACATCAGCAGCACGATGACCATCACCAGCAGGCGCTGCAGAACACGTCCGGGCGGCCAGTCCACGGTATCAGGATGTCGCAGCAGCAGGGCGACCGAGCAGAGCAGCATCAGGCCGACAATGCCCATTGGAAAGGGGCGCGGCCCCACGGGTTCATAGCTGTATTCGCTGTGGATTTGCCAGGCGATAAACAGCCCGCCAATGCAGAGCAGCAGCCATATCCCGGCAAAAATACGATCGCTCATAGCGCCTCCGGTTATTTCGCCAGGCCAAAGGCTTTCGCCTGTTCGCGGTAGTCGCTGACCTGTTTTTTGACGTACTCGTCCAGCGGCTTGCCGTTCAGGTTGAACTCAAACAGCCCGCGCAGTTCGCGCTGCTTTTTAAATTCCTCGGTTTGCTGGAGTTTGGCGAAGGCGTCAACCCACCACTGGTATTCGGCGTCGGTCACTTTCGGCCCAACGAAGAAGCCGCGGATAATCGGCCAGACCAGGTTATAGCCCTGCTCTTTAGCGGTAGGGACGTTAGCCAGCTGGCCCGGCAGACGGTTTTCCGAGAAGACCGCCAGCACGCGGATTTTGTCCCCGCTCAGGTAAGGCACCATTTCACTGAGATCGCCGGAGACGGCCTGCACGTGGTTGCCCATCAGCGCCGTGACCGGCTCGCCGCCGCCCTCAAAGGCCACGTAGCGCATCTTGTGCGGATCCACTTTTGCCTGCTGCGCCAGCAGGGCGGCTTTCATCCAATCCTGGCTGCCGATAGACGCACCCGCGCCAATCACCACGCTGTTAGGATCTTTCTCCATAGCCGTCAGCAGATCTTTCAGCGATTTCCACGGGGAGTCTGCGCGCACGGCAATCATGCCGTAATCCGTTCCCACGGTCGCGAGCCAGCGCACATCGTCCACGCTATAGCGGCCAAACTTCCCCTGGGACAGGTTCAGCAGCGAGCCGCCGGAGAACGCCACCACGGTACCGGCTTCGGCAGGGCGCTGCGCCACAATGGCGTTGTAGGCCACTGCACCCACGCCGCCGGGCATGTAGGTGACGCGCATCGGCTTCTCAATGGCCTTCGTCTCCAGCAGGCTGACCTGAATCAGCTTGCAGGTCAGGTCAAAGCCGCCGCCCGGTTTTGCCGGGGCGATGCATTCGGTGCGGGACGGGACATCCTGCGCCTCGACGACGGAGGCGCTCAACATCAATACGCTTGCAGCAAAGGTCGAAAGTAATTGTTTTTTCATCATTAATCCTCACGCCGGAGAACCGGGGGTACGGGTACAGGTCTTTTTTCTGATTATGTGAACCACCTTGTAGCGGTTCCGTTGCGTGATTGTTAAAACATTAACCTTTCATTTCCCTTTCACTGCGACACCAACTTTACAGGATGTGATATGCGTCTCTTACTGGCGGAAGATAATCGTGAGCTGGCTCACTGGCTGGAGAAAGCGCTGGTGCAGGGAGGCTTTGCCGTGGACTGCGTCAACGACGGGCGGGCGGCCGATCATCTGTTGCAGGGTGAAAACTATGCTGTCGCTATTCTGGACATCGGCATGCCCGGCTTCGACGGTCTGGAGGTGGTGCATCGTCTGCGAAAGCGCGGGCAGACGCTTCCCGTGCTGTTTCTCACCGCCCGCAGCAACGTATCGGACAGGGTAAAAGGCCTTAACGCCGGGGCGGATGACTATCTGCCGAAGCCGTTTGAGCTGGAAGAACTTGATGCGCGGCTGCGCGCGCTGCTGCGCAGAAGCGAAGGGCGAACCCAGGAGCGTCAGCTTTTGGGGGCGCTGGAATATGACGATGACGGTTTTTTTCTGCTGCGCGATGAACCGCTCTCCCTGACGCCGCGCGAGCTCTCACTGCTGAAAGTGCTGATGCACCGCCGGACCCGGCCCGTCTCCCGCCAGCAGCTTTTCGACCAGGTTTTTAGCCTGAACGACGATGTGAGTCCGGAGAGCATCGATCTCTACATCCATCGACTGCGCAAAAAACTGAGCGGCAGCGGGGTGAAGATTACTACCCTGCGCGGGCTGGGCTACGTGCTGGAGTGTGGCGATGAAGTGGGCTAAACCGCAGTCGCTTTACCTGCAGCTGCTGCTTTTTCTTGGCCTGCCGCTCCTGCTGCTATGGGGGTTATCCGCGTTCAACAGCTACGTCAGCGCGCTGCAGGCGGCAACGCAGGCCTATGACCGCACCCTATTATCCTCGGCGCGAACGGTGTCGGAGCGGCTGGTGGTTCACGACGGCAGGCTGGAGGTGAATGTCCCCTGGGTGGTGCTCGACAGCTTTGAGCTCAACATGAACGACCGGCTCTACTACAAGGTGGTCGACCCCGACGGGCGGGTGATCTCCGGCTATGACGACCTGCCAAAGATGCCGCCCTCCACCTCGCGCACCACGCTCTACCCGGCGCTGGCCTGGTTCTATCACACTGAATACCGCGGTCAGGCCATTCGCGTGGCGAAGCTGCTTCAGCCCGTTAATGAGGGCAATATCGTCGGCATGGCGGAGATCTATGTCGCCGAAACGCTGCAGTCCCGACGCTATCTCGCCAGCCAGCTGCTCTTTTCGTCATGGGTTTCTCAGGGGCTGCTGGTTTTGCTGACGCTGATCTTAACGGCCTGGCTGCTGCGCCGCGTGCTGCGCCCGATGCGCCAGCTCTCTTCCCTGATGGTGCGGCGCGAGCCGGGGCTGCTGGCGCCGCTGCCGGAACTGCTGCCGTGGTCAGAAACCCGCCTGCTGATCGTGGCGTTTAACCGCTATATCGACCGGCTGCGGGGCGTGCTTTCGCGCCAGGAACGCTTTAATGCCGATGCCTCCCATCAGCTCAAAACGCCGCTGGCGGTGCTGAAAACGCAGGTCTCCGTTGCCCTGACGCGTAACGACCCGGCCCTGTGGCAGGAGAGCCTGCGGGCGATGAACGTGACCCTGGATAACACCATCGTGCTGACTGAACGCCTGTTACAGCTTTCGACGGTGAGGCGCAAAGAGCAGGGGGAGCGGCAGTTTGCCCCGGTTGACCTGGTGCTGGTGGTGCAGAATTGCTGCTTTTCCCGGCTGGCGCAGGCGCGAAGCAAAGCGATCGATCTGGGTTATGACGGCGAGCAACAGCCGGTGATTATCGAAGGCGATGAGGTTCTGCTGGGGGAGCTTTGTGCCAACCTGCTCGATAACGCGATCAAATACACGCCGGCGCGCGGCGTTGTGACGGTTTTCCTGCACGGGGACGGCGGCGCAATTGAACTGAGCGTAGAAGATAGCGGGCCGGGAATTGCAGAAAATCTGATCCCACAGGCCGTGCTGCCGTTTCATCGCCTGGATAACGTCGGTGACGCCGCCGGATCGGGCATTGGGCTCGCGCTGGCGAACGACATTGCCCGGCTACACCGCAGCCACCTGCACCTGACGCGCAGCGAAACCTTAGGCGGCCTTAGCGTGAAAATGCGCTTTCTGCGGATAATCTGAACAGCCATATTATCAAATCGTTACAAACTAATTGTCTGACGCACGCAGAGTGCTTGATCCCGCAGTGAGTCAGGTTAAAATCTCGCGGTTTTGGGACATCTCTAAATAAATTGTGCGGGATCACGACAATGAAAAAAGTGGCATTAATGGGCTTAGGCCTGATGGTTATCTCTTCGGCGGCTAACGCCATCAGCTTTAACGGCTCGGCGGGTCAGGATTACACCCACCTGGGCTTTGGCCTGGGTACGGAAACCTCCGGTCTGGCAATGACCGGCGGCTGGACGCATAACGATGACGACGGCGATGCGGCAAGCCTCGGCCTCGGTCTGAACGTTCCACTGGGCCCGTTCCTGGCGACCGTCGGCGGTAAAGGCATTTACACCAACCCGAACGACGGCGACGAAGGCTACGCGGCGGCAGTGGGCGGCGGCCTGCAGTGGAAAATCGGCGACAGCTTCGGCCTGTTCGGCGAGTACTACTACTCTCCGGATTCGCTCTCCAGCGGCATCGACAGCTATGAAGAAGCCAACGCCGGTGCGCGCTGGACCATCATGCGCCCGATCACCATCGAAGCGGGCTATCGTTACCTGAACCTGGCCGGTAAAGACGGCAACCGCGACAACGCGCTGGCCGACGGCCCGTACGTGGGCGTGAGCGCAGGCTTCTAATCTCCCCGGCGCGGCGTTCCGTCGCGCCTGTTTCTCTCTTCTCCCTCGTTCCATATGCGTTATAGTGTTTTGACCATAGAAGTGGGAGAACACAATGATAAACGTGGAAATGCTATCCACTGGCGACGAAGTGCTGCATGGGCAAATTATCGACACCAATGCCGCCTGGCTGGCCGATCTATTTTTTGAGCAAGGATTACCCTTAACGCGCCGCAACACCGTGGGCGACAATCTTGAGTCACTGGTGAACATACTGCGCGAGCGCAGCGAGCACTGCGACGTGCTGATTGTGAACGGCGGGCTTGGGCCGACCAGCGATGATTTGAGCGCGCTCGCCGCCGCCACCGCCAAAGGCGAAGGGCTGGTGCTCCATGAGGAGTGGCTGGCGCAGATGGAGCGCTTTTTCTCTGATCGCGGCCGGGTGATGGCGCCGAGCAACCGCAAGCAGGCCGAAATTCCCGCCAGCGCGGAGCTTGTCGACAACCCGGTCGGCACCGCCTGCGGCTTTGCCGTCCAGCTGAACCGCTGCCTGATGTTCTTCACGCCGGGCGTGCCGTCTGAATTTAAGGTGATGGTTGAGCAGCAGATCCTGCCGCGCCTTCGCCAGCGCTTTACGCTGCCTGAACCGCCGCTGTGCCTGCGTCTGACCACCTTTGGCCGCTCGGAAAGCGATCTGGCCCAGAGCCTGGATCACCTCCCGCTGCCGCCGGGCGTTTCGATGGGCTATCGCTCCTCCATGCCGATTATCGAGCTTAAGCTGACCGGCCCGGCGACGCAGAAAGCCGCCATGCTGGCGCTGTGGCCGGAAGTGCAGCGCGTGGCGGGCGAGAGCCTGATTTTCGAAGGAACGGAAGGACTGCCCGCGCAGATCGCTCAGCGCCTTCAGTCGCGTCAGCTGAGCGTCACCTTAAGCGAACAGTTCACCGGCGGCCTGCTGGCGCTGCAGCTTTCGCGTGCCGGCGCGCCGCTGCTGGCTAGCGAAGTGGTGCCGTTCCAGCAGGAGACGCTGGCGCAGACCGCGCGCTGGGCGTCCGAGCGCCGCGTGAAGCATTTCGCGGGGCTGGCGCTGGCCGTTGGCGGCGTGGATGATGAACACCTTAATTTTGCCCTTGCGACGCCGGAAGGCACGCATGCGCTGCGGGTGAAGATGAGTATTACCCGCCACAGCGTGGCGGTGCGCCAGGAGGTGTGCGCGATGATGGCGCTCAACATGCTGCGCCGCTGGCTGAACGGTAAAGAGGTCGCCAGCGAGCACGGCTGGATTAACGTCGTGGAATCATTGTTCGTTGAGTGATCCGTTTGCCGGGGCGGTAGCCCCGGCAACCTTTAGCCCAGCGCCTTCGCCAGCAGCGTTATCGGGTGTTCGCAGCGCTTGCTGGTGGACATCTCAATCTGCCATTTGCAGGTTTCACAGTCGGTCACCACGATATCCGCGCCGCTCTCCTCAATCTGCCTGAACAGCGGTGCGCCAATCGCCTGCGAGGTTTCGTAGTTTTCCCGCTTGAAGCCGTAGGTGCCCGCAATGCCGCAGCAGCGCGAGTCCAGCACCGTCAGCTCCAGCCCCGGAATAAGCCGCAGCAGCTCCAGCGTATAGAGCGACCAGCCCATCTTCTCCATGTGGCACGGCGTGTGATAGACCACCTTAAGCGGTAAGGCCTTCAGCGGTAACGTTTTTCCGCTGTCTAGCCTGCGCCACAGGAAGCGCGTCGCAAGCTCAATGTGTTCGCGCAGGCCGGTGTTATCCACGTCCAGCAGGTGCGGATATTCATCGCGCAGCGTAAAGGTGCAGGTGGAGGAGGTGGCCAGTACCGGTATCCCTCTGTCGACGATGGCTTCGCGCAGCGACGAGACGTTACTTTTCGCCTGCTTACGCGCTTTATCCGTAAATCCGTTGGCAATCAGCGGGACGCCGCAGCACTTCTCCTTGCTGAGCAGCTGTACGCCCGTGCCCATCGCGTTCAGCACCTTCAGCAGGTCTTTTCCCAGCTGCGGGTGGTTGTAGTTCACATAGCAACCGTGGAAAAAGGCCACCTGGTCGGCAAACTTCGCCTGTTCCGCCGCCACGGATTTGTACCAGCGGCGGAAGGTGCCGTGGGAATATTTCGGCAGGCTGCGGTGATGGTCGATTTTAAGCGTGGCATCCAGCAGCCGGCGCACCGGCCTGAGTGACGTTGCGGCATTCACCAGCGGGGCAAACGGCGTTGAGACGCTGCCCATCAGGTCGGTATGGCTCAGGATCGCATCGCGCAACGTGGGTTTTTGCGTGCTGTAGCGCGCGCGTGCGCGCTGGATGATATCGCCGATGTTAACATCCGACGGGCACGCCACTTCGCAGCGTTTGCAGTTGATGCAGTACTTCAGCGCCTCGTCGTACAGCTTGCCGTCCTTCAGACGCAGGCGCTCACCGTCCGGCCCCGCCTGCTTCGGGCCAGGGTAGCGCGGGTTCACCCCGCTGACCGGGCAGACCGTGGTGCAGACCGTACATTTGATGCAGCTTTCGAAACGGGTATCGTTCATTGTTCAGCCTCCGTGCGCTGGATAATCTGCTCTGCCACGTGGAGCGCCGTCACCGCGCAAACGCCGCCGCCGCAGCCCTGCGCGATAGGGTCGTAGCCGCCCAGAATCGAGCCGATGGCGTAGAGATTGTCGACACGGGTTCCTGCGAGCCGCGGGTGCAGAAGGTTATCGACGATAACCCCGAACTGCTGCCAGGGCTGCGGGGTGAAGAAATCACTCTGATACCAGTCCGCACGCGAGGCGCTTTGCCGGACGTCCAGGCCGAGGACCGCCTCCCGAATGCCTTCCCGGCTGCTGAGCAACCCGTTGCTGAAGAAGCTGCCGCTGGCCAGCACCGTATAGCGTGCCCTAAGGGGAATGTCGCCGTGGTTTCGCGTCCACACCTCGCTGGCTTCGCCGCCGTTCAGCGTGATTTTTTTTACCTCGTCACCTGCCATCCACACGCCGCCCTGAGCAACAAACCGGCGCTGAAGCTGGGTATGAAGACGAATGCCCGGCACGGACGGAGGAAGCGTGGGGAGCAGGCCGAGCGTGCAGGGCAGGCGATCCGACAGCCAGCGCCAGAGGCGGTTGTCCGTCAGGCCAAAGCAGGCGGGCATAAACAGGGCATCGCAGGTCTCGCTGAGCGGCTTAAGCGCCTCGTACAGCAGCGGCCATTTGTCCTCGTTATCCAGCAGGCGGGCGATGTTCACCGCACGAAACTCGCTGGGGTTTTCCCGCAGCACGTCCAGTTCGGGAAGCTCTATCTCTGCCGTATCGACCTCGATCCCCTGCTGGCGCAGCGAGGCGGCGGCCAGATGCGGCTGAAAATCGAGGAAACCGGCGATCCCCACCACCCGCACGCGGCTGGCGTTGAAGGGGGCTACGGGCACCTCTTCCGGGCTGAGCCACGCCGCGCGCAGGGTGCCCAGCGGCGTGACGCGCTGATGGTTTTGCCGGGCGTGGCCCTGCATCCGCGCGCCACAGTCGGCCAGCAATTTTTCAGTTTCTAAGGCGAAGCGGGTGACGTTTTTGATGCCCAGCAGGCTGTAGGGATGGTCTGCGGGGAGATCTTCCGGGCGCGAGGTGCCCAGCAGATCCAGTGAACCGGACGAGAAGTGCAGGGCGCTTTGGCCCCGGGTGACAATGGCGCAGCGCAGTCCCTGCTTCGTGAGCCGGATACCGCAGAGCAAGCCCGCCAGCCCGCCGCCGATAATGACGGTATCAAATTTCATCATGTGTCTCCTTGTCCAGGCCGCAAAGCCCCTGGTAAACCCAACGGGTAAACTCGCTTTCTCGCAGGGCATCGCCCCAGGCGACGGGCTGAATGCCTTTCCAGCGTTCATTCAGAAAATCGCTGAGCTGAGCAAGCGACTGGGTAGAGGTCGTGGCGTGAAAACGCTGCAATAGCCCGGCGGCACGGCAGGCGCACAGCTCGCCCTGGCAGGTCCCCATGCCGACGCGCGTGCGTCGGCGGAGATCGAGCAGGTTATTCACCGTCAGATTTTCCACGGCGTACTGCACCTCTCCGGCGGTCACGGCTTCGCATTCACACACCAGGCTGCGGCTCAGCCGACCTTCACCGAGCCACTGCGGCGTTCTGTCGCCGTGGCGGTAGATGGCGGAGCCGCGCAAAGGCGCGGGGAGCGAGATGATTTTTTGCAGCGTCTTCTCGGTGGACTGCCGCGAGCCGGGCAGCGGCTGTTCCGCCGTCACGCAGCGTTCGGTATTCCCCAGCTTGCGGCAGACGGCATCGGTCGCCCACTGCGCCATCAGGCGGTAGGTCATCAGCTTGCCGCCGGTGATGGTGATAAACCCGTCCATGCCGTCACGCTCGGCGTGGTCAAGCAGCACGATCCCCCGGCTGACGTTGCGCCCGCTCGGATCGTTGTCGCTGGCAACCAGCGGGCGTACGCCAGCGTAGGCGCGAAGAATGCGGGTCTGCGCCATTATCGGCGCCAGCTTTTCCCCTTCGCGCAGCAGGATGTCGACCTCTTCTGCCGTAACCCGGTTGTAGTCAATCTCGCTGTAGTCCACGTGGGTTGAGGTAGTGCCGATGAGCGAAATGGTATCGCCCGGCACCAGAATGTCGGCATCAGACGGTTTGCGGCAGCGGTTGATAACGTGATTATTGATGCGGTGGTCGAGGATCAGCAGCGAGCCTTTGGCCGGGAACATGCGAATGGATAAATCAGCGTATTCCGCGATGCGCTGCCCCCAAATTCCGGCGGCGTTAATGACGACGGCGGCAAACAGCTCGCTGTGTTCGTTGTACTGCGTATCAAAGACCCGTACGCCCCGCACGGTGCTGCCTTCGCGGATAAGCCCGGTGACCTCATGTCCGGTCAGTATGCGCGCGCCGTGCTCGCGGGCGTCCAGCATATTGGCGGCGGTCAGGCGGAAGGGATCGACGGTGCCATCCGGGACTTTCACCGCGCCCGTCAGGGCTGGGTTAACGGCGGGTTCAATGCGGCGGGCGAGTGCAGGGTCAATGGCTTCGGCCTGAATACCGGCTGCGGTGCAGGCGGTGATAAAGGTCGACTGAAACGACAGGTCATCTTCGGGGAGGGTAATGAACAGGCCGTTGGTCGGCTCAACGCAGTGGCGGGCGATGCGCTTGAGGATTTGGTTTTCAGCAATACACTCGCGCGCGGATTCGCCGTCGGTGACCGCATAGCGCGCGCCGCTGTGCAGCAGGCCGTGGTTGCGCCCGGTGGCGCCCGTCGCAATATCATGGCGCTCCAGCAGCGTGACGCTCAGGCCCCTCAGGGCGCAGTCACGCGCGATCCCGGCGCCAGTGGCACCACCGCCAATGATTATCACATCGCTGTAACGAGGATCGTGATGGGTCATTGTTTACCCTCTATGTTCGTTTTTTATCATTTAGCCACAGCAAAAGTGTGGTTTGTTTGATTTCGAACATAAACGCGCGTAATTCGAAAGTGGAACGTGATTTCATGCGCTTTTTTGCGCATTCTGTCATATTTCTGTAACAATCTGTGCGTTGATTCACAGTAACATTCGCCATGATTTCTTAACATCGCCGCCTCTGGAATTCAGGTGCGAGCCACCTGCCCACTCAATACAAGGCCACGGAGGCTGTTATGCTCAGTATCTTTAAACCTGCGCCGCACAGGGCGCGTCTGCCTGAGGCAGAAGTAGATCCGCTTTACCGCCGTCTGCGTTGGCAAATCTTCCTGGGGATTTTCTTCGGGTACGCGGCTTACTATCTGGTACGTAAAAACTTTGCTCTCGCCATGCCGTACCTGGTGGAGCAGGGCTTCTCCCGCGGCGATCTGGGCTTTGCGCTGTCGGGGATCTCTATCGCCTACGGTTTTTCCAAATTCATTATGGGCTCGGTGTCGGATCGCTCGAATCCGCGCGTGTTCCTGCCTGCCGGTTTGATCCTGGCGGCAGCGGTGATGCTGTTCATGGGCTTTGTGCCGTGGGCGACGTCCAGTATTGCGATTATGTTCGTGCTGCTGTTCCTCTGCGGCTGGTTCCAGGGGATGGGGTGGCCGCCGTGCGGACGCACCATGGTGCACTGGTGGTCGCAGAAAGAGCGTGGCGGCATTGTGTCGGTGTGGAACTGCGCCCATAACGTCGGCGGCGGTATTCCGCCTCTGCTGTTCCTGCTGGGTATGGCCTGGTTTAACGACTGGAAGGCTGCGCTCTATATGCCCGCCTTCGGTGCCATCGTCGTGGCTATTATCGCTTTCGCGCTGATGCGCGATACCCCGCAGTCGTGCGGCCTGCCGCCGATTGAAGAGTATAAAAACGACTATCCGGATGATTACAGCCAGGAGCACGAAGAAGAGCTGACGGCAAAACAGATCTTCATGAAGTACGTCCTGCCGAACAAGCTGCTGTGGTACATCGCGGTGGCGAACGTGTTCGTTTACCTGCTGCGCTACGGCATCCTCGACTGGTCACCAACCTACCTGAAAGAGGTGAAGCACTTCGCGCTGGATAAATCCTCGTGGGCCTATTTCCTGTATGAATATGCCGGGATCCCGGGCACGCTGCTTTGCGGCTGGATGTCGGACAAGGTCTTTAAAGGTAACCGCGGTGCGACGGGCGTGTTCTTTATGACCCTGGTGACCATTGCCACCGTCGTTTACTGGCTCAACCCGCCGGGTAATCCGGGTGTGGACATGGCCTGTATGATCGTTATCGGCTTCCTGATCTACGGTCCGGTGATGCTGATCGGCCTGCACGCGCTGGAGCTGGCACCGAAAAAAGCGGCAGGGACGGCGGCGGGCTTTACCGGTCTGTTCGGCTATCTCGGCGGTTCGGTCGCGGCGAGCGCCATCGTGGGCTATACCGTCGACTTCTTCGGCTGGGACGGCGGCTTTATGGTGATGATTGGCGGCAGCGTGCTGGCGGTGCTGCTGTTGATTGTCGTCATGATCGGTGAAAAACGCCATCACGCGGAAATGCAGGCGCGTCGTCAATAAGGAGCATAACGTTGAAACTGACTCAATTAGCCACCGGCCTGCTGCTGGCCGGCTTGATGACCGGCTCCGCGCTGGCGGCCGATAAGATTGTGATTGCCCACCGCGGCGCCAGCGGCTATCTGCCGGAGCACACGCTCCCGGCAAAAGCGATGGCCTATGCGCAGGGCGCGGATTACCTGGAGCAGGACCTGGTGATGACGAAGGACGACCGGCTGGTCGTCCTGCATGACCACTATCTTGACCGCGTAACGGACGTGGCGGAACGTTTCCCCGACCGCGCCCGTAAGGATGGGCGCTACTACGCCATCGACTTCACGCTGGCGGAGATCCGCTCCCTGAAGTTTACCGAAGGCTTCGAGATTGAAAACGGCAAGAAGGTGCAGGTCTATCCGGGGCGTTTCCCGATGGACAAGTCCGACTTCCGCATTCACACCTTTGAAGAGGAGATTGAGTTTGTTCAGGGGCTGAACCACTCGACCGGTAAAAATATCGGCATCTATCCGGAAATCAAAGCGCCGTGGTTCCACCATCAGGAAGGGAAGGACATTGCGGCGAAAACCCTGGACGTGCTGAAGCAGTACGGCTACACCAGCAAGCAGGACAAGGTTTATCTGCAGTGCTTTGACGCCGCCGAGCTGAAGCGCATTAAAACCGAGCTGGAGCCGAAGATGGGGATGAACCTCAATCTGGTGCAGCTGATTGCCTATACCGACTGGAATGAAACCCAGGAGAAGCAGCCAGACGGGAAGTGGGTGAACTACAGCTACGACTGGATGTTTAAGCCGGGCGCGATGAAGCAGATTGCCCAGTACGCCGACGGCATCGGGCCGGATTATCATATGCTGGTGGCGGAAGGCTCAAGGCCGGGCCACGTGAAGCTGACGGCGATGGTGAAAGAGGCGCACGCCAGCAAGATGCAGGTGCATCCGTATACGGTGCGTGCAGATCAGCTGCCGGAGTATGCGACGGACGTGAACCAGCTTTACGACGTGCTGTATAGCCAGGCGGGCGTGGACGGGTTGTTTACGGACTTCCCGGATAAAGCGGTAGAATTCATTCACCGGAAGTAGGTTTGGTAGGTCGGGTAAGGCGAAGCCGCCACCCGACAGTCAGGCTCTGCGGCCTGATGCCCTCACCCTAACCCTCTCCCACAGGGAGAGGGGATACGGACAACATCACATCTCGATCTCGATATCGCCTTTTGCCCGGCAGCAGCAGGGCAAAATTTCCCCGTCGTTGATAAAGGCCAGCGGTTCGGTCAGCCAGTCCACCTGGCCTGCAACCAGACGGCAGCGGCAGGAGCCGCAATACCCTGAACGACACTGGTACTCTACCTCTACCTGATGCGCCTCAAGCGCCACCAGCAGAGAAGGGTGCTCTTCCCGACACAGTACCTCAGTGCCGGAAAGGCGTAGCGTCACGCGTGACATCAGAGCTGGAAGTCGCTCAGGTCGTCAGTGTTGACTTCAGAATCAATCTGACCCACCAGGTAAGAACTCACTTCCACTTCCTGCGGCGCCACCTGTACGTTATCGGACACCAGCCAGGTGTTGATCCACGGGATTGGGTTAGAGCGCGTCTGGAACGGCAGGTCGAGGCCGACCGCCTGCATGCGGATGTTGGTGATGTACTCCACGTACTGGCACAGGATGTCTTTGTTCAGGCCAATCATGGAGCCGTCGCGGAACAGGTAGTCTGCCCACTCTTTCTCCTGCTGAGCCGCCAGCACGAACAGGTCGTAGCATTCCTGCTTGCACTCTTCGGCGATTACCGCCATCTCCGGGTCATCCGTACCGCTGCGCAGCAGGTTCAGCATGTGCTGAGTGCCGGTCAGGTGCAGGGCTTCGTCACGGGCGATCAGGCGGATGATTTTGGCATTACCTTCCATCAGCTTGCGCTCGGCAAAGGCGAAGGAGCAGGCGAAGCTCACGTAGAAGCGGATCGCTTCCAGCGCGTTAACGCTCATCAGGCACAGGTACAGCTGCTTTTTCAGCGCGCGCAGGTTCACGGTAACGCTTTTGCCGTTCACGTTGTGCGTGCCTTCGCCCAGCAGATGCCAGTAGCTGGTCATCTCGATCAGCTCGTCGTAATAGTGCGCAATGCCTTCCGCACGCTTCTGGATCTGCTCGTTGGTGACGATATCGTCAAACACCACCGCCGGATCGTTCACGATGTTGCGGATGATGTGGGTGTAAGAGCGGGAGTGGATCGTTTCAGAAAACGCCCAGGTTTCAACCCAGGTTTCCAGCTCCGGAATGGAGATCAGCGGCAGCAGCGCCACGTTCGGGCTGCGGCCCTGAATGGAGTCCAGCAGCGTCTGGTATTTCAGGTTGCTGAGGAAGATATGCTTTTCGTGATCCGGCAGGGCCTGAAAATCGATGCGATCGCGGGAAACGTCCACTTCTTCGGGGCGCCAGAAGAAGGAGAGTTGCTTTTCAATCAGCTTTTCGAAGATGTCATATTTTTGCTGATCGTAGCGTGCCACGTTGACCGGCTGGCCGAAGAACATCGGCTCTTTGAGCTGGTCGTTTTTCGTCTGTGAAAAGGTGGTGTATGCCATTGTGGTGAGTCCTGTTGAGATTGTATTGCCCGGCGGCACTGCGTTTGCCGGGCCTACAAAACCGTAGGCCGGGTAAGCGTAGCGCCACCCGGCGAAGTGCTTAGATCTTACATGCGCCGCTTTCGCAGCCATCGTCCTGAATTGACGGCACCATGTCGTCCTGCGCGTCTTCTGCACCGTCACGGGTGTTGTGATAGTACAGCGTTTTCACGCCAAACTTGTACGCGGTGAGCAGGTCTTTCAGCAGCTGCTGCATCGGTACCTTGCCGGACGGGAAGCGCGTCGGATCGTAGTTGGTATTGGCAGAGATCGACTGGTCGATAAACTTCTGCATGATACCCACCAGCTGCAGGTAGCCGTCGTTGTTTGGCATTTCCCACAGCAGCTCGTAGTTGTTGCCCAGCGTTTCGTAATCCGGTACGACCTGACGCAGCACGCCGTCTTTCGACGCTTTGATGCTGACGTGGCCGCGCGGTGGCTCAATACCGTTGGTGGCGTTGGAGATCTGCGAAGAGGTCTCGGACGGCATCAGGGCAGAGAGCGTGGAGTTACGCAGGCCGTGGGTCTTAATGGACTCACGCAGGCCTTCCCAGTCGAGGTGCAGCGGCTCGTTGACGATTGCATCCAGGTCTTTCTTGTAGGTGTCGATCGGCAGAATGCCTTTCGCGTAGGTGGTTTCGTTGAACCACGGGCACGCGCCTTGCTCTTTCGCCAGCTCGTTAGAGGCTTTCATCAGGTAGTACTGAATGGCTTCAAACGTCTGGTGGGTCAGGTTGTTGGCGCTGCCGTCAGAGTAACGCTTGCCGTTTTTCGCCAGCCAGTACGCGAAGTTGATCACGCCGATACCCAGGGTACGACGGCCCATTGCGCCGCGTTTAGCGGCCGGGATTGGGTAATCCTGGTAGTCCAGCAGGGCGTCGAGCGCGCGAACCGCCAGCACCGCCAGCTCTTCCAGCTCGTCCAGGCTCTTGATCGCGCCAAGGTTGAACGCGGACAGCGTACACAGGGCGATTTCGCCGTTTTCGTCGTTTACGTCGTCCAGCGGTTTGGTCGGCAGGGCGATCTCCAGGCACAGGTTAGACTGGCGCACTGGCGCAACTACCGGATCAAACGGGCTGTGGGTGTTGCAGTGGTCCACGTTCTGAATGTAGATACGGCCGGTAGAGGCACGTTCCTGCATCATCAGGGAGAACAGGTCTACCGCCTTCACGCGCTGCTTGCGGATGCTGTCGTCTTTTTCGTATTTGGTGTACAGACGCTCGAACTCGTCCTGATCGGCAAAGAACGCATCGTACAGGCCCGGGACGTCGGACGGGCTGAACAGGGTGATCTCTTCGCCTTTCAGCAGACGGGTGTACATCAGCTTGTTGATCTGTACGCCGTAGTCCATGTGACGCACGCGGTTGCCTTCCACGCCGCGGTTGTTTTTCAGTACCAGCAGGCTTTCCACTTCCAGATGCCACATTGGGTAGAACAGGGTGGCTGCACCGCCGCGCACGCCGCCCTGAGAGCAGGATTTCACCGCCGTCTGGAAGTGCTTATAGAACGGGATACAGCCGGTGTGGAACGCTTCACCGCCGCGAATCGGGCTGCCCAGCGCACGAATACGACCGGCGTTGATGCCGATACCGGCACGCTGGGAAACGTATTTCACAATCGCGCTGGAGGTGGCGTTGATAGAATCCAGGCTGTCGCCGCACTCGATCAGCACGCAGGAGCTGAACTGACGGGTAGGGGTACGCACGCCGGACATGATTGGCGTCGGCAGCGAAATTTTGAACGTCGAGACCGCATCGTAGAAACGCTTCACGTATTCCAGACGGGTTTCACGCGGATAGTTAGAGAACAGGCAGGCGGCCACCAGAATATAGAGGAACTGAGCGCTCTCGTAGATTTCGCCCGTCACGCGGTTCTGAACCAGGTATTTGCCTTCGAGCTGCTTTACCGCCGCGTAGGAGAAGTTCATGTCGCGCCAGTGATCGATAAACCCGTTCATCTGCTCGAACTCTTCTTCCGTATAGTCTTCCAGCAGATGCGTGTCGTATTTGCCCAGCTCAACCATTTTCACCACGTGATCGTGCAGCTTCGGCGGCTCAAACTGGCCGTAGGCTTTTTTACGCAGGTGGAAAATCGCCAGACGTGCAGCGAGGTACTGATAATCCGGTGCTTCGCGGGAGATGAGGTCTGCCGCTGCTTTAATGATCGTTTCGTGGATATCAGACGTTTTGATGCCGTCGTAGAACTGAATGTGGGAACGCAGTTCAACCTGGGAGATAGATACGTTGTTCAGTCCTTCTGCTGCCCAGTCGAGAACTCGATGGATTTTGTCCAGATTGATACGCTCGGTAGTACCGTCGCGCTTTGTCACCAGCAGACTCTGATTCATGTGGGTTTTTACCTGTCCGTGAAATAAAAAAATATCCCCCGTTTATCCACAGGCTCTGTGGATAAATACTACATATAGGGGTTTTACGATAAGATTAACGCAAGATGGTGAGTATTCTAGTATCGAATCATTTCAGTACAAGAGTTGATTTTGACGTTAAATTGAGGTTGTGAAAGGGTAAAAAAGCCTAAGTCCTCGTATCGTAAGGCCTGGACGACATGTCAATAATTTAGAAAAAAAATCTAAAATTTGATCGAGTGCTGATTTCTTCAACGAGAGGTCAAAATTGCGCAACATGATGCCGCGCAATCTTTATAAGAATAACGAATGACGTTAGTCGTTTTTGGCGGTTGTGTGCAACATATAGTTAACATCAACGCCCGGGGCGAGCTTGAATTTATCCGTCAAGGGATTGTAGTGCAGACCGGTGATGTGCTGCTCCTTGAGCCACGTCTGGTCAACCCAGCCTAACAGCTCGGCAGGCTTGATGAATTTCTTCACGTCGTGCGTGCCTTTCGGCACCATGCGCAGGACATACTCCGCGCCTACGACCGCCATCAGCCAGGCTTTTCCGTTGCGGTTGATGGTCGAGAAGAAGACCTGGCCGCCCGGTTTCACCAGTTTTGCACAGGCATTGACCACGGACTGCGGGTCGGGAACGTGCTCCAGCATCTCCATGCAGGTCACCACATCATACTGATGGGCGAATTTCGCCGCGTGCTCTTCTACGGTTTCCTGCACGTACTCCACCTGCACGCCGGATTCCAGAGCATGAAGCCGCGCAACCTGCAGAGGTTCAAAGCCCATATCCAGCCCGGTGACCGTTGCCCCTTCGCGGGCCATACTCTCGGCCAGAATGCCGCCGCCGCAGCCGACGTCGAGCACTTTCTTACCGAACAGACCGCCGGAGCGCTCCGCGATATAGCCCAGACGCAGCGGGTTAATGCGGTGCAGCGGCTTGAACTCACCTTCGAGATCCCACCAGCGGGACGCCACCGCTTCAAATTTGGCAATCTCTTCATGGTCAACGTTGTGAGCCACCGGGGATTTTTCGGCATTCATGGGCGCTTTTACTCCTTATTTAGCAAGACTTCGGAGTATATCAGCCCGCGCGGGTGAATAAAGCTTATTGGTTTACCTCAATCACCTCGGCTGTGTTATAATTTGCGACCTTTGAATCCGGGATACAGTAGAGGGATAGCGGTTAGATGAGCGACCTTGCGAGAGAAATTACACCGGTTAACATCGAGGAAGAGCTGAAGAGCTCCTATCTGGACTATGCGATGTCGGTCATTGTTGGCCGTGCGCTGCCGGACGTCCGCGATGGCCTTAAGCCGGTACACCGTCGCGTACTATACGCCATGAACGTATTGGGCAATGACTGGAATAAAGCCTATAAAAAATCTGCCCGCGTCGTGGGTGACGTCATCGGTAAATATCACCCGCATGGTGATACCGCCGTTTACGACACCATCGTCCGTATGGCACAGCCATTCTCCTTGCGTTACATGCTGGTAGATGGTCAGGGTAACTTTGGTTCTGTTGACGGCGACTCCGCGGCGGCGATGCGTTATACGGAAATCCGTATGTCGAAAATCGCTCACGAGCTGATGGCCGACCTGGAAAAAGAGACCGTTGATTTCGTCGATAACTACGACGGCACCGAGCGAATCCCTGATGTTATGCCAACCAAGATCCCGAACCTGTTAGTCAACGGTTCGTCCGGTATCGCGGTAGGTATGGCAACCAACATTCCGCCGCACAACATCACCGAAGTGATCAACGGCTGCCTGGCCTATATTGATGATGAAGAGATCAGCATTGAAGGGCTGATGGAACACATCCCGGGTCCGGACTTCCCAACGGCGGCGATCATCAACGGTCGTCGTGGTATCGAAGAAGCGTACCGCACCGGTCGCGGCAAGATTTATATCCGTGCCCGCGCGGAAGTGGAAGCGGACGCCAAAACCGGCCGCGAGACCATTATTGTTCACGAGATCCCGTATCAGGTGAACAAGGCTCGACTGATTGAAAAAATCGCCGAGCTGGTAAAAGAAAAGCGTGTGGAAGGTATCAGCGCGCTGCGCGACGAGTCTGACAAAGACGGCATGCGCATCGTGATTGAAATCAAACGCGACGCGGTGGGCGAGGTTGTGCTGAACAACCTGTACTCCCAGACTCAGCTTCAGGTCTCCTTCGGCATCAACATGGTTGCGCTGCACCATGGCCAGCCGAAGATCATGAACCTGAAAGAGATCCTGAGCGCGTTCGTGCGTCACCGCCGTGAAGTGGTGACCCGTCGTACTATTTTCGAACTGCGCAAAGCGCGCGACCGTGCGCACATCCTTGAAGCACTGGCCGTTGCGCTGGCAAACATCGACCCGATTATCGAGCTGATTCGCCGTGCACCGACCCCTGCGGAAGCGAAGGCCGGGTTAGTGGCGCGTCCCTGGGCGCTGGGTAACGTTTCTGCAATGCTCGAACGTGCGGGCGATGATGCCGCGCGTCCTGAGTGGCTGGAACCTGAATTCGGCGTGCGCGACGGTCAGTACTTCCTGACGGAACAGCAGGCCCAGGCGATTCTGGATCTGCGTCTGCAGAAGCTGACCGGCCTTGAGCACGAAAAACTGCTCGACGAATACAAAGAGCTGCTGGAACAGATTGCTGAGCTGCTGCATATCCTGGGTAGCGCAGATCGTCTGATGGAAGTGATCCGTGAAGAACTGGAACTGGTCCGCGATCAGTTCGGTGACGAGCGTCGCACCGAAATCACCGCAAACAGCTCTGATATCAACATTGAAGACCTGATCAACCGTGAAGACGTGGTGGTTACCCTGTCTCACCAGGGCTATGTGAAGTATCAGCCGCTGACCGACTACGAAGCACAGCGTCGTGGCGGTAAAGGCAAATCTGCAGCACGTATTAAAGAAGAAGACTTTATTGACCGCCTGCTGGTGGCCAACACCCATGACACGATCCTCTGCTTCTCCAGCCGTGGTCGTCTGTACTGGATGAAGGTTTATCAGCTGCCGGAAGCGAGCCGCGGCGCGCGTGGTCGTCCAATCGTTAACCTGCTGCCGCTGGAAGCGAACGAACGTATCACCGCCATCCTGCCGGTACGCGAGTACGAAGAGGGCGTGAACGTCTTTATGGCGACCGCCAGCGGTACCGTGAAGAAAACCGCGCTGACCGAGTTCAGCCGTCCGCGTTCGGCCGGTATTATCGCCGTCAACCTGAACGAAGGCGACGAGCTGATTGGCGTCGATCTGACCTCCGGTTCTGACGAAGTGATGCTGTTCTCTGCTGCCGGTAAGGTGGTGCGCTTTAAAGAGAATGCAGTGCGCGCAATGGGCCGTACGGCGACCGGCGTTCGCGGCATCAAGCTGGCGGGTGAAGACGCCGTTGTCTCCCTGATCGTTCCGCGCGGTGAAGGTGCAATCCTGACCGTTACGCAGAATGGCTACGGTAAACGTACGGCAGAAAGCGAGTATCCGACCAAGTCTCGCGGCACCCAGGGCGTTATCTCTATCAAAGTGACCGAGCGCAACGGTTCCGTTGTTGGTGCGGTTCAGGTAGACGATGCTGACCAGATCATGATGATCACCGATGCCGGTACGCTGGTGCGTACGCGCGTGTCTGAGATCAGCGTGGTGGGCCGTAACACCCAGGGCGTTATCCTCATCCGTACCGCGGAAGATGAAAACGTTGTGGGTCTGCAGCGCGTTGCTGAGCCAGTGGATGATGAAGAACTCGACTCTATCGACGGTAGCGTAGCGGAAGGCGATGATGAGATCGCGCCGGAAGCGGACACCGACGACGAAGCAGCGGATGACGCTGACGAGTAATATCTCCTGATGCAAAAAGGGCCGGTTTCCGGCCCTTTTCTTTTGCAGATGCAGATACATGAACGTTGCGACCTGGCGCGTTTACCGCTACCTTAACCACATTCTTTTTACCCCCGACGGCGGAGCCTCGCCCCCTTGAAATACCTCGTCTCCTTTCGTACCACGCTGAAAGTCTCTCGCTATCTGTTTCGGGCGCTGGCGCTCCTGCTCTGGTTACTGGTCGCTCTGTTCTCGGTGTTTTACATCGTTAACGCGTTACACCAGAAAGAAGCGGAGATCCGTCAGGAATTTAATCTCAGCTCCGATCAGGCCCAGCGCTATATTCAGCGAACGTCTGACGTAATGAAGGAGCTGAAGTACATTGCCGAAAACCGCCTGACCGCCGAGAACGGCATTCTTGCCATCCGCGGGCGCAATGATAAAACGGAAGTGCCCGATTTTGAGCCGCTGTTCCCGGATTCTGACTGCTCGGCGATGGGCAGCACCTGGCGCGGCTCGCTGGAATCGCTGGCGTGGTTCATGCGCTACTGGCGTGACAACTTCTCCGCCGCCTATGACCTGAACCGCGTCTACCTTATTGGCAGTGAAAATCTCTGCATGGCCGATTTTGGCCTGCGTGATATGCCCGTCGAACGTGATGATGCGCTGAAAAGCCTGCACGAGCGCATTGTGAAGTACCGTAATGCTCCGCAGGACGAGCGCGGCAATAACATTTTCTGGATAAGCCAGGGGCCGCGCATGGGCGTCGGTTACTTCTATGCCCTGACGCCGGTCTATCTGGGCAATCGCCTGCAGGCGCTGCTGGGAATTGAACAGACTATCCGCATGGAGAACTTCTTCACGCCGGGCAGCCTGCCGATGGGCGTGACGATCCTCGATGAAAACGGCCATACGCTCATTTCTCTTACCGGTCCGGAAAACCGGCTGAAGGTTGATCCGCACTGGATGCAGGAGCGTTCATGGTTTGGCTATACCTCGGGCTTCCGCGAGCTGGTGCTGAAGAAAAGCTTACCGCCATCGTCTCTGAGTATTGTCTACTCCCTGCCGGTGGATGTGGTGCTGGAACGCATTCGCATTCTGATCCTCAACGCAATTTTGCTGAATATTGCGGTAGGCGTTGTGCTGTTTATGCTGGCGCGGATGTATGAGCGGCGGATATTTATCCCTGCGGAGGTGGATGCCCAAAGGCTGGAAGAGCACGAGCAGTTTAACCGTAAAATTGTTGCCTCCGCGCCGGTGGGGATCTGTATCCTGCGCACCCAGGACGGCACCAATATCCTCAGCAACGAGCTGGCGCATAATTATCTGAACATGCTGACGCATGAGGACCGCCAGCGGCTCACGCAGATTATCTGCGGGCAGCAGGTTAACTTTGTCGACGTGCTGACCAGCACCCACACCAACCTGCAGATAAGCTTTGTGCATTCGCGCTATCGCAATGAAAACGTGGCGATTTGCGTGCTGGTTGACGTCTCCGCGCGCGTGAAGATGGAAGAGTCCTTGCAGGAGATGGCGCAGGCCGCCGAACAGGCCAGCCAGTCGAAATCCATGTTCCTTGCGACCGTGAGCCATGAGCTGCGTACGCCGCTCTATGGGATCATCGGGAACCTCGATCTGCTGCAGACAAAAGAGCTGCCGAAAGGGGTCGATCGTCTGGTGACGGCGATGAACAACTCTTCAAGCCTGCTGCTGAAAATCATCAGCGATATTCTCGACTTCTCTAAAATTGAGTCCGAGCAGCTCAAAATCGAGCCGCGCGAGTTCTCCCCGCGCGAGGTGATGAACCACATCAGTGCCAACTATATGCCGCTGGTGGTGCGTAAACAGCTGGGGCTGTACTGCTTTATCGAGCCGGATGTGCCGCTGACGCTGCAGGGCGACCCGATGCGCCTGCAGCAGGTCATCTCTAACCTGCTCAGCAACGCCATCAAATTTACCGATATCGGCTGCATAGTGCTGCACGTCTGTCGGGCAGGGGACTACCTGAGCATTCGCGTGCGTGATACCGGCGTGGGTATTCCGGCGAAGGAAGTGGTGCGCCTGTTTGACCCGTTCTTCCAGGTTGGGACCGGGGTGCAGCGTAATTTCCAGGGCACCGGGCTGGGTCTGGCGATTTGCGAAAAACTCATCAGCATGATGGACGGGGATATTTCCGTTGATACTGAACCCGGCATGGGCAGCCAGTTCACCATCCGTATTCCGCTCTATTCGGCACACTATCCGGCGAAAACGATCGTCGATGGGCTGAGCGACAAGCGCTGCTGGCTGGCGGTGCAGAATGCCTCCTTGCAGGACTTCCTGACGTCATTACTGACCAACAGCGGCCTGCGGGTGTCTCGCTATAGCGGCCAGACGCCGGATGTTGACGATATGCTGATTACCGATGGCGAGCTGGAGCAGGCGTGGACCGGCAGGGGCGTGGTGACGTTCTGCCGTCGTCATATCGGGATCCCGCTTGAGCGCGCGCCGGGCGAATGGGTGCACAGCGTCGCGACGCCGCATGAGCTGTTAGGGCTGCTGGCGCGAATCTACAGCGTACCGCTGGAAGAGGGCGAGGGTGCCGCTGCGTTGCCGTCTCCGGATGCGCTGGCGTCGTTGAACGACGATATGATGATTCTGGTGGTGGACGACCATCCGATTAACCGTCGACTGCTTGCCGACCAGCTTGGCTCGCTCGGCTATCAGTGTAAAACGGCCAACGACGGCGTGGATGCCCTGAACGTGCTGAGTAAAAACCACATTGATATTGTCCTCAGCGACGTGAATATGCCAAACATGGACGGCTACCGCCTGACGCAGCGTATTCGCCAGCTGGGCCTGACGCTGCCGGTTGTTGGCGTGACGGCAAATGCCCTGGCGGAAGAGAAACAGCGTTGTCTGGAGTCGGGTATGGACAGCTGTCTGTCGAAACCGGTGACGCTGGACGTTCTCAGGCAGACATTGTCTATTTACGCAGATCGCGTGAGAAAAACGCGGATATAAAAAAAGGCCCGTAAGGGCCTTTTACGTTTTTCTCCCTCTCCCTGTGGGAGAGGGGCGGGGTGAGGGCATCAGGCCGCACACACGTTCGGGATCAATCCTTGTCCGTTGCGCTCAGCGTAACGGAGGAGAGATAGTTCAGCAGGGCAATATCGTTATCCACACCCAGTTTCATCATCGCTGATTTTTTCTGGCTGCTGATGGTTTTAATACTGCGGTTCAGCTTCTTGGCAATTTCGGTTACCAGGAAACCTTCGGCGAACAGACGCAGAACTTCACTCTCTTTTGGCGACAGGCGTTTGTCACCGTAGCCACCCGCACTGATTTTTTCCAGCAGGCGAGAAACGCTTTCAGGCGTGAATTTCTTGCCTTTCTGCAGCGCTGCCAGCGCTTTTGGCAGGTCGGTCGGCGCACCTTGTTTCAGCACAATACCTTCGATATCCAGATCCAGAACCGCGCTCAGGATGGCCGGGTTGTTGTTCATGGTCAGAACAATGATCGAGATGTCCGGGAAGTGGCGTTTAATGTACTTGATGAGCGTGATCCCATCACCGTACTTGTCTCCAGGCATGGAGAGGTCGGTAATGAGCACATGTGCATCAAGTTTTGGGAGGTTATTGATAAGCGCTGTAGAGTCTTCAAATTCACCGACTACATTCACCCACTCGATCTGCTCAAGTGATTTGCGAATACCGAACAGTACAATCGGATGGTCATCGGCAATAATTACGTTCATATTGTTCATGTATAAGGCTACCTTGCTACAGCAAGCTCTTGACGTAAGCGTCAATGTCGCTGATGTATTTTTCAATGCCAGAGGCATCTTTCTCACGAATTAGATGTTCCAGCGTTTCACATAACTGCTTGCCGGGAACCAGATTAAGCATGGCAAACACCCCTTTAAGCCGGTGTGCTGTCTGTGCCAGCGCCGCAAAATCATTCGCAGCGGACTCAGTATACAACCGCTTAACATCATCTGGAACTGTATCAACAAAGAGTGAATAGTAGCCGCTGGCCTGGAGCTCGGCATTTTCGTTGCCGCCTAACGGTGACTCCGGTATCTCTTCCTCTGCCAGCTGCTCTTCTATAAGTTGTAGTACAGCTTCCTGCATCGCATTGCTCATATTAAAGTTGACGCGCAACTGGCCTGGGCCGATTTTTCGCACGCCTGACTCATCATCGCTTAAAAGCAAGCCGGAGGCAGTAAGATTAGACGGATTATCAGTTAAAAACAGATCAAATTCTTGACTCGCAAGCCTTTCGTCCGGGGTGATGCATGCCGCGCCCCAGTTTTCTAACTGACGAACCACGATATTGCGGATCTCATTCGAGGTGACATCCACCATCACCACGACATCATCCAGCAGGCGTTCTTCATCCTCTTCCTGCGGGTTCGCGGCCATTTTGACGTGCAGCGAGTAACGGGTGCCGAGTGATTCACGCGCTTTGATGTTCAAATGACCACCCAGCTTGCGCGCCAGCTGGTCGCAGAGCCAGAAGGTGAGGGCGTTCGCCTTACCGTAGTAGTCGCTCTGGGTATCGTTCAGGAACGGGAAGTGCAGGTTATCAATCTCACTGACCGTAACACCTTCACCGGTGTCCAAAATGCGGAACGTCAGGCGATCCTCTGTGGACTCATCGGTGCCGACTTCAAGGGTGATCTTCCCGATCTGCGTAGTCGTCACCGAATACTGAATCAGCATCAGCAGGATCCGGCGCAGGGCTTCGCGATCGCCATGACGCTCGTCGTTTGCCGGCAGGTTGTTGTTGATCAGCAGCTGTAAGCCTTTGCGTTTGATAACAGGCAGCACCTCCGGAACCACTTCATCGATGAGGTCCTGAATGGAGAAGAGTGTCGGCGTGCCTTTCCAGAGGTCATTTTCCAGCATGTTCGCCAGCTGGATTTCATCAACCAGACGCACCAGCGAATCGGCCTGACTGGCCACCAGCTGGCTTTCTGGCGTATTCAGGTTTGCGGTCTGTGCGGCAAGTTTTTGTAGCGGCTGTTTGAACGCATCGCCAATATTCTGCATAAATGCCGCGCGACCCTGCTGATTTTTTTCGTAGAGCCTCTGCGCCTGCTTAAGCTTTTTATTCACCAGCACTTCACGGTCCTGATCGCGAATCACGAAGATTTGCGTGCGCGAAGCGACCTGGCTGCGGAACTGGCGGATCTCATACAGTTCATTGTTTATGGTGGCCTGAATGACCCCCTGATGCTGGTCCGCCATGCTGGTGATGTTTTGCAGGTTGAGGTGCGGCAACAGGTGGTCGGCGATTTTATTGCTCATCACCGTGCGGTTGGCTTCCTGATCGTGAACCAGCACCCCGAGCGGCAGGACGGAAACGATCTCTTCGTTCAACGCGCGCAGCATGCGCAACTCTTTACTGTTACCCGTCGAGACCGCAGCGGCATCGCTCTGGCGTCCCGGCTGGAAACGAAACGTACTGTAACCAAACAGCGCCAGCGCCAGCAGGCCAATGTTCAGCAGCAGCGGCAGCAGGATATTTTGCAACGTATCAAGCAGCAGGGTCCCAAACGGCACCTGCCACACCAGACGCATACCGGTTGAGTTTAGCGATGACGCAATCTCAATCTTCGAACCGTTAAAGGAGATGGATACGCTCTCGGCACCCTCTTTATCCGGCGGCGTGCGCATGTTTTGCGTATTGTTGTCTGGCTCCAGACGGAAGCTGTCCAGCGGCATATCCGGCGGGATCAGGTCGTTGATTGGCAGGTCGAAGGCAACGACGGTCGCCAGATGGCCGGGCTGATTAAACGTGGTGCGTAGCGTAAAGTAGTGCCCGTTTTGCCAGGCCAGACGGCGCAACGAAGAGAAGCTTTCGCGCTCGTCAAGGGCGTTAGCTTGCTGCAGCATTTCTGCCCGGCGAGAATCGACAATACTGCCGACGGTCGTCTCTTTGAATCCGGATGAGAGGTCTTTTAACGGCAGGGTAGAGATCAGGATCATACTGTTGTCCTGGCCGTTCAGATAGTACATCGACCACGGCACCGTCTCAGCCCCCCACAGGGTATCAAGATAGGCGGACATGCGCTGCGTCATTTCAAGCGTCGCGCTGTCGTGTGAGCCGAAGATCAGCGCTTCGGTTTTGCGCTGGGGTTTTTCCAGGTAGTAAACGTCCTGCTTAAGACGCGTCTCCTGCAAGCCTTCTCCAGTGGAGGCAGCGGGCGCGGCGGCAATATTGTCGTAAATCTGCCAGGTGGCGTAACGCCAGGTGTCGACCCGCTTGTGAACGGCATGCGTGATATCAACGATTTGATAGCTCTTGTCCTTAAGCCAGGCATTCACCGCACTTTGAACCATGACCCCCATCGTGACCAACAGCACAACAATCAATAGAAGAAAGAAACGGGTGATGCTCCCTGGAAGGAGAGAGAATTTGCCCGGAGCGGTAGTTTCAGTCTGACTCATTGATAAGGTTAACCCGTGGTGGCCGTGTTTTAAGGGGATAGGGCAGTATAAAGGGTAATAAGTGAATTTCCAGTTCCGCTATCCTGGAAGAGGGGACTTTTTCATTGTTAATGAACGGCCTTTGCGCCTGCGCTAAAGGTGTACACCCGGCGGTAAGATGTACAAATAATCGTCGTTATGCTCAGGGAAATAGCACGAATTAACAAGAAATTAAGTTTCGCAGCAAAAAATTACGCGAGTAGACAGCAATAACGCGATTTAGTTAATAGTCGTTATTGTTTCCGTGTGGTAGCACAAAAAATAGGGAGGAACGTAAAGAAAGGTAAAAAAAAACCGAATGCTCGGCATCCGGTTCAATTAGGGATAAACAGACATTCAAAGCTGAATGACGGTAATAAATAAAGTTAATGATGATAGCAAGAGATATTTTAGAGAGATCGGCGTCATTTGTTTTGTCATTCAGTGCGGTAACGAATATTGCGTTAACTTACTGATTTGAATATAATATATACTTAATTTGATTATTAGTGCTATATTTTTAAGCTCTCTGTGCTCCGCAAAAGTTCCCTCTCATTTACAAAATGAAACACATTGTGCGTGAAATGAAACACCTTCAAAGTTTTCGTATCATATTCCCGTTGGATTATTCTGTATTTTTGAGGAGAATGAAGTTGCCGACTGGTTAAGAGGGTTAATCAGTAAGCAGTGGTAATAATAAGGCATATAACAGAGGGTTAATAAAATGAAAGTTAAAGTACTGTCCCTCCTGGTACCAGCACTGCTGGTAGCGGGCGCAGCAAATGCGGCTGAAATTTATAACAAAGACGGCAACAAATTAGATCTGTACGGTAAAGTTGATGGTCTGCACTATTTCTCTGATGACGACGGCGTTGACGGCGACCAGACCTACATGCGTCTTGGCTTCAAAGGCGAAACTCAGGTTAACGATCAGCTGACCGGCTATGGTCAGTGGGAATACAACGTTCAGGCGAATGACACAGAAAGCAGCAGCAACCAGTCCTGGACGCGTGTAGCGTTCGCGGGTCTGAAATTTGCTGATGCGGGCTCTTTCGATTACGGTCGTAACTACGGCGTGATCTACGACGTAACCTCATGGACCGACGTGCTGCCAGAATTCGGCGGCGACACCTACGGTGCAGACAACTTCCTGCAATCCCGTGCTAACGGCGTAGCGACCTACCGTAACCAGGACTTCTTCGGCCTGGTTGATGGTCTGAACTTTGCACTGCAGTATCAGGGCAAAAACGGCAGCGTTAGCGGTGAAAACGTCGGTGGACGTAGCCTGCTGAAACAAAACGGTGATGGCTACGGCGCATCTCTGACCTATAACCTGGGCGAAGGTTTCAGCCTGGGCGGCGCGATGTCCTCCTCCAAACGTACCGCTGACCAGAATGCTCCAGGCGTTTATGGTGATGGCGATCATGCAGAGGTGTACACCGGCGGTCTGAAATATGACGCGAACAATATCTATCTGGCCGCGCAGTACTCTCAGACCTACAACGCAACCCGTTTCGGTACCTCTAACGGCTCCAGCCCATCCACCGTTTACGGCTTTGCTAACAAAGCACAAAACTTTGAAGTGGTTGCTCAGTACCAGTTCGACTTCGGTCTGCGTCCATCCGTGGCTTACCTGCAGTCCAAAGGTAAAGACATCGAAGGCGGTTACGGCGATCAGGATCTGCTGAAATATGTTGATGTGGGCGCGACTTACTACTTCAACAAAAACATGTCTACCTACGTCGACTACAAAATCAACCTGCTGGATGACAAAGATTTCACTCGCCAGGCAGGTATCAGCACCGACGACATCGTCGCGCTGGGTCTGGTTTACCAGTTCTAATCGCTTTGCGGTGTAGCTTAGGGGCCAATTGGCCCCTTTTTCATGCCTTTTTTAGGGTCTTACAAAACCCCTTTTTTGGTGTACTCTTGCCGCCCTGGCATGAGGATAATAACGAATGGACATGACTTTTTTACGCGCCAGCGTGCTGGCTACCCTATTTTTCCTGACGGCATGTGACACGTCCACGCCCACCGCAGAGACCGACGCGCCAGCGGCGACGGTACTGGAAGGCAAGACCATGGGCACCTTCTGGCGCGTCAGCGTGATGAATATCGACAAAACGCGCGGGGACGAACTTCGCGGTAAAATTCAGTCGCAGCTGGATGCCGACGACCAGCTGCTCTCGACCTATAAAAACGACTCGGCGCTAATGCGCTTTAACCTTTCCAAAAGCACTTCCCTCTGGCCGGTGAGCGAAGCGATGGCCGACATCGTAACGGAGTCCCTGCGCGTGGGTTATAAAACCAACGGCGCGATGGATATCACCGTCGGACCGCTGGTGAACCTCTGGGGATTTGGCCCGAACAAACAGCCGGTGGTGACGCCCGAACAGGCGGCTATTGATGACGCCCGCGCCCGCACCGGCCTGCAACACCTGACGGTAATCAATCAGTACGGCCAGCAGTATTTGCAGAAAGATATTCCCGATCTGTTTGTCGATCTCTCGACGGTGGGGGAAGGCTACGCGGCGGATCACCTGGCGGCATTGATGGCCCGGGAAGGTATCTCACGCTACCTCGTTTCCGTAGGCGGCGCGCTCGTCAGCCGGGGGATGAATGCCAGTGGCAAACCGTGGCGGGTGGCTATTCAAAAGCCGACCGACCAGCAAAACGCGGTGCAGGCGATTGTCGATATTAACGGGCACGGGATTAGCACGTCGGGCAGTTATCGCAATTATTACGAGCTGGACGGCAAACGCATTTCACACGTTATCGATCCGCAAACCGGCCGGCCGATCGAGCATAAGCTGGTTTCCGTAACGGTGATCGCCCCGACGGCGCTGGAAGCCGATGCCTGGGATACCGGGCTGATGGTGCTGGGCCCGGAAAAAGCCAAAGAGGTCGTGCGGCAGGAAGAGCTCGCGGTCTATATGATCACCAAAGAGGCGGATGGGTTCAAAACCTGGAGCTCGCCGCAGTTTAATAGCTTCCTGGTGAGCGAAAAAAATTAAAAAGCAAGGTTGCGGGTTTTTGTCTTGTGGCACTCGGGCAAGGTATGAGTATGCTTGTAAGAGGAGCCGATGATGAAAAAAACAGCCTTTATGACCGATGAGGATCGCTGGCAGGCCGTGCAGGCCCGCGACCCTCACGCTGATAATCAGTTTGTCTTCGCCGTGCAGACGACCGGTATCTTTTGCCGTCCGTCCTGCCGCGTCCGCCACGCGCTGCGCAAAAACGTTCGCTTTTATCCTGACGCTCTCCATGCCGCACGGGACGGGTTCCGTCCCTGCAAACGCTGCAGGCCGGACGTCAGCGATCCCTTGGAGCAGCGGCTTGCGAAGGTTGAACAGGCCTGTCGCCTGCTGGAACAAGATTCCGTATTAACGCTGGAGTCGCTGGCACGGCAGGTCGCCATGAGTCCTTTTCATTTCCACCGCCTGTTTAAATCCGTAACCGGGATGACGCCGAAAGCCTGGCAGCAGGCCGCGCGGGGGCAGCGCCTGCGTAATGCGCTGGCGCAGGGCGATAACGTTACCGAGGCCGTCCTGGCAGCAGGGTTTCCGGACAGCAGCAGCTATTACCGCAAGGCCGATGAGGCGCTGGGAATGACGGCGAAGCAGTACCGGAAAGGCGACGTCGCGGTGCGTTATGCCATCGATAGCTGTTCACTGGGCCGCTGTCTGGTGGGGGAGAGCGAGCGAGGGATCTGCGCAATACTGCTTGGCGACGACGACATGATGCTCACCGAAGAGCTGCTGACCCTGTTTCCGAGGGCAGAGCATGAGCCGCTTGAAGGCGCGTTTGCACAGCGTATTCATCAGGTCATGACCAGTATCGACAGCCGGGCCATACCGCTGTCTCTTCCCTTAGATATTCGAGGGACGGCGTTTCAGCAGCAGGTGTGGCGGGCGCTGCGCGCTATTCCCTGCGGTGAAACGGCCAGCTATCAGCAGGTCGCAAACGCGATTGGCAAACCGAACGCCGTTCGCGCCGTAGCGGGAGCCTGCGCGGCCAACAGGCTGGCGATTGTCATTCCTTGCCACCGCGTGGTGCGCAACGACGGGGCGCTCTCAGGCTATCGCTGGGGGACAGCTCGCAAGGCGCTGCTTTTGAAGCGTGAGACGCAAAAACAGGAGGGATAATGCTCGATCTTTTTGCGGATGCCGAACCCTGGCAGGAACCGCTGGCGCCGGGGGCGGTGATCCTGCGCCGCTTCGCGCTTGCCCGCGCGCCAGCGCTTTTCGACGGTATCGAGCGCGTGGCGGCGCGTTCACCGTTTCGCCACATGGTGACGCCGGGTGGCTATACCATGTCAGTCGCGATGACCAACTGCGGTCGGCTCGGGTGGGCAACGAACGCGCGGGGCTATGTGTACGCTCATCACGATCCTCAGACCGGCAGCCCGTGGCCGCCGATGCCCGAGGTGTTTCAGGCGCTCTGCCACGCCGCCGCCGTTGCAGCGGGCTATGACGATTTCGTGCCGGATGCCTGTCTGATTAACCGTTATGCCGAGGGGGCAAAACTCTCCTTACACCAGGATAAGGACGAGCCGGATTTGCGCGCGCCGATCGTTTCAGTCTCTCTGGGGCTGCCCGCGGTCTTTCAGTTTGGCGGGCTGCAGCGCAGCGACCCGCTTAAACGCCTGATGCTGGAGCACGGAGACGTGGTGGTGTGGGGGCGGGAGTCGCGACTTTATTATCATGGCATTCAACCGCTTAAGCCGGGCATTCACCCGCTGACGGGGGCGTTTCGCTATAACCTCACGTTTCGGCAGGCCGCGTATAGAGAATAAAAATAAGAATTATTCTTGATGTGTACGAAAGGCAGTTTACACTGCTGGCTGTTTTTTCTTGTCCGGATTGCTCTGCATGCAACTACTTCTTCTCGTCTGGCGTCAGTATCGCTGGCCTTTCATTGCGGTGATGGCGTTAAGCCTTGCCAGCGCGGCGTTGGGCATAGGTTTGATTGCGTTCATTAATGTGCGCCTGATTGAAATGGTCGATACCTCATTGTCCGTTCTGCCGGAATTTCTGGGTTTGCTGCTGCTGTTAATGGCGGTCACGCTGGGCTCACAGCTGGCCCTGACCGTGCTCGGCCACCACTTCGTCTTCCGCCTGCGCAGCGAATTTATCAAGCGCATCCTCGACACGCACGTTGAGCGCGTGGAGCAGCTTGGCAGCGCTTCCCTGCTGGCGGGCCTGACCAGCGACGTACGCGCCATTACCATTGCGTTTGTCCGCCTGCCGGAGCTGGTGCAGGGCATTATCCTGACCTTTGGATCGGCGGCCTATCTCGCCTGGCTCTCCACAAAAATGCTGGCGGTGACCGCGCTGTGGATTGTCATCACCATCTGGGGCGGGTTCCTGCTGGTGTCGCGCGTCTATAAGCACATGGCGGTGCTGCGTGAAACCGAAGACAAGCTCTATAACGATTATCAGACGGTGCTGGAAGGGCGCAAAGAGCTGACCCTGAACCGCGAGCGCGCCGAGCATATCTTTAACAACCTCTATACGCCGGATGCCCGAGAATACCGTCATCATATAATCCGTGCCGATACCTTCCACCTGAGCGCGGTGAACTGGTCGAACATTATGATGCTGGGCGCCATCGGCCTGGTATTCTGGATGGCAAACAGCCTGGGCTGGGCCGACACTAACGTCGCGGCGACCTACTCCCTGACGCTGCTCTTTTTACGCACGCCGCTGCTTTCTGCGGTTGGCGCGCTGCCAACGCTGCTGAGCGCGCAGGTGGCGTTTAACAAGCTGAAGAAGTTCGATCTTGCGCCGTTTAAAGCCGAGTTCCCGCGCCCGCAGGCCTTCCCGAACTGGCAAACGCTGGAGCTGCGCAACGTAACCTTCCGTTACCAGGATAATGCGTTCTCCGTTGGTCCGGTGAATCTGACCATCCACCGCGGCGAACTGCTGTTCCTGATTGGCGGTAACGGGAGCGGGAAATCGACGCTGGCGATGCTGCTGACCGGGCTCTACCAGCCTCAGTCAGGCGAAATTCTGCTGGACGGCAAGGCGCTCAGCGCAGAAAAACCGGAAGATTACCGCAAGCTTTTCTCCGCGGTATTTACCGACGTCTGGCTGTTTGAGCAACTGCTTGGTCCGGAAGGCCAGCAGGCCAATCCGGCGCTGGTGGAAAAATGGCTCGCGCACCTGCAGATGTCGCACAAGCTGGAGATGCAGGATGGCAAGATCCTGAACCTCAAGCTGTCTAAAGGGCAAAAGAAGCGCGTGGCGCTGCTGCTGGCGCTGGCGGAAGAGCGTGACATCATCCTGCTGGATGAATGGGCGGCGGATCAGGATCCGCACTTCCGCCGCGAGTTCTATCAGGTGCTGCTGCCGCTGATGCAGGAGATGGGCAAAACCATCTTTGCCATCAGCCATGACGATCACTACTTTATTCACGCTGACCGTCTGCTGGAGATGCGCGACGGCAGGCTGAGCGAGCTGACCGGCGAAGAACGCGATGCGGCGTCGCGGGACGCGGTGGCGCGTACGGCCTGATGCCCTCACCCTAACCCTCTCCCACAGGGAGAGGGGATAGATCGTGGCCGTAGTGGCGATTTTTTCTCCATCCCGCCCCGTTGTTTATTCTTATTTACATATCCCCGCGCTATGCTTAACGCCAACTCATTTAATGGATTTATGATTGATGTCGGTATTAAAGAAAAACAGCGCAAGGCAGCGTGACCAGGAGCGTGCGCGACTCATCTGGCTGCTCACGACCGATAAAGCGGTCACGTCAACGCTATTAGGCAAACTGACCCTGGCTGAGCAATATGATGTCGGCACCCTGGCCGACGATATTGCTGAGGTAGGTGCGCTGGTTGCTCATCTCCCCCCGCCCGATCTGGCGGATACGCTGGAGGCGCTTCCCTCGGAAGAGCGTCACGCCCTCTGGCGCCTGGTGCAGGATCACGAGCGCGGGCAGGTTCTTCTTGAAGCCTCCGAAAACGTCTGGGATGACCTCATCGATGAGATGAGCGACCGGGATATTCTCGATGCCCTGCAAACGCTGGATATCGATGAACAGATTTACCTGGTTCAGCACCTGCCGCGAAACCTGACCGGACGCCTGCTGGCTTCGCTGCCGGCCGAAGAAAGGGCGCGCGTGCGCCAGGTGATGCATTACGAAAAAAACACCGTCGGCGCGATCATGGAGTTCGGCGTTATTACGGTGCGTCCGGACGTTACGCTCGGCACGGTGCAGCGCTATCTGCGCCGCCTGGGCAGTATGCCCGACAACACCGATAAGCTGTTTGTCACCTCGCGGGATAAAACCCTGCTCGGCGAGCTGGAGCTGAAAACGATCCTGCTGAACAGCACCCAGCGGCGGGTGAGTGAGGTGATGGAAACCGAGCCGATGGTCTTCTCGCCGGAAGACGACGCGGAGAAAGCGGCGCGTACCTTCGAACGTGATGACCTTGTGAGTGCGGCGGTCGTGGATTCGGTTGGGAAGCTGATGGGGCGTCTGACTATCGATGAGATCGTTGACGTGGTCTACGAAGAAACCGATAACGACCTGCGTGCTTTGGGCGGGATCAGCGCGGAAGATGACGTGCATGCCTCGGTGGGAAAGGCGGTCAAAACCCGCTGGGCCTGGCTCGCCGTTAACCTGTGCACCGCGTTTATCGCCTCGCGCGTGATTGATGGCTTTGAACACACCATTTCACAGCTGGTCGCGCTGGCTTCCCTGATGCCTATCGTGGCGGGGATTGGCGGCAACACCGGCAACCAGACCATCACCATGATCGTCCGCGCGCTGGCGCTGGAAAATATTCAGCCCGGTAACTTTTCGTGGCTCATTTTTAGAGAGATGGGCGTCGCGCTGATTAACGGCCTGGTGTGGGGCGGGATCATGGGCGGCATCACCTGGTGGCTGTACGACGATATGGCGCTGGGCGGCGTGATGATGCTGGCGATGGTGCTGAACCTGCTGGTGGCGTCGATGATGGGGGTGATTATCCCGCTGACGATGACCAAACTGGGGCGCGACCCCGCGGTGGGGTCGAGCGTGATGATCACCGCCATCACCGATACCGGCGGTTTCTTTATTTTCCTTGGGCTGGCGACGATTTTTCTTCTTTAAGCCGACGCTTGATGCGGGCGGGAAGCAGCACCATCACCACAATCCCGCCCAGCACGCCAATGGCCAGATTGCCGGTTGAGACCGTTACGGCCACGGTAACCAGCATGACCACCGTTTCTGCGATGGGGGCATTTTTCACCGTCGCAGGCTGAAGGCTATGCCAGCTGAAGGTTTTAATGGCGACAATCGCCATGATCCCCGCCAGCACGGCCATCGGGATTTTGGCCATCACTTCGCTAAGCGCCGTCACCAGCACCAGCAGCACCAGGCCCGCAGCGAGAGTGGAAATGCGGCTCCTGCCTTTCCCCATCTCCACGTTGACGATGGTTTGGCCAATCATCGCGCAGCCCGCAATCCCACCGTAAAAACCTGACAGGATGTTACCCACGCCCAGCCCGATGCTTTCCCTGCGTTTGCTCGACGGCGTCGCGGTCAGCTCATCCACCAGCTTTGCCGTCAGCAGAGATTCCAGCAGGCCAACGAAGGCGATACTCAGCGCGCACGGCCAGATAATGCTCAGCGTTTGTACGTTAAGCGGCACCAGCAGTTCCGTGAACCCCGGCAGCCCGCCGCTCATCGAGCCTTCATCCCCGACCGTCGGCAGGATTTGCCCGGTGGTGACGGTGAACAGGGTTAACAGCACAATCGCAATCAGCGGCGAGGGGATGCTTTTGACGTAGCGTGGCACCCACAGCACAATGAGCAGCGTGAGCACGAACAGGCCTACAATCAGGGGGCTTCGGCTCCAGAAATGGGGAACCTGGGCAAAAAATATCAAAATGCCGAGAGCATTCACAAAGCCGGTCATCACCGACTGGGGGATAAAGCGCATCAGCCGCGCCATGCCCAGTACGCCAAACAGGATTTGAATCACGCCGGCCATCAGCACGGCGGGCAGAATGTACTGTACGCCATGCTGATGCACCATAGGTCCAATCACCAGCGCCACGGAACCGGCCGCCGCCGTCACCATTGCCGGACGCCCGCCGAGCACAGACATCGCAAGGCAGAGCACCACCGAGGCGATCAGGCTAACCTTCGGGTCAACGCCGGCGACCACGGAAAATGAGATCACTTCTGGGATCAGCGCCAGAGCGGTAATCACGCCCGCCAGCGTTTCACGCATCAGGTGTTTAGGCGAACGTAAGACCGAAGTGACGTGGTCTTCATGGGGTAGAGCTGAATGGGGTAGGGACATAACACTTCGCAGGTTAGGGCAGGCTTCCGTGCGTGCGATCACAAAGTGCAGCATAGTAGCCAGAAATAGCCCGTTTTGCCAGCTGCGCCCCTAATCCCTACAAACAATCCATCATTAAATTTCACAATTACAATAATTTCGTAACCTTTAAACAATATTTAAAAGTTGCTACCGTTCCCCCGCAGCTTTTTTCACCTGCACTTTCCACGCATCAAGCACTATTACACTAAGGCATAAATTATGAAAAAAATGACTGCCATGCTCTTTTCTCTGGCCGTCGTGCTGAACACCGTCCCTATGGCGGCGAAAGCAGACGCACCCAAAGAGCAGGAAACGGACGTCCTTTTAATTGGCGGCGGTATCATGAGCGCCACGCTGGGAACCTATCTTCACGAACTGCAGCCGGACTGGTCGATGACCATGGTCGAGCGCCTCGATGGCGTGGCGCAGGAGAGCTCTAACGGCTGGAATAATGCCGGTACAGGGCATTCGGCACTCATGGAACTGAACTATACGCCGCAGAAAAAGGACGGTTCCATTAGTATCGAAAAGGCGGTTGAGATCAACGAAGCGTTCCAGATCTCTCGTCAGTTCTGGTCCCACCAGGTCAACGGCGGCGTGATGCACGATCCGCACTCCTTCATTAACACCGTACCGCACATGAGCTTTGTGTGGGGCGATCAAAACGTGAACTTCCTGCGCGCGCGCTACGCTGCATTGCAGCAGAGCACCCTGTTCCGCGGCATGAAATACTCGGAAGATCACGCGCAGATCAAGGAGTGGGCACCGCTGGTCATGGAAGGTCGCGACCCGAACCAGAAAGTGGCGGCGACCCGTACCGAAATCGGTACCGACGTTAACTACGGTGAAATTACCCGTCAGCTGGTCGCGTCTCTGAAGAAAAAAGAGAACTTCAACCTGCAGCTCAGCACCGAAGTGCGTGGCTTCAAACGCAATGCGGATAACAGCTGGAGCGTGACGGTAGCCGATCTGAAAAACAACGACGCCGAGCACGTTATCAAGGCGAAGTTTGTCTTTATCGGTGCGGGCGGCGCGGCGCTGAAGCTGCTGCAGGAGACCGGTATTCCTGAAGCAGATGACTACGCGGGCTTCCCGGTAGGCGGCCAGTTCCTGGTGTCGGAAAACCCGGAAGTGGTAAACCGCCATCTGGCGAAAGTGTACGGCCAGGCTTCCGTGGGCGCGCCACCGATGTCTGTACCGCACATCGATACCCGTATGCTGGACGGTAAACGCGTGGTGCTGTTCGGGCCATTCGCTACCTTCTCCACCAAGTTCCTGAAAAATGGTTCCCTGCTGGACCTGCTCAGCGCGACCACGACCTCCAACTTCAAGCCAATGGTGGATGTGGGGCTGGACAACTTCGATCTGGTGAAATACCTGATTAGCCAGGTCATGCTCTCTGACGATGACCGTTTCGAGGCGTTGAAAGAGTACTACCCACAGGCGAAGAAAGAAGACTGGCGCTTGTGGCAGGCGGGTCAGCGCGTACAGATCATCAAGCGCGACCCGAAAGAGGGCGGCGTACTGCGTCTTGGTACTGAAGTGGTGAGCGATAAGGAAGGTACTGTCGCTGCGCTGCTGGGTGCATCACCGGGCGCGTCAACCGCTGCGCCAATCATGCTGCACCTGATGGAAAAAGTGTTTAAAGATAAAGTCGCGAGCCCGGAATGGCAGGCGAAACTGAAAACGATTATTCCATCCTACGGTACGAAGCTGAACGGTAACGTCGACGCGACGGAGCAGGAGCTGGAATACACCAGCCGTGTACTGCAGCTGCAATACGTTAAGCCGCAGGCTGCGGATGCTGCGCCAAAAGCGGAGCTGAAGCCACAGGCGGAAAACAAGCCGGTTGCGGATATCGCGCTGTAGTGATTTCTCCCTCTCCCGGTGGGAGAGGGTTGGGGTGAGGGCACCAGAACGCACCCTTTCCGGGTCGGGTAAGGCTAAGCCTTCACCCGACCTGGTTTTAACGTACTACCGCTTGTCCGACGTTCTCGTCTGCCTTCCATACGCGATACTTCACATCTACGTTATCAGGCGTAAACACCACGATTGGCAGCTTGCTGTTGTAACGGATCAGGCTGTTGTCACCCAAATACGCGGTGATGAATTTCTTCTCTTTTTTGCCGTCCGGGCAGGCCATCATGGTGGATACCGGCGACGTTACTTTGTCGAAGACGTAATAGTCATAGCCCCAGCCTTCCAGCGTTTTTCTTTCCAGCTGGCCGCCAAGACGGTGCTGGTTGCAGTCGACTTCCAGGGTCTGGCCGATTAAGAGCTCGACTTTGAAGTTCGCTTCATCCTGCTGAACAGGCAGTTGAATCACCTGGCGCTTCATCCCTTTTTCCGCTTGCGGGTACGGGGCTACTTTTTCCAGTGGCTGCTGTTCAGGGGTTTCGTTCGCGAAAGCGCTAGCACTCATGCAGGCAGCGGCGATGATGGCGAAGGCAAATTTTGGTGCGTTTTTCACAGTTATTCCTTTATGTCAAAACGGTCCTGACAAGATTAGCATAACGCTAGAGAATGAATGGATGGATTTACTTACATTTGCAATATGATTAGTGAAATGAACTGGAATACCAATGTCTTTGCAGTTGATCGTGCTGAGATGGAGTCCCGTGGAAGATCGTGTTATTTTAAGTACCAGTAATGTTATTCATCTGTAAAGGGAAGAGTGATGGTTCGCGCGAAATTGAAAACAGCTGAAGGCCGCAAGTTCCTGCTGGCGCTGATGGTTGTGTTTATGATTGCAGTCGCCTGTGTCGGACGGGCAACGATTGTCGGCGTGATTGAACAGTACAACATCCCGCTTTCACAGTGGACAACCAGCATGTATGTTCTGCAATCCGCGATGATCTGCGTATACAGCCTGGTATTCACCGTTCTGCTTGCCATTCCGCTGGGGATTTACTTCCTGGGCGATCGCGAAAAGCATTAAGTAAGCGCTTACGTATATCAAGCCAGCCTGCGGGTTGGCTTTTTTTATGCCTTTATTTTTATTAACGATATTTATTCGCATTTCCAGGATATTCTGTTTTGAACATGAGGAAGGTTCGTTAAGTTCAGGAGATGCGTAATGTTATCCAGGTTTGCAACCCTCAGCCGGATCCCGAAGGGAGTCTGGGTAGTGGGTGGCGTCAGCATGTTGATGGATATCTCATCGGAGATCGTTCATAGCCTTTTGCCGCTGTTTATGGTGACCACACTCGGTGCCAGCGTGATTCTAATTGGACTGATTGAAGGCCTGGCTGAAGCCACCGCATTGTTTATCAAAGTTTTCTCGGGGGCGATCAGTGACTATCTGGGTAAACGCAAAGGGCTTGCTGTGCTGGGTTATGGCCTTGGCGCACTGAGCAAACCTCTTTTCGCTATTGCGTCGTCTTCCGGCATGATTCTGGGCGCACGTTTAATCGACCGGGTAGGCAAGGGGATTCGCGGTGCACCGCGGGACGCGCTGGTCGCTGACGTAACGCCGCCCGAACTGCGCGGCGCGGCGTTCGGTCTGCGCCAGTCCATGGACACCGTCGGCGCATTTCTCGGGCCGCTGCTGGCGGTTGGCCTGATGCTGCTGTGGAACGATGATTTCCGCACTATTTTCTGGATTGCGGTGATCCCTGGTGTACTCGCCGTTGCGTTACTTTTCTTTGGTCTTCACGAACCCAAAACCTCTGTTGAGCATAAACGTACGAATCCGATTAAAAAAGAGAACCTGAAGCGGTTGGGCAAAGGCTGCTGGTGGGTAATTGGATTAGGTGCTGTTTTCACGCTTGCGCGTTTCAGTGAAGCCTTCCTGGTACTTCGCGCACAGCAGTCGGGCGTCCCGCTTGCGCTGATCCCGCTGGTAATGGTTGCCATGAATCTGCTCTATTTTCTCTCTGCTTATCCATTTGGCAAGCTTTCTGACGCGATGAGCCACGTCCGGCTGCTGCAGTGGGGGCTGGTGGTATTGATCGGTGCAGACGTTGTTCTGGCACTGAGCACCCATTGGCTCGGGATTATTTTAGGTGTTGCGCTGTGGGGCTTACATATGGGCATGACCCAGGGGCTTCTTGCGGCAATGATTGCGAAAACGGCGCCAGCGGATTTGCGCGGCACCGCTTACGGTATTTTCAGTATGGTCAGTGGCGTTGGCTTGCTCATCGCCAGCGTCGGGGCAGGCGTTATCTGGGAAACCGTCGGTGCTGAATACACGTTTTACGCCGGGGCGATGATTTGCCTGGTTACGCTGGTATATTTGCGCAAAACGCCGTACGAGGTGCAATAAAAAAACCAGCCTAAAGGCTGGTTTTCAATGTGTTTTTGGTCGGCACGAGAGGATTTGAACCTCCGACCCCCGACACCCCATGACGGTGCGCTACCAGGCTGCGCTACGTGCCGACGCATTTAAAGAATACTACTCGATTCCATTTCGAATGCAAGGGGAAGGCGACGCTAACTGGTTTATAATTAATCAGTTAGCGATAAAGCGCTTCTCATCCGTCAGAACCTGCAAGAGCAGGCTGAGCTGTGGTTTCTGGTCCTTCAGCTTTTCACCCTCCAGGCTATACGTCTCGTACTTCCCGTTGCTGTTCAACACCAGCGTGAGCTGTGGCGTTGTTACCGCCAGCGTATTGCCACCGGCTGCAGTTACCCAGTTGTGACGTCGCGTGGCGCTAAAGAGATCCTGCCCCTGCGAGTATTCGTTCGCAGGGGTGCTGACATGCAGCAGTCGCTGCATCAACGTGGTCATGACATCTTTATGATCGGTAAGCATATTGATGCGCTGCGCCGGCGTGCCTGGCCAGTGGATCACCAGCGGAACGTGCAGGTTTGGACGTGACCAGTCCATACCCTTCGTCTCGTCGCCCAGCGGCACGCCGTGGCCAGCGGTAACGATCACCACGGTATTGTCCAGTTTGCCGGATTCGCGCAGGGCGTCCAGCACGCGGCCAATCTGCGCATCGACATCGCCCGCCGCGCGGCTGTAACGACGCGCGAACCCTTTTTGATTGCTGTCATCAAGCGTCGTGCCGTTAAATGCAACCCAGGAGAACCAGCGGTTATCTTCCTGTGCGTAGCGTTGCAGCCAGTTTATCCACTGGTTAGCGGTCTGGCTGTCTGACTGACTCTGCGCTGTCGGCAGTGAGAAATCAGAGAGCAGCGCCTGACGATACAGCGAGCTGTTGAAGCCATCCGAAGAGAACAGCCCTAACTGATAGCCCTGCTGATTGAGTCCGGTAATCAGTGCGGCAGGAATGCGCGCAGACAGTACGCCGTCCATATATCCAGACGAGATACCATAAAACAGGCCGAAAATGCCCGCGTCCGTCGAGTTACCGGAGCTCATGTGCTGCGTGAATGCGATGTTTTTATCCGCGAATTCGGCAAGCGCCGGCATCTGCTTCTCGTAGCGCGAATAGTTCAGACCATCCACGGTGATCAGCAGGACGTTTTGACCCCGGCCCATGTCACGGTAGCGCAGTTCGCTCAGGGGATACTGCACGCTGACCGCTTCCGGATTACCTTGCTCAATCAGGCGGCGTTGATACTCCTGCGCATCCAGCAGACCGTGCTTCTCAAGGAAGCGACGCGCCGTCATTGGATAGGAGAGCGGCAGGTTAGCGCGCTGCATGGTAATGGGGCGATAGAAGTTCGCATCCGCCCAGATATACATCAGGTGCGAACCAATAAATGAGATAAAGAAGAGTGCTGCGACGGGCTTCGCATAATGGCGACGCCGGGTCAAACTGCGCAGTTTTTGCCAGCTCCACGTGGCGAACAGCATCTCAATCAGAAGGATGATCGGCACGCTGATAAACATCAGCTGCCAGTCACGCGCGGTCTCGTTCTGATCGGGGTTAATCACCAGCTCCCAGACGATAGGGTTGAGGTGCAGGTGGAACCGGGTGAAGACTTCGCTGTCGATGAGCAGAAGCGTCATGCCCGCGGTCGCGAGGATCGCGGACAAGAATCGCATCAGACGCTGCGACATGACGATAAACGTCAGAGGGAACAGGATCAGCAGATAGGTGGCGAACACCAGAAAGCTAAAGTGACCGACAACGCTCATCCAGGAGTAAATACGCCCGATTAGCGTAGTGGGCCAGTCTGCCACAAACAGATAACGGCAGCCGATCACCATCGCCAACAGAATGTTGAACAGGGCAAACCAGTGCCCCCAGCTGACCATCTGGGAGACTTTTTCACGGTAGCGCTGACGATTCGTCACCATAAACTGTTGTTCGTTTCCCTTAGTGTGCCTGGTCGTCGCTGACGGAGGACTGCAGTGCCTGGGCGAAAGATTTGGCGATCGCCTGACGCTGAGCCGGAGCAACGCTGGTATTGATAAGGTTGGTAACCATATTTCCCAACACCATCAGGGAAAGATCGGTCGGCGTTTTATGTTTTTCCAGTACGTTGACCAGCTCACTGAGCAGTTGTTCAACGTGTTCGTCACTGTAGCGGGAATGTTGTGGCATAAATCAAAATCAGTTTGTTGATAGAAGGGCGACATATTACCGTAGCAACAGCTTTTTTTCCCCTTTTTTATCTTCTGTTGCACACATGCGCTGGTGGTGGTTGAATACCGCCCGGTCTAAAAGGAGAGTTTATCATGAGTCTGGAAATCAACCAGATTGCCTTGCACCAGCTTATCAAGCGTGATGAGCAAACCCTTGAAGTGGTGCTTCGCGATTCGTTACTTGAACCCACGGCTACCGTTGTGGAAATGATGGCGGAGTTACACCGCGTCTACAGTGCTAAAAATAAAGCCTACGGTCTGTTTAGCGAAGAGAGCGAACTGGCTGATAGCCTGCGTCTTCAGCGCCAGGGTGAAGAGGATTTCCTGGCATTCAGCCGTGCAGCAACCGGACGTCTGCGCGACGAGCTGGCGAAGTATCCCTTTGCCGATGGCGGCATCGTCCTGTTCTGCCATTACCGATACCTGGCAGTGGAATACCTGCTGGTCACCGTGCTGAACAATTTGAGCAGCATGCGCGTGAACGAGCAGCTGGATATCAGCTCTACGCACTATCTCGACATCAACCATGCGGATATCGTGGCGCGTATCGATTTGACCGAGTGGGAAACAAATCCGGAGTCAACCCGCTATCTGACCTTCCTGAAAGGGCGCGTGGGGCGCAAAGTCGCGGATTTCTTTATGGATTTCCTCGGTGCCAGCGAAGGCCTGAATGCCAAAGCGCAGAACAAAGGTTTGCTGCAGGCCGTTGATGACTTTACGGCAGAAGCGCAGCTCGATAAATCCGAACGCCAGACCGTGCGTCAGCAGGTTTACAGCTACTGCAACGAACAGCTGCAGGCGGGGGAAGAAATTGAGCTGGAGTCGCTGTCTAAAGAGTTAGCGGGCGTGAGCGAAGTGAGCTTCCAGGAATTCACCGCTGATAAAGGCTATGAACTGGAAGAGAGCTTCCCGGCCGATCGCAGCACGCTGCGTCAACTTACCAAGTTTGCCGGTAGCGGCGGTGGGTTAACCATTAACTTTGATGCCATGCTGCTTGGGGAACGTATTTTCTGGGATCCGGCCACTGACACGCTGACCATCAAAGGCACGCCGCCTAATCTGCGCGATCAGCTGCAGCGCCGTACGTCCGGCAGTAAATAACGGCCATAAAAAAACCCCGCAGAAGCGGGGTTTTTATTCGACGAGTTTGCGATTACGCGCGAACGAAGTCGATGTGAGACAGTTTTGGCTTGAACGGGTGACGCTGAACAGCCTGAACCTTCACTTTTTCTTCTTTCCCGCCAACAACGAGAGTCAGAACTTCGCTGTAAAAACCGTCTTTGGTCTGCAGGTTCCACACTTTGTCGTGGTCCAGTTCGATTGCAACTGGAGCAGCTTCGCCACCGTAAATGATAGCTGGGAACTTGTTGGCGTTACGCAGGCGGCGGCTCGCACCCTTACCCTGAACGCTACGTACTTCTACTTCGATAGTAAACATTGATTTCTCTCTGTATTTAAAACCCTACTACAGGCGACCCAGCAGCAGGTGAGTGTTCTGCATCACGGATGTGAAGCGGGCGGCATTTTATACTCAAACGCCCCTCACATCAATGAAAAGTCCTGCTAACCGCGTAATTCATTTGCCCGGCGAAAGCGCCCTTCGTAGTCAAAGACCTTCTCACGCACCTGCCAGAACTGGCCTTTTTTGCGGGCGACAACGAAATCAGGGTGGCGCAACAGTACCTGCTGGTGGACGATATCGGCAACGGCGATCCAGCGCAGCGGCACGCCTGGCGTGCGGGTATGTGGACGGATAAAAAGCTGTTCAAAGGCCGTTCGTTGGGCCGGCGTGTGTACCCGGAAACGCTCGCTGACGTCCGCACCGTCTTCATCGTAGTAGGTGATTTTCAGCCACTCGCCTTTTTCATCCGCGCCGGGCTGCAGCGCCATGCCGGAACAGCGCAGTACCAGCGCGTCTTTCAGCTTCAGCGCCGCTTTCAGCATATCGTCAGGGTCGACCAGAATGGTGTCGCATTCGCGGCAACGTCGGGCGGCAATGTCGTTTTCGGCGTTGCACTGTGGGCAGTTTTTAAAGCGAAAGCGGAAATCACACTGCTCGCGATGACCGTCATCGTCTTCAAACCAGCCCTGACAGCGACGGCCGAAATGCTCAATCAGCGTGCCGTCGGCGGTCGTTTTACCCCAGAAGGTGTTGGCAAACCCGCAGGCGGGGCAGAAGACCTGAACGGGTACGTTGTCACTTTTCCCTTTCGGCGTGCCCACTTCAGGGGAGTACAAGTCGTGCGGGTTGCCCGCGTAATCCAGAATCAGGCAGTCGGTTTTCCCCGGCGCCAGGCGCAGGCCGCGTCCGACAATTTGCTGATACAGGCTGACGGATTCGGTGGGGCGCAAAATCGCAATCAGGTCGACGTGCGGGGCGTCAAACCCGGTGGTTAATACGGAGACGTTCACCAGATAGCGAAACTGCTGTGCCTTAAAGGCTTCTATCAGGCTGTCGCGCTCCGGGCCGGGCGTCTCACCGGTGATCAGCGTGGCGTCATGAGCGGGCAACAGCCCCGTAATTTCGCGGGCATGCTCAACGGTGGCGGCAAAAATCATCACCCCTTTGCGGGTCTGGGCGAACTCCTCAATCTGGCTGACGATGTGCGGCGTGATGCGCTTTTGCTTTTTCAGCTCCTGATTGAGGTCCGCTTCGCTGAACAGTCCGTTGCTTTGCGCCTGCAGGCGGCTGAAATCGTACTGAACGACGGGCATATCCAGCCGCTCGGGCGGCGTCAGGTAGCCGTGTTTGATCATGTAGCGTAGCGGAAGTTCGTAAATGCAGTCGCTGAACAGCGCTTTCGCGTCTCCACGCACCATGCCGTGATAATGGAAGTGATAAATCCAGCCTTTTCCCAGACGAAACGGCGTGGCCGTCAGGCCGAGCAGGCGAATGTGAGGGTTCACTTCCTTCAGGTGCGAGAGGATTTGCTGATACTGACTGTCGTCGTCATCGCTAATGCGGTGACACTCATCGACAATCAGCAGTGAAAATTCGCTGCGAAACAGGTCCAGGTTTCGGGCAACCGACTGCACGCTGCCAAACACCACCTTGCCGTGGCTCTCTTTACGTTTTAAACCGGCTGCAAAGATATCGGCCTCAAGCCCAAGCGCACAGTATTTTGCGTGGTTTTGCGCCACCAGCTCCTTGACGTGCGCCAGCACCAGCACGCGGCCACGGGCCAGACGCGCCAGTTCGGCGATGACCAGGCTTTTACCTGCACCGGTGGGGAGCACGATAGCGGCCGGTTCCCGGTGTTTCCGGAACCAGGCGAGGGTAGCGTCGACGGCTTCCTGCTGATAGGGACGAAGTGTAAAAGTCATAGGGTCTCGGTTTCGTTATTCCGCACATATACCCGTCATACTTCAAGTTGCCTGTGCGTTGGCTGCACTCGTTCACCCCGGTCACTTACTTATGTAAGCTCCCGGGGATTCACTCCTTTGCCGCGTGACTCGGCCTGTGGCCTCGCCCCTACGGGGCCAGCGCAAGCGCTGTTCAAAACGCTATAGGCGTTTTGTCATGCAACTCGAATTATTTAGGGTATAGATAGTATGCCACGAAACTTTTTCCCTTGAGTGGCGCAACCAGACCATTATACTGAACCGTTCTTGACTGCTTCTTTTTCGGACGCGTTGTCCGACTCTCAGCACCATTAAGGCTAAAAAGATTTCATGCGACTTGATAAGTTTATCGCTCAGCAACTCGGCGTAAGCCGCGCTATTGCCGGGCGCGAAATTCGCGCCAGCCGCGTTACCGTGGATGGCGACATTGTGAAAGACACGGCTTTCAAACTTCAGCCTGAGCACCAGGTTGAGTATGACGGCAATCCGCTGACCCAGCAGCACGGTCCGCGCTACTTCATGCTCAACAAGCCGGAAGGCTACGTCTGTTCAACGGACGATCCGGACCATCCAACGGTGCTCTATTTCCTCGACGAACCTGTGGCGCACAAGCTGCACGCTGCCGGGCGTCTGGATATCGACACCACGGGTCTGGTGCTGATGACCGATGACGGTCAATGGTCGCACCGCATTACCTCTCCGCGCCATCACTGCGAGAAAACCTATCTGGTCATGCTCGAGTCCCCGGTATCGGATGACACGGCAGAGCAATTCGCTAACGGCGTTCAGCTGCATAATGAAAAGGATCTCACCAAACCGGCGGTGCTTGAAGTGATTACCCCAACGGAAGTGCGCCTGACCATCAGCGAAGGGCGCTATCACCAGGTGAAGCGTATGTTTGCCGCGGTGGGCAACCGCGTTGTGGGCCTGCATCGTGAACGTATTGGTGCGATTGAACTCGACCCGGATCTGGAGCCAGGCGAATACCGCCCGCTTACGGATGACGAGATCGCCAGCGTCGGTCTGCCTTCGCATTAATTTCAGGAGAACCCTGTGACCACCAGGCCACACTCGTCTTTCAAAATCGTGTTCATTCTTGGCCTGCTGGCCATGCTGATGCCGCTGTCCATCGATATGTATCTGCCTGCGCTGCCGGTGATTTCCGCGCAGTTTGGCGTACCGGCGGGCAGCGCGCAGATGACGCTCAGCACCTACATTCTCGGCTTCGCTATTGGTCAGCTGCTTTATGGCCCAATGGCCGACAGCCTGGGACGTAAGCCTGTTATCCTGGGCGGAACGCTGATCTTTGCGGGCGCGGCCGTCGCCTGTGCGCTGGCGCAGAGTATCGATCAGCTGATCGTCATGCGCTTTTTCCACGGACTGGCCGCCGCCGCGGCAAGCGTGGTAATTAACGCCCTGATGCGCGACGTCTATCCGAAAGAAGAGTTCTCCCGCATGATGTCGTTCGTCATGCTGGTCACCACCATTGCGCCGCTGGTGGCGCCGATGGTCGGCGGGGCCGTGCTGGTGTGGTTCAGCTGGCACGCTATCTTCTGGATCCTGGCGATTGCGGCACTGCTGGCCTCGGCCATGATCTTCTTCTTTATAGATGAAACCTTGCCCGTTGAGCGGCGGCAGAAATTTCACATTCGTACCACGATGGGGAATTTTGCCTCGCTGTTTCGCCACAAGCGCGTCCTGAGCTACATGCTGGCGAGCGGCTTCAGCTTCGCCGGAATGTTCTCCTTCCTGAGCGCCGGGCCGTTTGTCTATATCGAGCTGAACCACGTATCGCCGCAGCACTTTGGCTATTACTTCGCGCTGAATATCGTGTTTCTGTTTGTCATGACCATCATTAACAGCCGCTTTGTTCGCAGAGTCGGGGCGATCAACATGTTCCGCGCGGGGCTGTGGATCCAGTTTGTGATGGCGATATGGCTGGTGGTGAGTGCCTTTCTCGGCGTGGGGTTCTGGGCGATGGTGCTCGGGGTCGCGGCCTTCGTCGGCTGCGTATCGATGATCTCCTCCAATGCGATGGCGGTGATCCTCGACGAGTTTCCGCATATGGCGGGGACGGCTTCGTCGCTGGCCGGAACGTTCCGCTTCGGCATCGGCGCCATTGTGGGCGCACTGCTGTCGATGGCGACCTTCAATACGGCCTGGCCGATGCTGTGGGCAATCGCATTTTGTGCAACAAGCTCCATTCTCTTCTATCTCTACGCCAGCCGGCCGCGTAAAACCGCGCGCTAACGATCGTAAAAGGCCCGCTTCGGGCCTTTTTGTTGACGCATATCAACCAAAGCGTCGTTCGTTTACCCTGTGTTTGTTTCTTTTATGTAAAATGTATTTATGTAAAAAGTCACATCATTGTATTCAAAAAGGTTGAGTTAGATCGCAGAAACGGGTACATATAGCGCCGACGCTAGCCTGCAATGCCTATAAAAACCGCTAAAGAGTGCAGGCTCGCGATGATGTGTTACTATAAATGTAAATAAATTGTGAAGTAAATTTTGCTTCCGGGGAACGAACGTGAATACATTACAACTCTCCATTGTCCATCGCTTGCCCCAGAGCTATCGCTGGTCGGCGGGTTTTGCAGGTTCGAAAGTTGAACCGATTCCGCAAAGTACGCCAGGGTGCGAAAACTGTCTGGTTGCGCTCAAACTGCTGAGCCCGAGCGACGAAAACGCATGGCCGGTGATGGAGCGTCTTAGCCAGGCGCTTACGGATATCGAAGTGGATAGCTCGGTGGTCGAGTGCGAAGGCGAGCCGTGTCTGTTTGTGAACAGCCAGGATGAATTCGCCGCCACCTGCCGTCTGAAAAACTTTGGCGTGGCGATTGCCGAGCCGTTTTCCGGCCAATATCCTTTCTGAGTGCTAGTCCGCCGATAAAAGCTGGCGCGTGTAGCTCTGCGTTGGCGCAGCGAATACGCGCTGGCACTCTCCCTGCTCTACCACTTCGCCCTGCCGTAACACAATCACCTGATGGCATAACGCCCGCACCACCTGTAGATCGTGGCTGATGAAGATATAGGCCAGCCTGTGCTTTTCCTGTAATCCTTTGAGCAATGCCAGAATCTGCGACTGCACGGTTCTGTCCAGCGACGATGTGGGTTCATCCAGGATAATCAACTCAGGCTTAAGGATCAGCGCGCGGGCAATGGCGATACGCTGGCGCTGCCCGCCCGAGAATTCGGCAGGGTAGCGATGACGCGCGTCGGGATCTAAACCCACTTCGACCATGACCCGCATGACCTCTTCTTCTCGCTGCTGCGTCGTCAGTTCTGGACGGTGCACGCGTAAACCCTCTTCGACAATCTGCAATACGCTCAGACGCGGGTTAAGCGAGGAGTTCGGATCCTGAAACACCACCTGCATGCGTGGACGCACGGGCAGCATCTGACGACGGTTCCGGGTGTGCAGCGGCATGCCGTCAAAGAGAATCTCGCCCTGTGAGGCGATCAGGCGCAGCAGCGCCAGCCCGGTGGTGCTTTTTCCCGACCCCGACTCGCCAACCAGCCCGAGTGACTCTCCAGGGCGCAGGGAAAAGCGGATATTTTTCAGCACCGGGTTCTGGTCAACAATGCGGCGCAGGATGCCTTTACGGATCGGAAACGAGACGGCCAGATCGTTAACGCACAGCAGCGGTGCGCTGTTCTCCTCCAGCGGAACGGGGTCTCCGGACGGTTCGCTATCGAGCAGACGCTGCGTGTAGGGGTGCTGCGGCGCGCTCAGGAGGGCAGATGCCGCATTCTGCTCCACGCAGCGCCCGTTTTGCATCACCGCCACGCTGTCCGCCAGCTTTCTTACAATACTCAGGTTATGCGTGATAAACAGGAGGCTCATATTGAGCTCAGCGCGTAGCTCACGCAGGAGCTGCAGAATTTGCGCCTGCACCGTCACGTCCAGCGCCGTGGTGGGTTCGTCGGCAATCAACAGTTCAGGGCGCGTAAGAAGGGCCATCGCGATCATCACGCGCTGGCGCTCCCCGCCGGACAGCTGGTGCGGAAAATCCGTCAGCCGTTTGGCGGCATTTCGTATGCCCGTGCGGTCAAGACAGTCGAGGATCTCGCCGCGCGCCGCCTCTTTGCGCATTCCCCGGTGAAGTGACAGCACCTCATAAAGCTGCTTTTCCAGCGTGTGCAGCGGATTGAGCGAAACCATCGGTTCCTGAAAGATCATCGCAATTTTATTGCCGCGGATCCCGCGCAGCGTCTGTTCGTCGGCGTGCAGCAGCGAGCTGCCGTGGAACAGAATATCGCCCTGCGGATAGCTTACCGGCGGGGAGGGGAGCAGACGAAGCACGGAGAGGGCGGAAACGCTCTTGCCGGAACCTGATTCGCCCACCAGCGCCAGCGTTTCGCCGCGCTGGATCTGCAGCGACAAATCATTCACGACCGTGCGGGTCTCACCCTGCCTGGTGAACGCAATCGACAGATTTTCAATACTCAGAAGAGGCTGCGTCATCTTATACCGCCTTGTCGGGATCGAAGGCATCGCGTACGGCTTCGCCAATAAAGATCAGCAGCGAAAGCAGGACTGCCACGGAAAGGAAGGCGGTAATGCCGAGCCACGGCGCCTGCAGGTTGTTCTTGCCCTGCAGCAGTAGCTCACCGAGAGACGGGGAGCCGAGCGGTAGCCCGAAGCCCAGAAAATCGAGCGAGGTCAGCGTGGTTATTGAGCTGCATAAAATAAACGGCAGGAACGTCAGCGTCGCCACCACGGCGTTGGGCAGCATGTGACGGAAGATGATCCCGCTGTCGCTCACCCCCAGCGCCTGCGCAGCCCGGATGTAATCGAAATTGCGCGTGCGCAGGAACTCCGCGCGGACAACGCCAACCAGCGCCATCCAGCCGAACAGGACGGTGATCCCCAGCAGCCACCAGAAGCCGGGCTGCACTACGCTGGAGAGCAGGATAATCAGGAAAAGCGTCGGCATTCCGGACCACACCTCAATCACGCGTTGCCCCCAGAGGTCGATTTTTCCGCCGTAATAGCCCTGAACGGCCCCTGCCACTACGCCCATCACGCTGGAAAAGAGCGTCAGCATCAGCCCGAACAGGAGAGAAATGCGGGTGCCGTAAAGAATACGCGCCAGCACGTCGCCGCCGTTGGCATCCGTTCCCAGCCAGTTTTGTCTGGAAGGCGGTGAAGGGAAGGGGGCCTTGGTGGCAAAGTTAATGCTGTTGGCGCCAAACCGAATCGGTGCCCATAGCGCCCAGCCGTGCCTGTCGATTTGCTCGCGAAGCCACGGATCCTGATAAACCGCTGGCGTTGCAAACGGGCCGCCAAAGTCGCTCTCACTGTAGGTGGTGAGAACCGGAACATACCAGCGGTCGTTAAGGTGCACCAGCAGCGGCTTATCGTTAGCAATTAGCTCAGCGCACATGCTGAGGACGAACAGCACGGCAAAAATCCACAGCGACCAGTAGCCGCGACGGTTATGGCGAAAGCGAGCCCAGCGGGCCTGGTTGACGGGGCTTAAGTGCGGCATCATCGGCCCTCGAAATCAATACGGGGATCGACCAGCGTATAGCTGATATCGCTGATAATATTCAGCAGCAGGCCAATCAGAGTGAAAATGTAGAGCGTGCCAAACATCACCGGATAATCGCGCGAGACGGTCGCTTCATAGCCCAGCAGCCCCAGACCGTTCAGCGAGAACATCACCTCGATCAGCAGCGAGCCGGTAAAAAACATGCTGATGAACGTGGCGGGAAATCCAGCGATGACCAGCAGCATCGCGTTGCGGAAAACGTGCTTCCACATGATCTGCTTTTCGCCCACGCCTTTTGCCCGCGCGGTAACAACGTACTGCTTGCGGATTTCATCGAGGAACGCGTTTTTGGTCAGCATGGTCAGGGCGGCGAATCCCCCGATCACGGTCGCGAGCACCGGCAGCGTGATATGCCAGAAATAGTCGGTGATTTTTTGGTACCACGGCAGGGTGCTGAAATCCGCTGACACTAACCCCCGCAGCGGGAAGATATCGAAATAACTCCCTCCGGCAAAAAAGACGATCAGCAGGACCGCGAACAGAAACGCCGGTATCGCGTACCCGATGATGATGAGCGTGCTGCTCCAGATATCAAAACGGCTGCCGTTGTGGACCGCTTTACGGATGCCGAGCGGGATGGAAACCAGATAAATTATCAGCGTTCCCCACAGCCCGAGCGTCACGGAAACCGGCAGGCTTTGCTTAATCAACGTCAGAACGGAAGCGCTGCGAAACAGGCTGTCGCCAAAATCAAACCGGACGTAATTCCACAGCATATTCAAATAACGCTCGTGGAGCGGTTTATCAAAGCCGTAGCGGTGGGTGATCTCGGCGATCACCTCCGGATCCAGCCCGCGTCCGCCGCGATAGTGGCTTTCGCTAATATTACCGACGCCGGTTCTGGCATGGCTGGCCCCCATTCCTTCACCGCCACCACCCGGCATTCCTCCGCTGTGGCCAAACTCAACGGCAGCGATAGCCTGATCGACCGGACCGCCAGGGGCAATCTGGACGATAAAAAAGTTAATGGTGATGATGGCCCACAGCGTTGGGATAATCAGCAGCAAACGGCGAAGCAGGTAAGCGCCCATCGTGATTCCTTAACGCCGCTCGGCGGGTAGTCTGGAGGCTTTATTTACGTCATACCACCAGGTATCAAAGCCCAGCGTGTAAACGGGACGCACGGCGGGTTGGGAAAATTTATCCCAGCGGGCAAGGCGATCTTCACCCATGTACCACATCGGCAGCATGTAATAGTTCCAGGTTAACACCCGGTCGAGCGCGCGGCCAAGCGGCAGAAGCTTTGCCTTATCGCCCTGGGCGGCGACGATTTTCGCAATCAGCGCATCAATAACCGGGCTCTTAACGCCTGGAGCATTGTAAGAGGAGTCGATGTAGCTGGATGCCCATGAGATTTGCAGGTCGGAGCTTGGCCACGGCTGCGCGGCCCACAGGCTCTGCATCATATCGTAATCCCGGCTGCGCTTGCGGTTGGTGAGCTGGGCAATATCCACCTGGCGGATATTCACGGCGATCCCCAGACGGGCGAGGTTCTGCTTAAACGGCAGCACCCACTGATCGTTTGCTCCAGAGGCGAGAAGAAGCTCAAAGCTCAGCGGTTTACCCGTCTGCGTATTCACCCGCTTTTGATTTTTCAGCACCCAACCGGCGTCGTCCAGCAGCTTACCGGCTTTCAGCAGATTAGCGCGGTCGAACCCGTTGCCGTCGGAGGTGGGCGGTTCGAACACCTGCGTAAAGACCTCCGGCGGAAGGTCTGCTTTCATCGGGGCCAGCAGCACCAGCTCGTCGGCGTTGGGATAATTACGCGCGGCGTATTCGGTATTCTGGAAATAGCTGTTGGCACGGCTGTAGGCGCCGTAAAACAGCGCCTTGTTCATCCATTCAAAATCAAATGCCAGGGTGATGGCTTCCCGCACGCGACGGTCTGAAAATACCGGACGCTGAATATTAAACGCCAGCCAGCGCGTGTCCTGCGCGGACTCATTTTTGTGTTCATCTTTAACGATATAGCCGTTGGTGAAGTTTTTGCCGATATATCGTGTTGCCCAGTTTTTGGCGCTGCTTTCAACGCGCAAATCAAACGCGCCCGCTTTAAACGCCTCAAACGCGACGTTGTCGTCGAGGTAATAATCATAGCGAAGGGTGTCAAAATTCCAGCGCCCCCGGTTTACCGGAAGACTGGCCGCCCAGTAATCCTTCACTCGGGAGTAGATAACGTACTGCCCCATGCGCCAGTCGGTTATGCGATAGGGGCCGCCCGCTAGCGGCGGCGTGGAGAGAGGATCGCTCAGCCTGTGATTTTTCCAGAACGATTCCGGCATGACGGGCAGGGAGAACAGGCTCAGCATATTCTCTTTATTCGGCTCGCTCTGTTCGATACGCACGGTTAACGGGGCGATAGCCTTAACGGTCGTGCCTTTGTAGACCAGACGGAACTGGGGCACGCCTTCGGTCATAAACTTATGAAACGTGAAGGCGATGTCGCTGGCTTTGACAGGCGTACCGTCATGAAAGCGCGCCTGCGGATTGATCGATATCTCGGCCCAGGAAAAATCATCCGCGTAACGTACGTTATCCGCCACCAGCGGGTAGTAGCTTCCTGGCTCGTCGTCTGAGGTGACAAAGAGCGTGTCGTAAAGGGATTCCGTTCGCGCCGCCGCCACGCCACGCAGGGCGAAACGGTTGAAGTTATCAAAGGTGCCGGTGGCAGAGAGCGTGACGTTACCGCCTTTCGGGGCCGCCGGGTTGACGTAATCGAAGTGGGTAAAGTTAACCGCGTACTTCGGTTCGCCAATCACGGCGAACGCGGTGTTCTCTTTAATGGTCTGCGCCTGGCTGGACAGGCTCACACATACCAACAGCATCAGCAAAAAGCGCATAAACATTTCGCGGCGGTTCCCTTGTCCTCAGTTAGGCTGATAATAAGTGACGCCACCGCTAATGTGAAATTATTCAAGGGCAGACGGCAAATCAGGCTGCCATTTTTTGAACTGTTCCAGCGGCATGGGGCGGCTTATCCAGTAACCCTGCAGATAATTCACCCCGTGTTCGCGCAGCCACGCGGCCTGTTCAGGCGTTTCCACCCCTTCAGCCACGGTCAGCATGTTGAGCCGTCTTGCCAGGGTCAGCACCGCATCCAGCACCGGCGAGGTAACCGTTTCTGTGCCAATCGCGTTGACGAAACCCCGGTCGATTTTTAGGTAATCCATGGTAAAGCGCTCAAGGTAAATCAATGCGCTGTGGCCGGTGCCAAAATCATCAATCGCGATTTCAAAACCCTCGTCGTGCAGCCATTCGAACAGGTTGTTGGCTTCACGATGATTAAGCATGTCGCGCTCGGTGATTTCCAGCACTATCTGGAAATGATCCCGCGGCAGCAGGGACTTAAAGGTCTGCATATCATCTTTAAAACTGTCCGCATGCAAATGCCCCGGCGCAATATTAATGCCCACCTTGGCGCCAGGCGGTAGCAGGCCCTCCAGAACCGGCGCATCCTCAACGATCAGGTCGAAGAGATGCAGCGTTAGCGGCACAATCAGCTTTTGCGCTTCGGCAAAATTGATAAAGGCATCAGGAGGGATCTCGCCCATCGTAGGATGTTTCCAGCGCATCAGCACTTCAAGCCCGGTCATCCTGAGCGATGTGGCATCGACGACGGGCTGATACACCACATAAAACTGACCGCGCTTAATGGCGCTTAATATTTCTTTTCCGGGGTTGAGCCGTATGCTGAGAATATAGTAATTGAGCGATCCGGCGGCAATGCCGCATACCAGCCCGAAGAAGAGGGCGTAAAGTATTTCATCGCTTGTCCAGGCATCGGCGTAAAGATTAATGGTCAGCGGGACGTCTTTTAACGTGGCGGTACGGGTAGGGACTTCGTGCAGGTCGTTCGCGTTGACCAGGCTGCTCGACATTGTCGTTAACGCATGGCCGCCAATAATGATGGCAATGCCGGCAAATTCGTCCTGGCGCGCGGTATAGAGCAGGTACGGCGTAAGATTGAGATTTACCGAGGTAAACACGCCGCCGTCCTTCACCAGGGGGTTACGGTACCAGATGGCAATGGCCGGTTTATTGGGCAGCATCGGCGTGCCGGGCAGCAGCGCCATGTCAATCTGTTTGCCGATGTGAAGTTCAGGAATAAGCGCTTCCATCGACACATTCATCGGGCCGGTGGCTGATGAGCAAAAGGCCATTTTATCTCTGACCAGCAGGAACGCGCGCACGTTAAGGCTAAACGCCGCGCGGGAGGTCAGCTCTGCGTTGACGTCATGGCAACTGCTCAGCGTCAGCGGCTGCAGCACATCGATAGAGGTTTTCAGCTCGTCAAAATAGCTCTGCATGTAGACGCTAACGTCTTTTATCAGGGTATCGAACCTGACCTCACGCTTGTGGTAGCTCCAGAAAAACTGTAGCGAGCCGAGGAGCAGGGCGAAAAAAAGGCCTGAGAGAATGCTGATGAGCAGAATCTTGCGATTGCTGGAGAAGTAGCGGGTGAACATAGACGTTGGGCTTCCTGATTTGCCGCTCAGTGTATTCAGTGTAACGGGCAAAAAAAAACACCGCCGAAGCAGTGCTTTTTTTTATCGTATCGTCAGCCAAGGGATAACCCACGACACGACAAACATATTAGCTGCGAGACAGTACGCGGCGCGCTTCGTTGTAACGCTTCTTCCAGTATGGCTCATTCATGCTGGAAATGGTCACACCGCTGCTGGTGGAAGCATGAACAAACTGGTCGTTACCAATATAGATACCAACGTGTCGGCCTGTAGAGCCTGCTTTAAACAGGACTAAATCCCCGGTACGCAGTTTGGTGCGAGAAATGGATTTGCCCATCTCCTGCTGCTCATAAGTCGAACGTGGCAGGTCTAAACCAAATTGCTCACGGAACGTACGCTGTACGAAACCGGAACAATCGATACCTTTTTTGGTGCTGCCGCCAAGACGATAGCGCACGCCTTTCCAGTCAGCATACTGGTCCATAATGCGGGACTTCACGTCCAGATTACGTACCATATTTTCAAATTCATCCTGAGAGGCTTGCAGTGACGAGGAATCTTCCATTCCCACAACACGCGTCTCAGGATGCATATTCTTTGCGGTATTCGTCGTACTACATGCTGAAAGCAGTACCGCCACTGCAATCGCCGGGATCCCCCGCAAGATATATCTCAAAAACGGTTGAGATTTGACCATTTTGTTTATTTTCCCTTGAAGTCCTTAACGATAAATATCGTTATAAAAATGCCAACCGTGACGAGACTAATTATCTGTTCACATTGAGACAATTCTTTCTGGTCAGATTTGTGGCGCAGCGCACAAATTTATTCACCAGGATAATAATTATCTCAGTGGGGCAAAACGAGTTCGAGATTAACCGATTGCAAGGGTCATTGCGAGCAAAAAAATCCGATTTTTTATAAGAAAAAGTGATACAGAAAGTGAATAACCGGAAATGGGCAAAATGGCGTCAATCCGGGTTAAAAACCGTGCAACGCATTCATTTACAACATGAATACCATGACGAAATGATGACAGAAAGGGGGCGGTGAGAAGAGAAATCCATCAGGGATCGAAAATGATCTCTGATGGATAGTGTTAATTTAGGTTGGTTATTTGTTTCTGTTTTGTTGCTTTTTCCCGGGCAGATAACGATCAAAAAGGTCAATTAATCGATCGCTCATCGGTGTCATCAGGCACCATGGAATGCCAATCAGCACGGCAGAAAGTGAACCCACAGCAATATCGGTCAGCCAGTGGGCGCCAATCATGACGCGTGGGAATGCAAACACGACAACAATAATCAGGGCAATCGCGAAGGCTTTTTTCCCGAAATAACGCAGCATAAATGCTGAAAAAATCAGCAGCATCATTCCGTGATCGCCAGGGAAACTATCCTTTGAGGCGTCTTTAGTGGAAATATGCAGCAGCTCGCTCACGCGGTTAATATTCGGGAAATAGAGCGACGGGCTGGCGCGCTTAACCGGCATCAGGTGCTGGGCCAGCTGGTTAATGACCACGGCAGCCAGCAACATCACCAGACCGATAATCACAATGCGACGACGCCCGGTTTGGTCCTCTTTCAGCCAGAAGGAGAGCATCAGGCAGCCCATCGCCAGCAGCGAACAGCCGTCGAAGGCGCGGTTGTTGGTAATAGCGACAACCCACAGAAACACCTGGCTTTTCGCCAGCGCCTGGTTGAAGAAATGGAAAAGCCCGGCATCCAGTGGGAACCAGAAACCGTGGTTAACTGGCATATACCAGGATAAAAAGAGCGCCAGGCCAGCCGCGTTGAGTAGCAATATCAGGGGGATTCGTGTCGTCATATCATTCAACATACAGTTAAAACAGGGGCAACGTTAGCCGCCCGAACTTAAACGAAGCTTCAACAAGCCTGACTGCAGGGCGTTCCAGTCGGCGTTAACCGCACTAATTAACTCTATTCGGCTGTCCGGGGGGGCAACGCTCTGGGTTTCGATAAAGAAATCCTCTCCCTGACGGTTTATCCGCACCAGCCCGTCCTGCGTGCGCATAATCCCTTTTACGCGGTCGACCGGGGCCAGCCTTGCCCACTCCAGTATGCCAATGGTATCGAACACCGTATCCGCATCGAAAATCCATCCGCAGGCCTGGTATCCCTGACCGCTATTCAGATTACGACGCCAGCGCTGGTGTTCGGGAAGGCTCAACGCGGCCAGCCCCTGCTTCACGCTGTGGCCGTGCGAATGCTCCGCGCTGGAAGGCAGCGCGGCCGTGTTCAGGCGAGGATGATCGAGCAGGGCGAGGTCAACGTTGCCCTGCGTGGTCTGAATACGCTCCCGTCCGCCGCCGAAGTGCTGCCACCATGTATCAAATGCGGCCTGGCTTTCAGGCGTGGCCCGATCGGTCTTATTCGCCACGATGATATCCGCCGAGGCGAGCTGATCGCGGAAGTTCTCATTAGCCGCGGCTTTCTCGTCCAGTAGCTGGCGCGGATCTATAAGACACAGCGTGGCGCGCAGGTCGAGCCAGGGCTCATAAACCGGTGCGGTGAGTAAGTCGAGTATTTGCTTTGGGTGGCCAAGGCCGGTGGGTTCAATCAACAGGCGATCCGGTTTCCCCTGACGCAACAGCGTGTTCAGCCCGACCTGCATCGGCAAGCCATTCACGCAGCACATACAGCCGCCAGGGATTTCCTTAATCATCGCACCGCTGTCTGCCAGCAGCGCGCCATCAATACCGACTTCACCGAATTCATTGACCAGAACGGCCCATTTTTCAGCCGGATCTTTGTTCGCCAGCAGATGCCGAATGGAGGTGGTTTTACCACTTCCGAGAAAACCGGTTATGAGGTTGGTTTTGGTCACGTGCGCTCCGATTCCGATAGATAATTGTGATGCTATAACAATTATCCATCATCCTGACGAAAAAAGAGCGTAATGAAAAGGGGAGGGCGGACGGCGTTGTTTTCCGTCCGCCTTAACCGCAATAATCGCTAAATATTTAACGTTTCTATAACAGCCTGACGCGCGCCGTGACGGACGATACGCTGGTATGCCTGATTAACGGCTTCAACAAAGACGGCGTTTTGCGCCAGCGCGTCACCAAAGACTTCGCTCAGAGCCACGAGGGCGTTCACGCGGTCAGCGTCGCTGCTGGCCTCGACAGCCGTGCGGATTTTATCGCTAAGCGGATCGCGAACGTCAATGGCGTTGCCCCGCTCATCCGTGCCGCTGACGTAGCGGATCCATCCCGCGACGCCCAGTGCCAGCAGCGGCCACGCGCTGTCACGTTCCAGATGTACGCGGATCCCCTCCAGCATGCGCTGAGGCAGCTTCTGGCTGCCGTCCATCGCTATTTGCCAGGTGCGATGCTGTAGCGCCGGGTTGGCAAAACGGTCAATCAGGCTGTCGGCATAGGCGGTCAGATCCACATCGGTGATGCGCAGGGTAGGCGCCTGTTCGTCCAGCATGAGCCGGCGAGCGGCAGCGCGGAAGCTCGCATCCTCCGTGCATTCATTGATGTGCGCGTAGCCGGCCAGGTAACCGAGATAAGCCAGGAAGGAGTGGCTGCCGTTGAGCATCCGCAGCTTCATCTGTTCCCAGGGTAAGACGTCCTGCACCATCTGCACGCCCGCAACTTCCCATTCCGGGCGTCCAGCGACAAAGTTATCTTCGACTACCCACTGAATAAAGGGTTCACAGCTGATGGCGCAGGGATCTTCAACGCCCAGCGCCTGGGTGATTTCCGCCAGTGAGGCGTCTGTTGCCGCCGGGACAATCCTGTCCACCATCGTTCCCGGAAAGCTCACCTGTTCATCAATCCACGCTGCCAGCTCCGGCGAGCGTTTCTGAGCCATGCCGAGCACCGCATTTTTCACCACGTGACCGTTGTCAGGAATGTTATCGCAGGAAAGGACGGTAAAAGCGGGCAGTCCGCGCTCACGGCGGCGGTGGAGAGCCTCAACCAGGATCCCCGGCGCGGAGTGCGGTTCGGCGGGGTTTTCGAGATCGTGAATGATTCTGGCATTTTGCATATCCAGTTTGCCCGTTGCCGGGTCGATGCAATAGCCTTTTTCGGTGATGGTAAGCGAAACTATCGCGACCTGCGGCTCGCAGAATTTCTCGATAATGGCCGCCAGCGAGTCGAGTTTTGCATTCAGGCATTCATTCACCGCGCCAACGATAATCGGCTGATTCCCTTCCGCTCCTTTCTCCAGAACGGTGAACAGGTGATCCTGCGCGCGCAGCTGGCTCATCAGCACATCACCGCTGAAGAGGCTGATCTCACAAATCCCCCAGTCGCCCCCTTTTGCATTCAGCACCCGGTTTGTTAACAGCGCCTGATGTGCGCGATGAAACGCACCAAACCCGAAGTGAACGATACGCGAGCGTAGCTGCGTACGATCGTAGGAAGGTTGCTGAACGTGGGCAGGCAGCGTGGCGGAGGCAAGAGTCTTCATGAAATATACACCTGATTAACCATTAATTAACAATGGCAGTGTAAAGTTATATGACAACAAATTGAATTGGTAAGCCGTAAATATCGCCGTTCTGTGAGTTTGATCAATCAATGTGCGGCGCCGTATTGACCCCTTTTATTAAGCATGTATGGTAGTCGTCATCGCAGTAACGTATTTGGTATAACAACTTGAGAGGGTGGGGCAATGGAACAAACCTGGCGTTGGTACGGACCGAACGATCCGGTTTCTCTTGATGATGTGCGTCAGGCTGGCGCAACGGGTGTCGTCACGGCGCTGCATCACATTCCTAACGGTCAGGTGTGGCCGGTAGAGGAAATTCAGAAGCGTCAGGCGGTGCTGGCGGAAAAGGGCCTGACCTGGTCAGTCGTGGAGAGTATTCCGGTTCACGAGGAGATCAAAACCCATTCCGGTGAATATCAGACCTGGATTGCCAACTACCAGCAGAGCATTCGTAACCTTGCAGCCTGCGGTATTGATACCGTTTGCTATAACTTTATGCCGATTCTGGACTGGACGCGTACCGATCTTGAGTACCAGATGGCGGATGGTTCAAAAGCGCTGCGTTTCGATCAAATTGCTTTTGCCGCCTTTGAACTGCACATTTTGAAGCGTCCGGGCGCTGAAGCGGATTATACCGCAGAAGAGCAGCAGCAGGCGCTCGCATGGTTTGATGCAGCAAGCGAAGCCGACGTTGAAAAGCTGACGCGCAATATTATCGCTGGCCTGCCGGGTGCGGAAGAGGGCTACACGCTGGACCAGTTCCGCGCGCGTCTGGCGGAATACGGCAATATCGACAAGAACCAGCTGCGCGAAAATATGGCGTACTTCCTGCGCGCTATCGTGCCGGTTGCGGAAGAAGCGGGCGTGCGGCTGGCCGTGCATCCTGACGATCCGCCGCGTCCAATCCTCGGCCTGCCGCGTATTGTTTCTACTATTGAAGATATGCAGTGGCTGAAAGAGACGGTGGACAGCATCTACAACGGCTTTACCATGTGTACGGGTTCATACGGCGTGCGTGCGGATAATGACCTGGTGCAGATGATTGAAACCTTTGGCGATCGCATCCACTTTACGCACCTGCGTGCGACCTGTCGTGAACACAACCCGAAAACTTTCCACGAAGCAGCGCACCTGGGCGGCGACGTGAATATGGTTGCGGTGGTGGATGCCATTCTGGCGGAAGAGGTGCGTCGTAAGCAGGCGGGCGACGTGCGTCCTATCCCGTTCCGTCCGGATCACGGACACCAGATGCTGGACGATCTGCGCAAGAAAACCAACCCCGGCTATTCGGCGATTGGCCGCCTGAAAGGGATGGCTGAAGTGCGCGGCGTTGAGCTGGCGCTGAAGATGACGAAGTATCCAGAGCTTCTGTAAGCTCTGCTGCCCGGTGGCGCTGCGCTTACCGGGCCTACAATAAAAAAACCGGCCTGAGAGCCGGTTTTTGTGTTTTTGTAGGTCGGGTAAGGCGAAGCCGCCACCCGACAAAGACTGCGATCAGTCAGCGCGACCCATATAGCGTTTTTCTTCGATATGGATACGGATTTTCTCACCGGCTGACAGGTATTCAGGCACCTGCACAACCAGACCGGTGGTCAGGGTAGCAGGTTTGTTGCGCGCACTCGCAGACGCGCCTTTGATGCCCGGCGCGGTGTCCACGATTTCCAGATCGACGGTCTGCGGCAGTTCCAGCGCCAGCAGCACGCCGTCCCAGGTCAGAACCTGCATATCTGGCATACCGCCTTCAGGAATGAACAGCAGCTCTTCTTCAATCTGATCTTTGGTGAAGATGTACGGAGTGTAATCTTCTTTATCCATGAACACGTATTCGTTGCCGTCGATATAAGAGAAGTCGACATAGCGGCGGGTCAGGGTCACGGTATCGACGATATCGTCACCTTTAAAACGTTCTTCAACTTTCAGGCCGGTACGCACATCAGCGAAACGCATTTTGTACAGCGTTGCTGCACCACGGGCGCTCGGAGCCTGAATGTCGATGTCTTTCACAATCAGCAGTTTGCCGTTGTAATTCAGCACCATACCTTTCTTAATTTCGTTCGCTCTTGGCATTGCTCTAATCCTGTCTACATAAGGTAAAAAATATCGCGCCAAATTACTCGCGCGCGGCCTTTCAGGCAAGCGGAATTCGTGGCTTTTGCTATCAATACGCAAAAGGTGTTACTGTGCGCGCGATGCCCGACTGCGCGGGCGTTTGCCATCGAAGAGAGCGTTTATGGATTGTCGTCCAGACTGTGGCGCGTGCTGTACTGCACCGTCCATTTCCAGCCCCATTCCAGGAATGCCCGAGGGCAAGCCTGATAGTCAATTGTACATAGTATGAGTTTTAGGGATATGATTCAGCCTATCGATTCGAGTGACCTGCGGTTAAAGTCGAGTGAAATTCATCGGCAATATCAGGGGCAATTCTAATGCAGTGTCGTAGTGATTGCGGTGCATGTTGCATCGCGCCTTCTATATCAAGCCCAATTCCCGGGATGCCACAAGGCAAGCCAGCAAATGTAAGATGTGTACAGTTATCGGAAGATAATCTATGCAACATCTTTGGGTCAATCCACCGCCCCAAGGTGTGTAGCAGTCTGCGCCCTTCACTCGATATGTGCCATAAAAATCGCGAAGAGGCTATGGCTTACTTGATCCATCTTGAAAAACTAACCTCACCATAAAAGTGTTGCCATAAATAATTTTGTGGTGTATAGTAATAAAAATTTTTTTGTGGAAACTTTTCGGAGTTTCTATTTATCTACTAACACCGCATTTATGCCAGTAGCTGTTGGGCTTGGTCCTCCCCAGGGGGCTCTCCCTCATACTGGTTATTATTAATATCTGTTATGTGGTGTTAGTTGTATGTCCATAGATCTGCCTTTCCCTGCCGTTCAAAAAATAACCAATCATCGTGATGATGGGCGTTACTCACTTATCCATAGCTCTGAATATGTTCTTGATGGGCTTGTATACCGTTTGAACTATGATTCGATGAAGAAAGGTTATCATCCGATCAGAAAAGAAATCATTGATGCGTTCATTAAGCAGACCCATGCAATGCAATCGCACTACAGCAAGGTTTTTGCTTTCCGGTTCGATTTGTCAGTACCGGAGGGAATGCCTGTTTCGGAAAGTAATGGATTAGTGAGTGATCTTTTTGAACGATTGAGAGGGCGCTTTAAAAAGAAGGCGTGGAATGGACAACCAATAAAAAAATTTGCTTACGGTTGGGTTCGAGAAAAGGAAAGGGCTATGCAGGTTCATTACCACTGCTGGATTGCATTACCTCATTTCCAAGTTCAAACCGCTGGCTTTGGTAATACAGGCATGATTGGGTTGATAAGTGAGCTTTGGAATGAATTGACAGACGATACCAGCCGTGTGCATTTAGCTGAGAATGGCCGATACTCTATCGTAAGGGGTCATCATGATTCCCTTGCTGATTTTGTTGAGCGTATTTCGTACCTTGCGAAAAACAGCGGTAAATTTTCATCTGGAGAAGGGCACAGGATTTTTTCAACATCCAAGCTCAGAATGAAAGCGGGAAATTAACAAAGACAGCCAAATCTTTCCTGTATCGCTTTTAGAGCCGTTTTTATGGGATGTGAATACATTTATTGGTTTTCACCTAAAAGTTCTCCGGAGTGGTATTCAAGGCTTTTTTGAGGGGGTATGGAACACTCTTGGCATAGATTCGGTAACAAACTAATTACGCGTTCTAGAATCTGCTACAAAGCTAGATGAAACCCGGAAAATTGCTTTATGAGAGAAATATTTCCGGGTTTACATGTACTTATAGATTAAGTGTGTGAGTGCCTTTAGGATAATAAGGGCCAACACAATATGAAGTGTCGTTTAACTCTGGAGATATCATGGATGTTGTAAATATTAACTGATACTCATCATGTAAATTTTGGCATTCATTAATTATAACGTGTTGGAAATTATGGCTTCGTGCATCAACCATTCCTTTATCTTCAATATTATCCATAATAATAAAATTAGGTAGGCGTGACTCTGGATCGTCAACGCAGTGGAGGAAGATAGCAAGCCGAATACTATTTTTGAAAATAACCATTGAACTAGCGGAAAATTTACTCATGCCGTCCAAATACATTCTGTCGCGAGCAAAGTCAATAATAACATCGCCAGGGTTATCGAATGCAGGCTCGTTGCCACCATCTGATATTAACAGTCTTTTGGTTATTTGCTCTATATCAGAGTATACAGCCACTTGTCTTTCTGCTTGAAGTTTGTCTAATGAAGCGAGTTTATCTTTAATTTCCAAAATCCTTTTTTGGGCTTGTTGCTTCTCCAGTAAGAGAGCATTTATTTTAGAAATACCACCTCTGTTTTCTTCAAGAGAAAGAATAGCTCCCTCAATAAATCCGATGCTTTTTCCAATTTCAATAATCAAGCTTTCTTTTTCGGATGGAATCAATGAGAAAGTCTTAAGGCTACGAGATAGCTCATTTATTTTTAAGCTTGTCTTTTCTAGATTAACATTAAGGTCTCTGATCTCACTTTCAAGACTTGCAATAACTTGACTGCTTTCTTTTATTTGAAAGTTCAGGTTGTTGAGTTGTTTGACATAAGCATCATCAGACGAGTTTTTGCTATTTTTACTTTTGCATAATCCACAGCTTTCTAAATCGGTGCTTATCTCAATATGATTTAAACATGAGGGGCAATATTTGAATTCAATACTACCAAGTGAATTATTAACGGATTTAGAATGTAATAATGCATCTTTCCTTGATTCTAATGAAATTAAGAAAAGTTTTGTGTCGCTCATTTCTTTTGATAAAGAAATAATTTCTTCCTGTATTTTGAATCGGAAAGATATCAACTCAAGATTTTCATTTTGTAATTTTGCTAAAACGGATTTGTCTTCGCTGCTATCATCCGTGTTTCCACCAGAAAGCAACGTTTGCATCTCTTCATTAAGTTTATCAAGTTCAAGTGAGTATTTTTCAATGCGCTGATTTAAAGAATGTTCACTTACTTTTACATCATCTCCGCCAATTATCTTAAATATTGAATTCGCTTCTGAATTGAATTTTTCGAAACGTTTTGTTTCTGATAACAGTTCTTGTCTTAAGTTGTGAGCTTCTAAGTCATCAATGCCAAGAAGGTATTCACCAATAGCTCTTCTTAAGTTAGGATTATCAAAGTTCTTCTCTTCTTTTAAAAGCTTAGTTGTTGCTGATAATTGGTCAACGTACATCAATCGCATTATCTGATGGAGAGTTAAATTTCGGTCATCATCAGTTTTATGTCTTGGAAGACTCAAAAGCTCAAAAAGCTGCTGAGAAAAGCTATGTAATGTATCACTTCTGCGATAAGGGTAACCTGTCCAGTGAGCATTGAGTTTGATGGATGAGTCAATAGTACCTTCATGCAAGTACATCTTTGACAGTCCGTTTTCAACAATATCTCTTTTTAATGTGACCCTAATTCCGTTGAGTGAAACTTGAGCAAACACTTTATCACAATATGACTGATGCTGAGTCCAGTCAGTTATAACGGAACCTAAAGCATAAGACAATAAATCTACAATCGTTGATTTGCCCGTCCCATTCCAACCTCTTATTATATTAACGCCTTTGTGGAATTCTTGGTCATACACAAAAATGCCGTTCCTGGATACAGCGAATCTTTCAACAATCAAATGAGGCTTAATCATTTGTATCTACCTCGTCATATCTATATTCCATAAGACCTGTTCTTTTTTTTAGTCCGTTGGAGCCGTAAAATTCAATTTGCTGGAACCCTTTGGATATTAGGGCAAACCATTCACTCTTCCTGTAAGAAACTTCGCTCAAAGAATTTTTTAAATCTTCAGGTAAAACAGTTTTAGTCCTTTTTATCTTTCCATTTGTATAACTTTCCATGTCAATTAAATTCTTGGACAAAAGATGATGGAACGCGATAGATTGAATTCGTCTTAGTTCAATGAAAATCCGGTTAGGATTCTGAATGTTCTCGTAAGGTTCACTTATCTTTTGTATTGCTTTTTTATAACGTCTTAATTCATTCGGAAATGGTTTTATGAGTTTTAAAAGACTAGGGAAAAGTACATAAAAGTCCATTAGCCTGAATAGTTCAATATCAATTCCACAGTCATTTTGCTCTTCTAATAAAAGCAACGATCTATAGACGCAATGGCTCGTATCGAATATTGGGTGATATATTAACATTTAATCCCCCACGATACATGACATAAGCCAGTCAAAAAATAAAGCATTCCTGATACCAACTCAGTAGTAATCAAGCTATCGTAACGAACAATAGCTTTATGCACTGGTTGAATTATTTCAATATTAACTAGTCTATCGATTTCTACTTTACTTTGACCGCTCATTATTGCTGGATAAATACACTGATGCCAGCTCGAACAAATGGCGGAAAGAATCTGAATGTATACTGTTTGTTCAATCAGAGACATTTGATCTTTAGCAACTTTCCGAGCAAATTTATTTTTTAGCCTAGTTGCTCTTTCCACTAAGTCAGATCTGTCACCGCGTAAAAGTTTACCTTCCAGCCCAATGATCTCTCTTCCTGGATAATCATCTAGATACTCAGCTAAATCTTCCATTATGGATATTAATTCGTCATGGCCTAAACAAGACTTTTTAACTTGATCAATGGTCGATTCTAAACTCGACAGCGTATAAAAATTGTTGTCGCCGTCATGCGATGCGCCATCTTGATATCTAACTTGAGAAATAGTCATGAGAAATTATTATCTCCCTCATGTCTTGCATTATCTTTATATTCAACGGTCTGGATTTTAACATGGGGAGGTGTTGATGACGGCAGTTCTGCCTTGGTCTCATTAGTGGTAGCATCTAGTGGACTGGTGTCATCATTTTCGACTGTAGTATAGGTTTTTGCTGTTTTTAATGTAGAATAAATGAAGAATATAGCCAAGAGAACAAGAATGATTAGGATTAAAATGAAGAACCTATTAATTCCTAAAAAATTAGTTATTTTTTCGTCGAAGATTTTATCAATAACAAAATAAAAAACGTAAAGTACGAGCCCGGGAAGACCAACTTTTTTTATTGATTTACTCCAAAAATCGCTCATAAATTTCCCTATACTATAATTAGCACATTGAAAGCATTGACAATTTACCATTAACTACGTCTAAAATCCATAAAAAATCAATCAAGATATGCTTGTGTTTATTTTATGTTTTTCAATTAGTTATCGATTGAAAGATAGATAGAGTATCAAACAGGAATCGATCTGATAGACTTAGACTTTGCTCGTCGCCTAAGCAGCATTGTCAATGCTTAATATAGTAATAGACAGACAAAGCGAAACTCGTAAACTTGGTTAAAGCCTGTAAAGCCTGTAAAGCCTGTAAAGCCTGTAAAGCCTGTAAAGCCTGTAAAGCCTGTAAAGCCTGTAAAGCCTGTAAAGCCTGTAAAGCCTGTAAAGCCTATCCGAATTAATACGCCATTCAGCGTAGTGACCATTCGCTGCTCGAAGGCCTGGCATTCTGGTTATCCTATCTGGTAAAAAGAACGTAGGAAGTCGCCAGCTGGTAAGGGAACGCGTTTGCATTCAGCATCAAAGTTGAGTCGTAAAACACTGGATTCGTAAATACTGGACAGGAAGCCCGTAGAGAGCTTTTCTTTACAAGTTGTGTGGTTCACTACCCATGTTATAAAAAGCGCTTAGAATCGCGCTCAGGGCGTTTGAGAGCATGATCAGTACCGGATTACTCTACGCTTAAGGCAGATGCATGATAGTTCAACTACAATTGCTTTGCTGATAGATTCATACATTACTTCAAAATTCCGAGCAGAGCGAGGGACACGAACGAAGTGAGTGTCTAACTACATAACTACACTTTTAAATTTTTATATTTTATATATAGAGAAAAATGTAGTTTTTTGGTGGGTTTTTAATCATCTGTTAACTATCCGCCTTCGCTTCGCTTGACGGAACTCGCTTCGCTCGCGTTCTTGTCTTTTTAATTGATCTTAGCGAAGTAAGGGAGGGGATGTGCTTCAATTCAGTCTGATTTGGATATTCGACTTGTTACCCTTATCATGATCAGATTCTTCGGCTTCGCCTGCGAATCCTCCGCACTGCTTGCCTCGTATTTCCGTTAATGGTTTTATGATGGTTTTCATCAAGAACCAGAATGATGTTTTCAGTTTGAACATGATGAATCAGAAATCGATTCTAAAGCGCATTGTGAGCGTTTCTGAAGTCATTATGGTATTCCATTAACGGGGTATTTTAAGCTTCTTACAGCTTCATACAAGCTGTTATAGCGGTTTGGACTGTATTCAGGTAAACATTTGATTGTTGCGGGTTGAAAAGGATGTTGCAGTTATCGAAATCGTGGCTTGGGATGGATAAAATAAAGCCCCGCACTTCAGCGAGGCGTGTAATTCAAAGTTCGTTGTTTAAAGACCACCATGACGATTTGCATAGAACAAGAAATCATTGATGTGCCCTTCTAGAGCTTGAATGAAAACATCATTCGACCAAGTATCCGAACTATAAGATGCACCGTTTGTAGAACTAAAAGTACGACCATCATCGCTTGTAGAAAATGTCATAATCGCGAAGCGCCCATCAAATCGCTCAGTTTCCGATAACAAAAGGTCATGCTTCCCGCCGTCTTTATACTTCATATTGAAACTTAGATGCCGGGGAGATGAAGAAATTTCTGCGTGGATTCCTCTTTCAAGTAACCCATTTTTGTATGTTTCAACGTCTGCTACGAGAGATTCAATAATGTCTGATAAGAGCTCTCGTTCCTTGGTTAACGTTTCTTTTTCTTCAATCTGTTCTTGTTTTTGCTTGCCTATTTTTTCATCAACACTTTTGAGGAACGAGTTATCTGCCATGGGATATCCTTAATGATAAAATGAGTATTTGAAAGTCAGGACATATGGGCTGCAAATACTGTTATCAAGGCCGTTTTTAACACAAAAGCTCTTTCTTGATTCGGTAAAACGTGGCACGGCTGATATCTGCTGCCTTCATGATGTGGGCTGGTTTAACGTTCTGCGCCAGCATTTCGCGAACAGTCTCACGGGCTTCCATATCTTTTACTTTCCCCGTATATAAGCCTGCCTGTTTTGCTCTCTCGATCCCCTGTGCTTGGCGTTTACGGCGGGTTTCATAATCTTGTCGTGCCATTGTCGCAAGGATATCGATCAGCATGGCGTTGACTGCCCGAAGAATGCCGCTGGTTAGGTCATTACCTGACATTTCAACCATCTGCCAGCTTGTTGGCAAATCCATTGACACAATAACTAGTCCTTTACTGTTCAGCGTAGCTTTAAGTTCAGCCCATTCTTCATGTTTAAGACGGCTTAGACGGTCAATCGCTTCAATTAGAAGTAAATCACCATGCTGTGCTTCCGCAAGTAGGCGCATCAGTTCCATACGCTCCAGTTTCGCACCGCTGGCATTCTCGATGTATTCTCCTGCAACCTTCCAATTTTTGCTACGTGCAAATTCGCGCAGACTAACCAATGCACGATCGGCGTGTTGGCCTTCAGTAGATGCACGGCAGTAGATACGGACATTCATTATAAATTCTCTTTTGAATATCAAATTAATACCCATATGATACATTACGTTATTTGGTAGTCAATAGGGTTGAATTTAATTCTATTGAGACTTCGTATCATGGTCTTTATCAGGTATACCATAATGATACTGAATGTATTCAAGCATCGGACAGATTGGATAGTAGTAACAATTTCATGTTAATAAGATTGATCGCGAATCATGTGACATCTCACTGATTTTAATTAAACAGCGCGATACTATCGTTTACGACTATATCTTTTAGAGTGATACCTTTCATAAGGACGCGATCCATGCCAGTAATCCGTCAATTAGAAATCCTTAACTTTCGTGTAGTTAGACAACTAAAATGGTCACCATCACCGGGTCTTAATTGTTTAATCGGGCCGGGAGACACTGGCAAATCTACTGTACTTGATGCTATTGACCTCGCTTTAGGGGCACGAAGATCCTATGCCTTCAATGATGCTGATTTTTTTCAGATGAACGTGGACTCCCCAATTGTCATCGCTGTCACATTGGGCGAGTTAAACGATGAATTATTAAATATTGAAAAATATGGACCTTTCTTACGAGCGTTCAACGTAAACGATAAATTAATTGTTGATGAACCGCGGCCTGGGGATGGTTTTGAAACAGTCCTGACTGTAAAGTTGGTTGTTGATTCTGACTTGGAGCCTGACTGGAGATTATTTTCAGAGAGAGCAGAAGCAGAGGGGATTGAACGTCGTCTACCATGGAAGCATCGTGAATTGATATCACCGTCTAGACTTGGAGCAACATCCCATCATCATTTGGCTTGGGGAAGTAGGTCAGTATTAAACAAACTAACTGAAAATACTTTTGATGTTTCATCAGTACTATCCCAACTAGGTAGGCAGACTCGACAGGCCTTCGCTGCACAGCAGCTCCCAGAAATCACTACTATATTGTCGCAAATACAAACAATCGGCGAGAACCTGGGGGTGCCAGTTACCGGAGTGAAAGCTTGTTTAGATGTGAATGGTGTATCTCTCTCAAATGGTGCGATAAGCCTCCACAATTCAGACGAGACACCGCTAAGGCTCTTAGGAACAGGCTCATCCCGTCTCCTGATTAGTGGCATACAAAAGGCAGCTAATCACTCCAGCATACTTCTTGTTGATGAAGCAGAATTTGGGTTAGAGCCATACCGTATTACCCGATTTCTTCATGAGTTGGGCTCTAAGGATACAAATCCAGAGAAGCAGGTTTTTATCACCACTCATTCTCCGCATGTTCTTCGCGAGTTACAAGCACACCAACTTCATGTAATTCGACGTTTACCTCCGCCACCTCCAGCTATAAATGTAGCTACTTCATCACACCATGTTTACGATCTTGGAAGTGGAAATGATGAACAATCCACATTAAGAGTTTGTGCTGAAGCTTTTTTGAGCAAGAAAGTTATTGTTTGTGAAGGGAAAACTGAAATAGGTTTAATGAGAGGTGTTGACTTATTCTATCAAGATAGCGGAATTCCAACGAACTGTTCAAAAGGAATTAGTTTTGCAGATGGTGGTGGAGATAGCATGTTTGCCCGTGCAAAAGTTTTCTCTTCTTTAGGATATTCAACAGTTTTATTTAAAGATTCAGATAAAGAGCAAGTTCATAGGCCATTCACACAGGAAGTAATAGCCGCAGGTATAAAGGTTGTTGAGTGGGGCAATAATAATTCAACGGAAGACGCAATTTTTCAATCATGTCCCGCAGAACTAATCGCTGCCATTCTTACAATCGCTATTGACCGTAAAGGTTTTGATTCGGTAGATGCAGCTATCCAGAGTGCTTCTCAAAATCGTTACAGATTGGATGATTGTCTCCATCGCTTTGAAGAGGAACATCGTAAGATACTGGCAACCGCTGCTGGTAAAAAAAGTTGGTACAAAGATATTGATCCTTCGGAGCAAATATTCCGTCATGTTGTATGTCCTTCATACAAAGAATTTGGCACAGCCTTAACAATTACATTGTACGATTTGCTCACTTGGGCACGACAGTAAGGAAAAAAGATGGAGGATTTAATTCTTGAAAGTAGGTTGAGTTCCATCGTCGCGCCTGCAGGATGCGGTAAAACGCAATTAATAATTAACATTTTGCGCAGAAATCAACCCAAACCTTATCTAGTGCTTACTCATACAACTGCTGGTGTTTCTGCTTTAAAAAAACGGCTTACTCGCGAGCACATCCCTTCAAAAAATTACTCTGTGGCAACGATTGATGGTTGGTTGATAAGAATTGCGTACTCTTTCAGAGGCTCGTGCCACGTTGGATCTACAATGGAAAATCCAAAACTATTTTACCCTGAGGTTCGTCGAGCCGTACTTAAGTATCTCAATTCTGGCGCACTAAATTGCATTTTAAAAGCTTCCTATTCACGGCTTTTAGTGGATGAGTATCAAGATTGTGATGTTACCCAACATGATTTGATTAAGGTTTTGGCTACAATTCTACCGACGACCATTTTTGGTGATCCCATGCAATGTATTTTTGATTTTGGTCGACGTAATGCAATGCCCGAATGGAGTATGTGCATAGGGCAAGATTTTCCGCTTTTAGGGGAGTTGTCTACGCCATGGCGTTGGGAAAATGCTGGAACACCGCGTTTGGGTCGGTGGATTTTAGATGTAAGAGAAGAACTCATGCGAGGAGGACAAGTTGACTTACTATCTTGTCCCGAGTATGTGACATGGCATCGTTTGACTGGGCTGCAACAAGTTGATCTGGCTATGCAGAGGAATGTTCAACATTCTATTCTTAACAAGTATCCTAATGATTCTCTGTTGGTTATAGGAAGTTCAGTAAATGAATTATCTCGCCATCAATATGCTCAAGGTACCTCTCGAATCGAAGTTGTTGAACAAGTTCAGTTATGCGGTGTAATGTCAGCTGCGAGTATGTTCGATCAACAAGTCGGTTTTCAGCTAATAAAATCACTGCTTGATGTTGCAGCTTCAATGATTACGAATATTGAAGTTACCCATACCCTTAGACGAGTTACCTCCATACTTGCTAAGAGAAATAAAACAGCTCCTTTCCCCCATGAACAAGCATTATGTACATTAGCTATTGAGGGGACCAGGCGTAATCTACTGACTGTACTGGAGCTCTTGCCCCTTAAGTCAGGAACAAGAATCTACCGTAAGACTGCTTATGAAGCGTTGAAAGATGCCGTTAGCCATTCTATTAGTCAGCCATCTCAAACAATAGCTGAAGCGGCATCTGTCATACGAGAAAGAATACGTCACAATGGGGATAAACGAATACCAAGTCGAGCAATTGGTTCAACGCTTTTACTAAAGGGACTTGAGACCGATCATTGCATAATATTAGATGCGCAAGGTAAAGGTATGAATGCAAAAAATTTATATGTCGCGCTTTCTCGAGGTGCAAAGTCAATTACAGTTTTCTCCGCTGATCGGTACATCGATTACCCATGAGGAAGGTTAGAAAATTAAACGATTGAATATGTATTAACGGTTTTGTTATTAGTAAATGCAAGAGAAATTACACGTCAATTAACTCCGGATATAATTTATTGAATGATTGAGTTAATCATTTTGAAAGGGGGTTGGGGCTCCCCCCTGCGTTTGAAGAATATATAGAGTATTACTTATGGCAAATCTCCCTATCATAGACGCCACCATTTACAGCAAGCATTTGCATTTTTTTCTTTGAAATCATATTAGTCATGATTTGCGAACGCTCTAAAAAGACACCTTCGAATGTTCCAGGGTGTGCATTCCATCCCGCAATAATTACTGTATCTCCCACGTTTAATGCCGCTACCTTATCGCTATCATAATCCGTATTCTCAAAAATAAACTTTAATACTTCATTCGAACTAGAAATAGCCAATGTAACTAATGGCTTATTACTGAATGTAAGAGTTCCGATACTGACTACTTTACCTGTAACCATTAATCGACAATTTTTAAAAACGTTAGTTGCCCGAAACTCATGTTCCTTAAATCGTGAATAAACCTCTTCTGCTGTATAAAGTCTCGGAAGTATATCGATGATAGACGGTCTGGATAATTGCGTGGTTTGCTGTAAAGAAACAGTATCTGCGTTTGAAGTCGGTTTTACTTCAGTTGATTTCGCTTGGCATGGGTTTATAGCAAACCCCTGAAAAACGTAAAAACTGAAGGCGATAGCAACAGTTATGAATGATTGGTTAATGCGACATTCAATTCTTGATTTCATTGTCATCTTCCATAAATTTTATCTTAACAATCTTCTTATCATTGCGATATATTTTCACGTCGTCAGAAGGAAATTTCACTACATTACGGATCTCATTAATTGTGTTTTTAGTCAACATATCACAACCTTCCATATACATAACCTTACGGGTATCGAGATTTGATATGTTAGTAAAACAGCTAATGATCCATGAATCAGGTATTTCTATTCCATGTATCAGTTTCATATATTCAACAATGAACGTATCTGTCAGCTGAAATTGTCCGATCGTGTATTTTCCGTTATAGATATGTTCCAAAGGTAAAGTCACCCAATCATTTTTTAAAACTAAAGCTAGTGCTTTATTTCTCATTTTCAGACTCTAGTTCATGAATACGGTTGTTCGTCATGTCGGTAAGACATTTTTGTTCATTATTACAACTGGATTTTTGCTTTATCCATTCTCTTTGGGAAGGGAGTAGTCGTTTTCGAGTTTCAGGGCTAAGGTTTTTCCAGACCGAATTAAGTTTCTCATCGCTTGCTTTATAACTGTGTGTATCAACGTTTGAGGTTACAGAATTGTTTTTGGGGGCTTCGCGACTGTTATTATAGAAAACGGGTGCTCGTACTCCCTGAGCGTAGTCTTTAGCTGCTTTTTCCCACACATCTTGTCCATTGGCAGTCAATATTTTTCCGAACTCTGTAGTGTCGAACCTGTAACTACGAATCTCGCCATTGAAATCCAGCTTCACATTGACGACGGTTGATTTCGAAATGCCAATCAAGAACTCCCCGGCTTCAGACCCGAAGGAACAAGCGACTTCTTTAGTGTCACTGACATTCGGGCGTAACCCGTGCATCGTGAATCTGCCGTTATCAGTTGTAGCAGTGATATCTACCAGCGGTATGATTGGTGATGATTGCTTTGTTATCGCGAAGCATATTCCTTTCAGATTTACATCCCTGTCCATTCCGAGAAACATCAGGGCGTTTTGGTCGTTGCTGGCGACACCTGCTGATTTCGCCTCTGGTAAGAAATAGACGGTACTGGAGGCGGCGGTTATACCTGAAATGAGAACAACGCTTGATGCCATGATTTTTAAGGTTTTTATAAGGATAGTCATTCTGGATACCTTCTTTCTATTGCACTCCATCGGGGGCAGATCACCATCCCGTGAATCTTGCTTGTGAGAAACACTACTCGAAGAATCATGATCTTACATTGATCTATAAAATCTATCAATATCATGAGATTGATCTATAAAAACGATCGATTGCGGTATGAAGAATTCCGAGAATGCCTTGATGTAACAGAAAGTGAGATAGAGCAATTGGGGGCGTTGGTAGGCATCCCCCTTACAGGTATGCAAGGGGAGTGTGATTTACTGTGAAAGTTTTTCTAAGTCTTCCAGCGAGTTAATCTCGTATTTAATACCGTTGACAGTTGCATACGATTTACTTGTAGTGCCATCTACCTTGATAGCCAATCCATTGCCTTCGTCTCGGTTTACACCATCCTCCAGCTTGGTTATAAACGTCGGGTTTAGAATGCTGACTTCATGCTTGTCCTTAATCTGCTGCGCAAATTTGTCAGGCGAAATCAGTTCATCAATGAAGGAATGCATTACAAATCCTTGCATTTTTAATAAGTCATGATCGTTTACTGTCTGTGCTTCTACATACGAAACACCAGGTGATCGGTTTCGATTGAACTTAATCACTATCCTTTGTTTTGTCTCGTCGGCGAAGGTTACTTCAAAATGACCATGCCGCCCATCGATGTCATAGCAATTAATACGTTTGATAGCTTGCTTAATCTTTAGCCTAATTCGCTTACGGTCAGGGTTCTTTGTGTCATGAACATCGAAATTTCGAAATTGATCCCAGCCCGTAGTTTGAATTTCTGAGCGGCTGATTTTGTACTGTTGAAATTCTCGTTCAAGTGTCGCTTTTTTATGTTTGTACGAACGAATCTGTTCTGCCAGTTCTTCGAGACTGTCTGTTAAAGCTGCCAGTTTCAGAAGCTTATCAATAGATTCTGAGGTCTTTTCAATCTCAGATTCATACCACGCTGTTTTATCTTCTTGATGGTTGTTCCAGACGTGATCAGCGATTAATTGCAAAATAGTGTGCTCAAGCTGGTAAGACGTAAACCCTTTTTTACCGCAAGGTTTACCCTGAACAATCTTTGAGCCACAGATATAACGGTATTTATTTTCGTTTGAACCTGATTTGAACATAAAAGATCCACACTTCCCGCAGAAAAGAATTCCAATTCCTGATAGTAACGGGATTTCGGGTTCAGGATTGCCCTCTGGGTATTTTGAGGAGCTTCTGGTAACTGCTCGGTGTCGATCCAGTTTTGATAGAGTGAGATAGTCTATTTCTGAAATCAGTGCCGGGTAGTAATCAGGAATAACGAATGTTTCTTTCAATGGCTGTTCTGAATCCGGATCGTATATAACGACACCTGATTCATCTCGCTTATCCAGCGTAAAGACCTTTTGCCCATAAACAGTAGGATTCAAGAAGGTTCGAATTAAATGCTTGCCCCATTGTTCCGTTTTGGGCTTCAATGCTTGACCTGTCTGGTCTTTATAAATCCTCTTTTTAGGGGCTGGGTAGTGTTCGTTAAGATATCGTTGGATTCCAAGAAGAGTTTCACCGTTTTGTTTCAGTTCTATAATCTTCTGTGCTGCTGAAAAATACATTGGGTGTGGGGTAACGTATCCTGATTTTGTATCTACCCACCAGACATTCTGACCCACTGATTCTATTGCTTTTGCTGGCGTTCCCGCTTTTCTTGTCAGGTTGTACCGTATCAGCGAGCGGGCTTGGGCTTCAACCCGATTCTTTTTTGTCAACGATTCGTCGTGGGCGCGTGTGAACATCAACAATGAAATGATTAAATCGGTTGGATTATTCTTTACGTCCGCGTACTTATAGACCTTTTCATCCATGCCAGTAACAACAACTATCCCCTTGCTAAGTATGCTCTTGAATATATCCAAAGCGGTCCAGGCATCATCACGGCTAATGCGGTCAAGGTTTTCGACTACTAGCCACGAACCAACAGGAACTTTAACCCCAATCTGCTTGATGAACTCCGAAAGCTTCCCTTCATGAGCATTTCTTCCTTTGAACGCGGACATGCCGAGATCATGGAAAGCCGTTGTATCAAGTTCGAGATTATAACGGGCCGCAATTTTTAGAGCGGTATCTTGCTGACGCTCCAAAGAGTTACCTTCCCGTTGTTTCACAGATGAAAAACGCACGTACGAATACAGCTTAGGTTTCATTAAGTGTGATTCCCTTCGGATGGTATTGATTGATCAGATGGACCTGATGCTAACAGCAGGAATATGAATTTTAAACAGTGAATAATTATATGTTAGGCAAACCTGCCAACACCCGCTGCGTTCAACTCTCTGACACCAACCTGTGCATGATCTTTGGTTCGCCGCTGCGCCCGAAGGTGTGCTCCGGGCTTCAGCCCGCTGCCGACATGTGCGGCAGCACGCGAGCGCAGGCGATGACATGGCTTCTTGAGCTGGAAGCGCTCACTGCCCCTTAAACGTCTTTGATCCGCGTCAGGCAGCTTATTGTCAGGACGCACATCGCCAGCGCAATCCAGAACACCGTGTGATAGCTCCAAAGCTCCGCAACCACACCGGCCATGGAGCCTGCAATAATCCAGCCCACGCGGGTGGTATTAGTATAAAGGGTGGTGGCTGCACCCGCCTGGCCCGGCATGAGATCCTGGAAGTAAAGCATGCCAATCCCGGCAAGGATGCCGATATAGATAGCGTTCAGCAGCTGTAAGGCCAGCAGCAGCCCCGGCGTATGTACCGTCAGCATACCGACATAGAACAGCAGCCCGGCGACCGCCGCGATGCGCATCAAAAAACGTTTCCCAAAGCGCTTCGCGTAATAGCCCGCAATCAGCATGGTCGGTATTTCCAGACCCGCTGCGGTTCCCATCATGATGCCCGCCAGCTTTTCCGGCAGGTGCAGCTCGTCAATAATAAACAGCGGCATATTAATGATATAAAGGCTGTTGGTGCCCCACATCAGCGTACAGACAATAAAGAGCAGCAGCGCATCACGGCGGTTACGACGCGGCGCTTCCAGCGTGCCCGTCGCCAGTTTTGGCTCTTTGCGCATCGACGGCAAAAAGAACCACACCATTGCGCCGCACACCACGAAGGCGACGGCCGCGCTCAGGTACATCACCGTAAATCCAAACCCCATCGCCAGCGCGTAGGCCAGCGGCGGCCCGATGACCCACGCCAGCGACACCTGGGCACGAAGAATAGAGCTGAACATGACCGCTTCACGTCCGGTACGGTCGGCATGCTCACGCGCAAGGGCGAACATTTGCGGGTTCGCCGTGGAGCCAAAGCTGCTCAGGAACACGCCAATAAACAGCAGAACAAAGTAGTTACGGTTCCAGGCAAACAGCACGCAGGCGAACACGCCCAGCAGGCAGCAAAAGACGATCAGACTTTTACGGTCGCCTTTTCTGTCTGAACGGCCCGCCAGAAACTGGCTGACCAGAATGCCGATGATGGCGCTGCCGGTGAAAAAGAAACCCACCATGGCCGGACGAGCGTGGACTTCATTCGTCAGAAACAGGCTGAGCGTGGGGGTTTGTAACGCACCGGCGATACCGGTCAGGAAAGCGACAATTAAAAACGCCGATGACGTTAAATCAAAGGGCTTTGGTGAGGCGGCGGCGGGGGTGTTATGCATGTTTCACAATCAGCGAATATTGAAAGACGCGGAGTGTACGACGTGAGTCATTAAATAAACAGTAGGTGCGGTCAATTTCGCCACGAAAAATCAAAATAGCATTTCACTTTCAGAGAGCGGCTGACCTTAGCTGAAACTGGTTTGCTGAACGTCAGCAGGTTTCAGCCGGGCGAAGAAGAAATGTGCTGAACATCTAACTTCTGAAACAAGAAATGTAACTTTTCTTGCAACGCTTTGCAGAAAGGACAAGACTTCTTGAAACGTTTCAGCGCTATCTTGTTTTTACTAACGGAGCAGGTTAGCGCATTTTTTCTCATTAAGGCTGAAACGATTCACTTTCAGCAGGAGAGGAGAACCATGTTCCAGTTATCTGTTCAGGATATCCACCCGGGCGCACAGGCCGGGAATAAAGAAGAGGCTATTCGCCAGGTTGCCGCCGCGCTCGTGCAGGCAGGCAACGTGGCGGACGGCTACGTCAACGGCATGCTGGCGCGCGAGCAGCAGACCTCCACCTTCCTCGGTAACGGCATCGCCATTCCACACGGAACGACGGACACACGCGACCAGGTGCTGAAAACCGGCGTTCAGGTTTACCAGTTCCCGCAGGGCGTACTCTGGGGTGACGGTCAGGTGGCCTACGTGGCGATTGGTATCGCGGCCAGCAGCGACGAGCACCTGGGTTTGCTGCGCCAGCTGACGCACGTGCTGAGCGATGACTCCGTGGCTGAACAGCTGAAATCCGCCACCACGGCGGAAGAGCTGCGCGCCCTGCTGATGGGTGAAAAACAGAGCGAAGCGCTGAAGCTGGATAATGACACGCTGACGCTGGACGTCGTTGCCTCGGATCTCGTGACGCTGCAAGCGCTGAACGCTGGCCGTCTGAAAGAGGCCGGTGCGGCTGACGCGACCTTCGTAACGCGCGTGATTAATGATAAGCCGCTGAACCTTGGCCAGGGCATCTGGCTGAACGACAGCGCTGAAGGTAACCTGCGCAGCGCCGTTGCGGTGAGCCGTGCGGCAAACGCCTTCGACGTTGACGGCGATCGCGCTGCGATGCTGGTCACCGTCGCAATGACCGACGACCAGCCGGTTGCGGTACTGAAGCGTCTGAGCGATCTTCTGCTGAACAACAAAGCTGAAAAACTGCTGAACGCCGATGCCGCCACCGTGCTGGCGCTGCTGACCAGCGACGATGCGCTGACCGATGATGTGCTGAGCGCCGAGTACGTTGTGCGTAACGAACACGGCCTGCACGCCCGTCCGGGCACCATGCTGGTGAACACCATTAAACAATTCGAAAGTGAGATTACCGTGACCAACCTGGATGGCTCAGGCAAGCCGGCTAACGGCCGCAGCCTGATGAAAGTTGTCGCGCTGGGCGTGAAGAAAGGCCACCGCCTGCGTTTCACCGCACAGGGTGCAGATGCTGAACAGGCGCTGAAAGCGATTGGCGACGCCATCGCGGCGGGTCTGGGGGAGGGCGCATAATGAGCAGACGTGTTGCCACCATTACGCTGAACCCGGCCTATGACCTGGTGGGCTTTTGCCCGGAAATTGAGCGCGGCGAAGTCAACCTCGTACGCACCACCGGCCTGCACGCTGCGGGTAAAGGGATTAACGTCGCGAAGGTGCTGAAGGATCTCGGTATTGACGTCACCGTCGGTGGGTTCCTCGGTAAAGATAACCAGGATGGTTTCCAGCAGCTGTTCAGCGAGCTGGGAATTGCTAACCGCTTCCAGGTGGTTCAGGGCCGTACCCGTATCAACGTTAAGCTAACGGAGAAAGACGGTGAAGTGACCGATCTGAACTTCTCCGGCTTTGAAGTGACGCCGTCTGACTGGGAGCGTTTTGTTAACGATTCCCTCACCTGGCTGGGCCAGTTCGACATGGTGTGCGTCAGCGGCAGCCTGCCGTCCGGCGTCAGCCCGGAAGCGTTCACCGACTGGATGACGCGCCTGCGCAGCCAGTGTCCGTGCATTATTTTCGACAGCAGCCGTGATGCGCTGGTTGCAGGTCTTAAAGCCGCGCCGTGGCTGGTGAAGCCAAATCGTCGCGAACTGGAGATCTGGGCTGGCCGTAAGCTGCCAGAATTAAAAGATGTGATAGAAGCTGCCCATGCGCTTCGCGAGCAGGGTATCGCTCACGTAGTGATTTCCCTGGGGGCTGAAGGGGCGCTGTGGGTTAACGCGTCTGGCGAATGGATCGCCAAACCGCCGTCGGTTGAGGTTGTTAGCACCGTAGGCGCCGGGGATTCGATGGTTGGCGGCCTGATTTACGGCCTGCTGATGCGCGAATCCAGTGAGCATACCTTACGTCTTGCCACCGCCGTTGCAGCCCTGGCCGTGAGCCAGAGCAATGTCGGTATTACCGATCGTACCCAGTTGGCCGCGATGATGGCGCGCGTTGACTTAAAACCTTTTAACTAACAGCAGGAGAGGAATAATGAAAACGCTGCTGATTATTGACTCCGGTCTCGGACAGGCTCGTGCCTATATGGCGAAGACCCTGCTGGGAGCGGCGGCGAACAAAGCACATCTGGACATTATCGACAACCCGGGCGATGCCGAACTGGCGATTGTGCTGGGCGATAGCATTCCGGCGGACAGCGCGCTGAACGGCAAAAAGGTGTGGCTGGGCGATATTAATCGCGCGGTGGCCCATCCCGAGCTGTTCCTGAGCGAAGCGAAAGGTCACGCCACGGTCTACAGTGCCCCTGTCGCGGCGGCCCCGGCTGCGGCTACGGGACCAAAACGCATTGTGGCGATTACCGCCTGTCCGACCGGCGTTGCCCATACCTTTATGGCTGCTGAAGCCATTGAAACCGAAGCGAAAAAACGCGGCTGGTGGGTAAAAGTTGAAACGCGCGGCTCGGTTGGCGCAGGCAATGCGATCACGCCTGAAGAAGTGGCGGAAGCCGATCTGGTTATCGTTGCGGCGGATATCGAGGTGGATCTGGCGAAGTTTGCCGGTAAGCCGATGTACCGCACCTCTACTGGTCTGGCGCTGAAAAAGACGGCTCAGGAGTTTGATAAAGCGCTGGCTGAAGCCAAACCGTATCAGGCGACCGGTGCAGCGAAAACCGGCACCGAAGGGAAAAAAGAGTCTGCGGGCGCGTATCGTCACCTGCTGACCGGCGTTTCCTACATGCTGCCGATGGTGGTGGCAGGCGGTCTGTGTATCGCGCTCTCGTTTGCGTTCGGTATCACCGCGTTTAAAGAAGAAGGCACCCTGGCGGCTGCGCTGATGCAGATCGGCGGTGGTTCAGCGTTCGCGCTGATGGTGCCGGTGCTGGCGGGCTTTATCGCCTTCTCCATTGCCGACCGTCCTGGCCTTACGCCGGGTCTTATCGGCGGTATGCTGGCGGTGAGCACCGGTTCCGGCTTTATCGGCGGCATCATTGCCGGTTTCCTCGCGGGTTACGTTGCGAAGCTGATTAGCTCGAAGCTGAAGCTGCCGCAGAGTATGGAAGCGCTGAAACCGATTCTGATCATCCCGCTGATTTCCAGCCTGGTGGTCGGTCTGGCAATGATTTACCTGATTGGTAAGCCGGTTGCGGGCATCCTGGCGGGCCTGACCCACTGGCTGCAAACCATGGGAACGGCGAACGCGGTTCTGCTGGGGGCGATCCTCGGCGGTATGATGTGTACCGACATGGGCGGTCCGGTAAACAAAGCGGCCTACGCCTTTGGCGTTGGCTTGCTGAGTACCCAAACCTACGCGCCGATGGCGGCGATTATGGCTGCGGGTATGGTGCCGCCGCTGGCGCTGGGCCTGGCGACAATCATTGCTCGTCGTAAGTTCGATAAAGCGCAGCAGGAAGGCGGAAAAGCGGCGCTGGTTCTGGGGCTGTGCTTCATCACCGAAGGCGCGATACCGTTCGCGGCCCGCGACCCAATGCGCGTTCTGCCGTGCTGTATCGTGGGTGGCGCGGTTACCGGTGCTATCTCGATGGCGGTTGGCGCGAAGCTGATGGCGCCGCACGGCGGTCTGTTTGTTCTGCTGATCCCAGGCGCCATCACGCCGGTGCTGGGCTATCTGCTGGCGATCGTTGCCGGTACGCTGGTGGCAGGTCTGTCTTATGCGGTGCTGAAGCGTCCTGAAGCGGAAGTTGTGGCAAAAGCAGCGTAAAAAAAGTGTCGGGTGGCGGCTTCGCCTTACCCGACCTACAAAAAAAGCCGGGTGCGTAAGCAGCCCGGCTTTTTTTATGCCGCCTGTTCAGCGGTTTGCTGTGCCTTCAGCCAGGCAATCTCTTCTGCCCAGATATCCGGGTTGATGGTTTCCAGCACCATTGGGATACCGTCGAAACGGGCGTCCTGCATGATAAAGCGGAACGCATCGTGGCCGATGTTGCCTTCACCCAGGCTGTGGTGGCGGTCAACGCGGCTGCCGAACGCGCTTTTCGCATCGTTCAGGTGCATGCCGCGCAGGTACTGAAAGCCTACAATGCGCTCGAACTCATCGAAGGTATGTTTCGTGGCCTCGGTTGTGCGCAGGTCATAGCCGGCGGCAAAGGCGTGACAGGTATCAATGCACACCCCCACGCGGGATTTGTCTTCCACGCCGTCAATAATCGCCGCCAGATGTTCGAACTTAAAGCCGAGGTTGCTGCCCTGACCGGCGGTATTTTCAATCACCGCCGTGACGCCTTTGGTTTTATCCAGCGTAATATTGATGGACTCCGCAATGCGCGCCAGGCAGGCGTCTTCGTCAATCTGCATCAGATGGCTGCCGGGATGGAAGTTCAGCAGCGTCAGCCCCAGCTGTTCACAGCGCTGAACTTCATCGAGGAAAGCCTCGCGTGATTTATCCAGCGCTTCCTGAACCGGGTGACCGAGGTTGATCAGGTAGCTGTCGTGGGGAAGGATTTGGCCAGGCCCGTAGCGGTATTTCTCACAGGCGGCTTTGAAGTCATCAATCACTTCAGCGGTGAGTGCTGCGGCGCGCCACTGGCGCTGGTTTTTGGTGAACAGGGCGAAAGCGGTCGCCTCGATTTCGGCGGCGCGAATGGCGGCATTCGCAAGGCCACCTGCAGCGCTGACGTGCGCTCCAACATATTTCATAAAGGGACTCCTGTTAACCCGAAACGCTTATGATAGCGGGTTAACAGGAGAAGGATGTAGTGGTTTATGCCATCAGGCCGTGAACCGCGAGGTTGATCGCGCCGCCGCCCACAATCAGCCAGATGAACAGGACCAGCGCCATCAGCAGCGGTTTGGCACCGGCTTTTTTCAGCGCGCTGACGTGAGTTGTCACGCCCAGAGCCGCCATCGCCATTGCGAGCAGGACGGTATCCAGCGTCACCAGCATGTCCACGACGGCTTTCGGCAGCAGGTGGAAGGAGTTGAAAATCGCCACCACGATAAACAGGATCGCAAACCACGGGATGGTGATTTTGCTCTTCTCACTGCCGCCAGCAGGCGCCAGCTGTTTGACACGCGCGGCCAGGAAAATCAGGAACGGGGCCAGCATCATGACGCGCAGCATTTTGGCAATCACCGCCGCATTCTCCGCTTCCGGGTTAATGGCGTGGCCCGCCGCGACAACCTGCGCGACTTCATGCATGGTCGAACCGATGTAAATGCCGTAGGTTTCCGGACTAAACCAGTGGGCAACCAGCGGATACATCGCCGGGTAGAGGAAAATGGCCAGCGTACCGAAGATCACCACCGTCGCCACCGCCACGGTCACTTTGCTGGCTTCTGCTTTGACTACCGGTTCTGTTGCCAGCACCGCTGCCGCACCGCAGATGCTGCTCCCGGCACCGATCAACCAGCTGGTGTGCTTGTCCAGCCCAAAGACTTTCTGGCCGATAAAGCAGGCCAGTAAAAATGTGCTGGTCAGCGTCAGGACGTCAATGGCAATCCCGCTGACCCCGACATCCGCAATCTGCGAAAAGGTAAGGCGAAAGCCGTAAAGAATAATCCCGAGGCGCAGCAGATGCTGCTTGGCGAAGATCACGCCGCCGTCGCAGGATTTCCAGATATGCGGGTATACGGTATTACCCACGACCATGCCGAGCAGAATAGCCAGCGTTAATGCACTAAAACCTGCGCCCGCGACGGCCGGAATGCTGCCGCCCCATAACGCCACGCCGGTAATCACGGCGCTAAGCGCAAGACCCGGCACGAAGTGCCACACTGTACGATGATGTTGTAAGGTGAGTTCTGACATAACCTTCTCCTTTGTCTGGCTAAAGGTTACGGCGTGCTGGCTTAAAAATAAAATTGATTATATATTTATAATTAATCTATATAAGTGGTAAACAACCATGCACATTACGTTGCGTCAGCTGGAAGTCTTTGCCGAAGTGCTGAAAAGCGGGTCCACAACCCAGGCCTCGCAGATGCTGTCTCTCTCTCAGTCGGCGGTCAGCGCCGCGTTGACCGATCTCGAAGGACAGCTGGGCGTACAGCTTTTCGACAGGGTAGGGAAGCGTCTTGTCGTCAATGAACATGGCCGTCTTCTGTACCCCCGTGCGCTGGCGCTGCTGGAACAGGCCATTGAAATCGAACAACTGTTCCGTGAAGACAACGGCGCGATCAGGGTTTACGCCAGCAGCACCATTGGCAACTATATTCTGCCTGAGGTGATCGCCCGCTACCGCCGGGATTTCCCGACCCTGCCGCTGGAGATGAGCGTGGGCAATAGCCAGGACGTCATCAACGCGGTGATCGACTTCCGCGTAGATATCGGCCTGATCGAAGGGCCATGCCACAACGTGGATATCATCGCTGACCCCTGGCTTGAGGATGAGCTGGTGGTGTTTGCCTCACCGGCTTCTTCTTTATTACAGGGGCAGGTGACGCTGGATCGGCTGGCTCAGGCGCAGTGGATCCTGCGCGAGCAAGGTTCCGGCACCCGTGAGATTGTTGATTACCTGCTGCTCTCGCACCTGCCGCAGTTCCAGCTGGGCATGGAGCTGGGGAACTCTGAGGCCATTAAGCACGCGGTGCGTCACGGTCTGGGGATCAGCTGTCTTTCGCGGCGCGTCATTGCCGAACAGCTTGAGACGGGGTCGCTGGTCGAAATTCCGATTCCGCTGCCAAAGCTGATACGCACGCTGTGGTGCATTCACCATCGGCAGAAGCATCTCTCCAGTTCTCTGCAGCGTTTTCTGCGCTACTGCGAAATGTGAAAGCGTCCCTCTCCCCAAAGGGGAGAGGGAAAAATAATGCGTTACTTATAATCCTGGCCGAGTCATGAAGCTCTCTTATAACTGGGTATTTCTGCCGGAAGGAACGCAGATCGTCTGCTACAATCGCGCCTCATTTATTAAATGGACAGCATTTTCACATGGTTTCAGAAAATAAAACCACAGAAGCGCCCGCGCTACGTCGCGAACTCAAGGCGCGTCACCTGACGATGATCGCCATTGGCGGTTCAATCGGTACAGGTCTTTTCGTTGCCTCTGGCGCAACGATTTCGGCAGCAGGCCCGGGCGGGGCGCTCTTCTCTTATATCCTGATTGGCCTGATGGTGTACTTCCTGATGACCAGCCTGGGTGAACTGGCGGCATACATGCCGGTTTCCGGTTCGTTCTCCACCTACGGTCAAAAATACGTTGAAGAAGGCTTCGGCTTCGCGCTGGGCTGGAACTACTGGTACAACTGGGCGGTCACTATCGCCGTTGACCTCGTCGCCGCGCAGCTGGTGATGAACTGGTGGTTCCCGGATACCCCGGGCTGGATCTGGAGCGCCTTGTTCCTGGCCGTCATCTTCCTGCTGAACTACATCTCCGTGCGCGGTTTTGGCGAAGCGGAATACTGGTTCTCTTTGATTAAAGTGGCAACCGTCATCATCTTTATCGTCGTCGGTGTGGCGATGATCGTTGGTATTTTCAAAGGCGCTGAACCTGCCGGATGGAGTAACTGGACGATAGGCGATGCGCCGTTTGCCGGTGGATTCTCGGCGATGATTGGCGTGGCGATGATCGTCGGCTTCTCCTTCCAGGGGACCGAGCTTATCGGTATTGCCGCCGGCGAGTCTGAAAACCCGGAGAAGAACATTCCGCGCGCGGTGCGTCAGGTGTTCTGGCGTATCCTGCTGTTCTACGTGTTCGCGATCCTGATTATCAGCCTGATCATTCCGTATACCGATCCGAGCCTGCTGCGTAACGATGTGAAAGACATCAGCGTCAGCCCGTTCACGCTTGTCTTCCAGCATGCCGGCCTGCTCTCTGCGGCGGCGGTGATGAATGCGGTGATCCTGACGGCGGTACTGTCGGCCGGTAACTCCGGCATGTACGCCTCAACCCGTATGCTCTACACCCTGGCCTGCGACGGAAAAGCGCCGCGTATCTTCGCCAAACTGTCTCGCGGCGGCGTGCCGCGTAACGCGCTGTACGCGACCACGGTGATTGCGGGTCTGTGCTTCCTGACCTCTATGTTCGGCAACCAGACGGTTTACCTGTGGCTGCTCAACACCTCCGGTATGACGGGCTTTATCGCCTGGCTGGGGATTGCCATCAGCCACTACCGCTTCCGTCGCGGCTACGTGATGCAGGGCCATGACCTGAACAACCTGCCGTACCGCTCAGGTTTCTTCCCGCTGGGGCCGATTTTCGCCTTCATTCTGTGCCTGATTATTACCCTGGGGCAGAACTATGAAGCTTTCCTTGCGGATTCCATTGACTGGGGCGCAGTGACGGCCACCTACATTGGTATTCCGCTGTTCCTCATCATCTGGTTTGGTTACAAACTGACGAAAGGAACCCGCTTCGTTCCCTATAGCGAAATGGACTTCCCGGAACGATTCAAACAATAACCGCACTTCCTCTCTTTTAGCCCGCTCACTCGAGCGGGCTTTTTTGTCTCCACAATATGAAGAACAAATATATTTATTAACAATTAAATTGATAATAGTTATCGTTTGCTTTATCGTTACGAAAAAATCAGCAGGTCCCCGACCAGCCGGAGATGCGGGCGGGCAGTAGGACATTGTGAGCAATAATCACTTGATTTAGTTGTATTTACCTCATGGAGATATGGAATGTTTAGGTTGAATCCCTTCGTCAGGGGAGGACTGTGCGCGTCCGCAATGTCCCTGGCACTGCCTGTCATCGCCGCCGAGTCCGGCGACACAATGGTTGTTACGGCCTCCGCGACCGAGCAAAACCTGAAGGATGCGCCGGCCAGCATCAGCGTGATTACCCAGGAAGATTTGCAGCGTAAACCCGTTCAGAACCTGAAAGATGTGTTACAGGACGTGCCTGGCGTGCAGCTCACAGACGAAGGTGACAACCGTAAAGGGGTAAGTATTCGCGGCCTCGACAGCAGCTACACGCTGATCCTGGTCGATGGTAAGCGCGTGAACTCCCGCAACGCCGTATTCCGCCATAACGATTTTGACTTGAACTGGGTACCGGTTGAGGCCATTGAGCGTATCGAAGTGGTGCGCGGGCCGATGTCTTCCCTCTACGGCTCCGACGCCCTGGGCGGCGTGGTCAACATCATCACCAAGAAAATCGGCCAGAAATGGACCGGAACCCTGAGCGCAGATTCGACTATTCAGGAACACCGCGATCGTGGTGACACCAACAACGGCCAGTTCTACACCAGCGGTCCGCTGGTGGACGGCGTATTGGGAATGAAAGCCTACGGCAGCGTCTCTAAGCGTGAGAAAGACGAACAGCAAAAATCCTCAAGCTCTGCCACTGGCGAAACGCCGCGTATCGAAGGCTTTACCAGCCGTGATGCCAACGTGGAATTCGCCTGGACGCCAACGGAAAACCACGACTTCACCGCGGGCTACGGGTTTGACCGTCAGGATCGTGAATCGGATTCCCTCGACAAGAACCGCCTTGAGCGCCAGAACTACTCCCTGAGCCACAACGGCCGCTGGGGCGTAGGCAACAGCGAGCTGAAGGTCTACGGCGAAAAGGTCGACAACAAAAACCCGAGCAACAGCAACCCGATCACCTCTGAAAGCAACGCGGTTGACGGGAAATACGTCCTGCCGCTGGGGGAAATCAACCAGCTGCTGACGTTTGGCGGCGAGTGGCGTCACGACAAGCTGAAGGATCCGGTCAACCTGACGGGTGGCTCCAGCAGCACGACCTCTGCAAGCCAGTACGCGCTGTTCCTTGAAGACGAATGGCGCATCTTTGAGCCGCTGGCGCTGACCACCGGCATCCGTATGGATGACCATGAAACCTATGGCGACCACTGGAGCCCGCGTGCGTATCTGGTCTATAGCGCGACCGATACCGTGACGGTGAAAGGCGGCTGGGCTACGGCGTTTAAAGCGCCGTCTCTGCTACAGCTTAGCCCGGACTGGGTGACCGGCTCGTGCCGCGGCGCCTGCGAAATTGTCGGTAACCCGGACCTGAAACCTGAAACCAGCGAAAGCTTCGAGCTTGGTCTTTACTACAGCGGGGAAGAGGGCTGGTTAGAGGGCGTGCAGGCCAGCATTACCACCTTCCAGAACGATGTGGATGACCGTATCAGCATCAGCCGTACGGCTAACGTGAACCAGGCGCAAAGCTACCCGAACTATGTTGGCCTGAACGCCGACGGTGAGCCTATTTTCCGCTACTACAACGTTAACAAGGCGCGCATCCGCGGGGTTGAAACCGAGCTGAAGTTCCCGGTTGCTGAAGACTGGAAGGTGACGCTGAACTACACCTACAACGACGGGCGTGATATCAGCAACGGCGGCAACAAGCCGCTGTCCGAGCTGCCGTTCCACACCGCCAACGGAACCGTTGACTGGAAAGCCACGCAGGACTGGTCCTTCTTCGTGCAGGGCAACTATAAGGGCGAGAAACGCGCGCTCACCAGCGGCGAACCGACGCCGGGTGGGTATGTTATCTGGAATACCGGCGCGGCATGGCAGGCAACGAAAGCGGTGAAGCTGCGCGCGGGCGTGCAGAACCTGCTGGATAAAGACCTGAGCCGCGATGATTACAGCTACACGGAAGATGGCCGTCGCTACTTTGTGGGCGTGGATTATAAGTTCTGATGCAGTTTTTTTGCCCGGTGGCGCTTCGCTTACCGGGCCTACGAAACCCACGAATGTAGGCCGGGTAAGGCGAAGCCGCCACCCGGCAATCGCACGCACTTACGCGAACAAATGCTCCGCATGGAAGCGGAGATGATCCTCAATAAAGGACGCCATAAGGTAATAGCTGTGGTCATACCCCGGCTGAATGCGCAGCGTCAGCGGCCAGTCCTTCTGGCGCGCGGCTTCCGCAAATACCGCGGGCTGTAGCTGCCCGGCAAGGAACTGATCCGCATCACCCTGATCGATAAGCGTTGGGGTAGCATCCCCCGCCTGGCTTGCCAGCAGCAGCGCGCAGCTGTCCCATGCCTGCCATTTTTCAACGTCTTCACCCAGGTAATGGGTAAAGGCTTTCTGGCCCCACGGCACCTGCGTCGGGTTCACAATCGGCGCAAACGCCGACACGCTGGTATATTTCCCCGGGTTTTTCAGCGCCATGATTAATGCGCCATGTCCGCCCATTGAGTGTCCGCTGATGGCACAGCGGTCGCTCACCGCAAACTCCGCCTGAATCAGCGCAGGCAGCTCGTCGCGAATATAGTCATACATGCGGTAGTGGCTCGCCCACGGCTGCTCGGTGGCGTTCAGATAAAACCCGGCGCCTTTGCCCAGATCGTATCCGGCATCATCGGCCACATCGTCACCCCGCGGGCTGGTGTCGGGCATCACCAGCGCAATGCCGAGCGCGGCCGCAATACGCTGCGCACCCGCTTTGGTGGTGAAGTTCTCGTCGTTACAGGTCAATCCAGACAGCCAGAACAGCACCGGCGGCTTAACGCCCGCTTCGGTTGGCGGCAGGAAAATGCTGAACGTCATGGAACAGTTCAGTGCGGTGGAGTCATGCCGCCAGCGCTGCTGTCGACCTTCAAAACAACGATGCTCTTCGAGCAGTTCCATGCAGGGCTCCTTAATGAGGATACATATTCATAAAATCCATAATACAGAGTTTTCATTGACCTGTGAGCAACTTTCACTTTCCCCTCGCGGTCAGATGCTGCATCATTAATTTACTTTTCTTTAACAATTGGAGCGATCATGGCGCTGCGTATCGCGCTCAGCGGTTTTGTGGTTCTGGTGGTAGCGATGGGGATAGGGCGCTTTGCCTTCACGCCTCAGGTTCCGCTGATGATTGCCGCCGGGCAACTGACGCTGACCAGCGCGGGTCTGGTGGCGGCGATGAACTATCTGGGCTACCTGGTGGGAGCCTGGGATGCCATGCGCGCGCACCGCTTCGTGGAAACTCGTCTCTGGCTGGGCATCTCAGGCGCCGTGGCGCTGACATTACTCTCTGCAGCGGCGGATAACGCCGTCATTCACGGCCTGCTGCGCTTTGTTATCGGCTGCATGAGCGGCTGGTCTATGGTGCTGATAGCCGCCTGGACCAACGAGCGGCTGGGTCAGCTGGGCAAACCGGGGCTCAGCGCCGCGGTCTTTGCCGGGCCGGGCGCAGGTATCGCCCTCAGCGGGCTGCTTGCCGTCTATATTCAGGCGAGGTCACTCTCTGCCGGAGCCGCCTGGCAAATTTATGGCGTGCTGGCGCTGGTGCTGATTGCGCTGGTGGCGAGATATCTGCCGCGTTCGGGCCAGCTTCACCGGCCAGGCACCGCGCCGGAGCCGCTGGTGCTGACGGCGGATTTAAAGCGTCTGGTCTGGAGCTACAGCCTGGCCGGATTTGGCTATATCCTCCCGGCGACGTTTTTATCGCAGATGGCGGCGGCACGCTTTCCCGGCAGCCTGTTTGCTCAGTTTGTCTGGCCAATTTTTGGTGCGGCGGCGGTTGTGGGAATTGGCCTGAGCATTGTCTTGCGTCACACCTCTACCTCTCACCGCCGGCTGGCGATTGTGCTCTGGTTACAGGCCGTTGGCGTGCTTGCAGCCTGGCTGTTACCGGGCATTGGGGGGCTGTTGATCGGCGGATTGCTGGTGGGCGGCGGGTTCCTGTGCGCCGTGCAGCTTTCTCTTTTGTACGGACGCGAGCTGGCGCCAAACCATACGCGCTATATGGCGGGACTGCTTACCACGGGCTATGCCATCGGCCAACTGGTTGGCCCGGTCACCTCGGCGCTATCTACGTGGCTTACGCACCGGCTGGAGCCTGCGCTGGGGCTGGCGGGCGTCGCGCTGTTCGTCGGCGGGGCGCTGGTCTGGAACCGTCAGGCTGAAAGGCAAAAGCAATTGCAATAATTATCGTCGTGAATACTGGATTATGTGCGCCGCCTCACGCACAATGAGCGCACACTTTTGCCACAACGAGGGCAGAAGACGCCACACCTGCAGGAGAAAATAATGCCATCACTCAGTAAAGAAGCTGCCCTGGTCCACGAAGCTCTGGTTGCGCACGGTCTTGAAACGCCGCTGCGTCCACCGGTTCAGGAGTTGGATAATGAAACCCGTAAGAATCTGATTTCCGGGCATATGACCGAAATCATGCAACTGCTGAATCTCGATCTGAGCGATGACAGTCTGATGGAGACGCCGCATCGCATCGCGAAAATGTACGTCGATGAGATTTTCTCTGGCCTCGATTACGCGAACTTCCCGAAAATCACCGTCATCGAAAACAAGATGAAGGTCGATGAGATGGTGACGGTACGCGATATCACGCTGACCAGCACCTGCGAGCATCACTTCGTGACGATCGATGGTAAGGCGACGGTGGCCTACATTCCAAAAGATACGGTGATTGGGCTCTCCAAGATCAACCGCATCGTGCGTTTCTTCTCCCAGCGTCCGCAGGTACAGGAACGTCTGACGCAGCAGATCCTGATCGCGCTGCAGACCCTGCTGGGGACCAACAACGTGGCGGTTTCCATCGACGCGGTACACTACTGCGTGAAAGCGCGCGGCGTTCGTGATGCGACCAGTGCAACCACCACCACGTCGCTGGGCGGCCTGTTTAAGTCGAGCCAGAACACCCGCCAGGAGTTCCTGCGCGCGGTGCGTCACCACAACTAATCAAACAGGGCAGGAACCATGGAGCGAAACGTCACGCTCGATTTCGTACGCGGCGTCGCGATCCTCGGTATCCTCCTGCTGAATATCAGCGCCTTCGGTCTGCCGAAGGCGGCTTACCTCAACCCCGCCTGGTACGGTGATATTACTCAACGTGACGCGTGGACGTGGGCGATCCTCGATCTCTTTGCGCAGGTTAAATTCCTGACCCTCTTCGCGCTGCTTTTCGGCGCAGGACTTCAGCTATTACTCAAGCGCGGCACGCGCTGGATCCAGTCGCGTTTAACGCTGCTGGCGATCCTCGGCTTTATTCACGGCCTGCTCTTCTGGGACGGCGATATTCTTCTGGCCTATGGGTTAGTCGGGCTGATTTGCTGGCGGCTTATCCGCGATGCGCCCGGCGTAAAAAGCCTGTTCAACACCGGCGTGATGCTTTATGTGATGGGGCTGGGCGTACTGCTGCTGCTGGGCCTGATTTCCGGTGAATCGACAAACCGCGCCTGGATCCCCGATGCCGCGAACCTCCAGTATGAGCAGTTCTGGAAGCTGAAAGGCGGCACCGAGGCTATCAGCAATCGCGCGGATATGCTGGGCGACAACCTGATTGCGCTGGGTGCGCAGTACGGCTGGCAGCTGGCGGGAATGATGCTGATGGGCGCATCGTTAATGCGTACCGGCTGGCTAAAAGGCGAATTCAGCCTGCGTCACTATCGACGAACCGGGGCGATACTGGTATTGCTCGGCGTGCTGATTAACCTCCCGGCGGTGGTTGCACAGTGGCATCTCCACTGGGATTACCGCTGGTGCGCTTTCCTGCTACAGCTGCCGCGCGAGCTGAGCGCACCGTTCCAGACCATTGGCTATGCGGCGTTGATGTATGGCTTCTGGCCGCAGCTCTCCCGCCTGTGGATCGTCAGTGCAGTTGCCTGCGTTGGGCGTATGGCGTTAAGCAATTACATTTTGCAGACGCTGATTTGCACCACGCTTTTCTATCGATTTGGCCTGTTTATGAAATTCGACCGCCTGACGCTGCTGGCGTTTGTTATTCCGGTCTGGGCTATTAACCTGGCGTTTTCCGTTATCTGGCTCCGTTTCTTCCGCCAGGGCCCGCTGGAATGGGTATGGAGAAAATTAACCGCACAGGCTTCGGGTGTATCATTGTCTAGAACATCCAGATAACGATCTGGATCACAATCATTAACAAAACGGATGTAAACGTTTTCATCCGTGTGAGCTTCTTCACGTAGTCCCCTCTCTCTCGCTGCCAAAATAGCCACCTTGCTAAACACAGGGGGTGTCTGTGAGTTGCTGCAATCCTTTGAAGGATGGTGAATATGATCACCATTCGTGACGTCGCCCGCCAGGCGGGTGTTTCTGTTGCTACCGTCTCTCGCGTGCTGAACAACAGCGCGCTGGTCAGCCCTGAAACCCGTGAAACCGTAATGAAAGCCGTGACCCAGCTGGGGTATCGGCCAAATGCCAATGCGCAGGCGCTGGCCACGCAGGTCAGCGATACCATCGGCGTGGTGGTGATGGATGTTTCAGATGCTTTCTTCGGCGCGCTGGTTAAGGCGGTGGACGTTGTCGCCCAGCAGCATAATAAATATGTGCTGATTGGCAACAGCTATCACGAGGCGGAAAAAGAGCGTCATGCCATTGAAGTGCTGATCCGCCAGCGCTGTAACGCCCTGATTGTCCACTCAAAAGCCTTGAGCGATGAAGAGCTGGCCGGGTTTATGGAGCAGATCCCCGGCATGGTGTTGATCAACCGGATTGTGCCGGGCTACGCGCACCGCTGCGTGGGGCTGGATAACGTCAGCGGCGCAATGATGGCGACGCGGATGCTTATTAACAATGGCCATCAGCGCATCGGTTTTCTGGCCTCCAGCCACTCGATTGAAGACGACGAGATGCGTCGTGAAGGGTGGCAGAATGCGTTGAAAGAGCACGGCATTGTGCCGCCTGAGAGCTGGGTAGGAACCGGAACGCCCGATATGCAGGGCGGGGAGGCGGCAATGGTTGAGCTGCTGGGCCGTAACCTGCAGCTTTCCGCGGTATTTACCTACAACGATAGCATGGCGGCTGGTGCGCTTACCGCACTGAAAGACAACGGTATTGCGGTGCCACAGCATTTATCGCTGATTGGCTTCGATGATATCCCCATTGCCCGTTACACCGACCCGCAGCTCACCACGGTGCGTTACCCGATAGCCTCCATGGCAAAACTGGCGACAGAGCTGGCGCTACAGGGGGCGGCAGGGCTGTTAGATCCGGATGCAACACACTGTTTCATGCCGACTTTAGTGCGTCGTCATTCGGTCGCCGTTCGGCAAATTGTGGCTCCGATCACTAACTGATTACATGGTGTGATGTAACCGTTTTCAATCTGTGAGTAAATTCACAGTATCTTAACAATGCGCTGACTATGATGTCAGCGTTTTAGGGGATGAAACGCTATGTAACGGTGATTATTCACTTTCACTATAGCCAACGTGCCGCAAACAACGAATAAAACGCATTTCTGGAGCGTTACCGAACACGGAAGATAGAAATTTTATAAGTGAACTTCGGCGATCAGTAACGTTTTATTAACACCTGCCCGCCGACCGTTATTCACAAGAACTACCCTGCATAAAAAAAACCGGAGATACCATGAATAAGAAGGTGTTGACTCTGTCTGCTGTAATGGCAAGCATGCTTTTTGGTGCAGCAGCGCACGCTGCGGATACCCGTATTGGTGTGACAATCTATAAATACGACGACAACTTCATGTCTGTTGTGCGTAAAGCTATCGAGAAAGACGGTAAATCAGCGCCAGACGTACAGCTGCTGATGAATGACTCCCAGAACGACCAGTCCAAACAGAACGACCAGATTGACGTTCTGCTGGCAAAAGGCGTGAAGGCACTGGCCATCAACCTGGTTGACCCGGCTGCAGCAGGCACCGTCATTGAGAAAGCGCGTGGCCAGAACGTGCCAATCGTCTTCTTCAACAAAGAACCTTCCCGTAAAGCGCTGGATAGCTATGACAAAGCGTTCTACGTGGGTACTGACTCCAAAGAATCCGGCATTATCCAGGGCGACCTGATTGCCAAGCACTGGGCGGCGAACCCGAACTGGGACCTGAACAAAGACGGTCAGATTCAGTTCGTTCTGCTGAAAGGCGAACCCGGCCACCCGGATGCTGAAGCACGTACCACCTACGTTATTAAAGAGCTGAACGACAAGGGCCTGAAAACCCAGCAGCTGGCGTTAGATACCGCCATGTGGGACACCGCTCAGGCGAAAGATAAGATGGACGCGTGGCTGTCTGGCCCGAATGCGAACAAAATCGAAGTGGTTATCGCCAACAACGATGCGATGGCAATGGGTGCAGTAGAAGCGCTGAAAGCGCACAACAAATCGTCCATTCCTGTCTTCGGCGTGGATGCGCTGCCGGAAGCCCTGGCGCTGGTTAAATCTGGCGCAATGGCCGGTACCGTTCTGAACGATGCCAACAACCAGGCGAAAGCGACCTTCGATCTGGCGAAAAACTTGGCCGACGGTAAAGGTGCTGCTGACGGCACCAGCTGGAAAATCGAAAACAAAATCGTTCGCGTACCTTACGTGGGCGTAGACCAGTCCAACCTGGCTGAGTTTATCGGTAAATAAGTTCGTCGTACTGTCTCCACTGGGCGCAATTCGTTGCGCCCTTTTATAACGCGATATGCGAGGCCAACAAGGTATAATTATGGTCAGCACAAATACTCAGTCGTCTGGTGAATACTTGTTGGAAATGACCGGTGTCAATAAGTCATTCCCCGGCGTTAAGGCACTCGATAATGTTAATTTAAAAGTGCGTCCTCACTCTATTCATGCCCTGATGGGGGAGAACGGTGCGGGTAAATCAACATTATTAAAATGTCTTTTTGGGATCTATCAAAAAGATTCTGGCAGCATCCTTTTTCAGGGGAAAGAGATCGATTTCCATTCAGCGAAAGAAGCGCTGGAAAACGGTATCTCAATGGTTCACCAGGAACTGAACCTGGTACTGCAGCGCTCGGTTATGGATAATATGTGGTTGGGACGTTATCCAACCAAAGGTGTCTTTGTCGATCAGGATAAAATGTATCGCGACACCAAGGCCATCTTCGACGAGCTGGATATTGATATCGATCCGCGCGCCCGCGTGGGAACATTATCCGTCTCCCAGATGCAGATGATCGAAATTGCCAAAGCGTTCTCCTACGATGCCAAAATCGTCATCATGGATGAACCGACCTCTTCATTAACGGAAAAAGAGGTTAACCACCTTTTTACCATTATTCGTAAGCTGAAGGATCGCGGCTGCGGTATTGTCTACATCTCGCATAAGATGGAAGAGATCTTCCAGCTGTGCGATGAGATCACCATCCTGCGCGACGGCCAGTGGATTGCCACTCAGCCGCTGGAAGGGCTGGACATGGACAAGATCATCGCCATGATGGTTGGCCGCTCCCTGAACCAGCGCTTCCCGGACCGTGAAAACAAGCCTGGCGAAGTCATTCTTGAAGTGCGTAACCTCACGTCGCTGCGCCAGCCGTCCATTCGCGACGTCTCCTTCGACCTGCACAAAGGCGAAATTCTGGGGATAGCAGGGCTGGTCGGCGCGAAACGTACCGATATCGTGGAAACCCTGTTTGGGATCCGTGAAAAATCGGGCGGTACCATCACCCTGCACGGAAAGAAAATTAATAACCACAACGCCAACGAAGCCATTAACCACGGTTTTGCGCTGGTGACGGAAGAGCGCCGCTCAACCGGTATTTACGCGTATCTGGATATTAACTTTAACTCGTTAATTTCGAATATCCGTAACTATAAAAGCAAAATTGGCCTGCTGGATAATTCCCGCATGAAGAGCGATACCCAGTGGGTTATTGACTCCATGCGCGTGAAAACGCCGGGCCACCGTACGCAGATTGGTTCGCTCTCGGGCGGTAACCAGCAAAAAGTCATTATCGGCCGCTGGTTGTTAACCCAGCCTGAAATTCTGATGCTGGATGAACCGACGCGCGGTATTGATGTAGGTGCAAAATTTGAGATATACCAGCTGATTGCCGAGCTGGCCAAAAAGAATAAAGGGATCATTATTATTTCTTCCGAAATGCCGGAATTGTTAGGGATCACAGACCGTATTCTGGTTATGAGCAATGGTCTCGTTGCCGGTATTGTTGACACCAAAACGACTACGCAAAACGAAATTTTGCGTCTTGCGTCTTTGCACCTTTAAGATCAGGGGCTCCTCATGAGTGCGTTAAATAAAAAAAGTTTTCTCACTTATCTGAAAGAAGGCGGTATTTACGTTGTTCTTTTAGTGTTACTGGCCATTATTATTTTCCAGGACCCTACGTTCTTAAGTCTGCTGAACTTGAGTAACATTCTGACCCAGTCCTCCGTGCGTATTATCATCGCGCTCGGCGTGGCGGGCCTTATCGTCACCCAGGGTACTGACCTGTCCGCAGGGCGTCAGGTGGGTCTGGCGGCGGTTATTGCGGCGACCATGCTGCAGTCGATGGAAAACGCCAACAAGGTGTTCCCGGAAATGGCAACCATGCCGATTTTCGTGGTGATCCTGATCGTCTGCGCCATCGGTGCCGTCATTGGCCTGATTAACGGCATCATCATTGCTTACCTGAACGTGACGCCATTCATCACCACGCTGGGTACGATGATCATCGTTTACGGTATCAACTCCCTGTACTACGACTTCGTCGGCGCGTCGCCTATCTCGGGCTTTGACAGCGGCTTCTCGACGTTCACGCAAGGGTTTATTGCGATGGGCAGCTTCCGCCTGTCGTACATCACCTTCTATGCGCTGATTGCGGTAGGCTTTGTTTGGGTGCTGTGGAATAAAACCCGCTTCGGCAAAAACATCTTTGCTATCGGCGGTAACCCGGAAGCGGCAAAAGTCTCCGGCGTTAACGTTGCCCTGAACCTGCTGATGATTTACGCGCTCTCCGGTGTGTTCTACGCCTTCGGCGGGATGCTGGAAGCGGGCCGTATCGGCTCTGCCACCAACAACCTCGGCTTTATGTACGAACTGGATGCGATTGCGGCCTGCGTGGTGGGCGGCGTCTCCTTCAGCGGCGGCGTGGGTACCGTGCTCGGCGTGGTCACCGGTGTGATCATCTTCACCGTTATCAACTACGGCCTGACCTACATCGGCGTGAACCCTTACTGGCAGTACATCATTAAGGGCGCCATCATCATCTTCGCGGTTGCGCTGGATTCACTGAAGTACGCGCGTAAGAAGTAAGATTTTGAATGATGAAAGAACCCGCGAAATGCGGGTTCTTTTACGATAAAAGTGAGGCCATGAGCGTTTTTGAAATGGGCACTAGCCCGGTTTGAAGCCCGAAGGGTTTATAGATTTTATTAATAACCTCAGCGGAATAATTCCCTTTGTCATTTTCTATATCCGACAATGTCTTCCGGGATACGCTTACCAGCTTTGCATATTCATCCTGTTTTAATCCCAACACGTCGACCCTGAGTCTTTTCAGTAATTCTCCCTGGGTGATTTTACCCAGTAAAATGTCCCTAATGGCTGCGTGTAAAACAGACTGACGATCCGGTGTTCCGATACGTGCTAAGCCTGGTGAAACACGTTGCCTCTTTACCAGAGTTGACTTGCCCGGATCTTCAGCGTCGTCATGAGCACGCTTTTCATTTTCACTGCGTACACGCGCTAATGTATGCAGAAGCTCTGACTCTGTCTTGTTAGCTCTTTTCATAATAAGCCCCAACGGGTCAGTTTATCCGGAATATAGCGAAAACCAATCGCGGGCATTTCCAGTATTTGTTCGGGAACACCACGTGCCGCGAGCCTTTCCGGGAGGTCGACGAGTTGAACTGCTGTCTCATGCAGAGCGTCAAGTAACGTCGAGGAAGGGACCCACTCCGCCAATGCCTGAGCGATAGTGTTGAAATGATAATCTCCCCCTGATTCACAGGATAAAGACCACTTCAGGGTTCTCGGTATCCCTTCCGGATCTGCTTTCATCGGAGCAAAGTCATAAACAGGGGAGAGCATAATTTGGTTTTCGGCTTTAACAAAGGCGGTGTTTCGCCCATGATTGTCACTATTTCCAAAAATGATATTTAACAGATCTCGACGTACCCATTCTGTTACAAAGGTGGGTATGTCAAAGCGATAATCCTGCTGCTGAACCATATGGCTGGATGTGATTTTATTAATTAACGCGCGCAGCGTTTCCTCATGATTCAGGAGGGCACCTGGTGCTTTTTGTAACAGCGAATATACCGATTCCATACCTAGCCTGACCAGTCGACCCTGCTCATTTCTCACGATGTCGAAACGCGGTAACCACAGAGACGGGTAGTGGTTACCTTCCACCAGGCGCATTGTCTCTACTGGGATTGTGGAAACGCCCATAGCGCTTAGCTCATGGTAATAATGAAATTCAGCCCGGAGAATATTACAGTCAACTTCCGTTCTGTTGCCGCGTGGGTATTTGACCAGGTAATAATGGTCCCGGTTATCCGGCTCGTTTTGCCAGGTATCGATCCAGATGGCGTCCGTTTCACTACAGCGCAGCAAGAGTTTAGGCGCTTCACCGCCTGCTCCGGTTGCGCCACCCGCCGCGGCGCCTCTTTCCTGGGCATAATCCAGAAAGTCGGCCGCACGATCGATGACGTCCGCCACCGTAAACGTTTTAGCGCTAGCGAATTCATTCCATTCCGGTACGGATTCTTTAATGCGTAAATTTCCAACAGGGGACATTGTGCCATACTTCAGCAATAAAAAATTTTGCTGCCCCGTAGGTAACTCGCTGATATTGAGCGCATTTATCCAGTAACGGCGGCTGGCTCCGGCGGGAATGATATCGTCGATAAATCGCAGCCAGCCTGGGTGGCCGTGATCGTCAAAAAAGAGTGATACGGGGTGATTGACTGAGACTGCGTGAAAATCATCGTAGTCGAGAAAATTAATCGCATACTCAGTGAGATAGTCTAGCTGCGTCGTGTTCCAGTCGTTATTTTCACTACCCGGAAAGTTGATGAGCGCGATATCCGTCCATGCTTCGTTCAGATATGCCTGTACGGTTAACGTTTCCATCTCACCTCCATAAATCATCAATGAGTAAAATATTACTCATTGATTAGATGAAAGGCAATCAATGTTACGTATATTACTCATTAGATGCCTTTAAAGAGGTTAATGCGTTTTATATTACGCATTAAATTATTTCTTCTTTTGTATTTCCAGCAGCTGCTCCGGCGTGACTGCCGGATAACCCTGCGCATCTTCCGGCACCTCGTGCATCGCCGGGATCGGCACCAGCGGGCCTAAAAAACGCGGTTCGCGTTTGAAGAGATAGAGATCGGCCAGGGCGCCGAAGCGGGCGCCAAACTCGCGCACGCGCACGCTCAGCATGTCTTTTGGTGACGGCACGGCGTAGCACTGGGCCTGAATCCCCATGTGCAGCGCGATAAACAGCGCGCGCTCGCAGTGGAAGCGCTGGGTGATGATGATGAAGTCGTTAGTGTCGAACACTTTACGGGTGCGCACGATGGAGTCCAGGGTGCGGAACCCGGCGTAGTCGAGCACGATATCTGCCGGATCGACGCCAGCGGCAATCAAATCTTTCCGCATGGTCACCGGTTCGTTATAGCTCTGCAGTGCGTTATCGCCGCTCAGCAGCAGGTAGTTCACCTTGCCGCTGTTATAGGCGTTCAGCGCGCCCTGAATGCGGTAGCGGTAATACTGATTGATAACGCCAGTGCGGTAATACTTGGCGGTGCCGAGCACCACGCCAACCTGACGGTAGGGGAGATCCTGGAGGTCATCAAAAATGTAGGGGGCCGTTTTCCAGCTCATCCAGCGGTCAAGACCCAGCACGATCAACAGCAGTATGCCGACCAGGACAGACAGGCTGTAAAAAACGCGCTTTAACATGGAGATGGCTCGTTCGTGGATGAAAGTTCACTCAGGCTACTGTACCCGCCTGGTTAGCGCAAGAAACGGTGAATCAACTGAGGGCTTTTTCAGCAAACGGGCGGGCATTTCTGCCCGCCGGGAAGGTCAGGCAAGCAGAACGCGGTCAATTGTCGTGCAGCCCAGCGCCTTCAGCGTGGCGGCGGTGGCGTCCCACTGGATCAGCGGTGCATCGGCTTTTTCGGCCAAAATTGCGCGTTGGATATCAGGATAGTCGTAGCCGTTCAGGCTCAGCAGGTTGAGTGCACCCTGCAGCGGTGGCAGCGTCGGGTTAAACGCCGCGTTCTCCGCATAGCTGCCGGTGAAGATACGGCCATCGCGGCACTGCAGCGCCACGCCGCTCGGTGATTTGCTGTACGGCGTGTGGCTCTGGTTGGCGGCGGTGATAGCGGCCTGGCTCAGGTCATCGCCGGACAGGGCGAAACCGTGGTTCTGCTCGTCCATCAGCAGCGTTTTGATCTCAAGGTCTTTCGGGCCGAAGGCATCCGGCAGGTAATCACCCAGCGTGTGCGGCTCGCGGCCCGGCAGGTTGATGCGCAGCTGCAGCCCGCTGTTCAGCTCGTTCATAAACTGTCGGCAGTGGCCGCACGGGGTGTAGTTAACGGTGATGGCGCTCAGCGCTTTTTCGCCGCGCAGCCAGGCGTGGCTGATGGCGCTCTGCTCGGCGTGGACGGTTTGCTGCATCGTCGCACCCAGGAACTCCATATTTCCACCGAAGTACCAGGTTCCGCTTACGCCGCGTGCAATCGCACCGACGTTAAAGTGGGAGAGATCTGCGCGGGCGCAGGCGGCGGCCAGCGGCAGGAGTGCGAAAGCCAGCGCGTCTTCGTCCAGTCCCGTTGCCTGTTTAAGCGTCGCGACCTGCTCCGCCGTCAGCAGGGCGGGGAAATGTGCATCCGCCAGAACCGGAGCCAGGGCTGATTGCAAATTCTCTGCGAGCTGGGCGAAAGCAGTTTGAAAACGTGGATGCATGGCGTGTGCCTCATAAAGGTTAATGGATCGGTAGTGTACGGAGCCGATGGGGCTTTATATGTGATCCACTTCTCATTATGTATGCAACTTATGAAAACAAAATGAAATTTGCGCGACGCATCGCAAATTTTAGCCCATCACCGCCAGAATAATCGGGAACACAAACGGCGCGATCAGGGAGGTGATAATCCCGCAGATCACCAGCGCCAGCGAGCTAAACGCCCCTTCCTGATAATCCACTTCGGCGCAGCGCGCGGTGCCCAGCGCGTGTGATGCCGTGCCCATGGCCAGGCCGCGTGCGGCTTTGGTGCGGATCTTCATCAGATTCAGCAGGGTATGGCCAAATACCGCGCCCAGGATGCCGACGAAGATTACGCACATGGCGCTGATGGCCGGAATACCGCCGATGCTACCGCCCACGGCCATTGCGATAGGCGTGGTAACGGACTTCGGCAGGATAGACGCCGCAATTTGCGGCGACGCGCCCATCAGCAGCGCCACCGAGGTTCCGGTAACCATCGCCACCAGGCTACCGATAAAGCAAATGGTAATGATGGACTTCCAGCGGGCGCGGATCTGGTGCAGCTGTTCATATAAAGGAAACGCCAGCGCCACAACGGCAGGCTGCAGCAGGTCGTTTAAAACTTTGCTCCCGGCGAAATAGCGTTCGTAGGGAATGCCGGTAAGGAGCAGGAAAGGAATAATCACCACCATCGCCACCAGCAGCGGGTTGAGCAACGGCATTTTGAAACGAACTGCGAGTTTACGCGCGGCGAAGAACACCACCAGGGTTAACGGCAGCGACCACCAGATATTGGCCATCATTTTTTTGTTTTCTCCCCGACCACTTTGCGTTCGCCATGCACAATATGCGAACTCCAGCTCACCACCAGGAAAACCACCAGCGTACTGACCGCGCAGGAGACAACGATCGGGCCGAACTGCGCTTTGAGCACGTCGTAGTACTGCATGACCCCGACGCCAATGGGCACGAACAGCAGCGCCATATAGCGGATAAGGACGAAGCAGCCGGGGTTGACCCACTTCGCGGGCAGAACCTGCAGCGCCAGCAGCACGAACAGGATCAGCATGCCGATAATGCTGCCGGGAATGACGATCGGCAGCAGCGAGGCGATAAAGATCCCGGCGTACAGACAGGCGTAAATCAGGACGAATGCGCGCAGATATTGCCAGACGGTGTTCAGTGATTTGCTCATGGTGAAAGTCCTTGATGAAACGCATTCATCATACAATTAAACCCAGAAATGTGCCACGGATCACATCATGAATTTTGAGCATACCAGACATTCCTGAATGGAACGTTGGGCATTTCCCCAAATGGACAGGCTTCGTTTTACATGCCAGTATTTGTTTTATATATGAATCAATTGATTATGCATCTCGACGCAGGAGCGCCTCATGCCGTCCATCATCATTAAAACCGCCGACGAGCTGGCCAGACAGCGCCATGCCGGCGAGCTGTTAGCCTCCGTCTTTACCATGTTAGACGGATTTATCGCCCCCGGGGTCAGCACCATGGCGATTAACAACCGGGTGGAGGATTTTATCGTCAATACGCTGCACTCCCGCCCGGCCAGCAAAGGACAATATGATTTCCCGTACGTGCTGAATACCTCCGTCAACGAGGTGGTGTGCCACGGTATTCCCAAAGAGTCGGAGCATCTGAAGTCTGGTTCAATCGTGAACGTGGATATCACCCTTGAGAAAGACGGCCTGATAGCCGATTCCAGTAAAATGTACCTCATTGGCGACGTCTCGCCGCTGGCGCGCAGGCTGGTGAAGAAAACCTACGAAGCCATGTGGAAAGGGATCGAGGCGGTGAAGCCCGGTGCAACGCTGGGAGACATTGGCCACGCCATTCAGTCATATGTTGAAAGCAACGGCTACAGCGTGGTGCGCGAGTATTGCGGCCACGGCGTGGGCAAAGAGATGCACGAAGAGCCGCAGGTGCTGCACTACGGTAAGCCCGGCGAAGGTGCGGTACTGAAGGAAGGGATGGTGTTTACCATTGAGCCGATGGTGAACCAGGGCGACAGCCGCATCAAAACCAAAAAAGACGGCTGGACGGTGGTGACTCGCGATAAAAAACTGTCCGCGCAGTGGGAACATACGATTGCCGTCACCGCCGACGGCTATGAAGTCCTGACGCTGCGCCCGGACGAGACGCTGCCGGATTAACCGCCGGGCTTTCAACCTACCTGGAGAGCGGCTACTATAGCGCGTCTTTTTTCACAGGTACTCTGAATGCGTGTTTTACTGGCCCCAATGGAGGGCGTGCTCGACTCCCTCGTGCGCGAGCTTCTGACCGAGGTAAACGACTACGATCTCTGCGTGACGGAGTTTTTGCGCGTGGTCGATATGCTGTTGCCGGTAAAATCGTTTTACAGGCTCTGCCCGGAGCTGCATAGCCAGAGCCGAACCTCCTCCGGCACGCTGGTGCGCATCCAGCTGCTGGGTCAGTACCCTGAATGGCTGGCGGAAAACGCCGCCCGCGCGGTTGAGCTTGGCTCTTACGGCGTCGATCTCAACTGTGGCTGCCCGTCGAAAATGGTGAACGGCAGCGGCGGCGGGGCAACGCTGCTGAAAGATCCGGAACTTATCTACCGCGGCGCGAAGGCGATGCGTGAAGCCGTACCGTCGCACCTGCCGGTCACGGTCAAAGTGCGTCTGGGCTGGGACAGCGACGCGCGGCAGTTTGACATTGCCGATGCGGTGCAGCAGGCCGGCGCCACCGAGCTGGTGGTGCACGGGCGTACTAAAGAAGACGGCTACAAGGCGGACCGCATTAACTGGCAGGCGATTGGCGAGATCCGCAAGCGGCTTACCATTCCGGTTATCGCCAACGGCGAAATCTGGGATTACGACAGCGCGCAGGCCTGCATGAAAGAGACGGGCTGCGATGCGGTGATGATTGGCCGCGGCGCGCTGAACGTGCCGAACCTCAGCCGGGTGGTGAAATATAACGAACCGCGCATGCCGTGGGCAGACGTGGTCACGCTGCTGCAAAAATACAGTCGTCTGGAAAAGCAAGGCGACACCGGTTTATATCACGTCGCACGCATTAAGCAGTGGCTCAGCTATTTGCGAAAGGAATATAGCGAAGCGTTAGGCTTATTCCAGGAGATCCGCACGCTGCAAACCTCTGCGGATATTGCACGCGTAATTCAGTCAAAATAATAAGCGTTAATCTGCTCACACTTTTTTAAAATAGAAAACGATGCGGGTTTTCAAGGTGGCGCCAGGGTGTTAAGGTGCCACTGTTTTCAACGCAGGATTGTTACTGGCTAACAGGCAAAACCTAAGCGTTTCACAGCATTAACCGCTGTGGAGCGCTTAGGTTTTTTTTTGCCTGTCATTTACGCAGGAGAGACATTTGGCCTAACGCTATTTGCTGGAATGAATAATTAAAGCACGACGGGAAATAGAAAAATTTCCCGCGACCGGTTACGCACTCAATACTCAGTTACAGGTTGCTATTATGACAAATAAAAATAATCTCTGTGCGCTTGCCTTATTGGCGATATCGCCTTTTTCATTGGCGCAGGACTGGAACGGAACGGTATTAGGTTTTGAAGCCCCGCCGGATCCGATTTTAGGCGAGATGCTCGGCATTCGTAAAATCCTTAACGATAACGGATTTACCTACAATCTCGGCTACCTGAATGAAATCGGCTGGAACGGCGGCGGCGGTTACAACCACGACTCCCACGTGGCCTATATCGATCAGTTTGCGCTGACCTTCAATCAGGATCTCGAGCGCTGGACGGGCATCCCCGATGCGCGCATCGAAGGGAACATCGTCAACCGTAACCACAATGACGATCTCACCACCAAACGGGTGCAGGATCCGCGCGTGAATTTTAACGACCTGACCCAGGAGAGCTGGGGCGGGCAGTCCATTACCCGCCTGGGCTGGCTGACGTTTGCCCGCAGCTTTGACGACCGCCGCCTCACCTGGCGCATCGGGATGATGAACAAGGTGCAGACCTTCGACCAGATCATCCCCTGCGACTTCCAGCTGCTCACCCAGTGCGGCGGAAAATCGGCCAACTCGCTCACCTGGAACAACTGGAACGTGCACACCTGGGGCACCACGCTGGAGTATAAGGTAACGCCTACCGTCACCTTAAAAGGCGGGGTGATGGAGCAAAACCCGCAGGCATCCAGCCGTAGCCACGCGTGGAGCTGGTCGACGAAGGGCAGCAAAGGGGTCTTGCTACCGGTTGAAATCGAAGCGCGTCCCCTGGTTAACGGCCTGCCGGGTGCGTATAACCTGGGCGTGGTGTTCACCAACGCGCCGCAAACCGATCTCTACCGCGGGAAATCCGGTGGCGCCGGGGCGAGCGATCCGGACGGTTTCGAGAAGCATAACCGCACGTGGTTTATGTACGCCGGGCTGAACCAGCAGATCATGCAGCACAAGGACGATCCGAACCGCGGGTTGAGCACCTCTTTCAGCATGAGCCTTGCGGATCAGCGCACTAACTACATGCACCAGGTTTACGCCGCCTCGCTGCGCTATCGCGGGCTGTTTGACGCGCGTCCGGAAGACTGGATTGGCTTCGGGCTGACCTGGATTGATATGAGCAGCCAGTACGCCCGCAATCAGCACTATATGAACAGCCTGAGCGGCGTATCGGACTATAACGATCCGGCGTATCACCCGGTGCCGGGCCACTCCCTGAACGGGGAGTTTTACTATCGCTTCCGTCCGGTGTCGTGGCTGGAGCTGCAGCCGGGCATTCAGTACTGGCACCGTCCGGGCGGCGTCTCCCGCACCCAGGATGCCTGGGTCACGGAGCTGAAAACCGTTGTGACCTTCTAGCAAGTACGATCTGCGTCACGTTTTTACTCGTGATGCATTGAGGCTACGAATGAAACTGATAGAGTGCCAGAACTGGATTGTTACTGCTTCGGCAGGCAAAACCTGATTTTCTGGCTTCTGCCGGAGGTCAGGTTTTTTTGTTTCTGGAGTTCCGATGAAAATCGCCAAAATTCTTAATAATAATGTGGTGGTTGTTCTGGACGAGCGCGGGCGCGAACAGGTAGTGATGGGCCGCGGGCTGGCCTTTCAGAAGCGCGTGAATGACGCGCTGGACACCGCGCTGATTGAAAAGGTGTTCGCGCTTCAAAGCGACGAGCTGGTGCGTCGACTGGGAGAGCTGCTGAGCCAGATCCCGCTGGAGGTAATGACCACCTGCGACCGCATTATCGGGCTGGCGGCGCAGCGGCTGGGCAAGCTGCAGGACAGTTTGTATATCACCTTAACCGACCACTGCTACTTTGCGATTGAACGCCAGAAGAAAGGGCTGGCCATCAAAAACGTGCTGCTGTGGGATATCAAACGTCTCTATCCGAAGGAGTTCGAGCTGGGGCAGGAGGCGAGGGCCATTATCGCCAAACGTCTGAACGTCGAGCTGGCTGAGGACGAAGCGGGGTTTATCGCGCTGCATCTGGTCACCGCGCAGCTGAACAGCGAAATGCCGGAAGTGATGCACGTGACAAGGGTGATGCAGGAGATCCTGCAGCTGGTGAAGTATCAGCTGCAGCTGGAGTACGACGAAGAGTCGCTCAGCTACCAGCGTTTTGTGACGCATCTGAAGTTTTTTGCCCAGCGGATGCTGACCCGCACCGTGGTGGAAGATGACGATGTCTCGCTGCATACGGCGGTAAAAGACAACTACGCGAAGGCGTGGAAATGCGCCGAGAAAATCGGCCAGCACCTGAACAAAAGCTATCAGCGCGAGCTGACAACCGAAGAAATTATGTTCCTCGCCATTCATATTGAACGGGTGAGAAAAGAGGGGCGTTAAGCCTCAAATCTGGATTGTTACTGCATAACGCAGGCAAAACCTGAGCGCGGCCTTCGAAAGGAGGACGCCCTCGGGTTTTTTTATTTTTATACTCAGTCAACAGGTGCCTGCGGGCATCGGATGTAAGGAAATCGAGATGGAATACCAGGCGTTAGCGAAGGATATTCTCGGCCACGTTGGCGGAAAAGAGAACATTGTTAGCCTCGTGCACTGCGCAACCCGGCTTCGCTTCAAACTGAAAGAGAACCAGAAAGCGGACGGCGAAGGGCTGAAGAAAAACCCGGGCGTGATTATGGTGGTCGAAAGCGGCGGCCAGTTCCAGGTGGTGATTGGCAACCACGTGCACGACGTCTGGCAGGCGGTGCGTAAAGAGGCCGGGCTCACCGATGACGCGCCGGTGGTGGAAGAGAAGGGCGAAAAGGGTAACCTGCTGGGCCGCCTGATCGACATCGTGTCAGGGATTTTCACCCCGTTTATCGGCATTCTGGCGGCCTCCGGGATCCTGAAAGGTCTCCTGGCGCTGGCGGTGGTCTGCGGCTGGCTCACCCCTGAAAGCGGCACCTATAAAATCTGGTTCGCCGCCAGCGACGCGCTGTTCTTCTTCTTCCCGCTGGTGCTGGGCTATACCGCGGGTAAGAAATTCGGCGGTAACCCGTTTATTACCATGGTGATCGGCGGGGCGCTCACCCACCCGATGATGATTGCCGCCTTTAACGCCAGCCAGCAGCCGGGGGCGGTTTCCGAGGCGTTTCTCGGCATACCGGTGACCTGGTTCAACTACAGCTCGTCGGTGATCCCGATTATTCTCGCCGCGTGGGTCAGCTGCTGGCTGGAAAAACAGAGCACCAGGCTGCTGCCGTCCTCAATGAAAAACTTCTTCGCGCCGCTGATCTGCTTAGGCGTGACCGTGCCGCTGACCTTCCTGGTGATTGGCCCGCTGGCGACCTGGCTCAGCCAGCTGCTGGCCAACGGCTACCAGTGGATTTATGTCCTGGCACCGTGGCTGGCGGGGGCGGCGATGGGCGCGCTGTGGCAGGTGTGCGTCATCTTCGGCCTGCACTGGGGGCTGGTGCCGCTGATGATTAACAACCTGGCGGTGCTGGGCCACGACTCGATGCTGCCGATGCTGCTTCCCGCGGTATTTGGCCAGGTCGGCGCCGCGCTGGGGATCTTCCTGCGCACCCGCGACGCGCGTCAGAAAATGCTGGCCGGGTCGTCCGTGACGGCGGGCATTTTCGGCATCACCGAACCGGCGGTCTACGGCGTTAACCTGCCGCTGCGCCGTCCGTTTATCTTTGGCTGCGTGGCGGGCGCCGTCGGCGGCGCGATTGTCGGCTTCAGCGATACCCACGTCTACTCCTTTGGCTTCGCCAATATCTTTACCATCGCCCAGATGATCCCGCCGGGCGGCGTTGACGCCACGCTGTGGGGCGGCATTATCGGCACCGTGGTGGCGCTGGTGCTGAGCTGCGGCCTGACGCTGGTGGTGGGGATGCCGGGGCACACCGCGCCGGAGACGTCGATGGCCGTGGGCGAAAACGACGTGCTCTCCCCGATGACCGGCACCGTGCTGGCGCTTGACCAGGTGCCGGATACCACCTTCGCCAGCGGCCTGCTCGGCAGCGGTGCCGCCATCATTCCATCCGATAACAGGGTGATTGCGCCGTTTGCCGGTGAAGTCGCCTCTCTGTTCCAGACCAAACACGCCATCGGCCTGCTCAGCAACAGCGGAATTGAAGTGTTAATTCACGTGGGCATCGACACCGTGAAGCTCGACGGCAGGCCGTTTACCGCCCACGTCAACGTGGGCGACAAGGTGCAGCCGGGCGATCTGCTGCTGGAGTTTGACCGTCAGGCGATTATCGATGCCGGATACGACCTGGCGACCCCGATTATTATCAGTAACAGCGACGAGTATCGCGAGGTGGCGACCGTGGCGGCAACGTCCGTGACCGCCGGTGCACCGTTACTCAGCGTAAGCCATTAATAACAGGAGAACGTGATGAAAACTTTCCCGGATGATTTTTTATGGGGCGGCGCGGTTGCCGCGAACCAGGTAGAAGGCGCGTATCTGGAGGATGGCAAAGGGCTGTCCACGTCTGACGTCCAGCCGCAGGGGGTCTTCGGCCCGGTGGTGGAGCGCGTCGCGGGGGACAGCGGCATCAAGGATGTAGCCATCGATTTCTATCACCGCTACCCGGAAGACATCAGGCTCTTTGCCGAGATGGGCTTTAGCTGCCTGCGCGTCTCCATTGCCTGGACGCGTATCTTCCCGAACGGCGACGAGCAGGCGCCAAACGAGGCGGGCCTGGCGTTTTACGATAAGCTGTTTGACGAGCTCGCCGCGCACGATATCACGCCGCTCGTGACGCTTTCGCACTATGAGATGCCGTGGGGGCTGGTGAAGCAGTACGGCGGCTGGGGCAGTCGTCAGACGATCGGCTTCTTTGAGCGCTACGCCCGCACCGTCTTTACGCGCTACAGGGAGAAGGTGAAGCTGTGGCTGACCTTCAACGAAATCAACATGTCCCTGCACGCGCCGATGACCGGCGTGGGCCTGCCGGAAACCAGCAGCAAGGGCGAAGTTTATCAGGCTATCCACCACCAGCTGGTGGCCAGCGCGCTGGCGGTAAAAGCCTGTCATGAGATTATCCCCGATGCCAGAATCGGCAATATGCTGCTGGGCGGCCTGATGTACCCGCTCACCTGCAAGCCGGATGACGTGCTGGAAGCGCTGCAGGAGAACCGCGCCTGGCAGTTCTTCGGCGACGTGCAGTGCCGCGGCGCGTACCCGGGCTATATGCTGCGCTTCTTCCGCGACGGCGGGATTGAGATTGATATCACCGACGCCGATCGCGAGGCGCTAAAATCCACCGTCGATTTTATCTCGTTCAGCTACTACATGACCGGCTGCGTAACGACCGATGAAGAACTGAACCAGCAGGCGCGCGGTAACATCCTGAGCATGGTGCCCAACCCGCATCTGGCAAGCTCCGAGTGGGGCTGGCAGATTGACCCGGTGGGCCTGCGTACCCTGCTGAACGTACTCTGGGATCGCTATCAGAAGCCGCTGTTTATCGTCGAAAACGGCCTGGGCGCGAAGGACAAACCGGACGCGGACGGCGTGGTGCAGGATGATTACCGCATCAGCTACCTTAACGACCATCTGGTGCAGGTGCGTGAGGCGATTGACGACGGCGTGGAGGTGATGGGGTACACCAGCTGGGGGCCGATCGATCTGGTCAGCGCCTCCAAAGCGGAGCTGTCCAAGCGCTATGGCTTTATCTATGTTGACCGTGACGACAGCGGAAAAGGCACGCTAGCCCGCAGCCGCAAGAAAAGTTTCCACTGGTATAAAGAGGTGATTGCCACGAAGGGGGCATCGCTGAAAGCCTGATATCATGGACGTTGCCCGGCGCAGAGCCGGGCAAATAAATCAGAAAATCATCTTGAATACGCCGGTCACCACCAACAGCCCTATCAGAAATATAATCAAAATAACCCACAGTAATATTTTCATTCCCTTCTCCTGCTCATGTATGTCCTGATTAAGTGTAGCAGCGTATTCATAATGGGGGTGAATGTATTGAATTCATTCATTATCATTGGGAATAATTTTCTGATTATAAAAATGTATGACAATTTGCGGATTGCCACGCGTTACTAAAAAACAGAACGGCATCAAGCGTAATTTGCGCCTTTATTTTTTTGAGTTTATGGCGTAATGAAACGTTCTCTTTTTTTATCTCTGAGTGCTCCCCTCGTCTTTATTCTGGCCGCCTGCGCGCCGGAACACTCCACTGTCACATCCATTAAAACCCACCCTACGTCGGCGTCGGTAAATACACGGCTAAGCCGAACGGACTGGCCGAAAAACGAATGGTGGAAAGACTACAACGATCCCGAGCTTAATTCGCTGATAGCGAAAGCGTTGAGCGATGCGCCAGATATGCAAATTGCCCGGCAGCGCATCACGCTGGCCGAAGCGCAGGCAAAGGCCACCATGGCGGCTGACGGCCCGCAGATCGATTTTTCCGCCGATGCGGAGCGGCAGAAAATGTCGGCAGAGGGGCTGATGGGGCCCTTTGCGATTACCGATCCGGCAGCCGGCACCACCGGGCCGTGGTACACCAACGGCACCTTTGGTCTGACCGCGGGCTGGGATCTCGATCTGTGGGGGAAAAACCGCGCACAGGTAGAAGCCCGTATTGGCAAGGTCAACGCGCAAAAAGCGGAGCTGGAGCAGACCCGCCAGCTGCTGGCCAGCAGCGTCGCGCGGCTTTACTGGGAGTGGCAGACCCAGGCCGCCGTGGGGGATGTCCTCGTGGAGATTAAACGCGAGCAGGACAACATTATCGGTGCCGACCGCGAGCTGTATCAGCATGGGATCACCTCCTCGGTTGAAGGTGTTGAAACTGACATCAATGCCAGCAAAACGGAAGAGCAGCTGGCTGAAGTGAAAGGCAAAATGAAAGCCGTCGAGGCGCGTCTGGAAGCCTTGACCAACAGTGCTTCCATGAAGCTGACGCGGCACGCGTTACCGACAGCGGAAGCGGCATTGCCGTCCGCGCTGGGCTACGAACTGCTGGCCCGCCGCCCCGATCTGCAGGAAGCGCACTGGTATATTGAAGCCTCCATGAGCGAGGTGGATGCCGCCAAAGCCGCCTTCTATCCCGATGTGAACCTGATGGCGTTCCTCCAGCAGGATGCCCTGCACCTGAGCGACCTGTTTCGATCCTCCGCGCAGCAAATGGGCGTCACCGCCGGACTGACGCTGCCGATTTTCGACAGCGGCAGGCTAAACGCCAACCTGGATATTGCCCAGGCGCAGAGCAATCTTTCGGTGGCGAACTACAACAAAGCGGTGGTCGATGCCGTTAACCAGGTGGCGCGTACGGCCAGTGAAGTAGAAACCCTGACGGCGAAAAGCCAGCAGCAGCAGAAGGTCGAAAAAGACGCAGCGCGCGTGGTGGCGCTGGCGCAGGCCCGCTTACGCGCCGGGATCATTGCAGGCTCCCGCGTCAGCGAAGCCAAAATTCCGGCGCTTAAGGAGCGCATTGCCGGGTTGATGCTGCAGGGGCAGTACGTCGATGCCTCGCTGCAGCTCACGTCCGCGCTGGGTGGCGGCTATCATCACGGCTAAAAGCGGTCATTATCTATACTTACCTCTTTGCACATTTTCAGGAGGTGAGTATGAACCGAGTTGCGATTGTTACCGCATCGGATTCCGGGATCGGCAAAACCACGGCGCTGATGCTGGCTGAACGCGGGTTTGATATCGGCGTAACCTGGCATTCTGATGAGAAAGGCGCGCTGGAGACCTGCCGCGAGGTTGAAGCGCGGGGGCAGCGCGCAGAGGCTATCCAGCTTGATTTGAGCACCCTGCCGGACGGCGCAAACGCCATTGAAACGCTGATTGCGCGTTTTGGTCGGCTGGACGTGCTGGTCAATAATGCGGGCGCGATGACCAAAGCGTCATTTCTCGATATGCCGTTTGACGAATGGCGAAGCATTTTTACCGTTGACGTCGACGGTGCCTTTCTCTGTTCACAAATTGCCGCCCGGCAGATGGTGAAGCAGGGGGAGGGAGGACGGATTGTCAATATCACGTCGGTGCACGAGCATACGCCGCTGCCGGACGCCAGCGCCTACACCGCGGCGAAGCATGCGCTGGGAGGGTTAACCAAATCCATGGCGCTGGAGCTGGTTAAGCACAAGATCCTGGTGAACGCCGTTGCGCCTGGGGCCATCGCCACGCCGATGAACGATATGGACGACAGCGAAGTGAAAGAAGGTTCAATGCCGTCAATCCCGCTGGCAAGGCCGGGCCACACCAAAGAGATCGCCAGCCTGGTGGCCTGGCTGTGCGACAGCGATGCCAGCTATACGACCGGGCAGTCGTTTATCGTCGATGGGGGATTTATGCTGGCGAATCCGCAGTTTAAGCCGGAGGGATAGGTGTTTACCCCTCACCCCGGCCCTCTCCCCAAAGGGGCGAGGGTGTATAAAGTCCCCTCTCCCCTTTGGGGAGAGGGTTAGGGTGAGGGGGCATCAGGCCGCACTCACTCCTCATCCCGCTTCTTCTCACGATGCCGCATCCACAGCCGCACGCCAATCACCGCCACGACCACCAGAATCAGCCACGCCCAGTGTTTGATATGCTGATCGAGGTTATGCAGCCATGGGCCAATCACCTCGCCGCCCACGTAGCCGAGGGTCGTAAAGATCAGCGCCCAGGCGATCGCGCCGATAATATTCAGCGGCAAAAAGATTTTGGGGGGCAACCGGCTGGCGCCGATCAGAATCGGCCCGATGATGCGAAAGCCGTACATAAAGCGGGTGCCTATGACGAACAGATAGGGATGGCGCTGGATTAGCCGCTGCGCGCGATTGATTTTCTTCTGATGCTTAGCGAAACGCTTAAGCAGCGTTGGCCCAAAGCGTAGCCCGAGAAAGTAGAGCAGCTGATCGCCTATCATGCCGCCCAGCGCGACGGCGGCCACCACCAGCGGGAATTTCAGCAGTCCCTGATGCGCCGCGACGCCACCCAGAAGCGTGATCGTTTCGCCTTCTGCCACGCTGCCAATCACCAGCGCGGCGTATCCATATTGTTCAATAAGTCCGTTGATATCCATTACGTCTGCGTTGTCTCCCTCAGCGTATCTCCTTTAATCATATACCCCATGAATCAATAACAGCACAATCAACGGAAATTTCCCACTGTACAGAAAATAATCTACAGCCTGCATTATACTTAGGGTATCGCTGACGGGCCGACAACAAGGGGGCGCTATGAACCATGTCTGGGGACTCTTCTCCCATCCCGATCGTGAAATGCACGTAATCAGAAGCGAGAACGAAACGGTCGCGCATCACTACACGCACCATGTCCTGCTGATGGCAGCGGTGCCGGTAATCTGCGCATTTATCGGTACAACACAAATCGGCTGGAACTTTGGTGATGGCACCGTGGTGCAGCTCTCCTGGTTTACGGGTTTATACCTTGCCATCCTGTTTTACGGCGTGATGCTCGCCGGGGTGGCGGTGATGGGGCGGGTTATCTACTGGATGGCGCGCAACTATCCGCAGCGCCCGTCGCTCGCCCACTGTATGATTTTTGCCGGATACATCGCGACCCCGCTGTTTTTAAGCGGCATTGTCGCGCTCTATCCACTGGTCTGGCTGTGCGCGCTGATCGGTACCGTGGCGCTCTTTTACACCGGGTATCTGCTGTATCTGGGCGTTCCCACCTTCCTGAATATCAATAAAGAAGAGGGCCTGAGCTTCTCCAGCTCGACGCTTGCTATTGGCGTGCTGGTCCTGGAGGCGCTACTGGCGCTGACGGTTATTCTTTGGGGTTATGGATACCGTCTTTTCTAGGCTCACTGCATTGCTGGCGCAAATGCCAGCAATGCAGCATCTGTTCACGATTCTCCGCTGGCGACAACGCACGGTGACCGCTATGATGCCGAAGCCAGCCTGCGTTTTCCATCGACGCAGGCGGTGTACGTATAACGTGCGTGAATAATTATCAGAAGTCTCACCATGCTGAAATTCCGAGTCTCTTTATTAAGCCTGGCGCTGCTGCTGGGGGCATCCGCTGCCGCGCCAGCGTTCGCCAAAACGCCAGCCGTGACCGCCGCCGCCGCGCAGCCGCAGATTGCGTCCGGCAGCGCGATGATTGTCGATCTGAACACCAACAAGGTGATCTACGCCAGCCACCCGGATCTGGTGCGCCCGATTGCCTCAATTACCAAATTAATGACCGCGATGGTGGTGCTTGATGCACGGCTGCCGCTGGATGAAAAGCTGAAGGTGGACATCAGCCACACGCCGGAGATGAAGGGGATTTACTCTCGCGTGCGCCTGAACAGCGAAATTAGCCGTAAGGATATGCTGCTGCTGGCGCTGATGTCGTCAGAGAACCGCGCGGCGGCAAGCCTCGCGCACCATTACCCGGGCGGCTATGACGCCTTTATTCGCGCCATGAACGCCAAGGCCAAATCGCTGGGGATGACCAATACCCGCTACGTAGAGCCGACCGGGCTGTCGATTCATAACGTCTCAACGGCGCGCGACCTGACGAAGATGCTGATTGCCAGCAAACAGTATCCGCTGCTCGGCCAGCTCAGCACCACGCGTGAGGACATGGCGACGTTCTCTAATCCTGCGTACACGCTGCCGTTCCGCAACACTAATCATCTGGTGTATCGCGAGAACTGGAATATCCAGTTAACCAAAACCGGGTTCACCAATGCGGCGGGTCACTGCCTGGTGATGCGCACCGTGTTTAACGGTAAGCCGGTGGCGCTGGTGGTGATGGATGCCTTCGGCAAATACACCCACTTCGCGGATGCCAGCCGCCTGCGTACCTGGATTGAAACGGGGAAAGTGCAGCCGGTTCCGGCCGCCGCGTTGACCTATAAAAAGCAGAAAGCGGAACAGATGGCGACGGCGCAGAACGATTAGGTAAATGCAAAACGGTAACCCAGGTTACCGTTTTTTATGTTTTCTCCCTCTCCCAGTGGGAGAGGGCCGGGGTGAGGGCACCAGACCGCACGGCGTTTTATTCCGGCAGCGTCCAGTCACCGTCGTTGAGCGGGCGCTGCATTATCAACGTATCCCGCCAGTCACCCCTCTTGTAGCCCACGCTCCGCAACTGACCCACGACTTCAAATCCGTGCTTTTTATGTAGCCGCAGCGAGCCTGCATTGTTATTGCCATCACCCACCACGGCAATGATCTGCCGCCATTGACCCTGCTCGCATCGCGCGATCAGGGCATCCATTAACGTCGAACCAAATCCGCGCCCGGTGGTGCTGGCATCGACGTAAATTGACTCTTCAAGGGTGTAGCGATAGGCATGTCGCGGACGATAGGGCGTGGCGTAGCAGTACCCGACGACAATCCCCCGGTACAGCGCCACCAGCCACGGCAAGCCGTGCTCGGCAACGCTTTTCATCCGCTCACGCATTTCATCGACGGTTGGGGGAACTTCCTCGAACGAGGCACGTCCGTGAAGCACGTGCCAGGCATAAATAGCCGAGATGGCATGCGCATCGTCGGGAAGGGCATCGCGCACTTCCACTTCGGTTTCGGATAAAACATCAACAGCCGACATGATGTGCCTGCTCCTCGCGATGGAATGCCGGAGAAACGTTTCTCCGGCGACAGGCACCTAATCTAGTACGTTTGAGGCGTGCTTAACAATCTCTTAAATTTGGCTATGGGAATTAATCAGCAGCTTGCGTATTGTGCTGCTCCGATTCCTCACTCTCTTGCCAGTATTTCTTCCGCGTTGTCTTACCAATACCGGGATTCATACTGTTTGTAGGGTCATTCTCACGATAAAACCGCTTAAGCGTTTCCGGTGCCTTATAGAGATGGCCCACGTTGTGTTCCGCAGGGTATTGCGCACCGCGCTCGCTGAGCAGGGCCAGCATCTGCTCCTTCAGCGCGTGCGGGTCAACGCCTTTCTTAACGATGTAATCCTGGTGGAAGACGTAGCACATAAAGTGTCCGTAATAGAGCTTGTGCACCAGCTTGCTGTCGATCTCCGGCGGCAGGTGTTCAAACCATTCCGTATCGTTACGGCGCAGGGCAATGTCCAGCGCCAGAATGTCCTCCACCTCTTCAGAGTGAACGGCCTGATAGCGAATGGCGGCACCGGCCGCGGCGAAGCGGTGCAGGAAGGCCTTGCTGCCCTCCTCAGGCGTACAGGCAAAGAAATCCCCGTCTGCGGTTTTGAAAAACTCGGTCAGCCAGCTTTGTGCTTCTGCAATCCCGTCACCGGCCATCTTCAGCAGCAGGTGGTGTTCATACTTATCGCGCCAGGTTTTCATCCGCTCCGGCAAGTGCGCCGGGAAAACGTTGCCCAGCTTCTGCATAAAGCGGTCGGTAAAGTGCGGCTTAAACAGCGACACCTTATCGAGCATCGCATCCGTGCGGCCCTTCATGGTGAAGAAGAACGGCATTTTGTCGGTGCCGAGCTTGTCGATCATCAGGAAGGTGTCTTTGCCGTAGCGCTCGGCGATGTCGTAAATATCCCGGTGCATATATTCGCCCGCCACCGGCAGGTGGGTAAATTCGCCCAGGATATGGCGACGGATTTCGGTCAGAACCTCAGGCTGGTTGGTGCCGATGTAAAACACCTGCTGTTTTTTCTCTGCCGGGAAGGTATCCAGGCGCACCGCAAAGACCGCGAGTTTTCCCGCGCAGCCGGAGGATTCGAACAGGCGATCGGGGTCAGCGTTATAGCGCGCCGGGGTGTCGGCCTCGATGTCGCGCACGCGGGTAACGTAGTCGTGATCGTGCGCGTGGCGGCCATCGTGCTGAACGTCGTCGTCCTTCACGCGGTCATCGTCAAGCTTGCTGAGGATCTGCTCCGGCGTTACGCCGAGATCGATGCCCAGATGGTTCACCAGCGTCAGCTTGCCGTTTTCATCGATACGCGCAAACAGCGACATCTCGGTGTAGGCCGGGCCGCGCTGCACCAGCGAGCCGCCGGAGTTATTGCAGATCCCGCCGATCACCGAGGCGCCAATACAGGACGAGCCGATCACGGAATGCGGCTCGCGCCCCAGCGGCTTGAGCGCTTTTTCCAGCGTGTAGAGCGTGGTGCCGGGGAAGGCAAGCACCTGTTCGCCTTTGTCCAGCAGGTGCAGCTTGTCGAGACGCAGGGTGCTGACGATCACGATGTCACGATCGTAATCGTTGCCGTTCGGCGTGGAGCCTTCGGTCAGGCCGGTATTGGCGGCCTGCATTAAAATAATCTTGTCGGCGGCAACGCAGGCGCTCAGCACGCGCCACAGCTCCAGCAGCGTGCCGGGGAAGACCACCGCCAGCGCGTCGCCCTGGCCGGAACGGAAGCCTTTGCGGTAGCGCGCCGTTTTGGCCGGGTCGGTAAGCAGGTGAGAGTGACCAACCAGGCGCGACAGTTCGTTAATAAAAGTATTGTTATCGTCAGTTCGAACAGAAGACATCTTCCACTCCTTGTGGTGGGGCAAATTTCTCGCTGTAAAGCATAGCGCGATTAACTGTTAAGCGGTCTAGTATTCACGAGAAAAATCAGAGAATAACCCTGCACCGTTCAGAGGGTTTGTGGCACACTGCGCTTTTCGCACGGTATGGCCGAGATCGTCCGGCGGTTATTGATGAGAGAGTATAACGACATGAAATGGCTATGTTCTGTAGGTGTCGCCGTCAGCCTGGCGCTGCAGCCTGCGCTGGCAGAGGATTTGGTTGGCAAACATCCGCTCACGCCTGAAGCCCGCGACGCGTTTGTTACGGCGTTGCTCAAGAAGATGACGGTCGATGAGAAGATCGGCCAGCTGCGTCTTATCAGCGTCGGCCCGGATAATCCGAAAGAGGCCATCCGTGAGATGATCAAAGAGAGCCAGGTGGGGGCGATTTTTAACACCGTCACCCGTCAGGATATCCGCAAAATGCAGGACCAGGCGATGGAGCTTAGCCGCCTGAAGATCCCTCTCTTCTTTGCCTATGACGTGCTGCACGGCCAGCGTACCGTCTTCCCGATTAGCCTCGGACTGGCCTCCTCCTTTAACCTCGACGCGGTGAAGACCGTCGGGCGCGTGTCCGCCTATGAAGCGGCAGACGACGGCCTGAACATGACCTGGGCACCGATGGTGGACGTCTCCCGCGATCCGCGCTGGGGCCGCGCGTCGGAAGGCTTTGGTGAAGATACTTATTTAACGGCCACGATGGGTAAAACCATGGTGGAAGCGATGCAGGGCAAAAGCCCGGCGGATCGCTACTCGGTGATGACCAGCGTCAAGCACTTCGCCGCGTACGGCGCGGTTGAAGGCGGGAAAGAGTACAACACCGTGGACATGAGCCCGCAGCGCCTGTTCAACGACTACATGCCGCCGTACAAGGCAGGGCTGGATGCGGGCAGCGGCGCGGTGATGGTGGCGCTGAACTCCCTGAACGGCACGCCTGCGACCTCTGATTCCTGGCTGCTGAAAGACGTGCTGCGCGACCAGTGGGGCTTTAAGGGCATCACCGTTTCCGATCACGGCGCGATTAAAGAGCTGATCAAGCACGGCACGGCGTCGGACCCGGAAGACGCGGTGCGCGTGGCGCTCAAGTCCGGCATCAACATGAGCATGAGCGACGAGTACTACAGCAAATACCTGCCGGGGCTGGTGAAGAGCGGCAAGGTAACGATGGCGGAGCTGGACGATGCCGCGCGCCACGTGCTGAACGTGAAATATGACATGGGGCTGTTTAACGACCCGTACAGCCACCTCGGACCAAAAGATTCTGACCCGGCGGACACCAATGCGGAAAGCCGCCTGCACCGCAAAGAGGCGCGTGACGTGGCGCGTGAAAGCCTGGTGCTGCTGAAAAACCGCCTCGACACGTTGCCGCTGAAAAAATCCGGCAACATTGCCGTGGTGGGCCCGCTGGCCGACAGCAAGCGCGACGTGATGGGAAGCTGGTCTGCCGCTGGCGTGGCGGATCAGTCCGTCACCGTGCTGACCGGCATTAAAAATGCCGTCGGTGAAAATGCGAAAGTGGTGTACGCCAAGGGCGCAAACGTCACCGACGATAAAGACATCGTTACCTTCCTCAACCAGTACGAGGAAGCGGTGAAGGTGGATCCGCGCACGCCGAAAGAGATGATTGACGAAGCGGTTAACGCCGCCAAACAGTCTGACGTCGTTGTTGCGGTCGTGGGCGAAGCGCAGGGTATGGCGCACGAAGCCTCCAGCCGGACCGACATCACCATCCCGCAGAGCCAGCGTGACCTGATCGCCGCCCTGAAGGCGACGGGCAAGCCGCTGGTGCTGGTGCTGATGAACGGCCGTCCGCTGGCGCTGGTGAAAGAAGATCAGCAGGCGGACGCGATTCTGGAAACCTGGTTCGCCGGTACCGAAGGCGGTAACGCTATCGCCGACGTGCTGTTTGGCGATTACAACCCGTCGGGCAAGCTGCCGATGTCCTTCCCGCGCTCCGTGGGGCAAATTCCGGTTTACTACAGCCACCTGAATACCGGTCGTCCTTACAACGCCGACAAGCCGAACAAATACACGTCACGCTACTTCGACGAAGCGAACGGCCCGCTGTATCCGTTCGGCTATGGCCTGAGCTACACCACCTTTAAGGTCTCTGATGTGAAAATGTCAGCGCCAACGATGAAGCGCGACGGCAAGGTCACCGCCAGCGTGGACGTGACCAATACCGGCAAACGCGAAGGGGCGACGGTGATCCAGATGTACGTTCAGGACGTCACCGCATCCATGAGCCGTCCGGTGAAGCAGCTGCGCGGCTTCGAAAAGGTCAGCCTCAAGCCGGGTGAAACCCAAACCGTCAGCTTCCCGATTGACGTGGACGCGCTGAAGTTCTGGAACCAGCAGATGAAATACGACGCGGAGCCGGGCAAGTTCAACGTCTTCATCGGCGTGGACTCTGCCCGCGTCAATCAAGGCGAGTTCGAGCTGCAGTAATCTCTCCCTCCTCAGCATCCCCCGCGAGGCGGGGGATGTGTCTTACCTTATGCTAAAAAGTCATTTTGACGGGTAAACACGCCGTTTTAAGCTACGCTTTTCTCTCAAGCCTCTGAAAAAGGCGGCAAAATAATGAGGAATGCAGAATGACGATTACAAAGGGGATGATGGGCTCCGCGGTCCTGCTGGCAGCGCTGAGCCTGCCGCTTCAGGCAGCTGAGCCGGTGAAGGTTGGGTCCAAGATTGATACCGAAGGGGCGCTGCTCGGCAATATCATTTTGCAGGTGCTTGAAAGCCACGGGGTTAAAACGGTCAATAAAGTCCAGCTCGGGACCACTCCGGTGGTGCGCGGTGCTATTACCTCCGGCGAGCTGGATATCTATCCGGAATATACCGGCAACGGTGCATTCTTCTTTAAAGAAGAAAACGATCCGGCGTGGAAAAACGCCAAAGCGGGCTATGAGAAAGTCAAAAAGCTGGACGCAGAGAAGAACAAGCTGGTCTGGCTCACGCCTGCGCCAGCCAACAATACCTGGACCATCGCGGTACGCAAAGATATTGCGGAGAAGGGGAAGTTGACCTCCCTTGAGGACCTCAGCCGCTATCTGAAAGAGAAGGGCGACTTCAAGCTTGCGGCGTCGGCTGAATTTATCGAACGCGCGGATGCTCTGCCTGCCTTCGAAAAAGCCTACGATTTCAAGCTCGATCAGGCGCAGCTGCTTTCTCTGGCCGGCGGTGATACGGCGGTGACCATTAAAGCGGCGGCGCAGCAAACCTCCGGCGTTAACGCGGCCATGGCCTACGGCACCGACGGCCCGGTGGCGGCGCTGGGTCTGCAAACCCTGACCGACCCCAAAGGCGTTCAGCCAATTTATGCCCCAACCCCGGTGGTGCGCGAAGCGGTGCTGAAAGCCTATCCGGAGATTGGCGACTGGCTCAAGCCGGTGTTTGAGAAGCTGGATGAAAAAACGCTGCAGCAGCTGAATGCCAGCATTGCGGTTGAGGGACTGGATGCCAAAAAAGTGGCTGCCGATTTCCTGAAGCAACAAGGGCTTGTGAAGTAACGGGACAGGGCTGTGCCAATAAAATGTCATAACCGCGTGCTGCTGCTGTTGGCCTGTATGGCCATCGCGGCGGTCGCGTTACCCTTTATCAATGTCGCCCCTAACCGTCTGGTGTCGGGGGAGGCCCGCGCGCTCTGGCAGGTCTGGCCGTCTGCGCCAGCCCTGTTGGGGCTTACGCTCGCCGCCGTGGTTGCATTATCGTTCTGGGAAAAGCGTACGTCCCATTGGCTAACGCTTATCCTCTGCGAATCCCTGTTTATTGTGCTTTTCTGGAGCGCAGGGCTGGCGGCGGCGCAGATGGTTTCTGTCGAAAGCCCCCTTGCGCGAACGTCGATTGGCAGCGGCTTATGGCTGTGGCTGGCCCTGTGCCTGCTGGCCTGTAGCGACGTCATTCGTCGCCTGACCGCAAGGCCAGTCTGGCGCTGGTTACTGAACGCACAGATCTGGTCTATCCCGCTGTGGCTGCTCTTCAGCGGCGAGCTGAATAATCTCTCGCTGTTAAAAGAGTACGCCAACCGTCAGGAGGTGTTTGACGGTGCGCTGGTGCAGCATCTGACGATTCTGCTCGGCACGCTCGTCCCGGCGCTGCTGCTGGGCGTGCCGCTGGGGATATGGTGCTATCGCCATCCCGCCCGGCAGGGGAGCGTCTTCGCCGTCCTTAATGTTATCCAGACCATTCCTTCCGTGGCCTTGTTTGGCCTGCTCATTGCCCCGCTGGCGGGGTTAGTGAAGTCATTCCCCACGCTGTCCTCTTTCGGCATCGCCGGAACCGGGTTAACGCCCGCGCTGATTGCGCTGGTGCTGTATGCGCTGCTGCCGCTGGTGCGCGGCGTGGTGGCGGGGTTAAGCCAGGTGCCGCCGGACGTGCTGGAAAGCGCCCATGCGATGGGGATGAGCGCGCGGCAGTGTTTCTGGAAAATCCAGCTGCCGCTGGCGCTGCCGCTGCTGGTCCGCAGCCTGCGGGTGGTGACGGTACAAACGGTGGGGATGGCGGTGATAGCCGCGCTGATTGGCGCGGGAGGCTTCGGCGCGCTGGTGTTCCAGGGGCTGCTCAGCAGCGCGCTGGATTTGGTGCTTTTAGGTGTCGTTCCTACCATTGCGCTGGCGGTGGTGCTGGACGCGTTGTTTGCCCTGTGGCTCGCGCTGCTCGGGAGAAGAGCCAATGATTGAATTTCACGATGTGAGTAAAACCTTTGCGGGTCGCCCGGCGGCGAGCCACCTGAACCTGCATTTTGCACAGGGGGCGTTCTCGGTATTGATTGGCACCTCTGGGTCGGGAAAATCCACCACCCTGAAGATGATCAATCGGCTGGTGGAGCACGACAGCGGTCTGATTCGCTTCGACGGAGAGGAGATCCGCAGCCTGCCGGTGCTGGAGCTGCGCCGTCGAATGGGGTACGCCATTCAGTCCATCGGCCTGTTTCCTCACTGGACGGTGGCGCAGAATATCGCCACCGTGCTGCAGCTGGAGAAATGGTCGCGGGCAAAAATAGCGGACCGGGTCGACGAGCTGATGGCGCTGCTGGGCCTGGAGCCGACGCTCCGCGAGCGCTATCCGCATCAGCTGTCCGGCGGGCAGCAGCAGCGGGTTGGCGTGGCGCGCGCGCTGGCGGCGAATCCTCAGGTGCTGCTGATGGATGAGCCTTTCGGTGCGCTGGATCCCGTCACCCGAGGGGCGCTTCAGGCGGAAATGACCCGCATTCACCGCATTCTCGGGCGCACGATTATCCTCGTAACCCACGATATAGATGAGGCGCTGCGCCTGGCCGATCGTCTGGTGCTGATGGACCATGGGGAGGTGGTGCAGCAGGGGACGCCGCTTGAGCTGTTGACCCATCCGGCTAATGATTTTGTGCGTGAGTTTTTTGGACGCAGCGAGCTGGGCGTCAGGCTGCTTTCCCTGCGAACCGTGGGCGACTATATGCGCCCGCAGGGGGAGCAGGCGAGCGGCGAACCGCTGCAGCAACAGATGAGCCTGCGCGATGCACTCTCTGCGTTTGTCGCCCGACAGTGCGAGGTGCTGCCCGTTTCGGACGCTCAGGGCGCACCGTGCGGCACTCTTCATTTTCGCGACCTGCTCGCCGGGGAGGTGACGCGTGAAGTGCATGCGTGATCCGCTACTCTGGCTGGTAGCGCTCTTTGTTGCTTTACTCTTCCTGATGCCGCACAGCGCCGGGCTGTTTAACGCTCTGTTCCCTGGCCTGCCGCGCCCGGTCTATCAGCAGGAGAGCTTTATTAATCTGACGCTGGCGCACTTCTGGCTGGTGGCGGTCTCAAGCGTAATAGCCATTGTCATCGGCGTGGGGGCAGGTATCGCGGTGACGCGGCCATGGGGCCGGGAGTTTCGCCCGCTGGTGGAGACCATTGCCGCAATCGGCCAGACGTTTCCCCCCGTCGCCGTGCTGGCCATCGCCGTGCCGGTGATTGGGTTTGGTCAGGAGCCGGCCGTTATTGCGCTGATTTTATACGGCGTATTGCCCATTCTTCAGGGAACGCTGGCGGGCATGGCGGCAGTACCCGCGTCCGTGACGAGCGTGGCTGAGGGAATGGGGATGAGCGCCGGGCAAAGGCTTCGCAAGGTCGAACTGCCGCTGGCAGCACCCGTTATCCTCGCGGGGATTCGGACGTCGGTGATTATCAATATCGGCACGGCAACTATCGCATCGACGGTAGGCGCCAATACGCTGGGGACGCCGATTATTATCGGCTTAAGCGGTTTTAACACGGCCTACATTGTTCAGGGGGCAGTACTGGTGGCGCTGGCGGCGATCGTCGTCGACCGGCTGTTCGAGCGCCTGGCGCTCTGGCTCAGCCGACACCGCCACGAACGATGAACGAGTAACCTGCCAGCATCACGCCGCCGATTCCGCTTACGGCCATCAGAACAAAAAGGGTAATTACGGCCAGTTTGGTTGCCTTCATCATGTGCTCCTGTTGTTAACGGAACAATTATACGGTGAAGCGCAGCTGTTAATGAACCATTAAATGTCGTTACGGCTCATTTGGACCAAGGGTGTAGACGGGATAACCATGCTCACGCCATTCCGTCAGCAGCTGTTGCTGCGAGGCGGACGGCACCTCACCACACCAGACGAGGAGCGTCTGGCCGTCGAAAAATTCAGGCCGTAGCTGAGCCAGAGAGTGCGCCAGCACGTCCACCCGCCAGCCCTGCTGCGTGGCTATCCAGGCTTCAAGCCACAGGCGGGTGGTATCGTGGACGTTCCAGCCCACCACCAGGGCATCCTTGCCGCTCTTGTTTCTCGCCGAGGCAAGACAGACCGAAATATAGTTAATCAGCACGCCGTCGAGCATGCTGAGCAGCGCCTGTAAGGTCGACTGCTGGCACTGAAGGCGCCGACGAAGCGGGATAAAAAGGTGGGCGATCAGCGTTTGCGCGGGGTAGTCTCGTCCCTGGTCTTTAATCCAGCCGCGTAAACGCTGCAAATTACCGGCCTGCAAAAGCCTCAGCAGGGTTTCCTGCTGCTCGCGCCAGGCCTGCTGGGTGTCCGGATCCTCCTGGCTTAGCAACGATTTCACTTTTCCGACCTGAACGCCGTTGTCGATCCAGCTTTTGATCTCGCGGATCCTGTCGATGTCCGCATCGTTGAAAAGACGATGCCCACCGTCGGTTCTCTGCGGTTTAAGTAATTCGTATCTTCGCTGCCACGCCCGTAGGGTTACGGGATTGATATCACAAAGGAGTGCCACTTCACCTATCGTGTAAAGCGCCATATTCGCCCCCTGGCTTGCGCGTCCCCAGGTTAACTGTAGACCCAGTTTGTCGAACCAGGAAATTTTGATTGTTTTTTGAACAATAAATGCGAAGCATGCGTTGCGTTCGGCAAAAGGTGTGATGGCGGACACGATTTACAGCTTTTTTGGACGGCTTCAAAGAAAGTTAATCCCCATCAGTGTATGTTACGCGTTTTTAGAACGTGCGGTTTCTGAGTATGTACGAGTTTAATCTGGTGCTGCTGCTGCTTCAGCAGATGTGTGTGTTTCTTGTCATCGCCTGGTTGATGAGTAAAACGCGCCTGTTTATTCCGCTGATGCAGGTCACCGTACGCCTGCCGCACAAGCTGCTCTGCTACGTGACTTTTTCGATTTTCTGCATTCTCGGCACCTACTTTGGTCTTCATATTGAAGATTCAATTGCCAACACGCGCGCTATCGGTGCGGTGATGGGCGGGCTGCTGGGTGGCCCCGTCGTCGGCGGTCTCGTCGGGCTAACCGGCGGCCTGCACCGTTACTCGATGGGCGGGATGACCGCGCTCAGCTGCATGATCTCCACCATTGTCGAAGGGCTGCTCGGTGGCCTCGTCCATAGCTACATGGTCAAGCGCGGTCGTCCGGATAAGGTCTTTAGCCCGCTGACCGCAGGCGCAATAACCTTTGTGGCGGAGATGGCCCAGATGGCGATCATCCTGCTGATTGCCCGCCCGTTCGACGACGCGCTGCACCTGGTGGGCAGTATTGCCGCCCCGATGATGGTTACCAATACCGTTGGCGCGGCGCTGTTTATGCGCATTTTGCTCGACAAACGCGCCATGTTTGAGAAGTACACCTCGGCCTTTTCCGCGACGGCGTTAAAGGTGGCCGCCTCGACGGAGGGGATCCTGCGCCAGGGCTTTAACGAAGAGAACAGCATGAAGGTGGCGCAGGTACTCTACAAAGAGCTGGATATTGGTGCGGTCGCCATCACCGACCGTGAGCGGCTGCTGGCCTTTACCGGCACCGGTGATGACCACCATCTGCCGGGCAAACCAATCTCCTCAGCCTATACGCTGCGCGCCATTGAAACCGGCGAAGTGGTCTATGCGGACGGGAATGAAGTGCCGTACCGCTGCTCGCTGCACCCGCAGTGTAAGCTTGGCTCAACGCTGGTGATCCCCCTGCGCGGTGAAAACCAGCGGGTGATGGGCACCATCAAACTCTACGAAGCTAAAAATCGCCTGTTCAGCTCGATCAACCGCACGCTGGGAGAGGGGATTGCCCAGCTGCTCTCCGCGCAGATCCTCGCAGGGCAATACGAGCGCCAGAAAGCGCTGCTGACGCAGTCAGAAATCAAGCTTCTGCATGCCCAGGTCAATCCGCATTTCCTGTTTAACGCGCTCAATACGTTAAAGGCCGTCATCCGCCGCGACAGCGATCAGGCCGCGCAGCTGGTGCAGTTCCTGTCGACCTTTTTCCGCAAGAACCTCAAGCGACCGTCGGAAATTGTCACCCTGGCCGATGAGATTGAGCACGTTAACGCCTATCTGCAGATCGAGCAGGCCCGTTTTCAGTCGCGTTTACAGGTGTCGTTATCCGTTCCGGACGAGCTGGCGTATCAGCATCTTCCGGCCTTTACCCTGCAGCCTATCGTGGAAAACGCCATCAAACACGGGACCTCCCAGCTACTGGGAACGGGGGAGATCACCATTTCCGCCAGCCAGTTTAACCACCATCTGGTGCTGGATATTGAAGACAATGCCGGGCTATACGTCTCTTCCGCCTCGGGCGGGTTAGGGATGAGCCTGGTCGATAAACGCCTGCGCGCGCACTTTGGCGACAACTGTGGGATCACCGTCGCCTGCGAGCCAGACCGATTTACCCGAATTACCTTACGACTGCCGCTGGAGGACAACGCATGCTGAGAGTGCTGATTGTGGATGATGAGCCGTTAGCACGGGAAAACCTGCGCGTGCTGCTGCAGGAGCATAGCGATATCGAGGTAGTGGGGGAATGTGCAAATGCCATTGAGGCCATAGGTGCCGTTCACAAACTGCACCCGGACGTGCTGTTTCTTGATATCCAGATGCCGCGCATCAGCGGGCTGGAAATGGTCGGGATGCTTGACCCGGAGCATCGTCCCTATATCGTGTTTCTGACGGCGTTTGATGAATATGCCGTCAAGGCGTTTGAAGAGCACGCCTTTGACTACCTGCTGAAGCCGATAGAAGAGAAGCGCCTTGATAAAACGCTCACCCGCTTACGTCAGGAGCGTACCGTTCAGGACGTCACGCTGCTGACGGAGCATCAGCCGCCTTTAAAATTTATTCCCTGCACCGGGCACAGTCGGATCTACCTTTTACAGATGGATGACGTGGCGTTTGTCAGCAGCCGCCTCAGCGGGGTGTACGTGACCAGCGCGGAAGGTAACGAAGGGTTTACCGAGCTGACCCTGCGCACACTGGAGAGCCGCACGCCGCTGATCCGCTGCCATCGCCAGTATCTGGTGAACATGGCGCACCTGAAGGAGATCCGTCTGGAAGAGAACGGCCAGGCAGAGCTGGTGCTGCGCGCCGGACAAACGGTGCCCGTCAGCCGCCGCTATCTGAAGAGTTTGAAAGAGGCGATTGGCCTGTAAAACTGGTACACTGCGCGGCATTGCAACATCGACAGTTAAAGGCACTCATGATTAGTAATGACATTCTTCGTAGCCTGCGCTACACCCTGAAAGCAAACAATAACGACATGGTGCGCATTCTTGCGCTGTCCGATATGGAAGCCACGTCGGCAGGTTTCGATACCTGGATGACCAAAGAGGATGAAGAGGGGTTTGTTCGCTGCCCGGACATTATTCTTTCGGGCTTCCTGAACGGCCTTATCTACGATAAGCGCGGCAAAGATGAGTCTGCGCCTGAGCTGGCGCTTGAGCGCCGGGTAAACAACAATACCGTGCTGAAAAAGCTGCGCATCGCGTTTTCGCTGAAAACGGACGATATCGTGGCGATCATGACCGAGCAAAAATACCGCGTGTCGGTGCCGGAAGTGACCGCCATGATGCGCGCGCCGGACCATAAAAACTACCGCGAGTGCGGCGACCAGTTTTTGCGCAATTTCCTGCGCGGGTTGACCCACCGGGTGCACCACCCGAAGGGGTGATTTGCCCAGCGGCGCTGCGCTTGCAGGGCCTACGGGTTTTGTAGGCCGGGTAAGGCGAAGCCGCCACCCGGCAAAAAAAAGCCGGATAAGAATCCGGCTTTTTTGTTATTTCACCTGCTGGCCCGGCTTCGCGCCTTCGTCAGGGCTTAACAGGAAGATATCCTTCCCGCCAGGGCCTGCGGCCATCACCATCCCTTCCGAGATGCCGAAGCGCATTTTGCGCGGCGCCAGGTTTGCCACCATCACGGTCTGACGACCAATCAGCACCTGCGGGTCCGGATACGCGGAGCGAATGCCGGAGAAGACGTTACGCTTCTCGCCGCCCAGGTCCAGCGTCAGGCGCAGCAGCTTGTCAGAGCCTTCTACAAATTCCGCGTTCTCGATCAGCGCCACGCGCAGGTCGACTTTTGCGAAATCATCAAAGGTGATGGTTTCCTGAATCGGGTCGTCAGCCAGCGGGCCGGTGACCGGTGCCGCAGCCGCCTTCACCTCTTCTTTAGACGCTTCCACCAGGGCTTCAACTTGCTTCATCTCGATGCGGTTATACAGCGCCTTGAAGGTGTTCACCTTGTGGCCGAGCAGCGGCTGTTGGATCGCGTCCCAGGTCAGTTCGGTGTTCAGGAAGGCTTCAGCACGCGCGGAAAGCTGTGGCAGAACCGGCTTGAGGTACGTCATCAGCACGCGGAACAGGTTGATGCCCATAGAGCAGATAGCCTGCAGGTCCGCATCGCGACCTTCCTGTTTAGCGACAACCCACGGTGCCTGCTCGTCTACGTAGCGGTTTGCCAGGTCAGCCAGCGCCATGATTTCACGCACCGCTTTACCGAACTCGCGCGCTTCCCACGCTTCGCCAATGGTGGCCGCCGCGTCGGTGAAGGTTTTGTACAGCGCAGGGTCAGCCAGCTCAGCGGCCATCACGCCGTCGAAACGTTTGGCAATAAAGCCTGCGTTGCGGGACGCCAGGTTCACCACCTTGTTGACGATGTCCGCGTTCACGCGCTGCACGAAATCTTCCAGGTTCAGGTCGATATCGTCGATGCGGGAAGAGAGCTTCGCGGTGTAGTAGTAGCGCAGGCTGTCCGCGTCAAAGTGGTTCAGCCAGGTGCTGGCTTTGATGAACGTGCCGCGAGATTTGGACATCTTCGCGCCGTTCACCGTCACGTAGCCGTGAACGAACAGGTTGGTCGGCTTGCGGAAGTTGCTGCCTTCCAGCATCGCTGGCCAGAACAGGCTGTGGAAGTAAACGATGTCTTTACCGATGAAGTGGTACAGCTCGGCGTCGGAATCTTTCTTCCAGTACTCGTCGAAGCTGGTGGTGTCGCCGCGCTTGTCGCACAGGTTCTTGAAGGAACCCATGTAGCCGATTGGCGCATCCAGCCAGACGTAAAAGTATTTACCCGGCGCGTTCGGGATTTCAAAGCCGAAGTACGGCGCATCGCGGGAGATATCCCACTGCTGCAGGCCGGATTCAAACCACTCCTGCATTTTGTTCGCCACCTGCTCCTGCAGCGCGCCGCTGCGGGTCCACGCCTGCAGCATTTCGCTAAACGACGGCAGGTCGAAGAAGAAGTGCTCGGAGTCTCGCATGACGGGCGTTGCGCCGGAGACTACGGATTTCGGCTCGATAAGCTCGGTCGGGCTGTAGGTCGCGCCGCACACTTCGCAGTTATCGCCGTACTGGTCCGGGGATTTACACTTCGGACAGGTGCCCTTGACGAAACGGTCCGGCAGGAACATGCCTTTTTCCGGATCGTACAGCTGAGAGATGGTGCGGTTTTTAATAAAACCGTTCTCTTTCAGACGGCCATAGATCAGCTCCGACAGCTCGCGGTTTTCGTCGCTGTGCGTGGAGTGATAGTTGTCATAGCTGATGTCAAAGCCAGCAAAATCAGTCTGATGCTCCTGACTCATTTCGGCAATCATCTGCTCCGGGGAAATCCCCAGCTGCTGCGCTTTCAGCATGATCGGCGTGCCGTGGGCATCGTCCGCACAGATGAAGTTAACCTCGTGGCCGCGCATTCGCTGGTAACGGACCCAGACATCAGCCTGGATATGCTCCAGCATGTGGCCGAGGTGGATTGAGCCGTTGGCGTACGGCAGTGCGCACGTTACCAGAATTTTTTTCGCGACTTGAGTCATAGTAGGCATTACTTCTTTTAACTGTGAAAAGGGTTTTTGATGTTACCCGAAAGGTAATAACTACGCCAAGTGATAAGGGCATTAATCCATAAATGAATAATTGTTACCTCTGGGGTAAACTTGGTAATTACACGTCTTTTTTCAGAACAACTACAAAGGAGTCGGGATGAGTTCTCAATCCCAGGCCAAATCACCGGAAGCCTTACGAGCAATGGTCGCCGGGACGCTGGCTAATTTTCAGCATCCAACCCTGAAGCACAATCTCACGACGCTGAAAGCGCTTCACCACGTCGCATGGCTGGACGACACGCTGCACATTGAGCTGCAAATGCCGTTCGTCTGGACCCGCGCCTTTGACGCGCTGAAAGAGCAGACCAGCTCTGAGCTGCTGCGCATTACGGGCGCAAAAGCGATTGACTGGAAGCTGAGCCACAGCATCGCGACGCTGAAACGCGTGAAAAACCAGGCGGGCGTTAACGGCGTGAAAAACATTATCGCCGTGAGTTCAGGTAAGGGCGGGGTGGGGAAATCGTCCACCGCGGTCAACCTGGCGCTGGCGCTGGCAGCCGAAGGGGCGAAAGTCGGTATCCTGGATGCCGATATCTACGGCCCGTCTATTCCAAACATGCTGGGCGCGGAAAACCAGCGCCCAACCTCGCCGGACGGTACTCACATGGCGCCGATCGTGGCGCACGGTCTGGCGACCAACTCGATTGGTTATCTGGTTACGGACGATAACGCGATGGTCTGGCGCGGCCCGATGGCCAGCAAAGCGCTGATGCAGATGCTGCAGGAAACCATGTGGCCGGATCTGGATTATCTGGTGCTGGATATGCCGCCGGGCACCGGCGACATTCAGCTGACGCTGGCGCAGAACATTCCGGTAACGGGCGCGGTCGTCGTCACCACGCCGCAGGACATCGCGCTGATCGACGCCAAAAAGGGCATCGTGATGTTCGAGAAGGTGGAAGTGCCGGTACTCGGTATTGTTGAAAATATGAGCATGCATATCTGCAGCAACTGCGGACACCATGAGCCTATCTTCGGTACCGGCGGGGCAGAAAAACTGGCCGCGCAGTATCATACCCAGCTGCTGGGTCAGATGCCGCTGCACATCACGCTGCGTGAAGATCTGGACAGCGGTAAACCAACCGTGGTGAGCCGTCCGGACAGCGAATTTGCGGATATGTATCGTCAGCTGGCGGGGCGCGTTGCGGCGCAGCTTTACTGGCAGGGTGAAGTCATTCCGAGCGAAATCGCGTTCCGCGCGGTGTAATTCCTCAGCTCCGAATTGCCGGGTGGCGCTTCGCTTACCCGGCCTACAAATGGCACCATCACGTAGGTCGGGTAAGGCGAAGCCGCCACCCGACTTTAACCCAACCGATAGTGCATCAAATAATACTCCCCGTCCGGAGAATCACCCGTCGCCTCGATGTGCCAGCCGTGGCGCTGGTAAAACGCGACAGCCCGTTCATTCTTCACCAGACACTTCAGCGCTCCCGTGCTGGTAAACGTCTTCTGCACCTGCTCCAGCAACATTCGTCCCACGCCCAGACTCTGATACCGCGGATCGACAAAGAGATTGTGCAGAAAATTATCGTTGGTCCAGACTGAGGCGAATCCAAGCCGATGGCCGTCCTGAACCGCCACCCAAATCTGTTCATCACGCGTTGCCGCGTCAAAATCCTCAAGCTGCCAGTCAGCACCGATCAGCCAGGGCCAGGCGTCGCGCCGGGCGTGCAGGTAAAGCGTGCGCAGGAAAGGACGATCGCTCTCCTGCCACGGGCGGATCAGGATCGGATCAGCGGTGATAGAAGATATCTCCGTTGTAGGCTTTATGGATTTTGCCATCCGCATCGCCAATCAGAACGTAGTTCTCACCCATATAGGTCCAGTGAGTGCCCGCGTCCGGAGCCGGAAGGTTACGCAGCTGGTACTGTTTGATGGTGTACTCAGGGGTTTGGTACTGCGCGGGAGCCGTGTCGCCAATCTTGAACTTCGTGAAGTCGGCAATGAACTCTTGCTCTTCATAGGCCTTGATGCCGGAAGGTGCTGACGCCGTTTGCGGAGCCGCAGAGGCCGCACTCGCCAGAGACATTACGACACCCAGAAGCAGCCATTTACGCTTAGCCATTTTTTCTCCAGTTATACCGTTACTGATTCTCTCAGCCTGCTGTTTCGTTGACAGCGTGACGAAGAGCCCATTTTAAGTGCCGCAGCAAAGTATGGTCGAAAAAAAATGTAACAAAAGTGAACGGTTTTGTGTAGTACGAAAGATGAAGACTATTTCTTACGTGAATATGTTTGCCTAGGAATAATTCATATGAGCTATGGCTTTGCTTAATTAATTCTGAAAATACATTGCCGGTATAATTTTAGACCCATTTTGACGTGCATTTTATGGGGCAACGATTTAATATTTTCCGAAAGCGTATCTTTTTAATTTATCGTGTGTCCTGGCTTCGGCAGTGAAGGGTTAACTTCACCGTCGATTAACAATATTATGCATGCAATGAATTGAAAATTAAGCAGTTATATGGGCTGGCGAACGTGGGCTTTGTGCCCGGCAGACGTTTGCCGCGAGCAGGGATAATAAATTTATATAAATGAAAAGCACAACGGCATTTTCTGTAATATTCTTATTAATAAGTCAGTTGACTGGGTGCGTAATTTCACCCGGGCAAACGTTAAGTACTGCCGGGAAAAAAATAATCGTCTCTGCGGATCAAAATACGCGCTTAGATAATCAAGTGGATATATATCCTTTAACCCCCGCGCTAATTGAAAAACTACGTCCTCTCACCGCCAAATCTCAGGCAAATCCTAGTCTGGATGAGCAGGTCAAAAACTGGGAATACCGCATTGGAGCCGGCGACATTCTCACCGTTACCGTCTGGGATCACCCCGAGCTAACGACGCCCGCCGGGCAGTACCGTAGCGCAAGCGACACGGGCAACTGGGTCAATGCCGATGGCACACTCTTCTATCCTTACGTGGGTAAACTGCACGTGGCGGGAAAAACGGTGTCAGAGGTGCGCGAGGAGATCACCGCGCGGCTGGATAGCGTCATTGAAAGCCCGCAGGTGGACGTCAGCATTGCCTCCTTCCGTTCGCAAAAAGCCTACGTGACCGGCGAGGTGGCGAAATCGGGCCAGCAGGCCATTACCAATATTCCCTTAACGGTCATGGATGCCGTCAATGCCGCCGGGGGGCTTTCTGCGGACGCTGACTGGCGTAATGTGGTGCTTACCCACAACGGCCAGGATGCTCGCATTTCACTGTATGCCCTGATGCAGCATGGCGATCTGACGCAAAACAAGCTGCTCCATCCTGGCGACATTCTGTTTGTTCCGCGCAACGATGCGCTGAAAGTGTTCGTGATGGGTGAAGTCATCAAGCAGAGCACGCTGAAGATGGATCGAAGCGGCATGACGCTGGCGGAAGCGCTCGGGAACGCGGGTGGGTTGGATCAGAGCATGGCCGATGCGACCGGGATTTTCGTTATCCGTTCGGTCATTGGGAAAGGCAAGACGGATAAAATTGCCAATATTTATCAACTCAATGCAAAAGATGCGTCAGCGATGGTGTTGGGCACGGAATTCCAGCTTCAGCCGTACGACATTGTTTATGTCACCACGGCACCGGTGTCGCGCTGGAATCGCGTGATCTCGCAGCTGGTACCTACCATCAGCGGCGTACACGACCTGACCGAAACGGTTCGTTACATCCGATCGTGGCCGCAATAATGTTCAATTCTATCCTGGTGGTTTGCACCGGCAATATTTGTCGCTCGCCGATTGGAGAGCGGCTGCTGCGCCAGCACTTGCCCGACAGGCTGGTGACATCGGCAGGTATTCATGGTCTGGAAGGAAGGCCTGCCGACGGCGGGGCACGTGAAGTCGCCTGGCGTCATGGGGTTTCGCTCGACGGGCATGTGGCGCGCAAGGTGACGCCCAGCCTGCTGCAGAGTTCCGATCTGATTCTGGTCATGGAACCTGAGCACCTTCATTTTATTGCCGCGATGGCCCCGGAAAACCGGGGTAAATCCCTGCTATTTGGCCAATGGCTGGAGACGAAAGACATTCCTGACCCCTACCGAAAAAGTCGTGAAGCTTTTGAGTTTGTTTTCGAGCAGTTGGGGAAAGCCAGTCATGAATGGGCTCGTCGTTTGGTTCAACAAGGGATAACGCAGTGATGTCTTATAAATCAGAAAATTATGTTTCTGGTGCGCACCAAAACAGTGAAATCGATCTTATCCATCTGCTCGCGATGATGATCGATCGCCGCGTGATGATACTGTGCGTGACGCTGCTGTTCACCCTGATCGCGGGCATTTATGCGTTTTCTGGCACACCGGTCTACCAGGCCGATGCGCTGGTGCAGATAGAAGGGAAACAGGATAACTCGCTGCTTAAAAGCTTAGGTCCGCTGGGGCCCGATCTTTCGCCTGATGTCGCGCCAGAACTTTTGCTGCTGAAATCACGTATGATCCTGGGCGAAACCGTCGACCGGCTGGGCCTGACCTATCAGGTTAAGCGGCGCGTCTTCCCCGTTGTGGGGCGGCTGTGGGAGCGTCTGCGCGGCAGTGAGACTGGCAGCATTAAGGTCGAAGAACTCACGCTTCCCACCCGGGAAGGCAAAGCACAACCCTTAATACTGACCGTGCTGGAGCAGGGGAGGTATCGCATTGCCGGTGAGGCCATCGAGACTGATGGCGTGGTTGGAAAAAGGCTGAAGAAAGGCGGGGTTTCTCTGCTTATCGGCTCGCTCAGCGCCGCGCCCGGGACCCAATATACCCTGAACACCTTCACCAGGCTTGAGGCGATCAACGCGCTGCAGAAAAGGTTATCTGTTGCGGAATCGGCGAAGCAGAGCGGCATTATTACGCTAACGCTCACGGGCGACGATCCGGGCAAGATTGCGCGGGTGCTCAATACGATTGCTGAAAGTTATCTTCAGCAAAATATTGCGCGCCAGGAGGCTCAGGATTCCCGTAGCCTGGCATTTTTGCAGCATCAGTTGCCGAAAATCAGCAGCGAGCTGGATGAGGCCGAAGCGCGGTTAAACAGCTATCGCGAGCAGCGAGATTCCGTGGACTTATCCCTGGAGGCGAAGTCGGTCCTGGATCAGGTGGTCAACGTGGAGAATCAGCTTAATGAGTTAACGTTCCGTGAGGCGGAAATCTCCCAGCTTTTCAAAAAGGATCACCCAACCTACCGCGCGCTACGGGAGAAACGGCAAACGCTCGAGAAGGAGCGCGAGCGCCTGAATAGCCGCGTTTCATCCATGCCCTCCACGCAGCAGGAAATTTTACGTTTGAGTCGCGACGTTGAATCCGGGCGGACCATTTATCTGCAGCTGTTGACGCGTCAGCAGGAGCTCAATATCTCTCGCTCCAGTGCGATTGGGAACGTACGGATCATCGACCCAGCGGTGACGCAACCCGAACCAATACGGCCGCGAAAAGCCATCATTATTGCGCTTGGTGTACTGCTCGGTGGGCTATTTTCTGTGGGCTGGGTGCTGGTTCGCTCCGCTTTAAAAAGGGGTATCACCTCATCGGAGCAAATGGAGCTACAGGGGATGCCGGTTCTGGCTACGCTGCCCCGCTCAACGTGGCTATGGAAGCAAACGCATCTGCGCAAGATGAACCTGTTCACATCCCACTGGAAACATAAAACGACGGATGTCCCTTTCCTGCCCACAGAGAGGCCCGCGGATATGTTTGTCGAAGCGGTGCGCGGGCTGCGAACCAGCCTGCACTTCACCATGATGGAGGCGGCTAATCGGATTGTGATGCTGTCGGGCCCTACCCAGGACTGCGGAAAAACGTTGGTCAGCACGACGCTGGCAGCCATTGCTGCGCAGGCCGGGCAGCGCGTGTTGTTTATAGATGCGGATATGCGCAAGGGATACGTTCATAACGTCTTAGGGCTTAACAACGCCTGCGGATTATCCAGCGTGCTTGACGGTCACGTGGAATGGCCGGACGCTATTCAGTACAGTGAAAAAGCGGGCATTGACGTATTAACCTGTGGTCCGCAGCCCCAGCGGCCATCGGAACTGCTTATGAGTGAACGCTTCCAGGCGGTAATGTCGTGGATAAACGAACAGTATGACATCGTGATTGTTGATACCCCGCCGGTTCTTGCCGTCACGGATGCCTCACTGGTCGCACGCGTCGCGGCAACAACCCTGCTGGTTGCCCGATATGAGAAAACCAGCGTGAAAGAGCTTGGGAACTGTATTAAGCGTTTGCAGCAAATGGGCGTTCAGGTAAATGGCACCATTCTTAATGATATCGTGAAGTCCGCTGCGCTCTATTACGACTCGGGATACAGCCATTATGACTACGGCTATACCCGAGAATAAAAGATGTAAGCGTTAATGCTTCACCAGCGTGGCGAAGTAGTAAACCAGGGGAATGGCGAGGATCCAAAGTCCAACCGGAATTTCGCGCCATTTCCCGGCAATCGCTTTAATGACGATGTAGAACAGCAGCCCGCCCGCGATGCCTGTCCCAAAGCTGTTGGCAATCAGCGTAATCATCACCATCATCAGCACTGGCAGCCCGTCGGTGAAGTTCGCCAGGTCGACCTTACGCAAGCCACTGAACATGTTCAGCCCAATCAGGATAAGGGCAGGCGCAGTGGCTTCTTTTGGGATCATCAGTGCGACGGGCGTGAACAGCAGCATCAGCAGGAACATCACGGCAGCGGCCAGCGCCGTCATCCCCGTTTTACCGCCCGCTTCAGCGGCAGCGGATGACTCAATCAGCGCGGTAGCGGCCGGGATGCCCACCCACGGGCCTATCGCGGCGGCAATGGAGTCCACCATAAACGGACGATTGATGTTCGGCATATTGCCTTCTTCATCCAGCAAACCCGCTTCGCCCCCAACGGCCAGCGTGGTGCCCATGGTGGAGAAAAATTCGGAAGCGAAGAAGACAAACAGGAACGGCAGGAAGGCAATATTGAGCGCGCCGAGCATGTCGATATGGCCTAACACCGGGGTGAGCGAGTGGGGGACATCGATAAAGCTGGAGGGCAGTTTTGTCACGCCCATCGGGATGCCGACGAGGGTGGCGAACAGAATCGCCCACAGAATGGCGCCCGGTATGCGGCGAGCCTGCAGGGCGATAGCCAGGAACAGCCCCGCTAACGCCACCAGCGCGCCTGGGGAAAGAAAATCGCCCAGCATCAGCGCATTGGTTTTTGCGTTTGCCAATACCAGCCCGGCGTTACGGAAGCCCAGTACGGCAACAAACAGCCCGATGGAGGCCGTGAGCCCCAGCTTGATGGACTGCGGAACCGAACGGGTCACCACCTCGCGCAGGCCAAATCGGGTCAGCAGGAAGAATAAAATCCCCGACCAGCAGGCAATGCCTAAACCAATTTGCCAGCCAATCCCCTCACTGCCTGCGAGCGTAACGCCCACCAGCACCGAGCCGCCGATGCCCGGCCCGACGATAAACGGCAGGTTAGCGTAAAAGGCCATCAGCAGCGTGCCGGCGACAAAAACCAGAATCGTGCCCGTCGTTGCAGCTCCCTTATCCATGCCCCCGATGGCCAGCAGGCCCGGGATCACAACCAGCAAATAGGCGGCGGCGAGAAAGCCGGTAATACCCGCCAGACACTCGGTGCGCACGGTGCTGCCGCGTGAATGCAGTGCAAATCGGCGTTCGAGCCAGCTCCCTGGTGCTGGCGAATTTACGGTGTTGTCGGCCATTGTCCGGCTCTCCTTTAGCATTATTGTGTGTTGTCCGGGGTTTCCCGGTAAGAGATCAGCGGGTCGACGATCTGGCGGGTGCTGCCATCGGTCAGCCCAAGATCGGTCAAATGCGGCCCGGCGTTACAGGCAAGGCAGGTGCCTTCAATGGCCTTGAACACCCGATACGGCGGTTCCCAGTCGGCAATCCTACTGCTGCGATCGCGCAGCGATTTAAACTGGCGAGCCAGCTCGGCAGACGGTAGGTCAGAGAGCATGCCCGCTATCGGCATGGCAACATGGGCGATAATCTCGCCGTTTTGCACCAGCGCCATGCCGCCGCCGCTCTGGATAAGCGCGTTAGCGGCCAGCGCCATGTCGTCTGGATCGCGTCCCAGCACCACCAGATTATGTGAATCATGCGAGTAGCTGGTAGCAATTGCCCCGCGGAGTTCTCCCCAGCCCTCAAGCAGGGCGATCTGCGGCGTTGCCGCATGGCGCGCGTGACGGTGCTGAACCCAAATCAGGCTAAAGCCATCTGGGACCTCTACCGCGCCGTTACGCACCTGGACATCCGTTTCGCCCCAGCGGGTAAAACGCGCGCCGCTGATATGGCGCAGGCGCGCAATACCATGGTTTGCACCGTCAATTTTCATGCTGAAATCTTCGGCGGCCAGCGCAGACAGGCGCACGGTATCGCGCGGGAGAACGAAGGGCGTATCAGCAATCGGTTCGAGCATCGCCCCGTCCTGAGCAATCAATTTTCCAGCCACAAATACCTTTCGGGCCGTTAATTTTTCCAGGGAATCAAACACCACCAGGTCTGCGCGACGTCCGGCGGCAATGAGCCCCAGGTCATTACGCTGCAGGCGAATGGCCGCGTTAAGGGTGGCAAAACGCAGCGCGTCCGTAGCCGCCAGGCCGTGTTCAATCAGCAGGTTCAGCAGTGCGATAATTCCGCCTTTTTCCATCAGCATGTCCGGCGGGACGTCATCGGTACACACGGTGATTTGCGATGAAAGATGGGGCAGAGTTTTCAGGGCACACACAATATCAGGCAGCAGATAGGGATGCGAACCCCTTATCTCCAGGGTCAGCCCGGCGCGCAGCTTTTCCAGGGCGTCGTCGGCGGAGGTCAGCTCGTGATCCGAGGTGACGCCTGCGGCCAGGTAAGCCTGCAGATCGGCGCCGCTGAGCCCGCGCGCGTGGCCTTCAATCAGCTTTCCGCTCTCCAGCCCGGCCTGCATAATCTCCAGCATCCGCGGGCTGCCGTTGAGTACGCCGTGCATATCCATCACTTCCGCCACGCCGCGTACTTCAGGCCAGCCGAGCAGGGTATCCATCTCTTTCCCTGCGAAGTCTGCGCCGGACATCTCCAGACCAGGCGTTGACGGCACGCTCGACGGCGCGGCGACCATGACCTGCAGGGGCAGGCCGCGGCTGGCTTCAATGGCTAAACGCACGCCGTCGATGCCCAGGACGTTTGCGAGCTCATGGGGATCCCAGAAAACCGCGGTGGTGCCCTGCGTCAGCACAATTTCCGCGTAGCGGGCGGGCAGCAGATGCGAACTCTCGAGGTGCACATGCGTGTCCATCAGCCCGGGAGAGAGATACTGGTTGTTGAGGTCGTGCGTCTCACGCGCATCGCTACGGCTGCCGCGCGGGTGAACGCTGGCAATCAGATTGCCGACAATGCCCACATCCGCTTCGCGGATCTCTCCGGTCGCCATATCAATAATGCGGGTATGTGTGAGCAGCAGGTCAAAGGGGAGTTCACCCCGTGCGGCCTGCACGGCGCGGCGTCGTGTTTCGGCAGTCATGCAATTAACAGTTCCAGCATTAAAACAATGACGCTACTCTATGCATCCGGCAAACGTTTGCCCAGCTGATAAAATTTATCACCCAATAACCCCAGCTTATTCTGCGACGCGTGTAGACGATAATGACGACGGAACCCTGGCAGCGCTTGCCCGCGCTCTCTCTGCGACAGCTACAGTATTTTGTTACCCTGGCGCAGCTGCGTCATTTTACCGACACTGCCAGTAAGCTGGCGATCAGCCAGCCTGCGCTCAGCAGCGCGCTGCGCCAGATCGAAACGGTACTCGGCGGTAAGCTGGTGAACCGCACCGCCTCTGCCGTGACGCTGACGGAGCTGGGCAATGCCATCCTGCCGCACGCGCAGCGCGTGCTTAGCGTGGCTCAGCGCGCGTTTGACGATATGCAGCAGATCGTGCAGGCGGGCGGCGACGGCACGGTCCGTATCGGCCTGGTGCCTTCCGTGAGTTCTCTGCTGTTCCCGCTTCTGCCACAGACGCTCGCTCAGGCTTTTCCGCGCCTCAGGGTGGAATTTCACGATCAAACCAACGATGCGCTGGTGGCGCAGCTGCTGAAAGGGCAGATTGATTTTGGTATCGGCGCGCTGGACAGCTCGGTTCCGGAACGGCTGGACGTCTTTCCTTTGCAGGAGGATCCTTTCGTCGCGGTGATTCACTGCGACGACCCGCTGGCCGCGTCGGCGCATTTACCCTGGAAGCAGCTGGTGGGCCGCGATATCGCGGTGTTCTCAAAGGGCAACATTCAGCGTCTGGTGGGGGCATTAGCCGACAGCCATCGCCTGTCGCTGCAGGCGCGTTATCAGGTGGACTATATTGAAACGCTGTACGGTCTGGTGCGTTCAAAGCTCGCCGTGGCAATCTTACCCCAGCTCTACACCACGCATCTGCAGGACTCGCAGCTCAGGGTCGTTCAGCTTCAGCAGCCGGCGCTCTACCGAACGGTTGCGCTTATGCGTGCGCCGCAGGCGCTGCCGCCGCTGATTGAATCTTGCTTTACGCTGATGGTTGAAACCTTGAGGACACACTGAGGGGATAGGGCAGGGGAAAATACCCTCTCCCGAACGGGAGAGGGATAAGCATTACTTCGCCAGAACTTCCTGCGCGGTGCGCTCAACCAGAGACAGCAGGACTTTAACGTCTTCCAGCGTCACGGTTGGGTTCAGCAGCGTCAGCTTCAGGCAGGTGATACCGTTATGCTCGGTCACCCCGACGTTGGCACGGCCGGATTCCAGCAGCGCATCGCCAATTTTCTGGTTCAGCAGGGCGATGCCCGCGTCATCCGTCTGCACCTGTCCGCGGAAGCGGAACAGCACGCTTGCCAGCTGCGGCTGCATAACCAGCTCAAGCGCAGGCTGCTCTTTCACATAGCTTGCAACCTGCTGTGCCAGCGTCACGCCGCAATCGATGATCGCTGCGTATTGCTCCTGACCCAGCGCTTCCAGGCTCATCCACAGCTTCAGCGCGTCGAAACGACGGGTGGTCTGCAGAGATTTGGACACCAGGTTAGGCACGCCGGCCTCTTCGTCAAACTCAGAGTTCAGGTAGGCCGCCTGATAGCGCATCAGCTCGTAGTGGCGCGCTTCCTTCAGCAGGAACGCGCCGCAGCTGATGGTCTGGAAGAACTGCTTGTGGAAGTCCAGGGTAATGGAATCCACCAGCTCAATGCCGTCCAGGTAGTGACGATACTGCTCGGACATCAGCAGCGCGCCGCCCCAGGCCGCGTCAACGTGTACCCAGATGTTCTGCTTCGCAGCCAGCTCGGCAATGGCACGCAGCGGGTCGATAGCGCCGGCATCGGTGGTTCCTGCCGTCGCGACGATGGCCAAGATCTGCTCGCCGTTCGCGTTGCACTGCTCAATTTTCGCCGCCAGATCGGTCAGATCCATGCGGGAGAATTCGTCCGTTTTCACCTGCACGACGGACTGGTAGCCCAGGCCCATCAGCGCCATGTTTTTCTGCACGGAGAAGTGCGCGTTTTCGGAGCACAGCACGCGGATTTTGCGCAGATCGCCAACCAGGCCGTCCTGCTGAACCGAGTGGCCCAGACGCGCAAAGAACGCATCGCGCGCCAGCATCAGGCCCATCAGGTTGCTCTGGGTGCCGCCGCTGGTGAAGACACCGGCGTCGCCAGCCTGATAACCCACGCGGGTACGCAGCCACTCGATCAGTTTGATTTCGATGATGGTTGCGGACGGGCTTTGATCCCAGGAGTCCATGCTCTGGTTCGTGGCGTTGATCAGCACTTCCGCCGCCTGGCTTACGACCAGGCTTGGGCAGTGCAGGTGCGCCACGCACTGCGGGTGATGAACGGACAGGCTGTCTTTCAGGAAGAACTCCACGGCGCGTTCAATCGCCGCTTCGTTGCCCAGCCCTTTCGGGTTGAAATCCAGCTTAATACGGTCGCGCAGTTCCGCGACCGTTTTGCCCTGGTACATCTCAGGCTGTTTCAGCCACTGCATCACAGCCTGAGTGCTTTGTTCAATCGCCTGCTGGTAAGCTTCAATGCTCTGCGCAGAGGAGAACAAAATTGGGTTTGAATCAGACATCGTAATCAACAACTCCGGTTACGCCGGGCGAACGCCCGCAGCAAGCAGCGCCTGCTCGAATTTATCCAGGAAGATCTTCAGCTCTTCATCGCTGATCAGCAGAGACGGCAGCAGACGCAGAACGATACCGTTACGACCGCCGCGCTCCAGAATCAGACCGGCTTCGAAGCACTTCTTCTGAATCAGCGCAGACAGCTCGCCGTCGCCAGGGAAGCAGCCCATGTGGTCAGCGGCTTCGTGTGGCTTAACGATCTCGATACCGATCATCATGCCCAGACCGCGAACGTGACCAATCACCGGGTAGCGCTTCGCCATCTCTTTCAGCTGGCCTTTCAGCCATTCGCCCTGTGCCGCGACTTTGCCCGCGATGTTCTGATCTTTCAGGATTTTCAGCGTCGTCAGACCGGTTGCCATCGCCAGCTGGTTGCCGCGGAAGGTACCGGTGTGGTGGCCTGGTGCCCATGCATCGAACTGCTTTTTGATCCCGAGCACGGCCAGCGGCAGACCGCCACCGACAGCTTTAGACATCACGATGATGTCTGGCTCAATGCCCGCGTGTTCGAAGGCGAAGAATTTACCGGTACGGGCAAAGCCCGCCTGGACTTCGTCGAGGATCAGCAGAATGCCGTGTTCCTGAGTCACTTTACGGATGCGCTGCAGCCACTCGGCCGGAGCCGGGTTCACGCCGCCTTCACCCTGAACCGCTTCCAGAATTACGGCTGCAGGTTTACGCACGCCGCTTTCAACGTCGTTGATCAGGTTATCGAAGTAGTATGTCAGCGCTTTCACGCCTGCTTCACCGCCGATACCCAGCGGGCAGCGGTACTCGTGAGGGTAAGGCATGAACTGGACTTCTGGCATCATACCGTCAACCGCTTCTTTCGGAGACAGATTGCCGGTCACGGACAGCGCGCCGTGGGTCATACCGTGGTAACCACCAGAGAAGCTGATGATACCGCTACGACCGGTCACTTTTTTCGCCAGCTTCAGAGCCGCTTCAACGGCGTCTGCACCGGAAGGACCGGTGAACTGCAGGCAGTACTCTTTGCCCTGACCAGGCAGCAGAGAGAGCAGGTATTCAGAAAACGCGTCTTTCAACGGCGTAGTCAGATCCAATGTATGTAACGGCAAGCCGCTGGTAATGACATTTTGGATGCTTTTCAGCACATCAGGATGATTGTGACCCAGCGCGAGGGTGCCAGCGCCGGCTAAACAGTCAAGGTATTCTTTATTATCTGCATCGGTGATCCACACGCCTTCTGCTTTAGTGATCGCTAAAGGCAGCTTGCGCGGATAACTCCTGACGTTAGATTCAAACTCGGCCTGACGGGCCAGATAGGTTTCGTTGCTTTTATGGGCATCTACGGTGTCAATACGGACTTTATCCGTCATCATATCACTCCTACAACCGCGGCTTCGTTATGCGCCACGATTGAATAAAAAGTTAAAAAACAGATGGGGGTGTCTAAAAAACGCCGCCAATATAGAGCCTTTTTACGTGGGGCTCAATGGTTAATTTGTTTACTGTTTTGTTACATGCCACACGAGGGGGGCAATATCCCGTTTTCAGCGTCGCAAAAGGCATTTTTTCGACAATGAATTCAGCGTGTTATACACACATAATCCGGACTGTAAAAGTGAGGGTTAGAGTGTTACAAATCGTGCCTTTTCCTTAAAAAAAAGGAGGCGTAATGCCTCCTGGCGATCGTTATTTCTGCGTTACCTGTAAAACGCCGTGTTCACGGCCTTTCGTTTTATTCCAGGAAGCATCCGTAATACCGTTTTCATCAAGGCTAATGGATATAACAAATCCGTTACCATGAATTTCATAAAAGTTAGCATTCAGGCGTTTCACCGTGGCTTTTTTGCCATTAACGGTGGCGCTAAAAAAGCCGTTTGAAATCGTGGCATTAAGCTCATTAGACGTGAATGACGCTTCACGCATTGGGTCGTGGATAGCTGCCGCTTGCTTATGACCCGCCGCGTTTTCAGCTTTGGTTTTCGTAATATCGCACGAGCCGTCGCCATCGCTAATCTGAGTGCATCCGGAACGTTCCAGCTGCGCGCGATAGTGCGCGCTGATGGCATGCGCCGGAGCCGCTGCTACGGTGAACAGCAGAGCAACCAGGGCTAATTTCGTTTTCATCGCAAAACCTTAATTATGGTGATGGTGTTTATGGGAGGTTTCTGTCGCTCTCGCGACGCTAACCGCAATCATCATTAACTTCTTCATGTTATTGCCTTATAAAACACACAGATAATATGAAACGTACATTACGCCGATCCAAATCCCGATTGAGATAAGCATCAGATAGAGGGCAGCTGAGATAAATATATATTTGGACATGCTTTTGGCTATCATCGTAATTAATATAATCAGTCGTTACGCTGGTTAATAAAAAGTCGTGTTAATACAAACCATTCATGAAATATCTGCTCACAAAGGTAACTGCAGTGAACTATCCAGTAAGGTGACTTTTCAATCCTTGATCGCGATCACTTAAAACTTCTGTTTATAGAATGGTTAATCGATAAAAATCAATGTAAACATTAACTTATGTCTTTCATTTGAAAGGCTGACATAAAGAGATGAATAAAATCAATTTTATACTGACCTTTCAGTAAGTCTCATTAATGTAAACATTGGCCGTTTGCTTTCACCTTATTTTCAGGAATAAATGGTCAGTATTTTAATACGTGGATCCTGACGTGATGCTCTCAAGTTTGAACCAAAGATACCGCTTGCATCCGGGCTTCAGTCACGGGTAGACTCGCTCTCTAAATGAAGTTATTTACAGTTAAGTAATTTCATTGTTATTTGACTCGGGGTGCCCTTCCTGGTGAAGGCTGAGAAATACCCGTACCACCTGATCTGGATAATGCCAGCGTAGGGAAGTCAGATGCCTTCCCGGTCATCGCTTCTTCACGCAAGGCAGGAGCGAAACATGCAGCCTGACCTGCTCGATCTACACGTTTTACATCAGTTCCGAATCCGTTCTCCGCTCACCCACTGTATGACTAACGATGTCGTACAAACCTTTACCGCCAATGTCCTGCTCGCACTTGGCGCCTCTCCGGCGATGGTGATTGAAGCCGAAGAAGCCGAACAGTTTGCGACGCTTGCCGATGCGCTGTTGATCAACGTCGGCACGCTGACCGCACCGCGCGCCCAGTCGATGCGTCGGGCAATAGAAAGTGCGGTGGCGGCAGGCAAACCCTGGACGCTTGATCCGGTTGCCGTTGGCGCGCTCGCCTTTCGCACCCGCTTTTGTCATCAAATTCTCGCCCTTAAGCCTGCCGCAATTCGGGGTAACGCCTCGGAAATTCTCGCTCTTGCAGGGATGAGCGCGGGCGGTCGCGGCGTTGATACAACCGATACCGCGGCCAGCGCGCTGCCTGCCGCCCAGGCACTGGCGCGCCAAATCAACGCCATTGTGGTGGTAACCGGCGAGGTGGATTACATCACCGACGGGCAGAGAACCCGCACCGTATCGGGGGGTGATCCGATAATGACCCGCGTCGTCGGCACAGGCTGCGCGCTCTCCGCCGTCGTTGCGGCCTGCTGTTCGCAGCCCGGCGACCGGCTGGATAATATCGCCGCCGCCTGCGGATGGATGAAGCGTGCCGGAACGGTCGCCGTGGCGCACTCCCGTGGTCCCGGCAGCTTCGCCAGCGCGTTTCTTGACGCGCTTTATACGCTGGAGGAACAGGCATGAAGCGGATTAACGCCCTCACGATAGCCGGTACGGACCCCAGCGGCGGCGCCGGTATCCAGGCCGATCTGAAAACCTTCTCCGCGCTCGGGGCCTATGGCTGCTCGGCGATCACCGCGCTGGTGGCGCAAAACACCCGCGGCGTGCAGTCGGTCTACCGCATAGAGCCGGATTTTGTCGCCGCGCAGCTGGATTCGGTATTCAGCGACGTGCGCATTGATACCACCAAAATCGGCATGCTGGCGGAGACGGACATTGTCGAAGCTGTCGCGGAGCGGCTTGCACGTTACCAGGTGCAAAACGTGGTGCTGGATACCGTGATGCTGGCGAAAAGCGGCGATCCGCTGCTCTCCGTCTCTGCCGTCGAGACGCTGCGTAAAAAGCTGCTGCCGCAGGTGGCGCTGATCACGCCAAACCTGCCTGAGGCCGCCGCGCTGCTGGACGCTCCTCATGCGCAAACCGAACGCGAAATGAAAGAGCAGGGGCGGGCGCTGCTGGCGATGGGGTGCGGCGCGGTGCTGATGAAGGGCGGTCATCTTGACGATGCGCAAAGCCCCGACTGGCTCTTCACCCGCGACGGTGAAAAGCGCTTTACCGCCCCGCGCGTGCAGACTAAAAACACCCACGGCACGGGCTGTACGCTCTCTGCCGCGCTGGCGGCGCTGCGTCCGCGACACAGCGGCTGGGGGGAGACGGTGCAGGAAGCCAAGATCTGGCTCTCGGCGGCGCTGGCAAAAGCCGATACTCTGGAGGTCGGTCACGGTATTGGACCGGTTCACCATTTTCATGCATGGTGGTAACTCAGTATAATGGCAGTAAACACCACGCCTGAGAAAAACAGAGATGGAACAAGCGCATACCCGGCTAATCGCTCAGCTGAATGAACGGATTTCGGCAGCAGATAACACCCCGCTGTACCTGAAGTTTGCCGAAACGGTAAAAAATGCGGTACGCAGCGGCATGCTGGAACACGGCAACATTCTGCCCGGCGAGCGCGATCTGAGCCAGTTAACCGGCGTGTCGCGCATTACCGTGCGTAAAGCGATGCAGGCGCTGGAAGAAGAGGGCGTGGTGACGCGCGCCCGGGGTTACGGAACGCAGATCAACAATATCTTCGAGTATTCGTTAAAAGAGGCGCGCGGATTTTCTCAGCAGGTGGTGCTGCGGGGCCAGAAGCCCAACACCCTGTGGGTCAACAAGCGGGTGGTGAAATGCCCCGAAGAGGTGGCTAACCACCTGTCGATTGCGCCGGAGAGCGAGGTTTTTTTGCTCAAGCGCATTCGTTACGTTGATGACGACGCGGTCTCTATTGAAGAATCCTGGGTGCCGACCGGGTTAATCCCCGACCCCGATGCGATTGGCGTCTCGCTCTACGACTACTTCCGCAGCCAGAACATCTTCCCGCAGCGCACCCGCTCGCGCGTCAGTGCGCGCATGCCGGACAGCGAGTTCCAGGCGCACATTAAGATGGACGAAAAAATACCGGTGCTGGTGATCAAGCAGGTTGCGCTTGACCAACAGCACCGGCCGATTGAGTACAGCATCAGCTACTGCCGTAGCGACCTATACGTCTTTGTGTGCGAGGAGTAACGCCTCCCGCCCGGGCGCGCAGTCGCCGCCGCGGTGGCTGACCACCCAGGCGGCTACCGCATTCCCCAGAAGCACGGCATCTGCCAGCGACCATCCCGCCGCCAGCCCGGCGAGCGTACCGCCCGCATGGCTGTCGCCTGCGCCAATGGTATCCACAACCGTGGCGGGAAACGCCGGCACAACGCCCGAGGCATCGCCGTCGTACCAGGCGGCACCGTCTTTATCATGACGCACAATCAGCGCCGCGCCGAAGCGCTGCTGCCACGCCGCGCCCAGGCTCTCAGCCTTAACACCCAGTTTTTCAGCCGCGATTTCCGCTTCCTGACGATTAAGCGACACGATCGGCCTGCAGGCCATAATCCGCGCCATCAGCGCGTCGGGAATGTCCGCGATGCGGGGGCCGAAATCGATAAAGGCCGTCACCTCCTGCAGTCCTTCCAGCCAGCCCGTCAGCATCTCGCCGGAGGGTGAGGCCAGCTGATAGCCGGACAAAGAGACCAGGCTGTTTCGCGGCACGTTAAGCCCGTCAAGCCAGCTCTGCTGCCACTGGTTCTCCACGCCGCTAAAGGACATAAAGGTTCGCTCGCCGTCAGGCTCCACCAGCGCCAGACACCAGCCGTTATCCCCGGCTTCGGCCTCCACGGCGCTGTGCAGATCCTGCTTCGCCATTGCGTTTCGGATAATATCTGCCCACACGCCGTGGCCGACGGGCAGGGCGTTTTGCGCCGAAATACCGAGCCGTTTCAGGGCGATGGCGATATTCAGCGCGCAGCCGCCGATATTTACACCCTGCTGCTTGAGCTCGATATCGCATCCGCGCCAGGGTAGGGCGTAGGCGTCGGCGATAACGTCAATTACCGCGGCGCCCAGCACCGTCACCGGGCGCGTGGCGTGCAGCGTTTGAAGGCGTTGGGCAAACGAACTCATACGCCCTCCCTTTGCTCCCGGTAGTGCAGGAGCTTTTCGCAATAGTGGCCAAAGTCGAGCCGGTTAACGGCGTCGAGCTCGGCTTTCAGGGCAGGATCAATCGACTGCACGCCGTGCAGCGCGCCGCAGATGGCCGTTGCCATCGCGCCAATGGTGTCGGTATCGCCGCCCAGGTTGGCGCATAAAATGGCGCAGCGGTTCGGGTCGGTTCCCGCCAGTTCGACCATCGCGATGGCTGCCGGTACGGACTCAATGGTGCTGGTGCCTGCGCCGATCAGCTGATACACCTGCTCGCTGGCAGACTCAATCCCGTTGGCTTCTCGTACGGTTTTCAGTGCGAGTTCAATACGCGCCGCAAGTGATGCGCTGAAGGTGGTGGTTTTCGCTTCCTGCGCATAGCGGGCGATACCCGGCAGCGCATCGACGATGTTCTGCCAGCGTTCGCCGTCGACGGCGCGCGAAATTGCCCACGCAATAACAACCGCACCGGCAATGGCGAGATCGGATTTATGGGTCGGGCTGGAGGCCAGCGCCACCTGCTCAACAAAATGCTCCAGACGGGTGGCCGGAAGCAGGCAGCCCAGCGGCGACGCGCGCATCGCCGCTCCGTTGGTGACGCCGTTGTTCTCCAGCTCGCTCACCGGCTTGCCGTCGCGAATGGCGTTGAGGGCAATTTTCGAGGTCGGCCCAAGCACGTTCTTATTAAATGCGTCGAAATCCAGCGCCCAGCGAAGAATATGCTTGCCGATAACGTCCGCGTTAATCTGCCCGTCGCACTCGATAATCGCATCCGCCAGGCACAGCGCCATCGAGGTATCGTCGGTGAACTCTGCCTGGTTGAAGTAGCAGGCCGCGTTATTCTCCGCCGGGCCGGGTAAGAAACGGTCAATCCAGCCGAAGTGCGCCTTGACGCGGGTTCTCGGCCACAGTTCCGACGGCATGCCCATCGCATCCCCTAACGCCTGCCCGTAAAGGGCACCGAGAATACGTTCTTGTTTCATTTAACTTCCCCTTGTGTCAGCGCGGTATCGCCATCAACCACCTCAATTGCGGTGATCTCTTTATCCGATTCGCGGAAAAACAGCATAAACAGCACGGCAATCACGGCAATCATGATTGCACCAAACGTCCACATTCCGGCCCAGTTGAAGGTCAGCCCATTCACCGGATCTTTGTATGCGAACATTTTCTCCATCATCACGCCGCCAAGGCGGTATCCCAGCAGGCTACCAAAGCCCTGACAGCACAGCGTAATCAAGCCCTGCGCCGCGGTGCGCATGTGCGCCGGCGCCTTTTTGTCCACGTAGATGTACGCGGTCACGTAATAGAAGTCGTAGCTCACACCGTGCAGCAGAATGCCGAGGAACAGCAGGGCGTAGGTGAAGTACTGATCCGCGCCGCCGTAAACGAAGAAGCCGTAGCGGATGGCCGCGGTGATAAGCCCCAGGAGTAAGACCTTCTTAATACCAAAGCGCTTGGTAAAGAACGGCAGCGCCAGCATAAAGAAGATTTCGGAGAACTGGCCGAGGGTCATCCAGCCGGTGGCGTTTTTCATCCCCACTTCGGTCAGGTAGCCGTTGGCGAAGATGTAGTAAAACGCCAGCGGCATCGCGAACAGGAACGAGCAGAAAAAGAATACCAGGAAGTTTTTGTCGCGCAGCAGGATCAGCGCGTCCAGCCCCAGCATTACCTTGACGTCCAGCTTGCCGGTGCTCTTCGGCGGTGTGTTCGGCAGGAACAGGGCAAAGACGCCGAGCAGCGCAGAGCTGGCGGCGGTCATCAGCAGCGGGATGTTGGTGTCGGAGATATCGCTATAGCCCATCATCTGCGGCAGGAACCCGCACGCCAGGCCCGAGGCGATCCAGCCGATGGTCCCCATCACGCGGATGCGCGGGAAATCAGCCTCAACGTCGTCCACGTTGGCGAAGGCAATGCTGTTGGTCAGCGCGATGGTCGGCATATAGGTGAGCGAGTAGGCCAGCAGCAGCGGGAAGAAGGCGCTGAACTCGGTTTGCTGCGCGGCGAAATACATCAGAATGGCGCCGGCGAACATCAGCACCGACAGCACTTTCTGCGCGGCGAAGAAACGGTCGGTCAGCGAGCCGACGAGAATAGGTGAGAGGATCGCGGCAATCGCGGTACAGGCGTAAGACCAGCCAATTTCCCCGGCGGTAAAGCCGCTTTTGCTCAGCCACAGCCACAGCGGCACGAACCAGGCGCCCCAGATAAACCATTCAACAAACATCATGAATGACAGTTGGACTTTCGTTTTCATTGTTTAATCCTGCATGTCAGAGAGGGTACGCCTTTAACATACCATTTGATGATACCTTTTAAATACCTTTAAGGCGATTGTTTGATCAGTGTAACAAAATTGTTGTACATGAAACGAGCCAGCAGATTGTGCTTAAAAAAGTTGCAGACGGTGGAAAATCTGTTAAGTCGGTACCAGGCTTACTCTGCCTGCAAAAATGTGGGTTTGGATTACACGCTCCGACTTCTCGTCGGACTTACGGGAGCATCACTATGACTGATATTGCGCAGCTGCTTGGCAAAGACGCCGACGGCCTTTTACAGCATCGTTGTATGACCATTCCAGCCGACCAGCTCTACCTGCCCGGCCACGACTACGTAGACCGCGTGATGATGGATAACAACCGTCCGCCTGCCGTGCTGCGAAACATGCAGACGCTCTACAATACCGGACGTCTGGCCGGCACGGGTTACCTCTCCATTCTGCCGGTTGACCAGGGCGTTGAGCACTCTGCTGGCGCATCCTTCGCGGCCAACCCGCTCTATTTCGATCCGAAGAACATTGTTGAGCTGGCGATTGAAGCGGGCTGTAACTGTGTGGCATCCACCTACGGCGTGCTGGCCTCCGTTTCCCGCCGCTATGCCCACCGCATACCGTTCCTCGTTAAGCTGAACCACAACGAAACCCTCAGCTACCCAACCGAGTATGACCAGACCCTCTACGCCAGCGTCGAGCAGGCGTTTAACATGGGCGCGGTGGCGGTGGGGGCGACCATCTATTTCGGCTCCGAGCAGTCGCGTCGGCAGATTGAGGAGATCTCTGCGGCGTTCGAGCGCGCGCACGAGCTGGGGATGGTGACCGTACTGTGGGCCTATCTGCGAAACAACGCGTTCAAGAAAGACGGCGTGGATTACCACGTGTCAGCCGATCTGACCGGCCAGGCGAACCATCTGGCGGCGACCATCGGCGCGGATATCGTGAAGCAGAAGATGGCCGAAAACAACGGCGGCTACAAGGCGGTGAACTTTGGCTACACCGACGATCGCGTCTACAGCAAGCTGACCAGCGACAATCCTATCGATCTGGTGCGCTACCAGCTGGCGAACTGCTACATGGGCCGCGCGGGTCTGATCAACTCCGGCGGGGCGGCGGGCGGTGATACTGACCTGACAGACGCGGTGCGTACGGCGGTGATCAACAAACGCGCGGGCGGCATGGGGCTGATTCTGGGCCGTAAGGCGTTCAAGAAAACCATGGCTGACGGCGTGAAGCTGATTAATGCGGTTCAGGATGTGTATCTGGACAGCAAAGTGACGATTGCGTAAGTATTTTCCCCTCACCCTAACCCTCTCCCCACAGGGGAGAGGGGATGATTTGCTCCCTCTCCCTCCGGGAGAGGGCCGGGGTGAGGGGTAATCGAAACCCCATTTCATTTCATTCAAACATCCCTCCCGATCCACTTCACACTTCCCCTCTCTTTTGTGAAAACTGTCACTCCTTCCCGTGCATATGCACAAAAAATGGTCGAAGCTTAGCGGAATTTGTCTAAGGCAGCGGACGAATTTTGCGCTTAAAGTTAGTTTCGAAACAGCTTTTCAAAATACAAGTCGCGTTGAACCTCTGTAGTGTTAAGGACCGATAATGAAAATTGAATCTTTAAACGTCACCGTTTTCCAGTACCCGACGCGCCGGGTTTCCGACGCCGCCGGGCACTCGCACCCGGGCCCGGAAAGCATGGCCAAAATGGCGATGCTGACCATCACGGCAGACGATGGCACCCAAGGGTACGCCTTCGCGCCGCCGGAAGTGGTGCGCCCCTTTGTGGTCAACACCTTCTTTCGCAAAGTGCTGGTCGGCCAGGACGCGTTTAACCGTGAGCGCATCTGGCAGGATCTGGCGCACTGGCAGCGGGGAAGCGCGCATCAGCTGACCGAGCGCGCGCTGGGCTTCGTCGAACAGGCGCTGTGGGATCTGATTGGCCGCAAGCTCAACATGCCGGTCTGGAAGCTGCTGGGCGGCTATCGCGACAAGGTCCCGGCCTACGGCAGCACCATGTGCGGTGACGATCTGCCGGGTGGCTTATCCACGCCGGACGAGTACGCCAGCTTTGCCGAGACGCTGGTGGCGCGCGGGTACAAGGCCATCAAGCTGCATACCTGGATGCCGCCGGTCTCCTTTGCGCCCAACCCTAAGATGGACGTCAAGGCCTGCGCCGCCGTGCGTGAAGCGGTTGGCCCGGATATCGATCTCATGATCGACGGCTACCACTGGTACAGCCGCACCGAGGCGCTGTACATCGGTAAAGAGCTGGAGAAACTCAACTTCGCCTGGTTCGAGGAGCCGATGGAAGAGGAGAGCATGGCCTCCTACGCCTGGCTGGCGGAAAACCTGTCGATCCCGATTATCGGGCCGGAAAGCCTGGGCGGAAAACACCATAGCCGCGCGGACTGGATCAAAGCCGGAGCGTGCGACATCCTGCGCGCGGGGTCAAACGGTGTGGGCGGCATCTCTCCGACGCTGAAGGTGGCGAATCTGGCGGAAGCCTTCGGGATGGACTGCGAGGTTCACGGCAACGGCGCGGCGAGCCTGGCGGTGATCGGCGCCATCAAAAACTGCCGCTGGTACGAGCGCGGCCTGCTGCACCCGTTCCTCGACTACGACGAACCGGCAGCGTACCTCAACAGCCTGGTCGACCCGATGGACGAGCACGGCATGGTCAGCCTGCCGACCCGCCCGGGGCTGGGCGAAGACATTAATTTTGCATATATCGAAGCCAATACCGTCAGCCACGACTGACAGATAAAAACGTACCCTACAGGCGATATATACATGAAACGATCTCCCTTACCCGGGGCGTGCCTGCTCGCGCTCTCGCTGATGATGGGGAGCGGTGCGGCATACGCAAAAACGCCGCCCGACCAGCTCATCATCGGCATGAATATGAACAACCTCCTGACCCTCGACCCGGCGGCGATGACCGGTAACGAAGTGGTCGGCATAGTGGTCAATCTCTACGACTCGCTGGTGGAGCTGGACCCGAACGAGCTCACCAACGTCCGGCCCGCGCTGGCGACGTCCTGGGATATTGCCCCGGACGGCAAAACGCTGACCTTTCACCTGCGCGACGACGTAACGTTCCACTCCGGTAATCCGCTGACGGCGGAGGACGTGGTCTGGTCAATGCGCCGCCTGCTGCACCTTAACCTGGCCCAGGCGTCGGTGTGGAAATCCTACGGATTTTCTAAAAAGAACATTGATAACCAAATCAGCGCCCCGGATGCGTACACCGTGCAGATTGTCCTGCCCAAAGCCAACGACCCGCAGCTGGTGATCTACTCCCTCGGCGCGCTCGGCAACCTCGGCGTGCTCGACAGCAAAACGGTGCAGCAGCACGCGGTCAACAACGACTGGGGCAACCGCTGGCTGACCACTAACGAAGCCGGTTCCGGCCCGTTTATGCTGGAAACCTGGCAGGCGAAGGACGTGCTGCGCATGCAGCGTAACCCGCATTACTGGCGGGAAGCGCCGAAGATGAGCCGCGTGGTGCTGCGCCATTTCCAGGAGTCGCAAACCCTGCGCCTGATGATTGAAAAGGGCGACCTCGACGTTGCCAACAACATGGCGGTGGCGGACATCAACGCCCTGCGTAAAGATCCGCAGCTCACCGTCGAAGCCGTGCAAAAGGGCACGGTCTACTACGTGGCGATGAGCATGAAGGAGGCCCATTTTTCTAACCCGAAGGTGCGCGAAGCGGTGCGCTACCTGATTGACTATCAGGGCATCAACAACGCGCTGATGCCGGGCTACGGCGTGCTGCACCAGCGCCCGATTAAAGCCGGAATGCCCTCCACGCTACCGGACCCGGGCTATAGGCTCGATATCCCGCGCGCCAAAAAGCTGCTGGCGGAGGCGGGCTACCCGGACGGGTTTGACACCACCCTGCGGGTGCTGGCGGATCAGCCGTTCCTCAATATCGCTATCGCCGTGCAGTCAACGCTGATGCAGGCCGGCATTAACGCCAAAATCATCACCGGCACCGGGAACCAGATCTATGGCGCAATGCGCGAGCGCAGGTTCGACATGCTGGTCGGGCGAGGCGGCAGCGGGGTAGAACCACATCCGCACTCCAGCCTGCGCGCGCTGGTCTATAACCCGGACAACAGCGACGAAGCGCGGCTGACCAACTTCCAGGGCTGGCGCACCAGCTTTTACGATAAGCCGCTCAACGAGATGATCGACAAGGCCCTGCTCGAGCGCGATCCGAAAAAACAGATTGCCGACTACCAGCAGATCCAGGTGCGTTACGACGAGCTGATCCCGGCGATGGTTCCGCTGTCGCAGATGGTCGATTCGGTGGTGGTGCGTAACGAGGTGAAGAACTTCCAGTCGCACCCGTCGGCCACTACCTTCCTGCGCGACGTCTACAAAACCGGAGGTGACAAATGAGCGTGGCGATCCTCTCCCCCGGCTCCCGGACCCGGCGCTTCTCAAAGCGGCTGACGCAGGTGCTGGTGACGCTGTTCGGTCTGCTGCTGCTGACCTTTTTCATTGGCCGCGTAATGCCCGTCGACCCGGTGCTGGCGATCGTTGGCCCGGATGCCGACCACAGCACCTACCAGCAGGTCTATCACCAGCTGGGGTTCGATAAATCCCTGCTGACGCAGTTCGGCATTTACCTCAGCAACCTTCTGCACGGCGATCTGGGCAACGCGCTGCTGACGGGCAAACCGGTGACCGCAGATATCCTGCGCGTCTTCCCGGCGACGCTTGAGCTGGCGACGATGGCGATTATCGTCGGCGCGGGCCTGGGCATTCCGCTGGGGGTGCTGGCGGCGGCGCGTCGTAACAGCGTTTCCGACTACGTGGTGCGCATCATCAGCCTGGCGGGCTACTCCACGCCCATTTTCTGGGTCGGAATGATGGGGTTGCTGCTGTTCTACGCCTGGCTCGGCTGGGTGGGAGGCGCGGGGCGTCTGGATCTCGGGCTGGAGGGATTAGTGCCGCGCCGCACCGGACTCATGACGGTGGATGCGCTGCTGGCCGGAAACGGTGCGGTGTTCTGGAACGCCGTTAACCATCTGGTGTTACCGGCCTCGCTGCTCGGCTTCCACTCGCTGGCGTACATCAGCCGCATGACCCGCAGCTTTATGCTGGCGCAGCTGTCTCAGGAGTTCATCATCACCGCGCGGGTGAAAGGCCTGACCGAACGTCAGGTGATCTGGAACCACGCGTTTCGCAACATCCTCGTACAGCTGCTGACGGTGGTGGCGCTGGCCTACGGCTCGCTGCTGGAAGGTGCGGTGCTGATTGAGACCGTCTTCTCCTGGCCTGGCTTCGGCTCGTATCTCACCGGCAGCCTGCTGCTCGGGGATATGAACGCGGTAATGGGCTGCGTGCTGCTGGTAGGGGTAATCTTCGTGATGCTCAACCTGCTCTCCGACATGCTGTATCAACTCTTTGACCCGAGGACGAAATCATGACCGTTTCTCTGGATACGCCGCTGGGGGCTGGGCCGTCCGAAAGCCGCCAGCGTATCAGGCGCACGCTGGGCCGTGCCGCCGGTTTTGTCGGCAAGATGGCGCGCAACCCGCTCACCGCCATCGGCGGCGGGATTATCCTGCTGCTGCTGATCGTGGCGGCCTTTGCGCCGCTGATTGCCCCGTACAACCCGCTGGTTCAGGACCTTAGCAACGCGCTCGCCGCCCCGAACGCGCAGCACTGGTTCGGCACCGACGAGTTTGGCCGCGACATCTTCAGCCGCCTTGTGTACGGCTCGCGCATCACGCTCTATATCGTGCTGCTGGTCTCCGTGACCGTCGGCCCGCTGGGGCTGCTGCTGGGCGTCACCGCAGGCTATTTCGGCGGCAAGGTTGATGCCGTGCTGATGCGCGTGACCGATATCTTCATCTCCTTCCCGAGCCTGGTGCTGGCGCTGGCGTTTGTGGCGGCGCTCGGTCCCGGGCTGGAGCACGTAGTTATCGCGATTACGCTCACCGCCTGGCCGCCAATTGCCCGTCTGGCGCGCGCCGAAACGCTCTCGCTGCGTCAGGCCGATTTCATCTCCGCCGTGCGTCTGCAGGGTGCGTCATCGGCCCGCGTGCTGTGGCGCCACATCGTGCCGCTGTGCCTGCCGTCGGTGATTATCCGCATTACCATGAATATGGCGGGGATCATTCTGACCGCTGCCGGATTGGGCTTTCTCGGCCTCGGCGCCCAGCCGCCGGAGCCGGAGTGGGGCGCGATGATCTCCAGCGGGCGCACCTACATGATGGAGTGCTGGTGGGTAGTGACTATTCCGGGGCTGGCGATCCTGATCAACAGCCTGGCGTTCAACTTCTTAGGAGATGGCCTACGTGACATCCTCGATCCTCGCAGCGAATAACCCTTTGCTCGACGTGCGCGATCTCCACGTCGACTTCATCAACGGCGGCGCGGTCACCCACGCGGTGCGCGGCGTCTCTTTCCAGCTCGGACGCGAAAAGCTGGCGATTGTCGGCGAGTCCGGCTCCGGCAAATCCACCGTCGGGCGGGCGCTGCTGCGCCTGCATCCGGCCAAAGCGCAAATCAGCGCTACGCGGATGCAGTTTGGCGACGTCGATTTACAGGCCGTCAGCGAGGCGCAGATGCGCGGCATTCGCGGCAAGCGGATCTCGATGATCATGCAGGACCCGAAATACTCGCTGAACCCGGTGGTCTGCGTGGGCGATCAGATTGCTGAAGCCTGGCTGACGCATCATCCGGGGCGCAAGGCCGAAGCCAAAGCCAAAGTGCTGGAGATGCTCGACGTCGTGCGCATTCGCCAGCCCGAGCGGGTGTATCACCTCTATCCGCACGAGATTTCCGGCGGGCAGGGGCAGCGCATCATGATTGCGATGATGCTGATCGCTGAGCCGGAGCTGGTGATTGCCGACGAACCGACCTCGGCGCTGGACGTGTCGGTGCGCCTGCAGGTGCTCGGCCTGCTCGATGACCTGGTGCAGTCCCGCGGGCTCGGGCTGATCTTTATCAGCCACGACATCAACCTGGTGCGCAGCTTCTGCGATCGGGTGCTGGTGATGTACGCCGGGCGCGTGGTGGAGTCCATTGCCGCGAAAGACCTGCACAACGCGAAGCATCCCTACACGCAGGGGTTAATCAGCGCGCTGCCGGAAATTAACCATCGCCGCCCGACGCTGCCGGTATTACAGCGTCAGGCCAGCTGGCTCACCGAGTAAGGAGCAGAGATGATCGACATTACACACCTCAACCTGGCGTTCGGCGAGGGCGAGAAGCGCAATCAGGTGCTGGACGATGTAAACATCAGCGTGAAGGAGGGCGAGATTTATGGCCTGGTGGGGGAGTCCGGCTCGGGAAAAACCACGGTACTCAAATGCCTGGCCGGGCTGTTTACCCACTGGGACGGCGAGCTGGCGATTGACGGCAGGCCGCTGGAAAAGCGCATCAGCCGGGAACGGTGTCGTCGGGTGCAGATGGTGTTTCAGGATCCGTACGGTTCGCTGCATCCGCGCCACACTATCGGCGATATTCTGGAAGAGCCGCTGCAGATCCACGGCATCAACGATCGGGAGCGGCGCATTTATACCTTGCTGGACAAGGTGGGGCTGAACCGGGCGTTTCGCGACCGCTATCCGCACCAGCTTTCCGGCGGCCAGCGCCAGCGCGTGGCGATTGCCAGAGCGTTAATTCTGGAGCCGCAGGTGCTGCTGCTGGACGAGCCGACCTCGGCGCTGGACGTCTCCGTGCAGGCGGAAATCCTCAACCTGCTGGCGGAGCTTCAGCGCGAATCGAATCTGACCTACCTGATGGTGACGCACGATCTGGGCGTGATTGCCCATCTGTGCCAGAAGGTGGCGGTGATGCAGTACGGCAAAATCCTCGAAAGCCTGACCGTGGACGAGCTGGTCGCCGGGCAGGCCAAAACAGACTATACGCGAATGCTGGTCAATGCCAGCCAGCAGTATTCCCGCGAGATGGCGCGAGAGGTGGCGGTGTATTAGGCGTGTGCGGTTTTTAGCCGGGTGGCGCTGCGCTTACCCGGCCTACGCGCTCGGTACTGTAGGCCGGGTCAGGCGTAGCCGCCACCCGGCAAACCATCAGCGCAAGAGCTGACAGTCCGGCGGTAATCGGCACTGCAAAGCGCCCGGAACAACCTCAATGCGGAATTTCTCTCCGCTCAGCGGTTCGCCATCAAGGTTAAACGTCATGCCGTGCGGGGCGATCACCTCAAACCACGCGGATTTCCCGGCAATAATGTTTGGGCTTTCTTCCGGCTGGGTGAGGGTGGTGAACAGCGCGGGCAGCAGCCCGTCGCCGGTGAAAATGCGCAGCTGGAGCTGACCGTCGTTAATCAGCGCCTCAGGGCAAAGCTGCTGACCGCCGCCCGCCTGACGCCCGTTGCCGATGCCAATTACCAGCGCGTCGCCCTGCCAGTGGAAGTTTTCGCCGTTGATTTCGCAGCGGTCGGGCTTAAGGGTGTCCATGCGCATCAGGCCGTGGATCAGATACGAGACGCCGCCCAGCGCTGCCTTCAGCTTTTCCGGCGTTTCGCTGGTGATGCGCGTACCGAAGCCGCCCGTCGCCATATTGATAAAGCAGGTTTGGTCATTCACCTGAGCGATATCAACGGCGGTGGACTTACCCAGGATTGCCAGCTGCAGGGCTTTGTTCACATCTTCAGGAATGCCGGCGCTGGTGGCGAAATCATTCGCCGTACCGAGCGGTAAAATGCCCATTACCGGACGATCGGCTGGCTGCAGATCGATAAGCGCGCCCGCGATTTCGTTGATGGTCCCGTCGCCGCCGCCGGAAATAATGGTCCCGACGCCCAGGCGTATACCTTCATCGATATACCGCGCCGCGTCGCCTTTTTCAAACGTGACGCGCACGTGAATGCGCGCACCGTCTTCCCGTAAATCGGTAATGGCCTGACGCAGGATATCGTTGCCCGCGCTTTTGCCGTTGAGGATCAATAAACTGTCTGGATAGGTTGCCATCCGCGCTGCTCCCTTTTTTAGGTATAACAAGAGTGTATCTCAGGGAGGAAAAAAGCGGGTAAGAACAGGATGAAAGGCAAAAAATAAGCCCGCGTAAGGGAGATTACGCAGGCTAAGGAGGTGGTTCCTGGTACAGCTAGCATTTATGGGTTATGTTTTTCAGCGGGTGGGATAATACCCATATTGAACGAAGCGGTATGTGATCCGATTCTAAGAATTATCCCGCCACGAAAAAATACCCGTGATTAACTATTTTCCGTGCGGATTACGGGTGTTTTCGCCTTCAAAATTGCGCATCAGCAGCGCAAACTCCAGCTCAACTTCTTCCGGAACCGGCAGCCAGACCACGTGGCCGTCGCCCGGCGCGACGTCAATCGCCTCACCTTTTTTGTTTTCCAGGTGCTCCAGACGGAAGTTCATGTTGCCCTGCGGGGTCATCAGCTCCAGGCTGTCGCCTTTGGTGAATTTATTTTTCACCGCTACGGCGGCCAGCGGGCCTTTACGCTCGCCGGTGAAATCGCCGACAAACTGCTGGCGTTCAGAAATGGAGTAGCCGTGCTCGTAGTTCTGGTAGTCGTCATGCGTATGACGGCGCAGGAAGCCTTCTGTGTAGCCGCGATGCGCCAGGCCTTCGAGGGTTTCCAGCAGGGTAGTATCGAAAGGTTTACCGGCGGCGGCATCGTCGATGGCCTTGCGGTACACCTGCGCGGTACGGGCGCAGTAGTAGTAAGATTTGGTGCGGCCTTCGATTTTCAGCGAGTGCACGCCCATTTGCGTCAGACGCTCGACGTGCGCGATGGCGCGCAGGTCTTTCGAGTTCATGATGTAGGTGCCGTGCTCGTCTTCAAAGGCGGTCATGTACTCGCCCGGACGTTTGGCTTCTTCGATCATAAACACGCTGTCGGTTGGCGCGCCGACGCCCAGCGTAGGCTCGACGTTGGTGACCGGGATCGGCTCGTGCTTGTGCACGATGTTGCCAACGTCATCCTCTTTGCCTTCCTGGACGTTATATTCCCAGCGGCAGGCGTTGGTGCAGGTGCCCTGGTTCGGGTCGCGCTTGTTGATATAGCCTGAGAGCAGGCAGCGTCCGGAGTAGGCCATGCACAGCGCGCCGTGAACGAAGATTTCGATTTCCATCTCCGGCACCTGGGTGCGGATCTCTTCGATCTCTTCCAGAGACAGTTCGCGCGACAGAATGACGCGGGTCAGCCCCATCTGCTTCCAGAATTTCACCGTTGCCCAGTTGACGGCGTTGGCCTGCACGGAGAGGTGAATGTCCATCTCCGGGAAGTTCTCCCGAACCAGCATGATTAAACCCGGGTCCGACATGATCAGCGCGTCCGGCCCCATATCCACGACGGGCTTCAGGTCACGGATGAACGTTTTCAGCTTGGCGTTGTGCGGCGCGATGTTCACCACCACGTAGAATTTTTTGCCCAGGGCATGCGCTTCGTTGATGCCGAGCTGCAGGTTCTCGTGGTTGAATTCGTTGTTGCGCACGCGCAGCGAGTAGCGCGGCTGGCCCGCATACACCGCGTCGGCACCATAGGCAAAAGCGTAACGCATATTTTGCAGCGTTCCCGCCGGGGAAAGGAGTTCCGGTTTAAACATGATAGTTCTCGTTCTGATGACAGGTCAGATCCGCGTACACCTGGTGCAGCGGTAAGGGGAGATCCCCCACTTTAAGGGCGGGCATTGTAGCGCTGCGGGGCGGGGAGGTAAAGTTATTGTGCCGGGTGGCGGCTTCGCCTTACCCGGCCTACATTGACCCGCGGCTGACTAGGCGATCCTGCACGCATCCGCTTCCCAGCGATACCCTACGCCGTACACCGCGCGAATAAACGACTGGTCTGCGTCGAGCGCCTCCAGCTTGCGGCGCAGGTTTTTAATATGGCTGTCGATGGTGCGGTCGGTCACCACGCGGTAATCGTCATACAGGTGGTTCAGCAGCTGTTCGCGGGAGAACACTTTTCCCGGCTCGTGGGAGAGCGTTTTCAGCAGGCGGAACTCGGCGGGAGTGAGGTCCAGAAGCTTGCTGCGCCAGCTCGCCTGGAAGCGGCTTTCGTCGACAATCAGCGGGCTTTCCGCGTCCAGCACCTGAAGTTCGCGCTGCGGCCTGCACCGGCGCAGAATGGTCTTCACGCGCGCAACCACTTCGCGCGGGCTGTACGGCTTGCAGATGTAGTCGTCTGCGCCAATTTCGAGGCCCAGCAGGCGGTCGATCTCTTCGATTTTGGCGGTCACCATCACGATGGGAACGTCCGAGAAGCGACGGATCTCGCGGCACAGGGTCAGGCCGTCGGTGCCCGGCAGCATCAAATCCAGCAGGATCAGATCCGGCGGCGTCTGGCGCACGTACGCCAAAACCTGGTCGCCGTGGCTGATGAGCGACGGGGCATAGCTCGCCGCGCGTAAATAGTCGATCAGCAGCTGCCCAAGCTTGGGCTCGTCTTCCACAATCAAAATGCGCGGTGTGTTTTCGTCAATCGGTAACTCGGTCATGCTTCTCTCGATAAATCCCGTTCCAGAGGTAACTCTACTGTAATGCTAACCCCGCCAAAAGGCGAATGGGCGGCGCGGAGGGTGCCGTTGTGGGCTTCGACGATGTTAAAGCAGATCGCCAGCCCCAGCCCGGAGCCGCCGCTGGCGCGGTTGCGGGAGCCTTCGGTGCGGTAGAAACGCTCAAACAGTCTCTCCAGCTGTGCGTCCTGCACCCCGGGGGCGGAGTCTGCGAAGGTGAGGGCGAAGCGCCCGTTTTCCTGCCTGCCCGAAATATGCAGGCCGCCGCCGCTGTCGGTGTAGCGCAGGCTGTTCTCCAGCAGGTTGTTGAACAGCTGCATCAGCCTGTCTTTATCGCCAAACACCACGGCGCTGTCCGGCAGGGAGAGCTCAATTTTCAGGTTGCGGCTGGCGAAGCGCTCGCGGAAGGCGCCGCTGATCACTTCCAGAATGTTGATGACGTCTACCGGCGCTTTCTGGTAGGCCAGCGCCCCTTCGTCGGACATAGAGAGCTGATGCAGGTCGTCCACCAGCTTGGTCAGCGTGCCCACTTCCGCCTGCAGCGAGGCCACGGACTCGGGGGTGAACTGGCGCACGCCGTCCTGAATGGCTTCCAGCTCGCCGCGCAGCACCGCCAGCGGGGTACGCAGCTCGTGCGAAATATCGGCCATAAAGTCGCGGCGCATCTGCTGGTTTTTCTCCAGCGTGCTGGCGAGCTGGTTGAAGTCCTGCGCCAGCTTGCCCAGCTCATCCTGGCTGCGGGTGTCCACGCGGGTGGAGAAATCGCCTGCGGCCAGCCTGTGCGTGCCTTCCACTAAGCGCTTAACCGGTGCCAGCAGGCCGCGCGCCAGCGGGAAGGTGGCGAGCGCGGCGAGCAGCGTCGAGAGGGCGACAATCAGCCAGCTGGTCTGGCGCTGCTGGCGGTCAAAGTTGATGTCGGTGTTGCGCGTCAGCCGCTCGACCGGCGAGGCAATTACCCAGCCCACCGTCGCACCGTTGGAGGTGATGGCGCGCTTCGTTCCGTCCGGCGGTACCGGCGCGCGTGGGCCAACCAGTACGCGCATATCCTGATCGATCACCCAGAACTGGGTGCGCCAGCCGTGCGGCGGCATGCCGGGGCCCGGGCGATCGTCGTCGTTGTCGTGCTCCAGCGAGCGCAGAATTTGAAAGACGAAGCGATCGTTATTGCGCAAAAACCGCCAGTTGCCGTGCAGCCCGTACTGCTCGCCCAGCGCATCGCTCAGGCCCTGCAGGCGCTGCTCGTTGCCGTGCTTGATGTAGTCAATGAACCCGCGCTCAAAGCTGACCCGCACCGCCCAGTGCATGGTGATCAGCAGGACGATACAGGTAGCAAAAATCGCTACGAAGAGTTTTCCGGTGATGCCCGGACGCCAGAATTTCATGGTGCACTCCTTTTGCCGCGCCGGATGACGACGTTCTTACTGGTATCATCCGGCACTCTGGCGAAGATGAAAGCGGGCAGGGCGATAATCACCGCCATGCTGAGATAGGTGTATAAAAAGACCTGGTGCGCAACGGGCGTATCCACGCTGAGATGATGCTGCCCGTACATGCCGAGCAGCAAACCGGCGATCGTGACGCCCACGCTCATGGAGAGCTGCATGATCATTGACAGCAGGCTGTTGCCGCTGCTTGCCAGATCGTCCGGGAGATCTTTCAGCGTCAGGGTGTTCATCGACGAGAAGCGCATCGAGTTGACGATCCCCTGGCAGAACAGCACCAGCGGCAGAAGGTAGTACCAGCCCATTAGCGCCACGGCCATAAACAGCAGGCTTATTACCGCGAGACCCAGCGTGGCGGCGACCAGCACGTGACGATAGCCAAAGCGGTTCACCACCTGCACCACAATGCGCTTCATCCCCATGCTGCCGAGGACCATCGGGATCATCATCAACCCCGCGTGGAACGGCGAGAAGCCCATGCCGATCTGTAAAAATACGGGCGTCATAAAGGGCAGCATGCCGCTGCCGATGCGCCCGGCAAAGCTGCCGAACAGGCCAAGGCGATAGGTGGAATTTTTAAACAGATTCAGGCTAAACAGCGCTTTCTCATTTCCTCTCGCATGCCACAGGTACCAGAGAAGCGCAGTGATGCCGAGGGCGACCAGAATGCCCAGCGTCAGGGTGGAAATCCCCAGCCCTTTTTGCCCGTCGAGCGCCAGCGTAAGCGCCGCCATACCGGCCGCCAGCAGGATAAAACCGAAGAAATCAAAACGTCGCGTCTGCATTTTGTAGTTGGGCATCAGCGTCAGGGTGGCTATCGCGCCGATGATGCCGACGGGCAGGTTGATGAGGAAAATCCAGTGCCAGGAGGCGTACTCCACCAGAATCCCGCCCAGCGCGGGGCCGAGCAGCGGGCCAACCTGGCCGGGCAGCGTCACGAAGGTCATCGCCGCCATGTACTGCTCGCGTGGAACAATCTTCATCACCGTTAGCCGCCCGACGGGCACCATCATCGCGCCGCCGACGCCCTGCAGCACCCGCGCCATTACCAGCTGATCGAGCGTATTGGCCTGGGCGCAGAACAGCGAACCTGCGGTAAACAGCACGATGGCGGTGAAGAAGATATTCCTCACCCCCACTTTGTCCGCCAGCCAGCCGCTGGCGGGCAGCATCACCGCCACCGTCAGCACGTAGGAGACGATCACCATATGCATGTGCAGCGGGCTCTCCCCCAGGCTTTTCGCCATGGAGGGGAGGGCGGTGTTGACGATGGTCGTATCCAGCGACTGCATAAAGAAGCCGAAGGCGACTATCCACAGCTGCCAGCGAACGTTAGCGGGTAGGTCGGTCATTTACTCGGTCACCGTGGTCCTGTTTTTACGCGAAAAACGCAGCCTCAGGCGGTCAAAGAACAGATAGACCACCGGCGTGGTGTACAGCGTCAGCAGCTGGCTCATCACCAGCCCGCCGACGATGGTGATCCCCAGCGGCTGGCGCAGCTCAGAGCCGTCTCCGCCCGAGATCACCAGCGGCAGCGCGCCAAACAGCGCCGCCAGCGTGGTCATCATAATCGGGCGGAAGCGCAGCAGGCAGGCCTGAAATATCGCCTCTTCCGGCGTCAGATTGCCGTTGCGCTGGGCGTCCAGCGCGAAGTCGACCATCATGATCGCGTTTTTCTTCACAATACCAATCAACAGCATGATCCCGATGAGCGCAATGAGGCTGAACGGCGCGCCGAACAGCTCCAGCGCCAGCAGCGCACCTACGCCCGCCGACGGCAGGGTCGAGAGGATCGTCAGCGGGTGAACGTAGCTTTCATACAGCACGCCCAGCACGATGTAGACCGTCGCAATCGCCGCCAGAATCAAAATGATCTGAGAGTTCATCGTGTCCTGGAAGACCTGCGCCGTGCCGGCAAAGCTGCCCCGCACGGTGGACGGCACGCCCAGCTGGGTCATGGCGCGGTTGATCGCATCGCTGGCTTCAGAAAGGGACGAGCCGGTCGGCAGGTTAAAGGAGACGGTAGAGGCAGCGGAAAGCCCCTGATGGTTCACCGACAGCGGCGCGTTCGACGGCTGCCAGCTGGCGAAGTACGACAGCGGGATCGCCTTGCCGTCGCTGTTGATCACAAACATCTTGTCCAGCGCGCTGATGTCCTGGGTGTAGCGCGGGTCGACCTCCATCACCACCTTGTACTGGTTCATCGGCTGGTAGATGGTGGAAATTTCGCGCTGGCCGAAGGCGTTGTTCAGCAGGCTGTTAGCCGCTGCCACGTCAATGCCCAGCCGCGACATGGTTTCACGATCGTAGGTCAACGCCATCTCCGCGCCGTTGTCCTGCTGATCGGAGTTGACGTCCGCCAGCTCTGGCAGGGCCGCCAGCGCTTTGCGGATCTTCGGCTCCCACTCGCGCAGGGCGGCTAAGTCGTCAGAGAGCAGGGTGTACTGGTAGCTGGCGTTGGACTGGCGTCCGCCGACGCGGATATCCTGAACGGCCATCAAAAACAGGTTTGCCCCCGGCTCTTTGGCGAGCTTCACGCGCAGGCGATCGATCACCTGCTGCGCGGTTTCTTCACGCTCGCCGCGCGATTTGAGGGTGATAAACATCATCCCGCTGTTCACGCGCGAGCCGCCGGTAAAACCGGTCACGTTATCCACCGCCGGGTCTTCACGAATGATCTTCATAAAGTCCTGCAGCTTGCCGCGCATCGCCTGGAACGAAATGCTCTGGTCCGCCTGAATACCGCCCATCAGCACGCCGGTGTCCTGCTCCGGGAAGAAGGTTTTCGGGATGGTGATGTACATCCAGACGTTAAGCACGATGGTGCCGATCAGCACCAGGCCAACCAGCCGCGTATGGTTCAGCACCCACTTCAGCGATTTGCCGTAGCCTTCCTGCATTGCCATCAGGAAGCGACCGAAGCCTTTACGCCGCGGCTGCGAATGCGGCTTGCTGCGCTTGAGCATCCAGCCGCACATCATCGGCGTGAGCGTGAGCGAGATAACCAGCGAGATACCTATCGCCACGGAGAGCGTGACGGCAAACTCGCGCAGCAATCTGCCCGGCAGCCCGCCCATCAGCAGCAGCGGCAGGAACACCGCCACCAGCGACAGGCTCATGGAGAGCACGGTAAAACCGACCTCGCGCGTCCCCTGCAGCGCCGCCTGCAGCGGCTTCATGCCCGCTTCCAGGTGGCGGGAGATGTTCTCCAGCACCACGATGGCGTCGTCCACCACAAAGCCGGTGGCGATGGTTAACGCCATCAGCGACAGGTTGTTCAGGCTAAAGCCGCACAGGTACATGGCGGCAAAGGTGCCGATCAGCGACACCGGCACGGCAACGGCAGGGATCAGCGTCGCGCGGCCGGAGCGCAGGAACAGGAACACAACCAGGATCACCAGCGCCACGGAGATAATCAGCGTTTGCTCGACCTCCTCAAGCGAGGCGCGAATGGTCGGGGAGCGGTCCTGCGCAATTTGCAGGTCGATTGCCGCGGGAATGGTCTCCTGCAGCTCCGGAAGCCGCTCGCGGATGCTGTTCACCGTCTGAATGATGTTGGCTTCCGGCAGCTTGCGGATCATCAGCAGGATGGCCGGCTTAGCGTTGGTCATCCCGGCATTACGCACGTCCTGCACCGAGTCGGTGACGCTGGCCACGTCGCTCAGGCGCACCGCCGCGCCGTTGTTGTAATGAATAATCAGCGGCTGGTATTCGGCGGCGGTTTTGAGCTCGTCGTTGGCCTGGATCTGCCAGCGATGGCTGCCGTCCTCAATGGCCCCCTGCGGCCTGCGCACGTTGGCGTTACTGATGGCGGTGCGCACGTCGTCCAGCGACACGCCCTGGTTAAAGAGCGCCTGCGGGTTCAGGCCCACGCGCACGGCGGGCAGGGAGCTGCCGCCAACGCTCACGTCGCCCACGCCGTCAATCTGGGCTAGGGTCTGCGCCAGCTGCGTGGAGGCGAAGTCGTACAGCTGACCCTGCGAGTAGGTGTCCGAGGTGAGCGTCAGGATCATGACGGGCGCATCGGACGGGTTGGCCTTGCGGTAGGTTGGACGGCTCGGCATTCCGCTCGGCAGCAGGCTTTGCGCGGCGTTGATCGCCGCCTGCACGTCACGCGCCGCGCCGTTGATGTCCCGGTCGAAGTTGAATTCCAGAATGATGCGCGTGCTGCCCAGCGAGCTGCTGGAGGTCATTTCGTTGACGCCAGCAATCCGCCCGAGCGAGCGCTCCAGCGGGGTGGCAACCGACGAGGCCATGGTTTCCGGCGATGCGCCCGGCAGCGAGGCGCTGATCATGATCACCGGGAAATCCACCTGCGGCAGCGGCGCCACCGGCAGCAGCCGGAAGCCGAGCACGCCGCACAGGGTGATGGCGACGGAGAGGAGGATCGTCGCCACCGGGCGATAAATGAAGAGGGCAAAAAACTTCACTTACGCCTCCTCTTCACGTTTCGGGAAGCGGCTTTTCGTCCACAGCGCCAGACGGTCAAACAGCAGATAAATGACAGGCGTGGTAAAGAGCGTCAGCACCTGGCTGACCAGCAGGCCGCCGACCATGCCAATCCCCAGCGGGCGGCGCAGCTCTGCGCCGACGCCGGTGCTGAGCATCAGCGGCAGCGCGCCTAACAGCGCCGCCAGCGTGGTCATCAGGATCGGACGAAAACGCAGCAGGCAGGCCTGGAAGATGGCGTCCCGCGGCGACATGCCCTGCTCGCGCTCGGCGGCAAGGGCGAAGTCGATCATCATGATGGCGTTTTTCTTCACGATGCCGATAAGCAGGATGATGCCGATGATGGCGATCACGTCCAGCTCGCTGCCTGCCAGCATCAGCGCCAGCAGTGCTCCCACGCCCGCCGTTGGCAGGGTAGAGAGGATGGTGATCGGGTGAATAAAGCTTTCGTACAGCACGCCGAGCACGATATACATCGCCACCACCGCGGCCACAATCAGCCAGACGGTGTTGCCCAGCGCGGCCTGGAACGCCAGGGTGCTTCCCTGGAACTGGGTCTGAATATCGGACGGGAAGCTCAGATCTTTTTCCGCTGCCAGAATGGCCTCAACCGCTTCGCCCAGCGAATAGCCGTCCGGCACGTTGAATGAAATCGTGGTGGACGGGAACTGATCCAGATGGTTGATGGAGAGCGGGGTAAAGCGCTCTTCCACGTTGGCGATGGCGCTTAACGGCACAATTCCGCCGTCCTTGCCGGTCAGGCGCACCGAATCCAGCGCGGCGAGACCCGGGGTGTTGTCAGTATCGTGCTCCAGCACCACGCGATACTGGTTCGCCTGGGTGTAAATGGTGGAGATCAGGCGCTGACCAAAGGCGTTGTACAGCGCGTTGTCCACGTCGGACATGGTAATGCCCAGGCGGCTGGCGGTGTCGCGGTTGACGTTCACGTAGGCCGCCAGCCCCTTGTCCTGCCAGTCGCTGCTGACGTCGGAAAGCTGCGGCAGGGCTTTCAGCTTATCCACCAGCTGCGGTACCCAGGTGCTCAACGCCTCAAGCGTGGTGGCCTGAAGCGTGAACTGATACTGCGTGCGGCTCACCTGGGTATCGATGGTCAAATCCTGTATCGGCTGCAGGTACAGCTCAATGCCCGGCACGCGCGCGACGGCGCTCTGCAGACGCTCAATGACGGTGTTAACGCGGTCGTCGCGGTCATCCAGCGGCTTGAGGTTGATCTGCAGGCGCGCGCTGTTCAGAGACGGGTTGGTGCCGTCCACGCCGACGTAGGAGGTCAGGCTCTCCACCGCCGGGTCTTTCATAATAATTTCAGAGACCTGCTGCTGGCGCTGCGCCATGTTCGCGAAGGAAACCGACTGCGGTGCCTGAAGCGTGCCCTGAATAATGCCGTTGTCCTGGATCGGGAAGAAGCCTTTCGGAATGAAAATCCACAGCATCACGCTCAGGGCCAGCGTCCCCAGCGCCACGCCGAGGGTGGCCCACGGATGGTTCAGCACTTTCGCCAGCAGGTGACCATACCCGGCGATGATGCGTTCAAACATCCGCTCTGAGGCGCGGGAGAAGCGGTTTTGCTTGCGCAGGGACTCAACGCTCAGCATGCGGGCGCACATCATCGGCGTCAGCGTCAGCGAGACCACGGCGGAGATCAGGATCGCAACCGCCAGCGTCACGGCAAACTCGCGGAACAGACGTCCGACGATATCGCCCATAAACAGCAGCGGGATCAGTACCGCAATCAGCGAGAAGGTCAGGGAGATGATGGTAAAGCCGATTTCGCCCGCACCCTTCAGCGCGGCGGCTAAGGGCTTTTCACCTTTCTCGATATAGCGCGAGATGTTCTCGATAACGACGATGGCGTCATCCACCACGAAACCGGTGGCGATGGTCAGCGCCATCAGCGTGAGGTTGTTGATCGAGAAATCGAGGAACACCATCACCGCAAAGGTGCCGACCAGCGAGAGCGGCACGGCGACGGCGGGGATAATGGTCGCCGGAACGTTGCGCAGGAACAGGTAGATGATCATGACCACCAGCGCAATCGCCAGCATCAGCTCAAACTGGGTGTCGGTCACCGAGGCGCGGATATTGGTGGTGCGGTCAGAAAGCACGTTGACGCTCACCGACTTCGGCAGGCTCTCAATCAGCTGCGGCAGCATGGTGCGGATGCTGTCGGCGGTGTCGATGATGTTTGCGCCCGGCTGGCGCTGAACGTTCATCACGATCGCCTGCTGTTTGTTGGCCCACGCGCCCAGCCAGCTGTTTTCAGCCCCCTGTTCGACGGTTGCCACGTCGCCGAGTCGTATTGGCGCACCGTTCTGGTAGGCCACAATCAGCTGGCGGTATTCGTCGGCAGACTGCATCTGATCGTTCGCGGAGAGCGTGACCGCGCGGGTTGGGCCATCCAGCGAGCCTTTCGCCGAGTTGACGTTAGCGCTGCTGATGGCGGTGCGGATGGTTTCGCTGGTCAGGCCCAGTGCGGCAATCGCCTGCGCGTTCAGCTTCACGCGCACGGCCGGGCGCTGGCCGCCTGCCAGGGTGACGAGGCCCACGCCGGAGACCTGGGAAATTTTCTGCGCCACGCGGGTTTCGACCATATCCTCAACCTGCGTCATCGGCAGGGCGGAGGAGGTGACGGCGAGGGTCATGATCGGCGGATCCGCCGGGTTCACCTTGCTGTAAACCGGCGGGTTTGGCAGGTCGGACGGCAGCAGGTTGGTGGCGGCGTTAATCGCGGCCTGCACCTCCTGCTCGGCGACGTCCAGCGAAAGCGTAAGCTGGAACTGCAGCGTGACCACCGATGCCCCGCCGGAACTCTGGGAGGACATCTGTTTTAACCCCGACATCTGGCCAAACTGGCGCTCCAGCGGTGCGGTGATGGCGGACGTCACCACGTCCGGGCTGGCGCCGGGGTAGAGGGTGACAACCTGAATAGTGGGGTAGTCCACTTCCGGCAGCGCCGAGACGGGCAGGAAGCGGTAGCCGATGATCCCGGCCAGCAGGATCGCCACCATCAACAGCGTGGTGGCAACGGGGCGCAAGATAAACAGGCGTGACGGCCCCCCCGTGGAGCCCGGTGGCATGACCTGCATCAGGCTTTCGCTCCCTGTTTCGCATGCTCACGTTTTGCGGGGGCTTCATTGGCCGCCGTGCCGTCGTGGGCTTCAACCACTTCCACTTTCGCGCCTTCGGTCAGGCGGTCTATACCGTCCGTGACCACGCGGTCGCCCGCGGAAAGCCCGGCGCTGATAACCACCGTCTGGCTGTCCTGAATGCCGGTTTTCACCAGGTGCTTGCTTACTTTATTGTCGCTGTTCAGCACCCAGACGAAGTTACCTTCGTTACCCATCTGCAGCGCGGCCGTTGGGATCACCACCGCGTTCTCTTCGGTCGCGACCAGCATTCGCGCATTCACAAACTGGTTCGGGAACAGGGCATCGTCCTGGTTGTTAAAGCGCGCCTTCAGCTTGATGGTGCCGGTGGTAGTGTCAATCTGGTTATCCAGGCTTAGCAGCGTGCCCTGGCTGAGCTTTTGTTTGTTGGTCCGGTCCCAGGCTTCGACCACCAGCCCGTTTCCGGTTTTCTGCGCCTGTACGACGGTCGCGATATCGCTTTCCGGCAGGGTAAAGACTAAGTCGATAGGGTGGGTCTGAGTGATGACCACAATGCCCGTGGCGTCCCCGCTGGAGATCTGGTTGCCGATATCGACCTGCTTCAGCCCGACGCGCCCGTCAATCGGTGCCGTAATGCGGCTCCAGTCCAACTGCAGCTGTGCGCTGGCGACGGCGGCTTCGTCGGCTTTAATTGTGCCCAGAGATTCGCTGACCAGCGACCGCTGGGTATCTAACTCCTGGCGCGAAACGAGGTTGGTTTTCACCAGCTGCTGATAGCGGGCTAAATCACGCTGGGCGTTGGCGAGCGTGGCTTTATCTTTGGCGAGCTGGCCCTGCGCCTGCGCAAGTGCCACTTTAAACTGGCTTGGGTCAATTTCTGCCAGTAAATCCCCGGCCTTGACCTGCTGGCCTTCCTGGAAGTGAATCGCCAGTAACTGGCCGTCGACGCGGCTGCGTACCGTCGCGGTGTTGGCGGCGGTAATGGTCCCGAGGCCGGTAAGATAGCGAGGAACGGCCTTGTTCACCGCCGTTGCCGCCTGAACCGGTGCCAGCGCACCGCCGCGCATACTGCGACGGCCTCCTGCGGCTGGGCCCTGCGACGCGCTTCTGGCACCGTCGGGTGCCGGGGCGTTAGCGGATTGGCTGTGCCAGTACCACGCGGCGGCAAGGGCCACCACAATGATGCCAGCGGCGATGGCCCAGCGGGATTTGTTACTGCCTTTCATCGTTATACGTTCTCATCCTGAAATTCTTCGGGGAATGATACTAGTTTAGTCAGGCAACACGGCAGAAAAATGGAGGAAATATGGAAGACTGTCAGGAATGGTCTGAGTATGGCGCTCTTTTTTGCCGGGTGGCGGCTTCGCCTTACCCGGCCTACGGTTCGAGGATCTTGTAGGCCGGGTAAGGCGAAGCCGCCACCCGGCACAACCGCACTACCTGAACATCACCTGCGCCCAGCGCGCCAGACCCGCGGTCACGGAGCCAAAATCATCGCCCCCGGCAATCGGAATGCCCGGCAGCTGTTCCGCCAGCGCTTTTTTGATCAGCGGCGAACGGGCGCTACCGCCGGTCAGGTAAATCACGTCCGGCTTCTCGTTGCCGTTTTCCAGCGCCAGCTGCACCTGCTCCAGAATGCGCTGCAGCGGCTGGGCGAGCGCGGTTTCGAGGCCATGCTGAGAAATCGCCGTGGCGAGGTCGTTGCTGATGAACGGCAGCGAAACGGCGTGTTCCGCGCGATCCGAGAGCGCAATTTTACTCTCTTCGGCGGTGCGTACCACGCGGTAGCTAAGACGCTGACGCCACACCTTATACAGCAGTGCGACTTTCTCGGCGTCCTGCGCGTCGCGCACCAGGTCGTTGAGGAAACGACCGTTAGCGGTGCTGTAAAAATCACTCTGTGCGGGAACGTCGTTGATGGCGATTGCGTTCCACCACGGCAGGATCGGCAGGGCGATCCCTTTTTCGGTTTGCCCGCCCATGCCGAGCAGCGGCATCAGGCTCTTGAAGGCCAGGGCGATATCCAGATCGTTACCGCCCACGCGGCAGCCGCTGTGCCCCAGCAGGCTGTTTTCACGATCGCGACGATTATGCCACTCAGGCCCCATCAGCAGCAGCGAGCAGTCCGTGGTACCCCCGCCGATATCCACCACCAGCACGCGTTTTTCTTCCGTCAGGGTGGCTTCAAAATCCAGCCCTGCCGCAACCGGCTCATACTGGAACACCACGTCGCGGAAGCCCGCACGGTGTGCCGCGCGCTCGAGGATCCCCTGTGCCTGCTGGTTCGCGTCATCACCGCCCAGCCCCTGGAAGTTGATGGGGCGACCAATGACCGCCTGAGTGATGGCGTCCGGCACCTGGGTCTGCGCCTGATTGCGGATATGCAGCATCATGGCGCACACCAGGTCTTCAAACATCGCCACCTGCTGCGGCTTCAGGCCGCTGGCACCGAGGAACGATTTTGGCGATTTAACGAAGTAAACTTCCTCCGGGTCCTCTATATAGTGCCCGAGAGAAGAGAGGCCGAACTGCACGCTGGACGGCGTAACGTCAATGTCTTCTTCACGGTTAAAGCTGACCGCGCGGCGCAGCAGCGCCTGGGATTCCGCCGCCGCGGCGGGAACCTGATGATGGCGGAACAGCCATTCGCTCACCGCTTCACGGGTTGGGGCGCAGAGCATTGAGGGCAGGAGCGTGCTCTCGTTTTCCATTTTCAGGAGCTGTGGTTGTCCGTTTTGCATAATCGCAACCGAACAGTTTGCGGTACCGTAGTCAAATCCAATAAACACGCAGGAGTCCCCATGCCGGTGAGAAGGGGCGAGACTTTAGCGAAATGTCCGCGCGGCGACAACTGGAATATGAAAGCAAGGCGTCGCGCGCGCAATCGGTTTATGCTGGAGAGAACTGAAAAGGAGATGCGATGTACACCCTGAACTGGCAACCCCCTTACGACTGGCAGTGGATGTTTAGCTTTCTCGGCGCGCGTGCGGTGACGGGCGTAGAAACCGTCACGGAACGCTATTACGAGCGCAGCTTTGCCTGCGAAGGGCATCAGGGGATATTTCGCGTTACGCCGGATACCCAAAGCAATACGCTGACGGTGGCGCTCAGCCCGGGCCTGGAGCCGGTGGCGCCGCGCTGTCTCGAACGTATTGAACGCCTGTTCGATCTCGCCTGCGATCCAAAGCAAATCGCGGATGCGCTGGGCGAGCTCGGCGCTGCGCGGCCTGGCTTACGTTTACCGGGAGCCATGGATGCCTACGAGCAGGGCGTGCGGGCCATTCTCGGGCAGCTGGTGAGCGTGGCGATGGCGGCGAAACTGGCTTCGCGGGTGGTGGCGCTGTGCGGTGAGGCGGTGAAGGACGCTCCGGACTATATCTGTTTCCCCACGCCGCAGGCGCTGGCGGCAGCCGACCCGCTGGCGCTGAAGGCGCTGGGCATGCCGGTTAAGCGTGCGGAGTCGTTGATTCATCTCGCGCAGTCAGTGGTGGAGGGAGAATTCCCGCTTTTTCCGCCTGAGGATATTGAGGCCGGGATGAAGGCGCTTCAGCAGCGTCCGGGGATCGGGCGCTGGACGGCCAATTATCTGGCGCTGCGCGGCTGGCAGGCGAAAGACGTCTTCCTGCCGGATGACTACCTGATTAAACAGCGGTTCAGCGGCATGACCCCCGCGCAGATCCGCCGTTACGCCGAGCGCTGGCAGCCGTGGCGCTCTTATGCGCTTTTACACATCTGGTATACCGACGGCTGGTCACCGTTAATTGATGGCAAAGTAGCTGGTGTTCAGCAGTAGCTCCAGCGGCTGCGGTTCGGCAATGGTGTCGCCGTAGATAAAATCAATGCCAATGCCGGAGAGCGTGTCCATCATGATCGGCTGGTTGCACGGTCCGGCAAGGGTTTTCATCCCCAGACGCTGGGCGTGCCCCTGAATAATGGTCACCATCATCTCGTCCATCAGATTACCGTGCACGTTGCTCACCACGTCGGCATCCAGCATCAGATAGTCCGCCATGTTGGGGCTGAGGTGGTTAAAGACGTCCATATCGCATCCCACCTGGCTCAGCACCACGCGACAGCCCGCTTGACGGAGTTTTTGCAGGCTCTGATGCACGTTTTGGTCCGGGCTGAGCAGCACCTCAACGGCGATCGTCAGATGCAGCAGACGGCCCGGCAGCGGGCTTTTCTCAAGCAGATCGAGCAGTTCATCCACCAGCGTGACGCTGGCCAAACCGGCCTGGGAGAGCGGCAGGGCAACGCCCATGCCTTTTGCTGCCACCGGTGCGGCATACGCCCGGAAGAATTCGCTGAAGATCCGTCTGTCGAGCGCATGGAGCAGCTCGGGCTCTGCCAGCCCGGAGCGGAACGCATGCTCTTCCTGCACTTCCCCCTGGCTGGTCCACAGGCGGAGCGAGATCAGCCAGAAGTTACAGCTTTCCGGAATACGCGGTGAGGCGACGCTGCGGGCAATCATCAGCAGGTGGTTGTCTTTGATCATATGCCACTGCTCGTCCAGCGACATCATGCTCCGGGGGCTGTGGATCCGATCCTGCTGTGGTTCGTACACCGTCACCACGCCACGACCGCTGTTTTTCGAGGCGTAGCAGGCAATATCGGCCTGCGACATCACTTCCGCCGCCTGGTGATTACTGTCGTCTATCAGCGCGATCCCCGCGCTGGCGCCGATCCGGTGCAGGCGGCCTTCCCACATAAAGTGATAGTTATTGATGGCGTGGATCAGGCGCCCGGCAATGTACCGGGCGCTTTCGACGTTGCAGTCCGGCAGCAGCAGCCCAAACTCATCCCCGCCCAGACGCGCCAGCACATCGCTGGAGCGCAGCAGGGTCAGCATTAATGACGACAGCTCGCGCAGGAGGGCATCGCCCGCCGCGTGGCCGGCGGTATCGTTCACGGCTTTAAAGCGGTCGAGATCGATAAACACCAGCGCATGGCGCTGACGCGTATCGTGCACCGTCTGCAGCAGGCGCTTGAGGTGGCTCTCAAAGCTGACGCGATTAGCCAGGTGGGTGAGGGCGTCGTGGGAAGCGCTATAGCTCAGCTGGCGCAGCATTTTGCGCGACTCGGTAACGTCCTGAATCACCAGCACGGAGCCGATGTTTTGCCCGTCAAGCGTACTCAGCGGGGTGATGCTGTAGTGAATATCGAAGCTCCCGCCGGTGCGGCAGTTGAGCACCACGTCCTGTTCGATGTCGGAGCGAGACATATCGCCGCTGTGGATGTTCTCCATCAGCGGGCCATTTTCGCCAAAGGTAATATGCAGCACTTTCAGGATCGGCTGCCCAATGGCCTCCGCCTGCGGCCAGCCGCTCATCTCCTCCGCGACCGGGTTCATAAAGGTGACGTTCATGTCGATATCGGTACAGAGCACGGCTTCGCCGATGGAATCAAGCGTGATGTGCAGACGCTCTTTTTCCTGGAACAGCGCCTCGTTAAGCTCTTTAACCTCGGTCATGTCCATATTGATCCCGAGCAGGCGCTCCACCTCACCCTGCTTGTTCAGCACCCGGTTGGCGAGAGAGCGGATATGGCGAACGCCCTCCTTGACCCGAATGCGGAATTCCAGCTTAAACGGCAGCCTCGCCATCAGCGAATCGCGCAGCACCTGTTCGGCATGTTCGCGATCTTCAGGCACCATCGCCTCGTGCCAGAGCTGCCAGGTTGGCTTGATGTGCGGGGGAATTTCGTAAAGTTCGAACATCCGCTTGTCCCAGCTGATAACGTCCGGCTCAAGATCCCACTCCCAGATGCCGATCCCGCCGGCTTCGTTGGCGAGCGTAATCCGCTCCATCAGGCGTTTGTTCACCCATTCGGTCTGCTTGAGATCGTTAATGTCTTCAATCTGAGCGATAAAGTAGAGCGGGGTGCCGTCGGCATGGCGCACAACGGAGACGGCGAGCAGGGCCCAAACGACCTCTCCGTTGCGGGTGTAGTACCGTTTTTCCAGGGAGTAGGTGTTGATTTCCCCGTTGACCAGCTGTTCCAGCTGTTCCAGGTCGGTGTTTAAGTCCTCCGGCCAGGTGAGCTGCTGAAAGGTGAGGGACTGAAGCTCGGTCTGGCTGTAGCCGAGGAAATTGCACAGCGCTTTGTTCGCCTGCAGCCACTGGCCTTCAATGCCGACCAGCGCCATACCAATGGCGGAATATTCCATCGCATTACGAAAACGCTCTTCGCTCTCGGTGATGTGTTTGCGCTCGGCGCGAAACGCATACATCACCATCGTCATCACGTTAGCGGGCAAAAGCAGCATCAGGAACGGCAGCCAGGGGGCGTTGAACATGACCACGGTGGTCTGCGGCGTTATCGCGATCGGGTCTCGCGCCATCATCAGCGAAACCATCATCACGGTGACTAAAAAGACCAGGAAGGCTTCCATGCGCGGCAGGCGCACGGCGCTCCACATCAGCAAAACGATAACGCAGGTAAACGGCCAGGGCAGCCAGGAAATCGCCGCCCAGCTCAGAACCAGCGTGACGGCCATCGTGACCAGCGTTTCCAGCAGCAGCCTGGGGTTACGATGACGCAGCAGATAGTGCGGTTTAAACAGCAATCCGAGCGGGACCAGCGCCAGTGCGCCGACGGATTCTGACAAGACCCAGACGAGGAAGGTCCGCAGCGGCTCTGCGCTCGGCACCAGGAAATGGACCAGCACCCCGCCGATGAGCGGGGGGACCAGGGCGCTACCGATCGCCAGACGAACCCAGTCGTTCAGGTTTTGCAGCGGGTTGTACCAGGGGAGCAGCTTGCGCAGCAGTATCGCACCAATGCTGGCCTCGATAATGTTGACGACGGGATAGGTAAGGCTGATGGAGTCCCACGAGAACAGCATCCACGAGGCCAGCACGTTCCCGAACGAACAGGCAAGCGCGATGCCGGGCCACATTTTTCCCGCGTGGCGGTAAAACGCCACCATCATAATGGAGGTCGGGAACCAGAGCGGGGCCAGCAGCGTACCGAAGCGGGTCAGCTCAAGGGAGAATAAGGTGAAGATGAAGGTGACCAGACCCAGACAGACAAGCCGCAGTAAAGGATGTGGGGTCGAAACTAAAACCCGCTGGTATTGTTTATTCATTACCGCTTTATCCAGGGACGCCATGCTGTCAGGAGCGAGGTCCGGACGCGCGAAATTAATAATTTGGTTTATGCTAGTACAAACAATTTACAATTTATATGCCGACTGCTCATAATTTGACATCATAGACTTATTAAATAGTTACTCTGCAATAAATTCACGTTAAACGCCGAAAAAGTGCTCGTTAAAATTTAGCTCAGGGCGCGGAAAGGGACTTTACAGCCCGTCTCGCATAACCTGCGCATTCGACTGGTATCATGCCCGCGAAATCCCTATAATTGCCGCGTTTGACGCTCCGGCGTCGTCCTTCCTTAACATCCAGGTTAATCAGGTCGCTAAATTTATGACTGATAAGTCTCATCAGTGCGTCATCATAGGCATCGCCGGCGCATCAGCTTCAGGTAAAAGTCTTATTGCCAGTACGCTTTACCGCGAACTGCGTGAACAAGTTGGTGATGAGCACATCGGCGTCATTCCCGAAGATAGCTATTACAAAGATCAATCCCATCTTTCGATGGAAGAGCGCGTTAAAACCAACTATGACCATCCGAGCGCGATGGATCACAGCTTGTTATTCCAGCATCTTCAGTCACTTAAAAACGGCACGGCCATTGAGCTGCCGGTTTACAGCTATGTAGAACATACCCGCACTCAGGAAACTGTCCGCATCGAGCCGAAGAAGGTCATCATCCTCGAAGGTATTCTGCTGCTGACCGACGCCCGCCTGCGTGAGTCGATGAACTTCTCGATTTTCGTCGATACCCCGCTGGATATCTGCCTGATGCGCCGCATTAAGCGCGACGTGAACGAACGTGGCCGTTCCATGGACTCGGTCATGGCGCAATATCAGAAAACCGTCCGTCCAATGTTCCTGCAATTTATCGAGCCATCTAAGCAATACGCCGATATTATCGTGCCTCGCGGCGGTAAAAACCGTATTGCCATTGATATCTTGAAAGCGAAAATCAGCCAGTTTTTTGAATAAGCCGCGCGAATTGTGTACCGTTCAGAGATAACCTGGTTTTGCCCTGAGCCTGTTAAGCCTCAGGGCGCGATGCACGAAAGGAGAGAGTGCCATGCGTCTTTGTGACCGTGATATAGAAGCCTGGCTGGATGAAGGCCGCCTGTCTATCACCCCGCGCCCGCCGGTAGAGCGGATCAACGGCGTGACCGTTGACGTGCGTCTGGGGAATAAATTCCGCACCTTCAGCGGCCATACCGCCCCGTTTATCGACCTCAGCGGGCCGAAAGACGAAGTTAGCGCGGCGCTGGATCGCGTGATGAGCGACGAAATCGTTCTCGACGAGGGTGACGCTTTCTATCTGCATCCAGGTGAGCTGGCGCTGGCGGTGACGTATGAATCCGTGACGCTGCCTGCCGATCTGGTGGGGTGGCTGGACGGCCGTTCCTCACTGGCGCGTCTGGGCCTGATGGTTCACGTGACCGCGCACCGTATCGATCCCGGCTGGTCTGGCCGTATCGTGCTGGAGTTCTTCAACGCCGGCAAGCTGCCGCTGGCCCTGCGCCCTGGCATGATGATCGGTGCGCTGAGCTTTGAGCCGCTGACGGGCCCGGCCGATCGTCCTTATAACCGCCGCCAGGACGCAAAATATCGCGACCAGCAGGGTGCGGTTGCCAGTCGTATTGATAAAGACTGATTGTTAGACCACTGAGGATGCCATGAGAAGAGTTCTGACAACGCTGATGATTTTGCTGGTGGTGCTGGTTGCTGGCCTTTCCGCGTTGGTGCTGCTGGTTAACCCCAACGATTTCCGTACCTATATGGTGCGGCAGGTCGAAGCACGCAGCGGGTATGAACTCAAGCTGGACGGCCCGCTCCGCTGGCACGTCTGGCCGCAGCTCAGCATTCTCTCTGGACGCATGTCGTTAACCGCTCCCGGGGCGTCGCAGCCGCTGGTCTCGGCGGATAATATGCGTCTTGACGTGGCGCTTATCCCGCTTTTCTCGCATCAGCTTCAGGTAGACCAGGTGATGCTGAAAGGGGCGGTGATCCAGCTTACGCCTCAGTCGGAGGCGGTCCGCCAGGCGGATGCGCCGGTGGCTCCGCGCGAAAATACCTTACCTGATGTCCCCTCAGACGCCGGCTGGTCATTCGATATCGGCAATCTGAAAGTGGCGGACAGCGTGCTGGTTTTCCAGCATGAGGGTGACGAACAGGTTACCGTTCGCAACATCAACCTGAAGATGGAGCAGGACGAACGGCATGTCGCTACCGTGGAGTTTTCCGGGCGCGTCAACCGTGACCAGCGCGATCTAAACCTGTCCATGAATGCCAACGTTAACGCGTCGGACTATCCCCATCAGCTTACCGCAGATATCCAGCAGCTCAACTGGCAGCTGACGGGCGCGGATCTGCCGCTCAAAGGCATTACCGGCCAGGGAACGCTGCAGGCCGTCTGGCGTGAAGAGCAGAAGCAGCTTGAGCTGAATAACCTTAACCTGCAGGCCAATGACAGCAGCCTGAAAGGGCAGGCGAGCGTCACGCTGGCTGAAAAGCCGAAATGGGTCCTCGACCTGCAGTTTGATAAGCTGAACCTGGAGAACCTGCTCCCACCGCAGCCGACGAGCACGACGGACGGCGACGCCGTACAGACGGGGCAAAGCCAGCTTGCGAAATCTCGCCCGGTGATCTCCTCCAATCTCGATCAGCCCGACTACAACAGCCTGCGCGGCTTTACCGCCGACATTCTGCTGAAAGCCAACGCCGTACGCTGGCGTGGCATCGATTTTACTGACGTCAGCAGCCAGATGTTCAACCATAACGGGCAGCTGGCCATCTCTGAGCTTAGCGGCAGGATGGGGGCAGGGCATATATCGCTGCCGGGTACGCTGGACGTCCGAAAAGATGTCTCTCGCGCCGAGTTCCAGCCGCGGCTTGAGAATGTCGAGATTGGTACAATCCTTAAAGCCTTTAATTACCCTATCGCCATGACCGGGCAGCTGACGATGGCAGGGGATTTCTCCGGCACGAAGATAGATGCCGAGGCGTTTCGTCACGGCTGGCAGGGCCAGGCGCACGTTGAGCTGAAAGATACGCGCATGGAAGGGCTGAACTTCCAGCAGCTGGTGCAGCAGGCGGTTGAGCGCAGCAGCAACGTGAAGGCCAATGAGAACTACGACAGCGCTACCCGCCTCGACAATTTCACCACCGAACTGTCGCTTGATAACGGGCAGCTCTCAATGGATAACATGGAAGGCACGTCATCCCTGCTCTCTTTAACGGGTGAAGGCTCGTTGGATCTGGTGAAAGAGACGGCCGATACCCGCTTCAACGTCCGGGTCCTCTCTGGGTGGGAAGGGGAAGGCGAGCTTATCGACTTCCTGAAGGAGACGCCGATCCCGCTGAACGTTTACGGCAGGTGGCAGGAGCTGAACTACAGCCTGCAGGTCGATCAGATCCTGCGTAAGCATCTGCAGGATGAAGCCAAACGTCGGCTGAATGACTGGGCGGAACGCAATAAAGATTCGCAAAACGGCAAGGACGTGAAGAAGCTGCTGGATAAGCTTTGATGTCGGTGGTGCCGGGTGGCGGCTACGCCTTACCCGGCCTACAAAAGCTGACGCGCCGGGTGGTATGTGCGGCCTGATGCCCTCACCCCGACCCTCTCCCACGGGGAGAGGGCGCAAACACTAAAAACGGCAACGAGGTTGCCGTTTTGCTTTTACCTACACCTCAAAATCCATCTCTTCTTCGCTTCGCAGCGGAATGAGCTGCACCTTCTGCACGCGATGGCTTTCAACCTGCAGCGTTTTGAGCATGTAGTCCCCCACCTGAACCTCTTCTCCCGGCTGCGGGATCCGCTGCAGATACTCCATTAACAGTCCCGCTATGGTGTGGTATTCGCGCTTGTCGTCCAGCGGCAGCGGTACAAACTGCACCAGGTCCTCCAGCGGCATATGGCCGTTTGCGGTCCAGCTTCCGTCGGCATTCTTTTGAATGTCATGGCGCGCATCGATCTCATCCACCTCGTTAGGCAGATTACCCGCGATGGTTTCCATAACGTCGCTGAGCGTCACCAGGCCTTCGACAGAGCCGAACTCGTCGACCACAAAGGCAAAGTGGGTGCGCGCGTTGCGGAACTGCTCAAGCGCGGAGAGCAGCGGCAGGGCTTCCGGGAACACCAGTGGCTGGCGCACCAGCGCGCGCAGGTTAAGCGGTTCACCGTGCAGCTGCTGCTGCAGCAGATCGATCACGTGTACCACGCCCAGCAGCTCTTCCTCTTCTTCACCGCCTGTCACCACCACGCGGGTGTGCTGGTTTTTATCCAGCAGGGCGAGAATTTGCTCTTCCGGGGCCGTCAGGTCGATATGCTCAATGTCATGGCGCGAGGTCATGATGCTGCTGACCGAGCGCTGGTTCAGGTTGAGCACCCGCTCAATCATCCTGCGCTCCTGCGGATTAAAAATCTGCCCGTCGCTGTGATCGGCAAGCATCGACGCGGATTCGGCGTCCAGCTCGGCATCCTCTTTCCGCCCGCTGAGCAGGCGCATCACGGTATCGGCAGTGCGCTGACGCAGGGTCTGGTTCGCGGAAAGGAAGCGGCGGCGGTTGAATATAGCAAGCTGGTTCAGCGACTCAATCATGACCGAGAAGCCAATCGCCGCGTACAGGTAGCCTTTCGGGATGTGGAAGCCAAAGCCGTCGGCAACCAGGCTAAAGCCAATCATCAGCAGGAAGCTCAGACACAGGATCACGATGGTCGGGTGGCTGTTCACAAACCGCGTGAGGGCCTTGCTTGCCATCACCATCAGCGTGATGGCGATGATCACGGCGGCCATCATCACGGCCAGGTGGTCGACCATTCCGACGGCGGTGATCACCGAATCCAGCGAGAAGACGGCGTCCAGCACCACAATCTGCGCGACAACCGGCCAGAATTTCGCCCCGCGGCGCTGGGTGGGGTTGTCGCTGTCCTTCCCTTCAAGCCGCTCGTTCAGTTCTACCGTGGCCTTGAAGAGCAGGAATAGCCCGCCAACGAGCATGATCAGGTCGCGAGCGCTGAAGCTGAAGCCGCGAACGGAGAAAAGGGGAGTCGTGAGGGTGACCAGCCAGGAGATCGAGGCCAGCAGCAGCAGGCGCATAACCATCGCCAGCAGCAGGCCCGTCACGCGCGCGCGGTCGCGCTGCGATGGGGGCAATTTTTCGGCAAGGATGGCGATAAAGACCAGATTATCAATACCGAGTACTAATTCTATAACGACCAGCGTAACCAGCCCGGCCCAGATTGATGGATCGGCAATCCATTCCATAGTAATAGCAATACCTTCTGTTATATGACCAATGTCACACTTCGATCATGGATAAAGCTGACCGAAAATGCAATGCCGGGCTGAGATTTCTCTTAATAGCCTCCTGAAAAAACAGCGCAACACGCCGACGGTGTAAATAAGCTAATGACGTATATTTTATTACACTGAGGTGTATTTAGGATATATCGCAATAAATGGTTTGAATTGATATTTTGTCAATATAAAGAAAATCCTAAAACGTGAAAAGTTTGCGCTTAATATTAATCTTAAAAACCGTTATTAGGACGGTTGTCTCCTTGCCTGCTATTAGGTTAGCTGCAACAATTCTCCCAGCATCAAATGTTAAATTTCCTTGTTGCTATTATTGTTTCGGTCTTTAGTCACGGTAATTCTTTATCAGCATGCTTGCTGAAGCTGCTGATATATTTCCATAAAGACCTTATCCAAGAGGGTGTATATCCATAACGCATTGTTTAGACAGTGGATTGGTAACTGAAAGCCAAGGGCGGTAGCGTGCCTGAAAGCGTGTGAATCAGCCTCGATTATTCTGTCAATAGCCAATGGATGAATAAGCTTTTTTTAGGACTGATGCCAGTTATATTTCGAATTGATTAACTGCATTCTGAATGCCAAAACGACCCGCGCTTATTTAAATTGCACAGGATAATTACTCTGCCAAAGTGATAAATAATCAATGATGAAATCCAAAATGAAATTGATGCCATTATTGGTGTCTGTGACCTTGATGAGTGGTTGCACGGTCTTTCCCGGCAGCAATATGTCAACAATGGGCAAGGATGTGATCAAACAGCAAGATGCTGATTTTGATCTCGACAAAATGGTGAATGTTTATCCATTGACCCCACGTCTGGTAGAACAATTACGTCCGCGTCCGAATGTTGCCCAGCCGAATATGTCTCTGGACCAGGAAATTGCCGCCTACCAGTATCGCGTAGGGCCAGGTGACGTTATCAACGTGACCGTCTGGGACCATCCTGAACTGACCACGCCTGCGGGCCAGTACCGCAGCTCAAGCGACACCGGTAACTGGGTGCAGTCTGACGGCACGATGTTCTATCCGTACATCGGCAAAGTGCACGTGGTTGGCAAAACGCTGGCTGAGATCCGTAGTGATATTACCGGCCGCTTAGCGCAGTACATCGCTGACCCGCAGGTGGACGTTAATATCGCCGCATTCCGCTCGCAAAAAGCCTATATCTCCGGGCAGGTAAACAAATCGGGCCAGCAGGCGATCACCAACGTTCCGCTGACCGTACTTGATGCCATTAATGCCGCAGGCGGCTTAACCGACGGTGCCGACTGGCGTAACGTCGTTCTGACCCACGAAGGCAAAGAGCAGCGCATTTCCCTGCAGGCGCTGATGCAAAACGGCGACCTGACGCAGAACCGTCTGCTCTATCCGGGCGACATCCTGTACGTGCCGCGTAACGACGACCTGAAAGTGTTCGTGATGGGTGAAGTGAAGAAACAGAGCACCCTCAAAATGGACTTCAGCGGCATGACCCTGACCGAAGCGCTGGGCAATGCGGAAGGTATCGATCTGACCTCCTCGAACGCCAGCGGCATCTTCGTGATCCGTCCGCTGAAAGGCGAGGGCAGCGCGAAAGGCAAGATTGCCAACATCTACCAGCTCGATATGTCCGATGCGACGTCGCTGGTCATGGCCACGGAGTTCCGCCTCCAGCCATACGATGTGGTGTATGTCACCACCGCGCCGGTTGCCCGCTGGAACCGCCTGATCAACCAGTTGCTGCCAACCATCAGTGGCGTTCGCTACATGACGGATACGGCGCGCGACATTCATACCTGGTAATCCGCGATGTTTAACAAAATATTGGTGGTATGCGTGGGGAACATCTGCCGTTCCCCCACGGCTGAACGGCTGCTTCGTCAGTACCAGCCTGGCTTAACGGTCGACTCCGCGGGGCTTGGGGCGCTGGTGGGAAAAGGCGCCGACGAGCGCGCCGCGAGCGTGGCGCAAGATCACGACCTTTCTCTCGACGGGCATATCGCCCGTCAGATTTCCGGCCGGATGTGCCGCGAGTACGACCTGATCCTGACGATGGAAAAACGCCACATCCACGCGCTGTGCGAGATCGCTCCGGAGATGCGCGGCAAGGTGATGCTGTTTGGTCACTGGGACAATGAGCGCGAAATTCCCGACCCGTATCGCAAGAGCCGTGAGGCATTTGAGGCGGTATACACCTTACTTGACCAGTCTGCCCGACAGTGGGCGCAGGCACTGAAAGCTCAGCAGGGATAACAATGACAGAAAAAACAAAACCTTCTGCCGCCCCGATTTCGGGCAGTGATGAAATCGACATTGGTCGCCTGGTCGGCACCGTTGTAGAGGCAAAGTGGTGGGTGCTTGGGATCACCGCCGTGTTCGCCGCTGCGGCCGTCGTCTATACGCTGTTCGCGACGCCGATCTACAGCGCCGATGCGCTGGTGCAGATAGAGCAGAACTCCGGCAACTCGCTGGTACAGGACATCGGCTCTGCCCTGGCAAACAAGCCGCCTGCATCCGACGCTGAAATCCAGCTCATCCAGTCGAGGCTGGTGCTGGGCAAAACGGTCCACGATTTAGGGCTGGATATCTCCGTTACCAAAAATACCTTCCCGGTGTTTGGTGCCGGCTGGGACCGCCTGATGGGCCGCAGCAATGACACCGTGAAAGTGACGGACTTCGTGCTGCCAAAAGGCGGTGCGGAGCAGACCTTTACCCTTACAGTGCTCGGCCCGAAACAGTATCAGCTGACCAGCGATGCGGGCTTTAGCGCGCGCGGTGAAGTAGGGCAGATGCTGACCAAAGACGGCGTCAGCATGATGGTTAGCGCGATCCATGCGCAGGAGGGCGGTGAGTTTACGGTCACCAAGTTCTCCACGCTGGGGATGATCAACAACCTGCAGAACAACCTGACCGTCACCGAAAACGGCAAGGACACTGGCGTCCTCAGCATGACCTTCACCGGTGAAGATAAGGACAAAATCCGCGATATCCTGAACAGCATCACCCGCAACTACCTTGAGCAGAACGTTGAGCGTAAATCGGCGGAAGCGGCAAAAAGCCTGGCCTTCCTCGCGAAACAGCTTCCGGAAGTTCGCGCCCATCTTGATGACGCAGAGAACAAGCTGAACGCCTATCGTCAGGATAAAGATTCCGTCGACCTGCCGCTGGAGGCGAAATCCGTTCTTGATTCGATGGTGAACATTGATGCGCAGCTCAATGAACTGACCTTCAAAGAGGCGGAAATTTCCAAGCTGTACACCAAACGTCACCCGGCGTACCGCACGCTGCTGGAAAAACGCCAGACGCTGGAAGAAGAGAAGGCGAAGCTGAACAACCGCGTGACCGCGATGCCGAAGACGCAGCAGGAAATTGTGCGCCTGACGCGCGACGTGGAGTCCGGCCAGCAGGTTTATATGCAGCTGCTGAACAAACAGCAGGAGCTGAAAATCACCGAGGCGAGCACGGTAGGCGACGTGCGTATCGTTGACCCGGCGATTACGCAGCCTGGCGTGCTCAAGCCGAAGAAAGCGCTGATCGTTCTCGGCAGCATTATTCTCGGCCTGATGCTCTCTATCGTTGGCGTACTGCTGCGCTCCCTGTTCAACCGGGGTATCGAAAGCCCGCAGGTGCTGGAAGAGAACGGCATCAGCGTTTACGCCAGCATCCCGCTTTCCGAATGGCAGAAGTCGCGTGACAGCGTCAAAACCGTTAAGGGCGTCAAGCGCTACAAGCAGAGCCAGCTGCTGGCCGTCGGTAACCCGACCGATCTGGCGATTGAAGCGGTGCGCAGCCTGCGTACCAGCCTCCACTTCGCCATGATGCAGGCCAAAAACAACGTCCTGATGATGACCGGCGTCAGCCCGTCTATCGGTAAAACCTTCGTCTGCGCCAACCTGGCGGCGGTGGTGAGCCAGACTAACAAGCGCGTGCTGCTGATCGACTGTGACATGCGTAAGGGCTACACCCACGAGCTGCTGGGCACCAACAACGTCAACGGTCTTTCGGAAATTCTGCTCGGCAAAGGGGTGATCGAAGAAAGCGCGAAGCCGACCTCGATTCCGAAATTTGACCTGATCCCGCGTGGCCAGGTGCCGCCGAACCCGTCTGAACTGCTGATGAGCGAACGCTTCAGCCAGCTGATTGAATGGGCGAGCAAAACCTATGACCTAGTGCTGATCGATACGCCGCCAATTCTGGCCGTGACCGACGCCGCCGTAGTCGGCCGCCATGCGGGCACCACCCTGATGGTCGCGCGCTATGCGGTGAACACGCTGAAAGAGGTGGAAACCAGCCTGAGCCGCTTCGAGCAGAACGGCATCGAGGTGAAGGGGGTCATTCTGAACTCCATCTTCCGCCGCGCGACCGGGTACCAGGATTACGGTTACTACGAGTACGAATACAAATCTGACTCTAAATAAAAAACCACCCACCCCTCACCCTAACCCTCTCCCCAAAGGGGAGAGGGGACTGTCCGGTGCGGGAGTTTGGGTACGAACATAATGACGACCACTGACTGCCTTTCACCCTCTCCCCTTTGGGGAGAGGGCTGGGGTGAGGGGGAAGATGATGACCACACAACGCCCTTTGATTTCTATCTATATGCCGACATGGAATCGTCAGCAGCTGGCGATCCGCGCGATTAAATCGGTCCTGCGTCAGGATTACGACAACTGGGAGCTGATCGTCGTGGATGACTGTTCCTCCTCTTTTGAACAGCTGCAGGCATTCGTTGACGACCTTAACGACCCGCGCGTGGTGTACACCCATAACCCGATCAATTCCGGGGCGTGCGCGGTACGCAACCAGGCGATTATGCAGGCGAAAGGGCAATATCTGACCGGCATTGACGACGATGATGAATGGACGCCAAACCGGCTGTCGATCTTCCTGTCGCACAAAGCGCAGCTGGTGACGCACGCTTTTCTCTACGCCAATGACTATGTCTGCCAGGGCGAAGTGTACTCGCAGCCGGCCAGCCTGCCGCTGTATCCGAAATCACCATACTCCCGCCGCCTGTTTTACAAGCGCAACATCATCGGCAACCAGGTCTTTACCTGGGCGTGGCGATTCAAAGAGTGTCTGTTCGATACCGAGCTGAAGGCCGCGCAGGATTACGACATTTTCCTGCGGATGGTGGTGGAGTACGGCGAACCGTGGAAGGTGGAAGAGGCGACGCAAATCCTGCACATCAACCACGGGGAGATGCAAATCACCTCTTCGCCGAAAAAATTCTCCGGCTACTTCCACTTTTACCGCAAGCACAAGGACAAGTTCGACCGTGCCAGCCGGAAGTATCAGCTCTTTACCCTCTATCAGATCCGCAACAAGCGCATGAACTGGCGCACGCTGTTTACGCTGCTTTCGGTACGTAACGGCAAGCGTCTGGCTGACGGGCTTCGGGGGAAATAATGTTTCTGGAAGATTGCCGCGCAAACAGCTGGAGCCTGCGCCCGTGCTGCATGGTTCTGGCGTATCGCATCGCGCACTTCTGCTCGGTGTGGCGCAAGAAAAACGTGCTTAACAACCTCTGGGCGGCACCGGTGCTGGTGCTGTACCGCATCATCACCGAATGCTTTTTTGGCTATGAAATTCAGGCCGCTGCCACCATTGGCCGCCGCTTCACCATTCACCACGGCTACGCCGTGGTCATCAACAAGTTCGTCGTCGCCGGCGATGATTTTACCATTCGCCATGCCGTCACTATTGGCAACCGCGGGCCTGAGAGCCTGGCCTGCCCGGTGATTGGCAATAACGTCGAGCTGGGCGCGAACGTGGTGATGATTGGCGATATCACCGTCGGTAACAACGTGACGATTGGCGCAGGCAGCGTGGTGCTGGACAGCATTCCGGATAACGCGCTGGTGGTGGGTGAAAAAGCCCGTGTGAAGGTGATTAAATGAACATTCTGCAATTTAACGTGCGCCTCGCAGAGGGCGGCGCGGCGGGCGTGGCGCTGGATTTGCACCAGCGCGCGCTGCAAAAAGGGCTACAGTCGCGTTTTGTTTACGGCTACGGCAAAGGCGGCAAGAAAAGCGTCAGCCATGATAACTACCCGCAGGTGCTTAAGCAGACCCCGCGTCTGACGTCCATTGCCAACATCGCGCTGTTTCGCCTGTTTAACCGCGATCTGTTTGGCAACCTGAACAGCCTGTACCGCACCGTGACGCGCACCCCCGGTCCGGTGGTGCTGCATTTTCACGTGCTGCACAGCTACTGGCTGAATCTGGAAGAGGTGGTGGCGTTTTGTGAGAAGGTAAAAGCGCATAAGCCGGATACCCGATTCGTCTGGACGCTGCACGATCACTGGAGCGTGACCGGACGCTGCGCCTTTACGGACGGCTGCGAAGGCTGGAAAGATAACTGCCAGAAATGCCCGACGCTGAACAATTACCCGCCGGTGAAGGTGGATCGTGCTCATCAGCTGGTTGAGGGCAAGCGTCAGCTGTTCCGCGACATGCTCTCGCTCGGCTGCACCTTTATTTCCCCAAGCCAGCACGTGGCGGATGCCTTCAACAGCCTGTACGGGGCAGGGCGCTGCAAAATCATCAATAACGGTATTGACGTGGCGACGGAAGAGATTCTGGCGGAACTGCCGCCGGTCGCCGAAACGCCGGGCAAACCGAAGATTGCCATTGTTGCGCACGACCTGCGCTACGACGGCAAGACCAACCAGCAGCTGGTGCGCGACATCATGGCGCTGGGCGAAAAAATCGAGCTTCACACCTTTGGCAAATTTTCCCCGTTCGAAGGGGCAAACGTGGTGAACCACGGGTTCGAAACCGACAAGCGCAAGCTGATGAGCGCCCTGAACGGAATGGACGCGCTGGTCTTCAGCTCCCGCGTGGACAACTATCCGCTGATCCTGTGCGAAGCGCTCTCCATCGGCGTGCCGGTGATTGCCACCCACAGCGATGCCGCACGCGAAGTGCTGGAAAAGTCCGGCGGTAAAACCTTTGCCGAGCAGGATGTGCTGCCGCTGGTGCAGATGCCGAAGGCGGACATTGCGCAGGCCGTTTTTGGCACCGACCTGGAATCGTTCCGCAACCGCAGCCGCAAGGCCTACAGTGGACAACAGATGCTGGAGGAGTATGTCTCGTTCTATCAGAATCTGTAGTTATCTGCTGCTCCCCCTGATTTACCTGCTGGTCAACGTCAAGATTGCCCAGCTGGGAGAAAGCTTCCCGATCACCATCGTCACCTTCTTGCCCGTGCTGCTTTTGCTCTTCGTTGAGAAAATTAGTCTTAAGAAGCTGATGATTGCGCTGGGTCTGGGGGTTGGCCTGACGGCATTTAACTACATCTTTGGTCAGTCTCTGGACGCCAGCAAATACGTCACCTCGACCATGCTGTTTGTTTATATCGTCATTATTATCGGTATGGTCTGGAGTATTCGCTTTAAAACTATTTCCCCGCACAATTATAGGAAAATCCTTAGGTTCTTTTATATTGTGGTTGGGCTCATTGTTATGCTTGCCGCGATGGAGATGGCGCAAATTATTTTGACCGGCGGCAGTAGCCTGATGGAAATAATTTCGAAATATCTCATTTACAGTAACAGCTATGTTCTGAACTTCATTAAGTTTGGCGGAAAACGTACCACCGCGCTCTATTTTGAACCGGCTTTCTTTGCTCTGGCGTTAATCTCAATTTGGCTCAGCATCAAACAGTTTGGTATCAAAACCCCCAAGACCGATGCTATGATTCTTGCAGGAATTGTTCTGTCAGGATCGTTCTCAGGGGTAATGACGTTTATCCTGTTTTACCTGCTTGAGTGGGCGTTCCAGTATCTGAACAAAGATGCCATAAAGAAAAAAATGCCGCTGGCGATTATCTCCCTGACGGTATTTATGGTGGGTATAGTATTTGCTTTCCCATACATCTCTGAACGTTTGGGCGATCTGGGAACCGAAGGCTCATCATCTTATTATCGCATCATCGGTCCGCTGGTGATGGTGGGTTATTCCTTAACCCATATTGATGGCGTAGTAAGATTTGGCTCACTTTACGAATATGTTGCATCATTCGGAATCTTTAACGGTGCGGATGTCGGTAAAACCATAGACAATGGTCTGTATCTGTTAATTATCTATTTTTCGTGGTTCGCCGTACTGTTGACGCTGTGGTACCTGTTTAAAGTTTTCAAAATGATGATTAACGCGTTTGGTGATAACCAAAACTTTCGCGTACAGCTTTATCTTTTTACGCCCGTGTCGCTGTTTTTTACCGGGTCAATATTTAGCCCGGAATATGCATTCTTAATTGTATGTCCGTTTATTTTGCGCAAGGCGCTCAATATTACGCGCGTATGACGAAATGAGGTGATTTATGTTTCTTAGCGTCATTACTGTCGCCTTTCGTAACTACGAAGGGGTGGTAAAAACCTGGCGCTCGCTGCGCAACCTGGCGCGCGACCCAAGCCTCACCTTTGAGTGGATTGTGGTCGACGGCGGCTCGGACGACGGTACGGCTGAGTTTCTGGAAAAACTCAACGGTGAGTTCAACTTACGCTACATCAGCGAGAAAGATAAAGGCATCTACGATGCGATGAACAAAGGTATTGCCATGGCGCAGGGGCGCTATGCCATCTTCTTGAATTCCGGCGACGTGTTCCATGATGACGTGGCGCTGTTTGCCCGCCAGCTGGCTCGCCAGAAAGAAGAGGCGATGTTCATTGGCGATGCGCTGCTCGATTTTGGTGACGGAAATAAGGTGCTGCGTAGCGCGAAGCCGGGCTGGTATATCTACCACAGCCTGCCGGCCAGCCACCAGGCGATTTTCTTTCCGGTAAGCGGCCTGAAAAAACAGCCCTACGATTTGCAGTATAAAGTCTCTTCAGATTATGCGTTGACCGCCAGTTTGTACAAGTCAGGCTATCCGTTCCGTCGAATTAAGGGGCTGGTATCTGAATTTTCCATGGGCGGGGTGTCAACCTCGAATAATCTGGAATTATGCCAGGACGCAAAAAACGTGCAGCGTAAAATATTACGCGTGCCGGGCTTCTGGGCAGAATTATCTTATTTCTTACGTATTAAAACCACGGGTAAAGCGAAAGCCTTATATAACAAAGCCTGAGATATAAGGAAACGTAATGCAGGAACTCAAAGGATTCTCCGTGCCGAAAGGCTTTCGGGGTGCTGGCGGTATTAAAGTTCAATTATGGTGGGCGGTTCAGGCGACGTTATTTGCCTGGTCACCGCAAATACTGTACCGCTGGCGAGCATTTTTATTGCGTCTGTTTGGCGCAAAAATAGGAAAAAACGTAGTCATTCGCCCCTCGGTAAAAATTACCTATCCCTGGAAATTAACCCTCGGGGATTATGCCTGGGTTGGGGATGACGCGGTGTTATATACCCTTGGCGAGATTACGATTGGCGCAAATTCGGTGGTTTCACAAAAGTGTTATTTGTGCACCGGCAGCCACGATTTTATGAGCCCGCATTTCGATATTACCGCCACGCCCATAGTGATTGGCGAGAAATGCTGGCTGGCAACCGATGTGTTTGTTGCACCGGGCGTCACCGTTGGCGACGGCACGGTTATTGGTGCCCGCAGCAGCGTTTTTAAATCGCTTCCGGCAAATAAAATTTGCCGGGGCAACCCCGCAGTGGTGATACGCGAACGCGTTGAAACTGAAAAACTTTGATAAGTACAGAGGAATATAAACATGTCTAAAGTCGCTCTCATCACCGGCGTTACCGGACAGGATGGTTCTTACCTGGCAGAATTGCTGCTGGAAAAAGGGTATGAAGTACACGGTATTAAGCGTCGTGCTTCTTCGTTCAACACCGAGCGCGTTGACCATATCTATCAGGATCCTCACTCCGCGAACCCGAAATTCCATCTGCATTACGGCGATCTGACGGATTCCTCCAACCTGACCCGTATTCTGCAGGAAGTTCAGCCGGATGAAGTGTACAACCTGGGCGCGATGAGCCACGTTGCGGTCTCCTTCGAATCCCCGGAATACACCGCCGACGTTGATGCCATGGGCACTCTGCGTCTGCTGGAAGCGATTCGCTTCCTCGGCCTTGAGAAGAAAACCCGTTTCTACCAGGCGTCTACCTCCGAGCTGTACGGCCTGGTGCAGGAAATCCCACAGAAAGAGACCACGCCGTTCTACCCGCGCTCTCCGTATGCGGTCGCCAAACTGTACGCCTACTGGATCACCGTGAACTACCGTGAATCCTACGGCATGTACGCCTGTAACGGCATTCTGTTCAACCACGAATCCCCGCGCCGCGGCGAAACCTTCGTGACCCGCAAAATCACACGCGCGATCGCCAACATTGCACAGGGTCTGGAATCTTGCCTGCACCTCGGCAACATGGACTCCCTGCGCGACTGGGGCCATGCGAAAGACTACGTGAAAATGCAGTGGATGATGCTGCAGCAGGACAAGCCGGAAGACTTCGTGATTGCGACCGGCGTGCAGTACTCCGTGCGTCAGTTCGTTGAGATGGCGGCCGCGCAGCTGGGCATCAAACTGCGCTTCGAAGGCACCGGCGTGGAAGAGAAGGGCATCGTGGTCTCGGTAACCGGTCACGACGCACCGGGCGTGAAGCCGGGCGACGTTATCGTTCAGGTTGACCCGCGCTACTTCCGTCCTGCTGAAGTGGAAACCCTGCTGGGCGACCCAACCAAAGCGCACGAAACCCTGGGCTGGAAGCCAGAAACCACGCTGCAGGAGATGGTCTCTGAGATGGTAGCCAAGGATCTTGAAGCAGCGAAAAAACACTCTCTGCTCAAGTCCCATGGCTACGAGGTTGCCATCGCGCTGGAGTCCTGAGAATGACAAAACAACGTATTTTTGTTGCCGGTCATCGCGGAATGGTGGGTTCCGCGATTGCTCGCCAGCTGGAGCAGCGCGGTGACGTAGAGGTGATTGTCCGCACCCGCGACGAGCTGAACCTGCTCGACAGCAAAGCGGTGCAGGACTTCTTTGCCAACGAACGTATTGACCAGGTGTATCTGGCGGCGGCGAAGGTGGGCGGCATTGTCGCTAACAACACCTACCCGGCAGATTTCATCTACGAGAACATGATGATCGAGAGCAACATCATTCACGCGGCGCATCTGCACAACGTGAACAAGCTGCTGTTCCTCGGCTCATCCTGTATCTACCCGAAAATGGCGAAGCAGCCGATCGCCGAAAGCGAGCTGCTGCAGGGCACGCTTGAAGCCACCAACGAGCCGTACGCGATTGCCAAGATTGCCGGGATCAAGCTGTGCGAGTCCTACAACCGTCAGTACAACCGCGACTATCGCTCGGTGATGCCGACCAACCTGTACGGGCCGCACGACAATTTCCACCCGAGCAACTCGCACGTGATCCCGGCGCTGCTGCGCCGCTTCCACGAGGCAACCGCCGAGAACGCGCCGGACGTGGTGGTGTGGGGCAGCGGTACGCCAATGCGCGAGTTCCTGCACGTGGACGATATGGCTGCCGCCAGCATTCACGTGATGGAGCTGGATCGCGAGGTGTGGCAGGAGAACACCGAGCCGATGCTGTCGCACATCAACGTCGGTACCGGCGTGGACTGCACCATTCGCGAGCTGGCGCAGACCATCGCCCAGGTGGTGGGCTACAAGGGCCGCGTGGTGTTTGACGCCACCAAGCCGGACGGTACGCCGCGCAAGCTGCTGGACGTCACCCGCCTGCATCAGCTGGGCTGGTATCACGAGGTGTCGCTGGAGCAGGGGCTGGCCAGCACCTACCAGTGGTTCCTCGAAAATCAGCACCGCTTCCGGGGGTAATGATGTTTTTAAGTCAGGAAGATTTTGCCACGGTAGTGCGTTCCACTCCGCTGATCTCAATTGATTTGATCGTGGAGAACGAACGCGGCGAGTTCTTGCTGGGGAAACGAACCAACCGCCCTGCTCAGGGCTACTGGTTCGTGCCCGGCGGGCGCGTGCAAAAGGATGAGGCGCTGGCAAATGCCTTTGAGCGCCTCACTCTGGCGGAACTGGGCCTGCAGCTGCCGATGGCAGCGGGCCAGTTTTACGGGGTCTGGCAGCACTTCTATGACGACAACTTTTCAGGCACCGGGTTCTCCACGCACTACATCGTGCTGGGGTTCCGCCTGAAGGTGAGTGAGGCAGACCTGCGTCTGCCTGATTCTCAGCATGACGACTACCGCTGGCTGACGCCAGAGGCGTTGCTTGCCAGCGACAATGTGCATGACAACAGCCGTGCCTATTTCCTGGCAGATCGTCAGTCCGGAGTGCCGGGCTTATGAAAATTTTGGTGTATGGCATTAACTACTCGCCGGAATTAACCGGCATCGGGAAATACACCGGCGAGATGGTGGAGTGGATGGCGAGCCAGGGACATGACGTGCGGGTCATTACCGCGCCGCCGTACTACCCGGAGTGGAAGGTGGGCGAGCGCTACTCAAGCTGGCGCTATCGCCGCGAAGAGGGCGCAGCGACCGTGTGGCGCTGCCCGCTCTACGTGCCGAAGCAGCCTTCGACGCTGAAGCGTTTACTTCACCTGGGCAGCTTTGCCCTGAGCAGCTTTTTCCCGCTGATGGCGCAGCGTCGCTGGAAGCCGGATCGCATTATCGGCGTGGTGCCGACGCTGTTTTGCACGCCGGGCATGCGCCTGCTGGGCAAACTTTCCGGCGCGCGCACCCTGCTGCACATTCAGGATTATGAAGTCGACGCCATGCTCGGCCTGGGAATGGCAGGCAAGGGCGAGGGCGGCAAGGTGGCGAAGCTCGCCAGCGCCTTTGAGCGCAGCGGGCTGCACAACGTGGATTACGTCTCGACGATTTCGCGCTCGATGATGAACAAGGCCCAGGAGAAGGGCGTCCCGGCGGAGAAAGTCATTTTCTTCCCGAACTGGTCCGAAGTGGCGCGCTTTCGCGACGTGGCTGAGCAAGACGCTCAGGCGCTGCGCGCCCGGCTCGGTTTGCCCGATGACCATAAAATCATTCTTTACTCGGGCAACATCGGCGAAAAGCAGGGGCTGGAGAGCGTGATTGAAGCCGCGCACCAGCTCAGCACACATCCGTGGACGTTTGTGATTGTCGGGCAGGGCGGTGGCAAAGCGCGGCTGGAGAAGCTGGCGCGCGAACGCGGCCTGACAAACGTCAAGTTCTTCCCGCTGCAGTCTTACGAGGCGCTGCCTGCCCTGCTGAAGATGGGCGACTGCCATCTGGTGGTGCAAAAGCGCGGCGCGGCGGACGCGGTGCTGCCCTCCAAGCTGACCAACATTCTGGCGGTGGGCGGGAACGCGGTGATTACGGCGGAAGCCGAAACCGAATTAGGCCAGCTGTGCAACAGCTATCCGGGGATCGCCGTGTGCGTGGAGCCGGAATCGGTCTCTGCGCTGGTGGCCGGAATTGAGCAGGCACTCGCCATGCCAAAAGAGAACACGGTGGCACGTGAATATGCCGAACGCACCCTCGAGAAAGAGAACGTGCTGAGCCAATTTATTGCAGATATACGGGGATAAATCATGAGTCATACCACGTTGTATCCGGTTGTGATGGCAGGTGGCTCTGGTAGCCGGTTATGGCCGCTGTCCCGCGTGCTCTATCCAAAACAGTTCCTCTGCCTGAAAGGGGAGCTCACCATGCTGCAAACGACGGTCAACCGTCTGCAGGGCGTGGAGTGTGAAAGCCCGGTGGTGATTTGTAACGAACAACACCGCTTTATCGTTGCCGAGCAGCTGCGCCAGCTGAACAAACTGACAGAAAATATCATTCTGGAGCCTGCCGGTCGTAATACCGCGCCCGCTATCGCCCTCGCGGCGCTGGCGGCAAAGCGCAGCAGCCCGGACTGCGACCCCCTGATGCTGGTGCTGGCCGCAGACCACGTTATTCAGCAGGAAGATGCCTTCCGCGACGCGGTGCGCGCGGCGATCCCTTACGCCGACAGCGGCAAGCTGGTGACCTTCGGCATCGTGCCGGACCTGCCGGAAACCGGCTATGGCTATATTCGCCGTGGCGCAGTGACGGCGGGTGCGGGCGACAGCGTGGCCTTTGACGTCGCGCAGTTCGTCGAGAAGCCAAACCTTGAAACCGCTCAGGCCTATGTGGGCAGCGGCGAATATTACTGGAACAGCGGCATGTTCCTGTTCCGCGCCGGTCGTTATCTTGAGGAGCTGGAAAAATATCGCCCCGACATTCTCAGCGCCTGTGAGAAAGCGATGGCGGTGGTGGACCCGGATCTCGACTTTATCCGCGTTGACGAAAAATCCTTCCTCGCCTGCCCGGAAGAGTCCATTGACTATGCGGTCATGGAACGTACGGCGGACGCGGTGGTGGTGCCGATGGACGCGGGCTGGAGCGACGTGGGCTCATGGTCATCCCTGTGGGAGATCAGCGCGCATACCCCGGAGGGTAACGTCCACCACGGTGATGTGATTAGCCACAAAACGGAAAACAGCTACGTTTACGCCGAGTCCGGTCTGGTGACCACGGTGGGCGTAAAGGATCTGGTGGTCGTTCAGACCAAGGATGCCGTGCTGATTGCCGACCGTAACGCCGTGCAGGACGTAAAAAAAGTGGTGGAGCAGATCAAGGCCGACGGCCGTCACGAGCACCATATTCACCGCGAAGTGTACCGCCCGTGGGGCAAATATGACTCCATCGATTCCGGCGATCGCTATCAGGTAAAACGCATTACCGTGAAGCCGGGTGAAGGGCTGTCCGTACAGATGCACCATCACCGCGCCGAGCACTGGGTTGTGGTGGCGGGAACCGCAAAAGTCACCATCGACGGTGAAATCAAACTGCTGGGTGAAAACGAGTCAATCTATATTCCGCTCGGGGCAACGCACTGCCTGGAAAACCCGGGGAAAATTCCGCTCGACTTAATTGAGGTGCGCTCCGGATCGTATCTGGAGGAGGACGATATCGTTCGCTTCCAGGACCGCTACGGACGGGTCTAGCGCCTCTGCTTCCTGCCCGGTGGCGCTGCGCTTACCGGGCCTACGAATGAAAAAAAAGAATTTGGCCATTAATTGGTCAGGGCCAACTGTTGCCTGAAAAAGGGGTCATCATGGAAAAGTTAACCTGTTTTAAAGCCTACGATATTCGCGGCAAGCTGGGCGAAGAGCTGAATGAAGACATTGCGTGGCGCATTGGCCGCGCGTACGGCGAATATCTGAAGCCAAAAACCATCGTGCTGGGCGGCGACGTGCGTCTGACCAGCGAGTCCCTGAAGCTGGCCCTGGCAAAAGGGCTGCAGGACGCGGGCGTGGACGTGCTGGACATCGGCCTTTCCGGCACCGAAGAGATCTATTTTGCCACCTTCCACCTGGGCGTGGACGGCGGTATCGAAGTGACCGCCAGCCATAACCCGATGGACTACAACGGCATGAAGCTGGTGCGCAAGGGCGCGCGTCCGATCAGCGGCGATACCGGCCTGCGCGACGTGCAGCGTCTGGCGGAAGCCAACGACTTCCCGCCGGTGAACGAGGCGACGCGCGGCAGCTATAAGCAGATCGACCTGCAAAAAGAGTACATCGACCACCTGCTGGGCTACATCAATGTGGCAAACCTGAAGCCGCTGAAGCTGGTGATCAACTCCGGCAACGGCGCGGCGGGCCCGGTGGTGGATGCGCTGGAAGCCCGCTTTAAGGCGCTGAACGTGCCGGTCTCCTTCATCAAGGTGCACAACACCCCGGACGGCAACTTCCCGAACGGTATTCCTAACCCGCTGCTGCCGGAGTGCCGCGACGACACCCGCAACGCGGTGATCGCGCACGGTGCGGATATGGGCATCGCCTTTGACGGCGATTTCGACCGCTGCTTCCTGTTCGACGAGAAAGGCCAGTTCATCGAAGGCTACTACATCGTCGGCCTGCTGGCGGAAGCGTTCCTTGAGAAGAACCCCGGCGCGAAGATCATTCACGACCCGCGTCTCTCGTGGAACACCGTTGACGTGGTCAGCGCCGCGGGCGGCGAGCCGGTGATGTCTAAAACCGGCCACGCCTTTATTAAAGAGCGTATGCGCGAGGAAGACGCCATCTACGGCGGCGAGATGAGCGCCCACCACTACTTCCGCGACTTTGCCTACTGCGACAGCGGGATGATCCCGTGGCTGCTGGTGACCGAGCTGCTGTGCCTGAAAGGCCAGACGCTGGGCGAACTGGTACGCGACCGCATGGCGGCCTTCCCGGCGAGCGGGGAGATTAACAGCAAGCTGGCGCAGCCTGCCGAGGCCATTGCCCGCGTGGAGCATCACTTCGCGATCCACGCCCTGGAAATCGACCGCACGGACGGCATCAGCATGTCGTTCCCGCAGTGGCGCTTTAACCTGCGCTCCTCCAATACCGAGCCGGTGGTGCGCCTGAACGTGGAATCCCGCGCCGATACCGCGCTGATGGAAGCCCGAACGAAGGACATTCTGGCGCTGTTGAATCAGTAATCATTGCCCCTCACCCCAGCCCTCTCCCTAAGGGAGAGGGTGTTCAAATTCCCTCTCCCTTAGGGAGAGGGTTAGGGTGAGGGGTAAGGTTTTGAACTAAAGGAACAACGATGACGAATCTAAAAAAGCGCGACCGAGCGAGAACGAATGCATCGTTAATCTCTATGGTGCAGCGATTTTCTGATATCACCATCATGGTCGGCGGATTGTGGGCGGTGTGCTGGGTAAGCGGACAATCCTTCCTCTACATGCACCTGCTGATGGCGTTAATCGCGCTGGTTGTGTTTCAGATGATCGGCGGAATGACCGACTTCTATCGTTCGTGGCGCGGCGTAAAAATTACCACCGAGCTGATGCTGCTGCTGCAGAACTGGACCCTGGCCCTGATTTTCAGCGCCGGGCTGGTGGCGTTCAGCCATGATTTTGATAACCGCCTGGTGACCTATCTGTGCTGGTACCTGCTGACCAGCGTCGGGATGGTGGTCTGCCGTTCGTTGATCCGCTTCGGTGCCGGCTGGCTTCGCCACCGGGGCTACAACACCCGCTACGTGGCCGTTGCCGGTGATTTGCCGGTAGGCCTGGTGCTGCTTGATAGCTTCCGCAAAGAGCCGTGGTTAGGCTTTGAGGTGGTCGGGGTTTATCACGATGCGAAGCCGGGTGGCGTACCTGCCGAGTGGGCGGGAAACTACGAACAGCTTATCGACGACGCGAAGGCCGGAAAAATTCACAACGTCTACATCGCCATGCAGATGAAAGACGAATCCCGGATTAAGAAACTGATGCGCGAGCTGGCGGATACCACCTGCTCGGTGATCCTCATCCCGGACGTGTTCACCTTCAACATCCTCCATTCGCGTATCGAAGAGGTGAACGGGGTTCCTGTCGTTCCGCTTTACGATACGCCGCTGTCCGGCATCAACCGCGTGCTGAAGCGCGTGGAAGATATCGTGCTCTCCACGCTGATCCTGCTGCTTATCTCCCCGGTGCTGTGCTGCATTGCGCTGGCGGTGAAAATCACCTCGCCTGGCCCGGTCATTTTCCGCCAGACCCGCTACGGCATGGACGGCAAGCCGATTATGGTGTGGAAATTCCGCTCCATGAAGGTGATGGAAAACGACAAGGTCGTGACCCAGGCCACGCAGAACGATCCGCGCGTGACCCGCGTCGGCAACTTCCTGCGCCGTACCTCCCTGGACGAGCTGCCGCAGTTCATCAACGTATTTACCGGCGGGATGTCGATTGTCGGACCGCGTCCGCACGCCGTCGCCCATAACGAACAGTATCGCGCGCTGATTGAAGGCTACATGCTTCGCCACAAGGTGAAGCCGGGCATTACCGGCTGGGCGCAGATTAACGGCTGGCGCGGCGAGACCGACACCCTGGAAAAAATGGAAAAACGCATCGAGTTCGACCTGGAGTACATCCGTGAATGGAGCCTCTGGTTCGATATCAAAATTGTTTTTCTGACCGTCTTCAAAGGCTTCGTGAACAAAGCGGCGTACTAAGATGAGCTTACGTGAAAAAACCATCAGCGGCGCCAAGTGGTCTGCCATGGCCACCATCGTCATCATTGGCCTCGGCCTGGTGCAGATGACCGTGCTGGCGCGCATTATTGATAACCACCAGTTCGGCCTGCTGACCGTTTCGCTGGTGATTATCGCGCTGGCCGATACGCTGTCTGATTTTGGCATCGCCAACTCGATTATCCAGCGCAAAGAGATCGGCCATCTGGAGCTGACCACGCTCTACTGGCTGAACGTCGGGCTGGGGATTTTCGTGTTCGTGCTGGTGTTCCTGCTGAGCGATACCATTGCCCGCGTGCTGCATAACCCCGACCTGGCGCCGCTGATGCGCACGCTGTCGTTTGCCTTCGTGGTGATCCCGCACGGCCAGCAGTTCCGCGCGCTGATGCAAAAGGAGCTAGAGTTCAACAAGATCGGCATGATTGAGACCAGCGCCGTGCTGGCGGGCTTTACCTTCACCGTGGTCAGCGCCCACTTCTGGCCGCTGGCGATGACCGCTATTCTCGGTTACCTGGTGAACTCTGCCGTGCGCACGCTGCTGTTCGGCTACTTTGGCCGCAAGATTTACCGTCCGGGGCTGCATTTCTCGCTGGCCTCCGTGTCAACCAACCTGCGTTTTGGCGCGTGGCTGACTGCCGACAGCATCATCAACTACGTCAACACCAACCTCTCAACGCTGGTGCTGGCGCGTATTCTCGGCGCGAGCGTGGCGGGGGGCTACAACCTGGCCTACAACGTCGCGGTTGTTCCGCCGATGAAGCTGAACCCGATTATCACCCGCGTGCTGTTCCCGGCGTTCGCCAAGATTCAGGACGACACCGAGAAGCTGCGCGTTAACTTTTACAAGCTGCTTTCCGTCGTGGGGATCATCAACTTCCCGGTGCTGCTGGGGCTGATGGTGGTCTCCAGCAACTTCGTGCCGCTGGTGTTTGGCGAGAAGTGGAACAGCATCGTGCCGATCCTGCAGCTGCTGTGCGTGGTCGGGCTGCTGCGCTCCGTGGGGAACCCGATTGGTTCCCTGCTGATGGCAAAAGCGCGCGTCGATATCAGCTTTAAGTTCAACGTCTTTAAAACCTTCCTGTTTATCCCGGCGATCCTCGTGGGCGGGCATATGGCGGGCGCCATTGGCGTCACCCTCGGCTTCCTGCTGGTGCAGATCATCAACACCGTGCTGAGCTACTTTGTGATGATCAAGCCGGTGCTGGGCTCCAGCTACCGTCAGTACATCCTGAGCCTGTGGCTGCCGTTTTATCTCTCTTTACCGACGCTTGCCGTGAGCTACGGCCTGGGCGTCGTGCTCAGCGGCCACCTGCCGCTGGCGGCGCTGCTGGCGGTGCAGGTGGCCGCGGGCGCGCTGGCGTTCGGCGTGATGATTGTGCTGTCGCGCAACGCGCTGGTGGTCGAGATGAAGCGCCAGTTTTGCCGTAACGAAAAAATGAAAACGCTGCTTCGCGCAGGCTAATTCTTTAAGAGGCCATTATGAAATTACTTATCCTTGGCAACCATACCTGCGGCAACCGTGGCGACAGCGCCATTCTGCGCGGTTTATTGGATGCAATTAACACTCTTGAGCCTGAGACAGAAGTGGATGTGATGAGCCGCTACCCGGTCAGCTCATCCTGGTTACTGAACCGCCCGGTGATGGGCGACCCGCTTTACAGCCAGATGAAACAGCATAACAACGCTGCGGGCGTGATGGGGCGCGTGAAAAAGGTGCTGCGCCGTCGCTACCAGCACCAGGTGCTGCTCTCGCGCGTGACCGATACCGGCAAGCTGCGTAACATCGCGATTGCGCAGGGTTTTACCGATTTTGTGCGCCTGCTGTCGGGCTATGACGCCATCATTCAGGTCGGCGGCTCGTTCTTTGTCGATCTCTACGGCGTGCCGCAGTTCGAACATGCGCTCTGCACCTTTATGGCGAAAAAGCCGCTGTTTATGATTGGCCACAGCGTGGGGCCATTCCAGGATCCGCAGTTTAACCAGCTGGCGAACTATGTCTTCGGCCACTGTGATGCGCTGATCCTGCGCGAGTCCGTGAGCCTCGACCTCATGAAGCGCAGCGATATCGACACCTCAAAAGTTGAGCACGGGGTGGACACGGCCTGGCTGGTGGATCATCAGGACGATCGTTTCCAGGCGAGCTACGCGGTGCAGCACTGGCTGGACGTGGCGGCAAAAGAGAAAACGGTCGCCATCACCCTGCGCGAGCTCGCGCCGTTCGACAAGCGCCTCGGCACCACCCAGGCGGCCTACGAGAAGGCCTTCGCCGACGTGGTAAACCGCGTTCTGGACAGCGGCTACCAGGTGCTGGCGCTCTCTACCTGTACCGGTATCGACAGCTACAACAAGGATGACCGCATGGTGGCGCTGAACCTGCGCCACCTGGTCAACGACCCGTCGCGCTACCACGTGGTGATGGATGAACTTAACGATCTGGAAATGGGCAAGCTGCTTTCTGCCTGCGACCTGACCGTCGGCACCCGCCTGCACTCGGCCATTATCTCCATGAACTTCGGCACGCCGGCCATCGCCATCAACTACGAGCACAAATCTGCCGGCATCATGCAGCAGCTCGGCATGCCGGAAATGGCGGTGGATATTCGTCATCTGCTGGACGGATCGCTGGGCGCTATGGTCGGCGACACGCTGGGACAGCTGCCTGCGATTAACGAACGCCTGGCCGTGGCGGTGAAAGCCGAGCGCGAAAAAGGGATTGGGATGGTGAAATCCGTGCTCGACCGCGTCGGGGAGGGGAAATGAAGGTTGGTTTCTTCTTACTCAAATTTCCGCTGTCGTCAGAAACCTTCGTGCTGAACCAAATCACCGCGTTTATCGATATGGGATACGACGTGGAGATTATCGCCCTGCAAAAGGGCGATACGCAGAACACCCACGCGGCGTATACCCAGTATGGGCTGGAAGCGAAAACCCGCTGGCTTCAGGACGAGCCGGGCGGGCGTATGAACAAGCTGCGCTACCGCGCCAGCCAGACCCTGCGCGGGATCCACCGCGCCTCGACGTGGCGGGCGCTGAATGTCTCCCGCTACGGCGCCGAGTCACGCAACCTGATCCTGTCGGCAATTTGCGGCCAAACGTCGCAGCCGTATCGTGCCGACGTTTTTATTGCCCACTTTGGCCCGGCGGGCGTCACGGCGGCAAAACTGCGCGAGCTGGGCGTTATTGACGGCAAGATTGCGACCATCTTCCACGGCATCGACATCTCCAGCCGGGAGGTGCTGAACCACTATACGCCGGAATATCAGCAGCTCTTCCGACGCGGCGACATGATGCTGCCCATCAGCGAGCTCTGGGCCGGACGCCTGAAAACCATGGGCTGCCCGAGCGAAAAAATTACCGTTTCACGGATGGGCGTTGACATGGAGCGCTTTACCCAGCGGCCGGTGAAGGTGCCCGGTCAGCCGCTGCAGATCATCTCCGTCGCCCGCCTGACCGAGAAAAAAGGGCTGCACGTGGCTATCGAAGCCTGCCGCCAGCTAAAAGAGCGCGGCGTAGATTTCCACTATCGCATTCTGGGTATCGGCCCGTGGGAGCGACGCCTGCGCACGCTGATCGAACAGTATCAGCTGGAAGGCTGCGTGGAGATGCCGGGCTTTAAGCCGAGCCACGAAGTGAAGGCGATGCTCGACGAGGCGGACGTTTTTCTGCTGCCGTCTGTGACCGGGTCCGATGGCGATATGGAAGGTATCCCGGTTGCGCTGATGGAGGCGATGGCGGTGGGTATTCCGGTTGTGTCTACGCTGCACAGCGGCATACCGGAGCTGATCCGGTCGGAACATTCCGGTTGGCTGGTACCTGAAAACAATGCGTTAGCCCTCGCGGATCGCCTCGCTGCCTTTAGCGACATCGACCAGCACGAGCTTGTGCCCGTGTTGCAAAATGCCCGACAAAAAGTCGAAGCCGATTTTAATCAGCAGGTGATCAATCGCCAGTTAGCGAGCCTGCTGCACACGCTGTAACGCCGAGGTTGTATGCTTAAAAAGATTACCCGACGCCGCTTTGTCTCTTCACTCTCCGTCCTGGCCGCTGTGCCGCTGCTGTCGTCCCGCGCTGCGCGGGCGGCAGCCGGGAAGACCGTCTCCATTAATCAGTACAACAACAACGACTGGATCGCCGCCTTTAAGCAGGCGTTTACCGAGGCCGACACCGTTGTTGTCCCCGCCAGCGTCGTCTGTGAAAACATCAATACCGGGATTTTTATCCCCGACGGTAAAACGCTCCTGATACGCGGCGGGCTCAAAGGCAACGGGCGAGGCCGCTTTGTGCTTCAGGAAGGCAGTAAAATCGTCGGAGAGGGGGCAGGGCGCACCCACAATATCACCCTGGACGTGCGCGGCTCTGACTGCGTGATTAAAGGGCTGGCGATGAGCGGCTTCGGCCCCGTCACGCAGATCTATATCGGCGGTAAAAAGCCGAGAGTGATGCGCAACCTGCTCATTGATAACATCAATGTTAGCCAGGCCAACTACGCCATTCTGCGGCAGGGCTTTCATAACCAGGTCGACGGTGCGCGTATCACCAACAGCAGGTTCAGCCACCTGCAGGGGGATGCTATCGAGTGGAACGTGGCCATCAACGACCGCAATATCCTGATTTCTGACCACGTTATCGACAACATCAACTGCACCAACGGCAAAATCAACTGGGGCATTGGCATTGGCCTTGCGGGAAGTACCTACGACAATGACTACCCGGAAAAGCAGACCGTGAAGAATTTCGTGGTGGCAAATATCACCGGCAGCAACTGTCGCCAGCTGGTCCACGTTGAAAACGGCAAACACTTTATTATCCGTAATATAAAGGCTAAGAATATTACACCCGATTTCAGCAAGAAGGCGGGAATAGACAACGCCACGGTAGCAATTTATGGCTGTGATAATTTCGTTATTGATAATGTCGATATGGTCAATAGTGCCGGAATGTTAATCGGTTACGGCGTGATTAAAGGTGATTATCTGTCGATACCGCAGAACTTCAGGCTCAACGATATTCGCCTGGATAACCGGCAGCTTGCCTATAAGCTGCGCGGAATACAGATTTCCTCGGGTAATGCCACGTCGTTTGTCGCCATCACAAACCTCGATATGCAGCGCGCGACGCTGGAACTGCACAACAAGCCTCAGCATCTTTTTATGCGCAATATCAACGTGATGCAGGCGTCATCCGTGGGGCCCGCGCTGAAAATCAAATTCGACTTGCGCAAGGACGTGCGGGGCAAGTTTATGGCGAAAGACGAGACGCTGCTGTCGCTGGCAAACATCAAAGCGGTGAATGAAAAAGGGCAAAGCTCGGTGGATATTGACCGGGTGGATCAGCATGTTGTGAATACGGAGCGGCTGAATTTTGCGCTGCCGCAAAGATAATCACTGGCTGGCAATTTTGCGACGATTCCTGGTTGAATAACGTGATCTATTCAGATTACAACTACTGTAATTTGTGGTGCCTGGGCGTAACATGGATCCAGAATTACGGCAAATCATGCTGGCGAAAACAGGTTTAAAAGCTATAATTCGTCAACCATTTTAAGGTGGAAGATATAATGATTAATTTGAAAGCAGTCATTCCGGTAGCGGGTCTGGGCATGCATATGTTGCCAGCCACAAAGGCAATTCCAAAAGAGATGCTGCCGATTGTCGACAAGCCGATGATTCAGTACATCGTCGACGAGATTGTTGCTGCAGGGATCAAAGAAATCGTTCTGGTCACGCACTCGTCCAAGAATGCGGTAGAGAACCACTTCGACACCTCTTATGAACTCGAAGCGTTGCTTGAGCAACGCGTTAAACGCCAGTTGCTGGCTGAGGTTCAGTCCATCTGTCCTCCTGGCGTGACCATTATGAACGTGCGTCAGGCGCAGCCGCTGGGTCTGGGCCACTCCATTCTGTGCGCTCGCCCGATTGTGGGCGACAATCCGTTTATCGTCGTTCTGCCGGACATCATCATTGATACCGCGTCTGCGGATCCGCTGCGCTACAACCTGGCGGCAATGGTTGCTCGCTTCAATGAAACGGGCCGCAGCCAGGTGCTGGCGAAACGTATGGATGGCGATCTGTCCGAGTACTCCGTTATCCAGACCAAAGAAGCGCTGGAGACGGAAGGGCAGGTGAGCCGCATTGTCGAATTCATCGAAAAACCCGATCAGCCGCAAACGCTGGATTCCGATCTGATGGCGGTGGGCCGCTATGTCCTGAATGCGGATATTTGGGCCGAGCTGGAAAAAACCGAGCCGGGCGCCTGGGAACGTATTCAGCTGACCGATGCTATCGCCGAGCTGGCGAAAAAACAGTCCGTTGATGCGATGCTGATGACCGGTGACAGCTATGACTGTGGTAAGAAGCTGGGGTATATGCAGGCGTTTGTGAACTACGGCCTGCGTAACCTGAAGGAAGGGGCGAAGTTCAGAAGCCGCATTGAGAAGCTGCTGGCAAACGACTGATTTCCCTCTGTCTCTTTGATTAAGCGGCAGTTATCATTTGGTTATGGTGAACATAACCAAAATGGTAGCTGCCGTTTTTTGTTATTAATTCTAGTGATAACATGGAGTTATCTGATTCAAAAGTGGACTGATTTGTAACGATTTGTGCTTGTTTCCAGGTCCATTTAGGACGACAATTAACGCCAGTTTTTTGTCTGTAATCAGACCACAAAATCATTAATCCAACTTTCGCTCAGTGCACTGGTAGCTGTAAAGCCAGGGGCGGTAGCGTGCAAAATTTCTGAAACCGTTAATATTAATCGAGTTCCAGAGCATCAATATCTCGACATACCCAATAGATGGAATAGCTAACGTGAAAATTCTTGTTACGGGCGGTGCCGGTTTTATCGGCTCAGCGGTGGTGCGACATATTATTAAAAATACCCAGGATGCGGTCGTCAATGTAGATAAACTGACGTACGCAGGTAACCTGGAGTCACTGACCGACGTCAATGATAGCGATCGCTATGTCTTTGAACATGCCGATATTTGTGACAAGGCGGCCATGGATCGCATTTTCGCCGAGCACAAACCGGATGCGGTGATGCACCTGGCTGCAGAAAGTCACGTTGACCGTTCAATTACCGGCCCCGCGGCGTTTATTGAAACTAACATTGTGGGTACCTACGTGCTGCTGGAAGCCGCGCGCGCCTATTGGTCAACGCTGGATGACGCAGCGAAAACCGCATTTCGTTTCCACCACATTTCAACGGACGAAGTGTACGGTGATTTACCTCATCCTGATGAACAGCCTGCCGCTGCTGAGCTGCCGCTGTTTACCGAAACCACGGCCTATGCGCCGAGCAGCCCGTACTCTGCGTCTAAAGCGTCCAGCGATCACCTCGTTCGTGCATGGTTGCGTACCTACGGTTTCCCAACGATCGTCACCAACTGCTCCAATAACTATGGCCCGTATCACTTCCCTGAGAAGCTGATCCCGTTAGTGATTCTGAACGCGCTGGACGGCAAAGCGCTGCCAATTTACGGTAAAGGCGACCAGATCCGCGACTGGCTGTACGTCGAAGACCATGCGCGAGCCCTGTACACCGTGGTGACCCAGGGTCAGCCGGGTGAGACTTACAACATCGGTGGCCATAACGAGAAGCAGAATCTGGACGTGGTGCACACCATTTGCGATCTGCTGGATGAAATCGTGCCGAAAGAAGGCTCCTATCGCGATCAAATTACCTACGTTGCTGACCGCCCGGGGCACGATCGTCGCTATGCGATTGATGCGCATAAAATTGGCGTTGAGCTGGGCTGGAAGCCAGAAGAGACCTTTGAAAGCGGGATCCGCAAAACGGTTGAGTGGTATCTGAGCAATCAGGATTGGGTCAATAACATCAGGAATGGCGCGTATCAAAATTGGGTGAAGGCAAACTACGATAATAGATAAGCCTATATTCTTTGTTATTTAAATAATTAATCTAAACAATTAAGTGAATATTAAAATGGAAAATCGCAAAGGTATTATTCTCGCTGGCGGATCAGGCACTCGCTTATATCCTGTTACCATGGCAGTGAGTAAACAACTTTTACCAGTTTACGACAAGCCAATGATTTACTACCCTTTGTCAACACTGATGCTTGCCGGTATAAAAGATATATTAATTATTAGCACACCTCTTGAAACGCCTCGGTTCCAACATTTATTAGGCGACGGTAGTAAATGGGGCATTAATCTTCAGTATAAAGTTCAGGAAAGCCCGGATGGACTTGCTCAGGCATTCATTATTGGTGAAGAATTTATCGGCGATGACTGCTGTGCTCTAATTTTGGGGGATAATATTTTCTATGGGCATGATTTGCCTAAAGAGCTTGAAATCGCGATGCAGCGTCAGTCAGGTGCAACTGTATTTGCTTACCATGTTACTGATCCTGAACGTTATGGCGTCATCGAATTTGATAAGCAGGGTAAAGTCATCTCACTGGAAGAAAAACCAACCGAACCAAAAAGCAACTATGCTGCCACAGGGCTTTATTTTTATGACCGCCAGGTAATTGAAATGGCTAAGAAGCTAAAGCCATCGGCGCGTGGTGAATTAGAAATAACTGATATCAACAACTTGTATATGCAACAGGATGAACTTTCAGTAGCACTTATGGGGCGCGGGTATGCCTGGCTCGATACTGGAACTCATGAAAGCCTGATTGAAGCAAGTAACTTCATTCGAACGCTTGAAACTCGGCAGGGCCTTAAGGTGTCATGCCCTGAAGAAATTGCTTATCGTAAAGGATTCATTACTGCAGAACAGGTACGTGCTCTTGCGAAACCACTGGGTAAAAATGATTACGGCGCTTACCTGCTTCGAATGGTTGAACATGATGTATAAACATCAGTCGGCATAACGTGATGTTTATATTCGTGAAGTTCAAAATTTAAGATCATTTAAGGTCAACAAAATGAGTAGCAATAAGATCACCGTTTTTGGAGCTGGCGGTTTTATCGGTTCAGCGGTATTAGCAAGACTTGATAAGGCAGGTTTCCAGCTCGAGAAAGGTGACTGGCAGTGTAATGATTTTTCTGGTCAATCGCTAGGTACGGTAATTTATTGCTGTGGAGTAGGTGATTGCAAGCGAACTGAAGATGTTATTTACTCTCATGTTGATGCATTGCGTAATATAATAAACTCGGCTTCCTACGATAAAATAGTCTATATTTCATCTACTCGAGTATATCTCAATAATGATGATTCAGCGGAGACGTCAGCATTACGTCTGTCATTCGATGATAAGCGCTGCCTCTTCAACCAGGCAAAATTGCTTGGCGAGAGTGTTGCACTGGCACAAGATAAGCCATCTTTGATCGTTAGGCCATCAAACGTATACGGTAAAGCATTCAATAGTCCGCTTTTTCTGCCATCATTGGTACGCGATGCTATTACTAAAGGTGAAATCAATCTTTTCGTATCCCCGGATTACGAGAAAGATTATGTTTATATAGATGATTTGGTCGATTTTATTTTGAACGCTGTTCAGAATGATATTACTGGAACGTATAACATTGCTTCCGGTGAGAACGTCAGTGCAAAAAAATTGGTTCAAATTATTGAAGAATATACCCAGTGTAACTCTGTTTGGCACCCTGTAAGTAGCGAAGACCTCTTTCCTGTGATCAATATAGATAAATATAAATCATTAGATTTCTCTCCGCGAAAAGTAGAAAGCCTTTTAATTGAGATGATCCATGAGTTCAGGAAACAGTTTGCTTGAGAAGATCGAGAAAGTTAATAATGTTGTTGTTGGTTTAGGAACCAACTTGGTTGGTAATGTCATTATGTTCCTGACAACAATATATATAACGAATAATGTTACAGAACAAGTTTATGGGGAGTTCAGATTAACATTTGCACTAATTTCTATTCTTGTATTAGCTTTGATGCTAGGCCGCGATAGTTCTGTTTTATATTTCTATCAAAAAGAAAAGAAAGATAGTGTCATTTTAGAAGAAGTCATGAGCGGATTGCTGCTCATTTCTATCGGTTGCGTAATATTATATCTTTTTGATGATTTTTTTATAAGAACATTATTAAGTAATCAGGTTAGTAAGGGGAGTTATCACTTATCATTATTGATGATCCCTTTATGGGCTGCTTATAACCTGCTTACACCAGTAGTTAGAGTTAAAGGCTTTGTAAACTCCAGTTTCGTATTATCTAACCTTTTGCAGCGATTTCTACGATTTCCGTTTTTAGTTGTATTTGTGATTTTAGGCTATACCGGCTTCGCTGGATTGGCCTGGAGCATGATTTTGTCGCAGATCCTTCTCCTTGGGATCCTGTTATACTACTTATTTTCTGTAGTGCAGTGGAGTACTCCAGCAATAAGTAGTTTTTTTACGAGGTTCGGATATGCCCTAAGCTTGGGAGTTAATTCTATTATGCTTGCAATTGCAGGCAAAATAGATGTCCTAATTCTGGGTAAACTTTCCTCTGTCGTCGATGTGGCTGTTTATGACATTGTCACTTCCTTGGCTATAGTATGCCTGTTCCCATATATTGCACTATCAAAATCATTTGAACCTCGCCTGTATCAATATTTTAGTCATCCAGAAAAACACGCTTCTTATCGTTTAAATTTATCCTTAGCGATGACACTTACCACACTGGGTGGGGTGTTTTTCATTATATTTAGTCGCGAAATTCTTGCTCTATTTGGTAGTGAATATATTCGGGGTGATTTCGCATTTTTATTGGTATCCGTCTCATATATCCTCATAAGTTGCTGGGGCGCTGTAAGTGAATGGATGACAATGAATGGATTTGCAAAATTCAATTTCGCATTTCTCATAATCAGTGCAGCAATCAATATTATATTGTGCTATTTACTTATCCCATTATATGGGTTGACGGGGGCAGCACTTGCTCTTGGAGTCGGACTGTTTCTCTCAAAAATGATGGCATTTATTTTTATTATGTTTAAGGGGCCTGTTTTGAAGTTGGTGGCTGGACCTTTTGAAATCATACGTGTTGTCATCTGTATAGCCATAGCTATCTATTTTCGTGAACAATCATTTTTAATTAAGTGTGGGATTTACTGTATTGCCGGTATCATTTTTGTTTTAAGTGACCAAAAGATAAGGCATTATATCTTAAAAATTATTAGAAATAAAAAGGTTGCTGCATGATTATATACATCGCAGTTAGTTTCCTTATTGTTTTTATCCTTTTAGCCGCCACGGTTCCAGTCTTTCAAAGATATGAACGACTGCTTGTCGCATTTTCATTTTTCACTATTTGGCTTATCGTCTCATTTAGTGTAAATGTTGGACCTGATTATGAGGCATACAAATTTATGTATGACTCACTCAATGAAAATTTTTTCCTTCAGGAATATTTATTCCGCCAGTTTGGATATTTGTTTAGATCGAATGATTTACCGTTTTCTGCATTTTATTTTTCGCTAACCTCAGTATATATATACTGCATTTACCGTGTCTTTATTCGTTACAGAAATTTAGCTGTTTTAAATCTTCTTATTTTTATAATCATGCCTTACGGGCTTATAGAAGGTGGTTTTAATTACTTACGACAGAATATGGCAGTTGCTTTATTCTATCTTTCAATAGTATATTTAGTTCGAACTCAGTTTATCCGCTATTCTTGCTATAATGTTCTCGGAGTTTTGTTTCATAAATCAGCACTAATCTTAATTCCATTGTACTTTGTCATTAAAATGAATTTAAGTACTCGGAAAAGCCTATTTATATTCTTTGTTGTACTCGCGGGAACGTTAAGTCTTGAAGTTCCATCCATTAAAAGTAATCTGCTTATGCTATTAGGTAGTATTCCTGGGTATGGTGGTACTTATGTTAATTTCAGAGACGGTGAGTTCCTTAATGCATTAAGTACGAAAGGGGTATTTAGCTATGTTTATCAATGTATACCTATATTGCTTCTAATAATTTATAAAGACAAAGTGATTGTAACTCGAAACGAACAAGTGCTATTTAATATTACTTATTTATCGCTTATAACATTAACTTTGGCATTAGAATTAAGAATCATGCTTCGTGTGGAGTATTATTTCATATTGGCGAAAGTTTTTACGCTACCTCTTTTGGTTCGGCTATGTAGTAATAATAAATCACGCACACTCTTTGTTTTATCGTTGATACTTTATTTTTCATTATATTTTATTGCTGTTTATCTGACAGGGATAGAGAAAAATTTGCTCCCGTATAAATCTGTGTTAGGGTTCGAGGTTAATTAATGGCTGAAGTTTCACAAAAAAAATTACTTTTAATATCTCCGGTATTCTTCGGCTATGAGAAAAAAATACAAAGAGAATTGGAAGTTCAGGGATGGGATGTCACATTCTGTGACACAAGACCTTCTAACTCTTTTCTTACAAAAGTATTGATTCGACTAGGATTAAATTATTTAATTCGTTCCCAACTGAAAAAACATCATGACAGGATTTTGAATCGAGTTAGAGATAATAATTTTTCAAAAATATTGTTTGTAAACCCTGAAGGCTTTGGGGAACGTTTTTTTCAGGATCTCAGAAAACTAACAGACGACGCTGACGTTAGACTTTATTTGTGGGATTCTATTGATAATAAGCCGTTGATAAAACCAACACTAAAATACTACAATAAATGTTTCACTTTTGATCGTTCTGATGCTGGTAAGGTGGATAACTTTAATTTCCTGCCTTTGTTTTATTCCGATGATTATGAAAATGTCAGACTTAAGAATAAACGTGACTATGATTTTGTTTTTATTGGCACAGTGCATAGTCAGCGAATGAAAGTTGTTCAGTACTTTAGAGATTTTTCTGAAAGGAATAATAATATTTTCTTTTACTACCTATTTATACAAAGCAGGGTTATTTATTGGGCTAGGCGTTTGACGGATGTAAGTTTTTCTCAATATAAAGACTATACATTTAATTTCAAATCACTGTCTGTTAATGAAATTGTAGATATCTTTTCCTCTACAAAAGCGGTTATAGATATTGAGCATGATAAGCAAAATGGCCTAACGATGAGAACCTTTGAGGTTCTGGCTGCGGGCATTAAAATTATTACAACCAATAAAGATATTGTTAATTATGATTTATACCATCCGGACAATGTACATATCATAGACCGCTATGACATTAAGTTTGACCCAGAGTTTATGAAAACTCCATTCAGACCGTATCCCTCTGAAGTCATAGGGAAATACAAATTGAGCGCATGGGTTAAATCACTAGTAGAGTAAATGTAAAAAAGAAAAAAATCATGAAGAAAATACTGACTGTTGGTTATTATGCTGATTTTTCCAGATTCTTTAACGAAATCAAATTAGAAACATCAAAAATCTCTTCCGACTATACCTTTTACCATATTAACCTGCATTTGAGCGGCTACATTTATTCAATGATGCATGGACAAAAATCGGTATACCTTCCATGGGCGTCTTCCAGGCATAGTACCGACGCTGATGAGTACCTTAGGGAATATTCTGACCGTTTTATTAAGTACCACATTACATTAAACCCCGGCATAGACAAAACAAAGCTTCAGCATCAGGCTGCAAAGTATTATAATTATTTTGAGAGTTTTTTAAACGACTACCGCCCTGATTTAATAATTGTTAGTGGCGATTCTCGTATGCCCGTTGAACTTCTACAATTCATTGCCAGTCAGCGTTCAATTGAGATTTTACATTTCGAACAAGCACCACTTGGCAGAACAATTTTAGATTCAAATGGGGTTAATGCGAATTGTTCATGCAGAGATATAGGTACAGTTGATTTAAATAAAGTTAATGCGACAGATGAAATCGTACCCTATAAAGAAATAAAATGGAGTGGTTATAAAAAATACAGATTTGTTGATATTTTTATAGAGAAATTTTTGCCTTTCATTCAACCTATTGAGCATGTCAGGCCAAAGCGCAAGATTGTAGACAAAAAATTATATGATAGCCTGCAACTGAGTCGATTTCCTGGAGATAATGGTCTCAACAAGGATGTGTATCTTCTTGTCCTTCAGGTTCCTGATGATGTTAATATGATTTATCATAGTCCGTTTTTTTCTAATCACTATGAAATTGTCAAAGCTGTCCACCAGGCCCTTCCTGAGGACAGTGTCCTGGTTGTACGTGAACACCCATTATACAAACAGCTTTACGAGCCAGAATTGTACGCCTACATCAATGAGCATCGTGACGTGTTTTTTGATTGTTCCGCTCGACTTTTTGATGCGATGAATGCTGCTGATGTTGTCGTAGTAAATAACTCAACAGTGGGGCTTGAATCTATTGAAATTGGTAAACCTGTGGTCATTTTGGGTAATGCCTATTATGATCAATTTCCTTTATGTTTTAAATATAAGGGTGAGAATCTGGAACAACTTCTTGTTGATGCTTCATGTGAACCGACACAAGAAGATTTAATGCGCAGAAAAAAATGTCTGGTTTATCTCTTTAATTATTATTTTATACCGGGACACTTCAGAGATTTTAAAGGTCCTGCACCTGCAAACATTGCCAAATGGATATCTGAAAATGTACATTAAAGTTCTCTGGCTTATACGAAACTTTTTTTACAAAATATTTTTCTTTAAAAAATCTCGGTTATATGGTTACATCGGTAAGCCAATCTATTTTACGGGTCTGAAAAACGTCAGTATAGGAAAAAAATTTAGACTCTATCCAATGTGGCGATTCGAAATATTAGAATCAGGCACGGTAACAATTGAAGACGATGTTTCGATTGGCCAATTTTTTCACCTCGTATCTTTGGGCAGCGAATTAGTGATAAAAAAAGGTACAGTTATCTCAGCAGATGTTCTTATCACTAATTCTGACCATCGGTTTAACGTAATTGATGTTCCTATCTATCGACAACCTATGAATAATAAAATTACGATGATAGGAGAGAACTGTTTTATTGGCGCAGGTGCTAAGATTCTGGCGGGAACAACGTTAGGTAAACAATGTGTTGTTGGTGCTAATTCAGTAGTGAAAGGCAATTTCCCTGATTATTGCGTGATCTCTGGAATTCCCGCGAAAATCATTAAAAAATATGATGTTGAATCTAAACAATGGTTAACTGTTTAATCTGGAGATAGTATGTTAGTTCATGACACTTCCGTTGCTGGTTGTAAAATCATTGAACCTAAAGTTTTCGGTGATGAGCGCGGTTTTTTTTTAGAAGTATTTGAACAAAAACGCTACGCTGAAATTCTTGGGGATGATATCGCTTTTGTGCAGGATAACTATTCTCGCTCCAGAAAAAATGTATTACGTGGATTACATTTTCAAAAAACCTTTCCTCAGGGTAAACTTGTTCGTGTTGTGCGTGGCGAAGTATTTGATGTCGCGGTTGATATTCGCCCAGACTCTCCGACATTTGGCAAATGGGAAGGGGTGCTTCTTTCTGAAAGCAACAAAAAACAATTCTGGATCCCGCCTGGTTTAGCACATGGCTTCCTGGTTTTATCCGAATTGGCTGATTTTGAATATAAATGCACCGATTACTATCATCCGGAAGATGAAGCTTGCTTGTTATGGAATGATCCAGATGTAGGGATTTCTTGGCCTGCATCGGAGCCGTTGTTGTCGGAGAAAGACGCAAAGGGACTTTTACTAAAAGAGCTTTTATCAACGATAAAAACTAAATAGTCTATTTCGTGTTTTCCGGTCATGATAAGTTATCATAGCGATTTGCATTGAATCATTTTTTTAATGTGCAGTAAAAAACACCTGACAGGAGTATGTAATGTCTAAGCAACAGATCGGCGTCGTCGGTATGGCAGTGATGGGGCGCAACCTGGCGCTCAACATCGAAAGCCGTGGTTATACCGTCTCCGTTTTCAACCGCTCCCGAGAAAAAACCGAAGAAGTCATTGCCGAGAACCCGGGCAAGAAACTGGTTCCTTTCTATACGGTTAAAGACTTTGTTGAGTCCCTGGAAACACCTCGTCGTATCCTGTTAATGGTGAAAGCGGGCGCAGGTACAGATGCAGCTATTGACTCTCTGAAACCATACCTCGATAAAGGCGACATCATCATTGATGGCGGCAACACTTTCTACCATGACACTATTCGTCGTAACCGTGAACTGTCAGCTGAAGGCTTTAACTTCATCGGTACGGGTGTTTCCGGTGGTGAAGAAGGGGCGTTGAAAGGCCCATCTATCATGCCTGGCGGCCAGAAAGAAGCGTATGAATTGGTAGCGCCGATTCTGACTAAAATCGCAGCCGTTGCTGAAGACGGCGAGCCATGCGTAACTTACATCGGTGCAGACGGTGCAGGTCATTACGTTAAAATGGTTCACAACGGTATCGAATACGGTGATATGCAGCTGATTGCTGAAGCGTATTCACTGCTGAAGGGTGGTCTGAACCTGTCCAATGAAGAGCTGGCTGAAACCTTCACTGACTGGAACAAAGGCGAGCTGAACAGCTACCTGATCGACATCACCAAGGATATCTTCACCAAGAAAGATGAAGACGGTAAATACCTGGTGGATGTGATTCTGGATGAAGCAGCCAACAAAGGTACCGGAAAATGGACCAGCCAGAGTTCTTTGGACCTGGGTGAACCACTGTCTCTGATCACTGAGTCCGTATTCGCGCGTTATATCTCTTCTCTGAAAGAGCAGCGTGTTGCAGCGTCTACAGTGCTTTCTGGCCCGCAGGCTAAACCAGCCGGAGATAAAGCTGAATTCGTTGAGAAAGTCCGCCGTGCTTTGTACCTGGGTAAAATTGTCTCTTACGCGCAAGGCTTCTCTCAGCTGCGTGCAGCCTCAGACGAAAACAACTGGGACCTCAACTACGGCGAAATCGCCAAAATTTTCCGTGCAGGCTGCATTATTCGTGCTCAGTTCCTGCAGAAAATCACCGATGCATACGCTGAGAATGCTGGCATCGCGAACCTGCTGCTGGCACCGTACTTCAAGAAAATTGCCGACGAATATCAGCAGGCGCTGCGTGATGTAGTGGCTTACGCTGTACAGAACGGTATTCCGGTTCCTACCTTCTCTGCTGCTGTGGCGTATTACGACAGCTACCGTGCCGCTGTACTGCCTGCCAACCTGATTCAGGCACAACGCGACTACTTTGGTGCACACACGTATAAACGTACCGATAAAGAAGGTGTGTTCCACACTGAATGGCTTGACTGATTAAAGTTGGTTTAGCTATCAAACCCGGAGACGATTTCCGGGTTTTTTTTGCACTAAAATTGATAACGAGTATTCGAAGTAATCTGAATGTCGCCCTATTCGCGGGCACTACACCGGCTTCGCCTTGACAGTTCTGTCGGCCAGGAGGTACAAAGCCCAACAGTTATGTTTATCGCGATGGTCTGTTGGCCATCTGTACAGTTAACTCACAGAAGTCATTAGCGAATGAAAATAACAATCTCCGGAACAGGCTATGTTGGTTTATCAAACGGTATCCTGATTGCCCAAAACCATGAAGTGGTCGCGCTTGATATTATTCAGGCCAAAGTGGATATGCTCAATCAGAAGCAATCTCCGATTATTGATAAAGAGATCCAGGATTACCTTTCGAACAAGCCGCTCAATTTCCGTGCTACTACGGACAAAGAAGACGCCTACCGCGGAGCGGATTACGTCATCATTGCCACTCCTACTGATTACGATCCAAAAACTAACTACTTCAACACCTCGACCGTAGAAGCGGTGATTAAAGACGTTGTTGCAATCAACCCGAATGCGGTAATGATCATCAAGTCGACCATTCCGGTCGGTTTCACCAACTCGATCAAAGAAGAGTTGGGTATTGATAATGTCTTCTTCTCGCCAGAGTTCCTGCGCGAGGGCAGGGCGTTATACGATAACCTGCACCCGTCCCGTATCGTTATTGGTGAGCGTTCTGAACGTGCTGAACGTTTTGCCGCGCTTCTTCAGGAAGGCGCAATCAAGAAAGATATCCCGGTGCTGTTTACTGACTCCACCGAAGCCGAGGCCATCAAGCTCTTCGCCAATACCTATCTGGCAATGCGCGTTGCCTATTTCAACGAGCTGGACAGCTATGCAGAGAGCCTGGGCCTGAACACCCGCCAGATCATCGAAGGCGTATGCCTCGACCCGCGTATAGGCAACCATTACAACAACCCGTCGTTTGGCTACGGCGGTTACTGCCTGCCAAAAGATACCAAGCAGCTGCTGGCAAACTATCAGGCGGTGCCAAATAACCTGATTTCGGCGATTGTGGATGCCAACCGCACGCGTAAAGACTTCATCTCTGATTCCATTCTGGCGCGTCAGCCGAAAGTGGTGGGTGTCTATCGTCTGATCATGAAGAGCGGGTCTGATAACTTCCGCGCCTCGTCTATTCAGGGGATCATGAAGCGTATTAAGGCTAAAGGCGTGCAGGTCATTATCTATGAACCGGCAATGCAGGAAGACGAGTTCTTCCACTCTCGCGTCGTTCGCGATCTGGATGTCTTCAAGAAAGAAGCGGATGTGATCATCTCGAACCGTATGGCCGAAGAGCTGGCGGACGTTGAGGCTAAAGTTTATACCCGCGATCTGTTTGGTAGCGACTGATTCTCAAAATGAGCGTAGATAAAAAACCCGGCGAGTTGCCGGGTTTTTTGTTTTAAACCTTATAGAAATTGCGGTACCAGTCCACAAAGTTCTTCACCCCGTCTTTGACTGAGGTCTGAGGTTTGAATCCGATGACGTCATAAAGCGCTTTAGTATCTGCGCTGGTTTCCAGCACATCGCCCGGTTGGATAGGCATCATGTTTTTCTCTGCCTCTTTCCCCAGCGCCTCTTCCAGGGCAGTAATATAATCCATCAGTTCCACAGGCGAGCTGTTACCGATGTTGTAAACGCGGTACGGTGCGGAGCTAGTGGCAGGCGATCCTGTCTCAACGGTCCAGTCCGTATCCGCCTGAGGGATCACATCCTGCAGGCGAATGATCGCTTCCGCGATATCATCAATATAGGTGAAGTCACGCTTCATCTTGCCGTAGTTGTAGACGTCGATGCTCTTGCCTTCAATCATCGCTTTGGTGAACTTGAACAGCGCCATGTCCGGACGGCCCCACGGACCGTATACCGTAAAGAAGCGCAGGCCGGTTGTCGGCAGGTTGTAGAGATGCGAGTACGTATGCGACATCAGCTCATTGGCTTTTTTGGTCGCCGCATACAGTGATACCGGATGGTCTACGGAGTCGTCAGTAGAGAACGGCATCTTGCGGTTAAGACCGTACACCGAGCTAGAGGAAGCATACAGCAGGTGCTGAACCTTGTTATGACGGCAGCCTTCCAGCACATTGAGATGACCGATAAGGTTAGCTTCCGCATAGGCATGGGGATTATCCAACGAGTAACGGACGCCTGCCTGTGCGGCAAGATGAATGACGCGATCAAACTGCTCTTTAGCAAACAGCTCCGCCATGCCTTCGCGATCGGCCAGGTCCAGCTTATGGAAGGTGAAATTGCTGGATGACAGGAGGTCGAGGCGCGCTTGTTTCAGGCTAACGTCATAGTAGTCGTTCAGATTATCGATGCCGATAACAGAGTATCCTGCATCCAGTAAACGCTTGCTGACATGTGCGCCAATAAAGCCTGCTGCACCCGTAACCAGAAATTTCATATCTACCCTCATACACAATTCACATTTATGCATTACGCATCACAATGTGGTCTATGATAGCGCGGCGGGTAGAAGTTACATAACCCATCTTTCCGATATAACTCATCGGATTCCTATAGAAAAATCTACAGCAACAGATACACTATGCAAACATCATTTTTTTTTGCCCTTTATTTCTGTTAGGGATTGTATGACGCAGAACAACAATAGCCTGGTCACTCGAAGCAATGACCCGGAGCAAATTGATTTACTTGATTTAGTGCTACAGCTGTGGCGTGGGAAGTGGGTAATTGGCGCGTTTGTTGCTGTTTTTATAGCACTTGCTGTCGTATATATCACCGTTGCAAAAGAAAAATGGACCTCATCGGCCATTATCGCGCAGCCTGATGCGGCGCAAATCGCAACCTATACCAATGCGTTGAATATTCTTTATGGTAGTGCGGCACCAGCGATGCTTGATATCCAGACCCGTGCCATCGGTCGTTTTAACTCCTCTTTTTCTGCTTTATCACAGGCTCTTGAAAATCAAGAGATTCCTGAGCAGCTGACCATTGAGCCAGCGGTTAAGGGGCAACCGCTGCCGTTAAGCGTTTCCTACCAGGGTGAATCCGCTGAAGCCGCACAAAAGCAGCTCGCACAATACATCCAGCAGGTCGACGAGCAAACCGCAAAAGAACTGACCCTCGATCTCCGAGACAACATCAAACAGCAAATCACCACCCTGAACGACTCCCTGGAAAACCAGGAGAAGGTCTCTCAGGAGCAAAAAGATCTGCGTATCAAACAGATCACCGAGGCGCTTAAAAACGCTGAAGCGGCAAAAATCACCACGCCTCAGATTCAGCAAACCCAGGATGTAACCCAGGAAACGATGTTCCTGCTGGGCAGCGAAGCGCTGAAATCAATGATTGATAACGAAGCGTCTCGTCCGCTGGTTTTCTCTGGCGCTTACTACCAGACGAAACAAAACCTGCTGGACATCCAGAACCTGAACGTGAACCCGGAAACCATTCACGTTTACCGCTACGTGATGAAACCGAATTTACCTATCCGTCGCGATAGCCCGAAAAAAGCCATTACGCTGATTCTTGCCGTACTGCTGGGCGGGATTATCGGTTCCGGCGTGGTACTGGGCCGCAACGCGCTGCGAAACTACAAGCCAAAAGCCTGATTCGCAGACAAAAAAAGACCGGGTTTCCCCGGTCTTTTTTTATTTATGGCGCTTACGTAAATTCTCAATCACCGCCGTCAAATCCAGCTCCTGATCCTGCAGCAGCACCAGCAGGTGATACATCAGGTCAGACGCCTCGTTAGTCAGCTCGTCCCGGTCATGTACCGTTGCGGCCAGCGCCGTCTCAACGCCTTCTTCACCCACCTTCTGCGCAATGCGCTTGGTTCCGCTGGCGTACAGCTTAGCGGTATACGAACTTTCAGGGTCAGCCGTTTTACGTTCAGCCAGAAGTTGCTCAAGCTGGTACAGGAACAGCCACTGGTGGCTGGCCTCGCCAAAGCAGCTGCTGGTGCCCTTATGGCAGGTTGGGCCTATCGGGTTGGCCAGCACCAGCAGGGTATCGTTATCGCAGTCCGGCGTAATACTGACCACGTTCAGGAAATGACCCGAGCTTTCGCCTTTGGTCCACAGGCGCTGTTTGGTGCGCGAGAAAAAGGTGACCTTGCCGCTGTCGAGCGTTTTCGCCAGCGCGTCCTGGTTCATGTACCCCAGCATCAGCACTTCGCCGGAAACGGCATGTTGTACAACTACCGGCAGTAATCCGTCAGTTTTTTCCCAGTCCAGCTGCGCCTGTTGTTGCTCTGTTAACATACCCTTATCTCCACGCCCTGGCCCGCCAGGTACGTTTTTAACTCACCAATATTAATAATCTGTTTATGGAACACGGAGGCCGCCAGCGCGCCGTCCACGTTCGCCTCGCGGAAGGCTTCCAGGAAGTGCTCCATGGTGCCCGCACCGCCGGAGGCAATCAGCGGCACGTTACACACCGCGCGCACTTTCTTCAGCTGCTCCAGGTCGTAGCCGTTACGCACGCCGTCCTGGTTCATCATGTTCAACACAATTTCACCCGCACCGCGCTTCTGCACTTCCTGCACCCAGTCCAGCGTCTCCCACTGGGTCACGCGGGTGCGGCTTTCGTCGCCGGTGTACTGGTTGACGTGGTACTTGCCCGTCGCCTCGTCAAACCAGGTGTCGATGCCGACCACAATACACTGGACGCCGAAACGGTCAGCCAGCCGGGTAATCAGCTCGGGTTCCGCAAGAGCAGGGGAGTTGATGGAAATTTTGTCGGCACCGAAGGAGAGAATTTTGGCCGCGTCGTCCGCGGATTTGATTCCGCCCGCCACGCAGAACGGAATATCGATCACTTCTGCGACGCGCGCGACCCAGCTTTTGTCGACCACGCGTCCATCGCTGGAAGCGGTGATATCATAAAACACCAGCTCATCGGCGCCTTCCTCGGCATAGCGTTTTGCCAGCGGGACGATGTCGCCAATGATCTCATGGTTGCGGAACTGCACGCCTTTCACCACCTGGCCGTCACGTACGTCCAGGCAAGGGATTATCCGTTTTGCCAGCATTGAATCGCCTCCGTCACAGTAAATTTTCCTTCCAGCAGGGCCCGCCCCACAATCACACCCTGAACGCCCGTACCGCGCAGCGCGGCAACGTCGTCCAGATCGCCGATGCCGCCTGATGACTGGAAGGCCACCTGCGGATAACGCGCGCAGACCTCTTCATACAGCGAGACGTTAGAGCCAGCCAGCGTCCCGTCGCGCGAGATGTCCGTGCACAGCACGTGCTTCAGGCCAACGGGGAGATAAATATCGACCAGCGCTTCCAGCGTTACGCCGGAGTTCTCCTGCCAGCCGCTGACGGCAACCTGCTTGTTACCCTGATCGTCGATGCGCACGTCCAGCGCCAGCACCAGGACATCAGCGCCAAAGCGGCGGAACCAGCCTTTGACCATGTCGGGATCTTTCACGGCGGTAGAGCCGACCACCACCCGCGCCACGCCCGCGGCCAGCAGGGCCGCAACGTCCTCTTCCGTACGCACGCCGCCGCCAACCTGCACGGGCACATCTACGCCCGCGACCAGTTTTTTGAGCAGCGGTATCTGCCGTTTTGCCGGATCTTTCGCGCCGGTCAGGTCGACGAGGTGCAGCACCTCAGCGCCCTGCGCAGCGTAGTCCTGCAGCCGCGGCAGCGGATCGTTACCGTAGTCGCGCTGCTGTCCGTAATCCCCCTGATGGAGACGAACAACCGTGCCGTCAATTAAATCTAATGCGGGAATAATCATCACATCTCCAGGAAGTTTTTCAGCAGCTGCGCGCCTGCAGCGCCAGAGCGTTCCGGGTGAAACTGCACGCCGTAAAAGTTATCTTTCTGTACCGCCGCGGTAAACGCCTCACCGTAGTTGCACTGGGCAATCGTGTCGGCATTTACCGGCATGGCGTAGCTGTGCACGAAGTAAAAGTACGCGCCGTCCTCGATGCCCTGAAACAGCCTGTTGCCCGCCTTGGGGTAGACGCGGTTCCAGCCCATGTGCGGAAGGGGCAGGCCGTGGTCGATCATTTTCGGTACGTCTTCGTCAATAATGCCCAGCAGGTCAACGCCGTTGCTCTCCTCGCTGCGGCGGCCGAGGATCTGCATGCCTAAGCAAATCCCCAGCACCGGCTGGGTACAGGCTTTGATCAGATCGACCAGCTCGCGTTCGCGAATCTGATCCATCGCGGCCTGCGCGGTTCCCACGCCCGGTAAAAAGAGTTTGTCTGCGCGCAGCACCACGTCCGGGTCACGGCTGACCAACGGCTCGTAGCCGTGGCGGGCAATCGCCGATTTCACGGAGTTCAGGTTGGCGCATCCGGTATCCAGAATCACCACGTTCATTACAGCACTCCTTTCGACGAGGGCAGCGCGTCGCCTTCAACGCGGATCGCCTGGCGCAGGGTGCGGCCAAAGGCTTTAAACAGGCTTTCCACGCGGTGGTGGTCGTTTTTGCCTTTGGTTTTCAGGTGCAGCGTCAGGCCCATGGTGTAGGAAAGCGAACGGAAGAAGTGCTCCACCATTTCGGTGCTGAGATCCCCTACGCGCTGGTAGGTGAAGTCGGCTTTATATTCCAGGTGCGGACGGCCGGAGATGTCCAGCGCGCAGCGCGCCAGGCATTCGTCCATCGGCAGCACAAAGCCAAAGCGGTTAATGCCGCGCTTGTCGCCGAGCGCCAGCTTCAGCGCTTCACCCAGCGCCAGGCCGGTATCTTCCACGGTGTGGTGATCGTCAATATAAAGGTCGCCCTTCACCGCGATTTCCATGCGGAACCCGCCGTGGGTCGAGATTTGGTCAAGCATGTGGTCGAAGAAGCCCACGCCGGTGTGGATCTTGCTGCTGCCTTCGCGGTCCAGCCAGACCTTCACGTCAATCTGCGTCTCTTTGGTGTTGCGCTCGACGTGCGAATAGCGGTCGCGTCTGGTCAGCTGCTCGCCAATCTTCGCCCAGCTGAGGTCGCTGCTGCTGTAGCGCAGGCCCGCGATGCCCATGTTTTCGGCGAGGGTGATGTCGGTGGCGCGGTCGCCAATGACGTAGCTGTTGGCTTTATCCAGCGCTTCTTCCGCCAGATAGCGTTCGACCAGCTTCACCTTAGGTTTACGGCAGTCGCACTCGTCGGCCGGCAGGTGCGGGCAAATCAACACCTCATCAAACGTCACGCCCTGCGAGGTGAGGATCTGCATCATCAGGTTATGCGGGCCGTCAAAGTCTGCCTGCGGGAAGCTGTTGGTGCCCAGACCGTCCTGGTTGGTGATCATTACCAGCTTAAAGCCCGCGTTCTGCAGCTTGAGCAGCACCGGGATCACGTCGGGTTCAAAAGCCAGCTTGTCGAAACGATCGACCTGATAATCGGAGGGTGGCTCCGAAATGATGGTGCCGTCACGATCGATAAAGAGGTACTTCTGGCTCATACTTTCTCCGCTTTCAGGGCGTCAATGACGCGCTGGCTCTCTGCACGGGTGCCAATGGTAATGCGCAGGCAGCCGCTTAAGGATGGTTGTTTGTTTTGGTCACGTAAGATAATGCCCTGATCCCATAAAGATTTAAATACAGCGCTTGATGCGGTGAAACGCACCAGAATGTAGTTGGTTTCAGAGTCAAATACCTGCTCCACGCAGGCGATATCCTTCAGGGCGGTGACCAGATACTGACGCTCTTCGAGGATCTGCGCCACGCGCTCGCGCATCGCATTGATGCCCAGAGGGGCAAGCGCCTGAGCGGCAATGTCTGCGACTGGGGTTGAGAGCGGATAGGGGGCGATCACTTTCAGCAGCAGGTCTATCACCTCTTTATTCGCCAGCGTAAAGCCGCAGCGCAGGCCTGCAAGGGCGAAGGCTTTTGACAGCGTGCGCAGCACCACCAGGTGCGGGTACTCCTCAAGCCAGCCTGTAAGCGTCGCCTGCGGGCAGAACTCAATGTAGGCTTCATCAGCGACGACCAGCGCCTTGCCGCGCGTCAGCTCCAGCAGCGTACGAATATCCTGCGGGTTGATAATCTGTCCGGTTGGGTTGTTCGGGCTGCAGACAAACACCACCTTTACGCCGTCGAGATTATCGGCGATGCCCTGCAGATCCAGCTGCCAGTCGTCCAGCGCCTCCACGTTGCGGCATGCCACGCCGAAGGTTTCCGCGCTGACGCTGTACATGCCGTAGGTGGGCTGGCAGTACATCACCGCGTCTTTACCCGGCTCGCAGAAGGCGCGGATCAGCAGTTCAATACCTTCATCCGCACCACGGCTGACCAGGACCTGCTCTGGCTTCACGCCCGCGTACCGGGCGTAATTTTCGATAACTGCTTTCGGCTGGCACTCCGGATAGCGGTTCAGCGTCTGCTGCGACAGCTCAAACTGCACCGCCGTCGGAAACTCGTTGGCATTCAGCCAGACGTCACCGTTGCCGCCAAGACGGCGCGCGGACTGATAGGGCGTCAGGCGACGGACATTTTCACGGGCCAGTTCTTCAATGCTCATGCTTGCTCCTTCAGGGCTGCAACGCGCAGCGTAACGGCGTTTTTGTGGGCGGTCAGACGTTCCGCAGCGGCCAGGGTTTCAATGGTGGACGCCAGTGAAGCAAACCCTTCGCGGGAGAGTTCCTGTACGGTCATGCGCTTCTGGAAGTCGGCCAGCCCGAGGCTTGAACAGGTAGAGGTATAGCCATAGGTAGGCAGAACGTGGTTAGTGCCCGACGCGTAATCGCCCGCGGACTCCGGGGACCAGTCGCCCAGAAACACCGAGCCTGCGCTGGTGATGCTGTCCACCAGGTCGCGCGCGCTGCGGGTCTGAATAATCAGGTGCTCCGGCCCGTACTGGTTGGAGATTGCAATACACTGCTCCAGGTCGCGCGCCACAATCAGGCGGCTGGCGGACAGCGCCTGGCGTGCGGTTTCGGCACGCGGCAGGTCGGCAAGCTGGCGCTCAACCGCTTCGCCAACGCGCTTCGCCATCTCCGCGTCCGGCGTCAGCAAAATCACCTGTGAGTCCGGCCCGTGTTCGGCCTGAGATAGCAGGTCTGAGGCCACGAAGTCCGGCGTTGCGCCACTGTCCGCGATCACCAGCACTTCTGACGGCCCGGCGGGCATATCGATGGCCGCGCCGTCCAGACGCTGGCTAACCTGACGTTTGGCTTCGGTCACGTACGCATTGCCCGGGCCGAAAATTTTGTCGACCTTCGGAATGGATTCGGTGCCAAAGGCCAGAGCGGAAATCGCCTGCGCGCCGCCCACGTTGAACACCTCCTGCACGCCGCAGAGTTTTGCCGCATACAGAATTTCATCGGCAATCGGCGGCGGGGAGCACAGCACCACTTTCCGGCAGCCGGCGATGCGCGCCGGGGTCGCCAGCATCAGAACGGTGGAGAACAGCGGGGCAGAACCGCCCGGGATATAGAGGCCTACGGAAGCCACGGGGCGCGTCACCTGCTGGCAGCGCACGCCGGGCAGCGTTTCCACATCGACGGTTTGCAGCGTCTGCGCGGTGTGGAAGGTATCAATGTTTTTGACCGCGACGGCCATCGCCTGCTTAATTTCATCGCCGAGACGGCTTTCCGCTGCCGCGATTTCCTCTTCGGTGACCCTTAACGCGCCAACCTCGGTTTTATCAAACTTCGCGCTGTACTCGCGCAGCGCGTCGTCACCGCGGGCTTTGACGTTATTGAGGATCTCAGCCACGCTGCGGGTGATGCTCTCCGAGGCGGAAATCGCCGGGCGCATCAGCAGCTCGCGCTGCTGCTCTTCAGTACGGCTATTCCAGTCGATGATGGTGTTAAAGCTCATAATCGTCTTCCTTTTATGCCGGATGGCACGTTGTTTATCCGGCCTACGGGTTATGTAGGCCCGGTAAGCGAAGCGCCACCGGGCAGCATAAGGGGAGTTACTCCATCATCTTCTCAATTGGCAGCACCAGAATGGAGCTTGCGCCCAGCGCTTTCAGTTTTTCCATGGTTTCCCAGAACAGGGTTTCGCTGCTCACCATGTGCATTGCCACGCGCTGCTGATCGCCTGCCAGCGGCAGAATGGTCGGGCGCTCGGCGCCGGGCAGCAGGGCAATGACTTCATCCAGACGCTCGGTAGGGGCGTGCATCATGATGTATTTGGATTCACGCGCCTGAATAACGCCCTGAATACGGGTCAGCAGTCTGTCGATGAGCTGCTGTTTAGCCTCGTCCATGTCGCCATCGCGCTGGATGAGGCAGGCTTTGGAGCGATAAATCACTTCCACTTCGCGCAGGCCGTTCGCTTCCAGCGTCGCGCCGGTGGAGACGAGGTCACAGATAGCGTCAGCCAGACCCGCGCGCGGGGCCACTTCAACAGATCCGTTCAGCAGGCAGGATTTAAACTGCACGCCTTTTTGATCGAGGTAACGTTTCAACAGGTGAGGGTAGGAGGTGGCGATGCGCTTGCCGTTCAGCGCGGCCGGGCCGTCCCAGGCTTCGTCCGCAGGGGTGGCCAGCGACAGGCGGCAGCCGCCGAAGTCCAGACGACGCAGGGTAAAGTAGCGCGGGTCTTCGCCCTGAGCACGACGGGTCAGCAGCTCTTCTTCCAGTACGTTTTCACCGATGATGCCAAGGTCAACGACGCCGTCCATCACCAGGCCCGGGATATCGTCATCACGTACGCGCAGAATATCGATAGGCATATTTTCAGCCAGGGCGATCAGGCGCTGGGTGTGCAGGTTGATTTTAATCCCGCAGCGGGCGAGCAGTTCGCGTGAATCGTCACTCAAACGGCCTGATTTTTGAATAGCTATGCGTAAACGTGAGTTATCTAACATTCTGTGTTCCTCGTTAACCTGTTTTAATCTGTCTGAATGCGGTCCAAAAAAAAGCCCCCGGAAGATGATCTTCCGGGGGCTTTCTCTTGCGTTCTCGCACCACTGGAAGATCCAAACGTCTTCCAGCACACATCGCCTGAAAGACTAGTCAGGATGATGGTGATGGTGGTGGTTTTTAAATGGAACGCGTGTCATATAAATTCTCGTTGAATGCTTATGCATCTGATGTCTTTTAACCTAAACCACTTACACAACAGATTGCAAGGGCTTTTTGTGATCATTAATTCATTTCATATTCATGCTATGAATTGTGTGTTCTGCCGGGCTGGCGTAGCCTTAATACAGACGAGTGAGAGTCAGGAGAATGTGCATGAAAAAGGTCGCGATTGTCGGTTTAGGATGGTTAGGAATGCCGCTGGCGATGTCATTAGCCGCGAAAGGCTGGCAGGTGACCGGGAGCAAAACCACGGTGGACGGAGTGGAAGCGGCGCGCATGTGCGGGATTGAGGGCGTTGAGCTGCGCCTCGAACCCGAGCTGGTGTGCGATGCCGACGACCTCGATGCGTTAATGGACGTTGATGCCCTGGTGATTACGTTGCCCGCGCGCCGCAGCGGACCGGGCGAGACGTTTTACCTGCAGGCCATGCAGGAGATTGTCGACAGCGCGCTGGCACACCATATCCCGCGGATTATTTTCACCAGCTCGACCTCGGTCTACGGCAACGTGGACGGGACGGTAAAGGAAAACAGCGAACGTCTTCCGGTCACCGCCAGCGGCCGGGTGCTGAAAGACCTGGAGGACTGGCTGCACAACCTGCCGGGCACTCAGGTGGATATCGTGCGTCTGGCCGGGCTGGTTGGGCCGGGGCGTCACCCCGGACGTTTCTTTGCCGGGAAATCTGCCCCGGATGGCCAGCATGGCGTCAATCTTGTCCATCTGGATGATGTTATTGGCGCAATTGAGCTGCTGCTGCAGGCTCCGAAGGGAGGGCACATCTATAATATATGTGCGCCTTCCCATCCGTCGCGAAATGTCTTCTATCCGTTGATGGCACGCCAGCTCGGCCTGGCTCCGCCGGTATTCGGTGATGCTCAGGGGGCAGGTAAAGGCAAAATCATTGATGGCAATCGCATTTGCCATGAACTGGGATTTGAGTATCAGTATCCCGACCCGCTGGTCATGCCCATGGAATAACGCCATCAGCGGACACGATCGCGCACTGCGAGGGGGCGAAGATGAAACCGCTGCTGGATGTTCTGATTATCCTGGACGCGCTGGAAAAAGAGGGGAGCTTCGCCGCTGCCTCCGCGAAGCTCTACAAAACGCCTTCTGCGCTCAGCTATACCGTTCACAAGCTGGAGAGCGATCTCAACATCCAGCTTCTCGATCGTTCCGGTCACCGCGCGCGCTTCACCCGCACCGGGCAGATGCTGCTGGAAAAAGGGCGTGAGGTGCTTCACACCGTTCGCGAACTTGAGAAGCAGGCCGTCAAACTCCATCAGGGCTGGGAAAACGAGCTGGTTATTGGGGTGGATGATACCTTTCCCTTTTCGCTGCTGGCCCCCCTTATTGAGTCGTTTTATCAGCGCCACAGCGTGACGCGGCTGATTTTTATCAACGGCGTGCTGGGTGGGTCGTGGGATGCCCTGACGCAGGGCAGGGCGGACATTATTGTCGGGGCGCTGCATGAGCCGCCCCAGCTCAGTGATTACGGTTTCGCGCGCCTGGGCGTGCTGGAACAGGTTTTTGCCGTCGCGCCGCATCATCCGCTGGCGAACGAGCCGGAGCCTTTAACTCGACGGGTGATCAAAGGGCACCGCGCCATTGTCGTCGGAGACAGCTCCCGTCCGGAATGCGCCGTCTCTTCGCAGCTGCTCGATGAACAGGAAGCGATTACCGTTTTTGATTTTAAAACCAAGCTGGAGCTGCAAATCAGCGGGCTGGGATGCGGTTATCTTCCCCGCTATTTAGCCCAGCGTTTTATTGAAAGCGGCGCGCTGGTTGAGAAGCAGGTACTGTCTCAAAACAGTAATGAACCGGTATGGGTTGGCTGGAACGAACAAACCGCCGGGCTTGCCAGCGCCTGGTGGCGGGATGAAATTTTAGCAAATAGTGCTATCGCCGCTGTTTACACTCAGGCGGATACCGGTAAATCAACCGGTTAGTGAAATTAATTTATTGATGGCTTTCTCAATCTATTGCCTTTTGTATCAGGAATAGGGCAAAATGCCGCCGCTGCAAACAAATGAATAATCGACGATATAAAAGGCGTCGGTTATTTTTTTTTGCATGTACGAAACGAAACTAAAAATCCAAGAGGCCGGGCTTCGTACCGGATAGATATTTACTAAAATCCGACAGTTGTTGTCGCTGAGGAAGACTGAAAATGGGGCAATATTTCGCTTACGTGGCGGTTATCACCGTAAAGGAGATTAACCATGTCGCATAACGCAACTCCAAAAACCTCTCGCGTGGAATTACGTAAAACGCTTACGTTGATTCCGGTTGTCATGATGGGCCTGGCCTATATGCAACCGATGACGCTGTTCGATACATTCGGTATCGTATCAGGCCTTACTGACGGTCACGTTGCAACGGCGTACGCCTTTGCGCTGGTCGCCATCCTCTTTACAGCGCTGAGCTACGGTAAACTGGTTCGCCGTTTCCCGTCTGCAGGCTCTGCTTACACCTATGCTCAGAAATCCATTAGCCCTGCGGTTGGCTTTATGGTGGGCTGGTCATCTCTGCTGGACTACCTGTTCATGCCGATGATCAACATTCTGCTGGCTAAAATTTACTTCGAAGCGCTGGTGCCTTCTATTCCGTCATGGATCTTTGTCGTGGCGCTGGTGGCCTTTATGACCATCTCTAACCTGCGCAGCATCAAGACGGTTGCCAACTTCAATACCCTGATTGTTATCCTGCAGATGGGTATTGTTTCCGTTATCGTTGGCCTGATCATTTACGGTGTGATGCACGGTGAAGGCGCAGGTACGCTGACCAGCACCCGTCCGTTCTGGTCCGAAGGCGCGCACGTTGTGCCGATGATCACCGGTGCGACTATCCTGTGCTTCTCGTTCCTGGGCTTCGACGGCATCTCTTCTCTGTCTGAAGAGACCAAAGACGCCGAGCGCGTGATCCCGAAAGCGATTTTCCTGACTGCGCTGATTGGCGGCCTGATCTTTATCGGCGCCTCCTACTTTCTGCAGCTGTACTTCCCGGACATCTCTCGCTTTAAAGATCCGGACGCGTCTCAGCCTGAAATCATGCTGTACGTTGCGGGTAAAACCTTCCAGTGGGGCGTGCTGATCTTCTCCAGCGTGACCGTTCTGGCTTCCGGCATGGCGGCGCACGCGGGTGTTTCTCGCCTGATGTACGTGATGGGCCGCGACGGCGTGTTCCCGACCCGTTTCTTCGGCTACGTTCATCCGAAATGGCGTACCCCGGCGTGGAACGTGCTGCTGGTAGGCGCCATTGCGCTGCTGGCGATTAAATTCGACCTGGTGACGGCGACCGCGCTGATTAACTTCGGTGCGCTGGTGGCGTTTACCTTCGTTAACCTCTCCGTGATCTCTCAGTTCTGGATCCGCGAGAAGCGCAACAAGACGCTGAAAGACCACTTCAACTATCTGGTGCTGCCAGTGTGCGGTGCCCTGACGGTGGGCGCGCTGTGGATTAACCTGGAAGAGAGCTCTATGGTTCTGGGTCTGATCTGGGGTGCTATCGGTCTGATTTACCTGGCTTGCGTAACCAAAAGCTTCCGCAATCCGGTTCCTCAGTACGAAGACGTCGCGTAACATCAAGTCGGGTGGCGGCTACGCCTTACCCGACCTACAAAACACGTAGGCCCGCGCCAGCGGGCATAAAAAAGCCGGAGACATCGCCTCCGGCTTTTTTGTACCCATCACTCAGACAATTTCTTGCGCGTACTGGAACAGGGATTTCAACAGCGCCTGTTTCTCAGCATTCCCTTCATACTGGCCGTAGAGCATTTCCAGCTCCTGGGCATAGCTGCTAAGGAACTCTGGCGTAAACACGTTGCGACGATGCTGCAGCCAGCGCTCCTGCTCTGCTTCATCCAGCGTGCCGGGATAGTTTCGCGCACGATAGTTAAATATCAGTTTGTCGATGCGTTTATCCACAAAAGTGATATCCAGCGCGGGCAGGTTACGCGGCTCGGTTTGCAGAACGATGTTCATGGCCGCGCGGTCAGCATCGCTGAAAAAGCCGTTATAGAGCTGCGCATCGACATTTTCAGACGGCACAAACGGCTCGGCTTCCGCAAAGATAGCCACCACTTTCTCGCGCACCTGCGGGTTGTCGCGCAGCACCTTCAGATTATCCAGACAGTGCTGTCGGTTAATGCCCAGCCTGTCGGCATCTTCAGGACGCAGCGTGTTGGCCTGCGCCAGCACCGGGCATTTGTTGATATGCACCAGTTTGACCGGCACGGCGGGCAGATCGCCAAGTTCATTTTTTGGCGTATAGAGCCGCTCGCGCAGCGTATCGCTGTCGAGCTCCAGCAGCGGCGAGATGTCACCGGCGAGATCGACCATAATCACCGCGTTACGGTTATCGGGATGCCAGGCGAGCGGGGCGACCCAGCTGGTATTGCCGCGCCATGCGCCGAACATGCCGGAGATGTGCACCAGCGGTTTCATCTGCGGCACGTCGATCAGGGTCGTCAGCTTCTGCTTGCTGCGGTGGCTCAGCAGGTACTCAAACAGGCGCGGCTGCGCCGTTTTGACCAGCTTCGCCATGGCGATGGTGGCGTAGACGTCCGCCATGGCGTCGTGGGCGTTGCTGTGTTCGATGCCGTTTGCGCGCGTCAGGTGTTCCAGCCTGAAGCTCGTCAGCCCTTCCTCATTTTCCGGCCAGTTAATGCCCTCAGGGCGCAGGGCATAGCAGGCGCGCATGATGTCGAGTAAATCCCAGCGCGAGTTGCGGTTCTGCCAGCTCCAGGCATAGGGATCGTAGAAGTTGCGGTAGAAGATATTACGCGTTACTTCGTCGTCAAAACGGATGTTGTTGTAACCCACCACGCAGGTATTGGGAACGGTGAAGAGATCGTGGATGCGGCGGGCGAATTCTGCCTCGTTAACACCTTTGTCCCGCGCTTCCTGAGGCGTAATGCCCGTTACCATCACCGCGCCGGGCTGCGGCAGGTAGTCATCGGCGGGTTTGCAGTAAAACACCTCCGGTTCGCCAATGATGTTGAACTCGTCATCGGTACGGATGGCGGCGAACTGCGCCGGTCGGTCCAGCGCCGGGTGGGTGCCAAAGGTTTCGTAATCGTGGAACAAAAATGTGGGGCGCGCGGCAGAATCAGACACCAGTAATACCATCCTGTTAAAAAATGACGTCTCTATGGTAAACGATCGTGAGGAGCAGGCCGAATAAAAAGCGCCGTGAGGGGTGAAATTTGCGAGGAGCTTTCAGAGAAAAACCGGCGCTCTGTCACATTTTTTTGCAATTAAGGCAGGTAACGACATCAGAACTCCCGTAAAAAGGTCAACGATTTTTAATGACCTGAGGATATACCGTTGAAACGCCGTCTGTTTATTGCTGTTTCTTTACTCGCTTCGAGTATTTCATCCGCGCTGGCTGCTGACCCGTTGGATTTTTCCCCGCAGCCACCGGCCATCCAGGCGGGCTCCTGGGTGCTAATGGATTACACCACGGGTCAGATCTTAACGGCGGGCAACGAACATCAACAGCGCAATCCGGCGAGCCTCACCAAGCTGATGACGGGCTACGTGGTTGACCGCGCCATCGACAGCCACCGCATTACGCCCGATGACATCGTTACCGTAGGCCGCGACGCGTGGGCAAAAGGTAACCCTGTTTTTGACGGCTCGTCTCTTATGTTTTTGAAAGAGGGCGATCGCGTCTCTGTGCGTGACCTGAGCCGCGGCCTGATTGTTGACTCCGGCAACGACGCCTGCGTAGCGCTGGCCGATCACGTTGCGGGCGGTCAGCCGCAGTTCGTGAATATGATGAATGACTACGTGCAAAAATTGAACCTGCGCGATACCCACTTCGAAACGGTACACGGGCTGGATGCGCCGGGACAACACAGCTCTGCCTACGATCTGGCCGTGCTTTCCCGTGCCATCATTCACGGTGAGCCTGAGTTCTACCATATGTACAGTGAGAAAAGCCTGACGTGGAACGGGATCACCCAGCAAAACCGTAACGGCCTGCTGTGGGATAAAACCATGAACGTGGACGGGCTAAAAACGGGGCACACCTCCGGGGCGGGCTTTAACCTGATTGCCTCCGCGGTGGACGGTCAGCGTCGGCTGATTGCGGTAGTGATGGGGGCTGATAGCCCGAAAGGGCGTGAAGATCAGGCGCGCAAGCTGCTGCACTGGGGACAGCAAAACTTCGATACGGTGCAGATCCTTCACAACGGTAAAAAGGTTGGAACCGAGCGTATCTGGTACGGCGATAAAGAGCAGGTCGAATTAGGGACGGATCAGGACTTCTGGCTGGCTTTACCGAAAGCAGAAGTGCCGAACATTAAGGCCAAATACGTGCTGGATAAAAAAGAGCTGGAAGCGCCGATTGCTGCCCACCAGCGTGTAGGCGAAATTCAGCTGTATGACCGCGACAAGGTGGTGGCCCACTGGCCGCTGGTTACCCTTGAAAGCGTTGATAAGGGCGGCCTTTTCTCCCGACTCGGTGATTATCTGCACCATAAACTCTAACCTGTTGGGGCAGACTGGCGGGGCTGCGAGTCTGCTCACATAATAAACACTCCTCGTTTGCTGATAATATGCAATCCACTTTATAGTGTATAAATACACAGTAATAAACGGAGGCAGCATGGACTACAGCATCAAGCAGCAACAGAAACGTAAAATCGCTGGCTTTCACCTCGTGGGGCCGTGGGAAAAAACGGTTAAGCAGGGTTTTGAACAGCTGGTCATGTGGGTTGATGGACGTCACATTCAGCCGCTGGAATGGGTGGCGGTCTACTACGATAACCCGGATGAAGTCCCGGCGGAGAAATTGCGCTGCGATACGGCAGTCACCGTTCCTGATGATTTTGTCATCCCCGACAATAGCGAAGGGGTGATGATGACCGAAATTGCCGCCGGTGATTATGCCGTAGCGACAGCGCGCGTCGAAAACCATGACTTTGCCACGCCGTGGTACCAGTTCTTCAACTCCCTCCTGCAGGACAACAAATACCAGATGGCCCCCAAACCCTGCTTCGAGCGCTATCTCAACGATGGCAACGCGGAGGGCTACTGGGATATTGAAATGTATGTCGCGGTAGAGCACAAAGCGGGTTAACCCTGTTAATGGTAGGTTTTTCAGCCGGGAACGATCCACCCGGCTGAAAACACAGTACAATTGTGGTTTGCTGTGTAGCTGGAGAGCGGGTGTGCGTCCCGACAAATCATTAACGCCGTTTGAAATTCGGCTGTATAAACATTACCGCGTGGTGCACGGGTGCCGCATTGCGCTGGCCTTTGTACTGACGTTTATCCTGGTGCGCCTGCTGGATATCCCGGAAGGGACGTGGCCGCTGATCACTCTGGTGGTCATCATGGGGCCGATTTCATTCTGGGGTAACGTTGTGCCGCGCGCGTTCGAGCGTATCGGCGGCACCGTTTTGGGCTCTGCGTTAGGGCTGATTGCCCTGAAGCTGGAGCTGATCTCCTTCCCGGTGATGCTGCTGTGGTGCGCTGCGGCGATGTTCCTCTGCGGCTGGCTGGCGCTGGGGAAAAAGCCCTATCAGGCGCTGCTGATTGGCATCACGCTCGCAGTGGTGGTCGGCGCCCCGGCGGGCGACATGACGACCGCGCTGTGGCGAAGCGGTGATGTCATTCTTGGCTCATTGCTGGCAATGCTCTTCACCGGTATCTGGCCGCAGCGCGCGTTCCTGCACTGGCGCATTCAGATGGCGAACTACGTTACCGCGTTTAACCGGGTCTACCAGGCCGGGTTTTCTCCTAACCTGGTTGAACGCCCGCGGCTGGAAAAGCATCTGCAGAAAATCCTCAATGACGTCGTCAAAATGCGCGGCCTGATTACGCCGGCCAGCAAAGAGACCCATATTCAGAAATCGATTTTTGAAGCCATTCAGACGGTGAGCCGAAATCTTGTTTGCATGCTTGAGCTGCAGATTAACGCCCACTGGGCGTCTCGCCCCAGCCATCTGCTGATGCTTAACGCGCACACGCTGAAAGAGACGCAGCAGATGACGCAGCAAACGCTGCTGACCATCGCCCACGCGCTGTATGAGGGGAACCCGCAGCCGATACTGGCGAACAGCGAGCGTCTGACGGAGATTGTCGCGGAGCTGAAACAGCTGATGAACGAGCGGCAGGGCGATAACGTGGCGGAAACGCCGATCCACGGTTACGTCTGGCTGAGCATGGAGCTGGCGCGACAGCTGGAGCTGTTGTCGCACCTTATTTGCCGCGCACTGCGCAAATAAAAAGCAGCCATCTCCTTATGTGACGGCTGCTGCTTCGATTCAGCAGCAATTGGGGTTATGATAGCGTCAAACGATATACTCATTGTCATTCGCGACCGCTGTCAGTAAGGTTACTGTTACAACGGTTGCTTTAACGAATCCGAATCTCACATTATCAGGGGTGTAAAAATGGAAACTACCAAGCCTTCGTTCCAGGATGTTCTGGAGTTCGTCCGCCTGTTCCGCCGCAAAAACAAACTGCAGCGTGAAATCCAGGACGTGGAGAAGAAGATCCGTGACAACCAGAAACGCGTTCTGCTGCTGGATAACCTGAGCGACTACATTAAGCCAGGCATGAGCGTTGAAGCTATTCAGGGCATCATTGCCAGCATGAAAAGCGATTACGAAGACCGCGTTGATGACTACATCATCAAAAACGCTGAGATCTCCAAAGAGCGTCGTGAGATCTCCAAAAAGCTGAAAGTGATGGGCGAAATCAAAAACGCTGAAGCGAAAGGCGAGTAATCGCAGCTGATTGCAAAAAAGGCCCTCTGGTGACAGAGGGCCTTTTTTATTTCCGGGAGTGCAGGGTTCGACGGTTTTTATAGGTCGGGTAAGGCGCAGCCGTCACCCGACAATCTTACAGAATGCAGAAAAGCAAAAAGCCTGCTTTAAAAGCAGGCTTTTCTAAATATGGCTCCTCTGACTGGACTCGAACCAGTGACATACGGATTAACAGTCCGCCGTTCTACCGACTGAACTACAGAGGAATCGGTGTGGAGGCTCATATTAACGGCGAAAAAAGTTTTGTCAAACCTGTTCTTAGGGAAAAGCGATTGATTGCTGATTCTGTCGTCAGTTTGTTGTAAATCCAAACATATTTTTATGGAAAATACTTTGCAGGATGAGCATTTCTACCCCATCATTTGAAATGGAGTTTCAACTTTCTCGCTAAGGTCCATTTTGAACGTCACCGCCCCCTTACGCCAGGCGATCATGCGCACGCCCTGGTATGCAAAACGCAAAAGCTATCGTGTTCTGTTCTGGCGTGAAATCACCCCCCTCGCTGTGCCTATTTTTCTGGAGAACACCTGCGTCCTGCTGATGGGGGTATTGAGTACCTTCCTGGTGAGCTGGCTCGGTAAAGAGGCGATGGCCGGCGTCGGGCTTGCGGACAGCTTTAACATGGTTGTGATGTCCTTCTTTGCCGCCATCGATCTGGGTACAACGGTGGTGGTGGCCTTCAGCCTCGGCAAGCTCGATCCCAAACGCGCCCGCGAGGCGGCACGCCAGTCGCTGATGATCATGACCGTGTTTTCGATAATTCTTGCTGCGGTCATCCATTACTACGGCAAAGAAATTATTGATATTGTCGCGGGTGAAGCGACGCCCGAGGTTAAAGACCTGGCGCTGACCTATCTGGAGATGACGGTGCTTAGCTATCCGGCGGCGGCTATCGCTCTGATTGGTAGCGGCGCGCTGCGCGGAGCAGGGAATACCAAAATTCCGCTGCTGATTAACGGTGGGATGAACATCCTGAACATTATCATCAGCAGCGTCCTGATTTACGGTGCGTTTTCCTGGGATGGGCTGGGATTCGTCGGGGCAGGGCTTGGGCTGACCATCTCTCGCTACATCGGTGCCGCGGCGATTATTGGGGTGCTGATGACCGGCATCACGCCTTCTCTGCGCCTGACGCTGAAAAGCTATTTCCGCCCCTTTAATTTCGCCATCATCTGGGAAGTCATGGGGATAGGGATCCCGGCCAGCATTGAATCGGTGCTGTTCAACGGCGGTAAGCTGCTGACGCAAATGTTTGTGGCCGGAATGGGGACAGACGTTATTGCCGGTAACTTTATCGCGTTTTCAATCGCGTCACTCATCAACCTGCCGGGCAACGCCCTCGGATCGGCATCGACGATCATTACCGGTAAACGCCTCGGGAAAGGGCAGATAGCCCAGGCGGAGCGCCAGCTTAGGCATGTCTTCTGGCTATCAACTATTGGCCTGACGGCGATTGCCTGGGGCACGGCGCCGTTTGCCGGGCTGATGGCCGCCTTCTATACCCATGAAGACGACGTAAAAGAAGTGGTGAAGATCCTCATCTGGCTTAACGCCGCGTTCATGCCGATTTGGGCCGCGTCCTGGGTGCTGCCTGCGGGGCTTAAAGGCGCCCGTGACGCCCGGTTTGCCATGTGGGTGTCAATGCTCGGCATGTGGGGCTGCCGCGTCGTAGCGGGCTATACGCTGGGGATCATGCTGGGAATGGGCGTCGTGGGCGTCTGGTTGGGGATGTTCCTTGACTGGGCGGTGCGTGGCGCCCTGTTCTACTGGCGCATGGTTAGCGGACGCTGGCTATGGAAATATCCGCGGAAAAAGCCAGAGCCCGTCGCAGGGGAATCGACAGAATGCCTGACAAATGCGCGAAGTGGAGAATAAATCGGCAAACGATCGAAAAACTGCATTCTGCCTTTGACATACTCGGGGAGCATCGATAATATGCGCCCCGTTCACACGATTCCTCTGTAGTTCAGTCGGTAGAACGGCGGACTGTTAATCCGTATGTCACTGGTTCGAGTCCAGTCAGAGGAGCCAAATTTAAGAAGCCTGCTCAGGAAACTGAGCAGGCTTTTTGCTTTTCTGCGGCAGGTAAATGCAAAACGGCAACCTTGTTGCCGTTTTTAGTGTTTGCTTCCTCTCCCGTGGGAGAGGGCCGGGGTGAGGGCATCAGCCCGCAAGCAAACAATGTAGGCCGGGTAAGGCGAAGCCACCACCCGGCAAAAGCCGCGCTATCGGTTGACGCGTATCGGCGCCGTTGCCTCCTCCAGCCACTGTCGTGCATCGCTATCCACCCGCGGTAACAGCGCCTCGCGCACCTGCTGGTGATACGCATCCAGCCACTGTTTCTCTTGCTCGCTCAGCAGGTGCAGTTCCACCTGGCTTAAATCAATCGGGACCAGCGTCAGCGAGACAAACGCGCAGAACCCGGGACGGCTTTCCACAATCTCAACCTGGTTTTCAATACGAATGCCGTGGCTGCCGCCCAGGTAGTACCCCGGCTCAATCGTCATGATATTTCCCGCCACCAGCGGCCACGGGTTAACCTTTTTGGCGATGCGATGCGGGTTTTCGTGGATCAGCAGCTGGTGTCCTACGCCGTGCCCGGTGCCGTGATCGTAATCCAGCCCCATCTCCCACAGTGGACGACGCGCAAAAGCGTCCAGCTGATGCCCCTGGCTGCCGGACGGGAACTGCAGCGTAATCAGCGACAGGAAGCCCCTCAGCACGGCGGTGTAGTGCAGGCGCTGCTGCGGGTCGACCTTGCCCCAGGCCAGCGTGCGCGTGGCGTCGGTGGTGCCGTTGTGGTACTGACCGCCGGAGTCATTAAGATAAAAATGGTCATGACCGAGAGGCTTGTTGCTGGCTTCGCTCGAATGATAGTGGCACATTGCCGCGTTGCTGGACGAGGCGGAAATGGTCGCAAAACTTTGCTCAATGAACCCGGGCTGCTGCTCGCGGAAGGCGAGCTGTTTTGCCTGCACCTCCAGCTCCGTCAGCGGCTCTCCTGCGGCGGCACGCAGGGGGACCTCACGGCTCAGCCAGGCGAGGAAATTCACCCACGCCGCGCCGTCCTGATGATGACATTCGCGGTAACCTGCCAGCTCAACCGGGTTTTTATTGGCCTTCATCAGGGTAATCGGGTCGGTCTGCCAGATAATTTCCCCCTGCGGCTCAATGGCAAAACGCAGCGCGACGGGCGCGGAATCGTTATCCACCATGACCCGCTTACCGCGTGAAAGCTGCTGGCAGCGTTCAATAAATGCGTCCTGCGGGGAAAGGGTGAAGGCGTTGCGAACCCTGTCCGGCAGTGTGCCCAGCTTGTTGTCGTTAACGAACCACTCAACGGAGCCATCGCGGCTCAACAATGCAAACGACAGCGGAACCGGGCTGGTCGGGATGTCGGCGCCGCGCACGTTCAGTAGCCAGGCGATGTTGTCCGGCAGCGTGACGGCAAGATAATCGGCATTGTTCTCTGCCAGTACTGCAGCAACGCGCTGACGCTTGTCAGCGCTGCTTTCGCCGCTGATTTCTAGCGGCATTTCCCGAATAAGCCCGGCCGGAGCGGCAGGGCGGTCAATCCATAGGGTATCGAACGGAGACCGATGCAGCGGCACCAGCTCGCACGGCGTCGCCGACAGCTGCGTAAACTCGGCATTGGTCATCAGCAGCGGGTCAAAGCCGATGCGGGTTCCCGGCTCAACGTTTTGCTCAAGCCACTCCACCAGCGGTTCGTTGTGCAGGTGATGGATCGCAATGTCGTCCATATTGACCTGAACGCGGGCCTGAACCTGGTAGCGTCCGTCAACGAAGAGCAGGGCTTTATCCTTCAGCACCAGCGCGAGGCCGGCCGATCCGTCAAAGCCCGTCAGCCAGGCCAGCTTTTCGTCATACGGCGCGCAGTACTCGCTCTGCCAGGCATCCGCGCGCGGGACGATGGTTCCGTCGAGACGGTTGGCTTCCAGCCACTGGCGCAGGGCGGTTAACGGTGATGGGGTGTGCATGGTTTTTCCTTTTTATTTTTAGCGGAACGGCGGCTCGTTAAAGGTGCGCAGCTTGCGGGAGTGCAGCTTGTCGCCCTCGGCCCGCAGCAGATCGATGGCGCGAATGCCGATCTGCAGATGCTCGGATATCGCCCCTTCGTAGAAGCGGTTGGCCTGGCCGGGAAGCTTAATTTCGCCGTGCAGCGGCTTGTCGGAAACGCACAGCAGCGTGCCGTAAGGGACGCGGAAGCGATAGCCCTGCGCGGCGATGGTGGCGCTCTCCATATCGATAGCCACCGCGCGGCTCAGGTTGAAGCGCAGGGCCGAGGCGGAGTAGCGCAGCTCCCAGTTGCGATCGTCGGTTGTGACCACGGTGCCGGTGCGCAGGCGCTGCTTAACCTCTTCCCCCGGCATGCCGCTCACCTCTTTGGTGGCGTCGTACAGCGCGCGCTGCACTTCGGCAATGCTCGGAATCGGGATATCCGGCGGCAGTACCGCGTCGAGCACATGGTCGTCGCGCAGGTAGGCGTGGGCCAGCACGTAGTCCCCGATCAGCTGGCTTTCGCGCAGTCCGCCGCAGTGGCCAATCATCAGCCAGACGTCCGGGCGCAGCACGGCCAGGTGGTCGCAGATGGTTTTGGCGTTTGACGGGCCCACGCCAATGTTGATAAGCGTGATCCCCTGGCCGTCGGCGGTGACCAGGTGCCAGGCGGGCATCTGGTGCTTCTTCCACGCCAGGTCGGAAATAGCCTGCTCCGGCGCTTCAGTTTCGGCGGTGATCCAGATCCCGCCCGCGCAGGAGAGGGCGATGTACGGACTGTCCGGATCGAGAATCTGGCTGCAGCCCCAGCGGACAAATTCGTCCACGTAGCGGGTGTAGTTGGTGAACAGCACAAACGGCTGGAAGTGCTCGGCGGGCGTGCCGGTGTAGTGACGCAAGCGCGCCAGCGAGAAATCCACGCGGCGGGCGTCGAAATGCGACAGCGGCGAAAATTCCGCCGGATGATAAATTCCGTCCGCCGTCTCATCGCCAATCTGCGAGAGCTCGGTGGTCGGGAAGTGGCGCGTCAGCCCTGCGCTCATGGAGCGGTCAAGCGTCAGCGCTGAACCGTCAATCACGTACGGATAAGGGATCTCGTGCAGCGATGGCTCAACGGCAATGTGCGCGCCGTAGTCCTGATACAGCAGGGTCAGCTGTTCTTCGAGGTACGGGCGGAACAGCGCAGGGCGGGTGACGGTGGTGCTGTAACAGCCTGAGTGGGTAAAGCGCGCGTAGGCGCGGGTTTTCGGCGTGGTGCTGGCGCTGCCGTCCCAGGTGACGGAGAGCGAGGGATAAACAAAAAGGCCGCGACTTCTGGCCTTTTCGTCGGGAAGTTTCCCCGTTTCGATGTACTCACTGATGGCGCTGCGCAGCGCGTTGACGGACTGTTCGTACAGCGCGTCCAGTTTTTCCAGCGCCTGAGCCGGGGTCAGGCTGGAGCCCTTATTATTCATCTCTGTCTCCTTGTTCCACAGGTGTGTGACTCTACCCGATAGTATGTCACTCGCCTGTGAAACAAAAGTGAGGAGATCAGGGGTGGGCGGTCTCTTTCATAAACAGCGCCGTGGCGGCAGAGAGCAGGCAACCGGCCAGCAGATAAATCGCCACGCTGTGCCAGTTTCCGCCGGAGAAGGTGACCAGCGCGGCGGCGATAAACGGCGTAAACCCGCCGCCGACCACGCTGGCGACCTGATACCCCACGCCCGCGCCGCTGTAGCGATAGCTGGCGCCGAACAGCTCGGTGAACATCGGCTGCTGCACGCACACCACCATGTCGTGGGCGATGTTCGCCAGCATGATCGCAAAGAAGACGATCCAGAAGATTGACTGCGCCTCCAGGGCCATAAAGAACGGCCAGGCGCTGAGCGTGCCGATCAGTGCGCCGGTGATGTAAACGCGGCGGCGGCCAAACCGGTCGGCCAGCCAGGCGAAGCAGGGAATGGTCAGGCAGCTTATCCCACCGACCAGCAGGCCGATGTTCAGGAACAGCTCACGCGGTAGCCCGAGATTCTGCGTGGAGTAGTTCAGGGCAAAGGCGGTGACGATATACATCGTCAGCAGCTCGCACAGGCGCAGGGCAATGATTTTCAGAAAAGCGCCAGGGTGCGTTGCCAGGGCCTCCATCACCGGAAGCCGCTTTTTGACTACCGGTTTTTCCTGCTGCTGTTTTTCGAATTCAGCGGACTCTTCCATGCCGTTGCGGATCCACAGCGCGGCGATGACCAGCACGATGCTAAAGATAAACGGAATACGCCAGCCCCAGCTCAGAAACTGCTCGTCGGTGGTGAGCTGGCTTATTAGCGACACCAGCCCGGTAGAGAGCAGCAGGCCGACGCCGTAACCCACCTGCACGCCGCTACTGTAGAAGGCTTTCTTGTTTTTCGGCGCGCTCTCAACGGAGAGCAGCGCCGCGCCGCCCCATTCACCGCCGACGGCAAAGCCCTGAATTGCGCGCAGCGTTACCAGCAGCACCGGTGCCCACCAGCCGATAGAGGCAAACGAGGGCAAAATGCCGATAAGCGCAGTGGCGATGCCCATCATCCAGACGGTGAGCATCAGCATGCGTTTGCGGCCAAGGCGATCGCCGAAGTGGCCGAAAATCACGCCGCCCAGCGGGCGGAACAGAAAGCCGACGCCGAAGGTGGCAAAGGCGGCGAGGGTGCCCATTGCCGGGCTGATCTGGGGGAAAAACTCGCGGTTAAACACCAGCGCGGCGGTAATGCCGTAGAGCAGAAAATCATACCAGTCGACAACGGCACCGGCGAAGCTGCCGAGGGCTGCACGGCGGGCACGACTGAGCGAAGGTGTCTCCTCGTTGGGACGATCGGAGATGAGGGTGGAGTCCATAGTTGTCCTGTCTGTACTGATTTTTAATTATTGGTATAAGAAAAGGTCACTCACATTGCGTCCGTCATATAAACGGAACGTATGAGACTACCGCGACAGAACGCCGGAGAAAACGTTTTTATCTTTCCGGAAGGCGCTTAATAAATAAATTTCATCTCTACCTGCGTCGATATAATTATGTCTGTTTGGCTCCGGTTAGTGCTGAATGGTTTACAGTAATAGTGACCGCTGCGTGACTTAAGCTGAGGGAATAACTATGCAACGCGCCTTTTCCGCATTCTGGATTGTCCTGTTTTTATTCGCCGCACCGCTTCATGCGGAGCCCAAGGTCTATGGCGAACAGCGCATAAGCCGCTGGTGGGACAGCCTGACGGACGATATTTCGCAAACCTGGGAACAGCCTGAACGTTACGATCTGTACCTGCCGTTTTTGAGCTGGCATGCCCGCTTTATGTACGACAAAGAGAAAACCGACAACTATAACGAAATGCCGTGGGGCGGCGGGCTGGGAGTGTCCCGCTATACCGAAGAGGGCAACTGGAGCGCGCTCTTCGCCATGATGTTTAAAGACTCGCATAATGAATGGCAGCCCGCGATGGGCTACGGCTGGGAGAAAGGCTGGTACCTGGATAACGCCAAAGACTTCCGTCTGGGGCTGGGGGCCGCTGCGGGCATTACGGCGCGCGACGACTTCGCGAACTACGTGCCGCTGCCGTTTATCTTCCCGCTGTTCTCTGCCGGGTATAAGCGCGTTACCGTCCAGTTCACCTATATTCCCGGCACCTATAACAACGGCAACGTGCTCTTTGCCTGGCTGCGCCTGGGCTTTTAAAGGGTTATCACCTTTTTGGCCACCGCGTTAGACAGCACGAGCAGGGAGAACAGCACGGAAGTGATGAAGGTGAGCACAATCAGCGTTAGCTTTACGCCGAGAGAGGTCACCGGTATCAGCGCCGTCAGCAGGTGAAAAACCGAGTAGTGCACAATATAAACGCCGGTCATCGTTTTGCTGATGGCCGCCAGGATGGACTCTTTGAACTCGGCGTTGCGGCGAAAGCGGACGCCGTTTGCCGCAATCACCAGCGCAATAATCAGGATGTAGATCTGCGAGCCGGTGAGGATAAAGGCGTTTCTGTCCGCCTTGAACAGGGCGAAAAAGAAGTGGCGCTCGTAAAACCAGGTGAAGAGATAGATAAACGGGATGGCGACAACCGCCGCCCTGACCACATTTTTGCGGCTTATCCACTCGGCAATTTGCGGATCGCAGAAAAGCTGCCCCGTCAGGTAAAACAGCAGCCACGTCCACAGGCGATACTGCGGCGAAAGCGACAGTACGTGGGTTTCAGGATAGATAGCTGACAGCAGATCGTACCCGTATGAGAACAGCAGCAGGGTGGCAATTGCGCCGCAGAACAGCGTGCGCCGCTGGCTGAGCCACTCCACCGCCGGGTGGAAGGTATAAATGACGATAAAGGCGAACACGAACCAGGGCTGAATCAAATACCCGCGCTGATACGGCTCCCACAGGTAGTAAATCGTGACCCAGAACAGAAAGACGATAACCAGGCTTTTGATTTTGCCCAGCTGCCAGCGGGTGCCGTGCCGGGACTGACCGTCGAGATAGCCTGAGACCACAAAAAACAGCGGCGTGGCGATGGTCGAAATAAAGGTTAAAAACCCCAGGATCCAGTGATAGTCATAATCATAGCGATCCCAGGTGTTGTAGATGGTGAAGAAGGTAACCGCCGTCATACAGCCCAGCGTCTTGATGATGTTCAGTCCTGTCGCATTCATTGTTGTTCCGCATTGTCCTTACGATGGAAGCATGCATAAATCACGGGAAGTACCAGCAGCGTCAGGATTGTAGCAAACCCAAGTCCAAACATAATCACAACGGCCATGCTCTGGAAGAAAACATCCAGCAGGAGGGGGGCGAGACCCAGTACGGTGGTGAACGCGGTGAGCAGGATAGGGCGCAGGCGCGAGGTGGCCGCGTAGATAATCGCCTCATGCTGATCTTTGTGCACTTTTTGCTGTTCTATCTCCTCCACCAGCACGATACCGTTACGGATTAACATTCCGCTCAGGCTCAGCAGGCCAATCAACGCCATAAAGCCAAACGGGATCCCGGTGATCAAAAAGCCGGGCGTGACGCCGATCAGCGCCAGCGGCACGGTCAGCCAGATGGCGACGGCGTTTTTCACCGAGCTGAACATCAGCACCGTGATCACGAACATCACCAGATACCCTATCGGCAGCGTGCTGAATACCCCCTGCTGCGCTTCGCTGGAGCTCTCAGCATCCCCTCCCCACTCAATGCTATAGCCGTGGGGCAGGGTGAGGGCGTCAATGTGCGGCTTCACGCGGGCGAGAATATCGCCCGACGTTTGCTGGCTCAGCGGGTCGGGATCGGACTGCACGGTCAGCACCCGCGAGCGGTCGCGGCGCAGGATAAGCGGATCTTCCCACTCCAGCGAGAAGCGGCTTACCACGTTGCTGAGCGGAATGTACTGCTGGCGCGTCTGGCTCCAGACCAGCACGTTGTTAAGATGATTAGCGTCGAGACGCTCGCTTTCCGGCGGGCGCACCACGACGGGAAGCAGGTCGCTCCCTTCCCGGTACAGTCCCGCCCGGCTGCCGGAGAAATTCATCTCCAGCGCGTTATCGACATCCTGTTTATCCACCCCGAGCTCGCGTCCAAGGGCAGTCACATACTGCGGGCGGATAACTTTGCTGCGGTTCTGCCAGTCGTTTCTGACGCTGTCGGTGGCCGGGTCGCGGCTCAGGATATCGTCGACCTGGCTGGCAATCAGGCGCAGACGATCGGGATCCGGTCCTTTAATACGCACCTCAATGGCGCTGTCGCCGGACGGGCCAAACATGACGCGTTTAGTACTGGCATTGACCTGCGGATAGTTACGCGCAATGTAATCATCCACGTGGCGCGCAAGGGCCGAAATGTTGCGCTGGTCGTCCATCCTCACCATGATTTGCGCGTAGTTGCTGTACTGGCGCTGCCCGCTGTAGGTCAGAATAAACCGCATGCTCCCCTGGCCGATGGTCGAGACGGTGGTTTCAACGCCCGGCCGGCCGTTGAGGGTTTTTTCGATATCGCTGGTCATCTTCTCGGTCCATTTAATATCGGTACCGTAGGGTAACCAGAGGTCGACAAAGAAAATCGGCGTGTTGGAGGAGGGGAAGAAGTTTTGCCGTACGGAGCCAAAGCCCCAGATGGCCGCTGCCAGCAGCGCCGCCATCACAATTAGCGTCGGCGCTTTCCGGCGCAGCAGCGTATTAAGCAGGCGCTGGTAGAGGCGATAGAGCCGTTTGTCGTAGGGATCTGACTCGTCGGTTTTCTCGGGTTCGTCGTCGTTTTTAAACAACCACCACTTGATCAGCACCGGCGTGATGGTGAGCGCGGAGAACCAGCTCAGCATCAGGGAAATCAGCAGCACCTGGAACAGCGATTTACAGTACTCGCCGGTGGAATCCTGCGACAGCCCGATAGGCGCAAAGGCCAGGATCGCAATCACCGTCGCCCCCAGCAGCGGCAGGGCGGAGCGGCGGATAATGTAGTTAACGGCTGTTAACAGCGGAGAGCCCTGCTGGCGGGCAATCAGCACCCCTTCAACAATCACGATGGCGTTGTCCACCAGCATGCTGAGGGCGATAATCAGCGCCCCGAGCGAGATGCGCTGCAGCTCAATGCCCCAGAGGTACATAATCAGCAGGGTGCCCAGCACGTTGAGCGCGAGGGAGAAGGCGATGATGATCCCGCTGCGCACGCCCATGAAGATCAGCAGAACGCCGATGACGATTGCCAGCGCCATCAGGAAGTTAATGATAAAACCGTTAACGGAGTGGCCCACTTCGGCGGCCTGATCGTAAAACAGATCGATATGTATCCCGGCCGGTTTCTCGGCGGACATCTGATTTAGCTTCGCCTCCAGCGCGTGGCCCACGTCGATAACGTTGACGCCGGGAATAAACGAAACGCCCATGGTGACGGCTTTTCTGCCGTTGGCGTGGTAGATACTGGCAGGCGATTCGTTTAGCCCACGCGACAGGGTGGCGATATCGCGCAGACGCGTCGCCGCCCCGGTGCCGGACGGCGTGATAATCAGATCCGCCAGCTCGTCGATGTTCTCAAACTCGCCCGTCGGATGCAGGCGGATAGACTCGGTCCCGGAGGTGATTTCTCCCGCGCTGGAGACCACGTTGAGCCTGCTGAGCAGGGCGGAAAGCTGGTTCAGCGTAATGCCGCGCGCGGCCATTTTGGTCAGCGAAATATCGATGTTTATCTGCGGGGTGATGGCGCCACCGATAGCCACTTTGCCCACGCCGGGCACCAGGACCAGCTCGCGGCGAAGCTGCTCGGCGTATCTCACCAGTTCAGGGTTGCTGAATTCGTCCCCAGAAATCGCGAAGAAAAAGCCGAACACGTCGCCAAAATCGTCATTCACGAAGGGCGTAACGACGCCGGGCGGGAACTGACGCGAGGCATCGCCAACCCGTCGGCGCAGCTCATCCCATATTTGCGGCAGCTCGTTCGAATGATAGCGTGAGGCAATATTCACGGTGATTTGCGACAGGCCGTTAGAGGAAATTGAGCTGACGTTATCCAGATAGGGCAGCTGCTGTAGCGCATTCTCCAGCGGGAGCGTGACCTCTTCCTCAACCTGCTGCGCCGACGCGCCGGGGTAGTGGGTAATAACTACCGCGGTCTTGATGGTAAAGGCCGGATCTTCCAGCCTGCCAATATTCAGCAGGGCAAAAATGCCACCGACGCCGAGCAGGAGGATGGTCAGCCAGACGCGAATGGGGTTATTGATAAACTGGCGAGAGATGTCCATTACAGTCCTCGCTCGCGCGTCCAGATGCGTACAGGCTGGTTGGCGTGTAGCTCGCCAACTCCCGCCGCCACGACGCGTTCCCCTGCCTTCAGGCCGCTGGCGATCACCACGCCCTCGGTGCTTACTTGCCCCACGCTGACCTTGCGATCTTCCAGGTGAAGCGCATCGCCTTCGCCCACGACCACCCAGACGTGCGGCTCATTGCGCGGGCTATTATTCGGATTGAAAACGGCCTCGACCGGCACTACCAGCGCCTGGCTGCCGGCACCGGCGGGAAGATTCGTCAGGTTGATGGTCACCGTGCCGCTGACGCCGCCCACGGCGGGAAAATCATCCGGCCGCGGCATGGTGAGGATCACCTGCCAGGTCAGCGTGTTGCTGTCGCTGCTGCCCGAATGCTCCTTGTAGACGGCGGTAAACTCGCGGTCCGGGAAGGCGTTAATCCTCACGACAGGGCGATACTGCGCGTTGCGGATATCGAGGGTTTTAAACAGGTTCTCAGGGATGTTGAACACCACGTCCAGCAGGTCGGTGCGCGTCAGGGTCGCAATGGGCTGACCGGCAGAAACAACCTGATGGTTGCGCACGTGCACGCTGGCCGCCGTCCCGCTAAAGGGGGCGACGAGCGTCATCTGGTTCAACTCTTCACGGGCAATTTGCAGCGCCGCATTCGCCGAATCGCGGGTCGCCCGCTGAACGTCCATCTCGGCTTTTGAAATGGCCTGGCGGCCCGCCAGCGTCTGGAAGCGATCGAACTGCCGTTGCGCCAGCGTTGAGGCCGTCTGCCTGTCGTTAACCCGCTGCTGGGCCTCGCGGGCGTTCAGCCTGGCCAACTGCTGCCCCTGCCTGATGGCGACACCCTGGCGGATATCGAGCGCTTCAATCTGCCCGGCGCGCTTAAACGCGAGGTCTGTGGCATCACCTGATTCAATACGTGCGGGGAAAACGCGCTGCTGGGCATTGCCGGGTGCAGTCACCTCCGCCACTTTAACCATTCGCGGCTGCGGGGAGGTTTGTTCCGGTTTCGGGTCGCACGCCGTGAGCGTTAAAATAACCAAGGGCAAAAGAGAGAGGTAGCGGTTCACTGTATTCCCCTAATAAATAACCGTTTTATTTATTCCATAACGATGGCAGGGGTGATGCTATTCTGCCAGAACAGTGACGACCATATAGGTAAATAAACCAATCGCCGTGCTGGCGATAATGGCAAGCGCAATAAACATAGCCAGTCGGATCAGGCTTAAACCATACATACATTCCTCCATGAGCCATAATCGGTGTCTGACTATGAGCATAGTTGGAGAAAAGATAAATGTTAAATAGCCATAATCAGTGGGGAAGCGCTAATCCTGGTTTTCCTGTGCTACGTTTAATATCATTCATCTCTTTTTTCCGTCACTGGCATTAAGGGCAAACCCCTGCATTTAAGGCATTTTTTGCTCCGCTCACAATCAAATTGGTTATAAAAAGGATGCTCGATATGTATAAAAATATTCTCGTTCCGGTGGATGTCTACGAGCCAAGTCTGGCTGACAAGGCGCTGCAGCACGCGCAGTTCCTCGCGCAAAGCGCGTCGGGTGAGATTCATCTGCTGCACGTCATGCCAAAATTTTCAGCCGAACTGACGAGGGGTTTTATTTCAGATGCGCGAAAGATGGATGAATATATGATTAATAATTCGAAAGAAAAACTCGCCGCCCTCGTTAAAAAGCTCAATCTGCCGGAAGAGCATGTTCATCTGCACGTGCGCAGCGGCAACATCCGCGATGAAGTGATTAAGCTGGCGGACGAGCTTGCTGCCGGGGCGATTATTGTCGGTTCACGAAACCCGAATATTCAAACCCATTTATTAGGCTCAGAGGCGGCGAGTATCGTTCGTTACGCGCATGTTCCTGTTTTCGTTATTCGTTAATTGCATGAAAGCAAGGTGATTTCTGAAAAGAACCTGAGGAAGGAACGATGAAAACAGAAAAACCTGACCGTCCGTATTATCAACAGACCGTTGATGAAACCCTGGAAAATATTCATTCCACCGTGGACGGACTGAGCAGCGCTGAGGCATCGGCCCGGCTGCAGCAATACGGTGAAAACGCGTTACCGCAAAAACCGGGCAAGCCATCCTGGCTGCGCTTTTTGGCCCATTTTAACGATGTGCTGATTTACGTTCTGCTGGCCGCCGCGCTGCTCAAGCTGATCATGGGCCACTGGATCGATATGTTCGTGATCCTCGGGGTGGCCGTCATCAACGCCCTGATTGGCCATATTCAGGAGAGCAATGCGGAGAAATCGCTGCAAAGCATTCGCAATATGCTCTCAAGCGAGGCGGTGGTGGTGCGACAAGGCAGCCATGAAACGGTGCCTACCACGGCCCTGGTGCCGGGCGATGTCGTGGTGATCCGCGCCGGGGACCGTATTCCTGCGGATCTGCGCGTCATTGAAGCGCATAACCTCCGCGTCGAAGAGGCCATCCTTACCGGGGAATCGACCGTTGTTGAGAAAAATACCGACGCCCTGAGCGGTGAATTGCCCTTAGGCGATCGTTATAACCTTCTCTATTCGGGGACGACGGTCAGCTCCGGGGGCGGGAAAGGGCTGGTGGTGGCCACCGGTGGCGACACGGAGCTTGGCCATATTAACCAGATGATGTCGGACATCGAAAAGCACCGCACGCCGCTGATGGTGCAGATGGACAAGCTCGGCAAAACGATCTTTATCACCATTATGGTGATGATGGTGGCGCTGTTTGTCTTCAGCCTCATCTTCCGCGATATGCCGGTGTCTGAGCTGGTGCTGTCGCTGATAAGCCTTGCGGTGGCCGCGGTACCGGAAGGGCTCCCGGCTATTATCTCTATCATCCTCTCGCTTGGCGTGCAGGCGATGGCGCGTCGGAAGGCCATCATTCGCAAGCTTCCCACCGTGGAAACCCTGGGGGCGATGACGGTGATCTGCTCGGATAAAACCGGCACCCTGACCATGAACGAAATGACGGTCAAGGCGGTGATTACCGCAGACACCACCTACCGCGTGGAAGGAGACAGCTACGAGCCGGTGGGGAATATTCACCCCATTGATGACCCAACGCCCGTCACCGTCACTCATGGGTCGGTGCTGGAGCGCTACCTGCGCACCATTGACCTCTGTAACGACAGCCAGCTGATGAAAGACGAGCAGGGGCTGTGGAAAATTACCGGCGGGCCGACGGAAGGGGCGCTGAAGGTGCTGGCGGCAAAAATTACGCTGCCTGCGATCGACGTGGAGATGCGCAGTAAGATCCCATTCGATTCGCAATATAAATATATGTCTACGCTGTACCGTCTTGGCGACGAAGAGGTGATTCTCATTACCGGCGCGCCGGACGTTCTGTTCCGCCTCTGCCAGTTCCAGCAGACGAATGCCGGGCTGCAGCCTTTCGATCAGCCCTACTGGGAAAGCAAAATTGAAGAGTACGCGCGGGAGGGGCTGCGCATGGTGGCAGCGGCCTGGAAACCGGCCTATGACGGGCAGCGCGAGCTGGATCATCCTGACCTGCAGGATGGCGTCATTCTACTCGGGATTGCCGGCATGATGGATCCTCCGCGTCTGGAAGCCATCACCGCCATTGCCGACTGCCTGCAGGCCGGCATTCGCGTGAAGATGATCACCGGCGACCACCCGCAAACGGCCATGAGCATTGGACAGATGCTGGGTATTGGCAATGCCGCCAGCGCCATCACCGGCCGCGAGCTGGAGGCGATGGACGACCACCAGCTGAGCGAGGCGGCGCAAAAATACGATATCTTTGCGCGAACCAGCCCGGAAGATAAATTCCGCCTGGTACAGGCGCTGCAAAGCCGACAGGAAGTGGTGGGAATGACCGGCGACGGCGTGAACGATGCCCCGGCGCTCAAGCGGGCGGATGTCGGCATCGCCATGGGGATCAAGGGTACTGAGGTCACCAAGGAAGCCGCCGATATGGTGCTAACGGATGACAACTTCGCCACCATTGCCAGTGCGGTACACGAAGGGCGTCGGGTTTACGACAACCTGAAAAAGACCATTTTGTTCGTTATCCCGAGCAACATCGCTCAGGCTTTACTGATCATCATTGCGCTGCTGGCGGGTAACCTGATCCCTTTAACGCCGGTACTCATCCTGTGGATGAACATGGCGACATCGGCAACGCTGTCGTTTGGGCTGGCGTTTGAAGCGGGTGAGAAGAACATCATGAACAGGCCGCCGCGTAAGGCGAATCTGCACGTGATGGACGGATACGCCATCTGGCGCGTGGCGTTTGTCGGCCTGATGATTGCCATTAGCGCCTTTGTGCTGGAGGCCTGGCTACAGCCGCGCGGCTACTCGCCGGAGTTTATTCGCACCGTGCTGCTGCAAACCCTGGTGACGGCGCAGTGGTTCTATATGCTCAACTGCCGGGTGACCGACGGCTTCTCTCTGAGCAAAGGGCTACTGGCGAATAAAGGGATCTGGGTGGTGAGCGGCGTGCTGCTGGTACTGCAGCTTCTGATCATCTACGCACCGTTCATGCAGATGCTGTTTGGCACCGAAGCGCTGCCGTTCCGCTACTGGATCATCACTCTGCTGGTGGGTTTTGTCATGTTCCTGATCGTCGAGGTGGAAAAAGTGCTGACGCGCAGATGGCGAAAAACCGATGCGTAACAGCCTTTAAATGCAAAAGCCTGCTTAACCGCAGGCTTTTCTCTTTGTGAGACTTTCCTGAAGGTGGGTTATAGTTACTCTGTATACCTTCTGTTCAATGATAGGGAAATTATGCTTCGTCTACCTTTGCTCACGCTGGTTCTTGCCGCATTCACCCACAGTGCACTGGCGGTGACATATCCGCTGCCCCCTGACGGCAGCCGCCTGGTGGGCGTGCCGACGACCTTTACTGTTCCTGAAGGCAATACGCTGCCGCTCGAGGCTTTTGCCGCTAAGTACGGGCTGGGGCTGAGTAATATGCTTGAGGCCAACCCGGGTGTAGATCCCTTTTTACCCAAATCGGGTACGCAGCTTGTGATCCCGCAGCAGCTGATTTTGCCAGACACGGTTCGCGAGGGGATTGTCGTAAACGTGGCAGAAATGCGCCTTTACTATTATCCGCCTGGCACAAACACCGTTGAAGTGCTTCCGATTGGCATTGGTCAGGCCGGGCGCGAAACGCCGCGTAACTGGGTGACGGCGGTGGAACGCAAGCAGGTGGGGCCAACCTGGTCGCCAACGGCGAACACGCGCCGCGCGTATGCCGCCGAGGGCAAAACGCTTCCCGCGTTTGTGCCTGCCGGGCCGGATAACCCTATGGGGCTATACGCAATCTATATTGGCAGGCTGTATGCCATTCATGGCACTAACTCGAATTTCGGCATTGGGCTGCGCGTAAGCCAGGGCTGTATTCGTTTGCGTAATAACGATATCAAATACTTGTTTGATACTGTGCCGGTCGGGACGCGCGTGCAGCTTATCGATCGGCCGGTTAAATCAACCACGGAGCCGGACGGCAGCCGCTGGCTTGAGGTCCATGAGCCGCTGTCGCGTAACCGCGCGGAATTTGAATCGACGAAGAAAGTGCCGCTGCCCATTTCGGCCACCCAGCGGACGCAGCTGATAAACGAAGGGGCGGGCGCAGAACTGGAACGTCGGTCGGGGATGCCGGTTAAGATCGGCATGTGAGGGTATTGTGCGGGCTGATGCCCTCACCCCAGCCCTCTCCCACGGGAGAGGGTGCAAACACTAAAAACGGCAACAAGGTTGCCGTTTTGCATTTACCTTGCGCAGAAAAGCAAAAAGCCTGCTCAGTTTCCTGAGCAGGCTTTTCTAAATATGGCTCCTCTGACTGGACTCGAACCAGTGACATACGGATTAACAGTCCGCCGTTCTACCGACTGAACTACAGAGGAATCGTGTGAACGGGGCGCATATTATCGACGTCAGCCTGGCTTGTCAAAGGGTGGATCAACACCTTTTGCTCGTTTGCTGACAAAATCAACAAACTGGCGTTTTTGCCAACGGATTGCACCGTTATTGTGCAGGCATACCCCTTATGGGGCAGATCATAAACCGCTGTTTCACTCATAAAACCCCCTTCCGTGATTAGGTTTCCTTATTTTCAGGCGCTTAGCGGACAAATCAGACCTCTTCGAAAAACTGGCATTCATATTGCAAAAACTCTGTTAACAATTACAGCCAGTACCGGCACAGCATTTCGAACAGGGGGCAAAATGAACTTAAGACGACTGAAATACTTCGTAAAAATCGTCGATATCGGCAGCCTGACTCAAGCAGCGGAAGTGCTGCATATTGCGCAGCCAGCGCTGAGCCAGCAGGTGGCTACTCTGGAAGGCGAAATGGATCAGCAGCTGCTGATCCGCACCAAGCGCGGCGTAACGCCGACCGAAGCAGGCAAAATTTTGTACACCCACGCCCGCACAATTCTTCGCCAGTGCGAACAGGCGCAGCTGGCGGTGAACAACGTGGGGCAGACGCTGAGCGGGCATGTCTCCATCGGCCTGGCGCCGGGGACGGCAGCATCGTCCATTACCATGCCGCTGCTGCAGGCGGTGCGCGCCGAGCTGCCGGAAGTGCTGGTGTATCTGCATGAGAACAGCGGCTCCGTGCTGAATGACAAATTGCTCAGCGGCCAACTCGATATGGCGGTCCTTTACGATCGCTCCCCGGTTGCCGGGATCACCAGCCAGCCGCTGCTGAAAGAAGATCTCTATCTGGTCGGCACGCGCGATTGTCCGGGCCAGAGCGTTGATCTCACCGCCGTAGCGGAGATGAACCTTTTCCTGCCGCGTGATTACAGCGCCGTGCGCGTGCGCGTGGATGAAGCATTCTCCCTGCGCCGCCTGACGGCCAAAATCATTGGTGAAATCGACTCCATCTCTACGCTGACGGCGGCCATCGCCAGCGGAATGGGCGTTACCGTACTGCCTGAGTCCGCCGCACGCTCGCTGTGCAGCGCAGCAAACGGCTGGATGGCCCGCATCACAACGCCGTCAATGAGCCTGCCGCTCTCGCTGAACATGTCTGCACGCGGGTCGCTGTCCCCTCAGGCGCAGGCCGTAAAAGAGATTTTGATGTCTCTGGTGAGCAAGCCGTCGCTGGAAAATCGCGAGCTGCTGCTCGTGAGTTGATATTCCATAAAAGCATAAGATGCTGGTTTTTATTATTTGTTCTATAGCTCTGCTGACTCTAACAATAGAGTCATATCAGATGCGCCGGAGTGAATCGTGAATTTCCAGCAACTTAAAATTATCCGTGAGGCGGCCAGGCGGGACTACAACCTGACCGAAGTCGCCAACATGCTTTATACCTCCCAGTCGGGCGTCAGCCGTCATATCCGCGAGCTGGAAGAAGAGCTTGGCATTGAGATTTTCATCCGTCGCGGCAAGCGCCTGCTTGGCATGACGGAGCCGGGCAAAGCGCTGCTGACTATCGCTGAGCGGATCCTCAACGAAGCCAGCAACGTTCGTCGTCTGGCGGATCTCTTTACCAATGATGCTTCAGGCGTGCTGACCATCGCCACCACCCATACCCAGGCGCGCTATAGCCTGCCGCCGGTGATCAAAGGATTTCGTGAACTGTTCCCGGAAGTGCGTCTGGAGCTCATTCAGGGGACGCCGCAGGAGATAGAGGTGCTGCTGCAAAACGGTGGAGCTGATATCGGCATCGCCAGCGAGCGCCTGAGCAACGACCCTCTGCTGGTGGCGTTTCCGTGGTTCCGCTGGCACCACAGCTTGCTCCTTCCCGTCGATCATCCGCTGAATCAGATCTCTCCGCTGACGCTGGAAGAGATCGTCAAATGGCCGCTGATTACCTATCGGCAGGGCATTACCGGACGTTCACGCATCGACGAAGCGTTTAACCGCAAAGGACTCACGCCCGATATCGTGCTGAGCGCGCAGGACTCCGATGTGATCAAAACCTACGTAGAACTAGGGCTGGGTATTGGCCTCGTGGCCGAACAGTCCGGCGGCGAGCGCGAGGTGGGCGATCTCGTCCGGCTAGATACCCGACACCTGTTCGATGCCAATACCGTATGGCTGGGGTTAAAACGCGGTCAGCTCCAGCGCAATTACGTGTGGCGTTTTATCGAGCTGTGCAACGCGGGGCTCTCAGTCGATGAAATTAAACGCCAGGTGATGGAGCCGGAAGAAGTGGCGATTGATTATCAGATTTAACCGCGGCGGTGTGCCGGGCGGCGGCTTCGCCTGACCCGGCCTGTGAATCGGATTATGTGTGACCGTTAAGCGAAGTACCACCGGTTGATTTCTCCGACAGCAAAAAAGCAAAAAGCCCGCTCAGTTTCCTGAGCAGGCTTCTTAAATATGGCTCCTCTGACTGGACTCGAACCAGTGACATACGGATTAACAGTCCGCCGTTCTACCGACTGAACTACAGAGGAATCGTGTGAACGAGGCGCATGTTAATGGCCTCGCTAATTTGTGTCAACACCAAAATTAACATGCTGATTCAAATGATTAATTAAGCTGCAAACTGCTGTTTTAGTGAACTTGAGCGGATAAATTATCGTCGTGCTCGCCATTTTTACGTAAACGCTGCAGCGGGTCCTGCTGGTAAAAGTGGCAAAAACGTTGCCACAGCGCCGGGAAGCGAGGGGCAAAAAGCTCGGGGGCACTGAAGAAATACTCCGACAGCACCGCGAAACACTCGGCGGGGTCGGTCGCGGCATAGGCATCAATACTGGCTGCGCTTTCACCCACCAGGTCAATCTCGTCCTGAATGTTATCCATCGCGGCATGCAGGTCATGTTCCCAGCCAGCAACCTCACGCAGCGGGATCAGGGGCACGCCGCTGGCGCGGTCGCCGTTGCGGGTGTCCAGCTTATGCGCCACTTCGTGAATAATCAGGTTAAAACCTGACGCATCGAACGAATCCTGAATATCCAGCCAGTTGAGGATGATGGGGCCCTGCTGCCAGCTCTGCCCGGACTGAACCACGCGCTGGCTATGCACAAGGCCGATATCGTCTTCCCATTCGTCGTCGACGATGAACGGGGCCGGGTAGATGAGCACCTCATGGAAGCCGTCCAGCCATTCGAGGCCCAGTTCAAGCACGGGTAAACAGAAGAGCAGGGCGATGCGCGTGTTTTTGAGCGGGTCAAGCTCGAAGCCCTGCAGCGGGACCAGGCGTTTTTGCAGCAGGAAGCGATCGGCCAGTTGAATCAGTTTTGACCGATCGTCCGGCGGGAGATTGGCCAGCACGGGGATCGCCAACGCCTCATCCCACGGCAGTGCCATATTTCGACCAGCTTCATTCGATTTCCAGGGCCACTTAATCATCGCTTTGCTCGCAAACTCGTCACATGAACAAAATTGAAAGGTCAGGTCTGTTGAAATGCCAGCTCACTGTCTGTTTTAGTATGACATCCGTATCCTGGAGTTTGGACATTCACAGCCTGTTTCAGAGGAATCCAGCCCGCATAAACTACCACCATGTCCGTGAAGGTGGGTAGGGGTTTACGGGTATCTCCTTCAATTTGTGAAGTATGTCGTGCCAGTAACGTGCCCTGAAGCTGAATTGCTCCGTTTTTAACGCGAGCGGCTATGATAAAGCGCGTATGGCTAACCTGCGCTTATAGGACCCTGTAAATTCTATGCCCGTAAATTTTGACCTTAATGATCTCTATGCTTTCCGGGCGCTGTTGGAATACGGCAATTTCCGTATCGCGGCCGAGTCAATTTGCCTTTCGCAGTCCGCGCTGAGCCGGCGTATTGAAAAGCTGGAGGCGGCAATCGGCGCCAGGCTCTTCGACAGAACGACCCGGCGCGTCACGCTCACGCTCTATGGCCAAACCTTTGCCGAGCGCTGCGGGCAGCTTCTCCAGGATGTGGAGGTGATGCTTGCCGATATTGATAAAGTCAGTGAGGAACGCACGGGGCTGATAACCGTGGCGACCGTTCCCTCGGCAGCCTACTATTTTATGCCGGATGTCATCCGCCGCTTCCGGTCGCGCTACCCCCGCGTCCGCATCAAGATGATAGACAGCAGCGCCGGTAACGTTATTGATGCGGTAGTCAGCGGGCAGGCGGATTTCGGCATCTGCTTTGCCCGCAGCCTGCAGCCGGACCTTGAGTTTGTTCCGCTGATTGAGGACGTCTACGTCGCCGCCTGCCGCCGGGATAGCGAGATGGCAAAAAGAAAAAGCCTGACCTGGCAGGCTTTTTATCAGCAGGATTATATCAGTCTCGATAAAACCTCAGGCAACCGCAATTTGCTCGATCAGCGGCTCGGGCATATTCACCCCGAGCGGCCGAGCATCTGTGAAACGCGCCATGTCACCACCATGCTGGGGATGGTAGAGGCCGGGATCGGCATGGCTGCCGTTCCCGCCATGTCCATGCCGCGCTCTGAGCAGTCTGTGCTGACATCAATTCCCCTCACCGAGCCGGAGGTCAGACGTACCGTGGGGCTGATTCGCCGCAGCGGTCGTATTCAGTCCTACCTTGCCGTTGAGCTCGAAACGCTGATCACAGACCAGTTTCGCGTGTCGGCGTAACGGGTATCAGGCCCGTTGAGGTGATGACCCCGCGGGCCGCGGGCGATGAGAGAAAGCTAAGCAGCGCTTTCCCCTTCTCGGGGCGATCGGCGCCCTCGATTACCGCGCCTGCAAAGCGCGTGATGTACTGCATTTCACCGGGTAAGGCACCCACAAAGGTAATGCCCGATACCGGCAGAAGTTCGCTGACCTGCTGAAAGCCCAGCGCATATTTCCCTTTCGACACTTCCGAGGCCACGGGGATACGTTCAACCCTGTGGGCCTTATCCTTCAGCTGATTTTCAATGCCGAGCTTAAGGAAAAGCTGGCTTTCAACGTACCTGCCGCTTGCGCTGTCGGAATAGGCCACGGAGGACGCGTTTAGCAACGTTTTGCGCAGCGCAGACGCCGTGGAGATATCCGGTACGGGCTCGCCTTTTTTGACCACCATGCCTATCGGAGAATCTGCAAGCTCAACGCGGGAGCCCGCCGCAACCTTGCCCTGCTGGTCAAGGGCGCTGAGGGCATCGCCAACCATAATCACCACGTCTGCTTTTTCGCCTCTCGCAAGGCGAGCGGGGATGGCCTGCGGGGTTTTCCCCATCGAAGGGCCTGATATCAAAACGATTCTGTCGCCGCTTTTTGCTTCATAGTGCGGCGCGAGTTTCTCCAGCGCGGCCCTGAAGCCGCCCGAGATCATCACGGTCACGTCCTGCGCGAGAGCGGCGGTGCTCACGGCGGAGCACACCAGCAGGGCCACGCATGTTCTGAGGTTCAGCATGACGGTCTACTCCTCTACCGCGTTATGCAAAACTAACGTGCGGCGGCGATAGAGGTAGAGCGTCGCCAGCAGGGCGCAGATGGCCGCGAAGCTCATCCAGTAACCCGGAGAAGCTTTATCGCCGGTGTACTCGATTAATGCGGTAGACACCACCGGCGTAAAACCGCCGAAGACCGCCGTTGCCAGGCTGTAGGCCAGAGAGAAGCCCGCCACGCGCACTTCTGCGGGCATGATTTCCGTCAGGGCAGGGATCATCGCGCCGTTGTAGAGGCCGTAAAGGAAAGAGAGCCACAGCAGGACGCTCAGCATCATCGAGAAGCTGGGGGCGTTTGCCAGCAGCGTCAGCGCAGGGTAGGTTGTCGCCAGCGCAAGGAGAGTCATGGCAATCAGGACCGGTTTTCGCCCAAACCGGTCAGACAGCGCGCCGCCCACCGGCAGCCAGATGAAGTTTGATACGGCTACAAGCAGCGTCACCAGCAGGCTGTCCGATGCGCTCAGCATCAGCACTTTTTTGCCAAACGTTGGTGCGTATACGGTGATGAGATAAAACGCTGTCGTGGTCATTGCCACCATCAGCATGCCGGCGATAACAACCTGCCAGTTAGCGAGCAGCGTTTTGAACACCTGACCCATTGCCAGATGGTGGCGACGGGCGGTAAATGCTTCGGTTTCTTCCAGCCTGCGGCGCAGGAAAAAGATAAAGGGCACAATCAGGCAGCCAAACAGGAAGGGGATACGCCAGCCCCACTCCCGAATGGCGCTCTCTTCCATCATTGCGTTAAGCGCAAAGCCCATTGCTGCCGCAATCATAATCGCCACCTGCTGGCTACCGGACTGCCAGCTGGTGTAAAAGCCCTTGCGGCCCGGCGTGGCGATCTCAGCCAGATAAACAGACACGCCGCCGAGCTCGGCCCCGGCGGAGAATCCCTGCAGTAAACGTCCCATCAGAACCAGCAGCGGCGCCCACAGGCCAATGCTCTGATAGGACGGGATCAGCACGATCAGGAAGGTTCCGGCCGCCATGATGGACAGCGTGACGATCAGCCCCTTGCGGCGTCCAACCTTGTCGATATAGGCACCGAGCACGATTGCCCCTATCGGACGCATCAAAAATCCCGCGCCGAAGACGGCAAAGGTCATCATCAGTGACGCGAATTCACTGCTTGCCGGGAAAAAGGTATGCGCAATGTAGGTGGCGTAAAAGCCGAAAAGAAAGAAATCGAATTGCTCAAGAAAGTTGCCTGACGTGACGCGAAGTATCGCGCCCGCCCTTGAACGTACGGTTGCAGGTGAGGTGACGGAAACCATGTTTATCTCCAGTTTATTATTGACGTTTTGCTCGTCTGTTTTGGAAAACTGGATCAGGAAAGGCAAATAGATAAGCGCAATAAGCACATCAGCTGATGCATGACGTGCATCAATGACATTACGTTGACAGGGAGTTACATAAGTAACAATAACTTAACAATTAGCCGCACTTTCATTCTCCTGAGATTGCTAAGTGGCTGATATTACGATTTTGTGAAGTGGCGCAGGCGAGAAGCAGGGAGAGGCCAGGCCAACGTCGCGTTGCCTGGCCGGGGGAAGTTAGCGCAGCGCGTTCGCAATCGCGCTGAACATCAGCGATGCCTCAAGCGGCTGGGCGCTGAAGGATGGCTCGGCCTGCGGCCAGGTGGACCACTGGACGATCGTGAGCTTTTCCGCCGGGTTGACCATTATCATCTGCCCAAAGATCCCCAGCGCCCAGAGGGAGCCCTTTAGAGAGGCCTGTGGGGAAGGCTCAACGCGAGCGGCGTTGACGGGGACCTCGTTATTCCACCACTGGTAGCCGTACAGTCCGTTCGGATGGGCCGCAGACGCTGAGCCCGCGGCGTGCGTCCAGGCTGAGGATTCTGCCACCCAGTTTTCCGGCAGGATCTGCTTGCCGTTCGGCAGCGTGCCGTTATGCCGGATAAACTCACCAAAGCGGCCCCAGTCCTCCAGCGTGGCGTTAAACCCGTGGGCGCCCACGTCGTGCTGGCCTTTGCTGTAGGCGTGCCACACGCCGTCGCTCGCCATGCCGTATGGCCGCCAGATGCTTTGCTCCAGCCAGGCCGCGAGCGTCATGCCGGTGGCGCGTTCCAGCACGTCGCCCAGCAGCCACGCGCCGCCGGAGGAGTAAGACCAGCTTTCTCCGGCCGGGTGTTCACGGTGTAAGCCTGAAACCAGCTTACGCACGCAGTCGTACGCGCCCGGTTTGGCTTCACACTCGGTGAGCCGGGCGAAGTCTGATTTCGGGTTGGTGTAATCCTCATTCCACGCCACGCCCGAGGTGTGGGTGATGAGCTGTTTCAGCGTAACGCCGTCCCAGGCGGTGCCTTTTAAATCCGGTTCGTACCGGGTGATAAGGTCGTCAAGCGAGTGGATTTTGCCCTCTTTTATCGCCACGCCGACCAGCGCCGACACCACCGATTTACCCACCGAACGCGACGTCCAGAGCGTGGAGTCGGTGTTGCCTTCACCGAGATATTTAAAGGCGACCTTACCGTCTTTTAGCACCAGCATGCCGCTGACGTTCTGCCGCTTGAGGTAATCCCGAAGGTCATAGGTCTTCCCGTTGACCCGGTAACGGGCATCCTTCAGCGGTTTTTCTGCCGCCAGCAGGGGCGTAGCCTTGCCGTGGCGGAAGAGATCCCCGGCGTAGTTGCGGTAGTCGTTGCGAAAACCGACCACGCGATCGGCCTGGCTCCAGGTGAGCATGCTGTGCGCGTCCGGGAGTTTGCTGTCAAACGGTGCCGGGCAGGCGCTCAGGTCCGTGCCTTCGCAGGCGGCCATGGCGGCAGGGGATAACAAACTGCTGACGACCAGGCCCGCCAGCAGGGTGAGGTTTAACGATTTGTTTTTCATGTTTATCTCGTATGGCTCAGGAAGGGCTTCAGTTTAAGAACCTGCGGCCTATAATAAAAAGCGCGTTATGGGGGAAAATCCCCCGAAAAGTTGAAGGGAGAGAGGTGTGGCAACGTTGATGTATTCCTTTGCCCAGCTGGAGGCATTTACGGCGGTGGCCGAGCAGGGCAGCCTGAGCCAGGCGGCGGTTAAGCTGAAAAAAGACCGCACCACGCTGCGCGATTTAATTGATTTTCTTGAGGATGGATTAGGGTACAGGCTTTTCCTCCGCGAAGGGCGCGCCCTGCGGTTAACGCCGGAAGGGGAGCAGCTTCAGCGCCAGGCGCATCTGCTGATGCGTCAGGTAAAAGCCTTTGAGGCGTTTGCCAGAGACGTACCGAACAGCGCGAGGCAGGACCTTGCCCTCGTCTACGATCCGTTCACGCCCAGGGCTTTTTTACAGGCGCTGATTGCGAAAATGGCGACGAAACACATTCGACTGAGCTTGACCTGCGCCTCGCGCGACGAAGCGGAAGCGCTGCTGGCGAGCGGTGTGGCCGATGTGGGGATCTGTCAGGCTCGCAATCGCAGCGTCGGCAACGAGATGGAGTGGCGGGCGCTCGGCGCCATTGATATGGATTTTTACGCCTCCACAACGCTTTTCTCACAGAGCGACTCTCCGGTTTCGCTCCTCGATCTCTCCCTTGTGCCACAGGCGATCATGCATGCGGCCTCTGACGAACCGGTAGCGCGTCGCCTGCAAATTTCCGGGCATACGATTTTCACCAATGAGCTTGAGATGCTGCGCGGTCTGCTGGAGGAGGGATGCGGCTGGGGATTCTTGCCGACGCACCTGAACGCGGCACAGTGGCGAAACGTAAAAAGGCTGCACACCGAAGTGGGCAGCCAGGGGATTACGCAGACGATGGTAATTATCTGGAAACCGGGCAGCGACAAGTGCGGGTTAATAAATGACACGCTGTCGCTGTTGCCGGCATTGTGGAAAGACTCAGCGCTGTGAGCAGCCTTTGCACTGCTTGTTCTGGATTTGCTGGAAGAAATCGTTGCCTTTGTCATCCACCAGGATAAACGCCGGGAAGTTCTCCACCTCAATTTTCCAGATCGCTTCCATGCCCAGCTCCGGATACGCCACGCACTCCAGGCTCTTGATGCTGTTTTGTGCCAGCACCGCCGCCGGGCCGCCGATGCTGCCAAGGTAGAAGCCGCCGTGCTTGTGGCAGGCATCCGTCACCTGCTGGCTGCGGTTACCTTTCGCCAGCATGATCATGCTCGCGCCGTGGGACTGCAGTAAATCCACATAGGAGTCCATACGGCCCGCCGTGGTTGGGCCTAACGAGCCGGAGGCATAGCCTTCCGGCGTTTTGGCCGGCCCTGCGTAGTAGATCGGATGATCTTTCACGTACTGCGGCAGGGGTTCGCCGCTGTCCAGGAGTTCTTTCAGCTTCGCGTGTGCGATATCGCGCGCCACGATGATGGTGCCGTTCAGCGACAGGCGGGTAGAAACCGGGTGCGCAGAGAGCTGCGCCAGGATCTCACTCATCGGCTTGTCGAGATCGATGCTCACCACCTCGCCTTCACCCTGCTGGCGCAGGGATTCAGGAATGTACTGGCCCGGATTGTGCTCCAGCTTCTCGATCCAGATACCGTCGCGGTTGATCTTCGCTTTGATGTTGCGGTCGGCAGAGCAGGAGACGCCCATGCCGATTGGGCACGATGCGCCGTGGCGCGGCAGACGGATAACGCGGATATCGTGGGCGAAATATTTCCCGCCGAACTGCGCGCCGAGGCCAAGATTCTGCGCTTCCTGAAGCAGTTCCTGCTCAAGCTGAACGTCGCGGAACGCCTGGCCGTGCTCGTTGCCTTCGGTGGGCAGAGCGTCGTAGTAGCGGGCAGAGGCGAGCTTCACGGTTTTCAGCGTGGCTTCAGCGGACGTCCCGCCGATTACAAACGCGATATGGTAAGGCGGGCAGGCCGCCGTCCCCAGCGTACGCATCTTCTCAACCAGGTAGTTTTTCAGCTTCGCCGGAGTAATCAGCGCTTTGGTTTCCTGATAGAGGTAGGTTTTATTCGCTGAACCGCCGCCTTTGGCCATGCACAGGAATTTATACTCGTCGCCGTCAACGCTGTAGAGGTCAATCTGCGCAGGCAGGTTGGTGCCGGTATTGACCTCTTTGTACATATCCAGCGCGGCGTTCTGAGAGTAGCGCAGGTTGTCTTCAATGTAGGTGTTGTACACGCCCTGGCTCAGGGCCGCTTCGTCACCGCCGCCGGTCCAGACGCGCTGGCCTTTTTTGCCCATGATGATGGCGGTGCCGGTATCCTGGCAGGTTGGCAGCACGCCTTTGGCCGCGATTTCAGAGTTGCGCAGGAACTGCAGGGCGACGTATTTATCGTTCTCGCTGGCTTCCGGGTCGCTCAGAATGGCGGCAACCTGTTTCTGGTGCGAAGGACGCAGCATAAACGCGGCATCATGGAAGGCCTGCTGCGCCAGCAGGGTCAGGGCTTCTGGCTCTACGTTGAGCACTTCCTGACCGTTGAACTCAGCAACGGAGACGTGCTCTTTGGTCAGCAGATAGTATTCGGTGTCGTCATGTTCGAGCGGGAAGGGGTTCTGGTAGAAGTACGGTTTATTCGACATAGCGTATCGCTCCATAAAAATAAAACCGCCGGAGGTAAGCCCGGCGGTCAGAAATCAGAACATCATGGACATCCACGGATACCCAATCAGCAGCAGTGCCGCCAGGAAGATGGCACCGAAGATGGTGCCCAGACGCCAGTAGTCTTTGGTTGGCAGGTAGCCGCTACCGTAGTAAATCGGGCTTGGGCCAGTACCGTATGGCGTGATAATCCCCATGATACCCAGCGAGGTCACCATCAGCAGAACGAACACTTCCATATTCATGCCGGGAATGGTGGCAGCGATAGTCAGCATCGCGGGCAGCAGCGCCGTGGTGTGTGCGGTGGTGCTGGCAAACAGATAGTGCAGCAGGTAGAAGGCTACCAGCAGGACGATGGTTGCCACACCCGGAGAAATGCCGGCCATCAGTTGGCCGCCTTCTTTACCCAACCAGGCAATGAAGCCGGTGGAGGAGAGGCCGTCCGCCAGCGCAACCAGGGTGGCAAACCAGACGAAGGTGTTCCAGGCCGCTTTGTTACCGGTGATGTCGTTCCACTCCAGCACGCCGGTCCACAGCATCAGGCCGACGATGAGCAGGGCCGCCATTGCCGGTTCAATCCACGCGGCGGCGAAGATCCACATCAGCAGCGCACAGCACACGAACACCAGCAGCAGGATTTCATTGCGTGAAAGCTTGCCCAGTTTTTCCAGCTCGCGGCTCGCCCACAGCGGCACTTCGTCGTTAATTTTTACTTCTGGCGGGTAGAACCAGTAGGCCAGCAGCGGCATGGTCAGAATCAGCAGCACGCCCAGCGGCAGGAAGGCGATGAACCAGGTACCCCAGGAGATGTTAATCCCGACGATGCTTTTCACCAGCGCCAGCGCCAGCAGGTTCGGCGCAAGAGCCGACAGGAACATTGAGCTGGTGATACAGGCTGCGGTGATCGCCACCCACATCAGATAGGAACCCATGCGGCGTGCGCTGGGATCGTTAGGTTTTGAACCGTACAGTGGCGGCAGGTTAGCGATAATCGGGTAGATTGTCCCGCCGCTGCGCGCGGTGTTGGATGGCGTAAACGGTGCCAGCAGCAGGTCTGCGAAGGTAATCGCATAGCCGAGCGTCAGGCTGCGGCGGCCGAGGTATTTCACCAGAATCAGCGCCAGACGACGGCCGAAGCGGGTTTTGTCATACCCGGCAGCGAACATAAAGGCGCCGAAGATCAGCCAGACGGTGGAGTTACCAAACCCGCTCACCGCCCATTTAAAGGAGGCACCCGCCAGCTTGAATTTTGGGTCAGCCAGCTGTTCCGGGCTAAACAGCACCCACTGGCTGCAGAGGGCAATCGCGACGACGCCCGTCAGGCCGATAACCGCGCCCGGCAGAGGTTCGAAGATCAGCCCGACGATCACGCCGACAAAGATAGCGAAGTAGTGCCACGCGTAAGGCGGCAGCCCTTCCGGTACGGGAACAAACAGCAGCAGCACGGCGACGATAATCGGCAGCGCCATCATGAGCAGACGTTTCGCATTTCCGTCTGATGCTTTACTCGCCGCAGGAGGCGTTACAGCAGTTTTTGTATTCATAGTTTCACGTCTTAAGTTGTCAAAAATTCTTCGTACGGTGAAAAGACAAATTCGGTTTCTTTAATTTCTTTGCTTTTTTTAGTTATTAAAGGTGCGTTTTTGTATTTTCAGTAATAGCGATTTAACGCATTTTTGCATGCGGTAAATTAAAAATCATGATGTTTATATATTGCGCCTTTGGATGCCAGATCTGTTGATCGCGATCAAAAAAATAGAATGATAGGAGTATATTTCTTCTTTTTTAAATAACCACTCTGGCGTATGGGGTTATTAAGGGTTTTATGTGATTGTTTTTATCATTTTGATAACATTTGTATTTATGGTTTCATGGTAACGGTATGATTTTAATGGATTTGATGTCGTTGTGATTAATTGGTATAACCATTTTTATTTTAACGCATTTTAAATTATTGTGAATGAAGAAACGATAATGGCTAACACCAATGTATTATTAATGTTATCGAAGGGATTAAATAGTTTTTTAACTAACGTAATGGCTTTAGAAACTAAAAAAAGCATTATATTACTATCATGACATCGGCATAAAAATTCGAAATAAAACTGATCCCGATAACGAATTCTTAATTTTAAAAGTTTGGAGTTTCTATTATGAGCACTAACGAACGTATTTTAAGTCCCTTCACATTACCGAATGGCACTGAACTGAAAAACCGTTTGTTAATGGCGCCAATGACCACCTGTACTGGCTATTATGATGGCACGGTCACCAGCGAGCTGGTGGAGTACTATCGGGCGCGTTCCGGCAGCATTGGCACCATTATCGTTGAGTGCTGTTTTGTCGACGATCTTGGCCTCGCGTTCCCTGGCGCCATTGGTATTGATAGCGATGAAAAAATCGCCGGGCTGGCGAAAATTGCTGAGGCGATTAAATCCAAAGGTTCTAAAGCTCTCCTGCAGATCTACCACGGCGGCCGCATGGTCGACCCGAAACTGATCGGCGGGCGCACGCCGGTTGGCCCAAGCGCCGTTGCCGCGCCGCGTGACGGTGCCGCCACGCCGGTAGCGCTGACCACCGAAGAAGTGCACGCCATGATCGGCAAGTTTGGTGAAGCCGTACGCCGTGGGATTCAGGCCGGTTTTGACGGCGTTGAAATCCACGGGGCAAACACCTACCTGATCCAGCAGTTCTATTCGCCAAACTCAAACCAGCGCGACGACGAGTGGGGCGGCAGCCGCGATAACCGTGCGAAGTTCCCGCTGGCGGTACTGGACATCACCCACAAAATGGTGCGCCAGTACGCTGACGATGCCTTCATTATTGGCTACCGCTTCTCGCCGGAAGAGATGGAGGTGCCGGGCATCCGTTTTGACGACACCATGTACCTGCTGGAAAAACTGGCCGCGCGCGGCGTGGATTACCTGCACTTCTCCGTCGGTGCCACCCTGCGTCCGTCCATTGTTGACACCCAGGACCCAACGCCGCTTATCGAAAAATACCGCGCGATGCGCTCCGAAACCCTGGCGCAGGTGCCGGTAATGGGCGTCGGCGGCGTGGTGAATGCCGCTGATGTGAATGAAGCCCTGGACCACGGCTACGATCTGATTGCCGTAGGCCGCGCAACCATCGCCTACCCGGACTGGACTGACCGCATCGCGGCCGGTGAAAGCCTTGAGCTGTTTATGGACAGCACCCGACGCGAAGCACTGAGCATTCCTGAACCGCTGTGGCGCTTCTCGCTGGTGGAGGCGATGATCCGCGACATGAGCATGGGCGAATCCAAATTCAAACCGGGCACGTTTGTTGAGAAAGTCCAGGACGATGCCAACGAGCTGGTGATTAACGTCAGCCTCGAAACCGACCGCATTGCCGACATCGAGCTGGCCGCGGGCCCGAGCGAAGACGTGGAGTTTGTCACCAGCTTTGAAGAGATCCGCACCCGTATCCTGGATGCGAATACCCCGCACGTGGACGCCATCACCGGCGCGACCAGCCAGAGCGAAGCGGTGAAAAAAGCCGTGTCGAAAGCGATGCTGAAATCCAGCAAAGCGCTGGCGGCAGAAGAGGGCGTTGACCCGAACGAGGCTAAATCGGTGGACGTTGTGGTCATCGGCAGCGGCGGCGCAGGCCTGGCGGCGGCTATTCAGGCCCACGACGAAGGCGCGAGCGTGCTGATTGTTGAAAAAATGCCGACCATCGGCGGTAACACCATTAAAGCCTCTGCCGGGATGAACGCGGCGGAAACCCGCTTCCAGCGCGTGAAGGGCATTCAGGACAGCAAGGAGCTGTTCTATCAGGAAAGCCTGAAAGGCGGCGGAAACAAGAACAACCCTGAGCTGCTGCGTCGCTTCGTGGAGAACGCGCCGGAGGCCATCGAGTGGCTGGCCACGCGCGGCATTATGCTGAACGACATCACCACCACCGGCGGGATGAGCATTGACCGTACCCACCGTCCAAAAGACGGTTCGGCAGTCGGCGGGTATCTGATCAGCGGCCTGGTCCGTAACGTGACCAAACGCAACATCGACGTGATGCTGGATACCTCCGTCAGCGACATCCTCTTCGAAAACGGTGAAGTGACCGGCGTGCGCCTGACTACCGAAGAGAACGAGACCGTCACCGTAGCAGCGAAAAGCGTGATTGTGGCAACGGGTGGCTTCAGCGCCAACAGCCAGATGGTGGTGAAATACCGTCCGGATCTGGAAGGGTTTGTCACGACCAACCACAAAGGGGCGACCGGCGGCGGCATCGCGCTGCTGGAACGCATCGGCGCGGGCACCGTGGATATGGGCGAAATTCAGATCCACCCAACCGTTGAGCAGAAAACCTCGTACCTGATTTCCGAGTCCATCCGCGGCGGCGGGGCGATTCTGGTAAATCAAAAAGGGAACCGCTTCTACAACGAAATGTCGACCCGCGATAAAGTCTCAGCGCAAATCATCGCCCTGCCGGAGAAATACGCCTATATCGTCTTCGATGAGCATGTTCGCACCAAAAACAAAGCTGCGGATGAGTACATCGCGAAAGGATTTGTCACCAGCGCCAGTTCGCCAAAAGCACTGGCGGAAGCGCTGGGAATGGATCCTCACGCCTTCCTCGCAACGCTTGAGCGCTACAACGGCTTTGTGGAAAAACAGCACGACGATGATTTCGGCCGCACCACCGCGCTGCGAGCGCCAATCAACGAAGGGCCGTTCTACGCCATTCAGATTGCGCCTGGCGTGCACCACACCATGGGCGGCGTGACCATCAATACCGACACCTGCGTGCTGGACAACAACCACAACGTGTTGCCAGGCGCGTATGCTGCCGGTGAGGTTGTCGGCGGGATCCACGGCGGGAACCGTATCGGCGGTAACGCAGTGGCAGATATCATTATTTTTGGTACCCTTGCCGGACACCAGGCGGCGATGCGCTCGAAAAAGGCATAAGGCTCCCGTTCTGTAGGCCGGATACGCGCAGCGCTATCCGGCATTTTCCCCGGCGGCGCGTTGCCTGCCGGGGCTACATTTGAGGAATCACGCCATGCCTGATGACAACCGCGTTTACAGCTACTCCGCCGTCCTGATGGGCTCACCCATCCTCCTCAAGCTTTTTTCCCATGACGAAGCGCTCGCCTCCCGCGTGTTTCGCCTGATTAAACAGTACGAAGACCTTCTCACCGTCAACCGCGCGCACTCCCAGGTGATGGATATCAACCACGCCGCCGGTCAACATCCGGTTTCCGTTAGCCGCCCCGTGTTCGATCTTATCCGCTGCGCGAAGGCAGCAAGCATGCTCAAAGACAGCGCCTTTAACCTTGCCATTGGCCCGCTGGTGAAGCGCTGGAAAATCGGCTTCAGGGGCGACAGCGTGCCGCCAGCCGATGAGATCGCGGCGCTGCTGGCGATAACGCATCCCGACGAGGTACTGCTTGATGAGGCCAACAGCAGCGTATTCCTGACCCGCGCGGGAATGGAGATCGATCTGGGGGCCATTGCCAAAGGCTACATTGCGGACAGGGTGCGTGATTACCTTCATAAAGAGGGCGCAGAGCGGGGGCTGATCAACCTGGGCGGCAATATCCAGACCTTAGGCTCGCCCGAAGGCGGCTGGAGCGTGGGGCTGAAAAAACCCTTCGCCGGGGACGAACTGATTGGCGCCATGACGGTGGAGAACAGGTCCGTCGTTACCTCGGGAACCTACGAGCGCTACTTTGAGCAAAACGGCAAACGCTATCACCACATTCTCGACCCGCGCACCGGGTATCCGCTGGACAACGAGCTGGATAGCGTCACCATCGTGTCGAAAGATTCCATCGACGGCGATATCTGGACCACGCTGATGTACGGCATGGGCGTGGAGAAGGGCTGCGCCGCGCTGCGCGCGCGTCCCGATATCGAGGCTATCTTTGTGACCAAAGCAAAAGAAGTGGTGATCTCATCGATGCACCACTTCCGCTTTACGCTGCTGGATAACGGCTACCGCATTACTGACAGTACTGCTTGAGCAAGCCGGTTTGTTCCGGCTGGAGCCGGTAGCGATACACCGGACGCCCGGTGGCGCCGTAGTGGATGCTGGTGAACAGAATATTAATCTGCGCCAGCCAGATCAGGTATTTGCGGCAGGACACGCGCGAAATATTGACCGCGTTCGCCAGATCGTCGGTCGAAAACTCCATCTCCGGATGGCTGTCGATCCACTGGCAGATGGTGCGCAGCGTTTGCGGCGTTAACCCTTTCGGTAATTTCTTGCTGTCCGCCAGCTCCGGCGCGCCGCCGTGGATAAGCCTGTCCACATCCGCCTGCTCATAGTACTGGTGCGAACCCATCAGGCTGTGTTTCGCCTTCCAGCCGTTCAGCGCCTCTTCAAAACGCGGGAACTGGAAGGGTTTGATCAGATAATCCACCACGCCGTAGTGCATGGAGGTCTGGATCGTCGTGGCGTCAGAGGCAGACGAAATCATGATCACGTCGATAGGCCGGCCTGATGCGCGAATGATCGGCAGCAGATCCAGCCCGTTATCCTGTTGCATATAGACATCCAGCAGCACCAGGTCGACCGGCTGAGCAGGGTTAGCGATAATCGCCTCGGCCTGGTTAAGCGTAGAGGCGATGCCGCAGCAGCTAAATCCTTCAACACGGTTCACGTACAGACGGTTGAGGTCGGCTACCATGGCGTCATCATCGACAATTAATACATTTATCACGCGATATTCCTCTCGCTATCCCAGGGGATCTGAACAAAAAATTGGGTAAATACGCCAGGCTCCGACTCGACGGTGATATCACCGCCCAGGTTCTGGATCTGCTGACGCGCAAGGAACAGCCCAACGCCGCGGTTTTCACCTTTCGTTGAGTAACCCTTGGTAAAAATAGCGTCCAGCCGCGCGGGATCAATACCCGGGCCGTCGTCGCTCACTTCGCAGCTGAGCCAGCCATTCTGGTAGTGTAGCAGGAGGCCGATCTCGCCTTCCGGCTGGCCTTCCATTGCGTCCAGCGCGTTCTCAATCAGGTTCCCCAGCACGGTGATCAGCACCGCCACCTGTTCTTCATTGGCGGTATCGGGGAGCTGGCACTCCTCCGACAGGGTCAGGGTAAACCCTGCCTCTTTGGCCCGGTTGATTTTACCCAGCAGGAAGCCGGCAATCACGGGTGATTTCACCTTGCGCTGGATTGCGCCAATGTCCGTCTGGTAATTCTGCGCGGTCTGGATGATGTACTCTTCCAGCTTGTCGTAACGCTTCATGTGCAGCAGGCCGAGGATCACGTGGAGTTTGTTCATAAACTCGTGCGTGTGCGAGCGCAGGGCGTCAACATAGTTGACCATGCCGTCGATGCGCTGCATCAGCTGGCTGATTTCGGTTTTATCGCGGAAGGTGCTGATCGCGCCTATCACCTGATTCTGACTTTTCACCGGCACCATGTTGCACAGCAGCAGGCGCCCGTTGCAGCTGATCTCCTGATCCTGACGCGCGATGCCGGTCTTCGACACGTCCCGCAGGCTCGCCAGCAGCGGTTCACTGGCGTTTTCCGTCTGCTTGCCCGATGTCAGGAGCAGTATTTCTCGGGCCGTGTGGTTAATCATGGTGACGCGACCGTGGATATCCACCGCCAGCACCCCTTCGCGAAGCGACTGCAGCATCGCCTGGCGCTGTTCAAACAGGGCGGAGATCTCGTACGGCTCAAGCCCGAAGAGGATGCGCTTCAGGACCCTGACCAGGCCCCATATCGCCAGCGAACTCATCAGGATGCTGAATAAAATGGTCCAGACGGCGTTAAGCCGCCCGCGGGCGATCTGCTCTTCAACTTTATAGAGAGAAATACCCACCACAACGACGCCGATTTGTTCGTGTTGTGCATCATAGACGGGGGTGAAGACACGCAGCGCTTCCGCAAGTGCACCCCGGTTGACGGAGACATTCTCCTTGCCTTCCAGCGCGGGTGACAAATCATCACCAATGAAGTGCAGCCCCAGCAGCGCTTCGTTTGGGTGTGAGTAGCGGATCCCGCGCATATCGGTGACCACGGTAAACAGCAGATCGTTGCGCTTTGTCACCGCCTGAGCGATGGGCTGAATGATATCCGCCTGCGGCGCCTGCATCAGCCCGCGCTTCACTTCCGGGCTGTCGGCAAAAGTTCGGGCAATACCGAGCGCGGTGTCTTTGACATCGTCACGGGTTGCCCGGGTGATTTGCACCGAATAGAGCGCAAACACCATCAGCAGTACAGAGCCGATAATGGCGCACACCATAAGCGTGACCAGCGTGTTCAGCTTCATAGGGCGCTTGCGCGAGAGGGGGAAGGGCTGCAAATCGCTCATTAGCGCTCCGCGATGTTCAAGAAAGGCCTGATTATCGCTTATGACAGGCTTTTCATAAAGCTATGCATTCGCGCTGCTTTTCGTGACCCTGCTCTCAGGCCACCTATATAAAACACTTTATAGTGTGCGGGTACTCATAATAAGGAGGTTGTTTATGAGCATTATGCTTACCGGTTCAGTCAAGGAAAGACGGCACGCCAGCACGATGAATATCGACAGATTGTCCACGCTGGATATGCTGAAAGTCATTCACCAGGATGATGCACACATTTCTGAAGCCATTACCCCATGCTTAACGACGATTGCCCGCGTGGTCGATAACGCTGCGGCGACCCTAAGCCACGGCGGGCGGTTAATTATCGTTGGCGCTGGAACTTCCGGGCGCATGGCAATCCAGGCGGCAGAGGAGTTTGCACCGGGTAAACATCCCGTTATCGCCATTGTCACGGACGAAGACGCTGGAAGTTACGAGCGTGGGGTTGCGGACCTTCAGGCCATAAAGTTTGGCGAGCACGACATGATGCTGGCATTAACCGTCAGCGGAAAAACGCCGTGGGTGTGGGGCGCGATGCGCCACGCCTGGTCGCTGGGTTCACCGGTTGCCGCGATCACTACCGATGCGCAGAGCGAAGCGGCACAGCTGGCAAGCATGATTATTGCGCCTGAGCTGGGTGCGGACGTCGTTGCGGGGTACGCCAATGCCAAAGCGGGCATCGCCCAGAAAATGATCCTCAACATGCTTACGACCGGGCTGGCGGTGAGGACCGGGCGCGTGTACAGCAACCTGCGTGTAGACATTGAAGCAAGCAGTACCAAATGGGCCGAGCGGCAGATCGCAATTGTTATGGAGGCAGGCGGCTGTACTCGCGCAGTGGCTAAAACCGCGCTCGAAAGCTGTAACCACAACTGCAAAACGGCGGTGCTAATGGTGCTGACGGGACTGGACGCGTGGAAAGCGCATGAGCTGCTGGCGCAAAATAACGGCTTTATTCGCGTGGCATTGCAGGAAGCGCCGTAGTATTTGGCGGTAGAGAGAAAAAAAGCCCGCGATGCGGGCTTTGGTATTTCTGGGGATTAGAACTGGTAGGTCATGCCTACGCCAACGATGTCGTCGGTGGAGATACCGTTGTCCTTGTAGAAGGCGTCGTCGCCGTCCAGCAGGTTGATTTTATAATCAACGTAGGTGGAGAAGTTCTTGTTAAAGCTGTAGGTCATGCCCACGTCGATGTAGTTAACCAGGTCCTGATCTACATAGTCATAGCCATTGCCTGGGTGATAATCGTTACCGCCCAGATCCACACCTTTGGAATAAACCCATGCCAGTGACGGACGCAGGCCGAATTCGAACTGGTACTGCGCTACGGCTTCAAAATTCTGGGTTTTATTGGCGATGCCGCCATGTACATCGCTACCATATGGCGTCATGTTGCGAGTTTCTGCGTACATCATTGCCAGGTAATAACCCTCAGCATCGTATTTCGCGCCAACGGTCCAGGCTTCTGCACGCTCGCCGCCCGCATATTTGCTGAAGCGGTTGTAGCTGCCTGCGCCATAAGCAACCTGCTCATTGGTACGGTCAGAGGACGAGTAGGCTGCACCCAGGCTCAAACCGAAGTCGAAGTCATACGTAGTCGACATCCCGAAGCCGTCGCCATTCTGGAAACGAACATCGTCATGACCGTTTTTGGTGCCTTCCTGAACATCAATAGTATTGCCGTTTTGATCTTCGTGCGGGCCACCTTCGTTATTACCCTGATACTGCAGCGCGAAGTTCAAACCTTCAACCAGACCAAAGAAATCTGAATTACGGTAGGTTGCCAGACCGTTCGCACGGCCGTTCATAAAGTTGTCGGTCCAGGTGTAAGAATCGCCACCGAATACTGGCAGCATATCGGTCCAGGCTTCAACGTCATACACGACGCCGTAATTACGGCCGTAATCAAATGAACCGTATTCACCATATTTCAGGCCAGCGAATGCCAGACGGTTAAAAGAGGTGTCACCCGCGCTTTCGGTATCATTTGCGTAGGTTTTATATTCCCACTGGCCGTAGCCGATCAGATCGCTTGTGATCTGCGTTTCGCCTTTGAAACCAATCTGTACGTAGGTTTCATCACCATCGTCGCCAGCGTTGTCAGAGAAAGTATGACGGGCATCAACCTTGCCGTACAGGTCAACCTTGTTGCCGTTTTTGCTGTACATTTCAGCCGCATTTGCTGCGCCAGCCATTAATAAAGCGGGTACCAAAATTGCCAGAACTTTTCTTTTCATTATATATTCCCTTTAAAGATAATTTATATGAATATATGTAATCACACTCCGTAATTACATCGTCGATACTATTCTATGGGTTGTTATTTTGGTTCAAAAATAAATGTAATTAAATCATTAAAAATATTACTAAATATTTCAATGTGTCGCTTTATTTTTCATGTGAATTAATGCCTTGAAAGTATTGCCTGTAATTATTATTAAATATTTCTATTTTGTATTTATTAAATATATTAATTCAGGTGTATTATAATTCCCCCTTTGAGCAGCAGGGCAGAACAATGGAACTTGCGCAGTGGCAGCAGCAGTTTGAACGTTGGTTAGACGAGCATCATTGCACCGAGGATACGGCGCATGACATTTCTCATTTCCGCCGCGTCTGGATGACGGCCAGAAAAATGATGGAAGGACTGACGGTGGACCCGCTGGTGGTACTGACCGCCTGTTATTTTCATGACGTTGTTAGCCTGCCCAAAAACCACCCCGAACGCAGCCGGTCGTCGCGGCTGGCCGCACGTAAAACGCGTGATATCTTAAGCCGCGATTTTCCTGATTTCCCACCCGAACGCTACTGTGCCGTGGAACACGCCATTGAGGCGCACAGCTTTAGCGCGGGGATTACGCCGCAAAGCCTCGAGGCCAAAATCGTGCAGGACGCGGACCGGCTGGAAGCCTTAGGCGCGATTGGTCTGGCGCGCGTTTTTGCCGTGTCGGGCGCGCAGGGCGTGGCGTTATTTGATGCAGAAGACCCGTTTGCAGACAAACGAGCGCTGGATGACAGAGCCTTTGCCCTCGACCACTTCCAGACCAAACTACTGCGCCTGCCGGACACCATGCAAACCGAAATGGGGCGCGAGCTGGCGCGGCACAATGCCGATTTTCTGATCCAGTTTATGGCGAAACTCAGCGCCGAGCTGCAGGGCGACTGCGTGGGCGTTGACGGCCAGGTGCAGAGCCGTTTCCGTCGCAGTTTGCGCGCCTGAACTGTGGTAATCTGTTTTCAGTCTTTATTCTCCGGTTAAAAGAATGCAGGAAAATCGATCAGTGACGGAGCCCGCACCTGAGCGGGTTGAGAAATCAACGGCAGCCGTGCAGGCATTACTGCGCCAGCTGCTGGATATCTATGATGCTAAAACTCTGGCTAACCAGCTGGAGGCCCACGGAGAGAGTCACTGGAGCCCGGCAATACTCAAGAGGCTGCTCATCAGCGAGCGGGCAGGGATGCGCATGAGCGAAAGCGAATTTCGGTATCTGCAAAATCTGCTGCCGCGCCCGTCCGCTGCGCATCCGAACTATGCCTTCCGTTTTGTCGATCTTTTTGCCGGTATCGGCGGGATCCGCTACGGCTTCGAAGCCATAGGCGGCCAGTGCGTGTTTACCAGCGAGTGGAATAAACACGCGGTTCGCACCTACAAAGCCAACTGGTATTGTGATCCGCAGCAGCACCACTTCAACGCGGATATTCGCGATGTGACCCTGAGCCACAAAACCGGCGTCAGCGATGAAGAGGCTGCACGGCATATTCGCAACGCCATCCCTGCGCACGATGTGCTGCTGGCGGGTTTCCCGTGTCAGCCTTTCTCGCTTGCCGGCGTATCGAAAAAGAATGCGCTGGGGCGCGCGCACGGTTTTGCCTGCGACACGCAGGGAACCCTGTTTTTCGACGTTGTGCGTATTATTGATGCCCGCCGTCCGCCGATTTTTGTGCTGGAGAACGTCAAGAACTTAAAAAGCCATGACGGCGGGAAAACCTTCCGCATCATCATGCAAACACTGGACGAGCTGGGCTATGACGTGGCTGACGCACAGGACATGGGCGCGGACGATCCCAAGATTATTGATGGCAAACACTTCCTGCCTCAACACCGCGAGCGCATCGTGCTGGTGGGCTTCCGCCGCGATCTCAACCTGAAGGGGGATTTTACCCTGCGGGACATTCCCGGGCTCTATCCGGCCCGTCGCCCGTCGCTTGCCGACCTTCTGGAGCCGGTTGTCGACGCGAAATTTATCCTGACGCCGGTGCTGTGGAAGTACCTCTATCGCTATGCCAAAAAGCATCAGGCCAAGGGCAACGGTTTTGGTTTTGGTATGGTCAATCCGAACAACCCTGACGTGGTGACGCGCACGCTGTCTGCGCGTTATTACAAAGACGGTGCGGAGATCCTGATCGACAGAGGCTGGGACAGAGCGCTGGGCGAGAAAGACTTTGACGACCCGCAGAACCAGCAGCATCGCCCGCGCCGCTTAACCCCGCGGGAGTGCGCCCGACTGATGGGCTTTGAGACGCCTCAGGGCTACAGTTTCCGTATTCCGGTATCGGATACCCAGGCCTATCGCCAGTTTGGCAACTCGGTCGTGGTGCCAGCGTTTGCGGCGGTGGCAAAACTGCTGGCCTCCCGCATTAAACAGGCCGTAGCGCTGCGCCAGAGTGAGGCCGTCAATGACGGACGTGCACAATAAGGCCACGCGAAGTAAAAATATGCGTGCCATCGGCACGCGTGATACCGCGATTGAAAAACGGCTAGCCGGGCTGCTGGCTGAAGCCGGGTTTGATTTTCGCGTGCAGGATGCCGCGCTCCCCGGGCGCCCTGACTTCGTGGTCGACGCCTGGCAGTGCATTATCTTTACCCACGGCTGCTTCTGGCACCATCACGACTGCTATCTCTTTAAAGTCCCCGCCACGCGCACCGACTTCTGGCTGGACAAAATTGGCAAAAACGTTGCGCGTGACGAACGCGATATCGCCGCGCTTATCGCGCAGGGCTGGCGGGTGCTGGTCGTCTGGGAGTGCGCGCTGCGCGGCAGGCTGAAACTCAGTGACGCACAGCTGACGGAGCGGCTGGAAGAGTGGATCTGCGGCGGCGCGCAGGCCGCGCAGATAGATACCCAGGGAATTAAGGTTTCTCCGCCCCGCACGGCGTGACGGTCGGTTTTGCAGGCAGCAAATATTTACCCAGCGTCACCAGCACCACGGCAAAGACAATCACGCCCAGCGCCAGCCATTCAATCGGTGACAGGGTTTCACCCGCAAAGCTGGTGCCCAGCAGCACGGCAACCACCGGATTAACGTAGGCGTAACTGGTGGCGACGGCAGGGGAGACGTTGCGGATCAGGAACATATACGCATTGATGGCGATAATTGAGCCAAACAGCGCCAGATACCCAACCGCCAGGAAGCCCGACAGGCCGGGCATAGCCGTCAATTTTTCACCCGTCAGGGTCGACGCAATCAGCAGTACGATACCCGCTGCAAGCATCTCAATGGCGCCCGCCATCATGCCGGACGGCAGCTCGATCCGCGAGCCGTACACGGAGCCAAACGCCCAGCTCATGGAGCCAATCAGAATAAGCAGCGCACCCCACGGGTTCCCGCTCAGGTTGCCGCCGCTGTTGAGCATGATGATGCCTGCCAGCCCAATGCCGATGCCCAGCCATTCCAGCTTTCGAGTACGAATGCCGAAAAGGCGGCTAAAGCAGAGCGTAAACAGCGGCACGGTGGCAACGACCACGGCAGCAATCCCTGACGGTACGTTCTGGTGCTCGGCAACGGTGACGAAGCCATTCCCGACCGCCAGCAGCAGCAGGCCAATCAGGGCCGCGTTCAGCAGCGGGCGCAGCGGGGGCAGCCTGTGGCCGCGCAGCAGCAAAAACGCCATCAGCAGCACGCCCGCAGAGAGGAAACGAATACCGGCCATCATCAGCGGGGGCCAGCTTTCCACACCAATGCGAATGACAAAATAGGTGGATCCCCAGATGATATACAGCGAAAAAAGTGCTCCAATGAGCGGTAATAAATGCCGGAAACGCATAGTCCCTCACGACGAAATAAAAAGTTCGCTCATAGTAAACGCCAAAACTATCGGGCTGGCGAGCCCTTTAATTGTGTAATTGATGTGAAATTATTGTTGATGTGATGTGCCGGTTTCCGGGCTTTCGCTTTTGTTCCATACTATTCACTTAAATAGCAAAAAAAGAAGGATAGAGATTTTGGCGGGAAGTAGCTTATTAACATTGCTGGACGATATTGCCACCTTGCTGGACGACATTTCGGTCATGGGAAAACTGGCGGCAAAAAAGACCGCCGGGGTACTGGGGGATGATTTGTCGCTGAACGCGCAGCAGGTCAGTGGCGTACGGGCGAATCGGGAGCTGCCGGTGGTATGGGGCGTGGCAAAAGGGTCCTTTATCAACAAGGTGATCCTCGTGCCGCTGGCGCTGCTGATCAGCGCGTTTATTCCCTGGGCCATTACGCCGCTGCTGATGATCGGCGGCGCGTTCCTGTGCTTTGAGGGCGTGGAGAAAGTGCTTCACACGTTTGCCTCGCGCAAAGAGACCGACACCCCAGAGGTGCGTCAGCAGCGTCTGGAAGCGCTGGCCGCCCAGGATCCGAAAAGCTTTGAGCGTGACAAGGTGAAAGGCGCCATTCGCACCGACTTTATCCTCTCCGCCGAAATTGTGGCTATCACGCTGGGGATTGTCTCCGAAGCGCCGCTGATGAACCAGGTCCTGATCCTGTCGGGGATCGCCATTCTCGTCACCGTGGGCGTATACGGTCTGGTGGGGCTGATCGTTAAGCTGGATGATATTGGCTACTGGCTGGAAGAAAAGTCGAGTGCCGTCGCGCGCGGCATCGGTAAGGCCCTGCTGGTGCTTGCCCCGTGGCTGATGAAGAGTTTGTCGGTCGTCGGCACGCTGGCTATGTTCCTCGTGGGAGGCGGGATCGTGGTGCACGGCATCGCGCCGCTCCACCATGCGATTGAGCATTTTGCCACGGCACACGGCCCGATAGTGGCCGCCATCTTGCCTACGCTGCTTAATCTGGTGATTGGCTTTATCATTGGCGCGATTGTGGTCGCCGCCGTGAAAGGGGTTGAAAAAATGCGTGGAACCTCGCACTAATTGTTACCTTATCCGGTATGCAAAAAGGCTATTTCTCGTCTAAATTGAAACAGTTTCACCCTGATACGGGAGGCGGGTATGGTCTTTTTGGTCAGTGATGAAGTTAAGCCTAAGAGCGGCGGTCCACGCATGATTGTCACCGGATATTCCAGCGGAATGGTGGAGTGTCGGTGGTATGACGGCTATGGCATCAAGCGGGAAGCGTTTCGTGAAGACGAGCTTCAGCCGGGTGACGGACGGCAACATCGCGATAAGGCTTAATCACCTAACGCCCGGTTCGCCGGGCGTTTTTACGTGGCAATCAGGGAGTGTGTGTGCAGCGCGATACCTATGTTGTAAAACGATCTTTTCAGCAATGGCTGCATAAACGTAGCAATCCCGGTCTGGTTGTCAATCTCTGTTTTATCGTGGTGCTGGTCTTCTCAACCCTCCTGACCTGGCGCGAAGTCGTGGTGCTGGAGGATGCCTATATCTCCAGCCAGCGTAACCATCTGGAAACGGTGGCCAATTCGCTGGACAGGCAGCTGCAGTTTAGCGTCGATAAGATGCTTTTCTTCCGCAACAGCATGGGCGATGCGCTGCAAACGCCTCTTGCCTTCGGTGTGCTGCACGATGCGGCCCAGCGCTTCACGGCCCTGCGCGCCACCTCGAACTGGCAGATCGCGGTGGATAAAGACCGCACGTTACCCCTCAACGGCGTATCGGATGCCTTTGTCGAAAAAACAACGCTGCTCAACCGCGATGATGAGCGTCTGCCAAACGAGCTCTCTGCCGCGCTTGAGGTAGGCTACCTGCTGCGCCTGGCGTCATCAAATACCCGAAAAGAGGAGCGCATAATTTATGTCTCCCGTGCCGGATTCTTTCTGGCGACCGACACGCCGCTACATAAGCAGGACATTTCCCCGCGCTACTATCAGCTGGTCGTCCAGCCCTGGTTTACGCAGCAGTCTGAGCGCAGTAACCGCGCCCGCGCCGTTCGCTGGTTTATTTCACCCGCGTCCATTTTTGCCGGTAACCAACCCCTGATTACGGCCAGCGTGCCGATTTACTACGACCATTTCTGGTACGGCGTGGTCGCGATGGACTTCAGCTTCGCCACCATGAAGCGGCTGCTGGTGGATGCAATGGACGATCACGTTGAGGGGGAATATCAGCTTTACGATACCCGGCTCAATCTCATTGCCACGTCGGGTTCTGCGACGAGTGAGATAAATCACTTCGACGAGCGCGACATGGCGCAGATTGCTCAGGCCTTAGAGACCGATACTCAGGGCGGCATTCGCCTGGGAAGCCGCTTCGTCAGCTGGGAGCGCCTCGATCACTTTGATGGCGTTGTCCTGCGCGTGCACACCCTCCACGAGGGCGTTCGCGGTGATTTTGGCAGCATCAGCATTGTGCTGGCGCTGCTGTGGGCGCTGTTTACGGCAATGCTGCTGATCTCCTGGCTGGTAATACGACGCATGGTCAGCAACATGTATGCGCTGCAGCATTCACTCCAGTGGCAGGCCTGGCACGATCCGCTCACCCGCCTGAATAATCGTGGTGCGTTGTTTGAACGGGCAAAAATCCTCGCAAGACAGTGCCAGCTGCAGTCGCTGCCGTTCTCGGTTATCCAGATAGACCTCGACCACTTCAAAGGCATTAACGACCGCTATGGCCATCAGACCGGGGATAAAGTGCTGTCTCATGCGGCGGGCCTGATTGCCAGCGCGCTGCGCACCAACGACGTCGCCGGTAGAGTGGGGGGAGAGGAGTTTTGCGTTGTCCTGCCGGGGCTGGGCCTGGAGGAGGCGGCCAAAGTCGCAGAGCGGATCCGCTCGCGAATCGACAGCAAGGAGATTCTGGTTAAGAAGAGTACCACCCTGCGGGTCAGCGCATCCCTGGGCGTGAGCAGCGCGCAGGAAAAAGAGAATTATAATTTTGAGCAGCTGCAGTCCATTGCCGACGTGCGCCTGTATGAGGCGAAGCAGGGCGGGCGTAACCGCGTCGTCTGGCGCGATCACGACAGGAAGTGATCCAGCCCCTCGCGCCAGCCTGCGGGGCCGGGGCGCTGGGTGTGATATACCCGCGCGGGGCTGGCATCCTTCAGCGTGATGCCGTGCCGGTTAATGCCTTTGACGACGACGGCAACGTTGACGCTGTCCAGCAGCGGGGCATCATTTGGCCCATCGCCCAGACCCAGCGTTATCGGTTCAAGCCCTTCATGGAGGCGATACTGTTCCACCAGCCAGTTAACCGCCACGTCTTTGCCGCACCGCGCGTCCAGCACGTGCCAGAAGCGTGCGCCCTGCACAATCTTTAAGCCCTGCGCGGCCAGCGCCTCTTCAAAGCGCGCCAGCTGCTCATCGCTGTCCCGCCAGATTAACGTCGCGGACGCCTCCTGGCGGCGCGCCAGCTGTGACCGAATGCGGTTTAGCCCCGTCCATTCGGCAATTACCCCTTCGTCAACATCATCAAAAGAGGTGAATTTAAAGGACGCGTGCTGGCGGATCTGCGCGATAGCGTGAGTGATCTCGTCATGCGCCAGGCGTCCAACAACGCGTGTCACCGTTTCCCAGCGAACGTCAGGCTGTATGACCGCGCCGTTTTCTGCAATGAAAGGCAGACCCGTCAGGCCCAGCTCCTGCTGAATATCGTCAATCTCCGCCGCCGTTTTGCTGCTGCAAAGAATGACGGGGATCTGCTCATCCTGAAGCCTTTCAAGCCAGGATGCCGCAGGCTGCCAGTCGTAGGTATGAATATCCAGCAGCGTTCCGTCCAGGTCGGTGAAAATCAGTAGTGGATCCTGCAGCGAAGGCATAAGGGCTCCTGATGTGAATGAATGCTTTCTAAGAATATTCCTAAAAAAATGACCAGCAGCGGCAGTACTTTCTGGAACCGATCCCGCCAAACCCACTCGCCGTGGGGGTTATTGCTCATAACAAAAACGCGTACATATGAAATAGGATATTCATCATAAGAATATATCCTTGTCAGACAAATTCGTTGAGGATACTGTTTCCCGTACATCAGATTTCCTGGTGTAACGAATTTACAAGTGCTTCTTGCATAAGCAAGTTTGATCCCGGTCATCCCCATGACCGGGATTTTTTTCACCTTACCGATTCGCTTCAGACACGCTAAAGTCGTGAATATCCAGCTCGAACGCTTCGGCCAGTTCGCGGTAAGTATGATAATCCCTCCCGTTCACAATCACTCTGTCTGAGTCATCGTCCGTGCGACGCACTTCAGCCTCGCTGACCTCATTGATAGCGGCAAGCAGGGCATCGACATCCACTTCCACCTCACGCTTGATGGTGTCGCTGTACTCTTTCTCGGTCTTCATTCCGGGCTCCTCATTCACCGTGTCCATTTTTAAGTATAGACCGCACACAAAAACGCCATTCACGCCAGGCGTCGATGCCAGTTACTGCGTTTTGTTCTACACTGGCTCAAAACCACAGGAGGAAAGTATGAAGGTTAACGATCGGGTCACTGTCAAAACGGACGGCGGGCCGCGCCGGCCGGGCGTGGTGCTGGCTGTAGAAGCGTTCAATGAAGGCACCATGTATCTGGTGTCGCTGGAAGACTACCCGCTCGGCATCTGGTTCTTTAATGAACAGGGCCATCCGGACGGCATCTTTGTGGAAACGGCAGAGTAGCAGCGCGTCGGGTGGCGTTCGCGTCCCCGGCGTCTGAACCGGTGAAATGCAAAAATCTCTGGCCAGGCCAGAGATCGTGTAGGGTACAAAAGGTGTTGGGCGGACTAGCGCATATTGACGAAAATTCCGTTGGTGACATTATCCGTCAGACGGACGACGTGATAGATCACTTGCTTATTATGCGTTTTAATCTTCCTTTTAATATTGCCTTTGTGTGACGAAACCGTTTTTGCCTTAATATTCATCTGGTCAGAAATCTGAATTGTCCCTTGTCCAGCCATCCACATTTTTAGCATGCTTGATTCAGTTCTGCTTAATGATAGAGTGGGTAAGTTAACCGCTCCTACATTCTTCACTTCTTTATTCAAATAATCACCCAAAATGTCATCCAGCGACTCGGGCTTAATTGATTTCGAACTGATCAGTAAATTTTTACGGACCAACAAATATTCATCAAAATGAATATTAGCGATCGCCATAAAAACAATAAACAATGTCTTGGGATGCTGATTAATGATTTGCTTAATGTGCTGACTGTTGGCTGGATCGTGAATAAAACAGTCCTCATTAATAAACACCACGCCGGGCTTGTGTTCATCACAAGCGGCTTCGAGTTCGTCAACGGTGTGTGCATCGTTGATGTCTCTCTTTCTTACCCCTCTGCTTGCCAGGTACCCGGTTAACCCTAGCCGGGTGTAGCTGCATAAATCCATAATGATCGTTGACATGGCATACCCTCACTCAATGCGTAACGATAATTCACCATCTGCCTGAGAGCTCATAAACAGCCATACGGGATGGAAAAACGTAATAAAACCTGTGAGCATGACAAAGACTTTCAGGCGAACTCACTATCCCGTAAAGTTACGTATAATTTGCCAGGAATCATCTTAAAGTAAAGTAAATATTAAGTATTGTGAGGTGGTTAGAAACAATTAAACCGCGTCAGATATATCCTGGAAGATGTTTTTCATGTTTTATTTTAGGAATATCCTCAGGAAGACACTGCAAACATTAAGGGTTATTATTTTCGTGGCAATTCGCTGACAATATCGGCCAGCAGGTTAAATATCTCGCTGAATAAATGTTCACAGAACGGGGCGATAAGCGGCATCAGCAATGACATTAATAAAAGACCCACCGTCAACGTCACCGGGAAACCGATGACAAACACAGATAGCTGCGGGGCCATTCTGTTCAACAAACCTAATGAAAGGTTAACCGTCAGCAGCAGGGTGATGATCGGCAGCGCCAGCATGAGCCCGTTGAGGAAAATCAGCCCGGCCGCGCGAACGAGCGCCAGGAAGGCATTGCTGTTCACCGGATTTTCGCCAATCGGCAGCGTGTGGAACGTATCCACCAGCATTGAGATCAGCCACAGGTGCCCGTTGAACGAGAGGAACAGCAGCATCGCCAGCAGGTCGATAATACGCGCAATCACCGGCATGTTGAGATGGCTGCCGGGGTCGACAAAGGTCGCAAAGGAGAGCCCCATCTGCAGGCCGATCAGTTCGCCGGCCGTTCGCACGGCGGCAAAAGCGAGCTGCATGGTAAACCCGACGGCAACGCCAATCATGACCTGCTGCAGGGCCACCCACGCCGCGTTGGCGGAAAAAATGGGGATCTCAACCGGCGGCAGGGTCGGTGCGACGATAACCGTGATTATCATGCCCAGGCCCACTTTGACCCGCTTGGGTATCGATTTTTCGCTCAGAATGGGGGCGGTTGAGATAAGCGCCATGATGCGCAGCATGGGCCAGAAATAGACGCCAAGCCATTGAACCATTTGGTCGCTGGTAAAATGCAGCATCGTCGCGTCAGCCGATGATATACGGCAGATTGGTAAACAGGTTGCGCATGTAGTCCAGCAGCAGGTTCAGCATCCACGGCCCGGCAACGATAATCGCCACGAAGACGGCGATGATTTTTGGGATGAACGACAGCGTCATTTCGTTAATCTGCGTGGCGGCCTGCAGTATGCTGATGATAAGGCCGGTCACCAGCGCAACGAGCAGCAGGGGGGCGGCAACGGCAATCGCGACTTTCATCGCTTCCGTGCCCATCATCATGACCGATTCTGGCGTCATTGCGGCCCCTTAGCTGTAGAAGCTCTGTGCCAGCGAGCTGACAAGAAGCTGCCAGCCGTCAACCAGCACAAAAAGCATGATTTTAAAGGGCAGGGCGATGGTCGCAGGCGGAACCATCATCATCCCCAACGCCATCAGCACGCTGGCGATCACCAGGTCGATAATCAGGAACGGAATGAAGATGGTGAAGCCAATCTGGAACGCCGTTTTCAGCTCGCTGGTCACGTAGGCGGGCAGCAGAATGCGCATCGGCACCGCTTCCGGGCCCTGAAGTTCGCCGGTGTTGGCCAGGCGGGCAAACAGGGCTAAATCGGCTTCACGGGTCTGGCGCAGCATAAATTCACGCAGCGGCTGCGCGCCTTTCTCCAGCGCAACCTGCATGGAAATTTTGTCTTCGCTGAACGGCTGGTAGGCGTCGGTGTAAATCTTGTCGATCACCGGCGACATAATGAAAAAGGTCAAAAACAGGGACAAGCCGAGCAGCACCTGGTTCGGCGGCGCGGACGGCGTGCCCAGCGCGTTTCGCAGCAGGCCAAACACGATGATTATGCGCGTGAAGCTGGTCATCATCAGCAGAATGGCGGGGATAAACGTCAGCGAGGTGATGAAAACCAGCGTCTGAACGGAGAGCGACCAGCTTTGCGCACCACCGGCAAGGGGGGTTGAGACCAGGCCTGGCAGCTGCGCGTGCACGGCGGGCGCAAACAGGACCAGGCCCGCAAGCGTAAGGGATAACAAACGGCGCATCAGGATCTCCCGGAACGCTTAAGCAAACTCTTCATAACGGACTGAAAATCCGCAGGGGCCTCTGCGCTCTCATCAACCGGAACGGGTGCAGGCGGCAGTTTATGTAATACGTTGATGTTTGACGCGGTAATGCCCAGAACCAGGCGCGCGTCTTCCACATCGACAATGACCACGCGCTCGCGTGGCCCCAGCGAGGTGCTGGCGCTGACCTTCAGGCCGCGTGCAGCGGCGGTTTTACCCGCCAGGCCAAAACGTTTTGCCAGCCAGGCGGCAATGAGAATGAAGGCAATAATACCGAACAGGGCGCCGCTCACCTGGAGCAGCGGTGAACCCGGTACCGCGGAGGGTTGTGATATTGTTGCCTGGGTTTTCATTCTTAACGGCTCAGACGACGCATGCGTTCAGACGGGGTAATGATGTCGGTAATACGCACGCCGTATTTATCGGCGACAACGACCACTTCACCCTGGGCAATCAGATAGCCGTTGATCAGGATATCCAGCGGCTCGCCGGCCAGTCCGTCAAGCGCGACCACAGAACCCTGGGTCAGGCGCAGCAGCTCTTTGATGGTCATGCGGGTACGGCCCAGCTCCACGGTCAGCTTCACCGGGATATCCATAATCAGGTCGATGTCCTGCAGCGTACCGCTGACGTCACCGCCGCCCAGCTGCTGGAATACCGCGTCCGCCGCGCTTTTGCCTGCCGGTGCTTTTTGCTCGTTTAACGCGTCAGCCCACAGATCGTCCAGTGCTCCGCTGTTTTCATCGGACGGATTGTTCATGTCACTCATTTGGGCTGTTCCTCATTCAGCGAATTCAATATCGGGTTGATCAAGTGCTCAACGCGTAACGCATACTGGCCGTTTATGGTGCCGTACTGGCTTGTCAGTACGGGTACGCCATCTACGTGGGCAATAATGCGGTCGGGTTTGTCTATCGGCAGAACATCGCCGGGTTGTAATTTCAGGATCTGGGATAGCCGCATGGAGATGTCGGCAAAGTTGGCCACCAGCTCCAGCTGCGAGTGCTGCACCTGGCGCACCAGGTTTTCGCGCCAGTTTTGATCTTCGTTGCGCGAGTTCTCCAGCGGCGGGTTCACCAGCAGCTCGCGCAGAGGTTCAATCATGCTGAACGGCAGGCAGATGTTGAACTCGCCGGTCAGGTTGCCGATCTCCACGTGGAACGGCGTGTTGACCACGATATCGTTCGGTGAGGTGGTGATATTGGTAAATTTCACCTGCATCTCAGAACGCACGTACTCCACTTCCAGCGGATTAATCGCTTTCCACGCGTCGCTATAGGAATCCAGCGCCAGCTTCAGCATGCGGTTAATCACGCGCTGCTCGGTGTGGGTAAATTCGCGCCCTTCCACTTTGGTGGGGAAGCGGCCATCGCCACCGAACAGGTTATCCACCGCGATAAACACCAGGCTTGGCGAAAACACCACCAGCCCCGTGCCGCGCAGCGGCTTCAGGTGAATAAGGTTAAGGTTGGTTGGCACCGGCAGGTTGCGGGCAAACTCGTGGTACGGCTGAATGCGGATCGCACCGACGGTGATGTCCGGGCTGCGGCGCAGCAGGTTAAACAGCCCCATACGGAACTGACGCGCAAAACGCTCGTTGATGATCTCCAGCGCCTGTAGACGCTCGCGTACCACGCGACGCTGGGTATTCGGGTCATAGGGACGAATATTATCGTCGCCGCTCAGCCCCGGTTTCGGATCGTCACTTTTATCGCTGTCGCCGTTAAGCAGCGCATCGATTTCTGCCTGAGAAAGAATACTGTCGCCCATGTCGTTACCGCAGTATGAAGGCTGTGTACAGAACGTCGGTGACTTCCTGCTTAGGTTGGCCGTTTACCAGCGGGGTCGCCAGCGTTTGCTTAATAGCGTCGACCAGTTTTTGCTTACCGTCATCGGTGGCAAGCGTCGAAGCGTCCTGACGCGAGAACAGCAGCAGAAGACGGCTACGCACTTCAGGAAGGTAATCGTTCAGACGGGCGCGGGTCGCTTCGTCTTTCAGACGCAGCGTAATACCCACGTACAGCACACGGTCCGCATCGCCCAGGTTAACGGTGAAGGTATCCAGTGGGAAAAATACCGGCGCCGGTGGGGGCGGAGCTTCGGCTTTGGCCGCAGTGCCGGAAGGTTCCTGCTGCATGCGCAAGTAACTATAGCCCGCGGTAGCGCAGGCGGCGAGCGTGATCAACACCAGCAGCGGGATCCAGATGGAACGCTTACTTTTTTTGGTGATAGCGGAGTCAGTCATCTGATACGAGCTTCCTGTTTCGGTACAGCTTAATACGGTGATTATCCCGTGTCCGCCTTATCTCAAAGCGTGGAAAAGACGGGGATAATCACGCTACCTCGGGCGTTAGGCAAAGATGTCTACCGCACCGTTCCCGCGCGCGGCGGATTGCAGTGCAGCAGGCGTCGGCAGTAATTCATCGCTCTCTTCATTAAACGTGCCGTTTTGACCAGAACGCGAAGCCTGATGCTGCTGCTGAGACGAGGACTGCTGCTGCCCGGCAAAACTCTCGCTGCTTACGCTGCTCTGCGAAAGCTGAATACCGTTTTCCGCAAGGGAGGTGCGCAGCATAGGCAGCGCGGCTTCGAGGGCCGCACGCACATGGCTGTGCGCAGAAACCATCTGCAGCTGGGCCTGGTTATCATCAAGCTTAAGCGAAATTTGTACCTGACCCAGATCTTCCGGGTGCAGACGCAGTTCAGCGGTCTGCTGGCCCTGCCGGGTAAACAGCGTGATGTGCTGGCTTAACGTTTGCTGCCATTCGCTGGTTCCCAGCGGCTGGCTTAACACCGGCGCGGTAGCCACCGTCGCCGCAGGCTGTGAGCTAACATGGCTGCCTACGATCGGGGCTATCGTCGCGGTGGGCGACGCGCTGCTCGCGATATCCTGCTTTTCAGCGGATGCCGCTACGGCTGGCGCGACGGCCGCACCGGCTGGCAATGAATTGTCAGCGGGTTGCACCACGGGCTGATAACCCGATTGCGCCGGTGCTTTTTCCTGCCCTGCCAGCGCCGGTTGGCCGCTGCCGGACGACGGGATCGCCGAGGTGAGGGCCGCCCGGGCGGTAATTCCTTCGGTGCCTGTCGCCTGCGGTGCGGCAGCCGTCGCGGTTTGCTGGTGCGGTAGCATAGCCATCAGCGCGCTCAGCCCCGCGAGCTCTTCTTCGCTCAGGTCGGTTTTACCGTCCTCTTTCGCCGCGGCGTTGGTCAGCGTCTTCAGCGCGTCGCCGTGGGCGGCAGGCATCAGCCCGGATACCAGCGTTTGCAGCGCGCTGGCTGGCGCCGCGTCGTCGGCAGGCGCCGTATCCTTAAGTGAGAGCAAATCAGCAATTTTGGCCTGCAGCGCGGTCTTGCTGTCGTCCTGCGGTACTACTTTCGCCAGCTTGCTGCCCGCGGCTTTGAGATCGGCGAGGGTCAGCGGCGCATCGGTGCCCTGGCCGGTGGCTTCCGTTAGCGCACCCGCCAGCAGGGAGAGAAAATCCTGCGCACCGTCTTCAGCGCCTTTTCCCGTCAGCGTGCTGCCGGACAGGTCGCTGTCGGTGGTCAGCAGTTGTTGCAGTGTGATCATTCCGGTTTCCTCATTGATGCGCGCTGGGCAAACTCATCCATTTTTTTCTGATCCAGACGGTTTTCCGCCAGAGTGGTCGCGGCTGTCTGTCTGTCCTGTAGGGTTTGCCAGGCCTGCAGCCGCTGTTTTTTCTCGCGCCAGAAAGTGAGCGCGGTATCGACTTTCTGGGTCCACTGGTTTAGCTGCTGGCGGTGCTGTTCAATCGCCTTTTCCAGCGTCTGAATAAACTGCTGATAGTTGATCCAGCGCTGGCTGCCAATGCCCTGCGTCATATCGGTATTCAGGTTGGTGCGATATTCATGCTGATAGTCGATTAACATCTTCAGCTGCTCCTCAGCCTGCTGGCACCCGCGTCGCATTGCGCCAAGCTGCAGTGCGGCATCATCAACTTCTTTTTCTGCCAGATCTTTCAGCGTTGATAACGCGCTGTTTTGCGCCATGACCGTCGCCCTCCACCTGTGTTACACCTGCGGGAAAATCAGATCCAGAGCCTGGATTGAGTCTTCCCAGTCGGCGCGTTCAAAAATACCTTGTTGCAAAAATGCCTCCAGCTGCGGCCACAGGGTAATCGCCTTGTCGAGCATCGGGTCGCTGCCTTTGGCATACGCCCCTACGCTCACCAAATCGCGGTTGCGCTGGAAGCTGGAGAGCAGTTGTTTGAAGTTACGCACGCGGGCGTAGTGCTTCTCGGTAATCAGCGCCGTCATCGCGCGGCTGATTGAGGCTTCAATGTCGATAGCCGGGTAGTGCCCGGCTTCGGCCAGGCGTCGCGAGAGCACGATGTGACCGTCGAGGATCGCACGCGCGGAGTCGGCAATCGGGTCCTGCTGGTCATCACCCTCGGTCAGGACCGTATAGAATGCGGTGACGGAGCCGCCGCCGCTGATGCCGTTGCCCGCGCGCTCCACCAGGGCAGGGAGCTTGGCAAAGACCGAAGGCGGATAGCCTTTGGTCGCCGGCGGCTCGCCGATAGCGAGCGCGATTTCACGCTGCGCCATTGCGTAACGGGTGAGTGAGTCCATGATCAGCAGCACGTGCTGGCCGCGGTCGCGGAAATCTTCGGCGATGCGGGTCGCGTAGGCGGCACCCTGCATGCGCAGCAGCGGCGACACGTCCGCTGGGGCGGCGATGACCACCGAGCGGGCGCGGCCTTCCGCACCCAGAATGTTTTCGATGAAGTCTTTGACCTCACGGCCACGTTCGCCAATCAGGCCTACGACAATCACGTCGGCCTGGGTATAGCGCGCCATCATGCCGAGCAGAACGGATTTCCCGACGCCGGACCCGGCAAACAGACCCATACGCTGCCCGCGCCCAACGGTGAGGAGGGCGTTAATCGGGCGCACGCCGGTATCGAGCACGTGCTCGATGGGGGTACGCTGCAGGGGGTTAAACGGCTGGGTGATCAGCGCGCCGGTTTCCGTGGTGTCCGGCGCGGGCAGGCCGTCGAGCGGTTTACCGCTCCCGTCCAGCACGCGCCCGAGGAGCGCCGGGCCAAGCGGCAGCTGTTTGCCGCTCTGCAGGCCGTCACCTGAGCTGTTTTTTGCGTAGACGCGCGCGCCGGGCAAAACCCCTTCGACTTCTTCAAGCGGCATCAGGAACAGGCGCTGGCCGTTAAAACCGACGACCTCGCTTTCCACCTCGCGCATTTCCAGCCCGTCCTGACGTTCGATGACGCAGGTCGCACCGAGCGGAAGCTGCAGGCCCGTGGCTTCCAGCACCAGGCCGGTTGCGCGGGTCAGTCGTCCATAACGACGAACGGACGGCAGCTGCGCCATCTTCGTTTCAAAGTTATCAAGGGTGTTGAGCCAGCGCGTAAGGCGTGCGGTCATCAGACGACTCCCGGCGCCGCCAGGCGGCACAGTTCCTGCCAGCGGGTGGCCACGCTGGCGTCAAGATCGCCCTCATCGGCGGAGACTTTACAGCCTCCGTGATGCAGCGACGGGTCGCCGCGCAGTCGCCAGCCGTGCAGGCTTAACGTTGCGCCGAGGCTCTCTTCGACGCGCTGTAAATCATCGGGATGCACGCGCAGCTGCGGTTTGCCGCTGAACAGCGGCTCCTGCTGAAGCAGGCCCTGGATCTGTTTAATCAGCGCCGTGTTATCGACGGCTGGGGTCTGGCCGATAACCTGACGCGCCGCCTCCAGCGCCATCTGCATCAGGCGCGAGGCGATCACGCTGTCGAGCGCATCGAGGGTGTGCTGAAATTCGCTCACCAGCTGCTGCATGCGGGCGTGCAGCGGGGCCTGCTGCTGGCGCGCCTGCTCAATGCCCTGCTCTAAACCTTTTGCGAGGCCTTCCTGGTAACCTTGTTCCTGACCTTTCTGTCGGCCCTCATTCATCCCCGCGGTAAAACCCTGTTCGTGCGCCTGCATCTGCAGCTGTGCCAGCATCTGGGCGCGCTGTTCCTCTTCGCTCAGCGAAGGGGGCGCGGCGTCCTCGTCGCCCTCGTCGGGCGACAGCATGGCAGGGGTGAACTCCGAGAGAGGAGGGGCCAGATCGTCGGGCGTCCAGCGCTTCCACGACAGCTCATCAGACATAGGTGTCGTCTCCACTGCCAATCACCATCTCGCCGGTTTCTGCCAGACGACGAACGATAAGCAGGATCGCCTTCTGTTCGTTTTCCACCTGAGACAGGCGGACAGGGCCACGGTTGGCCAGGTCGTCGCGCAGGATATCTGCCGCACGCTGGGACATGTTGCGCAGGAACTTCTCGCGCAGCGGCTGTTCGGCACCTTTGAGGGCGATAAGCAGCGATTCGGAATCCACTTCCTGGAGCAGGCGCTGGATGCTGCGATCGTCCACTTCGACCAGGTTTTCGAACAGGAACATCTCGTCGATAATTTTCTGCGCCAGCTCGCCGTCGAACTCGCGAACGGCGGTAATAACCGCTTCTTCCTGCTGCGTTTTCATCAGGTTGATGATCTCTGCCGCCGTTCTCACGCCGCCCATTTTGCTGCGCTTGAGGTTCTGGCCGTCGAGCAGGTTGTTCAGCACTTCGGTCAGCTCGGCCAGCGCGGCCGGCTGGACGCCGCCAAAGGTGGCGATACGCAGCATCACATCGTGGCGCAGGCGCTCTTCGAACAGCGCCAGAATATCGGCCGCCTGGCCGCGCTTGAGGTGCACCAGGATGGTGGCGATGATCTGCGGGTGCTCGTCGCGAATAAGGTCCGCGGCACTCTGCGGCTCCATAAAGTTGAGCGTCTCGATCCCGCTGGCGGTATCGCGCGTTTCCAGAATGTCTTCCAGCAGGCTGGCGGCACGCTCTTCGCCCAGCGCCTTGACCAGCACGGAGCGCAGGTATTCGTTGGCATTGACGTTGAGCGCGGCAAACTGTTCGGCTTCCTGCTCAAACTCCGCCAGCACTTCGGTCAGCTGCTTGTTGGAGATCTGACGCACGTTGGCCATGGCCGCAGAGAGGATCTGCACTTCTCGCTGCGAGAGGTGTTTAAACACCTCCGCCGCGCGGTCTTCACCAATGGTCATCAGCAGGATGACGCTTTTATCGGTACCTGAAAGCTCGTTACTCATGTTCGTTACCCATCCAACCGCGGATGACCAGCGCGACGACGCGCGGATCGTTATCTGACATTTCGCGAATACGCTGGCTCATCACCTCGGCGCCCATGCGCTGGTTAGCACGGCGCTGCTGCATCTGTTCGTCTTTGCTGAGGCGGACTTCTACCGCTTCTTCCACTTCCTGACGGTTGTTCATCTGTTCCAGCGCGGCTTTCTCAGCGGCAGCACGACGCTGAAGCTGAGGGCGAATGCCCTTGCGCCACAGCAGCCATGCGACAATCAGCACCAGCAGCCAGCGGCCCGCAGACATCAGCTGATCGATAAACGCCTGCTGTTGCCAGAACGGCAGCTCACCGCCCGTTTCGTCAACCGAGTTGAACGGAGAGTTCACCACGTTGAGGGTATCGCCGCGTTTCTCTGAGTAACCCATCGCTTCGCGGGTCAGGTCTTCAATCTGCTTCATCTGCTCGGCGGTCAGTGGCAGAGGCTTGCCGTCCGGCAGCGTTTTGTAGTTGACCACGACGGCAACGGACAGGCGCTGAACGTCGCCCACGTTGAGTTTGGTGTGGCGAATGGTGCGGTCGACTTCGAAGTTAGTCGTCTCGTTACGGCTGCTGGTCCGTGGACCCGCGCTGTTCGCCGTCGAGGTGGTCTGCTGAGCGTTTTGCTGACCATTCTGCGCGTTCTGGTTAGCCGCAGGCGTGGTAATCGGCGCGGCGTTGGCCGGCGCCGGCTGGTTCGAGAGCGCGCCCGGCACGCCGCCAGGGTAAGGGCCGCCAACCTGCTCGTTTTCATTAATCTGACGAGAACGCATCACGGCCTGAGCCGGGTTGCCGTTCGGGCTGTACTGCTCTTCGGTCTGCTCTTTATTGGCGAAGTCGATCTGCGCGGTGACCTGCGCGTGAACGTTGCTGTTGCCCACTACCGGGCCGAGGATTGCTTCGATACGGCGCTGCAGGCGGCCTTCGACATCGGCGGCGTATTTCAGCTGCGCGTCGTTAAGGTCGCGGCCGGCGCTGTTGTTTTGGGTTAACAGATGCCCGCTCTGATCGACCAGCGTCACGTTACCCGGCGGTAAACCCGCCACGGCGCTGGAGACAAGATGCGTCACGGCGCTGATTTGCCCTTCGTCCAGCGCGCGGCCCGGCTCGAGGTTGACGGTGACGGACGCAGACGGGGATTTTTGTTCACGAACGAACAGCGACGGTTTAGGCATGGCAAGGTGCACGCGCGCACTCTTCACCGGGCCTAAGGTTTCAATCGTACGGGCCAGTTCACCTTCCAGCGCGCGCTGGTAGTTCACCTGCTCGCTGAACTGGCTGATGCCGAATTTTTCCTGATCCAGCAGCTCAAAACCGACGGCGCCCCCTTTCGGCAGCCCCTGCTGAGCCAGACGCAGGCGCAGCTCATGCACTTTATCTGCCGGTACTTCAAGCGCGCCGCCGTTATCGGCAAAGCGATAGGGGATGTTCATCTGGGTAAGCTGGGTGACGATGGCACCGCCATCCTGATCGGAGAGATTGCTGTAAAGCGTGCGGTAATCAGGGCTTTTTGCCCAGAGGACCATCGCCACCAGGATCGCAATGGCGGCAGCGCCTGCCACGATCAACGGGATTTTAGGGTTCGCGCGAAGGCGGTTCATCCACTCGAGTGATTTATTCTGTGGCGCTGTCGATGCTGCTGTCGCACTCATTGCGCACCTCTTAAATCCTGGTGATTTACGTTATTCGTGTAGAGAAACAAAACTGACTCCCGGGTCGGCAAACACGACAAAAGTTCCATACGTATGGCCCAGCCATTATTTGATGATTCGGGATTTTCTATGCGTCAAATAACCTGGTTTTTTAACGCTATTTACCGCCTTTATCTTATTGACAAGCTGTTAGTCTTGACCGCGTAAAAAACCATCCAGGGGAAAGTCATGGCTATACAGGGCATTGAAGGGGTAATCAGTCAGTTGCAGGCAACCGCGATGACGGCCCGTAATCAGAACGTGATGGACGAGCAGCCGAGCATCAGCTTTGCAGGGCAGCTGAACGCCGCTCTTGACCGTATTAGCGATAAACAAACCGCCGCACGTACCCAGGCAGAAAAATTCACCCTCGGTGAACCGGGCGTGGCGCTGAACGATGTGATGGCCGATCTGCAAAAAGCGTCAGTGTCTTTGCAGATGGGGCTGCAGGTGCGTAATAAGCTGGTGTCGGCTTATCAGGACGTGATGTCGATGCAGGTTTAAGCGGGCTGGTTAAAAAGCGTTGAACTCCTGCATTCATCCACTTTTCCAAAGTGAAAATTTGGGGGATATGCCCATTCTTAAACTTTCCAGTCAGAATTTTGACCTTCATTTTGAACATTCATTATAGAAAACAGGCGGCACTTGCCGCCTGTTTTCTATGCAGTTCTTATACGAGTAGTTTTATTTTTACCCCACCGATACCTGAATTTATTCTCAATAAATTTATAACTAAATTCAGTCATTAGTATTGTGAGAGTGAGGAAGAAGCTTATTCTCAAGACTGTGTGCGAAATTGAGCTTATGTCCCCACCTCTCATAAATAAACCTCTGGTAATAAGTAGTGCAAGTACATGTGTTAAATATAATGAATACGACCTTGAACCAATGTAATCACAGATACTTATAATTAAGTTGTTTCTTGCATAATAGTTTAAATTATAACTTGCAGCATGTACCATCACTCCGGATATCAGTGCTGTTAAACCAACCTGATAAAAAACAACAGGGTTCGGGTTCGTCAGTATGGCCAAAAACAAACAAGCTATTAAAATGAATAAAAATGATAAGATTTTGTTTTCAAGGAATACAGGATTAAGTAACCTGAAGATAGGTTTGGTTGTTATTATAGCGATAGCTACGCCAAGCGCTATAGCATCTGTTCTGATCGGCCAACCGATAGGTGTTGTATTATTGAGTGTTCTTGGGATGAAAAATTGAATTATAAACACTATCATCATCAACACGAATAGCCGTTTGTTATTAAAGGCGAAAAGGAACAATGGAAGGATTAAATAAAACTGATTTTCAAGAGAAAGACTCCAGTATATACCTAACGCACCACAGGCCCCTTCATCTCTGCAAGTCATATAGAATATATTTTGCACTTGAAATAATGAAAACAGAGCTGGCTTTAACGTTGCAATGATGTTGAGGTTGCCATAATAGGCACTTACTGCACCATAATAGATTGTTGAAATCACGATCCAGAAAAAAGCAGCAGGGAAAAGTCGCCACGCTCTTTTTATGTAAAAAAACTTGGCCTCTTTTCGAAATTCAGCAAAGCTCATCAGGTGCAAATTCTTTTGTATAAGGCTCTTTGTGACAATGAACCCGGAGACACAAAAGAATAAATCTACGCCACTGCCGAATCTACTGATGTTGAAAATTTTCCAGTAAAAAGAGTCTGGAGCAAGAATTGAAGGTATATGTGCAAGAAACACAAATACAATAGCAATTGTACGTAATACTTCGATGTCGTGATTTTTATTGCTTGTCACAAAGTAAACCTCGATGAATTCATTTGTCGTCCGTATAAAAAATGGTGATGTAATCATTGATGCATTAATGATTCAGATAGTTAAACGGTACCAGGATGAATGACGCTCAATTTAGTCTGCTAAGTATAACGGAATGTTTAACATTTATAAATTATTATTTACAATGATTTAGTTACCAACAATCATTATTTTCCGCGCTACCAATACTTGATTATCATTCAGAGGGGAATGTTATTAATAATTGTGTGTGGCTTTTTACTATTGTATACAGCCACACATCTACGGATTGTTTTCTTCAATTAACTGTTGTTATTAACAACTACACCTACCTGTTCTTTTGTTTTTGTATAATATTTAGCGACAAGAACTCGGCCAAGATTGATGAATGGTTTCTCTACGATATGGTAAAGCACATAGGATATTAAAACAGTTAACATTAGCATGAAGATTATGCGACTGAATCCACTGGTATAGCGAATAAAATCTATGTCTTTGCCATAAGCTTGCACAAATCTTATGACAAAAACATGAGAAAGGTACATGCTGTATGATAAATTCCCAAGCAGGTTGAGTACGTTAGATCTGAAAGAACCATATAATGATTCTATGGAGAGTACTGAAATAAACAAAATAGCTGCGATCAATCCAGCACCTATTGGTCCACTGTAAGTAAGATATCCCGTCATGTAGCAAATGATTGAGAATGTGATACCCGCTACACATATGGCTTTAATGTGCATTTTCGAGATTGCAGTGCTGTGTTTACTTAGAAATTCATAAATATGAAAAATTAGCATGCCATAAACAAACTCAATCATCATTGGTGATGCTAAAATTTTAAGGATGCTCGGTTCGCTATCAGTACCTGGTGAAATTGTCGCATTTCCAAAAAAGGATATATTATCGTTAAATATTGCCTGTAGTAAGACTACCACTAATACAATGGTTAGAGAGCATATAATTGTGCGATATTTATGGCTTAATGTTTGGGAAATACAGAATAGCGCGTAAAATATAATCTCATAGGTAAGTGTCCATGCGGCAAATATAAAAGCATAGCCAAAGACAGGAGCTGTGTATTGATAGTCTAAATGTATGAAAAACAGTGACTTTAAAAAATTACCATCAAGATGGAAAGAGGGCAGGGTGAGCATTAAAAGCATGCATGCTAAATAGACTGGATATATTCTAAATACCCTTTTAAAAATGAAGTCAATGCTGCCTGTGCTTTTTTTTGTAGAAAAGGCAATAATGAAACCACTTAAGACAAAGAATAAATCAACACCAATGCCGCCTCTTCCAAAAAGAAGGTCGCCCAGGTTTGATTGAGCGTAAATACCATTTAGGTTTCCTCTGAAGTGATAAAGGATAACCAAGATAGATGCAATGCCCCTTATATAATGTATAGAATATATTTTTTGATTTGGTTGTGTATTCGTCATGTAAGTTGTAGGGGTTGATTATGCAGGGGCTAAATTCTAACATTTGTTGAAAACTTAGCAAGTTATACATCTGCATGAAGATCACACTAAATTACTAGGTTTTCGCGCGCATAAAGACCAATAATGGTTTTTTGTCATAAGATAAATCTCGCAGAAAATAGATGAGGTGCGCGTTGATCAGAACTATTTTCTGAATATGGAGCTGGACGCATAAGATTTGCAGGATAAAAGATGGTGAAATCGTTTTTATTGGGTTGAACATTCCATTGATACCTGATGGCTAATGGGATGATCCTGATCTGATTTTAACGCGTTTGCAGGTAGGGCGGTCTCACATGTAGTTCAGCCCTCAATCTTCCTCTGGCAGCCCAACCGCTTTAATGCCACAATATTTTTTTCTTCGCATGCAGGAAAGATGATGAAAAAGATAGCAATTGTGGGTGCGCTGCTGGCGTTAACCGGATGTGTGCAGGTCGATAATTATCAGGACGTCATCAAGCATCCTGTGCCATCGCACCTGGCAGGCTACTGGCAGTCAAAAGGGCCGCAAAGCAAAATGGTGAGCCCGGAAGCGATTGCCACGCTGGTGGTGACGGAAGAGGGCGACACCCTGGATTGCCGTCAGTGGCAGCGCGTGGTGGCGGTGCCGGGTAAGATCATGCTGCGTTCGGATGATTACTATAACGTGACCCGCAAGCTGGATATCTACCCGCTTGAACGCGACGGGATAACGCTTGAGTACGATGGGATGGAACTGCAAAAGGTTGACCGCCCAACGGTGGAGTGCGCGGACTACCTGAGCAAGAATCCGCTGGAGAGTAAGCTCCCTTAACCGTTTTTTGCCGGGTGGCGGCTTCGCCTTACCCTGCCTACAAAAGCACCGTCCCGTAGGCCGGGTAAGCGTTAGCGCCACCCGGCATCGTTTCTACAGTGCATCCTCTATGACCCACACGCTGACGCTTCCCCCGTTACAAAAGAACGTTCCTTCACCATCCGCCGCCGTGGTCACGGTTTCCTCGCGGTTTCCCAGGAAATCCCGCCAGGTTTTATTGCCGTAGTTCTCGCCCAGACAAATCACTTTCTCCCCGTCGTCACCGTTCGACAGCACCACGACGCAGCCGGGCGCTTCATCAGTACCGCTGCGGCTAAAGGCAATGCAGTTCGGATGGTCGAAGAAGAGCGTCTGAACCCCGTGGGCAAAGCGCTGGCGGGCCAGTATCAGCTCGTGGAGCTGTTCGATAACGGGCATATCAATATGGTAGGTCTCGCCGTCGCCCCCGGTATCATCGTAGCTGGCGCCGAAGAGATCGGGATAAAAGACGCTCGGCACGCCGTTTTCGCGCAGCAGAATTAACGCATAGGCGAGCGGTTTAAACCAGGCCTCCACCGGCGCTTCAAGCGCCTGCAGGGGCTGAGTGTCGTGGTTCGCAACCAGCGTCACCGCATGGAACGGATCCGCCTCCACCAGCGTGCCGGTGAAGATCTGGCTCATGTCGTAGTCGCGGCCCTGGCGCGAGGCTTCATGGAATTTCATCTGCAGCGGCGCATCGAAGAGCATGGTTTTGCCCTCGACCTGATCGATGTAGTTTTGCAGCTTGTCCACTTCATGCGACCAGTACTCGGCTACGACAAACAGCGGCTGTTCTGCCACTTCCTGCACGTGTTCAATCCACTCCTTGTAAAACCAGGCCGGAATGTGTTTTACCGCATCCAGACGAAAACCGTCGCAGCGCGTTTGTTCCATCACCCAGCGCGCCCAGTATTTGATCTCTTCCGTTACCGCATGGTTGCGAAAGTCGATATTCTCGCCCATCAGGTAATCAAAATTACCCATTTCATCATCGACCTGGTCGTTCCAGCCTTCGCCGGTGTAGTCGTTGACGATTTTAAAGATGCTGTCCTCGTCGGGATTTTCGATGTGGTCGATCCCGCTGAAGCATTTGTAATCCCAGATGAACTGCGAATATTGTCCCGCGCGAGCGGGGAAGGTGTAGCGGGTCCAGGCTTCACACTCGATGATTTCTTCATCAATTTGCGTTCGGTCCTGCTCGTTGACGCGCTGCACGCGGACGGGCTCTTTCTCATCCGCCCCCATTTTGTGATTAACCACCACGTCGAGCAGCACCGCGATTTGGTTGCTTTTTAACGCGTCGATGGCTTCCAGCAGCTGAGCCTTATCTCCGTATTTCGTGGCGACGCTGCCTTTTTGATCGAATTCACCGAGATCGAACAGGTCGTAAGAGTCGTACCCGACCGAATAACCCCCCGACGCCCCTTTATAGGCCGGCGGCAGCCAGACCATATTGATACCGATTTCATTCAGGTTGGGGGCTAACGCCGTGACTTCTTGCCATAATTCACCGCCCGTCGGGTAATACCAGTGAAAGCACTGCAGTAAGGTTGGATTGCGCATGCACCATCTCCATGAGGTCGCGAAACTCAAGTATGGAGCAGGTTTTGCAGAAATGCCTGGCGAACGAAGCGGGAAACGTTCGTTCGCCAGCTAAGTGGCTAATTGATGTCGCTATTGCTTTGCGGGACCAGGACATGACCACCCTGGTTGCTGTAGGTAGAAAGAACGGTTTTCTGGATGGAGGACTGTCCCACCATTTTGGCCAGCTCATTCATTCTGGCCTGCAGCAGGACTTTCACCTGACTTTCATTATCGAGTATCACACGCAGTGTGGGTCGAAGCTGTTCCTGCATTTGCGCAGAGGGTTCCGACTCCTGCGTAAGACGAGCCAGCGAGTGCACCGCGTTGACATAATCGGTTTCACAGGTGATGAGATCGTCCCATAAGCCCTGGTGAGCCAGTCGCAACATCAACTGGCTCTGCTCAAGAAGCTGGTGATAGAGGGTATAGAGCTGCGGTGCATTACTCATTAGACGGCGTCCTGCATCAGTTGTGGCGTACCGGCAACCTCCTTCCACCCGTCAGCGATATTGCGCAGCAAATTCTCCACCTCTTCGATGGCGCTGGCGTCGTTATTCACGTTGGCGTGCAGGAGTCGACGTACCATATAGGCATAAAGGGCAATCAGGTTTTGCGTAAGCTCGTCATTATTATCTTCCACCAGGCCAACCTTCAGCCCGTTCTCAATAATGTTGATGGCTTTTGACAGCGCCAGCCCCTTCGCGGGAATATTGCCGTCCCCCAGGAACAGACGCGCGCGTACAAGCGCGCTGAGGGCTCCATCAAATAGCATGATAACCAGCTGCTGCTGGCTGGCGCTCATCACCGCGCTTTCAACTTCTATTTTTGCGTAGGCCTGCGTGCCTTTTGCGCCGTACATGTTATCCCCCTCGGGTCTGATTAGGGTTTACTATTTGCTGCTGGACGAAGTGTTTTCGAACTGCTGCGTCAGGTAGCTGCTGGTGTTGTTCAGCGAGGTCATCAGCACGTCCAGCTGGGTAAACTGGGCTTTGTACTGTGCGACCGTTGCGTCGATACGCGTGCTCACGGCGTTATACTGATCCGTCAGGTTGTTCAGCGTTTTGCTGACGCCATCTTTGGCCGCCTGAATGATGCCTTTACTGGACAGCCAGTCGGTCAGGTTAGTGGCCATGGTGGTGGTGATACCGGTTGTTTTACCGTCACCGACGACCAGGTCTTTCACGGCAGACGGGTTCTCCGTCAGCGCTTTTTCCAGCTTGGTGCTGTCCAGCTCCAGTTTGCCGGAACTTGGGTCCGTGGTAATCCCCAGTGACGACAGCGTCTTGTAAGTGGTACCGCCGACGGTGTTGCTCAACATGGTTTTCAACTGCGTCTGGATAGTACGCAGCGTGCTGTCACCGAGCAGGGCGCCGTTGCTTGTATCTTGCGCATCAGAGCCTGAATCAACTGCAGTATATTTAGTCAACGAGGCGAAACTGTCCTGAAGGGTGTTGTACGCATCCACCCATGCTTTCATTGCCGTTTCAGCTTTAGATGTATCTTTTTTGATCGTCAGCGTCTGGTTACCGCTGGTTACGTCATTCAGGTTCAGGGTGATATCTTCCAGCGCATCGCTGATGGTGTTGCTGCTGTTTTCGATATCAACATTATTAATTTTGAGCTTGGCGTTCTGCGCCGTCACGCTTTCGGTCATGCCGTTGCTGGCATCGGTACTGGTTCCGTTGTAACCCATAAAGGATTGCAGGGCGCTGTCACCGCTGACGCTGATGCTTACCGCGTTATCCGCACCGGTCTCGGTGGAGGTAACGGACAGACGATACTGACCATTGCCGACGTTAATAATACTGGCGGTCACGCCGGCATCGGCTTTGTTGATTGCGTCGCGAATACCGGTCAGCGAAGAGTTTGCCGCGCTGATATCCACCGTTACCGGATCTTTACCATTGCCTGCGGTAAAGGTGATTTTGCTGTCAGACGCAGCGATAGCGGTTTTCGTATCTGCCTGCGTGTTTTTGGTGGTTAGCGTTTGCGCCTGCGCCAGCTGAGACACGCTAATGGTGTATTTACCTGCAATCGCGCTGCCAGTGGTCGTGGCGCTAAAGGCAGTGCTGCTACTCGTGGTGCTCGTCGCCGTAAACAGGTCGGCTTTATTCAGCGCGGTGTTGGCGGTCTGAAACGCTTCCAGCGAACTCTTCAACGTGCCGTAAGCGCTAAGCTTGGCGGTATAAGATGTCTGTTGCTTAGAGATCGGCGTCAGCTGTGCTTTTTCAGCGGTCGTCAGACTGTCCAGAATGTCTGCGAGCTTAAGGCCCGAACCGATCCCCAATGATGAAATACTTGCCATGTTTATTCCTTAATCTATCGACACGTAGAACGAATACTGGGGTTATCGGCTTTGATGGGGGAAAGTTTACGGTTAATTTCTTTTTTTTAATGGCGGGAATAAGGCTAATAGAGAAGAGTATTTCGCTGCCTAAAAAAATAATCGAGATCCTGAAAAAAAATCTAAAGGTTGTTTTAGACCAGACGATAACACCTTTGACGGCGATGAAGCCGAAGGGTGGAAACCCAAATCTAATCCACAGATTTGATGAACAACAGGAAACGTAATCATGGCACAGTACATTAATACCAACAGCCTCTCGCTGATCACTCAGAACAACATCAACAAGAACCAGTCTGCTCTGTCTTCTTCTATCGAGCGTCTGTCTTCTGGTCTGCGCATCAACAGCGCTAAAGATGATGCTGCGGGCCAGGCGATTGCTAACCGCTTCACCTCTAACATCAAAGGTTTGACTCAGGCTGCACGTAACGCTAACGACGGTATCTCTGTTGCACAGACTACTGAAGGCGCGCTGTCTGAAATCAACAACAACCTGCAGCGTGTTCGTGAACTGACCGTTCAGGCCTCTACCGGTACTAACTCCGCTTCTGACCTGTCTTCAATCCAGGACGAAATCAAATCCCGTCTGTCTGAAATTGACCGCGTATCCGGCCAGACTCAGTTCAACGGCGTGAACGTTCTGGCTAAAGACGGCAAAATGTCTATCCAGGTTGGCGCAAATGATGGCGAAACCATCGATATCGACCTGAAAAAAATCGACTCTACGACTCTGGGTCTGAATACTTTTAACGTAACTGGTCCAGTTAGCAAAGGCGGCACATTAAGTGCGCCATCAGTTGCTAATTTACAATCCTATTACGGTGCTACAACTAAGGTTACAGCTACATCTGTAGCAGAAAACGCCTCCGGTGATAATTTGGCTACCCGCCTGGGTGTAGCTGACGGCACTGTTACTTTTGCAGGTGCCACCGTCGCTGATGACAATGGTAATCTTTTTGCTAAGGTAACTATTGAAGCTGGTAGTGCGGCCGACGTAAACAACCTCAAAGCAAACGGTTTTGAAGCTTCATGGGATGGCACTACTGGTAGCACCAAAGATTACTATATCGCGCTTGATCCTAAAGATGCTGATACCACAACTGCTACTGCTGCGTTCAAGATTGATACATCAACTATCAACCTGACCAGCCTTAACTCTGGTTCTACTACTGACCCACTGGCTAAGCTGGACGAAGCTATCGCGTCTGTAGACAAATTCCGTTCTTCACTGGGTGCGGTTCAGAACCGTCTTAGCTCTGCTGTAACCAACCTGAACAACACCACCACCAACCTGTCTGAAGCGCAGTCCCGTATTCAGGACGCCGACTATGCGACCGAAGTGTCCAACATGTCTAAAGCGCAGATCATCCAGCAGGCCGGTAACTCCGTGCTGTCCAAAGCTAACCAGGTTCCTCAGCAGGTTCTGTCTCTGCTGCAGGGCTAATCGCCTGATTAAGCTCAAACCCCGCTTCGGCGGGGTTTTTTTCCTCCGCTATTTAGTCGTAACCCCCCAAATAACCCCTCATTTCACCCACTATTCATCCAATTGAATGCCCTCCAGAATCGGATAATCATGCCGATAACTCAATTAACGCAGGGCTGTTTATCGTGAATTCACTCTATACCGCTGATGGTGTAATGGATAAACACTCGCTGTGGCAGCGTTATGTCCCGCTGGTGCGTCACGAAGCATTGCGCCTCCAGGTGCGGCTGCCGGCGAGCGTGGAACTGGACGATCTGCTACAGGCGGGCGGTATCGGGTTATTGAATGCAGTTGACCGATACGACGCTCTGCAAGGAACGGCATTTACGACTTACGCAGTTCAGCGTATTCGTGGGGCGATGCTGGACGAGCTGCGCAGCCGGGACTGGGTTCCGCGCAGTGTTCGCCGCAACGCGCGCGAAGTGGCGCATGCGATGGGGCAGCTGGAACAGGAGCTGGGACGCAACGCGACGGAAACAGAAGTGGCGGAACGTCTTGGTATCGCTGTTGAAGAGTATCGCCAGATGTTGCTCGATACCAATAATAGCCAACTCTTCTCTTATGACGAGTGGCGCGAAGAGCATGGCGATAGCATCGAGCTGGTGACGGATGAGCACCAGCAGGAAAACCCGTTACACCATTTACTGGAAGGTAATTTACGCCAGCGCGTAATGGAAGCGATTGAAGCTTTACCAGAACGCGAACAGCTGGTGTTGACCCTCTATTACCAGGAAGAACTCAATCTCAAAGAGATTGGCGCCGTGCTGGAAGTGGGGGAGTCGCGGGTTAGCCAGCTGCACAGCCAGGCCATTAAACGCTTACGAACCAAGCTGGGTAAGTTATAGGTGATTGATTCACCTGAAAAATGCCGCACAACGTATTGACAACCAGGAGTTATCATGACGGTGCAGCAATCTAAAAGACGGCCTTTAAGCCGCTACCTGAAAGACTTTAAACACAGCCAGACGCATTGCGCCCACTGTAATAAATTACTCGACCGCATCACGCTGGTTCGTCGCGGTGAAATCGTGAATAAGATTGCGATATCCCGCCTCGACACCTTGATGGATGAATCAGCATGGTCCGAAGAGCAAAAAGAGTGGGTGGCGCTTTGCCGTTTCTGTGGCGATCTCCATTGCAAAGAGCAAAGCGACTTCTTCGACATTATCGGCTTCAAACAATTTCTGTTTGAGCAAACCGAGATGAGCCACGGTACCGTGCGCGAGTACGTGGTGCGCCTGCGTCGCCTGGGCCAGCACCTGACCGTGAACAACATTTCTCGCGATCTGCTCAAGACCGGTTTTCTGGATGAGAATCTGGAGCCGTGGCTGCCCGCTACCAGCACCAACAACTACCGTATTGCCCTGCGCAAGTATGCGCAATACAAGGTACAAATGCCCGGCGCGATGAAGCAGAAAGTCCACGCCGAGACAACTTCTGATATATATTAAAAATGAATAAGATGTAGCGTAGTCGCCTTTGACGTTGCAGACGATTTCTCTACACTACTCAAAAATTCCACTGTATCGGGGTATTTATGAAATTAGCACTTCTGGGTCGTCAGGCGCTGATGGGTGTAATGGCCGTTGCGTTAGTTGCGGGTATGAGCGTGAAAACGTTCGCGGCAGACAATCTGCTGAATAAAGTCAAAGAGCGCGGCACGCTGCTGGTGGGGCTGGAAGGAACTTATCCTCCGTTCAGCTTCCAGGGTGATGACGGTAAACTGACCGGGTTTGAAGTTGAGTTTGCTGAAGAGCTGGCAAAACACCTCGGCGTGAAAGCCTCTCTCAAGCCGACAAAATGGGACGGTATGCTGGCGTCGCTCGACTCCAAACGTATCGACGTGGTGATCAACCAGGTGACCATTTCTGACGAGCGTAAGAAGAAGTATGACTTCTCCACGCCATACACCGTGTCCGGCATTCAGGCCCTGGTGAAGAAAGGTAACGAAGGCACCATCAAATCCGCTGCCGATCTGAAAGGCAAGAAAGTCGGCGTGGGTCTGGGCACCAACTACGAAGAGTGGCTGCGCCAGAACGTGCAGGGCGTGGACATCCGTACCTATGACGATGACCCGACCAAATATCAGGATCTGCGCGTGGGCCGTATCGACGCTATCCTCGTTGACCGCCTGGCGGCGCTGGATCTGGTGAAGAAAACCAACGACACCCTGGCCGTAGCGGGTGATGCGTTCTCCCGTCAGGAAGCTGGCGTGGCGGTACGTAAAGGCAACGAGGACCTGGTGAAAGCCATCGACGCGGCCATTGCGGACATGCAGAAAGACGGTAGCCTGAAGGCGCTCTCCGAGAAGTGGTTCGGGGCAGACGTCACCAAATAAGTCTCTGACTGACAAAAAAAGGCGCTTTTAAAAGCGCCTTTTTTATTTCTTACGCGTCTGCGTGCATAATGAAAAATATCAAACGAGTATGAGTTACCGGAGATCCCATGTCACTGCAAAATTTAACGCGCTTTCCCCGCCTCGAGTTTATCGGCGCCCCCACGCCGCTGGAGTATCTGCCACGCTTTTCGGACTATGTAGGGCGCGATATCTTTATTAAGCGTGACGACGTGACGCCAATGGCGATGGGCGGAAACAAGCTGCGCAAGCTGGAGTTTCTGGCGGCCGATGCCCTGCGCGAGGGGGCGGACACGCTGATTACCGCAGGGGCAATTCAGTCTAACCACGTCCGCCAGACGGCGGCGGTGGCGGCTAAGCTGGGGCTGCACTGCGTTGCGCTGCTGGAGAACCCTATCGGCACGCGCGCTGAAAACTACCTGACGAACGGTAACCGCCTGCTGCTGGATCTGTTTAACGTGCAGGTCGAGATGGTCGATGCCCTGACCGACCCGGCCGCTCAGCTCGGCGAGCTGGCCACGCGTCTTGAAGCGCAGGGTTTCCGTCCGTACGTTATTCCGGTTGGCGGTTCTAACGCCCTCGGCGCGCTGGGCTATGTAGAAAGCGCGCTGGAAATCGCCCAGCAGTGCGAAGGGGCGGTGAATCTCTCCTCTGTGGTTGTTGCCTCCGGAAGCGCCGGAACCCATGCCGGGCTGGCGGTGGGTCTGGAACAGCTGATGCCAGAAGCCGAACTGATTGGCGTAACGGTCTCCCGTAGCGTAGCGGATCAAAAGCCAAAGGTCGTAACGCTACAGCAGGCCGTGGCGGAGCAGCTGGAACTGCAGGCGAAGGCGGAGATTGTGCTTTGGGATGATTACTTTGCGCCGGGCTACGGCACCCCCAACGATGAGGGGATGGAAGCGGTGAAACTGCTGGCGCGCCTGGAAGGGATCCTGCTGGATCCGGTCTACACCGGAAAGGCGATGGCGGGCCTTATCGACGGTATCGCTCAAAAGCGCTTTAAGGATGAAGGGCCGATCCTGTTCGTTCACACCGGTGGGGCGCCCGCGCTGTTTGCCTATCATCCTCACGTCTAAAAATCAGGTCGAAAAATAATAATGCAAGAGAGTATTCAACTGGTTATTGATTCGCTGCCATTCCTGCTGAAGGGGGCGGTGTTTACGCTACAGCTCAGTATCGGCGGGATGTTCTTCGGCCTGGTGCTCGGGTTTGTGCTGGCTCTGATGCGCATGTCCCCGGTGCTGCCGGTACGCTGGCTGGCGCGGTTTTACATTTCCGTGTTTCGCGGTACGCCGCTTATTGCGCAGCTCTTTATGATCTACTACGGCCTGCCGCAGTTCGGCATCGAGCTGGATCCGATCCCGGCGGCAATGATTGGCCTTTCGCTGAATACGGCGGCGTATACGTCCGAAACGCTGCGCGCGGCGATCTCCTCCATCGATAAGGGCCAGTGGGAAGCCGCTGCAAGCATCGGCATGACGCCGTGGCAAACCCTGCGCCGGGCTATCCTTCCTCAGGCCGCGCGGGTGGCGCTCCCGCCGCTCAGCAACAGCTTTATCAGCCTGGTGAAAGACACCTCGCTCGCCGCGACCATTCAGGTGCCGGAGCTGTTCCGCCAGGCGCAGCTCATCACCTCGCGTACGCTTGAAGTCTTTACCATGTATCTGGCGGCGTCGCTTATTTACTGGGTCATGGCAACGGTGCTGTCTGCGCTGCAAAACTACTTTGAAAACCAGCTTAACCGCCAGGAGCGTGATCCGAAATGAGTGCAATCGACGTCAAAAACCTGGTAAAAAAATTCCACGGTCAAACGGTACTGCATGGGATCGATCTTGAGGTGGAGCAGGGGGAAGTGGTGGCCATCATCGGGCCGAGCGGTTCGGGGAAAACCACGCTTCTGCGCAGTATCAACCTGCTTGAACAGCCTGAAGGCGGGACGATCCGGGTGGGGGACATTACCATTGATACCGGAAAATCCATGAGCCAGCAGAAAGGGTTAATCCGCCGTCTGCGTCAGCACGTGGGTTTTGTTTTCCAGAGTTTTAACCTGTTCCCACACCGCACGGTGCTGGAGAACATTATCGAAGGGCCGGTCATCGTTAAGGGTGAGCCAAAAGACGAGGCCACAGCCCGCGCGCGCGAGCTGCTGGCGAAGGTCGGGCTGGCGGGCAAGGAGACCAGCTACCCGCGTCGCCTGTCGGGCGGGCAGCAGCAGCGCGTGGCGATTGCCCGCGCGCTGGCGATGCGCCCGGACGTGATCCTGTTCGATGAGCCGACCTCGGCGCTCGATCCCGAGCTGGTGGGTGAGGTGCTGAACACCATTCGTCAGCTGGCCCAGGAAAAGCGCACGATGGTCATTGTGACGCACGAAATGAGCTTCGCGCGCGACGTCGCTGACCGCGCGATATTTATGGATCAGGGGCGAATAGTGGAGCAGGGGCCAGCGAAGAGCCTGTTTGCTCACCCCCAGCAGCCGCGCACTCGCCAGTTCCTCGAAAAATTCCTCACGCAGTAGCATTATTGCTCTAAATTTGCTCCAGATTTTCCTTCTGGAGCAAATTATTCTCCCCCACAGCCTTTTGTACTGTTCTTTTATTCCGCACGGCTCGGATTAACCGTATTAAAACTCAAGATAAGCCCACTCTGGCCGATATTTTGTATTAATAAATAAGATTTATGTGTTAGGTTATATTCACCATAATAATGATTATCTTTATCAGGGGCTTCATTCAGTAAGTATGAGGGATTCAGACTTTTTCACCTGGCGACGGGAATGCGTCCTCCGGTTTCAGGAATTGACCTGCGCCGACGAGGTATATCAAGAACTTCAGCGACAAACGCAGGCACTGGAATTTGATTATTTCTCGCTGTGCGTGCGTCACCCTGTGCCTTTTACGCGGCCCAGGACTTCCGTGCATTCCACTTATCCGCAGGCGTGGATGGCACAATATCAGTCACAGAATTATTTCGTGATTGACCCGGTGCTGAAACCGGAGAATTTCATTCAGGGCCATTTGCCCTGGACAGACGATTTATTCGCCGAAGCGCAGGAATTATGGGACGGCGCGCGGGATCATGGTTTGCGTACGGGTATTACGCAGTGCCTGATGCTGCCTAATCATGCGCATGGCTTCCTTTCCGTATCACGTACTAGCGCGCGGGTTAACGTATTAGGCAGCGAAGAAATTGAGCTGCGCCTGCAAATACTGGTACAAATGGCGCTGATGTCTCTGCTTCGTTTTGAACATGACATGGTGATGCCGCCTGAAATGAAATTCAGCAAGCGTGAGCGGGAAATTCTGAAGTGGACCGCGGAAGGGAAAACATCGGCCGAAATAGCCATCATTCTCTCGATATCGGAGAATACGGTTAACTTCCATCAGAAGAATATGCAGAAAAAATTTAATGCGCCAAACAAAACGCAGATAGCGTGCTACGCGGCAGCGACAGGGCTTATCTGATTGCAAATACGTTCTGCGTGCCAGACAAGACAACGGCTGAATGCACTGCATCCAGCCGTTTTTTTTATTGGCGGTAAGCTTGTTTAATTTGCTTAACCGTATTGGCAAATACTTCCGATTCAGCCTGGTCTTCCATCTGTGCGATTTGTTTTTCCATTTTAAGGATCACACGACCCGCATCGGCCTGGCCCATCGCCTGCAGCATGAGCGTCAGCAGCGCCTTCAGGCAGTTTACTTCCTGCGCCAGTTCTTGATTATTTTCCGCAGTGGCGAATTCAGGTGAGCTCATTTATTTTCCTCATTATAAAACAGCGCTGGAGCGCGACGGTCAAAGTTAAGGCCGCGGAGTATACCACAAGCCGCGGCAAAAAATGCAGTGGTTGTTTTTTGTACTTTTCCGCATCCTGTTTATTTACGTAAACACCCGGCGTGAGTAATCTTCTCAGCGGGTTATCAGCAATTAAATGTTTACCGCCGGTTCGCTTATCGTTAATTGTTGTTACAAAAAGTTAATAACTGTTTTTTGCGGATGTTACTCACGCTGTTTTTGTAACCTTTTGAATACAGATGCTTAAAAATAGCCGTAAATGCCCAAGCCACGCAGGTTTTCTTTCCACGCGCTGTACAGCCTAATTTCCAAAAACGGGAGCGAAATCGAATAGCTGGTTTTTTAACGTTTTAAACTTGAGGGGAAAACCGTTAATATAAACTAAATTAGCAGTCAGTAGCGTTATCCCTATTCTGGAGACATTTCCTTTGATCAACGTCCTTCTTGTTGATGACCACGAACTGGTGCGCGCAGGGATACGTCGCATACTTGAAGATATAAAGGGTATTAAAGTTGCCGGTGAGGCGTGCTGTGGAGAGGATGCCGTTAAATGGTGTCGTACCAACTCGGCAGACGTGGTGCTGATGGACATGAACATGCCCGGTATCGGTGGGCTTGAAGCCACGCGCAAAATCGCCCGTACCTTTGTTGATACCAAAGTGATCATGCTTACCGTTCATACCGAAAATCCGCTGCCGGCCAAAGTGATGCAGGCGGGCGCAGCCGGATACCTCAGTAAAGGTGCCGCGCCGCAGGAAGTTGTCAACGCTATCCGCTCTGTGTATTCCGGACAGCGCTACATCGCATCGGACATTGCCCAGCAGATGGCGTTGAGCCAGATCGAACCGGACAAAGCCGAGTCGCCGTTTGCGAGTTTGTCCGAGCGCGAATTGCAGATTATGCTGATGATTACTAAAGGTCAGAAGGTGAATGAAATTTCTGAGCAGCTGAATCTCAGCCCGAAAACGGTGAACAGCTACCGCTATCGTATGTTCAGTAAACTAAACATTCACGGTGACGTCGAGCTGACTCACCTGGCCATTCGTCATGGTCTGTGCAATGCGGAGTCGTTGATAAGTCAGTGAGTGAAGCGTTCGATTCAAAAGCATTTCTAAAAACCGTCACCAGCCAGCCCGGCGTCTATCGCATGTATGACGCTGGCGGGACGGTTATCTACGTCGGTAAGGCAAAAGATCTCAAAAAACGCCTTTCCAGCTATTTTCGCAGCAACCTTGCCTCCCGTAAGACCGAAGCACTGGTCGCACTCATTCAGAATATTGATGTCACCGTCACCCACACGGAGACGGAAGCGCTGCTGCTTGAACATAACTACATCAAGCTGTATCAGCCACGCTATAACGTGCTGCTGCGCGACGATAAGTCCTATCCGTTTATCTTCCTGAGTGGCGATACTCACCCGCGTCTTGCAATGCACCGTGGCGCAAAGCATGCGAAAGGTGAATATTTCGGCCCATTCCCTAACGGCTATGCCGTACGAGAAACGCTGGCGCTGCTGCAGAAAATCTTCCCGATTCGCCAGTGCGAAAACAGCGTTTACCGTAACCGCTCGCGCCCGTGCCTGCAGTACCAGATTGGTCGCTGCCTGGGGCCGTGCGTCGCCGGCCTGGTGAGTGAAGATGAGTACGCTCAGCAGGTGGAATATGTCCGCCTGTTCCTGGCCGGGAAGGACGATCAGGTTCTCACGCAGCTGATCGCGCGGATGGAGAAAGCCAGCGGCGCGCTGGAATTTGAAGAAGCCGCGCGTATCCGCGACCAAATCCAGGCCGTGCGTCGCGTAACCGAGAAACAGTTTGTCTCCAATACCGGTGACGATCTGGACGTGATCGGCGTTGCCTTCGACAACGGACTGGCCTGCGTCCACGTGCTGTTTATTCGCCAGGGCAAAGTGCTGGGCAGCCGCAGCTATTTCCCCAAGGTGCCGGGCGGCACGGAGCTGGGCGAAGTGGTCGAAACGTTTGTCGGCCAGTTCTATCTTCAGGGAAGCCAGATGCGCACGCTGCCGTCTGAGATCCTGCTTGATTTCAATCTTGACGATAAAACCCTGCTGGCGGATTCCCTCTCCGAGCTGGCGGGGCGTCGGGTTAACGTGCAGACCAAACCGCGTGGCGATCGCGCGCGCTATCTGAAGCTGGCGCGTACCAATGCCGCGACGGCGCTCACGACGAAACTTTCCCAGCACTCAACCGTTCACCAGCGTTTAGCCGCGCTGGCGACGCTGTTGAAGCTGCCTGAAGTCAAACGTATGGAGTGTTTCGACATCAGCCATACGATGGGGGAGCAGACCGTTGCCTCGTGCGTGGTGTTTGATGCCAATGGTCCCGTACGCGCGGAGTATCGTCGCTACAACATTGCCGGCATCACGCCGGGAGATGACTACGCGGCAATGAATCAGGTTCTCCGCCGCCGCTACGGTAAGGCCATTGAAGAGAGTAAAATCCCGGACGTCATCGTCATCGACGGCGGGAAAGGGCAGCTTGGTCAGGCGAAGGCGGTATTTGACTCCCTCGAGGTCGAGTGGGACAAACGGCACCCTCTGCTGTTGGGGGTGGCGAAAGGTACGGATCGCAAGGCAGGTCTGGAAACGCTGTTCTTCGAACCGGAGGGGGAGGGCTTTAGCCTGCCGCCAGATTCCCCCGCGCTGCATGTGATTCAGCACATCCGCGATGAATCGCACGATCATGCTATTGGCGGCCACCGTAAAAAACGGGCGAAGGTCAAAAACACCAGTACGCTTGAGACCATCGATGGCGTTGGGCCAAAACGTCGTCAGATGCTGCTGAAGTATATGGGCGGATTGCAAGGATTACTCAATGCCAGCATGGAGGAAATTGCAAAAGTGCCGGGTATTTCGCAAGGGCTGGCAGAAAAGATCTACTACTCGTTGAAACATTGAGGGCTCTGTAGCAACATAGAGCTAAATTTTACTGACAACAGACAGTTACCGTCATTATGCGATTTAATATCCCTACGTTGCTCACTCTTTTTCGCGTCGTGCTTATCCCGTTCTTTGTACTGGCATTTTACCTGCCGGTCGTCTGGGCTCCCTTCGCCTGTGCGCTGATTTTCCTGATCGCCGCCGTAACGGACTGGTTTGACGGCTATCTTGCCCGCCGCTGGAACCAGAGCACGCGCTTTGGGGCGTTCCTCGATCCCGTGGCGGATAAAGTGATGGTCGCGATCGCGATGGTGCTGGTGGCTGAGCACTATCACACCTGGTGGGTTACGCTGCCTGCCGCAACGATGATCGGTCGCGAAATCATTATTTCAGCACTGCGCGAGTGGATGGCGGAGCTGGGTAAACGCAGCAGCGTGGCGGTCTCCTGGATCGGTAAAGTAAAAACCACCGCGCAGATGGCGTCGCTGGTCTGGATGCTGTGGCGCCCGAATGCCTGGGTTGAATGGGCAGGGATTGGCCTGCTGTGGGTCGCGGCGGTGCTGACGCTGTGGTCAATGCTGCAGTATTTAAACGCTGCACGCGGAGATTTGCTTGAACAGTGATCGTTTCGCCGTAAATTTCAGCAAACGATCCTGGGAAGCAAAAAATAACGTTGACTCATAACGTCATATCAGTAGAATGCAACGCATCGAACGGCGGCACAGTTAGCCGGACGATAATGAAATCAAGTGGTTAGATGTTAACTTGATGACATGCGGGAATAGCTCAGTTGGTAGAGCACGACCTTGCCAAGGTCGGGGTCGCGAGTTCGAGTCTCGTTTCCCGCTCCAAATCAAATACATCGGCAATTGCGGGTGTACGTCGAAAGACAACAGATTTAAGGCGCGTTAGCAAAGCGGTTATGTAGCGGATTGCAAATCCGTCTAGTCCGGTTCGACTCCGGAACGCGCCTCCACTTTCTTCCCTGGCCGGATGGTGGAATCGGTAGACACAAGGGATTTAAAATCCCTCGGCGTTCGCGCTGTGTGGGTTCAAGTCCCACTCCGGCTACCATGGGAAACAAAGAATAAAATCAATGATAAGCAGTGTCGTGAAACCACCGAAAGGTGGTTTTTTTGTATCTGCAATTCAGGTATTAACTGATGATATTCCCCTTCTGGCGTCGGCTTAATTAATTTCTTTCACGAGCACGTATTGGGTCAAAACATAATGACTTAACGTGTCCGATTGCGTGTTTTCGGGTATTATCAAAACCCTATTTCCTTCTCTATTTCCCGGCATTTCGGGCTGACATTCTCATTCCAGGAAGATTCATGAACGACCAAATCAGTCAGGATACGATCAACAAAGCCTTATGGGCTGCGTGCGACACCTTCCGTGGCACCATCAGTGCTGATACCTATAAAGACTTTATCCTTACCATGCTGTTCCTTAAGTACATTTCAGATGTCTGGCAGGATCACTATGACGAATATAAAGAGCAATATGGTGATGCGCCGGAACTGATTGAAGCTATGATGGCGAATGAACGCTTTGTGTTGCCGAAAAGCGCCAGTTTTTATGCACTTTATGAGCGCCGTCATGAGCCGGGTAACGGTGAGCGTATCGATCAGGCATTGCATGCCATCGAAGAAGCCAACGGCACCAAACTGAAAGATGCCGGGAAAAGCGTATTCCAGGATATCTCGTTTAACACTGACCGTCTGGGTGAAGAAAAACAGAAGAACACCATCCTGCGTCAGCTGCTGGAAGACTTTGCCGGTGAAGATCTTAACCTGAAGCCAAGTCGTGTCGGTACACTGGACGTGATTGGTAACGGCTACGAATACCTGATCAAAAACTTTGCTGCCAGTGGTGGGCAGAAAGCCGGGGAGTTCTATACCCCACCGGAAGTTTCGGACCTGATTGCTGAGTTACTTGATCCTCAACCAGGTGACACCATCTGCGATCCAGCCTGTGGTTCCGGTTCATTATTGATGAAGTGTGGGCGTAAAATTGTCTCCGGGCATGACAGCCGCAATTATGCGTTGTTTGGTCAGGAAGCTATTGGCTCTACCTGGTCGCTGGCGAAAATGAATATGTTCCTGCACGGGGAAGACAACCATAAAATCGAGTGGGGCGATACCATTCGTAACCCGAAGCTGCTCGATAAAAATGGCGACCTGATGCTGTTTGATATCGTGACCGCTAACCCACCGTTCAGCCTCGATAAGTGGGGCCATGACGAGGCCGAGAACGATAAGTTTGGCCGTTTTCGTCGCGGTGTACCGCCGAAGACTAAAGGCGATTATGCTTTTATTTCGCATATGATCGAAACCCTGAAACCGGGAACTGGCCGTATGGGCGTAGTTGTGCCACACGGTGTGCTTTTCCGTGGCTCCAGCGAAGGTAAAATTCGCCAGAAACTGATCGACGAAAATTTGCTGGATGCGGTAATTGGCCTGCCGGAAAAACTGTTCTACGGGACAGGTATTCCTGCTGCGATTCTGATTTTCAAAAAACAGAAAGTGGATGACAAGGTGCTGTTTATCGATGCCAGCCGCGAATTCAAGGCAGGTAAAAACCAGAACCAGCTCAGCGAAGAAAACATTGAGAAAATCGTCAAGACCTACCGTGATGGCGATAACGTCGAGAAATATGCGTATCTTGCCAGCCTGAAAGAGATTCAGGACAACGATTACAATCTCAACATCTCTCGCTATGTCGATACCTTTGAAGAAGAAGACGAGGTCGATTTGCTGGCCGTACGCGCCGAACGCGAGCAACTGAAGGCGGAACTGGCGAAGCTGGAAACGGAGATGGCGGGGTATCTGAAGGAGTTGGGTTATGATTCCTAAGGGGTGGTCATCTCAGAAACTCTCATCGGTTGCGTCGATAATCGATTGCAAACACAGGACTCCTGAGTACGTTAAATCGGGAATACCACTTGTCTCACCGGGGACGATAAAATGGGGAGCCTTAGATCTGATTTCACCTGTAAAAAGAGTTACAGAAGAAGAATATCGCTCTCTGATGGATCACTGTGTTGTTGAACAAGGTGATTTGGTTATGAGTCGTAACCAGTCTGTCGGTGTTGTTAGCTATGTGGATTCCAAAAAGCCATTTGTATTAGGGCAAGACACTGTCTTAATTAAAGCAATCCATGCAGATTGGCGGTTTATTTACTACACATTACAATCAGATTTAGTCCAGCGACAGATAGCAAAAAGTGCAGGTGGTTCTACCTTTTCTAGAATTAACCTTTCTGATATTAGAGCGTTAAACATAAAAACTCCTGCTATTTGTGAACAAGATAAAATATCTCAAATTCTGACCGCCTGGGATAAGGCAATTTCGGTGACGGAAAGCCTTCTCGCCAACAGTCAACAGCAGAAAAAAGCCCTGATGCAGCAATTGCTTACCGGGAAGATACGCTTGCTTGATGAGAATGGGGTGAGGTTTAGTGGGGAGTGGCGCAACTCAACTCTTAGTATGTTTTGTAATATTGCTAAGGGAAAAGCTCTAAGCGCTAGTGATTTAAAAGTTGGTGATTTTCCAGTTATTGCAGGAGGGAAAAGCAGTCCTTATAGTCATCATGATTACACTCATGAAAATGTTGTAACAGTTAGCGCAAGTGGTGCTTACGCAGGATATGTTTCGTACCATAACTACAAAGTTTGGGCTTCTGATTGCTCCGTAGTATCTGCAAAAGCGGACAATCTGATTGATTATTTCTATCAGTTGCTACTGAGCCTTCAAAATAAAATATACTCTTTGCAAAGTGGGGGGGCACAACCGCATATTTACCCCAAAGACCTGAATAGTATTCCGTTGTGGGTTCCATGTATAAAAGAACAAAAAAAAATCGCCTCCGTCCTGTCCGCTGCCGACGCTGAAATCTCCACGCTGGAGAAAAAACTCGCCTGTCTGAAAGAAGAGAAAAAAGCGCTGATGCAGCAGTTACTGACCGGGAAGCTCCGTGTCAAAGTAGAAGCTGAAGAAGCCGTTAGCGTTTAAAGCGAAGAACAAGGAAAGCCAATGAACCAGACGTACACGCCAAAGTTTCAGGAAGAATACAGCGCCAAAATCCCGGCACTGACGTTACTGACCAGCCTCGGTTGGACGTTTTTATCCCCGAAACAGATTATGGGTTATCGGGGTTATAAACAGGATGAGGTAGTGCTGCGTCCGGTTCTTCGTGAAGTGTTGTCGAAGCGTTCGTTTATGGCTGGTGGCAAAACCTGCCAGCTATCGGAAAAAGCACTGGATAACCTGATATCGCAGGTTTGTTCTCCGGCGCTGAATGAAGGGCTGCTGAAAGCCAATGAGCGGATGTATAACCATCTGCTTTACGGAATCGCCATCACCGAGTTTGTCGACGGTAAGAAGGTGAACCCCACGATTGCGCTGATTGACTGGGAACACCCGGAAAATAATCAGTTCCATTTTACTGAAGAGTTTACGGCATTGCGGTCAGGCGGTGTCGATACCCGCAGGCCGGATATTGTTTGTTTTGTGAATGGTATCCCGCTGGCAGTCATTGAAGCGAAAAGCCCGGCAGGTCACGGCAAGAAAGGGCCAACCATTGATGAGGGGATATCTCAGAGTATCCGTAATCAGCTCAACGATGAAATCCCACAGCTCTTTACCTACAGCCAGCTATTACTGTCGATTAACGGGCATGACGGACGCTATGGTACATGTCATACACCAATGAAATACTGGGCGGCATGGCGCGAAGAAGATATTACTGACGCGCAGATGTATGCGCTGCGCAACCATAAGTTATCGACTGAACAAATTCATGCGTTGTTTGATCATCGTCCTTCAGCCGATCTCGACTGGTACCAACAGTTAATAGCTGCTGGTGAACTGGCCGTCAGCGGGCAGGATAAGCTGCTTATCAGCCTGCTTTCACCGGAACGTCTGCTGGAGATGACCCGCTTTTTCACCCTGTTTGATAAAAAGACCGGGAAAATTGTCGCCCGCTATCAGCAGGTGTTCGGGATTAAAAGGCTGCTGGAACGCATAAGCACCCGCAGACCGGACGGGGGCAGAGAAGGTGGTGTGATCTGGCATACCACGGGGTCCGGTAAATCGTACACCATGGTGTTCCTCAGTAAGGCGCTGATTCTTCATGACAGCCTGAAGCAGTGTCGCATTGTGGTGGTGACGGACCGTGTCGATCTTGAAGGGCAGCTCAGCGGCACTTTCGCTTCTGGTGGCGAACTGGCCGGAAAGGATGATAAGGCCAAAGCAATGGCGACCTCTGGCCAGAAACTGGCACAGCAGATTGGTTCCAGTAAAGAACGCATTATCTTCACCCTTATCCAGAAATTTAACTCAGCGACAAAATTGCCTGAATGCGTCAATACCAGCCCCGACATCATCGTTCTGATTGATGAAGGACACCGTAGCCAGGGTGGTGAGAACCATGTGCGAATGAAACTGGCTCTGCCGAATGCCGCCTTTGTCGCATTCACGGGCACGCCGTTGCTGAAAGAAGATAAGACCACCAATAAATTCGGGCCGATTGTCCACGCTTATACCATGCAGCGTGCGGTAGAAGATCAGGCCGTGACGCCTCTACTCTATGAGGAGCGTATTCCTGATCTTGAGGTAAACGACCGGGCAATAGATGCCTGGTTTGACCGTATTACCGATGGATTAAGCGAAGCGCAAAGAGCCGACCTTAAGCGTAAATACGCCCGTAAAGGTGAGGTGTACAGTGCAGATGACCGCATCCGCCTGATCGCACTCGATATTGCCACACACTTCTCGAAAAATATTGATGAGGGGTTGAAAGGGCAACTTGCTTGCGACAGTAAAATCTCCGCCATTAAGTATAAAAAGTATCTTGATGAAGCAGGGTTGTTTGAATCAGCAGTGGTTATCAGCCCGCCTGATACCCGGGAAGGGAATACCGAGGTGGATGAAAGCAAACTGCCGGAAGTGACGAAATGGTGGAAGGATAATGTCGGCACGCAGGATGAATCCGCGTATACCCGCAATATCATCAGCCGTTTCGATACTGATGATAAGCTCAAATTACTGATCGTCGTTGATAAACTGCTCACCGGGTTTGATGAACCGAAAAATACCGTGCTGTATATCGACAAGCCGCTTAAGTCCCACAACCTTATCCAGGCGATTGCCCGGGTAAACCGACTGCATCCACTGAAAAAGTTTGGCCTGCTGATAGATTATCGCGGCATTCTGGCTGAACTGGACACGACTATAGGTAAATACCAGGATCTCGCCTCCCGAACTCAGGGAGGATACAACATCAAGGATATTGATGGGCTTTACAGCGCCATGAGTTCTGAGTACAAGCGGCTGCCGCATCTGTATAACCAGCTGTGGGCCATATTTGCTGGTGTTAAAAACAAAAATGATACTGAGCAGTTACGTGCGGTACTGGTGCCTAAAATGGAAGAACGTGACGGAGAGATGGTCGATATCCATCAGAAAACCCGTGATGATTTCTTCGAGGCATTAACGGCCTTTGCCGGATGCCTGAAAGTGGCACTGCAGTCCGCTACCTTCTTCACAGACAAGAGCTTTACGGAACAAGACCGAAATCTCTATAAAGAAACCGTAAAACAGATGTCCAGCCTGCGTCAGTGGGCGATGCAGGTCAGTGGAGAGCAAGTCAATTATGACGACTACGCTGAGCAGGTGAAAAAACTGCTGGATAAGCATGTCACCGGCGTTGAGGTTCGTGAACCGGATGGCGTGTATGAAGTCGGTAAAATGGGCAAGAGTGAAAAGCCCGAAGAGTGGGACAACAATAAAACCCGCAATGAAACCGATATCATTAAAACCCGTGTGACAAAGATGATTGAGCAGGAGCTGCGTGATGACCCGTATGCTCAGGAGGCCTTTTCCAAACTCCTGCGTATGGCAATCGAAGAGGCTGAAAAACTATTCGACCACCCACTGAAACAGTATCTCTTATTCCGTGAGTTTGAAGAAAAAGTTGAAGCCCGTAAGCTCAGCGATATCCCGGATGCACTGGCGGTAAACAAGCATGCTCAGGCGTATTACGGTGTATTTAAAAAAGAGCTACCGGAGGTTTTTGCGATTAACGACATTCAGGTGCAGGAAAAGTGGACGAAGCTGGCTTTTGAAGTGGACTGCATTATCGTCAAAGCAGTGGAAGAAAACTCCCTGAACCCTCAGGATATCGAGAAAGCAGTCAAGACAAATCTCTTACCGCTGCTGTTTACGGGCTGCCGGGAAATAGGTGCCGGAATGAACCAGGTAAACCGTATTGTGGAGACTATCATCCAGATACTGCGCGTTGGTTTAATGAAATCATGAGTGAAAAAGAGTCGCCAGCAATGAAAGCAATACGCATTGTCTATGGTGATGAGGTCATCGTCGTACAGTGTGTTTCGCGTCAGGTCGTTAAGGGCAGGGTGCTCATCAAGGTGCATCCGGACTGCCGGGTTATTGTCTCTGTACCGCCAGAAACACCGGAGCACGAGGTGTTGTCTGCGCTGAAAAAAAGAAGTCGCTGGATATACCAGCAACTGCGTGATTTCAGGGAGCAACAGACACACATTGTTCCGCGTCAGTATGTCAGCGGAGAAAGCCATTATTATCTCGGTAAGCAATATCAGTTGAAAGTGACAGAAGACGCTACTGTACCGCAACGAGTGAAAATGTTGCGTGGGCGGCTGGAAGTGACTGTCAGACACAAATCGGCAGAAAAGATTAAAGCGTTGCTGGCCGAATGGTATCGGGAACGTGCCAGAGATGTTTTTCAGCGCAGGCTTGATTTACTGATTCCGCAGACCCTTTGGGTCAGTGAGCGTCCTCCGATACGTCTGCGGGCGATGCAAACGCAATGGGGCAACTGTTCAGCAAAAGGCTGTCTGACACTGAATCCATGGCTGGTTAAGGCATCCTCAGAATGTATCGATTATGTTTTGCTACATGAGTTATGCCATGTTGCTGAGCACAACCACAGTGAAGAGTTTTACCGCCTGATGGGGCAGGTCATGCCGGGGTGGGAAAAGGTCAAGAAACGGCTCGACGGAATGGCGGGGATGTTGTTGGCTGATATGTGATTTTGGGGCTTATTCTAATTTAGAAACTAATCGGGGAAGTTATGTATTCAGTATCAAAGTATATTTTTTATACCACTCTGATTCTTTATGTCCTGACATTACTAACTGTCAGCTATGTTGGTGTCTATTTAACTTATGTGGCTATTCCGGTGATTGTTGTTTCTGGATTATTAATGAAACTTCTCGGTAAAAGAAAGAGTAAATCAGGAGAAGTATCAAATGTTGTAGCCAGGGTGCTAAATGATACAAATGCTGGGCTGGAACGTTTTAATGAAGGCATGCACTGGTTCAATGAGAAAAACAGAATCATAAATGAAAAAACAAAACCTCTTAACGAACAAATTCATGCGATAAGAATGAAAATGATTGAGCCGGAGGTAAAGTTAAAATATGAAAGTGACCCTGAAAAAAGAAAAACACTTAATGCTTTAATTGAAAGTATGGAAAAAGATATCAGGATTATAGAATCCCAGAAAGATGAAATTAAAATGGCGATAGAGATAGATATTGCCCGCAAGAGGATTAATGAATAATGATTGAGTTTTCTGCATGGATATTGATTAACAGTGACAGTTTTCAATAACTAAAATATCAAACAAATGGCATAGTAAACATGATTGTTAAAGGGAGGTTGAATTGCATTCTGAAGCGTTGGCTATCGAATTTATTGAACAACTGAAAGGCATCTCGGTTGAGGATGATGTTGAATTCAATTTTTTTGAATTGGGAGGTTCCGGATATCTCGAAAACCCAACAACGGATTTGATGGCTTTGTTTATGGGAGCCCAGAAAATGGTGCCGCCATGGTTGCTAAAAGCATTGTTATGTTGCCTGGATGATTCCCTGGATGTTGATGAAGTTGATTTCACCTCTCTGGAATTAATGAGAGAAGCCAGAACAGAGGATGGGAAATATCTTGATATTCTTATCAGACATGATGAATTCATCATAGGTATTGAGCATAAAGTTTTGGCTGATACATATAATCCTTTTCCCAGCTATGTAAGTCTCATTGATAGTTACGGCGGCAACAATCAAAATCTATTTCGTTGTATATTAAAGCCTGATGGTAACTGCGCTAAAGGCGTAGACGGTTGGCAACTTATCAATTATTCACTGCTGCTGGAAACCGCCATCCGACGTCTGGGGTCGGAGATGATGAATCAAGAGTTCAGCAAGTGGACTGTTTTTTATCAGGAGTTTTTAAGTCATCTTAAAAAATTGAGTGAGGTTAGTATGGATAAGGTATCTGATAAAAATGTGGAGTTTGTCACTGAAAATTTCACAGCTTTGATAAAATCGGTTCAATTGCTGGAAATGTACCAAAATGCTATCACCGAGGAAGCTAAATCGGTTGTCTCAGAGGTATTGCCTGATATTCATATTGCAACAGGTATTAATAACTGGAAGGGTTACTATAAAGCAATTCATCTGATGCCGGGATGCTGGGGGCAAGGTAAAACAGGAATTACGTTAGTTTATCGCCCTTCACAGGATGGACGAGTTGAAGCTGAGTTCTACGTATATGGCTGGATACATTCAGATGATTATCCTGAAGTTAATGCACTAAAAGAAGAAATAAGAGTTGCTTTAAGTGCTGGAGATTTCATTCCAACAGCTAGCCCTGAGGACTACGAAGTATCAATTACTGGGAAGGGGAAAGTGCTTGAACTGAGTTTTTGGGGGAATACGAGAAGCAAAAAAGATGCACTGGTTCTTCTTAAGGATATGACTAAGTGGATGGACTCAAAAATAAGAACATAAAGTAATATGACTGAGTGATGACGATCTTTTTTAAATTGTGGATTATTAGGTTGGTAATTGAAGCGCCGAATAGACAGATATTGGAATAAAAGGAGAATATTCAAATGATTTATCAGTGTGATACTTGCAGTAGAACGACTTTTGAGATTAATTGTCCCTGGTGTAGTGGAGTTTCGCCTGTAAAAACGTCTTCATGGGGTTCAGCATCATCGACCTCACAAGCAATAGATATACAACGTATGACACCATTGAATCCATCGTTTTATCCCGAGTTTCAGTATCGTTCAAAGGGTGTTCTGAAAGATCTATTTGGGAAAAAGAAAGAACAAACTCAGCTTAATCAATTGCTTGAAAATGTTCTCGAAAAATACTCTAATTTAAAAGATCCATATTTTACTAACTTCATTTACACTTCCAGATTCTCACATAATAATAAATCGGAAGCTGATTTCTCAACAGATAATGGCACATACTCCGAATTACAACTTTTCCGTGAGGTGTTGGTCAGAAAAGGGTTCAATGAGCTTGAGGAGTTACCTGAGCTATTAGATAAATTACTCCTTACCACGTCATTTAACGCTCTTTATTATGGTTTCGCTAAGGAAGTTAAACGGCATATTAAATCTACACTTACTGAATCCTTGAAGTCATGGATTGAGGAAGCGGGCACCACTTTTCGGGCAGATCTTTCATTATTTCTATTCTATATATGGAGTAATAATATAGAGTTCTCATCAGTAGAATTCAATGAAAAAGCGGAGGCCACGCCTGGTGTCCCTTTGGTTTTATTTGATGAAGTTAAAAAATACTTGGCTGTGTGCGAACGTATTTATTTTGATATTCTGGTTGATAGATTAGCTACACGCCTTGAGCATTTTAACCCTAATAAATTCGTCACCATGTATTTAGTTGATGCAATGGACGGTTTCCAGTTCGAAGATTTCCTTGTGGAAATATTCCAGACTATGGGTTATGACGTCAAAGAAACCAAGAGAACGCAAGATCAGGGTGCAGATCTTTTCGTCACTCGATTTGGTAAGGATATGGTTATTCAGGCGAAAAATTATTCTGGTTCTGTAGGTAACTCGGCGGTGCAGCAGGTGATCTCTGCTAAAACGTTCTATGGTTGTGATGAGGCGATGGTTGTGACTAATTCCTACTTCACACGCTCTGCTAAAGAGTTAGCTGAGTCAGCCTTGGTACGTCTGATCGATAGGGATGAACTGCAAAAGTATCTGGATGATTATAATCAGAAGATAATCGAAGATTTTCAGTCAAACTCGTAACTTTGCAGTCATATAGATATAGCAAAAGACAGGTAGGCCTCCGTGACAGGGAACCTACCTGTGTTGTTCTGAGGTGAGTATATCACCTCTGTTCAGGTGGCAAAATTCAGTAAACCACTTCATTCAGCAGGTAATAAGGGCTAGGTGAGAGCCCATGCTTCATCGGGAAGGTCGTAGCGAGCCATAGTTCAATATGTTGTGGAAACAGACAGTTACTAAAAATCAGGTGATTAAGGGACACAGCCTAATCTTTTTTGAATAAATTATTTATATAGTTTTCGCTATCCCTTCTCTCTTTTCTTTTATTTTCAAAGTAATCCCAGTTATTACTCTCATCATCATCATTGCTATACGTATCATAAACATGTGTTGAAGTGTCTACGTTATGAAACATGTATTCCATTTCATCATCATTGAAAGGAAGGTTATATTCACTAATCAAATCACGAAGTATATCATACGCCATGTCATCGGCTTTAGATTTTTCGTAGTAGTCTAAAGACTGTATCTTTCCCGTATTAGACAGATGTTCATCATAGTTCTCATGCCAAAACTCTTTGATATGCTCCATTAATGTTAATACTGCTTCGCTAGATTTGATTTCAGGATACATGTCAATTAATTGTGTTAAAGGGAGATAATCATCATGATTGAGTGGGTGTCTCCAATCTGATTCAATTGCATAATTAATGAAGTCTGTAATTGATTTTTCGGAAAATAATTCACGGGCTATTGTTGCAGCCCATGAAACACATTCTCCAATTTTGAAATTATATCTATTTTTTCCTCTGTGAATATTCAGGAATATATTGGGGTTGATCATGTTTTTTTTGTAATTTGATGATAGCTTGGAGTTTATTAAAGCATGATATACGTGCAGTGAATAATCATTAGGCGATTCATTCTTGATGGCATTGAATATGGAGTCAAGGACGTGAGTTATAGCATTGTCATCTAGTTTACCACTATGATGTAGTGAGAAAAGTGTGTTTATTGACTGGTTTGTGTTAATCGCTGAAAAATATAGTGATAAGGCGCTTTCGTTAACTGAAAAACGATTGATAATATAATCTGATACTGAAGGATTAAAGGGTGTTAATTTTGCTGGGATGTTTTTATTTGTTGTGGTGAGACTTCTACTGAGTGTTGATTTTAAGGATTCTTTGATAAATTCATCTATATTGTTTATTTTTGTATAATACTCACCTGAGTATTTAATTTTAAACACTCGTTTTAGTGCTGTTTTGCAAACGTGTTCATCAATAATGCCTGAGTTAAAAACAACTAAACATACCAGATCAAGTACTTCTTCACGAGTTTGGTTATTGAAACAATGCGACCAAATTATTTCCGGGTTGCTTAAAGCATTTTCAATGTGTGACCAATAACTTGCGCTATCGATGCCGGCTAATTTATCAATGTCCGTGATCGTTGAGATAAGACGTGGGTTAAAATTTTGATGCCTTATTATTTTCCAATAATTATTATTGTTATAAAAAGCATCACTGTATTCTGGTGTTAATAAGCTATGCCAAATGTGATTGTAGAGTATGTCAGCTTTTTCTATTTCAGTAAGGCTTGAAACATTTATTTCAAACTCTTTCTTGTCGACTTTTTCAGTATTGAATAATTCGCTAAGGCTTTTTGCCCTGTTTAGAATGTTAGTACGTGAGGTTAAAATCATTCTTTTATTTTCATCATTGATTATTCTTTTTATGAAATTAACGATTTTTGAGTCTGAGTTTCCTGAGAATATTTCTAGATGGGTTGCCCCAAGAAAATCATCGAAATAGAAGAATTGTTTTTTCTCTTTCAGGTATGAAGATTCTATTTCTGTAATAGAGTCTTCAATATGATAAATCTCATATCCCAGATCGAAATGGATAAGAGTTACTTGCTTCGCTAATGTTGTTTTCCCCACGCCAGGTAGACCCGTGATAATGACGACTTTATTTTCTCTTAATATTTCTAAGGTTTTATGTAATTGCTTCGTTTCAATGAATTTATATGAATCATTTACGGCGTCTTCAATCAAAAAAGCACTTTGTTGATTAGCAGCGTTATTTAATAGGCTCATCAAAATATTAGTGCCAGAAAACCATAGTTTGTAATGGTCGCGCTCAACTTGAGGGAAGCGGGTCAGGAGGTCATTGAGATACTCCGGCCCGATAATGTCATCATCGCTTAGAATGTAAGGTTTAAATAATTCAAAAATCTCTTTTTTGTTCAGAGGTGATAGTCCAACGCTCGTTACAAAAATGTATCGAGTGGGTTTTAATGTGTTAACTTTTTCAACTTCTTCACTTTTAAGCTTGCTTAATAAGCCACTGTAACCTGTATTAACATAGTGTTTAACTTGGATGATTACGGTTCCAGATTTGTAAAATCTGCCATCTATTCCTCCATCTTTCCCAGGTTTAAATCGTTCAATTAGTAAACCTTCTCTTCGGCCTAGAAGGTCTATGGTTAATCTTTCGAATTCTTGATCATTCAGTGCTCTAAAGTCATAGTTTTTCATTGGATTTATTAAGTGATTGAAAACTATTTCTATATTACATAACAAAAAAAGTTAAAAAAAGAGGGAGGATGATAACCATAACCGTTGGGATGCTCTTCAGTTGGCGAATTGTGATTCAGAGCACTATTTCGCGTAGCTATTTAGTTGCATTTTAAATCATCCTAAGGGCGGCTACTCGAGTCGCCCAGAACTGATCCTCATCATTAAGTGCAACTGACCTACCATGGGCAAAGCTACAGTCACCAGATTATCCTAGTCATGGAGTGTGGGTCTTACCTGTGCTGTATCTATTCTCAAAGTTATCCATGTCTATCTATTTACTGCCAATTACAGTAGAGTAGAGGGGTAACTACAGCAAAGTTTCGCAATGCACTGCTATGTAACTCATTGATCCTGCGTAGAATTTAAAATCCCTCGGCGTTCGCGCTGTGTGGGTTCAAGTCCCACTCCGGCTACCATGGGAAACAAAGAATAAAATCAATGATAAGCAGTGTCGTGAAACCACCGAAAGGTGGTTTTTTTGTGCCTGAAATTCACCCTTACAGATTATCCGGCTTTAAACGGGGCTTTAAGCTACGCTTAGAAGGGCAACATCATCAGGAGGGGTTATGCTAAATCACTCTGAAGCGAAACGCTGGGCCTCCGTCATGCTGAAGGCCGCGCTGTGCGACGGTATGGAGACAGAAGAGATTTCCCGTCAGGTACACCTCGTTTGCGATCATCATGGCAAAGAGTGCCTTGAAGAACTTATCGAGGAAATCCTTAAAGAAGCGGGGCGCATCGGCCCGCATCATAGCGATGGGCAGTTAACCCATCACTGAATCGATACTCTTCTGCTAACCGCCTTCGGGCGGTTCTCCTTTTTGCAGCGTCACACCCCACCCAGATAGGCCTTCCTGACCTCAGGATCGCCCAGCAGTTCATCGCCGCTGCCGCTCAGGCGGATCTGTCCGTTAACCATCACGTATCCTCGGTCGGAGAGCTTCAGGGCATGATGCGCATTCTGCTCCACCAGGAAAATTGTCATGCCGTTGCGCGCCAGCTCGCGCAGGGTCTGAAAAATCTGTTTCACCACAATCGGCGCCAGCCCAAGGCTTGGCTCGTCCAGAAGCAGCAGCTTAGGGCGGCTCATCAACGCTCGCGCGATGGCGAGCATCTGCTGCTCTCCGCCGGACATGGTCATGGCGCGCTGCCTGCGGCGCTCTTTAAGGCGCGGGAAGAGGTCAAACATGGTTTGCAGATCGTCTGCAGCGAACTGGTTGCCAATCGGGATCGTGCCCATCAGCAGATTCTCTTCTACCGTCATGTCCGGGAAGATCCGCCGCCCTTCGGGTGCCTGCGCAATGCCGCCGGAGGCGACGTAGTGGGTGGATTTATGGCTGATGTCCTCTGCGCAAAAGAAGATTTGCCCGTGTCGAATGCGGGGCTGGCCAAAGATGGACATCAAAAGCGTGGATTTGCCCGCGCCGTTGGCCCCAATCAGCGCCACGGTTTCACCCTTATTGACCTGCAAAGAGACCTGCTTCAGCGCCTGGATCGCGCCATAAAATACGTCCACCTCCCGAAACTCCAGCAGGGGTTCGCTCATAGGTCAACCTCGCTCTCTTCGGTGCCCAGATAGGCAGCAATCACCTTTTCGTCATGCTGGATCTGTTCCGGTTTTCCCCTGGCGATAACGTCACCGTGGTCGAGCACAATAATGTTGTCTGAAATTTCCATCACCATTCCCATATCGTGTTCAATCAGCAGTACCGTGATGTCGTGATGGTCGCGCAGAAAGCGAATGATGTCGCTCAGCTTGTGCGTTTCAACCGGGTTCAGCCCGGCGGCGGGCTCATCAAGGCAGATCATCTCCGGGCCGGTGCACATCGCACGTGCTATTTCCAGACGCCGCTGCTGGCCGTAGGACATCTCACCCGCCAGGCGGTTGGCGCAATCCACCAAATCAACCACTTCCAGCCAGTAGAAAGCCCTGTCCAGCGCATCGCTTTCTGCCCGACGATAGGCCGGCGTGTTCAGAACCCCGGCAAGCAGATTGCGGTTGACGCGCATATGCTGTGCAACCAGCAGGTTCTCCACCACCGACATCTCCCGAAACAGGCGGATGTTCTGGAAGGTGCGCGCAAGGCCCGCGCGGTTCACGAGGTGTGTTCCGCCAAACATTTTATAGAACAGACGCTGCCCGAACTGAGCCGGGCTGATCCAGTCTCCCGGCTGGAATTTTTGTCCCAGCACCTGAATGACGTTGGTGGTTTTACTGCGCGTATTAAATAAAATAGTGCCGCCGGACGCCCGGTAAAAACCGGTCAGACAGTTAAAGACGGTCGTTTTCCCGGCGCCGTTGGGGCCAATCAGGGCGGTAATCGTTCCGCGCTGCACGTCAAGGTTGACGTCATTGAGCGCTTTAATTCCGCCGAAATGCATCATCAGGTGCTCAACGCTGAGTATTGTTTCGCTCATGGCGCCACTCCTTTACGCACGGCAAACCCGCTGCGGTTAATGCGGATCAAACCGCGTGGGCGCCAGATCATCATCACCACCATCAGCATGCCAAACAGTAGCACGCGGTACTCGGCAAAGCTGCGCAGCAGTTCCGGCGTAACGGTGAGCACAAAGGCGGCCAGCACCACGCCCAGCGTGGAGCCCATCCCGCCTAGCACCACAATGGCCAGAATCAGAGCGGATTCGAAAAAGGTGAACGAGGTAGGGTTCACAAACCCCTGATAGGTGGCAAAAAACACCCCGGCAATGCCCGCCGTGGACGCGCCCAGGGTAAAGGCCGAGAGCTTAACCAGCACGTGGTTTAAACCCATTGAGCGACAGGCAATCTCATCTTCGCGCAGGGCTTCCCACGCCCGGCCTATCGGCATTCTCGTCAGCCGGTGTTTGATGTACAGCACCAGCATCACCACCAGAAACAGCACCGCGTAGATAAAGATGAATTTCATATTGGGGTTGTAGGTCAGGCCGAAAAACTCGTGAAACGGCACGCCGCCCTCTTTTGCCCGTCTGCCAAACTCGAGGCCGAAGAAGGTAGGCGGTGGGGCAGACACACCGTTTGGTCCGCCGGTAAACGACAGCCAGTTGTTCAGCACCAGGCGGATAATCTCCCCAAACCCAAGGGTCACAATCGCCAGGTAATCCCCGTGCATACGCAGCACCGGGAAGCCGAGCAGGGCACCGGCGGCGGCGGCCAGAATAGCCGCCAGCGGCAGCATGCTCCAGAACCCCAGCCCCAGGTACTGATACCCCAGCGCCAGGCCATAGGCACCAATGGCATAGAAGGCGACGTAGCCGAGATCCAACAGGCCTGCCAGCCCCACCACGATATTGAGGCCAAGACCGAGCAGGACGTAGATCAGGCCCAGGATCGCGACCGTCAGCACGTACTTTGTGGCCACGAAGGGGAAGCAGATCGCCAGCGCAATAATCAGGGGAATAATCCAGCGCATGCGGCTTTTGTATTCCGGGGGCCGGACGTATACGCCCGCGCTGTCGGCGTCAAACCGTGCCTGCAATCGCGCGCCGGGCGCGGTGCTTAAGAATGCGCTCAGCAGAAAACGCCCCAGCATGACAATGCCGACAATCCACGCCAGCCGCTGGCCCTCAAAGTTGAAGCTGTAGCCGTCCAGCACCACGCCCGCGATGGGGCCGAAAATGATCAGGGCCACCAGTCCGGAGAACAGCGCGTCCAGAGTGCAGCGCTTAAGGGAAAAACTATCTGATGTCATCGTCTGTACCCTCACACTTTAGCCACGACAGGGCGGCCCAGCAGCCCCTGAGGACGAAAAATCAGGATCATGACCAGTAACCCAAACGAGAACACATCTTTATAATCGGAGTTCACCATGCCGGAAAATTGCGCCTCCGCGACGCCCAGGATCAGCCCGCCGAGCATCGCGCCGGGCAGAGAGCCGATACCGCCGAGCACCGCCGCCGTAAAGGCCTTGATGCCAATCACAAACCCGACGTAAAAATCAAAGGTGCCGTAGTTCATGGTGATCAGTACGCCCGCCAGCCCCGCCATGGCTGCGCCGATGACAAACACCAGTGAGATAATCCTGTCGGTGTTGATCCCCAGAATAGAGGCCATTTTGCGATCCTGCTGCACGGCGCGACACATGCGCCCCAGCCGGGTGTGGCTGATTACCCAGGTGAGCAACAGCATGCCCGCGAACGAGGCGATCAGGATGAACACCTTGGTGTAGGTGATCTGGACAAACCCTTCACCCAGGTGAAAGCGGAGCACGCCGTCCAGCATGGTGGGGACACCCTGCTGCCGCGGTCCCTGGCTGAGCTGGGCGTAGTTTTGCAGGATAAGCGACATGCCGATGGCCGAGATCAGCGGCGCAAGGCGCGTGGAGTTGCGTAACGGTTTGTAGGCGATGCGCTCGATGGTCCAGCCGTAGACCCCCGTCACCACAATGGTGAACACCAGGGTGCCGAGGATAAGCAGGGGGAATGACTCCAGGCCGAAGAACGACAGCAGCGCCAGCCCGATGGCGCAGAGATAGGCGGAAATCATATACACTTCGCCGTGGGCGAAGTTAATCATGCCAATGATGCCGTACACCATGGTGTAGCCGATGGCGATTAATCCGTAGACCGAACCCAGCGTTAATCCGTTGATTAACTGTTGCAGGAAGAATGTACTCATCATCGCGCGCTCGTGTTATGGGCCGCACGTTGCGTGCAGCCTGATGTTTATCAGGCGTCGGCAGTCAAACCTGCCGACGTTGAGCGTGACGCCCTCCCGCTACTGCACTTCCTTGTATTTCCCTTTGTCATCCCACTGATACACCACGTAGTCAGAGACTTTCAGGTCGCCCTTGCTGTCCCAGGCTTTTTTGCCCATAACCGTATCCACGGAATTGGCTTTCAGCCATTCGCTGGCCTTGGCGGAGTCTGAACCGCCTGTGGCCTTGAAGGCTGCGGCAATAGCCTGAACGGAGGCGTAGGAGTACAGGGTATAGCCTTCCGGTTCGAACTTACCGGCGCGGAATTTTTCGATAACGGCTTTGCCATCCGGGATCAGGCGCGGGTCTTTCCCGAAGGTCATGTAAATACCCTTGGTGTACTGCTGTCCACCGGCGGCGGTAACCATCTCTTCATTGACGATGCAGTCACCGGAGAAGAATTTCGCCTGTAAGCCCTGCTCGCGCATCTGACGAACCAGCGGGCCCGCTTCAGGGTGACAGCCCCCGAAGAAGACGACGTCCGGTTTTTGCGCCCCGATTTTGGTCACCAGCGCGTTAAAGTCTTTCTCCCCGCGCGATAGCCCTTCGTACATCACGTCCTTAACGCCGCGTTTAGCCAGCGCGGCTTTGGTGGCGTCTGCCAGCCCCTGCCCGTAGGTGTCTTTATCGTGGATGATCGCCACGCGTTTGGCTTTCAGCTTGTCGATAATGAAATCGCTGGCGACCTGGCCCTGCTGATCGTCACGGCCGCACATGCGGAACATATCGCTCATGCCGCGTTCGGTGATGAGCGGGTTGGTCGAGCCGGGGGTGATGGCAATGATCCCGGCATCGCTATAGACCTCTGAGGCGGGCATGGTGGAAGAGGAGCAGAAATGGCCGACCACGGCTTTCACCTTGTCCTGGTCGACCAGGCGGTTAGCGACGGCCACGGCCTGTTTGGGCTCACACGCATCGTCACCCTGTACCAGCTTGATTTTCTCACCGTTGATGCCGCCTGCGGCGTTGATGTCTTCGGCGGCCTGCGTTGCCCCGTGCCAGTATTGATCGCCATAGGTGGCATTCGGGCCGGTGAACGGCCCGGCGACGCCGATCGTTATATCGGCCTGGGCGGAAAAAGCCGTCACCAGACAGCCAGCTAACACAAGAGAAAGGGGACTTCTGATAAATTTCAGCGACATTATTATGTTCCTTAGCAAAGAGGTTTTTGCACCAGGTAAATACCCGAACGCCTGATGGCATTGGCAATCCAAAAACAAGAGCAAGAACAAAATGCACGAAACGCACGAGAGCCAGACAACATCCTGCTTATTACGGCGAGGTTCCGGCGCCGCAAGGCGCGCAGAAAAGTAAGCAAAATGGTTGCCAGAATGGTTAACCCGATGAGCGGGTTGCGGCATAAGTGAGTATAGAGTGCCGTTTTACGCCGCCTTGCGGGACGCGGTGAAATTACAGCGGAGATCACATCTTGTTAACACCAATGCCCATAAGTTGTGCAACGGTCACGATTTGCACTTTTTTGCACCATTAAAAGCCGTTTTCTTTATGTGGTTTTCGTGAATGGAGAGAGATATTAATTAGCAGACGAAGTGCCGAAAAAGAGAACGCTGTGATTTATAAGGAATGATAAATAATTAATTAGCAAGCGCTGCATGTTTTAATTAAAAATCAGCACGCCGGGTCTTATTTTCATAAGAAAGTATGATGTCGGGCAGACGAAGACATTCCATAGTTATGTTCATAACAAAAATGTAATAAACGGTTAATAACCGTATCTATATTAAGCACCGCTAAACAATTGCAAGTTTGCATTGGATGTATTCATGCAGTGAATAAAAACAACAACCCTATAACCAAAACCCGAAATGAAATATTTCGGGCCAAATTGTGGTGTATTTAATATTTGAAAGGGAGTTTTGTTTCGCCATTGCAGTCATTTTCTTCTGAAAGCGTTCATTCTCTCTGCCCGTCAGGGCGGGGTGGAATGGTGTGAGCTGAGCAAAGCAGAGGGTTTATTTATGGCTACACAGTATGATTTCACCGTGACCTTGCACGATCTGGCTTTTATTCTTAAGCAGATCAAAATATCCGAAGCAGCGACCAATCCGGATGGTTCCGTTAATGGAGAACTTTTACGCGAATTAGTGTCCAGCCCGCTATTACCCTACGGACTCCGCACCGTTGATGGTTCCTGGAATAACCTGTTACCGGGTCAGGAGTTATATGGATCTGCCGATCAAACCATGCCACGAATGGTGGCACTGAATATAAACGATCTGGCAGCACTCGCGAAATATCTGGAGCTTAATGCTAACCAAATGGTCGTGGATGCCGATCCGCGTATTATTAGTAACCTGATTTCAGACCAGACATCCTCTAACCCGGCCGCGCAGGAAGCGCACGATGGGCTGACGGATGCCCCCGGCGGCGGCACGGTCTCGGATAACGGCAGCCTGTCGATCCCCAACCTCTCGCCGGATATCGGTTTATCCCCGGCGTTTAACGGCTGGATGACCTTCTTCGGGCAGTTCTTTGACCACGGTCTGGATCTGATCCCGAAAGCCGGAAACGGTATCGTATTTATCCCTTTGCAGCCAGACGACCCGCTCTACGTTGAAGGTTCTCCGACCAACTTCATGCTGCTCACCCGAGCGCAGGTGGATGAGAATCACAACACCACCAACATCACCACGCCGTTTATCGACCAAAACCAGACCTATACCTCCCACCCCTCCCATCAGATCTTCATTCGTGAATACGTCATGGTGGACGGCAAACCAGAGCCGACCGGCCATCTGCTGGAAGGCAGCAACGGTGGGCTGGCTACCTGGGCGGATATCAAGCATCAGGCGGAAACGCTGCTGGGCATTAAGCTGACCAATCAGGACGTCTTTAACGTACCGCTGCTGGCGACCGACCGCTACGGCAATCTGATTTTGAGTGATAACGGCAAGGTGCAAATTGTTACCGCTCACGGGCTGGTCGAAGCCAACGGTGACGTTTTACCGACGGATACGGTGAGAACCGGCCATGCATTCCTGGACGACATTGCCCACACTGCCGTGCCAAAAGCCGGGCTGGTGGCGGATGCTGACGGTGATATCGGCGGAGCGCCTGCCGCAGGAACCTACGATGATGAACTGCTCGACAGACACTTCATCACTGGCGACGGGCGCGGTAATGAAAACATCGGCCTGACGGCGGTACACTCGGTGTTCCACAGTGAACACAACAGGCTGGTGGAGCAGTACAAAACGACCATCCTGGAAAGCAATGATATTGACCTGATCAACCAGTGGCTAATGCCCAATCACCAGATTACGGCGATCCCGGCAGATACCAGTACGCTTCAGTGGAACGGTGAGTACCTGTTCCAGGCCGGGCGTTTTGCCACGGAGATGGAGTACCAGCATCTGGTGTTTGAAGAGTTTGCGCGCGCGGTTCAGCCCGCGGTTGATCCCTTCGTCTTCTCGAACAGCGCGGACATCAACCCGGCCATTTTCGCCGAGTTTGCGCACGTCGTGTACCGCTTCGGCCACTCGATGTTAACCGAGACCGTGGCACGTACCGATGTCGACATGAACAGCGATGACGTCGGGCTTATTGAGGCGTTCCTTAACCCGCTGGCCTTCAATGAGCTTAACGGGCAGGTCGTCTCCAGTGAGCAGGCGGTGGGGGCGATCGTGCGCGGGATGAGCCATCAGGTGGGCAACGAGATCGACGAATTTATTACCGAAGCGCTGCGTAATAACCTCGTCGGCCTGCCGCTTGACCTCGGGGCGCTCAACCTTGCGCGCGGTCGTGACACGCTGATGCCTACGCTTAATCAGGCACGCGAGCAGTTCTTTGAGCTGACCGGAAACAGCGAGTTAAGACCCTATACCAGCTGGGCAGATTTCGCCTCGTTCCTGAAAAACCCAGCCTCAATCATCAACTTTATGGCCGCTTATGGTCAGCACGATTTGATCCGCAACGCCACCGACAACGAAGGCCGCCGTGATGCGGTGAACTTCCTGCTGTTTGGCCCGGAAAACGACCCTCTTCGGGCCGATGCGCTGGATTTCTTTATGGGAACCGGGGCATGGGCTGACAAAGAGACCGGTCTTAACCGGGTGGATTTCTGGATCGGAGGGCTGGCGGAACGCAAAAACGAGTTTGGCGGGATGCTCGGCTCCACCTTCAACTTTGTCTTCGAAACGCAGATGGAGATGCTGCAGGACGGGGACCGCTTCTACTACCTGAGCCGCGTGCAGGGGCTTAACCTGCTTAACGAGCTGGAGGCAAACTCCTTCTCTGCGCTGGTGATGCGTAACAGTGACCTGGGCGATGCAGGCTCGTCGCACCTGCCTGCACACCTGTTCCAGACCCCAGACTATACCTTTGAAGTTGATAGATCCCTGCAAACGCATGCCGATCCGAAGTGGGGCAATGCCCTTAAAGATCTCCTCTTCCCGCTGGTGGTGCGTCGTGCGGCAGGTGCGGATGTGGATGGTGACGGGGCCGCGGATGGCGCTTACCTGAAATACTCCGGCGACGGGCACGTGGTGCTCGGCGGCTCTGCGGGCAACGATACGCTGATTGGCGGTAAAGGCATCGACAGCCTGTGGGGTGACGCGGGCGATGACCGACTCGACGGCGGCGATGAAGCTGACGTGGTTCATGGGGGAGACGGCAACGACATCATCACCGACACCGGTACTCCGATCGGCGGGGCTGATTTCCTGCACGGGGATGCGGGTCATGACGTTATCTTCTCCGGTAACGGCAACGACCTGATCTTCGGCGGGGCAGGCACCGATTTCATGGTGGTAGGAGAGGATGCCCAGGAAGTCTTTGCCGGGCGTGATAACGACTTCGCCCTGGGCGGCTCGGGCGGTGACACGCTGATGGGCAATGAAGGCGACGACTGGCTGGAAGGGGGCGATGGCTTTGATAGCCTGACGGGCGATAACTCGGAGTTGTTCTTCAACAGTACTATCATCGGCCATGACGTGCTCAACGGGCAAGGCAACGACACGGACTACGATGGTGAAGCCGGCGACGACATCATGGTGCAAGGGGCCGGTATTCAGCGCAACAACGGTATGGCCGGGTTTGACTGGGCGATCCATAAGGGCGACCCGAATGCGGCTAACTCTGACCTCGGTATCCCGATCTTCGTTAACCAGCAGGAGTTCATTCTGCGCGATCGCTTCGACCTGGTCGAGGGGCTCTCGGGCTGGAAATTCGACGATGTATTAACCGGCACGGAGCGTCCAATCGGCACGGCACCGGTGCAGGGTACGCCGCTGTCGAACAATCTCACCCAGGAAGGGGTGGACCGCATCACCGGGCTGCAGTCGGTGGTGGGCGGACAGCGCCAGTCTAACCCGAATGCGGTCGTGTTTAACCCGGATAACGGGGGCGATATCCTGCTCGGCGGGGGCGGCAGTGATCGGATAATGGGGAAAACGGGTGACGACATCATTGATGGCGACGCCTGGCTTAACGTGCGCATCGCGGTGAGCGGCATGCAGGGCGTGACCAGTGCGGACAGCATGAACGAGCTCAAATCGTATATGCTGGCAGGCACCCTCAAACCTCACCAGCTCTCCATCGTGCGCGAGATCCTGCGTGATGGTAACAGTGGTGAAACGGATGTCGCCTTGTACCGCGACATCAGCAGCAACTACCTCTTCAACCGTAATGCGGATGGCAGCCTGACGGTGAACCACGCGACGCCTGCGGCCGGGCTGGCCTTTAATGAGGGCATCGACCGTCTGCTTAACATTGAGAAACTGGAGTTTGGCGACAGAGAGCAGCTGTGGGTCACGGCTCAGCAGGCGACGGGCGACCTGGTCATTAACGAGGCTGCACCTGAAGTGGGCGATCTGCTGCGGGTAAACCTGACCAACCTTCAGGACGGAAACGGTATTGCGGCCAATGCGCCTGTGACCATGACCTGGCAGGCACTGGTGGGCGGGGAGTGGCGCAATCAGGCGACCGGTCCGGAATTCCGCGTTACGAACGGGATCCTGGGTGCACCTCTGCGGGTGGTCGCCAGCTTTACCGACAGAATGGGGGATGCCGAACGGCTCGTCTCGACCCAGACCAGTGCGGTGATGGTTCGCGACCAGCCGACCACTGGCGCACCGGTCATTAGCGACCTCACGCCGACGGAAAGCGTGACGCTAACCGCGATTGTCTCAGGCATCGCGGATGCGGACGGCCTGACGGGCAACAACTTCGCCTATCAGTGGCGGGTCAGTACGCTTGTCGGATTTGTAAATATTGCCGGGGCCACAGCGGCAACCTTTACCCCCCCTCAAACGCTGATCGGACGTTCGCTGCAGGTCGTGGTGACGGTCACGGATGATGAGGGCAATCCGTCGGTCGTGCTGACCTCCGCATCGACTCAGCCGATTGGCGACATGGTTGTTGGCAATAACCAGGCCAACACCCTTGTAGGGACGGCGTGGAACGATGTGCTGCTCGGCGAGGGTGGCAATGACACGCTGCTCGGCCAGGCGGGTGACGACACGCTAAACGGTGGTGCAGGCAACGACAGCCTGGACGGTGGGCGTGGGCTGGATACGCTGCTGGGCGAGGCCGGAAACGACAGGCTCGACGGGGGGGAAGATGCGGACAACATGGCGGGGGGCGTGGGCGATGATACCTATATCGTGGATAACGTCGGAGATGTCGTAACGGAGGCAGCGAATGCCGGTACGGATATCGTTCAGACGAGCCTGGCGACCTACACCATGACCGAAAACGTTGAGGTGTTAACGTTCACCGGAGCGGGTAATTTTACCGGCACGGGTAACTCGCTGGCGAACACCATTACCGGGGGGACGGGCAATGACCGTCTGTTTGGCATGGGCGGGAACGACCAGCTGCGGGGCGGTATCGGTAACGATACGCTGGACGGCGGTGACGGTAACGACAATCTGGAGGGGGCAAACGGCAATGACGCTCTGGTGGGGGGCGCGGGCGATGATGTGCTCTCCGGCGGTGTGGGTATCGACGTGCTCACCGGTGGGGCGGGTAACGACACCCTGGATAGCGGCACCGGTGATGACCGTTTCGTCTTCGGCTCAGACTTCGGGCGTGACCGCATTACCACTTTCGACAGCGATGCGCGTGGTGGGCAAGACCTGCTGGATATCAGTGCGTTTGGTATCGCGGCAGGAAACTTCGCCAGCCGCGTTGCTATCACCTCTGTTGGCGGGGATGCGACCATTACCATTGATAATAACGTCATTACCCTGGCAGGCGTTGCCGTGAATAACGTGAACGTCAGTGACTTCATCTTATAAGGGGTCCCGGCTACGGCCATGAAAATGGCCGTAGCTTTCCGAATGTGACAGGAGAATAACATGGCGCGTCCACAGTCAATCCCTGAACTGAATTCGGCATTAAAAGGGACCCAACCCGCATTTTTAATGCTGCTGTTCTTCAGCTGTACGATCAATATCCTGATGCTGGCTCCGGCTGTTTATATGCTTCAGGTCTACGATCGCGTGTTGGTCAGTAAAAATACCACCACGCTCTTGATGCTAACCTTATTAATCATCGGTCTGTATACCCTAATTTCGATGATTGAATTTGCCCGCTCCAGCGTCATGACGCGGCTGGGAAATCGGCTGGATGTAAAAGTAAACCAGCGGGTTTTTAATGCGACGTTCAAGCGGCGTATTGCCACGGGTGATAATAACCCGGCGCAGGCGCTGGCCGATCTCGCACAGGTGCGCCAGTTTATGGCCGGGAACAGTCTCTTTGCGCTGCTGGATGTTCCGTGGACGCCGATCTATTTGTTTATCGCTTTTCTGGTCCACCCGCTGCTGGGCTATCTCTCCGTCGGTGGGATCATTATTTTATTTTTACTCACCCTGGCGACAGAACTCTCAACGAAAAAGCCCATTCAGCAGGCCCATTCATTAACCATCAGCAATGCCAACAGGCTGAACAAGCAATTACAAAACTCCGACACGATCGAAGCGATGGGGATGCTTGCCACGCTTAAAAACCACTGGCTGGAGCAGCACGGTAAAATACTGGTGATCCAGACGCATATTGCGGATAAAACGACGGGTTTGACTAGCCTCAGCAAGTTTGTTCGCATTTTGCTGCAGTCGGTGGCGCTGGGGGCAGGGGCGCTGCTGGTCATCGAAGGCGAAATTACTCCCGGCCTGATGATTGCGGCATCCATCATCCTGGGCCGCGTGCTAAACCCGGTGGAACAGGTCATTGGCAACTGGAAGCAGTTCGTCCAGTTCCGCACGGCCTGGCATCATCTGGCGAAATTATTAAAAGAGTATCCGGCACCAAAAGCGGTGCTGACGCTACCGCAGCCAAAGGGCAACATCAGCGTCGAAGGGGTGTTTGCGGCGCCTCCCGGGCAGAAAACCCCTACGCTGCGTAATATCACGTTCCAGCTGGAGCAGGGCGAGGTACTCGGGATAATCGGCCCGTCAGCATCCGGCAAAACGTCGCTGGCGAAATTACTGGTCGGCGTCTGGATGCCGCTGTCCGGCAAGGTGAGGATCGACGGCGCAGATATTTGTCAGTGGGACAAGGCGCTGCTGGGGCCATCGATAGGTTACCTGCCGCAGGACGTCGAACTGTTTGAAGGGACCATCGCACAGAATATTGCCCGTTTTACTGACTGCGACAGCGAGGCGATCGTCACCGCAGCTACGCTTGCAGGCGTTCACGACATGATTCTGCGCCTGCCGCAGGGGTATGACACCCCTCTGGGAGCGCACGGTTACCAACTTTCCGGCGGGCAACGCCAGCGGATCGGGCTGGCCCGCGCGGTCTTTAACAATCCGGCATTCATCGTGCTGGACGAACCCAACGCCAGTCTTGATGATGCAGGAGAACTGGCCTTAATTCAGGCCATCAACGCCGTCCGGTTACAGGGACAAACGGTGGTGATCATTTCACATCGCCCCACGCTGCTGGGTGTAGTCAACAAGATCCTTCTGCTCAACGAAGGTGCCGTTCAGGAGTTCGGCACTCGCGATAAGGTGTTCGCCAACCTGCGTCAGGCCAATATTTTGAAACCGGTATCTACGGCAGCGGCGCCAAACGCCGAACCGCAACGAGAGGCGTTATGATGAAAAAATTCACTGAAAGCGCGGCGACCGACGTTATTGATACCAAAATCTGGCCGCCGATTATTCGCGGGCTCGTCGTTATTCTGCTGGGCGTGGGCGGCTTTATGCTGTGGGCTATACAGGCTCCGCTGGATGCGGGGGTAGTGGCTGACGGAACCGTCACCGTTTCCAGTAACCGCAAAACCGTTCAGCACCTCAGCGGCGGTCGGGTGACGGATATCTCTATAAAAGAGGGCGACCGGGTGAAAAAGGGGCAGATCCTCGTGCGGCTGGACAAGATCCAGCTTGATATGCGCTACAGCGCCCTGAGCGCACAGTATATCTCCGCAAAAACCATTGAGGACCGGCTGCTCTCTGAACGCGACGGTCTGGAAACCATCGCGTTTAGCGACTCGCTGTCGAAAGATTTCGGCAGCAATAAGCGTCTGGTGGAAATCCGCCGTTTGCAGGAAAAGCTGTTCGATACGCGACGAAAAACGATCCAGGATGAGCTGTCGATGATTCAGGAGACCCTGGACGGCCTGGCAGGGCAGACGGAAAATCTGAATAAAATAAAAGGCTACCGCGACCATCAGTTCAACCTGATCAGCCGGGAACTGGGGGCGGTCAGGGCGTTGAGTGAAAAAAACTACTACCCAAAGGCGCAGCTGTTAGGACTTGAACGCGAGGCGGCTGAAATTTCGAGTAATGTGTCTGAGGATATACTCAATATTGCCAAACTGAAATCACAGCAGAATGAGCTGCGTATTAAGGCCTGGCAGGTTCATCACCAGTATCTGCGGGAAGTGGAGTCCGAGTTAACGCTCAAGCAGAAAGATGTCGCCATGCTGGAAGATGAGCTGGCGTCAACCCGGCATGAGCTGGACAACACCGAGATCCGCTCACCCATCGACGGCGTGGTGCTGGACGTCAAAGTCAGTACCGTCGGCGGTATTATCCAGCCGGGCGAGCATCTTATGGACATTGTCGCCGCAGGGCAGCCGTTACAGATTGATGCCAAAATCCCCGTTCATGCCATCGATAAGATGGTCCCCGGCCTGACCGTGGACGTTCTCTTCCCGGCGCTCAACCATGCGCTGCTGCCCTCGGTTCCGGCACATGTATTGACCGTCTCAGCGGATCGCCTGATTGATAAAGCCACCCAGCAGCCTTATTACCTGGCTGAGGTGCAGGTGACGCCGGAAGGGGTGCACCTGCTGGGTGACTACAAAATAAAAGCCGGGATGCCTGCCAGCGTGACCATCAAAACCGGCGAACGCACGCTGATGAGCTACCTGTTCAAACCGTTAATCGCCCGGCTGGAGCTGGCATTTAAGGAGTACTAGGGCGTTCTGTGATAAAATCCTTTTCTTTTTTATCAGGAGTGTCAGCAATGACTGAAGGCCCATTAAATGAAAGCGAAATGGAGTGGCTGGAAGAGACGTTAATGTCTTACGGTCATGACGATGCGTCCGTGATTGACGTGTCAGAACTGGACGGCATGCTTACCGCAGTGCTTTCCGGCCCGAGGGTTGTCGAACCCGATGCCTGGCTGGTGGCGATTTGGGGCGGCGAGAAATACATTCCGCGCTGGAAAAACGATCGTGAAATGAACCGTTTTATCGATCTCTGCTTTAAGCATATGAACGACATTGCTGAACGCCTGAGTGAATACCCGGATCAGTTTGAGCCGATGTTTGGCTATAACGACGTTGACGGTCAAAGCTTCACCGTGGTTGAAGAGTGGTGCTATGGCTACATGCGCGGCGTGGCGCTGACAGACTGGTCAACGCTGCCGGAGTCGCTGAAGGCGGATCTGGACGTGATTGCCCTGCACGGCTCAGAAGAGAACAGCGGGAAGCTGGATGAACTGACCGAAGAGGAATACACCGCCAGCATCGAGAGCATTCAGCCTGCGGCGCTGCGTTTGTATAACTATTGGGTTGCCAATCCGCAGCAGCTGGAAGCGCAAAAGCCGATAATTAACGGCACGAAGGTCGGGCGTAACGATCCTTGTCCGTGCGGCAGCGGGAAGAAGTTCAAGAGTTGCTGCCTGCATTAATAAAGAAAGGGGCTAATCGTAGCCCCTTTTTGTTACCCCACTTCCGGCAGCAGCCCTGCTGCGATGAGGAACTGCACCACAATAATCACCACCCCGCAGGCAAAGACGAGACACAGCAACGGCTTTCCGCCCGCCACGCGATACCCTTGCTGAGGATGCTGTTGACGGCTCTTCCAGGCCAGCAGGGAAGGCAGCAGCAGAGCAAGAACGGATAACGCCACGCCCGCATACCCCAGCGCCATCACAAAGCCGCGCGGGTAAAACAGCGCAAAGGCCAGCGGCGGCAGGAAGGTGATGGCTCCCGTCTGTAAACGTCCGGCTACGCTATTGCGGCGCTGGAACAGATCGGCGAGATAGTCAAACAGACCGAGCGCCACGCCGAGGAACGAGGTGGCCAGCGCCAGGTCGGCAAACAGATGCACAGCCAGTTCGACGTGGGGAGAAGTCACCACCTCACGCAGCGCCATCAGGAAACCGTTCAGGCCAGAATGCGCGGCCATCAAGCCGATAAAGGTTGAAGAATCGATGCTGCCCAGCGTGACCAGCTGCCAGAAAATATAGGCGATCAGCGGGATGGCGCTGCCGATGATAAAGATCCGGCGCAGCTTGCGGGTATCGCCGTTCATATAGCTGACGATACTCGGCACGCTGCCGTGGAAACCGAACGAGGTGAAAATCACCGGGATGGCGGAAAGCGCCAGCCCTTTTTCCAGCGGCAGCGTCAGCAGGTTTACCTTGTGAACATGCGGTGCCAGCAGAACCAGCATCACCACCAAAAAGAGAATTTTGGCGCTGAACAGAAAGCGGTTAAACAGATCCACCAGGGATGTCCCCACGCAGACCACGCCGCCGCCGATGAGCGCAAAAAAGATAGCGCCTGTCGCAGGGGATATGTTGGAGGCGAACCCATCATTGACGCTGGAGGCGATCAGCTCTCCGGCTCCGCTGATGTAGGCTGCCGTCAGGGCGTACATCAGGAACATCATGCTAAAGCCGGTGATCCACTGGCCGTAGCGTCCCAGGTAGCGTGCAGCAAGCGAACCTAAGCCGGTATCGGCGGGCACGTGCTGGTATACCTCCAGTAACAGCAGAGCGGTATAACACATCAGGGCCCAAAGTCCGCCCAACAGCATCAGCGTCACGCTAAAACCGACGCCTGCGGCCGCCAACGGCATGGCCAGCATTCCTGCGCCAATCGTCGTACCGGCGACGATAAAAATACTTCCCAGGGTTCTGTTCTTCACGCTTTCCTCTATAACGACTCTTAATCGCAACCAAATCTGCGGCGCAGAGTAAGGGAAAAGGGTTATCTCGTCAAATCACCGTTACAACAGGTGTAACTATAGATTTACAGTGATGGGCGATACCAAACCTGCGTCAGCGCAAAGCATGGCCAGCGGCGAGCAGTTAATCTGACGCCTTCTGATTAAGAGGGGAAAATAATGTCAATTCACGGACACGACGTACTCAATATGATGATTGAGTCAGGTGAGCAGTATTCGGAACAGAGCCTGGTCGAGGCGATTCACACGCGTTTCGGCGAAACGGCGCGTTTTCATACCTGTTCAGCTGAGGATATGTCGGCGGCAGAGCTGGTGAAATTTCTGGCGGCACGCGGGAAATTTATTCCTGTGTCTGAGGGGTTTTCCACGCACGAAAGTAAAATTTGCCGCCACTAAAATAAAACGGTGCTGTAGTAACAGCACCGTTTCGGGATTAATTCTGCGTATCGAGGGTAGCCAGTTCTTTATCGATAAAGTACAGGCCTTCACCTGATTTACCGACCAGCGATAATTTATCCAGCACGGATTTAAACAGCTTCTCTTCTTCGTGTTGCTCAGCAACATACCACTGCAGGAAATTAAAGGTCGGATAATCCTGACCAACCATGGCCGCATGCACCAGTTCGTTAATTTTCTGGGTAATAAGCTGTTCGTGCTCGTACGTTGCACGGAACAGTTCATCAAGCGAACCGTATTCAGCAACCGGAGACGCAACGGTATCGATGCGCGGCAGGCTGCCGGTATCCGTCAGATAATCAAACAGACGCTGCATGTGGGTCATCTCTTCCTGAGCGTGACGACGCAGGAACGCGGCTGCCCCTTCAAAGCTATGGTAGCTGCACCATGCGCTCATCTGCTGGTAAAGCAGGGATGAAAAAAGCTCAAGGTTCATTTGCGCATTGAGCTTGTCGATCATTTCAGTTTTCAGCATGGTGATGCTCCGGTTTATTATTTCTGGTTCACGATGAGCGTCACTATAATTTGTTATTTAAATATATGCAAAAAGTAAAATAAATATTTGTTTATTTAAAAATACGAATGGGAATAAAACGCATTGGCGATGCTAATATTTAATAATGAGAATTGTTTTTGTTCTTAATTAAAAAGACTGCCAGCCATCGCTGGCAGTCTTCATTAATACCAGGGATTGTTTGCGTTAGGGGTAACGGCGTAGCCCATACACTTATACTGGATGGTGACCGTTTCATTCAGGCACAGCGAGCCGCTGATAAGGGTACAGGTTTTGATCGGCTGGCCAAATGCGGACGCCGTGGCGTACCCCATACTCTGGCAGGCTTTCGCCGCGGTGCCGTTATTGACATACGCATCGGAACGGGCGTTTTGCAGCCACGCCTGGCCGTAGTCGAGGCGGACTATCCCGTTTGTTGCGTCAAGGCTACTGACTTCCGCCTGGCGGTTGATGCTGCACCCCGCGAGCAGCAGGATCGTTCCGGCAACGAAGACTCTTTTCATTGTACGCTCTGAGTGGGAGGAAATAGGCTATCGTACCTGCAGGCGTCCGGCGCAATGCCTGGAATAGCCGGAGGATCTACCCTTTCTCTTTGCAACGGGCTTTGCGCATACGCGAGGCTGTCGAAATTCGTCTGAAAACGAAGAGGCGTTTGCGAAACTGTGAGCGCATCTTTGTTTTTTAAAACAAGTTTTCACTTAATTTGAAAGCATGTTTATTTGATAGTAAGGTGAAGATGATAAGGCATCCACAGCGGAGTTCCCGCACGCATTCAGGAGAGACACGATGAAAATTGCACTGATGATGGAAAACAGCCAGGCAGCTAAAAATCCCATCATCCTTAATGAGTTAAAAACCGTTGCCGATGAGAAAGGCTTCCCGGTCTATAACGTCGGCATGAGCGATGAGAAGGATCACCATCTCACCTATATCCACCTGGGTATTATGGCGAGCATTCTGCTGAACTCCAGAGCCGTTGATTTTGTCGTTACCGGCTGTGGTACCGGGCAGGGCGCCTTGATGTCTCTGAACATCCACCCGGGCGTTATCTGTGGCTACTGCATCGATCCCGCGGACGCGTTCCTGTTTGCGCAGATCAACAACGGTAACGCACTGTCTCTGCCGTTCGCCAAAGGGTTTGGCTGGGGTGCCGAGCTTAATGTGCGCTTTATCTTTGAGAAAGCCTTCACTGGCCGTAACGGCGAAGGGTATCCGCCTGAGCGTAAAGAGCCGCAGGTGCGTAACGCCGGTATTCTCAACCAGGTCAAAGCGGCCGTGGTGAAAGAGAACTATCTGGACACCCTGCGCGCGATTGATCCTGAGCTGGTGAAAACCGCCGTTTCTGGTCAGCGCTTCCAGCAGTGCTTCTTTGAAAACTGCCAGGACAAAGAGATCGAAGCCTTCGTTCGCGCAATCGTAGGCTAACAGGCTCCAGGCCGGGCGGCGCAGCGCGCGCCCGGCCTGCTCATGACTTTTTCTCCGAGACCGCACTGCCGGCATTTTTCGTCAGGTGTAAGGTGTCAAACATCCCCACCAGGCAAATCAGCGCAATCACCACAAACGCCAGCCGGAAGCTAATACCCGGCAGCGCGGCGAGCCCCGCCGCTTCACCTATCTTTTCCCCGATACGAATGCCAATCGCACCCAGCGTAATCCCGAGCCCCACGGCCAGCTGCGTTGCGGTTGAAAACAGCGTGTTGGCATAGCTCATCTGCGCTGACGGCACGTCGGCAAAAGCGAGGGTGCTGACCGCCGTAAACTGAATCGAACGGAAAACGCCGCCCAGATAGAGGATGAGCATAATCAGCCATACGGGAGTGTCCGGCGTGAGGAAGGCGCAGGCCAGCAGGGCCAGCACGTTCAGCGCGCCGTTAATCAGCAGCAGCCGCTTAAAGCCTAAGGTGCGAATGAGGGGCGTGGTCGCGGGTTTGATGGTGAGGTTCCCCACGAACACGGCCAGCACCAGCAGGCCGGAGTGGAATGCATCCATGCCAAACCCCACCTGAAACATCAGCGGTAACAGAAAGGGAACGGCGCTGATGGAGGCGCGGAACAACGAACCGCCGTACATCGTGACGCGGAACGTTGGAACCTGCATCGCGTCCAGCCGGATCATCGGCCACTCGGTTCGCCGGAAATGTCGCAGGGCGTAGGCCAGCGCCGCCGCGCCGATGCAAAACAGAAAAGCCGTTAATCCAGCCTGAACGTGCTGCCCGCCCATCGACTCCATGGCGTAGACCAGGCTGACCATCGCCAGGGTGGTGGCGACAAAGCCGGGTAAATCAAACGGGCGTCGCGCATCCTCGTGCAGGTTCGGGATGATGCGCAGGGCCAGAATAATGGCGACGATCCCCAGCGGCACGTTAATAAAGAAGATCCAGCGCCAGTCGGCATAGCTGGTAATAAAGCCGCCGAGCGGCGGGCCAATGATGGGCGCGACCAGAGCAGGCCAGGTCAGCGTGGCGATGGCGGTAATCAGCTGATGCTTGGGCGTGGTGCGCAAAACGGCCAGTCGACCGACGGGCACCATCAGCGCGCCGCCCATCCCCTGAAGCACGCGCATCGCGACGAACTGATCGACGGTGGTGGAGAGGCCGCAGAATACGGAGGCCAGCGTGAAAATGGCCAGTGCCAGGGCAAACACCTTCCGCGCGCCGAAGCGGTCTGCTATCCAGCCGCTGGCGGGGATCAGGACCGCGAGGGTGATCAAATAGGCGCTGATCCCGATGTTGAGATCGACCGCCAGCACGCCGAAGCTGTGCGCCATGTCGGGCAGGGCGGTGGCAATGACCGTGCCGTCGAGAAACTCCATAAAGAATGCTCCGGCAACCAGCAGCGCTGCGGGCGATAGGCCCCGGCTCTCTTTGCCGGTGATGTTCTCACTCATCTTCATCCTGTCGTATCAAAAAAAAGTATAAAAATTTACTGGAACTTATAAGATGATAACTTACGGATTTATCGTCATTTTTTGTAACATTCCGGCAGCACTGATGGATTTGTAACCGTGATGTGTATCACAAAAACATTGATTTTTGTGATGGTGGTCATATTATAAGCGCATTAACAATAACACCTGCATAACACGTTACTGGAGCATCAAATGAAACTGCGCAAAATCCTGAAAAGCATGTGGGCAAACTACTGCAACACGTTTAAAGACGTCCCACCGGGTGCGATGTTCTGATAAAAACCTGCTTCGGCAGGTTTTTTTATGCCTGCGGGCGACGAGAGGGAGATGAAAGGGCGTGCGTTTTGCTACTATGGCCGCCTTTGAATAAGGAGAAACCCCATGTCACAAAACCTGAGCGCCGATCAGGAGCTGGTGTCTGACGTCGTCGCATGCCAGTTGGTTATCAAACAAATCCTTGATGTGATTGACGTTATCGCGCCCGTTGAAGTGCGCGAAAAAATGTCTACCCAACTGAAGAATATCGATTTCACCAGCCATCCTGCTGCGGCTGACCCGGTTACGCTTCGCGCGATCCAAAAAGCTATCGCGCTGATTGAACTGAGATTCACGCCGCAGGGTGAGTCTCACTAAAATAAACCGATGTTTTGAATTTAGAAACACTTTTCTGAGAAAACGTCGAAGGGCGACAGCGCCTGTCGCCCATGACCCTTTAGAAGAAGGTTTGCACCAGCAGGTAGCTCGCGGCGCACGCGCAGCTCACGCCAATCAGCCCTGGCAGAATAAAACTGTGGTTGATGATAAATTTGCCGATGCGGGTGGTGCCTGAACGGTCAAAGCCGATGCAGGCCAGATCGCTCGGGTAGGTCGGCAGCACAAAGTATCCGTAAGAGGCCGGGAAGAACGCGATCAGCATTTTCGGTTCAATCCCCAGCATGAGCCCCATCGGCGCGACGGCCGTTAGCGCGGCAGCCTGGCTGTTCACAAGCTTTGAGACCAGGAAAAGCACAATCGCATACGTCCACGGATGGCTTTTCACCACCCCTTCCAGCGCCATTTTGAGCTCGTCGAGGTGCGCCTGGAAAAAGGTATCGCTCATCCACGCCACCCCAAATACCGAGAAGATTGCTACCATTCCCGCTTTGAATACCGCCCCGTTGGAAATGGCTGAGGCTTTTACCTTACAGGCCATCAGCATTACCGCACCCGCAATAAGCATCATCATCTGAATGACCAGGTTCATCGACAGCGCGGTCAATTTACCTTTCACTTCAAAAGCCGGACGCAGGTCGGGCAGTGCCCCCAGCAGCACCACAACGGCGATCCCGGCGAAGAAGATCCACGTTGACCAGTAGGCCTGTTTTGGAAAACGCTGATCCATCAACGTTTCTGTCCCGCCGTAAATAAACTCGCGCTGCTTCGGATCCTTCAGCTTCTCCTGGAACTCCACGTCATCGGCCAACTCTTTCCCGCGACGCAAACTCCACACCGCCGCGACGGCAACGCCGAACAGCGACGCCGGAACGGACACGGCAAGAATTTCGAGGATCTCCCACGCGTGGCCAATTCCGTGCTGTGCGCCGAGAATTGAGACCAGCGATACAACGGCAACGGAAACCGGGGAGGCGGTGATAGCCATCTGCGAGGCGATTGACGCCACGGCCATCGGGCGTTCCGGGCGGATCCCTTTTTTCAGCGCGATATCCGCAATAATGGGGAACATGGTGTAGACCACGTGCCCCGTCCCGCACAGAAAGGTCAGCATCCAGGTCGTAAAGGGGGCGAGAAGGGTAATGTGCTGGGGATGTTTTCGCAGCAGACGCTCAGCGAACTGCATCATCACGTTTAGGCCACCGGCGGTCTGCAGGGTGGCCGCGCAGCCAATGACGGCGAGGATTGTGAGCATCACGTCCACCGGCGGTTTACCGGGCTGCAGGCCAAAAACAAAACTCAAAATAAACAGGCCGATCCCGCTTATTAACCCCAGCCCCATTCCGCCAAAGCGTGTTCCTACCAGCAGACAGGCAATAATGACAATAAACTCAATGGTGATCATGATGCTCCCTCGTCAACGATAATGTAATTACGCAAATCATTACACGTTGTAAGGTTATTCATTGGGAGCGAGATCTGATTTGTTAAATATCAGGAAAAGCAGGGGGTTGGTGGCCTGCTCCCGGCGGGAAGCAGGCGCTAAGGGCTTAGTGGTGTTGCACCGTGGCGATGTCGAGCAGATGACGATCGGTCTGCTCAGGACACAAACCCGCGCGCCTGGCGTTGCGTATTTCATCGGCCAGCGCCTTGAGCAGCATGCCGTCCTGCTGTTGCTCTTTGTCCATATCCCTTAAGAATTTCAGGGTTTTGCTGTCATGCTGTGCCTGGGCTTCGTCGGCCAGCTTGCTGAGCGTACTGCAGCGTTGCTCGTACTCTTCAAGGGTTTTCTGGAACAGTTCTTCCAGCGAAGAGTAGTCATCGTTGATGGTAGCCAGCTCTTTCACGGTGGGATTCGCCCCGGCCGCTTTCATAAAGTTGAAAACGCGCATCATATGCGTGACGTTGCTTTGCGCCTGTGAGCGAAAAAACGTGGCCGTACCGTTGAGGCTGTTTTCAGAACACCATGCGCTCAAATGAAGGTGCAGATTTGAGGCATAGAACTCCAGGTTCAACTGGGCATTGAGTTTTTGCATCATCGTTTGGGTAGCCATACAAATATCCTTATTGACTGTGGGACGCGTGGTCCGCTGCTTAACCTGACCCGGCAGGTACTACGATTGATTGGCAGAAATTGCATTTCTGCGCTGAATAAAGTCGACCGAATATTCACTTCCTGTGTTCGATATAAATAAGCATACCCTTGTCTATGGTCTAAGAAAACTCTTAATAGCGCTGTGTTTACCATACATTACAAAAATTAATATAGTACATAAAATCAAATGCGTGGACATAAAGAGATATTTTTTTAATGAATTGATTTCATTGTCTTTTTGATGTTTAAGTTAACTAATTTACGGTCGCGAATAATTAGGTGGCAGGATATTCTGTTAATGCTTTAAATCAGGGTTAATTATCTAAGATATATTTTGCAACCCTGAAATTGCGCCAAATCAATTTATGCTAAATACCCATTTTTGTGATCCCCACGGAAGACTGCAGCGTTTTGCTTTGTAAAAATGAAACGATGTTTTATAACTGTTTATCATGAGGTCAACGATGGCAAAAGTGGCGGTGCTTCTGGCACCTGGTTTCGAAGAGGCAGAGGCAATTATCACTATCGATATCCTGCGCCGTTTGCAGATTGAGGTGGAAACCCTGGCCTGCGCGGAGTCCCGCGCGGTGGTGAGTTACCATAACATTCCAATGGTGGCAGACAGCACGTTAGCCGAGCGTATTGATACCCTGTATGACGCCGTGGTATTGCCCGGCGGACCGCAGGGGAGCGTGAACCTGGCGGCTAGCCGGGATGCGATCAAATTTGTGACGGCGCATGACGAAAGCGGAAAGCTGATTTGCCCCATCTGCTCCGCGGCAGCGCGCGTGTTGGGGGGTAACAGCCTGCTGAAGGGGCGCCGCTACGTCTGCTCGGGAGAGTTATGGGAAACGGTCACCGACGGGGAATATGTTGATGCGCCGGTTGTTGAAGATCGGAACCTGATCAGCGGCAAAGGTCTGGGCCACGCTTTTGACTTTGCGCTGACCCTTTCTGCTCGCCTGCTGGGTGACGACGCGCCTGTTCGCGATCACGCCGAACACATCTACTACCGCTGGTAATGTTTCGACCGGGCGCTACGGCGTCCGGCTATCAGGGATTAGTTAGCTAATCTTATGGATAATTCTGCTTAACCCTCTCTTATTTGTCAGACAAATCCTGTCTTTTTTATGTCATTTCTCGCTGAATTTATGTACGCAATTACTGTAATTCTGCGGTGTGATGCCGCTCTCTTATGGATGATTAATTTCCCGCTAAAACTATCACCAGCACTAACGCTTTTGATGCCCTGAGCGCTAATGTCTTGTTTTACGTCCGATTAAATAAGAAGCACGCCATTATTCCCTACAGAAAAGAATGCTAAAGCTGGAGTTAACCATGCACAAATTTACTAAAGCGCTGGCGGCCATCGGTCTGGCTGCCGTTATGTCACAATCCGCTATCGCAGAAAATTTAAAACTCGGTTTTTTGGTCAAACAGCCTGAAGAACCCTGGTTCCAGACGGAGTGGAAGTTCGCCGATAAAGCCGGAAAAGATTTAGGTTTTGAAGTGATTAAAATCGCGGTGCCGGACGGCGAGAAAACGCTGAACGCCATCGACAGCCTTGCCGCCAGCGGCGCGAAGGGCTTTGTCATTTGTACGCCGGACCCAAAACTGGGCTCAGCCATTGCCGCGAAAGCGCGCGGGTACGATATGAAGGTGATTGCGGTTGACGATCAGTTCGTCAATGCCAAAGGCAAGCCGATGGACACCGTACCGCTGGTCATGATGGCAGCCACCAAGATCGGCGAACGTCAGGGCCAGGAACTCTATAAAGAGATGCAAAAACGCGGCTGGGATGTCAAAGAGACCGGCGTTATGGCGATCACCGCAGACGAACTGGACACCGCGCGCCGCCGTACCTCCGGCTCAATGGACGCGCTGAAGGCCGCCGGCTTCCCGGAAAAACAGATCTACAAAGTGCCAACCAAATCGAACGACATCCCGGGGGCCTTTGATGCGGCAAACTCCATGCTGGTACAGCATCCGGAAGTGAAACACTGGCTGGTGGTCGGTATGAACGACAACACCGTGCTGGGCGGGGTGCGTGCAACGGAAGGTCAGGGCTTCAAGGCGCCTGACGTGATCGGTATCGGCATCAACGGCGTCGACGCCGTGAGCGAACTGTCGAAAGCACAGGCGACCGGTTTCTACGGCTCGCTGCTGCCAAGCCCGGACGTACATGGCTACAAATCCAGCGAAATGCTCTACAACTGGGTGACCAAAGGGGCTGAGCCGCCGAAATTCACCGAAGTGACCGACGTGGTGCTGATCACCCGCGATAACTTCAAAGAGGAGCTGGCGAAAAAAGGGCTGGGCGGTAAGTAATACGCTGTGATTGCGCCCCTCGCTCGCCGCGAGGGGCCAGACGTACACACTACTGGAATCACGGAGTCATTATGCAACACTCCTTACCGTATCTCTCTTTCCGCGGCATCGGTAAAACCTTCCCCGGTGTAAACGCGCTGACCGATATCAGCTTCGACTGCTATGCCGGCCAGGTTCACGCCCTGATGGGGGAGAACGGCGCGGGAAAATCCACGCTGTTGAAAATTCTCAGCGGCAACTACACGCCCACGACCGGGACGCTGGCCCTTCGCGGCGAAGAGGTTGCTTTTGCGGATACCACGGCGGCATTGAATGCCGGGGTGGCCATTATCTATCAGGAACTGCACCTCATCCCGGAGATGACGGTGGCGGAAAATATCTATCTTGGCCAGCTCCCGCACAAAAGCGGCATCGTTAATCGCTCGCTGCTCAATTACGAAGCGGGGCTGCAGCTAAAACACCTTGGGCTGGACGTTGACCCGCAAACGCCGCTGAAGTACCTCTCTATCGGCCAGTGGCAGATGGTTGAAATTGCCAAGGCGCTGGCGCGAAACGCCAAGGTTATCGCTTTTGACGAGCCGACAAGCTCGCTCTCCGCGCGTGAAATCGACAATCTGTTCCGCGTGATCCGCGAGCTGCGCAAAGAAGGCCGCATTATTTTGTACGTTTCACACCGTATGGAAGAGATCTTCGCCCTAAGCGATGCCATCACCGTGTTTAAAGATGGTCGCTACGTGCGCACCTTCACCGATATGGCGCAGGTCGATCACGACCAGCTGGTGCAGGCAATGGTCGGGCGCGATCTGGGGGATATATACCACTGGAATCCCCGTGAGTATGGCCCTGAGCGTCTGCGTCTGGACAACGTTAAGGCGCCGGGCGTGCGAACGCCGATTTCGCTCTCGGTGCGCAGCGGTGAAATCGTCGGGCTGTTTGGCCTGGTGGGCGCAGGGCGCAGCGAGCTGATGAAGGGGCTGTTTGGCGGCACGCGTATCACCCAGGGGCAGGTCGCTATCGACGGGCAAAACGTCGATATCCAAAAACCGGCTCATGCTATCAGCGCGGGGATGATGCTCTGCCCGGAAGACCGGAAAGCGGAGGGGATAATTCCGGTTCACTCCGTGCGTGACAACATCAATATCTCTGCCCGACGTAAGTACATTCGCGCAGGATGCCTGATCAACGACGGCTGGGAATCGAGCAACGCGGACCATCACATTCGTTCGCTGAACATCAAAACCCCCGGCGCTGAACAGCTGATCATGAACCTTTCCGGCGGTAACCAGCAGAAGGCGATTCTGGGCCGCTGGCTGTCGGAAGACATGAAGGTCATTTTGCTGGATGAACCTACGCGAGGTATCGACGTTGGGGCAAAACACGAAATCTACAACGTTATTTATGAACTGGCAAAACGCGGCGTGGCGGTGTTATTCGCCTCAAGCGATCTGCCCGAGGTGCTTGGCGTCGCTGACCGTATCGTTGTGATGCGTGAAGGTGAAATTGCCGGTGAATTGCTGCATGAACAGGCGAATGAGCAACAGGCGTTGAGTCTCGCCATGCCTAAAGTTAGCCAGGCTGTCGCCTGAGTAAGGAGTCAATGATGTCCTCTGTTACTACATCCGGAGCGCCGAAGTCGGCTTTCAGTTTTGGCCGCATCTGGGACCAGTACGGTATGCTGGTTGTGTTTGCCGTGTTATTCCTCGCCTGCGCGATATTTGTGCCCAACTTTGCCTCCTTCATCAATATGAAGGGGATGGGGCTGGCAATCTCGATGTCCGGCATGGTGGCCTGCGGCATGTTGTTCTGCCTCGCCTCCGGTGATTTTGACCTGTCCGTGGCGTCGGTGATTGCCTGCGCGGGGGTGACCACTGCGGTCGTCATCAACATGACCGAAAGCCTGTGGATCGGCGTCTTCGCCGGGCTGATGCTCGGGGTGCTGAGCGGCCTGGTAAACGGCTTTGTGATTGCCCGCCTGAAGATTAACGCCCTGATCACGACGCTTGCGACGATGCAAATCGTGCGCGGTCTGGCCTATATCATCTCTGATGGTAAAGCGGTCGGGATTGAAGACGAGCGCTTCTTTACCCTGGGCTACGCCAACTGGCTGGGCCTCCCTGCGCCAATCTGGCTGACGGTAGCGTGCCTGATCCTGTTCGGTTTTCTGCTCAACCGCACCACGTTTGGCCGTAATACGCTGGCGATTGGCGGCAATGAAGAGGCGGCTCGCCTCGCGGGGGTTCCGGTGGTGCGCACCAAGATCATCATCTTTGTGCTTTCCGGCCTGGTCTCTGCCGCCGCGGGAATTATTCTGGCATCACGAATGACCAGCGGCCAGCCGATGACCTCCATTGGCTACGAGCTGATTGTTATCTCAGCCTGCGTGTTGGGCGGGGTTTCGCTGAAGGGCGGCATCGGAAAAATCTCATATGTGGTGGCCGGGATCCTGATTTTGGGGACGGTAGAGAACGCCATGAACCTGCTGAATATTTCGCCATTCTCTCAGTACGTGGTTCGCGGTCTGATCCTGCTGGCAGCCGTGATATTCGACCGTTACAAGCAAAAAGCGAAGCGTACCGTTTAACCCTTTCCTCTCTTTTTATTGCTCAACTAATAACCATAGTCGAGCCCTTAGCCGCCCCGCCAGTTTTACCGGCGGGGCGGTTGTCAAATGGCGAGCACCGTCACACTGTCTATACTTACATGGCTGTTTTATTAACTGTAAGGAGGAATAGGGTGGCTGACTCGTTAACCGCACCGCCTGTAATGTCCGGAAATTATGCTTTCTTTTTTGACCTCGACGGCACGCTCGCCGGGATAAAACCGCATCCTGACGAGGTCGTTATACCGGATACGGTGTTAGAAAATTTGCAGCAGCTCTCACGCATGAGTGAGGGAGCACTGGCATTGATTTCAGGGCGCTCAATGGCCGAGCTCGACGTGCTCGCCAGTCCTTACCACTTTCCGCTAGCCGGTGTACACGGAGCGGAGCGCCGCGATATCCATGATCAACTGCATGTTGTTTCACTTCCCGAAACATTAATTCAGTCGCTACATACTTATCTCACTTCTGCGCTGGCGTCGCTGCCGGGTACCGAGCTGGAGGCCAAGGGTATGGCCTTCGCGCTGCACTATCGTCGGGCACCGCATCACGAAGCGGCGATCTTTGCCATCGCCCGACACCTGGCGGATTCGCACCCGCAGCTTGCGCTGCAGCCGGGGAAATGCGTCGTTGAGATAAAACCCGACGGGATCAACAAGGGCGCGGCCATTGCGGCGTTTATGGCAGAGGCGCCGTTCACCGGGCGGACGCCGGTATTTTTTGGGGATGACCTGACCGATGAGGCCGGGTTCACGGTAGTTAATCAGGCTGGCGGCATTTCTGTAAAAGTCGGGCCTGGAGAAACGATTGCCAAATGGCGGCTTGGAAGCGTCGCCAGCGTCTGGCAATGGATATCTGACGTCGCTAACCAGCAACAACAACAAATAGCGCAACACAACGGGAGAAATCATTATGGGTCGCTTAATCGTCGTCTCTAATCGCATTGCACCGCCGGATGATAAAAAAGCCAGCGCGGGTGGCCTGGCGGTGGGGGTATTAGGTGCCTTGAAAGCCGCCGGAGGGCTATGGTTTGGCTGGAGTGGAGATATCCGTGAGGATGAACAGCCGCTCAAGAAAGTCACTCAGGGCAACATCACCTGGGCCTCTTTCGCGCTCAGTGAGAAAGATTACGACGAATACTATTCCGAGTTTTCCAACGCGGTGCTGTGGCCCGCGTTCCACTACCGTCTCGACCTGGTCAAATTCCAGCGTGAGTCTTTCGAAGGCTATATGCGCGTCAACGCGCTGCTGGCGGATAAACTGCTGCCGTTGATCGAGGAAGACGATATTTTATGGATCCACGACTATCATCTGCTGCCGTTCGCAAGGGAGCTCAGAAAGCGTGGCGTTAATAATCGTATCGGCTTCTTCCTGCACATTCCGTTCCCGACCCCGGAGATTTTCAACGCGCTCCCGCCGCACGAAGAGCTGCTGGAGGCGCTGGCGGATTATGACCTGCTGGGGTTCCAGACGGAAAACGACAGGCTGGCATTCCTGGACAGCGTGTCGAGCAAAACGCGGCTGGTTACGCACGGCGGAAAATCCCATACGGCGTGGGGCAAAGCGTTTCATACCGAGGTGTATCCCATCGGCATAGAGCCGGACGAGATTGCCGAAGAGGCCGCCGGGCCGCTGCCGCCAAAGCTGGCGCAGCTCAAGAATGAGCTGAAGCACGTCAAAAATATCTTTTCTGTCGAACGGCTGGATTACTCGAAAGGGCTGCCGGAGCGTTTTCTGGCGTATGAGACGCTGCTGGATAAATACTCTCAGCATCACGGTAAAATTCGCTATACGCAGATAGCGCCGACCTCGCGCGGGGAAGTGCAGGCTTATCAGGATATTCGCCATCAGCTGGAAACCGAGGCGGGGCGCATAAACGGCCGCTACGGGCAGCTTGGCTGGACGCCTCTTTTCTATCTGAATCAACACTTTGACCGCAAGATCCTGATGAAAGTCTTTCGCTATGCGGATGTGGGCCTGGTCACGCCGCTGCGAGACGGGATGAATCTTGTGGCAAAAGAGTATGTCGCAGCACAAGATCCTGCAGACCCTGGCGTGCTGGTGCTGTCACAATTTGCCGGCGCGGCCAATGAGCTTACTTCTGCGCTGATCGTAAATCCTTACGATCGCGATGACGTCGCCAACGCCCTCAATCGCGCGTTAACGATGCCGCTGGCGGAACGTATTTCACGGCATTCAGAGATGATGGAGACGATTCGTAGCAACGATATCAACCACTGGCAGGCGCGTTTCATCGACGATTTACGCGAAATTGAACCGCAGAGCCATGAGGGCCACCTGCAAAAAAAGATCGCGACCTTCCCTAAACTGGCGTGATATTCCCCGGGGGCCTACCGGCCCCCGAGAGGCACGAGCAGGACGTCTACCTGGCTTGAGGCAACAATGGATTTCGCCGAACAGGCCGCGCGGGAAAAAAAGCTCTGGTTATGATTACCGCATATTACCAAATCGATATTCTGCTTCTGGCACATGCTAAGAATATGTTCATTTAATTCACCCGTTGCGATAACGGTCTGGTGAACAGGGTACTGTGCCTTTTCCACAAGCTCTCGCAGAAACTGCTGCGTTTCTTCCTGAAGTACCTCACGAATATCTTCCAGCATGGGCGCTGCCAGCTGATTATACATTTCAGGCTCGGCTGCGAGGGTGATTAAGCTAATGCGGGCATTGTGCGGTTTTGCGATGGAGACGGCCCTGGCCACGAGCTGATGGCTTTCCGGTGAAACAGCAACAGAAACAAGAAGATGTCTATAACTCATTGCACACTCCTTTGATGCCTGAACTGCAGGTTTTCCCCAGCTTTACCGCGAATTCACACCTTCTGCAAGAGGGGAATACGACATTAGTGTGAAGCCTATCATAATTATTCATTAATTATTCTTATAAGAAGAATAATTGAAAAATGTCTCCAAATGAAAAAAATTAACAACTTAACGTAAATCACACATTTTAGATTCTGCATCATTAAATCGTTTTAACGGGTTATTAACGCAAATGAGATGATAACCCTGCGAAACGAGATTTTTGCAACCTTACGCTAACGTCTTGTTTTGCATTCGAAAATAAGTGTCTCTCTAAAGTCGATAAAGCGGCTGTTGCCTGGCCCCGCTTAAACCAGAGGGAAAAGCAAAACCTGGACCCTTTCACTCCATCCTCCTGCATGAGTATTCGTTCATTAAGAATATAAAACAGTGCTGATTGGGTGAAAAATAGACAATTTACAAGTCGTACTGATGGATTTATAGGATATATTCGCTTAAATTATGTGACGCAGATCACATTTTTTTTAAATTTTGGGGAGGGCTGCATTGTATGTGTCAAAACTGACGAGTAGAGTTTGCGTCGAATTAGGAAAAATCTTAGTTATTTGTAAGAAATGATAAAAGGTGTAACGACGCCACCGCGTTGTGTGGTTGCTGCATGTTTTATGGCATACAAACCTTAATTCAACTATGCATTTGGCCTTTTCTTTTTTATACCGGGTGATTTCCCGGCGACATCACGGGGTGCGGTCTTTCCGCATAAAAATAATAGTTGGTTATTCGGGATGGGAAAAATGCATACATCCGAGTTGCTAAAACATATCTATGACATCAATTTGTCGTATTTACTGCTCGCGCAGCGTTTAATTAGTCAGGATAAGGCGTCCGCGATGTTCCGTCTGGGCGTTAGTGAAGAAATGGCAACCATGCTGGGCGGCATAACGCTCCCTGAAATGGTTAAACTTGCTGAAACGAATCAACTTGTTTGCCAGTTCCGTTTCGACAGCCCGCAGACCATCACGCGTCTTACGCAGGAATCTCGTGTTGACGATCTACAGCAGATCCATACCGGTATTCTTCTCTCCACGCGTCTGCTCAACGAAATCAGCCAGCCTGATGACGCAGCCCGCAAGAAAAGGGCTTGAAAATGAGCGAGAAAAGCATTGTTCAGGAAGCCCGTGACATACAGCTGGCAATGGAACTCATTACGCTCGGTGCGCGTTTACAGATGCTGGAAAGCGAGACGCAGCTGAGCCGTGGTCGCCTGATTAAGCTGTATAAAGAATTACGGGGTAGCCCACCGCCGAAGGGTATGCTGCCGTTTTCAACAGACTGGTTTATGACATGGGAACAGAACATTCACGCCTCGATGTTCTGTAACGCATGGCAGTACCTGCTGAAGACGGGATTGTGCAGCGGCGTCGATGCCGTGATCAAAGCCTATAAACTTTACCTTGAGCAATGCCCACAGCAGGAAGAAGGCCCCCTGCTGGCGCTGACCCGCGCATGGACGCTGGTGCGTTTTGTTGAAAGCGGAATGCTTGAACTGTCACGCTGCAACTGCTGTGACGGTAACTTTATCACCCATGCACACCAGCCCGCTGGCAGCTTCGCCTGCAGTTTATGCCAGCCGCCATCCCGCGCAGTAAAAAGACGTAAACTTTCCCGGGATGCTGCCGATATTATTCCACAACTGCTGGATGAACAGATCGAACAAGCTGTTTAACCCGAACGTGTGGGCAAGATTCCAGCAGCGGTAAGCCATTACCGCTGCTTTTTTTTACCCCAAATTCCGGTTACGCGCTCGAAATGAACGTCCTGCCATAGTCACTAGCGGAAGGATGATGTCGTGCTTATCTTATTAGGTTACCTGGTAGTTCTCGGTACAGTTTTCGGCGGTTACATGATGACCGGCGGGCACCTTGGAGCACTCTATCAACCGGCTGAACTTATTATCATCGGCGGCGCAGGGGTAGGGGCTTTTATCGTTGGCAACAACGGTAAATCGATCAAGGGTACGCTGAAAGCTATTCCACTGCTGTTCCGTCGCTCGAAGTACACCAAAAGCATGTACATGGATCTGCTGGCGCTGCTCTACCGCCTGATGGCGAAGTCACGTCAGCAGGGTATGTTCTCGCTGGAGCGTGATATCGAAAATCCGAAAGAGAGCGAAATTTTCGCCAGCTATCCGCGCATTCTGGCAGACGCGATGATGCTTGATTTCATCGTGGATTACCTGCGCCTCATCATCAGCGGCAACATGAACACCTTCGAAATTGAAGCACTGATGGACGAAGAGATCGAAACCCACGAGAGCGAATCCGAAGTGCCGGCAAACAGCCTGGCGCTGGTAGGCGACTCGCTTCCGGCCTTTGGTATCGTTGCCGCCGTCATGGGGGTTGTTCACGCCCTGGCGTCCGCGGACCGTCCGGCGGCGGAGCTGGGCGCGCTGATTGCCCACGCGATGGTCGGTACCTTCCTCGGTATTTTGCTGGCATACGGATTTATCTCCCCGCTGGCGAGCGTTCTGCGTCAAAAGAGCGCTGAAACCACCAAGATGATGCAGTGCGTGAAGATCACGCTGCTCTCTAACCTGAACGGTTACGCCCCGCCGATCGCCGTTGAATTCGGGCGTAAAACGCTCTATTCCAGCGAGCGTCCATCGTTTATCGAGCTGGAAGAACACGTGCGTGCGGTGAAAAACCCAAACCAACAGACGACAACTGAGGACGCATGAAAAACCAGTCCCATCCGATCGTCATCGTAAAAAAGCGCAAGCATAAGGGGCATGGGCACGGCTCTCACGGCTCCTGGAAAATTGCTTACGCTGACTTTATGACCGCCATGATGGCGTTCTTCCTGGTGATGTGGCTGATCTCCATCTCCAGCCCGAAAGAGCTGATCCAGATTGCGGAATATTTCAGAACGCCGCTGGCAACGGCGGTATCAGGTGGGCCGCGCATCTCCAACAGCGACAGCCCCATTCCTGGCGGTGGCGATGATTACACCCAGCAGAAGGGTGAGGTGAAAAAAGAGCCGAACATCGACGAACTGAAAAGACGGATGGAGCAGGCGCGCCTGAAGAAACTGCGCGGTGACCTGGATCAGCTGATTGAGGCCGATCCCAAACTGCGCGCGCTGCGTCCGCATCTGAAGATCGACCTGGTGCAGGAAGGGCTGCGTATTCAGATTATTGATAGCCAGAACCGCCCGATGTTTAAAACCGGGAGCGCGGAAGTCGAGCCGTACATGCGCGACATTTTACGCGCCATCGCCCCGGTGCTGAACGGTATTCCTAACCGGGTCAGCCTGTCGGGACACACGGATGATTTCCCGTATGCCAGCGGTGAGAAGGGATACAGCAACTGGGAGCTTTCTGCCGATCGTGCCAACGCCTCGCGTCGCGAGCTGGTGGTGGGTGGGCTTGATGATGGCAAGGTACTGCGCGTGGTCGGCATGGCAGCAACCATGCGCCTCACCGATCGCGGGCCGGATGACGCCATCAACCGTCGTATCAGTCTTTTAGTGCTGAACCAGCAGGCGGAGCAGGCCATCCTGCATGAAAACGCCGAAAGTCAGAATGAGTCACTGGACGATTTAAAACAGCCTGGGGCCGTACCTTCGGCTGCCGTTCCAACATCGCCACCAGCCAATCCGAGGTGATAGCGTGAGCATGGATATTAGCGATTTTTACCAGACCTTCTTTGATGAAGCCGACGAACTGTTGGCTGATATGGAGCAACACCTGCTGGACCTGGTGCCCGAAGCACCGGATTCAGAGCAGCTTAATGCCATCTTCCGCGCGGCGCATTCCATTAAAGGCGGCGCCGGAACCTTTGGTTTTACCATTTTGCAGGAAACCACGCACCTGATGGAAAACCTGCTTGATGAAGCACGACGCGGTGAGATGCAGCTCAATACCGACATTATCAACCTGTTTTTGGAAACCAAAGATATTATGCAGGAACAGCTCGACGCCTATAAAAGCTCGGCAGAGCCTGATGCCGCCAGCTTTGAATACATCTGCAACGCGCTGCGCCAGCTGGCGCTGGAAGCCAAAGGTGAAGTCGCCGTTGTCGCTGAACCGGCGGCCAAACTGAGCGTTGTTGATGCGGTTGCCGCACAAGACGCTCAGCCCGCTAAACTGCGCGTGGTGCTGTCTCGTCTGAAAGAGAGTGAAGTTAATCTGCTGGAAGAGGAGCTGGGCAACCTGGCGACGCTGAGCAACGTGGTCAAGGGCAAAGACAGCCTGGCCGCGACGCTTGACGACGGCATTGGCCAGGACGATATCGTGGCGGTGCTGTGCTTTGTTATCGAAGCCGATCAAATTACGTTTGAAACGGAAGCCGCTGCGGTTGACGTGCCCGCTGAGGTGGAAGAGGTTGCTGTCGTCGCGGCGCCTGCCGCGGTACCCGCTGCCCCGGTGCTGAAAGCCGTACCAAATGAGTCTGCCGCTCCAGCCCGTGGTGAAAAACCGGCTGCCCGTTCCAGTGAATCCACCAGCATCCGCGTGGCGGTTGAAAAGGTAGACCAGCTGATTAACCTGGTCGGCGAACTGGTGATCACCCAGTCGATGCTGGCCCAGCGTTCAAACGAACTGGACCCGGTGACCCACGGCGATCTGATTACCAGCATGGGTCAGTTACAACGTAACGCCCGCGATCTGCAGGAATCGGTGATGTCCATCCGTATGATGCCGATGGAGTATGTCTTCAGCCGCTTCCCGCGTCTGGTGCGCGATCTCGCCGGTAAACTGAATAAACAGATTGAGCTGACGCAGCTAGGCAGCTCAACCGAGCTGGATAAGAGCCTGATTGAGCGCATTATCGATCCGTTAACGCACCTTGTGCGTAACAGTCTCGATCACGGCATCGAGTCCCCGGAGAAGCGCATTGAGGCCGGTAAATCTCCGGTCGGCAACCTGATCCTGTCTGCCGAACACCAGGGCGGCAATATCTGTATCGAAGTGACCGATGACGGTGCGGGCCTGAACCGCGACCGCATTCTGGCGAAAGCCATATCGCAGGGCATGAACGTCAACGAAAACATGACTGACGAAGAAGTGGGCATGCTGATCTTTGCGCCGGGCTTCTCGACTGCCGAGCAGGTGACGGACGTTTCCGGGCGCGGCGTGGGCATGGACGTGGTGAAACGTAACATCCAGGAGATGGGCGGCCACGTTGAGATCAAGTCGAAACAAGGCTCAGGCACTACCATTCGTATCCTGCTGCCGCTGACGCTGGCGATCCTCGACGGCATGTCCGTGAAGGTGGCAAACGAAGTCTTTATCCTGCCGCTGAACGCGGTGATGGAGTCACTGCAGCCGCGTGAGGAAGATCTGCATCCGCTGGCGGGCGGCGAGCGCGTGCTTGAAGTGCGCGGCGAGTACCTGCCGCTGGTAGAGCTGTGGAAAGTGTTCGAAGTGGACGGTGCGAAAACCGAAGCGACGCAGGGCATCGTGGTGATCCTGCAAAGCGCCGGCCGCCGCTATGCGCTGCTGGTCGACCAGCTGATTGGTCAGCACCAGGTGGTGGTGAAGAACCTCGAAAGCAACTATCGCAAAGTGCCAGGCATTTCTGCAGCCACCATCCTGGGTGATGGTAGCGTCGCGCTGATCGTCGATGTGTCGGCGCTTCAGGGATTAAATCGTGAACAACGTGTGGCGTACACAGCCGCCTGATTAAGTAGAAGGTAAAAACATGACCGGTATGAGTAATGTAACGAAACTGGCGGGCGAGCCATCAGGGCAGGAGTTCCTGGTTTTCACTTTAGGTGATGAAGAGTACGGTATCGACATCCTGAAAGTGCAGGAAATTCGTGGTTACGATCAGGTAACGCGCATTGCGAACACGCCGTCCTTTATCAAGGGCGTCACAAACCTGCGCGGCGTTATTGTGCCTATCGTCGACCTGCGCGTGAAGTTCAGCCAGGGCGACGTGGAGTACAACGACAACACCGTGGTGATCGTCCTGAATCTGGGGCAGCGCGTGGTGGGTATTGTGGTGGACGGCGTATCGGATGTGCTGTCGCTGACGTCCGACCAAATTCGCCCGGCCCCGGAGTTTGCGGTAACCCTGTCTACCGAATACCTGACCGGTCTGGGGGCGCTCGGCGACCGCATGCTGATTCTGGTGAACATTGAGAAGCTGCTGAACAGCGACGAGATGGCACTGCTGGATATCGCCGCGAGCCACGTGGCATAAAACAAAGCCGGGTGGCGCTGACGCTTACCCGGCCTACGTGTTCGAGTCATTTGTAGGCCGGGTAAGGCGAAGCCGCCACCCGGCTTTTTTACATCCTTACGCTTCCTGTTCTACCAGATCCGCTTCCGCTTCCCGCGCCTCTTCATTCTGCGACAGCATCGCCGTCGCAATACCATTCCCCAGCACGTTAATCGCCGAGCGGCCCATATCCAGGAAGTGGTCGATCCCCATCAGCAGCAGAATGCCCGCTACCGGAATGTTAAAGCTTGGGATTGTTGCCGCCAGCACCACCAGCGACGAGCGCGGCACGCCCGCAATGCCTTTTGACGCCAGCATCAGCGTCAGCATCAGAACCGTCACCTCTGTGAAGCTCAGGTGAATGTTGTACGCCTGGGCGATAAACATGGAGGCGAACGAGCAGTACACCATCGATCCCACCAGGTTGAAGGAGTAGCCAATCGGCAGAACGAACGAGGCGATGCTGCGCGAGCAGCCAAAGCGCTCCAGCTGCTCCAGCGTTTTTGGATAGGCCGCTTCAGAACTGCTGGTGGTAAACGCAACCAGGACCGGATCTTTCAGCATGCTGACCAGGCGAAACACCTCTTTTTTCAGCACCATATAGCCCACCGCCAGCAGTACCAGACAGGTCAGCAGGATCGCCACATAGTAGCCGCCAATAAAGGACGCATAGTTCAAAAGAATGCCGAGCCCCTGGGTGGCGATAACGGACGAAATGGCGGCGAAAATAGCCAGCGGCGCGACGTACATCACGTAACCCGTGACCTTCAGCATGATGTGGGAAACCACGTCCAGCGCCGCCACCAGGGGGGCGTTGAATTTCTGCCCCAGCGATGCGCCGCCGATCCCGAAGAACATCGAGAACACCACAATCTGCAGAATTTCATTGTCCGCCATCGCCCCGGCGATGCTGGTGGGAATGGTATGAGACAGGAACGCTTTCAGCGTCATTCCGCCAACGGCCAGCCCGGTATCGACGGCTTCGGTCGGTATGGTCAGGTTCAGACCGCTGCCCGGCTGTTCCAGCGTGACGATAAACAGCCCCACCAGAATCGAAAGCACGGACGAGCTGATAAACCAGACCATCGCCTTGCCGCCGACGCGACCAATCGTGGACGTTTCGCCCATTTTCATAATCCCGACCGTGAGGGTGCTGAACACCAGTGGCGCAATCACCATTTTAATCAGCCTAAGGAATATGTCGGTCAGAAGGGTAATGTTATCTGCCCAGCTTTTAATGGCCTCCGGCGAGGCATACTCATGAATGGCCGCCCCCGAAAGAATACCCGCCAGCATGAATATCACGATGAAGAGTGTGAGTTTGTTTGCACTTGCCACGAAAAAAGACCCTCTATGCGCTTACGTTTATTCCGCGCTGATACATATAAATTTTTAATTGCAACACGGAATTCATTCGGCACATAAATTGAAGTAAAGCGCGGTGGGATACAACTCCTTTTTAATTTTTATTGGTTTTGTTGTGGTTGCGGTAACGATATATTGTGATGCATATCACACTTTAGTGGATATATCCTCAACGGAAAGAATGAATACCCTCCATTTTCATACGCAATGTATTGTTTTTTATAGAAATGCTATGTCAATACGGCAAAGGGTTTAGGGGCGAAGCGGAAAGTGGTTGAAGCGGTAACCATAAACTAAATTCTGAGTAACCCCCCTCTCAGGAATGTTTAGCGGGGCTAACATATTGAGCTGTATAAATAAAATATGGCAATTGACCGGAGACATCTTCTGGAGGGTGGTAAATGAAAACAAAACGCCTTTTGATATGTGCAGGCGCCCTGCTGACGGCTTCAACAGTCCATCAGGCGCTGGCGGTAACCAGCAGCGGCACGATTGGCGCAACGCTGACGCTGACCAACGGCTGTCTGATCAACGGATCGCCTACCCAAAACGGTATCAACTTCGGGACGCTGGATTTCGGTACCCATCCTGCAACGTTTTCCACGCTGACTACCCAGCTGACCGGGGCCAGCGGAGGGAACACCTTCACCATTCAATGTACAACCGCCAGCTATACGGTAGCGATCACCGGGAACACCAACGCTACGGCCCCCGGCACCGTCGTCGGTACGCCAGGCACGCCCGCACGCTATTTGATCAATACCGCGAACGCGGCTCAGGGCGTGGCCTATAGCCTCTACAGCGACAGCGGATTTAACAACATCATCGCCAATAACGCGGCGCTGCCCATCGCCTCAACGGCGGGAGGGGTAAATAGCTACACCCTGTACGGGCGTATAACCGGAGGGGGTAACAGCGTCACGGTTGTACCGGGAACCTACACCGACACCATTAACGTCAGCGTCACCTACTAGCTCCAGTCATGAAGGCATTTTTACGTCTGCGCAAAAGCGCAGAGGGATCCGTGCACCCTTTTTTTGCGCTGATGGTGGGGTTGATGTTAACCCCCGTCGCCGGGGCGGTGACGTCACAGTCCTTCAGGGTCAGCGCCACCGTGGTGCCGGGCTGCTCGATAACCACCGGCACCGGCGGGGTTTACGGCACGCTGGATTTTGGCACCCATACCGGGGTGGAAAGCGCGCCGGTTAGCACCAGTTTTGTCCCCAACGGCGCGCTGTCCATCGCCTGCACGCCGGGGGTGGCGCTGAGTATGAGCATAAACGGCGGCCAGAACTACGCCTCCGTTCGGCGAATGACGCGCTCAGGCGCAGCCGACGCGGTGGGCTACCGCCTCTACAGCAGCAGTTCGCTGGCGGCGAACAGCGAGATCGGGGTTAACCAGGCCATTCCGGTGACCTATACCAACAGCAACAACATTGCGCTGCCACTGTTTGGCGTGGCGCTTCTGACCGGGTTTAGCCCGGCAGGTTCGTATTCAGATCAGCTCACCGTGACCTTGTCATGGTGAAAAAGGGAGAGCATCGATGAAGCCATTATTCAGGCGGGTTTGCCTGGTCAGTCTGTTGGGCGTAACGGCCATTGCCGCGAACGAAGCGCGTGCGGCGGCGACCATTTTGCTATGGCCCATCGATCCGTGGCTTTCGGCCGATGCCAAAGCCACGGAGCTATGGATCCAAAATCAGGGAAACAGCGCCACGACAATGCAGGTGCGCATTGTACGCTGGAAGCAGGAGGGGGGATATGAACGCTATACCGCACAGCAGGATGTGGTCGCCAGCCCGCCGATTGTCACCATTGGCAAGGGCAGCAAACAGCTTATTCGCCTGATTAAGCAGGGCTCCATCCCGATGGGCGTAGAGCAAGCGTACCGCATCATCGTGGATGAGATCCCCCAGCCCGACGCCAAAGCCGATCCTACCATCGGGCTCAAGCTGCAGATGCGCTATTCCATCCCGCTCTTTGTCTACGGACAAGGCATTCCGACAATACCCGAGGGCGCGCATCATGCCTTCGTGGAGACGAGAAACCTGAGCTGGCGCGTGACGCAGGAAGGCGGTCACCCGGCGCTTGAGGTGCGTAACAAGGGGGATGTGCACGTCAGGCTCAGCCAGGTGGCGCTGGAGCAGGGGGGGCAGAAACGCACGGTTGCCGACGGACTGTTGGGCTATGTGCTGCCCAACAGCACCCGCAGCTGGCCGATACCAACAGGAGTTCGCCAGCCCAGCCAGATGAGTGCGCAGATTAATGCCAGGGATACGCAATGGCAGTCGACGCCCGTCAACTGAAACCGGCGATGATGATCCTGCTCTGCGTCAGTACCAGCACCTGGGCCGAGCCCGGCGATGACAGTCTGCCGCCGCCACCGGAGGCCCGGTCGGTGAACGATGAGGCAATTTTCCAGCTCGCCCTCGTGCTGAACCACTATGATACCGGTCTCGTGGTGCCGGTGACGCAACGCAGCGGCGCTTACTTTATCTCCAGCGCCGATCTTCTTCGCGCCGGGCTGCCGCCTGAGCGCGTGCCGAACGGAGAGGTCAATCTGTCCACGCTTGCGCAGGTGCGCGTGGAGTATGACAGCGCTGCACAGCGCCTGCTGATGACCGTGCCCCGCGACTGGGTTTCATCCCGCGTCACCTCCTTCAGCGGACAGACGGCACAGAGTAAACCCCACTATGGCCGCGGGGCGCTGCTCAATTACGATTTTTATACCAACCGTACCGAGCACGCTGGCGGGCAGGCGTCGCTCTGGCATGAGTTCCGCTATTTCAACGACAACGGCTCGTTTTCCTCTACCGGCTATGTCCGGGAAAATTTCAGCGGTAACAGCGGGCAGCAGGAAGGCTATGTGCGCTATGACACCACCCTGCTGATGACGAATGAAGATGACGCCACCACCTGGACCGCCGGTGACGTTATCAGCGATGCCCTGAGCTGGAGCAGCAGCGTGCGTATGGGCGGGATTAGCTACGGCCGTGATTTTTCCCTGCGCCCGGATCTGGTGACCTGGCCGCTGCCGGCGTTCTCGGGTGAAGCGGCGGTGCCGACGTCTGTCGATCTGTTTATCAACGGCTACCGTTCGGGTTCGACTCAGCTTCAGCCCGGCCCCTTCACGCTTACCAATCTGCCCTACATCAACGGCGCCGGGGACGCGGTGCTGGTCACCACCGATGCCCTGGGACGTCAGGTGAGCACGACGCTGCCGTTCTATGTCACCAGCGATTTGCTCAAGCAAGGATTGAGCGACGGCGCCGTCACCCTGGGGAGCCTGCGGCGCAACTATGGTATTAAGAATTTCGACTATGGCCCGGCGGCGGGCAGCGGATCGTATCGGTATGGCCTGACGGACTGGCTGACGCTGGAAGGCCACGCTGAGGGTGCGGAAGAGCTGGCCCTCGGCGGCGCGGGAACGGTGGTGAAGCTTGGCCGTTTTGGCGTCGTGAACTCCTCTTACAGCCACAGCCGGATGCGCGGCGACGACGGCGGGCAAATCAACTGGGGGTATCAGTACAGCACCAGTGAATTCAGCCTCGCGACCCAGCATACCCGGCGCAACCGCGATTTTGGCAACCTGGCGCTGTACGACCAGCCGACGGTGTACGATGAAAACGACAGGCCCATTGCCAGCTTTAGCCGCAATACCGATCAGTACTCTCTGACCTTCAACCTTGGACAGTACGGCAGCATCGGCGCGGCCTGGATTGGCGTCGAAAGCTTCGACAGCCAGAAAACGGAGCTGCTTAACCTCTCCTGGAGCCGCAACCTGTGGGGCTCCAGCAGCATTTACCTGGCGGCCAGCCGTGACCAGCAGCGGGGCGACTGGACGGTCGCGATGTCGCTGCAGGTGCCGCTGGGGGAGCGTGACAGTGCCGCCGTCACCTTTGAAAACACCCCGGATGCAGGCAGCACGCAGCGCATCAACTATAACCACTCGATGCCGTCCGACGGTGGCCTGAGCTGGAACATGGCGTGGGCCAACCAGTCGCAGCGCAAAAACTATCAGCAGGGCACGCTGGGCTGGCGCAACAGCAATATTGAACTGCAGGGCGGCGGGTACGGCGAGCAGGATATGATGACCTGGTGGGGCGAGGCGATGGGCTCGATTGTGCTAATGGACGGCGAACTGTTCGCGGCGAATAAAATCAACGACGCGTTTGTGGTGATCAGCACTGACGGTCACCCGGACGTGCCCGTCAGCTACGAAAACCAGCCCGTCGGTAAAACCAATCGTAACGGCTATCTGCTGGTGAGCGGCGTGTCGGCCTATTATCCGGCGAGCTACAGTATTAATACCCTGAATCTGCCTGCCGATACCCGGCTGAAGGAGACGGAGCGGCGCGTGGCGATCCGCCGCAACAGCGGTTATCTGGTGGATTTCCCGATGGAGCAGGAGCGGGTGGCCAGCGTGATCCTCCATGACGCGCAGGGGCTGGCGATCCCGGTGGGAAGCCAGGTAAGGCGCGCCTCAAGGAGCACCGCCGTGGTGGGCTATGACGGTATTGCCTGGCTGGAAAACCTCAGCGATGTAAATCTGCTGGACGTGACGACGCCCGCGGGAAAACGCTGCACAGCGTCGCTGACCATTGGCGAAAACCCAGAGCATAAGCTGCAAACCTACGGCCCGCTGACCTGCCGGGAGGGGCGGTGAAACGTCTGCTGCTGATACTCCTGCTGCTGTTCTCCGGCGGCAGCTGGGCAGCCTGTAACGTGAGCACGGTGAATGCCTCGTTTGGCAGCGTCACCTCGTTTGCGCTCAGCGGCACCGGAGAGGTGGCAACCACCGGCACGCTGGTTGTGGCCTGCGATGCGATTTTGAACCTGCTCACCAGCGATTCGGTGACGCTTAACTTCATTTCGGCGTCGGTTTCAGCTAACAGTCGGGCGACCATGAAGCGTACCGACAACGCAACCATCACCGACGTCGTCCCGATCCGCCTGTGCGGGCAGTCTGGCTGCGCCAGCAGCAGCGAAGTGCAGACCACGAAAAGCTATACCTGGGGCGGCAGCACGCTGTTAAATCTGATTGGCGGCAAACAATATAATATTCCGCTCTATTTCCGCACCGTTCCCGGCCAGAACGTCACGGCGGGGCCGTATCAGGTGACGCTCAACTTCAGTATCACCTACAGCGTCTGTTCCGTAGGGGTGCTCAACCTCTGCCTGTCAGGGCAACAAACCGGCACCACCAACACCAGCATTACGGTGGACATGAACGTCACCAACGACTGCAGCGCGATGACCACGCCTGACGTGAACTTCAACAGCGCGCCGCTGGTGCAGAATTTCCCCACCGTGTCACAGGCTATCGCCGTCACCTGCACCAAGGGCAGCACCTACACCATCGGTATTAACAATGGTGCCAACGCGCTGAACAACGTACGTCGTATGGTTAGCGGCGCGAACTATATGAGTTATGACATCTATAAAGAAGCCAGCGGCAACCGCTGGGGCGGCAGCGGTGCCGAACGCTGGGCCAGTTCGGCCTCGTCGCAGCTGAGCGCCGACGGTTTACTGCGTACCTATAACTACACCGCCAAAGTCCTCACCAACCAGGCAACGCCCCCCGCCGGCACCTATACCGACACGCTGATCGTCGACGTCACGTTCTGACCCACGCTTTTCCCTTTCGCAAATGTAAAGTTCCTGTGGCCTGTGCCGATAACACCGTTAATAAATCTATGAGAAGGTGTTGTATGTTGAACCGTATCCGCGTTGTCACAATGCTCATGATGGTGCTGGTCATTTTCGCACTTCTTCAGCTTATTTCCGGTGGCCTCTTTTTCTCGTCGTTAAAACAAAACCAGGACAGCTTCGCGGCCTCGAACGACCTGCGCGTGCAGCAGAGTGAACTCACCACAACATGGGATCTGATGCTGCAAACGCGCATCAACCTGAGCCGCTCCTCCGCCCGCATGATGATGGATCCGAACAATCAGCAGAGCAGCGCGAAAACGGACCTGCTGAAAAACGCGCGCGCGACGCTTGCGGACGCGGCAAAACATTACGACGCCTTCAAAAAGATTGCCCCGCAGCCTGCAATGGAGCAGGCGAGCGCCAGCATCGATGAAAAATACAACGCCTACTTTGCAGGCCTGACGGAGCTTATTCAGTTCCTTGAAGGCGGCAATATGGACGCCTATTTCGCACAGCCGACGCAGGGTATGCAAAACGCGCTCGGCGCGGCGCTGGGCGAGTACGCCAAAGCCAGCAGCGATTTGTACCATTCGGCCTTTACGGAAAGCCAGAACGACTACCGCTTTGCCAAATGGCAGATGGCGATCCTCGCGCTGGCGCTGGTCATCGTGCTGATGGCCGTCTGGTACGGCATTCGCCATATCCTTCTTAACCCGCTTGGGCGCGTTATTGCGCACATCCGCGATATCGCCAGCGGCGATCTCACCAAAACGCTGACGGTTTCCGGGCGTAATGAGATCACCGAACTGGCAAACAGCGTGGACCATATGCAGCGCTCGCTGATGGAGACCGTCACCAACGTGCGCAACGGCTCGGATGCTATTTACACCGGCACCAGCGAAATCGCGATGGGTAACAACGATCTCTCGTCCCGCACCGAACAGCAGGCTTCTGCGCTGGAGGAGACTGCCGCCAGCATGGAACAGCTGACCGCCACCGTGAAGCAAAACGCCGATAACGCCCGTCAGGCGTCGAAGCTGGCGGAAAGCGCCTCTGAGACGGCGCAGCGCGGGGGACGCGTGGTGGACGGGGTGGTGAAAACCATGCACGACATTGCCGACAGCTCGAAAAAAATTGCCGACATTATCAGCGTCATCGACGGCATCGCCTTCCAGACCAATATCCTGGCGCTCAACGCCGCCGTCGAAGCGGCGCGCGCCGGTGAGCAGGGGCGCGGATTTGCCGTGGTGGCTGGTGAAGTACGTAACCTCGCGAGCCGCAGCGCCAATGCGGCGAAAGAGATCAAAGCGCTAATTGAAGACTCCGTTTCACGCGTGGATACCGGCTCGGTGCTGGTGGAAAGTGCGGGTGAAACCATGAATGACATCGTGAATGCCGTCACGCGCGTGACGGACATCATGGGTGAAATCGCTTCTGCATCGGATGAGCAGAGTCGTGGTATTGACCAGGTCGCCCTGGCGGTATCGGAAATGGATCGTGTGACGCAGCAAAACGCCGCGCTGGTGCAGGAGTCCGCCGCGGCGGCCGCTGCGCTGGAGGACCAGGCGAGCCGTCTGAAGATGGCCGTCTCGGCGTTTCGTCTTACTTCCAAAACTACAAATACGGTCAGCTCGCGTGCCTCGCACGCTGAGACAACCGCCGCGCCGCTGGCATCACGCACGCGCGCAGCGGTGACCGGACAAGATGAAAACTGGGAAACATTTTGACTGACATTTAAACCGCGGCTGCTTGCCGCTTATTGGGAGCGTGGATGTTAAATCGTATTCGTATCTCGACCACACTGTTTTTGATTCTGATCCTGTGTGGTGTGTTGCAGGTTGGCAGTAACGGGTTGTCTTTTTGGGCGTTTCGCGATGGCTATCAGAATTTGCAGGAAGTCGAGACGAGTAATCAACAGCGCTCCGCACTGGCACAGACGCGTGCCGTGCTGTTGCAGGCAAGCACCGCGCTGAACAAAGCAGGAACGCTGACCGCGCTGAGCTATCCGCCGGATGATATCAAAGCGTTAATGGCGGTGGCGCGCGGCAGCCTGAAGCAGGCCGACGCGCAGTTTAAAGCCTTTATCTCGCAGGATGCGGTGAGTGAGAAAGGGAAGGCGCTGAAGGTCGCCATGAAGAAGAACTTCGACGTGTGGTACAGCGATCTGGATCACCAGGCCACCTGGCTTGAGAACAACCAGCTCTCTGACTTCCTGACCGCGCCGGTACAAGATTCTCAGGCGGCGTTCGATGGCAGCTTTAACGCCTGGCAGCAGGATATTAACCAGTTCGTTGAACGCGCAGGGGCGGACAGCCGCACCAGCTACCACATGTCCGGGGTGATTTTTGCCACGATGGTGATCCTGGCCGCGCTGCTCACGGGCGGGGCGCTGTTCTGGTCGCGCAGGATGATTGTGCAGCCGCTGGCCATCATCAGCAGCCACTTCGACAGCATCGCGAAGGGCAATCTGGCGCGCCCGGTGGCGGTATACGGCAAGAACGAAATTTCGGCGATTTTTGCCAGCCTGAAGGCAATGCAGGGATCGCTGCGGGAAACGGTGACCGACGTGCGCCAGGGCAGCTACGCCATGCACACCGGGATTTCGGAGATTGCGGCGGGCAATAACGATCTCTCATCGCGAACCGAGCAGCAGGCGGCCTCGCTGGCGCAGACGGCGGCCAGCATGGAGCAGCTGACCGCGACGGTAAGCCAGAACGCCGACAACGCGCGCCAGGCGTCGGACCTGTCAAAGCAGGCCGCCCTGACGGCGAAGAAAGGGGGCGACCAGGCTTCCCACGTGGCCAGCACCATGCAGGATATTGCCGCCAGTTCACAGAAAATTGGCGACATCATCAGCGTGATTGACGGCATAGCGTTCCAGACCAACATTCTGGCACTCAACGCCGCCGTCGAAGCGGCGCGTGCAGGCGAGCAGGGGCGTGGTTTTGCGGTTGTGGCGGGGGAGGTGCGTAACCTGGCGAGCCGCAGCGCTAACGCAGCAAAAGAGATAAAAGGGCTGATTGAAGAGTCGGTCTCCCGCGTTCAGCAGGGATCTGCCCTGGTGGATACGGCGGCAAAAACCATGACCGAGATCGTGACGTCAGTGACGCGCGTTAACGACATCATGGGCGAAATCGCCTCGGCGTCCGATGAACAGCGCCGTGGGATCGAGCAGGTGGCTCAGGCGGTCAGCCAGATGGATCAGGTGACGCAGCAGAATGCCTCGCTCGTGGAAGAAGCGGCGGCGGCAACCGATCAGCTGGCAAACCAGGCCGACCACCTCACCGGGCTGGTGGCGGTGTTTAATGTCAAAGAGCACGTTGAAGCAGTAACAGAAGTCGGGCGGTCACAGGCCGTGCCAGTTGTATCCTGAATGTGATTAAGAAGGCGCTATGACATCACCCACGCCCACAGGGCAAACGTCATTATTGTTACAGATGACACAGCGCCTCGCGCTGTCTGACGCGCATTTTCGTCGGATATGTCAGTTAATCTACCAGCGTGCGGGGATCGTGCTTGCGGATCATAAGCGAGACATGGTCTACAACCGTCTGGTGCGTCGCTTGCGCACGCTGGGGCTGGATGATTTTGGCCGCTATCTGAGCATGCTCGAAGCGAACCAGAACAGCGCCGAATGGCAGGCTTTTATCAACTCATTGACCACTAACCTGACGGCCTTTTTCCGTGAGGCACACCACTTCCCGGTACTGGCGGATCACGCGCGCCGCCGCACCGGGGGAGAGTATCGCGTCTGGAGCGCGGCGGCCTCAACCGGGGAGGAGCCGTACTCGCTGGCGATTACCCTCGCTGACACGCTGGGGATGGCGCCGGGCCGCTGGAAAGTGTACGCCAGCGATATCGACACCGAGGTGCTGGAAAAAGCCCGCAACGGCGTTTACCGCCAGGACGAGCTAAAAACGCTGTCGCCTCAGCAGCTACAGCGCTATTTCATGCGCGGAACAGGGCCACATGAAGGGCTGGTGCGCGTACGCCAGGAGCTGGCGAACTGCGTTGAATTCGCCCCGGTCAACCTGCTGGACAAGCAGTACAACGTGCCCGGGCCCTTTGACGCGATCTTTTGTCGTAACGTGATGATCTATTTTGATAAAACGACGCAACAGGACATCCTGCGTCGCTTTGTTCCGTTGCTCAAGCCTGACGGTTTACTGTTTGCCGGGCACTCGGAAAACTTCAGCAACCTCGCGCGTGAGTTTAGCCTGCGTGGGCAAACGGTTTATGCGCTGAGTAAGGAAAAAGCATGAGTAAAATCAGGGTATTGTCTGTCGATGATTCGGCGCTGATGCGCCAGATCATGACTGAAATAATCAATAGCCACAGCGATATGGAGATGGTTGCGACAGCGCCCGATCCCCTGGTAGCGCGGGATTTAATTAAAAAATATAACCCCGACGTGCTGACGCTGGATGTCGAAATGCCGCGCATGGACGGCATCGATTTCCTGGAAAAACTGATGCGCCTGCGCCCGATGCCGGTGGTGATGGTCTCCTCCCTGACCGGTAAAGGTTCGGAAATCACCCTGCGCGCGCTGGAGCTGGGGGCGGTGGATTTTGTCACCAAGCCTCAGCTGGGCATTCGTGAAGGGATGCTGGCGTACAGCGAGATGATCGCCGAGAAGATCCGCACCGCGTCGCGCGCGAAGCTGGCGGCGCACAAGCCGATGGCCGCCCCCGCGACCCTGAAGGCCGGTCCGTTACTCAGCTCGGAAAAACTGCTGGTGATTGGCGCATCAACCGGGGGAACAGAGGCAATTCGTCATGTACTCCAGCCATTGCCGCTTTCAAGCCCCGGTATTCTTATCACGCAGCATATGCCGCCCGGCTTTACCCGCTCCTTCGCTGAGCGTCTGAACAAACTGTGTCAGATAAGCGTAAAAGAGGCGGAAGACGGCGAGCGCGTGCTCCCCGGTCACGCCTATATCGCGCCGGGCGACAAGCATATGGAACTGTCGCGCAGCGGCGCGAACTATCAAATCAAAATTCATGACGGGCCGCCGGTTAACCGGCACCGTCCGTCGGTGGATGTGCTGTTTCATTCGGTGGCGAAACATGCGGGGCGCAACGCCGTTGGGGTGATCCTGACGGGGATGGGTAACGACGGTGCCGCCGGAATGCTTGCAATGCACCAGGCTGGCGCCTGGACGATTGCGCAGAATGAAGCAAGTTGTGTGGTGTTCGGCATGCCGCGCGAGGCCATCAACATGGGTGGCGTGAGCGAAGTGGTCGATCTTAGCCAGGTAAGCCAGCAGATGCTGGCGAAAATCAGTGCCGGACAGGCAATACGTATTTAAAGAGGAGTGTAGTTTTATGGCGGACAAAGAGCTCAGATTTTTGGTTGTGGATGACTTTTCCACCATGCGTCGCATCGTGCGTAACCTGCTGAAAGAGCTGGGCTTCAACAACGTTGAAGAAGCAGAAGACGGCGTTGATGCGCTGAACAAACTGCAGGCAGGCGGCTTTGGTTTTGTGATCTCCGACTGGAACATGCCGAACATGGATGGTCTGGAACTGCTGAAAACCATTCGTGCAGATGCCGGTATGGCCTCCCTGCCGGTGCTGATGGTGACGGCGGAAGCGAAGAAAGAGAACATCATTGCAGCAGCACAGGCGGGCGCAAGCGGCTACGTGGTGAAGCCGTTTACGGCCGCGACCCTGGAAGAGAAGCTCGGTAAGATCTTCGAGAAACTCGGCATGTGAGGTGATGGATATGTTGCAACCTGCTATGAAACCCGTTGAAGAACATTCACCCAGCGACATTATTGCCCGCATTGGCAGCCTGACGCGCATGCTGCGTGACAGCCTGCGCGAGCTGGGGCTGGACCAGGCCATCGCCGAAGCGGCGGAAGCAATTCCGGATGCGCGTGACCGTCTGGACTACGTTGTGCAGATGACCGCGCAGGCGGCCGAGCGCGCGCTGAACAGCGTTGAAGCCTCACAGCCGCACCAGGATGCGATGGAGAAGGGCGCGAAAGCGCTGACCACGCGCTGGGATGAGTGGTTTGAAAACCCTATCGAGCTGGCCGATGCGCGCGAGCTGGTAACCGATACCCGCCAGTTCCTGGGCGATGTACCGGGCCATACCAGCTTCACCAACGCCCAGCTGTTGGACATCATGATGGCGCAGGATTTCCAGGACCTGACCGGTCAGGTGATCAAACGCATGATGGATGTGATCCAGGAGATTGAGCGTCAGCTGCTGATGGTGCTGCTGGAGAACATTCCGGAACCGGCCGCCCGTCCAAAACGTGAGAACGAAAGCCTGCTCAATGGTCCACAGCTCGACGCCACCAAAGCGGGCGTTGTGGCAAGCCAGGATCAGGTGGACGACCTGCTGGACAGCCTCGGGTTCTGATTGTTCTGATAACCCTCAGGTTGCTGTTTCAACCTGAGGGTGTTTCGATTAGCGAAGATCCATTTTCACCGTGACGTTACCTTCAAAACGACCCGGCACCGGGTGAGCGTCAGTGGTACTCACCGGGACGGCCTGAATTTTAATCACGCCATTTCCCTGCTCGTCCATCGTTACCGGAAACGCATAGGTGCCATCCAGCGCAACGTCCCGGCTGTTTTCATCGTACACCCGCACGCCGAGATCGTCTCTTTCCAGAAGTTTCGCAATGTACGGCGTACTGCTATCCGCCACGCCCTGGTCTGCCGTGAGCGTGAGCTTTATCCGGTCCGTATTCCCGACAGCGTTATCATCACAGTGGTAGGCAATATCGACATTTTTGAGGGCATAGCCTTTCGGGGGCTGCCCCTTGCTGACGAATTGCTTACTGACGATACTGCCAAATTCAACCTCAATGGTGCTCCCCGCGTTGATGGTGCAGCTTAGCGGTGCCGATAGCGTGCCGCTAAACCAGATATCTGAGACGTGTTCCGCCTCTGCGGGATCGCAGCTTGCCCCGGTGCCAATATAGAGGCAGGCATAGTTCTGGGCGACGATTGTCGGCGGGATCGTTTCCTCTCCCAGAATCGGTTTTTTAACGCGCAGCATGACCGCAATGACGTTCCAGCGGAAATTACGCTTTATCTCAGCGGCGCCCGCGGGTTTGCTCTCATTGCTGCAGACGCTGGCATCGCCCTCGGTTTTGGAGAGCAAATTTTCTGTCACGCTATTCATGCTGCCCAGCGGGGTTGGGTATTCATTAACAGGCACAGGAGTCAGTGATTTACCGTCCGGTGAGTTGATAGCATCGGCATAGCCTGTGATACCGGCGTCAATCTTATCGGTCAGATAGCCATAGCCGTTTGTACCTGCCGTAAGCGGACTGCCCGCCAGCGTTTTTTCATAGACTATGCTCGATGAAAACAGGTTTGCCGGACACGTACAGTTGGCCACCATGTTTGCACCGCTGCCGACCAGATGGTCGGGCACTTCATAATCATGATTGGCGATGTTATCGCCTGATGCGAATTCGTGGTCGAATACGGTCGTGTAAGTTTGCGGGGCACCGAAGCAGTTATGCAGTATCGTGACGCCAGCCCAGCCTGGGCGGGCAGAGGCCAGGCCCAGTGCGCAAATCAGTGAGGCCGTCGCGGCGTGTTTCTTGAGTTTAGTTAACATGCGGTTGTTCCTGGTGACATAGCGCGCTAACGGAGCGAATACCGTTAGGGCTTTCATTTTCTCCATCGGCTGGCTGTGCAATGTGGGCGCTGCACTGCTGGTCAGACGCATTCCCCCACTTCACCGTGAGCCGCGCGGTTTCTCCAATGCCTGCCAGATAGACGGTGCCGGTATCATCGACAATGCCGCTCATGACCGGTGCGTCGCTGGTCGCTATAGCCCCAAACGGGACGAGCAGGCCGTTTGTGCGCTTCAGCGTGATTAACAGCCGATAACCCGTGTGAGCATCAAAACGTGCCATTACCGCCGCGTTGCGAGAAGGGATAACGGTGGCAGACGTGTCGCTGCTGTCCACGTTTTCCGGGAGGCTTGAGGTGTCGATGCGAATGTGATTTTCCTGATAGGGGGTCAACGATGGAATAACGGCGTTGCCCTGCCAGTCAGTCTGAACGCCGCGCTGGTTCTGGAAACGAACGCCGGAAGCGTCGTTGGCATTTACGATGGCAAACTGGTTGCCTAAAGGCTGAGCCAGCGTGACGCCCTGTGGATGTGCAACGATACCGCCGCTGATACCGTAGTTGAGCTGTCTGGAATCATCGGAGGAGGCGTAATACCCGGCGTTCAGGTTCGCGTATTGCGAACGGTAGCTGCCGTAGACGCTGCTGGTATCTTCTCCGTCGTGGTTTGAATGGCTCTGCTGCAGCGAGTAGCTCAGGCGTTCATCGTCCAGCAGCGTGCCGCTTAGTCCGACGTTTTGGCGCGTGTAGCCCCGTTTGGTATTGCTGATGTTATAGCTGCTCCAGGCGCGGGGTAGCCATCGGGAAAGCGGAACGCTAAGGCCGAAGGAGACCATCCGATCGGACTCTTCGCCGTTTGTTTTACTGTAGGTGTAGGCCATGTGGTAGCTCACACCGGAATAAACGGTGTTAAAACCAACCGACAGGCTGCGCTCTTTATTCGAGGTGCCCCAGTAATCCTGCTGATAGCCGTTGAGGTAAAGGCTCACGCCGGCAATGGCCTGGCTGACGCTGGCCTGAATGCGGTTGCGCTTATTGTAACGAAACAGCAGGTCCTCTTCGTGTCCAGCGAGCTTTTGATTGGCATCGGCAAAACTGTAGTAACCGCGGCTGGAATAGCGATAGCTGCCCAGGCTGAAGTTAGTATTGGTCGAATCAAGTTTACCCGTATAGAGCAAACGCCAGGACTGGCCGGTATGCTGGCTGTCATCGTCTAGCTTCGCATTGGCCAGGGTCACGTCCGCCGATAATGAACCCAGTGGCCCCAGCGCCACGCCCATACCGGTATTGGCAGCGTTATAGTCTTTAGACACCGTCAGCCCGCCAAACCAGGTAAGCAGGTTGTTTAAACCGTAAATCATGCTCCCCTGAAGAAAGTCGGGTTCTTTTTGCTCGCTGCCGCTGTCAGCACGATAGCGTCCCGCCGTCATTTCATACTTGATATGCCCCGGGCGCTGCATAACCGCGATGCTGGAGTAGGGCTGCGTGAAGCGGTGCTCGGTGCCGTCAGCCTCTTTGACCGTGACCTCCAGATCGCCGCTGTTGGTGGTCGAGTAGAGGTCATCGATCTCAAACGCACCTGGCGCGACATTCTGCTGGTAGATGAGATAGCCGTTCTGGCGCACGGAGACTTCGGCGTTAGAGCTGGCGATGCCGCGAATGACGGGGGCATAGCCGCGCTGGCTGTAGGGCAGCATCTCTTCATCGGAGGCCAGATTAACCCCGCGGTACTGCAGGCTATCAAACACTTCACCGCGGGTACTGCTCTCACCGGCGGTAAACTGTGCCTTCAGGAGGTCAACGTCGTGTTGCAGGAAGGTGTTGATCGTTTCCCACTGATTGTCGTTATCCGAGTTGCTCCACGTTGAGTAGTTGCGCACGCGCCAGCCGCCAATATTCGCGCCGGTGCGCAAATTCAGGTACTGGCTTGTGGTGCTGTTGTTACCGCTATCGCTGTTTTGCGAACCTGAAAAAGCATAGTCACTGAACAAGACGGGTACGCCATCGTCCCAGCGTGACGGATCGACATAGTCGCGACCGGTTCCGCTTATCGCAGCCTGGGGTATGCTCAGCTTTAGCGTCATCGTCGAAAACTCAAGCCGGGCAGATGCCTGAGGTATATAGCTGCCCAACGTGTTGGGTAATGTTGAACGGGCAGGGATTTCCAGCAGCTGCGGAAAGCGATCGACATTAATTCCCCAGCCACGCAGCATATCTGGCGTCAGCTGGGGCATCAGTGCTCCGTCAGGCGCGCTGACGTAGGCGATAACGGCGTCGTTAAGGCGTCGGCCATTCACCACCACGCTTGATGGATAAGTACCGGGAAGCTGCGCATTGGATTTTGAAAACAGTGAGAGATCGATATCCTGTTGGGTCAACATGTCCCCTTCCAGCGAGGAGGGGGAGAAACGGTACTCCCTGGCATGCGCAGAGCAGTTCGCCATGATTATGATGCCGCCAAGGCAGCGAAGCAGCGGGTTCAGCTTAAAGAACCGCTCGCATGACAAATAATTACGTCCTGTAATCATTATGAACGTTAATCCTGCGTCAGGGTGGAAGTATATTTTTCAGAAGCATTGCCGTAATCGGTGATACAGCGCCAGCTGAGGTTCGTCCCCTGCACGCTCTCGGGGAGAGGGATGACGACGCTGGATTTGGGGCCAACCATATCGGCTTTCTCTATCTTTTTCCCCCCAAGCGTTAGCGAATCAAACACGCTGTAAAACGCCCCGGCATTGAGGACGGTAAGCTGCCGATCGCGACGTACGAAGCGCAGGTTTTTGCAGGTCTCGGATGGCGAACCGTCGAGCCCGGAAGGGCGCCAGAACATTTTCAGGCGCGTTTTATAGATAAGACGCAGCACGTTTTTATTGCCATCATCCGTTGCCGTGGCGGGGACGGTTCGCACGTTCATATAGAACAGCGACTCTTTATCGACGGGTAACGCCGTTCCGTTCCAGGTAATTCGCAGGCTCTGCTCTCTTTGCGGGTCAAGACGAAAGAGAGGCGGGGTCACAATAAACGGTCCGCGGGTTTTGCCATCACCCGTGTCCGTCCAGGACTGAATCAGCCAGGGCAGTTCTTTATCATTATTTTGCAAAGGCAGGGCAACTTCCTTTTTCGTGGCATCGTAAATTATGCGTGTACGGCCGATTTGTATCCCCGTTGCGTGACAAAGCGTGCTCGCAATAACGGGAAGGCATAATAAGGCTATAGTGGTTTTGCGCATGGAGAGACCCTTATTAAAGGAGGTTGAGGTGAAAAAGATAATAGTCCGGAACCGGACCCAGACTATTATCTGAGCATGACTCCTTAAACGTCATGACGCTTAAAATATATATATGCTGAATATCAAAAAAATGTTTATTAGCGGTAGAGAATATTAACCGTCATATCGGCATCGGCCGGACCCGCTGTTACCGTGGTGGCGAAGGACTTATAGCGTGCGTTAAAATCCGCCTTAATCGTATCAGAGGATTTTGTTGCAAGTTCGATATAGACCTGCCCTTCAGCACCGTCCATGGTGATAAATTGATCGTTTTTGCCTGCCGGGCTGACGGCGACGCCCACACCGGTTGCCGCGAGCTCGCCCGTGGTGGTGATTTTACTCACATCCAGCAGCGTGTTCGTTTTGGTTAAGGTGGTTGGTCCGTTGAAGGTCAGCTGCACGGCCGGCAGGCCGTCGCTGCGTAACGGGCAGTTTGCCAGCGTGATGGCGAACGGCATCAGTGTGGTTTCCACTCCGACGGCCGTAAATTGTGATTTAGGATAGGTGCCAAGCGGGATTGTGCTGTCGCTGCCATCGGTACCCTGAATCGTACAGCTAGGCTCGATGATTTCGCCGGTGAAGTGAATGGTTCCGGCATTCATTTCGGCTGCGAAGGCATTTAACGAAAGCGTTGCAAACGCGAAGCCGGTAATAATATTTTTTCTGAAGTCCATCTAAAATTGTCCTTAATGTGAGAAACGTTTTTGGCATGCGTGCTGTATTTAAAATAAAACAGTTATGCCGCGCCGAAGTATAACGCTTAATTTTACGCAGGTAAGAGATGACTGGGACTAATGTTATACAGGGTAAATCTCACCAGGGGGGTTGTGAACAAATGTAAAATAAGGGTTCGATTACTTTGGTTTATTGTGGTTACAACTTTATAATAATCCTGAAAAATAAAAAGTGATAAAACCGCTGTAAATGTTAAATTCTCGTGTGGGTTTATTTCGCCAGGCGCAGTTAATAAAGCCATGCTTAATTTAATTTGTAATATAAATCACGCCAAAATGGACCGGACAACCTTTTTCCGAACATTTTTTACCGTTAACGCGCCTTAAGGCGATGCGTGCCTTTCTTAAACTGGGTAAAAAGGGCCGGTTATACGGTTTTTTCAACCCATTGATGAGGCGGCATGCTGGCATGATACCCCTGACTTAATGGGCTGCGAGCGTACTGTGTCAGAAGAGAGCGACGACAAAACAGAAGCCCCCACACCCCACCGACTTGAAAAAGCGCGTGAGGACGGGCAAATTCCCCGATCCCGAGAACTGACATCCCTGCTGATCCTTGTCGTAGGCGTGTGCATTATCTGGCTGGGTGGGGAGTCGCTCGCCCGCAAACTGGCGGGAATGCTCTCTTCCGGATTGCGTTTTGACCACAGCATGGTCAACGATCCAAACCTCATTCTTGGGCAAATCATTATTCTGATTAAAGGCGCGATGCTTGCCTTGCTCCCGCTGATCGTCGGCGTGGTACTGGTGGCCATTATCTCGCCCATCATGCTGGGCGGCCTGGTGTTTAGCGGCAAATCGCTGCAGCCCAAATTTTCCAAACTCAACCCGTTCCCCGGTATCGCAAAGATGTTCTCTGCCCAAACCGGCGCGGAACTGGTTAAAGCGATCCTCAAATCTACCCTGATGGGCAGCGCAGCCGGGTTTTACCTGTGGCACAACTGGCCTGAAATGATGCGCCTTATCAGCGAATCGCCGCTCAGCGCCATGAGTAATGCCATGAACCTTATCGGGCTGTGCTCGCTGCTGGTGGTGCTGAGCATTATCCCGATGGTGGGTTTCGACGTTATCTTCCAGATTTATACCCACATCAAGAAGCTGCGCATGTCGCGTCAGGATATTCGCGATGAATATAAGCAGATGGAAGGTGACCCGCATGTGAAAGGGCGTATTCGCCAGATGCAGCGCGCCGCAGCGCGTCGACGCATGATGGAAGACGTGCCAAAAGCCGACGTTATCGTCACCAACCCGACCCATTACTCCGTGGCGCTGCAGTACGACGAGAACAAAATGAGCGCGCCAAAAGTGGTGGCGAAGGGGGCAGGGCTGATTGCGCTGCGCATTCGTGAAGTGGCGACAGAAAACCGCGTACCCATTCTTGAAGCACCGCCGCTGGCGCGTGCGTTATACCGTCACGCTGAAATCGGACAACAGATCCCGGGACAACTCTACGCCGCCGTGGCGGAAGTGCTGGCCTGGGTATGGCAGCTGAAGCGCTGGCGTTTAGCAGGTGGACAACGACCTGTGAAACCTGAAAACCTTCCGGTGCCTGACGCGCTGGATTTTTTGAACGAGAAGGACACTGATGGCTAATCTGGTGGCAATGTTGCGCCTGCCCGGCAACCTGAAATCGACCCAATGGCAGATCCTTGCCGGACCGATTCTCATCCTGCTAATTCTGTCGATGATGGTGCTGCCGCTCCCGGCGTTCATCCTCGATCTGCTTTTTACCTTCAACATTGCGCTGTCCATCATGGTGCTGCTGGTGGCGATGTTCACCCAGCGTACCCTTGAGTTCGCCGCGTTCCCGACCATTCTGCTGTTTACGACCCTGCTGCGGCTGGCGCTGAACGTGGCGTCAACGCGTATCATCCTGATGGAGGGGCATACTGGCGGCGCGGCGGCGGGTAAAGTGGTAGAGGCCTTCGGCCACTTCCTGGTGGGCGGTAACTTTGCTATCGGTATCGTGGTGTTCGTTATCCTCGTTATCATCAACTTTATGGTTATCACCAAAGGTGCGGGGCGTATTGCCGAAGTCGGCGCGCGCTTCGTACTGGACGGGATGCCGGGTAAGCAGATGGCCATCGACGCCGACCTGAACGCCGGGCTGATTGCGGAAGATGAAGCAAAAAAACGTCGTTCTGAAGTGACGCAGGAAGCGGACTTCTACGGCTCAATGGACGGTGCGAGTAAGTTTGTTCGCGGCGATGCCATCGCCGGTATTCTGATCATGGTGATCAACGTGGTCGGCGGCCTGCTGGTGGGCGTCCTGCAGCACGGCATGGACATGGGCCACGCGGCGGAAAGCTATACGCTGCTGACCATCGGTGACGGTCTGGTCGCCCAGATCCCGGCGCTGGTCATCTCAACCGCGGCGGGCGTTATCGTGACGCGCGTGAGTACCGATCAGGATGTCGGCGAGCAGATGGTGGGGCAGCTGTTCAGCAACCCCCGCGTGATGCTGCTGTCGGCGGCGGTGCTGGGCCTGCTCGGCATGGTGCCGGGGATGCCTAACCTGGTCTTCCTGCTGTTCACCGCGGGTCTGCTGGGCCTGGCCTGGTGGATGCGCGGACGTGAAATGAAACCGGCGGCAGAGCCGGTGCCGGTGAAAATGCCGGAGAATACGCAGGCCGTTGAGGCGACCTGGAACGACGTTCAGCTGGAGGATTCTCTGGGGATGGAAGTAGGGTATCGCCTGATCCCCATGGTGGACTTCCAGCAGGACGGCGAACTGCTTGGCCGTATCCGCAGTATCCGTAAGAAATTCGCCCAGGATATGGGTTTCCTGCCGCCGGTGGTTCATATACGTGACAACATGGATCTCCCGCCCGCCCGTTACCGCATTCTGATGAAGGGCGTGGAGATTGGCAGCGGTGACGCTTACCCGGGCCGCTGGCTGGCGATTAACCCCGGCACGGCGGCGGGCACGCTGCCGGGTGAACAAACTATCGACCCGGCCTTTGGCCTGGCGGCAATCTGGATTGAAAGCGCCCTGAAAGAGCAGGCGCAGATTCAGGGTTATACCGTGGTGGAAGCCAGTACCGTGGTGGCGACGCACCTTAACCATCTGATTGGCCAGTTCTCCGCCGAGCTGTTTGGCCGTCAGGAGGCGCAGCAGCTGCTTGACCGCGTAACGCAGGAGATGCCGAAGCTGACGGAGGATCTGGTGCCGGGTGTGCTGACGCTGACCACCCTGCATAAGGTGCTGCAAAACCTGCTCGACGAAAAAGTGCCTATTCGCGATATGCGCACCATTCTGGAAACCCTGGCCGAGCATGCGCCGCTGCAAAGCGATCCGCACGAGCTGACGGCGGTCGTGCGCGTGGCGCTGGGCCGTGCGATTACCCAGCAGTGGTTCCCGGGGACGGGCGAAGTGCAGGTCATTGGGCTGGACACGCCGCTTGAGCGCCTGCTGCTTCAGGCGCTGCAGGGCGGAGGCGGCCTTGAGCCGGGGCTGGCGGACCGCCTGCTGGCGCAAACGCAGGAGGCGCTTGCGCGTCAGGAGATGCTGGGCGCACCGCCGGTGCTGCTGGTCAACCACGCCCTGCGTCCGCTGCTGTCACGCTTCCTGCGTCGTAGCCTGAACCAGCTGGTGGTGCTGTCGAATATGGAGCTGTCGGATAACCGCCATATTCGTATGACGGCAACCATTGGAGGGAAATAATGCGTAAGTGGCTCTGGATACTCTTTTTCCCGCTGATGGCGCAGGCGGCCGGAGAGGGAACGTGGCAGGCCAGCAGCATGGGCGTCACCCTCAGCAATCGCGGGGTGGCAATGTCTTCGCGTCCGCTGTCGCCGCCTGAGCCGGTCTCAGGCCTGATGACGCTGGTGGTCTGGAACTATAGGCTAATTGGCCCAACGCCAGCCGGGCTGCGGGTGCGGCTCTGTTCCCAGACCCGCTGCACGGAAATCGATGGCGAAAATGGCTCCACTCGGGGGCTGAATGGGGTTCCCGCGGTTGAGCCTTTACGGTTTATCTGGGAAGTACCGGGTGGAGGACGCATGGTCCCGGCGCTGAAAGTTCAGAGCAACGCCGTCATCGTCAACTACCGCTAACTGCCTGCCTTTTAGCCAGTCATCAGGCGATTCTGATGGCTGGCTCGCAAAAATGACCTCGCCTTTTGATGCAATAGAAACGCTGTTTTATAAATCAGTGACACGCGTGACGACACTCTTTGCATTTTTGCCATCCCCCTCGCTGTGGTGGCAGAAACAGAAAGGTATCAACAAGTCGATAATTCTACTGTAGCCGTGTAAAAACTCCCGGATGAGGTTTGCTTACAGGGAGTCTCCCAAAACTGATTAGGGTTGACGGCAATGAAAACACGTAAAATTGGACTCGCAAATTATCTTGCATATGGGTCAGGCGATTTCCTCGGCGCGGGTACCACCGCGCTGACGGCGGCCTGGCTTTTGTATTTTTACACCACCTTCTGTGGACTTTCCCCTATTGAAGCAACCTTTATCTTTGCCGCGGCAAGGGTGCTGGATGCGGTTGTCAGCCCGCTGATGGGCTTTTTAACGGATAACTTCGGTACGACCTGGCTCGGTAAGCGTTTTGGTCGTCGTAAGTTCTTTATCCTGCTGGGGATCCCGTGCGTGTTCAGCTACTCGCTGATGTGGGTTGGGGACATGAGCTTCTGGTACTACCTGCTGACCTATCTGGTGTTTGATATCGTCTACACCATGATTCTGGTGCCGTACGAAACGCTGGTACCGGAAATGACCGATGACTTTAAGCAGAAAACCAAGTTCTCCGGCGCGCGCATCTCTATGGCGCAGATGTCCGCCATTCTGGCCTCATTCCTGCCGGGGATCCTCTTGACCCACTTTGGTAAAGACAACGCCGTTTCCTTCTTCTACGCAAGCCTGGTCTTCTCCGTGCTGTGCGCCCTGATGCTGACCTTCGTCTGGTTCTTTACCTGGGAACGCCCGCGCGAGGAGTGGACCGAAGCGGCGCTGCGTGCCGAGGAAGAGAAGAAAAAGCTGACGCTGAGCCAAAGCCTCAACCGTCTGTTCGTGGAGTTAAGCTCGACGCTGCGCATTAAGATTTTCCGCCAGCATCTCGGCATGTACCTCGGCGGCTACATCGCGCAGGACGTCTTTAACGCCGTCTTCACCTACTACGTGGTGTTCGTGCTGATGCAGGAAGCGTCCATGGCGTCTAACCTGCTGGGCACGATGGCGATTTTCCAGTTCCTGGCCGTAATCGGGATGATCCCGCTGTGCATTCGCTTCGGGCCTGCGCCGTCATATCGCATGGTCGTGGTGCTGTTTGGTCTGGCGTCGGTCTCTTACGCCGTGCTCTATTACGCGGGGTTAAGCGATGTTTACTCACTCCTGTTGCTGATCTCTGCGGTGGCCGGGCTGGGCCGCGGTGGTATCAACTACGTTCCGTGGAATACCTATACCTACATTGCTGACGTGGATGAAGTCATCACCGGCCAGCGTCGTGAAGGGATCTTCGCGGGCATTATGACCCTGACGCGTAAAGCCTCTCAGGCGGGTGCCGTGATGCTGGTTGGGATCGTGATGCAGATGTCCGGCTTTGTCAGCGGCCAGAAGGTTCAGCCTGCGGAAGTGAGCCACACCATTCTGATGATCCTGAGCGTGGGTACCATTCTGGTACTGTTCTGCGGCTTCCTGGTTTCCCTGCGCTTCAAACTCAATTTACAGACCCACAGCACGCTGCGCGAAGAAACGGCCAAAATGCGTGAGTCTGGCCATGCGGTTGCGGAAACCGCAACGCCGCAAGCCCGTGCCACCGTCGAGATGCTGGCCGGTATGCCGTACGACTCCCTGTGGGGCAATAACAACATTGGTTATCTGAATCGTAATAAGCCGGCAGCCCCTTCGCTGAAGGACCGTGCGGTACTGAATTCGACATACAACAGAGGTTAAGATGATGAAAGTTTGGCCTGTCAAACATAGCCCGCTACTGCGTCAGCCTGAGCGTTTTATTGCCAGGGGTGAGCTAAAGTCGCTGATTGAAAAGGTGACGCATAACCTGGTCAATATCCATGACAAAACGGGGCAATTTTTGCTGCGGCTGGACGACGGGCGCGTGATCGACACCAAAGGCTGGGAAGGATGGGAGTGGACGCATGGCGTCGGTCTGTACGGTATCTGGCAGTACTATTGTCAGACCGGCGATGAAGGAATGCGCGACATTATTGACGGCTGGTTTGCCAACCGTTTTGCGGAAGGCGCCACCACCAAAAACGTCAACACCATGTCGCCGTTCCTGACGCTGGCCTATCGCTATGAAGAGACCAAAAATCCCGCCTGGCTGCCGTGGCTGGAAAGCTGGGCGGAATGGGCGATGACAGAGATGCCGCGCACCGAGCACGGCGGCATGCAGCACATCACCCTGGCGGAAGAGAACCACCAGCAGATGTGGGACGACACGCTGATGATGACGGTCCTGCCGCTGGCGAAAATCGGCAAGCTGCTCAATAAGCCAGAGTACGTGGAAGAGGCGGTCTATCAGTTCCTGCTGCACGTGCAGAACCTGATGGACCGGGAGACCGGCCTGTGGTTCCACGGCTGGAACTACGACGGAAACCATAACTTCGCAAACGCCCGCTGGGCGCGCGGCAACAGCTGGCTCACCATCGTTATCCCGGATTTCCTCGAACTGGTGGATCTGCCGGAAAATAACGCCGTGCGTCGTTATCTGGTTCAGGTGCTTAATGCGCAGATAGATGCGCTGGCGAAATGTCAGGACGAGAGCGGGCTGTGGCATACGCTGCTGGACGATCCAGACTCGTATCTTGAGGCGTCAGCGACGGCCGGGTTTGCTTACGGGATCCTGAAGGCGGTGCGCAAGCGATACGTTGGCGCGGAGTATGCCGACGTTGCTGAAAAAGCCATTCGCGGTATCGTGAAAAACATCTCGCCGGAAGGGGAGCTACTGCAAACGTCGTTCGGTACGGGAATGGGAAGCGATCTAGAGTTTTACCGTCAGATCCCGCTGACCTCCATGCCGTATGGGCAGGCGATGGCGATTCTCTGTTTGACGGAGTATTTGCGGAAGTATTTTTGACAATAAAAAACCCGGCGCTTGCCGGGTTTTTTGTATTACATACGTTCTACGGTTTCGATACCCAGGGTATCCAGACCCAGCTTCAGGGTCTTCGCCGTCAGCTGCGCCAGCTTCAGGCGGCTGTTGCGAACCGCTTCGCTCTCGGCGGAGAGAATAGGGCAGTGCTCGTAGAAGCCAGAGAACAGGCCCGCCAGATCGTACAGGTAAGCACACATCACGTGCGGCGTACCGTCACGCGCGACAACCGTCAGCGTTTCTTCGAACTGCAGCAGGCGCGCGGCCAGCTGCGCTTCGCGATCTTCAGTGATGGCCACGGCGGCATTTGCCAGCACGCTTTCGTCGATGTTCGCTTTACGGAACACGGAGAGCACGCGGGTGTAGGCATACTGCATGTACGGCGCCGTGTTGCCTTCAAACGCCAGCATGTTGTCCCAGTCGAAGATATAGTCGGTGGTGCGGTTCTTGGAAAGATCCGCGTATTTCACCGCGCCGATACCGACGGCGTTCGCCAGTTTTTCCAGCTCGTCGGCAGGCATGTCCGGATTCTTCTCCGCGACCAGGCGGCGGGCGCGTTCCAGCGCTTCGTCCAGCAGGTCGGAGAGCTTCACGGTGCCGCCCGCGCGGGTTTTGAACGGCTTGCCGTCTTTACCCAGCATCATGCCGAACATGTGGTGTTCCAGCGGAATTGAATCCGGCACGTAACCGGCCTTACGCACGATAGTCCATGCCTGCATCAGGTGCTGATGCTGGCGGGAGTCGATGTAATACAGCACGCGGTCAGCGTGCAGGGTTTCATAGCGATATTTCGCACAGGCGATATCGGTAGTGGTGTACAGGTAGCCGCCATCCTTTTTCTGGATGATGACGCCCATCGGTTCGCCTTCCTTGTTTTTGTACTCATCAAGGAACACAACCGTTGCGCCTTCGCTCTCCACGGCCAGACCTTTGGCTTTCAGGTCCGCCACAATGCCAGGCAGCATTGGGTTGTAGAGGCTTTCACCCATCACGTCGTCACGGGTCAGCGTGACGTTCAGACGGTTATAGGTCAGCTGGTTCTGAGACATGGTGATGTCGACCAGCTTGCGCCACATTTCCAGGAAGTACGGGTCGCCGCCCTGCAGTTTAACCACGTAGCTGCGCGCGCGCTCGGCGAAGGCTTCGTCTTCGTCGTAGTGCTTTTTAGCTTCGCGGTAGAACCCTTCCAGGTCTGCCAGCGCCATTTCGCCCGCGTTTTCCTGCTGCTGCTTTTCAAGGTACGCGATCAGCATACCGAACTGCGTGCCCCAGTCGCCCACGTGGTTCGCGCGGATCACCTTATGGCCGAGGAATTCATTGGTACGCACGGAGGCGTCACCGATAATGGTGGAGCGCAGGTGACCAACGTGCATCTCTTTCGCCACGTTTGGCGCAGAGTAGTCAATCACAATAGTCTGTGCTTTCGGCTGGGTGACGCCCAGACGATCGGACTTCAGCGCTGCGTCAACGTTGCTTGCAAGGAAAGCGGGCTCGAGGAAAATGTTGATAAAGCCCGGACCGGCAATTTCCGTTTTGCTGGCGATGCCGGTGAGATCCAGATGCGTCAGTACCTGCTCAGCGAGCTGTCGCGGCGGCATGCCCAGTTTTTTAGCCACTGCCATCACGCCGTTAGCCTGATAGTCGCCAAACTGTACTTTTGCTGACTGACGAACCTGCGGTTCGCAATCCGCAGGCGCACCTGCGGCAATCAGTGCCTGACTGACTTTTTCTGAGAGAAGAGCCTGAATATTCACCTGGATACCTTACGTTTTTGCTGCGGGTGAACAACGCCCCGCAGCAGTTAAAGAATTTAGGGCGGGAGTATACTGCAAATGCCCTCTTGCGTCAGCACTGCGGGGGCCGAAGATTGCTCAGAATCCAGGCTATGAAGGTGTGCATAATCATGCAGTAATAAAATCCAGGATTCTGCGGTTGGTCGAAAGAGGGGAACAGAGTAAATTAGCGGCTTTGCGACACGATAAGAGACTGACTTATGGCGAACTGGCACTCCATTGACGAACTGCATGATATTTCCGCAGATTTACCGCGTTTCACCCAGGCGTTCACAGAACTTGCCACCCGTCTCGGTCTGGACATCGCGCCGCTTGAGGCCGATCACATCTCCCTGCGCTGTCATCAAAATGCGACGGCCGAGCGCTGGCGCCGTGGGTTTCAACAGTGCGGTGAACTGCTTTCCGAGAACATCATCAACGGTCGTCCCATTTGCCTGTTTAAGCTTCACGAGCCGGTCTGCGTCGCGCGCTGGCAGTTCACCGTGGTTGAGCTGCCGTGGCCGGGCGAGAAACGTTATCCGCATGAGGGCTGGGAGCATATCGAAATTGTGCTGCCGGGCGAGCCGGAAACGCTCAATGCCCGTGCGCTGGCGCTGCTTTCTGACGAGGGGTTAAGCCAGCCGGGTATCTTTGTGAAGACCAGCTCTCCAAAGGGCGAGCGTGAGCGCTTACCCAACCCCACGCTCGCCGTAACGGACGGGCAGGTGACGGTGAAGTTTCACCCGTGGACGATCGAGCAGATCGTCGCCAGTGAAGCGTAAGAGATGTGAGTTCACGCCGGGACCGGAAGCGGACGGCGTGTCATGATGATTCGTTGAGTGGAATTTAAGGAGGATTGAATGGCGCTGCTGGAGATTTGTTGTTACAGCGTGGAGTGTGCCGTCACCGCGCAAAATCAAGGGGCTGACCGCATAGAGCTGTGCGCGGCACCGAAAGAGGGGGGCCTGACGCCCTCTTACGGCGTACTGAAGTCTGCTCGCCAGGCTGTCGCTGTGCCTGTACACCCAATCATTCGCCCACGCGGCGGTGATTTTTGTTACACGGAGGGTGAATTCAGTGCCATGCTTGATGATATCGCGCTCGTTCGCGATCTGGGCTTCCCGGGGCTGGTGACCGGCCTGCTGAACGAAGACGGTGCCGTCGATCTGCCGCGCATGCGCCAGATAATGACCGCAGCGAAGGGAATGGCCGTCACTTTTCATCGTGCCTTTGATATGTGTAAAGATCCGCTTCAAGCGTTTGATGCGCTTGGAGAACTTGGCGTAGCGCGTATCCTCACATCAGGCCAACAGTCGTCCGCTGAAAAAGGACTGCAATTAATTACGGAACTAAAAGCACATTCCGGTGTTCCAATAATCATGGCGGGCGCAGGAGTACGCGCCAGCAATCTGGAACTGTTTTTAAACGCAGGGGTTGAAGAGCTTCATAGCTCAGCGGGTAAATGGATACCGTCACCCATGCGCTATCGCAATACAGGGTTGTCTATGTCGACGGATGCTGAAGCGGATGAGTACTCACGCTACGGTGTAGATGGAGAGTCGGTTGCGGTAATGAAATCGATGATTGAGCGCCATCACGTGTAGCAACGTACCGATTTTTACCGCGCATCATGTCGCCCAATATGATGCTTGCTTGTACCAGGCCCCTGCCAATTACACAGGGGCCTTTTTTTCTCCTTCATACTTCAAGCCGCAGCCGCGTTGGCCGCCTCGCTCCCCCCGGTCACTTACTGATGTAAGCTCCCGGGGATTCGCTGCGTTGCCGCCTTGCTGCAACTTGAACTATTTTGGAGAAAGCGTGCGATGCGTAGGCCGGGTAAGGCGTAGCCGCCACCCGGCTAAAAGGCTACGGCTTGGTCGCAATCAGCACCGCACGCATCGGTGCCGGATACCCTTCGATGGTCTTGCTGTGGTCGGCCGGGTCGAGGAACTGCTCCAGCGATTCGGTGATCATCCAGTCGGTGCGACGCTGTTCTTCGATGGAGGTGACGTTAACATCGGCAATCCGCACATCGACAAACCCGCACTTCTCCAGCCAGTTTTTCAGCGCCAGCGCGGAAGGAATGAAGTAGACGTTGCGCATCTGCGCGTAGCGATCGCCCGGCACCAGAACCGCATGTTCATCACCTTCAATCACCAGCGTTTCCAGCACCAGTTCGCCGCCGCTGACCAGCTGATCTTTCAGCTGCCACAGGTGTTCAAGCGGGGAACGGCGGTGGTACAGCACGCCCATCGAGAACACGGTATCAAACGCTTTCAGGGCGGGGAGTTGCTCAATGCCCAGCGGCAGCAGGTGCGCGCGCTGGTCGTTGCCGAGTAGCTTACGCACCGCTTCAAACTGGCACAGGAACAGCTGCATCGGATCGATACCCACAGCCAGATGCGCGCCCGCGCCAATCATCCGCCACATGTGGTAGCCGCTGCCGCAGCCCACGTCCAGTATGGTGCGGCCGCTCAGGTCGGACAGGTGGGGGAGAACGCGATCCCATTTCCAGTCTGAACGCCATTCGGTATTGATGTTCACGCCGTAAAGCGAAAACGGCCCTTTGCGCCACGGCATGAGGTTGCGCATCAACGTTTCTATGCGGTTGGTTTGGCCTTCTGAAAGCGGCGCTTCGCTTTCTGCCGTTACGCTGTGCAGCAAATCAAGACGGTGTGGCGTCAGCTCCGGCAGAAACTCCACCGCGTTCGACCACTGCTTTAACAGGCCATGCTGCTGATCGCGCTGCCAGGCGGCGATTTGCGCAGGCAGGGTTTCCAGCCAGTGGGAGAGGTGATTTTTTGCAATCAGCTGATAGAAGTTGCTGAACTCGATCATGCTGCATCCTCAGCTTTCAGCGCCACCAGAGAGCCAAAGTTAAAGCACTGGAACCACAACTCGCTGTGTTCGAATCCTGCTTTACGCAGGCGCGCTTTATGCGCTTCAACGGAGTCCGTCAGCATCACGTTTTCCAGCATGCTGCGTTTCTGGCTGATCTCCAGCTCGCTGTAGCCGTTCGCGCGTTTGAAATCATGGTGCATGTTGAACAGCAGTTCGCCCACGTCTGCATCTTCGAAGCTGAACTTCTCGGAGAGCACCAGCGCGCCGCCCGGGTTGAGGCCTTTATAAATTTTATCCAGCAACAGCTGACGGTCTTCAGGCACCAGGAACTGCAGGGTAAAATTCAGAACCACCATCGAGGCGTTTTTGATTTCGATATCGCGAATATCGCCTTCCACCACGTCCACCGGCGTGGGCGCTTTATAGGCGTCAATGTGGCGGCGGCAGCGTTCAACCATTGCAGGGGAGTTGTCGACGGCAACGATCTTGCAGCCATCCTGACGTACGTTACGACGGATCGACAGCGTTGCCGCGCCGAGCGAGCAGCCCAGGTCGTAGACCTGCGTGCCGGGCTGAACGAAGCGCTCAGCCAGCATGCCGATCATAGAAATGATGTTGGAATAACCGGGAACAGAGCGCTGGATCATATCCGGGAAGACTTCGGCTACCCGTTCATCAAAGGTCCAGTCGCCCAGGCTGGCGATAGGCGCGGAAAAAAGCGTGTCGCGATCTGACATAACGTAAAAATCCGGGAAAAATAAAGGGGCGTATTGTGCGCTAACGGAAGGAGAAAACCAACTCCCACGGCATATACCACAGGTTAGCCAGCACCATCAGCAAAAGCGAACACCATGTGGCGCTCATGCCGGAGCGACGCCAGCGGAATAAGCGATGGTGAAAGCCGTAATAATGCATTAACCGACCCGCAATCAGCAGCAGGCCGCAGACGTGTACCATCCAGGTTTCCGCCCCGTTCATTTCCATAAACAGCAGCAGGATCAGCGCAACGGGAATGTACTCGACCGCGTTACCGTGAACGCGGATGGCGCTCTGCAGTTCGGAGAAACCGCCGTCACCGTAGGAGACGCGGTATTGCATTCTCAGGCGCACAACGTCGAATGAAAACTTAATCAGCAGTAATGCACCTAACACTGCATACAGCGCGCTGACCATACAAACTCCCTGTTATTTGGCAGATGGCACATCTCTATGATAGGGGGTGAAGTCAGAAAAGAGAAGATTGTTGTGGGATAGCGGGAGCGCTGCCTACCGACGGCACCGCAGCCTGCAAGGCCTGCCAAAGAGCATCGACCAGTTGGGGGGCCTGGGCGATGTCAGGGGTGTGTAAAAAGAGATAGGGCGTGGTGCTTTGTTCCCATTTCGCCAACGTTTGCAGCCAGACGGCGAACATATCCTGATTTTGCTGCATATTGTCGCTACCGATAAACCTGACCATGGGGTTTTTCGCCGTCACGATGGCGTGGACCGGCACTTTCGGTTTTTTACGCTGAGCGTCAACGATGGCGTCGTTATGGGGTACAGCGCTGTGCACCGGACGGCTGTCGAGGATGACGCGGTTAATGGAGCGATCGAGCAGCCCGCGGTTCAGCGCTTTTTCTGCTTCGCCTTTCGCAAAGAAGTCAGGATGTCGGACTTCAACGCCGTAGGTAAATTCCCGGGGCAGGGCATCCAGGAACTGCCAAAGCGCGGGCAAATCGCGTGGGCCAAAGGTCGCGGGAAGCTGCAGCCAGTACTGGCCGATGCGGTTAGCCAGCGGAGACATCCGCGTGAAGAACTCTTCGGTTAAATCACCACAGTTTTGCAGCGCGGCGTTGTGCGAAATGGTCGCCGGAAACTTAAAGCAGAAGCGAAAATCGTCGGTCGTTTGTTCCCGCCAGCGCGCGACAATCTCTGCCCGGGGAAGCGCGTACAGCGTGGTATTACCCTCGACGCAGTTGAAGTGTCGGGCATACTCTTCCAGGCTGGTGATGCCAAGGCGCACCCATTTCGGGTGCGACCACTGGGGCAGGCCCACGTACATCATAGGGCGCTTAAAATCTCGTCCGTGCTGCGCACGCGGCCAATGCGCGGGAAGATATGGGTCATGCTGCCCTGATGCTGATCCGCAGAGGCTGCGCTGCACGCATCCTCGGCAACCACCAGGTTAAAGCCCAGCTCCCAGGCGTTGCGGGCGGTAGACTCCACGCCGATGTTGGTGGAGATCCCGCACAGGATGATGGTGTCGATACCGCGACGGCGCAGCTGCAGCTCCAGATCGGTGCCGTAAAAGGCGCCCCACTGGCGTTTAGTGACTTCGATGTCGCTGTCGCGTTTGCCCAGCGATACCGGATACGTCCACCAGTTTTCGGGTAGCGCATGCGCCGCGGCCTGCGCATCTACCGGCTGTTTTAATGCTTCGGCAAAATCTGCGGACCAGCCGACGCGTACCATGACAACGGGCGCACCGCTGGCACGGCATTTTTCCGCCAGACGGGCGGCGCGGTTGACCACATCACCCGCGGCGTGTGGGCCACCGGCGAAAGGAAGGATCCCTTCCTGCAAATCAATCACCACAAGGGCGGTTTTGGTGGCATCGAGTGTCAACATAGTAACTCCAGTTAAATTAATCGCTTCCGGTACACCTTACGACGTGATGGCCTGTTATCGGTCGGATAATTTTGTTAATTTTTGTGAGAATAGACAATAAGAGTGCAGCAAACGAGCGTCAGGCCACGCTTCTCTCTTATCGTCAGGCGGAATTTCCAGTATAATAGCCGCCTTTTTTCATCCAGTTGTGACATACAGAAAGCTGCGACATAGTAGCCTGCACATCAGGCAACATTTAGCCGGCGGCTAATTAAGGGATATCTCATGCGTACAGAATATTGCGGGCAGCTGCGTCAGTCCCACGTCGGGCAGCAGGTTACCCTGTGTGGTTGGGTCAACCGTCGTCGTGATCTTGGTAGCCTTATCTTCATCGATATGCGCGACCGCGAAGGTATCGTTCAGGTGTTCTTCGATCCGGATCGCGCAGAGGCGTTGAAGCTGGCTTCTGAACTGCGTAATGAGTTCTGCATTCAGGTCACCGGCACCGTGCGTGCGCGTGACGAGAAAAACGTAAACGCAGACATGGCGACCGGTGCGATTGAAGTCCTGGCGTCTGACCTCGTTATCATCAACCGTGCTGAAGCGCTGCCGCTGGACTCCAACCACGTCAACACCGAAGAAGCGCGCCTGAAATACCGCTACCTGGATCTGCGTCGCCCGGAGATGGCTCAGCGCCTGAAAACCCGTGCGAAAATCACCAGCCTGGTGCGTCGCTTTATGGATGACCACGGTTTCCTCGATATCGAAACCCCGATGCTGACCAAAGCCACGCCGGAAGGCGCGCGCGATTACCTGGTCCCGTCCCGCGTTCATAAAGGCAAATTCTACGCGCTGCCACAGTCTCCACAGCTGTTCAAGCAGCTGCTGATGATGTCCGGCTTCGACCGCTACTATCAGATCGTGAAATGCTTCCGTGACGAAGACCTGCGCGCTGACCGTCAGCCTGAATTTACCCAGATCGACGTGGAAACCTCCTTCATGACCGCCGAACAGGTGCGTGAAGTGATGGAAGCCCTGGTGCGCGGCCTGTGGAATGACGTGAAAGGCGTTGAGCTGGGCGACTTCCCAATCATGACCTTCGCCGAAGCCGAGCGTCGCTACGGTTCTGACAAACCAGACCTGCGTAACCCGATGGAACTGGTGGACGTTGCAGACCTGGTGAAATCCGTCGAGTTCGCGGTATTTGCTGGCCCGGCTAACGATGCCAAAGGGCGCGTAGCGGCCCTGCGCGTTCCTGGCGGTGCTGCCCTGAGCCGTAAGCAGATCGACGACTACGGTAACTTCATTAAAATCTACGGCGCGAAAGGGCTGGCCTATATTAAGGTGACCGAGCGCGCGAAAGGCCTGGAAGGGATCACCAGCCCGGTCGCTAAGTTCCTGAACGCAGACATCGTGGAAGCGATCCTTGAGCGCACCGGCGCGCAGGACGGCGACATGATCTTCTTCGGCGCAGACAACAAGAAAGTGGTTGCGGATGCCATGGGCGCGCTGCGTCTGAAGCTCGGCAAAGACCTGAGCCTGACCGACGAGAACAAATGGGCGCCGCTGTGGGTTATCGACTTCCCTATGTTTGAAGACGACGGTGAAGGCGGTCTGACCGCAATGCACCACCCGTTCACCTCGCCAAAAGACATGAGCGCGGCGGAGCTGAAAGCGGCGCCGGAAGATGCGGTCGCGAACGCTTACGATATGGTTATCAACGGCTACGAAGTGGGCGGCGGTTCCGTGCGTATTCATAGCGGCGAAATGCAGCAGACCGTGTTCGGCATCCTGGGCATTAACGAGCAGGAGCAGCGCGAGAAGTTCGGCTTCCTGCTGGACGCTCTGAAATACGGTACGCCTCCGCACGCGGGTCTGGCATTCGGTCTTGACCGTCTGACCATGCTGCTGACCGGCACCGATAACATCCGTGACGTTATCGCCTTCCCGAAAACCACTGCTGCAGCGTGTCTGATGACCGAAGCGCCAAGCTTTGCCAACCCGGCTTCTCTGGCCGAGCTGGGCATTGACGTGGTGAAGAAGGAAGAGAAGAACTGATATGACATACAAGCTTCCCGTTTCGGTCCTGGTGGTCATTTATGCAGAAGACACGAAGCGGGTGCTGATGTTGCAGCGGCGCGACGATCCTGATTTCTGGCAGTCGGTTACCGGCAGCCTGGAAGAAGGAGAGACCGCGCCGCAGGCCGCCGCGCGTGAAGTAAAGGAAGAGGTCACCATTGACGTTGCCTGCGAGCAGCTGACCCTGAAGGACTGTCAGCGCACGGTGGAGTTTGAAATTTTTAGCCATTTACGTCATCGCTACGCGCCGGGTACCGAGCGCAATACGGAGTCGTGGTTTTGTCTCGCGCTCCCCCATGAACGGGAGATCGTGTTTACCGAACACCTGACCTACCGCTGGGTGAATGCGGCGGACGCCGCCGCACTGACCAAGTCGTGGAGCAACCGGCAGGCGATTGAAGAATTTGTAATTAACGCTGCCTGAAAAGGCGCGCTCTTTGAGGATATTTTTATGGCAGGTCATAGTAAGTGGGCCAACACCAAACACCGCAAAGCGGCACAGGATGCCAAGCGCGGTAAGATCTTTACCAAAATCATTCGCGAGCTGGTGACTGCAGCGCGTCTGGGCGGCGGCGATGCGGGTTCCAACCCACGTCTGCGCGCGGCTATTGATAAAGCACTGTCTAACAACATGACGCGTGACACCCTGAACCGTGCAATCGCACGCGGCGTGGGCGGTGATGAAGACGCGAACATGGAAACCATCATTTATGAAGGTTACGGCCCTGGCGGTACAGCGGTCATGGTTGAATGTCTGTCTGACAACCGTAACCGTACCGTTGCAGAAGTGCGCCACGCGTTCACCAAAACCGGTGGCAACCTGGGCACTGACGGCTCCGTGGCTTATCTGTTCAGCAAAAAAGGCGTCATCTCCTTCGAGAAAGGCGACGAAGATGTGATCATGGAAGCGGCGCTGGAAGCCGGTGCGGAAGACGTGGTGACCTTCGACGACGGTGCTATCGACGTCTACACCGCGTGGGAAGAGATGGGTGCCGTGCGCGACGCGCTGGAAGCGGCTGGACTGAAGGCGGACAACGCTGAAGTCTCCATGATCCCGTCCACCAAAGCCGATATGGATGCAGAGACTGCGCCAAAACTGCTGCGTCTGATCGACATGCTTGAAGACTGCGACGACGTTCAGGAAGTGTATCACAACGGTGAAATCTCTGATGAGGTTGCAGCGACTCTCTAATGAGAGCGTATAAATCCGTTACGGGAGACGCGTGATGTCGATTATTCTCGGGATTGACCCAGGCTCACGCATCACCGGTTATGGCGTTATCCGTCAGGTTGGACGCCAGCTAACCTACCTGGGCAGTGGCTGTATTCGCACCAAAGTTGACGATCTGCCGTCGCGCCTGAAGCTCATTTATGCGGGCGTGTCGGAGATCATCACCCAGTTTCAGCCGGACTATTTCGCCATTGAGCAGGTCTTCATGGCGAAAAATGCCGATTCGGCATTAAAGCTCGGGCAGGCGCGCGGTGTCGCCATCGTCGCTGCCGTGAACCAGGATTTGCCGGTATTTGAATACGCGGCAAGGCAGGTGAAGCAGACGGTGGTGGGCATTGGCAGTGCGGAGAAGAGCCAGGTACAGCACATGGTGCGTACCTTGCTCAAACTCCCCGCGAACCCGCAGGCCGACGCCGCCGATGCGCTGGCGATTGCGATTACCCACTGCCACGTCAGCCAGAACGCGATGCAAATGAGCGAGTCGCGGCTCAACCTGGCGCGAGGCAGGTTACGATAATGACAAATCAGGCTGGATAAACATCCAGCCTTTTTTTATTATGTCGGCAGATAATTTATTCCAGAACGCAGGAGCGTCACGTGATAGGCAGACTCAGAGGCATCATCATTGAAAAACAACCCCCGTTAGTGCTGCTGGAAGTGGGTGGCGTGGGCTATGAAGTCCATATGCCGATGACCTGCTTCTACGAGCTGCCGGACGCGGGCAAAGAGGCAACTGTCTTTACCCAGTTTGTGGTGCGTGAAGATGCCCAGCTGCTGTACGGCTTCAACAACAAGCAGGAACGTACCCTGTTCCGCGAGCTGATTAAAACCAACGGCGTCGGACCAAAGCTGGCGCTTGCTATCCTCTCTGGTATGTCTGCACCGCAGTTTGTGAATGCCGTTGAGCGCGAAGATCCCGCGGCGCTGATTAAGCTTCCGGGCATCGGTAAGAAAACCGCTGAGCGTCTGATTGTCGAAATGAAAGACCGCTTTAAAGGCCTGCATGGTGACCTCTTTACGCCTGCAGCCGATCTGGTGCTAACCTCTCCTGGTGCGCCAACAGCGGATGACGCCGAGCAGGAAGCGGTTGCTGCACTGGTGGCGCTGGGCTATAAACCTCAGGAGGCCAGCCGTATGGTGAGCAAAGTTGCTAAACCGGATGCCAGCAGTGAAACCCTGATTCGTGAAGCGCTGCGCGCTGCATTGTGAGGTAAAGGATGATTGAAGCAGACCGTCTGGTATCGGCAGGCACCCTTCAGGCAGAGGACGTGGTGGATCGCGCGATCCGCCCGAAGCTGCTGGATGAGTATATTGGCCAGCCGCAGGTCCGTTCCCAGATGGAGATTTTCATCCAGGCGGCTAAGCTGCGCGGCGACGCGCTCGATCACCTGCTGATTTTCGGCCCTCCAGGCTTAGGCAAAACCACGCTGGCAAATATCGTTGCCAATGAAATGGGCGTGAACCTGCGCACCACCTCCGGTCCGGTGCTGGAGAAAGCGGGCGATCTGGCCGCGATGCTGACCAACCTTGAACCGCACGACGTGCTGTTTATCGATGAGATCCACCGCCTGTCTCCGGTGGTGGAAGAGGTGCTCTATCCGGCGATGGAAGACTATCAGCTGGATATCATGATCGGCGAAGGTCCGGCTGCTCGCTCCATCAAAATCGACCTGCCGCCGTTCACCCTGATTGGCGCGACGACGCGTGCCGGGTCGTTGACCTCTCCGCTGCGCGACCGTTTTGGTATTGTGCAGCGCCTGGAGTTTTACCAGGTTGCCGACCTCCAGCATATCGTTGGCCGCAGCGCGCGCTACATGGGGCTGGAGATGAGTGAGGAAGGGGCGTTTGAAGTGGCGAAACGCTCTCGCGGTACGCCGCGTATTGCTAACCGTCTCTTGCGCCGCGTGCGTGACTTTGCCGAAGTGAAGCACGATGGCACGATTTCCGTTGAGATTGCCGCTCAGGCGCTAGATATGCTCAACGTCGATGCGGAAGGCTTCGACTATATGGACCGCAAGCTGCTGCTGGCCGTGCTGGACAAGTTCTTCGGCGGCCCGGTCGGGTTGGACAACCTGGCGGCAGCCATTGGGGAAGAGCGTGAGACGATTGAGGACGTGCTGGAGCCGTATCTGATCCAGCAGGGCTTCTTACAGCGTACCCCGCGTGGACGTATGGCAACGGTGCGGGCGTGGAATCATTTTGGAATCACTCCGCCCGCAATGCCATAAAAAATGCCGGGTGGCGGCTACGCCTTACCCGGCCTACGGAACGGTTTTGTAGGCCCGGTAAGCGAAGCGCCACCGGGCAAAATATCAAACCGCGGCTTTCTTCATCATACTGAAGATAAACAGCACCGCCGCGCACAGCACCACCGACGGCCCCGCAGGCGTGTCGTAAAACGCGGAGAAGGTTAACCCCCCCGTTACCGCAATCATTCCGATAATAACGGCCACACCCGCCATCTGCTCAGGCGTACGGGCAAAGCGTCGCGCCGTCGCCGCAGGAATGATCAGCAAAGAGGTGATAATCAGCGCCCCGACAAACTTCATCGCCACGCCGATGGTCAACGCCGTCACCAGCATTAGCAGCAGTTTTACGCGCTGTAACTTCACGCCGTCCACGAACGCCAGATCCGGGCTGACGGTCATCGCCAGCAAATTCCGCCATTGCCACAGCAAAATACCCAGCACCAACACGACCCCAATGGCGATAGAGATGAGGTCTTCCGGCGTAACGGCAAGAAGATCGCCAAACAGGTAGGCCATCAGGTCAACGCGGATGTTCGACATCAGGCTCACCACCACCAGACCCAGCGACAATGCGCTGTGCGCCATAATGCCAAGCAGCGTATCAATGGCAAGGTGAGGGCGTTTTTCCAGCCAGACCAGACCGGCGGCCAGCAGCAGCGTCACGACGATAACGGCGTAAAACGGATTCACATCCAGCAGCAGGCCAAAAGCAACGCCCAGCAGCGAGGCGTGCGCCAGGGTATCGCCGAAATAGGACATTCTGCGCCATACCACAAACGAGCCAAGCGGGCCCGCGGCGCAGGCAAGCATAATCCCGGCCAGCCAGCCGGGCAGTAACAGTTCAATCATGAGTGTCCATTTCCCCGGCGCAGGACAATTCGTCCCTGTAAATCATGGCGGTGATTGTGATTATGGCGATAAATGCCAAGCTGCTCCGCGCCCCGGTGGCCAAACATGGAGATAAATTCAGGGTGCATCGACACCACTTCCGGCGTACCGGAGCAGCAGATGTGGTGGTTCAGGCACAGCACTTCGTCGGTTTTAGCCATGACCAGATGCAGGTCGTGGGAGACCATAAGCACGGCACAGTCGAGCTCGCGGCGGAGCTGATCGATCAGGTCATACAGCGCAACCTGACCGTTGACGTCCACACCCTGCGTGGGTTCATCCAGTACCAGCAGCTGTGGGCTACTGAGCAGCGCGCGGGCAAGCAGCACACGCTGGGTTTCACCCCCGGAGAGTTTTTGCAGTGGAGCGTCAACGAGGTGGCCCGCCTGCACGCGCTTCAGCGCAGGGAGAATGTCCGCTTTATGCGTGCCGGGACGCAGCCGCAGAAAGCGGCTAACCGTCAGCGGCAGCGTGGCGTCCAGGTGTAATTTTTGCGGCACATAGCCAATACGCAACTTGTCTTCGCGTTTGATCACCCCTTTATCAGGTGCTACCAGGCCGAGCACCACGCGCACGAGCGTCGATTTGCCGGCACCGTTAGGGCCAAGCAGCGTCAGAATTTTACCGGGCTTCAGTTCCAGCGAAACATCAGAAAGAACGCGGCGCTGGCCGAAGGAGACCGAAATATTTTCGAGAGAAACCAAAGTCGTCATATCAATTTAAGCTTGCAGAAGTCATCGAATGTTATAATATCACATTCCACTCATTCATTACGATGATTAGTCGCATTATGTTACATAAAAATACGCTTCTTTTCGCAGCATTATCCGCTGCCCTTTGGGGTTCGACAGCACAAGATGTTAACGCCGCCGTTGTCGCTTCGCTAAAACCGATTGGATTCATCGCTTCTGCTATCGCAGACGGGGTGACTGAGACCCAGGTGTTACTCCCTGACGGTGCATCTGAACATGATTATTCATTACGCCCTTCGGATGTAAAACGCTTACAAAACGCAGACTTAGTGGTTTGGATTGGCCCAGAGATGGAAGCCTTCATGCAAAAGTCAGCGAAACAGATCCCGGCAGAAAAACAGGTCACGATTGCCGAACTGTCGGGCGTAAAACCCTTGCTCATGAAAGGGTCTGATGATGACGGTGACGAAGAGGGGCATCATCATGCAGAGGACGAAAAAGGTGATGCACATCACCATCATGGCGAGTACAACATGCATCTCTGGCTCTCCCCAGAGATAGCGCGGCTGTCGGCGGTTGCAATCCATGACAAATTAGTGGAACTTATGCCGCAAAGTCGAGTCCAACTCGACGCCAACCTGAAGGCGTTTGAAGCTCAATTAGCGGCAACCGACAAGCAGGTGGGTACCGAGCTCGCACCGCTAAAAGGAAAAGGGTATTTCGTTTTTCATGACGCCTATGGCTATTACGAAAAACACTACGGCCTGACCCCGCTGGGGCACTTTACCGTCAACCCTGAAATCCAGCCTGGTGCGCAGCGTTTACATGAAATCAGAACACAGCTGGTTGAGCAAAAAGCGACATGCGTTTTTGCTGAGCCACAGTTCAGGCCAGCGGTCGTAGAAGCCGTGGCCAGGGGAACGTCCGTGCGCATGGGAACCCTTGACCCGCTTGGTACGAACATCCAGTTGAGCAAAGCGAGCTATTCGCAGTTTCTCAGTCAACTGGCGAATCAGTATGCGAGCTGCCTGAAAGGAGATTAACGAGGAAGTGAATACGTGCAACAGATAGCCCGCTCTGTCGCCCTGGCATTTAACAATCTGCCTCGACCCCATCGCGTTATGCTGGGGTCGCTTACAGTTCTCACCTTAGCGGTCGCCGTTTGGCGGCCCTATGTTTACCACCCGAGTTCTGCCCCTATCATCAAAACCATCGAGCTTGAGAAAAGCGAGATTCGTTCGCTGCTGCCTGAGGCCAGTGAACCTATTGACCAGGCCGCGCAGGAAGATGAAGCCATCCCTCAGGATGAGCTGGATGACAAAATTCAGAATGAAGCGGGGATCCATGAATATGTCGTCTCCACTGGCGATACGCTGAGCAGCGTTCTTAACCAGTACGGCATTGATATGGGAAATATCAGCCAGCTTGCAGCCTCGGACAAAGAGCTGCGTAACCTGAAAATTGGTCAGCAGCTCTCCTGGACCTTGACCGCTGACGGTGATTTACAGCGCCTGACGTGGGAGATGTCCCGACGCGAAACCCGCACCTACGATCGCACTGCTAACGGTTTTAAAATGACCAGCGAAATGCAGCAGGGCGACTGGGTCAACAGCGTGATGAACGGTACCGTTGGCGCAAGCTTTGTATCCAGCGCGCGTGACGCGGGCCTGACCAGCGCTGAAATCAGTTCGGTTATCAAGGCCATGCAGTGGCAGATGGATTTCCGTAAGCTGAAAAAAGGCGATGAATTCTCCGTGCTGATGTCCCGCGAAATGCTGGACGGCAAACGTGAGCAAAGCCAGCTGGTCGGCGTACGCCTGCGTTCCGACGGTAAAGATTATTACGCCATTCGTGCGGAAGACGGCAAGTTCTATGACCGCAGCGGCACAGGGCTTGCGAAAGGCTTCCTGCGCTTCCCAACGGCGAAACAGTTCCGCGTCTCCTCCAACTTCAACCCGCGTCGTCTGAACCCGGTGACCGGGCGCGTAGCGCCGCACCGTGGCGTTGACTTCGCTATGCCGCAGGGCACGCCAGTACTGTCGGTTGGGGATGGTGAAGTGGTCATGGCAAAACGCAGCGGTGCTGCAGGGTATTACGTTGCCATTCGTCATGGTCGCACTTACACCACCCGCTATATGCACCTGCGTAAGCTGCTGGTTAAACCGGGTCAGAAAGTGAAACGCGGTGACCGCATTGCACTTTCCGGTAATACCGGACGCTCAACGGGCCCACACCTGCACTATGAAGTGTGGATCAACCAGCAGGCGGTGAATCCGCTGACGGCGAAACTGCCGCGCACCGAGGGGCTGACCGGTAAAGATCGTACTGATTACCTGGCACAGGTCAAAGAAGTGATGCCGCAGTTACGCTTCGACTAAGCCATCTCGTTTTAGTAAAAGCCGGCGCCCCTTTGCGCCGGCTTTTTCTTTTGTGTGCGAGCGGCTGCATCGCTACACTATCTGAATAAATTTTTGCGTCACCAGACCCCGGAACCCGCATGGAAACCAAAAAAAACAATATTGAATACATTCCTGAGTTTGAAAAATCTTTCCGCCACCCGCGTCACTGGGGCGCCTGGCTTGGCGTTTACGCGTTTGCAGGGATTGCGATGTTGCCCGCCACCGTGCGCGATCCGGTACTGGGCAAAATCGGCCGCCTCGCCGGGCGTCTCGGTAAAAGTGCGCGCCGTCGTGCGCAGATTAACCTCTATTACTGCTTCCCTGAAAAAAGCGACGCCGAGCGCGAGGCGATCATTGATGCCATGTATACCACTGCGCCTCAGGCGATGGCGATGATGGCCGAGCTGGCGCTGAAAGGTCCGGAGAAAATCGTCAATCGCGTTGACTGGAAAGGGCTGGAAATCATTGAAGAAATGCGTCGCAATGATGAGAAGGTGATTTTCCTGGTGCCTCACGGCTGGGGTGTGGATATTCCGGCGATGCTCATGGCCTCTCAGGGACAGAAAATGGCAGCGATGTTCCATAACCAGGGTAACAAGATCTATGATTTTGTCTGGAACACCGTGCGCCGTCGTTTTGGCGGACGCCTGCATGCGCGAAACGATGGCATCAAGCCGTTTATTCAATCGGTACGCCAGGGGTACTGGGGATATTACCTGCCGGATCAGGATCATGGCCCGGAGCACAGTGAGTTCGTCGATTTCTTTGCCACCTACAAAGCCACGCTGCCTGCGATTGGTCGCCTGATGAAGGTGTGCCGTGCTCGCGTGATCCCGCTGTTCCCGGTCTACGATGGCAAAACGCATCGCCTGAGCATTGAGGTGCGCCCGCCGATGGATGACCTGCTGACCGCTGACGATAACACCATCGCGCGTCGTATGAATGAAGAGGTAGAGCTGCTGGTGGGGCCGCATACCGAACAGTACACGTGGATACTGAAGCTGCTGAAAACGCGTAAACCGGGTGAAACAGAGCCGTACAAGCGTAAAGAGCTTTTCCCGAGGAAATAAATTCCCCTCTCACCTTGGGGGAGAGGGGATCGGATCTTACTCTACGGTCAGTACGCGCGTGGTATTGGTTGAGCCGATGGTGCTCATCACATCACCCTGCGTCACGATGACAATATCACCGGACACCAGATAACCTTTGTCGCGCAGCAGATTCACCGCATCGTGCGCCGCGGCAACGCCGTCGCTGGTGCTGTCGAAGTAAACCGGCGTCACGCCGCGATACAGCGCCGTCAGGTTCAGCGTACGCTCGTGACGGGACATCGCGAAGATCGGCAGGCCGGAGCTGATACGAGACGTCATCAGCGCGGTACGACCGGATTCGGTCATGGTGATGATCGCGGTAACGCCTTTCAGGTGGTTGGCTGCGTACATCGCAGACATCGCGATCGCTTCTTCCACGTTGTCGAACTGAATATCCAGACGGTGTTTAGACACGTTGATGCTTGGGATCTTCTCAGCGCCCAGGCAAACGCGCGCCATTGCCGCGACGGTTTCCGCAGGATACTGGCCCGCAGCCGTTTCAGCTGACAGCATAACCGCATCGGTACCATCCAGTACGGCGTTCGCCACGTCCATCACTTCTGCACGGGTTGGCATTGGGTTGGTGATCATCGACTCCATCATCTGGGTCGCCGTGATCACCGAACGGTTCAGCTGGCGCGCGCGGCGAATCAGTGCCTTCTGGATGCCGACCAGTTCCGGGTCGCCAATTTCCACGCCCAGGTCACCGCGGGCAACCATCACCACGTCAGAGGCCAGAATCACGTCGTCCATGGCGTCCTGGTCGCACACGGCTTCAGCACGCTCCACTTTTGCGACGATCTTCGCATCGCAGCCGGCATCGCGTGCCAGGCGGCGAGCATAGTTCAGATCTTCGCCACAGCGCGGGAAGGAGACGGCCAGATAGTCCACGCCAATTTGCGCCGCGGTCACGATGTCCGCTTTGTCTTTTTCGGTCAGCGCTTCTGCAGAGAGGCCGCCGCCGAGCTTGTTGATACCTTTATTGTTGGAGAGCGGGCCGCCAACGGTCACTTCGGTGAACACCTTCATCCCCTGAACTTCCAGCACTTTCAGCTGAACGCGACCGTCGTCGAGCAGCAGGATGTCGCCTGGCACCACGTCAGCAGGCAGGCCTTTATAGTCGATCCCGACTTTCTCTTTATCGCCTTCGCCTTTGCTCAGGTTGGCATCGAGCAGGAATTTATCACCGATATTGAGGAAAACTTTTCCCTCTTTGAAGGTCGATACACGGATTTTTGGACCCTGGAGATCCCCGAGGATGGCAACATGGCGGCCCAGTTTAGCCGCGATCTCACGTACCTTGTCTGCACGTAGTTTATGGTCTTCTGGTGTACCGTGAGAGAAGTTCATACGCACCACGTTGGCGCCTGCGGCGATAATCTTTTCAAGATTATTATCGCGATCGGTTGCCGGGCCTAAGGTGGTTACGATCTTGGTTCTGCGAAGCCTTCTGGACATGTAATACTCCGTTGACTGAAACAACTTTGGTGTTGCGTGAACAATGAATCGGCCGTCTTCTGCTACAAGGCAGCAGGGAGGGGACCGAATGCCGTAAATCGTTACAACTTAGTTATTAGGGAACATCGCTCTTTATAAGCAATTCTTTATCAAAACGCGATTCCTTCAGCGCTTCCTTGACCCGCTTCAAGTTATCCCTGAATTTTGCACCCCGACGCAGGGTAAAGCCGGTCGCGAGCACGTCAATCACCGTGAGCTGCGCCAGACGCGACACCATGGGCATATACATGTCGGTGTCTTCCGGCACGTCGAGCGTGATGGCGAGCGTCGCCTCTCGCGCCAGCGGCGTACCTGCCGTCGTCAGGGCGATCACCATGGCATCATTTTCACGCGCCAGCTGCGCCAGTTCAACCTGGCTTTTCGTGCGCCCGGTGTGCGAGATCAGCACCACCACATCATCTTCACTGCAGTTCATACAGCTCATGCGTTGCAGCACGATGTCATCGGAATAGATAACGGGAACGTTAAAGCGGAAAAACTTGTTCATGGCATCATGCGCAACGGCGGCGGAGGAGCCAAGGCCAAAGAAGGCGATACGCTTGGCCTGCGTCAGCAAATCCACGGCGCGATTCACCGAACTCATGTCCAGCGACTGGCGGACATGGTCGAGGGTCGCCATGGCGGACTCAAATATTTTCGCCGTGTAGGCATCAACGCTGTCGTCTTCATCGACATTGCGATTAACATAGGGCGTGCCGTTTGCCAGACTTTGGGCAAGATGCAGTTTAAAATCAGGGAAGCCGCGCGTTTCAAGGCTTCTGCAGAACCGGTTAACCGTCGGTTCGCTGACGCCCGATTCCTGAGCCAGAGCGGCGATGCTTGAATGAATCGCCTGAGCGGGAGAGGCGAGAATAACTTCAGCCACTTTTCGCTCGGATTTGCTAAGGTGTTCCAGTTGAAACTGGATTTTTTCCAGCATGTTCATTGTTAACAAGGCGCTCATGGGGGAAGAAACGATTTCATGTGTAGATGAAATCTTGATTCGATTTAGCCGATATTACCCCTGTGTTTTCTTAAAGGGTAACAGTCGACATGAAAAGCTGTTGTTTTTTTTCATTACTTGATCGATGTCGGGTTTTACAGTGGCCCAACAGAACAAAGAATCAGCGGTTTTTACGTCATTGCTGATGCGCACAGGCGTGAACCCTGAAAAACCGCGGTATCGCACGCGACGTTAAGCGCTAATGGTTTCAGGAATGACGTAAAAGCAGTACAGTGCATTGTAATAAAATTACAACGATACCTGGCAGAAGCACCAGGTGATCCAACTGAGGAGAATGACATGGCGGTAACGCAAACAGCCCAGGCATGTGACCTGGTCATTTTCGGCGCGAAAGGCGATCTTGCACGCCGTAAATTGCTGCCTTCCCTGTATCAACTGGAGAAAGCGGGTCAGCTTCATCCGGATACCCGTATCCTGGGTGTAGGGCGCGCCGACTGGGACAAGGACGCGTATACAAAAGTCGTGCGCGAAGCGCTCGAAACTTTCATGAAAGAGAAAATTGATGAAAGTTTGTGGGACACGCTGAGCGGACGCCTGGATTTCTGCAACCTGGACGTGAACGACGTAAGTGCGTTCTCCCGTTTGGGCGAGATGCTGGATCAAAAAAACCGCGTCACCATTAACTATTTCGCGATGCCGCCAAGCACCTTCGGCGCCATCTGTAAAGGGCTTGGCGAAGCGAAGCTGAATGCCAAACCCGCACGCGTGGTCATGGAGAAACCGCTGGGCACGTCGCTTGCGACCTCACGTGAAATCAATGACCAGGTGGGCGAGTACTTCGAAGAGTGCCAGGTTTACCGTATCGACCACTATCTCGGTAAAGAGACGGTGCTGAACCTGCTGGCGCTGCGCTTTGCTAACTCCCTGTTCGTGAATAACTGGGATAACCGCACCATCGATCACGTGGAAATCACCGTGGCCGAAGAGGTGGGTATTGAAGGTCGCTGGGGTTACTTTGACCAGGCTGGCCAGATGCGCGACATGATCCAGAACCACCTGCTGCAAATTCTGTGCATGATTGCAATGTCACCACCGTCAGACCTGACGGCGGACAGCATTCGTGACGCAAAAGTGAAGGTGCTGAAATCACTGCGTCGTATCGACCGTTCTAACGTGCGTGAGAAGACCGTTCGCGGCCAGTACACCGCCGGGTTTGCTCAGGGCAAAAAAGTCCCTGGCTACCTGGAAGAAGAGGGCGCGAACAAGGCCAGCAACACCGAGACTTTTGTCGCGATCCGTGTGGATATCGACGACTGGCGCTGGGCGGGCGTTCCGTTCTACCTGCGCACCGGCAAACGTCTGCCGGCAAAATGCTCTGAAGTGGTTGTCTACTTCAAAAACCCAGAGCTGAACCTGTTCAAAGAGTCATGGCAGGAGCTGCCGCAGAACAAGCTGACTATTCGTCTGCAGCCGGACGAGGGCGTGGATATCCAGATCCTGAACAAAGTGCCGGGGCTGGATCACAAGCACAACCTGCAAACCACTAAGCTGGATTTGAGCTACTCCGAAACCTTCAACGAAACGCACCTGGCGGATGCTTACGAGCGTCTGCTGCTGGAAACCATGCGCGGTATCCAGGCGCTGTTCGTCCGCCGCGACGAAGTGGAAGAGGCGTGGAAATGGGTCGACTCCATCACCGAAGCCTGGGCTGCCGATCAGGATGCGCCGAAACCGTATCAGGCAGGCACCTGGGGACCTGTCGCCTCCGTGGCAATGATCACCCGCGACGGTCGCTCCTGGAACGAGTTCGAGTAGGGCAATCCTCTAGCCCGAAGGTGTTATTTTACCGGTAACATGATCTAACACAGTAAGTGGCACTTTTTTAATCTTTTAAGCTCCGCGTGGATTTCCCCGCGGAGCTTTTTTTATTACACTGCCGGAAGCGATTTTGCCCCTGAGCTCCGGACAGCAAGCGTTTCAGCGTTGTTAACAACTGCCAGCGACTTTGTAAACTCCCGAGCCCGGACAGATAAATTAGAGGAGCTTTTATGAATCCGACATTGTTACGCGTAACACAACGCATTGCAGAGCGCTCGAAAGAGACCCGTTCTGCCTACCTCGCCCGTATCGAACAAGCGAAGAGTGAGACGGTCCATCGCTCCCAGCTGGCCTGTGGTAACCTGGCGCACGGCTTTGCCGCCTGTCAGTCTGGCGATAAAGACTCCCTGAAAAGCATGCTGCGTAACAATATCGCCATCATCACCTCCTATAACGACATGCTCTCCGCGCACCAGCCGTACGAGGTCTACCCGAACATCATCCGTAAAGCACTGCACAGCGTAAACGCGGTGGGGCAGGTTGCAGGCGGCGTACCGGCGATGTGTGACGGTGTGACTCAGGGTCAGGATGGCATGGAGCTGTCGCTCCTGAGCCGCGAAGTGATCGCGATGTCTGCGGCGGTCGGCCTGTCGCATAACATGTTCGATGGTGCGCTTTACCTCGGCGTGTGCGACAAGATCGTCCCGGGTCTGGTGATGGCGGCGCTGTCGTTTGGTCATCTGCCGGCGATCTTTGTCCCGTCGGGTCCGATGGCAAGCGGCCTGCCTAATAAAGAAAAAGTGCGTATCCGCCAGCTGTATGCGGAAGGCAAAGCTGACCGTCAGGCACTGCTGGAAGCCGAAGCCGCGTCCTACCATGCGCCCGGCACCTGCACCTTCTACGGTACGGCCAACACCAACCAGATGGTGGTTGAGTTTATGGGGATGCAGCTTCCTGGCTCCTCCTTCATCCAGCCGGATGCGCCGCTGCGTCAGGCGCTGACCGAAGCCGCGGCACGTCAGGTCACCCGCCTGACCGGGAACGGCAACGAGTGGATGCCGATGGGCAAAATGGTCGACGAGAAAGTCGTGGTCAACGGCATTGTCGCGCTGCTGGCAACGGGGGGCTCAACCAACCACACCATGCACCTGGTGGCGATGGCGCGCGCGGCGGGTATTCTGATCAACTGGGATGACTTCTCCGACATCTCTTCCGTGGTGCCGCTGATGGCGCGCCTGTATCCGAACGGTCCGGCCGATATTAACCACTTCCAGGCGGCGGGCGGCGTACCGGTGCTGATGCGTGAACTGCTGAAAGGCGGCCTGCTGCATGAGGACGTCAACACGGTGGCGGGCTTTGGTCTGCAGCGCTACACCCAGGAGCCATGGCTGAACAACGGCGAGCTGGACTGGCGTGACGGCGCGAGCGCTTCTCTGGATGCGCAGGTGATTGCGACCATCGATAAACCGTTCTCCCAGCACGGCGGCACTAAGGTGCTGAGCGGCAACCTGGGCCGGGCGGTCATGAAAACCTCAGCCGTTCCGGAAGAGAACCAGGTTATCGAAGCGCCGGCCGTGGTATTTGAGAGCCAGCACGACGTTCTGCCCGCCTTCGATGCCGGTCTTCTCGATAAAGACTGCGTGGTGGTTGTCCGCCATCAGGGGCCAAAAGCCAACGGGATGCCAGAATTACATAAACTTATGCCACCACTTGGTGTATTATTGGACCGCCGTTTCAAAATTGCGCTGGTGACCGACGGACGCCTCTCTGGCGCATCGGGTAAAGTGCCTTCTGCTATCCACGTGACCCCGGAAGCCTACGATGGCGGCTTGCTGGCGAAAGTCCGTGATGGCGACATGATTCGCGTAAACGGTCAAACCGGTGAGCTCACCCTTCTGGTCGATGAAGCAGAGCTGGCGGCACGTAAGCCCCATATTCCTGACCTGAGCGCGTCGCGCGTGGGTACCGGCCGTGAAATGTTTGGTGCGCTGCGTGAGAAACTGTCCGGCGCGGAGCAGGGCGCAACCTGTATAACGTTTTAAGACGACTTGATTTTAACGATCTGGCGAGAGAAAACTCTGATGAAAAACTGGAAAACAAGTGCAGAAGCAATCCTGACAACGGGCCCCGTCGTGCCGGTTATCGTGGTGAATAAACTGGAGCACGCCGTACCGATGGCGAAAGCGCTGGTTGCAGGTGGTGTTCGTGTACTGGAAGTGACGTTGCGTACCGCGTGTGCGATGGACGCAATCCGCGCTATCGCCAAAGAAGTGCCGGACGCCATTATCGGTGCAGGTACCGTTCTGAATGCACAGCAGCTGGCTGAAGTGACCGAAGCCGGCGCGCAGTTCGCGATCAGCCCGGGCCTGACTGAGCCGCTGCTGAAAGCCGCGACCGAAGGCTCTATTCCTCTCATCCCGGGTATCAGCACCGTGTCAGAACTGATGCTGGGCATGGACTACGGTCTGAAAGAGTTCAAATTCTTCCCGGCTGAAGCGAACGGCGGCACCAAAGCGCTGCAGGCGATCGCAGGCCCGTTCTCTCAGGTGCGTTTCTGCCCAACCGGCGGGATCTCCCCGGCGAACTACCGTGACTACCTGGCGCTGAAAAGCGTGCTGTGCATCGGCGGCTCATGGCTGGTTCCGGCAGACGCGCTGGAAGCAGGCGACTGGGATCGCATCACCAAACTGGCTCGCGAAGCGGTTGAAGGTGCGAAGCAGTAAGCTATTCGCAACGTGAGAAACGGGCCAACTGGCCCGTTTTTTTTATCCTGCGACCTTGACGCTCGCAGCGGCTGTTTTTGCTCGTGCGACGGCATCGTCTACCGAATCGCCGGTGGCTAGTGCCACGCCCAGACGACGCGTGCCGTCAATCTCCGGCTTGCCGAAGAGACGGACCTGCAGGCCCGCGCCTACGGCACCTTCCACATTATCAAACGTCACATTCTGGCTGCTCAGCTGGGGCAGGATCACCGCCGATGCCGCCGGGCCATACTGACGAATCCCGCCAACCGGCAGGCCGAGGAAGGCGCGAACGTGCAGCGCGAACTCTGAGAGATCCTGGGAGATAAGCGTCACCATGCCGGTATCGTGCGGGCGAGGGGAGACTTCGCTGAAAATCACCTCATCACCGCAGACGAACAGCTCCACGCCGAACAGGCCGTAACCGCCCAGCGCCAGTACGGTTTTGCGGGCGATCTCCTGAGCACGCTCCAGCGCCAGGGCGCTCATCTGCTGCGGCTGCCATGATTCACGGTAGTCGCCATCCTCCTGACGGTGACCAATGGCGTCGCAGAAATGGACGCCGTCCACCGCGCTGACGGTCAGCAGCGTAATTTCAAAATCAAACTTCACTACCCCTTCGACGATAACCCGTCCGGCACCGGCGCGACCGCCCTGCTGGGCGTAGTCCCAGGCCTTGTCCAGCGCGCTGCTGTCGCGAATAAAGCTCTGACCTTTACCGGAAGAGCTCATCACCGGCTTAATGATGCACGGGTAGCCAATCTCCTCGACGGCCTTAAGGAACTCGCCTTTATCGCCCGCAAAACGGTAGCTGGACGTCGGGAGCTGCAGCTCTTCCGCCGCCAGGCGACGGATCCCCTCCCGGTTCATCGTCAGCTTTGCGGCGTTGGCGCAGGGCACCACGCGCTGGCCTTCCTGTTCAAGAGCAAGCAGCGTATCTGTTGCTATGGCTTCAATTTCGGGCACCACGAAATCCGGTTTTTCTTTCGCGACAAGCGCGCGCAGCGCCTCACCGTCCAGCATGTTAATCACATAAGAACGATGGGCAACGTGCATTGCAGGGGCATCGGGATACCGGTCAACGGCAATAACCTCAACGCCTAAACGCTGGCACTCAATGGCGACCTCTTTTCCCAGCTCTCCCGATCCCAACAGCATTACGCGCGTCGCTGCAGGTCGCAGCGCGGTTCCTAAACGAGTCATAACAATCCCCCTGAAAAAGTTGCGCGAAGTATAAACGAAAACGTTTGCGTCTGTCTTGCCAGGGGAGAAGGAGACCGGTAAGAAATTTGCGCTTCTTTAGTGCAGCCAGACATTTCCTGACGTCCGCTCGCTTAGGCTGTGAAGCATACGCACTGTTTAGTGAGGGAAATCATGTCAGGTTGGTTGAATCAATTGCAATCCATGTTAGGCCAGAAAGCCGGTGCGACAGGCGAACAAGGTCTGAGCAAGCTGCTGGTGCCGGGCGCGCTCGGCGGGCTAGCAGGCCTGCTGGTGGCGAATAAATCATCCCGTAAGCTGCTGGCAAAATACGGCACCGGCGCGCTGCTGGCGGGCGGAGGGGCCATTGCGGGTACGGTACTGTGGAACAAATATAAGGACAAAGTGCGCACCGCGCATCAGGATGAACCCCAGTATGGGCAGCACGTCTCGCCGCTGGATATCCGCACGGAGCGGCTTATTCTGGCGCTGGTGTTTGCCGCGAAAAGCGATGGTCATATCGACGATAAAGAGCGGTCGGCAATTGAACAGCAGCTGCGCGAAGCGGGTGTGGAAGAGCAGGGCAGAACGCTGGTTGCGCAGGCTATCGAGCAGCCGCTCGATCCGCAGCGTCTGGCGCTCAGCGTCAAGAACGAGGAGGAGGCGCTTGAGCTTTACTTCCTGAGCTGTGCCGCTATTGATGTCGATCACTTTATGGAGCGCAGCTACCTCAACGCGCTGGGCGATGCGCTGAAAATTCCTCAGGATGTCCGGGAGGGCATTGAAAAGGATATTCAGCAGCAAAAACAGACGTTACAGGGCGTGTAATTACGCCGGGTTGCCACGTTTCGCTTGCATCATGCGTGGGTTTTGCCAACCTTATAGGGTGTAAAACTCAAAAGAAAAGTGACATGCCACCGAAAGCCCGACGTACTCCTTATGCGATCACCACGCATGGCGATACGCGTATAGACAACTATTACTGGCTGCGGGACGATTCTCGTTCCCGGCCAGACGTGCTCGACTATCTGAACCAGGAAAACGACTATGGTCGTAAGGTCATGTCCAGCCAGCAGGCGCTGCAGGATCGGCTGCTGAACGAGATGGTTCAGCGTGTTCCCCAGCGCGACGTCTCCGCGCCCTGGACCAAAAATGGTTACCGCTATCGCCATATCTATGAACCAGGCAATGAATACCCCATCTATCAGCGACAGTCGGTGCTGAGCGCCGAATGGGATGACTGGGATGTTCTGCTTGATGCCAACCAGCGTGCGGCCCACAGCGAGTTTTATACGCTCGGCGGGATGTCCATCTCCCCGGACAACGCCATTATGGCGCTGGCGGAAGATTATCTCTCACGTCGCCAGTACGGCCTGCGTTTTCGCAATCTGGACACGGGGAACTGGTATCCGGAGATGCTGGAGAATGTCTCTCCGGACTTTGTCTGGGCAAATGATTCCGAAACGGTTTATTACGTCAAAAAGCACGCCTCCACGCTGCTGCCGTATCAGGTCTGGCGGCATACGGTGGGTACAGCGTCCGCCGACGATGAACTGGTTTATGAAGAGAAGGATGAGACGTTTTATGTCAGCCTGCACAAAACGTCATCACGCCACTATGTGATTATCCACCTCGCCAGCGCGACCACGTCAGAAGTTATGCTGCTGGATGCAGAGCTGCCCGATGCGCAGCCGCTGTGCTTCCTGCCGCGCCGTAAAGATCATGAATACAGTCTGGATCACTTCCAGCACAGCTTCTACCTGCGCTCTAATCGGGAAGGTAAAAACTTTGGCCTCTACAAAACCAAGGTGCGCGATGAGCGCAAATGGGAAGTGCTCATTCCCGCCCGGGAGCAGGTGATGCTGGAAGGCTTTACGCTGTTTACCGACTGGCTGGTGGTGGAAGAGCGTCAGCGAGGGTTGACCAGTATTCGGCAAATCAACCGTAAAACGCGGGAGGTGGTGGGCATCGCGTTTGATGATCCGGCGTACGTGACGTGGATTGGGTTTAACCCTGAGCCTGAATCGTCCCGTCTGCGCTACGGTTATTCGTCCATGACCACGCCGGACACCCTCTTTGAGCTGGATATGGATACCGGGCAGCGTCAGGTCATTAAACAGGCGGAAGTGAAAGGGTTTGAGTCCGATAACTACCGCAGCGAACACCTGTGGATAGCCGCCCGGGACGGTACCGAAGTGCCGGTATCGCTGGTTTATCACAAAGCGTATTTCAACAAGGGTAAGAACCCGCTTCTGGTGTATGGCTACGGCTCATACGGGTCCAGCATGGATGCCGACTTCAGCGGAAGCAGGCTGAGCCTTCTCGATCGCGGCTTCGTTTACGCCATCGCCCATATCCGGGGCGGCGGCGAGCTGGGCCAGCAGTGGTATGAAGACGGTAAATTCCTGAGAAAGAAAAATACCTTCCACGACTACCTCGACGTGTGTGATGCGCTCATTGATCAAGGTTATGGCGATCCTGAACTCTGCTTCGGCATGGGGGGAAGCGCGGGCGGCATGCTGATGGGCGCTGCGATCAATCAACGTCCGGACCGTTTTAAAGGTGTGGTAGCGCAGGTGCCGTTTGTGGATGTGGTCACCACCATGCTGGATGAATCTATTCCGTTAACGACCGGGGAGTTTGAGGAGTGGGGGAATCCTCAGGATGAGACCTACTACCGCTACATGAAAGATTACAGCCCCTACGATAACGTGGACGCTAAAGCGTACCCGCATATGCTGGTGACGACCGGCCTGCATGATTCGCAGGTGCAGTACTGGGAACCGGCGAAGTGGGTGGCGAAGCTGCGCGAGCTCAAAACCGACGATAATCTGCTGCTGCTCTGTACCGATATGGATTCCGGGCACGGCGGGAAATCAGGGCGTTTTAAATCCTATGAAGGTGTCGCTCTGGAGTACGCGTTTCTGATTGGCCTGGCGCAGGATACGCTGCCAGGCCAGGCGGCGCGTTAAGCGTCACCGAGGTAGTGCTTCAGCGTCAGGCGCAGTTCCGGGCTCATTCTGTCGAGGTTGTTATACAGCCAGCGCAGGTAGCCCGGATCTTTATCGGCGACTTCAGATACCGGTTTTCCACGATATTTGCCGAAGGTGAAGGTCGTCAGTAATGCAGGGCGTCCGGTGATGGTCGCCATGTCGTCTGGCGTCCAGCCGGAGGTATTCATGATATCAATCAGCAGCGCGGCGGTGATATAGCAGTCATACAGCGCGCGGTGATGATGCAGCCCCTCCGGCGTCCGGACGCTGAGCTTACGGGATTTATACAGCGCCATATTGCTGTATTTGATGCCCGGCCACAGACGACGCGCCAGCTTCATGGTGCAAATCCACTCACCGGGCATTTCCGGCAGGACCCGGCGGTCAAAGCTGGCATTGTGCGCCACGTACCACGGGCTGCCGTAATAGTGCGGGATGACCTCTTCGATCCAGGGTTTGTCCACCACCATCGATTCCGTAATACGATGGATGGCCATCGCCTGCGGGCTGATTGGACGATCGGGCCGCACCAGATGACTCATCGGGTTGACTATTTTTCCGTCCACCACGTCGACAGAGGCCACTTCTACTATTCCGCCCTGCAGATCGCAGGTTTCGGTATCGATGACGCGCAGCATTGATCGCTCCTGACCATAAAACGCTTAGCCTAAAGGAATGATATCGCCTTGCCAACCCTGGCGACCAAGAGAACCGGTCAGCAGCAGCTCTCCTTTATCGGCACGGACGATAAGCTGCCCTTTCTCGTCCCATAACGCACTGCCGCTGCGGGCATTGGCCATGAGCACCGCGATGGCGTATCTGTGCGCGAAGCGCTGCAACGTACTGATGGACTGCCGCCATCGGTTCTCTCCCACCGCCTGGCAGCTGGTAAATAACGTGGCCTGCGGGTCAAGGCTGCAGGCGTCAGCCTGGCTATCGATGATGGTTAGCTGCTTATCCCCGGGGATTACGCTCGCCCCGCTTCCTTGAGGATAGCGCAGGATTGCCTCACGGTTTGGCGAGAAAAGCGCGACCCCTTTTTGACGCTGGCCGCGCTCCTCGAGCGTCAGCCCCGCGATAACCGTGATGCGGTAAGTCTGTGCGGCGCGAAGAAGAGGGGAGAGCTGAATATCGTCCGGTGGGGCAGGTAAGATAGCCTCGCCCGGTCCTGTTAATGAGAGTTCAGGAAACACCAGCAGCTCACACTGCAGCCTGGCGGCTTCATCGATAAAGCGGAGGTGGTGTTCAACATGATCTTCAACGCTGAGGTGCTGCCGGGCATACTGGGCTGCCGCTATATTCCATCGTGACATCGTGACTTCCTTTTACACTGAGTCGCTGGGATTTAAGAATACACCTAAGTTAATCAGGGTTTTCTTATCCTGCCATAATCAGCGTAAGGAAGTGTAACGAGATATTAAGCTTATTTAACTTTAGGCTCGTACGGTAACCGGGACAGGTTCACCGAGGCGAGGCGATGCGCAATCAGCCGTTCGCGGAACCAGTCCCGCAGGTGGGCAGGCTGCTCACGCTCGACAACTTCCGCCACGATGGGCATGTTGTAGCGCTCTTTGAAGGCGACGCCAGCGGCAGCGAGATCAACATTCACTTTGTCCATCTCGTCCTGAGGAAGGGCGGCCAGATTAATCTTCATTTCCTTCTCCTTTTTGTGCGGCGGCAACGTTACCGCGATTATATGACGATGACAAGCGGGCGCAGGATGATCCTCGACTCGGTTATTATACAGAGTTATTCTTTACCAAACAGGCATAACAAAAAGGAATGATTGCGATGGGTTTATCCTCTTCCCGCGCGGTATGCGCACTGGCTTTTCTGCTCTCGTCGGCAATATCGCCCGCCGCCCTGGCGCATGCTCATCTTCAGCAGCAAACACCCGCTGCTGATTCCACCGTGGCGGCTCCGCAGACCCTGACGCTGAATTTCTCTGAAGGCATCGAACCGGGGTTTAGCGGCGTAGTGGTCACCGATGCGCAGCAGCGGGCGATCGAAACCGGTGCGGCGAAGCGTGATGAGAAAGACAAGGCGCGGCTCATTGTTCCCCTTGCACAAACGTTGACGGCGGGTACCTACCGGGTCGACTGGCACGTGGTCTCGGTAGACGGCCACAAAACCAAAGGCAGCTATCACTTCAGCGTGAAATAACATGCTGGCGTTTTTGTATGTGGTGCTGCGCTTTATCCATTTTGCCGCGCTGATGCTGATTTTTGGCAACGCGCTCTATAGCGTCTGGTTTGCCCCGACGTCACTGCAGCGCCTGATGTCGCGACGGTTTCAGTCCCGGCAGCAGGTTGCCGCGCTGATAAGCTTGATGGCTGCGCTCCTCATGTTTGGCGTCCAGAGTGGGCTGATGGGGAATGGCTGGGGCGACGCGCTGCGTCCGGCCGTCTGGCACAGCGTGCTGGGCACGCAGTTTGGCAGCGTCTGGCTGTGGCAAATTATCCTGGCGACGCTCACTGCGGGGGCGGCATGGCTGGCACCACAGAAAGGGGCGCGTCTGCTGCTGCTGGCGATGGGGCAGTTTGTCCTGCTGGCGGGCGTTGGGCACGCGGCGATGAACGATGGCGCGCCGGGGGCGCTCCAGCGGCTGAATCATGCGCTTCACCTGCTGTGCGCGGCGACCTGGCTGGGCAGCCTGCTGCCGCTACTGTTTTGCATGCAGCTGGCCAAGGGGCGCTGGCAAACGGCCGCTATCTACACCATGATGCATTTTTCCCGCGTGGGACATTATGCGGTGGCAGGCGTACTGCTCACCGGGGTTCTTAACTCGCTTTTCATTCTCGGCTTCAGGCTTCCCTGGCAGACAGAGTACGGACAACTTCTGTTGTTCAAATGTGCGCTGGTGGCAATGATGGTGGTAATTGCGCTGGCGAATCGGTATTTTCTGGTGCCACGCTTTCGCCCGGAGGCCGGGCGGGCACAACAGATTTTTATCAGGATGACGCAGGCAGAAGTGGTGCTGGGCGCGTTGGTACTGGCAACGGTCAGTCTGTTTGCGACCTGGGAGCCCTTTTGACAAGGTTAAATAACATATGAAAAAGACACTTCTCTCTCTTTTACTGCTGGCCTGTACCGGCAGCGCGCTGGCGGCACCGCAGGTCATAACCGTGAGCCGTTTCGAAGTGGGCAAAGATAAATGGGCATTTAACCGCGAAGAGGTGATGCTGACCTGTCGTCCCGGCCACGCGCTGTACGCGATTAACCCGAGCACGCTGGTGCAGTATCCGTTAAACGACGTCGCACAGCAGCAGGTTGCCAGCGGCAAAAGTAACGGTCAGCCTATCAGCGTGATCCAGATTGATGACCCGTCCAACCCGGGGCAAAAGATGAGCCTGGCGCCGTTTATCGAGCGAGCCGACGCTCTCTGCTAGCCTTTTGGTTTCCAATAAAAAACCGCAGTCGCTGGTGAAAGCTCTGCGGTTTTTTTACGTTTAATGATGTTCTGACGCTTTTTTTCAGGCCACTTTTACCGTGGACTGGAAAACCTGGCGTCGTCATCTATTCTTAAAGGGCAAGGCGATTTTAGCCTGCATTAATGCCAACTTTTAGCGCACGGCTCTCTCCCAAGAGCCATTTCCCTGGACCGAATACAGGAATCGTATTCGGTCTCTTTTTATCTTCCTTATAAATCAGGGGCTTACAAGGCTCGGCACGAAAATACACGAAATCACATATCCGGTCTTTTGTGCCTGTTACAACAATGTAAACACTTTCTCCCTCACATCCAAGTACTTTTCGGTCATTTTTTTGGATGTATGACCGAACAGTTTCTGCACGAAATTTTTTTCCCGACTCGCTTCATACTTGCGACCAGACAAGCTTCTGATCTCATGGAAAGAGGGGGATGTTCAGAAAACTCCAGCCCGGACAATTCCGGCCTGACGCTGCCAGTGTTTAGCTCTTTCGGTTATCTGCTCAGAAGCCTAGGCCGGAAAGACATTTTTTGATCGCGTCGGTCAGCGATTTTTTATGCACTTCTGTATCGCACTGAATACCGTGCTTTGTTGACTGTCGATAAGGGGTAGATCCTAAGTTTTCAACGATCCCTTTCTTGCCGTCTTTGATGTACCAAAGATGGATTTTGATGTAGTGGTTCAGCTCGAACAATAACGAGCCATCTGCATCGCGCAGGGTGCGCTTTCCTATAAACTTTGTACCTTCAAAGATTTTCTCAGTAAGCGGAGCGCCTTCGATCATCTTATCTTCAACGATTTCCCAGCCCCAGCCAATTCCAACGGGCCCGAATTTTTCGGTGGCTCCCATGATCATGTATTGCGAGTTGATAGCGGTTCCACCAAACCCGAGATCACTCATATCTTTCGTGTAACGCGGATTGGTGCGCATCATGTCTTTCCACATGGAAAGGTTTTCGCTGTCGCCCAGCTCTTTCTCCAGCTCGTCAGCACGGAGAGTGAATGTTGGTTATTCACTCCTTACCGCTGGTGCTGCTTGTCCAGCTGTATCTGATACCGGAGCCTCTGAAAGATTTTCCGGAGAGGTTCCTGAAGGCTGCTGTTCAGACATGAGCCCATCAATGGAAAAGCGACCCGCGCCGTGATTGGTAATTTCAGGCTCATTACCAGCGCCCGAGTTATCAGCAGGGGCGGCAGGGGCTTCGTATGTGCCGTTCTTACGCGCTAAATATTCTTCCTGGCTGATTTCCTTACCACCATCAGCCAGCGCTTTTCGAGGACTGGCGCTTGTTAGCGCGTCCTACTTTCACACCATCTGCAAAGAGGTAATAGAACGGGCCCGTACGCTCAACCTGTGACGCAGTTTCCAGCGGCCCCGCTGCTGGCCCGTCTGCATTGTGTTTCTGATCCACTGCGCCAGCCGTTGACGCTGCATCGTCCAGTGGGCCAGTTGTGCCCGTTGGTTCTGTTCGGTCTCATTGCTTTTTCCCTCTTCAGTTTTCGATGTGCCACAGGCGATGGCCAGCATTTCAGCGGACGGGTTGGCGTGGTCAGTTTCAGTAAAGGTGCGGTTAATGTGTGCCTGAATTGAGCCGGCGGTTTTGTCGATACCCTCAGGCGAGATTTTCACGCTGTAGATGATCTGGACGGTGGAGTATTCGTAAATGCCGAGCGTGGCGCTCATTGCTGCAAACCATGCAGGGAAGGGTTTCTCTTTCAGCTTGATGATGTCGCGCGCACGATTAACGATGCTCACCGGAGGGTTGAGGATGTCGAAATCCATCGCCTTTGCAAACAGGCCCAGGGCAATATTCCGCTTTAAAGACTCTTCATCCTGAAGATAAACAGGAGCCTGATTTTGCTGACGAAGTTTTTCAGCCGCGGCTTTTTCGCGGGCGATATCGACGACCGATTTAGAGGAACCGGTTTGTTTGCGTTCTCCTTCCTGTCGTTTTTGCCAGACTGCAATTTCTTTCTGGATCTCAGGCCATTTTGCAGGGTGATCGCACTTGGCACCGACCCAGCCGATGACGCGCTGAATGCGCTCAGGGTGCATATTGGCAATTTCCGGCATCTTGCTGATAGCTTCAACTACATGACCTTCAAAAGTGTTCGTTTCGTCCTGGGTAAGTTCCAGCGCGGCAGGAAGATCCGCTTTAGTGATCTCGGTAGAGTCGTACTTCACCAGAACGGCAATTTTGGTGACGGTAGATAGTTTGTCGAAATTGACCTTCTCAGCTTGACGTTTCACAGGGTGGCCTACGTCTGCAGGCCAGTCGTATTCGTAAAGGAATTTTTCATTCCATGTTCCGCGAGAAGGGCGACCAGGAACATCTGGAGTGTCTTCACATACAAGGATTTTAAATGCTGCATCCTGAGCATGTTCATACTCTTCCAGGAAGATAAAGTTCGCTTTCGCTTTAGCGCGTTCAATATCTTTTGCATTGAAGGCGGTAGCTACCAGCGTTTCAAAACCAGATGGCTCAATTCCTGACGGCTTCACGGGGTGAACATGCGCGATATGGCTGACGTGTTAAAACGGCTTCAGAAAATTGTTCCTGCCGGAGTACAACCCAAGTTCTCCAGTGCTGAGGAGCTTATGGCATGGCAACAGGAGGAGGCGCGCAAGCACTCAGAAAGGCTGAACCAAGAGAACAGCCGTACCAGGTTAGAAAAGACATTCGGGCGCTCGGGGATTAGTGAACGTTATCAAAACTGCACGTTCAAAAATTATTCGGTAGAGAATGATGGCCAGCGCAAAGCGTTGTATTATGCAAAGTCTTGGCTGAATAATTTCGGATCCGGTTGCGCTTGTTTCGTTTTCAGTGGTAGCCCTGGGACGGGTAAAAACCATCTTGCTGCAGCGATAGGAAATGCTCTCCTGGCTCAGCACCTAAGCGTTCTGATTATTACCGTTGCTGACCTCATGACCGAGTTCAAAGCAGGGTTTAGTGATGGTAAAACAGAGGCCCAACTAATGGATCATATGTCGCGCGTCGATTTGCTTGTTCTCGATGAAGTTGGCGTTCAGATGTACTCACAGTACTAAAATCTCATACTGCATCAGGTTATTGATCGACGTAGGGCGATGCTAAAACCGGTTGGGATTCTGACCAATCTGAAGAAAGCGGAATTGACTCAGGCCATAGGGGAGAGGGCACTTGATCGCCTTCGAATGGGAAGTGGGTTATGGGTTAATTTTAACTGGAATAGCTACCGAAGTAGTGGCTGAGATATCATATAAAAATGCCGGGGTGCTCATAACGGTTACAAAAGGGCTGCTTTATATTTCAGAAAGAACAAGAGAAAATTTAGTTCTAGGCCACAAATCGTGCGAAAGATTTGTGTACAAGTAGTGCAAAAAACCAGTTGTTGTTTATGGTTTAGTGTGCGTTGTACAAAAAAACGCCATTAAAGGCGTTTTCCCGGATTCCCTTGTTAGGAGCAAGGGAACCAATAAGGCAGACATGTAAAATTGACAAAGCTATTGTACTATTTTGAATCAAGTTGTCTATTCAAATGATGCTTTTTTAGTTTATTTTCTGTGAAAACATGTTGTTGCGACTGGATTTTTTTCGTATGATAAATTGTCAATTTGTAGTCAGAAATAGTCGCAATGTTATGGTACTTCTAAGCAAAGCAAGGTCTCTTCTAAGGAAGGTCTCGAGTTGCTGAGTAAAGCCAGTTTCATGAATTTTGAGTTTTATGAGAATGGTGTACCGTACTTGGCCGAGATTCAGGGGCTAGGAATCCCTGGTTGAGCTAGTTCAAGGTCGTGTTTAACCTTGCTACTAGACATGTAAAATTGACATTACTTGTCGCGGTGCTGAGCAGGGACTCAACCAAAGCTCGCACCTGTAGCACCTCTTAAGAGGTGGCGACTATGAAAAGTTGGATGAACTGCTTTGCAGGAATTTGTCTACTAATCAGCTCGCTGGTAAGTGTTGGTAATGATGTGCCTGGGAATTCATTCTCAGGTAATAATCTTATCATTCACGTTAATATCCAGCAAAAGTAATCTATAAAACGGGGTTAACCTTGTTTTTCGCGGCTCGTAAGAGCCGCGTTTTTACTTTATAGCAAACTCAGCCGCCAGACTTATCTCCTCTATCCAGCATTTCCATAAATATTCTCCGGTAGAAGGATTGATCCAGAACATCATGTCTGCGGGGTGTTTGATGATTGTTTCAGAATAATTGAATCTAAGTTCTTTTACTTTCCCTATCGTATATGGATTAATGTGAGCGCATGCATTACGACATATTTGTAATGATTTAATCTCTTGCATAGTACCAAATGCAGATAAAAGTGTATCACTATTACTAATGGTTAAGCCTGATATTATTAGGTTTATTTTACTTAAATCTCCCCATACAGCATCACTCCATTCATTAGAGTATTTTATTTGTTCAGGACATGGTTTGCCTTGAGCAAATAATTTAGCTAAGGTAATAATTTGCCTAATATCTAAGTGTGAGTACTCAGATGATGTATGCGAGCCACCTTCAGTAGTTGAACCTTTTACAGATGAAATTATCACATCTTTACAAAAATAACTCCATGATTGCCAAAGATAGGATACCAGACCGTCATTATGCACCATTTTAGATATATTTCGCCCATTATACTTTTTTGTTGAGCGCAACATTCTATCAAAACATGAGTCAATAATTCTAAGCCTGGCATCTAGCTTTTTTTTACTATTATGCAAACACATGTTCATAGCCAATATCATTTGGAATGTCTACGCCCAATGCTTCTAATATAGTGAGGACTCGATATGTTCTTTGCCTTAATTTATTAGTGCTGGACTCGACCCCAAACAAGTACGTGGAGTATGGTCCTGACCAGTCTTTAGTTTCATGAGCCTCAGCTAATTTTTCCAATCGTTTAAGGGTTGCCGAGCTATCAATACTATACTGACCTATAGGCTCAACGCCATAAGTTTCTGTAATCACCCTATTACCATATTTGGCGAAATGTAATGCAGTAAAAAGAGAATGTACAGCGTAAGGCTTCATCATGAAAGAATTGCGTAGTGGTTCTAATTCCGTCCATATAAATTCAAATACATCTCTGATGGTGAGAAAAATAGCATCTCTTCTCTCAAAATTAACATCATATTTTTTATAAATATCATTCAGACTCTTGGGGGTCGAAGATACAATCCCTTCCTCCATGGCAATAACTATTTCACAGAGAAACTCAGCATCAAGCATTCTAATGATTTGTTTTTCTGTAAAAATTCCAAAGGATACGAAAAAGTCATTAAGATTATCGGATAGTTCATTTATAAACCACTTAAACTCTCCAAGAAAAGAAGAGTGCCTTTTCTCTGCATTATTTAGTGGTAATGTATATGCGTTCATCCTGCGAAACATTTGTAATATTTCTGCTCGGCTAGCATTTCGTATTACATCAACAGAGACAGAATAAGAGAGAAATTCTGTTTGAATCTCTTCAGGAAGATCTTTAAACTTCATTCCCGAATACTCACTTTCACCTTTAACTGTAAATTCATTATTAACAAATTTTCTGATGGTCGTAATACGTTGCTGCCCATCGACAATTTCTTTTTTTATTTTTCTTTCGCTAGAGTTAATGTATTCATAAAGATAAATTTTGGGGAAAGGATATTTTTCTATAATTGTATCGATAAAATAACTGGCGGCGCCATCAGGCCACAAGCCTGCGTGTCTCTGATAATTTTTATTGATCAATAAATCTTTTCTTTCAAGCATCTCTAATAGTTCCAAGACGCTGTAACTGTTAGGATTAATCACCATAGCACTTTCATTTCCTGTATTAAAGTTTAAGCTTAGTGCATCTTTACGCAACATATTTATTTATCAACTTATTAACACAACTATCAAGCGATAGTAATCAGCAATCTGCTACCGATAAACACCAATGAGCACTCCCCTTAAGACTTACTCCATGTTATCACTATAACACGCTTACTATCATTTAGTGTGCACTTCTGGTTCGTAAAAAAGTCATTATACAATATAATAATTCATTTTGAAATTCCCGTTGCTTATTGAACATTGCTCTTATTTCTGGCGCTGCCTTCATTTGAGACCTCAGATTATGGCACTTACGGAACCATTCGGAAGATATGTTAAACAGCATCTTCCTATACTAAAACCTACCTGAACTCCAGAGTTGTGGCTCATAGAGCGGCCTTATACGTTTACTTGTACGAAAATCGTTCAATCTACCCATAATAGTAGGCCACGAGTAATTGATTTTAATCATTTGAAATATATCAATTTATTCTTCTGATTGTATCATTTCTATATGGTAGTTGAAAAAATAACCAAATAAATTAATAACTTAACTTTGGTCAACATCTGACTTTTGTAACTGGAAACAAATACTGTATGCGTATAAAGTATCTACATCTCGTGTGTATAAAGACCACACAGAATTATCTGTTTAGTTACACAATTTAAAGTCAGGACGCGCGAGGGTGAACTAAGGGCAAACTCAGAAAGAACAGGAGATAAGCGGGTGTACATTCCAGATCATCTAATATTGGGTATACACGCCAGCACCAGGTCGCTGGTTATTCGCAGAAATCGAGATGGTTCCTTTAAAGATGGGGTTGTAATGCGTCCTGACGAGTTTGTTGTTAGCTTGGCGTTGATCGATGAAGCGAGCAAGCTGGTAGCACCTGAAGAACGTCAAGGAGATGACGACTGACACTCTTATGATTTATAATAGTAATTAGGTCTGAACAACCTGTTGAAACACTATGCCACCGGAGAGAACGATGGCACAGGTAATACAACTCTTTAAATCTTCACCTACCACCCTGACCACGGCTACGCCCGAGGCCAGCGATTTTTTGCAACGTATCAAAATCGGCGTGTGGCTTAACTGCGACGTTAAGCAAGCCCGAAACTACCTCTTCCATAAGCGCTTCTTCGCGCTGCTTAATCTTGGGTTCGGATACTGGACACCCACCGGAGGGGCGATAACCCCCGCAGAAAAAGAGTATCTACACGGTTACGTGCGTTACCTGATCTCGATGGCCGGCAATGACGATCTCCTTTTAGAAACTGAGAAGGTCTACAACGAAACCCACGGGCAGTGGCGCACGAAAGAGGCGGCAATTATCAAATCGTTCGAAGCCTTCAGAAAGCGGGCAGTTGTTGAGGCTGGTTTCTTCGATACCTTCATCCTCCCTGACAACACCATTCGCCGAGAGGCAAAATGGATCTCGTTTTCCAACATGACGGGGGCCGAGTTTTTCCAAGTCTACAAAGCAGTTTTTAACGTCCTGTGGAACAACATTCTCTTTAAAAAATTCCGCAATTATCAGGAAGCCGACAACGTAGCCATGCAGCTGCTGGAGTTCGCTGCATGAAGAGAAAACCGAACTTGCGAAAAGCGGCTCAGGGAAGGGAGTGCACAATTCGCATTCCTGGCATCTGCAACCACAATCCCGAAACATCATGCCTTGCACATTATCGGTTAACGGGTACGTGTGGTACCGGATGCAAACCTGACGATGAACAGGGGGCTATTTCCTTCAACGCCTGTCATGACGTTATCGACGGTCACCACAGAAGATTTTGTGAAACAGCTTGAGGCGGTCAACTGGAGCTGGTCGCTGAAGCAGGCCAACATCTGGATCGAGTATTACGTGACGACCTTTAAGGATATCTCTTCCGATGAAGGGGAAGCGCGAACCTTCATGCTGTTCAATCCTAACGGGGGGCTTTGAGATGGGTTTTCCTTCACCAACGACTGACTACATTGAAGATCGGATCTCGCTGTATAAGTTATTCATTTCTCACCCGAGCGCCACATATTGCATGAAGGCGGCAAACATTTACAGACGTGCCGGTATAACTCAGGGAGCGCTTCTTATCGTGGATTGCTCTGCTACCCCTTGCGACGCTTCGGTGGTCGTCTGCAAGCTTGCGGGAGAGTTTCATATTAGGCGATTCAGGACTCACCCGTATAGACATCTGGAAAGCCTGGGCGGTGATGGTCGCAAGGACCGGATAAACACAGGTGCTGATGATGATGGGATTTTCGGCGTGATTTTGCACGCGGTGAATGACATGCGAACAATGGAGTTTGACGATAATCCGGTGATGTAATCGAATGCGTGCAATTAATTGCACGCCATAATGACTCGCTGTTTATAAATTTCTGTATGGGAGATCGGATCTTTCTACATTAATATAAAATTCAGGTTTCTTTTCTTTTTTTGCTATTCTTTTGCTTATTAGGCTGGTAAATAAAAACAAAGAGTCTTCAGAAAGAAGTTGATTATCTATTGGACCTATCATAACGCTCTCAATCGAAGAGTGGGGGAACTCAAATTCCAAATATGGAATTAAAACATCTCCTTTTGCTCTAAACTTAATATCATCATCATCAGGTCCGCAGCTAATTACCAGCCTTTTCTCTTGTTCTTCGTAAAATGCAGCGTGTTTGAAGGTAAGTGCATAAATATCAACCATATAAGATAGCTCAACTTCTAACCAGTGAGGTTCTGACTCATATACTTTAAGCATGTGAGGGATTAATAAATCTTTGATTATATCATTGGCGTCATCTAGCGCATCGCCTGCGTCAAGTATGTATTTGCAATCAAGAAGGTAAATTTCTTTTTTAGCTTGTAATTCAGCAAAAGCTGATTCGTCGAATTCTACTGAGAACATTCCATAGCTGCGCCACTGACTAAGAGAATCAGGGGCTAAGCTAAATGACGAAACGAAAATTTTATTCTCATTAGGAGAGAATAAATCCTGTGTAGTAACGTAAGCTATAGCAACTTTTAACCGGTCAATAAATTCTTGTGAGCACTCTTCAGGATAGTCATCGTAAGCATTAAGTGCATCAATCAAGATACTATAACCTGCTCTCAATTCTTCTTTGTCATTTAAAAATTTGTAATCGGTTAACCAAAGTTTAGAATTTTCTATAATAGATTTAACAGCATTAAGATCCGTATAATGATAAATCACTGTGTTCTCCAACAGAGGTAAAAGTTTGATGCCATCATAACTAACTTTTACTTGAAGGGGAAAGTTGTAACACGCTTCAGGGGAAACTGAACTATGAGCAACGATTGCACTAGAAGATTTGCCAAACATTTTTGAAACAATGTATGCATCAAAATGCACATTTAATGAGCTGTTAACACAAGGATTTTGCGTGTGCAACCACGATAAAAACATGAATGCACATGAAAAAAAGATAAGTAATTTGAAATTTAGTGCACGTATTTGCGACTATTTCAGGTCGATTTTTGCTCGCATTTTTTTCTTAACTACTTGATATTTAACAAAAGCAGATAAGGGCTGGCGGAAACAGGAATCGTATTCGGTCTCTTTTTATCTGCAGGAAAGTGAACGATAACGTCCGGCTATCGACCTTCCGTGCAGGCACACTTCCTGTGCACGTGCTTCAACCATACCACAACACGGCAGGCGAAAGTCCAGCCCTTTTTGACTGTTTTGTTAAATTCTTGTGTGTAGCTGGCGAAAGGCCGTATAGCCGCTAAAAGCGGGACGTTATCGACGCCGCAAGGGTATCCAACAGCTCGAAACGGCGGCGATACTCAGCCCGTTTTTTACTGGCAATCTCGTCCAGCGATTTACGCTCCATCTCAAGCGGCAGCTGCCAGCAGAAGGGGGAGAATTTTTTCCCGTTGAGCGAGTCCCAGAATTCATCGTAGCTGGCGTGGAAATGACGACCTTTGCTCAGACGGTAGCGCAGCGCGCGGAAAACGTGCCCCTCGTCGCTGACGGCAAACAGCGCTTTGATGTTGGAGCGCGCGGCCAGCTGGAAAATCACCTCCATCAGCACGCGTTTGGGGAAAAGGCCGTGGCAGGCGCGCGTGGCTTGCTTAATCACCTCGCGTGACACGTTGCGGCGTGGGCCCTGAAGGCCGCCAATCACTAATACCGGCTGACCATGGCTGCGTGCGACGCTGAAGGTCAGGCTTGCGAGCACGGTGTCATCACTGTCGCGCAGCCACAGCGTACTTTCGCCTTCACGTTCAGCCTTGCGGGCCGACGAGGCGTTGACGGTGTAAAGGGCATCGTTTTTGGCCTGAAACTGCACAATCGGCTGTTCTTGCGGGCTGGTGAGCGCCTGCGCCAGCGCGCTGTCCTTCAGGCCGTCAATCCACTGATAATGGCTGACGATGGCGTCGGCACGATCGCTGGCGTTCAGGCCCCGCATCAAATACTGGCGATGGGTTTTGCTCGGGAGTGTAATCTGAGAGGACAGCAGGCGGTCAAAATCATCACGACCGGAAAGGGCCTCCAGCATGCGGTGCGTGGAGGACCAGAAGAGAAGCGAGCGGATTAAGAACTTCAGCCGATAGTCGCGTTTCTGCCAGATTGGGCCCGGAACGAGTTTTCCTTTCACCAGCTCGGAAATAATATTTGTGCGATGCGGATATAACACATCGTTTTGCAGGTGGATGTTTGACACGTGAAGACCTCTCTTTTTATTCAGCACCTATTCTAAGGGGCCGCTAAAAAGGGAGTAATAGCGCCGCTGTCTTTATTTCCGTTTGGTTTACCGTTTGTTTGGCTTTGTGAATTCCCGGCATCGTTGGATGCGATTTTCTGCTGCGGCTATACTCCTTAAAGGAGGCGTTATGTATCAACGAATAGAAGGTGAACAGTGGCGCCACGTCTGGGTTGTCAGCGATATACACGGCTGCTACCAGTGGCTTATGGACGAACTCAAGCGCCGCCATTTTAACCCTTACGACGATCTGCTGATCTCCGTCGGGGATATTATTGACCGCGGGCCGGACAGCCTGAAATGTTTAGAACTGTTACATGAAAAATGGTTTCGGGCCGTACGCGGAAACCACGAACAAATGGCACTTGATGCGGTTAAATATAATGACGTTGCGCTCTGGACGATGAATGGCGGTATTTGGTTTACGAAGCTTGACCCCGATCGGCAAAAAAGGGCGCTGACGTTACTCGAAGAATGTCAGGCCTTACCGCATATTATTGAAATAACCTGCGCTAACGGCCTGAACGTGGTGGCGCATGCGGATTATCCGGCGAATGCGTATAAATGGAATAAACCGGTGAGTGCCCAGCGCGTGCTCTGGGATCGCGATCGTCTGATGGGGTTTATGGTCGGTAAAGGGCAGGGCATCGAGGGAGCCGACCACTTCTGGTTCGGCCATACGCCTGTTGATAAACGGTACGATTTTAACAACCTGCACTATATCGATACCGGTGCGGTGTTTGGGGGCGTGCTGACCTTAGCACAGATTCAGTAATGAATAACCCGCCTTCGGGCGGGTTCTCTTTAGGTCAGGCAAGGCGCAGGACCCAGGCATCGGTTTTACTGTCGTAATGCTCGCGGTAAAGGACTGAATGCTCTCCATCAAGGATCGCCGGGACGCTGGTATCAGCATCCCAGGCATCAAGCTGCATGCACAAATCCGGGTCGGATTTGCAGGGAATACTTAACGTTCGGTCACCTTGCGCTTCGCCGCGCAACTCTGCGTCGTCGATTTCAAAAGCGCCAATACGCACGTTGGTTTTCGTCATAATGCTCTCCGGGTTCGTTGCAAATCTGGTATGACCAGTGCGATCATCCCTTTTTGATCCTAGACAAGGAGAGCAAAACCGCCAGTAAAAAAATGCGCTTTTTTCAGTCAGCGCGATCGTTACCGGTAAACAGGCGACCGTCGCGGACCAGTTCGCGCGGGTAGCTATTCTTCAGACGAGAGCCAATTTTTTTCGCCAGCCCCAGCGGATACCCCTGATACGTCACGATGACTTCATCCTGCGACGGCGCGTTTTCCGGATAGACGTCGCGGCCACGATACCACTCTTCGGCCTCCTGATGCGTCAGGGCAAAGGTGTTGTCGCTCCCGGCCAGCGCGATGATGGCCTCGTGCTGCCAGCGATAGCCTTTGTTGTGGATCTCCGCGAGGCGGATACCGAGACGCGAAAAGCGAACTTTGCCAATCAGCGGTTCGATGTTTGCCGGGAAAAGCCAAATCTCTTTGTCGCGGATCCACAGGTGCAGGCTCTCGTCCCACGCCAGCCCCACCTTGCGGGCAGCGGCTTCGGCCTGGGCAGCCTCACGGCCTTTAAGAGGCGAGAACGGGAAATTGCCGACTTTAAACTTGGGCGCGGGCAGAGGATCGACGGCGCGGGTTTTACGCAGACGCGCCACAAAGAAACCTTCACAATCATAAATCTGCGGGAATACGTGCAGGAAACCTTCAGGGGTGACGGCCTCCTTTGCTGAAGTGAATAAATCACCCAGCGGCAGGAACTCGACGGCATCCGGATAGCGCGCCTTCAGCCAGAGACACACGTCTTCGTTTTCATCGCGGTTTAACGTGCAGGTGGAGTAGACCAGCGTGCCGCCGGGGCGCAGGGCATGGAACGCGCTGTCGATCAGTTCACGCTGGGTTGCCGCAATCTCCATATTACTGTCAACCGACCAGTTTTTTAGTGCATCCGGATCTTTACGCACCACGCCTTCACCCGAACACGGCGCATCCAGCAGGATGGCATCAAACGCTTCCGGCAGGGCCGCACCGAACACGCGACCATCGAAGTGCGTCAGGGCGACGTTATGGATCCCGCACCGGCTGACGTTGGCGTGCAGCACTTTGACGCGGCTTGCCGAAAATTCGTTGGCGAGAATGGCCCCGCGATTGCCCATGCGTGCGGCAATCTGCGTGGTTTTTGAACCCGGCGCGGCGGCGACGTCCATCACGCGCTCTGGCGCGTTGTCATCCGCAAACAGCGCCGCAACGGGCAGCATGGAGCTGGCCTCCTGAATGTAAAACAGTCCGCTCAGGTGTTCTGCAGTACTGCCCAGCGGCAGGGAATCTTCGTCATCTCGCTCGATCCAGAACCCTTCTTCGCACCAGGGCACCGGCGTCAGCTGCCAGCGGTAGGGCGACACCAGTTCAAGAAATTCGGTCACGCTGATTTTAAGCGTATTGACGCGGATGCTGCGACGCAGTGGACGCTGGCAGGCAGCGACGAAATCATCGAAGGACAGATGAGCAGGAAGGGCCTCGCGCATTTGCGCCAGGAAAAGTTCAGGAAGAAAAACGGAGTTTTGAGCCACGGGCACACCACAGGGAAACATTCAGGCGCGCAGTGTAACATAAAGGCTCCGGTGCGTTGACACCGGAGCCGTTGAGATTAGCGCGGCAGGGCGGTTCCCCACTCGCGCCACTCTTTCGGTTCGCTTTCAAGCAGCAGGAAGTGTTTACCCGGCTGCGCTTTTGGCGCCAGCGGCGTGCCCGGCGGCGTCGCAAAGGCGATGCCGCCGCGAATGAACTGGTTGAAGGTACCGGTTTTCACCACGCCGCCTGTCAGACCAAAGTCCAGCGAATAGCCGGAGGCGAGCCAGAAGACCGAGTTGTTACGAACCAGGTGCTGGTATCGCTCGCTGATGCGCAGGCCGACCATCACGCGGTCAGACAGCGTGCCCAGCGTCAGGCCCGTCACCGTACCCACTTCGATACCGCGGAACAGCACCGGGGTACCGATGGCCAGACCGCCCGCTTCAGGCACTTCCACCACAATGCTCAGACCGTCCAGATAGCGTGAATCGGTAATGGTGGCTTCCTGCAGTTCAAATTCGCGACGCGCGCTGCCGCGGCCCGGCTCAACGTTAATGTACGGCTGCAGAATGGTATCCAGATGCTCAACGCCTGCGGCGGAGATCTGCGGCGTGACCACGGAGAAGCGCGAGCCCGTGCGGGCAAACGTCTGCACGTACTCCGGGTAGAGCACCGCGGTAGCCTGGACTTCATTCCGCGCGGTGATCAGCGTCAGCTTCTGGATCTGCCCGATATCAATCCCGAGATAGCGGATCGGCATACCTTCCGCCAGCTTACCGGCATCAAAGGCATGGAGCGTAATCTGTCCACCTACGGCGCGCGCTGCGGTTTCGGACGGGAAGAGGATGCGCTTGTCACCCTTACGCATATTGCCGCCTGCTCCCGGCAGGTTATCGAAGCTAATCGCGCCACGCAGCGCGCGGGAGAGCGGGGAGGCCTGGACGGTTAATCCGCTGCCGTTAAGCTGAACCTTCGCACCGCCTTCCGCCCAGAATACGCTGTTTGGGGTCAGCAGCTTGCGGTATTCCGGCTTGATGTGCAGTTCAATATCAAAGGCGTCCGCGCGAGGGCGCACGGTGATGACTTCGCCCACCTCAAACTTGCGGTACAGCACGACGGAACCCGCCTGCACATCCGGCAGCGTTTCGGCGCTCAGCGTCAGCGTGGTGGTAGGCATGTCGCTCAGGCTATTTTCAATCGCCTTGTCCAGATTGGCATACAGCGGATAGCTGTCGCGCAGCGGGCCTTTGTCGCCCGGCAGGATGCGGATCCCGCCGTTGACCCATTCGCTGGCGCTGGCACCGAGGAATTCGACGCCATCCAGACCGACCTTGACGTCGACGCGGCTGTTGACGACAAACTTACTGTCGCCGTGCACCAAATCGCTGTACTGCGGATCGATGGCCGCAGAGAAGGAGACCCCTTTCTCCGAGAGCTTACGCTCAAGCACCTGTCCGACCTGCACGCCGTGCAGGATGAGCGGCTGTCCGGCGTCAATTCCGTAACTTTCCGGAGCGGTGAGGGTCACCGTCAACACGCCGGGCTTTTGCAGAAGCGCTTTGTCCGCCGGGGCAATGACGAAATTATTGCTCGGCTGACCTTCGCCCGGAATCAGTTCAAAGGTACTGCCGGTCAGCAGACTGCTGATGCTGGCGTCGCTCAGGGAGAGTTTCGGGTTGCGCATCTCAATGCGCGTCTTCTCGCGCAGCAAATCAACGACGCTCGGGTCGACGGTCATTTCACCGGTAACCGAACCACCCGGGTTGAGCGTCATCTTCGTGAGCTGTCCCACCTCTAAGCCCTGGTACATCAGCGGCGTCGATCCCGCTTTCAGGCCTTGAGCGCTGGGCAGCGCCAGTTTGACGATCACGCCGCGCTGGCTGTGGGCCAGGTCTGCATACAGCCCAAAGGTGTCGTCAGCGGTAGCGGGCTTTGACCCTTCCGGAGAGTCGAAGGCAATCGCGCCGTTGACCAGCGCCGCCAGGCTTTCCAGCTTCACTTTGGCGCCGCTCAGACTCACGTCAGCATCCACGCCGGACACGTTCCAGAAGCGGCTGCCTTTTTTTACCAGGTTGGTGAAGCGGCGCTCGATCAGCACGTCGATGGTGACGCCCTGTTTATTCGGGTTAATCGCGTAATCGTATACCCGGCCTACCGGGATTTTACGGAAGTAGACGAGCGAACCGCTGTTCAGGGAGCCAAGATCCGGCGCCTGAAGATGGATCATCAAATCCCCGTTATTGAGGCGGTATTTGGGCTGCGTATCCAGCGCAACAAAGTGATCCTGTGGCTCACCCTTGCCCGGCATCATGCCGATATAGTTACCGCCTACCAGCGCGTCCAGCCCGGAAACACCGGCCAGAGAGGCTTTAGGCGTAACCAGCCAGAACTGCGTTTCGCTGCGTAAGGCGTCCTGCATGTCAGATTTTATGCTGACGCGCACCTGAATTTTGTTCAGACCTTTTCCCAGGGAGATGTCCTGAACCGTACCGACTTCGACCCCCTGGAAGCGAACGGGGGTCCGCCCGGCGACGATGCCGTCGGCGGTCTGGAAATCAATGGTGACGGTACTTCCGCGATCCTCATAGCTCGTCCAGATAAGCCATCCTGCAATCAATAATGCGATAACAGGCAGCAGCCAGAATGGCGAAATGCGGCGTTTAGTTTTAATTCTCGCTTCAGTCGGCGAAGCGGGCGTTTCCTGACTCATGTGCGTCCCAAAGTAAGCGGCTGTCCAGCCATTCCACTGCAAGAATAGTCAATATCACCGCAGAGCCGAAATAAAAAGCTGCGGGTCCCATTGTAAAAGCAAGTAGCTGATCGCGGTTGATGAGCGACATCATCAACGAAATCACGAACAAATCCAACATTGACCAGCGGCCAATCCATGTCACAAAGCGCAGGAGCAGGATACGGGTGCGTAGCCCCTGTTCGCATTTGAAGTGAATGCTGATGAGCAGCGTAAACATCACCACCACCTTGGTAAACGGCACCAGGATACTGGCGATGAAGACAATCGCCGCCACCCCAACGTTGCTGTGGGCGAGGGAGATAATGCCGGAAAGGATAGTATCTTCCTGGCGAGCGCCGTTCACGTATATCACTGAAATCGGCAGCAGGTTAGCCGGGATCAGAAATACCATAGAGGCAATCAGCGCGGCCCAACACTTTTGCAGGCTGTTGTTGCGTCGAAACCTCAACGGAATATGACAGCGCGGGCAGCGTCCGCGCGCATCAGGTAGCCCGGTATAGTGGCACCCCAGGCAGACGCGCAGGTTTTCATCCGGCCGCGTCGCCGGGCGCTGCGGGTAAAACCGCTCCCAGAGCTGTTCCACATTGAGATGAATCAGGGTCAGGATGCTCAGCAGCACCAGCGAGATAAAGGCGAAAAGGCCAATGCCGGGCTGTAAAAAAGCATAGTCCTGGACTTTGATTGACGCGACCCCCACGCCGACCAGATAGATGTCCAGCATCACCCACTCTTTCAGCTTGTCCAGCATCAGCAGTACGGGGCGCAGGTTCATCCCGAGGATATTGCCGAACCATAAATAGGCAATCGCCGCGACCAGCACCAGCGGCGCGCCGACGGTGCAGAAAAGCACCATGGCCCCGGTAAGAGGATCGCCCTGACGCGTCATCTGCCAGATCCCCTGTAGCACGTTTGCATCAATACGGACGCCAAGAAGATAGAGTTTCAGCAGCGGCTCGCTCCATGCAAAGGGCATGAGCAGCAGCATGGTCACCGCCATGGCCGCGAGGCGCGTTAAAGACCAGTCGCGTCCGTCACGGATTTTGGCGTTGCAGCGAGGACAAAAGGCACTTTGGTGCGATTTCATCTTCGGCAACATAAAAAGCGTATCGCACTGCGGGCAACGCTGATAATGTGCACGAGGCAATGCGTCGCTCACCGTATGGACGGTGATCTTTTTTGTCGGCGTAATCTTGTGTGTTTTTAAGGCCATCGGCTGCGCACGAAAAAGTATAGTTAGAAGTTATATTAACTCATGAATGGATTCATCTTGAGCATGAGCGCATTTAATGCTTATTTTAATAGGCTAAGCAGTAAATGTGTAAGACAACTAAGTGATTGAATAATGAACAAAACAGAATTCTACGCGGATCTTAACCGCGATTTTAAGGCATTGATAGCGGGTGAAACCAGCTTCTTAGCCACTCTGGCAAATACAAGCGCGTTACTGTTTGAACGTCTGTCCGATGTGAACTGGGCCGGTTTTTACCTTCTCGAAGGTGAAACGCTGGTGCTCGGGCCATTTCAGGGCAAAATTGCCTGCGTGCGTATTCCCGTCGGACGCGGCGTGTGCGGCACGGCGGTCGCCACGCGTGAGGTTCAGCGCGTAGAAGATGTCCACGCCTTTGATGGTCACATCGCCTGCGATGCGTCCAGCAATTCTGAAATCGTACTGCCGCTGGTGGTGGAAAATCAGATTATTGGCGTGCTGGACATCGACAGTACGGTCTTCAGCCGCTTTACAACCGAGGACGAGCAGGGGCTGCGCGAACTGGTTGCGAACCTGGAAAAGGTACTGGCAGCAACCGATTATCACAAATTCTTTGCGAGCGTCGCAGGATAATCAACGGATAACGTAGCATTTACTGATAGCGTCATTATAATGTCGCCTGTTCATGCCTGCGCTTGTTGGCAACGTCCGTTGTAATCAGGAAATTTCATGGAAAATCAACCTAAGTTGAATAGCAGTAAAGAAGTTATCGCATTTCTGGCCGAGCGTTTCCCACAGTGCTTCAGCGCTGAAGGTGAAGCTCGCCCCCTGAAGGTCGGTATCTTTCAGGATTTGGTCGCGCGTGTTGAAGGTGAGATGAACCTCAGCAAAACTCAGCTTCGCTCCGCCTTACGTCTTTATACCTCAAGCTGGCGTTACCTGTACGGTATCAAAGCAGGCGCGACCCGTGTCGATCTTGACGGCAACCCTTGTGGTGAGCTGGATGAGCAGCACGTAGAGCACGCCCGCAAGCAGCTTGAAGAAGCCAAAGCGCGCGTTCAGGCACAGCGTGCTGAGCAGCAGGCGAAAAAACGCGAAGCCGCAGCGGCAAACGGTCAGGAAGACGCCCCTCGTCGCGAGCGTAAACCGCGTCCTGCACCGCGTCGTAATGAAAATAACGACCGCAAACCGCGTGCTGACAAACCCGCAGCGAAAGCCCCGCGTGCGCCGCGTGAAGAGCAGCGCCATACCCCTGTTTCTGATATCAACGCGCTGAGCGTAGGTCAGGCGCTGAAGGTGAAAGCGGGCAACAACGCGATGGACGCCACCGTACTGGAAATCACCAAAGATGGCGTTCGTGTACAGCTGACTTCTGGTATGTCAATGATTGTACGCGCAGAACACTTGTTGTTCTGAAACGGAGGCCAAGCCTGGCATGAACACTTTTTTTAAGCTCACCGCGCTAGCGGGCCTGTTTGCTATAACAGGCCACGCTTTCGCAGTGGACGATATCACGCGTGTTGATCAAATTCCGGTACTCAAGGAAGAGACGCAGCACGCGACGGTGAGTGAACGTGTGACGTCACGTTTCACCCGTTCGCACTATCGTCAGTTCGATCTCGATCAGGCCTTTTCGGCCAAAATCTTTGACCGCTATCTGAACTTGCTGGATTACAGCCATAACGTACTGCTCGCCAGCGATGTCGAGCAGTTCGCAAAACGCAAATCCGACGTAGGCGACGAGTTGCGTTCCGGCAAGCTGGATCTGTTCTACGATCTGTACAATTTATCGCAAAAGCGTCGTTTTGAACGTTATCAATACGCGCTGAAAGTGCTGGAACGTCCTATGGACTTCACCGGCAACGACACCTTTAATCTGGACCGCAGCAAAGCGCCCTGGCCGAAAGATGAAGCCGAGCTGAATGCGCTGTGGGACGGAAAGGTCAAATACGACGAACTGAGCCTCAAGCTCACCGGCAAAGACGAGAAAGAAATTCGTGAGACGTTGAACCGTCGTTACAAATTTGCTATCCGTCGCCTGGCGCAGACCAACAGTGAAGATGTTTTCTCACTGGCAATGACCGCGTTCGCCCACGAAATTGACCCACATACCAACTATCTCTCTCCACGCAATACCGAACAGTTCAATACTGAAATGAGCCTGTCTCTGGAAGGTATCGGCGCGGTGCTGCAGATGGACGATGATTATACCGTGATCAACTCCATGGTTGCCGGTGGTCCTGCCTCAAAAAGCAAAGCGATTAGCGTTGGCGATCGCATTGTGGGCGTGGGCCAAACAGGTCAGAACATGGTGGATGTGATCGGCTGGCGCCTTGATGACGTCGTTGCGCTGATTAAAGGGCCGAAGGGCAGCAAGGTTCGACTGGAGATCCTGCCTGCCGGTAAAGGCACCAAAACCCGTATCATTACCTTGACCCGTGAGCGTATCCGTCTGGAAGACCGCGCGGTGAAAATGTCGGTGAAAACCGTGGGTAAAGAGAAGGTGGGTGTGCTGGATATCCCTGGCTTCTACGTTGGCCTGACGGATGATGTAAAAGTTCAGCTGCAGAAGCTTGAGAAGCAGAACGTCAGCAGCGTGATCATCGATCTGCGCAGCAATGGCGGAGGGGCGCTTACCGAAGCGGTTTCCCTGTCTGGCCTGTTTATCCCGTCTGGCCCGGTCGTACAGGTTCGTGATAACAACGGTAAAGTGCGTGAAGATGCCGATACCGATGGCGTGGTCTATTACAAAGGTCCGCTGGTGGTGCTGGTCGATCGCTTCAGTGCTTCTGCGTCTGAAATCTTTGCTGCCGCGATGCAGGATTATGGCCGTGCGCTGATCGTCGGTGAGCCGACCTTTGGTAAAGGCACCGTTCAGCAGTACCGTTCGCTGAACCGCATTTACGACCAGATGCTGCGTCCGGAATGGCCTGCTCTGGGCTCCGTACAGTACACCATTCAGAAGTTCTATCGCGTGAACGGTGGCAGTACGCAGCGTAAGGGCGTCACGCCGGATATCATGATGCCGACAGGCACCGAAGAGACGGAAACGGGCGAGAAGTTTGAAGATAACGCGCTGCCGTGGGATAGCATCAATGCCGCGACATTTGTGAAGTCTGGCGACATGACGCAGTTCGGTCCTGATTTGCTGAAAAACCATAACGAGCGTATCGCCAAGGATCCTGAATTCCAGTACATCGTGAAGGACATTGCACGTTTCAATGCCCTGAAGGAAAAACGGAGTATTGTTTCTCTTAACTACGCGCAGCGTGAGAAAGAGAACAACGAAGATGACGCAACGCGTCTGGCGCGTATCAACGATCGCTTCAAGCGTGAAGGTAAGCCTCTGCTCAAAAAACTGGACGATCTGCCGAAAGATTACCAGGAGCCCGACCCGTACCTGGACGAGACGGTGCATATCGCTCTCGACCTGGCAACGCTCGAAAAAGACAAGCCTGCCGTGCAGCCCGCACCGGCGAAATAACCCCAGACAGGCACAAGAAATTGTGCCTGTTTTTTTTAGTTCTGCATCCTCCCGTCAATCTGAATTTCAATTGTGTAAAGTTGTGTCTTTCTGGTGACTTACGCACGTCGAATCCTTGAAAATAAGCGCAATACCCATACGATGTGGGTAATCGCATAGTGCGTTTTGTTAAACTGAGGTTAAAAGAAAATTATGATGCGAATCGCGCTCTTCCTGCTCACCAACCTGGCGGTTATGGTGGTTTTCGGGCTGGTGCTAAGCCTGACGGGAATTCAGTCGAGCAGCGTTCAGGGTCTGTTGATTATGGCGCTGCTGTTTGGTTTTGGCGGCTCATTCATCTCTCTGCTGATGTCCAAGTGGATGGCACTGAAATCAGTCGGCGGAGAGGTTATTGAACAGCCGCGCAATGATATGGAACGCTGGCTGATGAATACGGTTGCTCAGCAATCTCAGCAGGCCGGGATCGCTATGCCGCAGGTGGCCATTTACCATGCGCCGGATATCAACGCTTTCGCAACAGGCGCACGCCGTGACGCATCGCTGGTTGCGGTCAGCACCGGGTTGCTGCAGAACATGAGCCGTGATGAAGCCGAAGCGGTAATTGCTCACGAAATCAGCCACATCGCCAACGGTGATATGGTCACCATGACCCTGATCCAGGGCGTGGTGAACACCTTCGTGATCTTCATTTCCCGTATCCTGGCGCAGATTGCAGCTGGCTTTATGGGCGGCAACCGTGATGAAGGCGAAGAGAGCAACGGCAACCCGCTGATCTATTTTGCGGTGTCGATGGTGCTGGAACTGGTGTTCGGTATTCTGGCAAGCATCATCACCATGTGGTTCTCCCGTCACCGTGAATTCCACGCCGACGCGGGTTCTGCGAAGCTTGTGGGACGTGAGAAGATGATTGCTGCGCTGCAGCGTCTGAAAACCAGCTATGAGCCGCAGGAAGCATCCAGCATGATGGCATTCTGCATCAACGGTAAGTCGAAATCGTTGAGCGAGCTGTTTATGTCTCACCCGCCGTTGGATAAGCGTATTGAAGCGCTGCGTAGCGGTGAATACCTGAAGTAACGGGTATGCGTTAAATGAAACCGGGCGGAGCAAGTCTCCGCCCGGTTTTTTTATGCCTGAACGCGGGGCTGTGTGACGCGAAGCCCGCTGATGATGGCCGCGACGGTGGCCAGTGCCCCGGCGGTAAATAGCGCGACATGCGTTGCATTTTGCCCTGCAAGGTTAAACATCAATGCCACCAGTGCGGCACCGGTGCTTTGCCCTAAGAGCCGGGCGGTACCCAGCATGCCGCTGGCCCCGCCGCTGCGATGGCGCGGCGCCGAGGTAATGATGGTGTGGTTGTTGGGAGACTGGAACAAACCGAAGCCAGCGCCGCACAAAATCATTCGCCAGATAATGTCCACGTCGCCTGGCGAGGCGGGAAGCAGGGCCAGCGCAAACAGCCCGGTAGCCATTACCACCAGCCCAATGCCCCCCAGCAGTCCGGCATGCACGCGCTCGATCAGGTACCCTGCCAGCGGCGCCATTACCATCGTGGCCAGTGGCCAGGGCGTGAGCAGCAGCCCGGTTTCCACCTCACTACGGCCAATCACGCTCTGTAAAAAGAAGGGCAGAGAAACCAGCGCCAGCATCTGGGCGCAGAAAGAGCAGATTGAGGTACAGATTGAAAGTGAGAACAACGGGATGCGTAACAGATCAACCGGCAGCAGCGGCACTGGCAGAGCCAGCTGGCGGCGTACGAAGAAAAAGCCGATCGCCAGCATTGCGACGACTTCAGCAGCAATTAACGTTATCGACTGCCCCTGCGCAAAGCCGCTCAGCGCGGTGATAAGCAGGCCAAACGTCAGGGCATTCATCACGGCGCTTGGCAGATCGAAACGTGGCATGGCGCTTTTGGGGCCATTCGCCGGCAGATAGCGTAGTGCGAAAAAGATGGCCACGACGCCCAGCGGTACGTTAATCGCAAACAGCCATTGCCATGACGCGACGGACAAAATCGCCGCGGCAATCGTCGGCCCGGCGGCTGATGAAACTGCGACGATAAACGAGTTAATCCCCATGCCGCGCCCCAGGTGGCGCTGCGGGTAAATGAGCCGAATCAGGGCCGTATTCACGCTCATCAGCGCAGCGCCGCCAAAACCTTGCGCGATACGCGCCAGCGTCAGGGTATGCAATGAATCGGAAAGGGCGCAGAAGAGGGACGTCAGGGTAAAGACCACCAGGCCGCACTGGTAGACCCGACGGTAGCCAAACATATCCCCAAGAAAGGAAAACGAGAGCAGTGAAACCACAATGGCAATCTGATAGGCATTAACGATCCAGATTGAACTGGCCGGGGAGGCGTGGAGGTCGCTGGCGATGGTCGGAAGGGCGACATTGGCGATAGCGCCATCAAGTACTGCCATCGAAATACCGATGATAATCGTGGCGATTGCCCCGTACCGCTGCGGTAAGGGCAAGCCATCAGAAGGTTTTTTTTCCATGGGAAATGAAAGGCTCAGCGTGAAATTATTCTCAGAGTAACTATTTTAGCATCGTTAATTCGGTTTTATGTCGCAGATTTGTAACGAAGTAAACGCAGAACGATTGCAGGGAACATGACTCGAATTTATAATAAAAACCAGTTCTGATTTTTATAAAACACTCTCCATGAGGTGATAAATGGCAATCGCAGATTTGGATAAGCAGCCAGATTCTGTTTCTTCCGTGCTGAAGGTGTTTGGCATCTTGCAGGCGCTCGGAGAAGAGCGTGAAATTGGTATTACAGAGTTGTCGCAGCGCGTGATGATGTCGAAAAGCACCGTTTATCGCTTTTTGCAAACCATGAAGTCGTTGGGATATGTCGCTCAGGAAGGCGAGTCTGAAAAGTACTCGCTGACGCTGAAACTGTTCGAACTGGGCGCCCGCGCGCTGCAGAACGTCGACCTAATCCGCAGTGCGGATATTCAGATGCGCGAACTCTCTCGTCTGACGAAAGAGACGGTGCACCTGGGCGCGCTGGATGAAGACAGCATTGTTTATATTCACAAAATTGACTCCATGTACAACCTGCGCATGTATTCGCGCATCGGTCGTCGCAACCCGCTGTACAGTACCGCTATTGGTAAAGTGCTGCTGGCCTGGCGTGACCGCGAAGAGGTGAAGCAGATCCTCGAAGGCGTTGAATATAAACGCAGTACCGACCGTACCATCACCAGCACTGAGGAATTATTAACCGTGCTGGATACCGTGCGCGAGCAGGGTTACGGTGAAGATAATGAAGAACAGGAAGAGGGGCTGCGGTGCATCGGCGTACCGGTATTTGACCGCTTCGGCGTGGTCATTGCGGGCCTGAGCATCTCGTTCCCGACGCTGCGCTTCTCGGAAGAGCGGTTACACGAGTACGTCGCTATCCTGCATACCGCAGCGCGTAAAATCTCTGAGCAGATGGGCTATAACGAGTATCCCTTTTAAACACTGTTTAAAATAAAAAACGCCGCAATGATTGCGGCGTTTTTTTGCGAACGGGTTTCGTTGGTGATTATCCGTTATCAATCACAACGGATGTCTTACGCAGTACCGGACAGTTGGTTAAACCGATAATCCCGCTGTCTGAATGCAGATACTGTGCGGTACTCATGCCCTGGGCAGTGAGGTACTTACACTGGATGCCTAATCCAGCAGCGTTTTGCGTGCTTCCCACAAGCACGCCATAGCCGGTTAACAGCAGGCCAATCCAAACAATGGCCAGCGCAATAATAGTTCGAATGATGTAATGCATCATTGCCTCTTTCTCTTTGTTGTCATGGGTTAAGCGTAACGGGTTTACCCTGTGAAACAAGTGCACGATTCCGAAAAGAACGGGATGAGGGTACAGTTAGCCCCTGTTTAAGATAACCGTGATAACCTGGTTGCATCAGGTCAAAAGGCGGAGTGTGGAGTGAAAAAAATACGCTGGGTACTTCTGGTTATCGTACTGATAGCATGCGTGGCGTTGTGGACGCAGACGATCAATGTGATGTGCGATCAGGATGTACAGTTCTTTAGCGGCATTTGTGCAATCAATAAGTTTATCCCGTGGTAGGCCGCATTTTCCTCCGGGGTGATGCCCTTCTCGCGCACCAGTGGTAAAATAGCGTTTTTATTGAGGTGGTGAAATGGGTGAGTTAGTAAATTCGGGGCTGCTTAGCATGGCATCCCTGGTGGTCTCGTTGGTTATCCTGGTCGTCGGTTTAGTGTTGTGGTTCTTTGTTAATCGCGCCAGTTCCCGTACTAACGAGCAGATCGAACTGTTGGAGGCGCTGCTGGACCAGCAGAAACGTCAGAATGCGCTCCTGCGCCGTCTGTGCGAGGCCAACGAGCCGGAAGATAAAGTAACGCCAAAAGAACCGATCGTTGAAAACAAAGAAGACGAAGACGATTTCATTCGTCTGGTGGCAGAGCGCTAGTCCACCCAGATTTTTGATGGCGGTAATCACGCCTTCTGGCTTCTCATTAAGATGGGGAGAGTCAGGGGGCGACCTCTCGTTAAGCCCGTTCAGGTGCTAACGCACTGGCTAAATAATTTAGCATCAGTTAATCATTCATTCAGCACACTGAAAACTGGTGAATATTTATCCTTTAAACACCGCACCGTTTTGTTGCATATATTCTGTATTTAAACCCGTCAACGCGCGTTTTATTTTTATCGAAACGTTTTGCTTGCCTTCTTTTGAAGCGAAGTCATAAAAATTTCATTATTTTAGTGCAGAGTGGCGCTTATTAAACGGTGAATTTTAATACAGTTTGCAGCGGGCGTTTTAGCGGCATATTTTCATTAGAAGATTGCCGTTGCGTTGCAATGATTTCAGCATAAGTTTTCACAATTTGTTCTAACTCAATCATTGCATACAAGAATCTTTACTTTGTGAGTGGACGCTTTGAAATGATTGAGCTATGGTAAAAATGTCTTAGATTACAGGGGGTGTGGAGACGACCTCCGGCTGCAACAACGTGTATTGTTTCCTTTAGCGGCACGCATATTTTTGCACAGTGCCGCGAGGTAGCGACAGAATGTGTGCGGCGGATCGAGACACGTTTAAAAATGGCTTGCCATATTAAACGTTGTATGTGATAACACGGTTTGGGTCAAACGAGGTACAGTTCTGTTTATGTGTGGCATTTTCAGTAAAGAAGTCCTGAGTAAACACGTTGTCGTTGAATACCGCTTCTCTGCCGAACCTTATATTAGTGCCTCATGCAGTAATGTCTCAGTTTTATCTCAGTCAAGCCTGCGGGCTAAGAAAACACTCTAAGGAATTTTGCAAATGGCAAAGATTAAAGGTCAAGTTAAGTGGTTCAACGAGTCTAAAGGTTTTGGTTTCATTACTCCTGCTGACGGCAGCAAAGACGTGTTCGTACACTTCTCTGCAATCCAGGGTAACGGCTTCAAAACTCTGGCTGAAGGCCAGAACGTTGAGTTCGAAATTCAGGACGGCCAGAAAGGCCCAGCTGCAGTTAACGTAACTGCTATCTGATCGAACCACTGCTGACTGAAGTGCTTTGCACTTCGATCTCAGATATAAAGCCTCGCACATGCGGGGCTTTTTTATTCTCTTATCTTTCAAATTATTACCAATCATCCTCTTGTTAGTAACTTGTTGCAAAGCTACGAGGTTATTAGCATTGTTTTTCCACCAGGCTGTCGGCTTTTCCCGTTAAATCAGGGCGTTGTTTAATTGTCCTGGGGTTCAGGTGAAAAAGAAAACGATAATGACCACCGGAAACTTTACTCCGGCACGTTTTGCTCTGCTGTGTCTTGCCATCTTTTGTAGTCTCGCTTTCCTGCTTGGTCGCGTCGCCTGGCTGCAAATCATCAAGCCCGACAATCTGGTTAAGCAGGAGGATATGCGCTCCCTGCGGGAAGTGGCTATTGACGCCCCGCGCGGCATGATTATTGACAGGCAGGGCAGGCCGCTTGCCGTCAGCGTCCCCGTTCGTGCCGTCTGGGCCGATCCCAAAACGGTACTGGCGAAAGGCGGAGTAGGGTTTGACGACCGCTGGCAGGCGCTGGCGAATGCGCTGCATATTTCCCTCGGCACGCTTGCGTCGCGAATTAACGGTAATCCTCAGGGACGCTTCATCTATCTGGCGCGCCAGGTGGACCCCTCCCAGGCGCAGTGGATCGACAAACTCAATTTGCCAGGTATAAACCTTCGCGATGAGTCCAGGCGCTTTTATCCGGCCGGGCACGTAGCCGCAAACCTTATTGGCTTTACCAACATTGACGGTCAGGGCATAGAGGGCGTTGAGAAAAGCTTCAATAGCCAGCTGACGGGCAAGGCAGGGGTAAGACAGGTGCGTGAGGACCGTTATGGGCGCGTGGTCGAGAATCTGACCGAAGTGGCACCGGTGCCTGCGCATAACGTTCAGCTCAGCATTGACGAGCGCCTGCAGACCATCACCGAAGATGCGCTGGATAACGCGGTGGCCTGGAACAAAGCCGAGTCGGGTGCGTCTGTGCTGATTAATATCCAAACGGGTGAAATTCTGGCAATGGCGAATTTCCCTGACTTCAACCCCAACAATCGGGAAGGGGCAACGCTGAATGATTTTCGCAATCGCGCCATAAGCGACACCTTTGAGCCAGGGTCTACCGTCAAACCCCTGGTACTGATGACCGCCCTTCAGCAGGGGCTGGTTCAGCCGGACAGCGTCATTGACACCCATCCCTACACGTTGGACGGGCACCGGATCCGCGACGTCGGCTACTACCCGGAGCTCACCATGACCGGGATCCTGCAAAAATCAAGCGATACCGGCGTGTCCCGCCTGTCGCTGGCAATGCCCATACAGCGCCTGCTGGACACCTATAAGAACTTCGGCTTCGGGACCAGCACCGGGCTTGGACTAACGGGCGAAAGCGCCGGGCTACTGCCACAGCGTAAATTCTGGAGCCAGCTCGACCGGGCGACCTTTGCCTTCGGATACGGCCTGATGGTGACGCCATTACAGCTGGCGCATGTCTACGCCACCATAGGCAGCTACGGGCTGGAGCGTCCTCTGTCGATCACGCGTATTGATCCCCCGGTCATTGGCAGGCGCGTCATGCCAGAGGAGATTGCCCACGAGGTGGAGCACATGATGGAGAGCGTGGCGCTACCTGGCGGCGGGGGCGTTAAGGCCGCCGTGCGTGATTATCGCGTGGCGGTAAAAACCGGAACGGCTAAAAAGATCGATGATAAGGGGCAATACGTCGACAAATATGTCGCCTATACCGCAGGTGTCGCACCCGCCAGCGATCCGCGTTTTGCGCTGGTGGTGGTCATCAACGAGCCGCAAAACGGCGCCTATTACGGAGGCGCTGTCTCTGCACCCGTATTTAGCGAGATAATGGGTAACGTTCTGCGGCTTGAAAACGTGAAGCCTGACGGCCTGGCGGCAGATTCTGACCACCTGATCGTGATGCGGTAAGCCAGGCGTTTATAACCCGTGCGAATAGCGTTACACTTCGCACTTTGGTTTATGCCCCGGAGTCGCCATGTCCTTCAGCTGTCCTCTTTGCCACGCGCGTTTAATGCGCTCTGATAAAAGCTTTATCTGTCCGCAGGGACATCAGTTTGATATGGCGAAAGAAGGGTATGTGAATCTGCTCCCCGTGCAGCACAAGCGCTCTCGCGATCCGGGGGACAGTGCGGAAATGATGCAGGCACGCCGCGCGTTTCTGGATGCCGGGCATTATCAGCCCTTAAGAGAGACCGTCGCGGCGGTTCTGGGTGAAAAACTACCGGACAACGCTACGGGTATGCTTGATATCGGCTGCGGAGAAGGGTACTACACCGCAACCTTTGCCGAAGTTGCCCACGAGAAGGGGGCTGAAACCTTTGGCCTGGATGTGTCGAAAGTGGCGATACGCGCGGCGGCAAAACGCTGTTGCGCGGTTACGTTCTGCGTGGCGTCCAGCCACAGGCTACCGTTTGACGATGGCAGCATGGATGCCGTGGTGCGCATTTATGCGCCCTGCAAGGCCGACGAGCTGGCTCGGGTGGTGAAAGCGGGGGGATGGGTCATCACCGTCACGCCAGGTCCGCGTCATCTGATGGAGCTAAAAGGGCTTATCTACGACGAAGTGCGTCTGCATGCGCCACACTCGGAGCAGCTGGCGGGTTTTACGCTGAAGCAGGAACAATCGGTGGCGTATGAGATGACGCTTAAAGGGGATGAAGCCGTGGCGCTGCTGCAAATGACGCCGTTTGCATGGCGGGCAAAACCAGAGGTGTGGGAAACGCTGGCGGCGCAGTCAGAATTTCGCTGCCAGACGGATTTTAGTATCCACTGCTGGCAGCGCGAAGATTAACCGGCGAAGTGTGCCCAGAGGATTTGGGCACCAATGCCGATTAGCACAATACCGCCCAGGATTTCGGCTCGCTTACCCAACAGCGGGCCGATAAACCGACCGACCATCATTCCCAGCGTTGACATAATCAGCGTCGCGCAGCCAATCGCCAGCGCGGTGGCAATGATATTGACCTGCAAAAATGCCAGACCGACCCCGACCGCCATTGCGTCAAGGCTGGTGGCAATCGCCGTGGTGACCAGCAGCCAGAAACCGTGACGGTGCAACGGCGCTTCGTCTTCATCGCTGTTACCGCGAAAACCTTCTATCACCATTCGCCCGCCGAGGAACACCAGCAGTACGAACGCAATCCAGTGGTTCCATTCAAGAACAAACTGGCTGGCAAGCATGCCAAGACCCCAACCGAGAAGCGGCGTCAGCGTTTCGATAGCGCCAAAAATGAGGCCAGTGCGGAGTGCTTCAGAAAATTTAGGTTTGTGGAGCGTGGCGCCTTTTCCGATGGAGGCAGCAAATGCGTCCATGGACATGCCAAAAGCGAGAAGGATCGTAGCGGAGATATTCATAACAGCGTCCAGACCGGGGATATCCATATGACACATCACTGCCCCCAGTAAACAGCAGTTGATGTATCTATGGTCTCGCCTGATCACGATGCACACTGAATGTGCTGAAAGCGATCCGTACGTGCCACGTTTTTCAACGAGTATGTTGACACGTACATTTCCTGAAAACAGGAAATCGGCTACTCCCCAACGACGGGCGCAACCTTAACATATTTTGAGAATATAAAACAACAACAGGGGCGTATTAATTTATTAACTTGTTGATAACGATTTTCATTTAGGTTTAAGCGTAAAGATATCGTTAATAAATATAAGTGAAATATTAAAGCGGATATAGCTTTGGCTATATTGTTTTCATGACAATATTACACAATATAGCCAGTGCTATATATCTAAATTACTGAACTTTAACGAGTAGTTTGTATATGCTTTCCAGGTCTTCAATATTCTTGACCCGGATGAGAAGGCGACGCTGTTCTAATTGCATCACCAGGACGCCATCTTCCGATAAATTCATCTCTTTAATGCGGTTATATTCTATCCATACATTGGCGAAGAAAAACCCACGCTGTTTAAAGATGATTTTCGGGGTACGGATCCAGAACAGGTAAATGGCCATTAATGCCAGCGCACATAATAACCATGTGGTTAATATTGCACCGTGGCTGGTCACGTTGTTGTAAATAAGGATGACGATAAGGCCCGCAAAGATAAACGCATCAACGCGTCCTCGGCGCAGCAGGGGAAGGGAGAGTAGCGTCTCGCCGTGGCGGCGGGGCATGATGAACTCGTCATAGATCGCGTAAGCCAGAAGGGCAACAACAAATAAAATTAATACGATGTCCGTGACAGTCATTCATCCTCCAGATAAAAAAAACCGGGGGCAAGCCCCCGGTACAGTACTGATTTATTACAGGCCCAGCAGGCCGATAGCGTAGCCAACGATACCGATGACGAAGAAGCCAACGATGATCCACAGCGCGTTCACTTTCTTACGCAGCAGCCACATGCAGGCGAAGGTCAGCAGCAGCGGCACCAGGCCAGGCATCAGCTGGTCCAGGATGGTCTGCACGGTGGTCACGCGCGTTTGTCCATCCTGGCCGGTGATGGTTGACACCACCAGCGGGATGTTCACGTGCGTCCACTTGTTCACCAGCGCCCCCATGACAAACAGGCCGAGAATTGACGCCCCCTCGGTCAGTTTCTGCAGGAAGCCGCCGCCCATATCCTGAACGATATCAACACCTTTTTTGTACCCGTACGCTACGCCGTAATAACGGGTCAGCAGACGCACCGCATTGAACAGGATGAAGAACAGCAGAGGGCCGAGCAGGCTGCCGCTCATTGCGATACCCGCGCCCAGCGCCGCGAAGACCGGACGCACGGTACCCCAGAAGATCGGGTCACCAACGCCCGCCAGCGGCCCCATCAGACCGACTTTGATACCGTTGATGGCACCATCGTCGATCTCTGCGCCGTTAGCGCGCTGCTCTTCCATCGCCAGCGTAACGCCCAGAACCGGAGCGGCTACGTAAGGATGGGTGTTAAAGAATTCCAGGTGACGCTTAATCGCCTGACGACGCGCTTCGTTGTTTTCCGGATACAGGCGTTTGATCGCCGGTACCATGGAGAAGCAGAAGCCCAGCGCCTGCATACGTTCAAAGTTCCATGACCCCTGGAACAGGTTAGAACGAATGAACACGCCACGAATATCACCCGGAGTGAGTTTCTTCTCAGTGGTAGTTTTTGTCATATCAACCATTTCGCTCACCTGCTAGTCCAGTTCGTTATCGAGATCGTTTTTACCAGCAGCCTGCGCTGTGGCACCCGCGACGCGGTTATATTTCGGGCTCAGCTGGATGTAGAGAACTGCCATCACCGCGCCAATCACACCCAAGGCAACCAGGTTGAACTCGGTGAAGGCCGCGGTAACGAAGCCGAGGTAGAAGAACGGCATCAGGTAGCCTGCACGCATCATGTTGATGACCATTGCATAACCTACCACCACGATCATACCGCCCGCGATGTTCAGACCGCCGGTAACCACTTCTGGAATGGCGTTCAGCATGCTCTGTACTTCACTGGTACCGACAGAGATAGCAACGATAACCGCCGGGATTGCGATACGCATCGCCTGAAGGAACAGGGACGATACGTGTATCCATGACAGGGCCGTGAGGTTGCCGTTTTCGGCCGCCTTATCTGCCGCGTGTTGGAAGGCAACGGTGATGGTACGAACGATGATGGTCAGTACCTGGCCTGCGGCTGCCAGTGGAATGGCAAGGGCAATACCGGCGCCGATGCTTTGGTGACCCGCAATAACCAGAACGGTCGAAATAATGGACGCCAGCGCGGCATCAGGCGCAACGGCCGCACCGATGTTCATCCAGCCAAGGGCGATCATTTCCAAAGTACCACCGATGATGATACCGGTTTTCATATCACCGAGAACGGCACCGATCAACGTACAGGCCACCAGCGGGCGGTGGAACTGAAATTCATCAAGTACGGATTCCATACCCGCAATACATGCGACGACGAACACCAGCACAATCTGAAGAGTGGTAATCTCCATTGTACTTCTCCTATTACATAAGCTTTATGTGAAAAACCGGCGCGGACTTATTTCCCCACTTTGCCGATCAAATCCATCATTTTCAGTCTCTGATCCGTGGAAACCTTACGGGCTTCCAGCTCAATACCGCGCGCATTCAGCTTGTTGAACGCCTCGATATCTTTTGCATCGACTGAAATCGCATTGTTGACCTGCGTCTTGCCCTGACGGAAAGCCATCCCGCCGATGTTAACGGAGGTGATTTTCACGCCGCCCTCAACAATGCGCTCGACGTCTGTCGGGTTGGTGAACAGGAGCATCACGCGCTCGCCCGCATATTTCGGGTTGTTATAAACGCGGATCATCTTGGCGACGTCCACCACGTGCGCGGTCACGCCCGGCGGTGCCACCTGAGTCAGAAGGGTACTGCGCACCTTGTCGGCGGCGACGTCGTCGCTGACCACGATAATGCGCTTAACGTTGGTCTCTTTGGTCCAGCGTGTTGCCACCTGGCCGTGGATCAGACGGTCATCGATACGCGCGAGGCCAATAACCATGTAATCATTGGGCCCCATTGGTTTCGCTGGCGCGGCGGCTTTTGGCGCGGCAGCGGCCGGTGCAGGCTTCTCAACCGGCTGTGCTTTCAGCGCTTTCACGCCTTCGCGACCGGTTTCGACCGCCAGCGCGACCAGCTCATCGAAACCTGGGTTGTCGTCGCGCGCCATGAAGGTTTCCACCAGCATCGGGATATTTACCCCTGCGACAACTTCGTAATGCTCTTTATCGACGACAATGCGGCTGGCAGCATTAAACGGACTGCCACCCCACGTATCAACGAGAAACAGCACGCCTTTGCTGGTATCCAGCTTCTCGAGCTGAGCGTTGTATTTTTCTATCAGCGTCTCGGCATTTTCACCGGGAACGAAATCGATCCAGCCGACGTTTTCCTGCTCGCCCAACAGCATCTCTGCCGTTTTGAGTAACTGCTCTGCAGCCCAACCATGTGTGCCTATGACAATAGCAATGGTCACTTGCTACCTCCTTTTATTATCATTTATACGCCTGCCAGGCAGTCGTACTGAGAATCGTATTGGCGTACCGAATCGATTCAGATAAGGGTTAGAGTTCAATAAACTAAGACTTCCGCGATTTATTTTAGATAGTGAAAAAATAATTTATGTGATGAAGATCCGTAATTTAGCTACGCATTGCAGAATTTTCTGTAATGTAAAACACATGTGTTACAGAAGTTTGCAAAGGAACGTAAATCTTTGCTAAAAACCTGTTGTCTCTGATATGTTTAGCCTCCGTTTAATCGATCAGGAGTATAGGGCTACAGCCCACTATATGGACCGTCACCGACGTCAGTCATCTACAAGGCCATTTCGCGCCACTTTCACCGGCTATCCACGCCACGCATCGACTCTGTCATCCTTTGATTTGCCCAATTTGCTTGCGGCACCGTTTCGTCATTCCTTTAGCAGGAGCTTGTCATGGAATTCTTAATGGACCCGTCAATCTGGGTAGGATTGCTCACGCTGGTCGTACTGGAGATCGTTCTCGGTATTGATAACCTGGTGTTTATCGCCATCCTTGCGGATAAGCTGCCGCCAAAACAGCGTGATAAAGCGCGTCTGATTGGCCTCTCGCTGGCGCTGATTATGCGACTCGGGCTGCTCTCCGTTATCTCGTGGATGGTCACGCTGACCAAGCCGCTGTTCTCCGTCATGGACTACACCTTCTCCGGGCGTGATTTAATCATGCTTATCGGGGGTATATTCCTGCTCTTCAAAGCGACAACGGAGCTACACGAACGGCTTGAGAACCGTCAGCACGATGATGGTCACGGTAAGGGCTACGCCAGCTTCTGGGTTGTTGTCCTGCAGATTGTGGTGCTTGATGCGGTCTTCTCGCTGGATGCGGTCATTACTGCTGTCGGTATGGTGAACCACCTGCCGGTGATGATGGCGGCGGTTGTCATTGCTATGGCGGTCATGCTGCTGGCCTCGAAACCGCTGACGCGTTTCGTGAACCAACATCCGACGGTCGTTGTACTGTGTCTGAGCTTCCTGTTGATGATTGGTCTGAGCCTGGTTGCAGAAGGCTTTGGCTTCCATATTCCGAAAGGCTACCTGTACGCTGCGATTGGCTTCTCGATTCTGATCGAGCTGTTCAACCAGATTGCGCGTCGTAACTTTATCAAGCAGCAGTCGAATCAGCCGCTGCGCGCCCGTACCGCAGATGCTATTTTGCGTCTGATGGGCGGCCGCCGTCAGGTTAACGTGCAGTCGGATAGCGAAAATCGTAATCCGGTTCCGGTGCCTGAAGGCGCGTTCGTTGAAGAAGAGCGCTACATGATTAACGGCGTGCTCTCGCTGGCCTCCCGCTCCCTGCGCGGCATTATGACCCCGCGCGGTGAAATCAGCTGGGTGGATGCCAACCTGAGCGTCGATGAAATTCGTCAGCAGCTGCTCTCTTCGCCGCACAGCCTGTTCCCGGTATGTCGCGGCGAGCTGGATGAGATCATCGGCGTGGTGCGCGCGAAAGAGATGCTGGTGGCGCTGGAAGAGGGCGTCAACGTTGAAGCCATCGCCGCCGCTTCGCCTGCTATCGTGGTGCCGGAAACGCTGGATGCCATCAACCTGCTTGGCGTGTTGCGCCGCGCGCGCGGAAGCTTCGTTATCGTCACCAACGAGTTTGGCGTGGTGCAGGGCCTTGTGACGCCGCTGGACGTGCTGGAAGCGATCGCCGGTGAGTTCCCGGATGCGGATGAAACCCCGGAAATCGTTGCCGACGGTGACGGATGGCTGGTGAAGGGTGCGACCGATTTGCATGCGCTTTCACATACGCTGGGGCTGGAAAACGTCATTAACGATGAAGAAGACATTGCCACCGTTGCCGGTCTGGTGATTTCAGTCAACGGTCAAATCCCGCGCGTCGGGGACGTTATCGAACTGCCTCCGCTGCACATTACGATCGTTGAAGCCAACGACTATCGCGTGGACATGGTGCGTATTGTTAAAGAGCAATCAGCGCACGACGAAGATGAGTAAATCGTCTTAACGCAGCGGCATTAAGGGCACAATGTGTCCGTTGTGATGCGCTGGCGGGGGGGAACTCCCCGCCAGCCATACCGGAAACTCCCGCAGCGGCATGGGCCGCGCAAAGAAAAACCCCTGCAGGATGGACACGCCGTGTCGACGCAAATACTGCGACTGCTCTTCTGTCTCAACCCCTTCCGCAACCAGTTCGATATTCAGCCGCTGACCCAGCGCAATAATGATATCCGTCACCGTTGAGTTAACCGCATCCGTACCAATGGCGGTGGTGAAGGATTTATCGATTTTCAGCACGTCCGGGTGGAGCTTTTCGAGCCATGAAAGCGAGCTGTTTCCGGTGCCAAAGTCATCAATGGCGAGCTTAACCCCTTTGCGGTGCAGCTCACGAACAACCCGGTAATCCACGTCCATCAGGGCATCACGCTCTGTCAGTTCAACGATCAGCTGCTGTACAGGGCTGGCGCTAAACCACGCGCGATTAAGATCCTGTATCAGTGTGGCGCGTCGGAAGTGGCTGGCGGCAACGTTGATACCGATGTGAAAGCTGGAGGTCGCGGGGAAATAGCCTATCTGACGTACGGTTTCGCTGATGACGTGGCGGGTGAGCGGAACGATCAGGTTATGTTCCTCCGCCAGCGGAATAAACACGTCTGGCGAAATCCAGCCCTGGCGAGGATTATTCCAGCGCAGCAGGATCTCGACGCCGACACAGTCCTGGGTGCGGGCGTTCACTAGCGGCTGACAAAAAAGCTCAAACTCACCTGCCGCGAGCCCCATGTTGATTTCCCACGTAAAGCTCATTCGCCGGGCGGTCGCAAGCCAGGCAATATAGCCCAGCAGTAAGCTCAGCATCAGTGCCAGCGGTAGCTGCGTAGGCAAGTTCTTTAACGCCATCCTGCCGGGTCCGGGCCCGCTCACCGTAATGCTGAACGGGTAATGCGTTGAGGCCTGGTGAAGACGTGAATCGCCCTCATCGAAGGCCAGGGTATCCGTCACCTGTTGGCCGTATCGCAGGAAATTATCCCCCACGGTCAGTACGACATCGGCGATCAGCGGCCGCTGTGGCTCGAGGATCATTTTGGTGATGAGGTCGATATTGACGATCTCCATCACCCCATCGTTCCCATCCCCAGAGGCCGGGTACCACTGAATCAGAATGGGACTGCCCTTCAGCAGCCACTGGTCAGTGGATAAAATCAGCTTTGGCTCGGCGGAGGGTAAAATGGGCTGGAATTCGCTGACAGGCACGTTCCGCGAACCGAAGATACTTGAACAGTAGAGGATTCCGTCTTTAATCAGCGCAATGGATCTTACGGTTTGCAGAATGGCAGCCTGTTTGCGCAATACCAGATGGGCCTGCGGGCAGGATCCACCGACCAGCGACAGCAGCACCTCACGCCGGTTTTCCAGCGAAAGCAGGACCTTATCAAGGGAGCGAACCGTGTGCTGAGCGAAATCCTGGATACGTTCCTGATTTAAATTACGTTGTGAAATAAAGCGAATACCCAACGTCAGGACGAGCGTGACGAGCGCAACCGTCACACAGACGATAACGCGTTTTCGGCGATAGTCTTTGATGATCGTTTGTGCATTTTGCATGAACGGTCGCTCGGTAAGCCACCGGCCCCAAAAGCCGGACGCAACAGAGAAAGTGTAGTGGGGAATGCGTAATGAGACGAGACGTGAGGGGAAAATCGCCCATCCGTTGCAGATGGGCGAGACGAAGTATTAGTCGCACTGCACCTTGATGGCCAGGCCACCGCGCGAGGTTTCACGGTACTTCGCGTTCATGTCCTTGCCGGTTTCGTACATGGTCTCGATAACCTTATCCAGCGAGACGCGAGGTTCGCTGGTACGGCGCATGGCCATACGAGAGGCGTTGATCGCTTTCACGGAGGCAATCGCGTTACGCTCAATGCACGGCACCTGCACCTGGCCTGCTACCGGGTCGCAGGTAAGGCCGAGGTTATGCTCCATGCCAATTTCCGCGGCCACACACACCTGCTCAGGGCTTGCACCCAGCAGTTCCGCCAGGCCAGCCGCCGCCATCGAACAGGCCACGCCCACTTCACCCTGACAGCCCACTTCTGCACCGGAGATTGACGCGTTCATTTTGTAAAGCGCACCGATCGCACCCGCGGCCAGGAAGTAGCGAATATAAATATCCGGCGTCACAGGCTCGATAAAGTGGTCATAATAGGCCAGAACGGCAGGAACAATCCCGCATGCGCCGTTGGTTGGCGCCGTAACGACGCGTCCACCGGCTGCGTTTTCTTCATTCACGGCCAGCGCGAACATGTTCACCCAGTCGACCACGTTCATTGGGTCGTTCGAGTACTTATCCGTTGTCACCAGCATACGGCGCAGCGCGGAGGCACGACGCGGTACGCGCAGTGGGCCAGGCAGCACGCCTTCAGTGTTAATTCCGCGATCGATACAGGCCTGCATGGTTTGCCATACGTTCGCAAAATAGTCTTCAATCTCTTTTTTGCTGTGCAGCGCCAGTTCGTTCTGCATCACCATGCCGGACAGCGACAGGCCGGTCTCCTTGCAGTAGCCCAGCATCTCGGAGGCGAACTTGAAGGGATACGGCACGGTGACATCACCGGCGCTCTCTTTACCAAAATGCTCTTCGTCAACGATAAAACCGCCGCCGATGGAGTAGTAGGTTTTGCTGTAAATCTCTTTTTCGCCGTTCCAGGCGTGGATGGTCATACCGTTTTCATGCAGCGGCAGGTTGTCACTGCGAAAACGCATGCCGTCATCCTGCGGAAAATCCACTTCGCGCTGGCCGTTAGCCAGCAGCAGGCGACCGCGCGTTTCCACGTCACGGATGAATGCCGGAATGGCATCAATATCTACAGTGTCCGGCATGTTTCCTGCCAGACCCATAATTATGGCGATATCGGTGTGGTGGCCTTTACCCGTTAATGACAGCGAGCCGTAGACGTCCACGGCAACACGGGTAACGCTTTCCAGTAATCCTTTTTCGACCAGATCATCGACGAACTGTTTACCGGCCTTCATCGGCCCTACAGTGTGGGAAGAAGAAGGACCAATCCCCACTTTGAACATGTCGAATATACTAATCACTTTTACACTCCTGACAGGGTTACCGGGGTTCCAGTAACGATGTTATAACTGCGCATAGTGTAAGAGGGAACACCCACCGCGGCTTAACTATTCACATGAATTAAACTAATGGTTAACGATGGTTTTGCTAATAGCGCGACAGCGATCGCAAACCTGATTAAAAAGCGCGGAATGTAAAGTATAGTCAAGGTTTCAGGCCGATTTGCAGCGCCAGCTCACGAATGATGCCAGCGGTCATGCCCCAGACAAAATAATGCTGATACCACGACAGCCAGACCCGATGATCGTGTCCGCGGCGGTGAATATCCAGCGGGTGATAACGGCTCAGGCGCAGCGCCTCTTCCAGCGGCATTTCAAACACCGCAGAGACTTCATCAACGCTGGCGTGATAATGAAGGTTTGGCGGAATGATCCCCACCACCGGCGTCACCTGAAATCCGGTAACGCTGTCGACCGGAGGGAGTACCCCAACGATCTCTACGGACTCAGGCGGAATGGCGACCTCTTCATGCGCTTCGCGCAGTGCGGCTGCAATCAGCGAGGCATCGGTACTGTCCACCGCGCCGCCCGGAAAGGCGACCTGACCGGCATGTTTACGCATATGCGGCGAGCGCTGCGTGAGCAGCAGGCCCGGCTGTTCGCGACGCACCACCGGGATCAGCACTGCCGCCTGGCGCTGATTCAACGCCTCACGGTTGACCTGGGGACGCAATAGCTGAAAGCGTGACAGAAAATTATCCAGCGTCAGGTTCTCTTTCTCCACCCGTTATGTCTCCAGCTGTTGAAGGATACGGTTTACTTTATCAAACGTTTCCTGATATTCCGCGTCAACCTGACTGTCGGCAACAATGCCGCCGCCTGCGGAGCAGTACAGGCTGCCGTTACAGGCCGTCAGGGTGCGAATGGTGATGCTGGTATCCATGGTACCGCACAGGCTCACGTAGCCGATGCTCCCGCACCAGGCGTTACGGCGGTGCGGCTCTAGCTCATCGATGATCGCCATCGCTCGTACTTTTGGCGCGCCCGTAATGGACCCGCCCGGGAACGCGGCGCGCAGCAGATCGCAGGCGGTGCGCGATGCCGGAAGGCGTGCGGTAATGGTGCTTACCAGATGGTGAACGGCCGGGAAGGGTTCCACCACGAACAGTTCGGGAACGCGCACGCTTCCTGGCTCAGCAACGCGGCCAATATCATTACGCATCAAATCGACAATCATCAGGTTCTCGGCGCGATCTTTTGGTGATGCAGCCAGCTTTTCGGCCTGCTGACGGTCAGCAAGCGGATCGGCCAGGCGCGGCAGCGTGCCTTTTATGGGGCGTGTCTGGATGGTGCGGTCAGCAAGATGGATAAAACGCTCCGGTGACAGGCTCAGGATGGCACCCTGCTGCAGGCGCAAAAACGCGCTAAACGGGGCACGGTTGCTGGCGTTGAGGCGAGTGAATGCCTGCCATTCGTCTCCCTGATAGGTTGCCTGGAAACGCTGGGCGAGATTGACCTGGTAACAATCGCCGCTTTGCAGGTACGCCTGAACGCGGGAGAACTTTTCGGCATACGCCTGCGCCGTCATGTTTGAGCGCCAGCCGGAGGTCAGGTTGAAATCTTTCGCTGTTACGGGCTGCTGCGCGTGGAGCCAGGCCAGACGCGCCTGCGCGTCCCCATGGCTAAGCAGGGAAACGACCTGCTTGTGGTGGTCAACGATGATGGCCCAGTCGTATAGCCCCACCGCCATGTCGGGCTGCGGGATATCCGCTTTCGCAACGGTCGGCAGGGTTTCGAAACGGCGACCGAGATCGTAACCAAACAGGCCCAGCGCGCCACCCTGAAAAGGCAGATCCGGATCCGGCGTCGCCGTTAAGCCCAGCGCGTCAATCGCTTGCTGAAGCAACATCAGCGGATCGTCCGTTAAGGCCAGGCCGTCAGTCGTCAGGGTTTGTACCGGATCGGCCACCAGAATATCAAAGCGGCTGTAGGGATGGTCAGCGTGGCCCGAGTGCAGAAGCATCGCAAAAGGCAGGTGGCTCAGGCGAGCAAACCAGAACTCCGCGGCGTCAGTACGCCAGGGCAAGGTAATAACAGTGGGGAAGCGCATGTTCATGTGTGGCATACTACCGGGAGCGTGAAATAATTAGCGCGAATAATTTAGCAGGAGTTGACGATGTTTGCAGGTTTACCTTCTCTTAGCCACGAGCAGCAGCAAAAAGCGGTAGAGCGGATCCAGGAGCTGATGAGCCAGGGGATGAGCAGCGGAGAAGCGATCACCGTTGTCGCTCAGGAAATTCGCGCCAGCCATACCGGCGAGCGGATTGTGGCGCGATTTGAGGACGAAGATGAAGAGGAATAATCGGGCTTAGACCGCCGCGATAATCTTAATCTCGACCTTGTATTCTGGTTTCATCAGCGTGGCCTGTACGGTACAGCGTACAGGCGCGTGTCCCGCCACGACCCACGCATCCCAGGCTTTGTTCATCGCCGCGAAATCTTCTTTATTGGCCAGGAAAATCGTCGCATCCAGAATGCGGGATTTATCGCTGCCTTGCTTGGCGAGTACCGCGTCAATCTGCGCCAGGGTGTTTGCGGTTTGCTCGAAAGCATCTGCGTCCAGATTTTCCGGCACGCCGGTGTAGTAGAGCGTCTGGTTGTGGATCACTACGTCAGACCAGCGGGCTTCGGCATCAATGCGCAAAATTGTCATAAACCTTTCCTCGTTATTTTTTCTCTCAGGCGGCAAGACTGCCATATTGTGCTGCCGTCGTCACTATTTGGGGTGGCACAGGACGTGATGGACTGACATAATCCCTGTGCAAAAATACAGTGAGAGAGCACCGTGGCAGACGATTTTTCCCCTGAAGGTCAATTAGCAAAGGCGATCCCCGGCTTTAAGCCGCGCGAGCCTCAGCGACAGATGGCGCACGCCGTTGCCCGCGCCATCGACAAGGCTCAGCCGCTGGTGGTTGAGGCCGGAACCGGCACGGGTAAAACCTATGCTTACCTGGCCCCGGCGCTGCGCGCAAAGAAGAAGGTGATCATCTCGACCGGGTCGAAAGCGCTGCAGGACCAGCTCTACAGCCGTGATTTACCCACGGTGGCGAAGGCGCTGAAATACAAGGGCCGTCTGGCGCTGCTGAAAGGGCGCTCTAACTATCTCTGCCTCGAGCGTCTTGAGCAGCAGGCGCTGGCGGGCGGCGACCTGCCGGTGCAAACCCTGAGCGACGTCATTATCCTTCGGTCATGGGCGAACCAGACCGAAGAGGGTGATATCAGTACCTGTGCGAGCGTGGCGGAAGACTCGCCCGCCTGGCCGCTGGTCACCAGCACCAACGACAACTGCCTCGGCAGCGACTGTCCGCTGTATAAAGACTGTTTTGTGGTGAAAGCGCGTAAAACCGCCATGGATGCGGACGTGGTGGTAGTGAACCACCATCTTTTCCTCGCCGACATGGTGGTCAAGGACAGCGGCTTTGGTGAACTCATTCCCGAAGCTGACGTGATGATCTTCGATGAAGCGCACCAGCTCCCGGATATTGCCAGCCAGTATTTTGGCCAGTCGCTCTCCAGCCGCCAGCTGCAGGATCTGGCGAAAGATTTCACCATTGCCTATCGCACCGAACTCAAAGATACCCAGCAGCTGCAGAAGTGCGCTGACCGTCTGGCGCAAAGTGCGCAGGATTTTCGCCTACAGCTCGGCGAGCCTGGCTATCGCGGCAACCTGCGCGAGCTGCTGGCGGACAAAAATATCCAGCGCGCGCTGCTGCTTCTCGATGATGCGCTCGAGCTTTGCTACGACGTGGCAAAGCTGTCGCTCGGACGCTCCGCGCTGCTGGATGCCGCCTTCGAGCGCGCCACGCTCTATCGCGGGCGCCTCAAACGGCTGAAAGAAATCAACCAGCCGGGCTTCAGCTACTGGTATGAATGCACCTCGCGCCACTTCACGCTGGCCCTGACGCCGCTGACGGTGGCGGATAAATTTAAAGAGGTGATGGCGCAAAAGCCGGGCAGCTGGGTGTTCACCTCCGCTACGCTGTCGGTCAATGACGATCTGCACCACTTTACCGAACGTCTGGGCATAGAGCAGGCGGAGTCGCTGCTTCTGCCAAGCCCGTTTGATTATGAAAAGCAGGCGCTGCTCTGCGTTCCGCGCAACCTGCCGTTGCCGAATCAGCCCGGCGCGGCCCGCCATCTGGCGGCGATGCTAAAACCGATGATCGAGGCCAACAATGGCCGCTGCTTTATGCTCTGCACCTCGCACGCCATGATGCGCGACCTGGCCGAACAGTTCCGCGCCACGATGACGCTGCCGGTGCTGCTGCAGGGCGAAACCAGCAAGGGCCAGCTGCTACAGCAGTTTGTCACCGCCGGAAATGCCCTGCTAGTCGCAACCAGCAGCTTCTGGGAAGGCGTAGACGTGCGGGGGGATGCGCTCTCCCTGGTGATCATCGATAAACTGCCGTTCACCTCGCCTGAAGATCCGCTGCTGAAGGCGCGGATGGAAGACTGCCGACTGCGAGGCGGCGATCCGTTCGACGAGGTCCAGCTGCCGGATGCGGTCATCACCCTTAAGCAAGGGGTAGGGCGCTTGATCCGTGACGTCACCGATCGCGGTGTGCTGGTGATCTGCGACAACAGGCTGGTCATGCGCCCCTACGGCGCCACCTTCCTGGCAAGCCTGCCGCCCGCCCCGCGCACGCGGGATATTAAACGCGCGGTGCGTTTCCTGGCGAACCCAACGGCGGAGTAATTTGCCCCGGAGTGTGCTAAGATGCGCGCCATTTTGTGACTGACCATTGCGAGAGCGCGACGACTGATGCGAATTCTGGCTATTGATACCGCTACAGAGGCCTGTTCCGTAGCCCTGTGGAACGACGGTGCTATCTCTGCTCATTTCGAAGAGTGCCCACGGGAACACACCCAGCGTATTCTGCCCCTGGTGAAATCTATCCTGACCGAGGGCAGCACCGCCTTAACCGACCTTGATGCGCTGGCCTATGGCCGCGGTCCCGGCAGCTTTACCGGCGTCCGTATCGGGATCGGTATTGCGCAGGGGCTGGCCCTCGGCGCAGCGCTACCGATGATCGGCGTCTCTACGCTGGCGACCATGGCGCAGGGGGCCTGGCGCATGACCGGGGCAACCCGCGTGCTGGCGGCTATCGATGCGCGCATGGGTGAAGTTTACTGGGCGGAATATACCCGTGATGAAAACGGCGTCTGGCACGGCGAAGAGACCGAAGCCGTGCTGAAGCCCGAAGCGGTCACCGAACGCCTGAAGCAGCTTTCGGGCGAGTGGGCGACGGTAGGCACAGGCTGGCCCGCGTGGCCGGATATGGCGAACGACACGGGCGTCACGCTGATGGACGGCAACATGCTTTTGCCCGCTGCGGAAGATATGCTCCCGATAGCGTGTCAGCTGCTCGCGGCGGGAAAAACCGTGGCAGTTGAACAGGCTGAGCCAGTTTATTTGCGAAACACGGTTGCCTGGAAGAAACTTCCGGGCCGCGAGTGAATCTCAGTAACAGGAACTGAGAAAAAGGAGTCGCATCATGGCGGTTCAGACTAAAGTTGTACGCCTTTTATTGGCAGGCGCTGTTGCCATAGCACTGAGCGGGTGCGTTACCGTTCCTGATGCGATAAAGGGCAGTAGCCCTACGCCACAGCAGGATCTGGTGCGCGTAATGAATGCCCCTGAGCTGTACGTGGGTCAGGAAGCGCGCTTTGGCGGTAAGGTAATCGATGTACAAAACCAGCAGGGGAAAACCCGCCTCGAGATTGCGACTGTGCCGCTGGACAGCGGCGCGCGTCCGGTCCTGGGTGAAGCCTCCCGTGGGCGCATTTATGCGGACGTGAGCGGTTTCCTTGACCCGGTCGATTTCCGCGGGCAGCTGGTGACCGTCGTCGGCCCCATTACCGGAACGGTGCCGGGCAAAATTGGCAATACGCCGTATAAATTTATGACCATGCAGGTGAACGGCTACAAGCGCTGGCGGATAGCACAGCAGATTGTGATGCCACCGCAGCCGATCGATCCGTGGATGTGGGGTCCTCATCCCTATCGTTACGGCTATCCCGGCTGGGGCTGGTATAACCCAGGGCCTGCACAGGTTCAAACAATCGTAACTGAGTAACTTACTGTTATTGTTAGGAAAGAGACAGCGGCTCAGCCGCTGTCTCTGTTTTTTTACGGATAAAACGAAAAAAAAGAGTGACGCGCTTCGCAACCTGTAATCTGAACAATTAATAAACTGGTACGCTGAGTTAATATAATGTTAACAAACTGTTTATTATCGGGGCTGTGATGACGACGAACACTCATTTCAGAGGTGATGCATTGAAGAAGGTTTGGCTCAACCGTTATCCCGCAGATGTGCCTGCGGAGATCAATCCTGACCGTTATCAATCCCTGGTTGAATTATTTGAACACTCGGTTCGGCGCTATGCTGACCAGCCCGCATTCGTGAACATGGGTGAGGTCATGACCTTCCGTAAGCTGGAAGAGCGCAGCCGGGCGTTTGCTGCTTATCTGCAGGAAGGGCTGGGGCTGCAAAAAGGGGACCGCGTCGCGCTGATGATGCCGAACCTGCTGCAATACCCGGTCGCGCTGTTTGGCATCCTGCGAGCGGGCATGATCGTTGTCAACGTTAACCCGCTGTATACGCCGCGTGAGCTTGAGCACCAGCTTAACGACAGCGGGGCGGCCGCCATTGTCATCGTCTCGAACTTTGCCCACACGCTGGAAAAAGTCGTCGACAAAACTCAGGTTAAGCACGTTATCCTGACGCGCATGGGCGACCAGCTCTCCACGGCCAAAGGCACGCTGGTGAACTTCGTCGTAAAATACGTAAAGCGTCTGGTGCCGAAGTATCACCTGCCGGATGCCATTTCCTTCCGCCGCGCGCTGCATGCGGGATACCGTATGCAGTATGTCAAACCGGAAGTGGTATCAGAGGATCTGGCGTTCCTGCAGTACACCGGCGGGACGACGGGCGTCGCCAAAGGCGCCATGCTTACCCACCGCAACATGCTTGCCAACCTTGAGCAGGTGAACGCGACGTACGGCCCGCTGCTGCATCCGGGAAAAGAAGTGGTGATCACCGCGCTTCCGCTGTATCACATTTTCGCGCTGACCATGAACTGCCTGCTGTTTATCGAGCTTGGCGGACAGAACATCCTGATCACCAACCCGCGTGATATCCCGGGTCTGGTGAAAGAGCTGGCAAAATACCCGTTCACTGCCATGACGGGGGTGAATACCCTGTTTAATGCGCTGCTCAACAATAAAGAGTTCCAGCAGCTTGATTTCTCGTCGCTGCATCTCTCCGCGGGCGGCGGCATGCCGGTTCAGCAGGCGGTTGCCGAGCGTTGGGTTAAGCTGACAGGCCAGTATCTGCTGGAGGGCTACGGCCTGACGGAGTGCGCACCGCTGGTCAGCGTTAACCCGCATGACATCGACTACCACAGCGGCAGCATCGGCCTTCCGGTGCCGTCTACAGAGGCGAAGCTGGTCGATGATGACGATAACGAGGTCGCGCCGGGGGAGCCTGGCGAGCTGTGCGTCAAAGGGCCGCAGGTGATGCTCGGCTACTGGCAGCGTCCGGATGCAACCGACGACATCATCAAAGACGGCTGGCTGCACACCGGTGATATCGCCGTGATGGATGACGAAGGCTTCCTGCGCATCGTTGACCGCAAGAAGGACATGATTCTGGTGTCCGGCTTTAACGTCTATCCGAATGAAATCGAAGACGTGGTCATGCAGCACAGCGGCGTGCTCGAAGTCGCGGCGGTGGGCGTACCGTCCGGCAGCAGCGGTGAAGCGGTGAAGATATTTGTGGTCAAGAAAGATCCTTCGCTGAACGAGGAAGAGCTGATAACCTTCTGTCGCCGTCAGCTGACGGGCTATAAGGTGCCGAAGCTGGTGGAATTCCGCGATGAACTGCCAAAATCCAACGTCGGAAAGATATTACGACGAGAATTACGTGACGAAGCCCGTGCCAAAGTAGACAATAAGGCCTGAGCTTCACGTTAATCGCCCAGACGCCGGTTAAGCCGGCGTTTTTTATGGGCGCAAACAAAAGAGAATATGATTTGAATTACCAGATGATCACTACCAACGACGAGCTGGCTTCGCTGTGCGAGGTGACGCGTGAGTATCCCGCCATCGCCCTGGATACGGAATTTGTCCGTACCCGGACGTACTATCCGCAGCTGGGTCTGATTCAGATGTATGACGGCAAACATGTCTCGCTGATCGATCCCCTCGGCATCACCGACTGGTCTCCGATGCGCGACCTGCTGCTGGATACTGCCGTAACGAAATACCTGCACGCGGGCAGTGAAGATCTGGAAGTGTTCCTCAATACCTTTGGCATTATGCCGCAGCCGCTGATTGATACCCAGATCCTCGCCGCGTTTAGCGGACGCCCGCTCTCCTGGGGCTTTGCCGCCATGGTGGAGGAGTACACGGGCCTGGCGCTGGATAAAAGCGAATCTCGCACCGACTGGCTGGCCCGTCCGCTGACCGAGCGTCAGCTCGACTATGCGGCCGCCGACGTCTTCTATCTGCTGCCGATTGCCGGACAGCTGATGAAAGAGGCGGAAGCGTCCGGCTGGCTGTCCGCCGCGCTGGACGAGTGCCGTATGACGCAGCAGCGCCGTCAGGAAGTGGTCGATCCTAAAGACGCCTGGCGCGATATCACCAATGCCTGGCAGCTGCGCACCCGACAGCTGGCCTGCCTGCAGCTGCTGGCCGACTGGCGGCTGCGTAAAGCCCGCGAGCGCGACCTGGCGGTGAATTTTGTGGTGCGAGAAGAACATCTGTGGGCCGTCGCGCGTTACATGCCGGGCAGCATGGGCGAACTGGACAGCATTGGCCTCTCAGGTAGCGAAATCCGCTTCCACGGCAAAACGCTGCTCGCACTGGTGGCAAAAGCGCAGCAAACGGCCGAAGAAGACCTGCCGGAACCGCTGCTGAACCTGATGGATATGCCGGGCTATCGCAAGGCATTCAAGGACATCAAAGCGCTGGTGCAGGAAGTGGCGGCTGAAAGCAAGCTGAGCGCGGAGCTCCTGGCGTCACGTCGTCAGATTAATCAGCTGCTGAACTGGCACTGGAAACTGAAGCCACAGAGTGGTTTACCGGAGATGGTGGCAGGGTGGCGCGGTGAACTGATGACTGAACGTCTGAATCAATTACTCGAATCCTACCCGCGTTAAGAAACTGTAGCCCCGGTAAGCGCAGCGCCACCGGGGGATTGCCGGGCGGCGCGATGCTTGCCCGGCCTACAAAATCACAAACGATTAACGCGACTCTTCCGCCTCTGGCAGCGTGACGTTCAGCTCCAGAATTGAAATATCCCCGTCTTTTTGCTCCAGCTGTACTGTGACCATTTCCGGGTCAATCTGCACGTACTTACAGATCACTTCCAGAATGTCCTTGCGTAGCTGCGGCAGATAGTGCGGCTCGGCGTCGCTACGACGACGCTCCGCAACAATAATTTGCAGACGTTCTTTTGCGATGTTGGCGGTGCTTTTTTTCCGCGAGAGAAAAAAGTCCAGTAATGCCATAACTTATCCTCCGAACAGGCGTTTGAGGAAACCTTTCTTCTCTTCTTCAATGAAGCGGAAAGGACGTTCTTCTCCCAGCAGACGGTCAACGGTATCGGCGTAAGCTTTACCTGCATCTGCCATCGTATCCAGAATAACCGGCTCACCCTGGTTAGAGGCGCGTAACACGGACTGATCTTCCGGGATAACGCCAACCAGTTTGATGCGCAGGATCTCCAGCACGTCTTCCATGCTCAGCATGTCACCTTTGTTCACGCGGCCCGGGTTATAGCGGGTCAGCAGCAGGTGCTCTTTAATCGGTTCCTGACCATTTTCCGCACGGCGGGATTTGGACGCCAGGATACCCAGAATGCGGTCCGAGTCACGAACGGATGAGACTTCAGGGTTGGTGGTGATGATGGCTTCATCAGCGAAGTAGAGCGCCATCAGTGCCCCGGTTTCGATCCCGGCAGGGGAGTCGCAGACGACGAAGTCGAACTCCATCTTTTTCAGATCGTCGAGGACCTTTTCCACGCCTTCACGGGTCAGGGCATCTTTATCACGGGTCTGAGAGGCCGGGAGAATAAAGAGATTCTCGGTGCGCTTGTCTTTAATCAGCGCCTGATTCAGCGTGGCATCGCCCTGAATGACGTTTACGAAGTCATACACAACGCGACGTTCACAACCCATAATCAGGTCCAGGTTACGCAGGCCGATATCGAAATCAATAACGACGGTTTTCTTTCCCTTCTGGGCCAAACCAGTAGCGATGGCCGCGCTGGAGGTGGTCTTGCCAACGCCTCCTTTACCCGAAGTCACAACAATAATGCGTGCCATAGAAATTCCTTGTTAAAAAGGGATCAATTCAACGGTTGAACAGTCAAAGCGTCGTCTGCCAGTCGCAGGCGTGCCGCTTTGCCATAAAATTCGGCTGGGATCTTGTCGCTCAGCCAATATTCCCCTGCGATGGACACCAGTTCCGCCGTCAGGTGAGAACAAAAAATTTGTGCATCCCTGTCGCCACTTGCCCCAGCAAGCGCGCGCCCACGCATCATACCGTAGACGTGAATATTACCGTCCGCAATCAGTTCCGCACCCGCGCTGACGTGATTTGTAACAATTAGATCACAGTTTGGCGCATAAATACGCTGACCGGAACGAACCGGCACATCAATCAATCGCGTTTTTGTGACAGGTATAACGTTTTGCACCGGAGGCGGGGGCGTTTGAGCGGCAGCAGGCGCCTGACGCGGGGCTTTTTCTTTGCCCTCAGTCAGAATCGGCAGGCCTGCCCGGTCAATTTCCGCTTTCAATTCAGCATCTTTACAGCCGCTGATCCCCACAATGCGCAGCCCGGTAGAGGAGACGGCTTTCTGAAGAAGTTTCCAGTTTACCGGTGCTTCCAGGCCGCTGACGTTGACGACAACGGGGGCATGTTTCAGAAAGGCGGGTGCCTGCGCGATTTTGTCTTCTAACGCCTGACGAATAACCTCGGGTTTTGCATCATGCAAATGAACCACTGATAAGGTGAAGCTACTGCCTTTAAGCTCGATGGGCGTGTTTGACATCCTGGCCTTACTCAATTTGCTATTAACCGCAACAAGTCGATGCGATATTCCGAAGAGTATCAGGCATGTTATAGTCAGGAGTATATTGAGGCAAGCAACCACCCATTAATTCAGAGTAAAAACATGTTTTGTGTGATCTACAGAAGTACAAGCCGTGACCAGACCTATCTTTATGTCGAAAAGAAAGACGATTTTTCCCGCGTACCCGAAGAATTAATGAAAAGCTTTGGTCGTCCTCAGCTGGCGATGCTGCTGCCGCTGGACGGGCGTAAAAAACTGGTGGGTGCCGATCTGGAAAAAGTGAAAAAGGCATTAACCGATCAGGGCTATTATTTACAGCTTCCACCACCACCCGAGAATTTATTAAAACAGCATCTTGAGGTGAACGGAAAGAAATAAACCCGGACACGTCCGGGAACAACACATCAACCGTTTAGGGGTCGACCATGTATCAACATCATAACTGGCAAGGTGCATTACTGGATTATCCCGTCAGCAAAGTGGTCTGCGTAGGCAGCAACTATGCAAAACACATTCAGGAAATGGGCAGCGCGACGCCAGAAGAGCCGGTGCTGTTCATTAAGCCGGAAACCGCGCTTTGCGATATTCGCCAGCCGCTGGCGCTGCCGCAAGGGCTGGGCTCGGTGCACCATGAAGTGGAGCTGGCGGTGCTGATCGGTGCGACGCTGCGCCAGGCCACCGAAGAGCACGTACAGAAAGCGATTGCAGGTTACGGTGTTGCACTCGACCTGACCCTGCGTGATGTTCAGGGCAAAATGAAGAAAGCGGGGCAGCCGTGGGAAAAAGCCAAGGGCTTTGACAATTCATGCCCGATTTCCGGTTTCGTTCCTGTCGCCGAATTTACCAACGATCCGCAGAACACGCCGCTTAGCCTCACGGTAAACGGCGAGATCCGCCAGCAGGGAACGACCGCTGATATGATCCACAAAATCGTTCCGCTGATTGCCTACATGAGCCGCTTCTTTACCCTGAAACCGGGCGATGTGATCCTCACCGGTACGCCAGAAGGCGTTGGCCCGCTCAGCGGCGGAGATGAGCTGGACGTCAGTTTTAACGGCCTGTCGCTGAAAACCCGCGTGCTGTAAAATCATTTTGCCGCCCCTAATGGGCGGCAAAACTTGCATCATCGTGCCAGACTCGTTATAAGGTGCGCTTTCTTTTGACGTGTGGACATCCTGATGAACGACATCCCTTTCTGGCAAAGCAAAACGCTCGACGAAATGACCGACGTGGAGTGGGAGTCGCTGTGCGACGGCTGCGGACAGTGCTGTCTGCACAAGCTGATGGATGAAGATTCCGACGAGATCTATTTCACCAACGTCGCCTGCAAGCAGCTGAACATCAAAACCTGCCAGTGCCGCAACTACGAACGCCGCTTCGAGTATGAGCCGGACTGCATCAAACTCACCCGCGAAAACCTGCCGACGTTTGAATGGCTGCCGCACACCTGCGCGTATCGCCTGCTGGCAGAAGGGAAGGATTTGCCGAAATGGCACCCGCTGTTGACCGGCTCAAAAGCCGCGATGCACGGCGAGCGGATTTCCGTGCGCCATATTGCGGTGAAAGAGTCAGAGGTGCGGGACTGGGAAGATCATATTATGAATCACCCTAATCGGTGATAATAAAAAAAACCGCCGAGGCGGTTTTTTTTATGTTTGTGCGGCCTGATGCCTCACCCCAACCCTCTCCCACGGGAGAGGGCGCAAACACTAAAAACGGCAACCTAGTTGCCGTTTTGTTTTTACCTTCCGAACAAATCGCGTTTCTTCGGCTTAAACGGCTGGGCAATCAGCACCAGCAGCGCGACAGCGAAGTAGGCCACAAAAATACCGACCAGCCACTGCGGCATCTCCAGCGACAGGAATTCCCACTGGCGAACGGAGCAGTCGCCGGAGGCGACAAACACCTGCGGCAGCCATTTGTCCAGCGGCAGCCAGCTCGGGAAGCGGGCGGCGAAATCGCAGGTCATAAACGGTGACGGATGCAGCTGCATCATGGTGTGCTGCCAGGACAACTCAATCCCTTTCCACGCGCTGTACAGCCAGATGGCGATCCCCACGTAGCGAAGCGGCGACTTAGGGGCAATCGCACCGACCAGGCCGGCGCCCATAATGCCGAACAGCGCGCAACGTTCATAGATACACAGTACGCAGGGTTTCAGCCCCATCACGTGCTGGAACCACAGCGCGACCATTTCCAGCGCGAAGGCGGTCAGGGCCATTAACAACCACGCTCCGCGACCGCGGGAGCACTGGTTCAAAAATCTCAACATAATCATTTCCCTGGAACATGCTTAGAAAGCGCAGTGTAAACGAATTCGTTTTATGCGCCACCGGAACCTGACGAAATAAAACGTAATCGGATGTTTATCACGCGAAAAGGCAAACGGGCAGCGAACTGCCCGAGAGACCTGTTTTATTGCGCCGCAAGTATACCTGCTTGTATTAACCATTGCGTATAAGGAATGAGGGTAAATTTGACGCACAGCAAGCCCACGATCGTCAGCACCAGCGTATAGGGCAGCGCCATCCACACCATTTTTCCATAAGAAAGCCGTATGAGCGGCGCGAGGGCAGAGGTGAGCAGAAACAGGAAGGCGGCCTGACCGTTTGGCGTTGCCACCGAAGGCAGGTTGGTCCCGGTGTTGATCGCGACCGCCAGCAGCTCAAACTGGCCCGCGCTTACGGCACCGTGCTCCATGGCCGCTTTAGCCTCATTGATATACACCGTACCGACAAAAACGTTATCTGAAATAGACGACAGCAGGCCGTTAAACAGATAAAAGAGCGTCAGCTGCGCGTCGGCGTCTGCCTGCAGCACGAAGGCAATAATCGGCGAGAACAGCTGCTGGTCGATGATGACCGCCACGACTGCGAAAAACACCGCCAGCAGGGCAGTAAACGGCAGGGCTTCGGTAAAGGCTTTGCCGATAGCATGTTCATCCGTCACGCCGGTAAAGCTGGTTGCCAGAATAATCACGGAGAGGCCAATCAAGCCCACTTCAGCAAGATGGAACGCTAGCGCAGCGATAAGCCAGACGCCAATAATTCCCTGTGCGATAAGACGCAGCGTATCCTGCCGGGTGCGCTGGCTTCGGCTCTGCTGGTCGAACTTATGCAGCTCCTGACGCACGGGCTCGGGCAGCAGTGCGCCGTAGCCAAATACCCTGAATTTCTCTACCAGTAGACAGGTGATTAACCCGCAAACCAGCACCGGCACGCTGACCGGCGCCATGCGCAGAAAGAACTCGCCGAAGTGCCAGCCCGCGGCTTTGGCGATGATCAGGTTTTGCGGTTCACCTACCATGGTCATGACGCCGCCGAGCGCCGTACCTACGCCTGCATGCATCATCAGGCTTCGCAGAAACGCGCGGAACTGCTCCAGAACCTCACGGTTATGCGCATCTACGTGGCTGTCGTCCTGCAGGTCCTCCCCCGGACGCGAAGAGGCCACGCGGTGATAAATACCGTAGAACCCGACGGCAACGCTGATCACGACCGCAACAACAGTCAGCGCATCCAGGAATGCAGACAGGAATGCGGCTGCAACACAAAAAGCCAGCGACAGGATCGTTTTCGAGGGAATGCTCAGCAGCAGGCGGGTGAAGATAAACAGCAGGAGCTGTTTCATAAAGTAGATACCCGCCACCATGAACATCAGCAGCAAAAGCACCTCGAGGTTTGAGGCCAGCTCTTCTTTGACATGCTCGGCGCTGGTCATGCCGATGGCCACCGCTTCAAATGCCAGCAGCCCTCCGGGCAGCAGCGGGTAGCATTTCAGCGCCATCGCCAGGGTGAAGATAAACTCAGCGACTAGCATCCACCCGGCAATAAACGGGTTCACGTAAAACATGATGGGGTTAACGACCAGGAATACCAGAAGTGTCAGTTTGTACCAGTCAGGCGACTGGCCTAAAAAATTGCGCCACAGCGCGCGGCCAAATGAAATTTCCACGACAGACGTCCTTCCCCGTCAGATGAATCAAAACATCAGTATACGCAAAAAAGCCGCTCGAGAGGGGCACAACGCCATTTTGTAAATTTCATGAAAATGAAACGGCGATCCCTCTTTTCTCTCTTTGCTGCGCTACCTGCGTCTGCGAGCCTCTGGTATGATGAGTGCAATTTGCTAAAGCTGTGTAATGGAAATCTCACTATGGTCATTAAGGCGCAGAGCCCGGCGGGTTTCGCGGAAGAGTACATCATTGAAAGCATCTGGAATAATCGTTTCCCTGCAGGATCCATTCTTCCGGCTGAACGCGAACTCTCTGAACTGATTGGCGTCACCCGCACGACGTTACGCGAAGTGTTACAGCGTCTGGCTCGCGATGGCTGGTTGACGATTCAGCACGGCAAACCCACTAAAGTGAACAACTTCTGGGAAACGTCCGGTCTGAATATTCTTGAAACGCTCGCACGTCTCGACCACGAAAGCGTGCCGCAGCTGATTGATAACCTGCTCTCCGTGCGCACCAACATCTCCACGATCTTTATCCGTACCGCGTTCCGTCAGCATCCTGAAGACGCGCTTGCGGTTCTGGCCAGCGCGAACGAGATCGAGGACCACGCCGATGCGTTTGCCACCCTCGATTACAACATCTTCCGCGGCCTGGCGTTTGCCTCCGGCAACCCGATTTATGGCCTGATCCTGAACGGCATGAAAGGGCTGTATACCCGCATTGGTCGTCACTACTTCGCTAACCCGGAAGCCCGCAGCCTGGCGCTGGGCTTCTACCACAAGCTGAGCAGGCTCTGCACCGAAGGCCTGCACGACCAGGTGTATGAAACCGTGCGTCGCTACGGCCACGACTCCGGCGAAATCTGGCACCGCATGCAGAAAAATCTGCCGGGCGATTTAGCCATTCAGGGCCGCTAAAAGAAAAAACCTCTCGTACGAGAGGTTTTTTTTCGCCCGGTGGCGCTTCGCTTACCGGGCCTACAAAACCCGTAGGCCGGGTAAGGCGTAGCCGCCACCCGGCAAAAAAACTACAGCGTATTCATTCGCGGCGGGGTGCGTTCCAGCAGCTCAACGCTGCCATCCTCGTTCTGCTGCTCCAGCAATACGTCAAACCCCCACAGGCGATGCACATGCTTCAGCACTTCCTTGCGCCCCTTGTCCAGCGGCGCGCGGTTATGCGGAACGTAGCGCAAGGTCAGGGAGCGGTCGCCGCGTAAGTCGACGTTCCAGACCTGAATATTGGGCTCAAGGTTGCTCAGGTTGTACTGAGAGGAGAGGCGAGAGCGTATCTCGCGGTATCCCTCTTCGTTGTGGATGGCGGATATCTCCAGGAAGTTATTCCGGTCATCGTCCAGCACGGTGAAGAAGCGAAAATCTCGCATGATTTTCGGCGACATAAACTGGCTGATAAAACTCTCGTCCTTAAAGTCGCGCATCGCAAAATGCAGCGTTTCCAGCCAGTCAGATCCGGCAATATCCGGGAACCAGTATTTGTCCTCTTCCGTTGGCGACTGGCAGATGCGCTTAATGTCCTGGAACATGGCGAAGCCAAGGGCGTACGGGTTGATGCCGCTATACCACGGGCTGTTATACGCCGGCTGGAATACCACGTTGGTATGGCTGTGCAAAAACTCCATCATAAACCGCTCGGTGACTTTTCCTTCGTCATACAGGTGGTTAAGAATGGTGTAGTGCCAGAACGTGGCCCAGCCTTCGTTCATCACCTGCGTCTGTTTTTGCGGGTAGAAATACTGGCTTACCTTGCGCACGATGCGCAGGATCTCGCGCTGCCACGGCTCAAGCAGCGGCGCGTTCTTCTCCATAAAGTAGAGCAGGTTTTCCTGCGGCTCTGAGGGATAGCGACGCGCTTCGGCAACCGTTTTCTCCTCCTCGCGCTTCGGCAGGGTGCGCCACAGCATATTCACCTGGCTTTGCAGATACTCTTCGCGGCTTTTCTGACGGGCTTTCTCCTCCTGCAGGGAGATTTTCTGCGGGCGTTTGTAGCGGTCAACGCCGTAGTTCATCAGCGCGTGGCAGGAATCGAGCAGCTTCTCCACTTCATCCACGCCGTAGCGCTCTTCGCAGTCGGTGATGTATTTGCGGGCAAAAATCAGGTAATCGACGATCGAGCTGGCATCGGTCCAGCTGCGGAACAAATAGTTGTTTTTGAAGAACGAGTTGTGGCCGTAGCAGGCGTGCGCCATCACCAGCGCCTGCATGGTAATGGTGTTCTCTTCCATCAGATAAGCAATACACGGGTTGGAGTTGATAACGATTTCATACGCCAGGCCCTGCTGTCCGTGCTTGTACAGACGTTCCGTCTCGATGAATTTTTTACCGAACGACCAGTGCGGATAGTTAATGGGCATCCCGACGCTGGAGTAGGCGTCCATCATCTGTTCGGAAGTAATGACTTCAATCTGATGGGGATAGGTGTCCAGGCGATACAGTTTTGCTACCCGGTCGATCTCGGCCAGGTAGACATCCAGCAGCTCGAAGGTCCAGTCGGGTCCATCGCTCAGACGTGTGTTGTCCTTGGATATGGAATCAATTGTAGCCATTAGCGCGCCCTCGTTGTGGGTGCTCTCTCTGTCTGGAGAGCCTCCTTTCAAGCATAGATCAACGCGTTAAAAAGCGTGCTGGGGGAGAAATTTTTTCTTTGCGATTTCCCGTTTTTGAAACGGCAAAAAAAGCGGGCATAGCAGAATTTTATACTGGCTAAAAATAACGCGCAGCAGGAGATCCCAAATTCATGCTATCCCCTGATACGGGGGAAGATGTGAGGTGAGTCACCATAAAAAAGTCGTATGTTGAATAATATTTTCAACTAGGTTATCAATCTGTAATTAGAAGATTGTTCTTTTGCACATAATGGAGTGGCTATGCGTGTTGTCATACTGGGAAGTGGTGTGGTTGGCGTAACCAGCGCCTGGTATTTAAGCCAGGCAGGACATGAGGTTACCGTCATCGATCGTGAACCCGGCCCTGCGCTCGAAACCAGTGCGGCGAACGCCGGACAAATCTCGCCGGGTTATGCCGCGCCGTGGGCCGCCCCCGGTGTTCCACTGAAAGCCATCAAGTGGATGTTCCAGCGCCACGCGCCGCTGGCCATCAGTCTTGACGGCACGCCTTCCCAGCTTAAATGGATGTGGCAGATGCTGCGCAACTGCGATACCCGCCATTACATGGAAAACAAGGGGCGCATGGTGCGTCTGGCGGAATACAGCCGTGACTGCCTTAAGACGCTTCGCGCCTCGACCGGCATTGAGTACGAAGGCCGCCAGGGCGGGACGCTGCAGCTTTTCCGCACCGAACAGCAGTATGAAAACGCGACCCGCGACATTGCCGTGCTTGAAGATGCGGGCGTGCCGTACCAGCTGCTGGAGTCAAGCCAGCTGGGGCAGGTCGAGCCCGCGCTGGCCGACGTGGCGCACAAGCTGACGGGCGGCCTGCGTCTGCCGAACGATGAAACCGGTGACTGCCAGCTCTTTACCCAGCGTCTGGCGCAGATGTGCGAGCAGGCCGGGGTGAAGTTCCGCTTTAATACTCCGGTCGACAAGCTGCTGTCAGAAGGCGAAAAAATTTACGGCGTTAAGTGCGGGGAAGAGGTGATCAAAGCCGATGCGTACGTGATGGCGTTTGGGTCTTACTCCACCGCGATGCTGAAAGGCATTCTGGATATCCCGGTGTACCCGCTGAAGGGATATTCCCTGACCATCCCGGTGAAAGAAGAGAGCGGCGCACCGGTATCGACCATTCTGGATGAAACCTACAAAATCGCTATCACCCGCTTCGATAACCGCATTCGCGTCGGCGGCATGGCGGAGATCGTAGGCTTTAATACCGAACTGCTGCAGCCGCGCCGCGAAACGCTGGAAATGGTGGTAGGCGATCTCTTCCCGCGCGGGGGAGTCATTGAACAGGCAACCTTCTGGACGGGTCTGCGCCCGATGACCCCAGACGGCACGCCGATTGTGGGGCGCACGCCGTTTAAAAACCTGTGGACCAATACCGGGCACGGCACGCTCGGCTGGACAATGGCCTGCGGATCGGGTCAGCTGTTGAGCGACCTGCTGTCCGGGCGAACCCCGGCAATCCCGTTTGACGATTTAAGCGCCGCCCGCTATCAATCAGGGTTCACCCCATCGCGTCCGCAGCACCTGCACGGCGCGCATAATTAAGGAGTCGTCATGTCCCGTCCTATTCTGGCTCAGCTGGATCTGCAGGCCCTGAAGGATAACCTGCAGATTGTTCGCCGTGCTGCGCCAGGTTCACGCGTCTGGTCGGTGGTCAAAGCCAACGCCTACGGCCATGGTATCGATCGCATCTGGAGTGCCCTTAGCGGTACAGACGGTTTTGCGCTGCTGAATCTGGAAGAGGCTATTTTGCTGCGCGAGCGCGGCTGGAAAGGGCCTGTTTTGCTGCTGGAAGGGTTTTTCCACGCTGACGACCTGCCTCTGCTCGATAAATATCGTCTGACCACCAGCATTCACAGCAACTGGCAAATTAAAGCCCTGCAGGATGCGAAGCTTCACGCCCCGCTGGATATCTACCTCAAGGTGAACAGCGGCATGAACCGCCTGGGCTTCCAGCCTGAGCGCGTGCATACGGTCTGGCAGCAGCTTCGCGCCCTGAAAAACGTCGGGGAAATGACGCTGATGGCGCACTTCGCCGACGCCGAAAGGCCTGACGGCATCGCCGATGCGATGGTGCGGGTCGGGCAGGCGGCGGAAGGGTTGGACTGCCCGCGTTCGCTGTCGAACTCGGCGGCCACGCTGTGGCATCCGGAAGCCCATTACAGCTGGGTGCGCCCCGGGATTATCCTTTACGGCGCATCGCCTTCCGGACAGTGGCAGGATATCGCCAACAGCGGTCTGAAGCCGGTGATGACGTTACGCAGCGAGATTATTGGCGTGCAGACGTTAAAAGCCGGTGACACCGTGGGCTACGGCAGCCGCTATCGGGCCTCGGGCGAACAGCGCATCGGGATTGTCGCAGGAGGGTATGCCGATGGTTATCCGCGCATCGCCCCGACCGGCACGCCCGTGTGGGTGGATGGCGTTCGCACGGGGACCGTCGGCACGATATCGATGGATATGATGGCGATTGATTTAACCCCGTGCCCGCAGGCCGGCATCGGCTCACCGGTTGAGCTGTGGGGCAACGAAGTCAAAATCGACGACGTGGCGGCCGCGGCGGGGACGGTGGGGTATGAATTGATGTGCGCGCTGGCTCCGAGAGTGCCGGTTGTGACGGTGTAACGAATGTTTGTGTCGGGTGGCGCTAACGCTTACCCGACCTACGTTCGAGGGTTTTGTAGGCCGGGTAAGGCGAAGCCGCCACCCGGCAAAAAAACAACTACTCGGTTTCCTCTTCCATCGGTCTGACGCCGACCTTGCGCACCGCGTTATCCTCTTTTTCGGCTACCGTCCAGATCATCCCGGCAAACTCAACCTGGTCACCGACTACCGGCGCAGCGCCCAGCAGCTGCTGAATAATTTCGCCCAGCGTTTGCTGCTTATCGCGATATTCCATACCTTCGTCCAGACCGTAAATCAACGCTACGTCAGCAAACTTCGCGCTGGCTTCCAGAATAAAATCGCCGAAGAAACGCTGGTCCAGCGCAACGGGCGGAGACTGGCTGAACAGCTTGCCGAGCGCGGGCAGATCGCGCTCGCGGCCAATCACGCAGAGAATATCGCCTTCCCGCAGGCGGGTGCTGCCGGTAGGGTGCAGAAGGACGTTATCACGGAACAGGGCGGCAATGCGCGTTTCGGTGGGCATGTGCAGATCGCGCAGCGAGGCGCCCACGCACCACTTATCGGCGCTCAGCTGATAGACAAACTGCTCCCACGGATTCTCCGGATGAATATCCAGCCCCACGCGCGAAACCGGCCAGCCGACGGGCGGCACCACCACTTTGGCTTTTTTGGCCGCCCACCCCAGCGACGTTCCCTGGAACAGGAGTGATATCAGCACCACGAAGAACGCCACGTTGAAGAACAGGCGGGCGTTATCCAGACCGGCCATCATCGGGAAGACGGCGAGGATGATCGGCACCGCGCCGCGTAGCCCCACCCAGCTGATAAAGATGCGCTCGCGCAGGTTGAAGCCGCGAAACGGCAGCAGACCCGCAAACACCGACAGCGGACGCGCAAAGAAAATCATCCAGGCCGACAGCAGCAGCGCCGGAACGGCGATCGGCAGGAGATCGGAAGGGGTGACCAGCAGGCCGAGCACGAGGAACATGCCGATCTGCGCCAGCCAGGCCAGACCGTCGAAGTTCTGCAAAATGGCGTGGCGGTTGCGAATCGGGCGGTTACCCAGCAGGAAGCCACACAGGTAAACGGCAAGAATGCCGCTGCCGTCCAGCGCCGTGGTCACGGCAAATATCAAAATGCCGCCGCTCAGGGCCAGCAGGGGGTATAGCCCGGCAGGCAGAGAAATACGGTTGATCATCTGCTGCAGCAGATAGCCGCCGGAAAGGCCGATGATAATCCCCAGGCCAAACTGCTGAAGGATATGCCAGGCAAACATCCAGCTTAATCCGGTTTCGTGCTGCTGGATCATCTCAATCAGCGTAATGGTGAGGAACACCGCCATCGGGTCGTTGCTGCCGGATTCAATTTCAAGCGTGGATCCCACGCGTTCGTTCAACCCTTTGCCGCCGAGCAACGAGAAGACCGCCGCGGCGTCGGTTGAGCCGACAATGGCGCCAATCAGCAGGCCTTCCATCATATCCAGCTTAAACAGCCACGCGGCCATCATGCCGGTCAGACCGGAGGTGATAAGCACCCCGACGGTCGCCAGCGACAGCGCCGGGCCTAAGGCAACGCGAAACGAACTCGCCTGGGTGCGCATCCCGCCGTCCAGCAGGATCACCGCCAGCGCGAGGTTACTCACCATGTAAGCGAAAGGGTAGTTATCGAAGGGGATACCGCCGATACCATCAATGCCGGCCAGCATGCCGATGGCAAGAAAAATGACAAGAATAGGTATGCCGAGACGCGATGAAAATGAACTTAATAAAATACTACAGGTTACAAGCACAGAACCCAGAATGAAAAGACTGATAATCGCTGCGGCATCCAATGTTGTCTTACTCCCACCTCAATGTTAATGCTGTTATTAAAACCCTAACATATTAACGACAGAAACAGCGTTTTATTGAGGCGGAAAGACGGCTTTTTTATGCCTTTAAGACCGGATGGCCGCTGATTGTGAGCCGACTGCCAGTATCGTCGTGTGTCAGGGTCGCCCGAGCGCCCAGCGGCAGGGTAACGGTTTGCTGCTCATGGCCAAAATCCAGCCCGGTGATGACGGGAATATCCAGCCGGGAGCGGATGAAATCCACCATCGTCTCAAGAGAATATCCGGCATCGTAGTCATTGGGCTGTGCGCCGCTAAAACTGCCCAGCACGATGGCGGACTGACGCGCAAGAATGCCCGCGTGGTAAAGCTGCAGCAGCATGCGCTCGACGCGGAACGGGTGCTCGTTAATATCCTCCAGCACCAGAATGCCGTCTTCAATCTGCGGTAGCCACGGCGTGCCTATCAGCGACACCAGCATTGCCAGGTTGCCGCCCCACAGCTGGCCTTCACACGCCCAGTGCGGCCCGTTACCCTGCCACTCCACGCTGAAGGTTGGGTGTTGCAGGGCGCGCCAGAAATGTTCTTGGGTAAATGCATCAAGCTCCGGCGCGCCGAAGTTACCGGCCAGCATCGGGCCGCTGAAGGTGATGACGTTATGCAGGGCCAGAAGCCCAAGCTGAACGGCGGTGAAATCGCTATGTCCGCATATCAGCAGCGGATCCTGCTGCTGGCGCGCCGCCAGACCCTGCCAGTCGATGCTCTCCAGCAGCCGGCTCGCCCCGTAGCCGCCGCGAACGGCGAGCACGACGGTGTTCTCACCCTTCAGGTTCACCAGGTCGTTGATATCACTCAGCCTCTGCGCCTCGGTACCGGCAAAACGCTGCTGGCGGCGGGGTATAATGGTCTGATTTTCTACCCGATGCCCGGATTCAAGCAAACGCTGAACGCCCCGCTGCGCCGCGTCCTGGTTGATGCAGTAGCCCGACGGTGCGATGAGATGAAACTGAGACATGGCAATTCCTTGCTGAATGAGAATCTAATTGTCTATATCATGCCGCGTATATGCTGCCTGCTTCAAGGGGAGCGTACCGCGATGACCGGCTATAAGGATAGATGACGTGAAATTGAGATGGTTTGCTTTTTTGATTGTGTTGCTTGCAGGCTGTAGTTCTAAACAGAACTATCAAAATCCGCCCTGGAACCCTGAAGTGCCTGTGAAACGGGCCATGCAGTGGATGCCAATCAGCGAACAAGCCGGCAAGGCCTGGGGCGTCAGCCCGCGGCTGGTGACGGCGATCATTGCGGTGGAGTCTGGCGGCAATCCAACGCTTGTGAGTAAATCAAACGCGGTGGGACTGATGCAGCTTAAGGCCTCAACGGCCGGGAAAGAAGTGTATCGCTATATGGGCTGGAGCGGGCAACCGTCGACCAGCGAGCTGAAAAACCCGGAGCGTAATATCTCAATGGGAACCGCGTATCTGAGTATTATGGAGCACGGTATTCTGAAGGGAATTGAGGATCCTGAGGTGATGCAATATGCGCTGGTGGTGTCGTACGTTAACGGCGCCGGAGCGCTGCTCAGAACCTTCTCTTCGGATCGCAAAGAGGCGATTGAAGAGATCAACGACATGGACAAAGATGAGTTCTTTGAGCACGTGGTGAAGAACCATCCGTCACCGCAGGCACCCCGTTATATCTGGAAAGTTCAGAAAGCGATGGATGCCATGTAATGCCGCTGTCGGGCGGCGGCACGCTGCCCGACGCTTTTCACAACACCTTATTCGCACGCTCCCGCGCTTCTCGTTCCAGCGAAAAGATGATGCGCTGCAGCTCGCGTTCAGCACCCGGCCCCACGTTCAGGAAGCGGAAGCTCAGGCGCGGCGTGGAAATGGTTTCGTTTTTGCTGTCCACGACCTTACGCTCGCTGATGGCAATCAGCTGCGCGTCGAAGTAAAACCGCCCCCAGCCCCCCATATCCAGTTCAATCTGCGAGAAGCGCATTCCCTCGACCAGCCCGTCGGGTTTTGGCGTGTCCATCAGCGCGCCCATCCCACCGAGGGAGAGATCGAAGAGGCGGAAGCGAAACTCTTTTTTGTCCGGCATTTTGGCTTTGCAAAAATAGGCCGGCTGGAGCGGGGCGCTGATGCGAAAATATTCGCGGCGCTGTACAAACCAGAGGTTCGTGGGAAGCGGTGTCACAAACGCGGGTAGCCCCTCATACTCGCTCAGCGTCAACTGCGGCAGAACGAACTCCACTTTTGCGCCCTGGGTTTCAGCCATCACCGAGATTTTTTCCGCCCGCAGCACGGCGCGGTTCTCATATTCCTGGCTACCCAGGTCGATGACAAGGCGATCCGACGAGGCGTCCAGGATCCTGCTGATGAACTGATTGGTTGTCCAGCTCATGCGCAGCGGCACTTCACCTTTTTTCAGATCGCGCAATACCCCTAATACAGCCAGCGGATTTTGTTTCAGGAATTGCTCACTGTAATTACTCACGCCAGATGGCTCCTCGATGTGTGACAGACTGTCTGAGAATTATCGGCAGCCTGAAATGAAACTTAATACAAACCGGTGAGTTTTTTTTATTACAGCGCTATTTTAAGTCGGTGAGACGAAAATGATTTTCTGCCGATCGCCTATACTTAAGTCACTTGCGCAGAAGGTTTTCTGCGTATGCGTTAAACCTGTAAGAGGGCATCGCTATGGGTATCATCGCCTGGATTATCTTTGGTCTTATCGCCGGCGCCATCGCTAAACTTATCATGCCGGGGAATGACGGTGGCGGCTTCATTTTGACCTGCGTTCTTGGGGTTGTTGGTGCGGTTGTTGGCGGATGGCTGGCGACCATGTTTGGCATGGGAGGCAGCATCAGCGGGTTCGATCTGCACAGTTTCCTGGTGGCCGTGGTGGGCGCAATTGTCGTCCTCGGCATATTCAGGCTCCTCAGACGGGCATAAGATAAATCAAGGCGGCCCTCACGGAGGGCCGTTTTTTTTGGTGCACATATTGATTTGCTAATCGAAATGATAATAATTGTCGTTCCCAGTTTGTTCTTATAATAAGATGACAATATGAACACCTCACGTTTTGCGTTATGTGCGTTGGCAGGAGCCGTGGCGCTGGCATTGCAGGCACAGGCTTTCGCCGAAGAATCTACCATCGTGGTCTCAGGAGCAGAGCAGGGAAGTGAGCTTCCTGCCTGGACGAACAGCGCGACCAAATCCGCTGTTGCGGAAAGTAAAACACCGCAGGTCATTAACACCCTCTCTGCTCAGGAGATCGCGCAGCGCCACGCGAACTCCGTGAATGAAATTCTGCGCTATGCGCCAGGGGTTTCAACGGAAGTGCGCGGTAACACCTCATACATGAGTGAATATAAAATCCGCGGCTTCACCGTCGACCAGGAGTTTTATAACGGGCTTCAGTTACCCTATAACGTCACCGGGAACACCAAAGCGCGTATCGATCCGCTTTTGATTGAGAGCGTGGATATTCTGAAAGGGCCATCGTCAGTGCTGTACGGTGGCGGGTCGCCGGGCGGGCTGGTCAACATCCAGAGTAAAAAACCGCAAAAAGAGGCCAAAACCGAGCTGGGCTTCACCACCGGGACGCGCAATCTCAAAGAGGGCTATCTCGACTCAACCGGACAAATTGCAGAGAGCGACTGGAATTACCGCCTGCTGGGGAAAGCGACGGAAGGCGACGATCAGCCCCACACCACGCGTTACGAAAACTATCTGATTGCCCCCTCTGTTACCTGGCAACCGGACAGCAAAACGCGCCTCACTCTCGATGCGCTGGCGCAAAACACCCCGAGCCTGTCACCGTCTAACCCTCTGCCGCTCGCATACCTGCGCTCGAAATATGCCGATCGCCGCGACTACGCCGGCGACGAGTGGAGCGGCTTTAAGCAGCGCCAGTGGATGCTGGGCTACAGCTTTGAGCATGAATTTGATAGCGGCTGGGGCTTTACGCAAAAAGCGCGTTACTTTGACGTGGACACGCATCAGCGCAGCGTCTATTCAACGGGGACAGGCGCAGAGGTTTATCAGCTGAACCGTTTTGCCTACACCACGGATGAAGACCTGCAAAGTTTTAACATTGACAACCAGGTGACCAAAACGGTCGCGCTGGGGGAATGGAAACACCATCTGCTGGCCGGGTTTGACTACCAGAAGCTGAACTCCCACTTCCACTATCGCTACGCCTCGGCAACCCCGGGCATCGATATGCGTCATCCTGACTACTCGCAGATTGATAACGGGGCGCTGGGGCTGTATACGGCGCAGAAAAACCGCCTGAGCTATCAGCAGAACGGCTATTACCTGCAGGATCAGGTGGAGTTTGGCGGGTTAAATCTCCTGGGGAGCCTGCGCTATGATGACTACCGCTCCGTCACCACCGACTATCTGCAAAGCGGCGATAAGGCCTGGGTTTCGCAGGATCGCGTGACCAAACGTCTCGGGGCGCTCTACGCCTTCGAGAACGGGCTCTCGCCGTTTATCAGCTATTCAGAAGGTTTCGCGCCGGTGTCGCCTCAGGGGACGCTGACGGCAAAAGACGTCAAGCCAACGACCAGCAGGCAGGTTGAAGGCGGGGTGAAATACCTTCTTGAAGAGTACGCCACGACGTTTACCGCGTCGGTGTTTAACATCCGCCAGAAAAACGTGGTCACGAGCGACCCGGGCTTCCTGAACTATCGCCAGACCGGGGAGGTGGAGTCCAAAGGTGCTGAACTCTCCGCTGTCAGCCGTCCGACGGATAATCTGACGCTGATTGCCAATTATGCCTACACGCATGCCATCAATACGGAAGATGATAAGTACCAGGGCAAGCGCCCGACGCAGGTGCCTGAAAATGCCTTTAACCTGTGGGGAGACTACACCTTCGACGGCACGCCGTTTAAAGGGCTGACGCTGGGCGCGGGGGCACGCTACACCGGCCCGATGGAAATCTCGCAGAGCAACGACGCGGGTAAACTGGGCGGCACAACCCAGTACGACCTGGCGGCCTCTTATCGCATGGGTGAAATCGTGCCGTCGCTGGCAGGGTTAACGCTCAAGGCGAGCGCGCAGAACATCACTAACAAAGAGACGCTGACCTGCTACGACGCAACCAACTGCTGGATTGGGCGTGACAGGACGTTGCAGGTTGGGGCGAGCTACAGCTTCTGATGACCGTTTCCCTCTCCCCCCAAAATAATGTCTGCACGGACGCCCCCCTCTCCCTTGAGGGAGAGGGCCGGGGCGAGGGGAATTACTGCGCCGCACTCTGCGCTGGCGCAACATCGTCATTCGCCGCAGGCTGATTTTCCGGCACCGCGTCACACGGTTTCTCTTTCGGACACACCAGATCCAGCATCTTCAGCGTCACGCCGTTGCTCCAGCCAAAGCCGTCCTGCAGCGGGTACTCGCCGCCGCCGCCGCCCGTACCGGTGGTCGAGACGTCATATTTCTCCACCAGCTTCTGCTCGCGGTCGTAAGTATGCTGAACGTTTTTCAGGAACCGCCAGGTCACGTCCATCGCCACTTTCTTCTGCCCGTAGTTCTGCAGCCCTTCCGCTGCGACCCACTGCAGCGGGGCCCAGCCGTTTGGCGCATCCCACTGCTGGCCGCTGTTAATGGTGGTGGTGGAAATGCCGCCCGGCTTCAGCAGCCGTGAGGCGGTCGCCGCTGCCACTTTATCCGCGCGGTCCTGCGAGGCGGCTTTCACGTAAAGCGGGAAAAGGGCGGCTGCGGTCAGCTGATTACGCACCTTTTTGCTTTTCAGATCGTAATCGGCGTACCAGCCCTCTTTGGCATTCCACAGGTTGTCTTCAATCCCCTTCTGGCGCGCGGCTGCCAGCGCCTCGTACCTGCTGGCGGCTGCGGCATCGCCATCCTCCTGGCCTGCGCGAGCCAGCAGTTTTTCCATCTTAAACATCAGGGCGTTGAGATCCACGGGCACAATGCTGGTGGTGCGGATCGTGCCGAGTTTCTGCGGGTCGTCCATCCAGCGGGAGCTGAAGTCCCAGCCGGAGGCGGCGGCCGAACGCAGATCGCGGTAGATCTCCGTTGCCGGACGGTTCGGGTTATTTTTGGCCGTCGTGACGTCATCCAGCCAGGATTCCGGACGTGGCGTATCGCGATCGTCCCAGTAGCGGTTAAGGATTGCCCCGTCGTCCAGCTTCACGACGCGTTTTTTGGCCTGGCCCGGCTGCAGGGCATCGGCACCCTCCATCCAGTAGGCATACTCTTTTTCCATTTGCGGACGGTATTTTTTCAGCGCGTCGCTGTCGTGCGTGGCCAGTAGCTCGACCATCAGGGAGAAGAACGGCGGCTGCGAGCGGCTCAGATAGTAGCTGCGGTTGCCGTTAGGAATGTGGCCAAAGGTGTCCAGCTCGTAGGCGAAGTTGTCCACCATATCGCTGATTTTGTCCCAGTGGCCGCTCTCGGCTAGGCCCAGCATGGTGAAATAGCTGTCCCAGTAGTAGACCTCGCGGAAACGGCCGCCGGGTACAACGTAGGGCTTCGGCAAGGGGAGGAGCGAGTCCCATTTGGCGGCTTTGTCCGTAGTGCGCGTCAGCACTGGCCAAAGATCGTCGATGTGCGCGCGTAACGTTTGGCCAGCGGGCGGGACGTATTTTTCACCTTCCGCGGGCAGGGTAAAGTTCATTTCAACAAAGTGCCGCAGGTCGAAGCCGGACTGGGTGTGCTGCATCCGGTAATCCGCCAGGATCATCAGCGGATCGCTTTTGGGTACCGCATCGGCAAAGGTTTTTTGATCGGGGAAAAGCTTTGCGCTCTGAACGTCGTTAAAAAGGGGGCCGAGCAAAATGTCAGGGGGAGTTTTCTGGCTCGCTGGCTGTTCTTCAGCATAACCCAGTGCGGCAACACCGAGCAGCGCGCCGCCTAACGCAAGGGGCAGAAAGGCGGGGCGTAGTGTACGAGGTCTTATCATCGGTTCGTCTCCTGTCTTCACTGAGCAGCGTGACCGCTGTGGTCAATTACCTGAAAACCTTAGACGAATTTCCTTCACTTCGCGTGTCGAATATCCCATTTTTCGCATAACCAGACAATTCGCCCGCGCGTGGGATAACTGTTCGCTTCTGAAAAAAGGTCAGATCGCTTCCGGGGTCTGGCTGGCTTCCCGCAGGGTTCCAGGCGCATGCCCGACGATACGCTTAAATGCCCGGCTAAATGCCGCCAGCGAACCGTATCCCAGGCGGAGCGCCACCGTTTCGATGGGCTGGTTTTCGTAGCGAATGTACTGAATCGCCAGGCGCATCCTCAGCTCGCTGAGATATTTTGCCGGCGTGGTGCCGGTGGCCGATAAAAACCGTTCGGCAAAGACGGAGCGTGATGTTCCGGCCTCTTTCGCCAGGTCCGCCACGCTCCAGTTCACGCCCGGCTGCTGGTGCATTGCGTAAATCGCCCGGCTGAGTCGCGGATCGCGCAGCACCTGCACCCAGCCGGTCGCTTTGCCACATCCCGCTTCCACCCAGCCGCGCACAATCAACGCGGCAACCACGTCCGCGAGGCGAGCGAGGATCCCGGCGAACCCGACCTGACGCGTCATTGATTCCCGTTCCATCGCCGCCAGCAGCGGGTGGATTTCCGGCCAGGTCGACATCAGCCGGCTTACCATCATCACTTCTGGCATCGCTTTAATCAGGGGCTGCATTCCACCCAGCTCAAAATCCATGCATCCGCTGAAGATAACGGTGCGCTCCTGCTCCGGACACGGCTCACAGGTGATGGCACAAACAGAATTGCAGATTGGCTCGCTCGGGAAGGCGCTGACCGGGGTGATGTCAGCGTGTTCGTCCGAGAGCAGGGCATGGGCGTTGCCGTTTGGGATAAACAGCGCGTCGCCGCCGTTCAGTTCGAACGTCGCGCCGCTCTCCATGCGCAGCAGGGCAGTACCGTGGCTGACAAAGTGGAACTGCGCCTTGCCCGGGGCCTGATGAAAGGCCACGCCAAACGGGGCGCTGGCTTCAATCCGCCGGTATTTCACGCCGGACAGGCGCATGCCGCGCAAAAGTTCGCTGATTAAATCGGGTGACTGAACGGTCATGGCGCAACTCCGGACGAATAATCAATAAGTGGAGATTATATGTCATAGATCGTCCAGGGTGAACACACTATGCTTCTGCGACATTAGTCACATTTTTATAACGGGAGTACAACAGATGAATGCATGTGTCGCGGCGAGAGAGGCAGTCGCCCCTGCAAAACCCGCCTGGCGAGCGGTCTATTCACTGGGGCTGGGCGTTTTTGGCTTAATCACGGCGGAGTTCCTGCCCGCCAGTTTGCTCACCCCTATGGCCGCGAGTCTTGGCGTAACGGAGGGAATGGCCGGGCAGGCGGTGACCGCAACGGCGCTGGTGGCGCTGGTTACCGGGCTGCTGATTACCTCTGCCACGAAAAGTATCGACCGCCGCTGGGTGCTGATGTTTTTCTCGGTGCTGCAAATCATCTCCAGCCTGCTGGTGGCCTTCGCGCCCACGCTCCACGTTCTGCTGATGGGGCGTTTGCTGTTGGGCATTGCTATCGGCGGTTTCTGGGCGATGTCGACCGCCACGGCGATGCGTCTGGTCCCCGCGGACAAAGTGCCAAAAGCGCTGGCAGTGATCTTCTCCAGCGTGTCTATTGCGACGGTAGTGGCCGCGCCGCTGGGGAGCTATCTCGGCAGTTTGATCGGCTGGCGTAACGTCTTTATTCTCTGCATCCTGCCGAGCGTGCTGGCGCTGCTGTGGCAGCTGTGGGTACTGCCGTCGATGAAGCCGGAAGGCAACGGCAGCCTCGGCACCCTGTTCCGCGTGCTCCGTCGCCCGGGGATGATCGGCGGGATGCTGGCGACTATCCTGATCTTCAGCGGCCATTTTGCCTTCTTTACCTATCTGCGCCCGTTCCTTGAAACGGTGGGACAGGCGAGCGTGGAGAGTATTTCGCTGATCCTGCTCGGTTTTGGCCTGGCTAACTTTGTCGGCACCTCTATTGCCGGACACCTGCTGGCCCGCAACCTGCGCATGACGCTGGCGCTGGTGCCGTTCGTGATGGGCGTGCTGGCGCTGACCATGGTCGCGTTTGGTCATCTGGCGATGCTCGACGGACTGCTGGTCGCCCTGTGGGGCTTTGCCTTTGGCCTGGTGCCGGTGGGCTGGTCAACGTGGCTTGCCACGACCGTTCCGGATGAAGCGGAAAGCGCAGGCGGTCTGCTGGTGGCGTCAATTCAGTTCGCCATCGGCGCGGGAGCGGCAGGTGGCGGGGCGGTGTTTGACCTTAACGGTGCGAGCGGCGTCTTTGCCGGAAGCGGTTTACTGCTGGTGAGCGCGATGGTGATTGTGCTGATGGGCGTGAAGGTGAAGGTGAAGGCGGAGTGATGGCTGTCCCTCTCCTGTGGGAGAGGGACTCTGTATATTCATGCAATTGCTCTTTCATTCCAGGTGTCTTTGAACGTTATGTTTCCGTCGCAATATTTCCATTCAATAGATTCATAACGTAGTTCGACTTCTTCCATATGTGTACTTGCGATACCCAGCGGGTGTAGTACTGGAGAGATTCTGGTGATTATTACGTTTTCAAGGATCACGTTGAAGTATTCACGTTCGATTCCGGCATCATCAATTTTGTACATCTTAATTAATGCTGATTTAAATGTTCTCCCCGTGCAGACTGCGCGAAATAAGTAGGGTGTGATGCGATCTATTTCTTTTTCAAAGGTGATAGGTACATGAAGACGTGTTGCCGTGAGTTTCCCGGTGTGAGGGCTTGTCGGTATCCAGACCGAGTGGTTAAGTGATTTTAGTTCAGTTGACCCCAATCTGGTGGGCATTAAACATTCCCCCAGAACAGGGCTGTTGTTTTCATCGGTGAACCATATGTGTGCGGGGATAGACATTTTCTTATTCTTTCCATTTATAGAAATAGATAATATAAATAACGGCTAAAACAATAAATCCGACGACTAACATTGCTGTTTTAGGATTTTCAATAAAGCTTGCTGGTATCGTTGATAAAAGCAGAATGATGAAAACCATTGCGCACGCTTTTATATCATTCTTCACATCTTCCAGTATGAGATTAAAAACCCTTCTAAAAAACTTTCGCATTATTTTGCCATTTTCATCAATGCACTGGATATATCATCATTGGATGCTGTGGAAATATTTATATGTCCAGCTTTCATTACGACTGGCTCAATAAGGAAGTACATCATTTCAATTTTCTCCATATAGAGTGCATTGTAAAAGAGAGGTAGAAGGTTTTTGAGGTTGTTTGCACTGTCAGCCGCGTGTTGAACCATTGCATAGGCATTTAGCGCTAAAATTCCCCCACCCACTCTACCAGCAATTTTTTTCATGAATGCACTCTGCACTGCGGCATTCATCTTGTTGCCATAGCAGATATATTTTGCAACTGCATAGATTAGGCTGAATTTTGAGGCTTGCTTGATTGAATAATTTGTCGTAAAGGGAACGACCTTTTCGAGGATGCTTTTCTTCTCGTTTTCACTTTTATTTTTAAGCATTGTTTCTATGTATATCTTAACCATGCGGAATACAATATCTTTATGCCTAATTAATTCTATAATTCCTAATATAAATCTCTTATCTTCTGAAGCTAATCGTTTACACACATCCTGATAATTATCAGTAAGGCACGATGTATAGTAAAGCAAGCGTGTAGTGGCATCGCCCAGATTGTTTACATAATCAATAACACCTTCCTTTACTCCTGACAGGGCGCGGTCGAGCCTCAAAGCCAGTTCTTTATCGGAACCTATTCGTTCTATGATTGATTTACTGTAATACATAACATTTCCCTGTTTTATAGAGAAATCATGATGGCTATGCTAGTGAATAAGAAAAGTGATCTTTCTCTGATTTATTAAAATTAATAAGTGAGAAATAATCATTTATTCTTTTAGTTAATGAGATAGATATTATAATTGACGGTATGAATTAGTGACTTATTACGTTATTTTCAGTTATCCGGTAAGAATGTTTAATGCAGGCCGGGTAAGCGCAAGCGCCACCCGGCTCCGGTTTACAATCCTTTATTCTCCATTAGCACCGCCAGATCGACCAGGCGGTTCGAGAATGCCCACTCGTTGTCATACCAGGCCAGGATTTTAACCATGTTGCCGCCGATCACCAGCGTGGAGAGCCCGTCGATAATCGAGGAGCGAGGGTCGCCCTGGTAATCGCTCGAGACCAGCGGTTCATCGCTGTAGCCCAGGATACCTTTCAACGGGCCGCTGGACGCGGCCTGGCGGAAAGCGTTATTGACCTCGTCGGCGGTCACCTCCCGGCTCAGCGTCACGGTCAAATCCACAATCGACACCACGGGAACCGGCACGCGTAAAGAGTACCCGGTCAGCTTACCGTCTAACGACGGGATCACTTTCCCCAGCGCCTTCGCCGCGCCGCTGGAGTAAGGCACAATCGACAGGGCAGCAGCGCGGGCTCCGCGCAAATCTTTCTCCGGCTGGTCGTGCAGCGCCTGGCTGTTGGTATAGGCGTGCGTGGTGTTCATCAGCCCGTGTTCAATACCGAACTGCTGATGCAGCACCTGCGCCGCCGGGGCCAGCCCGTTAGTGGTACAACTCCCGTTACTGACCACATAGTGCTGCGCAGGGTCGTATAGCTCGTGATTCACGCCCATCACTACCGTCAGGTCGTCGTTCTTACCCGGCGCGGAGATGATGACGCGTCTGGCGCCGCCGCTCGTAATATGCACCGCCGCTTTTTCCCGTTCGGTGAAGAAACCGGTCGCTTCAATCACAACATCAACACCCGCATCGCGCCACGGAATGTTCGCCGGATCACGTTCGCTAAACACGGTGATGCGTTGGCCGTCCACCTGCAGCGCGCCGTCTGCCGCTTCAACGGGCGCGGGCAGCGTGCCGAGGAGAGAGTCATATTTGAGGAGATGGGCGAGGGTTTTACTGTCCGTCAGATCGTTAATGGCCACAATCTGAAGATCCGGGTTGCCCAGCGCCGCGCGCAGAACGTTACGTCCAATGCGGCCGAAACCGTTAATACCGACCTTAACCATGATGCACTCCTTATCTGTGTTGTCTGGAGTCACTCTAGGCTTCAGGTCAAATGGCGTAAACGACAAAAAAGGATCATATTACGCCATCTTGCGGCAGTGGAAGCGCTGGCGATACTCGCCCGGCGTAAGGTGTAGCTGTTTCTCAAACACGCGACGCAGGTTGATGCTGGTGCCAAATCCGCTTTTTTCAGCAACCGTCTCAAGCGAATCCCGGGTCTGCTCAAGAAGCTGTCGGGCGGCAGCGAGGCGAGCCTCTGATACGTACCGGGCGGGAGAGGCGCCGGTATCGCGGGTAAAGACGCGGGTGAAATTGCGCGGGCTCATGGCGGCTTTTTCTGCCAGCTTCTCTACGCACAGGTCGGCGGTCAGGTTTTGCAGGATCCAGCCCTGCAGCTCGCTGATGGGGCCGCTTGCGCCGGACGGCTGCAGGCTATAGCGGCTGAACTGCAGCTGGCCACCGGGGCGGCGCAGATACATCACCATATCCTGCGCCACGTCGCGGGCGAGGGAAAAACCGTAGTCGTCTTCCACCAGCGCCAGCGTAAGGTCAAACCCGGAGCTTACGCCCCCGGAAGTCCAGACGGGACCGTCCTGAATATAGAGCGGGCCGCTTTCAACCTTGATGTTCGGATACGTGGACTGCATCGTCTCAAGCAGCCGCCAGTGGGTGGTGGCACGCCGCCCGTCGAGCAGCCCGGTCTGCGCCAGCAGCATCGCGCCGCCGCAGATGGAGGCGATCCGCCGGGCATGCGGCGCGGCCAGATGCAGCCAGTCGACCACGGCGGTGCTCTCCAGCGCGTTCATGCCGCGCCCGGTAATAATGATGGTATCCAGGGGTTCACGCGGATCCAGCTCCGGCAGGCGATAGTCCGCGAGCAGGTTTAAGCCGGACTGGCCGTGGATAACCTGATGGGGCTGCGTGGTGGCGATAATAATGCGGTAGCAGGGCTGAGCGAGGCCTTCCGGGTGCAGACGGTTGGCCTGCATCAGAATGTCTGCGATACCGGCGGCCTCAAACAGCATGCCGCCGTCGGGTACGATAATCAGGATTTTCTTCATGTCCTGAAAAGTACATTCATCGAAAAATAAGTCAAGCGGCCGGTGAAGGGGGGCCTCCGGCGATCTGACCTTTTTCATTGGGATTACCGCGATGCCCTTGACGATCCAACCCGCGGTGGCGGACAGCCGCTGCCCGCTTTTCTGGCAAAGCAAAGCGATTTAAGTTCTTTGTTATTTCAGGCGTTATCCCGGATCGTCAGTGCATATTATCACTGACGGAAACGGCGTCTGAAGGCATGGGTAAACGGCACTCCCTCTATTTACACGAGCAGCAGCGAAACCATATTCGCCGCCTTGCCGCGGGTTTCCTGTGGCGAAGCGAGCTTCCCACCTGGCTTTTAATCATCATGATTTATGGCGGCTGGTTTACCACCCTGGCGCTCTGGCAAACCCTCGGCCTGCTGCCCGCCACGCTGTTGCTTATCTGGTTTACCGCCTGGTATATGTCGCTCCAGCATGAGCTGATCCACGGGCATCCAACCCGCGTCGCCTGGTTTAACCAGCTTTTCGGCATCCTGCCGCTGGCGGTCTGGTATCCGTATGGCCTGTACCGTGATTCGCATCTGGCGCATCATCGCCACCACCATCTGACCGTACCGGTAGATGACCCGGAATCCTACTATTTTACCCACGAGAGCTGGGCACGCTTTAGCCCGTGGCAGAAGCGCATCATTCATCTGCGCAATACCTTCGTTGGGCGGCTGTTGCTGGCTCCGCTTCTGGATATTGTGCAGACGCTGGGTAGCGCCGTCGCGGCCATTTGTGACCTGAACGTGCGGGCAATGGTGATGTGGCTGATCCACGGTTTACTGCTGGCGGGGTTATTTGCGTGGATGGTGCGCATCGGTTTCTCGCCCGTCTGGTTTGTGATGGCCGTAAGCTATCCTGCGCTGGCGCTCACGAAAGTACGCTCGTTCCTGGAACACCGCGCGGCGGACGACCCGCTGGCGCGCTCGGTGATTAATGAGGCCGGGCCGTTCTGGCGGGTGCTGTTTTTGAATCTCAACTACCATTCAGTGCATCATGATTTGCCGGGCGTGCCCTGGTACGGGCTGAAGGCGGTCTACCTGCAAAACAGGGAAGCGTATCAGCTGCGCAACCACGGATTTCTGGTGAAAGGCTACGGGGAATGGCTGCGCCAGTTCTGGCGTAAGGCGGTAGACGTCACCGTACATCCGCAGGGTAAACAGGGGGAGGGGCATGAGTAATACGCTGGCGTTTCCAATGTACGCCGTCAATCGCGCCGATAACGAGGCGCTCTGGCAGGCGGTCAAGAGCCTGCTGCTGGCGCGCGGCGTGTCCGCTGGCCCCTCGTCAGAGCCTGACCTGCTGGCGCACTGGCAAGAACCCGATGTGATCCTCAGCCAGACCTGCGGCTACCCGCTGGTGACGTTGCTGCCGAACGTGCAGGTGGTCGGCTGTTTTCACTACACCGCGCCGGGGTGTGAAGGGATCCATTACCGCAGCTTTCTGGTGGCGCGCGAGGAGGATAAACACCGGACGCTGGCTGATTTCCGCGGGCGGCGGGCGGTGTGCAATTCGCTGGACTCTCAGTCCGGCTACAACGTGCTGCGAAAAATGGTGACGCCGCTTGCGGTTAACGGCCATTTTTTTGCCCATGCGCACGTGAGCGGCAGCCACCGGCAGTCGCTGATTGACGTCAGGCGCGGCGTGGGGGATATCGCAGCGATTGACTGCGTAACCTACGCCCTGCTGCTCCGCCATGAACCGCAGCTGCTCGACGGGCTGGCGGTGATAGACCGCAGCCCGCTGGCGCCGGGGTTGCCGCTGATAACCTCCCCGGGAACTACGCCAGACACCCTCCGCGCGCTACGCGAGGCGCTCAACGCGCTGGTCACTGCGCCAGAATACCGTGCGGTCTGTGCCGCAACGTTGATCGGCGGGTTTAGCGAGGCATCGCGCCAGACGTACAGCCTGTTGCTCGGCTGGCGCGACGAAGCTGAAAGGTCAGGACTGCTGGGGCTCTGACGGCCCGGAGAAGCGATTTTTCGCCGCCGGCAGCCCCAGCTTCTCGCGCAGCGTACCCGGCGCATATTCGCTTTTCATCACCCCTTTGGCCTTCAGCAGCGGGACGACCCGGTCAGCAAAATGGTCAAAATCGCCCGGCAGCAGCGGGAACATCAGGTTAAACCCGTCCGCTGCGCCAGAAAGATAGATATCGGCCAGCGTGTCGGCGACCTCCTGAGCCGTGCCGATGACCAGCCAGCTGTCCGAACTTTGCAGCAGCCGCCGCCCCAGCTCAAGAATGCTCAGGGACGGATCGTAGTCCCGAATTAGCGACAGCGTTGTGCGGATGCCGTCAAACGTAGCTTCATCAGGCAGCGGCGGCAGCGGCCTGTCGCTCGGGTAGGGGCTGAGATCCAGTTTAAGGTAGGCCGCGAGCAGATCGACTGCCATCTGGTCACTCATCAGCCGTTCGTTCAGCCGCTGACGTTCCGCTTTTTCCGCGTCTGAATCCACCACCACGGGGAGCACCCCGGCAATGATTTTGAAGTGCTCCGGACGGCGGCCCAGTGCCGCAAGCCGCTGGTCGATCTCCTGGCGATACGCCAGCCCCTGTTCGACAGATTTGATAAATACGAAATGCATATCTGCCCAGGCTGTCGCCAGCCGTTTTCCCGCCTCGGACGAACCCGCCTGAACCAGAACGGGATGGCCTTGCGGTGGGCGCGGCACGTTTAAGGGACCGCGAACCCGGAAGAAATCACCCCGGTGCGCCAGATGATGTACGCGATTTTTGTCCGCAAACAGGCCGGCGCGTTTATCAAAGCGCAGGGCGTCATCGTCCCACGAGTCCCACAGCCGGGTCACGACGTCGATAAACTCCCCGGCACGCTGATAGCGAGCGTCGTGCCGGGGGATCTGCTCCAGCCCGTAGTTCGCCGCTTCTTCTTCCAGCCAGGAGGTCACAATGTTCCAGCTGGCGCGCCCGCTGCTGAGAAAGTCGAGCGAGGCGAAGTAGCGAGCCAGATTATACGGCTCGGTATACGAGGTGGACGCCGTCGCCATCAGGCCGATGTTTTCCGTGACGGCAGCGAGGGCTGAGAGCAGCGTCAGGGGTTCAAGGCGCGCGTTGGCATAATGGGATAAACCGCTGTCCCAGATGCCCGTATGGTCGGCGATAAAAATGGCGTCAAGGGTGGCGGCCTCGGCCTTACGGGCGAGGTCGGCATAGTATTTCAGGGTAAAAACTTCACGTTCTGGCGCATCGGGATGGCGCCAGGAGAACCGGTAATCGCCCTGGGGATTGAAGAAAAATAGATTGAGGATCATGGTGTTGTGCGACATGTTGGGCCCGCTTCAGGTTACGGCCGCTCCCTGGCCTTCTTATCTTATTGTGTTGTCAGGTTGCTGTTGACCCAGCTCTCCGCCACGGCGGCGGGATCTTTGTGCTGGAGGTCAACCTGCTTGTTGAGCTCGACCAGCGCCGTGTTGTCCAGCTTGCGGGACACGTCGTTAAGAACGGCGTCGATCTTCGGCGTGAGCGCGGCTTTGCGCACCAGCGGGACAACGTTCTGGCTTGGCTGCTCGTGTTTGTCATCCTGCAGAACCACCCAGTCTTCTTTCGCCAGGGAACCCTGGGTTGACACCACGGTCGCGACGTCGATTTTTCCCGCGTTCAGCGCCAGACGAGAGAGTGGTCCGCCCATATCCAGCGACTTCACCTCTTTAAACTCCAGGCCGTACACGCGCTTCAGCCCCGGCAGGCCCAGCGCGCGCACCGGCAGCTCCGGTGGACCGCCGATGACCAGCTCATGGGCAATGGGGGTAAGATCGGAAAGTTTACTCAACCCGTATTTTTTCGCCGTCTCGGCACGCACTGCCCACGCCGTCACGGAGCTGGCTGAGGAAGGGGTGAGCAGGGTAAAGTCGCCGGGTAAGACCTTAGAGAGTTCAGCGCTCACGTCGCTCTGGGTCGTCGCCAGGGTTTTGCCGTCATAGTAGTTAAGCAGCGCGCCGATATACTCCGGGACAATATCAATCTCGCCGCTCTGCAATGCCGGAATAATAATTTCGCGGTTGCCAAGGTTAAGACGGGTTTTAACATCAATATTATTTTTCTTCAGGGCGCTGGCATAAATATTGGCGAGAATAGAGCTTTCGGTAAAATTCGCGCCGCCGACAGTAACCGTTTCCGCTAAGGTTGAAAAACTTATGCTGAATAATCCCGCCGCCAGAAGGGAGAGCTTAAATCCACGGCGGTAAAATGCGTGCCAGACTGTTTGCTTCATATTGCCTCTTATTTTTGCAGGTGGTGTTTATTGGCGTTAATTCATCGCAGGCACGGCCTGAGGTTGAAATAACCGTTTATTGATAAGGGAAAATAACAGCTCACAGGCGATGGCCAGCAGCGTTACGACGAGAGAGCCCGCAATGACCTGCGGCATATCGCGCTGGCCGAGGCCGTCTATCAGAAAGCGTCCGAGCCCGCCCAGCCCGGCGTAGGCCGCAACAACCGCGGTGGCGATAAGTTGAAGCAGTGCGGTACGAACCCCGGCAAAAATCAACGGGATCGCCAGCGGGATGCGCACTTGCCACAGGCCCTGTAACGGCGTCATACCCAGCGCCGTGGCGGCATCGCACAGGGTCCGGTCGGCATGATAAATCCCGACCCAGGTGTTCGTCAGAATCGGCGGGATCGACAGGGCGACCAGGGCAAGGAAAACGGGGATATCGTTGAACCCAAAAAGAATGATGCAGAGTAAAATCAGGCCCAGAGACGGGATCGCCCGGCCAATATTGAACAGGTTGATGACGATGAATGCCCCCTTACGCCAGTAGCCCAGCGCCACGCCCAGCGGCAGCGCGATGAGTGCGGCTATCGCCATGCTGACGAGGACATACCACAGGTGTTCGCGCAGCCGTATAAGTATGCCGGCTGTGCCGAACCAGTGCTCCGGCAGCATGAACCAGCTAAAGGTAGCCGTTATGATCTCCATCATCGTGTCCAGGGGGTGATCCAATAGCCGAGGCGCGCTATCAGAGAGTCAAAAATAAACGACAGCACCAGGCTCAGCGCCACGCTGACGACAATGGGCGTCAGAAAATCCTGGTTAAAGCCCGAGAGCAGCAGCTGCCCCAGACCGCCCTGGCCAATCAGCGCTGTGACGGTGACCAGCCCTACCAGCGTGACCGACGCAATGCGCAGCCCGGCAAACAGGGACGGCGCAATCAAATGCAGCTCCACGTCAACAAATCGATGCCAGCGCGTGTAGCCCAGCGCCCGGGCCGATTCCAGAACGTCGACGGGCAGTTTTTCAATCCCAGCTACAACATTGCGCAGCAGGATCAGCAGGGAGTAGAGCGTCAAGCCGATGACCGAGGTGGTCAGCGACAGCCCCGTGAAGGGGATCAGCAGGATAAACAGCGCCAGCGAGGGGATCGTAAATAACATGCCGCACAGGTAGAGCAGCGGCGGGGCCGCAGCGGGCCAGCGCAGCGTAATACCGATGAGCACGCCGGTCAGGAGAGTGCCAAAGAACAGCGACATCACCACCAGCTGCGTATGTTGCCAGAGCAGAGCGGCAATCGGCATCTGGTTATCCACGATCCATTGCCAGTCAATCATAGCGGTGAATGTCCACGTGCCCGTCCAGCACGCGCTGGAGCAACGTATGAGAGACGCTGCCCTGGTACTGTCCGTCGCCATCGACGCGGACCAGCACGCCCCCCGGGGCATCAAGCAGCGCGCTGTAGGCAAAACGCAGGGTGTGCAGCGCCTTCAGCGTCAGGGACACCGGCAGCGTTACGCGGCGCTCGGGATCGAGCCAGTATAGCGGGCGCTGCTGTTTATCGAGCACCAGCCGTAGCGGGCTGGCCACCGTCGGATGTTCGCTGGAAATCGGCGTGAGCGCCTCATCGACGAGGCTCACATCGTGACGCGGAAGTTGGCCAACCTGCAGCCTGCCGAGGCGCTTCAGGTTTGGCTCTGGCCCGATGAAGCGCGCCACAAAATCGTTGGCCGGATGCGCCAGGATACGATCGGGCGTATCGAACTGGACCAGCACGCCGCCTTCCTGGAAAATCGCGATTTTATCGCCAAGACGAATGGCCTCGTTGATGTCGTGCGTCACCAGGACGATGGTTTTGTGCAGGCGCTGCTGCAGCGCCAGCAGCTCGTCCTGCAGCTTTTCGCGAACGACCGGATCGATCGCCGCAAAAGGCTCGTCCATCAGCAAGATCGGGGGATCGGCAGCCAGGGCTCTGGCAATCGCCACGCGTCCCTGCTGTCCGCCGGACAGCTGATGAGGAAAGCGAGAAAGCAAGCTCGGGTCGAGGGACATCACCTCAACCAGTTCTTCTATACGCTGCTGAATATGCTTTTTATTCCAGCCCAGCAAACGCGGCACGGTGGCAATATTTTGCGCAACGCTACGGTGCGGAAATAAGGCCGCACTTTGCATCACAAAACCTATTTTTCGGCGCACCTGAATAATATCAGCCTCGGCGATTTTAATTCCCTGCACGTCAACCGAGCCCGCATCGGGAATATCCAGCTGGTTGATCATCCGTAGTAGCGTCGTTTTTCCGCAGCCGCTTGGCCCAACGAAAGTGCAAAACTCGCCGTCGCTGATGTCGATATTTAAATTACGAATAGCGGCATGCGTACTGCCAGGGTACGTTTTGTTTATGTTTTCAAGTTTGATCATGGGAAACAATTGCGCCCTTGGATTATTGCAGTGACATTAAGCACAAATTACAGAGGCGAAGGGAGGGGAGCAAATATGATATTTGCATTTATATTGCCGCTTATTGTCTTTGCCGGAGGCGCAGGGTAGGCCCCGCTCACCGGCGGAGAGAGGGATAAAGCTACATCAGGAAATAGCTCAGGCCGGAAAAGGCCACCATGCCCGCAATGACGGTTGCGAAGAGGCTGCGGGACACGATGCCCGCAAAAGCTGCGATTGCGGCGGCCAGAAGCGAAATACTTATCCCGGAGGGCGTCAGCGCCGGTTTACCCAGCAGCTCTGCGGTGACGATTGCCGCCATGATGGCCGCCGGAATAAAGCTCAGCCATTGCTGTACAACCGGAGCCAGCCGGAAGCGCGACAGCAGCAGAATGGGTACCGTACGCATCAGCGCGGTGATCAGGGCTGAAATGAATATCGCGAGCAGAATATTACGCTCCATCCTGTTTGCCTCCTTTTGGGAAGAAACGTAGCCCCAGCGTAGCCAGCGTGGCCGAAACGGAGGCGGCAACGATCACCACCACGCTGGTATCCAGATGGGGGGTGCTCAGCACGGTAATTACCACCGCGGCGGCAATACTGAACGATTCAAGGGCTTTTTTCCGGCTGGCAAACCAGATAGACAGCACCAGGCCGATAAACATGGAGACCAGGCTAAAGCTCAACCCCTCCATCAATGACGCTGGAAGAGCGGAAGCCAGCACCGCGCCCACGACGCAGGCGAGGATCCAGTTCAGCCATGCCGCAAGGTTCAGCCCAAGCATCCAGGCGTAGGGAACGTGACCGTGCTGGCTGCCTCGCTGCACGGCAACGCCAAAGGTTTCATCGGTGAGCAGCAGGCCACTGATGAGTTTTTGCGCGGTGCTGTGTTCGCGGAAGAAGACGCTCATGGCCGAGCTCATCAGCAGGTAGCGTAAATTGACCAGGAAGACGCTGAACACCACCGAGGCTACTTCCGCCCCGGCAGCCCAGAGTGAGTAAAAAAGAAACTGCGCCGACCCGGTATAAAGCACGCTTGCCAGCAGCGCGGTTTGTACTGTCGTAAAGCCGGAAAGGGTGCCGATCGCACCGGCGGCAAAGCCGATGCTCCAGTATCCGGGGATGGTGGGCAGGCAGGCGGCAATTCCTGCCCTGAATTCTGCTCTGGCCTCCGTCTTATGGGAGGCTCCGATTTTCATTAACATCCATGCTCCAGGGTTACAGCTGTCGAATGTCTTTTGAACGCAACCTGATGTTCACCGGCACCGACTTATAGGAGGGTGTACCACTCTCTTTATCAAGATAATCAAGCGGTACCAGTACGTTCGCCTCAGGATAGTAAGCGCCGACGGTGCCGGAAGCAATGTTATACGCCACCAGCGTTATGTCGTTCAGGCGCTGATGCTTACCCGGCAGCGCGGTTTCGATGTCCACGCGGTCGCCGTGCTCCAGCCCCAGCTGTGCCATATCCCCTTCGTTCATAAACAGCACATCCCGACGGCCAAAGACGCCGCGGTAGCGGTCATCGAGAGCATAGATGGTGGTGTTGTACTGATCGTGGCTGCGCAGCGTAATCAGACGCAGGACGTTATCGCCTTCACCGCCGGCGTTTTCGTCCACGCCGTCGAACACGGAGAACATCGCCTTGCCCGTCGCCGTCGGCCAGACGCGCTGCGTGGGCGGCAGCGGCATGCGAAAACCGCCGGGGATACGGATACGGTCGTTATAGCGGTCGAAGCCCGGGATCGTCTGCTCGATCAGGTTTCGAATGCGATCGTAATCCGCCACCAGCTCGAACCAGTCCACGCGGGTATTTTTGAGTGTGGCTTTCGCCATGCCGGCCACGATGGCCGGTTCGGCGCGCAGCAGCGGGGAGGCTGGCTTCAGCTTGCCGGACGAGGCATGCACCATCGACATGGAGTCTTCTACGGTAATCGACTGACGTCCGGTCGCCTGTACGTCCAGTTCGGTGCGGCCCAGACACGGCAAAATATAGGTCTCTTTGCCGACCAGCAGGTGCGTACGGTTCAGCTTGGTGCCAACGTGGACGCTCAGATCCAGCGTATTCATTGCCGGAAAACCGTTCTCATGATCGGGCATTGCTACCGCGAAGTTACCGCCGAGGCAGAGCAGCGCTTTCGAGCGCCCGTCGATCATCGCCTGCGTTGCGGCGACCGCATCATGACCGTGGTGAGCAGGGGGTTCAAAGCCAAAAACGTCCTTAAGGCGGCCCAAAAATTGCGCGCTTGGCTTCTCGGTGATCCCAACGGTGCGGTTGCCCTGAACGTTAGAGTGGCCGCGCAGGGGGCAAATCCCCGCGCCGGGCTTACCGATATTGCCGCGCATCAGCAGCACGTCGGCAATCAGACGCACGTTCGCGGTCCCCTTGTTGTGCTGCGTGATGCCCATTCCGTAGGTGATGATGGTGGCGTTCGATTTGGCATACGCTTCGGCGACGCTTTTCAACGCTGACCGCGCCAGCCCGGACTCGCGTTCGATATCTTCCCACGCTGTCCGGGTGATATCTGCCGCAAAATCATCAAAACCGTGGGTGTGTTCAGCAATGAACGCGCGATCGAGAACGTCGCCTCGCTCGGCTTCCCTCTGCAGAAGATGTTTGGCAATGCCTTTTAGCGCCGCCGCGTCGCCCCCTGCTTTAACCTGAAAATAGGTTGAGGCGATATCCGTCGAGCCGTAGGTCGCCATCTCGATAACGCTTTGCGGATCGGCAAAGCGTTCCAGCGCGCGCTCGCGTAACGGGTTAAAGACGATAATGGGCACGCCGCGGCGGGCGAGTTCGTGCAGGGTCCCCATCATACGCGGGTGGTTTGTACCGGGATTATGACCAATTGAGATCACCAGCTCCGTTTTATCAAAATCATCCAGCGATACCGTTCCTTTGCCGATGCCAATCGAGTGCGGCAAGCCGACGCTGGTGGCTTCGTGGCACATGTTGGAACAGTCCGGGAAGTTATTGGTCCCGTACTCGCGGGCGAAGAGCTGGAACAGATACGCCGCTTCGTTAGAGGCGCGGCCGGATGTGTAGAATTCAACGCTATCCGGCTCAAGCCCGCGCAGGACTTCACCGATGCGCTCAAAGGCGTCATCCCACTCCACGGGCTGGAGCGTGTCGCTGGCGCGGTCATAGCGCAGCGGGCGCGTGAGTCGACCGTAGCCTTCCAGTTCAAAGTCTGATTTTGCCAGAAGCGAGGTGACGGTATTTTTTGCCAGAAATTCCGGCGTCACGCGTTTACTGGTGGCCTCCCAGGTGACGGCCTTCGCGCCGTTCTCGCAGAACTGGAACGTGGATTTATGTTCTTTATCGGGCCACGCGCAGCCCGGGCAGTCGAAGCCGTCGGGCTGGTTGGTGCGCAGCAGGGTGGCCGGAGCGTCAAGGGTATCCATTTGCGTCCGCACGGCGATGGCCGTGGCCTTTAGCGCGCCCCAGCCGCCAGCAGGGCCGTCGTAGTGCCTGATTCCGGGGACGGCGCGTTTTTTGGTCTTCATCTTGACTCCTGCTGGATAGGTTATCAGATGAATTCTACACCGCTTTATTTAACAAAGTGACAACAAAAAAGGAACGATCTCACAAGGGAACGAAGCGCGGTTGGACAAATAAAAAGGCCTCGATAAAGATCGAGGCCTTTTTACAACACGAAGGGATTAGACGTTGAACAAGAAGTTCATCACGTCGCCATCTTTAACGATGTAATCTTTCCCTTCTGCACGCATTTTGCCTGCTTCTTTCGCACCCTGCTCACCCTTGTAGGTGATGAAGTCTTCAAACGCGATGGTCTGCGCGCGGATAAAGCCTTTCTCGAAGTCGGTGTGGATCTTACCGGCCGCCTGAGGCGCGGTTGCACCAACAGGGATGGTCCATGCACGCACTTCCTTCACGCCTGCGGTGAAGTAGGTCTGCAGGTTCAGCAGCTCGTAGCCTGCGCGGATCACGCGGTTCAGGCCCGGCTCTTCAATACCCAGCTCGGCCATGAACTCATCACGGTCGGCATCGTCCAGCTCGGCAATGTCGGATTCGACAGCCGCGCAAACCGCCACCACCACAGAACCTTCCGCCGCGGCGATTTCACGCACTTTGTCCAGGTATGGGTTGTTTTCGAAACCGTCTTCGTTAACGTTGGCGATGTACATGGTTGGCTTCAGGGTCAGGAAGCTCAGGTATTTGATCGCCGCTTTGTCTTCGTCGGTCAGGTTTTTCAGCGCGCGCAGCATGCCCGCGTTTTCAAGCTGTGGCAGGCATTTTTCCAGCGCAGCCTGCTCGGCTTTGGCGTCTTTGTCGCCACCCTTGGCACGCTTCTGCACGCGGTGTAACGCACGCTCGCAGGTGTCCAGGTCAGACAGCGCCAGTTCGGTGTTGATAACATCGATGTCGTCAGCCGGGTCCACTTTGTTGTTCACGTGGATAATGTTGTCGTTTTCAAAGCAGCGCACAACGTGACCGATAGCTTCGGTTTCACGGATGTTAGTCAGGAACTGGTTACCCAGCCCTTCACCCTTAGACGCGCCTTTTACCAGGCCCGCGATGTCCACGAATTCCATGGTGGTTGGCAGAATGCGCTGCGGCTTCACGATTTCCGCGAGCTGGTCCAGACGCGGATCGGGCATAGGTACAACACCGGTGTTCGGCTCAATGGTACAGAACGGGAAGTTTGCCGCTTCAATACCGGCTTTGGTGAGCGCGTTGAACAGGGTGGATTTGCCAACGTTAGGCAGACCGACGATACCGCATTTGAATCCCATCTCTAAATCACCTTAATATCTTGATAATCAACCGGTTAGGGGTAACCGATTGAAGAAAAGTAAATAACTACGCCTATTATACACGTAACCCGCATCCCGCGCGGTAAAAAAGCCGTATGACGCCGATTATTGCGCCTTAAAGGCGTGGAGGCGGTTTGTTGCTTTTGTCAGGCCGTCTTTGATCCAAATTTCGGTGCAGCGCGCCGCTTCGTCCACGGCCTCATCAATTAATTTCTGCTCAGAAACCGGAGGCTTACCCAGCACGAAACCGACAACTTTGTTTTTATCGCCCGGATGGCCGATTCCCACGCGCAAACGGTGAAAATTCGGGTTATTGCCCAGCTTGCTGATGATGTCTTTCAGACCGTTGTGGCCGCCATGGCCGCCGCCCAGTTTGAATTTTGCGACGCCCGGGGGCAGGTCAAGCTCATCATGAGCAACCAGAATTTCATCTGGATTAATGCGGTAAAACGTCGCCATGGCGGCGACAGCTTTGCCGCTGAGGTTCATAAATGTCGTTGGCACAAGCAGACGCACGTCCGCGCCGGCAAGGTTGATACGTGAGGTATACCCGTAGAATTTCGGTTCTTCACGCAGGGGGGCACGTAACCGTTCAGCCAGCAGATCAACGTACCAGGCACCGGCGTTATGGCGGGTGGCTGCATACTCTGCGCCAGGGTTGGCGAGGCCGACAATCAGTTTAATCGTCACGATTCACTTCCTAATGGGTTCCGGATCTGGCGCGTAGTTTACTGTCTGACGCGCCGCTTGACAAAATTCTGCGCCATCAAGATCAAAAAGCGAATAATTACTCATTTGAACCATTAGAATTTCAAGCTGTTCAACGTCTTATTTGTAAACTTTTGTCTGGGCGTTATCCGTAAATGTGATCATTCACGCAACTCATATAAGCGGTGTTGTCTATACTTTACACACAAGGAATAGGGACTTATTCCCTACAACCCAAAGTTCCGGAGGTGACACATGAAACGCAAAAACGCTTCGTTACTCGGTAACGTCCTGATGGGGTTGGGACTGTTCGTGATGGTGGCCGGTGTGGGTTATTCTATTTTAAACCAGTTACCGCAGCTTGACCTCCCGCAATACTTCGCCCATGGCGCGGTGCTGAGCATCTTCCTCGGTGCGGTGCTGTGGCTCGCCGGGGCACGCGTGAGCGGTCATGAGCAGGTCAGCGACAGATACTGGTGGGTGCGCCACTACGATAAACGTTGCCGCCGCGACCAGCACAAGCACAGCTAGCGTGTGAATATAACGAACATCGAAACGACTCTTTGCGGAGTCGTTTTTTTTTGCATGATAGGTTGACCCTCACGTAACGTAAGGCTCCAGAGTAGCGCTGATGGCAAAAAAAAAGGAGCAGTTATGTTGATTCAGGTGGGGGAACTGGCAAAACGCGCCGGGATCACCGTGCGTACGCTGCATCATTACGAACAAACAGGCTTACTGCTGCCTTCTGCCAGAAGTGCGGCGGGTTACCGGCTTTATAACCTGGCGGATGTACAGCGTCTGCATATGATCCAGGCGCTGGCAAAAGCGGGGCTGGAACTTGCTGAAATCCGAGGTTTCCTCGAACAGGAATCGCTTTCGCTAACGGAGCTTCTCGATGCGCAAATCAGCCTGCTGGACAAGCAGCTACGCAGCATTCATACGCTGCGCGAACGACTGGTGGCGTTGCGTACCGGGCTTGCCGTTGACGAGGCACCTGACCTGGAATCCTGGCTACAGACTCTGGAGTTAATGAACATGTACGATCGCTGGTTTAGCAAAGAAGAGTTACAGCAGCTGCCGTTTGCCGTGCAGAAAGAGGCGCTGGAGGCCATCTGGCAAGCGTTGGTGACAGAAGCAAAAACGCTGCTGGAACAACACATCGATGTCACCGATCCGCGCGCGATGGATCTTGCCACGCGCTGGATGGTGCGTCTTGAGCAAGATACCGCAGGAAAGCCGGAATTTCTTGCCCGACTGAATGAGATGCACAGCGTTGAGCCTCAGATGCGCGAACAAACGGGGATCACCGCGGAGATGACGGATTACATAACGCGGGCGTTCGCGGAGTCAAAGCTTATCATCTGGCAGGACTATCTTTCGTCTGAGGAGATGGCCTTTACCCGGGCGCACTATTTTGACCGGATGATGGAGTGGCCGCCGCTGGTGGCGAAACTGCATCAGGCGCTGCGTGATCGGCTTGAACCTTCGTCTGAAGCCGCGCAGACGCTGGCTGAAAACTGGCTGGAGCTGTTCCAGTCCTATGCGGGCACTGACCCGGCAACCCAGCAAAAGTTTCGCCTGGCGATGCAGCAGGAACCGCATCTGATGAAAGGAACATGGATGACGCCTGCCGTGCTTGGCTGGCTCCAGCAGGCCATTACAGTGATGATGCAGAGACGTTTCTCTGCATCAGGCGGCTCACAGATCCGCTAACGCCGCTTCCCGGTCAGGATAAAAGGCAAGGCGGCCAGGGATTGGCTGCACGCCCGCACGCGCCATGGTGCGCAGGGGCTGGAATTCAAGATTACTGACCCGCAGCTCGCAGCCTTCCGGCAAACGCTGAACAAAGCGCTGGAAGGCATCCAGCCCGCCTGCATCAAGTACCGGTACGGCATCCCATTTCAGCACCACAATCCGTTTGCCCGCAATGCGGGACTCAAGGTCGCTGAACAGACCCTCCGCAGCGGCGAAGAACAGCGGACCTATCACGCGCAGAACCAGCACATCGTCAGGTACCTCGACGTTAACCGGGGAAAGACGCGTCATCTGCGCAATACGGCGCATAAACAGCAGCGACGCCAGTACGATCCCGACGCTGATGGCGATAACCATGTCGAACAGTACGGTCAGCGACATGCAGATCAGCATCACGATGATGTCGTCCTTCGGCGCGCGACGCAGCAGGTTCACCACCTTGTGCGCTTCACTCATGTTCCACGCCACCATCAGCAGCAGCGCCGCCATTGCAGAGAGCGGGAGCCAGGAGAGCCACGGAGCAAGAATAAGCAGGGCGAGGATCACCAGCACGGAGTGGATCACCGCGGAGACGGGGGACGTTGCCCCGGCGCGCACGTTAGCCGCCGAACGGGCGATGGCTGCCGTTGCCGTAATACCGCCGAAGAACGGGGCGATGATGTTGCCAAGACCCTGACCGACCAGCTCGCTGTTTGCTTTGTGCTTGGTGCCGGTCATGCCGTCGAGCACGACGGCACAAAGCAGGGATTCAATTGCCCCCAGCATTGCCATAGAGAACGCGGCGGGAAGCAGGGCGCGCAGGGAATCCCAGCTAAGCGTAAAGCTGGAGCCGGGCATGTCCCACGGCAGCACCAGCTGCGGCAGCAGTTGCGGAATACCGCTGCCCTGTGAACCGTCCGCCAGAACATAGTGGAACTGCGAGCCGATAGTCGCGACATGACCACCGAACATATTAACAATGGCCATCACCGCGCAGCCCAGCAGCAGCGCGGGAAGGTGGCCCGGGAGACGGATCCCAAGACGTGGCCAGACGATCAGCGTGCCCAGCGTCACAATCCCAATGGCGGCGTCGCCCAGGTTGGCGGTTGGCAGCGCCATCGCCAGCGCACCTACTTTTTGCAGATAGTGTTCAGGGACGTGGGCCATCTGCAGGCCCAGGAAATCCTTGATCTGCATGGTGCCGATGGTGATACCGATCCCGGATGTGAACCCCAGCGTCACGGAAAGGGGGATGTACTCAATCAGCCGGCCAAAGCGCGCCAGACCGAACAAAATTAAAAAGACGCCGGACATCAGGGTGGCGACCAGCAGGCCTGCCAGACCAAACTGCTGCGAAACCGGGTAGAGGATCACCACAAAGGCGGCGGTCGGGCCGGAGACGCTGAAGCGCGAGCCGCCCGTCAAAGCAATAACAATCCCGGCAACGGCCGAGGTGTACAGACCGTACTGCGGCGCAACGCCGCTGCCAATCGCCAGCGCCATCGCCAGCGGGATGGCAATAATGCCGACGGTGATCCCGGCAATCAGGTCACGGATAAAGCGTGACGAGGTGTACTTCTCTTTCCAGCAGGCGTCGATGAGGGCGCGAAAGGGCAGAACATGTGAGGAGGTTACGTTTTTCACAATTATCTATCATCCGTGTGCGCATCATCTGTCATGTGAATGGCAGGTGAAGGAGGCATTAATCATACAAATAAAACCCAGAGACAAAAAAACCCGCCGCAGCGGGTTTATCGGCCGTGTTCGATTAGTGTTCGAACATTGCTGAGATGGATTCTTCGTTGCTGATACGACGAATCGCTTCGGCCAGCATCCCGGACAGGGTCAACGTACGCACGTTTGGCAGTGCTTTGATCTCGTCGCTGAGTGGGATGGTATCGCACACCACCACTTCGTCAATGACGGAGTTGCGCAGGTTGTTTACGGCGTTACCGGAGAAGATTGGGTGAGTTGCGTAAGCGAACACGCGTTTGGCACCACGTTCTTTCAGCGCTTCAGCCGCTTTGCACAGCGTACCGCCGGTGTCGATCATGTCGTCAACCAGCACGCAGTCACGGCCCGCAACGTCACCGATGATGTGCATCACCTGAGAGACGTTAGCGCGCGGACGACGTTTGTCGATGATTGCCATGTCGGTATCGTTCAGCAGCTTCGCGATAGCACGGGCACGTACCACGCCGCCGATGTCCGGAGAAACCACAATCGGGTTGTCCAGGTTCAGCTGAAGCATGTCTTCCAGCAGGATTGGGCTGCCGAATACGTTATCAACCGGAACGTCGAAGAAGCCCTGGATCTGCTCTGCGTGCAGGTCAACGGTCAGTACGCGGTCAACGCCAACGCTGGACAGGAAGTCAGCGACAACTTTGGCAGTAATTGGCACACGCGCGGAACGGACGCGGCGGTCCTGGCGGGCATAGCCAAAGTAAGGGATTACAGCAGTGATACGACCTGCGGAAGCACGGCGCAGGGCGTCGACCATAACAACCAATTCCATCAGGTTGTCGTTCGTTGGAGCACAGGTGGACTGGATGATGAAAATATCACCACCGCGTACATTTTCGTTAATTTGTACGCTGACTTCGCCGTCGCTAAAGCGACCTACAGCGGCGTCGCCGAGGGAAGTGTACAGGCGGTTGGCAATACGTTGTGCTAGTTCCGGGGTGGCGTTACCAGCAAAAAGCTTCATATCAGGCACGAGAAGAACCTCAGGCATGCGTCCAGTGGTGGATAACCTTCGCCAAAAACTGTGCGGGCCAGGCGAATGCTATCCAGGCGGTGTATTAAAGAGCGCGATGCAACGTCTGGAACAGGGTGACGTTGTCACCGAAACTCAGTCTGCGCCAGAATGGTCTGCTGTAGGGGGGAGGTGTTCATCCCGCGTGCTACAAAACCATGCAGCCAAACCGGCGCTTGCTCAAGCACCTGACGAGCGGCGGATTCGGTGTCAAATTCAGCAAAGACACAGGCCCCTGTACCAGTCAGGCGCGACGGCGCGTATTCTAACAGCCAGGAAAGCACCGCATCAACCTCGCGAAAACGTTTTCTTGCGATATCCTCGCAATCGTTGCTGAATTCACAATTTAATAACGTTTCTATTGACCGCACCGGGGTATCTCTTTTCAGGTGCGGATCGTTAAAGATAACCGGGGTCGGAATGTTCACGCCAGGGTGCGCCACGAGATACCATTTTTCCGGCGGTTCGACCGGGGAGAGAATTTCCCCCACGCCTTCGGCAAACGCCGCATGACCGCGAACAAACACCGGCACATCAGCCCCCAGCGTTAACCCCAGGCGGGCCAGTTCGTCTGTCGACAGCCCGCAGCCCCATAGAGAGTTTAGCGCAACCAGCACGGTGGCGGCATTCGATGAGCCGCCGCCCAGCCCGCCCCCCATGGGCAGACGTTTCTCAATGCTGATATCCGCACCGCTCCCTGCGGGCAGCCGGCCGGACTCTGCTGCCGCTTTCATCAACAGCCGGGCAGCGCGCACGATCAGGTTGTCTTCCTGCGCCACGCCTTCCACGGGAGTCAGAAGGCCAATGTGGCCGTCCTGACGCTGCGTTATGGAGATTGTGTCGCCGTAGTCAATAAACTGAAACAGCGTCTGCAGCGTGTGATAACCATCGGCACGCCGTCCGGTGATATATAAAAACAGGTTGAGTTTTGCCGGTGAAGGCCAGTGGGTCATCATTTAACGATCCAGTTGTCCATTTTCAGCTTGATGCGCTGGCTACCCTGGGTCAACTCCATGTTAGAGGGCAGAGAAGGCTGCGTTTTGCTGTCATAGGCGCTGTAGACCACCTTCCAGGTTTTGCCGTTCTGGGTGTAATTCACCTGGCTCAGACGGTATTGATCGTCGAGGGTGTAGTCGGTCGCCTCACCCGGCAGGCCGAGGATCCACTGGCGCAGGCTGTTCAGCGGGATTGGCATCCCGGTCAGTTTGCCTATCATCTCTTCGGCATCGGTCGCGGTGTAGTGCTGGCCTTTATTGTCGGTGATCTGCGCTTCACCCGGCTTGGCAATAAGCTCCAGTTCAGTGCTGCCCAGTGGGTTCAGCAGCAGCAGGCGATAGTTATCCTGCCCCGTTTGCTGCCAGAAGAAACGTGCATACACTTTTTGCTCGTCAGACAGATAGGCGAAGGCGCCGCGCGTCTGGTACTGACTCAGGTTGAGCACGTCCTGCTGGTGCTGACGCCACTGCGGCGAGTCAGGGCTTTTGCCCGGGCCCTTGGGTTGATTAACAGAACAGGCGGTCAGAACCAGGGCCGCCAGAGGCAGCAGGCGAATCAGTCGGGTCATAATGATGACAAATCCTTGAGATACGTTGCAGTTATAACTGTTAATGCTAGCGTCCTACAGTGCTACCGTCTACGTTCAAATTATCTCAAAGCGTTGTATCAGCTCGAAGTATGACGGGTATAAGCTATTACTCCGAAAGGGGGCAGTCTCTTTTATTGATCTCGCGCATCCTGTATGATGCGTCCTGCTAACCTTATTAACGCTGGTACTACTCCCGCTCAACATGACCTTATTAGCACTCGGCATCAACCACAAAACGGCCCCGGTTTCGCTGCGAGAACGCGTTACGTTTTCGCCGGATACGCTCGACCTGGCGCTGGACAGCCTGCTTGCACAGCCCATGGTGCAGGGTGGGGTGGTGCTCTCGACGTGCAACCGTACCGAGCTTTATCTCAGCGTAGAAGAACAGGACAACCTGCACGAGGCGTTAATCCGCTGGTTATGCGACTACCACAACCTCAACGAAGAAGAGCTGCGTAACAGCCTGTACTGGCATCAGGATAACGATGCGGTCAGCCATCTGATGCGCGTGGCCAGCGGTCTGGATTCGCTGGTGCTCGGCGAGCCGCAGATTTTAGGCCAGGTGAAGAAGGCCTTTGCCGATTCGCAAAAAGGGCATCTGAAGGCCAGCGAGCTGGAGCGCATGTTCCAGAAGTCGTTCTCCGTGGCGAAGCGTGTGCGAACCGAAACCGACATTGGTGCCAGTGCGGTTTCCGTTGCCTTCGCAGCCTGTACCCTTGCACGCCAAATCTTTGAATCCCTGTCCACCGTCACGGTGCTGCTGGTGGGTGCAGGCGAAACCATCGAGCTTGTGGCGCGCCATCTGCGCGAACACAAGGTGAAAAAGATGGTTATCGCTAACCGTACCCGGGAGCGCGCGCAGGTGCTGGCGGACGAAGTGGGCGCGGAAGTGATTGCGCTAAGCGACATCGATGAACGCCTGAAAGAGGCGGACATTATTATCAGCTCGACCGCCAGCCCGCTGCCGATTATCGGTAAGGGAATGGTGGAGCGCGCCCTTAAATCCCGTCGGAATCAGCCGATGCTGCTGGTCGATATCGCCGTTCCTCGCGATGTCGAACCGGAAGTGGGCAAGCTGGCTAACGCCTACCTTTACAGCGTGGATGACCTGCAGACCATCATTTCGCACAACCTTGCCCAGCGTAAAGCGGCGGCGGTTCAGGCGGAAACCATTGTCGAGCAGGAAACCAGCGAGTTTATGGCCTGGCTGCGCGCGCAAAGCGCCAGCGAGACGATCCGCGAGTACCGCGGACAGGCAGAGCAGGTGCGTGATGAACTGACTGCCAAAGCGCTGGCGGCCCTTCAGCAGGGCGGCGACGCAAATGCCATTATGCAGGATCTGGCCTGGAAACTGACCAACCGCCTGATCCATGCACCAACCAAATCTCTTCAGCAGGCAGCCCGCAACGGGGATGATGAACGCCTGACTATTCTGCGCAACAGCCTCGGGCTGGAGTAGCGCCCTATACCCATTTTCCATTACAAGGTGCATTTACGCCTATGAAGCCTTCTATCGTCGCCAAACTGGAAGCTCTGCACGAGCGCCATGAAGAAGTACAGGCGCTGCTCGGTGATGCCGGGACCATTGCAGACCAGGAACGTTTTCGCGCGCTGTCGCGTGAATACGCGCAGTTAAGTGATGTTTCAAAATGCTTTACCGACTGGCGACAGGTTCAGGAAGACATTGAAACCGCGCAGATGATGCTCGACGACCCTGAAATGCGCGAGATGGCGCAGGAAGAGTTGCAGGACGCGAAGGCGCGTTCGGAAGAGATGGAGCAGCAGCTCCAGGTCCTGCTGCTGCCTAAAGATCCTGACGACGAGCGTAACGCGTTTGTTGAAGTCCGCGCCGGGACCGGCGGTGACGAAGCCGCGCTGTTTGCCGGCGACCTGTTCCGCATGTACAGCCGCTACGCCGAAGCGCGCCGCTGGCGTGTGGAGATCATGAGCGCCAACGAAGGCGAGCATGGCGGTTACAAAGAGGTTATCGCAAAAATCAGCGGTGACGGCGTTTATGGGCGCCTGAAGTTTGAATCCGGCGGCCACCGCGTGCAGCGCGTTCCGGCGACGGAATCTCAGGGGCGAATTCACACCTCCGCCTGCACGGTTGCGGTCATGCCGGAGGTGCCGGAAGCGGAACTGCCGGATATTAATCCTGCCGACCTGCGCATCGATACCTTCCGCTCCTCGGGGGCGGGCGGTCAGCACGTTAACACCACCGACTCCGCCATCCGTATTACCCACCTGCCCACCGGCATTGTGGTGGAGTGTCAGGACGAGCGTTCCCAGCACAAAAACAAAGCCAAAGCCTTGTCCGTTCTGGGTTCACGTATCCGCGCCGCTGAAATGGCGAAGCGCCAGCAGGCGGAAGCCTCTACCCGCCGTAACCTGCTGGGCACCGGCGATCGCAGCGATCGTAACCGTACCTATAACTTCCCGCAGGGCCGCGTGACGGACCACCGTATCAACCTGACGCTCTACCGTCTGGATGAGACAATGGAAGGCAAGCTCGATATGCTGATTGAGCCTATCGTGCAGGAATATCAGGCCGACCAGCTGGCGGCACTGTCCGAGCAGGAATAATGGATTTTCAACACTGGTTACGCCATGCCGCCAGTGCGCTTTCAGAAAGCGAAAGCCCGAAGCGCGACGCCGAAATTTTGCTGGAGTACGTCACGGGGAAAGCCCGCACGTATCTGCTGGCTTTCGGCGAAACCGAGCTGACCGCTGAACAACAGTCGCAGCTTGACGCGCTGCTTGCGCGCCGTAAAACCGGCGAGCCGGTGGCGCATCTGGTTGGCGAGCGCGAGTTCTGGTCGCTGCCGCTTTATGTCTCGGCCGCAACCCTGATCCCGCGTCCGGACACCGAGTGTCTGGTGGAGCAGGCGCTGGCGCGTTTACCCGCAGCGAGCTGTTCGATTCTCGATCTCGGTACCGGCACGGGCGCGATCGCGCTGGCGCTGGCCAGCGAGCGGCCTGACTGCTCGGTGACGGCGGTAGACGTGATGCCCGACGCCGTGGCGCTGGCGCGGCGTAACGTGGAACGTTTGGGGTTCAGCAACGTGACGGTGCTGCAAAGCAGCTGGTTTACCGCGCTGGAGGACCGCACGTTTGGCATGATCGTCAGCAACCCGCCTTACATTGACGAACGCGACCCGCACCTGGCGCAGGGGGATGTGCGTTTTGAGCCGCTCACAGCGCTGGTTGCTGCCAACGCGGGTTTGGCCGATCTTGATCACATAGTGACAACGTCACGAAAACATTTGCTTCCCGGCGGCTGGCTGCTCGTGGAACATGGCTGGACGCAGGGCGAAGCCGTGCGGGCGCTGTTCACTGCGGCAGGCTACACCGCAGTGGAAACCTGTCGCGACTATGGCGGCAATGAACGCCTGACGCTGGGGCAGTGGGCATGAGTCTGTTTGACGTGCTGCTCGCCGTTCACCTGATTGCCGTTGCGCTCACCGTCGGCTTTTTTGTCGTCCGCTACGGCTGGCGCTACAGCAATAATCCCCTGATTGACGCCCGCTGGGTACGCATTGCGCCGCACTGTATAGATACGGTGCTGTTCCTTTCAGGCGCAGGCTTAATGTGGAAGACCGGCTATCTGCCATTTACTGATAAAGGCGCATGGCTGACTGAAAAGCTGTTTGGCGTTATCATCTACATCGTTTTGGGTTTTATCGCGCTTGGGCGTCGTCGTCCGCGCAGCCAGCAGGCGGGCTTTATTGCCTTTATGCTGGGTCTGGTGGTGCTGTACATCATCATTAAACTCGCCACCACTAGAATACCGTTACTGGGGTAAGTCATGAGGTCCTTAGCCGATTTCGAATTTAACAAAGTGCCGCTCTGCGATGGCATGATCCAGATATCTGAGATGATTCGTGGCGACTTTCGGTCGCAGTACGTCTACGATGAGCTGGAGAAACTGGTCAGCCTGGCGCGTGAAGAGATCAATCAGGCGCGTCCGCAGGACTGGCAGTTAGAGAAGCTGCTTGAGCTTTTCTACGGCGAATGGGGTTTCTGCGACACGCGTGGCGTGTATCGCCTGTCAGACGCATTGTGGCTTGACCAGGTCTTAAAGAATCGTCAGGGCAGCGCCGTTGCGCTGGGGTCTATTTTGCTGTGGGTCGCGCACCGTCTGGATATTCCGCTGGTGCCGGTCATCTTCCCGACGCAGATGATCCTGCGTGCGGAGTGGCTGGACGGGGAGATGTGGTTGATCAACCCGTTTAACGGCGACACGCTGGACGAGCATACGCTTGACGTGTGGCTGAAAGGCAACATCAGCCCGGTCGCCGAGCTCTTTAACGAAGATCTCGACGAAGCGGATAACGCCGAAGTGATCCGCAAGCTGCTGGATACGCTGAAGTCTGCGCTGATGGAAGAGCGTCAGATGGAGCTGGCCTTACGTGCCAGTGAAGTGCTGCTGCAGTTCAACCCGGAAGATCCGTACGAAATACGCGATCGTGGCCTGATTTATGCCCAGCTCGACTGCGAGCACGTGGCGCTGAACGACCTGAGCTATTTCGTGGAGCAGTGCCCGGAAGATCCGATCAGCGAAATGATCCGCGCGCAGATTACCGCTATTTCGCACAAACAAATTACACTGCATTAATCATAATTCCAATTCATTACTAACAAGGCAATCCTATGAAACAAAAAGTGGTTAGCATTGGTGACATCAAGGTAGCAAACGACCTGCCATTCGTACTGTTTGGCGGTATGAACGTGCTGGAATCCCGCGATCTCGCCATGCGCATCTGCGAGCACTACGTGACCGTGACCCAAAAGCTGGGCATCCCTTACGTGTTCAAAGCCTCTTTTGACAAAGCCAACCGCTCCTCCATCAACTCTTACCGCGGCCCGGGCCTCGATGAAGGGATGAAGATTTTCCAGGAGCTGAAGCAGACCTTTGGCGTGAAAGTGATCACCGACGTGCACGAAGCGTCTCAGGCGCAGCCGGTGGCAGACGTGGTTGACGTGATCCAGCTTCCGGCGTTCCTGGCTCGCCAGACCGACCTGGTTGCCGCGATGGCGAAAACCGGTGCCGTCATCAACGTGAAAAAACCGCAGTTCGTGAGCCCTGGCCAGATGGGGAACATCGTCGATAAGTTTATCGAAGGCGGCAACGACCAAATTATCCTGTGCGACCGCGGCGCTAACTTCGGTTACGACAACCTGGTTGTGGACATGCTGGGCTTCAGCGTGATGAAAAACGTCTCCGGCCAGTCTCCGGTGATCTTCGACGTGACCCACGCTCTGCAGTGCCGCGACCCGTTTGGCGCGGCGTCAGGCGGCCGTCGCGCGCAGGTGACCGAGCTGGCGCGTGCGGGCATGGCGACCGGCCTGGCGGGCCTGTTCATTGAAGCACACCCGGATCCGGCCAACGCGAAATGCGACGGCCCGTCCGCGCTGCCGCTGGACAAGCTGGAGCCGTTCCTGAAGCAGATCAAAGCCATTGACGATCTGGTGAAGAACTTCGAGGAGCTGGATACCAGCAACTAATAAAAAAACCCGCTTCGGCGGGTTTTTTATGTTTTCTCCCTCTCCCGGTGGGAGAGGGGTGGGGTGAGGGCATCAGGCCGCACCGGATCAATTTCACGCAAAAATCGTCATCAGATACGCGATAAACAGCGCCATATGCGCCGCACCGTTCAGCACATTCGTGCGTCCGGTGGAGAACGAAATCTGGCACAGCAGCAGCGACGCCACCATCACAATCATCTCAGGCGCACCCAGCGCAAAATGCAGATCGTTACCGGTCATGAAGGCAATCAGCGTCACTACCGGAACGGTCAGTGATATGGTCGCCAGCACGGAGCCAAAGAACAGGTTCATCGCACGCTGCACCTGATTGTTCAGTACCGCTTTCAGCGCGCCCAGGCCTTCAGGTGACAGGATAAGCAACGCGACCAGGAAGCCCGTAAACGCCACCGGCGCATTCAGCTCGGTTAACAGGGTCTCCAGCGGGTTAGCGTTCATCTTGGTAACGGCGATAACCGCAATAAGATGCACGATCAGCCAGACGGTGTGCCAGGCGCTGCTGTGCGCTGAGGGCTTGCCGTGGTGCGGGTCGTCGCCGTCGTCTTCATGCTCGTAAACAAACAGGCTCTGGTGCGTTTTGGTCTGAATCAGCAAGAATACGCCGTACATGGCCGCGGAAATCAGCGCGACCAGCAGCGCCTGGCCGGTAGTGAAGTTTGCACCCGGCAGCGCCATCGGGAACACCAGCACGATAATCGCCAGCGGAAACAGGGCGATGAGATACTGCTTAATGCCAAACAGGTTCATATACTGAGTGGCGAATTTGCGGCCGCCCAGCAGCAGTGAAAAGCCGACCAGACCGCCGGTGACGATCATGATGATGGAATAGAGCGTATCGCGCATCAGGGTTGGCGCGGCGTCGCCGGTTGCCATCAGCGCAGAGATCAGGCTGACTTCGAGGATCACAACGGACAGGCTGAGGATTAATGAACCGTACGGCTCGCCCAGACGGTGGGCTAAGACGTCCGCGTGGCGCACCACGCTAAAGGCGCTGGTTAAAATGCCCACCAGCGCAAGAATATTGATACCAACCACCACTGGCAGTGACTGACTGCTTCCCCAGAAGACCAGCACAGCCAGTGCCAGAACCGGGAAAATGAGAGACGTCTCCTTGTGGCGGGTCTTTACCGCCTCGTGTGCTGCTGTCATGTGCTTCTCCATCAATGCAGGTGCTTGTAATTATAGATAGATTTTTGAGGACATTAAACTAACAGATCTCTGTTAAATACCCTTGAATTTTTACTCAATTTTACTGTTAATGCGAAAAACCTAATCTGATGCTTATAAAAATGAGTTATCGCTAAATAGCTATTATATAACAGATGATTAGTTCAATGATGTGCGCATAATTAAAATCGAACTGGCACCCGGCGGTATCGTCGCCCACACTTAACTCTTTAGCAAAAAGAGAGGTTATCGATGCCGTACAAAACGAAACGCGAATTACCCGAGAGCGTACAACACGTGCTTCCCGCCCATGCGCAGGATATCTATAAAGAAGCCTTTAACAGCGCCTGGGATCAATACAAAGATAAGGACGATCGACGGGATGACGCCAGCCGCGAAGAAACCGCACACAAAGTCGCCTGGGCCGCCGTAAAGCATGACTATGAGAAAGGAGACGATGATAAATGGCATAAAAAGAAATAGCCGCGAAATAATAAGCTGCCTTCATTTTGACTTTTCAGGCGGTTCATCTCCCGCTGTATTGCAACTGGCCCGTGAATTGCTTATCGTTGACGGACTGCTGTTAAAATGAACAGCAGCGAATGCCGGGAAGGCGAATTACAGATGTCGCAAGGAAGCATGCAGTGGCGGAGGTGGAAAGTGTTAACGCGTGATTTCTTAATGAAGGCAGATTGTAAGACGGCATTTGGTACTATTGAGGAATCGCTTCTCTGGTCGGCTGAACAACGGGCGGCGTCGCTTGCTGCTACGCTGTCGTGCCGCCCGGATGACGGCCCGGTATGGATTTTTGGCTACGGTTCACTGATGTGGAACCCGGCTCTGGAGTTTGTCGAATCGGCAACGGGTACGCTCCCGGGCTGGCATCGCGCATTCTGTCTGCGCCTGACGGCCGGACGCGGCAGCGCGTGTCAGCCGGGACGGATGCTTGCACTGAAAGAGGGCGGGCGCACCACGGGCGTCGCCTACCGCCTGCCGGATGTGACGCTGGAAGATGAGCTAACGCTGCTCTGGAAGCGTGAAATGATCACCGGCTGCTACATGCCGAGCTGGTGCAGGCTGGAACTTGACGACGGTCGCACCGTCAACGCGCTGGTGTTTATCATGGACCCGCGCCACCCGCTGTATGAAGCGGATACCCGCACGCAGGTGATTGCTCCGCTGATTGCCGCCGCCAGCGGGCCGCTGGGGACCAACGCGCAGTATCTCTTCTCACTCGATCAGGAGCTGACGCGCCTCGGCATGAGGGACGACTGCCTGAATGAGCTGGTGATGAAGGTTAAAACGCTGCTCGAAGGAAACTCGCTGAATAACCCGCTGCGTCCGGGATTTGCCTGATAAAACGCCCGGCTGACCGGGCGTCTGTTTTTATGCGGCCACGTAGCTGACGGAATGCTCCAGCGACTGGCTGTGGCTGTCAATCAGGACATCCCACGTGCCGGTATAGGGCACGGTCAGCCACGCGTTGTCATCCTGTACCGTCAGAATATCCGCCTGCGACTGCGACTGCGTCTTTGAACTCATCAGATGAATACGGCAACGCTCTGAGCAGCGTACCACTACCGTATCCCCGCCAAACAATTTCAAACTTGTTTTCACCCGTGCCATGTATTTTACCCCGTCGTTAATGCGCTTTCTGAGCGTGATGTTGTTCACAAATTACTCACTGCATAACACCAAAGGGGAGGCTAACGGATGCTGATTTTGATCAAAAAATGGCATAACGTTTAAACAAAAATGACAAAATCCCTGAAAGCATTCAGCCTACGCGCGTTTCCCCTGCGAAACGCGCGCGGGAAGAAAATTAAATGCGGAAATGCCCGGCCGTTTCAGCAAGGTCGCCCGCCTGGCTCTGCAGGGCACTGGCTGCCGCAGCGGACTGCACCACCAGCTCGGCGTTCTGCTGAACCATGCGGTCGAGGTGCGTCACCGCATGGTTGATTTCGTGAATGCCTTTCATCTGCTCGCTGGTGGCGATAGAGATTTCACGCATGATGCCGGTCACGCTGACGATGCTGGAGCGGATCTCATCCATGCTTTCGCCCGCCAGGTGAACGTAGCGAGACCCGGTAGCCACGCTGTGGGTCGTGGAGTCGATAAGCGTTTTGATCTCTTTGGCCGCCTGGGCGCTCCGGCTGGCGAGGTTACGCACTTCGCCGGCCACCACCGCAAAGCCGCGCCCCTGTTCACCGGCACGCGCCGCTTCTACCGAGGCGTTCAGCGCCAGAATATTGGTCTGGAAGGCAATGCCGTCAATCACGCTGGTGATGTCACCGATTTTGGCCGACGCCACTTCAATCGACTGCATGGTGCTGATGGCCTGAGAGACCACGTCGCCGCCGCGCGACGCCGCCGCGGAGGCTATGCCCGCCTGATCGTTGGCCTGCGCCGCGGACGCGTTCGACTGCGTCACCGAGGCGGTAATTTCCTCAACGGCGCTGGCGGTTTCGCGCAGGCTGGAGGCCGCCTGCTCGGTACGCCCGGAGAGATCCTGATTACCTGCCGCAATTTCCCGCGCCGCGTTTTTCACCGAGTCGCTGGCATCGCGCAGCTGCACCATGACCACCGCAAGCTTGTCGCTGAAGGCGTTAAACGCCTGCGCGATCTGCGCCACTTCATCCTCCCCGCTGTCGGGCAGGCGCTGGGAGAGATCGTTGGTGCCGTTAGCGATGCTATGCATGGCGTCGCGGATTTCCGACAGACGTTTCAGCAGGCGGGCGATCAGGAAATGGACGATGGCGCCGCTCAGCAAGGCCAGGATCACCAGCGAGAGGGCCGAGGCTTTCAGTAAGGAACGCATACCGGACGTGGCATCGTTGTTATCGAGCGCGACGATCAGCATCCACCTGGTGCCCGGCACCGCCGTGGCGGCAAAGGTTTTGTCCACTCCGCTGAACGTGCCGTTGACCAGGTTTCCGCTTTTCAGCGCCGCCAGGTCGACCCCCTTGATGGCGTCGCTAAAGGGCTTCAGCGTGAGCGCCGGGTCGTTGGCGGCAATGATTGCGCCATCGCTGTCGATCAGTACGCCGCTGCTGGCCGGTGTCGGGTGGATACCGCGCACGTTAGCGACCACGCTGTCCATTGCCACATCACCCGCGACGACCGCCTTCAGCTCGCCGTTCTCTTTCACCGGCAATGCGAAGGTGACCACCAGCTTGCCGGTACCCGCATCGACATACGGCGCGGTAACGACGGGCGCATCGGCGCTGGCCGCCTGCTGATACCACGGGCGAACGGTTGGGTCGTAATCCGCAGGCACGCCGGCAGGATCGGAGAATTTTGCCGTTTTACCGGCATAGCCCACGTAGACGTTAGTGAACCCGCCCGCCTGGGCAAGCTGTTTAAAGACGGGAACCGGATCGTCGCTCAGGGCAACGGGCTGGGCCGAGGCGATTACCGCCATTTTGCTGCTTACCCAGTCGGCGATCGCCATGTTGTGGCTGGCGCTGGTGCTGTTCAGGATATCGCGCTGTGACTGCTGGTTATCCTGACGCGTGACCTGAAAGTTAATGACGGTATTAAGAAGAAGGGCGACGACCAGACAGCCTGTCGTCGCGGCGATGATGCGAGCACGAATGGACCTGAACATAAGTGAAATACCTGCTGTGTTGTTTCCATGCCTATCGGCAAGCGCGCAGGTAAACTTGATGCTGAAACCGCGTCCATAAGAAAATAATATTTTTACGGGTTTATTATTAAAAAGTTAATACTTTATCCGCGGTAAGAGTCCATTCGGCCAGTTCGACAAGCGTGCCAATTTCCACGCCCTCAATCAGCGGAAGAGCGGTAATGCCGCGCCCGTCCGTGCAGGTTTTACATAGTTTGACCGGGACATCCTGCGCCGTCAGGATCTCGAGCATCTGCTGAATATTGTAGCCCTCGGCCGGTTTCTGCCCCTTCAGGCCCGCCGTGACGGCGTCAGACATCAAAAAGAGGCGCAGCTCGGGCGCGCGCTCTCGGTCGCGCAGGGCGATGGCCAGCCGCAGGCTGTTGAAAAGGGATTCGCTGCCGTAGGCTGCGCCGTTGGCGATGATGACAATCTTCTGCATGTTGACTCCTGTTCTGTTAAAAGGCACGGATATTGCTTATCTCACCGGAGTTTACCGATCCGGGAGAGACAGAATGACGATAGTGGCTGGCAAATCGCCCGGCGCAACCGAATGGTTCCAGCGCGCGAAGGTAAAGCGTCATGAGCAGCTCAGCAGGCTTGCCCAGCTTGGCGCGCTGGTGAACGGCATTAGCCGGGTAGTGCATATGCTACAGTGTGAGCGCGGGGCGTCAAACGTGTGGCTCTGCTCGCAGGGCATGCTGTACGCGCCTGAATGTAAAGCCAGCAGGGCGCTGGTCGATGAACAGCTCGCGGCGCTACACCCGCTACTCAACGCGCAGTTTCCTCTTCCCGGCAGCACCGTCTGCGAACGCATTGCCAACGCGCTTCAGTCTCTGGAGAGTCTGTCTGCGCTGCGTGACGGCGTGACAAAACAAAACATTCCTGCGCCGCAGGCGATGGAGCACTACAGCCGTATGCTGCGTCATGTGCTCAGTATCGTCCCTCAACTCAGCGACAGCATTGACGATCCGCAAATCGCGGGCCGTTTTGTTGCGCTTTACAGCCTGATGCAGGGCAAAGAGCTGGTGGGGCAAGAGCGAGCGCTCGGCGCGATTGGCTTCACCCGGGGATTTTTTGATGATGAAACGCGCCAGCGGCTGGTCGATCGCATTGACGGTCAGCAGGCCTGTTTTGACGTTTTCCTCTCTCACAGCAGCGCAGACGTACAGGAGATGTTCACCCACGGCTGCCTGCCCGTGCTGGAGATCGAACAGCTCAGGCGAGAAGCCTGCACTCGCCAGCCCGCCGCCGATGACGGCGACACCGCCCTGAGGTGGTTTGCCCTGCAAACGGCGCGTCTTGAACACCTGCGCACGCTGGAGGAAGTGGCGATCGCCGATCTGATGACCGCCGTCGAAGCACGCCGCCACAGTGAAACGCTTTACGTTGCCGATGAGGGCGACGATCTCCTCACCCGTTTCCCGGATAAACCGCTGCTGCCGCTGGTGCGCCAGCAGGCGCGTGAGATAGAGCAACTCTCCCGCCAGCTTGCGTCACTTCGCGATACGCTGGAGGAACGCAAGATTATTGATAAGGCCAAAAGCGTGCTGATGGCCCACCGGCAGCTAAGCGAAGAGCAGGCGTGGACAGCCTTACGCAAGATGGCGATGGATAAAAATCAGCGCATGGTCGATATCGCCCGCGCGCTGCTCACCGTGAAGACGCTCTGGCAGCTAACCCCAAGGGAGTAGCTGCACAATCAGTGGGCATTTTCTGCCTGATTCAGGTGCGTCCCGGCGGGGCGTTCGCGCGCAAGCCCCATAAAACAAGGGAGTAAAAGCTGGCATCCCGTTTGCATTAACAGATTAACGATTCAGACGATGCGCCAAAGGCGGTGCATGCGTCCTCAGGATAAAGGCGTCCAGCGGTGCTTCGGCACGGCGGGCGCTTTTTTTTGGTTTTTTTTCAGGAGTGGCGGTTATGGCGGAGTGGTCGAGACGACGGTTTTTGCAGGCCAGCATGATGGCAGGCGGCGCAATGCTGTTACCCGGGGTCATGCAGGCCGCATGGGCGGCAGGGTCGGATAAACCAGAGCAGGAGACCGTGCGCATTGGGTTTATCCCGCTGACGGACTGCGCGCCGGTCGTTATTGCGGCGCTGAAGGGGTTCGATAAGAAGTACGGTATCACCCTGGTGCCCACCAAAGAGGCGAGCTGGGCGGCGGTGCGCGACAAGCTGGTGGCGGGCGAGCTGGATGGCGCGCACATTCTCTATGGCCTGCTGTACGGACTGGAGCTGGGTATTGCAGGCAAACCGCAGCAGATGGCAAACCTGATGACCCTCAACCAGAACGGTCAGGCGATCACGCTGTCGAGCGACATGGCAGAAAAGGGCGTTCGCGACCTCGACGGGCTGAAGAGGCTGATTGGGCAGCAGGCGCCGGGTACATACACCTTTGCGCATACCTTCCCGACGGGCACGCACGCGATGTGGCTCTATTACTGGCTCGCCAGCGCCGGGATCAACCCCTTCGACGACGTGCGCACCGTGGTGGTTCCGCCGCCGCAGATGGTGATGAACATGCGCATCGGCAACATGGTCGGCTTTTGCGTGGGGGAGCCGTGGAATGCCCGGGCCATTAACGACCGTATCGGGTTTACCGCGGCCACCTCGCAGTCCATCTGGGCCGATCACCCCGAAAAAATCCTCGGCACGCGTCGCGACTGGGTAGAGAAAAATCCGCATACCGCGCGGGCGCTGGTGAGCGCGGTGCTCGAAGCCGCACGCTGGATCGACGCCTCGCCGGAAAACAAACGCGAGACCGCGCGGATCCTCTCCCGCCGCGCCTGGCTCAACTGCAAAGAGCAGTACCTCACCGGACGGATGCTGGGCGAGTACGACAACGGCCTGGGCCAGCGCTGGCAGGACGCGCACCCGATCCGCTTCTTCAACGACGGTGCCGTTAGCTATCCCTATCAGTCCGACGGCATGTGGTTTTTAACCCAGTTCCGCCGCTGGGGCCTGCTCAAAACCGAACCGGACTATGCGGGTATTGCGCAGCGCATCAACCAGACGTCGGTCTGGCAGGACGCCGCCACGGCGGTAGGGGGCATTATCGCACCGGCATCACCGCTTCGCAGCAGCACATTGATGGACGGCACCGTCTGGAACGGTACCGACCCGGAAGGATACGCCAACCGCTTCGCCATTCATCGTAAAGGGGCCTGATTATGCAGCATCTGCAAAAGACGACATCACAAGAGACACCCGTGAGTGGGGAAGTCATCTCCCTGCCTCCCGTGCAGGTTCGCCGTCGCACCCCGGCATTTGCGCGTCGGATTAACGACCTTCTCCAGCGCATTATTCCGGCAATGCTGGGTCTGGGGTTGCTGGTGCTGCTCTGGCAGCTGGCGGCGCTCAACGGTAAAGGCTTCCCGACGCCGCTGAGCACCCTGGACTCGGCCATCACCCTGTTTGCCGATCCGTTCTACCGAGACGGGCCAAACGATATGGGCATCGGCTGGAACGTCCTTGCCTCGCTGCAGCGGGTAGCGGTGGGCTTTGGCCTGGCGGCGGCCGTCGGTATTCCGCTCGGCTTCCTGATCGGGCGCTTCACCTTTTTCTCGCGCATGTTTAGCCCCCTGATTGCGCTGCTGCGCCCGGTCAGCCCGCTGGCCTGGCTGCCCATCGGTCTGCTGCTGTTTCAAAAGGCCGAGCCCGCATCCAGCTGGACCATTTTCATCTGCTCGATCTGGCCGATGGTGATTAACACCGCCGAAGGGGTGCGCCGCATTCCGCAGGACTATCTCAACGTCGCCCGGGTATTACAGCTCTCAGAGTGGACCATCATGCGCCGCATCCTCTTCCCGGCGGTACTGCCCGCGGTGCTGACCGGGGTTCGCCTCTCTATCGGCATCGCCTGGCTGGTGATTGTCGCCGCCGAGATGCTCACCGGGGGGCTGGGGATCGGCTTCTGGATCTGGAACGAGTGGAACAACCTGAACGTCGAAAATATTCTCATCGCCATCATCATCATTGGCGTGGTCGGGCTGCTGCTTGAGCAGGGGCTGATGCTGATCGCCCGTCGCTTTAGCTGGCAGGAAAAATAAGGAGTGAGTATGAAACCGTTAATTCAGGTACAGGCCGTAAGCCAGCGTTTTTCCACCGCCAGCGGCGAGTTTCTGGCGCTGCAGAACGTCTCTTTTGATATTCACGAAGGTGAAACCGTAAGCCTGATTGGCCACTCCGGCTGCGGAAAGTCCACGCTGCTTAACCTCATCGCCGGGATCGCGCTGCCGACGGAGGGAGGGCTTCTCTGTGACAACCGCGAAATTGCCGGGCCGGGGCCGGAGCGTGCCGTGGTGTTCCAGAACCACTCTCTGCTGCCGTGGCTGACCTGCTTCGACAACGTGGCGCTGGCGGTGGACCAGGTGTTCCGCAGGTCCATGAGCAAGGCCGAGCGTAAGGAGTGGATTGAACACAACCTGAACAGGGTCCAGATGGGGCACGCCCTGCACAAACGCCCGGGAGAGATTTCCGGCGGCATGAAGCAGCGCGTCGGCATCGCCCGCGCGCTGGCCATGAAGCCGAAGGTATTGCTGATGGATGAGCCCTTCGGCGCGCTGGATGCGCTGACGCGTGCTCACCTGCAGGACTCTGTGATGCAAATCCAGCAGGAGCTCAACACCACCATCGTGCTCATCACGCACGACGTTGACGAGGCCGTACTGCTTTCTGACCGCGTGCTGATGATGACCAACGGCCCGGCGGCCACCGTGGGCGAAATCCTTCACGTTGACCTGCCGCGGCCGCGCGGTCGGGTACAGCTGGCCGACGACAGCCGCTACCACCATATGCGCCAGCAGATCCTGCATTTCCTTTATGAAAAACAGCCTAAAGCAGCATAGCGAGGTGGCGACGATGCGACTGGTGATTATCGGTAATGGGATGGCAGCAACGCGTCTGATAGCCTCGCTGACCGAGCGCGCTCCCGGTCGCTTTGCTATCACCGTCCTCGGCGACGAACCCGAGCATGCCTATAACCGTATCCAGCTCTCGCCAGTGCTGGGCGGCGAAAAGCAGGCGGTAAACCTTCGTCTGCAGGACGACGCCTGGTATCAGAGGCGCGGCGTGACGGTGCTGCGCGGCGAAAAGGTCACCGCCGTAGACGTGCGCAGCCGGGAGATACGTACTGAACGTCGGACGCTGGCCTGGGATGAGCTGGTCTTTGCCACCGGATCGCTGCCCTTTGTTCCGCCAATCCCCGGCGGGGATGCGCCGCACGTCTTCACGTTTCGCACGCTAAAGGATACCCGCGCCATTCTGGAGCGCTCCGGGCCGACGGTGGTGCTGGGTGGCGGGGTGCTGGGGGTAGAGGCGGCAGCGGCGCTCGCGCCGTCATGTGACAACGTCACGCTGGTGCATCGGGGGCCGTGGCTGATGGAACAGCAGCTGGACCAGCAGGCGGGCGTTTTGCTGGAGGAGGCGCTGGCAGAGCGCGGCGTTCGCTGCGAACTCTCTTCGGGAATAACCGCAGTCGCAGCGACGTCGGTGACGCTGCCTGACGGACGCCAGCTGGAGGCCGCGCGCGTGGTGCTGGCAACCGGCGTGCAGCCCAATATCGCGCTGGCGCACGCCTCGGGCATTTGCTGCGCCCGCGGAATTGTGGTGAACCACCGGATGCAAACCGCTACGCCGAACGTCAGCGCCATTGGCGAATGCTGCGAGATTGACGGCCAGACGTTTGGCCTTGTCGCGCCGTGCCTTGCACAGGCGGATATCCTTGCGGCCCGCCTGGCGGGAGACGCAGATTTGCCCCTTGTGCTTACCGACGCTGGCATGCGGCTCAAAGTGACCGGCCTGTCGCTGTTCAGCGCCGGGCGGGCAAAGGCTGAACCGGACGATGTGGTCTGGAGCGCGTGGGACCCCGTCACCCGCCACTATCGACGTTTACTGATCCGTCAGGGAGCGCTGGCTGGCGTGCTGCTGATGGGAGAGTGCCGCAGCGCGGCAACCTTTACCGATTTACTGGCAACGGCCGCTCCCGCACGCGCGGACTGGCTGTTCGATCGATTCACTACGACGCAACCGCAGGTTGCAGGACAGAACGCTATGACAAAACCTACGCTGGTGGTGGTTGGACACGGTATGGTCGGCCATCATTTTCTCGAAGACTGCGTGAACCGCAATCTGCATCAGCAGTATCAGATCGTTGTCTTTGGCGAGGAGCGCTATGCCGCCTACGACCGCGTGCATCTGTCGGAGTACTTTGGCGGCCGCAGCGCGGCGTCGCTCTCGCTGGTGGAGGGGGATTTCTTTGCCGACAACGGCATTGAGCTGCGGCTGTCGCAGCAGGTTGTTGCTATCGACCGCGATGCGCGCGTGGTGCGTACCGCCAGCGGGCACGAAACCCACTGGGATAAGCTGGTGCTGGCGACCGGCTCATACCCGTTCGTTCCGCCGGTGTCGGGCAACGATCTGCCGGGCTGTTTTGTTTATCGTACGCTGGACGATCTGGACCGCATTGCCGCCCATGCGCAAGGCTCCCGTCGCGGCGTGGTGATTGGCGGCGGCCTCCTCGGACTGGAAGCGGCAAATGCGCTGAAGCAGCTCGGGCTGGAAACTCACGTGGTGGAGTTTGCGCCTAACCTGATGGCTGTCCAGCTTGACGGCGACGGTGCGGCGATGCTGCGCAAGAAAATCGAGGCGCTTGGCGTCAGCGTACACACCAGTAAAGCGACGACGGAGATCGCCACCGCGGACGGCGGTCTGGTGCTGCGCTTCGCCGAGGGTGAACAGCTTGAAACGGATATCGTGGTCTTTTCTGCCGGCATTCGTCCGCAGGACGCGCTGGCGCGCAGCAGCGGGCTGGCTATCGGCGAACGCGGCGGGATCGGCATTGACGACGGCTGCCGTACCTCCGATCCCGACGTGTATGCCATCGGCGAATGCGCGCTGTGGGAAGGGAAAATCTTCGGCCTGGTCGCGCCCGGTTATCAGATGGCACGGGTGGCCGCCGCCGCCCTGGCGGGTGGGGAGATAACCTTCACCGGCGCGGATATGAGCACTAAACTCAAGCTGCTGGGCGTGGACGTGGCCTCGTTCGGCGACGCGCACGGGCGCACGCCGGGGGCGCTGAGCTACCAGTGGACGCACGGCCCGCAGCAGATCTACAAAAAGATCGTGGTCAGCCACGACGGAAAAACGCTGCTGGGCGGGGTGCTGGTCGGGGACGCCAGCGAGTACGCCACGCTGGTGCAGATGATGCTTAACGGCATCAGCCTGCCGAAAGAGCCTGAAACGCTGATATTACCCGCGCCGTCGGGCAGCGCGCCGAAAGCGCTCGGCGTGGCGGCGCTTCCGGAGAGCGCGCAAATCTGCTCCTGTCACAACGTCAGTAAAGGCGATATCTGTCAGGCGGTGAGTGCGGGCGCAGCGGATATGGGTTCCATTAAGCAGTGCACCAAAGCGGCCACCGGCTGCGGGGGCTGCAGCGCGCTGGTGAAGCAGGTGATGGAGTTCCAGCTGGCGGCACAGGGCGTGGAGGTGAAGAAGGATATTTGCGAACACTTCCTGTACTCGCGGCAGGAGATTTACCACCTGGTGCGCGTTAACCATATTCGCACCTTTGACCAGCTGATTAGCCGCTACGGGCAGGGGCACGGATGTGAGATCTGCAAGCCGCTGGTGGGATCGGTGCTGGCGTCCTGCTGGAACGAGTATCTGCTGAAACCGGCGCATCTGCCGCTGCAGGATACCAACGACCGCTATTTTGCCAACATCCAGAAGGACGGCACCTACTCGATTGTGCCAAGAATGCCCGCGGGCGAAGTGTCGGCGGACGGGCTGATTGCTATCGGTCAGATCGCGAAACGCTACGGACTCTACAGCAAAATTACCGGCGGGCAGCGTATTGACCTGTTTGGCGCCACGCTCGAGCAGCTTCCTGAGATCTGGCAGGCGCTGGTAGCGGCAGGGTTCGAGACCGGGCACGCCTACGGTAAATCGCTCCGTACCGTGAAGTCCTGCGTGGGGTCAACGTGGTGTCGCTACGGCGTGCAGGATTCCACCGGGCTCGCCGTCAGGCTTGAGCACCGCTATAAAGGACTGCGCGCCCCGCACAAGATCAAAATGGCGGTGTCAGGCTGTACCCGCGAATGCGCCGAGGCGCAAAGCAAGGACGTGGGGGTGATTGCGACGGATAAGGGCTGGAACCTCTACCTTTGCGGCAACGGGGGAATGAAGCCGCGCCATGCCGATCTCTTCGCCAGCGACCTTGATGACGAAACGCTGATCCGCACCGTCGATCGTTTTCTGATGTTCTACATCCGCACGGCGGATCGCCTGCAGCGCACAAGCACCTGGATGGACAACCTGGAAGGGGGCCTGGACTACCTGCGCGAGGTCATACTCGACGACAGCCTGGGCATTGCCCACGAGCTGGAGCAGGAGATGGCGCTCGTCGTTGAAACCTACCAGTGCGAATGGCAGACCACGCTGAACGATCCAAACCGCCTGGCGCTTTTCCGTACCGAAGTGAACCGCGGGTCCACCGATGAGGGCAAGCGCTGGCAGGAAATTTGCGGTCTTGAGGACATTCCCGAGCAGGCGGGAATCGGCGCCCGCCTCGGGCGCAAGCGGATCGCGTTGTTCCGTTTTGGCAAGTCCGTCTATGCCCTTGAAGATCGGGAGCCGGGCGGCGGCGCGAACGTGCTTTCACGCGGTATTCTCGGCGATGCCGGGGGCGAGCCGGTGGTAATTTCACCCCTGTATAAGCAGCGTATTCGTCTGCGCGACGGACGTCAGTTTGACAGCGGCGAGCCCGCCGTGCGCGCCTGGCCGGTCAAAGTTGAAAACGGCAAGGTGTGGGTTGGCAACGAAGAGCTGGTGATGCGCGCGGAGGCCTCATGACGGAAACCCGAACAACGTGCCCCTACTGCGGGGTAGGCTGCGGCGTAGTCGCCAGCGTGGAAGGTGGAGCGGTAAGCGTTCGGGGGGACGAAGCCCATCCTGCGAACTTTGGTCGCCTGTGCGTGAAAGGCGCGGCCCTGGGGGAAACGACGGGGTTACAGGGGCGATTGCTGCGCCCCGTTGTTGACGGTGTTGAGGTGGAGTGGGGGCAAGCGCTGGACGCTGCGAGCGAGCGGCTCCAGGAGATCATCGACAAATGGGGGCCGCAGGCCGTGGCGTTTTACGCCTCCGGCCAGCTGCTCACCGAAGACTACTACGTCGCCAACAAGCTGATGAAAGGGTTTATCGGCGCGGCAAACATTGATACCAACTCCCGGCTCTGCATGTCTTCGGCGGTAGTCGGCTACAAGCGCGCCTTCGGTGAGGACGTGGTGCCGTGCAGCTATGAGGACGTCGAGAACAGCGATCTGGTGGTGCTGGTGGGATCCAACGCGGCGTGGACGCACCCGGTGCTGTACCAGCGGCTGGTGCAGGCAAAGCAAAACAATCCGCAGATGAAGGTGGTGGTGATTGATCCGCGCAGCACTGCCACCTGCGATATCGCCGATCTGCATCTGGCGCTTAAGCCCGGCAGCGATGCCGGGCTGTTTGTTGGCCTGCTGAACGTGATTGAGGGAAGCGGCGCGTGGCCGATAGCCCGCGTGGCGGCATTTTGCGGTCTGCCTGCGGAAAAGGTCGGTACCTTTTACGACTGGTTTATGACGGCCCCGCGCGCCGTCACGCTCTACACCATGGGGATCAACCAGTCGACGAGCGGCAGCGACAAGTGCAACGCTATTATCAACGTTCATCTTGCCAGCGGAAAATTCAATCGTCAGGGATGCGGCCCGTTTTCGCTGACCGGACAGCCAAACGCGATGGGCGGGCGGGAAGTGGGAGGGCTGGCGAATCAGCTGGCAGCGCACATGAATTTTGAGCCGGACGACCTTTCGCGCGTTGCCCGGTTTTGGGGAACGGAGCGCCTGGCGCAAACCCCGGGACTGATGGCGGTGGAGCTGTTCGACGCCATCGCGCGGGGCGAGGTGAAGGCGGTGTGGATCATGGGGACTAACCCTGCCGTATCGCTGCCGGACAGCCATGCGGTCTGTCAGGCGCTGGAGGCCTGCCCGCTGGTGATTGTCTCTGAGGTGATGCAGAAGACCGACACCAGCCGGTATGCCCACATCCGTTTTCCGGCGCTGGGCTGGGGAGAGAAAAACGGCACCGTGACCAACTCCGAGCGCCGTATCTCCCGCCAGCGCGCGTTCCTGCCCGCGCCCGGTGAAGCCAGGCCGGACTGGTGGGTCATCGCCCGAATCGCCGCGCGCCTGGGGTATGGCGAAGCCTTTGCGTGGCAGCACCCGCAGGAGATTTTTTGCGAACATGCCGCGCTCTCGGCCTTTGAAAATGACGGCAAACGGGCCTTTAACCTTCACGAACTTGTCTCCCTGACCCGTGAGGAGTGGGACGGGCTGGAACCCTACCAGTGGCGTGCAGGTGACTTTCCTCGACGGCAAGTAGTGCCCGTTGAGCCGTCGCTGCATGGCGCGACGGTCAATACGCTTTACCCGCTGCTGCTGAACACCGGTCGTATTCGCGACCAGTGGCATACCATGACCCGCACGGGATACGTCCCCCGGCTGATGCAGCATATCGCCGAGCCGCGGGTGGACGTCAGCGCAGCCGATGCGGCGCGCTTTACCCTGTGCGATGGGCAGCTGGCGAGGATCAGCTCCCCGCGTGGGGTCATGGTTGCGAGAGTGCAGGTGAATGACGCCCAGCGTGAAGGCGAGGCGTTTGTGCCGATGCACTGGAACGCGCAGTTTGCCCGGCAGGGAAAAGTTAACGCGCTGGTGGAGGGCCGCTGCGACCCGGCGTCCGGCCAGCCGGAGTGTAAACAAACCGCCGTCAGGATCATGCCCTGGCAGCCCGGCTGGCAGGGCGAACTTTACGCCCGTCAGCTTCCGGAACTGCCTGCATCCGTATACTGGTGGCGTAAGGCCTCGCGTGTGACTCTCGCAGCAGATCAACCGCTACTGGAGTGGGTAATGGCATACTGCGCTCAGCGGGGGTGGCAGCTGCAAACTGCGCAAACCGGCGAACGCAGCAGCGTGCTTGCCTGGCACCGGGGGGAGTTGATGCTCGGCTTCTGGGAAGGCACTGCGCTACCGGAACTGGCGCATCCGGTGATTGAGGCCGCTTTTCGCTCGCCGCCTGTGGCGCTTTTAGCGCGCCATGCGCTCCTGAGCGGGCATAGCGTGGACAACGCTGCGGATCCCGGACGCATTATCTGCAGCTGTTTCAGCGTTGGAGAAAACGCGATACGGGGGGCGATTGCCGAAGGCTGCGATTCCGTATCGGCGCTGGGAACTCGTTTGCGCTGCGGAACAAACTGCGGTTCGTGTGTGCCGGAGCTGAAAGCGATGTTCGGGGCCGGGCTTTAAAGGAGTGGCGCTCGCGCTTACCCGACATCAGGTTTTCAGGTTATTCCTGAAATTTCCAATCAGACTGCAATTCGCGCGTGATGGCGTTAACATACTACGAGTTTATTCATAAACACAGGCTCAGATTTACGACCTTGATGGCTGTATGGTCCCGCATTCGTTCGCTGTTCTTACTCCCCCTTATTTCGGCCGGAGCCGTTTACGCTGCGCCGCATTCCTTCATGCAGCAGGCGCAAAATCCGTTTGATAACAACGGTGATAACCTGCCGGACCTCGGCATGGCGAAACCTACCGCCGAAGGCGAAAAACACCTGGCCGAAATGGCAAAGGCCTTTGGCGAGGCCAGTATGACCGACAACGGCCTGACGACGGGCGAACAGGCGCGTCAGTTCGCGTTTGGTCAGGTTCGCGACGTGGTGAGCGGAGAGGTTAACGATCGGATTGAATCCTGGCTCTCGCCGCTGGGGAAGGCCAGCGTGAATCTGCTGGTGGATGACGAGGGGAGATTCAACGGCAGCAGCGGAAGCTGGTTTATTCCCTGGAGTGATAATAACCGCTATCTGAGCTGGAGCCAGCTTGGCCTGACCCAGCAAACGGACGGCCTGGTCAGTAATGCCGGAATAGGGCAGCGCTGGATCGCCGGAAGCTGGCTGCTTGGCTACAACACGTTTTACGACAATCTGCTGGATGAAAACCTCCAGCGTGCCGGGCTGGGTGCCGAAGCGTGGGGAGAAAATCTCCGGCTCTCTGCCAACTACTACCAGCCGTTTGCCAGCTGGCGCGACAGCTCGGACGTTCAGGAGCAGCGTATGGCCCGCGGCTACGATGTTACTGCCAAAGCCTGGCTACCCTGGTTCCATCATCTGAATACCAGCGTCAGCTTTGAGCAGTACTTTGGCGACAGCGTCGATCTGTTTAACAGCGGGACCGGGTATCACAACCCGATGGCGGTCAATCTGGGGCTGGATTATACCCCGGTTCCGCTGGTGACCCTGTCTGCGGCGCATAAACAGGGCGAAAGTGGCGTCAGCCAGAATAACCTGGGGCTGAAGCTGAACTACCGCTTTGGCGTTCCGCTGGCGAAACAGCTCTCTGCCAGCGAGGTGGCGGCAACGCGTTCGCTGCGCGGCAGCCGCTATGATTCACCAGAGCGGGATAACCTTCCGGTTATGGAGTTTCGTCAGCGCAAAACGCTGTCCGTTTATCTTGCCACGCCGCCGTGGGACCTGAAGGGCGGGGAGACCGTGATGCTGAAGCTGCAAATTCGCAGCACGCACGGCATCCGTCAGATCCACTGGCAGGGCGATACGCAGGCACTGAGCCTGACGTCACCGGCGAAAAGCAACAGCAGCGAAGGCTGGAGCGTGATCATGCCAGCCTGGAATGACGGTGACGGTGCGAAAAACCAGTGGCGCCTGTCGGCAGTAGTGGAAGATGAGAATGGGCAGCGTGTCTCTTCCAATGAGATCACGCTTACCGTGGTGCAGCCGCTCGTTGCATTGCCGAACGACGATCCACGGTGGAAGTTGCTGCCGGAGGAGTAAGTTAAAAAATGCGGTCCTGATGCACCCACACGGCGGCTTCGACGCGGGATTTTAACTTCATTTTCTTCAGCATGTGTTTCACATGCACTTTCACCGTACTCTCAGTGATATCCAGACGGCGGGCGATCATTTTATTGGGCAGGCCCTGGGCAATCAGCTTCAGAATATCGCGCTCACGCGGGGTCAGCTGGCTGACGTCACGGTCTGAAGTTGCGCGGTTTGCGCGCAGGCTGGCGGCCAGAACGGGCGTTAAGGCTTCACTGAGCACCATCTCACCGGCGGCGGCCTGCTGCAGCGCCTTGAGCAGATCCTCAGGCTCCATATCTTTCAGCAGATAGCCGTCCGCGCCGCGTTTCAGCGCCGTGACCACGTCTTCCTCATGATTTGAGACGCTAAACACCACCACGCGCCCGGAAAGGGATTTTTCGCGCAGCTTGTCCAGCGTCTCCAGACCGTTCATGCCGGGCATATTGAGATCGAGCAGGATCAAATCAGGATCGAGCGATTCGGCAAGTTCAATACCCTGTTCACCGTTGCTGGCTTCACCGACGACGGTGATATCTGGCGCCATGCTGACAAGTTGCTTAACGCCGGTGCGCAGCATCGGATGGTCATCGATCAACAGGATGGATGCCGGTTCCTGATTAGTCATGGTTTTCTCCTTGAGCAGTTGTAAGGGGCTTTTCGGGTATGAAGGTGACGACGACGTCGGTGCCACCTGACTCTCCCCGGCGAACCTGGCAATCACCGCGCAGGCTCTGCGCGCGATCTCGCATGATGATTAAACCATAGTGGTTCGTTCTTTCGGCATTTTCCGGCACGCCGCAGCCGTTATCCTGAACCGTGAGCTTCACCTGATTATCGTGGGCGCTTACGGTCACGGTTACCGCCGTCGCGCCGGAATGCTTGAGCACGTTGCTCAGGGCTTCACGGGCGATCTGCAGTAAATGAATGGCCTGATGGGAGGGAACAAAACGCGGCGGAAGCTGGTAATCAAGCTTCACCGGGAACCCCAGTCGGGCACTGAATTCGTGGCAGCTGGACTCCAGCGCGGGGCGCAGGCCCGGCTCGGTCAGCTGCAGGCGGAAGGTGGTCAGGAGTTCGCGAAGCTGGATCCAGGACGTATTGAGTTCGTTGCGGATCTGGCTGAGCAGCTGTTTGCTGTTTTCCGGCATGCCCGCGTCCTGCATCTGCAGGCAGCTCACCTGCATTTTCATACAGGAGAGGGACTGCGCGATGGAGTCGTGGAGTTCGCGGGCGATGGTGGCGCGCTCCTCCATGACGATCAGCTGCTGCTGTTTCTCCTGATGCCGGTCAAGCGCCAGCGTGGCCGTGAGTTGCTCAACCAGCGTATCGACCAGCTGCTGCTGGTCATGGCTGAGATGACGACCGACAGGCAGCGTCGCCAGCAAAATACCGTACTGGGTGTGGCTGTCCGTCAGACGCCACTTCAGCGTCGTGCCGCCGGCTGTCAGCGGTGGCAATCCGCGCGGGCAGAGGTGACAGCCTTTATCGTCGCAGGACATGTCCGACTGGCAGGTAAATTCCTGGTGGTTCTCTTCGTCTTCAACGTCGTAAACGCGCAGCTCCAGATCGTGCAGAAGCGTCAGATTTTGCAGACCGTTCAGCACCGGCGAGAGACGCTCGCACAGCGGAACCTGCATATGCAGACGTCGGTTCGCCTGCCAGAGGAAAGAGAGGATTTCGTTTTTCTGCTCAAGCCCGGCGGTTTTTTCCTGAACGCGTTTTTCCAGTACCGCATAGCTCTCGGAAAGCTCTTCCGACATGGTGTTGAGCGCCTGGCCCAGCATCGCCATTTCGTTACGCCCGCTGATGTGCGTGCGCTGGGTGAAATCTCTGTCCGTAACGGCCCGCGCCATCGCCAGCAGCTGTTTCCACGGGTTCAGCAGCCGCGCGCGCAGCCAGATGATGGTAAAGATCAACAGCAGGCCCATAAAAAGCGCCATTGCCCGGTGAACCATGACCACGCGATCGATGCGCATTTCGGTCGTTTGGTCGAACGAGGAGACCAGCGCATCAATGCGCGCAACAAAGCCGGCAACGTCATGAGCAACGGTATCGGCGTTTTTCGCCTGTTTTAACCCCGGCTGAAGCTGCGTGTGCCAGTAGCCCTGGAGCGCTTTAAGCTGGGATTCCTGACCGTCGCGGTGAGCCGCTCTTTCCAGTTCCGGGCTGAAGGCGGTACGCTCCATTTCGTCAATCAGCGGCTGGTCGTTCTGCGTTAGCGGCACTGCCGCCAGCAGGCGGTAACTCTGCATACGTAGCGACCCTGCCTCGTTAATGGCATGCGCATTACCCTGTACGCCCTGTACCAGCCAGCCGGAAATAGCCATGCCGGTCACGCCGATAGCGGTGGACAGCAGAACGATAAGCGCGAGCTGGTTCACCAGCGTGAGCGGGGAAAGACATCTTTTTAACATAGGGGGGCCGGGCTCCTGACGTGACCTGTTGCAGGAATGGCGCTATTCTCGTGCATACCCTGGAGTATACCCATACCAATAAAGGATTACCTCTAAATTGCCAGCGGGGTAATGGCTGGGGGGAGGGAGTAGCACGCCACCCTCAGCACTGTGATAAACCACATCTTTTTTGCCGGAAATACCTACTCACTTAGAGTGATGCTTTTTTTTTGACCGCAATTCCTCCCACTTTTCCTTTGATTTATATCAACTTACCGCCGCGCTAAAACCCTAATGTTTGCAGCATCTTTCAAGAATCAGAGGTGTCTATGAGTCACTCATCCGCTCCCGAAAAGGAAAGTGGTTCCGTTATTACAGAATGGCGTCCGGAGGATCCGGCATTCTGGCAACAGCGCGGTCATCGTGTTGCCAGCCGTAACCTGTGGATTTCCGTCCCGTGTTTGCTGTTAGCGTTTTGCGTATGGATGTTGTTTAGTGCTGTTGCGGTAAACCTGCCAAAGGTTGGCTTTACCTTTACCACCGATCAGCTGTTTATGTTGACCGCGCTGCCGTCATTGTCGGGAGCGCTTTTGCGCGTGCCTTACGCCTTTATGGTGCCGGTCTTTGGCGGTCGCCGCTGGACGGCGTTCAGCACCGGGATCATGATCGTTCCGTGCGTGTGGTTAGGTTTTGCGGTGCAGGATACCTCTACGCCGTTTAGCGTGTTCGTGATTATCTCTCTGCTGTGCGGTTTTGCGGGTGCAAACTTTGCGTCGAGCATGGCGAACATCAGCTTCTTCTTCCCGAAAGCGAAGCAGGGCGGTGCGCTGGGTATTAACGGCGGCCTGGGTAACATGGGCGTGAGCGTGATGCAGCTGATTGCACCGCTGGCGATCTCTGTCTCCATCTTCGCTGCCTTTGGCGGCGGTGGCGTGACGCAGCCGGACGGTTCCTCTCTGTTCCTGCAGAACGCGGCCTGGATTTGGGTTCCGTTCCTGGTGATATTTACGCTGGCGTCCTGGTTCTTTATGAACGACCTGTCTGCGTCTAAAGCCTCCCTGAGCGAGCAGCTTCCGGTGCTTAAACGTGGTCACCTGTGGGTGATGGCGCTGCTCTATCTGGCAACCTTCGGCTCGTTCATCGGCTTCTCGGCAGGCTTTGCCATGCTGTCGAAAACCCAGTTCCCGGAAATTCAGATCCTGCACTTTGCGTTCTTTGGTCCGTTTATCGGCGCGCTGGCGCGTTCTCTGGGCGGGATGATTTCTGACCGTCTGGGCGGAACCCGCGTGACGCTTGTGAACTTCGTGGTGATGGCTGTCTTCTGCGCGCTGCTGTTCCTGACGCTGCCGGTCGACGGGCAGGGCGGTAATTTCTTCGCCTTCTTCGGCGTGTTTATGGTGCTGTTCCTGACCGCCGGGCTGGGCAGTGCCTCTACTTTCCAGATGATCTCCGTTATTTTCCGTAAGCTGACCATGGATCGCGTGAAGGCGCAGGGTGGCACGGAAGAGCAGGCTATGCGTGAAGCGGCGACCGATACCGCGGCGGCACTGGGCTTTATCTCCGCCATCGGCGCCATCGGCGGCTTCTTTATCCCTAAAGCGTTCGGGATCTCGCTGGATCTGACCGGCTCCCCGGCAGGGGCAATGAAAGTGTTCCTCGTCTTCTATATCGCCTGCGTAGTGATTACGTGGCTGGTATATGGCCGTAATACTAAAAAAAATAAGTAAGATTGATTATCCGTTTGCGCGGCCTCAGTGCCGCGCTTTTTTTATGACTTCATTAGTTACAACATACTCAGAGGGTTTGCGCCATGTCGCAGCGGGTAGCACTGTGATCGCCATCGCTTTGCAGCGGTTTCTACCCCTTAATACCTAAGATGTTAAATTTAGCCCTGCTTTTTGTACGATAAATAAAAAATACCCATATAAATCATGAATATAAAAAATGAAAAAATCTACCGCTTTGGTGGTATGCGATGTAATACCTCCCTCATCAGACCCCTCTCGCCTTGATCGTTATCAATTCTCACCATCTTTCATAGCGTTACCTTCGCTGCAAATCAGCAATGTCGATTTAGAGAGCCACAGGCTCCACACAGGAGATACCCGATGAGCAAATTTTTGGACCGGTTTCGCTACTTCAAACAGAAGGGTGAAACTTTTGCCGATGGGCACGGCCAGGTTCTGGAGACCAACCGGGACTGGGAAGACGGTTACCGCCAGCGCTGGCAGCATGACAAAGTCGTCCGTTCTACCCACGGCGTAAACTGCACTGGCTCATGTAGCTGGAAGATTTTCGTAAAAAACGGCCTGGTGACCTGGGAAGTGCAGCAGACGGATTATCCGCGCACGCGCCCGGACCTGCCAAACCATGAGCCTCGCGGCTGCCCGCGTGGCGCAAGCTACTCCTGGTATCTCTACAGCGCTAACCGCCTGAAATACCCTCTGATGCGCAAACGCCTGATGAAAATGTGGCGTGAAGCAAAAGTTCAGCACAGCGATCCGGTAGAGGCATGGGCATCCATTATCGAAGACGCCGACAAAGCGAAAAGTTTCAAGCAGGCGCGCGGTCGCGGTGGCTTTGTCCGCTCTTCCTGGAAAGAAGTCAACGAGCTGATTGCCGCCTCTAACGTCTACACCGTAAAAACCTACGGTCCTGACCGCGTAGCGGGCTTCTCGCCAATCCCGGCGATGTCCATGGTGTCTTATGCCTCCGGCGCGCGCTACCTCTCCCTGATTGGCGGTACCTGCCTGAGTTTCTATGACTGGTACTGCGACCTGCCGCCTGCGTCTCCGCAGACCTGGGGCGAGCAGACCGACGTGCCTGAATCCGCCGACTGGTATAACTCCAGCTACATCCTGGCATGGGGCTCTAACGTTCCTCAGACCCGTACCCCGGACGCCCACTTCTTCACGGAAGTGCGCTACAAGGGCACCAAAACCGTTGCAATTACCCCTGACTACGCCGAAATCGCCAAACTCTGCGACCTGTGGCTGGCACCGAAGCAGGGTACCGATGCGGCAATGGCGCTGGCGATGGGCCACGTAATGCTGCGTGAGTTCCACCTTGATAAGCCAAGCCAGTACTTCACCGACTACGTGCGTCGCTATACCGACATGCCGATGCTGGTGATGCTGGAAGAGCGTGACGGCTACTATGCGGCAGGCCGTATGCTGCGCGCCGCTGACCTGGTGGATGCGCTCGGTCAGGAAAACAATCCACAGTGGAAAACCGTTGCCTGTAACAGCAGCGGCGAACTGATCGCGCCAAACGGCTCTATCGGCTTCCGCTGGGGTGAAAAAGGCAAGTGGAACCTGGAACAGCGCGACGGTACGTCCGGTGAAGAGACCGATCTGCGCCTCAGCATGCTGGGCAGCCAGGACGAAATCGCCGACGTCGGTTTCCCGTACTTCGGCGGGGAAGGCACCGAGCATGTCAACAAGGTTGAGCTGCAAAACGTCCTGATGCATAAGCTGCCGGTGAAACGCCTGCAGCTGGCCGATGGCTCCACCGCCTTGGTCACCACCGTGTATGACCTGACCATGGCCAACTACGGTCTGGAACGCGGTCTGAACGATGAAAACTGCGCAACCGACTACGATGACGTAAAAGCGTACACCCCGGCGTGGGCTGAGCGGATCACCGGCGTACCGGCGGCACAGATCACCCGTATCGCACGTGAATTCGCGGAAAACGCTGATAAAACGCACGGTCGTTCAATGATCATCGTCGGTGCCGGTCTGAACCACTGGTATCACCTCGATATGAACTATCGCGGCCTGATCAACATGCTGATCTTCTGCGGCTGCGTCGGCCAGAGCGGCGGCGGCTGGGCGCACTATGTGGGCCAGGAAAAACTGCGTCCGCAGACCGGCTGGCAGCCGCTGGCGTTTGCCCTCGACTGGCAGCGCCCTGCACGTCATATGAACAGCACCTCCTACTTCTATAACCACTCAAGCCAGTGGCGCTACGAGACGGTGACCGCGCAGGAATTGCTGTCACCGATGGCGGATAAATCCCGCTACAGCGGCCACCTGGTCGACTTCAACGTTCGCGCTGAACGTATGGGCTGGCTGCCGTCTGCACCACAGCTGGGTACCAACCCGCTGCGCATTGCCGAAGAGGCGAAGAAGGCAGGCATGACCCCGGTGGATTACACCGTGAAATCCCTGAAGGATGGTTCTATCCGCTTCGCGGCTGAACAGCCTGAAAACGGTAAAAACCATCCGCGTAACCTCTTCATCTGGCGCTCCAACCTGCTCGGTTCTTCCGGTAAGGGCCACGAGTTCATGCTGAAGTATTTGCTCGGGACCGACCACGGTATCCAGGGTAAAGATCTTGGCAAGCAGGGCGGCGTGAAGCCTGAAGAAGTGGAATGGCAAGACAACGGCCTGGACGGCAAGCTGGATCTGGTGGTGACGCTGGACTTCCGTCTGTCGAGCACCTGCCTGTACTCCGATATCGTCCTGCCAACGGCCACCTGGTACGAAAAAGACGACATGAATACCTCGGATATGCATCCGTTTATTCATCCTCTGTCTGCTGCCGTTGACCCGGCGTGGGAATCCAAAAGCGACTGGGAAATCTACAAAGGCATCGCCGAGAAATTCTCCGAAGTCTGCGTAGGCCACCTGGGCAAAGAGACTGACGTTGTCACGCTGCCAATCCAGCACGACTCCGCCGCCGAGTTGGCGCAGCCGCTGGACGTGAAGGACTGGAAAAAAGGTGAATGTGACCTGATCCCAGGCGTAACTGCACCGCACATCATTCCGGTTGAACGCGACTATCCGGCAACCTACGAACGCTTTACCTCTATCGGCCCGCTGATGGAGAAAATCGGCAACGGCGGTAAAGGGATTGCCTGGAACACCCAGAGCGAAATGGACCTGCTGCGTAAGCTCAATTACACCAAAGCAGACGGCCCGGCCAAAGGCCAGCCAATGCTGAATACCGCCATTGATGCCGCTGAGATGATCCTCACCCTGGCGCCGGAAACGAATGGTCAGGTCGCCGTGAAAGCCTGGGCAGCGCTGAGTGAATTCACCGGGCGCGACCACAAGCACCTGGCGCTGAATAAAGAAGACGAGAAAATCCGCTTCCGCGACATTCAGGCCCAGCCGCGCAAAATCATCTCCAGCCCGACCTGGTCAGGGCTTGAAGACGAGCACGTGTCCTATAACGCGGGCTACACCAACGTTCACGAGCTGATCCCATGGCGTACGCTGACCGGTCGTCAGTCGCTGTACCAGGATCACCAGTGGATGCGCGACTTCGGTGAAAGCCTGCTGGTCTACCGTCCGCCGATCGACACCCGTTCGGTGAAAGCGGTGATGGGCGAGAAGTCCAACGGTAACCCTGAGAAAGCGCTGAACTTCCTCACGCCGCACCAGAAGTGGGGTATCCACTCCACCTACAGCGACAACCTGCTGATGCTGACGCTGGGTCGCGGTGGTCCGATTGTGTGGATGAGCGAAGCGGATGCGAAAGATCTGGGCATCGTGGATAACGACTGGATTGAAGTGTTCAACACCAACGGTTCGTTAACCGCGCGTGCGGTAGTGAGCCAGCGCGTGCCGGCGGGGATGACCATGATGTACCACGCGCAGGAACGTATCGTGAACATTCCTGGCTCAGAAATCACCGAGCAGCGCGGCGGTATTCATAACTCGGTCACCCGTATTACGCCGAAGCCGACCCACATGATTGGCGGCTATGCGCAGCTGGCCTACGGTTTTAACTACTACGGCACCGTAGGATCTAACCGCGATGAGTTCGTGGTGGTACGTAAGATGAAGAATATTAACTGGTTAGACGGCGAAGGTAATGACCAGGTACAGGAGAGCGTAAAATGAAAATTCGTTCACAAGTCGGCATGGTGCTGAATCTGGATAAATGCATCGGCTGTCATACCTGCTCAGTCACCTGTAAAAACGTCTGGACCAGCCGCGAAGGCACCGAATACGCCTGGTTCAACAACGTAGAAACCAAGCCGGGCACCGGCTTCCCGACAAACTGGGAAGATCAGGAGAAATACAAGGGCGGCTGGATCCGCAAAATCAACGGCAAAATTCAGCCGCGCATGGGCAACCGCGCGATGCTGCTGGGTAAAATTTTTGCTAACCCGCACCTGCCGGGCATTGATGACTACTACGAGCCGTTTGATTTTGACTACCAGAACCTGCATAACGCAGCGGAAGGTAAACATCAGCCGATTGCCCGTCCTCGCTCGCTGATCACCGGTCAGCGCATGAACAAGATCGAGAAAGGCCCGAACTGGGAAGACGATCTGGGCGGCGAGTTTGAGAAGCTGTCGAAAGACAAAAACTTCGAGAACATGCAGAAGGCGATGTACGGTCAGTTCGAAAACACCTTCATGATGTACCTGCCGCGCCTGTGCGAGCACTGCCTCAACCCGGCGTGCGTGGCGACCTGCCCGAGCGGCGCCATCTACAAGCGTGAAGAAGACGGCATCGTCCTGATCGACCAGGACAAGTGCCGCGGCTGGCGTATGTGCATCACCGGCTGCCCGTACAAAAAAATCTACTTCAACTGGAAGAGCGGCAAGTCAGAGAAGTGCATCTTCTGCTACCCGCGCATTGAAGCAGGCATGCCGACCGTCTGTTCTGAAAGCTGCGTGGGCCGTATCCGTTACCTCGGCGTGCTGCTGTATGACGCGGACGCGATTGAAAGCGCAGCGAGCACCGAGCACGAGAAAGACCTCTATCAGCGTCAGCTGGACGTGTTCCTCGATCCGAACGATCCGAAGGTGATCGAGCAGGCGCTGAAGGACGGCGTGCCGCAGAGCGTGATCGACGCCGCGCAGCAGTCCCCGGTTTATAAAATGGCGATGGACTGGAAGCTGGCTCTGCCGCTGCATCCGGAATACCGCACGCTGCCGATGGTCTGGTACGTGCCGCCTCTGTCACCGATTCAGTCTGCCGCCGACGCGGGCGAACTGGGCAGCAACGGCATTCTGCCGGACGTAGAAAGCCTGCGTATCCCGGTGCAGTATCTGGCGAACCTGCTCACCGCAGGCGACACCCAGCCGGTCCTGCTGGCGCTGAAGCGTATGCTGGCGATGCGCCACTTCAAACGTACCGAAACCGTCGACGGCGTGATTGACACCCGTGCGCTGGAAGAGGTGGGTCTGACCGAAGCGCAGGCGCAGGAGATGTACCGCTATCTGGCGATTGCTAACTACGAAGATCGCTTCGTGGTGCCGAGCAGCCACCGCGAGCAGGCTCGCGAAGCCTTCCCGGAAAAAAGCGGATGTGGCTTTACCTTCGGTGACGGTTGCCACGGTTCAGACACTAAATTCAACCTGTTCAACAGCCGCCGCATCGACGCGATGGATGTGACCAGCAAAACGGAGCCGCACCAATGATTGAACTCGTCATTGTTTCGCGTCTGCTCGAGTACCCGGATGCTGCGCTTGCGCAGCATCAGCAGGAACTCTTTGATGCACTCGCGTCATCTGAAAACCTGGACAAAGAGGATGCCCAGACCCTGGGCGTTTTCCTGCGCGATCTGTTAGCACGCGATCTGCTGGACGCCCAGGCGGACTACAGCCAGCTGTTTGACCGCGGTCGCGCGACCTCGCTGCTGCTGTTTGAACACGTTCACGGTGAGTCCCGCGATCGCGGCCAGGCGATGGTGGACCTGATGTCCCAGTACGAGCAGCACGGCCTGCAGCTCGACAGCCGCGAACTGCCTGACCACCTGCCGCTGTATCTGGAATATCTTGCGCAGCTGCCTAAAGAAGAGGCGCTTGGCGGTTTGCAGGACATCGCACCGATTCTGGCGTTGCTTAGCGCGCGTCTTCAGCAGCGTGAAAGCAGCTACGCCGTGCTGTTCGACCTGCTGGTGAAGCTGGCAAAAGCATCTGTCGACAGTGAGAAAGTGGCGGAGAAAATTGCGGACGAAGCCCGCGACGATACTCCTCAGGCGCTGGATGCGGTCTGGGAAGAAGAGCAGGTGAAATTCTTTGCTGACCAGAACTGCGGCGAGTCAGAAATCTCTGCTCACCAGCGTCGCTTTGCCGGAGCTGTGGCTCCGCAATATTTGGATATCTCTAACGGAGGACGGCAATAATGCACTTCCTGAATATGTTCTTCTTTGACATCTACCCGTATATCGCGGGCACCGTGTTCCTGGTGGGAAGCTGGCTGCGTTATGACTACGGCCAGTATACCTGGCGCGCCGCCTCCAGCCAGATGCTGGATCGCAAAGGGATGAACCTGGCGTCAAACCTGTTCCACATCGGTATCCTCGGCGTGATCGCAGGCCATGCATTCGGAATGTTGACGCCGCACTGGATGTATGAAGCGTGGTTGCCGCTGGAAGTGAAACAGAAGATGGCAATGTTTGGTGGCGGTGCTGCGGGCCTTATGTGTCTGGTTGGCGGCCTGTTGCTACTCAAACGCCGCCTCTTCAGTCCTCGCATTCGCGCTACGACAACCGCAGCGGATATTCTGGTGATGTCGGTACTGGTTATCCAGTGTGCGCTGGGTCTGCTGACCATCCCGTTCTCTGCGCAGCATATGGACGGCAGCGAAATGATGAAGCTGGTCGGCTGGGCGCAGTCCGTCGTGACCTTCCATGGCGGTGCGTCTGAACACCTGGACGGCGTGGCGTTTATTTTCCGCATGCACCTGGTGCTCGGCATGACGCTGTTTGTGCTGTTCCCGTTCTCTCGTCTGGTACACATCTGGAGCGTGCCGGTGGAATACCTGACGCGCAAATACCAGATTGTGCGCGCCCGTCGCTAATTAACCGTTTTGACCTCAACCCCGCACTCGCGGGGTTTTTTTTCGCCCCAGCCCAGGTTGTTGCCCGCGGCAGCAAACAAAATTAACGCGCCGCCCGCGAGCTGCGTGAGGTTGAGCGAGTGCCCGAACACCAGGTTATCGACAACAATTGCGACTACCGGATAGATAAACGATAGCGAGCCGGTGATGGGTGTTGGCAGTTTTTGAATGGCGCTATAAAGCAGCTGATACATGATCCCCGTGTGCACGATACCCAGCGTTAGCAAAATCGGCCATGGGAATTCAGCGCCGAAAGTGGGCAATTGCGCCAGCGGCAGAAGCATCACGACGCCCGTCACCACCTGAATAAAGGCAATATGCTGCGGTGCGATGGATTTTAGTTTGCGTGCAATGATAGCCGTCAGCGCATAGAAGAACGCCGCACCCAGCGCCAGCCCGATACCCGCAAGCCATTCGCTGCCATGAGCGTTAGTCAGCTCGCTGGAAAGCAAAATGACGACCCCACCAAATGCCAGGAGCAGCCAGCCCCATTTCACCAGGCTGACGCGTTCGCCTAAGACGATCCCCATCATCACCAGCATAAACGGCTGAGTGTTATAGACCACGGTCGAAAGGCCGATCGAAATACGCTCGTAGGCCGCAAACAACAGCAGCCAGTTCACCACGAGCGCCACGCCGCCGAGAATAGCCAGCAGCAGCGTGGTGCGGGTGAGGGGGCTGAACGGTTTTTTGCTTATCCGGATGAAAACAAACAGCGTGATGGCGCCAATCAAGCATCGCCAGAAAACAACCTCTGTTACCGGCAGGCCGGAGAGGAGCACAAAGGCTCCGATTGAGCCGGAAATCAACATCGCCAGGCTCATTTGCCAGACGCCTTTCTGTATATCACGCATCACCTACCTCCTGATTAATGACCCTATTGTCGAAAATCGCTGTCGGGTTTTACAGGGCTGATATAAGGTGAAACTGGTTAATGGCTTTTTAAAATTAGGTGAAAGTGATGGAATGCCTGCTTGATGATATCGATCGGCAAATATTGGCTTGTCTGGTAGAGGATGCGCGAATGTCGCTGAAGGTGCTGAGTGGTCGTGTGGGGCTGACCTCGCCCAGTACGGCAGAGCGTCTTAAGCGGCTGGAAGAGCGAGGAGTGATTCAGGGATATGGTGCGCGGGTGAATCTGGCGGCGTTGGGATATACGCTGCAGGCGCTGGTGCGCGTGCGGCCTTTGCCTGGGTTGCTGCATAAGGTGGATAAATATATTCAGGCGATGCCAGAGTGCATTGAGAGTGACAAGGTGACCGGAGAAGATTGCTTTGTGATCCGGCTGGTAGTGCGCTCGATAGAGCAGCTGGATGTGTTGCTGGACGGCCTGGCAGAGCATGCACAATGTAATACATCTATCGTGAAGAGTTCGCCGGTGAAGCGTCGTTTGCCGCCGATGTAGCCCTCTGTCGCCGGGTGACGGCTGCGCCTTACCCGGCCTACAAAGGCGGATTCGGTTAGGTAATGATTTTTTTGGGATTTTTTCGGTAAATGATGGTGGTGGGGGAAGGATTCGAACCTTCGAAGTCGATGACGGCAGATTTACAGTCTGCTCCCTTTGGCCGCTCGGGAACCCCACCAGGGGTATTCATATTTTGAGGTAATGCTGAGAGATGGTGGTGGGGGAAGGATTCGAACCTTCGAAGTCGATGACGGCAGATTTACAGTCTGCTCCCTTTGGCCGCTCGGGAACCCCACCACGGGGTAATGCTTTTACTGGCCTGCTTCCTGCTGGAAGCGGGGCGCATCATATCAAATGAGACGCCCCTGTAAAGCATTCCTTTCGGTAAATGAAGTTGTTTGCCTGCTTTTTATCCGTAAAGGTGCAAAGCTAATCAATTCATTTTCCGAAGGATTAAAGAATGATGGTCCTATTACCGTAAACGAAGACGCGCTGGGCCAGCACCTGATACAGCGCACGACTTAACACATTTTTCTCAACGTCACGTCCGGCGCGCATCATGTCTTCTGCAGTGTAGGTATGATCCACGTGGATCACGTCCTGCATGATGATGGGGCCTTCGTCCAGATTGTCATTCACGTAGTGCGCCGTTGCGCCGATGATTTTCACGCCGCGCTCGTAGGCCTGGTGATAAGGACGCGCGCCAATGAATGCCGGCAGGAACGAGTGGTGGATATTGATGATCTTGTTCGGGAAGCGCGACACGAAAGTAGGTGTCAAGACGCGCATATATTTTGCCAGCACCACGTAGTCCGGATTATGCGCTTCAATGGCCTGCGCCATCAGGTCGTCGTGTTCTTCACGCGTGTGGCCTTCGTGGCTCACCAGCTCGAAGGGGATATCAAAACGCTCAACCAGCGTTCGCAGCGTCTCGTGGTTGCCGATGACGGCGGCGATATCGACATCCAGGCCACCATAGTTCGCTTTCATCAGCAGGTCACCCAGGCAATGCGCCTCTTTGGTCACCAGAATCACGATGCGGCGACGGCCCGCAGGCGTCAGCTCACGGACGGAACCCTCCGGCAGGGCGCTATCCAGGTCCGCAAGCAGGGTCGTGTCGTTAAAAATGCCTTCCAGCTCGGTGCGCATGAAGAAACGACCGGTACGGTGGTCAACGAACTCGTTGTTCTGCACGATATTCAGTTCATGCTTGTAACAAATGTTGGTAATTCGTGCGATCAGCCCTTTTTGATCGGGACAGATGGTGCGCAGCACTTTACGTTGTAGTGATTGCATTGCCGGGAAATCCTGTTTGTATTTGCGAAGTCTGGGTTGTCAGGCACTACTGCCCGCAACACTTTTTAAATTTTTTACCTGAACCACAAGGGCAGGGATCGTTACGACCGAATTGAGGGCGCGTTCCGTCAATATAATACCATCGCCCGCTTTCCTTTAAGAACCGGGAACGTTCGATAATAGCGCCAGGTTTGTTGTGTTCGGTAAACCGGGCGGCGAAACTCACGTAACCTTCGTTGTCATCACGTCCAGGTGCAGCCTCATAGACGGTCAGTCCAAGCCAGACGGTGTTGGCGAACCCGGCTTCAATGTCTTGCCGGAAATCGGCAGCATGGCAGGACGGATGCCAGGTCTTGATTAAATAGTCTGCGTCTTTGATCACAAAAGCAGTATACCGCGAACGCATTAGGTGTGACGGGTCTGGTGCAACCTGCTCGCCAGTAAGATATCGCTGGCAACATAGGCTATACTCCAGAGCGCTACCACAGGGGCAGAGTTGAGACACGATTCTCTTCCTGGAACAAAAAATAAGGGCGTTAAACGCTTAAGGTAGCACCATGTTAACTGAGCAGTTGCGTTGACGCTATGTTGGGGATCCAGGGGAAGTAAAACAGGGCTAATGAGAAAAGTAAAAATTGGACTGGCGTTGGGCTCAGGTGCAGCCCGGGGCTGGTCACATATTGGCGTTATCAATGCCTTGAACAAGATGGGTATTGACGTTGATATCGTAGCAGGGTGTTCAATTGGTTCGCTGGTCGGGTCCGCCTATGCCTGCGGTAAGTTACCGGAGCTCGAAGGCTGGATTCGCGCCTTTAGCTACTGGGACGTGCTGCGCCTGATGGACCTCTCCTGGCAGCGTGGCGGCCTGCTGCGCGGTGAACGCGTCTTTAACCAGTTCCGTCAGATCATGCCCCTTGATGACTTCAGTCATTGTCAGCTGCCTTTCGGTGCCGTCGCCACGAACCTCAGCACGGGACGAGAGCTTTGGCTTACCGAAGGCGATCTTCATCTTGCCGTGCGTGCATCCTGCAGTATGCCGGGGTTAATGGCGCCCGTTCCGCATAATGGCTACTGGCTGGTCGATGGCGGCGTGGTCAACCCTGTACCCATCTCCCTGACGCGCGCAATGGGCGCAGATATTGTTATCGCCGTGGATTTGCAACACGATGCCCACCTCATGCAGCAAGATCTGATGCCTGTAAATCTTCAAAACGAGGATGCTGAAGGTGAAAAACTCGCCTGGCATGAGCGTCTACGAGGTCGCATTGGGCGCATGGCGGCTCGCCGTACGGTCGCGGCTCCAACCGCCATGGAAATCATGACGACGTCCATTCAGGTGCTTGAGAACCGCCTTAAGCGAAATCGCATGGCCGGTGATCCTCCCGATATTTTGATTCAACCCTATTGTCCTCAAATCTCAACCCTTGATTTCCATCGGGCTGAGGCCGCCATTGCCGCGGGTGCCTTAGCCGTAGAAAAGAAAATAGACGAACTGTTACCGTTTGTGCGAACAGCACTTTAAGCATCTTATTTTGATTACTTCAGCAAAATCTGACAGGCGATAGTACCAATAGCATGCCACTATTGAGTAACTGTCAGCCAGGGGAGGAACCATGACGCAGCCATTGGCCGGAAAACACATTTTGATTGTTGAAGACGAGCCCGTTTTCCGCTCACTGCTGGATTCGTGGTTATCCTCGCTAGGGGCACTGACGTCCCTTGCTGAGGATGGTATCGACGCGCTTGAGAAAATGGTCACGGTCATTCCCGATCTGATGATCTGCGACCTTGAGATGCCGCGCATGAATGGGCTTAAGCTGGTTGAACACCTGCGTAATGAAGGTAACCAGACGCCGATTCTGGTGATCTCGGCGACGGAAAATATGGCCGATATTGCCAAGGCATTGCGTTTGGGGGTGCAGGATATTCTGCTCAAGCCCGTTAAGGATTTAAACCGCCTGCGTGAGACCGTACTGGCCTGTCTGTATCCCAATATGTTTAATTCCCGGGTTGAGGAAGAAGAACGCCTGTTTCAGGACTGGGACGCCCTCGTCAGTAATCCGCTAGCCGCCGCAAAATTGTTGCAGGAACTCCAGCCTCCGGTGCAGCAAAATATTTCCCATTGTCGGGTAAATTATCGACAGCTGGTGGCCGCCGATCAGCCAGGCCTGGTGCTGGATATTGCGCCGCTATCCGATTCCGACCTGGCGTTTTATTGCCTGGACGTCACCCGGGCAGGGGACAACGGTGTATTAGCGGCGTTACTCCTTCGTGCGCTATTTAATGGATTATTGCAGGAACAGTTGTCACATCAGGGACAGCGGCTGCCTGAGTTAGGCAGTTTGCTAAAACAAGTTAACCAACTTTTCCGCCAGGCCAATTTACCCGGGCAGTTTCCTCTTCTGGTTGGTTATTATCACAGCGGATTGAAAAACCTCATTCTTGTCTCTGCGGGTTTAAACGCCTCTCTGAATACGGGAGAGCACCAGATTCAGGTGAGCAATGGTGTTCCGCTGGGAACAATGGGAACGGCTTATCTCAATCAAATTAGTCATCGCTGTTCCTCCTGGCAGTGCCAAATTTGGGGGGCAGGCGGGCGGTTGCGCTTAATGTTGTCCACGGAATAAGCAGTTGAGATTTATTCCTCAGATTGCTTTACCTGAGGTTTGTTGGCGGTGCTACTATCACGGCCAGATTCATTCGTATTTATCCTAATTGATCGGCAACGCGTTGTTTTCAGACCCGCGCTCAAGGGTGAGGCTGATATACTCTACGCGTTATTTAATGCATAAAAGTTCAAAACTTGAACAGCTCAGGAGAATTCAATGGCTGCCCTAAATTCGAAAGTCAGAAAGGCCGTCATCCCGGTTGCGGGATTGGGGACCAGGATGTTACCAGCAACAAAGGCAATCCCTAAAGAGATGCTGCCTTTGGTTGATAAGCCATTAATCCAGTATGTCGTTAATGAATGTATCGCAGCGGGCATTACTGAAATTGTGCTGGTGACGCACTCATCTAAAAACTCTATCGAAAACCACTTCGATACAAGTTTTGAACTTGAAGCAATGCTGGAAAAACGCGTTAAGCGTCAGCTGTTAGCGGAAGTTCAGTCTATTTGTCCTCCACACGTTACCATTATGCAGGTTCGTCAGGGCCTGGCTAAAGGCCTGGGCCATGCGGTGCTGTGCGCGCATCCTGTTGTCGGTAATGAGCCTGTCGCGGTTATTCTGCCAGACGTTATTCTGGATGAATTCGAATCCGATCTTTCTCAGGACAACCTGGCAGAGATGATTAAACGCTTCGACGAAACCGGCAGCAGCCAGATTATGGTTGAGCCGGTTGAAGACGTTACCGCTTATGGCGTCGTGGATTGCAAGGGTGTTGCCCTGCAGCCGGGTGAGAGCGTCCCTATGGTCGGTGTTGTTGAAAAACCGAAAGCTGACGTTGCGCCATCCAACCTTGCGGTTGTTGGCCGTTACGTACTGAGCGCCGAAATTTGGCCACTGCTGGCGAAAACGCCTCCGGGAGCCGGGGATGAAATCCAGTTAACCGACGGCATCGATATGCTGATCGAAAAAGAGACCGTAGAAGCCTACCATATGAAAGGTAAGAGCCATGACTGCGGTAATAAACTCGGTTATATGCAGGCGTTTGTTGAATACGGTATTCGCCATAATACCCTGGGCGAAGAATTTAAAGCCTGGCTCAAAGATAACGTGGGTATTAAGAAATAGTCTGATTCCAGGCTGAACAAAACCGGTGTGGCGATGCTCACCGGTTTTTTTATGCCCATAACGGCTGGCTTGGAGTCTGAGGTGCGATTGTAAGGGACGTTAAAGAGTCTGTTATCGCATATGACAGACTGTAAAAGGTTGTACCGCGCAAATTGCGGACATAAAAAATCCCGCATTAAGCGGGATTTTTCAGAATGTATCCAGATTAATCCTTAATCAGGAAGTCATCCAGCTGTTTACCTTCTTCATCCATCGCTTTCTTGATAACAGCTGGAGTACGACCCTGGCCGGTCCAGGTTTTCTCTTCGCCATTCTCATCGATGTAGCTATATTTAGCCGGGCGCGCAGCGCGTTTTGCTTTGGTGCCGGTTTTAGCAGCAGCCATGCTGTTCAGCAATTCGTTTGGATCGATACCATCTGCAATCAGCATTTCACGGTATTGCTGCAGTTTACGAGTACGTTCTTCGATTTCAGCTGCAGCAGCGCTTTCTTCTTCACGACGCTCATTAACTACAACTTCTAATTTTTCCAGCATTTCTTCAAGCGTTTCAAGGGTACATTCTCTTGCCTGCGCACGAAGAGTACGGATGTTGTTCAGAATTTTAAGTGCTTCGCTCATTGTAGTAATCTCAAACTTATAATGGGGGGTGGTTTGTTGTCCTAATAATAGAGCGATAAATTCAGATGTGCAATAGCTGGGAATGTAAGGAATTCAAAAAATACTAAGTAATCGCCACTATTATTAATTACGCTAACTTAAATTTCGATGCTTGTCTGGCCTGTAAGATATCACCCCAAACGGCAAAAGCCTGCGCAACGCATGTTTGTTTTTGTGACATTTCCCCCAGGAATTATAGTTGCGCCTGATAAATATCAGCCTTTTGTATTACCCGGTGAGCGGACGAGCAGAGCAAAATAGTTAATAAATAGTGAATTTTAATGAATGTTGATACCAGTATAAAAAGAAGTGTTAAGTTTGGCTGTCCAGTTTGGTTATTCACCGCGTAGTGAAGGGTTACTCTCTGTTTTAACGGATCATTTTCTCAATTTCCCGATGGCTTATAGCATACCAGACCGCATAGTCTGTGCGGTGTATCGCTGATGGCAAGACAAAATATGGTACAATGATTCATCGGGAATATTACACATTGATTAGGGTTCTTCGGCCAATGGCACAACTTTATTTCTACTATTCGGCAATGAATGCAGGGAAATCGACGGCGTTACTGCAATCCTCATACAATTATCAGGAACGGGGCATGCGTAGCCTTGTATACACTGCAGAAATCGACGATCGGTTTGGGGCTGGGAAGGTCAGTTCGAGAATAGGGCTCTCGTCGCCTGCGCGACTGTATAACCCGACAACTGACTTACTGGAAGATATCCGTGCCGAACATGCGTTGAAGCCCATCCACTGTGTGTTAGTAGACGAAAGTCAGTTTCTGACGCGTGAACAGGTTCATGCGCTTTCTGAGGTCGTTGACGAGCTTGATATTCCCGTTCTCTGCTACGGTCTGCGTACCGACTTCCGTGGCGAGCTATTCCCGGGCAGTCAGTATTTACTCGCGTGGTCAGATAAGCTTGTAGAACTTAAAACCATCTGTTTTTGCGGCCGTAAAGCCAGTATGGTGCTTCGTCTCGATCAGTCGGGTAAACCTTACGCCGATGGCGAGCAGGTAGTGATAGGTGGCAATGAACGCTATGTCTCTGTCTGCCGCAAGCATTATAAAGAGGCCCTTGTTGTCGGCTCGCTGACGGCTATTCAGACTGATAACCGGAAATAATGCAGAAAGTTAATGGCCCTGATGAACAGGCATAAAAAAACCCGCCAACGTGGCGGGTTTTTTATTAGGCTGTCACTTAAGCGCTTTTCTTCGCTTTTTTGTCAGCTTTCACGACGGGAACTTCAATCTTTGCAGCAGCAACGCCGCTTTCGCTAAACTCGCGACCGTAGAAAGTATCCAGCAGGATCTGTTTCAGCTCGGAGATCAGCGGGTAGCGCGGGTTAGCACCGGTACACTGGTCATCGAAGGCATCTTCAGACAGCTTATCCACGTGAGCAAGGAAGTCAGCTTCCTGAACGCCTGCTTCACGGATAGATTTAGGAATACCCAGTTCAGCTTTGATGCTGTCCAGCCATGCCAGCAGCTTCTCAATCTTCGCAGCAGTACGGTCGCCCGGTGCGCTCAGACCCAGGTGGTCAGCGATTTCAGCATAACGACGACGCGCTTGTGGGCGGTCATACTGGCTGAATGCAGTCTGCTTGGTTGGGTTGTCGTTGGCGTTATAACGGATAACGTTGCTGATCAACAGGGCGTTCGCCAGACCGTGAGGAATGTGGAACTGAGAACCCAGCTTGTGCGCCATTGAGTGACAAACACCCAGGAAGGCGTTCGCAAACGCGATACCGGCGATAGTTGCTGCACTGTGTACACGCTCACGCGCTACCGGGTTTTTAGACCCTTCGTTGTAAGACGCTGGCAGGTTTTCTTTCAGCAGTTTAAGAGCCTGCAGTGCCTGACCGTCAGAGAACTCAGAAGCCAGTACGGAAACATAAGCTTCCAGGGCGTGAGTCACGGCATCCAGACCACCGAATGCACACAGTGATTTCGGCATATCCATCACCAGGTTGGCATCAACGATAGCCATATCCGGCGTCAGCGCGTAGTCAGCCAGCGGGTATTTCTGGCCGGTAGCATCGTCAGTTACAACCGCAAACGGCGTGACTTCTGAACCGGTACCGGAAGTGGTGGTCACCGCGATCATTTTCGCTTTTACGCCCATTTTCGGGAACTTGTAGATACGTTTACGGATATCCATAAAGCGCAGTGCCAGTTCTTCGAAGTGAGTTTCAGGATGCTCGTACATCACCCACATGATTTTCGCGGCATCCATTGGGGAACCGCCACCCAGTGCAATAATCACATCTGGTTTGAAGGAGTTCGCCAGTTCAGCACCTTTGCGAACAACGCTCAGGGTTGGGTCAGCTTCAACTTCAAAGAAGACTTCAGTTTCGACGCCAGAGGCTTTCAGAACAGAGGTGATCTGGTCTGCGTAACCGTTGTTGAACAGGAAACGGTCAGTCACGATGAGCGCACGTTTGTGGCCATCTGTAACCACTTCATCCAGAGCGATTGGCAGGGAACCGCGGCGGAAGTAGATAGACTTAGGAAGTTTATGCCACAACATGTTTTCAGCTCGCTTAGCAACGGTTTTCTTGTTGATCAGGTGCTTAGGACCAACGTTTTCAGAGATGGAGTTACCACCCCAGGAACCACAACCCAGAGTCAGGGAAGGTGCGAGTTTAAAGTTATACAGGTCACCGATACCACCCTGAGATGCCGGGGTGTTGATCAGGATACGTGCCGTTTTCATCATCTGACCGAAGTGCGCGACGCGTTCTGGCTGGTTATCCTGGTCGGTATACAGGCAAGAGGTGTGACCGATACCGCCCATGGCCACCAGTTTCTCCGCTTTTTCTACCGCGTCGTCGAAATCTTTCGCACGGTACATTGCCAGCGTTGGAGACAGTTTTTCGTGAGCAAACGGTTCGCTTTCGTCGACAACTTTGACTTCACCGATCAGGATTTTGGTCGTTGCAGGTACGGTGAAACCGGCGAGTTCAGCAATTTTGTATGCTGGCTGACCTACGATAGCGGCGTTAAGCGCGCCATTTTTCAGGATGATGTCCTGAACGGCTTTCAGCTCTTTACCCTGCAGCAGGTAGCCGCCGTGGCTGGCGAAACGTTCACGAACGGCATCGTATACGGAGTCAACAACCACAACAGACTGCTCGGACGCACAGATTACGCCGTTGTCGAAGGTTTTAGACATCAGTACAGAGGCAACCGCGCGTTTGATATCTGCGGTTTCATCGATAACAACAGGGGTGTTACCTGCGCCTACGCCGATAGCTGGTTTACCGGAGCTGTATGCGGCTTTAACCATACCAGGACCACCGGTCGCCAGGATCAGGTTTATGTCTGGGTGGTGCATCAGTGCGTTGGACAGTTCAACGGAAGGTTGGTCAATCCAGCCGATCAAATCTTTAGGTGCACCAGCGGCGATTGCAGCCTGCAGAACGATATCTGCAGCTTTGTTAGTCGCGTCTTTCGCACGTGGGTGCGGGGAGAAGATGATGGCGTTACGGGTCTTCAGGCTGATCAGCGATTTGAAGATCGCAGTAGACGTTGGGTTGGTGGTTGGCACGATACCGCAGATGATGCCGATAGGTTCTGCAATAGTGATGGTACCGAAGGTGTCGTCTTCAGACAGCACGCCACAGGTTTTCTCATCTTTATAGGCGTTGTAGATATACTCAGAAGCGAAGTGGTTTTTGATCACTTTATCTTCAACGATACCCATGCCGGATTCAGCAACGGCCATTTTAGCGAGAGGGATTCGAGCATCTGCAGCAGCCAGAGCGGCAGCGCGGAAGATTTTATCAACCTGTTCTTGGGTGAAATTGGCATATTCACGCTGGGCCTTTTTCACGCGCTCGACGAGTGCGTTCAGTTCAGCGATATTAGTAACAGCCATAATGCTCTCCTGATAATGTTTAAACTCTATTAGTAAACCAGCGCTCGATACGAGAATCAGTATAGTCAGAGCCACTAGTACTTGCGTAACACACAATAAAACAACGGGTTACTTACCGCTCCTGCGCACTAATTTACTAAAAGAGCCTTACTTAAGCATCATCCTTTTTTGATAGGTTCCTCCCTTGGGGTGTAATCAAGATTACTCACTTCTGAGTACGAAAATCATGATCTACGTCAATTTTCTCCTAAGCTGATACCTTTCAGCAGGGTTATTTTGCCGTTAATTTTCCACTGTTAATTAATTAAGTAACTATTGGAAGTAGCGCTATCATTGATTATACAAATGTTTAACATGATGAATTGATACCATATTGGCACAGATTTCTGGTGAAGTGTGCTGATAAAAAGCGTATCTTCTGCGCGGATTTACCTTTATCAAATGACTGTCCCTGACCCTGCTCATTCGCGGAGCTACATGTGATTCAAACGCTTTTTGATTTCCCTACATATTTTAAGTTTTTTATCGGCTTATTTGCGCTGGTCAACCCGGTAGGGATCATTCCTGTCTTCATTAGTATGACCAGCTACCAGACGGCAGCGGCCAGAAACAAAACTAACCTGACGGCAAACATGTCTGTTGCCATCATTCTGCTGACGTCGCTTTTCCTCGGCGACGGAATACTTCAGGTTTTTGGCATCTCTATTGACTCATTCCGTATAGCCGGCGGGATTCTGGTGGTGACCATCGCAATGTCGATGATCAGCGGCAAGCTGGGAGAAGATAAACAAAACAAGCAGGAAAAATCAGAAACGGCGGTCCGCGAAAGTATTGGCGTTGTGCCGTTGGCGTTACCGCTTATGGCTGGCCCGGGGGCAATCAGTTCGACTATCGTGTGGGGGACGCGCTACCACAGCCTGATGCACCTTATTGGTTTCTCCGTCGCCATCGCACTTTTTGCACTCTGCTGCTGGGGCGTATTCCGCATAGCACCCTGGCTGGTGCGGTTGCTGGGGCAGACCGGCATCAACGTCATTACGCGTATCATGGGTCTGCTGTTAATGGCGCTCGGTATCGAATTTATCGTTACCGGCCTGAAGAGCATTTTCCCCGGATTACTGCACTAACCCTTCATGTGAAAGAACGGAGCCAGTGGCTCCGTTTTTTTTACGTGATTATCAGCAAATCATATAAATAAAGTTGAAATGGGCACATGCCATAATAAATTCTACTAATAATGGTCTTTTCTGATATTTCAATGAGTTAATTATTCCGCACCAATCCGCCTGCGCAGAAATCCTTCGAACGCTCTGTTATTTTACTCACATGATACTCTGGGGCTTGCTGAGTGATAACCGAAATGATATTAGTAATTTCAACGTTCCCTTAGAGGAATGTGCTAAATAATAATCAGTTGTTAAATTTTCGTACAAAACCATTCGATGATAGCGCAGCGACGCGCTTATAGAGAGAATTTTCTCTAACATATTGAATAACAGGGCGATTTCCTGGTGTTTGATGTCTGGCAGGGCTGCCCCCGAAGAAACGGTAATCACCGTAAAAGAGAATTGCTTAACAAATTTGCAAAATGTATTGGCGAGAGCTGACGCCATTTGGTACTTTCCGGCCTTATATTTTGCACCGTTAAACAAGTAGATGAGAATTATTTTCATATAGTCCTCTTCTCACGTATCCAGCGCACCTCACGGACAGGGTAGAGGTGTCATGAATCGACGCAAGACGGCCATACGAGCGGTCAGTAATAAAGAAAGTCGGTGATAGCAAGAAGTAAAAAAAGAACCTGACAGCAGCAAAAAAAACTCCTGCGCTGTACAGGCCCCAACAGGGGATTACACAGCTGGCGAAGGCCAGTAATTATAATGAGTGGAGTATCAACACAATGTCCATCATCACAAAAAAAAGTTTGGTAGCGGCGGGGATTTTAACTGCGCTAATCGCGGGAAACGCTGCAATGGCTGCGGACGTTCCTGCAGGTGTTCAACTGGCTGAGAAACAAACGCTGGTACGTAATAACGGTGCGGAAGTTCAGTCTCTTGACCCGCACAAAATTGAAGGTGTTCCCGAGTCTAACGTCAACCGCGACCTGTTCGAAGGCCTGCTGGTCACCGACGTAGACGGCCACCCGGCTCCGGGTGTGGCAGAAAAATGGGAAAATAAAGATTTCAAAGTCTGGACCTTCCATCTGCGTAAAGATGCAAAATGGTCCGACGGTACCCCGGTCACCGCCGAAGATTTCGTGTATAGCTGGCAGCGCCTGGCGAACCCAAATACCGCCTCTCCCTATGCGAGCTATCTGCAGTACGGTCACATTGCCAATATCGATGACATCATTACCGGTAAAAAACCTGTTACCGACCTGGGCGTAAAAGCCATCGATGCTAATACCTTTGAAGTGACGTTGAGCGAACCCGTTCCGTACTTCTATAAGCTGTTAGTTCACCCGTCCGTTTCTCCAGTTCCGAAAGCGGCCGTGGAGAAATTTGGCGAGAAATGGACCCAGCCTGCCAATATCGTCACCAACGGTGCGTATAAGCTGAAAGCATGGGTGGTTAACGAACGTATCGATCTCGAGCGTAATACCCAGTACTGGGACAACGCAAAAACCGTGATTAACCAGGTGACCTACCTGCCAATCGCCTCCGAAGTGACTGACGTCAACCGCTACCGCAGCGGCGAAATCGACATGACCTACAACAACATGCCGATTGAACTGTTCCAGAAGCTGAAAAAAGAGATCCCTAAAGAAGTACACGTTGATCCGTACCTGTGTACTTACTATTACGAAATCAACAACCAGAAAGCGCCGTTCACCGACGTGCGCGTGCGTACTGCACTGAAGCTGGCACTGGATCGCGATATCATCGTGAATAAAGTGAAGAACCAGGGTGACCTGCCGGCCTATAGCTACACCCCTCCGTACACCGATGGCGCGAAACTGACCGAGCCAGAGTGGTTCAAAATGACGCAGGAACAGCGTAACGCAGAAGCGAAAAAGCTGCTGGCCGAAGCGGGTTATACCGCAGACAAGCCGCTGACCTTCAGCCTGCTGTACAACACGTCAGATCTGCACAAGAAGCTGGCTATCGCCGTATCCTCAATCTGGAAAAAGAACCTGGGTGCGAACGTGAAGCTGGAAAACCAGGAGTGGAAAACCTTCCTGGATAGCCGCCATCAGGGCACCTTTGATGTGGCGCGTGCGGGCTGGTGTGCGGATTACAACGAACCGACTTCCTTCCTGAACACCATGCTCAGCGACAGCTCAAACAACACCGCGCACTATAAGAGCCCGGCGTTTGACAAGCTCATTGGCGACACGCTGAAAGCGACTGACGAAGCGCAGCGTACTGAGCTGTACTCCAAAGCAGAGCAGCAGCTGGATAAAGATTCCGCGATCGTTCCGGTTTACTACTACGTTAACGCCCGTTTGGTGAAACCGTGGGTGGGTGGTTATACCGGTAAAGACCCGATGGATAATATCTACGTTAAAAACTTGTATATTATCAAGCATTAATGGCAATGAGTGGGGCGAGGTTGCTCGCCCCACGGTGTCTAACCAACGTCACATAATATAGGCACACGCCAGAAGGTACGGGCAATGTTGAAATTTATCCTACGTCGCTGTCTTGAAGCGATTCCAACGCTATTTATTCTAATTACGATTTCCTTCTTTATGATGCGTCTTGCACCGGGAAGTCCATTTACCGGTGAACGTACGTTGCCGCCAGAAGTTATGGCCAACATTGAAGCGAAATACCATTTAAACGATCCTATCTCGACGCAGTACTTCAATTATCTGAAGCAGCTGGCGCACGGTGATTTCGGACCGTCATTCAAATATAAGGACTATTCCGTTAACGACCTGGTGGCGTCAAGCTTCCCGGTATCGGCAAAATTAGGTGCTGCTGCATTTATCCTCGCCGTTGTTCTCGGGGTCACTGCGGGCGTTATCGCCGCGCTAAAACAAAATACCAAATGGGATTACGCCGTAATGGGGGTCGCAATGACCGGGGTCGTCATCCCCAGTTTCGTTGTCGCGCCGTTACTGGTCATGATATTTGCCATTACCCTTAAATGGCTACCCGGCGGCGGCTGGAACGGGGGGGCGCTGAAGTTCATGATATTGCCGATGGTGGCATTATCACTGGCGTACATTGCCAGCATCGCGCGTATCACCCGTGGTTCGATGATTGAAGTGCTGCACTCTAACTTCATCCGCACCGCGCGCGCAAAAGGGCTGCCGATGCGTCGGATTATTTTCCGCCATGCGCTCAAGCCTGCACTGCTGCCCGTGCTCTCATACATGGGGCCTGCTTTCGTCGGTATTATTACGGGTTCAATGGTTATTGAAACCATCTATGGCCTGCCGGGTATTGGTCAGCTGTTTGTTAACGGTGCGCTTAACCGTGACTATTCGCTGGTGCTGAGCCTCACGATCCTCGTGGGCGCGCTGACCATTCTCTTTAATGCCGTTGTCGATGTGCTGTATGCCGTCATCGACCCGAAAATCCGTTACTAACTGGAGCACGCCATGATGTTGAGTAAGAAAAACAGCGAGGCGCTGGAAAACTTCAGTGAAAAACTGGAAGTAGAAGGTCGCAGCCTCTGGCAGGACGCCCGTCGTCGTTTTATGCACAACCGTGCCGCCGTCGCCAGCCTGGTTGTTCTGGTGATCATCGCACTGTTTGTGACTCTGGCGCCGATGCTGTCACAGTTCACCTATTTCGATACCGACTGGGGCATGATGTCCAGCGCGCCAGACATGGAATCCGGTCACTATTTTGGTACCGACTCCTCGGGTCGTGACCTGCTGGTCCGCGTGGCGATTGGTGGACGTATCTCGTTGATGGTCGGGATTGCTGCCGCGCTGGTGGCCGTGATCCTCGGCACGCTTTACGGCTCGCTTTCCGGCTATTTAGGCGGAAAAGTGGACTCGGTGATGATGCGTCTGCTGGAGATCTTAAACTCCTTCCCGTTCATGTTTTTCGTGATCCTGCTGGTGACCTTCTTTGGTCAAAATATCCTGCTGATCTTCGTGGCCATCGGGATGGTGTCCTGGCTGGATATGGCGCGTATCGTCCGTGGTCAGACGCTGAGCCTTAAACGCAAAGAGTTCATCGAAGCCGCACAGGTTGGGGGTGTTTCCACCGGCAATATCGTGGTTCGCCATATTGTCCCTAACGTGCTGGGCGTGGTCGTGGTGTATGCCTCACTGCTGGTACCAAGCATGATCCTGTTTGAATCTTTCCTGAGCTTCTTAGGCCTGGGCACGCAAGAGCCGCTGAGCAGCTGGGGCGCGCTGCTGAGTGATGGCGCAAACTCCATGGAAGTGTCACCGTGGCTGCTGCTATACCCGGCGGGTTTCCTGGTTGTGACCCTGTTTTGTTTCAACTTTATCGGCGATGGCCTGCGTGATGCCCTCGACCCGAAAGACCGTTAAGGAGCGCCGTCATGACAATTATTGAAACGGCCACCGCGCCACAGGCGCAGCAGCAGAGCTCGCTTCTGCTGGACGTTAAAGACCTCCGCGTAACGTTCAAAACGCCGGACGGGGATGTGACCGCCGTTAACGATCTCAATTTCAACCTGCGCGCAGGCGAAACGCTGGGGATCGTAGGGGAATCTGGCTCCGGGAAATCGCAAACGGCGTTCGCGCTGATGGGGCTGCTGGCGTCGAACGGTGTTATCGGGGGGTCTGCGAAATTTAACGGTCGTGAGATCCTCAACCTGCCCGAGAACGAGCTGAACAAGCTGCGCGCCGAGCAAATTTCGATGATCTTCCAGGATCCGATGACGTCGCTGAACCCGTACATGCGCGTGGGCGAACAGCTGATGGAAGTGCTTATGCTGCATAAAGGATTGGGCAAAGCAGAAGCCTTCGAAGAGTCCGTTAAAATGCTGGATGCGGTAAAAATGCCGGAAGCGCGTAAGCGCATGCGCATGTATCCGCACGAGTTCTCCGGCGGTATGCGCCAGCGCGTCATGATTGCGATGGCGCTGCTCTGCAGGCCAAAGCTGCTGATTGCTGATGAACCGACGACCGCGCTGGACGTGACGGTGCAGGCGCAGATCATGACGCTGTTGAATGAGCTTAAGCGTGAATTCAACACGGCGATTATCATGATCACCCACGACCTGGGCGTTGTTGCAGGCATCTGTGACAAAGTGCTGGTGATGTATGCCGGACGTACTATGGAATATGGTCAGGCGCGCGATGTGTTCTATCAGCCTGCCCATCCGTATTCCATTGGACTGCTGAACGCCGTACCGCGTCTGGATGCCGAAGGGGAGTCTCTTCTGACGATCCCGGGTAACCCACCGAACCTGCTGCGTTTGCCAAAAGGTTGTCCGTTCCAGCCGCGCTGTCCACATGCGATGGAAATCTGCAACAGCGCTCCGCCGCTGGAGGCGTTTGCACCAGGCCGCCTGCGCGCCTGCTTTAAGCCGTATGAGGAGCTGGTATGAACGCACTCGATCAAAAAAGAAATGTGCTGCTTGAAATCGCCGATCTGAAAGTACATTTCGACATTAAAGACGGCAAACAGTGGTTCTGGCAGCCGCCTAAAACCCTTAAAGCGGTCGATGGCGTCACGCTTCGCCTGTACGAAGGTGAAACTCTGGGCGTGGTCGGTGAGTCTGGCTGCGGTAAGTCGACGTTTGCCCGTGCGATTATCGGGCTGGTGAAAGCGACCGACGGTAAAGTGGCCTGGCTCGGCAAAGACCTGCTGGGTATGAAGCAGGACGAATGGCGAGCAGTGCGCAGCGATATTCAGATGATTTTCCAGGATCCGCTGGCGTCCCTGAACCCGCGTATGACCATCGGCGAGATTATTGCCGAGCCGCTGCGCACCTATCATCCTAAAATGGCGCGTCAGGAAGTGCGGGATCGCGTAAAGGCAATGATGATGAAAGTGGGGCTTTTACCCAACCTCATCAACCGCTACCCTCACGAGTTCTCCGGCGGGCAGTGCCAGCGTATCGGTATTGCGCGCGCGCTGATCCTGGAGCCGAAGCTGATCATCTGCGATGAACCGGTTTCCGCGCTGGATGTGTCAATTCAGGCGCAGGTGGTCAACCTGCTGCAAAAACTGCAGCGTGAAATGGGGCTGTCGTTAATCTTCATCGCGCACGACCTGGCGGTGGTGAAGCACATTTCTGACCGCGTACTGGTGATGTATCTGGGCCATGCGGTAGAGCTGGGCACCTACGATGAGGTGTACCACAATCCGCTTCATCCTTACACCAAAGCGCTGATGTCTGCGGTTCCGGTCCCGGACCCGGATCTGGAAAAGAATAAAACCATCCAGCTTCTGGAAGGTGAATTACCTTCACCGATAAATCCGCCTTCGGGCTGCGTCTTCCGTACGCGATGCCCGATGGCCGGGCCAGAATGTGCGCAAACGCGACCGGTTCTGGAAGGCAGTTTCCGCCATGCGGTTTCCTGCCTGAAAGTAGACCCGTTATAATCGCAAGGGCTGACATGATGTCAGCCCTAATTTTTTGCGAGGTTAAGGTGTCGCGATTGTTTACGTCGGCTCGTCAGCGGCTTTATCACATTTTATTCGATCCAAAAACGGTCTCCGGACGTCGCTTCGAAGGGGTTTGCGGGTTATTCGCGCTGCTCAGCGTGATTATCATCTTCGTCGAGTCGGGGGCCGGGACGCAGTACCATCTGACGTTTGATGAATGGCACGTCTTTGTCTGGCTGGAGCTGATCGTCACCCTGGTGTTTACTCTTGAATATGTGCTGAGGGTTGTCAGCTGGCCGAATCCGGCAAAATATGTCTTCAGCTTCTGGGGGCTAATTGATTTAGCCACTATCCTGCCGCTTTACGTCATGTGGCTGTGGCCGGAAATCAGCCTCAGTTATGTCTTTGCCTGGCGAGCCATGCGCGTTATTCGCGTGCTGCGTATTCTCAAACTGCTGCGATTCATGCCCTCGCTGCGGGTGTTCTGGAGCGCCATAGTCAGCGCCCGTCACCAGCTGATCCTTTTCTACTCGTTCATCGCCATTGTGATGGTGGTTTTCGGCGCGCTGATGTACCTGATAGAGGGGCCGAAATACGGTTTCTCAACGCTGAATGCGTCCGTTTACTGGGCCATCGTGACGGTCACGACAGTAGGCTACGGCGATATCACGCCGCATACGCCGCTTGGACGCATTGTGGCATCGGTATTGATTCTCATTGGTTATTCGGTGATTGCTATCCCGACAGGGTTAATTACTACCCATATGAGCAGTGCCTTTCAGAGCCGAAAGCAGCAGCGTAAATGCCCGAACTGTCGCCAGGGGGAACATGAGCATAGCGCGCGGTTTTGTAACCGCTGTGGAAGTGAATTACCGGATTAAATAAAAAAGGCTGCAAATGCAGCCTTTTTTATTATTCGCGCCAGAGTATGTGGCACAGCTTGTGGTCTTTTTCACGACAGAGCAGGACGCGCGCGAATATATCGTTAATTTCGCCGCCGTCTTCATCCGCCAGGCCGATGACCACCTCAGCAAAGAAGTCAGGGTTGAGGTCGAAATCGACGTGTTCAGCCCAGTCTTCAGCTGGATCAAACAGCTCTGCGCCGCCGCGCTCTTCAAACTGAAGATTGAAGAGAATGACGTCTGCGGGATCGAGGTTATCAACCGCCAGTTCGAGAAAAATGTCATAGGCCTGCTCGAGCGTTTCGTCTTCGGTCAGGCGATTGTTCAGATCCATTTCCATGATGACTACCTGTTTAACATCGTTGGGCACGTTTTACAGCAACGGGCTAAAGAAGTAAAACAGTCGTTCGGCAATTCTCTGCCACAGCGGACGTTTCACCCACAGTCTTGCATCCAGCAGACGGGAGCGGGAGATATAGTCGTCCTGAACCGCCGCCAGATCGCCGCCGAAGCCGGCATCGTCGATCACCAGGGTGATTTCAAAGTTCAGCCACAGGCTGCGCATATCCAGATTAACGGTACCCACCAGGCTCAGTTCACCGTCGACCAGCACGCTTTTAGTGTGCAGCAGGCCGCCTTCAAACTGGTAGATTTTCACCCCGGCAGCAAGAAGCTCGCTGAAGAACGCCCGGCTAGCCCATCCCACCAGCAGCGAATCGTTTTTGCGCGGCATTATGATGCTCACATCGACCCCGCGCTGCGCGGCGGTACAGATGGCGTGCAGCAGATCGTCGCTGGGCACGAAGTAGGGCGTTGTCATGATCAGGTACTCACGCGCGGAGTAGGCCGCGGTAAGCAATGCCTGATGGATCAGGTCCTCGGGGAATCCCGGCCCGGAAGCGATAGTGTGAATGGTATGCCCGCTGGCCTCTTCGAACGGCATGATATTGCCGTCGGGCGGCGGCGGCAGAATGCGTTTACCGGTTTCGATTTCCCAGTCGCAGGAATAAACGATCCCCATTGATGTGGCGACCGGGCCCTCCATGCGCGCCATGAGGTCGATCCACTGTCCGACGCCGGAGTCCTGCTTGAAAAAGCGAGGGTCAACCATGTTCATGCTGCCGGTGTAGGCAATATAGTTATCGATCAGGATCATCTTGCGGTGCTGGCGCAGGTCCATACGGCGCAGGAATACGCGCAGCAGGTTCACCTTTAGCGCCTCGACCACTTCAATCCCGGCATTACGCATCATGCCTGCCCACGGGCTGCGGAAAAACGCAACGCTGCCCGCGGAATCCAGCATCAGGCGGCAATGGATGCCCCGTCGCGCGGCGGCCATCAGCGATTCTGCTACCTGATCTGCCATGCCGCCCGGCTGCCAGATATAAAACACCATCTCGATGTTATGGCGAGCAAGCTGAATATCTCGGATCAGCGCCTGCATAACGTCATCAGAAGAGGTCATTAACTGCAGCTGGTTGCCTTTAACGCCCGCAATGCCCTGGCGACGTTCGCAGAGTTTAAATAGCGATGAGGCAACGCTGCTGTTCTCTTCAGCAAAGATGTGCTTGCAGGCTTTGAGATCGTTAAGCCATTTTGCCGTCGAAGGCCACATGGCGCGGGCACGTTCGGCGCGGCGTTTACCCAGGTGGAGCTCGCCAAACGAGAGATAGGCAATGATGCCCACCAGCGGCAGAATGTAGATAATCAGAAGCCAGGCCATGGCAGAAGGGACGGCCCGGCGCTTCATCAGGATGCGTAACGTCACCCCCGCGATTATTAGCCAGTATCCCAAAATGACCAGCCAACTCACCACGGTGTAGAAGGTTGTCATAGGTAAAAAATCCTTTTGAAAGCGTATTGTTATGAGTGTACGCATCAGGATTCATCTGGCAAATAAAAACGGCAGATAAAAGCGCTGGTTTGCTGCAGGGTTGGGTTTATAATGACGTTTCTGTTAGAGGAAGAGTTGTAGACATGAAGCGCAGTAGAACAGAAGTAGGGCGCTGGCGCATGTTGCGACAGGTGAGTCGTCGCAAGGCTCGTTGGCTGGAAGCACAATCCCGCCGCAATATGCGCATACACGCCATCAGAAAATGTGGGCTGAGCAGACACCGTAACGCGTTGCTGTTTGCCGTTCAGGATATCTGAGAACCAAGAGGGCACCGTCAAGGTGCCCACTGTTTATACAGGGACTATCAATTTTCGCACTCTTTTCCCGCCTCGTTCCACGCTATAATGTGCTCGCCTTACACCATGAAATTATAAGATGAATCCATATCTCTGGGTATTTATTGTGCTTTTAGCGCTGGACGCGCTCAGGGAAAATTTAGGGCTGTCGTCACTTCTCTCTCTGGCTGAGTGTGTTTTTGCCTGGGTGATACAGTCGCTTAACTAAAAGGAACAAGGGATGAAGGGAAAAGCGATCGCTGTAATCCTTGGGATTGCGGTATTAAGCGGCTGTGCCGGTACAAAGACTTCACCAGAAAGGCACGCGTATTATTTTGTCTCACATAAGACCAGCTTCACTGGCGGTAATTTTACCTCTAGCGTACCTGAAAATTACCGGTTAAACGTTCCGCAGTTCCGCGAGCTTCATGCACGAGGAAAAGCTGACCGTGCTGAAGGACGCACGCTGGCGGAAGCTAACGAATACGCACAAAGCATTCGTGACCAGCTGAAGGAAAATGCGAAATCTCAGCAGTCCTTCTCAGGCAATGCGAATGATAAATGGTCTTCGGATATGGATATGAAGGATGCCGTTCTCTTTGGGAACGAACTAGCCGCGACTTATCTTGACGGCTATAACGGCGTACAATAGCGCGACTGATTTTGGGGATACCGTTTTGCAGCGGTATTCTCGTTGTTTTTAGCAAAAGGAGGGAGAAGTGTTTACGGAGTTTGGAGTACTGAATTTCTGGACCTATGTCGTCGGCGCGTTTTTTATCGTGCTGGTTCCCGGTCCGAATACCCTGTTTGTGCTGAAAACAGGTATTGGTCATGGGGTTAAAAAAGGTTACCTCGCGGCTACCGGTGTGTTCATCGGCGATGCCGTTCTGATGTTTCTGGCCTGGGCTGGCGTCGCCGCACTGATCCAGACCACACCCGTTCTGTTCAATATTGTTCGCTACCTTGGCGCGTTCTATCTTCTGTGGCTCGGCGGGAAAATGCTGTGGTCGGTAATTACCCGTAAGAGCAACGCGCACGAGGGCGGTACCGAACCGGCAAGCATGATCATGAAGCGCTCGCTGGTGTTGAGCCTGACGAACCCAAAGGCGATTCTCTTTTACGTCTCGTTCTTCGTGCAGTTTATTGATGTACGCGCGGAAAATACCGGCACCTCATTCCTGATCCTTGCCACCACGCTGGAATTGATTAGCTTTATGTATATGAGCTTCCTGATCTTCTCCGGGGCATTTGTCACTCGTTACCTTAAAACGAAGAAGAAACTGGCAAAGCTGGGGAACGGGCTGATTGGGCTGCTGTTCGTGGGCTTTGCGGCGAGGCTGGCGTCGCTGCATTGACTGTGTGAAAGGCTCCTGAGGGAGCCTTTTTAATGTCTGGCGTAACTGGAAAGCCGCGCCAGACAAGGCTTCACGTTTTACTACTAGCAGTCAAAAGCCATAAAAAGCGGCTAGGGTGTGGACGCATTGTGGACACTCTGACCACCATTAGCACCCTTCAACGGGTTAAGCAAAAATGCACCACACTCTGCAATTGGCCGTGACAGACCCCTTACACGTGGCGAATTCCGTCAGGTGCAAGGTGTTTTAAGTAAAGTTAATCGCCTGCCATATGTCTTAAAAACGTTGTTTAACTCGCGGTATGACTTCAACCGTCGTACTAAAAGCCCACTTCATGGTTTCTATTTCCTTAAGAACATCGTCGAGCAACGAGTCGGGCCGCGTCTCGAGCGGGTCAATCAGCTAAACGGAATGAATGAGACAGCATCGCTTCTTTTCCTGAGCGAGCGCGAAAGCTATTCACGTTTAGCGGATATGAGTGACAAGGCACTCAAAAAATTTGCTGCCCGTATTGCTTCGCAGCTATATGTCGCTTTCGAGGAACTCAGCGACGCATGGGCAGATGCTCACGGCGGTGAAGAGACCCTTTTCACCGAGGAAGCACAGGCGCACTTATATGGTAATGTTGCCGGTGCAGCTCGTACATTCAACATCACCCCGATGTTCTGGAAGAAATACAGCAAAGGGCAAATCACGATCCGCCAGGCATTTTCCTCTTTCGCTCGTCTGATTAACGATGAATGGTGGATTAACCAGTTTAAGGCGCAGCGTATGCGCTGGCACGAGGCTTTGCTGATTGCCGCCGGTGAGGTGAACAAAGACCGCTCCGCATACGCCAGCAAAACGGCGATCCGTGACGTTCATTCACGCCGCCTGGCTAATCTCGAATACCTCAAATCATGCGAACTGGAAAACAAAGTAACCGGCGAACGCATCGATCTCATCAGCAAAGTCATGGGCAGTATTTCAAACCCCGAAATTCGTCGTATGGAACTGATGAACACTATCGCCGGGATTGAGCGTTATGCGGCCGTTCAGGGTGACGTCGGTATGTTTATCACTATCACCACGCCATCGAAGTATCAACCGACGCGTCAGGTTGGAAAGGGCGACAAAAAGTCGGTGCAGCTTAACCACGGATGGAATGAAATTGCCTTTACGCCCAAGGATAGACAGCGGTATTTGTGCCGTATCTGGAGCCTGATGCGTACAGCTTTTAAGGATAACGGTCTGCAGGTCTACGGGATGCGTGCTGTTGAGCCGCATCATGACGGGACTCCGCGTTGGCATATGATGCTTTTTTGCAAACCAGAGCAACGCAAACAGGTCACCGAAATCATGCGCCGTTATGCCTTAAAAGAAGATGGCGATGAAAAAGGCGCGGCAGCACAGCGCTTTGAAGCGAAGCACCTCAATCAAGGTGGCGCAGCCGGTTACATTGCAAAATACATCGCGAAGAATATCGACGGTTACGCGCTCGATGGTCAGGTCGATCACGACACTGGCAAGCCTCTCACCGATACCGCATCAGCGGTAACCGCATGGGTGTCAACATGGCGTATCCCGCAATTTAAATCAATTGGCCTGCCGACGATGGGTGCATATCGTGAACTGCGCAAACTTCCTCGCGGGGTAAGCATTGCTCATGAATTCGATGAACGTGTCGAAGCGGCCAGAGCTGCAGCTGATGAAGGTGAATGTGACCTTGATATCGCAGCGCAGGGTGGGGCGAATGTTCCACGTGATAGCCAGACCGTCCGTGTGGCTCGTAACGTGACTGACGAGGTCAACGTCTACGAAGAGGATATAGAGAGAGTTGTGGGCATCTACGCCCCGCACTTGGGCTCTGAACTGGTGCGTGTTACCCGGACAGCCGAATGGCGCATCGTTCTAAAGCTGTTGGCCGTTGAGCCTTTGACTTTAAAAAGCGGCATTGCCGCGCCTCGGAGTCCTGTCAATAACTTTGGGTTGGATGGCGAAACGGATATGGAACCTACAGAGTATGATAAAGCAGCAGGGGAAATTAATCTTACGAAGTGTGAATATGTTAGTTTGAGGGGGGGCGAAAATTACGAAAGCACTTAATTGTGTCCTTGAGACAGAAGATAGACCAGATTTATATAATGACATTCGGCAAGGATATCAAATGATTCAATCTATACAAAATCAACAAAAAATCAAACAGAAAACTCAAGCTTGATGCTGTTTTTTGAAGCGGTGAGGGGTGGTTTTAACTGGAGGAGTGTGTTCGTAATCACATAGTTATCAATTGGTTGTTGTGTGGTTTGGTATGTTTTAGTATGACTAAGAGAACAAGATAATTTTAATCGAGGGATTTAATTATGAAATCCAGAACTTTGAAAACTATTTATAATTTAATCGCAGCAAATTATACAAAAAAACCATTACCCAACGGGAAGTTTCTGCATGAATTCACACCATCAACTACAAGCACAGTTTATGAGTTTGAAGCTAATGGTGCCGATATAATGGTTGTCGGTGAGCATTACAATATTGGATTTAATGATGTAAATGGGAAGAGGGTCGTTGATACGGATTGTCTGTCAGTGGCGACCGTTCATAATAAGTTCCTTTCTTATTCTTTTGCAATTGCAATGTCAGCTAATAATCATGTGGCAAATAAGAATAAAAATGATCTGAGAGTTCAGCATGCAGGTCAAGGAGACTATTTTTGGGGTAAAAAATATGCTTGGCGAGAATTTGGGCTGGTTTTACCTCAGGATGCTTTTCATAAATATTTAGAGCATGTTGGTCATCCTAGAATACAATGTGTAACCATAGATCCAAATATGCAGTATCAAAATAATCAGCCTTCTTTTGCTTATGCTGAATCAGGACTCCAAACTTCGATTGATGCCCTCATTAATAGTGCTGTGAGAGTAGGGGATGGAACATTCTTCAAGTCGCCATTATATTTTAATAGTGAAAAGAAATTCACTATTAAAGGCATAAATTCGATAACTGATAAAAAATAGATATGCATTCATCTGCATTAAAATAAATGTGCTTTTTTGTTGTCGGTTAGCACTTTTATGTGAGGGTTGACGCCACTTCTTGGTCCTGCTGCACCTGCATTAAAACCGCCCCATCAAGCGGGCAGGCGTAGCGGGGAAAGCATTGCGCGCTAGCGATGTGGCAATCTTTTAATCTAATGCGCTTATGAGTTTCGTGACGGCGCTCTATGGTGTAGGGTAAGTCCAATTGAAGTGATAGCGGGGTTGCGTTGTGTGTAAGTCATCTGGTGGCTTTTAGAGAGTGTTGTCAGTAGGCTGAAAAAATGATGTGTAATTAAAAAATCATTTTGTTATGAAATGAAAAAACTGCTCAAAAGAAAGCCGTTGGTATCTAAAAAATTTGTGCCATATACACAAAATGTCTTGAGTTCAATGGGTTGCGGTTGGATGGTGTTTCTAACTATACAGTGCCAGCAAAAGAGGTACTTTTTGCCGGTGCAATTACATACGAGAAAGTAATTTCATTACGGTCATCAGCGTCACGGCTACGATGAAGGCTTCCTTCAAGCTTAACTGCTAAATAATAGCCATTAATGTTCTGAATTACAGCTATGTTGCCAACTTCAAGCGATTCAGTATCGTCACTTTTAAAGAATGTATCGGAGGCGGCATCTGTGATTTGATTGAATTCGGTAATGCCTTTAGCAAATACTAATGAATGAAGACTTGGTTGACGTTTGTAAATATAAGCTTGGTTGCGTCCACCAACACCCCACTTCGTCTCAAAAAGCATTTCACCAGATCCAACCCAATAAGAGTCGTAATTTCCATTCGGTATAAATGTGACTTTGCCTGAACTTGCTGGTGATTGGTTTGCACCGTTTGGTTGAGATAACTTGACAGGGTTAATCGGCAGTGGTTTTCGGTCGAAGGGGCTAGGCCCAGCAGCAGGGCGAGGTTTCATTTTCTCACCATGCAAATCATGGATTAGTTCTGCATAGCTATTGTCATAATTTACAGCATCGAAATAAAGTCTAAGGCGAGCACCGATGAAGGTTGGAACGGGATCTTGTAACTTATTGTTGACAATGACTGGGATGACACGGTTACTATTCAAATTTCGCATTATCTGACTAGAAATGATCATCTTCTCATAACCTACACCGCCAGATTTTTGCGCATTTGCTTTAGCTACATATGGTTCTGTGCAGATGACCATTACTCGGTCGGCGCTGGTAAGTCCTTGCTCCATGAAAAGTGTAAGATCGCTTCCTAGCGTAATGTCCCATTGGTCGAAGATTACTTGCACTCCGTTTTGTTCGAGCCTAGTCGCAAGTTTTAACACCCATGCTTTATGCTCTTCGCTATCATGAGAATAAGAAATAAAAAGTTTAGGTTTAGTCTGTTTCATATGATCACCTTAATGTATAAATTCAATAGGATTAATACGATATTTTTATGGTGAATTCCATCAGTTTTATTTGATTCCTTAAATTTTTGTGGACTATGTATTGCCGTTCAGTTTTCGCGGAGGATATTACGCCTTCACTCAAACATGTAAAGTGAGCGGTGTAAGCTCAGTTGTGGCATTTTGGAGGGACTTATTCTGATTCGAGGCTGTAATCTTTAAAGCGGATCACCTCCATCCCAAGCCAGTCGTTAACCTCTTTGAAGCGTTCCTGCAGCGGTGTTAACTCGTTACGCACAAATACCTGCGCTACCTTCTCAACAAACACCATTGAGCCGATATTCTTGGGCTTGCCGCCCATGAGCTGGAACGGCACGCGGTGCGCATCGAGCAGGTCAGCGGCGCTCACCTTTTTGATATTGAAAAAATCATCCTTGGTGGCGACTTCACTCAGTGGCACGATCTTAATGCCGTCCGGTTTCCCGTTGGGTGCGTAGAAAAACAGATTCTTAAAATTCTCCAGTCCCTTTGAATTACGCATCGCATCACGCAGGGATTCGACGTCGGTGCTGCTTTGCGCCGCGTCGGTGACGTACATGATGTACCCCGCGTGCGCGCCGTTCTGGTAATACTTGCGACGAAACAGCATAGCGGATTCATTCAGCCAGGCGGAATTGAGCGCGCTCAGGTATTCCGGCATCCCGTAGAGCTCTTGATTGATATCAGGTTCAAGCAGGTGAAACACCGAGCCGGGCGCAAATTCGTGCGGGTGCGTGTAGCTCGACACATACCAGTACACGCCATCCTCGACGCCACGGCGGGTATATTTCGCCGGTGAGGTTTCCAGTTTCAGGAGCTGGCCTGTCACACTCATGCGCTTTCAAGATAGCCGTTGGCAAAGACCAGATAGTCGAGCACGAGGCGGCTGAAATCCTGACGAGATAACAGTGGGTGAGGGATGTAGGTGCTCGCCAGAATGTTACGTTTGACGTAAATAGGTGAGCTGTGATGGACGGCGGCGCGCAGGCTTTTCGCCAGTCCCGAGAAATTGACCGGCGGCTCGTACCATTTCCCGTTATGGATACACTCGACATAGTCGAGGATATCGCGGCGATCCATGACAGCGGAGGGCTCGCCAAAAGTGAATGCCTCCATTTTTGCGGTGCGCTGGCGGTTTTTTCGGTTGGTTTATGCTTTGCCATCTGAGTAAATTTCCAGAATTGAGTTGGAGTGCATCCCGCTCCCGACGGAAAGCGGTTCGTTTAACAGGGCGTGCATGGTCGCCCACGCGATATCCGCGTGGCTGGCTCCTTCGCTGCGACTCGCTTCATAGGTCGAGCTGCGCCCGCTGCTGGTCATGGTTTTGCGGATAGCCATAAGCGACTGCGTGATGTCGGTCGCACCGGTGTCGTATTCCAGACACCCGCGTCGAATGGTGTCTTTTGATTTCAGCACCATTGCGGTTTTCATTTCAGGCGTGTAACGGATGGCGCGCGCCGCCGGGAAGAACGAGCGCACGAACTGGTGACGCTCAAGAATACGGAACTTGCCCCCGGCTTATCAGTTTCTCGGTGAGGGAGAAACCACGCGCACGCTCTCGGGCGTGCTTTACCCTGAAATCACCGGCGGCCGCCTGTCGCTGACGGCTGTCGAGCTGATGGCCGATGAGGGGAGAGCGTTGCCGCTGATTGACGGAACGGGCATGATCCACGGCATGTATGTCATCGATAAAGTGACCCGCACGGACAGCGAATTATTCAGTGAAGGCGCGGCTAGAAAAATTGAGTTTAGCCTCTCGCTGAAACGCGTCGATGAGTCGCTCGCAGCGATTTACGGCGACCTGAAAACGCAGGCCGACAATCTTGTGACGACGGCTGGTAACTGGATCGGAGGGCTGGCTGGATGATTAGCGGGATTAACGTGCAGGCCGTGGAACGGGTTGCCCCGGCGTTTATGCTCACGCTCGATGGCGACGATATTACCCAAAATTTCAGCGACCGGCTTATCGGCCTGACCATGACGGACAATCGCGGATTCGAGGCTGACCAGCTCGATATCGAGCTCGATGATACCGACGGACTTGTCGAGCTGCCGCCGCGCGGGGCAACGCTGACGCTGTGGCTGGGCTGGCAGGGCTCGGCCTTGCAGAATAAGGGAAGTTTCACGGTCGATGAAATCGAGCACCGGGGCGCGCCTGATACCCTGACAATCCGGAGGCGCAGTGCGGATTTTCGCGGGACGCTGAATTCACGCCGGGAACAGTCATGGCATGACACCACGCTCGGGGTCACAGTTGAGACCATCGCCGCACGTAACAAGCTGACGGCCAGTGTAGCCGACACGCTTAAAGCGATCGCCGTACCTCACATTGACCAGACGCAGGAATCCGACGCGGCGTTTTTATCCCGTCTGGCTGACCGCAACGGCGCATCAGTATCGGTGAAATATGGGAAATTATTATTCCTGAAAGCTGGTAGCGCTGTGACGGCCAGCGGCAAACCCATCCCGCAGATGACCGTCGAACGAAGCGACGGCACCGGCATCAGTTCGCCATCGCTGACCGGGAAGCTTACACCGGCGTAACGGCAAAATGGCTGCACACCAAAGACCCGAAGCCGCAAAAGCAAAAGGTGAAGCTCAAGCGTAAACCGAAGGTGCAGCACCTGCGCGCGCTGCAGCATCCGAAAGCGACCAAAACCACGGCAAAGACCAAAGCCAAAAAGGAGCAGGAAGCGCGCGAGGGTGAGTATATGGCCGGTGAGTCTGACAACGTGCTGGAGCTCACGACCATCTACGCTACAAAGGCGCAGGCCATGCGCGCTGCTCAGGCAAAGTGGGACAAAATACAGCGCGGGGTCGCGGAGTTTTCTATCTCCCTGGCGTTTGGCCGTGCGGATTTATTTCCCGAAACGCCGGTGGCGGTGAAAGGCTTTAAGCGCGTTATAGACGAGCAGGCTTGGATAATCAGCAGGGTGGTGCACAACCTTAACGGGAACGGCTACATGACGGGCTTAGAGCTTGAGGTTAAGGTTTCGGATGTGGAGTATGAAAGCGAGGATGTAATGTGATAAATTTTATTTATGTATTTGATATTAAAGGGTTTAATGGTTAAAATTGATATATCATAAACGCTTTGAGGTGCTCGCCTTGTTTCACTGTCCAAAATGCCATTACGCCGCTCACGCCCGCACAAGTCGCTATTTTACTGACACGACCAAAGAGCGTTATCACCAGTGCACAAACATCAACTGTAGCGCGACGTTTGTTACGACCGAGACGGTCGAGCGTTTTATCGTATCACCGGGGGAGGTAATGCCAGCGCCGCCGCATCCGACAGCTTCAGGACAACAACAAATACGTTGGGTGTGATGCATAAATCAGCCTCATCCGAAGTGAAGTTTGACTCTATAAAGACTCTATGGATGTTGTTGAATGGTTCTTCTGTACTTTTATAAACTGGAACTGATAAAACAATTCAGCTGTAGTGATAAAAATCATGAAAGAGAAGAGGGAAATCATGGCGGTTACATTTAAAAACATAGAATTAGTATCAATTTTAGGAGAGTCGGCTGGGTTTAAAACAGGACTCGCCCTTGATAAAGATGAAATAATTCAACTTTTTCCTGATGACTCAGGATATAGGCACTATCTCTCAAAAAGTGATGAGGCATATATACGAATTTATCCAGAAGATGTTGATGAGATGTTTGCTCATATTCTATTTCGATTAGGTAGTATTGATACTCCCGGATGTATCTCCAGTACGATTCGCCTTTTACACAAGTACAAATCAGATCCAGAACTTTCAGCGATATTTAAAGAGGTTATGGAATTATGGGGCATGCATTTTGACCTTGCTATGAAAAAAACTATCAGTGAAGGAGGTAGCACTCTCGACTCAACTCCATTTATGACTGCCTGCGCAGAAAGATTTGGTCGTACTGGTCTTAATATGAGCATGGAGATCATAACTGGTAACGAAGATGATTTATATCGTCGGCTTAGCCAAATAAGACGAGTGGACTGGAAAGATGAAATAGAACTTAAAGGTTTATTCAAGTCAGAATCTTTAGAGAGTGAGTATGGAAATTTCATCGACCAGAGATTCATTGATTATTTACAACGAAACACTGACAAATTAAATGAGATGCATTGGCGAAAATTTGAGGGGCTAACAGCTGAATATTTCAGCCGAGAAGGTTATGAGGTTGAGCTCGGTCCAGGCCGCAATGATGGAGGAATCGATGTCCGCGTTTGGAAAAATAATAAAAAAGCAGGTGATCCTCCACTCATTCTTATCCAATGTAAACGATACAAAGATAAAATCGAGCGTACAGTGGTAAAAGCTTTGTGGGCTGATATGGAATGGGAAAAAGCAGGTTCTGGACTTATTGTGACAACATCTGGCATCTCACCCGGGGGGCTTTCTGACTGTCAAGCCCGAGGATATAAAATCGAAGAGGCTAATAAAAATACCATCGCTCAATGGCTTGAAAAAATGAAGACGCCGGGTAGTGGTATTTTCATGGGGAAATGATTGAACTTTATTTACTAGATCCGGTTGATATGTATATTGAGATTTGAAAATCAAAAGCCCCGTTTTACGGGGCTATCAATCTAGATGTGGTCAATACGTGGACACTTTCTGAAATAAATCCCTTTATTTCAGTATGTTGAAGCATTTCAAAAAGCTCCTGAGGGAGCCTTTTTTAATATCAGAACACTTTCTTATAAGGTCGTACCGTTACCTTTGCGTAAACGCCGGCTGCAACATAGGGGTCGGCTTCTGCCCAGGCGTTGGCGGCTTCGAGAGACTCGAACTCGGCAATCACCGTTGAACCTGCAAAACCCGCTGCGCCGGGATCGTTGCTGTCGACGGTAGGCATCGGACCTGCGGTAACCAATCTTCCTTCATCCTGCAAAAGCTGCAGGCGCGCCAGGTGGGCAGGGCGCACGGAGAGACGTTTGTCCAGGGAATCAGCGACATCTTCGGAATAAATCACGTAAAGCACGGTGAAGCTCCTTAACCGTTAAAAGTGTCGTTTACGTTATGTGAAAGCTGAAATGTGTGCAATGTAAAGATAGAAACAATGTTAATACCCTGATCTGGATGCGCCTTTTTTAGCCTCTCTTGCGCTTAAATTGCGCCAGAACAAAGTGTCTTATTGAATATGATTGCTATTTGCATTTAAAATCACAGTTCGGTTTTTTAACGTTGATGATTATGACTTCGATGACCCTGGATTTACCTCGCCGCTTTCCATGGCCGACACTGCTGTCAGTCGTTATTCACGGTGCTGTCGTGGCAGGTCTGCTCTATACTTCGGTTCATCAGGTTATTGAAATGCCAGCGCCCGCGCAGCCAATTTCTGTGACCATGGTATCGCCCGCAGATCTTGAGCCGCCGCAGGTGGCGCCTCCACCGCCAGAGCCGGTTGCTGAACCCGAGCCAGAGCCAGAACCGATCCCGGAGCCGCCGAAAGAAGCCCCGGTAGTGATCCACAAACCTGAGCCGAAGCCCAAACCTAAGCCGAAGCCAAAACCGGTTAAGAAGGTCGAGGAACGCCCGAAGCGTGAAGAACGTCCGGTTGAGCCTCGCGCAACGCAGCCTGTCGAAAATGCTGCGCCGTCACGTCCGGTAATGAATAACTCTCCGACGGCCGCGAAGCCGACGGTCACCGCCCCAGCGGGTCCGCGCGCCCTGAGCCGTAATCAGCCGCAGTATCCGGCACGTGCCCAGGCACTGCGTATTGAAGGACGAGTACGTGTGAAATTTGACGTTACGTCGGACGGTCGCGTTGAGAACGTTGAAGTGCTGTCTGCCCAGCCATCTAATATGTTTGAGCGCGAAGTGAAATCGGCAATGCGCAAATGGCGTTATGAGGCCGGTAAGCCAGGGCGCGGACTGATTGTGAATATCGTTTTCCGCCTCAACGGCGGCGCACAGATGGAATAAAAAAAAACCTCCGAAAGGAGGTTTTTTTTGTCGGACGATCAGGCTTTAGGGAACTGGCGAGGTTTACCCTCGTTGTCGACCGCCACGTAAATAAACAGCGCTTCTGTCGCTTTGTAACGCTGTCCGATCGGTTCGGATGAAACCTTCTTCACCCACACTTCGATATTGATGGAGATTGACGTGTTGCCGCGTTTTACGCATCGCGCATAACAGCACACCACATCACCCACGGCCACCGGACGCAGGAAGGTCATGCCGTCTACCCGGACCGTCACCACTCTCCCGTGCGCAATCTCTTTTGCCAGGATTGCGCCTCCCATGTCCATTTGCGACATTAACCAGCCGCCAAAAATATCGCCGTTGGCATTCGTATCCGCAGGCATTGCCAGCGTGCGTAAAACCAGTTCGCCCTGCGGGGCGTCGTTTATTGTCATTATGTTTAACTCGTAACTGAAGACTTCAGGCGGGATGCTACTATGAATCGTGGCTATAGAGAATAGGGTATAGCGCCCGCACTGCGGGCGCTTGAGGGTTAGAAGGAAAGGGTTACGCCTGCATAGTATGCGCGGCCGGGTTCGTTGTAGGTCGATGCACCGTCATTTTCTCGGTAGATTTGCTTATCAAACAGGTTGATAATCCCGGCGTTCAGGCGCAGTTTTTTAGTGAGCTGATATTGGCTGCCAATCCCGACGATGGAATACGCGCCGATCTCTTTATCTGACATGGCGCCTTTCTCATTGCGGATTTCTGCATTCTCCCGCGGCTTCTGGCGGCCATACATTGTCCAGCTGACGTTCGCTGAAAGCTTGCTGTTGACCTCCCAGTCGAGCATTGTGTTAACGGTATATTTGGGGATAATCGACAGCGGATTGCCGGTGTCTTTATTTTCAGACTGAATCATATAGGTCGCATTGGTACGCCAGGTTAGCGCATCGCGGATAACCGGTACGGTCAGATTCCCTTCCAGCCCCTCAACCACGGCTTTTCCGCCATTCTCCCACTGAAGAATATTCACACCGCTGCTTGTCTGACCCAGGACGTCAGTGCCTGAAACGATCTTGTTCCTGTAATCATTTCGGAACCAGGTGATGCCTGCCTCGTATCCTTCCAAAGCAAAGGCCAGACCAATCTCTTTGTTGACGCTGATTTCAGGATCTAAATCAGGATTTCCTAACAGATAACAGCTTCCCTCGCTAACGTTCGTCGGGCAGCCGTTGCCGCGGGTAGAAAGTAAATACCCTTCGCTTGACTGGTACAGGTTAGGCGCTTTAAACACCCGGGCGATGCCCGCCTTAACCTTGAACATGTCGCCGACGTCCTGAGAAACGTTCAGGCTGGGGCTCCAGTTGCTGCCGAATTCATTGTGATAATCAAAGCGGATCCCGGGGATGAGGTTGGTGCCCTCGCGCGCTTCAATATTGTCCTCAAGATAGATGCCGGTGAGATCGGCGCTGTTCTTGCTGTTGCGCTCGGACGCCGTGCCGGGAACGCCGTTAATCACTTCCCCGGAGACGTTTGTCGCCTGCATGGAGGCCGGATCATTAAGCTCATCGCGGTTCCACTCTGCTCCGACCGTCAGAGTCTGTTCGACCAGCCAGAACAGCGGAATGTTCAGCTCGCCGGTGGTACGGTATGACTCCAGACGGCTGGTGTTGTACTTGTCGCTATTGATCATTCCTTCAACCTTACCCGTGGAGCCTTCCTCCAGGCGGGTATTATTGGTCTTCTCGTAATGGATACCCACTTTTGACTGGCCCCAGTCCCAGATCCCGTTGTGGGTCAGGCCATAGCTCTGGCGGTACATGCGGTTGGTTTCGTGCCCATACAGAGACGAGACGACGCCGCTGGGGCTGAGGTTGCCGTTGCTGTACTGCGTATCGCCTGCGTAAATGTTGCCCTGCCGGCTGTACCCGTAATCAAAATCGATAATCTGCTGCGGTGTGAGTTTCCAGGAGAGCAGGGCATTGATGTCTTTATTGCGTACGCCTTCGCGCCCGGCGGCATACGAGCCATTTTGTGCCGTATTGATATCCTGAGCGTCCGCGTCCGTTTTATTGATATTCCCGTAGAGTCGCATGGTCAGCGCATCGCCTGCTAACGGCCCGTTGATATCAAAATTTGCCCGCCTGGTCGCCCCCTCTTTGTCGTTTTCAGGCTGATTGGTATAAAGGGAGAGCGAGCCGTGCCAGTCTGTGGTCGGGCGTTTAGTAATAATGTTGACGACGCCCCCGGCAGCGCCCGAACCATAGCGGGCGGCTGCCGGCCCACGAAGCACTTCAATGCGCTCGACCATTTCTGGCGGTACCCAGTTCGTATCACCGCGGCTGTCGCGCTCGCCGCGCCAGCTGTAGCGTACCGAGTTGCGGGAGGTTACCGGAACACCATCAATCAGAATCAGGGTATTTTCCGGCCCCATACCGCGAATATCGATCTGACGGTTATTACCGCGGCTGCCCGTCGCGCTGTTACCGGTTAGGTTAACCCCGGGCATTTTGCGAATAATTTCTGACAGGTCGTTAACCGGTGGGTCTTTCTCAATGTCCTTTGCCGTGATGATAGAAACCCCGGGCTGTTGCTTCAGTGCTTCTTCGGCGGTCGCCTGAACGATCAGGGTTTCACCCTCGGCGAGAGTTTCTTCTGCTGCATGCGCGCCATGGCTTAATGCCGTAAGGATGGCCAACGTAAGTGAAGCGGGGGCAAATCTTATTATGTTATTCATCAACTCATTTCCATTTGTTAAAAATGCGATGACGAATATTAATGATAGTGATTCTCATTACAATAAAGTGACAGCAATCTCCACAAAATCTTCATGATTCAGACATTGTTGAAGAAGACGGTTTAGATTGTGAAAGGAAAGAGGAGAAGGCCAGACCGCGCCGCGATCTGGCCAGGAACATCAGTTTTTATCGTCCTGAGGCATGTGTCGGTAGATATAAACGCCACTTAACAGCGTGAAGATAAGCGTCAGCGCCGTCAGACCAAAGACTTTAAAATTGACCCAAATATTCTGCGGCAGCCAGAACGCGATGTAGATATTGGCCAGGCCACAGAGGATAAAGAACACCGCCCAGGCGATATTCAGACGGGACCAGACCTCTTGCGGCAGCGTCAGCTCTTTACCCAGCATGCGCTGGATCAGCGGCTTTTTCATCACCCACTGGCTGATCAGCAATGCGCCTGCAAACAGCGCATAAATCACCGTGACCTTCCACTTGATGAATTCATCGTTGTGGAAAAACAACGTCAGGCCACCAAAAACGGCGACCATAAGGAACGTGATCAGCGCCATTTTTTCAACTTTGCGATAACGAACCCAGCTGTAGATCAGCACGATGGCGGTAGCGATAATCAGCGCCGTCGTTCCGGCATAAATGTCATACAGCTTGTAAAACGCGAAAAAGACGACCAGCGGTAAAAAATCAAGAAACTGCTTCATTCTGCGATCCCAGTTACTGACGGATTAACATATACAGGCGGAACAAGTAGACCAGCAGAACTGCTGAAATCAGGTTGCTCAGCGTATTGGCAACGACCGCGCCGACGTTTGGCGTTAATACAGCGAAATTCGGTGCAAATAATAGCAGCAGCGTCTTGGCAAGGAGCCAGCCGATAACGGCCGGAGCCACCAGGCGCATATTCGCCCACGCCAGCCTCATGCTGCTGCGCATGGCGGTGAAGATACCCATTTTGTCCTGCACCACCATGATTGGGGCGAAAGAGAGCACGATGGCCAGTAACACGCCCGGTACCACGACCAGCATAATCCCCATCTGAACCAGCAGAGTGGTCAAGAAGATGAGGATAAACAGTTTCGGTAAGACGGGGGCGCTGGCACCAATCGCACGAAGAGCACTGATACGTTGTCCTGCTGAAACCAGTTGAATCATCAGCAGGACACCGCCCGCCAGAACCGCATTCCCGATCAGACCCGAAAACGTGGACGCTGCGGATGCCCGCAGCAGGATTTGCTGCTGCTCCGGCGTCATGTTCTGCACAAGGTCAAACAAGCCTACGCTGCCTGCAAGATGATCCCCCTGGCTCAGGCTGGCTATCTGTTCATCACTGGGTGAGAACGCATGACCCAGCACCACCGTAATAAAGGCGCACAACAACGCGATCAGTAAAAAGGTAATGAACTGATTGCGGAAAAAATTTCCCGTGTCACGGTAGACAGACTTCGCCGTGATAGACATGCACTCTCCTTGAGTATTGCAGGTGTTAATTAGCCGGCAATTGTACACCGGATAGGACGCTGGTGGCAGCATCAAGGCTTGTATGGAAAAGCATATCTTTGTAAAGCAGGAGTAATCCAGCAATTCACGAGCGCATCAAGATACGCGTTGAGTCAACGTTCGTAAAAATTAATCTGGATCAATAAATGTTAAGTTACTGGTTTTAATGTGATCCAGGTTAGATCACTTATTACTTATTTGTAGGTATATTCACCCCCGCTATTAAAACCACAACGATGGAGCGGATATGAAAAAATTAGCGGTGGCAGCCCTTGTCTTAAGCAGTCTCTCTGGCGGCGCGTACGCGCATGAAGCAGGTGAATTCTTTATTCGCGCCGGTTCGGCAACGGTGCGTCCAACAGAAGGTTCAGACAGCGTGCTGGGTATGGGCGGCTTTAACGTCAGCAACAATACGCAGCTGGGCTTGACCTTCACCTACATGGCAACGGATAACGTTGGCGTCGAGCTTCTGGCGGCCACGCCTTTCCGTCACCGCGTTGGCTTAGGGCCGACCGGAGACATCGCCACGGTGCACCATTTACCGCCAACGCTGATGGCGCAGTGGTACTTTGGTGATTCCAGCAGCAAGGTCCGCCCGTACATTGGCGCAGGCGTGAACTACACAACGTTCTTTGATGAGAAATTTAACGATACCGGCAAGGCTGCCGGGCTGTCTGACCTCAGCCTGAAGGACTCATGGGGCATGGCGGGACAGGTGGGGGTAGATTATCTGATTAACCGCGACTGGTTAATCAACGCCTCGGTCTGGTATATGGATATCGACACTGATGTCCGCTTTAAGGCGGGTGGCGAGCAGCAAAGCATTAGCACGCGCCTGGATCCGTGGGTGTTTATGTTCTCGGCGGGCTATCGTTTCTAATCAAAAAGATTCAGCTGGCCGCATTGCGGCCAGTTTTCATTCAGAACGAGGGAAAAACAGGTCGCTCATCCAGTTTTGCGCAGTGTCTGAGCTGCGATTCGCCATCATATAAGTAGCTGAAGGCATCGCTTGAAATAGAATGGAACAAAATGTCACCGTTCGCGAACGGAATAATTTCCGTATCACCGGAACGCTTGTGCCCTGCGCCGGTTTCAAAATTACCGCGCCATTTTTCCTGAGTATGGCCATATACGTGCAGGATAACCTCCACCAGCCCTCTGTCAGGGCAGTTCAATCGTAGAAGCGTTGAAGAGAAATTCAGAGGCGAAGCGTGAAGCGGAACCAAAAACATAAAGCACAGCAAAAATCTCAAAAACATTAACCCATCAAAATCTTACTCAAACCAGACGTAAGATTTTACTTAAGTAAAAAAAAGATGCTTTGCCGTGGATCAATAACACTTATTTTTCAAGATGATGGCCGTTTTAGCTGAAGACGGTTCCTGATTATCCAACGATATATCCCTGTTAGCCTGATTATTACGGTATGGTGGTTGTTCAATACACCTGGATGGAGGGGATATCCCCAACATTAAATTTGAGTGTCCGGTATGTGCGGGAAAACATTTTCATTTCACCCGGTTTAGCGCAACACATAACCAACCTCATGGTGCAGTTTGCTCTGTCTGCGGAACACGGCTCACCACACATTCTTGCCTCCCGAAACTAAAGCGACGACGGTGGCTGAAGCCATTGATTTAAATTAAAGGCCTCATCAGAGGCCTTTTTTGATCGCGGCGTTATTTTTGAATCAAATACCGAATGGTGGGCCCATCCTGCTGTATATCCAGCACGGTGTAACCGTGGTTTTTAGCATCCAGCGGAATGTTATTAATGGACTGCGGACAGTCGCTCACCACTTCCAGTATTTCACCTTTTTTCAGCTGCGGTAGCGCTTCAAGGGTGGCAACGGCCGGATAAGGGCAGGGTTCACCCACCATATCAAGCCGGTAATCAGGCACAAACTCTTTCATGCAGCGTTCTCCTGTGTTTCAGTTTTAACAGCGGCACGGCGGAAGAACCTCTTTTCCTGCGCAACAACCAGTAAAAAGGCGATCAGTAAAAGGGCATAGGTCACCATCAGCCCGCCAAGTGGCCCAAAGGTGTTAAGCAAGTTGACTTTGTCCCAGTTCGTGGCCAGCACGGGAGACACGTCATCCCAGTAGTACGCCAGGATCGTAGAACCAATCACATTCCCCAGACCCACCCACCAGTAATGTACCTGGCCTTCAACGGCGCGATACATCCAGCCGGTTTCACATCCGCCAGCCAGGACAATGCCAAAGCCGAACAGCAGCCCACCGATTACCGCATTCGGGCCGGCCCACATAATTTTCGGTTCAACGCCTAGCTGCACGTAGCTGAAGATGCCGATTGCGCTGACGGCCATCCCGGCAATAATGGCTTTCGCCATCATGGTGCGCCCGGTGATCCACATGTCTCGAAATGCTGAGGTAAAGCAAATCTGCGCACGTTCGATCAGCAGACCAAAGCCTACGCCAAATAACATCGCAAGGCCCAGCTTGGGTTGGTTGAGCGCGGTGCAAATAGCCCAGGCAACCATGGCGAAAAAGACCAGCATACCCAGCCGGAAACGGCGGCGCGCCTGCGCAGGTTTCTGCGTCAGGGGCGATGCGGCGCTGACTTTGGTCATTTTTACCGGAATACGGAAAAACGGCAGCAGCGTGAATTTTGCGCCAAAGTAAGAGCCAATCGCGGTTGCGACGGCAAAGAACCAGGCGTGAAGAGAAAACTGAGGAATGCCGGTAAAGAAGGCGGCAAGGTTACAGCCCATAGCCAGACGTGCGCCAAAGCCGGCGATGATCCCACCGACAACCGCCTGCAAAATACGAACACGGCTTTTCGGCATTCTCAACTTAACGTTGTTTGCCCACAGCGCCGCCGCGAAGCACCCGCCAAACATACCGATAATCATCATCCCGTCGATTCGCGTCAGCGGCGTGCCGTCCAGATGAATCAGTTTGAAATATCCCCATTCTTCGGCGTGCACGCCTGCCAGCTGCAGCAGCTGCCCGCCCCAGCGGGTAAATTCGCCGGTAACGGCCCAGAAGGTGCCAGTAATGCCGAAATAATAAGTAGATAGAATGCCCGCCGCGATAACGGCCGGAACAGGTGACCAGAACTTAACCAGGTAAGTCTGCTTGAAGTGATGCCATGACATGTGTAAGCCTCTGAACTCAGAAGGTATCAACAGAAAGAAACCGAATCATACGCTTACGTCAGGGTTTGAAAAGCCATTCACGCCGAGAATATCGATGCGATCAATTTTCACATAACCCTAAAGGAGGGGGGGAAGAACCCGTCTGGCAGAAGCGCCAGACGGGTTATAGCATCAGGCTTTGCGCGTTGCTGCCTTCATCTCGGTAACGAATGTTTTCAGCTCAGCCAGCATCTGTTCTGGCTTATCCACATTCTTTTCAATGATTTTCACAATAGCGGAACCGGAAATGGCCCCGGCTGCCTTCGCATCAATTGCCGCAGTCACCTGATCCGGAGAGGAGATACCGAATCCCTGCAGAGGCGGCGCCGCGTGATACTCGGCCAGTTTTTCCACCAGATGGTGCAGCGGCAGCGCGGCTTTGTTCTCGGCGCCGGTCACACCTGCACGGGAGAGCAGGTAGGTATACCCGCGACCATAGGAGGCAATCTGGCGCAGCAGTTCGTCATCGGCATTCGGTGGGCAGATGAAAATCGGCGCAACGTTATGACGCATGGCAGCCTGACGGAAAGGCGCTGACTCCTCAACAGGCACGTCGGCCACCAGCACGGAGTCGACGCCCACGCGTGCGCACTCGGCATAAAACTCATCGATGCCGCGGCTAAACACCAGGTTGGCATACATCAGCAGGCCAATCGGAATGGTCGGGTGCTTCTGACGAATGGTCGCCAGCATTTCGAAACACTGGGTAGGCGTGACGCCCGCGGCAAACGCGCGCAGGGTGGCGTTCTGGATGGTCGGACCATCGGCCAGCGGATCGGAGAACGGGATACCCAGTTCCAGCGCATCGGCACCCGCTTCAATCAGGGTGTCGATAATTTTCAGCGACTGCTCCGGGCCAGGATCGCCCAGGGTGACGAAGGGAACGAACGCGCCTTCCTGGCGAGCCTTCAGCTGTGCAAATGCGTTATCGTAGCGTTCCATCAGATTTCCCCTCGAGCTTTCAGAATATCGTGAACGGTGAAGATATCTTTGTCACCGCGGCCGGAAAGGTTCACTACCAGCAGCTGTTCTTTTTCCGGGGTCTCTTTAATCATTTTCAGCGCATGCGCCAGGGCATGTGAAGACTCCAGCGCCGGGATAATCCCTTCGTTGCGGCACAGGGTTTTAAAGGCTTCAAGCGCTTCATCATCGGTTATGGAGACATATTCCGCACGACCGGTACTGTTCAGGTAGGCGTGCTGTGGCCCCACTGACGGGAAATCCAGACCGGCAGAAATGGAGTAAGATTCCTCAATCTGGCCTTCATCAGTCTGCATCATCGGGGATTTCATGCCAAAGTAAATCCCCACGCGGCCATGCTTCAGCGGCGCACCGTGCTCACCGGATTCAATACCGTGACCGGCAGGCTCAACGCCAATCAATCCGACGCGGGTATCGTCGATGAAGTCTGCAAACATGCCGATGGCGTTAGATCCGCCGCCGACGCAGGCGATCACCGCATCCGGCAGGCGACCCTCTTTTTCAAGGATCTGCGCTTTTGTCTCTTCGCCGATCATGCGCTGGAACTCGCGCACGATGGTCGGGAAGGGGTGCGGGCCTGCGGCTGTACCGAGCATATAGTGCGCGGTGTCGTAGCTGCCGGACCAGTCGCGCAGCGCTTCGTTACAGGCATCTTTCAGCGTCGCGGAGCCGCTGTGTACCGGGATCACTTCGGCACCCATCAGGCGCATACGGAACACGTTCGGGGACTGACGCTCAACGTCTTTAGCACCCATATAGATTCGGCATTTCAGGCCGAGCAGGGCGCTCGCCAGAGCCGACGCCACGCCGTGCTGGCCGGCGCCGGTTTCAGCGATAATTTCGGTCTTGCCCATGCGTTTTGCGAGCAGCGCCTGGCCCAGCACCTGGTTGGTTTTATGCGCGCCGCCGTGAAGGAGATCTTCACGCTTGAGGTACAGCGTGGTTTTTGTTCCTTCCGTCAGGTTCCGGCACTTGGTCAGCGCGGTAGGACGGCCCGCGTAGTTTTTCAGCAGGTCGGTAAATTCAGCCTGGAACGCCGGGTCTTTCTGTGCGCTCACAAACGCTTCTTCCAGCTGGCGCAGGGCAGGCATCAGGATCTGCGGAACGTACATCCCGCCGAACTCGCCAAAGTAGGGGTTTAATAATGTCGTCATCTTCTCTTCCTTAATATGCACGCAGAGTTTTAAATACCGAGGCCAGCTTGCTGGCATCTTTAATACCCGGTTCTGACTCTACGCCTGAATTGAAATCGAGGCCTGCGCAGCCGGCTTTGGCGGCTTCCACACAGTTATCCGGGCTCAGCCCGCCCGCCAGCAGGACATTGTCCAGCTTTTCGCCGTTCAGCAATGACCAGTCAAAACGCTGGCCCGTGCCGCCCTGGCCGTTGTCGAGCACGTATTTATCAACATGGTTCAGGCTGCGCGCGGGCAGCGTGGCGCCGACGCTTTGTGCTTTCCAGATTTGCACCTGAGGAGGCAGCGACGCGCGCAGTGAATCAATGTAAGTCTGGTCTTCATCACCGTGCAGTTGCACCGCGCTCAGGGACAACCTTTCGGCTTTTGACGTCACGTTGGCGATATCGGCGTTACGGAAAACGCCCACATAGCTAAGCGGTGCAGCCGCCATGACCTTGCGCGCCTGCTCTTCGCTAACCGCACGAGGGGAAGAGTCCACAAAGATCAGCCCGCCGTAAATCGCCCCGGCTTCGTATGCGGCCTGCGCATCCTGTTCGCGGGTTAAGCCGCACACTTTGTTTTCACCCAGCAGCACGCGGCGCACCGCGGCGTTGAGATCGTCATGCTCCATCATGGCGGAGCCAATCAGAAAACCGTTGGCAAAGTGGCTCAGTTCGCGCACGTGGGCATAGCTGTTGATCCCGGATTCGCTGATCACCGTGACGCCCGAGCCCAGACGCGGCGCCAGCTGGCGGGTGCGGTTCAGGTCAATCGACAGGTCGCGCAGGTCGCGGTTGTTGATGCCAACCACCTTCGCCTTCAGCGCGATGGCGCGTTCCAGCTCTTCTTCGTTGCTCACTTCGGTCAGCACGCCCATGTTCAGGCTGTGCGCCACGGCGGACAGCTGGCGATACTGTTCGTCATCAAGCACCGAGAGCATCAGCAGGCAGGCGTCGGCCTGGTAGAACCGCGCCAGCCAGATCTGGTATGGGTCGATAATAAAGTCTTTGCACAGGATCGGCTGCGGCGCGATGCCGCTGACGATGGGCAGAAAATCAAAGCTGCCCTGGAAATATTTCTCATCCGTCAGCACGGAGATGGCCGACGCATGGTGCTTGTAAATTCCCGCGATACGCGCCGGGTCGAAATCGTCACGGATCACACCTTTTGACGGGGAGGCCTTTTTGCACTCAAGAATAAACGCGGTGCGCGCTCCCTGCAGGGCATCGTAAAATCGACGCTGGCTTGGGACGACCTCATTCTGGAAACTGGCAAGCGGCTGTTGTTGCTTGCGTGCTTCTACCCAGATGGCCTTATCGGCAACGATTTTCGCTAAAACGGTCTGCATTCTTTACCCTCTTGCCGCAAGTGCGGTAACGCGATCGTAAGCTGCACCGGAGCGCAGTACGTCCAGAACTTTTTGGGCGTTGGCCTTCAGGTCTTCCTCACCGTGCAAACGCATCAGCATCGCGACGTTGGCAGCAACGGCGGCCTCGTGGGCGACCTCACCTTTACCTTGTAATAAGCGCGTGAGAATGTCACGGTTTTCTTCAGGCGTACCGCCAGCCAGCGCCTCCTGGTGGTACGGCGCCAGGCCGAAGTCAGAGGCGTCGAGCTGATAGCTCTGAATTTCGCCGTCGCGCAGTTCAGCAACCAGCGTAGGCGCATGGAGAGACACTTCGTCCATTCCTCCGCTGTGGACCACCGCGGCACGTTGATAACCCAGAACGCGAAGGGTCTCGGCAATCGGCAGCACCAGCTCAGGACTGTAGACGCCAATCAACGCCAGCGGCGGATGGGCCGGGTTAATCAACGGGCCGAGGACGTTAAACAGCGTGCGGGTCTTGAGCTGCTGACGAACCGGCATTGCATGGCGAAAACCGGTGTGATATTTCGGTGCAAACAGGAAGCATACGCCCAGGTCGTCCAGCGCTTCACGGGAGCGCTCGGCCTGCATGTCCAGATTAATACCGAAAGCTGCCAGTAAATCGGACGATCCGGACCGGCTGGATACGCTGCGGTTACCGTGCTTCGCCACTTTCAGGCCACACGCTGCCGCGACGAAGGCGCTGGCGGTAGAGATATTAATACTGTTGCTGCCGTCACCCCCCGTGCCGACGATATCCGCAAACTGATAGTCGGGACGAGGGAACGGTGCGGCATTTTCCAGCAGGGCCGTGGCGGCGCCGGCAATTTCCTGCGGGCTCTCGCCGCGTACCTTCATGCTCACCAGCGCGGCGGCCAGTTGCTCCGGCTTCAGCTCGCCGCGAACGACGGCGGAGAAGAGCTGGTGGCTCTCCTGCTGTGTCAGGGTTTGTGCCTGATACAGTTTTTCCAGAATCGGCTGCAGGGTGTTGGTCTGCTCCAGTTTCTGTAATGCCCAGTCGAGCGTCTGCTCCAGCAGGAGCGCGCCGTTTGAGGTCAAAATGGATTCCGGGTGGAACTGCAGGCCGCAAACGCGATCCACATCGTGACGGACTGCCATCACCATCCCCTCAAAGGAGGCGTTGATGGTCAGACCGGCCGGAATGTTACTGCCTACCAGCGAGTGGTAACGGGCGACCGGAAGAGGATTCGGCAGCCCGGCAAACATCGCCTGGCCGTCGTGTTCAATGCTGGACGCTTTACCGTGCAGGATCTCACCCGCCTGACCCACGTAGCCGCCATAGGCTTCCACAATGGCCTGGTGGCCAAGGCAAATACCGATAATCGGCAACTTGCCGCGCATACGGGTTAAAAGCTCTGGCATACAGCCCGCTTCGCTCGGCGCGCCGGGCCCAGGGGAGAGCATCAGCACCGGGTTTTGCATGGTGCCCAGACGTTCAATCAGCGTCTGCGCCGGAACATGGTTACGGTAAATAACGACGTTGTGTCCATTCGCACGCAGCTGATCTGCCAGGTTGTACGTGAAAGAATCGATATTATCGAGCAGCAGAATGTCAGCCATCAGAAAATCTCCTGTGCATGGTGTGCGGTAGCAATGGCGCGAAGCACCGCGCGCGCTTTACTGCGTGTTTCGTCAGCTTCAGACTGCGGCACTGAATCAAGAACAATCCCTGCGCCCGCCTGCACGGTGGCAATACCGTCTTCAACGTACGCGGAGCGGATCACGATGCAGGTATCCAGGTCACCGTGCGCGGTGAAATACCCCACGGCACCACCGTAACTGCCGCGACGACGGCCCTCGGCTTCAGCGATCAACTGCATAGCGCGCACTTTCGGCGCGCCGCTCAGGGTGCCCATATTCATGCAGGCGCGATAGGCGTGCAGCACGTCGAGGTCGTGACGCAGTTCACCCACAACCCGGGAGACCAGGTGCATCACGAACGAGTAACGGTCAACTTTGGTCAGATCCGCCACGTAGCGGCTGCCGGGAGTGCAAATGCGCGCCAGATCGTTACGCGCCAGGTCTACCAGCATCAGGTGTTCTGAAAGCTCTTTATGGTCGGTACGCATCTCCAGCTCGATGCGGCTGTCGAGGTCGCGATCCAGTGAACCATCGGCACGGCGGCCGCGCGGACGGGTTCCGGCGATCGGGTAGATCTCAATCTGGCGGCTGGTGGCGTCGTACTTCAGGGAGCTTTCCGGTGACGCACCAAACAGCGTGAAGTCGTTGTCCTGCATGAAGAACATATACGGGCTTGGGTTGCTCTTCTTCAGCACGTCATAGGCCGCCAGCGGCGACGGGCAGGGCAGGGAGAAGCGACGGGACGGCACCACCTGGAAAATTTCACCGGCACGTATCGCCTTTTGCATTTGACGAACGACGGCACCGTACCGATCGTCAGTCTGGTTCACGTCGCAGGCCATTTTCTCAATGCGCTGTACCGGCAGCGCAGGCGGTTCTTCCGTCATCTGCTGTTGTAATTGCGCGATGCGCTGCTCGAGGCGGTTCTTCTCACCGGCAGACGGCGTGAACAGGCTCGCCTGGATGCGGGTGTATTTTTTCTGATGGTCGATCACCAGCAGGGTTTCGGCCAGGTAGAAGCAGTAATCCGGGCAGCGGTTGCCCTGTTCGGTATCAGGTAAATCTTCGAAACCAGCCACCAGGTCATAGGCAAACAGCCCGCCAAAGAACATGGCTTCGCGTTCATCTTCAGGCACAGAGACCAGATTTTGCAGCAGCCTAAAGGCATCAAAAACAGACAGTGAACACAGACGCGCGTCTTCGTCTAACAGCTGGCTGACCGGCGGGAAATGAAGGACGCGCATTTCCGGGTGACGTTCATTGTCGATGCCAGAAGGCAGGACGGCATCCAGCAGGGGCAGCAGGGAGGCGCCATTGTCTGACAGCGCTTTGATGGTAACGGTGTCGCCTAATGCGGTAATGCGCAGCGCGCTGTCGACGAGCAGCAGGCTCTTGAGATCGTCCTTGCTGTCGATATCCGCAGATTCCAGCAGCAGGGTTGCCGGACGTGCACCGCACACCTGATGAAACAGCGCAGTTGGGTTGTGGCGATAGGCCGCCTCGCAGGTAAGCAGTTCGAGGTGTGGTTTGGCTGTTTGCATGATGTTGTTCTCATATTTTGTTCAAAAAAAAGCCCGCTTCGGAGCGGGCTGGGTATCTGTTTGCGTTTCGCAGACGAGTGACACTGCCCGTTAATCAGGAAGTGCGCCACCAACCGTGCAGAGCAAAATGTGCAGTCATTTTCAGATACCTTTCTCGTGTGAACTTGCGTACTAGTTAACTAGTTCGATGGCGTATTGTCAACCCTTGATTTCAGAATTTCGCGGCAAGTCGTTATCATAGGGTTTTTGAGATGTCTCCAACCTGTAACGGGAAGTGCTTTGAGCGATACCACCTACGCCATAATTTACGATTTACACAGCCATACTCAGGCTTCTGATGGTCTGCTTACGCCCGAAGCGTTGGTTCATCGCGCCGTTGAAATGCGTGTTGGCACGCTGGCGATAACCGATCACGATACAACAGACGCCATTCCGGCCGCGCGCGCTGAAATTGCCCGCAGCGGACTGGCGCTGAATCTGGTCTCCGGCGTGGAAATCTCAACGCTGTGGGAAAATCATGAAATTCATATTGTTGGCCTGAACATCGATATAGAACATCCGGCAATGTGTGCCTTTTTGCAAGAGCAAAAAACGCGTCGCAACCAGCGCGCAGAGATGATTGGGGAGCGCCTGGAAAAGGCGAATATTCCGGGCGCGCTGGAAGGCGCGCGCAATATGGCAAACGGTGGGGCGGTGACCCGCGGTCATTTTGCGCGTTTCCTGGTTGAGGCGGGAAAAGCCACGACCATGGCGGATGTCTTCAAAAAGTACCTGGCACGCGGGAAAACAGGATACGTTCCGCCACAGTGGTGTACAATAAAACAAGCTATTGATGTCATTCATCATTCTGGCGGAAAGGCTGTGCTGGCCCATCCCGGGCGGTATAATCTTTCTGCTAAATGGCTGAAAAGACTGCTGGCACACTTTGCCGAATGCGGCGGTGAAGCGATGGAAGTCGCTCAGTGTCAGCAGGCTCCCAATGAGCGTGCGCAGCTTGCGGCCTACGCCCGTCAGTTTGGCCTGCTTGGGTCGCAGGGGTCGGATTTCCATCTTCCCTGCGCGTGGATTGAACTGGGGCGCAAGCTCTGGTTACCCGCTGGCGTTGAGCCTGTCTGGCAACTCTGGGAACAGCCACAGCACATTGAAGAGAGGGAAGTATGAGTCAGTTTTTTTATATTCATCCGGATAACCCACAGGCGCGTTTGATCAACCAGGCCGTTGAGATCGTCCGTAAGGGCGGCGTTATCGTCTACCCGACCGATTCCGGCTACGCGCTGGGCTGCAAAATTGAAGACAAAGGGGCGATGGAGCGTATCTGCCGCATTCGCCAGCTGCCGGACGGCCACAACTTTACCCTGATGTGCCGCGACCTTTCCGAGCTGTCGACCTATGCTTACGTCGACAACGTCGCATTTCGCCTGATCAAGAACAACACGCCCGGCAACTACACCTTCATCCTGAAAGGGACGAAAGAAGTGCCGCGCCGTCTGCTGCAAGAAAAACGTAAAACGATCGGTATGCGCGTGCCGTCGAACCCGATTGCGCAAGCGCTGCTGGAAACCCTCGGCGAACCGATGCTCTCTACCTCGCTGATGCTGCCGGGCAGCGAGTTTACTGAATCCGATCCGGAAGAGATCAAAGATCGTCTGGAGAAGGTGGTTGAGCTGATCATTCACGGCGGCTACCTTGGCCAGCAGCCGACGACCGTCGTCGACCTGACCGAAGATGCGCCGGAAGTGATTCGTGAAGGCGTGGGCGATGTTAAGCCTTTCTTGTAAAGGTGTAAGCAGCTATACTACGCGGCCATCAAAACACGGCTCAGCCCTGTTTTGACCTGATTCGACGCCTGTGAAGGCGACACCTGAGGAAGCTCAATGAGCGAGAAGTTACAAAAAGTGCTGGCGCGCGCCGGCCACGGTTCACGCCGTGAAATCGAAGCCATTATTGAAGCGGGCCGCGTGAGTGTGGACGGTAAAATCGCCACGCTGGGTGACCGCGTTGAAATCGTGCCGGGGCTGAAAATCCGTATTGACGGGCATCTCATCTCCGTAAAAGAATCCGCTGAACAGATCTGTCGCGTGCTGGCTTACTACAAGCCGGAAGGCGAGCTGTGTACCCGCAATGACCCTGAAGGTCGCCCGACGGTATTCGACCGTCTGCCAAAGCTGCGCGGTGCCCGCTGGATTGCCGTTGGTCGCCTGGACGTTAACACCTGCGGTCTGCTGCTGTTTACCACCGATGGTGAACTGGCAAACCGTCTGATGCATCCAAGCCGTGAAGTTGAACGCGAATACGCCGTACGTGTCTTCGGCCAGGTTGATGAAAATAAACTGCGCGACCTGTCGCGTGGCGTTCAGCTGGAAGATGGCCCTGCGGCGTTCAAAACCATCAAATTCACCGGCGGCGAAGGTATCAACCAGTGGTACAACGTGACCCTGACCGAAGGCCGTAACCGCGAGGTTCGTCGCCTGTGGGAAGCGGTAGGCGTGCAGGTTAGCCGCCTGATCCGCGTCCGCTATGGTGATATCCTGTTGCCGAAAGGGTTACCGCGTGGCGGTTATACCGAACTGGATCTGACCCAGACTAACTACCTGCGCGAGCTGGTCGAGTTAACGCCGGAAACCACCTCTAAAGTGGCGGTGGAGAAAGATCGTCGTCGCATGAAAGCGAACCAGATCCGCCGTGCGGTGAAACGCCACAGTCAGGTGAACAGCAATCGCCGCTCTGGCAGCCGTAATAACAACGGTTAAAAATGAAAGCCCGGCTAACAGAGCCGGGCTTTTTTCTTAATAATCAATGCCGATTTGCGCCTTGATACCGGCATCAAAAGCATGTTTAACCGGACGCAGCTCGCTGACGGTGTCCGCAAGCTCCAGAATCTCCCGATGGCAACCGCGCCCCGTCACAATCACCGTCTGATGCGACGGACGGTTTTTCAACGCCTCCAGTACGGCTTCCAGCGGCAGGTAGTCATAGGCCACCATATAGGTGATCTCATCCAGCAACACCATATTGAGCGCGGGGTCGGCCAGCATACGTTTAGCATGCTCCCATACGGCCTGGCAGGCGGCGGTGTCAGTTTCCCGGTTTTGCGTATCCCACGTAAACCCTGTCGCCATCACCTGAAACTCAACGCCGTGCGGTTCCAGTAAATTACGCTCACCGTTAGGCCATTCGCCTTTAATGAACTGAATCACGCCCACCTTCTGTCCGTGTCCGACGGCGCGCGTGGCGGTGCCAAATGCGGCCGTGGTTTTGCCCTTGCCGTTTCCGGTAAAGACGATGACGATGCCGCGCTCGTCCTGCGCGGCCGCTACGCGCGCATCAACCTGTTCTTTCAGGCGCTGCTGACGCTGCTGGTGACGTTCTTCACTCATTGCGATATCCCCGGTTTACGGCCCGGCTGGGCGTCAAAGGTCATCCCGGTTTTGCGGCGGCTGTCGTCGCCCATCAGCCAGAGATAGACCGGCATAATATCTGCCGGCGTTTTAAGCTTTTGCGGATCTTCCGTCGGGAACGCGCTGGCGCGCATTTTCGTGCGGGTGCCGCCAGGGTTAATGCAGTTCACGCGCAGATGACGGCTTTGATACTCTTCGGCCAGCACCTGCATCATTCCCTCAGTGGCAAATTTTGAGGCCGCATAGGCGCCCCAGTTGGCCCGGCCCTGACGGCCAACGCTGGAGGAGGTGAAGACCAGCGAACCGGATTCCGAATTGAGTAATAAAGGAAGCAATGCCTGGGTCAGGAAGAAGGTTCCATTAACATTCACCTGCATGACCTGCTGCCAGATCTCCGGATCCTGCTCGTCCATCGGGCGAACTTCGCCTAACAGCCCAGCGTTATGTAAAACGCCGTCCAGTCTTGGATAGTGCGCGCCGATACGCTGTGCGAGGGCTCTGCACGTTTCGGGCGTGCAGGTGAGCAAATCGAGGGTATACCAGGGAGTGGGCGTGCCGCCGGCCCGTTCAACTTCCTGCGCGACGCTTTTCAGCTTTTCTTCGTTACGGCCTGTCAGGATGACGCTCGCGCCATATTCAGAATAGGTCAGCGCGGCTTCGCGACCAATCCCGTCGCTGGCCCCGGTGACGAGAATAATCCGGTTCTGCAGCAGATTTTTTTGCGGTTGATAATGCACGGTGACTCCTCAGACGCAGCGGCTTCAATTGCGTCTTTTTATTATGACTTTTCGGCTTTATGCCCGAATTAACATGAGAATTCAATCAGTCTACAGGAGGCAACGCTGCGTAATTAACAATTTGCAAATATTTAAACCAGATTCGGGGATTTCTGAAAGCGGCTCGCACGGGTAATGTCACGAGCGAGACGCCCGAGCAGGGCTGTTGTACACTGGCGTGTAGGAATCGTGGTTAAATCAAGGTGGAACGCGTGGAATTACTTTCTCAATATGGGTTGTTTTTGGCCAAAATCGCGACGGTGGTGATCGCCATCGCGGTGATAGCCGTTCTGATTGTTAACCTGACGCAGCGCAAGCGTCAGCGTGGTGAGTTACGCATTACCCGCCTGAGCGAGCAGTATAAAGAGATGCAGGAAGAGATGTCGCTGGCGCTGCTGGACGAGCATCAGCAAAAGCAGTGGCTGAAAGCGCAGAAGAAAAAGCACAAGCAGGAAGCGAAAACGGCAAAGGCGAAAGCGAAGAGCAGTACGCCGCCGACGGACGTAAAACCCCGCGTTTATGTGCTCGATTTTAAAGGCAGCATGGATGCGCATGAGGTCATCTCGCTGCGTGAAGAGGTAACGGCGGTGCTTGCCGTTGCCAGACCGCAGGATCAGGTGGTTGTGCGTCTGGAAAGCCCGGGCGGTGTGGTGCATGGTTACGGGCTGGCCGCATCACAGCTTCAGCGCCTGCGTGAGAAGCAGATCCCGCTCACCGTGGCGGTGGATAAAGTCGCGGCAAGCGGTGGCTATATGATGGCCTGCGTGGCGGATAAAATTGTCGCGGCACCGTTCTCTATCATCGGGTCCATCGGTGTCGTGGCGCAAATCCCGAACTTTAACCGCTTCCTGAAAAACAAAGAGATCGACATCGAGCTGCACACGGCAGGCCAGTACAAACGTACCCTGACGCTGCTGGGCGAAAACACGGAGGAGGGCCGTCAGAAATTCCGTGAAGATCTGAATGAAACGCATCACCTCTTTAAAGACTTTGTGCACCGTATGCGCCCAACGCTGGATATTGAACAGGTTGCCACCGGTGAACACTGGTACGGTACGCAGGCCCGGGAGAAAGGGCTGGTTGATGACGTCGGCACCAGTGACGATCTGTTGCTGAGCCTGATGGAAGGGCGTGAGCTCGTGGGCGTGCGCTTTACGCAGCGTAAACGGCTTCTTGACCGTTTCACCAATAGCGCCGCTGAAAGCGCCGACCGACTGCTCCTGCGCTGGCTGCAGCGCGGTCAGAAGCCACTTCTGTAAACAAAAACGCGAGGCATGTGCCTCGCGTTTTGCATTAATCGACCAGGTGATACTTCTCTGAGAGCGTGTGCGCCAGGTATTTAAACATGTTAAATACCGCGGTGCTCTTTGGCGTCGGTAACCCTTGTTCATCAAGGTAGTACTCGCCGCTGAAAACCAGCACGCCGTTACGTTGCTCTACGCCGGTGGCTTCAATGCCCGCCAGCGTATCTTCATGGTTGCGGATCAGTTTGTTCGCTTCGATAAGCAGAGAAGCGCGATCGATAGGTTGGGTCGTATTCTGCATAATCTACTCCTTAAACAGTGGCAATAGTCTACGCCGAGGGCGCTTTGGGGGCAAATTTTCCCTGATATCTGAGAGGGTAAGGGAAAGGGGGGCGGCTGGCGGGATTTGCTTTTGCATGCTAATAAAGTTGCGTAACGAATTTTATCAGGTACAGTGTGCGCTTTCGTCATTCTGGCAACAGAATTGCTTGACATTCCACCGGGAATTCGTCACGAATTATATTGGGTGTGAGAAAAATACCCGATAACTCAATGACCTGGGTGTCATCTGTTTGGCGTCCGGCACGACAAAGGGGTTGATATCCCCTGACGCAGTCGCAATATCATTGGCTCGTCGTCAGCGGAAGGGAAATCAACGTGCGGCGTATTCCTGGAAGAATTAAATTAGGTAAAGGTGAATATGGGTAAAGCTCTCGTCATCGTTGAGTCCCCGGCAAAAGCCAAAACGATCAACAAGTATCTGGGTAATGACTACGTGGTTAAGTCCAGCGTGGGTCATATCCGCGATTTGCCGACCAGTGGCTCAGCCAGCAAAAAGAGCGCAGACTCTACCTCCACCAAAGGGGCTAAAAAGCCTAAAAAGGATGAACGTAGCGCGCTTGTCAACCGCATGGGTGTGAACCCATGGCACAACTGGGATGCACAATACGAAGTGCTTCCGGGCAAAGAAAAAGTCGTTAACGAGCTGAAGCAGCTTGCTGAAAAAGCAGACCACATCTATCTCGCAACCGACCTTGACCGCGAAGGGGAGGCCATTGCATGGCACCTGCGGGAAGTGATCGGGGGTGACGACAAACGCTACAGCCGTGTGGTGTTTAACGAAATTACAAAGAATGCGATTCGTCAGGCCTTTGAAAAGCCGGGTGAACTGAATATCGACCGTGTGAACGCGCAGCAGGCACGCCGCTTTATGGACCGCGTTGTGGGTTACATGGTTTCTCCACTGCTGTGGAAAAAGGTGGCACGTGGTCTGTCTGCAGGCCGCGTACAGTCCGTTGCCGTACGTCTTGTGGTTGAGCGTGAACGCGAAATTAAAGCATTCGTTCCGGAAGAGTTCTGGGAAGTGGATGCCAACGTCACCACGCCTGGCGGTGACGCGCTGCCGCTGCAGGTAAGCCATCACAACGACAAACCTTTCCGTCCTGAAAACCGCGACCAGACGATGGCCGCCGTGGCGCTGCTGGAGAAAGCACGCTATCAGGTACTGGATCGTGAAGACAAGCCGACCAGCAGCAAACCGGGCGCGCCGTTTATTACCTCCACGCTGCAGCAGGCCGCGAGCACGCGTCTGGGCTATGGCGTGAAGAAGACCATGATGATGGCCCAGCGCTTGTATGAAGCGGGTTACATCACCTATATGCGTACTGACTCAACCAACCTGAGTCAGGATGCGGTCAGCATGGTTCGGGATTACATCAGCGATAATTTTGGTAAGAAATACCTGCCAGAAAACGCAAATCAGTACGCCAGCAAAGAGAACTCTCAGGAAGCGCACGAGGCCATTCGTCCTTCTGACGTCTCCGTCCTGGCTGAATCGCTGAAGGATATGGAAGCGGATGCGCAGAAGCTGTATCAGCTGATCTGGCGCCAGTTTGTTGCCTGTCAGATGATGCCGGCGAAGTACGATTCCACAACGCTGACCGTCGGTGCGGGTGATTACCGTCTGAAGGCTCGCGGTCGCATTCTGCGCTTCGACGGCTGGACGAAGGTGATGCCTGCGCTGCGCAAAGGCGATGAAGACAGAACGCTGCCTGCGGTAAACAAGGGTGATGAACTGTCTCTGGTTGAGCTGATCCCGGCTCAGCACTTTACCAAGCCGCCAGCACGCTTCAGTGAAGCCTCGCTGGTTAAAGAGCTGGAGAAACGCGGTATTGGCCGTCCATCTACCTATGCGTCGATTATTTCGACCATTCAGGATCGTGGCTACGTCCGTGTTGAAAACCGTCGTTTCTACGCTGAAAAAATGGGTGAGATTGTCACCGACCGTCTGGAAGCTAACTTCCGCGAGTTGATGAACTACGACTTCACCGCGCAGATGGAAGACAGCCTCGACCAGGTTGCCAGCCATCAGGCCGAATGGAAAAAAGTGCTCGACAGCTTCTTCAGCGACTTTACCAACCAGTTGGATAAAGCCGAGAAAGATCCTGAAGAGGGCGGCATGTTGCCTAACCAGATGGTACTGACCAGCATCGACTGCCCAACCTGCGGCCGTAAGATGGGGATCCGTACCGCCACGACGGGCGTATTCCTGGGCTGTTCTGGCTATGCGCTGACGCCGAAAGAGCGCTGCAAAACCACCATCAACCTGGTGCCGGAGAACGAAGTTCTCAACGTGCTGGAAGGTGAGGATGCAGAAACCAATGCACTGCGCGCCAAACGTCGCTGTCAGAAATGCGGCACGGCAATGGACAGCTACCTGATCGATCCAAAACGTAAACTGCACGTCTGCGGTAACAACCCGACCTGCGATGGGTATGAGATCGAAGAGGGTGAGTTCCGGATCAAGGGTTACGACGGTCCGATCGTTGAGTGTGAGAAATGTGGCTCTGAAATGCACCTGAAAATGGGGCGTTTCGGTAAATACATGGCGTGCACCAACGACGAGTGTAAAAACACGCGTAAGATCCTGCGTAACGGCGAAGTTGCTCCGCCTAAAGAAGATCCGGTTCCGCTGCCAGAACTGCAGTGTGAGAAGTCGGACGCCTATTTCGTGCTGCGTGACGGTGCTGCCGGGGTCTTCCTTGCAGCCAACACCTTCCCGAAATCACGTGAAACGCGTGCTCCACTGGTGGAAGAGCTGCATCGCTTCCGCGACCGTATGCCGGAGAAACTGCGTTATCTGGCCGACGCGCCGCAGCAGGATCCTGAAGGCAACAAGACCGTTGTGCGCTTCAGCCGTAAAACGAAGCAGCAATATGTTGCTGCGGAGAAAGACGGTAAAGCAACCGGCTGGTCTGCCTTCTTCGTTGACGGTAAGTGGGTCGAAGGTAAGAAATAATCTTCCCTTACCGTAACTTACCCGTGAAAGGGCCGGACTTCCGGCCCTTTTTTATTACGCTGTTATTATTTTTTGTTCCGTACTATACAGTCGAGCTATAAATGATATAGTGGTTATAGTTAACCCTTTTCTTATTATCAAATCGTCTTAAACGATTGACCCGTGCGCTAATTCGGATGGTCTGGCATGAAACTACAGCAGCTCCGCTATATTGTTGAGGTCGTCAATCACAACCTCAACGTCTCTTCTACCGCAGAAGGTCTCTATACCTCGCAGCCCGGCATCAGTAAGCAGGTGCGCATGCTGGAGGATGAGTTAGGCATTCAAATTTTTGCTCGCAGTGGTAAACACCTCACTCAGGTCACACCGGCAGGGCAAGAGATCATCCGAATCGCGCGGGAAGTGTTGTCCAAAGTGGACGCCATTAAATCCGTTGCGGGTGAACACACCTGGCCAGACAAAGGCTCACTCTATATCGCGACCACGCACACCCAGGCGCGCTATGCGCTGCCCGGCGTGATTAAAGGTTTCATTGAGCGTTACCCGCGCGTGTCATTGCATATGCACCAGGGGTCGCCGACGCAAATTGCGGAAGCCGTCTCTAAGGGCAATGCTGACTTCGCTATCGCAACGGAAGCGCTGCACCTCTATGACGACCTGGTGATGCTGCCGTGCTATCACTGGAACCGCTCAATTGTGGTGACCCCGGACCATCCCCTGGCCGGGAAAGGGTCGGTAACCATTGAAGAATTGGCACAGTATCCGCTGGTGACCTACACCTTCGGCTTTACCGGCCGCTCCGAGTTGGATACGGCCTTTAACCGCGCGGGATTAACGCCGCGCATCGTCTTCACGGCGACAGATGCGGACGTCATTAAGACATACGTTCGCCTGGGGCTTGGGGTAGGGGTTATTGCCAGCATGGCGGTTGACCCGGTCTCCGATCCGGATCTTGTGCGTCTTGATGCGCATGATGTTTTCAGCCACAGCACGACGAAGATCGGTTTTCGTCGCAGCACTTTCTTGCGTAGCTATATGTATGATTTTATTCAGCGCTTCGCTCCGCATTTAACGCGTGACGTTGTCGATACCGCCGTTGCATTACGCTCGAATGAAGACATCGAAGAGATGTTTAAAGACATTAAGCTTCCTGCTAAATAATCACTCCCGGTATCTTTCCCCCGCGGAGAGATACCGAAATACCCCCTCAAACCTAAATTAGAATTATCATCATCTACCCGCCGCTGCCATATAATGTCATTACCCATTTAATCTCTATGGTTTTACTGTCGCAAATTTGCGACAAAAGTAGAAAGTAATTTACGGCTTCGCAAATTTTTCTTTTCAATTATTTATTTCTGGTCAAAAGAATGAATTTTTCCTTATGCCATAAGCACAAATTCACTGGCTTTTCGGCTAAAGTTTCTTTAGGATTTATCTCAACAGATGATTAATTGTACCAATTGTTTGGTCTCAAAATGATAAGCGATGTCGATTGTATGAGGTTAGCAATGCCTTCAGGAAGTGAAGAACCGCAAAGGGATCCTGCGCTCAAGCGTAAAGCCTGGCTGGCGGTCTTTCTCGTCTCCGCCTTGTTCTGGGCGGTAGTTGCTCTCCTCGTCTGGAAATATTGGGGTTGAATATGACAGTGACGGTACGGACAGATACGGTTAAGCAAATGTGTCAACATCGTGACAATGCTCATAAAGCGCGGAAAGCGCCTGCGACCACCGTTCCTGCATCATGGAAGCTAACGGCGCAGCAGCAAGCCTTTATTGATGTGTTCGCAGAAGACGAACCCAAAAAACAATAATTTAGTTAATTGCGTAATGATGCAAATACATTGAATAATGTCTTTGCGCTTTTGTACTCGTTTAAAAATACACATCAGCAATATAGAACTGAGGGCAGACCTCAGCATGTTTAATAATTAAAGCCTGGTGTCCCTATGATGAATAACATGACAACTCCCAAATACTGGTCGTGGATCGGCGTGTTCTCCGTATCGATTCTCTTCTGGTGTCAGCTCATCTGGCTGGCCTTCCTCTAAATCCTGAAACCTCGCTGTGGCGGGGTTTTTTGTTTCACACGCCGCGCGGGATCAATCCGAAATTTATCAATTCGGGTTGTTATCAAAACGTTACGACATCTATGTGTTATCTTTAAATACAGCCCTGATGATTGTCAGGACATCTCTGTAATTAAGGAGGAGCTTATGTCGTTAACCCTACGCGAAGCCAGTAAGGACACATTACAGGCAGAAAATAAAACCTGGCACTACTACAGCTTACCGCTGGCCGCCAGGACGCTTGGGGACATTTCGCGTTTACCCAAGTCCTTGAAAGTTTTGCTGGAAAATCTGCTTCGCTGGCAGGATGGCGACTCCGTCACCGAGGAAGATATCCAGGCGCTGGCGGGGTGGCTGAAAAATGCCCATGCCGACAGAGAAATCGCCTATCGTCCGGCCAGGGTCCTGATGCAGGATTTCACCGGCGTGCCTGCCGTCGTTGATTTGGCAGCCATGCGCGAAGCCGTTAAGCGCCTTGGTGGCGATACGGCAAAAGTTAACCCGCTCTCTCCCGTTGATCTTGTGATTGACCACTCCGTGACCGTTGACCATTTTGGCGATGACGACGCCTTTGGCGAGAACGTCCGCCTGGAGATGGAACGTAACCACGAGCGCTACGTATTCCTTAAGTGGGGGCAGCAGGCATTCAGCCGGTTTAGCGTGGTCCCCCCAGGCACGGGGATCTGCCATCAGGTTAACCTGGAATATCTGGGTAAAGCCGTATGGAGTGAGCTGCAGGATAAAGAGTGGGTCGCCTATCCCGACACGCTGGTGGGGACAGATTCCCATACCACCATGATTAACGGCCTGGGCGTGCTGGGCTGGGGCGTCGGCGGGATCGAAGCCGAAGCGGCTATGCTGGGTCAACCCGTATCCATGCTGATCCCCGACGTGGTGGGCTTTAAGCTGACCGGAAAGCTTTCGGAGGGCATTACCGCGACAGACCTGGTTTTAACCGTGACGCAGATGCTGCGCAAGCACGGCGTCGTCGGTAAATTTGTTGAATTCTACGGCGACGGGCTGGATTCTTTGCCGCTGGCGGACCGCGCCACCATCGCGAACATGGCGCCGGAATATGGCGCAACCTGTGGCTTTTTCCCGATTGATAGCGTCACGCTGGAGTATATGCGCCTCAGCGGCCGCAGCGAGGAGCAGGTCGCTTTGGTTGAGGCTTACACCAAAGCCCAGGGAATGTGGCGTAACCCAGGCGATGAGCCGGTGTTTACCAGCTCGCTTGAGCTTGATATGGGCACCGTCGAGGCAAGCCTTGCGGGGCCGAAGCGTCCGCAGGACCGCGTTGCGCTGAACAATGTGCCAAAAGCCTTTGCTGCCAGCAGCGAACTGGAAGTGAACACCGCGCAAAAAGATCGTCGTCCGGTCGACTATGTCCTGAACGGACATCAGTATCAGCTGCCTGATGGCGCCGTCGTGATTGCAGCGATCACCTCCTGTACTAATACCTCTAACCCGAGCGTACTCATGGCCGCCGGGCTGCTGGCCAAAAAAGCGGTAGAGCTGGGCCTGAAACCGCAGCCGTGGGTCAAAGCCTCTCTGGCGCCCGGCTCCAAAGTAGTATCCGATTATCTTGCGCAGGCGAGACTGACCCCGTATCTGGATGAACTGGGGTTTAACCTGGTCGGCTATGGCTGTACCACCTGTATCGGCAACTCGGGCCCGCTTCCTGAGCCAATAGAAGTGGCGATAAAGCAGGGCGATTTGACCGTAGGCGCGGTGCTCTCCGGCAACCGAAACTTTGAAGGGCGTATCCATCCGCTCGTTAAAACCAACTGGCTAGCCTCACCGCCGCTGGTTGTGGCGTATGCGCTGGCCGGGAACATGAATATCAATCTGGCCACCGATCCCATCGGGCACGATCGTAAGAATGATCCTGTCTATCTTAAAGACATCTGGCCGTCGTCGCGTGAGATTGCGCGCGCGGTGGAGAAGGTCTCGACAGAGATGTTCCGCAAAGAGTATGCCGAGGTGTTTGAAGGCACGCCGGAATGGAAGGCGATCGGCGTTGCGGGCTCAGACACTTACGGCTGGCAGGATGATTCAACCTATATCCGCCTGTCGCCGTTCTTCGACGACATGCTGGCAGAGCCTGCGCCGCTGAAGGACATCCACGGCGCGCGCATCCTTGCGATGCTCGGTGACTCCGTCACGACGGACCACATCTCCCCGGCGGGCAGCATCAAAGCCGACAGCCCTGCAGGACGTTATCTACAGGGACGCGGCGTGGAGCGAAGAGATTTTAACTCCTACGGATCGCGACGGGGTAACCATGAAGTGATGATGCGCGGGACATTTGCCAACATCCGCATTCGTAATGAAATGGTGCCGGGCATCGAAGGCGGCATGACCCGCCACTTGCCGGGGTCAGACGTGGTCTCAATATACGATGCGGCGATGAAGTATCAGCAGGAAGGGACGCCGCTGGCAGTCATTGCCGGGAAAGAGTACGGCTCTGGCTCCAGCCGCGACTGGGCGGCAAAAGGGCCGCGCCTGCTTGGCGTACGAGTGGTCATTGCGGAGTCCTTTGAACGTATCCACCGCTCTAACCTGATCGGGATGGGGATCCTGCCGCTGGAATTCCCGCAGGGCGTTACGCGCAAAACGCTGGCGCTAACGGGGGAAGAGCAGATTGATATTAGCGATCTGCAAAGCCTGCAGCCGGGTAAAACGGTGCCGGTGACGTTAACGCGTGCGGACGGGAAAACCGAGGTGCTGGCGTGTCGGTGCCGCATCGATACGGCAACGGAGCTGACCTATTACCAGAACGACGGCATTTTGCATTATGTGATTCGTAAAATGCTGGATTGATGAAACAAGCCCGGCGTTCGTGCCGGGCTTTTCGCGATCACTCGCTCAGAAGGTGGCCCATTTTAGCCGCTTTGGTATCGAGGTAGTGCGCATTTTTCGGGTTACGCCCAACGATCAGCGGCACGCGTTCAACGATATTGATGCCCGCTTCGGTCAGGATTTCCACTTTCTTAGGGTTATTGGTCAGCAGGCGAACTTCGTCCACGCCCAGCAGCTTGAACATATCTGCGCAGAGGGTGAAATCACGTTCGTCAGCGGCAAAACCAAGTTGATGGTTGGCCTCAACCGTGTCGTACCCCTGATCCTGCAGCGCGTAAGCGCGGATTTTATTCAGCAGACCAATATTACGACCTTCCTGACGGTGATAAAGCAGAACCCCACGACCTTCCTCTGCAATATGAGTCAGGGCAGCTTCCAGCTGGAAACCGCAATCACAGCGCAGGCTGAACAAGGCATCGCCGGTCAGACACTCCGAATGGACGCGAGACAGTACCGGTGTCTGTCCTGAAATGTCGCCAAATACCAGCGCGACGTGATCTTGTCCGGTTGCCAGTTCTTCAAAACCCACCATCAGGAAGTCGCCCCATGGGGTTGGCAGTTTGGCTTCTGCCACACGTTTAAGCTGCATGTGATTCTCCAGAGTAGGCTGACACGTTTCGTGCCTTCCGCCTGTTTTGCTTTCTGTATTCGATCATTTTGCCACAAGCTCGGTAAGTTCGCCTAATCAGCACCATGCTATATGAACGTTAAACGCACGATCCGACATATCCACCTGGTCGACGAATTTCAGTTATGATTGTGACGCTTAGCGTAAAAGGAGAGGACATGCTTTCAATCGCCAGACGAACGGCAGCCGGTGCAGCCGTATTACTTATTATGCCTGTGGCTTTATGGTTTTCCGGCTGGACGTGGCAGCCCGGTCAAAACAGCACGTGGCTGAAAACCCTGTACTGGATAACGGAGACGGTGACGCAGCCGTGGGGCATTATCACACACGTTTTGCTGTGTGCCTGGTTTCTGTGGTGTCTGCGTTTTCGTCTGCGCGCAGCGATCGTGCTGTTTGCTATCCTCGGCGGCGCCATCATTATTGGCCAGGGGGTGAAATCCTGGGTGAAGGATCGCGTACAGGAGCCGCGGCCCTTCGTGGTCTGGATGGAAAAAACGCACCATGTTCCGGTGGATGAGTTCTACAATTTAAAGCGTAAAGATCGCGGTGCGCTGGTGAAAGAACAGCTTTCGGAACAGCAGGACATTCCAAAATTTTTGCGTAAACACTGGCAGAAAGAGACCGGTTTCGCGTTTCCTTCCGGACATACAATGTTTGCCGCAAGCTGGGCGCTACTGGGTGTCGGGCTGCTGTGGCCGCGACGTCGCACGATTACCATCGCGATTTTACTGGTCTGGGCAACGGGCGTGATGGGCAGCCGCTTGCTGCTGGGCATGCACTGGCCGCGTGATTTAGTGGTCGCGACGCTGATTTCGTGGCTGCTGGTCACGCTGGCAACCTGGCTTGCTGAACGGTTCTGCGGGCCGCTCATGCCGCCGCCGGAAGAGAAGGAAGAAATTGCCGAAAGGGAGCAAAGCGGAGGCTGAAGGTTGATTTTCCGCATTTTGCCCATAAATCCATGGCTGGCGCGTCACTTTTTCCATTTCGCGCCTGTCGCTAAAATGGTAGTTTATAAGGCTGATTGCGGTGAGCTGAACACTCTTTATTCGCTTGAACCACATAACGGGAAGTCATGTGAAATATTTACTCATTTTCTTACTGGTGTTGGCGATTTTTGTCATTTCCGTCACATTGGGTGCACAAAACGATCAACAGGTAACCTTTAACTATCTGCTGGCGCAGGGTGAGTACCGCGTATCGAGCCTGCTGGCCGTTCTGTTTGCGGCCGGGTTTATCATCGGCTGGCTGGTGTGTGGCTTGTTCTGGCTTAAAGTTCGTGTTTCTTTGGCGCGCGCTGAACGTAAAATTAAACGACTTGAACATCAAATTGCGCCCGTGACTGACATTCCGGAAAGCTCTGGTGTGCCGGTAGTCAAGGAATAATCGAATATGCTGGAGTTGTTGTTTCTGCTTTTGCCTGTAGCCGCAGCCTATGGCTGGTATATGGGCCGCAGAAGTGCGCAACAAACAAAACAGGATGAAGCTAACCGACTCTCCCGTGACTATGTTGCGGGGGTTAACTTCCTGTTGAGCAATCAACAGGACAAAGCGGTAGACCTGTTCCTCGACATGCTTAAAGAGGACACCGGAACCGTAGAGGCGCATCTCACCCTGGGGAACCTGTTCCGCTCACGCGGCGAGGTTGACCGTGCCATTCGTATTCACCAGACGCTGATGGAAAGCGCGTCGTTGACCTACGACCAGCGCCTGCTTGCGGTTCAGCAGCTGGGCAGGGATTACATGGCCGCGGGTCTGTATGACCGCGCGGAAGATATGTTCTCACAGCTGGTGGATGAAACGGATTTCCGCATCAGCGCACTTCAGCAGCTTCTGCAAATTTACCAGGCAACCAGCGACTGGCAGAAGGCCATTGAGACGGCAGAGCGCCTGGTGAAGCTGGGCAAAGATAAGCAACGCGTCGAGATTGCGCACTTCTACTGCGAGCTGGCCCTCCAGCAGATGGGCAGCGATGACATGGATAAAGCCATGACGTTGCTGAAAAAGGGCGCGGCCGCGGATCGCAACAGTGCGCGCATCTCCATCATGATGGGCCGCGTTTTTATGGCGAACGGTGAGTTTGCCAAAGCGGTAGAAAGCCTGCTTCGGGTGATTGACCAGGATAAAGAGCTGGTCAGTGAGACACTGGAAATGCTGCAAACCTGCTACCAGCAGCTGGGCAAGCAGGACGAGTGGGTCGCGTTTCTGCGTCGATGCGTAGAAGAGAATACCGGAGCGACGGCAGAGCTGATGCTCTCAGACGTCGTTGAGCAACATGAAGGCAGCGACACGGCGCAGGTATACATTACGCGCCAGCTGCAGCGTCACCCAACGATGCGCGTATTCCATAAGCTAATGGACTACCACCTCAATGATGCAGAAGAAGGGCGCGCCAAAGAGAGCCTGATGGTTCTGCGTGACATGGTGGGCGAGCAGGTGCGCAGCAAACCTCGCTATCGCTGTCAGAAATGCGGTTTTACTGCGTATACGCTCTACTGGCACTGCCCATCGTGCCGCGCCTGGTCTACCATAAAGCCTATTCGTGGGCTCGACGGGCAGTAATGCTTTTTTAAAACGCGCCATTTTAGTTACAACATACTGTGATGTTTTTTGACTTGTCCACCACCGTGCGGCCCCGGTCAGGCAGGAAAGGAAATCGATTCTGTCAATTTGCAGCGCTGGCAGGTAGAATGCTGGCCGTTTATCTGTTCCGCGCCGCTGCGCGCCCATAGACGAAAAGGGCTGGTCATGACGTCTGTTACTTCTTTCACTTCCCGCGTAAGTACCGATTCTCCCGTTGTTGTCGCGCTTGATTACAATAAGCGCGATGCTGCGCTGGCCTTTGTCGATGGTATCGATCCTCGCGATTGCCGCCTGAAGGTTGGCAAAGAGATGTTCACGCTGTTTGGCCCGCAAATCGTACGCGATCTGCAACAGCGCGGGTTCGACGTTTTCCTGGACCTCAAATTCCACGATATCCCAAACACCACCGCGCATGCCGTTGCGGCAGCCGCAGAGCTGGGCGTGTGGATGGTCAACGTTCATGCTTCGGGTGGGGCGAGAATGATGACGGCCGCGCGAGAAGCGCTTCTGCCGTTTGGCAGCGACGCGCCGTTACTGATCGCCGTGACCGTGCTGACCAGTATGGATGAGAGCGATCTGCGTGACCTCGGAGTGACGTTGTCACCTGCTGAGCACGCCGAGCGGCTGGCGCGTTTAACGCAAAACTGTGGCCTTGATGGTGTTGTCTGTTCGGCGCAGGAAGCCGTGCGCTTTAAAACCGAACTGGGGCACGATTTCAAACTGGTAACCCCGGGGATCCGCCCGGCGGGTAGCGAAGTGGGCGATCAGCGACGTATTATGACGCCGGAGCAAGCGCTGGCTGCGGGCGTTGACTATATGGTAATCGGGCGCCCTGTTACCCAATCTGCACACCCGGCAGACACGCTTAAAGCGATCAATGCTTCACTGAAAAAGGGGGCCTAATGTCCGATTCCAATAGCCGTCTGGTCTATTCCACCGATAGCGGGCGCATAGACGAACCGAAAGAAAAAGTGGAACGTCCGAAGGGGGACGGTATTGTTCGCATTCAACGCCAAACCAGCGGGCGAAAGGGAAAGGGCGTCTGCCTGATTTCCGGGATCGATCTCGATGATGCAGAGTTGGCGAAGCTGGCGGCTGAGCTGAAAAAGAAATGTGGCTGCGGCGGGGCCGTGAAAGACGGCATTATTGAGATTCAGGGCGATAAACGCGATTTAATTAAATCCCTGCTCGAAGCCAGAGGCATGAAAGTAAAACTGGCGGGCGGTTAAAATAAATAAGCCACGGCAAATGCCGTGGCTCTTTTTTTATACGTGCGAAGTCAGACCTGAAATTCGAACAATATATTGTCAGACCAATGAAGGCTTATCGCGTAATTATTTGCCAACCTGGTGACCGATAATACCGCCGACAGCAGCACCACCCAGTGTACCCAGCGTACTACCATCCGTTAATACAGCACCACCAAGAGCACCTGCACCGGCACCAATCGCGGTGTTGCGGTCACGTTTTGACCAGTTAGAGCAAGCGCTCAGGGACATTGCTACAGTGATTGCCAGAACAGCGGCGGCTAATTTTTTGCTGGTTAAGGTCATAATACTTTCTCCTGAATTATCGATTCATGGAAAGAGGTACGCTTTAAGTATAGACAATATGCATACTTAAATTCTAAATTCCATGAAAGCTGGTCGCGCAGGTGTTACGTAATCACGCAGGTGATAGTCACTTCCTGTTATATCGCTAACATTAATTTTACGTCTTTAATGCAGGTTATACAGGTAAAAACTCTTAAATAAAGGTTCAGAATCATCTCAGAGAAGGGGGTATATGCGCCCTCGATCGGGCGCGAAAGGGTAATCAGGCGGACTTATTAACAATATCGACCGTCAGGCCATTACGCTCCAGCTGTTGGCGATGTTCGTCGCTCAGGCGCTCATCCGTGATCACCCGGCTAAAGCGGTCAATGGGGCCCATCGTGTACGGGTGAACGGCGCCAAATTTTGAACTGTCGGTGAGGACAATGGCTTCACACTCTTTTTCCAGCACGGCATTGACCACATCAGAGCGCATCATATCCCGGCCGGTGAAGCCGGTGTCAGCCTGCCATCCATCAATACCAATGAACGCCTTGCTAAAATGAACCTGCTGCACGTACTGACGCGTGAGCGGTCCCACCATGCTTTCGCTTTTCTTTTGATAAATTCCGCCCAGCAGAATCACCTCGCAGGGTGTCTCCTTGAGCAGATGCGCAATGTAGCTGCTGACGGTGATAATCGTTATATCTTTCTGCTCGGCGAGCGTGCGCGCCAGAAGGGCATTGCTGCTGCCATTTTCAATAAAGACCGTTTCACCGTTATTCACCAGGGTTGCAGCAAATTCTGCCAGCTCCCGCTTGAGCGCATAATTGTTCATCATGCGCGTTTCAACGTCTTCACTGTCCAGCGGGACGGCATACCCGTGCGCGCGGCGCAGGTAGCTCTGCTTTTCCAGAAGATTAAGATCCTGGCGGATGGTGACTTCTGAGACGCCGGTTGTTTTAGCGAGATCGACCACGCTCACGCGACCCTGATCGATCACCATCTGCAAAATGATTTGTTGTCGAGAATTCATAGCATCCATTTATTAAAACGAGAGCGGAAACAAGGGGGTTACACTTCCCACGGCGCTTTAGGCTGTGCGGTTTCGGGCGCGGATTCGCTGTCATTCTGAGCCAGTAATTCTGATTTCAGGATCTCAAGATTGCGAATAGCAGAGTGATAATCTCCCGCGACGAGGATATCCAGCACGGTATCAATACGTTGTGCCACGGTTTGTGCATCAATAGTCGACATAATCTCACCCCAGGAGCGAAAAGTTAATATTTTCAATGATGCAGAAAATAGATTCAAAAGAGAAGGGAAAAAATTCAATAACCAAATTACGCAAATGTAAGGGATAAATTTAGCGCCTCGCATGCAGGGGCGTGAAGGCGTGGATTAGTCTAAAAATGCGCGCAAGGCACTTTTTTATATGCGGAATCCGACTATGACAGCTATCAATCAGGCTACCTGTACGCTGTTTACCGATGATGCACGTTTCACTCAGCTAACGCATATTTCGGGCTTGATAGCGCTTTAGCCAACGCTCGAACGCGGCAGCGGGCATAGGCTTAGCAAACAGAAAACCCTGCCGCTCGTTGACGCCATTCTTGGTCAGAAAGGCGTCCTCTTTAGCGCTTTCTACGCCTTCTGCAATCACCTGCAAATTTAGCGCCTGCGCTACGGCGACAATCGCACGAACCAGAGACTGCGAGATAGACTGTTTATGAATATCCCGGACAAAAGACTGATCGAGCTTGATAGCGTCGATAGGAAAGCGGGCCAGTTGCGACAGGGACGAGTACCCGGTGCCAAAATCATCGAGATGGATTTGCGCGCCAAGCCGGCTGAACTGCTGGATCACAGAGAGCGCCAGTTCTTCGTTTTCAATAAGACAGCTCTCCGTTAATTCAACATCGACAGGGCAGTATTCAAAATTCAGGTCTTTTAGCGCCTGCTTCAGGTCGCTGAAAATCGTCTGGTCGGCCAGCTGGCGGGCTGAAACGTTAACCGCAACGCGCAGGTTGATGCCTTTGTCGCGCCATTTCGCCACCTGACGAACCACGTCCAGCATCACCCAGCGCCCAAGCGGCACGATCAGGCCCGACTCTTCTGCGTAGGAGATAAATTCCAGGGGAGGGATCAGGCCACGCTCAGGAGATTGCCAGCGCACCAGCGCTTCAAGACTCCTGATCTCGCCGCGCCAGGTGATTTTGGGCTGGTAGTGGATTAACAGCTGATCGTTATCCAGAGCTTTGCGCAGGTTGGTATCCAGCCAAAGGTATTCAAACACCCGCTGGTTCATCTCCGGCGAGAAGACGCAGAATTTGCCGCGTCCGTTCTCTTTTGCCGTATACATGGCGGTATCGGCATTTCGAATCACGCTCTCGCGATCGTTACCATGATGCGGCGCGAGGGCGATCCCCAACGAGCAGCCGGTGTATACCTCAATCAAACCGATACGGAACGGTTGACGCAAGCGGGTCAGAATACGTGACGCCATGGCCTCCAGCGAACCCTGTGAGGTATCGGTGGCCATAACGATAAACTCATCTCCGCCCAGGCGAGCCAGCGTCTGTCCTTCATCAAGACAGCTTAAAATTGCCAGGGCGACGGCCTGGAGCAGCTGATCCCCGAACATATGTCCGTAGGCATCGTTCACTTTTTTGAAATTGTCCAGGTCGAGATAAACCACCCCTACCTGTGTTTCACCCCTGGCATTGATCGCATCGGAAATCAGTTCGTGGATCGCGTTTCGGTTTGGCAGCCCTGTTATGGTGTCGGTATTCGCCAGAACGCGCAGACGCTCCTGAGCGCGGCGTTCTTCAGTGATATCAGTGCCTGAACAGATAAGGAAAATTTCATTTTTGCCGCTGCCGCTGTGCACAAATTTGTTTCTGAACAGAAACAAGCGTTGTCCTTTTCGCGTCTTGATCCAGCGTTCGACTTCGTAAGAGCTGCCGTTGCGAAAAAATCCGGTAATGTTGCGCTTGGATGCTGCCGCTTCGCTGCGGCTCATAAACAGCTTAAAGACGTTTTGCCCAATAACTTCCTGCTCTTTCAAGCCGGTATACTCTTCGCTCAGTCGGTTGAAACGCTGGATATTGCCGTGCTGGTCGAGGATGACGATAACGGAATTGGCCTCTGAGACGACCTGCTCAGCAAAGGAGAGACCCTGCGCCAGATCGCGGGCAACGGAAGGGGTATCGTTCCACGCAGAGGCCGTGCCTGCCCACTCTTTTTTATTGATTTTGCGCCCGACCAGATGAACGGGGACATCAACGCCGTACAGGGACAGCGTCATTGAGATGCTGGAAGTAATAACGGTTAGCTGGCGAACAAGATCGGCCTGCTCATCGTCTAATGCGATAACCTGGATAACGTCCGTGCTCTCGCTGGCAGCGAGATGCAATGCGTTGCTGTCAGCCGTCAGCCGCCACCAGGGACTGTGCGTGCCCATGTAGCGAAACAGCAAATTCGGTTCCAGATCGTCCATCATGCCTTCTCCCGCGGCTGCCTGTAAGCGCAAAAACTCTTCATCAGCAGTCGACTTCTCCGTAGTGAAATAGCGGTAAAACCGAAGTGAACGTATTGTTTTTTTGGAGATTTATTATCCAAAAGCGAGTCGCGGCAAAAAGCATATCTGACGTATAAAAATTCACGTAACCGAATATGACGGCTCACATTTACTGTAGATAATTCTGGCGGGTTTTGGCGGCTAAAGGCTGAAATTAATCAGAAAAAATGATGATTTTGTGGCGAGGATAAAAGAAGGAATTGTCGGCCTTTCCTTAAATGAAATGGCCGACAATTGAGCGGGTTATCAGGCGACAGGGCGCGCGATAATGCTGCGGGTTTCCATGCGAACCTCGGCGATATTCACATCAATCACATCCGTGACTTTGTAAACCGTTTCACCTTTGATTTGCACCGTACCCGTTTCCTGGCTACAGACCAGTTCATCGCGAACGGCGTGCAGGAATGGCGCGGGAATAAAGGCTACAGCACCGTTGTCCACCAGGCGTACGCGCATACCGCCACGGCTGATGTCGATGATTTCAGCCGGGAAGCGGGTATCCGTTCCTGCCTTGTCATTGAGGAAACGCGCGTACAGCCAGTCACCGACATCGCGCTCGGCCATGCGGTTCAGACGGCGACGCTCTGCCATCTGCAGCGTGGCATCGTCCTGAGGACGCGCAGCGGTTCCCCCTTTAACGATCGCTTTCAGCAGACGGTGGTTGACCATGTCGCCGTATTTACGAATCGGAGAGGTCCAGGTTGCGTAGGCTTCCAGGCCAAGGCCGAAGTGCGGGCCTGGCTCAGTGCTGATTTCAGCAAAGGACTGGAACCGGCGAATGCGGCTGTCGAGGAAACCGGAGGGTTGTGCATCCAGTTCGCGACGAAGTTTGCAGAAGCCCGGCAGCGTCAGCACCTCTTCAGGATCGACGTGTACATCATGCGTTTTCAACAGGGCGGCCAGCGCTTCGGTATTCGCCGGGTCAAACCCGGTGTGCACGTTATAGATGCCGAAACCTAATTTGTCGCGCAATACCCGTGCGGCACAAATGTTGGCGGAAATCATGGCTTCTTCAACGATGCGGTTGGCAATGCGACGCGGTTCAGCCACGATGTTCAGCACTTCGCCTTTCTCGCCTAACACGAAGCGATAATCCGGACGATCTTTAAAGACCAGCGCATGGGTTTTGCGCCACTCGCTGCGATTCAGGCACACGCGGTGCAGCAGGCGAATTTGTGCGGCAATCGCGTCAGACTGCGGTTTCCAGCTGCCGGTATTCTCAAGCCAGTCGGACACGTCATCGTAGGCCAGCTTGGCTTTGGATTCGATGGTTGCAGCGAAGAATTCAATCTCGTCTTCAATCGTACCGTCGGCTGCAATTGTCATGCGACAGGCAAGCACCGGACGCACTTCATTCGGACGCAGTGAACAGAGGTCGTCTGAGAGTTCGCGCGGCAGCATCGGGATGTTGAAGCCCGGCAGGTAGTTGGTGAACGAACGCACTTTGGCCATGTCGTCCAGCTTGCTGCCTTCCGCAATCCACGCGGTTGGGTCAGCAATGGCGACGGTCAGCAGCAGTTTGCCGTCCGCAGCCTCTTCAACATACAGCGCATCATCCATATCTTCGGTGCTGGCGCTATCGATGGTGACAAAGTCCAGCGCCGTCAGATCGCGACGCGTAAGACCTTCGTCCAGCATTTCTGTAGCAACGCCGTTGGGAGCCTCTTTCTCAAGATTGTGGCGCGCCAGCGTTACCCACCACGGCACGAAATGATCGTCGCCAAAGGTGATGAACTGAGTCAGTTCAGCATAGAAACCGCGATCGCCCTTCAGGGGGTGACGGCGCATTTCAGCTACGGCCCAGTCACCCTCTTTAAATTCATGCTCAACGCCACGGTCTGCACGGCACTGAATCGCATCTTTCAACAGGGGATGGTCCGGAACGATAGAAAGACGATCGTCTTTTTTATGTACCTTACCCACGAAGCGAGTCAGGAACGGCTCGATAAGTGCTTCCGGCTCGGCGGATTCGCGGTCCTTTTCGGTATGAATGACGGCCGTAATGCGATCGCCATGCATGACTTTTTTCATCTGCGGAGGCGGGATGAAATAGCTTTTCTGCCCGTCAACTTCAAGGAAGCCAAAGCCCTTTTCCGTGGCTTTTACGACCCCTTCTGCACGCGGCGTCTGGGAATGCAGTTGCTGTTTAAGCTGCGCTAGCAGCGGGTTGTCCTGAAACATAATGTTCTATTTTCGTAGCCATTGAGCGGCTGACAGTTTTACGCGATTCTCACTGCTTCAGCAAGCGCTCATTGGGTAATGTGTAAGGTTATTCTTCACTGCCAAGCCCCACCTGCAGACGGTTGACCCAGCCACAAAATGCGCTTTGGGTCAGCAGGGTGATGGCGCTAACTTCAGCGATCCCGGCATCCGTTAGCGGGGTGAACTGTGCAGCGCTAAAGCGGTCCGGGGAGTGCGTCAGTAGCGCAATCGCCGCCGTGAGCGCGGGCAGCGTCGACGGTGCGCCGTCACGCGTGTTTATCAGGATCTCACCGGTCAGATTGAGCAGCATCGGCTCATGGCAAAGTACGGGCGTCAGCGCCTGGAGCGCTGGCTCTGCCTGCCAGCGAGCAAGCGACTCAAGCTGCTGTGCGCTGGCGTAACGCAGTTCAATAACGGGCAGAACCGATTTCCAGGCGCTGAAGGTGAGCGGTAGGGTATGAGGCTGAATATGGTGCCCCGGCAACCAGCGCACAGGATGCCCCAACAGCGCCTGAAAAACGGCCACCACGCGTGCCTGAAAGCCGATAAAGCCGATTATCTGGTTGATCAGCACAATGTCATAGGTGGTCAGGCCCACTTCATCAAGCTGATTCTGTGCTTTAACATCGATAACGTCAGGGGAACTGGAAAGCTGGCGGGCGTACTGTGTTATTTGCGCCAGACGGCGGTTACTTTCTCGGGAAGAGTCGGGGCCAGGGAGCGGAGCCAGAAGGGCGGCGTAGTGATTACAAAGCCTCTGCACGCCGCACGCCTGTGCAACCGTCAGGGCCGTGCTTAGCCGGTCATACGCATTGAGCGTATGCAGCCGATTCACGGGCGTATCAAGCGGGAACAGCAGATGGCATAAGGCTCTTGCCGGAGCGAGCCAGCCGTCACAAGCGGCGACAATCTTTTCTGAAAGGGCTAAATCGAGCAAAAAACGATCGTCGACGTTAGCGGCTTCGGGCACCAGAGGCAGAACATCCGTCTGCGAGTGATTCGACTGGGTCTCATGATACCAGTGGCCTTTGCCGGAAAAGCGGCGTTGTTCCATGGGCGTTCCTTGATCTCAAAATGGCGATCAATATCCTGGCGTAAGGTGGATGAGGGGAAAAATATTGTTAGGTGATAACAAATAGCAGAACGGAATAACGGAGGAAAAGCGAGGGGGAGAGAAACTCTCTTCCCGAATGGGAAGAGAGTGACAAGCTTATTTAATTTCCAGCTCGTTCATTGCGGCGATGTTGAAGCCGCCGTCAACGTGAACCACTTCACCGGAGATACCAGCGGAAAGGTCAGAGCACAGGAATGCAGCAGAGTTACCCACGTCTTCAATGGTAACGGTACGGCGAATCGGCGTAACCGCTTCGCAGTGTGCCAGCATTTTACGGAAATCTTTAATACCGGAAGCCGCGAGGGTACGGATTGGACCCGCGGAGATACCGTTCACACGTACGCCTTCTGGACCCATTGCGTTCGCCATATAGCGCACGTTTGCTTCCAGAGAAGCTTTCGCCAGACCCATAACGTTGTAGTTAGGGATAGCACGCTCTGCGCCCAGGTAGGACAGGGTCAGCAGGGCAGAGCCCGGGTTCAGCATGGTACGGCAAGATTTAGCCATCGCCACGAAGCTGTAAGAGCTAATGTCGTGCGCGATTTTGAAGCCTTCACGGGTAACCGCGTTCACGTAGTCACCGTCCAGCTGGTCGCCAGGCGCGAAGCCGATGGAGTGAACGAAACCGTCGAATTTCTCCCACGTTTTCGCCAGCTCTGCAAACATGCCATCGATGCTTTCGTCTTGAGCAACGTCACATTCCAGAACAATGCTGGAACCCAGCTGCGCGGCAAACTCTTCAACACGGCCTTTCAGCTTGTCGTTCTGGTAGGTGAACGCCAGCTCAGCGCCTTCGCGGTGCATAGCCTGTGCGATGCCGTATGCGATGGACAGTTTGCTGGCAACGCCGGTCACCAGAATGCGCTTACCGGAAAGAAAACCCATAGCTTTAATCCTTATATTCATTGTTGTGGCGATTGTCATCTCAGCGGGACAACCGTCGTTAAAACGCGGCGATAATATCACGTGTCGCGTGCTTAGTTAATCCGACCACTCTGTTAACGCGCGGTTAGCGATCTTTTCGCCACGCGTCAGCGGTCAATGCTTCACCAAAATGTCCTGCGATAAGCCGCTTCGTCAGTTCATGCAGCGGGGAGGCCATTACGTCAGCCGTACTGCCGCGCTCGACCACTTCGCCCTGATGCATGACCAGCACCTGATCGCTGATGTGTTTCATCATGCCAAGATGCTGCGTAACGTAGATATAAGAGATACCCTGTTTTTCCTGTAATTCCAGCATCAGGTTAATTAACTGCGAACGCATCGACATATCCAGCGAGGCCAGCGCTTCGTCGGCGATAATCACCTTCGGGCGCAGGATAAGCGCACGGGCCAGCCCCAGACGCTGCTTTTGCCCCGGTGCCAGCATGTGCGGGTAATAGCTCACATGGTCTGGCAGCAGGCCCACCAGACGCAGGGTCTCAACAATGCGTTTACGCCGGGCTTCTGGCTCCAGGTCGGTATTCAACCGCAGCGGAAAATCCAGAATCTGCGAAATGCGCTGACGCGGGTTAAGGGAGGTTGACGGATCCTGGAAGATCATGCGAATGCGCTGGCTTCGAAAGGAGTAGTCCCCGAACGCCAGAGGGTGATCGTCTATCAGCACTTCGCCGCCGGTGGGCTCAACCATGCCCGCCAGCATTTTTGCCAGCGTGGATTTACCCGAGCCATTTTCGCCGATGATCGCCAGCGTCTGTTTTTCCCGAAGGGTAAAACTCAGAGGTTTGACCGCCTCAACGTTCTGGCGGTGAAAAAGCCCCGTACGGTAGCGAAAGGTCTTACTCAGATTGCGCACTTCAAGCAAGGTTTCGACCATTTCACTCTCTCTCCATATTCAGCGGGAAATGACAGGCAAAAAGGTGGTTTTTAGCCCCTGTCAGCCGCGGCGTCTCGATGCATTTACGCTGTGCATACGGGCAGCGAGGCCCCAGACGGCAGCCAATGGGCAGCGACTCCAGAAGCGGAATTGCGCCCGGCAGAGTATTCAAACGGCTTTTGTGCGGCATCGCGCTGCCAAAGTCCGGAATCGCGCGGATAAGCGCCTGGGTATACGGATGATGCGGAGTAGTGACTAGATCTTCACTGACGGCAGTTTCGACCGTTTGTCCGCAGTACATCACGTCAATTTTATCCGCCCATTTGCTCAGCATCTGCAGGTCATGGCTGATCAGCAAAATGGTGGTGTTATTGTTCTGGTTCAGACGCGTCAGCAGGCGGAAAATCTGCGCCTGGGTAGTCGGTTCCATGGCATTTGTGGGTTCATCAGCAATCAGCAGGCGCGGCTGGTTAGCGAGGGCGATGGCGATCATCACTTTCTGACACTCGCCGTCGGTCAGTTCGTAAGGGAAGCTTCGCATCGCATCCTTATGATCTTTGATCCCGACGCGGTGCAGCAGCTCAATGGCACGGCGCTTGCGCCAGCCAAAACGCTGCCACCAGCGGCCCTTGTAGGTCCAGCCAGGGATGTTTTGCATCAGCTGTTTACCCACGCGCTCGGACGGATCGAGACAGGACTGCGGCTCCTGGAAAATCATCGAGACGTTATGGCCCACCAGCTTGCGTCGCTCACGCGGGGAGAGGCGCTGCAGGTCGATATCATCGAACCGCATACGGTCGGCCGTGACGCGCCAGTTGTCCTTCGCCACGCCGCAGATGGCTTTGGCGATCAGGCTTTTGCCCGAGCCGGATTCCCCCACCAGCCCGCGGATTTCACCCTCGGCAAGCGTGATGCTGATGCGGTCTACGGCTTTGACCCAGCCTTCACCGGTCTTAAACTCGATCGTGAGGTTGCGAATATCAAGTAACGGCATTATTCCACCCCCGCATTGATGGCACGGCGAATACCGTCGCCGAGCAGGTTGACGAGTAGAACGCTAACCATTATGGCGGCCCCCGGCAGCATCACTGTCCAGGGCGCGACGTAAATCAGCTCCAGCGCATCCCCGAGCATGGCGCCCCATTCAGGAGAGGGGAGCTGCGCGCCGAGGTCGAGGAACCCGAGCGCAGCGATGTCCAGAATCGCCATCGACAGCGCCCGCGTGATCTCGGTCACCAGCCCCGCGGCAATATTCGGCAGCACGGCAAACCATAGAATATTCATTGTGGTGGCACCGTCCAGACGGGCCGCGACCACATACTCTTTTTCCAGCTCGTCATGCACCAGGCTGTAAACCGAGCGCACCATGCGCGGCAAAATCGCCAGCCAGACGGCGAACATCGCGTGCGACAGGTGCGGGCCGGCAAAGGCCACCACGATAATAGCCAGCAGCAACGATGGAATAGAGAGCAGGGTATCCAGAATATGGTTAAGCACAGCCGACCGCAGGCCGTGGGTCGACCCGGCAAAAATACCGAGCGCCAGGCCAAAAACGGTTGCCGCCAGCGTCACCACAAACGCGCCGCCCACCGTGGGCGCCGCGCCGCTCAGCAGGCGGCTTAACACGTCGCGGCCAAGGTCGTCGGTGCCGAGGAAGAAGGATACCTCGCCGTAGCGCGACCACGACGGCGGCAGCAGCTGATACCCGAGAAACTGCTGGTCGATACCATAGGGCGCAAACCACGAGCCAAAAACGCACAGCAAGGCCAGGCCAGCACAGCCGTAAAGGCCGATCATTGCCGTGGTGTCACCATAGAACTTACGCCACACGGTACGTAGCGCACCGGGCGTGCGCTTTTCACTGTATACGTTATCGTAAGGCATACCATTCCTTATGCTTCAACGGGTTAGCCATGGCACCCAAAATATCGGAAAGCACGTTAACAATGATCACCAGGGAGCCAATCACCATGACCCCGGCAGAGATCGCGGCGTAATCCTGCTGACGAATAGCGTTAATCAGCCAGCGGCCTAAACCCGGCCAGCTAAAGACCATCTCGGTGATCATCGCCAGCGTTAACATGGTCGAAAACTGCAGCCCGAGACGCGGGATAACCGGCGGCAGCGCATTATGCAGCACGTGGCGGCGCAAAATAGTCAGACGCGATAGCCCGCGCGTGGCAGCGGCTTTTATGTAGTTCTGGTCAAACACCTCAATGGTGCTGATACGCATCAGGCGGATCACCTCGGTGGTCGGCGCCACGGCCAGCGTCAGCACCGGTAATACCATATGGCGCAGGGCACTGACGATCATCTCATGACGCCAGACGGAATCGGAGAGCCAGGCGTCGATGATAGCGAAACCGCTTACCGTTTTGACCGCATAGAGAAGATCGAAGCGGCCGGAAACCGGCAGCCAGCCCAGCGTCAGCGAGAAGAACAGGGTGAGCAACAGCGCCAGCCAGAATACCGGAATCGAGAAGCCCAGCAGGGCGAGGGCGCTGATGAACTTGTCCTGCCATTTGTTGCGGTAAATTCCTGCCAGCATTCCCACCGGGATCCCGACCATCAGGGCAAAGCCAAAGGCCAGAATGCAAAGCTCCATCGTCGCCGGGAACACCTCTTTGAGCTGCTCGGAAATCAGCTGTCCGTTAATGCTGGAAACGCCAAAATCCCAGTGCAGCAGGCCGTTAAACCAGAACAGCCATGCATCCCACAGCGACGATCCCTGTAGCGGGGCGTGCGGGGTGAAGTAGCTCAGGCTAAAGCCGACAAACGTCAGAAAAAACAGCGTGACCAGCAACAGCAGCAATCGACGCAGGGTAAATATGATCATGGCTTCTTCACCTCTTGTGCTTTCTCGCGCGTGACGCCCGCGAAGGAGGCATTACCAAACGGGCTCAGAACCAGCCCTTTAATATCGTAACGGTAGGCCTGCAGACGCAGGGAAGAGGCGAGCGGCAGCACCGGGAGCTCCCTGGCCAGAATATTTTGCGCTTCGTCATAGGCTTCAATACGCGAAGCAAGCTGCTGTGACGCCAGCGCTTTTTGCAGCACGGCATCAAACTCTTTATTGCACCAGTGGGCGTAGTTGGTTTGCGAATTGATCGCCGCGCAGCTCAGCAGCGGGCGGAAGAAGCTGTCCGGGTCATTACTGTCGGTGGACCAGCCCGCGAGCGTCAGATCGTGATTCATGTCCATCAGGCGGGCTTCCTGGAAGCGGCCTTCGACGGGGACGATGATCACCTTGACGCCCACCTGGGCCATATCCGCCTGCAGCAGCTCTGCGGTTTTGAGCGGGCTTGGGTTCCACGCCTGGGAGCTGGTGGGGACCCACAGCTGCAGCGTCAGGTTTTCAGCGCCCAGCGCTTTTAGCTGCTCACGCGCCTTCGCCGGATTGTACTCCGTTATTTTAGCTTCGCCGTCGTAGGCCCAGGATGCCCTCGGTAAAATAGAGGCCGCCGTTTCAGCGGTACCGTAGTAGATCGACTGCATCAGGCGCTGGTTATTAATCGCCAGGGCCAGCGCATGTCGAACGGCCGGATTATTCAGCGGCGGCTTATCGGTATTAAACGCAAGATAGGCAATGTTCATTCCAGGACGCAGCGTCAGGCGAAGTCGTGGATCGTCACGCAGAATGGTCAACTGGCTGGCCGCAGGCCAGGCGAGCACGTCGCACTCGCCGGTCAATAGCTTCGACAGGCGGCCGGTACCGCCAGAGCCTAAATCGACCACCACCTGAGGCATCAGCGGCTTCCCGCGCCAGAAGTGTTCGTGGCGTTGCAGACGAATGTATTGCCCGGAACGGTACTCCGCCATCTGGAACGGCCCCGTGCCGACAGGCTGTCGGTCGAGCAGCTCCTGACGGTCTTTTTTGGTGAGCTGCGCCGCGTATTCCGCAGACATAACGGATGCATAGTGCGTTGCCAGGTGCCACAGGAAAGAGGCATCCGGCCGCTTCAGATTGAACTCAACCGTGTGGTTATCCAGCTTACGCACGCTTTTAACAGTGTCGGCAAACTGAAGGCTGTCGAAATACGGGAAGCTTCCGCCGTTGACGTTGTGCCACGGATGGCTACGGTTAAATATCCGCTGGAAGGTAAAGACCACGTCATCCGCGTTGAGCTTACGCGTCGGGGTAAACCACGGGGTGTGCTGGAAGGCGACATCATCGCGAAGGTGGAAACGATAGGTTGCGCCGTTATCCAGAACCTCCCAGCTTTCGGCAAGCTCGGGCACCAGACGGTACGTGTAAGGGTCTACATCAAGCAGGCGATCGTAAAGCTGCGCGGCGAGCGTATCGACAATCAGGCCGCTACCCGCTTTTTGCGGGTTAAAGGTATCAACTTGCCCACTAACGCAGTAGACAAAGCCGCTATCGCGAATATCAGGAAGCGCGGCAGGCTCAGGCGCAGCAAAAGCCAGATTGCTGAAGAGACCGAATGCAAACAGGGACGATAAAACCAGACGCATAATTTTTAAGGTTTTTAGGTTCGATCTGCAAAGTGTATCGCACTTACGCCTGCTACGTAAAAATGTCTGCGGGTAACTGCTGATAATGTCAGCGCATTTGATGCTTTTTGAGCAATGCCCTTAATTGATGGTAGGTCAGGCCCAGGAGTTCAGCCGCCTGTTTCTGATTATATTTCGCCTGCTTCAGGCTTTGTTCCAGCAGCAGCTGCTCCTGAACGTGCTGGAACTGACGCAAATCGAGCGGCAGGGCGGGGACATCGTTTTTGCCGTCTGACACAGCAATCGGTTTTTGGCTGCGCTGAAAAGGATCGAGAATAATGTTGTCCAGCTCGGTTTCGCTGCTGCCGTGGCGATAAACGGAGCGCTCGACCACGTTTTTCAGTTCACGGATATTGCCCGGCCAGTGGTAGCCGAGCAGCGTCTCGGTGGCATAGTCGCTAAATCCGGGAAAGAGCGGCAGCCCGAGCTCCCGGCACATCTGAATGGCGAACTGTTCCGCCAGCAGCATGATATCGCTGCGGCGCTCACGTAGGGGCGGGAGCTGCACCACATCGAACGCGAGCCTGTCGAGCAGGTCGGCGCGGAATTTATCTTCTGCCACCATTGCGGGCAGGTCAGCGTTCGTCGCGCATACCAGGCGCACGTTAACCTGCAGCGGCTGGCTGCCGCCCACGCGCTCCAGTTCGCCGTACTCGATAACGCGCAGCAGCTTTTCCTGCACCAGCATCGGTGCGGTGGCCAGTTCATCAAGGAACAGCGTACCGCCGTCTGCGCGCTCAAAGCGGCCCGGATGGCGTTTTTGCGCACCGGTAAACGCGCCCGCCTCATGGCCAAACAGCTCGGTGTCGAGCAGGTTTTCATTCAGCGCCGCGCAGTTAAGCGAAATGAAAGGCCCGTCCCATCGCCCGGACAAATAATGAAGGCGATTGGCGATCAGCTCCTTTCCCGTACCGCGCTCGCCGATAATTAGCACCGGTTTGTTGAGGGGGGCCAGGCGGGAAACCTGCTCAAGCACTTCCAGAAAGCTGTTTGCTTCGCCGAGTAAATTGTCTTTGTATCCAGCCATGATGAAATTAACCACTCCTTAGTGATATTGACCAGTTGAGGATAGTCTGAGGCTGATGTTAAATCAATCACGTCTAGTAAAATCAAGGGGATAAAAAGTTGGCATGAGATTTGTATTATCTGTTCAGCAGGGCATCGCCCGATAACAGAACTGTGAGGATTGAATTATGGGTATTTTTTCTCGTTTTGCCGACATCGTGAACGCCAACATTAACTCGCTGCTGGAGAAAGCGGAAGATCCGCAGAAGCTGGTGCGGCTGATGATTCAGGAAATGGAAGATACGCTGGTTGAAGTCCGTTCAACCTCTGCACGCGCACTGGCTGAGAAAAAACAGCTGACGCGTCGTATTGAGCAGGCTACCGCCCAGCTCAACGAATGGCAGGAAAAAGCCGAACTGGCGCTGCGTAAAGATAAAGACGATCTGGCCCGCGCGGCGCTGATTGAAAAACAGAAGCTTGTGGATATGGTCGCGACGCTGGAACATGAAGGGACCCTCGTGGATGACACCCTGGCCCGGATGAAGAAAGAGATCGGCGAGCTTGAAAATAAACTCAGCGAAACCCGCGCGCGTCAGCAGGCGCTTGCGCTTCGTCATCAGGCGGCTAGCTCGTCCCGCGACGTTCGCCGCCAGCTGGACAGCGGCAAGCTGGATGAAGCGATGGCGCGTTTTGAATCCTTTGAGCGCCGCATCGACCATATGGAAGCAGAAGCGGAAAGCCACAGCATCGGGAAGCAGAAAACGCTGGATCAGCAGTTTGCTGATTTGAAAGCAGACGACGAAATCAGCGAGCAGCTGGCCGCGCTAAAAGCCAAAATGAAACAAGACAATCAATAATAATACAGGCGGCACCCGAACGTGCCGCCACTCAACGTAAGACAAGGAGTACACATGAGCGCGCTTTTTCTGGCTATTCCCCTGACCATTTTCGTGCTGTTTGTTCTGCCGATTTGGTTATGGCTGCACTACAGCAACCGTTCTTCGCGCGGTGACCTGTCACAGAGTGAACAACAGCGCCTGGTACAGCTGTCCGATGAGGCGAATAAAATGCGCGACCGTATTCAGGCGCTGGAAGCTATCCTGGATGCGGAACACCCGAACTGGAGGGATCGTTAATGGCTGGATTAAACCTGAACAAAAAACTGTGGCGGATCCCTCAGAAGGGGATGGTGCGCGGCGTTTGCGCCGGGCTGGCGCACTACCTTGACGTACCGGTAAAGCTGGTGCGCGTCGTGACCGTGCTGTCGATTTTCTTCGGTCTGGCGTTTATCACCCTGGTGGCCTACATCATTTTGTCATTCGTGCTTGACCCAATGCCCGAAGGGGAACTGGATGCAGAAGGCGCACCACGTAGCAGCGATTTATTGAATAACGTCGATGCGCAGCTTGCCGCCGGTGAGAAACGACTGCGCGAAATGGAACGTTATGTCACGTCTGATACCTTTACGCTGAGAAGCCGTTTTCGTCAGCTTTAAGAGAGAGTAAACATGAAGCAAAACTGGCAACAGGCCGGTCAGAAGGTAAAACCCGGCCTGAAAATCGCAGGTAAACTGGTCCTGCTGACGGCGTTACGTTTTGGCCCGGCAGGTGTGGCGGGTTGGGCGATCAAATCTGTTGCCCGTAAGCCAGTAAGAATGTTGCTGGCCGTGGCGCTGGAACCCATGCTGCAAAAACTGGCCAAACGCGTCTCCCGCCGCTACTTCTCCTGATACTTCCCGCTTTTGCGAGCCCTCTTTTCTTCTGAAGGAGGGCTCGCTGCATTACGCCTCCTTTACGTTCATTTTCACTCATTCTTTGCAGCAGCTCACATTAATGCCTTGAGTTGTTTTGATAACGCGATTTTCTGCCTCCAGGTCCGTTGACAGATATTTACCATGGGAGTAGATTGCTTTCCGTGGGACCGCTACCATGGAAAATAATGTGAACGCTAAAATTAACCATTTAATAGATTTTGTTTACGGTAAATCGTTTTCTGAAGCGCATTTAAAGATGCTTTTGGAAAAAATCGAAAACGCCAGCGCTGTTATTACGGAAAAGCGTAAAGCGAATTGGGATGAAAAAGATATTGTCCTGATTACTTACGCCGATCAGTTTTCTGCAGAAGGGGAGGATGCCCTGCCGGTTTTTACGCGGTTTTATAACGAATGGCTGTCGCAATCCTTTTCACACGTCCATCTTTTGCCTTTTTATCCGTGGTCCTCTGATGACGGATTTTCCGTTATTGATTATCATCAGGTTGCACCGGGTACCGGAACGTGGCAAGACGTTACTGAATTAAATAAATCAGCCAGCCTGATGTTTGATTTTGTTTGCAACCATATGTCGGCGAAAAGCCAATGGTTTGCAAATTACCTTGCTCAAAAACCCGGATATAACGATTTCTTTATTGCCATCGACCCTGAAACAGATTTATCTGCCGTGACGCGTCCCCGGGCACTACCGCTACTCACGCCCTTTACATGCCAGGATGGCAGCGTCCGTCACCTGTGGACCACCTTCAGCGAAGACCAGATTGACCTCAATTTTGCCTCACCTGAGGTGCTGATTGCCATGGTCGACGTGCTGCTTCATTATCTGATGGAAGGCGCGAGCTACATCCGCCTGGATGCCGTCGGGTTTATGTGGAAGACCCCTGGTACAAGCTGTATTCATCTTGAAAAGACGCATTGCCTTATTCAACTTTTCCGCGCCATTACGGACGCTGTCGCACCGGGAACGGTGATCATCACCGAGACTAATGTCCCCCATAAAGACAACATCTCATACTTTGGTGACGGTGAAAATGAAGCCCAGATGGTCTATCAGTTCTCCTTACCGCCACTTGTGCTGCACGCCGTACATCATCAGGATGTCCGGGCGCTATGTCAGTGGGCTGCGTCGTTAACGCTGCCGTCCACGAAAACCACCTGGTTCAACTTCCTCGCTTCGCACGATGGCATTGGTCTGAATCCGCTGCGCGGCATTTTGCCCGAGTCTGATATCCTTTCGCTGGTAGAAAAACTGCAGCAGGAAGGGGCGCTGATTAACTGGAAAAATAACCCTGATGGCACGCGCAGTCCTTACGAAATTAACGTCACTTATCTTGACGCATTAAGCACAAGGGATTGCGATGATAATAGCCGTGTTGCCCGGTTTATACTGGCGCACGCGGTGCTATTAAGTTTTCCTGGCGTACCTGCTATCTATATCCAAAGTATTCTTGGTTCTCGTAATGATTATGAAGGCGTGGAACGCTATGGGTATAACCGCGCAATAAACAGAAAGAAATATGTCACCGGAGAAATTGACCGTGCACTGGATGATAATAATAGCCTGCGTCATAAGGTTTACCATGCATTGACCCAACTGATCGCGGTACGTCGTTCGGAAAAAGCCTTTCATCCTGACAGTAAGGTTGTTTTTGATACAGCAGGTAAGCATGTATTGAAAATAGTGCGCGCTGCCGATAACGGTGAGCGCATAACCGGGGTGTTTAATTTCAGTGATGATATTCAGGAAATTTATTCAGACATTCGCGCAGGCAGGGAGTTGATCGCCGGGTGTGATATTAGTGCTACGACTCTGACCCTTAATCCATGGCAGGTTATGTGGATTAAAGAAAACTAAAAAAGGAACTTAAAAATGAAAATGCCCAGAATTGTGCTGTTATCAGCACTGGTTTCGTGCGCCCTGTTGTCAGGCTGCAAAGAAGACAAGAAATCAGCTGTCACCATTGAGTTTATGCACTCATCGGTTGAGCAGGAGCGTCAGGCGGTTATCACCAAACTGATTGAGAAGTTTGAGAACGAGAATCCCACTATCACCGTGAAACAGGTGCCTGTTGAAGAAGATGCGTACAACACCAAGGTGATCACGCTGGCCCGAACCGGTGCACTACCGGAGGTCATTGAAGTCAGCCATGATTACGCCAAAGTGATGGATAAGGAGCAGTTGCTCGACCGCGATGCCATTGGCAACGCCATTAAAGCTGTAGGGGAAACGACGTTCTACGACGGGATCTTACGCGTGGTACGCACGGAAGACGGCGACGCGTGGACCGGCGTGCCGATCAGTGCCTGGCTTTCCGGTATCTGGTACCACAAGGACACGCTGGCAGCGGCAGGCATCGCCGAGCCAAAAAACTGGGAGCAACTGCTGAAAGCCAGCCAGACGCTCAACGACCCGACGAAAAAACATTACGGCATTGCGCTGCCCACCGCAGAGAGCGTCATGACCGAACAGGCATTCTCCCAGTTTGCGCTGTCGGGTGGTGCGAACGTCTTTGATGCGAAAGGTGATATCGACATTGATACACCTGAAATGTCTAAAGCGCTGGCGTTTTACAAAGGGCTGGCGGCAACCACCATGCCGGGCTCGAACGATGTCATGGAGATCAAAGACGCCTTCATGAACGGATCTGCGCCTATGGCCGTTTATTCCACCTACATTCTTCCCGCGGTCTACAAAGACGGCAATCCCGAGAATCTTGGCTTCGTGGTCCCGACGGAAAAATCCTCTGCCGTTTACGGCATGGTCACCTCACTGACCATCACCACCGGCCAAACCGATGAGGAAACCCAGGCAGCTGAGAAATTTGTCACCTGGATGGAGCAGGCTCAGAACGCAACGGACTGGGTCATGATGTCACCCGGCGCGGCGCTGCCGGTGAACAAGCTCGTTGTCGGCACAGAGACCTGGAAAGAGAACGATGTCATTAAAGCCTTTGGCCAACTGCCTTATGAACTGATCGCGCAGTTTCCGAATGTGCAGGTGTTTGGCGCGGTGGGGGACAAAAACTTCACCCGCATGGGCGACGTGACGGGCTCAGGCATCATCAGTTCCATGGTGCATAACGTCACGGTGGGTCAACAGGATCTCAGCGCAACGCTAAGCAATAGCCAGAAGCGACTGACTGACCTGATTTCACAACGATAGGAGCGCTCTGCGGAAGGGAATTATGAAGACGTTGTTTTCTGGTCGTTCAGATATGCCTTTCGCCATGCTGCTGTTGGCCCCCAGCCTGATATTGCTGGGGGGCCTGGTGGCCTGGCCGATGATTTCCAACATTGAAATCAGTTTCTTACGCTTGCCGCTCAACCCGCGCATTGATGCGGTGTTTGTTGGGCTTGATAACTACATCCGTATTTTGAGTGACGCGGCGTTCTGGCATTCGCTATGGATGACGTTCTGGTATACGGCACTGGTCGTGATTGGCAGTACGGGCCTGGGGCTGGCCGTGGCCATCTTCTTTAACCGGGAGTTTCGTCTGCGGAAAACGGCGCGTTCGCTGGTGATCCTGTCTTACGTCACGCCGTCGATTTCGCTGGTGTTCGCCTGGAAGTATATGTTCAACAACGGCTACGGCATCGTGAATTATCTGGGTGTGGACCTGCTCCATCTGTACGACCAGGCACCGCTGTGGTTCGACAACCCGGGCAGTAGCTTTGTGCTGGTGGTGCTGTTTGCCATCTGGCGCTACTTCCCGTATGCGTTCATCTCGTTTCTCGCGATTTTGCAGACGATCGATAAATCGCTGTACGAAGCGGCAGAAATGGACGGGGCTAATGCCTGGCAGCGTTTTCGCATCGTCACGCTGCCTGCGATTATGCCGGTGCTGGCGACGGTAGTGACGTTACGCACCATCTGGATGTTCTACATGTTTGCGGATGTCTATCTGCTGACCACCAAAGTCGACATTTTGGGCGTCTATCTCTACAAAACCGCCTTTGCCTTTAACGACCTGGGTAAAGCTGCGGCCATCTCTGTGGTGCTGTTTGTGATCATCTTCGCCGTCATTCTGCTGACCAGAAAAAGGGTAAACCTCAATGGCAACAAATAAACGCGTACTCGGCCGTATTGGTTTCTATCTGGGGCTGGCGGTATTTCTGATTATCACGCTGTTCCCGTTTTTCGTGATGCTGATGACCTCGTTTAAGAGCGCGAAGGAGGCGATATCGCTGAACCCGACCATTCTGCCGCAAGAGTGGACGTTACAGCATTACGTCGACATCTTTAACCCGCTGATTTTCCCGTTTGTGGACTATTTCAGGAACAGCATGGTGGTGTCGCTGACCTCCTCCGTCATTGCGGTGTTTCTCGGCACGCTGGGTGCTTACGCCTTATCCAAACTGCGTTTTGCCGGGCGGACGACGATTAATGCGAGCTTTTATACCGTCTACATGTTCTCCGGGATTTTGCTTGTCGTGCCGTTGTTCAAAATCATCACCGCGCTCGGGATCTATGACACCGAACTGGCGCTCATTATCACGATGGTGACCCAGACGCTGCCTACGGCGGTCTTCATGCTGCGCAGCTATTTCGACACCATACCGGACGAAATAGAAGAAGCAGCAATGATGGACGGCCTCAACCGCCTGCAAATCATCTTTCGCATCACCGTGCCGCTGGCGATATCGGGCCTGGTGTCGGTCTTTGTCTACTGCTTTATGGTGGCGTGGAACGACTACCTGTTTGCCTCCATTTTCCTCTCCAGCGCCAGCAATTTCACCTTGCCGGTAGGGCTGAACACGCTCTTCAGCACGCCAGATTATATCTGGGGTCGCATGATGGCCGCGTCGCTGGTGACCGCACTGCCGGTCGTCATTATGTATGCGCTGTCAGAACGTTTTATTAAAAGTGGTTTGACCGCCGGTGGCGTTAAGGGCTGAGGCGGCCAATTTTAACAAGGAGTCAGTCATGAAAAAGTTAGTCGCAACAGCACCTCGCGTGGCGGCGCTGGTTGAATATGAAGATCGTCCGGTCGCCGTACATGAAGTGAAAATTCGCGCGCGTTTTGGTGCGCCGAAACACGGCACCGAGGTTGTGGATTTCAGAGCGGCAAGTCCGTTCATTGATGAAGAGTTTAACGCGGACTGGCAGCTGTTTACGCCGCGCGAAGAGGGGGCCGCTCGCGGTATCGAATTCGGTAAGTTCCAGTTGGGCAACATGATCGTCGGTGACGTGATCGAGTGCGGTGCAGACGTGACGGAATACCAGCCGGGCGATCGCGTGTGCTGCTACGGTCCGTTGCAGGAAACCGTCATCGTGAATGCTGTCAATAACTACAAGCTGCGAAAAATGCCGCAGGGTTCATCGTGGAAAAACGCTGTCTGCTACGACCCGGCACAGTTCGCCATGAGCGGCGTGCGTGATGCCAACGTACGGGTGGGCGATTTTGTGGTGGTTGTCGGCCTGGGCGCGATTGGTCAAATTGCCATTCAGCTGGCGAAGCAAGCCGGTGCATCCATTGTTATCGGTGTTGATCCTATCGAACACCGCTGTGAGATTGCGCTCCGTCACGGCGCCGATCGCTGCCTGAACCCTATCGGTACGGATGTGGGCCTGGAGATTAAAAAGCTGACCGGCAAGCAGGGCGCGGACATCATCATTGAAACCAGCGGCTTTGCCGATGCGCTGCAGTCTGCGCTGCGCGGGCTTGCCTATGGTGGCACCATCTCCTACGTAGCCTTCGCTAAACCCTTTGCTGAAGGCTTCAACCTCGGTCGCGAAGCTCATTTCAACAATGCGAAGATTGTCTTCTCCCGCGCCTGCAGTGAGCCAAATCCAGATTATCCTCGCTGGAGCCGCAAGCGTATTGAAGAGACCTGCTGGGAACTGCTGATGAACGGGTATCTCAACTGTGAAGATCTCATAGACCCGGTTGTCACCTTTACCACCAGCGCTGAGAGCTACATGAAGTATGTCGACCAGCACCCGGAACTGAGCATCAAAATGGGCGTCACTTTTTAAGCTAAGGAGAGCAACAATGAAAATCGCAACGCAAAACCAGGCCTTTTTCCCGGCGTCTATTCTGGAAAAATTCCAGTACATCAAAGCCATGGGGTTTGATGGCTATGAGATAGACGGCAAACTGCTGGTGGACAATCTTGATGAGGTGAAATCCGCCATCAAAACAACGGGCTTGCCGGTCACCACAGCCTGCGGCGGTTATGACGGCTGGATCGGTGACTTCATTGAAGAACGTCGCCTGAACGGCTTGCAGCAGATTGAACGCATTCTTGAGGCCCTCGCTGAGGTGGGTGGAAAGGGCATTATTGTTCCTGCCGCCTGGGGAATGTTCACCTTCCGTCTGCCGCCAATGACCTCGCCGCGCAGCCTGGACGGCGATCGCAAAGCGGTCAGTGCCTCGCTGCGCTGGCTGGACGAGGTGGCGGCGCGCACGGGGACGACGGTCTACCTTGAGCCACTGAACCGCTATCAGGATCACATGATCAACACCCTGGCGGACGCGCGTCGCTATATCGAAGAAAACGCGCTGAAACATGTGCAGATCATCGGTGATTTTTACCACATGAACATCGAAGAAGATTCCCTGACGGACGCGCTGCACCACAACCGCGATCTGCTGGGGCACGTGCATATTGCAGACAACCATCGCTACCAGCCGGGAAGCGGCTGCCTGGATTTCGCAGCGCTTTTCGATCAGCTGCGCGCTGATAACTATCAGGGGTACGTGGTCTATGAATGTCGCGTTCGGGCTGACGATCCGGCTCAGGCTTATCAGGACTCACTCACTTACTTGCGTAATTGCTAAGGATGACGAGCGTGATGAGTGCTTCAACACCTTCGCCTCTGCGCGTCGCCATTATTGGCGCCGGGCAGGTCGCGGACAAAGTGCATGCCTCGTATTACGCCACACGCAGTGATGTTCAGATGGTGGCTGTCATGGACAGCCGCCTGGAACAGGCACAGGCGTTTGCGGAGCGTCATGCCATTCCTGGCGCATGGCAAGATGCGCGAGAAATGCTTCAGGCGGTCAAACCCGATGTGGTTAGCGTTTGTTCCCCAAACCGCTTTCATTTCGACCATGTCCTGCTGGCGCTGGAAGCCGGGTGCCATGTGATGTGTGAAAAACCGCCCGCCATGACCCCACAGCAGGCCGATGAGATGCGCATTGCTGCTCGCAAGGCGGGAAAGGTACTGGCGTATGATTTTCACCATCGTTTCGCTGAGGATACGCAGCTTCTGCGTGACGCGGTGCTTAACGGAACCCTGGGTGAAATCTACTTCACGACAGCGCAGGCCCTGCGCCGCTGCGGCGTACCGGGGTGGGGCGTCTTTACGAACAAATCGTTGCAGGGCGGCGGGCCGCTGATTGATATCGGCATTCATATGCTGGACGCGGCGATGTACGTGCTGGGGTTCCCGGCAGTCAAGCGCGTCACGGCGCACAGCTTTCAGCGGCTGGGCAACCGTAAACACAGCGGTCAGTTTGGCGAGTGGGATCCTGCTCAGTTTACCGTTGAAGACGCGCTATTTGGCACGATTGAGTTCTGCAACGGCGGCATCCTGCGTCTGGATACCTCCTTTGCCCTGAATATCCGCGAGCAGTCCATCATGAATGTGGCGTTCTGCGGAGAGAAAGCCGGTGCCACGCTGTTCCCTGCGCATATTTACACTGATGAAGCCGGTATTTTACAGACGATCATCCAGCGGGAAGAGGCAGACGACCAGCGGCACTTGCGCAGTATGGATGCCTTTGTTCGCCACGTTATGGGCGAGCCGGTGATGATCGCTGACGCGGAGCAGGGCCTGGTGATCCAGCAATTGGTCGCTGCGCTGTATGAAGCGGCGGAAACAGGGGAAAGCGTAACCTTATGCTGAACCTGTCTGTATTAACCGAACCGGGTTTTTGCCCGCACAGCCTGAATAAATACGCGTCTGTTATGGCATGCGGTAACGGCTACATAGGCATTCGCGCAACACATGAGGAAGACTACACCCAGCAAACGCGCGGGATGTACCTGGCGGGTCTTTATCACCGGGCCGGGCGCAACGAGACGAACGAGCTGGTTAACCTTCCCGATGTTACCGGAATTGAAATCGAACTGGATGGGGTGAATTTCAGCCTGCTGGCCGGGGAGATGCGCCACTGGCAGCGAGAGCTGAACTTTGCCAACGGTGAACTGCGCCGCAGCGTTCTGTGGCGTTCGCCTGAAGGTCAGCAGTATCGCATTGAGAGCCGCCGTTTTGTCTCGCTGGACCAACTGCCGCTGGTCGCGATGCAGCTTTCCATTACGCCTGTAGATGCTTCTGCACAGATTGTGTTTAAAACCGGTATAGATGCGACTCAAACCAACAGTGGCAGACAGCATCTGGATGAGGTCTCGGTCAGAGTATTCGACCCGCACTACATGCAGGGTATCTATGAAACCCAGGACCGCGCCTCTGAGGTAGCGATCTCGGCAAGCTGTCGTCTTTCGATGAGCGGCAGCAGTAGCTGCTTTAGCGCTAAAAATCGCCGCATCACGGCCCACCACGCGATAACGGTTTTGCCGGGTGACACTGTCACGCTGGAGAAGCTGGTATGGATCGCTCACCGCAGCGACAAAGCGCTGTCGCAGGAGTCCTTTGCGCGTAACGCCCTGACGGAACTCAAAGGCTGTGCGGCTCAAGGCTACGGAGCGTTACTGGAGCGGTCTGCCTCAGCCTGGGAAACGGTCTGGCGTGACAGCCGGGTGGCAGTGGCGTCTCCGGAGCCGAACGATCAGCTCGCGCTGGATTACGCGGTGTGGCATCTGACTGCTATGACGCCTGCCCATGACGAGCGCAGCAGCATTGCGGCCAAAGGGTTGACCGGAGAAGGCTATAAGGGACACGTGTTCTGGGACACCGAAATTTTCCTGCTGCCTTTCCATCTTTTCACCCGACCGCAGACGGCCCGAAATTTACTGCGCTATCGCTGGCTTAACTTGTCCGGGGCACGGGAAAAAGCGCGCAGTAACGGCTGGTCGGGGGCATTGTTCCCCTGGGAAAGCGCGGCGAGCGGTCAGGAAGAGACGCCAGAATTTGCGGCGATCAATATCCGTACGGGACTGCGCCAGAAGGTGGCTTCCGCCCTCGCAGAGCACCATATCGTGGCGGATATTGCGTGGGCCGTCGTGGCTTACTGGCAGGCGACGCATGATGATGATTTTATGTGCAATGAAGGGCTGACGTTGCTCATGGAAACGGCATCGTTCTGGATGGCGCGTGCGACAGAAATCAATGGCCGCCTTGAAATCCATGACGTCATCGGGCCAGACGAGTACACGGAGCACGTCAATAACAACGCCTACACGAACTATATGGCCTGGCACAACGTGGCGAGTGCGCATCAGTTTATGGCGATGTTTGATCGGGATGACGCGCGTTTCGCGGAAAAAGCGTCCCATTTCCTTGCGCGCTTATGGCTCCCTGAGGTCAATGAACAGGGGGTGCTGCCGCAGGATGACAGCTTTATGACCAAACCGGCAATTGACCTGAGCCGTTATAAAGCCAAAGCCGGCAAGCAGACCATTCTGCTGGATTACTCGCGTGCGGAAGTGAATGAGATGCAGATCCTGAAGCAGGCCGACGTGGTGATGCTCAATTACCTGCTGCCGGAACGGTTTACGCCCCAACAGTGTGCCGCGAGTCTGGCGTTCTACGAGCCGCGCACCATCCACGACTCATCCCTGAGTAAAGCCATTCACGGGATTGTCTCTGCCCGCTGCGGAGATACTGAACGCGCATATGCCTTCTGGCGTGACGGCATTGCTATTGACCTGGGTGACGATCCGCACAGCTGCGATGACGGTATTCATGCTGCCGCGACGGGGGCGATCTGGTCCGGCGTAATACAGGGCTTTGCCGGGGTGCAGATTGTGGAGGGGGAATTACACCTCGCCCCGAGGCTGCCTTCTCACTGGAAGAGGCTCGCTTTCCCGCTGCGCTGGCGCGATGCAAGCATGCAGATCACGTTCGACATGGGCGTCTTGACGATTGATACCTCAGCTCCCGTCACGTTAACGCTGTGGGGAAACAGGGTAACGGCAACGGGACGGCAAGTCTGGTCGTACAAGGATTTTCTTACGCCTGTTAATGGGACCGCTACCACGGAGGTGAGTGATGGCGCTTAAGGCTGTTGTATTCGATTTGGATGGCGTGATTACCGACACCGCGCATCTTCATTTCCTGGCCTGGCGTTCTGTGGCGCAGGAAATTGGCATCACGTTTGACGAGGTGTTTAACGAAGAGCTCAAAGGGATCAGCCGCATGGATTCGCTGCAGCGGATCCTGCGGCACGGTGGAAAAGACGGGGTGTTTAACGATAAGCAGTGCCTGGCTCTCGCCGGTAAGAAAAACGATCTCTATGTCCAGTCTCTGGCATCGCTGACGCAAGCGTCATTGCTTCCGGGTATTCGTGAGGTGCTGGCTGAGATCCGAGCGGCGAACGTCAAAATTGGGCTGGCCTCCGTTTCTCTCAATGCTCCCGCCATTCTTCACGCGCTGGCTATCCACACGGCGTTTGATTTTTGCGCCGATGCATCCCGGATTGTCTGCTCAAAGCCTGACCCGGAGATTTTCCTTGCGGCCTGCGCGGGGCTGAATGTCCGCCCTGAAGAGGCAATCGGTATCGAAGATGCGGCGGCAGGCGTAGAGGCAATCAACGCGGCAGGTATGTTGTCGGTAGGGATTGGGCCCGGACTGGGCCACGCGGGACTACAACTTCATTCAACGCGGGAACTGACCTGGAAATGCCTGAGCGATTTCTGGTCCTCCCGGTCAGTACTGGAAAGGAATTAACAATGGCTCAACTCTCCCTGAAACACATTCAGAAAATCTACGATAACCAGGTGCACGTGGTTAAAGATTTCAACCTCGAAATTGAGGATAAAGAATTTATTGTTTTCGTGGGGCCGTCAGGCTGCGGTAAGTCGACGACGCTGCGCATGATTGCCGGGCTGGAGGAGATCAGCGGTGGAGAACTGGTGATTGACGGGGTCTGCATGAACGATGTCCCGGCTAAGTCTCGTGATATCGCCATGGTTTTCCAGAACTACGCGCTCTATCCGCACATGACGGTCTACGACAACATGGCTTTTGGCCTCAAAATGCAAAAAATTGCGCCTGCGGTCATTGAAGAGCGGGTTAACTGGGCGGCGCAGATCCTTGGCCTACGCGACTACCTCAAGCGTAAGCCGGGCGCGCTGTCCGGTGGCCAGCGCCAGCGCGTGGCACTCGGCAGGGCGATTGTTCGTGAAGCCGGCGTATTCCTGATGGATGAGCCGCTCTCTAACCTGGACGCCAAGCTTCGCGTACAGATGCGTGCGGAAATCAGCAAGCTTCACCAGAAGCTCAACACAACCATGATTTACGTGACGCATGACCAGACCGAAGCCATGACGATGGCGACGCGAATTGTGATCCTAAAAGATGGCTTCATTCAGCAGGTTGGGGCGCCAAAGCAGGTTTATAACGAACCCGCAAACATGTTTGTAGCGGGCTTCATCGGCTCACCCTCAATGAACTTCATTCGTGGTGCGATAGACGACAGTTTCTTCGTGACGGAAACGCTGCGCCTGGCGATCCCGGAAGACAAACTCGCTGCACTCAATGCCATGGGGTACCAGCGTAAGGCCGTGGTGTTTGGGATCCGGCCGGAAGATATTTTCACACCACAGGGTGAGGGGACACATATCACTGCGAAAGTCAGCGTCGCAGAACTGACGGGAGCCGAGTTTATGCTCTATGCCACCGTCGGAGGACATGAACTGGTCGTCCGGGCTGGGGCCGCGAATGACTATGCAGCAGGAGATAATATCGGTATCCAGTTTGATATGAATAAGTGCCATTTCTTCGACGCGGAAACTGAAGCGGCTATTAGATAAGAAAGGTGTTCGCCGGAAATAACCATTTCCGGTTTTTTTGTTTGTTAATTATATAGGGAATATTGTGATGAGTACTCTACTAAAAAGTGCTGCGCTCGTTCTGTGCGCAGGGGTTAACTGCGCGCAAGCAACAGAAACAGCAAAACACTGGGAGTTTAACATCGGTGCCATGTATGAAATTGAAAACGTCGAAGGTCAGGGCGACGATAAAGATGGATTATATGAACCTTCCGTGTGGTTTAATGCAACATGGGATGCGTGGACAATATCAATGGCCATGTATCAGGAGGGCCCCGTTGATTACAGCAGTATGACGCGTGGAACCTATTTTGACCGCCCTGAATTAGAATTACGCTATCGCTTTATTGGCACCGACGATTTTACGTTCGGTCTTACCGGCGGTTTCCGCAACTATGGTTATCATTTTAAAGATGAACACGGTGCTAAAGACGGAAGCGCGAATATGCAGCGCTACAAAATTCAACCGGACTGGGATATTAAATTAACCGATGACTGGCGTTTTAGCGGCTGGTTTGCAATGTATCAGTTTGCAAACGACCTGGAAAAAACAGGTTATTCTGACAGCCGTGTCGAAACGGAAACCGGCTTTACCTGGACCATTAACGAAACCTTCGCCGCAAGAGTAAATTACTACCTGGAGCGTGGTTTCAATATGGATAGTTCACGTAATAACGGAGAGTTTTCCACGCAGGAAATCCGTGCGTATCTGCCCATCTCGTTAGGCCAGACGACGTTAACGCCTTATACCCGCCTGGGGCTCGACCGCTGGTCAAACTGGGACTGGCAGGACGATCCCGATCGTGAAGGCCATGACTTCAACCGACTGGGCCTCCTGTACGCCTATGATTTTAACAATGGCCTGTCCATGACGCTGGAGTACGCTTACGAGTGGGAGAATCATGATGAAGGCGACAGCGATCGCTTCCACTACGCGGGCGTTGGTGTGAACTACGCGTTCTGATGAGCGGTGATTCAGGGGCCGCTGGCCCCTGATATTAGCGAAGAGAGTCAGCAAACATAAAGTGGGTATCAACCAGCACGTTATGTTCAGCAGGTTCACCGGCAATACGTTTAAACAGCAGGTCGCAACTCTCTTCACCCAACCTGCGTGTCGGGATATCAAATCCACCAGGCGCAGGCGTCAAAATGAGAGACAGCATGGGGTCGCTGTAGCCCGCGACGGCCAGCTGTTCGGGGATCATCAGATTCAACTCATCCGCCGCGCGATAGAGGCTGAGCAACTTCATGCTGTCTGTCGCAAATACCGCATCGGGTGGCGTAGACGAGGAGAGCAATTGAACGGCTGCCATGAGCGCGCTCTCATGGGTATATCCCCCATCGATGATCCACTCCGGGTTAAGCGCAATATTGTGCTTTTCCAGACTGGCTTTATAACCCGCAAGACGATCAATAGAAACATGATAATCAAGCGGTGCATGCAGGCAGGCAATTTTACGACGGCCGTTGGCGATGAAATTATCCGTTAACGTAGCGCTGTCATGGAAATTATCCGTGTCGACGGAATAGATATTCTGGAATTCTCCCTCAACTTTACCAATGACGACCACCGGCACACCGTACGTATCCAGAGTTGAGAAAAAGGACTCATTTGCAGGCGAACTCAGCATGATGATCCCTTTAATCATTTTTTGTTTTATTTTACTCACGCATTTTAGCAGGTCGTCCTCACTGCTTTTGGACGTCTGTAAAATTACGTCGAATCCTTTTTCTTCCGCTTTCGCCGTAATGGCATGAAGGACATCAGAAAAGAAAGGATTGCCAGCCGTGGTTTTCGTTGAACGGGTCGAAATAACCATAATGGCGTCAAAACCTGAAGAGGTCAGGGCGCGGGCCAGTTTATTCGGTTGATAATTTAATTCTTCAATCGCCTTCAGCACTTTTTCACGCGCTTCAGGGGAAATATTCGTTTGCTTATTCAGAACTCGCGACACGGTTGATTTCGAAACGCCAGCAACACGTGCAATATCATAGATGGTGGGTGACATACACCTTACTCACTCCAGACGGACAGCAATTACGTTCATCTTACTGGAGAGAAAACGGCAATGGCAATAATTAAGAATTGATAATCAACGATCTGCCCCCATTTCCTGTATTCTGAAGCGACTCATTCAGGCCTTCAGGCAAAAAGGGACGGCGATGAAGCGACTTAAAAACGAACTTAACTCTTTGGTGAACCGCGGCGTTGACCGCCATCTGCGTCTGGCGGTAACAGGGCTGAGCCGCAGCGGGAAGACGGCATTCATCACGGCGATGGTGAACCAGTTGCTGAACCTGCATGCCGGTGCGCGCCTGCCGCTGCTGAGTGCCGTGCGAGAAGAGCGTCTGCTGGGCGTGAAGCGCGTGCCCCAGCGCGACTTCGGCATTCCGCGGTTTACCTATGATGAGGGGCTGGCCCAGCTGTATGGCGATCCCCCCGCCTGGCCAACGCCAACGCGCGGCGTGAGCGAAATCTGTCTCGCGCTGCGTTTTCGATCCAATGACTCGCTGCTGCGACACTTCAAGGAAACCTCCACGCTGTACCTTGAAATTGTGGACTATCCCGGTGAGTGGCTGCTCGATTTACCGATGCTGGCGCAGGATTATCTGAGCTGGTCCCGCCAGATGACCGGCCTGTTGCAGGGGCAGCGTGCGGAGTGGTCAGCGAAATGGCGAGCACTGTGCGAGGGCGTCGATCCCCTCGCGCCTGCGGATGAAAATCGTCTGGCGGCCATTGCGGAAGCCTGGACTGACTACCTGCATCAGTGCAAGCAGGAAGGGCTGCATTTCATTCAGCCGGGTCGCTTTGTTCTGCCCGGGGATTTGGCAGGGGCACCGGCGCTGCAGTTTTTCCCGTGGCCGGACGTCGACGGCATCGGTGAATCCAAACTGGCGCAGGCGGACAAGCATACCAACGCCGGTATGCTCCGGGAGCGCTATAACTACTACTGCGAAAAAGTGGTTAAGGGTTTCTACAAAAATCACTTCCTGCGCTTCGATCGCCAGATTGTGCTGGTGGACTGCCTGCAGCCGCTCAACAGCGGCCCGCAGGCCTTCAACGATATGCGGCTGGCGCTGACGCAGCTGATGCAAAGTTTTCACTATGGGCAGCGAACGCTGTTCCGTCGCCTGTTTTCACCGGTTATCGACAAACTGCTCTTTGCCGCCACCAAGGCGGACCATGTGACGGTCGATCAGCACGGGAACATGGTGTCGCTGCTCCAACAGCTGGTCCAGGATGCCTGGCAAAATGCGGCATTTGAAGGGATCGGCATGGATTGCCTGGGGCTGGCATCGGTCCAGGCAACGCAGAGCGGCCTGATTGACGTTAACGGCGAAAAAATACCGGCATTACGCGGTCATCGCCTGAGCGACGGTGAGCCGCTGACGGTTTACCCGGGCGAAGTGCCTGCCCGTCTGCCGGGTCAGGCGTTCTGGCAAAAACAGGGCTTTCAGTTTGAAGCGTTCCGGCCGCAGGTAATGACCGTTGACCAGCCCCTGCCGCACATTCGCCTGGATGCCGCACTGGAGTTTTTGATTGGAGATAAATTGCGATGACGGAACCGTTGAAACCGCGCGTAGACTTTACCGGCCAGCTTGAACAAGAACAGCTGGAGGCTTTTAAGACGGCACAAACCTTCACCGGCACCGAGGCGGAGAATTTTGCCCCGGCGCTGGCTGATGAGGGGCTTGTCGAAGAAGGCCAGGCAGAAGCGGTGGTCGATGCCGCCTTACGCCCTAAGCGCAGCCTGTGGCGCAAGATGGTGACCGCCGGGCTGGCCCTGTTTGGCGTCAGCGTTATCGGGCAGGGCGTGCAGTGGGGCATGAATGCCTGGCAAACTCAGGACTGGGTTGCCCTGGGCGGATGTGCTGCCGGTGCCCTGATTGTGGGGGCAGGCGTGGGGTCGGTAGTAACCGAGTGGCGTCGCCTGTGGCGGCTGCGCCAGCGCGCGCACGAGCGTGATGAAGCGCGCGATTTGCTCCACAGCCACGGGACCGGAAAGGGGCGTGCATTCTGTGAAAAGCTGGCGAGCCAGGCCGGAATTGACCAGTCACACCCCGCGCTTCAGCGCTGGTACGCTGCAATTCACGAGACGCAAAATGACCGCGAGGTCGTGACGCTCTATTCCCATATCGTACAGCCCGTACTGGATGCGCAGGCCCGACGTGAAATCAGCCGCTCAGCCGCTGAATCCACGCTCATGATTGCCGTCAGCCCGCTGGCGCTGGTGGACATGGCCTTTATCGCCTGGCGTAACCTGCGACTGATCAACCGTATTGCGAACCTGTATGGCATTGAGCTTGGCTATTACAGCCGCCTGCGCCTGTTCAAACTGGTCCTTTTGAATATTGCCTTTGCCGGCGCCAGCGAGCTGGTGCGAGAAGTGGGCATGGACTGGATGTCACAGGATCTCGCGGCACGTCTGTCTGCTCGTGCGGCACAGGGCATTGGGGCAGGCCTGCTGACCGCCCGCCTCGGCATCAAGGCGATGGAGGTTTGCCGACCGCTTCCCTGGATTGACGGCGATAAGCCGCGGCTGGGGGATTTCCGTCGCGAATTGATTGGTCAGCTTAAGGAATCGCTCAATAAGAAACCGGCGCAGTGAGGATTTGTTTACTAATCGTGCGGGCTGTCAATATTTCTTGACAGCCGTCTTCCCGATCACCGTGATCTGACATATCATTTTAAGGTTACTGGCTTAAAACGGTGAATTTCCCATGCGTCTGGAAGTCTTTTGTGAAGACCGTCTCGGTCTGACCCGCGAGTTACTCGATCTTCTTGTTTTACGTAGCATTGATTTACGTGGCATTGAGATTGACCCCGTCGGGCGAATTTACCTCAATTTTGCCGAAATTGAATTTAACACCTTCAGCAGCCTGATGGCGGAAATCCGCCGTATCGCTGGCGTTACGGATGTACGCACCATTCCATGGATGCCGTCCGAGCGCGAGCATCTGGCGCTGAGCGCGTTGTTAGAAGCGATGCCTGAGCCGTTCCTGTCCCTGGATCTGAAAAGCAAGGTCGAACGCGTCAACCAGGCGAGCTGCCAGCTGTTTGCCCAGAGTCAGGAAAAGCTCAGCGCACATCATGCCACGCAGCTGATCCCCGGCTTCAATTTCCAGCGCTGGCTGGACAGCAACCCGCAGAATACCCACAGTGAGCACGTTGTGATTAACGGGCAAAATTTCCTGATGGAAATTACGCCCGTCTATCTGAAAGGGGAGAATGACGCCCGCGTGCTGACCGGTGCGGTGATCATGCTCCGTTCAACCGTGCGGATGGGCCGTCAGCTGCAAAACCTCTCCAGCCAGGACGTGGGGGCGTTTAGCCAGATCATTGCTGTCAGCCCGAAGATGCGCCATGTCGTGGATCAGGCACGCAAGCTGGCAAATCTGACTGCGCCGCTGCTGATTACCGGCGATACCGGAACCGGCAAAGACTTACTGGCTCACGCCGTACATCTGGCCAGCCCGCGCGCGGCCAAACCCTACCTGGCGCTGAACTGTGCGTCCATCCCCGAAGATGCAGTTGAAAGTGAACTGTTCGGCCACGCGCCGGAAGGGAAAAAAGGGTTCTTCGAGCAGGCAACGGGCGGGTCAGTTCTGCTGGACGAGATCGGCGAGATGTCGCCGCGCATGCAGGCCAAGCTGTTACGTTTCCTGAACGACGGGACCTTCCGCCGCGTGGGGGAAGATCATGAAGTGCACGTGGATGTGCGCGTGATCTGCGCAACCCAGAAAAACCTGGTTGAGCTGGTCCAGAAAGGCGTATTCCGCGAAGATCTCTATTATCGCCTGAACGTGCTGACGCTCAATATCCCGCCGCTGCGCGATTGTCCTCAGGACATCATGCCGCTGACGGAACTCTTTGTAGCCCGTTTTGCCGATGAACAAGGGGTGCCGCGTCCGAAGCTCTCTGCGGATTTGGGAACGGTGCTGACGCGCTATGGCTGGCCGGGCAACATTCGCCAGCTTAAAAACGCCGTTTATCGCGCATTGACCCAGCTGGAAGGTTACGAGCTACGGCCGCAGGATATTTTATTGCCCGATAATGATGCCGGAACGGTCTCGGTGGGCGAAGAGGCAATGGAAGGATCGCTGGATGATATCACCAGCCGCTTCGAGCGTTCTGTCCTGACCCAGCTCTATCGTAGCTATCCGAGTACCCGCAAGCTGGCTAAACGCCTGGGCGTATCGCATACCGCAATTGCGAACAAGCTACGTGAATATGGGCTGAACCAGAAGAAAAGCGACGACTAAAACCAAAAAGCCTCTTTGCAGAGGCTTTTTTTTACGATTACGCTTTCAGCACATCAAGTGCCGCGGTGTAATCCGGTTCGGTCGTGATTTCGTTAACCAGTTCGCTGAAGACGACGTTGTCGTTCTCATCGATAACCAGCACGGCGCGCGCGGCCAGGCCTTTCAGCGCGCCTTCAGAGATGCCAACGCCGTATTTCTCAAGGAAATCCGGGCTGCGCAGGGTAGAAAGGGTAATGACGTTGCTCAGGCCTTCTGCACCGCAGAAGCGAGACTGGGCAAACGGCAGGTCAGCAGAAATGCACAGCACCACGGTGTTGTCCACTTCGGTCGCCAGCTGGTTGAATTTACGCACGGACGCGGCGCACACGCCGGTATCGATGCTAGGGAAAATGTTCAGGACTTTACGCTTGCCGGCAAACTGGCTCAACGTGACGTCAGACAGATCTTTAGCCACCAGAGTGAAAGGCTGTGCTTTGCTACCAGACTGAGGAATAGAACCTGCAACAGCGACCGGGTTGCCCTGGAAATGAACGAGTTGTGACATAGATATCTTCCTGTTTACAAATAGTTAACGTCGTGGCTAGTGTATGCCATCCGCGGATAACACGGCAAACCAATTTTTTCGCCTAACCGGGCTGCAAGGAGTCAGTGATGAGAAGCGTTAAGGTCTATGAAGAAGCCTGGCCACTGCATACCCCGTTTGTGATCTCTCGCGGCAGCCGCAGCGAGGCCTGCGTCGTGGTGGTCGAAATAGAAGAAGAGGGCATCAAGGGGGCTGGGGAGTGCACGCCCTATCCGCGCTACGGTGAGAGCCTTGCATCGGTGATGGCCCAGATCATGACGCTGGTACCCGATCTGCAAACGGGACTCACGCGAGAAGCACTCCAGCAGCGTCTGCCTGCCGGCGCGGCGCGCAACGCGATTGACTGCGCGCTCTGGAGCCTGGAGGCGGCTAAGCAGCAGAGATCCTTACCCGCGCTCCTGGACGTCACGCTGCCCGCAACGGTGACAACGGCGCAAACGGTGGTCATCGGCGAGCCGGAACAGATGGCGGGCAGTGCCAAAGCGCTCTTTGACGCCGGCGCGACGCTGCTGAAGGTGAAGCTCGACGATCGCTTAATTAGCGAACGGATGGTCGCCATTCGTTCAGCCGTGCCGGAAGCTACGCTGATTGTCGATGCGAATGAATCCTGGCATAGCGAAGGTCTGGCCGCGCGCTGCCAGCTGCTCGCTGATTTGAACGTCGCCATGCTAGAGCAGCCCCTGCCCGCAGATGAAGATGCCGCGCTGACGAATTTTATCCATCCTCTCCCGATTTGTGCCGATGAAAGCTGTCACACCCGCGACAGCCTTGAGATCCTGAAAGGCCGCTACGAGATGGTCAACATTAAGCTCGATAAAACGGGGGGGCTGACCGAAGCGCTGGCCCTGGCGAAAGAGGCGCAGACGCAGGGGTTTACGTTGATGCTGGGCTGTATGCTTTGCACCTCAAGGGCGATTGGGGCGGCACTGCCGCTAGCAAACCAGGTCCGTTTTGCCGACCTTGATGGCCCAACGTGGCTGGCGGTAGACGTCTCACCAGCGCTTAAATTTACCACCGGCGTACTTCACCTCTGAGGCTGCCAGCGCAGAAGATCCGCCATCGCCTTGAGGTATTTTTCACTCGCTTCATCCGAGGATATTGGCGGGAATTCTGCGGTAATACAGTGCAGGCCCAGATCGCTGCACCAGCTTCCGAAGGAGCCGGGTGTCTCATAGCCCACGCTGGTCACGAGGGGAAGGCTGAACGCCTCTGACAGCCACTGCCCAAGCGCCGTATGGCGGGGGTCTTCAATACAGGCCAGCGGGTCATGGAACGAGACGATCCAGGCGGGATGGATCTTATGAATCAGCTGGCACAGCGCCTGCGTTTCGGGCTCCGAGCCGGGCTTTTCTCCCGTCAGTAACACCACGTCACGCTCCTCGGCGGAGCTGTTCCAGCGATACACCGTTTCACCGGCGCGCCAGTTTGCCGCCGGGAAGTTACGGTTTAAGTCGATCCCCCTCGCATTGGCGCGTAGTCCGAGCTGACAGCCGTCGGGGTTAACGGTCAGAATCACGTGGTGACGCCGTAATTCAGGACTCAGCGTGCGCAGCGCGCAGGAGAGCGTCACGATAGATGAATTCTCGTCTCCGTGCGTGCCGGCGATAATCAAACCGCTGTTGCGATCGGCTTCCGGAGCCGGGAACCAGATGAGCGACGCGCCCAGAAATGAACGTCCATACTGCTCGGCCCCTGGCGGAAAGGCGCCACGTTCCGCTCTTGGTCGGGTGATTGCCATATGAAATCCTGATAAAGAAGTCTCTGGTGGCAGTGTTGTGCAAAACCCGCCCTTAATCAAATAGTTTCCGTGCACGCACAACATTGCCTGACGTCAACTTTCCCGATTAAGGTATTTGCATTTCTCTTTGTCGAAACAAATAATTACGCATCTGCTCGTTACCTGAACTCATTAAAGGGGATCTTATGAAACACCCTGTTTCGCGTCTGTGTATGGCCCTGTGGCTGTGTGGACTCTCTTCACTCTCTTATGCTGCGGATGTGCCACAGGGCGCGGTGCTTGCGCAAAAGCAGGAGCTGGTTCGCCACATTAAGGATGAGCCTGCTTCACTGGATCCCGCAAAAGCCGTGGGGCTGCCGGAAATTCAGGTGATCCGCGACCTCTATGAAGGGCTGGTCAACCAGAATGAGAAAGGGGAGTTAACCCCCGGCGTGGCGACGCGCTGGCAAAGCAACGATAACCGCGTCTGGACCTTCACGCTGCGCGACAACGCGAAATGGTCAGATGGTACCCCCGTAACGGCGCAAGATTTTGTCTACAGCTGGCAGCGGCTGGTGGATCCGAAAACGACCTCTCCGTTTGCCTGGTTTGCGGCACTGGCTGGCATCACTAACGCGCAGGCAATTATCGACGGCAAAGCCGCGCCCGATACGCTCGGCGTGACTGCGGTCGACGCTAAAACGCTGCGCGTACAGCTCGACAAACCGCTGCCCTGGTTCAGCAACCTGACGGCCAACTTTGCGCTATATCCGGTGCAAAAAGCGACGGTTGAAAGCGGTAAGGAGTGGACGCGTCCGGGCCACCTGGTCGGCAACGGGGCGTATGTGCTGAAAGATCGCGTGGTCAACGAAAAGCTGGTGGTTGAGCCGAATCCGCATTACTGGGATAACGCCAAAACGGTTCTGAAGAAAGTGACCTTTATACCGATCAACCAGGAGTCTTCCGCGACAAAACGCTATCTGGCGGGCGATATCGATATCACCGAATCGTTCCCGAAAAACATGTATCAAAAGCTGCTGAAAGATATTCCGGGGCAGGTCTATACACCACCGCAGCTGGGTACCTATTACTATGCCTTTAACACGCAGAAGGGGCCGACCGCTGATTCCCGCGTGCGCCTGGCGCTGAGTATGACGATCGATCGCCGGATTATGGCGGAGAAAGTGCTGGGGACGGGTGAAAAACCTGCCTGGCATTTCACGCCGGACGTGACGGCCGGTTTTACCCCCGAACCCTCGCCGTTTGAGCAGATGTCTCAGCAGGAATTGAACGTACAGGCGAAAACACTATTGCAGGCGGCAGGCTATGGCCCTCAGCGTCCGCTGAAGTTAACGCTGCTGTATAACACGTCGGAAAACCATCAGAAAATTGCGATAGCCGTGGCCTCCATGTGGAAGAAAAATCTGGGCGTGGACGTGAAGCTGCAGAACCAGGAGTGGAAAACCTACATTGACAGCCGCAACACCGGGAATTTTGATGTTATCCGCGCGTCCTGGGTGGGGGATTACAACGAGCCGTCGACCTTCCTGTCACTGTTAACATCAACGCATACCGGCAACATCTCACGTTTTAACGATCCCGCGTACGATAAAATTATCAACCAGGCGACGCTCGAGACCACGGTGAAAGCGCGCAATGTGGATTACAACATGGCAGAGAAGATCCTTACCGAAAAAGCGCCTATTGCCCCTATTTATCAGTACACGAACGGGCGTTTGATCAAGCCGTGGGTGAAAGGTTATCCAATTAACAACCCCGAAGACGTGGCCTATAGCCGCACGATGTATATCGAAAAGCACTGACGAAAACGTCGCGTGAAAAATAAAAAAAGCCCGTCAGAGAACGGGCAAAAAAGCAAATGATGTATTGATTCGTTACCCGCCAGTGCGGTGGCTAACGGCAGGTATTCTACGTGGCATGTATCATGCGGCAACAGCTGACAAAATCGGTAGGTGAAACAAGAGATTAAACGTGCGTTATGGGGCTTCTATCGTCGGATAGAGGCAATGTTCAAAATAACTCACGAGAACCCAAATCTCACCGCTAAAAATAAACCAGAAGCCAAATATAATAAGGCTTAAAATAATTAAGATGAGTATTATTTCTGTTTTTCCCATCGCAGAGTTACCCACCTGACGATTGATTCTAAGTGGGGGCATTGTAGCGGGGGTTGCCTTATTACACCAGTTTCATGCCGCTAACACTTTATTGCGACCGTCATTCTTGGCGCGATAAAGCGCATCATCGACGCGTTTAAACAGGTCATCAATACTTTCGCCCTGGTTATGGCGTGCCACGCCGATGCTGACGGTAAAGCGAGGTAGCCCGGGGATAGTAATATGCGCCACCGCGGCGCGGATGGTTTCAGCTATTTGCAGTGCGGTTTCGAGCGTCGTGCGCGGCAATAAGATCACAAACTCCTCTCCGCCCCAGCGGAAAACGTAGTCATCTTTACGGCTGCAGTCTTCTAACATCCGCGAGAGCGAGATGAGAACTTCGTCGCCCTTATGATGCCCAAACACATCGTTGATGTTTTTGAAGTGGTCTGTATCCACCAGCAGCAGGCTGAACTGCTGCTGGGCGGGAAGGTGCGCGGGGTTTGTCTGTTCGGTTATGTTGTAAAACTGACGGCGATTAAGCAGACCGGTCATGGAATCGCGCAGGGCAGCATGCTCCAGCTCCTGCTCCAGCCGTTTTTGTTCGGTAATATCATGAATGATGCACAGCATCAGTTTGTCACCGTAAATCTCAATAGGCCCCGCGTAAGTCTGCACGTGTCGGGTTGTTCCGTCCGCCAGTCGATGCACAAAATTAAGGGGCTTATGCCCGCCTGGCAGGCTGGCGATCTCGGTCATGACGGGCAGGATGTCGCGCCCGAGGGTATTGATCTCCCACGTGTGTTTGCGGCACATCTCATCGTGCGCGTAGCCGTAGAAGTTAAGCGCCGCCAGGTTCGCATCCACAATCTGACCATCCCGTGCCGGGTCAATGAGCAGCATGGGGGCGCTATTTGTGAGGAAAAAACGTGCGTAAAAGCCCTGTTTTTTTCGCTGATAGGTGGCGGAGCGTGTCGCCTTAAGTCCTGACGGCGCCTGCGGAGAGATCCCTTCAAAAACAATGAGATCTCCATAAGGTGCAATCTGGGTCAGCGTCAGGCGGCAGGTCAGCGTGCTTTCCTGGTTGTTACGCCAGACGGTCAGTATTTCGACGATTTCCAGTTCGGTTTTGAGCTCAGCCACATACATTGAAAGTACGGTTTGCGCACTGGCGGAATAGGTTCCACTGCGCATATCGTGAAATGTTTTATCACGCATAACCATTGTCGCTGCGTCGTTGGCAAAAATAATATCTTCAGCGACAGGTGAGATCAGCCACACGGGTGTTTTAATCACATTCAGCGCATCGAAGCAATATTGCGACATAGGGAATTCCTGCACATCGGCACGGTGTGCCAGACGATCACGACGGAATTGACTCGCGTGGGCTCCATTGAAACATACCTTACTTAATCCGGTCAGGCATGATTTTTTTGCGCAACAAAAGGCGATTCCGTATGAATTTTACCGATTGGTATAATTTGTTTATCTGAATTCTTTTGCAGCAACAGCCATGGAACCTGTTCCGCTGGCAAGGGGCGAGAGAACAAGAACCCTTGCAGATAATCACAGCCCAGGCTGGCCAGCACGGCCTGTTGCTCTTCAGTTTCAATTCCTTCTGCGACAACATTCATTTCCATTGTCCGGGCAATATTAATGATTGTTTCTACTAATTTTCTGCTTTTTTCATTTTCCAGCATTGAGCTTACGAAGCTCTTGTCGATTTTAAGTTCTTTTGCAGGAAGCACGCTAAGCATCAGTAAATTCGAATATCCCGTACCAAAGTCATCTATCGAAACGGTAATCCCGGCCTGGTTGAACGCGTTCAGCAATTCAATACTGCGGTCAAGGTTTTTGAGCGCGGTACTTTCCGTCACTTCAAGGATCAGCCTTGAGGGGGCAAGGTTATATTTTTGCAACGTAGAGGAGATTACCTGGAATATATCCTGTTGCTCAAACTGCACGGGAGAGAGGTTAAATGACAATGTCCACTGGCCGAACCCTTGCTCTGTCCAGAAGCTCAGCTGCCGGCATGCCGCTTCAATGGCCCAGTTGCCGACCGGGACGATAAGGCCCGTCTGTTCCAGGGACGATAAAAACAGATTGGGCAGCAGAACACCCTGCTCCGGATGGCGCCAGCGCAGAAGCGCCTCGAACCCATGAATCGTATTTTGGTCAGCAAGGTAGGTTGGCTGGTACCACAGCTCGAACTGCTCCCGTTCCAGCGCCTGCGCCAGCTCTTGTAAAAAAGCGGGCTTAGCGGGAACGGCCGTTGACATCTCAACGCGATACACGGCCCAGCCGTTGCGGCTCTCCTGCTTAACATGGTTCATCGCCGCATCCGCTTTGAGCTTGAGCTCATGCAGCGTTTCACCATGCTGTGGATACAGGCTCACGCCCGCACTGGCCGTAATGTTTAACGCATGTCCGCAAACGGAGAGCGGGCGGCGGATGTCGTCCAGCAGGGCGCAAAGCAGGTCGTTAAGCTTGTCATCATCGCATTCCGGCACCAGGAGAATAAACGCATCACCCCCCAGCCGCGCCAGCGTCATGTCCCGGGATAACCGGGCGGTAACGCGTCTGGCAATGTGAATCAGCAGCTCATCGCCGACGTTGTGGCCCCAGGTATCGTTAATCCGCTTGAAGTGATCGATATCGAAGAAGATCACCGCAAACTGTTTTTTATTGAGCAACGCGCTGTGCAGGCAATCCTCCATCCGAATGTCCATCTGGTGGCGGTTGGCGAGGCCGGTAAGCGCATCAAAGCGTGCCTGTAGCTCCAGCTGCCGGTTGAGCTGGCGCAAGTTATCCGTCAGGCGGCTGGCGTGCCGGTGGGAATCCACCAGCGAGATCATTAACATGAGCCCGAGCAGACACAGCGTCGTGACGGAAACCCAAATAGATAAGCCCAGTTCGCTAATTCCGCCGGGCAGGGTGTGTTCCATTTCATGGAAATGCGCAGCGTGCATGCCGGTGTAGTGCATGGCGCAAATGGCCGCACCCATTACCAGTGCTGCCGCTATCCGGTTGATGATAATGCCTTTACGCTTTTCCCGCAGATGGAACGCTAACCAGAGCGCTGCGCCAGACGCGATAACGGCAATGCCTACCGAAAGCATGACGATACGCGTGTCCCACATTATGCCGCCTTTAAGCATTAACGCCGCCATGCCGACGTAGTGCATGGATACCACGCCGGCACTGAGGATCAGCGTGGCGAGGATCAAGCGAAAGGGAGAGAGCGACTTACCCGGAACGGCGATATTAATGGCAAGGGTCGAAGCCAAAACGGCGACGCCCAGCGACCCGAGCGTAAGCCAGAGGTGGTAACTCATGATCATCGGCATTTTCATCGCCAGCATGCCAATGAAATGCATCGACCAGATACCGATCCCAAGCGTTACCCCACCGGCAATACGCCAGAAAAGCGCGGCTTTACGGCTGGAAAGGGGGATTTTACCCGCGCTGTCCAGGGCCACAAAGGAGGCGATAAATGCCACCAGAAATGAGATGGCTATTAAAACAGGGTCCCACGACACGTTGAGCATTATGCAATCCCACGCCAAAAGGTTACAAGTTCGCCTGCCGGGCATGCTTTGTCTCTCTAAGAAACATGCGCGCTTAAATTATATTAGTAATTCATTGCGAAAAATGACCAGCCATATTTATGTAATCTATTAATGAAGAATATAAAATATATTATCAACATTAATCTATTAAGCACCGCTACACTCTCGCAGCGTTTTGCTGCAATGTACCTTAAATACGCCTGCAGTCATATTGCGTCACTAAAGAAGATGGTATCGCTTAAGCGTGACGTAAACCAGAGTGGCAGGACGCTATGCATAACATTTCCTGTATTACCATTTTTTATTTCAACTTAAGTAAAACTACGGCAGTCAAACTGCGAAACTTCAAACCAGCGCAGATCGTGAGGACAAAATTACAGGCCAATGCTATAAAACTTAATGCCGACCAAAATATAAAGTTGTAGGAAAACCTATGCTAAGAAATATTAGTGTTAGAACGTTCATTATCTATTTCCTTTTATGCGTCTTTTTGGTAAATGATGGAGTGATTGCGTTATTCTCTGGCAGTATTTCACTATTTGTCGCGGTGAATATTGTACAATTCACCGCGTTGTTTTTGCTTTGGGCGTACATGACAAAATATCTTGTGACGCCGATCAACACTGTGAAAAAAAGTATTGAAGAAGTGACGTCGGGCAAACTTGGGGTCTCGATCCCTGAATTTGGCAATAACTGTGCCGGACGTTTGATTCCTGGGATCAACAGCTTATCCAGCAACATCGCAACGCTGGTGCGCGAAATTCGGTCCTCATCACAAACCGCAATGACGCTGGCAGACCAGCTCTCTTCACGCAGTGCGCAACTGTCGGTAAAAACTGAACAACAGTCTGCCTCCTTAATTCAAACGGCTGCCAGCATGGAACAAATGGCGGCGAGCACTAAAAATAATGCGGATAATACCCGGTTAGCCAGCGAACAGGCGAACGTGGCGACGCTACAGGCGCGCAAGGGCGGGGAGTTGATGGGGCTGGTTGCAAACAATATGCAATCCATCACGGAATGCGCCCAGCAGATGACGGAAATCATCTCTCTTATTGATGGGATCGCTTTCCAGACCAACATTCTGGCGCTGAATGCGGCCGTAGAGGCTGCCCGTGCAGGCGACCACGGCAAAGGGTTCTCTGTGGTGGCGGGTGAAGTGCGAAGCCTGGCTCATCGCAGCGCTGAGGCGGCGAAAAACATCAAATCGCTGATTGACGTTACCAGCAGCAACGTGACGCAGGGCGTTACCGTCGTGTCGGAAGCCGAAAGAAATATGCATGACATTGTGGCCGGGTCGGGCAACGTCAGCCGGTTAATGGACGATATTTCAGCGTCAACGTCAGAGCAGGAAAAGGGCATTTCGCAAATCACTCAGGCGCTGTCTGAACTGGAGCGCGTGACGCAAAGTAACGTCGCCATGGTGGAAGAACTTAACGGCTCCTCTGATGTACTGCGCAATCAGGTCATTGAGCTGCAGGCCCGCACGCGCAGCTTTCAGCTTGAAAACGGATACCAGACGGGAGAGCTTTCACCGCTGCAACCTCGCGCTCTGATGGCGTCTGCGCAACCCCGGCACTCAGTGTGATGAAATAATAAGCCTGGCTCGCCAGGCTTTTTCTATTCTGCCACTGTCCACCGATTGCGCCCCTGCTGCTTCGCCATATAGAGGGCTTTATCAGCCCTGGCAATGACGGACGCAGCCGTCTGGTTGGCTTCCCAGGTCGTTAACCCCTGGCTCACGGTCACGTACGGGCTGACGGGGGACACCGCATGCGGCAACGCCTGGTTCGCTAATGCACCGGCGATGTTGTGTGCCAGACGTTGCACTGCACTCATATCCGCATCAGGCAGCAGTATCACAAACTCCTCACCCCCAATGCGTCCGACAACGCCAGCATTGTCGCGGGTGGCGTTCTCAAGCGTTCGGGCAATCACAGTAAGACACTCGTCCCCACGCTGATGGCCATAATGGTCGTTGTAAAGTTTGAAATGATCCACATCCACCATAATCAGACCAAACCGCTTTCCGTCGCGCCGGTGAGTGAGGATTTCTTGCTCCATGCGCGCCTCAAACGCCCGACGGTTCGCAATGCCGGTGAGCGGATCTTTACTCGCCAGCTGCCCCAGCCGTTGAATGAGATCGGCATTTTCCTGTTCACGGCGTAACGCGAGCAGAAACCAGCTGTTCAGCATGCGCCGACCCGACTCAAGCAGCCCCGCAAGCAACACCCACTGGAGCGCATTCAGCACGGTGAGGCTGGAGCGGTGAAACAGGGTGGTGATCAAAATAGTCACCCAGACGGGTACAACAAAGCCGAGCAGGACCTTTGGATCAAAATAGAGTGAAATCAGGGCGGTAAAGAGCAGGAGTGCGGCAAAGGGGAAAATGATGCGCACGTCATCGCTGGAAATCAGCACGTAGAAGCACACCGCCCAGCAGAGGCTTAGCGCAAGAACAATGCTTTTGGAGAGCGTCGTCAGCCACTGCGCCTGTTGCATCGGCGCCATGCGCAGGACAAAGAGAATACCTGAGGAGAGGATCAGATTAATGATAACCATCGTCTCCAGCAAACCCGCAGGGCGTAAGACAGGCGTGGACGCATCAAAAGGAGAAAAAAAGCGCCGACCCAGAATAAACAACGAGAACAAAATGTTTACCCACAGGAACCACTTCATACTCGTTTTGATGGCGATGGCCCGCATTTCAGCCAGCCGCAAATCGAAGGCGGCACAGTGCTTCTTTATTGTCACCCGTTTTCTCCAACCTACATCCAGAACAAATCAGCAGCATTTCATTAACTCTAACAATTTGCCGCCACCTGTCTACAGGAACCTGGAGCGGAACGCGCAATTCCTGAGCTAATTCAGCGCGATGCTCCATATATCGGTTGCTTAACCCTGGACGAAAGCTAGACTGACACCGTAAGCGAAAAAAGGTGGAGGCGCTGTGGAGAGCATTAAAGGGTCTGAAATTAACGTTCCTGACGCGGTTTTTGCGTGGGTGTTCGATGGCCAGGGCGGGGCGAGGCCGCTGGAAGATCGAGACGATATCGATCGCGAGCATCCCTGCTGGCTGCATTTGAACTACACGCACCCGGACAGCGCCCAGTGGCTGGCCTCAACGCCGCTATTGCCGAATAACGTTCGTGACGCGCTGGCAGGTGAAAGCCTGAGGCCGCGCGTCAGCAGGATGGGGGAGGGGACGCTGATCACCCTGCGCTGCATCAACGGCAGTACCGATGAGCGCCCCGACCAGCTGGTCGCAATGCGCCTTTATATGGACGAGCGGATGATTGTCTCCACCCGTCAGCGGAAGGTGCTGGCGCTCGATGATGTGGTCAACGATTTGAAAGAGGGGACAGGCCCTGTGGACTGCGGAAGCTGGCTGGTGGACGTCTGCGATGCCCTGACCGATCACGCCAGTGAGTTCATTGAAGAGCTGCACGATAAAATTATCGACCTGGAGGATAATCTGCTCGATCAGCAGATCCCACCGCGCGGCTTTCTTGCCCTGCTGCGCAAGCAGCTGATCGTCATGCGCCGCTATATGACGCCGCAGCGGGACGTTTACGCGAGGCTGGCCAGCGAACGCCTGAGCTGGATGAATGATGACCAGCGCCGCAGAATGCAGGACATCGCCGACAGGCTTGGCCGCGGGCTGGATGAGATCGACTCCTGCATTGCCAGGACGGCGGTGATGGCGGACGAAATCGCGCAGGTGATGCAGGAATCACTCTCGAGAAGAACCTATACGATGTCGCTGATGGCGATGGTCTTTCTCCCCAGCACCTTCCTGACCGGGTTATTTGGCGTCAATCTGGGGGGGATCCCCGGCGGTGGCTACCATTATGGCTTTACCACCTTTTGCGTCATGTTAGTGGTTTTGATTGGGGGTGTTGCATGGTGGTTGCATCGTAGTAAATGGTTGTAAAATTGCGTTTTTCCTGGCCGAACCCTGCCTCAAAACGTGATGTTAATTGAGCGAAGTCAATAAACTGCTACCCCGTAAGGTGCATTATTACTCCCGCAGGTGAATGCAACGTCAAGCGATGGGCGTTGCGCTCCATATTGTCTTACTTCCTTTTTTGAATTACTGCATAGCACAATTGATTCGTACGACGCCGACTTATTAGTCGGCTTTTTTTTTACCTGCTGTTTCTCAGCGTCTACCCTAAAGAGGTCGACACGAAAACCTGGAGGTAAAGATGAGCCTTTCGCTTACTCTGCAACTATCGCATTCGATTCCGTCTGACCCAATACCCACCGATCCAACGCCGATGCCCGATCCGATTCCCCGGCCACAGCCGATGCCGGACCCGCCGCCCGATGAAGAACCGATTAAAATGTCGCATCAAACCCCGAGATCTGCGAGGATACGCGCCATCTGACTGCTAAGATGACCACGAGAGACTACTGTGACCGCTTTTTCTACCCTTAATGCCCTGCCTGCCGCCCAACTCGACAACCTGAACGAGCTGGGATACCTGACGATGACGCCTGTTCAGGCAGCCGCGCTGCCCGCTATTCTTGAAGGCCGGGACGTGCGCGTGCAGGCAAAAACGGGCAGTGGGAAAACGGCTGCGTTTGGTCTGGGGCTATTGCAGCATATTGATGCGGCGCTGTTCCAGACGCAGTCTCTGGTTCTGTGCCCGACGCGCGAGCTGGCCGACCAGGTAGCCGGAGAGCTGCGTCGTCTGGCGCGTTTTTTGCCTAATACCAAGATTTTAACCCTCTGCGGCGGGCAGCCTTTCGGTGCGCAGCGCGATTCTCTGCAGCATGCGCCGCACATTATCGTGGCGACGCCGGGCCGTTTACTCGACCACCTGCAAAAGGGCACGGTTTCTCTCGACGCTCTGCAAACGCTGGTGATGGATGAGGCCGACCGTATGCTGGATATGGGCTTTAGCGATGCCATCGATGAGGTGATTCGCTTTGCACCTGCGAACCGCCAGACGCTGCTCTTCTCCGCAACCTGGCCTGAAGCCATCGCGGCTATCAGCGGTCGCGTTCAGCAAAATCCGCTGACGATTGAAATTGATTCCGTTGATGCGCTGCCGGCCATTGAGCAGCAGTTCTTTGAAACGTCGCAGCAGGGCAAAATCTCGCTGCTGCAAAAACTGCTTAGCCAGCATCAGCCTGCCTCCTGCGTGGTGTTCTGTAACACCAAAAAGGATTGTCAGGCGGTATGTGACGCTCTTAATGCCGCCGGGCAGAGCGCGCTTTCGCTCCATGGCGATCTCGAACAGCGCGATCGCGATCAGACGCTGGTGCGTTTCGCTAACGGCAGCGCGCGCGTTCTGGTGGCAACCGACGTCGCGGCCCGTGGTCTGGACATCAAATCGCTTGAGCTGGTGGTTAACTTTGAGCTGGCCTGGGACCCGGAAGTGCACGTTCACCGCATTGGCCGTACCGCACGAGCCGGTAATAGCGGCCTCGCTATCAGCTTCTGCGCGCCGGAAGAGGCGCAGCGCGCCAACATTCTCTCTGAGATGCTGCAAATTAAGCTGAACTGGATGCCTGCGCCAGGCAATGTCAGCATCGTGCCGCTTGAGGCAGAAATGGCGACGCTGTGCATTGATGGCGGTAAAAAGGCCAAAATGCGTCCGGGTGATGTATTAGGCGCGTTGACCGGGGATATTGGTCTGGACGGAGCGGACATCGGTAAGATTGCGGTACATCCGGCGCACGTCTACGTGGCGGTTCGCCAGCCGGTAGCGCATAAGGCCTGGAAGCAGCTGCAGGGCGGGAAAATTAAAGGCAAAACCTGCCGCGTTCGTCTGCTGAAGTAAGGACGGAAAAAGCGTCTCAGAGACGTTCTGAGACGCTAATGAATTATTTTACTTCGACCACGTTAAGACGCAGCTCATCGAACTGACTGTCATCTTCTTCCGGCTGCCAGCCTGCTGGCTGCAGTGGGATCTCTTCACGATCGAATGCAAGGTCGCCGCCATCCACCACTTCTGAGTCATGGTTGATGCCTTTGAAGTCGAACAGCTCAATATCAGCCATGTGCGAAGGCACCACGTTTTGCATCGCGCTGAACATCGTTTCGATACGGCCAGGGTAACGTTTATCCCAGTCGCGCAGCATATCGCCAATCACCTGACGCTGCAGGTTCGGCTGAGACCCGCACAGGTTGCATGGAATGATCGGGAAGCCTTTCGCCTCGGAGAAACGCTCAATGTCTTTCTCACGGCAGTAGGCGAGAGGACGAATAACGATATGCTTGCCGTCATCGCTCATCAGCTTCGGCGGCATCCCCTTCATTTTGCCGCCGTAGAACATGTTCAGGAACAGAGTCTGCAGAATGTCATCGCGGTGGTGGCCCAGGGCAATCTTGGTTGCGCCCAGCTCCGTTGCGGTACGGTAGAGAATGCCGCGACGCAGACGAGAGCACAGAGAGCAGGTGGTTTTCCCTTCCGGGATCTTCTCTTTCACAATACCGTAGGTGTTCTCTTCTACGATTTTGTATTCAACGCCCAGCTTATCCAGATATTCCGGCAGAATGTGCTCAGGGAAACCCGGCTGTTTCTGGTCAAGGTTAACCGCCACCAGAGAAAAATTCACCGGTGCGCTTTGCTGAAGATTGCGCAGTATCTCCAGCATGGTGTAGCTGTCTTTACCGCCTGACAGGCAAACCATGATGCGGTCGCCTTCTTCAATCATGTTGAAGTCTGCAATGGCTTCGCCGACGTTACGACGCAGACGCTTTTGCAGTTTGTTCAGGTTGTATTGTTCTTTCTTGTTAATTTCTTGATTTTGCGACATTTATAGTTTACTCAACTCTCAAAGGGGGCACCGGTGAGGCAAATATGCCCATCAGGGCACCAGCATCGCAATATGGTACGGATTGCGGCGACGAAAGCCAGCACGATTTCCGGTACTCCTGCTAATCTTTTCATTGGTACACAGGGAGCATTAGCATGAAGAACAAAGACGAACAAACAGGATTGGTTGGGTTAGCGATTGGTGCGGCAGTCATCGGCCTGGTATCGGCGCAGAAGCATATCAACCGCGAAAGCATTGTCGATGAACTGGTCAGGCTCGGAAGGCAGAAGGGCGATGGCGTGGAAGACGAGGTATTCGTTAAGGCGGCTGAGCTCGTGCGAAAAGGGGTGTAGACCACGGATGTGGAGGTAATGGAGGGCGTCAATCATTCCATGGACGGCAGCAGCGGGGGCAGCAGCTACCTGCCGTTTCGTCAAAACGTGGTGAATTAATCAGCGTCCAGCACGTTTAAGAGCTCACCAAGATGGTGAACGATGCCGCCGAAATCGAAGATCAGCGCTATCCAGACACAACCCAGCAGGGCAAGCAGAGCGAGTGATACTCGGGTAAACACGCAATATCCTTATTTTATCAAAGTGCAGTATTTACTGTACCCTGATCTCCTTAAACTTGCCCTTAACGACGCCGTCATAAAACCTGCCTTTTGAGACAACGCTCAAGAAATCAGAGAAAATTCGGGAAGGAACGCGCTCATATTGCAGCGTGGTGCGGTCGCGAAAGCGGATTTCGAGCGTAGCGCTTTGTTCATCGTAGGCAACGGAAGTAATACGTGAAGATTTGACAGGATGATGAACCATGAAGACGCCCCTTTACCGCTCTGACAGGAGAGTAATCATCTTACATGAAGGTTCAATTGTGCAAGTTGAAAGTAATATGAGGTTTGTTGTTTAGATTATAAAAAGAATTAGCCCGCAGAAATCTGCGGGCTATCAGAGTTAGAACTGGTAAACCAGACCTAACGCTACAACATCATCAGTGCCGATGCCGTTGTTTTTGTAGAAGGAATCATCTTCGTCCAGCAGGTTGATTTTATAATCAACATAGGTAGACATGTTTTTGTTGAAATAGTACGTCGCGCCAATGTCTGCATATTTAACCAGATCCTGGTCGCCCTGGCCGTTGCCCAGATCTTTCCCTTTAGACTGCAGGTAAGAAATAGCCGGGCGCAGACCGAAGTCGAACTGGTATTGCGCCGTGACTTCAACGTTCTGTGTTTTATTGGCAACAGCATTAATATCGTCACCGTATGGCGTCATGTTGCGGGTTTCAGAATACATTGCCGCCAGGTAGATGTTGTTCGCATCGTATTTCAGGCCTGCCGTCCACGCGTCCGCTTTGTCACCGCCAGCGGTGGTATAGGTTACCTGGTCATTGGTACGGTCGGAAGAGGTGTAAGCTGCACCTGCGGTGATACCCATGCCGAAGTCATAGGTGGTGGAGATACCAAAACCGTCACCGTTCTCGTGGCGCGTATCGCGACCGTTGTTCGTTCCTTCCTGGTTGTTGCTGGCGTCTTCGTTGTTACCCTGATACTGCAGCGCGAAGTTCAGACCCTGCACCAGACCGTAAAAATCGGTATTGCGGTAGGTTGCCACGCCGTTGGCACGGCCAGTCATGAAGTTATCCGCTTTGGTGTAGGAGTCACCGCCGAACTCTGGCAGCATATCGGTCCAGCCTTCCACGTCGTACAGGACGCCGTAATTACGACCGTAGTCGAATGAACCGTAGTCGCCCACTTTCACGCCCGCAAACGCCAGACGCGTCCAGGACTGGTTATCAGAGCCTTCAGTATTGTTAGCCTGAACGTTGTACTCCCACTGCGCGTAGCCCGTCATCATGTCGTTGATCTGGGTTTCGCCTTTAAAGCCCAAACGCATGTAGGTCTGATCGCCATCAGCACCTTTGTCGTCAGAGAAGTAGTGCAGACCATCTACTTTTCCGTACAGATCCAGTTTATTACCGTCTTTGTTATAAATTTCTGCAGCGTGTGCAGCGCCAGCCATTAACAGGGCTGGAATCATGAGGGCCAGTACTTTTCTTTGCATTGTGATATTCCTTTGCAATCATTTTTATTTAATTACTTAGTGAACTTTCCGCTCTGGAAAGAGGTCCCATGCTAATTCACTCCTGTGTAGGAGTAATAAAATATAATTGTTACGATTTAAGTAAAATCTCAACTAAATAATGTCGCTGACATCATGATTGATTTCGTGAATGATTTGCCTTCAATTATACAAATTTAAAATTATTAATTTGTTGGCGAAAAGGGTAGTCTTCGGCCCGTTAAATGCCTTTAAGATGTCTTATTCCATAATTCACATGAATGCTTTTAATGTATTAAAGCGTTATTCTTTGATTATCTGGATGGCCCGATGTAAATACATCGGGCTTTTTTTACGGCAAAAAAATGCCCGGACGCGCCGGGCAGTGACGTTATTCGCTAGCGGACTTTTCCGCTTTCCCGGCCATCTGCGCCAGGAAGTCATAGCGTTTTTGCAGATCGGCCGCGGCATCTTTCCACAGCTGTTCCGCAACGTCTGGCTGCTGCGCGTTAAGACGGCGGAAGCGCTGCTCTTGCATCAACGTCTCCGCGAGCGCATCCGAAGGCGGACGTGAATCCAGCGCCAGCGGCAATTTACCTTCATCGGCGCGGCGCGGGTCAAAGCGGTAGAGCGGCCAGAAGCCGGTAGCCGTCAGCTGACGCATCTGATCGTGGCTGAGCGCCAGGTCGTAACCATGCTCTTCACACGGGCTGTAGGCGATAATCAGGGACGGGCCCGGGTAAGCCTCCGCTTCCTGAATCGCTTTGACCGTCTGGTTAAGCTGCGCGCCCAGAGAGATTTGCGCGACGTAAACGTGGCCGTACATCATCATGCTGACGCCAAGATCTTTCCGCGCCTTGCGTTTACCGTGCTCGCCAAACTTCGTGACCGCACCTAACGGCGTGGCTTTTGACGCCTGACCCCCGGTGTTGGAATAGCACTGGGTATCGAGCACCAGAATATTGACGTTTTCGGTCAGGCTCAGCACGTGATCCAGCCCGCCAAACCCAATGTCGTAAGCCCAGCCGTCGCCGCCAATCAGCCAGATGGATTTCTCCACCAGCGCGTCGGCATCCGTCAGCAGTTGTTCTGCCCCTTGCACACCCTGAAGCGCGTGACGCAGTTCGCCTACCTGCGCCCGTCGAACCTCTGGTGTGGCATCCGCATGCAACGCGTCGTTCAGCTCAGCCGGGATCTTATCGGCAAACGCGTCCAGCAGGCGCATCACGCGGGCGCGATGCTGATCGACGGTCAGGCGGAAGCCAAGCCCAAACTCGGCGTTATCCTCAAACAGCGAGTTCGCCCACGCCGGACCACGGCCGTTAGCGTCAGTGGTATACGGCGTGGAGGGGAGGTTACCGCCATATATGGAGGAACAGCCTGTGGCGTTAGCAATCAGCATGCGATCGCCATACAGCTGCGTCAGCAGCTTGATGTACGGGGTTTCGCCGCAGCCGGAGCAGGCGCCGGAGTATTCAAAGAGGGGGGTAATCAGCTGCGAGGTACGAATATCGATACGTTCCAGCTTCGTGCGGTCGATTTCCGGCAGATCGAGGAAGAAGTCGTAATTCACCTTCTCTTCTTCAACGTGCTCCAGACGCGACATCATATTGATGGCTTTAATTTCCGGGTTTTGACGATCTTTAGCCGGGCACACCTCGACGCACAGATTACAGCCGGTGCAATCTTCAGGGGCAACCTGAAGAACATACTTCTGCCCGCGCATATCGCGGGATTTCACATCCAGGGAGTGCAGGCTGGCCGGGGCCGAGTCCATATCCTCTGGCGAAACCACTTTGGCACGAATAGCCGAATGCGGACAGGCCGCCACGCAGTGGTTGCACTGGGTGCACAGCTCTTCTTTCCAGATAGGGATCTCTTCAGCGATGTTGCGTTTTTCCCAGCGCGTGGTGCCCATCGGCCAGGTACCGTCTGGTGGAAGGGCCGAAACGGGCAGGGCGTCACCCAGTCCGGCAAGCATGGCAGCAGTAACGGTTTTGACAAAATCAGGCGCCGCATCGGACACAACCGGTGGGCGGTTCGGGCTGCTGGCGTTCACCTGCTGGAGCGGGACTTCGGACAGGGATTCTCGCGCCAGCGCTAACGCCTGCCAGTTACGCTCAACCAGTTCCTGGCCTTTGCTGCTGTAGCTTTTGGCAATGGCGCCCTGCAGCTCCATCAGGGCGCTGTCGCCCGGCAGAATGTTGGTCAGGTGGAAGAAGGCCATCTGCATGACGGTGTTAATACGCGCGGCAAGACCGCATTCGCGGGCGATTTTCGCCGCGTTGATGACGAAGAGGCGGGCTTTCTTCTGATTCAACACCGCCTGTACTTCCTGCGGCAGACGCGCCCAGACTTCGTCAGGGCTGTACGGCGTGTTGATCAGGAAAATACCGCCGGGCTTAAGGCGCTCGGCCATCTGATATTTGTCGATAAACTGCAGCTGGTGACAGCCGACAAAATCTGCCTGTGAAATCAGATACGCCGAGCGGATTGGCTGTTCGCTGACGCGCAGGTGGGAAACGGTGAGGCCGCCTGCTTTTTTGGAGTCATAGACGAAGTAACCCTGAGCGTACCACGGCGTCGAGTTGCCGATGATCTTGATGTTGTTCTTGGTCGCCGAGACGCTGCCGTCGCTCCCTAAGCCGTAGAACAATGCTTCGAGTTTGGCGGTCGATGGCAGGGTGTTTTCCGGCAGGGCCAGAGAAAGGTTGGTCACATCATCATAAATGCCGACCGTGAAGCGCGGCTTCGGTTTCGCTGCACTCAGTTCGTTAAACACCGCAAGCACGCAGTCGGGGCCGAACTCTTTGGACGACAAGCCGTAGCGACCACCAATCGCGCGCGGCAGCGTTTCGCGCTCGCCGTTGTTAAAGGCTTCTGCCAGTGCGGTCATGACGTCCAGATACAGGGGTTCCGCGTGGGCGCCAGGCTCTTTAGTACGGTCAAGCACCGCCACGGAGCGCGCGCTTTCGGGCAGCGCGGAGAGCAGGTGTTTGGCAGAGAACGGACGATAGAGTCGAACTTTCAGCACGCCGACTTTCTCGCCGCGCGTCAGCAGTTCATCCACAACTTCCTCGCAGGTGCCAATCGCTGACCCCATCAGCACGATAACGCGCTCTGCCTGCGGGTGTCCGTAATATTCAAACGGTTTGTATTCGCGTCCGGTCGCGCTGGCAAAGTCGTTCATCGCCTGTTCCACGTGGTCATAGACCGCGTTGTACCACGGGTTTGTCGCCTCGCGGGACTGGAAGTAGGTGTCCGGGTTGGCGGACGTGCCGCGAATAACCGGGTGCTCCGGGTTCAGGGCGCGGGCGCGGTGGGCGTCAATCTCTGCCTGCGGAAGCATGTTGCGGATTGTGTCATCGGACAGCGGGACGATTTTGTTAATTTCGTGAGAGGTACGGAAGCCATCGAAGAAATGAATAAACGGCACGCGGCTTTTCAGCGTCGCAACGTGCGAAATCAGCGCGAAGTCTTGCGCTTCCTGCACGCTGCTGGCGCACAGCATCGCGCAGCCGGTCTGACGTACGGCCATTACGTCTGAATGGTCACCGAAGATGGAGAGGGCGTGAGTCGCGACGGTACGTGCCGCAACGTGGAGGACAAACGGCGTCAGCTGGCCTGCCAGTTTGTACAGCGTTGGGATCATCAACAACAGTCCCTGCGACGAGGTAAACGATGTTGAGAGGGCACCGGTCTGAAGTGCGCCATGCACGGTGGCAATAGCCCCGGCTTCCGACTGCATTTCTACCACCCTTGGGACATCACCCCAGACGTTTTTTAACCCGTTGCCGGCCCAGGCATCCGCCTGTTCGGCCATCGTGGAGCTTGGCGTAATCGGGTAGATGGCGATAACTTCGCTGGTGCGAAACGCGACAGACGCGACTGCACCATTACCGTCAATAGTTTGCATAGGACGACACCCTTACATTGCGCAAAAAAGAGGGACCCGTAAAACGACGACGAGTCCTGATAATTATTCCCTTATTTTAGCAAAGGTCAGGTTTTACGATTTTCGCTTTTGTGTCCTGCATATTCTCGCTATCAATGAGTAGATCAAGGTTTGGGCGAAAAAATTGCGAGAAATTGTTTCTATAGCGCATAAATACGCACTTCCGCTCTCGACGATGCGGCGCACGATGCCTATGATGCATAGGTTTCGCTTAATTTATGGGGAAGAGAACATGCGTTCAGCATTTTGGGTAGGGTGTGCCGCGTTACTGTTATCGGCATGCAGCAATGAACCCGTTCAGCAGGCAACGGCGGCGCACGTGACGCCGGGTATGAAGGCCGCGATGTCCAACTCAGGGCAGGCTAACTGCGCGATGATTGGCGGCTCTCTGTCCGTAGCGCGCCAGCTCGATGGCTCCGCGACGGGGATGTGTGCGTTGCCCAATGGCAAACGCTGCAGTGAACAGTCGCTTGCCGTGGGATCCTGCGGTAACTACTGATTATTTAACGCGTTTAAACATCAGCGTTTTTTCAGCTGTCGCCAGAGTTAACTGGTCTTCAGTCAGGTCGACCTGTGCCCCTTTGCGCAGCATGTCGCCGATGGCCTGATCCAGTTCGTTAAGCTGTGGCACGCTGCACATTTTTCGGGTCATCGCCAGCGTTTTAACGGTGAGCGCGCCTTCGGACAATTTCCCCTGTCCGTTAAAGCTGTTGCACATCACGCCTGAGACGGTGATGTTTTTAACCAGGCTGAGGTCTGACAGCGCGCCAAAGGTAATTTCAGGCTGTGCTGCCGTTTTGATGACAGCTTTACCATCGACGTTTTCCAGGACAAAACGGTGGTTCTGCAGCTGCTCCGGCTGCACGGAAGCTTTGCCAGGGTTAACGCAGCCCGTCAGGGCCAGACTTAAAAACAGTACTGCAACGCGCTTTTTCATTTTTCTTCTCAAATATTAATTCTGTGAATCTTTTACAAGTGTAACGATAAGCCCACGTGAGTTAATGGGCTTTATCTGAAAGTGCGAGAAGAGACCGGGCAACAGCGCTGCGCCCGGTACGGTGGGTTAGTGAGATTTAAACCCTGCCGCCGTCATCAGCATGCGGAAGAACATACTCACAGCGGCCAGCGCCAGGACGCTCCCACCCCAGATGATGGCCAGCCACAACAAACGTTTCCAGACAGGTTGTTGCATCAGTGATAACCCTCCCCATGCTGAACTTTGCCGCGAAAAACGTAATAGCTCCAGAAGGTATAGACCAAAATCACCGGAATGATTAACAACGCCCCCACCAGCATAAAGCCCTGACTTTGCGCAGGCGCGGCTGCCTGCCAGAGCGTGATGGAGGGCGGAATAATATGCGGCCAGATGCTGATCCCAAGCCCGCTGAACCCAAGAAAAATCAGCCCCAGGGTCAAGACAAACGGCAGGTTATGGCTATTATCGCAGTTCAGGCTGCGCCACTGGAAAATGCTGAAGACGATAACCAGCGCCGGGACGGGCAGCAGGTAAAACAGATTAGGCAGCGTAAACCATCGCGCTGCAATAGCCGTGTGGGCCAGCGGCGTCCAGACGCTGATGGCCGCAATAATAACCAGAAGCGCGATTAACAACCCTTTTGATACCCGACGCATACGCTGCTGCAGCGCGTTTTCACTTTTCATGACCAGCCAGGTCGACCCCAGGAGCGCATAGGCCACGACCAGACCCACGCCGCAAAAAAGGTTAAACGCGGTAAACCAGTCAAAGGGGCCGCCGCTGTATGCACGCCCGGTGACCCGGAAACCGTTAATCACTGCACCTACCGTAACGCCCTGGGTGAAGGTTGCAAGAATCGAACCGCCAATAAAGGCCTTATCCCAGAAGGGACGGTGCGCGGGAGTGGCTTTGAAACGAAACTCAAACGCCACGCCGCGGAAGATAAGCCCGATCAGCATTAACGTCAGTGGGATGGTGAGAGCATCAATAATTACCGCGTAGGCGAGGGGGAATGCGCCAAACAGCGCGGCCCCGCCGAGCACCAGCCAGGTTTCATTTCCGTCCCAGACCGGCGCGACGCTGTTAACCATCACATCGCGGTCGTCGGCGTTTTGAATGGCCGGAAACAGAATGCCGATCCCCAGGTCGAAACCGTCCATCACGATATACATCAGCGTGGCAAAGACGATAATAACGAACCAGATAACGGAAAGGTCGATACCCATTATGGTTGCTCCTTAAATTCAGTGGTGACGGCGGAAAGGGGGCGAGCCGGGCGTCCGTCTGATTCGGTGGCGAAGGACTCATGCAGCTGAGGGCCTTTCTTAATGAGCCGCACCATATAGCTGTAACCCACCCCAAACACCGAGGTGTAAACGACGAAAAAGGCCAGCAGGCTGATGCTCATATGCAGATCGCCGTGGGCGGAAACGGCATCTTTCGTTCGCTGCAGTCCATAAACAACCCATGGCTGACGGCCAACCTCCGTTGTGACCCAGCCTGCCAGAATGGCAATCAGGCCGGACGGCCCCATCAGCAGGGCAAACCACAGGAAGGGACGCGAGGTATAAAGACGTTTCCTGTAGCGCAGCCACAGCGCCGCAGCGCCGAGCAACAGCATCAACATCCCTAAGCCGGCCATAATGCGGAATGACCAGAAGACAATGGTGGAGTTGGGGCGATCTTCTTTCGGGAACTCTTTCAGTGCCGGAACCTGTTTTTCCAGACTGTGGGTCAGGATCAGGCTCCCGAGCGCCGGGATCTCCAGCCCGTAACGGGTGCGTTCCTGCTCCATGTCCGGCCAGCCAAACAGCAGCAGCGGCGTCGGCTCGCCCGGTAGATTTTCCCAGTGGCCTTCAATCGCCGCAATTTTCGCAGGCTGGTGCTTTAAGGTATTCAGCCCGTGCATATCCCCGACCATGGCCTGAATCGGCGCCACAATCAGCGTCATCCACAGCGCCATCGAGAACATCGCACGAATAGCGGGCGTAGTGTTGCCTCGCAGCAGGTGCCAGGCTGCGGACGCGCCGACAAACAGCGCGCTACTGAGGAATGCCGCGATCGACATATGTAGCAGGCGATAAGGGAAGGAGGGGTTGAAGACCACGGCAAACCAGTCCACCGGCACGACCTGACCGTTGACAATCTCATAGCCCTGAGGCGTCTGCATCCAGCTGTTTGAGGAGAGGATCCAGAAGGTGGATATGATAGTCCCCAGTGCCACCATGCAGGTCGCAAAGAAGTGCAGCCCCGGGCCGACCTTCTTCCAGCCAAACAGCATCACGCCGAGGAACCCGGCTTCGAGGAAGAAGGCGGTCAACACTTCATAGGTCAGCAGCGGGCCGGTGATACTGCCTGCGAACTGCGAAAATCCGCTCCAGTTAGTGCCAAACTGATATGCCATCACGAGGCCGGATACCACGCCCATGCCAAAGTTAACGGCGAATATCTTCGACCAGAAATGGTACAGCGAACGCCAGACCGGATTTTTTGTTTTCAGCCATAGCCCTTCCAGGACGGCGAGATAGCTCGCCAGACCGATGGTAATCGCCGGAAAAATAATGTGAAAGGATACGGTAAACGCAAATTGTATCCTCGCAAGGTGAAACGCATCTAAACCAAACATGCACAGCCTCAATGTCAAACGGTGTGCTGTTATGGTATGGCGCGGCGAAGAAGAGTATCAGACGCAGAAAAGTGAAATTTATGTATAACAGTTCCTGTAATCATGCTGTTTTGATTATCTGATATGGTCTGAATAATGAATAAAAAAAGAGTTTTTATGATTTTTACGCATTAAACCCCTTGCATAGTCGTCAGCGAAATGCGTTAATGGTCTTCTGGTTTTGAGTCCAAATAAATATCTGACGTAGTTTTATAAAGCAGTTCTCATCACGTTGTGCCTCTCCGCAGCCTCTCTTGGGTCTTTATCTACTTTCCGATTAGTTTTGTTTAAAACCATATTTTGCCTGATCGGCCCATTAGTTATTTACGTTCTAAACGTTTACAGGAGAATCCTATGACTTCTTATATCCATTTCCGCTGCCCGTGCTGTCACGGCTCGCAGTACCGTACCTCAGCTTTTGATGTGTCTGAGAAAAACCCTTTCGGCGCAAAATGCATCTTTTGCAAATCGTCGATGGTTACGCTCGATCACCTGGCCGCTGCGCGATCTGCACAAAGCCACATCACTGAGTTCCGTAAGTAATAAACACCGTTTTTCATAACAGTTAGCAAAATCTTCTCTTTTTCTCCTGCTGATATACACTGTCGGCAATAAGGAGAATCTGATGAAAAAATACCAGCGTCTGGCGCAACAAATTATCTCGCAGATTGAGCTTGGCGTATGGTTGCCGGGCGATAAATTGCCTTCGCTGCGAGAGCAGGTGGCGAGCAGCGGGATGAGTTTTATGACCGTTGGCCACGCGTATCAGATGCTGGAAAGTCAGGGGCGCATTGTCGCCAGACCGCAGTCGGGCTACTACGTTGCCTCGCGCCCGACCGCACAACAGCCCGCGCCGCCCGCCCAGGTCATGCGTGACGAAGTGGTGGATATCAACACCTACATCTTCGACGTATTACAGGCCAGCCGCGACCCGTCCGTTGTTCCCTTTGCCTCTGCGTTTCCCGATCCCCGACTTTTTCCGCTCCAGCAGCTCAACCGCTCGCTGGCAAACGTCAGCAAAACCGCCACGGCGATGAGCGTGATTGAAAACCTCCCTCCGGGAAACGTCGATCTGCGCCACGCCATTGCGCGCCGCTATGCCCAGCAGGGCATGAACATCTCGCCTGACGAGATTGTCATTACCGCTGGCGCACTCGAAGCCCTCAACCTCAGCCTTCAGGCCGTCACGGAGCCGGGAGACTGGGTGATTGTCGAAAACCCCTGTTTTTACGGCGCCCTGCAGGCGCTCGAACGCCTGAAGCTTAAAGCGTTGTCAATTGCGACGGACGTTCGCGAAGGCATCGATCTGAACGCCCTTGAGCAGGCGCTGAATGAGTATCCGGTAAAAGCCTGCTGGCTGATGACCAACAGTCAAAATCCGCTTGGCTTCACGCTCAACGCTGAAAAAAAGGCCCAGCTTGTGGCCCTGCTGACGAAGCACAACGTCATGCTGATTGAGGATGATGTTTACAGCGAACTCTACTTTGGCCGCGAAAAGCCGCTCCCGGCGAAAGCCTGGGATCGCCATGACATGACGCTGCACTGCTCGTCATTTTCGAAATGCCTGGTGGCGGGTTTTCGTATCGGCTGGGTGGCGGCAGGTAAGCATGCGCGCCGCATTCAACAGCTGCAGCTGATGAGCACGCTGTCGACGAGTTCCCCTATGCAGCTGGCGCTGGTGGATTACCTGGCGACCAAGCGCTACGACGCCCACCTTCGCCGCCTGCGCCGCACGCTGGCAGAGCGGAAACAGCATGCCTGGCAGGCGCTGTTGCGCCACATGCCCGCGGGCGTCAAAATCCATCATAACGACAGCGGCTACTTTTTGTGGCTGGAGCTGCCGATACCGCTTGATGCCGGGCTTCTGAGTGAAAAAGCCCTGACTCACCATATCAGTATTGCGCCGGGTAAAATGTTTTCGACCTCCGACGTCTGGACGCCGTTCTTCCGATTCAATACTTCCTGGTCCTGGGGAGAGCGGGAAGAGCAGGCGGTAATTCAGCTGGGGAAATTAATCCGCGAGATGCTGGAATAATACTTCCGGCCCCTTTGCGTAAATAATCCTTCCTTATCGTTATGGCGGCACGGCCGCTATTTCGCACCGCCGCTTCATAGGAAATCTGCATACTCCCGCCTGCGCCTAACTCCTTGTCTATAATCCACTTAACGGGGAATGCGCCCTCTGTCACACCTTGATGAAATTTCCTGAAGCCGTACGGTGCGGCGCATTTGCCCGGTCTACGTTTAATGAGGGAGATATTTTTACGGCACGGCTGCCGCTAAATTTCGTTGCGACAGGAGTACACCTAATGAGCAAAAAATTTGCACGCAGCAGCCTGTGCGCGCTCGGCATGACGATCGTGACAGCGCAAGCCGCAGAGCCACCTAAGGCTATCGGCGAGGGAGAGGGACGACTCGATATTATTGCCTGGCCCGGCTATATCGAACGCGGACAGACCGATAAAAACTATGACTGGGTGACTCAGTTTGAAAAAGAGACCGGCTGCGCGGTTAACGTCAAAACGGCAGCGACCTCTGATGAGATGGTGAGCCTGATGGCAAAAGGGGGGTATGATCTGGTTACCGCCTCCGGCGACGCCTCGCTTCGTCTTATCATGGGGAAACGCGTGCAGCCGATTAACCCCGATCTCATCCCAAACTGGAAAACCATCGACCCGCGCATCTTAAAAGGAGAGTGGTTTAACGTTGGCGGCAAAGTCTACGGCACGCCGTATCAGTGGGGGCCAAACCTGCTGATGTACAACACCAAAACCTTCCCGACGCCGCCGGACAGCTGGAAGGTGGTCTTTGTGAAGCAAGACCTGCCGGATGGCAAAACCAATCAGGGCCGCGTTCAGGCCTACGACGGGCCCATCTACATTGCCGATGCGGCGCTGTTCGTCAAAGCCACGCAGCCGGCGCTGGGTATTACCGATCCCTACCAGTTAACGGAAAAACAGTATGCCGCCGTGCTTAAGGTGCTGCGCGACCAGCACGCGCTGATCCACCGCTACTGGCACGATACCACCGTTCAGATGAGCGACTTCAAGAATGAAGGCGTCGTGGCGTCCAGCGCCTGGCCGTATCAGGCGAATGCCCTCAAGGCCGAAAACCAGCCTGTCGCCACCGTTTTCCCGAAAGAAGGGGTTACCGGCTGGGCAGACACCACCATGCTGCACGCTGAGGCGAAGCACCCGATGTGCGCCTATAAATGGATGAACTGGTCGCTGACGCCAAAACTGCAGGGCGATCTGGCCGCGTGGTTTGGATCATTACCGGTGGTTGCCGAAGGATGTAAAGCCAGCACGCTGCTGGGCGATAAAGGCTGTGAAACAAACGGGTATAACTATTTCGACAAAATCATGTTCTGGAAAACGCCGATCGCGGAAGGGGGCAAGTTCGTGCCCTACAGCCGCTGGACGCAGGATTACATTGCCATTATGGGTGGCCGTTAATCGCCCGGGAGCAGAACATGACGTACGCGGTCGAATTTAATGACGTCTCCCGTCTGTACGGCGACGTCCGGGCGGTCGATGGCGTCACGATTGGCATTCGTGACGGGGAATTTTTCTCCATGCTGGGGCCGTCTGGCTCCGGCAAAACCACCTGCCTGCGCCTGATAGCCGGTTTCGAACAGCTGTCAGGCGGTGCGATCAGCATCTTTGGTAAAGAGGCCAGCGAACTTCCCCCGTGGGAACGCGACGTGAACACCGTGTTCCAGGATTACGCGCTGTTTCCGCATATGTCGATCCTCGACAACGTGGCCTATGGCCTTATGGTGAAAGGGATCGACAAGAAAAAGCGTCACGCTCAGGCCCGGGAGGCGCTGGAAAAGGTTGGCCTGAGTTTTGCCGTCGCGCGCAGGCCTTCACAACTCTCGGGTGGACAGCGTCAGCGCGTGGCGATTGCCCGCGCGCTGGTCAATCAACCGCGCGTATTACTTCTGGATGAACCCCTGGGCGCGCTCGATCTTAAGCTGCGCGAGCAGATGCAGTTTGAGCTTAAGAAGCTTCAGCAGGAACTGGGGATCACCTTTATTTTCGTTACCCACGATCAGGGGGAAGCCCTGTCGATGTCCGACAGGGTAGCGGTCTTCAATAACGGCCGCATTGAACAGGTGGATACGCCCCGCGAGCTCTATATGCGTCCCCGCACGCCGTTTGTGGCCGGCTTTGTAGGAACCTCCAACGTCTTCGATGCCGCATTAGCCCGGCGGGTATGCGGCATGGAAGGGATGTACTCGCTGCGCCCGGAGCATATTCGCCTCAACGAAGGGGGCGACGTTCAGGTTCAGGGCGTGGTGCAGGCCGTGCAGTATCAGGGGGCAGCCACGCGTTTTGAACTACGGCTGGCAGACGGGGCGAAACTGCTGGTCAGCCAGGCGAATCTGAGCGGCGCCGCAATGCCTTCAGAGTTTGCCCCCGGAGAGCAGGTGCTGGCCTCCTGGTCGCGTGAGGCCATGGTGTTGCTCAATGAGGAGAGGTGAAATGGATATGAGCGTTTCACCGTCCCCCGCGCCGCGGAGCAGGCTAAGCCGTCTTACCGCGCTGTTCTGGCGCAAGCCGTCGCTTGGGCTGTTCCTGCTGTTGCTTGCGCCGCTAATGTGGTTTGGCATCGTCTATTTAGGATCGCTCCTGACGCTGTTGTGGCAGGGGTTTTATACCTTCGACGACTTCACGATGTCGGTCACGCCGGACCTGACGTTCGCGAATCTGCGGGCGCTGTTCAACCCGGCCAACTACGACATCATCCTGCGCACGCTGGTGATGGCGATCGCCGTCACCCTGGCCAGCGCGATTCTGGCGTTTCCGATGGCCTGGTACATGGCACGCTACACTCGCGGCAGGTGGAAAGCCTTTTTCTATATCGCCGTGATGCTCCCCATGTGGGCCAGCTACATCGTTAAAGCCTATGCGTGGACGCTACTGCTGGCGAAGGATGGCGTAGCGCAGTGGTTTCTGAGCCATATGGGGCTGGAGCCGATTCTGACCGCACTTCTTACGCTGCCGGCCGTTGGCGGTAATACCCTATCGACTTCGGGGCTGGGGCGCTTTCTGGTCTTCGTCTACATCTGGCTGCCGTTTATGATCCTGCCCGTACAGGCGGCGCTGGAAAGGCTGCCCGCATCGTTACTGCAGGCATCGGCTGACCTCGGCGCCCGTCCTCGCCAGACCTTCCGCTACGTTGTTCTGCCGCTGGCGATACCGGGCATTGCGGCGGGGTCGATATTCACCTTCTCCCTGACGCTGGGGGATTTCATCGTCCCGCAGCTGGTAGGGCCGCCCGGGTATTTCATCGGCAACATGGTCTATTCCCAGCAGGGCGCTATCGGCAATATGCCCATGGCGGCCGCGTTCACGCTGGTGCCGATTGTTCTTATTTCTCTCTATCTGGCGTTCGTGAAACGTCTGGGGGCGTTCGATGCACTCTGAGCGCGCACCGCTGTTTCTGAAAGTGGCGGCCTGGGGCGGGGTTATCTTCCTGCATTTCCCGCTGCTGATCATCGCCACCTATGCCTTCAATACGGAAGATGCCGCCTTTAGTTTCCCGCCGCAGGGGCTGACGCTGAAGTGGTTTAGCGTGGCAGCGGGACGAGGTGACATCATTGAGTCGGTGACGTTGTCACTTCAAATCGCTGCGCTCTCCACCGCCATTGCGCTGGTGCTTGGCACGCTTGCTGCAGCAGCGCTGTGGCGCAGCGAGTTCTTTGGCAAAAATGCCGTTTCTCTACTGCTGCTGTTGCCGATTGCCCTGCCGGGCATCATCACCGGCCTGGCGCTGCTGACGGCGTTCAAGACCATCAATCTGGAGCCGGGTTTTTTCACTATCGTCGTTGGGCACGCCACCTTCTGCGTGGTGGTAGTGTTTAACAACGTGATCGCCCGGTTCAGGCGCACCTCCTGGAGCCTGGTTGAGGCGTCGATGGATTTAGGTGCCGACGGCTGGCAAACCTTCCGCTACGTGGTGCTACCCAACCTTGGGTCAGCGCTACTGGCGGGCGGCATGCTGGCGTTTGCGCTGTCGTTTGATGAGATTATCGTGACGACATTTACGGCGGGGCACGAGCGCACGTTACCGCTGTGGTTGCTGAACCAGCTTGGCCGTCCCCGCGACGTGCCGGTGACCAACGTGGTCGCGCTGCTGGTAATGCTGGTCACAACCATCCCCATTCTGGGAGCCTGGTGGCTAACCCGCGACGGCGAAGATATCGCTGGCAGCGGAAAATAACGTCGATTTCAACGGGACAATGCTATGCAAAATCTACTGCTGATTAATGGTGAACTGATTGCCGGCGAAGGGGAAAAACAGCCGGTCTATAATCCCGCCACCGGAGAGGTGCTGCTGGAGATCGCTGAAGCCTCTGCTGCACAGGTGGATGCCGCCGTGCAGGCAGCCGATCGCGCGTTTGGATCCTGGGGCCAGACGACGCCTAAAGCCCGTTCTGAATGCCTGTTAAAGCTGGCAGATGTGATTGAAGCGCATGCGGAAGAGTTTGCGCGACTGGAATCCCTAAACTGCGGCAAGCCGCTGCACTGCGCGTTGGGGGATGAAATCCCCGCCGTGGTCGATGTCTTCCGCTTCTTTGCCGGGGCGGCACGCTGCCTGAACGGGCTTGCCGCCGGGGAATATCTTGAGGGTCACACCTCGATGATCCGCCGCGATCCGGTAGGCGTGGTTGCCTCGATTGCGCCGTGGAACTACCCGCTGATGATGGCGGCCTGGAAGCTGGCGCCCGCGCTGGCGGCAGGAAACTGCGTGGTCATAAAACCCTCCGAGATCACCCCGCTGACGGCCCTGAAGCTCGCTGAGCTGGCCAAAGAGATCTTCCCGGCAGGCGTGTTAAATGTGCTCTTCGGCCGCGGAAAAACGGTGGGTGACCCGCTCACCGGGCATGAGAAGGTGCGCATGGTCTCGCTCACCGGCTCCATTGCGACCGGAGAGCATATCATCGGCCATACGGCCTCGACGGTTAAACGTACGCATATGGAGCTGGGCGGTAAAGCGCCGGTTATTGTCTTTGACGATGCCGATCTGGATGCGGTGGTGGAAGGTGTGCGCACCTTCGGCTTCTACAATGCCGGACAGGATTGTACCGCGGCCTGTCGCATCTATGCCCAGAAGGGAATATATGATGCGCTGGTTGAAAAGCTCGGGGCCGCCGTTGCCAGCCTGAAGATGGGCGCGCCCGAAGATGAGTCCACCGAGCTGGGTCCACTGAGTTCTGCTGCTCACCTGGCGCGCGTTTGCAGTGCGGTTGATGACGCCAAAGCGCTAGGCCATATCAGCGTCGTGACCGGCGGGAGCAAGAGTGAAGGGGCCGGTTATTACTTCCAGCCGACCCTGCTGGCCGGGGCGAAGCAGGATGACGCGATCGTTCAGCGCGAGGTGTTTGGCCCGGTGGTCAGCGTGACGGCGTTCGACGATGAGGCGCAGGTGCTGGCCTGGGCCAACGATTCCCAATACGGGCTTGCCTCGTCCGTCTGGACAACCGACGTTGGGCGCGCGCATCGCCTGAGCGCGCGGCTGCAGTACGGCTGCACCTGGGTCAATACTCATTTCATGCTGGTGAGCGAAATGCCGCACGGCGGCATGAAGCTATCGGGCTACGGGAAGGATATGTCGGTGTACGGGCTGGAGGATTATACCGTCGTGCGGCATGTCATGATAAAACACTAAAAGCTGAAGCCCGGCAGCCTTCGCTGCCGGGTATTTCGTCCTACCAGCCGCATACCTCGTGTTCATTTTCGGTATCGTAAGCCCGGACGGTATTCACCAGGTCTTTGACCACGTCTGCCGCGACGTCGGGGATTAACAGCTCCATCGGGGCCTCAGTTTCATAATCCACCGACACGCCGTTGCTGTTATTGGTGACGGTCACGGTATAAGTTGCCTTACCCACGGTTTACTCCTTATGCGTGTTAACCACTTTACCAATACCCGCCCCGGTCAGCGTGACGTCAGGATCGGCGAAAAAGTCGATATTGAAGTAGGTATCGTCGGTTAACAGCTCGATGCGGTGCCACTTCTGCGGCGGGGAAATGCCAAAGGAACCGGCTTCTATCACTAGCTCAAGATCCGGCTCCGTGGCATCGCCATCGGCAAAGCCAAAATAGCGCACGGCACCCTGCATCACGGACAGGCGGCCATAGACACCGGCTTTTGTATTGTGATGGGTGAAGAGGGCCTGCGGTGCGGTTTCTTTATTCCAGAACGGGGTGGCGCGGGTATGAACAAAATTCTCAGGAATACGTAGCATAATGGTTTCCTTCTCGGTGTCAGGCACTTAAAGAGACTTCAGCACGTCAGGTTCGACAAAGAAGTCGATATTAAACAGGGTGTCATCCGTCATGACTTCGATGTGGTGCCATCTCTCCGGCGGAAAAACGCCGAAATGACCCGCATTGATAATCAGCTCGCTGTCAGGCTCTGGCGTGAATTCATCAGCATAGCCTAAATAACGTACCGCTCCTTGCGAGACCGAAAGGCGAGGATAAACGCCAGGGCGGGTGCCCGTGTCGAGATGCCGCTGAAAAATTCCTGCGGGTGCCGTCTCTTTGTTCCAGAAAGGTGTGGAACGGGTGTGAATACAACTCTGCGGAATGCGTAGCATGTGTCCTCCCTTAAAAGCCTGTCCCTATTACACTGCTTTCTGCGAGTACATTTTTATCAAAAAGTGCATTTATAATGCATGTTATCCAAAAAGATGATCTGGCTTGCCCTGCGATTGTTACATTCAATACCCAGTTGTTATTACCCATAAGATTTAAGTGGTTATGATGTAACGAAAAAACTTGATCTGTGTCAACGTATGACGCATATTGCGTGCGGTTATTTTTACGGCACAGGTAGACAGGTAAACGGAATGACGTTGTATCAGAAGATGTTGGTTTTTTACGCAATCATGGCGTCCATCTGCGCACTTATTACCTGGTTCCTGTCTAAAGATAAAAAACGCATTCGGCTGCTGAGCGCGTTTCTGGTCGGGTCCACCTGGCCGATGAGCTTCCCCGTTGCGCTGCTGATTTCACTTTTCTGAACCACGCTTCCCGTTTTGACAACCGGTTATAGCATTCCTGAATCGATGGCTGTATAAATACACAGTGCATCAACAAAGGAATGCTTATGAACAGCTTGTATTCTCAGATAGCCGGCTGCCATGTACGCTGGCACGATCTTCCCGGCACAGGCGATCCCGTTGTGTTTGTCCACGGCCTTGGCTGTGCCTCTTCTTATGAATATCCCCGCGTGGTATGCGATCCTCATTTTGGTGCGCGCAGAGCCATTCTTATCGATCTCCCCGGCAGCGGTTACAGCGATAAACCCGCAGACTATAGCTATCGCACCAGCCAGCAGGCGCAGGTGGTCGTTGAGGTGTTGAAATACCTTAAACTCGAATCATTCTGGCTGTATGGGCACAGTATGGGGGGCAGTATTGCCATCGAAACGGCGGCCTTGCTCCCTTCCGGCCTGAAGGGACTGATCGTCTCAGAGCCTAACTTCCATGCGGGTGGCGGCACGTTCAGCCGCGGCATTGCCGCGCAGGCCGAATCTGCGTTTGTCGAACGGGGATACAAGGCGATGCTCCAGGCAGAGGCATCCGCCTGGGCGGGAAGTTTGCAGAGCAATGCCCCGTATGCCGTGTGGCGCGGGGCGTCAAGCCTGGTGGCTGGCGTTGAACCCGAATGGGCAACGCAGTTCTTATCGTTAACCTGTCCGGTGACCCTCATCTTCGGCGCGTGGTCTTTACCCGATCCAGATTTCGACGAAATTCAGCAGAAGGGCGTGGCGGTAAAAATCATACCCGATGCAGGGCACTCAATATCGTGGGAAAACCCGTCAGCGCTGGCGCAGGCGTTAGCCGACTGCATGGCGTAAGCGTAACAGCCCGCATTGCTGCGGGCGGAAAACGTTAGCGCAAAAGGGCCTGAAGCTGTTTACGTGCAGCAGGCTGAACGTCGTGCGGGTGCTGATAGTCAATGTTATCGATGGCCCGGCTATAAAGCGCCACCAGCCAGTCGTAAACGTAGACGGTAGCAGCATGAACAGGCTGCTCGCCCAGGCGGGTAAGGCGCGGCGTAGCGCTGCTGACGACAGGCGTGACAAAGATCGCCTGACCTTTACGGACCCGGCTTGCCGGACGTTCTGACGCCGGCGTCTGCGCATATCCGAGCCAGCCAACGAAGTTCCCTATCACCGCATGAAGTTGCGCCGCGCTGCTTTTATCCGCCTCAACGATTCGCTGCAGCTGCTGCGGCAGATTCAGGCGATAGCTTGAGACGATCAGCACGTCGGCGATCTGTTGTAGCACGGCTGGCTCCAGGCCTAAACGGGCTGCCGCGGCGTCATTTCGGCTCCACTGCCGCAGATGGTTAATCCAGACTTTATGCGCGAGACGCGCGTTGTCTTTGGTCTGGAAATCGCCGCTGCTTTCCGGCGTGCCCTCCGCGAAGAGATCAATCACGTCGGTAAACAGCCCGTTGACCTGTTCCTCACGGGGCTGCTGAACCGCCAGCAGCGTCTCAAAGGCTTTCAACGGCGGCAGAAGTCCTTCAAGCAGCTCGCCGTGGCGTGCAGCACTGTTTTGCAGCATGCGCACCATATTTTCAGCCTGAGCACGTCTTTCGCCCGGCGCAAGCGCGAGCGGCGACAGGTAAGCCTGCATCAGCGAGGAGAGATCCTGCTGTAATGACCGCTTCAACGTACGCAGCCGCTCCTGACGCTGCGCCGCCAGGGTAGCCTGTGACAACCACTCGATCACTCGCTGCATGCTGTGCGTATCCAACGCCTGCAGCGTACCCCAGCGCAGGCCCGGTTTTCCCAGCAGCTGCTGTACGGCTTCATCAAGGTTTTGCTTCGTGGTAAACCGCGCGTCGTGCGGCGTAATGGCCCAGACCAGCCCCGGCAGCGCAGACGCTTCCGCTGGCTGTGTCTCCTGGACCCAGTTCAGCAGCGTTTTCGCCGTTTTGGCCGTTTGCGCATGTTGCGCGGTCGCGTTACAGATAACCAGCACGTCGGGCTGCAGCTGCTGGCGATAGTGCTCAAGCAGCCACAGGCTTTTGGCCTGGGTGAGCAGCGGCGTGTTCTCGACGGAGAGCGCAGGGATATCAATGATATCGACGTTATCAAGCACGCAGCCTTCCACCGGTAGCACCAGCTCACGGGTCAGCAACGCCAGCGTATCGACGGGAATGCTGATGGCGTTAAGCATCTCGCCGTTGCTCACCGGATGCAGCAGCGCTTCCTGGGCTCCCGGCGCGGAAAGGTCGTCGTGCGTCAGAAAACCTTCGCCCGGCAGGCCAAAGTTATCTACCAGCAGGCTCAGCGGGGCGGCGAGCGTGGGGGCATGGCTGGTCTGGTGGAGAACATGCGCGAGCTTAAGCCACTGCTGGGTTAACTCCTGTTGTTCTCCCCACAGCAGCGACCAGACGCTGGCGCGGGTGCTGAGATCGAGCGACGGAACCAGCAGCGCGAACTGGTGCCACAGGGCGTCATCGATCTGCTGTTTTGCGACCGGCACGCTATGCTGCCAGAAGCGAGCTATCGCACCGACTTCCTGCGAGGCGATCCCCGGAACGCCCTGCGGCTGACGCAGGGCGCGCCATTTTTCAAGCCGGGTTTCAATAACCGATTTTTCGACCGGGCGGATCTGCGGGTGCAGCGTGGTGCGCGCAATAAACAGCTGCACCAGCTCGGCTTCGGTCACCAGGCTCAGGCGCAGGGGGAAAGCCTCATCGGCAATCTCAGGCTGTTCACGGGTAAAGCGAACGGCCATGTTCGTCAGGGCGTGGCCCGGATTGATATGCGAGAAGTAGTCGAAGGTTCGCTGGCCGGGCGTTACGTTCAGCCGACCGTTACCGCTGCCGCACAGCGACGTGAGCAGATGGGCTTTCGCCGCCTGAGAGTGGCCGTACAAGCCAATGCTGCTCCGGTTGGCAAACGCGCGGTCGATCGCCTGTTCCCGCGCCTGCGCGGCGCTTAATCGCGCCAGCAGGGCATCGGCATCGTTATCCAGCATCGGGGCGTGCAGGCGCGTCTCGTTTATCCACTCGATTAAGGCCTGAGTGGTGGCAGTCGTCGCAGTCATTTCAGGTATACGCTCCCGCTGTCGATCCAGTAGTGGCTACCGCTATGACGGCGATCGGCCAGAGTATTCAGTTTAAAGGTCAACGCATCCGGTGGAACCGGCGTGCCGTCCTGTAGCCAGGCATCGCTCAGCTCAAACGCTTCCGGGCCTTCCTGCTTATTGCCGCCGCGCAGTTTCAGGCGCACGTTCAGCACGCCGTCGCCCGCAATGGCTTTCGCCAGCTCGGCAGAGTTGATGCTCAGCGTATAAAGCGGCGTCGCGGGCCAGCGGGCGTTCGCCAGCTGGCGGAACCCCAGTGTGACGTTGCCGCGCAGCGGGAAGTGCAGGCGCGCGTCGAGCTTTGCGCCCGGCTTATCGAGGTCGATATCCTGATACCAGACGTTCTCTTCGCGCAGCGTATTGATGGTGTTATCCAGCACGCCCAGAAAGCGCACCGTTGAGTAGGCGCCGATATCGGCCGCTTTAAAGTTAAAGCGCGGCAGTCGTAAATCAAGCGCCAGGCTGCAGAGCATCGCGCCCACGGCGGCGGTCGATTTCGGGTTGCCAATGCGCCCCTGCTGGCTGAACGGATACCATTCGTGGACCTGATACTTGTCCAGCCAGACGATGCGATTTACCGGCACGGGCTGCAGGTGACGAATCAAGGCCTGCACGCCCGGCAGACAGCCAGGACGGCCCGTAATCAGTAAAATATCGCAGCTGTAGTGGGAGATCGCCTCGCACACCGCGTGCAGCGGAGAGGCCAGCGTGAACTGTCCTGCCAGCATGGCGTCCTGCATCTCGCGGAAATTCACGTGCAGCGGAACGGCGAAGAGATTAAACGCATCCGAGCCCGCAGGCAGGGCGTGATCGATAGCCTGCTGAAGGTAATTCATCACGTTGCGGGTGGGCTTCTGCGCAAGGAGATCGCCAAAGGTGGCATGCAGCCCCGCTAGCGGATCGTCAATGTCGCTGGTTTCCCACGCGGCCAGGATCGCATGACCGATCGGCATAAAGAGCTGAAGCGCCGTTTGCTGGCGCAGCACGGCCTGCGTATCAATGCGTCCGGAATCACCAAACAGCGATGCCATCAGCAGGGAAGCGTCCGCAATGCCCGCTTTCTGCAGCTGGGTTTGCAGGGCAGGCAACACGTAGCGCTGGATCACGTCCAGCAGGGTGTCGTCTCCGGCTACCTTAAACCCTTCGCGGAACAGCAGCTGCGGGGTAATTTTGACGTTGTTTCCGGAACCGTCATCCAGCTGGTAATGCGTAATCGCCATATCCGTGGTGCCGCCGCCGATGTCGATTGAGGCAACGCGCAGGGAGCGTCCCGGCTGAACGCCCGGCTCAGGCTCGCGGTCCGGACGGGCGAGGGAGGCGAAGAAGGCCTCCGTCTGGCCGCCGAAGTGGGAGATGGCTTCGTTATACAGCCACACCAGCTGGCCGCAGCTGGCCTCGTCCCATTCCATCTGGATCTCAGGAACCGGCACCACGCTTTTTTCCTGCTGTTTGCGGCTGGCGAAATCCTCGTCCTGCGGGTGCCAGCCCATCGCCTTCCAGACGATGGCGATGGCTTCGAACATGCGGCGACGGAAGATTTCTCGCTCCTGCTTCGGCATCGCCGAGGGCAGGGTCAGGATCAGCGTGCGCAGCTGACGCGGAGAGGCCGGGAAGCCCAGGCGTAAGCGGGTGGCGACGCTGTTAATCTGCCCCAGCGCCTGCGCCAGAAGCTCGCAGAGCATATGCGTCATCAGCGTGCTGCGGCTGTACTGCGGCGAAAAGACCGGCAGGCGTTCATCCTGTGGCAGCGTAAACAGCGGTTCGCCGTCGTCGTTCATCAGGTTCATCAGCGGGAACGCGGTAGCCAGCGGTTCCCGCTGGGTTTTGCTGTTCATCTGGCTGAAGCGCCAGTCCTGTACCACCGGCGTTTCGTCCCACAGGTAGCGGCGCGGGCTGGAGATCCCGCTGTTGCCTTCGGTACCCAGACGCTGCATCGCCAGCTTGCGCGCCTCATCGCCCACGCGAACGATAGAGGGCCAGACGAAGGCATCTTCACGGCCGCTTTCCACCGAGAAGTGCTGCTTGCCGAAACGGGCTTCTGAGAACTCCAGACGGCTGGTAAAGAGAGGTTCGTTCAGGAACTGGGGTTCGCTTAACGAACGCACCTGAAGCTCGGCGGTCTGCCGAAGACCATCGTTCGCATCACCGTGATCTTCAATAATGACGCCGCAGGTATGGGTGTTCCCCACGTCGAGGATCAAATCAACCGGGATGGCGGGCGTGCTGAGCGTGTGCGTCACAAACTTCACTTCAGGAACGGTAAGCTGTTCTCCGAGCATGGACAGCAGGTTAAGCCAGTGCGCCTGGTACTCAAAGCTGCGCATCGCCTGATGCAAATCCCGCTCCGCGCGGTTTTCCACGCCGGTTGCGAACTGGGTAAAGGCTTCTCGCAGCCAGCCGTCAATCCAGGTCAGGTCAAGGAAGCTTTCCACTTCATCATCGCGCCAGGCGAGGGCGAAACGGGTGCCGTTCAGAATATCATTCTCAACCGGTGACAGCGCGGACGTGGCGTGTTCCGCAATCTGGCTGTCGAGGGCGAGGGTCACGCGGTGGGTATTGCCTGCGGTATCCGGCGCATCCAGCTTTCGCACCTGCACGCGCGCCCAGTTATCCGGGCCATCAACAAACGTGCGGGGCGGGTTAAAGCGCAGGAACGGGATCGGCAGCCATACGCCGTCGAGGATCGCCAGGGAGTGATGCAGCGGTATGGTCGTTTCCGGCTTCACGACTTCTGGCAGGCCGCCTCCCGCGGCGGGGAGGGTGTAGCGGCCATTAACCACGTCGAAATCCAGGCGCAGCAGCGGACCGTTTGCCGTTTTACGCACGAATCTGCCGTTGTTGGCGGTGTCCTGCGGCGTCAGGCCAAAATCAAGAAACTGCACGCCGCTGTTGGCAATGAGCGTTACGCTCTGTTTATAGTCGCAAAGATTTACCAGCATAGGGTCAGGCACCTGCTTTCTTAAACGTCAGTGGAACGACGGTTTTGGCGTCATAACGTGCGCTGCATTCCGCCACATCGCTGGTGCCGGCTTTACAGGCGACCTCCGGCATCGGATAGCGCGAACCGTCCGTGCAGCGTGCATTCCCGCGGGTTTTGATCATCAGCTCGCCGTTGCTGTGCAGCCCCGAGAAGACCTCAACGCGGCAGACGATATTGTCACCGTGAACCACGCGGGCCGTGCCTTTGTTGTTCTGGATCTGATAGCGCAGCGACGGTGGTTTGCCGGTCACCGGATCTTTAACGTCCAGCATGGCGCGCCAGGTGCCGTTCAGGAAGCGCGTCGAACCGGCTTTGACCTGGTTGGCTTCCATGACCATCGCGTCTTTCGGGATTGCGGCTATAACGACGGGCTCGGGCGCGGGAGCAGGCTCCACCGCTTTCGGCGCAAGAACGTCGGCCTGATGCAGCGGAAGCGTCAATGCCAGTGGTTCGACCGTCTTCAGCGGTTTAGGGGCGATGGCAACGGGCGCCGGGGCTGGCATAGCAGCAACGGGCTCCGCAGAGGGTGCCTGCTTCGGCCATAACAGCGGAGTGGCAATGGCTGCCACAATCACGGCCGCTGCAGGCAGCGACCACAGGGGGACGCGACGTTTTTTGGGCGCAACTACCGGCGCGGGTTCTTCGACAGGCGGAACGCTCATCCGCACTGGCTCTGGCTCGTAAAGCGCATCGTCGGTGATTCGAACGGTCGTCGCGGGGGTAATAAGCGGCTCGTCGGCTTGTTCAAACGTGACAACCGGCATCGGTTCCGGCTCGGGTTCGGGATCGTCAATAACCACCGGGTCAGGCTCGGGAACGAGGGCTTCACGCAGGCAGTCGAGCACGTCGTCGCGTGCATTCTCGTTGAGGTTTACAAATCCCCAGAAGCAAATGACCGGCTTGCCGTCGACCAGGAACAGGAAGTTTTCGCCGGGGAACTGAAATGCTTTCGAAAGCAGGGAGCCAAACAGCTGCTGTGCCGTTTTGGGGGACTGCATACACTTTTTGCTCAGCGATTCAACGCTGGCGAGGGTGTTTTCCAGGTAGCGCAGCGCGCGGTAGCGATCGTCTTCATCTGCCGCTTTCCAGCTTAAGACCGCACCGTCAACGGGAGAATACCAGTCAACGCGATCCCCGCCGTCGTTCACCTGAGGAATGGCCAGACAATCCACAATGGCCTGCTGCCTGCGTAAACGAAGCGCTTCACGGATTTGCAACGCTGATTCAAAAACGGCCTGTCCGCCGCCGCCAACGGCCTGAAAATCATCCAGATTACCGCTGCGTAAAAGTGTTTTTGCCACGATTGGGTCCCATAGACTTCTTCACACCGTTACTTTAACGAAACCGGAAAGCAAGCAAACGGCTGAGGAGACGCCAAAAGGACTGATTTCTTGCCGCATAGAACGTGACGGTTGTGCTTGACGAACAATGGCACTTAAGGCAAATCAATTTTTGCGCGCTGAATGTAAAACCAGCGAAAAACGCTGCTTTAGAATAACCTGATAGTGTTTCGTTATTTGCCAGGTGATAACGGCTGTGCTGTTATTACTCACCTTTATAATAAAACAATTAAGGTTATAACCATGTCTACAGGGAAAACACTGCTCGCCCTTGCCCTGAGCACGCTTTTACCGGCAAGCGCCGCATGGGCGGCAGGCAATGACACCATCATCTACTGCTCCGAGGCCTCGCCCGAATCGTTCAACCCGCAAATCGCCAGCTCGGGACCCACTTTTGTTGCCAGCTCGCAGGTGCTGTACAACCGCCTGATCAATTTTGACCCGGTCAAGAACACGCCGGTTCCGTCGCTGGCGGAGTCCTGGACCATTTCGCCGGACGGTAAGACCTACACCTTTGCGCTGCGCAAAGGGGTGAAGTTCAACAGCAATAAATACTTTAAGCCGACCCGTGATTTTAACGCGGATGACGTTATTTTCTCCGTGATGCGTCAGAAAGACCCTAAGCATCCGTACCACAACGTCTCGCAGGGTAATTATGAATACTTCAACGACGTTGGTCTGGACAAGCTGATTCAGGACGTGAAAAAGGTCGATGATTATCATGTCCAGTTTACCCTGAGCGAACCTAACGCCGCGTTCCTGGCAGACTGGGGAATGGACTTCGCGTCGATTCTGTCTGCCGAATACGGTGACGCGATGCTGAAGAAGGGAACGCCGGAGAACGTTGACACCTGGCCTATCGGCACCGGTCCATATGTGCTGCAGCAGTACAAGGTTGACTCGCTGATCCGCTACGTCGCAAACCCAAACTACTGGGATGGGGCGGTTCCGACCAAACACCTGATTTTCTCCATTACGCCGAATGTCGAAACCCGTCTGGCAAAGCTGCAGACCAACGAGTGCCAGATTATTCCTGCGCCGTCGCCGGTTCAGTTTGATGCAATCAAGAAAAACAAAGACCTGACGCTCCACTCGGTGGATGCGCTGAACGTGGGCTATCTTGCCTTTAATACCGAGAAAAAGCCGTTCGATAACGTGCTGGTTCGCCAGGCCCTGAACTATGCCACCGATAAAAAAGCGATCGTGAATGCGGTCTTTATGGGGTCCGGCACGGTGGCAAAATCGCCTATCCCGCCGAACATGCTGGGCTTCAACAAAGAGCTGAAGGATTACGGCTACGATCCGGAAAAAGCGAAAGCGCTGCTGAAGCAGGCCGGTCTGGAGCAGGGCGCGGAGGTCACGCTGTGGTCGATGCCGGTTCAGCGTCCGTATAACCCGAACTCCCGCCGTATCGCGGAGATGATTCAGGCCGACTGGGCGAAAGTGGGCGTGAAGGCAAAAATTGTCTCCTACGAGTGGGGCGAATACCTTTCCGGGATGCGTAAGGGCGAGCACGACTCGGCGTTGTTTGGCTGGATGTCCGACAACGGCGACCCGGATAACTTTGCTGACGTGCTGCTGGGCTGTAACAGCATCAAAACCGGATCGAACGCCGCACGCTGGTGTGATAAGGGTTATGATGACCTGGTACAAAAAGCCAAACTGACCAGCAGCCCGGCTGACCGCGCGAAGCTCTACGGTCAGGCGCAGGAAATCTTCTACCAGCAGGCTCCGTGGATTGCCCTTGCAAACGGTAAAACCTTCTACGCCACCCGCAGCAATATCACGGGTTACAGCGTTAGCCTGATGGGAAGTGATTTCTCGAAAGCGAAGATAAACTAGGTGCATAAAATGCCGGGTGGCGGCTACGCCTTACCCGGCCTACATAACGCACCCGTAGGCCCGGTAAGCGTAGCGCCACCGGGCTTTTAAACAAGGAGTGACAATGTCACATTTAAGCGAAGTGATTGCCCGCGTGGACGCTGCCGTAGAAGAGAGCGTCATTACCCACATGAACGAGCTGCTGATTGAGCTTAGCGATGACGCAGAGCTCAGCCGCGACGATCGCTACGCGCAGCAGCAGCGTCTGCGTACCGCCATTGCGCATCACGGAAAGCAGCACAAAGAAGAGATGGAAGCGCGCCACGAGCATCTGACGAAGGGCGGCACCATTATCTGACCGTCAGAACTGGCGCCTAGCCACCAGCCAGGCGCCCACCACCAGCATCACCGCACCGCACACCGGGCCAACCAGCGCGCGCAGCGGAATACCGTGGCTTCTCAGCACGTCCAGCGCCAGCCCACCAATCAGCTGGCTGGCGACCAGCACGGCAATTGTGGTTGCCGCGCCGACATTCTGATATCCGCTAATACTGGCAAAAACAAAAAATGACCCCAGCAGGCCCGGGATTAACGTCCACCAGCGGATCGTCGATGCCAGTTCGTTAAAACCGGCGACACCCTGTTTGATCAGCAAAATGGTGACAAACAGCACAATCCCCACCAGCGAGTTGAGCAGCATGGCGATGAGAATGGTGGACGCGTTCTGGGTGATGCGCACCATCAGGGTATTTTGCACCACCAGCCCAATACCTGCCGCGACCAGGAATGCCAGCGTTAACGATTGATTCATCAGATAGCGTCCGGATCGCTGCGTTCGTCGAGCTGCAGCTGCATAAAGGTTAAATCCAGCCAGCGACCAAACTTGGTGCCCACCTGCGGCATCTGCCCGGTGGTGACAAAGCCAAGCGTCTCGTGCAGGTGAATCGACGTCTGGTTCTGCGCCTCAATCCCGGCCACCATCACGTGTTTACCGATTTTGCGCGCTTCGACGATCAACGCTTCCATGAGCGACCGGCCTATGCCTTTGCCCTGGTGCTGCGGGTGAACATAGACAGAATGCTCAACCGTATGGCGAAACCCGTCGAACGCGCGCCAGTCGCCGAAAGAGGCATATCCTGCCACCGCGCCCTCATCCTCCATGACCAGAACGGGATAACCCGCCAGCGTGCGCGCTTCAAACCACGCAATGCGATTGTCGGTATCGACGGTTTTATCGTTCCAGATAGCGGCCGTATGCAGCACCGCGTGGTTATATATTTCGCCGATTGCGGCGCAATCCTCTTTGCTGGCATGACGAATAATCATGGGTAACCCTCTCAGTGTGCTGTTCACTATAGTAGTACGATATTGTCACGATATTACACAAGAGATCGTCCGTACCGCTACGGCATAAGCCATATTTTTTTGTTATGAAAACAGCATTGTAATGCGCTTCATACACTATAGTATGACGTCATGAACACTATGACAGACAATATGAATCAACGGATTAGCGCGCGAATTCGCATCGAACGCGAGTCCCGCGGCTGGTCGTTGAGCGAGCTGGCTGACCGGGCAGGCGTCTCGCGGGCGATGATCCACAAGATAGAGCGCGGGGACAGTAGCCCAACGGCGACGCTGCTCGCGAGGTTATCGGGTGCCTTTGGTATCAGCATGTCGACGCTGATTGCGCGAGCGGAAATGCAGGAGGGCAAGCTGCTGCGCCTGGCCAATCAGCCCGTCTGGCGCGATCCGCAGTCTCACTACCTGCGCCGCCATGTGTCACCCCGTACGGATTTGCCTATCGACCTGGTTCAGGTTGAGCTTCCGGCAGGCAGCGATGTGCCGATGCCCGCATCGTCATACGCGCTCGCACGTCAGCTGATTTGGCTACAGTCCGGCGAGCTGGTGTTTCAGGAAGGGGATACGCGGCATGAAATGAAGGCCGGAGATTGCCTGGAGCTGGGGCCACCGAACGACTGCCGCTTTATCAATGAAACGGATGAATCCTGCATTTATCTGGTCGTTCGGCTTAATCAGTCCGGCTCGTAATGCTAAAGCGACCTGTCCGATAAGGGTCTAGTCTCTACTGACATTTGCACGACATACAGGAGCGATCTATGAGTCAATCTACCACGCAAAATCGTCGCTGGGTGCTGGCCTCCCGCCCGCACGGCGCGCCGTCTGCAGACAATTTTCGTTTAGAAGAACAGCCGGTTCCCAGCCCCAAAGAGGGGCAAGTGCTGCTGCGCACGGTGTGGCTTTCGCTGGATCCTTACATGCGCGGCCGCATGAGCGATGCGCCTTCCTATTCACCACCGGTAGAGATCGGCGCGGTGATGGTGGGCGGTACGGTTAGCCGCGTCGAGCAGTCGAACCATCCTGATTTTACGCCGGGCGAGTGGGTGCTGGGCTACAGCGGCTGGCAGACGTATGACCTGTCAGACGGTAGCGGTCTGGTGAAGCTGGGCGAAAACCCGTCGCATCCGTCCTGGGCGCTGGGCGTGATGGGCATGCCGGGCTTCACGGCGTATATGGGTCTGCTCGATATCGGTCAGCCTAAAGCGGGTGAAACCCTGGTGGTGGCTGCGGCTACCGGACCGGTTGGCGCCACTGTGGGGCAAATCGGTAAAATCAAAGGCTGTCGGGTTATCGGCGTTGCCGGCGGTGCTGAAAAATGCCGCCATGCCGTCGAGGTGCTGGGATTCGATCAGTGCCTGGATCACCGCGCCGCAGATTTCGAGGCGCAGCTGGCGGCGGCCTGCCCGCAGGGTATTGACGTTTATTATGAAAACGTCGGTGGGAAAGTCTTTGATGCCGTGTTGCCGCTGCTGAACACCGCCGCGCGCGTGCCGGTGTGTGGGCTGGTGAGCGGCTACAATGCGACAGGTCTGCCGGACGGGCCGGATCGCCTGCCGCTGCTGATGGCGACCATCCTCAAGAAACGTATTCGCATGCAGGGGTTCATCATCGGGCAGGACTATGGGCACCGCATCAGCGAGTTCCAGGAAGAGATGGGCCGCTGGGTGCAGGAGGGCAAAATCCACTATCGTGAGCAGGTTACAGAGGGGCTGGAGAAGGCGCCGGAGACGCTCATTGGCCTTCTTGAAGGCAAAAATTTCGGCAAGGTCGTGATACGCGTCGCGGCGGACAACGGTTAAAACGGTTATGGCGGGGTTTTCCCGCCATAATTATTTGTGAAGATACGATATATTGTCTTTAATTAACCTGCACAGCTTACCGCTTCGTCAACGCTGATGAGTAAGCGAGCAATAAATAAACAACTTTGTACGACTTGGCGTTTAATACGCACTTCCCACCACCAGGCATGCGATACAGGATATATCGAAGCCGCGTCATTTTTTAAACTGGCGCTTAAAAAAAGCATAATGTTTTTGTTATGGGAATAGAACATGCTTGATTTGGATCATTTACAAAAAGCGCAAAGAATCAGTCTTACCATGCAAGTTGAGATTAGCCTGAAAGGTGCCTTAATTACCGGCTCACTTAAACCCGGCGCCCGGCTGATCACCAAAGAGATTGCTGATAAATTAGGCACCAGCATCACGCCAGTTCGGGAGGCATTGCTGCGGTTGGTCTCCGCAGGCGCGCTCCATGCCACGCCCGCGCAGGCGTTTCTGGTGCCCGAAGTCACGTTGGATCGCTATAACGAAATTAACGCTATCCGCAAGCAGCTTGAACCGATGGCGGTCGCTGCGGCCTGCGCAAATATGTCGGATACGAAACTCAGCGCGTTACGCACGCTGTCTGACAGCTTCCATGACGCAATGCAGAAAGGGAACGTACAGCAGGCGCTGCATGCCAACCGCGTATTCCGTTTTACGCTCTATGAATATGCAGAAATGCCGACGCTGAGCGCGCTGATTGAACAGCTCTGGGTGCGTATCGGACCGTGCATCAATTATCTGCAGGAAGAGCTGAAGGATGTCCCGTCCGAAACCTACCACTACGCAGATCTGCTGTCTGCGCTGGAGCGAAGGGACGTCACGGCCAGCCAGAAAGCGATCGACAGAGCCATTGATGAAGCCAATATACTTTTACAACGGCAATATTTTAGTTGAGGAATTATTTCGGCGTGCACGAAAGGTATATTTTGACTTTTTTAAATAAAAAGTCCCTGCTGCAAACTATATCTGGAACGTTATTTCATTTTTTTAAGTCGCTAATTTCCCGGCAGCGCGGCGCTGCCGGGTTTTCAGTTACTCGAAACGATAAGAGACCGACAGCCCTACGCCATAGTTACGGCCAGGTGCAGGTTCGTAATAACGCCCGTTAGATTCATTCACAATCACCGAGCCAACGTACTCTTTGTCGAACAGGTTATCGACGCGACCAAACACGTCCATCCCCCAGCTGCCGTAGTTGAATTTGTACCCGGTGTTCAGACCGACCAGCGTGTAGGACGGCGCTTTCGCGGTGTTTTCATCGTCCGCCATGATATCGCTCATGTAGCGCACGTCCGTTCCCGCGTACCAGCCTTCCTCAGGCCGCCAGCCAAACGAGGCGTAACCCATGTTACGGGCAATGCCCGGCATCCGGTTGCCGTTGCAGTCCGCGTCACCGCACACGTTGGTGCGGTAGGTGGCGTCCAGATACGTCCACGCCATTTTCAGCTTCCAGTTTTCAGCAAACTGCTGATCGAGGGAAACTTCCACGCCCTGACGGCGGGTTTTACCGGCGTTTTTATAGCTGGTGCGGCCGCCCGAACTCGCGTCGGTCACGATCTCGTCGTCGGTATCGGTACGGAACAGCGCCGCCGTCAGCAGGCCGTTGCCGACGCGCGTTTTGCTGCCCACTTCATAGGTATTGTTGGTGGACGGCTTCAGGCCAATATTCAATCCGCCTTTATCATCTGAACGGTAGGAGAGTTCGTTGATGGTTGGCGTTTCAAAACCACGTCCCGCCGCCGCGTAGAGATTCCATGCGTCGGTTACCGCGTATTTCACAGCGCCTGCAGGAAGCCATTTGTGATAACTCGCGTCGCCGCTGTCATCGCCGTTGCCCGGCGTAACGTAATGGTCGTTGGAGTCAAACCAGACGGAGCTGTAACGAACGCCTGCATCAACGGACAGCTTTTGCGTGAGCTGCCAGCGGGTTTGCAGATACGGGTCGACGTTCCACATCAGATTGCGTTCGTTGCGGCGTTTATCCCCCTTGACGCCGTAGTCCGGCACGCCGTTGTTCATCGCGAAGTTCTCATATCCGCGACGATCTTCGCTCATTGTTTCGTAATTCAGGCCGGTGGTAAAGGTGACCGGCACCAGCAGTTCACCGCGGTGCGTCCAGCGGGTATCAATGCCCTGATAATGCCGCTGCATGTCGATCACGCCGCCGGAGTGGGTTGGCTTCAGCTGCGGCTGATACGGAATGGACTGATACTGCGTCATTTCGCGCTCGCCGGCGTACATCATCACGCTCAGGTCGTCCTGCTCGCCGAGCTGACGGTCATAGCGCAGCCCCGCCTGGGTCTGCTTGATGGTCTTGCGCGTGTTGTACTGATCGCCGCGCGGAGACTGGCGCGGATTGTCCCGCCACTCCTGATAGTCCAGCCCGCCCGGATCGTTGGCCTTCATGTCCACGCTGTTGAAGATCAGCGTCAGCTTGCTGGCATCATCAATGCGCACGCCCAGCTTCGCGTTGGCGAGGTTTTTACGCGCGCCGCTGTGATCGCGGTAGCCTTTGGTGGTGAAGCGGGTGGTGGAGACGGTGTAGTCCACATCGCCTGCATGGGTGCCATCGCCCATCGCGCCGGTGGCTTTCATCCCGTAGCGCCAGGTGCCGTAGCTGCCATAGTAGCTGCTGGCTTCAATGGTCGGCGGCTGTTGCCCGGTTTGAGTGTTGATGTTAATCACACCGCCCGAGGCGTTACCGTAGAGGGCAGAGAACGGCCCGCGCAGCACTTCGACGCTGTCGATGCTGCTGAGGTCGATGTTTGAGGTCTGGCCCTGACCATCCGGCATGGTGGCCGGAATGCCGTCAACGTACATGCGAATACCGCGCACCCCGAAGGTAGAGCGCGCGCCAAATCCACGCATGGAAAGCTGCAGATCCTGGGCATAGTTCTGGCGGTTCTGAATTTGCAGGCCGGGCACGCCGCCAAGGGATTCAGACAGGTTGATACGCGGTGCAGCCTGGCGCATATCATCGCCATTCACCACGCTGACAGCCGCTGGCGTATCCAGCTCAGAAACGGTTTGCGGTGTGGCGCTGACGATCATGGTCTGTTCTTCTGCACCCATTGCGATGAAAGGGGCAAAAGTAACGGGAACCAGCAGCAGCGGAAGCGTCGCCTTACGGGCAGAAATGATTTTCATGAATAAAACCGGTTGTGGAATGGTAACGAACCAAATGGAACATGTGCATGCATGTTAAATCTTTTGTAAATGTTTTGAAAACTATAACCGCACATTGCGTTAATGAAAGGGCCGGGAGGAAAGAAAAACTCCACATTCATCGGATTAATGATTACTATTCTCATTCAAATAACGGCAACGCCATGACGCTGCCGGATGGAAGCGATGTCAGCAGTACACACCTCTTGTAAAAAGGAATTGTTATGTCTTTACGTCATCTGTGCTCGCCGCGCCTGCGTGGTTCTCTGCTGTTAGGCTCCTTACTGTTCGCCGGATCGTTCCAGGTTCATGCTGCCGAAGAGATGCTGCGCAAAGCGGTAGGTAAAGGCGCCTATGAAATGGCCCTGAGCCAGCAGGAAAATGCGCTGTGGGTTGCGACGTCGCAAAGCCGTAAAACCGATAAGGGCGGCATTGTTTACCGTCTGGATCCGGTCACGCTGGACGTGACGCAGGTCATTCATAACGATCTCAAGCCGTTCGGCGCGACGATTAATAACGCAACCCAGACGCTGTGGTTTGGTAACACCACCAGCAGCGCGGTGACCGCGATTGACGCGAAAACGGGCGATGTGAAAGGGCGCCTGGTGCTGGACGATCGTAAGCGCAGCGAAACGGTCAAACCGCTTCAGCCGCGCCAGCTGGTGGCAGATGACACCACCAACACGGTTTACATTACGGGTATCGGTAAAGAGAGCGTGATTTGGGTGATTGATGGCGAAACGCTGAAGCTCAAAGACACTATCGCCAACACCGGCACGTTCAGCACCGGCCTGGCGCTGGACGCGAAGGCAAAACGTCTGTATACCACCAATGCCGACGGCGAGCTGGTAACGATTGATACGGCAACCCATAAAATTCTGAGCCGCAAAAAAGTGCAGGACGACGGGAAAGAGCACTTCTACCTGAACCTGAGCCTGGATACCGCAGGGCAGCGCGCATTTGTGACCGATTCCAAACAGCCTGAAGTGCTGGTAGTGAACCTGAAGGATGGCAGCGTGATGGCAAACGTTGCTGCACCAGAGTCGCTGGCGGTGCTGTTTAACCCGGCGCGCAATGAGGCCTATGTGACGCACCGTGAAGCGGGGAAGGTGAGCGTGATTGACGCGAAAACCTACAAAGTGACCAAAACCTACGATACGCCGGTGCATCCAAACAGCCTTGCGCTGTCTGCCGACGGTAAAACCCTGTACGTGACGGTGAAACAGAAGTCGACCCGCCAGCAGGAAGCAACCCAGCCGGATGACGTCATTCGTATCGCGCTGTAAGGTGGGAATTGCCCGGTGGCGCTGCGCCTGCCGGGCCTGCAAAACCATGAGAAGTAGGCCGGGTAAGGCGAAGCCGCCACCCGGCTTTTTTATTAACGCGACGTCTCTTCAACCAGCGGGCGACCCGGTTTTTCATCATCAGGATGAACCGGCGCGGTGCTGTGAATTTCGTTAACGCGTTTACGCACGCCAAACCAGCCTGCAATCAGCAGCACGGCCAGCAGCGGAATGGTCGCAATGGTGTAAGTGCCGTTCGGATAGTCGAACGCCATCAGCACCAGCACGCTGAACAGGAACAGCAGGGTGAGCCATGAGGTGACGGGCGCGCCCGGCATTTTGAAGCTAACGTCAGCGGCTTTCCCTTCTTTGATCGCTTTGCGCAGGCGCATCTGGCATACCACGATAAACGCCCAGGAGGCGATAATACCCAGCGCGGCAACGTTCAGCACGATCTCAAATACCTGAGACGGAACCAGGTAGTTAAGGAACACGCCAAACACGTATACGACCAGCGTCGCAAGAATGCCCGCGTAAGGCACCTGCTGCTTGCTCATCTTCGACATGAACTTCGGTGCAGAGCCACCCATCGACATCGAGCGCAGAATACGGCCAGTCGAATACAGGCCGGAGTTCAGGCTGGAGAGGGCCGCCGTCAGCACCACGATGTTCATGATGCTGCCTACGTAAGGCACGCCCAGCTTAGAGAAGAAGGTCACAAACGGGCTTTGACCCGCCTGATAGGCGTTCCACGGCAGAAGCAGCACCAGCAGCACCACGGAACCCACATAGAACAGGCCGATACGCCAGATCACGCTGTTAATGGCTTTTGGCACCATCGTCTGCGGATCCTTACATTCGCCGGCCGCTGTCCCCACCAGTTCGATGGAGGCAAAGGCAAACACCACGCCCTGAACCAGCACCAGCGCAGGCAGCAGGCCGTGCGGGAACAAGCCGCCGTTATCGGTTATCAGGTGGAAGCCCGTGGCATTGCCGTCCAGCGGTTTACCGCTGCCGAGGAATACCGTACCCACCACCAGGAAAATCACGATCGCCAGTACTTTCACCAGCGCAAACCAGAACTCCATCTCAGCAAACCACTTCACGCCGATCATGTTCATGGTGCCGACAATCGCCAGCGCGCCGAGGGCAAAGACCCACTGCGGCACATCGCCGAACGCGCCCCAGTAGTGCATGTACAGCGCAACGGCGGTGATATCGACGATACCGGTCATCGCCCAGTTAACGAAGTACATCCAGCCCGCAACGTAGGCCGCTTTTTCGCCGAGGAACTCACGGGCATAGGAGACAAAGCTGCCGCTGGAAGGGCGGTGCAGTACCAGTTCGCCCAACGCACGGAGAATAAAGAAGGAGAAAATCCCGCACACCAGATAGACCAGTGCCAGAGCGGGGCCTGCCATCTGGAGACGCGCGCCAGCCCCTAAAAACAGACCTGTACCGATAGCGCCGCCGATGGCGATCATTTGAACCTGACGGTTGCCCATCGCTTTGTGGTAGCCCTCTTCATGAGAGTTCAACCAGCGACGTTTCGCAGCGTGATGATCGGCTGCGCTTTTATTGCTTGTTTTCATTGAGTTACCTGTTTGCCTGTCTGAACCATTAACGTGATAGTCCTGCCTGGCAGAGAGCGAAACAAACGATTGCTTCCGCGCAGGCACATGTCACCTTTCCAGTCATTCTGCGTATGGATAAGGTGAAACATGGCGTGGCATCCTACCCGCAATTGATAAGTGACGCAAAATATAACCGTGCCGAAAGTGATGCATGTCGAAGGAAATCGTGTGGTCAGAGCAGACGAGGATCACAACGCGCTGAATCGTGGCGAGTTTTTAGACAATATGGCCAGTGAAGAGGCGCTTTAATCATCAGATATGCTTAATAGTTACGAAGAGGTATAGCTCGCTATTCTCGCAGTGCCTCCACCAGCAAGGTGAAAGCGGTAGTGTGCTGCCGACGGCTTGGGTAATACAAATGATAACCCTCAAAGGCCGGGCACCAGGCGTCCAGTACCCGGACTAAGCGTCCGTCAGCGAGCGCGTCCAGAATGGTGTCTTCCGGCACGTAGGCCAACCCCAGCCCGTTCTCAGCGGCATCAATGCGCTGCGGGAGGCTATTGAGCGTCAGCTGCCCCTCAACCCGCACGCGGATCTCGCGTCCGTCGCGTTCAAACTCCCAGGCGTACACCCCCCCGCGCGTGGGCAGGCGCATGTTGATGCAGCGGTGCGCGTCGAGCTGCTCCGGCGTTTCCGGCACGCCGAAACGGGCGAGATAGGCCGCTGAGCCCACGACGGCCATGCGCATATCCGGCGCGATCCGCACCGCTATCATATCCTTCGCCACCTGCTCACCCAGACGTACGCCCGCGTCGAAACGTCCATCCACGATGTCCGTCAGGCCGTTATCCACGGTAACCTCAACGTTGATGTCTGGATACTGCGCCATAAAGGGCTTCAGCACCGGCCAGAGGACGGAGGTCATCGCATGTTCGCCGGCGGTGATGCGGATATTCCCGGCGGGCGTATCACGCGTGTCGCGAAGGGCGGTCAGCTCCTGTTCAATCTCCAGCAGATGCGGGCTCAGGCGCATGAGGAGCCGTTCGCCGGCTTCGGTTGGGGCAACGCTGCGGGTGGTGCGGGTCAACAGTCGAACGTCCAGCCGCGCTTCAAGGTTACGCATCGCGTGGCTTAATGCCGATTGTGAAACCCCCAGCTGCGCCGCCGCGCGGGTGAAACTGCGCTCGCGTGCGACAACCATAAAAGAGAGTAAATCGTTAAAATTATCCTTAAGCATCGCGGTTTACCTCATTTATGAATTGTGCTCATGGTTCCTTTCTGATTATGCAGTCTAATGCTCACGCCACCTTTGCGCTACTGTTAGCGAAACAGCCAACGAGGAGTACAGCATGAAAATTATTCGTAGCGGTTCATTACCATCGATTCAGGGGCCCGAGGCCTGGTTTACCGGCACGGTACGTATTGATGCGCCATTCCAGGCGACGGAGCCGGCAAAGGTGGGTGGGGCAACGGTCACCTTTGAGCCGGGGGCGCGTACCGCCTGGCACACCCACCCGCTTGGACAAACGCTGATCGTCACCCAGGGGCGCGGCTGGCTGCAGGAGTGGGGCAAAGAGGCAGAGCCGCTGAACCAGGGCGACATCGCGTGGATCCCACCGGGCGTTAAGCACTGGCACGGTGCGTGTGCGCAAACCGCGATGACGCATATTGCCATCGCCGAAGCGGTGAACGGCAGCCCGGTTGATTGGCTGGAGAAAGTGGCTGACGCACAGTACCCGGACGACTAGCCGTAATGCGACACCGTTAGCAGGGTTATCCATTTCTGATTTCCGGCAATCCAAATGTAAATTAATTGTTTCTCAGAGGTGAAATTCGCCTTTAATAATGACGACATGTTAAGTCAAACGAGAACGCAACATGTCCTGGCGAATCAGCATTCTGGATAAAAGCCCCGTCGCAGAACACGAAACGGCCGCCGATGCGCTGGCACGTACCTTAACGCTGGCGCAGCAGGCGGAAACTCTTGGTTATCACCGCTTCTGGATTGCCGAACACCACAATACCCCTCAGCTGGCCAGCCCCTCACCGGAACTGCTGATTGCCTGGATCCTCGGGCAAACAAAGCGCATCCGCGTAGGCTCCGGCGGCGTCATGCTTCAACACTACAGTCCGTATAAAGTCGCCGAAAATTTTAACGTCCTGGCCGCGCTTGCGCCGGGCCGCGTGGATCTTGGCGTCGGGAAGGCACCGGGCGGCCTGCCGCTCTCAACCCGCGCGCTGCAGCAGGGCCTGAACGCGCAGGAAAAGGGCAGCTTTGCTGAACAGCTGGCGCAGCTTGACGGCTGGATCCGTCCTGAAAATCAGACCGCAGAAGAGGCCGTTCGCGCCACGCCGCTGCCGCCGGTCCCCGCACAAGGGTTCCTGTTGGGCGCCAGCACCGAAAGCGCGCTGCTGGCGGCGTCGCTCGACTGGAACTTTGTCTTTGCCGCCCACCTGAACGGCGATCCCGATCTTCTGCGCGATGTCGTCACGACCTGGCGAAAACACAGTGCCCGCGAGGTGATTGTGGCGGTTCAGGCAATTATTGCCCCGACGCAGCACGAGGCCGAGGCACTAGCGGAGAAGGTGGAAGTCTGGGGCGTGGAGCTGGCAAACGGCCAGCGCGTCACCGTCGCCAGTGAAGAACAGGCCTACGCCTTTGCGCGTCAGGCGGGGAGTGAACCGGTACGTATAGCCCGCCGGGCGCAGTCCCTGCTGGCAGGTACTGCAGAGTCGGTGCTGGATCGGCTCAACGCGCTGCATCAGCAGTGGGGCATTGACGAATTTATCATCGACACGCCGGTCGCGGAGGGGGCAACGCGCGTCGCGTCGCTGCGTCTGCTCGCCGAGGCGCGTCTTAACAGGGAGGTTACCGTATGAGCTTTGGTGAACAGCTGATTGCCTGGCGGCGCGAGCTGCATCAGAACCCCGAGCTGTCGGGTCAGGAAGTCGAAACCACCGCGCGCCTGCGTCAGTGGCTGACGAACGCCGGTATTACCCCGCTGCCTTACGACCTGTCGACCGGGCTGGTGGCGGAAATTGGCTCCGGCAGCAAGCTGATTGCGCTGCGGGCCGACATTGATGCTCTGCCGATCGAGGAGCGCAGCGGCGTGCCGTTCACCTCTCAGCGAGAGGGCGTGATGCACGCCTGCGGGCACGATATCCACACCAGCGTGATCCTCGGCGCGGCATTGAAGCTAAAAGAGCGTGAGGCCCAGCTTAACGGGCGCGTGCGCATCTTGTTCCAGCCTGCCGAAGAGAACTTCGGCGGGGCAAAAAGCATGGTGCGTGCCGGTGCGCTGCGCGACGTCAGCGCCATATTTGGCATGCACAACGAGCCGGGCCTGCCGGTCGGCGAATTCGCCACCCGCGGCGGGCCGTTCTATGCCAACGTTGACCGCTTCGTGATCCGCATTACCGGCAAAGGTGCGCATGCCGCGCGTCCCCACGAAGGCAATGATGCCATCGTGCTGGCAAGCCAGCTGGTCACGGCGCTGCAAAGCGTTGCCAGCCGCAACGTCAACACGCTGGATTCGGTGGTGCTCAGCGTCACGCGCATCGCAGGGGGAAATACCTGGAACGTGCTGCCAGAGAGCGTCGAGCTGGAAGGCACGCTGCGCACGCACCGCACGGAAGTGCAGCAGAATGTGAAAGCGCGCGTCGGTGAAATCGCCGCCGGGTTTGCCAGCGCCTTTAGCGCGCAGATCGACATTATCTGGTATGCCGGACCGACCGCGCTGGTGAACGATGAGCGCTGGGCAGAATTTGCCACCTCGGTTGCCCGCGAGTCGGGCTACGAAACGCAGCATGCCGAGCTGCATATGGGCGGGGAAGATTTCGCCGTCTATTTACAGCAGATCCCGGGCGCGTTTGTCAGCATCGGCAGCGCCAGCCCGTATGGTTTGCATCATCCGGCATTTAATCCAGATGAAGCACTGATTGAGCCCGCTGCCCGCTATTTTGCACAGCTTGCGGAAAAAGCCCTGCAACACGTTTAATTCATAAGAGGTGAATATGTCTGCAACCCGACAAATGCGGCTGGGAACCATTTTGCATGGTGCTTCCGGGAACATGTCTGCCTGGCGCCATCCTGCGGCCGCCGCGGATGCCAGTATTAATTTTAATTTCGTGAAAGAGACGGCGTTAAAAGCGGAAGAGGGCAAACTCGATTTCTTATTCGTCGCCGATGGCCTCTATATTAATGAAAAATCGATCCCGCATTTTTTAAACCGTTTCGAGCCGCTGACGGTATTGTCCGCGCTGGCCAGTATTACCTCACGTCTGGGGCTGGTTGGCACCTTATCAACGTCCTACAGCGAGCCGTTCACCGTGGCGCGCCAGTTCGCCAGCCTCGACCACCTGAGCAACGGACGCGCGGGATGGAACGTAGTGACGTCGCCGCTGGAAGGCTCGGCAAAGAATTTTTCACGCGAAAAACATCCCGAACACGCGCTGCGCTACCGCATTGCCGATGAGTATCTCGACGTCGTAAAAGGGCTGTGGGACTCATGGGAAGGCGATGCCTTTGTGCGAAATAAAGAGAGCGGGCAATTCTTTGACCCGGCGAAACTGCACACTCTGGATCACCACGGTGATTTCTTCCAGGTCGCCGGGCCGCTGAATATTGGCCGCACGCCCCAGGGCCGCCCGATCGTTTTCCAGGCCGGCGCGTCGGACGACGGGAAAAAGCTGGCCGCGAAACACGCGGACGCGATCTTTACCCATCACGAAACGTTCGATGAAGCCAAAGCGTTTTATCAGGATGTAAAACAGCAGCTGGAAGCAAACGGCCGCCGTGCGTCAGATTTACACATTTTCCAGGGCGTCAGCGTCATCGTGGCCAACGATGCCGACGATGTGGAGAACCAGTATCAAGCCACGGCGGCGCTGGTGTCGATTCAGGATGCCCTCAACTACCTCGGGCGTTATTTTGAGCATCATGATTTTAGCCAGTATCCCCTCGACGAGCCGTTCCCGGACGTCGGCGACTTAGGCAAAAACAGCTTCCGCAGCACCACGGATGAAATTAAACGCAATGCCGTCGAGCGCGGATTAACCCTGCGTCAGGTTGCCCTGGAGGCGGCCTCACCGCGCCCGCGCTTTTCCGGCACGCCGGAGCAGGTGGCGGACGGGCTGCAGGCCTGGTTTGAAGGCTACGCGGCGGATGGCTTCATCATTCAGGGCGGTACGCCGGACACCTTCCCGCGCTTTGTCGACCGGGTTGTGCCCGTTTTACAGGCCCGCGGCCTGTTCCGCACCGACTACCCCGGCACCACGCTGCGCGAAAGCTTAGGTCTGGACGAACCCAAAAATCAGTTCACACAACAATAAAAGAGAACCCCGCTATGCAGAAAACATCGCTTGTTCTGGCGCTCGCGCTGGCCTTTACCCCTGCCGTCTGGGCAGAGAACGTGAACATTAACGGCACCGGCGTGAGCATCGAGGCCAACAAAACGCCGGTCAATACCGCAAAAAACAACGACGCTGTCGCGCAGCTGCCGAAAGACTACCGTTTTGCCGTGCCGGGCAAGTTTACCGTTGCGGTGGCGGGGCTGAACCAGCCGCCGCTGACGGTATTTTCCGACGACAACAAAACGCTGCTCGGGAGTGAAGTCGACGTCGCTCGTCTGGTTGCCGACAGCCTCGGGCTGGAGCTGAACGTGGTGCCGACCTCCTGGGAAGACTGGCCGCTGGGCGTGGCGTCCGGGAAATACGATGCGGCCATCAGCAACATCACCGTCACTAAAGAGCGCAAGGAGAAGTTCGACTTCGCGACCTATCGCAAGGATTCCCTTGGCTTCTACGTGAAGTCGACCAGCCCAATCAAGACGCTTGAGAAGGCAGAAGACATCGCCGGGCTGCGGATTATCGTGGGCTCAGGCACCAATCAGGAGGCCATCCTGCTGGCGTGGAATGCTGAAAACCTGAAGAAGGGGCTGAAACCCTTTACCCCGGTCTATACCAAAGACGACGCGGCCCAAACGCTGGCGCTCCAGTCAGGACGCGCGGATGCCTACTTTGGTCCGAACGTGATTGGCGCATGGAAAGCCGCGCTCAACGGTAAAACCAAACTGGTCGGCAGCGTCGACGGCGGCTGGCCGAAGGCGGCGCACATTGCGGTGACGCTGAAAAAAGGCGGCGGGCTGGTTGAGCCGGTGCAAACCGCGCTGAACGGCGTCATAAAAAACGGTGACTACGACAAGGTGCTAAACCGCTGGGGGGAAGGCGTTGAGCGTATCCCGAATTCGGAAGTGAACCCTGCGGGCCTGGGCGACTAAGGAGGCGCTATGCGCGAACAATTTCGTGACGTTTCGCCGGAGGACGCCGAACTTCAGCCCATTATCGAAGGGCTGTTCGGTGAGTATGCCGCGCGCTACGGGGACTACTTTTCCAAAGATGCGGAAGTGGAACTCACCGAGTGGTATCTGGCGCCGCAGGGGCTGTTCATCGTCCTGGATCGCGACGGGAAGATCATCGCGACCGGGGCGTACAAGCCCTTTGACGATCGCACCGCGGAAATCAAACGTATCTGGACCGATAAAACCCTGCGTCAGCAGGGGCTCGCGGGCCGCGTGGTGCAGGAGCTGGAGCGCAGGGCGGTACTGGCGGGCTACAGCCAGATTTACCTGACCACGGGCTTCCGTCAGCCGGAAGCGGTGAAGCTCTACCTCAGCCAGGGGTATCAGGCGCAGTTCGATCTCAACCGCGATCCGGAAGAGTACAGCCAGCCGCCGTTCGACGGTCGGCTGCGCTTCACAAAAACGCTGGTGCGCGAAGCGTACAGTAAAACCGCATGAGGAACGACGATGAGCAACGTTGAAACCATTAAGGTGGTCCCGGCACGCTACCCGCTGCGCGCCGTCGGCGCCGCGGCTGCCCTGTTTGTGCTGGCGGTCGTGATCCAGTCCGTCGCGTTTAACCCGCGCTGGGAGTGGGCGGTGTTCGCCCGCTGGTTCTTTGACCCGGTGATCCTTGAGGGCGTAGGGCAGACGCTGCTGCTGACGCTCATTGGTACCGCGCTGAGCGTGGTGATTGGCGGCCTGCTGGCGCTGGCGAGGCTCTCCTCGTCCTGGCTGCTGAGCAGCCTCGCCTGGGGCTACATCTGGCTGTTCCGCTCTCTGCCGCTGATCGTGGTGCTGATCATCCTTTACAACTTCTCCTACCTGTACGACACGCTCTCCCTCGGCGTGCCGTTTACCGGCATCACCTGGGGCAGCTTCGACACCATTAACGTGCTGGGGCAGTTCTCCACCGCCGTGGTGGGGCTGACGCTGGTGCAGAGCGCCTACACTGCCGAAATCATTCGCGGGGGCTTCCTTGGCGTCGATCACGGCCAGTATGAGGCCGCCGCCGCGCTCGGCCTGCCGGCCTGGCGCCGCACGCTGCGCATCATCCTGCCGCAGGCGCTGCGCACGATTTTGCCCTCCGGCTTCAATGAAATCATCAGCCTCGCCAAAGGTACGGCGATGGTTTACGTGCTGGCGATGCCGGAGTTGTTCTACACCATCCAGATGATCTACAACCGCACGCAGGAGGTGATCCCGCTGTTGATGGTCGGCGCCGTCTGGTATCTGGCGATCACCACCGTGTTGTCCGCAATTCAGCACGTCGTGGAGCGCGGTCTTGCCCGCAGCGAGCGCCGCTCCGCCGTGAACCAGAACCGGGCGACCAGCCGCGCCCGCTCCGTGACCACTACGCAAACGCAGGAGCCCGTCCATGCAAGCCTCTCCTGAAGGACACATTTCCATTACCGGCGTCAGTAAGTTCTTTGGCCGCCACAAGGCGCTCGATAACGTCACGCTGGAGATCCCGCCGGGCTCCGTGACGGTGATCCTCGGGCCGTCCGGCTCGGGCAAATCGACGCTGCTGCGCACCATTAACCATCTGGAGCGCGTCGACGAAGGGTTTATTCAGATCGACGGAGACTACATTGGCTATCGCCGTCAGGGTGACAAACTCTACGAGCTGAAGGAGAAAGAGATCCTCAAACAGCGCGTCAACGTGGGCTACGTGTTTCAGAACTTCAACCTCTTTCCGCACCTGACGGTGCTGGAAAACCTGATTGAGGCCCCCATTGCGCACAAGAAATTCAGCAAAAAAGAGGCTGTTGAAAACGCCTACGGCCTGCTGGACGTTGTCGGGCTGCGGGATAAAGCCGACGCCTGGTCACGGCATCTTTCCGGCGGCCAGCAGCAACGCATTGCGATTGCGCGCGCGCTGGCCCTGCGTCCCCGCGTGATGCTGTTCGACGAGCCGACCTCCGCGCTTGACCCGGAGCTGGTGGGAGAAGTGCTGGACGTCATTAAGAAACTCGCCCGCTCGGGCACGACGCTGGTGGTGGTCACCCATGAGATCGGCTTTGCTCGTGAAGTGGCGGACCAGGTGGTATTTATGGTCGACGGGAAAATTGTCGAGCAGGGCAGCAGCGATGAGGTATTGAACCGCCCGTCGCACGCGCGAACGCGCCAGTTCCTCTCCAAAGTGCTGTAAGGAGCGCAGATGAAATATGGCCTTTTGGCGGGGTTAGTCTTCACGACGGTAAGCCACGCGAGCATTGATGTTAAAGCCAACGAGCAGCCGCTGCCGGTAACGCTCGATCGGCAGGCGGTGGCGAAGATCCCGGCTAACTATAAATTCGTTGAGCCGGGCACGCTCACGGTGGCGATTTCGGCCCTTAACTCCCCGCCGCTGGCGCTGCTGGCCAGCGATAACCGCACGCGCATCGGCAGCGACCCGGATATCGCTCGCCTGCTGGCGGGCAGCCTGGGGCTAAAGCTGAAGCTGGTGCCGACGGCGTGGGAGGACTGGCCGCTGGGGATCGCCTCCGGGCGCTATGACGTGGCGCTGGTGAACATCGCCGTCACCGAGCAGCGTAAGGAGAAGTTTGATTTTGCGACCTACCGCGTTGACTCCCTGGCGTTCTCGGTCAAATCCACCAGCGACGTTCAGTCAATCAAACGCGCGGAAGACCTGGCGGGTAAAAAGGTGATTGTCGGCTCCGGCACCAATCAGGAACGCATTCTGCTGGGCTGGAACGACGAAAATAAAAAGGCGGGACGAGAGCCCGCGCTGCCGGTTTATCTGACCGACGATGCTTCCGGGAATTTGTACATTCAGTCCGGCAGGGCGGACGTGTTCTTTGGGCCGCAGTCGGTGTCGGCCTATAAGGCGGCGCTGACCGGCAAAACGCGCGTGGTGGGGCTAGGCCCGAAAAAAGCCTATGTCGCTACGACCACCAAAAAAGGCAACGAGCTTGTCTATGCGCTGCAGGCCGCGCTGGACGGGGCAATCAGGCGCGGAGAGTACCAGAAGGTGCTGGCGCGCTGGGGCGAACAGGGCGAAGCGGTGGCGCAGTCGGAGGTCAACCCGCCTGGGATAACCTATTAATGCTGCTCTACACTTAGGGTTTTCATCCTGGAGGGGGCTTCATGATTAAACTCTATGGCGTACCCGGCTGGGGATCGGCAATCAGTGAGGTGATGCTGACCCTGGCAAAGATTCCCTATCAATTTATCAACGTGGGCGGGTTTGACCAGCCCGGCCCCCAGCGCGAGCTGCTGCAAAAGCTCAATCCGCTGTGTCAGGTGCCCACCCTGGCGCTGGAAAACGGCGAGATTGTGACCGAAACGGCTGCGATCGCGCTCATAATCCTTGACCGCTGTCCCGATCTTGCTCCGCCCGTCGGCCAGGCCGAACGCCAGCAGTTTCAGCGGTTGCTCATCTGGTTTGTGGCGAACGTCTATCCCACCTTTACCTTTGCTGACTACCCGGAGCGCTGGGCGCCGGATGCCCCGGAACAGCTGAAGAAAAACTGCATCGAGTACCGAAAATCCCTTTATCTGTGGTTTGACAGCCAGCTAAAGGCCTCGCCCTTTGCGTTTGGCGAACGGCTGACCCTGCTCGACGTCTATATTGCGGTCGCGCGCACCTGGGGGCCGCGTCATGAGTGGTTCGCCGCTAACACGCCAAATATTACGTCGATCGCAGATTCCGTCTGCGCGCTGCCGGAACTGCACAAGGTGTTAAAGGCAAACGAAATTATCTGATAACGTGGAACGCTCACACACAACAGGACGCCTGCACATGCCACACGTTGATATCAAATGTTTTCCCCGCGATCTGAATGACGAACAAAAAACCGCCCTGGCGGCGGATATTGCCGAGGTGATTACGCGCCATCTGAACAGCAAGGACCGCTCTATTTCCGTTGCGCTGAATGAAGTTCAGGAAGCCGACTGGAAAGCGCAGGTCTGGGATACCGAGATCGGACCGAAGCTGGATGAGCTGATTAAGAAGCCCGGGTATTCGATGTAAGCGCTGCCGCGGTTTTTGTAGGCCGGGTAAGGCGAAGCCGCCACCCGGCGATTCACTCGTACAATTCCGAATGCGCCACCAGCATTTCCAGCATCGCGTCCCGAATGTCATCTTTTGCTTCCCGCATCCATACCGCTTCCAGCGGCATTCCCGTGGCTTCTGACCCCGTAATCCGCACGAACTTCACGCCTGCCATTTGAAAACGGCTGCTCCATGCCGGCGCGATCGCCAGACCGATGCCCGCCGCGACGAGGTTGATAATGGTCTGTTTCTCGTCCGCCATTTGTGACACTGTCACCTGAATCCCCGCAGTGTGAAACAGATTCATGGTCAAATCATGACTATGCGGGCGGGACCGCCGCTCAGGCAGGATCATCGGCATACCTTCCAGCTCGGCAATATCTACCCATTCCCGTTCGGCAAAAGGGTGGCTGACGGGAAGCGCCAGAATGCCAGGCTCATGACATAAAAACAGGCGGCTAAACTGCGCATCAAGCTGTGACGGCGGCCGAATAAAAATCAGATCCAGCCTGCCGCTTTTCAGCTTTGGCAGCAAATGAACCGTCTTGTCTTCAAACAGTTGGATCTCTACTTCCGGGTGGGTCTGGCGGAAAAGCTGCAGTAAACCTGGCAATAACCCGATCGCCGCGCTGTCGATGGTTCCTACCCGCAAAAGCGGCTGCGAGCGGCGCGGATTTTGACGAAATTGCAACATAATCGCATCCGCGTGCGCGAGCAGCTTTCGCGCCTCTTCACGCAGCAGGATCCCGTTCTCGGTTAACGCCACGCGGCGCGTTGAACGCGTAAAGAGCCGTGTGCCAAGTGCCTCTTCTAAAAGACGTATATTTCTGCCGAGCGCCGATGGCAGCATATCCAGCCGATGGGCTGCCTCGCCAAAATGCAGCGTTTCGGCCACCGCCAGAAAACAACGTAAATGCTGAAGTTCCATTTTTCACTGCCCTCGATTATTGCATTTTTTTGTATAAACCGTAGCGCATGATCCTGCAAGAAAAATCCGCATACTCAACTGAGCAGCACGACTGCGAACCCTACATATAAAATTATAAGGAACACCTCTCATGACCTGCACAATCGAACAACGGGTCATGCGCAAGATAACCTTGCGCATCGTACCCTTCATCATGCTGTTGTACTTCATCGCCTTCCTTGACCGCGTCAACATTGGTTTCGCCGCGCTCACCATGAATGAAGACTTAGGTTTTTCTCCCGCGGTATTTGGTTTTGGCGCCGGGATCTTCTTTCTCGGCTATTTCCTGTTTGAAGTGCCGTCGAACCTGATTCTGCATAAGGTCGGGGCGCGTATCTGGATCGCCAGGGTGATGATCACCTGGGGGCTGGTCTCCGGCGGGATGGCCTTCGTTCAGGGCACTACCAGCTTCTATACCCTGCGTTTTCTTCTCGGCGTGGCGGAGGCCGGGTTTTTCCCGGGGATTATTCTCTATTTAAGCTACTGGTTTCCTTCCCAAAAGCGCGCGCAGGTGACAGCCATCTTTATGGCGGCGGCGCCCATCTCCACGGCGCTCGGGTCACCGGTTTCCGCAGCGCTGCTGGAAATGCACGGACTGATGGGCTTTGCCGGGTGGCAGTGGATGTTCGTTCTTGAAGCCGTGCCGGCGGTGATCCTCGGCGTGATGGTGCTGTTCTGGCTGACCGACCGCCCTGAAAAAGCAAAATGGTTGAGCGAGGAGGAACGCGGCTGGCTGATCGGCACGCTGGCGCGCGAGAACGCGGCGAAGCAGGCCACGGCGCAGCACAGCGTCTGGAAAGGGCTGTTCGATAAGCGGGTGCTGGCACTGTCGCTGGTCTACTTTGGCACCTCCGCCGGGCTCTATACGCTGGGGATTTGGTCGCCGCAGATCATCAAAAACCTGGGCGTCTCATCGATGACGGTCGGGCTGCTGAACGCAATTCCTGCGGTGCTCGCGGTCTGCGCGATGGTGCTGTGGGCGCGGCACTCTGACAAAACGGGCGAGCGTTCCTGGCACGTCATTGGCGCGTGTTTACTGGCTGCGGTGGGGCTGTTTATGGCCGGGAGCGCGGTCAGCCTCCTGGGCGTGATCCTTGCGCTGACCCTCGTTAACTGTGGGATAAGCGCCTCTAAGCCGCCGCTGTGGAGTATGCCAACGCTGTTTCTTTCGGGTGGGGCCGCCGCTGCGGGCATCGCCACCATTAACTCGCTGGGCAACCTCGGTGGATTTGTTGGGCCGTTTGCGATCGGCCTCATCAAGCAGCAGACCGGGAGCTACGCGTGGGGCCTGTGGTTTGTCGCCGGGCTGTTGATTCTCTCTTCTCTCGTTGTGCTGTGGCTGTCGGCATCTGCCCGTAAAGCCCAGATCAACGGCACATTCGTTCATCCAAAACATTAATTAAGGAATAGACACATGAAAGATTACGCAATCGCCGCTATCCCGGCCGACGGAATTGGCCCGGAAGTCATTAATGCAGGCGTGGAAGTGCTCCATGCGCTGGCAGAACGTCAGGGAAATATGCGCTTCTCGGTTCATACCTTCGAGTGGGGCTCGGATTACTATAAAAGTCACGGCGTCATGATGCCGGAAGACGGGCTTGAACAGCTTAAAGCCTTTGATGCTATCTATTTTGGTGCGGTAGGCGCCCCGGACGTGCCGGATCACATCACGCTGTGGGGGCTGCGTTTGCCAATATGTCAGGGCTTCGACCAGTATGCCAACGTTCGCCCGACCAAAATTTTGCCGGGCATTCAGTCCCCGCTGCGCAAGGCCGTGCCGGGCACGCTGGACTGGGTGATTGTTCGTGAGAACTCAGAAGGGGAATATTCCGGTAACGGGGGCCGTGCGCACCGTGGGCTGCCGGAAGAGGTCGGCACCGAAGTGGCCATTTTTACCCGCACCGGGGTAACGCGCATTATGCGCTATGCGTTCCGTCTGGCGCAGACGCGCCCGCGTAAGCTGTTAACCGTCGTCACCAAGTCTAACGCCCAGCGTCACGGGATGGTGATGTGGGATGAAATCGCTGCCGAGGTGGCCCGTGAGTTCCCGGACGTCCGCTGGGATAAAATGCTGGTAGATGCCATGACCGTTCGCATGACGCTGCACCCGGAATCGCTGGATACCATAGTGGCAACGAACCTGCATGCGGATATCCTCTCGGATCTGGCAGGGGCGCTGGCCGGAAGCCTGGGCGTAGCGCCTACCGCCAATATCGATCCCGAGCGTCGATTCCCCTCGATGTTCGAGCCTATCCACGGTTCGGCGTTTGATATCACCGGAAAGGGCATCGCTAACCCGGTCGCCAGTTTCTGGACGGCGGCGCAAATGCTGGAACATCTGGGGGAAGTGGATGCCGCCGCTCGTCTGATGACCGCCGTTGAAGCCGTCTGCGCCCAGGGCATTATGACGCCGGACGTAGGCGGCACGGCCAACACGCGCGAGGTTACCCAGGCGGTGATCCGCGCCATCCGTGAAGGTTAAGCCTATGGCTCAGACATCCGACAGCGCCCTGAGAGGGGCGCTTACTGAAATCTTCATGGCGGCAGTGAAAAGCGCCGATCCTTATGAAGCCCTGATAAATGCGTTACCCGAGAAACCCCAGGGGCGCTGTATCGTGGTCGGCGCCGGGAAGGCCAGTGCCGCTATGGCTGCCGCGCTTGAAGCCGCCTGGCCCGAGGTGGAGATACAGGGCGTGGTTGTCACGCGTTACGGTCACGCGGTGCCCACGCGCAGGATCCGCGTCGTCGAAGCCGCGCATCCCGTCTCGGATGCCATGAGCGAAGTGGCGTCAATGCTGATGATGGAGCAGGTGAAAAACCTCAGCGCCGAGGATTGTGTCATCGCCCTCATCTCCGGCGGTGGGTCGTCGCTGATGGCCTTACCGCGCCAGGGCATCTCGCTTGCGGACAAACAGGCGGTGAATAAAGCGCTGCTGAAAAGCGGGGCGACGATTCAGGAGATGAATACCGTTCGTAAGCAGCTCTCCGAGATCAAAGGCGGTCGTCTGGCGCTGGCGGCGCTTCCGGCGCGGGTGATTACGCTCATCATCAGCGATGTGCCGGGTGACGATCCGCAGAGCATTGCCTCTGGACCGACGGTAGCCGACACCTCCACCCCGCAAGAAGCCCAGGATATTATTCATCGTTACGGTCTTGAGCTGCCTGAGAACGTGCTGCGTGTATTGAACACGCCGCGTAAGCCCGTTATGCCTGAGGATATTACTCAGGATGTTAGATTGATCGCAACGCCCTCGGGCGCGTTAGCCGCCGCAGCGTCGGTGGCCGAGAAAATGGGCTACACGCCGCTGATCCTGGGCGATGCGCTGGAAGGCGAAAGCGCGCAGCTGGGGATAATGATGGCCGGGATCGCAAGGTCAATCAAACGGCACGGCGTGCCGGTAAAAGGCCCGGCGGTGCTGTTGAGCGGCGGGGAAACCACGGTGACAATAGGCGCTGCCGGTGCCGGACGCGGGGGTCGGAATACGGAGTTTTTACTCTCGCTGGCCTGCGCCTTGAAAGGCGAGGAGGGGATTTACGCCATCGCGGGCGACAGCGATGGCATAGACGGGACGGAGGATGCGGCAGGGGCAATTGTGACCCCGGAAACCCTTTCGCGCTCAACGCTTGATGCGAAGGCGACGCTCGCGGCGCATGACAGCTACAGCTATTTTGCTGCGAGCGGAGATCTGGTGATCACCGGCCCGACCCTCACCAACGTGAACGATATTCGGGCGGTCATTGTTCTTTAACGTGAAATTAAGCCGGACGGCGGCGGATGTCCGGCTTACGCGATCTCTTCTTATTATCCCGCTATCTCGCCTGCAGTAAAATTTCCATCAGCCCCGGAAAGCGGGCGTCCAGGTCCTCTCTTCGTAAAGAGATTAAGTTCTCTCGCCCCTGAGGGCGCTGCCAGATCACGCCGCTGTCGCGCAGCACGCGCCAGTGGTGGGTCATGGTGGATTTCACCACGTCCTCCGGGCGTAGCGCGTTGCAGCTCAGTTCACTGCCGTCGGCCAGCCTGCGGATAATCGAGAGCCGGAGCGGGTTGCCGAGGGCAAACAGCACATTTTCCAGCAGTATTTGTTCAGGTTCCGGGTGGTTTGGGATCATCGTTTTCCTGCGTCTCACGTCAGATTGAGCTATATCAACAATAGGTCAACCGTTAAAAAATAGTTCGATAATACTCGTACAATAGGACTATTATAGCAAACGAACGAATACGCGACCATCCCGGTCGTCACAGACAAGTCAAAAGACTTAAGGAAATATCATGCCCCGACCCATCCCTCTCGAACGTTATCGCAACATCGGTATCTCCGCGCATATCGATGCCGGCAAAACAACCACGACCGAGCGCATCCTGTTTTACACCGGGATGAGCCACAAGCTGGGTGAAGTACACGATGGCGCGGCAACCACCGACTGGATGGCGCAGGAGCAAGAGCGCGGGATCACCATTACCTCCGCCGCCGTAAGCTGCTTCTGGCCGGGTATGGACGGAGGCTTTGAACCGCACCGGATCAACATTATCGACACCCCGGGGCACGTGGATTTCACCATCGAGGTGGAGCGTTCCATGCGCGTGCTTGACGGCGCGGTCATGGTATACGACTCGGTTGGTGGCGTTCAGCCGCAGTCCGAAACGGTGTGGCGTCAGGCGAACAAATACCACGTCCCGCGCCTCGCGTTCGTTAATAAGATGGACCGTCCGGGCGCGGATTTCTTCCGCGTAGTGCGGATGATGCAGGAGCGCCTGAAGGCCAATCCGGTACCGATTGTGATCCCGGTGGGCGCAGAAGAGCATTTCACCGGCGTGGTGGATCTGATTAAGATGCGCACCATTCTCTGGGACGATGCCACTCAGGGCATGGCGTTTAACTATGCGCCAGTGCCTGACGATCTGCTCAGTACCGCGCAGGAGTGGCGCGAAAAAATGGTCTCCGCGGCGGCTGAAGCCAGCGATGCGCTGATGGATAAGTACCTGGAGACGGGCGACCTCGATGAAGCCGAAATAATTCATGGGCTGCGTATTCGGACCATTTCAGGCGAGATCCAGCCGATGCTGTGCGGCAGCGCGTTCAAAAACAAAGGGGTGCAGCGCATGCTTGACGCGGTTATCGAGCTGATGCCGTCCCCGCTGGACGTTCCCGCCATTGACGGTGTGGATGAGAAGGGGCAGCACGCGGAGCGTCACCCAAGCGATGACGAACCCTTCTCGGCGCTGGCGTTCAAACTGATGAGCGACCCGTACGTCGGGCAGTTGACCTTCATCCGCGTTTACTCTGGCGTGCTGAGAAAAGGCGACGCGGTGTATAACCCGGTAAAAGGGAAGAAAGAGCGCATCGGGCGTATTGTGCTGATGCATGCCAACGATCGTCATGAAGTGGACGAACTGCGCGCGGGTGATATTGCGGCCTGCGTTGGGCTGAAAGATGTCACCACCGGTGACACCCTAACCGACCCGAATGCGGTGATTACGCTGGAAAGGATGGAGTTCCCGGACCCGGTGATTTCTCTGGCAATCGAGCCGAAAACCAAGGCCGATCAGGAGAAAATGGGCCTCGCGCTGCAGCGTCTGGCGGCGGAAGATCCGTCGTTCCGCCTGCACACTGACGAAGAGTCCGGCCAGACGATTATCTCCGGGATGGGCGAGCTGCACCTGGAAATTATCGTTGACCGCATGAAGCGCGAGTTTGGCGTCGAGGCGAACATTGGTCGTCCGCAGGTCACCTACCGCGAAACGCTGCGTAAAGCGGTGAAGGATATCGAAGGCAAATTTGTGCGTCAGTCCGGCGGTAAAGGGCAGTACGGCCACGTGGTGCTGAGCCTGGAGCCGACGGCGCCCGGGAGTGGCTTCACGTTTGAAGATGCCACCAAGGGCGGCGTGGTGCCGCGCGAGTACATTCCGTCCGTGGAAAAAGGGCTACGCGAAGCCATGAACTCGGGCGTGCTGGCGGGTTATCCGGTCGTCGATGTAAAAGCGACCCTGACCTTTGGTTCGTATCACGACGTCGACTCCTCGGAAATGGCCTTCCGCATGGCGGCAATCCTCGGCTTTAAAGAGGGGGCACGCAGAGCGGACCCGGCGATCCTGGAGCCCGTGATGCACGTTGAGGTGGAAACGCCGGAAGAGTACGCCGGGAACATTATGGGCGATCTCTCTTCCCGCCGCGGCATGGTGCAGGGCATGGCCGAGCAATACGGCAGCCAGATCATTCGCGCCGACGTACCGCTGGCTGAGATGTTTGGCTATGCCACCACGCTGCGCTCGATGTCGCAGGGGCGTGCGACGTACACGATGGAGTTCCATCACTTTGCGGAAGCACCGCGAAATGTGGCGGATGAAATTATTGCACGGCGCGCGAAGTAGTTAATTAACTGCACAGGGTAGCCTTTGGGCTACCCTGTGATTTTATTGTTATATTTCAAAATAATATAACTGCCAGAATCAATCCAGCGCCTTCACCATCTTCCCGCTCGTTACAAACGTTCCGGCTCCCAGATGATGCAGCGTATTCAGTTTATCCCCGTCAAACTGCCATCTTCCGGCCACAAACGCGCGTTCATCGGCAGCCGCACTGACCACTTCCCCAAACAGCGTGTCATATTTCTCTGCCGCTGAGGTTACAGGTAATAACCGGCACTCCATCCACGCCAGGCATTTCTCTTCTATCACCGGCAGGCCCAGCGCCGGCCCGTTAATAACCGGTATCCCGTAGCAGTTGAATTTATCTTCATCGCGCCCGCTGACGCTGCCCACGGCGTACGTCCAGTTCGCTGCCGCCACCCCCGGAATGACGATGCCAAACGTGCCGCTGCGCTCAATCAACTCCCGCGACCAGGCGCTTTTGTCCACCACGATCGCAATACGCGGCGGCTCAAACTCGACGGGCATCGACCACGCGGCGGCCATGACGTTACGCCTGCCGATACTTTCATCGCGGCTGGTAATGAGTACCGTCGGGCCATGATTCAGTAAACGGCTGGCATGTTTTAATTCAACAGGGCGAAACGCGCTCATCGTCTTTCCTTTCAATATGTTTTTTGCAGTAAACGCCTCAAGGATAGCCGAAATCAAGACGCAATATTAACGTCATAATTTCGTCACGCTCGCTCCCTACAGTGGCGGACAGTAAATCCCAAAGAGGATAACAGGATGCTGACCTCCATAACGCTCAAAAGCGTCTCATACGCTTTTGGGTCGAATACCGTTTTACATCAGATCGATCTGCACATTGAGGCAGGCAGCGTGGTTGCGCTGCTGGGGCCATCAGGCTGTGGGAAAAGTACGCTGTTGCGCCTGCTGGCAGGGCTAACGCAGCCAGCCGGGGGCGACATTTTCTTCGGTGAACGTCAGGTTGCGAAAGCTGGCTGGTCGCTGCCGCCGGACGCGCGCGATATCGGCATGGTCTTCCAGGACTATGCGCTCTGGCCGCATATGACGGTGGCGCAGAACGTGGCCTTCCCGCTCAAAATGCGCAATATCCCCCGTCAGGAACGCGATGCGCGCGTTGCTCAGGCGCTCTCCCGCGTAGGGCTGAGCGCGTTTGCCGATCGCAAACCGGCCGGGCTTTCCGGCGGACAACAGCAGCGCGTGGCGCTGGCCCGCGCGATTGTCGCTGAACCCCGGATCCTCCTCTTCGACGAACCGCTTTCAAACCTCGACAGCGAACTGCGCGAATCACTGTGTCAGGAGATGGCCACCTTGCTACGCCAGCTCGGAACCACCGCCGTGTATGTGACCCACGACCGCCGGGAGGCTGAAATCCTGGCCGACCGCATCGTGCATTTATCTGCCGGCAGCGTCGCTGCCGATCGTTTGATTTCATCCTCAGGGGAGTTTGCATGAAAGCCACCATGTCCGTGAAAAAAGGAGTTCTGCTCGTAATGGCGTTATCTTCCGTCATGATGTCCAGCGCCCATGCGCTAACGGTCTACACCGCCGGTCCGGGTTCGCTGGTAAAAAATCTGGCGAGCGGATTTGAAAAGAAAACGGGCGTTAAAGTCGATATTTTCCAGGCAACGACCGGGAAGGTGATGGCGCGTCTGGAGGCGGAGCAGGCCAATCCGCAGGCCGATATTTTGATTTCTGCCTCATGGGATACCGCCGAAGATTTGCACGCGCGCGGCTGGCTACTGCCGTTCCAGAGCGCGAATGCGGATAAAGTACCCGCCGATCTGAAATCTGCCGATTACGTCGCGCAGGGCGTCTCGGCGCTGGGGATCGTCTGGAACACCAAAAGCGGTACGCCGGAGCCGAAAGAGTGGCAGGATCTGACCACCGACGCATTTAAAGACAAAGTGACAACGCCTGACCCGGCGCTTTCGGGCGCATCGCTGGATTTGCTGATCGGGTTGCAAAACGGCATGGGTGATAAAGCCTGGACGCTGTTTGATGCGCTGAAAAAGAACGGCATGGTGGTTAGCGGCCCGAATGCGCAGGCGGTGACGCCGGTGATGCAGGGCGCGAAGGCCGCCGTGTTTGGCGCGGTTGACTATGTCTCCTTTGGCAACATCAATCAGGGTGAATCCCTGAAGGTGATCTTCCCGGCCAGCGGTACGGTGATTGCGCCACGTCCGATGATGATCCTCAAATCGACGCAGCACGCCGACGATGCGAAAGCCTTCGTTGATTATGTTCTGTCTCCAGAAGGTCAGGCGATGGTCGCCGATGCCTGGCTTATGCCGGCACGTGAAGACGTCAAAGCCAGGCGCCCGCTGCTTAATGAGCTGAACGTGCTGCCAACTAAAAGCGACGGCGCCAGCGCGCGCAGCGATATCCTCAAGCGCTTCAACGCGATTTTCTCCCTGTAATTCAACCGACGGGGGAAACCCCGTCTTCAGGATTGCCCTGTGAATCAACGAATGTTGTCGGTGATGACGCTGACGCTGCTGGTTGTGCTGGTGGCGTTACCGTTGTCGTTTATCGCGCTTCAGGCGGTATTTCCGCGGTTTAGCGCGGGCGTGTTATCCGGCGCATTTAGCGGCGTACAGACGCTCCTTGCTGAACCGCAGCTGCCCACAATGCTCGGCGGCACGCTTCAGGTGGGGGTAGGCGTCGCGCTGGTCAGTGCGCTCATCGGTTTTCCCCTCGGCGTCGCGCGCGGCCTGCTGAACCTGCCGCTGCCGCGACTCTGGGACGTGCTGTTTTTGATCCCGTTTCTCACGCCGCCTTATATCGCGGCGCTTTCCTGGATGCTGGTGCTGCAAACCAACGGGTATTTGCAGCAGCTAACCGGCATCAGCCTTAACGATCTGCTGTTCAGCAAAACCGGGATCGTGCTGGTGATGGCGTTGAATATTTTTCCGGTGATCTATTTTGCCGTCTCGCGCAGCCTGCTGGCGAGCGGGCAGCGTCTGGCGCTGGTCGCGCGGGTGCACGGCGCAAGCGCGGGAAGGGCGTTCTGGCATATCACGCTGCCTATGCTGTCGCCGTCGCTGGCCGCGGGGATGCTGCTGGCGTTTACCCTGGCCATTGAGGAGTTCGGCGTGCCCGCCGCGCTCGGTACCCGAGCCGGCGTGCTAATGCTGACGACGGATATCGAAAAGAAGCTGGCCGACTGGCCGGTCGATCTGTCCGGAGCATCCATGCTCTCCGTGGTGCTGGTGGTTATCGCGCTTAGCGCCTGGGCGATACAAAAAAAGCTGACCGGTCATCACGACGTTACCAGCATTACCGGCAAACCTACGGAAAATACGGGCGCGGATGCAGGCGTTTTTACGCTGCCGATTGTAATGCTGTTGGCCGCCGTGGGCATTCTTACCGCGATCCTGCCCGGAATATCAATGGCGTTATCCGGCGTGCTGGGAACATTATCAGGGGGTGTGACGATCGAGAACGTGACGTTGTCACACTACAGGGCGTTGTTCAGCCAGCATGGGGATGCACTTTCTGCCCTCGGAACCAGTTTGTCGCTGGCGCTGGCTACCGCGCTTATCACCGGATCGGTCGGCCTGCTGGCCTCGTGGCTAGTGGTGGTGCAGAAAATAAAAGGGCGCGGCGTAATGGATGCGCTGTCGCTGATGCCCGCCGCGCTGCCGGGTATCGTGGTCGGCGTCGGGCTAATTCTGCTCTGGAACCGCGCCTTCTGGCCGATCTCGCCTTACAACACCTGGGTTATTCTGCTGCTTTCCTATTGCTGCCTGCTGCTGCCGTGGCCGGTGCGCTACGTAGGCAGTGCGCTTCGTCAGCTGGGGGGAAATCTTGAGCCCGCCGCACGCGTTCATGGGGCTTCGGCGTTTCAGGCATTGCGGTTTATCGTTTTGCCGCTGGTGTCGCCCGCGCTGCTGGCGGCGATGCTAATGGTATTCGCGATTGCCTCGCGCGAGCTGGTGACCTCTCTGCTGCTGGCCCCGGCGGGCACCCAGACGGTGTCGGTGTTTATCTGGCGTCAGTTTGAGCAAGGGTCGGTTGGACAAGGTATGGCAATGGCGACGCTGACGCTGCTCACCGGGCTGGTGTTGATGCTGAGCGCGCTTGGCATCATGCAGCGTAATACGCGACATTAAAAAGCACTTTTGCGCATGTGGGCGTGAGAAAATAGTTTATAAACAGGGAATATCACATCAAGGAGCGAATCATGTCCCCATTTCTGAGTGCTTATTTTGCCCGCACGGGCTGGCAACAGCCCGTACAGGTGGATATCGACACCCTGCGCGCGCTGCATTTACACCACAACTGCGCGATCCCCTTCGAGAATATTGATGTCGTATTGCCGCGTGAAATTCACCTGGACGATCAAAGCCTGGTGGACAAGCTGGTGGCGTCACGTCGTGGCGGATATTGCTTCGAGCAAAACGGGCTTTTCGAGCGCGTGCTGCGCGAAGTGGGGTTTACGGTGCGCAGCGTGCTGGGACGTGTGGTTTTGACCAATCCTCCGCAGATGCCGCCGCGCACGCACAGGCTGCTGCTCGTGGAACTGAACGGGGAGCGCTGGATTGCCGACGTTGGCTTCGGCGGCCAGACGCTGACGGCACCGATTCGCCTGGCTGCCAACGAGGAGCAGGAAACGCCGCACGGTCTTTATCGTCTTCTGAGCGAAGGGAACGACTGGGTACTGCAGTTCCGCCACCACGAACACTGGCAGTCGATGTACCATTTTGACCTTGTGACGCAGTACTTCAACGACTACGTAATGGGGAACTTCTGGTCGGCCCACTGGCCGCAGTCGCATTTCCGTCACCACCTTTTGATGTGTCGTCATCTGCCGGACGGCGGCAAGCTGACGCTGACCAACTTTAGCTTTACCCACTGGAAGAACGGTCACGTAGAAGAGCAAATTCATCTGGCGGATGCTCAGGCGCTTTATGCCCTCATGCAGGAACGTTTTGGGCTGGGCGTTGACGATCCGAAACACGGCTTTTCTCTGGCCGAGCTCACGGCGGTCATGGCGGGGTTCGAAACGCATCCGCAGGCGGGGAAATAGCCCGGTGGCGGCTGCGCCTTACCGGGCCTACAGTGGCCTTAAACGTAGGTCGGGTAAGGCATAGCCGCCACCCGACACACTAACGGCGCGATCTCACGGCGGTCATGGCAGGGTTTGAAACGCATCCGCAGGCGGGGAAATAGCCCGGTGGTGGCTACGCCTTACCAGGCCTACATCGGCTTGAAACGTAGGTCGGGTAAGGCATAGCCGCCACCCGACACACTAACGGCGCGATCTCACGGCGGTCATGGCGGGGTTTGAAACGCATCCGCAGGCCGGAAAATAGCCCGGTGGCGGCTGCGCCTTACCGGGCCTACATCGGCTTGAAACGTAGGTCGGGTAAGGCATAGCCGCCATCCGACACACTAGTGGCGCGATCTCACGGCCGTCATGGCGGGGTTTGAAACGCATCCGCAGGCGGGGAAATAGGGAATAACGGACCGTACGGGCTGATGCCCTCACCCCGGCCCTCTCCCACAGGGAGAGGGAGCAAACATAAGAACGGCATCGAAGGTTGCCGTTCTACGTTTACCTCGCCACCCGACACACTAGCGGCGCGATCTCACTACCTGATAACGGCGGGTAAAATACTCAAACGGCGCGCTCCACACGTGTACCAGACGCGTGAACGGGAAGATCAGGAAGATGGTCATTCCCAGCACCAGGTGAAGGCGGAAAATAGGGGCAACGCCGCTTAACATTTCAGACGAGCCGCCCTTGAAGGTCACGATACCCTGCGCCCAGCCGACCAGCTTCATCATCTCGCTTCCGTCGGGATACTGCGCGGAGAACGGGATCGTGGTGAGCCCCAGGATGCACTGGAAGAGCAGAATGCTCATGATAATGATATCCGGCGTGGTGGACGTGGCTCTTACGCGCTGGTTGAACAGTCGGCGGTAGAGCAGCATAGAGCCGCCCACCAGGGTCAGCACGCCGCAGACGCCGCCCGCAATCATAGCCAGCTGCTGTTTCACGGCAACGGGTAAAAACCAGGCGTACATCCAGTGCGGGGTCAACATGCCAAACAGGTGGCCGAAGAATATCCCCAGGATCCCAATATGAAACAGGTTGGACGCCCAGTTCATCCCGCGCTTGCTCAGCAGCTGGCTGGACGATGCGCGCCAGGTGTACTGGCCGTAGTCATAGCGCAACCAGCTGCCGAGGAAGAAAACGGTCGCGCAGATATAGGGGTAAATGTCATAAAAAAACACGTTGAGGTAGTGCATCATTTTGGGCCTCCGGCGCTGACGTCCACGTACTGCGGCGCGACGTCCTGGCTAAAGCGTCGTTGATATTGCTGCATCGGCGAGCTGTCGCACGACGTCGCGTTGTCTTCGATAAACTTCACCTGTTCCTCTTCCCAGACGGCGTCGAGCGCCTGACGGGTGTCATCACGCTTTTCACCTGAAACCTGTTTCGCCACGCTGTCGCTGGTAAGCCGCGTTCCCGCCAGCGTCAGAAGGGCGTCAAAAAGTTGATACTGTGCCACCCCGCGCTGCTTAAGGCGTCCGCCAATCAGCGCCAGGATAGGCGCGACGTTTTGCAGGCCCTCTCGCGCCTCGTCGTCGGTAACGATGCTGAGATATTCCAGGTAAAGCGGCAGATAGTCCGGCAGCTCGCGGCAGTCCAGCTCCAGTCCGGCTTTCTCGTACTGGCTCATCAGGTCGACCATCGCCTGGCCGCGATCGCGGGACTCGGCGTGAACGTGCTCAAACAGCAGCAGCGAGGTTGCGCGACCGCGTTCAAACACTTCACACCATTCGGCCTGCTTGTCCAGCAGCGGGGCGCTCAGGTGCTGCTGCGCAAACGGCAGCAGCATCGGCGCGTCCTGTTCAACCAGGGCAAGCGCTTCATCGCGATTTTCCCAGAGCAGTTCATCGGGATACTCAATGAGCAGCGCGATGATTTTAAGGATCTGCATTATTCTCCCTCCCCGTGTTCGCGCACCTCGGTGATGTTGATCGCGTCGATGCGGCTGCTGTTAAAGAGGTTAAATTTGGTGTCGGAGCCGTGGCAGCCGTCACCAAAGGTGAAGCCGCAGCCGTTTTTCTCCGGAAAGGCGTCGCGCGCCATTTCACGGTGGCTGGTCGGGATCACGAAGCGGTCTTCGTAGTTGGCAATGGCCAGATAGCGATACATCTCCTCAACCTGGGCTTCGGTCAGGCCCACCTCTTCGATAGCGCGGGTGTCGGTCACGCCTTCAACGGTCTGAGAGCGTTTGTAATGGCGCATCGCCATCATGCGCTTCAGGGCGCGCAGCACCGGGCCGGTATCGCCCGCGCTGAGCATGTTGGCAAGGTACTGCACCGGAATACGCAGGTTCTCAACGGCCGGAAGCACGCCATCGCTCATCGGCAGGCCGCCCGCGTCGGCGTAGGACTGAATCGGTGACAGCGGCGGAACGTACCAGACCATCGGCAGGGTGCGGTATTCCGGATGCAGCGGCAGCGCCAGCTTCCAGTCCATCGCCAGTTTGTAAACCGGTGAACGCTGGGCGGCGTCAATCACGTTCTGCGGAATACCCTGTTTCACCGCTTCTTCAATTATTGCCGGGTCGTGCGGGTCCAGGAACACGTCGCACTGGCGTTCGTACAGATCGGTTTCACGCTCGGTGCTCGCCGCTTCTTCAATACGGTCTGCGTCATACAGCAGCACACCGAGATAGCGTATGCGCCCGACGCAGGTTTCGGAGCAGACGGTCGGCTGGCCGGATTCAATACGCGGATAGCAGAAAATGCATTTTTCCGACTTGCCGCTCTTCCAGTTGAAGTAGATTTTCTTGTACGGACAGCCGCTGATGCACAGGCGCCAGCCGCGGCATTTATCCTGGTCGATCAGCACGATGCCGTCCTCTTCGCGCTTGTAAATCGCGCCGCTCGGACAGGTCGCGGCACAGCTCGGGTTCAGACAGTGCTCGCACAGGCGCGGCAGATACATCATGAAGGTGTTTTCGAACTGGCCGTACATCTCCTTCTGGATCTTCTGGAAGTTGCGGTCGCGGGCGCGTTTTTCGAACTCGCCGCCCAGCAGCTCCTCCCAGTTAGGCCCCCAGACGATTTTGTCCATCCGCTTGCCGTCGATGAGCGAGCGGGGGCGGGCGGTAGGCAGATGATCGCCTTCCGGCGCGCGGTGCAGATCCTGATAGTCAAAGGTGAAAGGCTCATAGTAATCGTCAATTTGCGGCATGACGGGGTTAGAAAAAATCTTCGACAGTACGCCGAGCTTGCTGCCAAGACGCGGGGTCAGTTTGCCGTGAATGCCGCGGATCCAGCCGCCTTGCCATTCGTCCTGATCTTCCCAGTTTTTCGGATAGCCGATCCCCGGCTTGGTTTCGACGTTGTTGAACCACGCATATTCCATGCCTTCGCGCCCGGTCCAGACGTTCTTACAGGTGACCGAGCAGGTGTGACACCCAATGCATTTATCGAGATTCAGTACCATGCCAACCTGTGAGCGTATTTTCATTTTTTCGCCTCCTGTACCTGATCCCGACCTTCGCCATCCAGCCAGTTAATGTTTTTCATTTTGCGGATCATGATGAACTCGTCGCGGTTGGAGCCGACGGTGCCGTAATAGTTGAAGCTGTAGGCCAGCTGCGCGTAGCCGCCAATCATGTGCGTCGGTTTAGGGCAGATGCGCGTTACCGAGTTGTGGATCCCGCCGCGCCGTCCCGTTACCTCTGAACCCGGGATGTTCAGGATGCGCTCCTGGGCGTGATACATCATGGTCATGCCCGGCGGCACGCGCTGGCTGACCACCGCGCGGGCGGTGAGGGCGCCGTTGGCGTTGAAGGCTTCGATCCAGTCGTTATCTTCAATGTCTAATTCACGCGCGTCGGTCTCGCTGATCCAGACGATCGGCCCACCGCGCGACAGCGTTTGCATCAGCAGGTTTTCGCTGTAGGTGGAGTGGATGCCCCATTTCTGGTGCGGGGTCAGGAAGTTCAGCGCTTTCTCCGGGAAGCCGTTCGGCGGGATCTCGCGCATATGGGTAACGCTTCGGGTATCAATCGGCGGACGGTAGGCCACCAGACTCTCCCCGAAGGCGCGCATCCACGCGTGGTCCTGATAAAGCTGCTGACGACCGGAAAGGGTGCGCCACGGGATCAGCTCGTGCACGTTGGTGTAGCCCGCGTTGTAGGAGACGTGCTCGCTCTCCAGCCCCGACCACGTGGGGCTGGAGATGATTTTGCGCGGCTGCGCCTGGATATCGCGGAAGCGGATTTTCTCATCTTCTTTGTTCAGCGCTAAATGGGTATGGTCGCGTCCGGTAAGCTGTCCGAGCGCTTCCCAGGCCTTCACCGCCACCTGGCCGTTGGTTTCTGGCGCAAGGGCGAGGATCACCTCGGAGGCGTCAATCGCGGTTTCAATGCGCGGGCGGCCTTTGGCCGGGCCGTCGAGCTTGACGTAGTTCAGCTTGCCGAGGAAATCGACCTCGTTCTGCGTATTCCACGAAATGCCTTTCCCGCCGTTGCCGAGCTTGTCCAGCAGCGGGCCGAGCGAGGTAAAGCGCTCGTAGGTTTCGGGATAGTTACGTTCAACCACGGCAATGCTCGGGGCGGTTTTACCCGGGATGAGGTCACACTCGCCCTTGCGCCAGTCCTGAATATCAAACGGCTGAGACAGTTCCGCCGGGGAGTCGTGCTGCAGCGGCTGCAGCACCACGTCGGTTTCGGTACCCAGATGGCCGACGCAGACCTCGGAGAAGACTTTGGCGAGGCCCTTGTAGATCTCCCAGTCGCTGCGCGACTCCCACGCCGGATCGACGGCGGCGGAGAGCGGGTGGATAAACGGATGCATATCCGAGGTATTCATGTCGTCTTTTTCGTACCAGGTGGCGGTCGGCAGCACGATATCCGAGAACAGGCAGGTGCTGGACATGCGGAAATCGAGCGTCACCAGCAGGTCGAGCTTGCCTTCGATGGCTTTCGTTTGCCACTCCACTTCTTCAGGCTTGACGTCATCGGTCGAGCCCAAATCTTCACCCTGAATACCGCTCTCGGTGCCGAGCAGGTATTTCAGCATGTACTCATGGCCTTTCCCGGACGAGCCGAGCAGGTTAGAGCGCCAGACGAAAAGGTTGCGCGGGTGGTTCTTACCGTTGTCGGGCTGTTCGCAGGCGAAGCGGATATCGCCCGATTTTAATGCCTGAACGGTGTAGTCCTGCGGGGTCATGCCTGCAGCTTCGGCGCGCGCCTTGACGTGCAGCGGGTTGAGGTTGAGCTGCGGGGCAGACGGCAGCCAGCCCATGCGCTCGGCGCGGACGTTGAAGTCGATCAGGTGGCCGGTGAATTTCGAGGCGTCCGCCAGCGGGGAGAGCAGCTCACGTGCCGTCAGCTTTTCATAGCGCCACTGGCTGGCGTGGTTATAGAAGTACGAGGTGCTGTTCATCTGGCGCGGCGGACGGTTCCAGTCCAGCGCGAAGGCCAGCGGCAGCCAGCCGGTCTGCGGGCGCAGCTTTTCCTGACCGACATAGTGTGACCAGCCGCCGCCGCTCTGCCCGACGCAGCCGCAGAAGACCAGCATGTTGATCATCCCGCGGTAGTTCATGTCCATGTGGTACCAGTGGTTCACACCGGCACCGAGGATGATCATCGAACGGCCGTGGGTTTTGTGCGCCGTGTCGGCAAACTCGCGGGCGATTTTTTCAATCAGAAAAGCGGGAACGCCGGTGATTTGCTCGCCCCAGGCCGGCGTGTAGGCTTTAATTTCGCCGTAGCTGCCCGCCGCGTTGCTGTCTTCCAGACCGCGATCCAGTCCGTAGTTTGCCAGCACCAAATCGTACACGCTGACAACGCGTCTCTGGCTGCCGTCGGCGAGCGTCAGGGTTTTACTCGGCACGCGGCGCGTCAGCACCGGTTCCTGCTTCACGCTGCGGAAGTGTGGGTTTTCGTTGCCGCCAAAGTAGGGGAAGGCGACATCCGCCACGCTGTCGTGGGTGATCAACAGAGATAGGGTCAGCTCGGTTTCCTGGCCTGTGGCCAGCGACTCGAGGTTCCATTTGCCTTTTTCGCCCCAGCGGAAGCCAATTGAGCCGTTCGGCACCACCAGATTACCGGCTACGTCGAAAGCGATGGTTTTCCACTCCGGGTTATTTGCCTCGCCGAGGCCGTCGGCCAGGTCGGAGGCGCGCAGCATGCGCCCTGGCACCACGCGGCCATCTGCTTGCTCATCGAGCATGACCAGCATCGGCATGTCGGTGTAGCGGCGGCAGTAGTTGAGGAAGTAGTCGCTCGGGTTATCGAGGTGGAACTCTTTGAGGATCACGTGGCCCATCGCCATAGCGAGCGCGCTGTCGGTACCCTGTTTTGGCGCCAGCCACTGGTCGCTCAGCTTGGCGACCTCAGAGAAGTCAGGCGTGATGGCAACGGTTTTGGTGCCCTTGTAGCGCACCTCGGTGAAGAAGTGGGCGTCCGGCGTGCGCGTCTGCGGCACGTTTGAGCCCCAGGCGATGATATAGCTGGAGTTGTACCAGTCGGCGGACTCCGGAACGTCGGTCTGCTCGCCCCAGGTCATCGGCGACGCGGGGGGCAAATCGCAGTACCAGTCATAGAAGCTCAGGCACGTGCCCCCGAGCAGGGAGAGGTAGCGCGTACCGGCGGCGTAGGAGACCATCGACATCGCCGGGATCGGCGAGAAGCCGGCCACGCGATCCGGGCCGTAGTTTTTGATGGTCCAGACGTTAGCGGCGGCAATCAGCTGGTTCAGCTCTTTCCAGCTTGAGCGGATAAAACCGCCGCGACCGCGCGCCTGCTTGTAGCTTTGCGTTTTCTGCGGATCGCTCTGAATCGCGTCCCAGGCCAGTACGGGATCGCTATGCTGGGCCAGCGCCTCGCGCCAGAGTTCAATCAGCCTGCGGCGCACCAGCGGGTATTTAAGACGGTTGGCGCTGTAGAGATACCAGGAGTAGCTTGCGCCACGCGGGCAGCCGCGCGGCTCGTGGTTAGGCAGATCGGGGCGGGTGCGAGGGTAGTCGGTCTGCTGGGTTTCCCAGGTGACCAGCCCGTTCTTGACATAAATCTTCCAGCTGCAGGAGCCGGTACAGTTAACGCCATGGGTGGATCGCACAATTTTATCGAACTGCCAGCGCTGGCGGTAACTGTCTTCCCAGTCACGGTTGGTGTTGTACACCTGCCCGTGCCCGTTGGCGAAGCTGTCGCCTTTGGTTTTGAAATAACGAAAGCGGTCCAACAGTTTACTCATGACATTTCTCCTGCTTCGAGAGCATTGCCGGAGGAGGCTGCATCACGCTCCGGCGGTAATGTAGTTATTATTTTTTTGCGGATTTTCGGCCATACACCAGCCAGGTCACGAACACACAGACGATGTAAAACACGAGGAAGATTTTCATGGCGCCTACCGGCGAACCGGTCATGGCCAGCGAGGTGCCAAAGGCTTTCGGGATGAAGAAGCCGCCGACGGCGCCAATAGCCGAGATAAAGCCGAGCGCCGCGGCCGTTTCGGTCACCGCTTCGTGCTGCGCCTGCTCGTCGGTGCCACCCTGCTGCTTCACGCGGGCAATCGTAATTTGGCGGAAGATAACGGCGATCATCTGGAAGGTTGAGCCGCTGCCTAACCCGGCGGTGAGAAACAGCCCCATAAAGACCAGATAGAAGGCGATAAAGCTGCCGAAACCGGAGCCCGGCAGCGTCAGGAAAATCAGGGCGCTGAACGCGGCCATAAAGACGAAGTTAATCAGCGTCACGCGCACGCCGCCGAGCCTGTCGGAGATCATCCCCCCGGCCGAACGCGCCAGCGCGCCAATCAGCGGCCCGAAGAAGGCGAGGTGGAGGATATTCACGTCAGGAAACTGGGTTTTTGACAGCATGGCAAAGCCGGCAGAAAAACCGATAAACGAGCCGAAGGTGGCGAGATAGAGCAGGCTCAGTAACCAAAGGTGAAAACGCTTCAGGACCGGAAGCTGGCTGGCAATAGACGCCTTAGAGCTGGCGATATCGTTCATGCCAAAGAAAGCGGCAACGGTTGCCAGCAGCAGGAGAGGTGCCCAGATCCAGGCCGCGTTAGCCAGCCACAGAGTTGAGCCGTCATCCTGCGGTGCGCCGTGCACGCCGAGGAAGGTGAACATGGGCAGGAAAATCACCAGCGGCGCGACCATCTGCATGACGCTGACGCCCAGGTTACCGAGCCCGCCGTTTATGCCCAGCGCGCTGCCCTGCTTAGATTTCGGGAAGAAGAAGCTGATGTTGCCCATGCTTGAGGCAAAGTTGGCGCCCGCAAAGCCGCAGAGCAAGGCGATCGTAATAAATACCCAGTACGGTGTCGCGGTGTTTTGAATGGCGATCCCCAGCCAGACGCACGGAATAATCAGGATCACGGTACTTAATACCGTCCAGTAGCGTCCGCCAAATATCGGCACCATGAAGGAGTAGGGGACGCGTAAAATAGCGCCTGACAGAGAGGGTAATGCCGTTAGCATAAAAAGCTGATCGGTGGTGAAATTAAATCCCACCTTATTTAGATTCACCGCAACGGCGCTAAATAACATCCATACGCAGAAGGCTAACAGCAGACAAGCGACCGAAATCCAAAGGTTTCTTCGTGCAATATGTTTCCCTTTATTCTCCCAGAATTGTGGGTTTTCCGGTTTCCAGTTACTCAACAGATAATGATTATTCTTCTCACTTTGTTGTGACATATCGCCCTCGTACTTGCCTAAAAGAAGAAAAAAGGACAAATAAAACAGCCAGATGTCTGGCTGTCTGGGGGTGGAAATTATTGGATGTTTTGGGATGCTTCAGAAAGGATAGATAAAAAAGCGAACCCCTGAGATTGGAATGGGTATAAGGGATCGCTTTATGTGTTACTAATTGTAACTATGTTCGAGAATTAATACTCCGAGAGGAGTATTAAAACAATTCAAGGCCGATCATTTTATCCAGATGCTTATTAAATGCCGCATCGTCCATGTCCGGCATATTTAACACGTAAATACCGTCCAGGCCGCATACCAGCCCGATCAAACGCCAGGCGATATTTTCTGCCCGATCGTTAAGGGTAAATACGCCAGCCTGGTGTCCAGCGTTGATAATGGCGACCGTCTCCTGATGCCACATTTCCATCGTCAGGACGTATGCGCCCTTCATTTCAGGATCGCGGCTGGCGAGGATCTGCGCTTCTCGCCACAGGCGGATGTAAGGTTCTAAACCGCCCTCATCGCTGCCGAGCATGGCGTGCAGACGCTCGCGCCAGCTGGCGTCTTCGCCCACTACCTCAGCATCCAGTAACTCGCGGATGATGCGAATGAAGGCCAGTGATTTTAGCTCGCCGCCGGAGGCGAAATGATGGTGGACCTGCCCGGTCGCGACGCCGGCTTCGGCAGCAATGCGCCGAACGGTCATTCCCGCCAGCCCTTCGGCCAGCGCAACGCGCATGGCGGCCTGTAAGATCTCTTCCCGCCGCTCGTCCTTGCTCAGATAACGCATTTTCACTCACTCTCAATGGGGACGAAACGAGTGTAACAAAGAGCTGGACAAGTGTTCAACTTTACGTAGGATCGCGTTCTGGACATGTGTCCAGGTTTTGAGTGAAAAGGAAATTTATGTTTCGTCAGTGGTTAGCGTTAGTGATTATCGTGCTGGTCTATATCCCGGTGGCGATTGACGCGACGGTGCTGCACGTGGCTGCGCCCACATTGAGCATGACGCTGGGTGCCAGCGGCAATGAATTGCTGTGGATCATCGATATCTACTCGCTGGTGATGGCGGGGATGGTTTTGCCGATGGGCGCCCTGGGCGACCGCATCGGCTTTAAGCGCCTGCTGATGATCGGCAGCACCTTATTTGGTCTGTCGTCGCTGGCGGCGGCCTTTGCCCCGTCTGCGGGCTGGCTGATTGCCGCGCGCGCCTCGCTGGCGATCGGTGCGGCGATGATCATTCCGGCGACGCTTGCCGGGATCCGAACGCTGTTTGTCGACGCGCGTGACCGCAATATTGCGCTTGGCGTCTGGGCGGCGGTGGGATCCGGCGGGGCGGCGTTTGGTCCGCTGATTGGCGGCATGCTGCTTGAGCACTTTTACTGGGGCTCGGTGTTTTTGATCAACGTGCCGATCGTGCTGGTGGTGGTAACACTTGCCGCGCGCTTCGTACCCGCCCAGCAGGGACGGCCTGAACAGCCGCTCAATATCAGCCATGCGGTCATGCTGATTGTGGCCATTCTGCTGCTGGTTTACAGCGCGAAAACGGCGCTGAAGGGCGCACTGTCGCCGTGGCTGGTGGCCGGTACGCTGCTCACCGGGGCGGTACTGCTGTTTGTCTTTGTGCGCATTCAGCTGCGCGCCCGCGTGCCGATGATCGACATGCGTCTGTTCTGTCATCGCATCATTCTCAGCGGCGTGGTGATGGCGATGACGGCCATGATTGCGCTGGTGGGCTTTGAGCTGCTGATGGCGCAGGAGCTGCAGTTTGTGCACGGCTTTACGCCGTTTGAGGCCGGTATGTTTATGCTGCCGCTGATGGTTGCCAGCGGGTTCAGCGGGCCGATTGCCGGCGTGCTGGTCGGGCGTCTCGGCCTGCGGATTGTGGCGGCAGGCGGCATGGGGCTTAGCGCGGTGAGCTTTATCGGCCTGTCGATGCTTGACTTCAGCACCCAGCAGCTGCTGGCATCGGCCCTGATGGTGCTGCTCGGCTTTAGCGCCGCCAGCGCGCTGTTGGCTTCTACATCGGCCATTATGGCGGCTGCGCCGAAGGAAAAAGCGGCGGCCGCCGGGGCGATTGAAACCATGTCCTATGAACTGGGCGCGGGTCTGGGGATCGCGATTTTCGGCCTGCTGTTGACCCGCAGCTTCTCGGCGTCAATCGAACTGCCGCAGGGGCTGAACGCGTCGCTGGTCGATAAAGCCTCGTCATCGATTGGTGAGGCGTTTAAGGTGGCGCAGGATCTCACGCCGTCGCTGGCAGAGTCGGTGATTGAGGCGGCGAAAGCGGCGTTTATCACCTCCCACAGCGTGGCGCTCGGCAGCGCGGGCGCGATGCTGCTGATGCTGGCGGTGGGGATCTGGTTTAGCCTGGCGAAGGTGCCAAAGGGGTAAAACACGCCAGTAAATTTTTATACTGGAAGCGAACTAAGTTGCATCATGAAAATGAAGCACTTACAGAGAAGCAGGGAACATATAATGAACGGAATGCCAAACTGAGTCGTATGTTCCCCCTCACCCCAGCCCTCTCCCTCAAGGGAGAGGGGGGCGTCCGTGCAGTAAATGTAGGCCGGGTAAGGCGAAGCCGCCACCCGGCTTATTTTTCCTGCGCCGCAGCCAGCACGCTGTGCAACAGCACGTTGGCTCCTTTCTCTGACCACTCCGGCAGGATCCTTTCCTCTTCGTTATGGCTGATGCCCTTCACGCAGGGGATAAAGATCATGCTGGCTGGGGCAATTTTGCTGACATAGCAGGTATCATGCCCCGCGCCGGAAACCATCGGCTTCGACGAATAACCCAGTTCCGCAACGGCTTTTTCGCTACGCGCCAGGCACCCGGTATTAAACGCAATCGGCGCGTAGTCGAAAATACGCTCAACGCCTGCCGTCACGCCTCGGGCGGCAAGGCTCTGTGCAGCCTCATGCAGCGCCGCCTCCATCGCTTCGAGCGCGCTCTGCTCAGGATGACGAAACTCCACGCTGCACACCACCTGCGAGGGCACGACGTTGCGCGAATTCGGCGTCACCTGCGCCATGCCGATGGTCGCGCGTCCGTCCGGCGCATGCTGATAGCCTATCGCTTCCACTTTCAGCGCCAGCTCCGCAAACGCCGTTAGCGCATCGCGACGGCTGTGCATGGGCGTGGTCCCTGCGTGTGCGGCAAAACCGTCCAGCGTAATCGTAAACCAGCGCTGGCCCATTGCTGCGCGCACCAGACCGATATCAATGCCCTCATCTTCCAGGATAGGCCCCTGTTCAATGTGCAGCTCGTAGCAGGCGTGAACCGGAAAGGCGCGGGCGGGACGCTCGCCGCGGTAACCAATGGCTTCAAGCGCCTCGCGAACCGTGACGCGCTTGCTGTCCATTCTGGCGTAGGCAAACGCCTCGGTAAGCTGACCCGCCCAGACTCCCGACGCGAGCATGGCCGGCGCAAAGCGCGCGCCTTCTTCGTTGGTCCAGTTCACCAGCACGATATCGCGCTCGGTTTCAACCCGGTTGTCATTCAGCGTGCGTAGCAGTTCCAGCCCGGCCAGCACGCCGTAAATGCCGTCGTAGTTACCGCCGAGCGGCTGGGAGTCCACGTGCGAGCCGGTCATCACCGGTGCAAGTTCCGGATTCTTCCCCGCGCGGCGGATAAACATATTACCCATGCTGTCCACGTCACAGGTGAAACCGGCCTCCAGCGCCCAGTCGCGCAGCAGGTCACGCGCAATGCGATCCTCCTCGCTCAGCGCCAGACGGGTAACGCCACCGGCGGGCGTGCCGCCGATTTGCGCCATCATCGCAAGCGTTGTCCATAGACGTTCTGCGTTTACGCGGATCATGCCTTGTCCTTTTTGCTGCGGTAGCGGAAGTCGCAGCAGGATCCGCCCTGCATGATGGTGGTGGTGCGGGTCAACTCAACGTCCGGCGCGTAGCCGACGATAAATTTCTCATCGCGCGCGCAGGAAAGAAGGTGGCCGATCTCACCCAGCCCCATCTCGTGGTACATCTCGGCGTAGCGGCAGCGGGTCACGTTGTAGTTGTACTGCTGGTCGTCCGCGTCGATCACCTTCACGTCCAGGGCGTTATCCTTCTCCCACAGGTACTGAAGGGCGATAAAGCTTTTCACGTCCGCGCCATTCGGTTCTTTGCTGGCAAATTCTTTGCCTGCGTTAATTGCGGCCTGCTCAATGGCCTCGCCAATCACCGCCTGGGCGCGGGTTTTCCCTATCTCACGCACCAGGATTTCATAAATTGGCTTAATAATTTCTGCTTCAATTTTGCGGCGGGCGAGAATGCCCAGCTCGTTATGATTACTCATCACATTGCCTCACTGCGTTACTTAGCGTTTGCGCCGCCCAGCACGGTCTGCGGCTGCCATTTGCCGTCCACAACTTTATAGACGGTGAACGACGGCGATTTCAGGTTGCCTTCTTTATCAAACGCGATTTGTCCGGTCACGCCCGAGTAGCTGATGGCGCGCAGGGCAGGCAGATACTCAGAAGGATCGACGGAGTCGGCTTTTTCCATTGCGGCCACAAGCACGCGGGTGGCGTCATAGGCGAACGGGGCGTGCAGTTCAATATGCGTGTGGTAGCGGGACTGGTACGCCTGCTCAAACGCTTTGCCGCCCGGCATCTGGTCAACCGGCAGGCCAGGCTCAAGGGCGACAACGCCTTCACCTTCCTTCTGCGCCAGCTGCAGGAACGTCTGGCTGACAAAACCGCCTGCGCCCATCAGGGTTGCTTTCATGCCCAGCTGTTTGATACGTCGCGCGAGCGGCGCGGCCTGGCTGTCAACGCCGCCGAAGAAGATCAGGTCGGCATTTTTGCTGCGAATGGCGGTCAGCACGGCGCTGAAGTCCACGGTTTTGTCGTCGACGTACTGACGGTCGACAATCTTCACGCCCTGCGCCTCCAGCGATTTAATAAATTCGTCCGCCAGGCCCTGACCGAAAGCGGTACGGTCGTCGATCACCGCAATGCGCTTCGCTTTCAGGGTATTGACCGCGTACTGGCCGGCAAACTGGCCGCCGTCGTCATCGTGGCCCATCACGCGGAAGCTGGTGTCAAAACCCTGTCTGGTATAGGCGTGACCGGTCGCCACCGGTGCGACCTGCGCGATGCCCGCATCGTGATAAACGCGCGCCGCCGGAATGCTGGTGCCGGTGTTCCAGTGGCCGACTACGCCCGCCACGCCGCTGTCCACCAGACGCTGCGAGACGGCAACGGCGGTACGCGGGTCAGACTGATCGTCTTCGGACTGCAGTTTGAATGTCACCGCTTTGCCGCCGATGGTCGGGTGCTGCTTGTTGATGTCGTCAATGGCCAGCTGCGCGCCGTTCTCCAGATCTTTACCAATACGGGCAGACGGGCCGGTGAGCGGGCCCGCCAGGCCGATGGTCACGGTTTCGCTGTCGGCTGCCCATGCGCCCGTTGAGGCAAAACCACTGAGCAGAATGGCGGCGCTGAGCGCACTGATTTTTACTGTTTTCATTGTTTTTCCCTGGTGTTGGTTGGTGTTGTTAAACGGGCACTTCGCCCAAATAAATCTGTGCAATCTGGTCGTCATCGAGCATCGCTTTCGATACGCCGTGATGGACTATGCTGCCGCTGTCCATGACCCAGGCGCTGTCGGTTACCTCCAGCGCGAGCCTGGCGTTTTGCTCGATAAGCAGCAGGGCGACGCCGCGCGCGCGCAGCCCGGCGATAACGGCAAAAATGTTCTCCACCATCTTCGGGGCAAGCCCCATCGACGGCTCGTCGAGGATCAGCAGGCGCGGGCGGCTGAGCAGGGCGCGGTTGAGCGCCAGCAGCTGTTGCTCACCGCCGGAAAGCAGCCCGGCAAGCTGATGCTGGCGCTCGCCCAGGCGTGGGAAGCGCTCAAAAATCTCGTTCATCTCTTGCCTGACCGTGACAGCGTCACGTCTGAGCCAGGCGCCCATCTGCAGGTTTTCCAGCACCGTCATGCGGGCGAAAATGCCGCGGCCCTCCGGAACCATCACCAGCCCGTCGCGTAAGAGCGCTTCTGGCCGGTGCTTGCGGACGTTCTTACCGTTGAATGCAATCGTGCCGGTAAAGCTTTCGAGCCCGGTAATGGCGCGCACGGTTGAGCTTTTGCCCGCGCCGTTAGCGCCAATCAGCGTGGCCTGTTCGCCCTCATGCAGGGTGAAGGAAACGTCGCGGACCGCCTGAATGCCGCCGTAATGCACGTCCAGACGTTCGACTTTCAGTAATTCAGACATGGGCGTTGCCTCCAAGCCAGGCGGCGATAACGGCAGGATCGCGGCGCACGCTCTCCGGCGTGCCGCTGGCGAGCGTTTTGCCATAATCAAGCACCGTCAGCCGGTCACAAATCCCCATCACCAGCTTCACGTCGTGTTCAATCATCAGCAGGGTTTTTCCGTCATCGCGGATGCGGATGAGCAGCTCGCCCAGCGCCATTTTTTCCGCCGCGTTCATCCCCGCGGCGGGTTCGTCCAGCGCCAGCAGGAGCGGATCGGTTGCCAGCGCGCGGGCGATTTCGAGACGACGCTGATGCCCGTACGCCAGGTCGCAGGCGCGGTAGTGAGCAAACTTCGCGATGCCGGTGTACTCCAGCCAGCGCCAGGCCTGCTCGCGGGTGTTGGCTTCTTCCTCGCGAGCGCGCTTATGACGGGTGAGCGCCGCCCACAGGCCGTTGCGGGTGCGCACGTGGCGGCCAACCATCACGTTTTCCAGCACGGACATTTCGTTAAAGAGACGCACGTTCTGGAAGGTACGCGCGATCCCGGCGGCGGTAACTTTCTCGATCTGCTTAGGGAAATAGGGCTTATCGGCAATCGAAAACTCACCGCTGTCCGCCGGATAAAGCCCGGTTATCAGGTTGAAGCAGGTCGTTTTTCCCGCCCCGTTGGGGCCGATCAGCCCGTAGATTTCACCCTGATTAATCGAGAGTGAAACGTTGTCAACAGCGGTCAGGCCGCCGAAGCGTTTAGACATATTGCGTACGGTTAACAGGCTCATGCTTTCCCCTCCTTGTGGCGCACCGGCCAGATACCTGACGGGCGAACCAGCATGACCAGGACCAGCGCCAGGCCGTAGAACAGCTGGCGTAAAATTTCCGGATCGACCAGCACCGTGCCGAACAGCGCCTGCTGAACGGGCGCGGCCTGGCTGCGCAGCAGTTCCGGCAGGGCGGTAAGCAGGACCGCGCCGAGTATCACGCCGGGAATGTGCCCCATGCCGCCCAGCACCACCATCGCCAGTACGGCAATGGATTCCTGCAGCGTAAAGGATTCCGGTGAGACAAAGCCCTGAAACGCGCCAAACAGCGCACCCGCCACGCCGCCAAAAGAGGCGCCCATGGCGAAGGCCAGCAGCTTGTAGTTGCGCACGTTGATGCCCATCGCCCGGGCGACGTCTTCATCCTCGCGGATGGCGTGCCAGGCACGACCAATGCGCGAATGCTGCAGGCGCAGGCAAACGAAGATAATGGCCACGATGAACAGCATCAGCAGGTAATACCACAGCCACAGGGCAGGCACTTTTACGCCGAACCAGTGATATACGCCGCTGAACTTCAGGCCGAACAGGTTCAGGGTATCGACGCCGGTAATGCCTTTCGCACCGTTTGTGATGTTCACCGGGCGGTCAAGGTTGCGCATCAGGATGCGGATAATTTCACCAAAGCCCAGGGTGACGATCGCCAGGTAATCGCCGCGCAGCTTCAGCGTCGGCGCGCCGAGCACAATGCCGCATACGGCAGCGACCAGCGCGGCCAGCGGAATGATCAACAGGTACGAGGTATGGAGGCCGTCCGGGAACCAGGCGGCAAGGGCGGGAAAGACCTCGAGCAGGTGCGGGGAGGCCATCAGCGCCGCGAGATAAGCGCCAACGGCGTAAAAGGCGATAAAGCCCATATCCAGCAGGCCGGTGTAGCCGACGACAATGTTCAGCCCCAGCGCCAGCATGATGTAGAGCAGGGCGAAGTCAATCACGCGTACCCAGTAGTTGCCGCCAAGCTGGGTGGCAACGATTGGGGCAATAAGCAGCGCGAGGCAGAACAGCGTCATGCCTGACCAGAATTTACGCGTTGTGGCCGTAGCCTGTAGTTGTACGGTTGTCATAGTATCCCTTAGGCCCTGTGCGCCACGCGCTCGCCCAGCAGGCCTGCCGGACGGAAGACCAGCACCAGAATCAGCACGATGAACGCAAAGACGTCCTGATAGTTACTGCCGAAGACGCCGTGGGTCAGTTCGCCGAGATAGCCCGCGCCCAGCGCTTCAATCAGGCCAAGCAGGATCCCGCCGATCATTGCGCCGCGAATGTTGCCAATTCCGCCCAGCACGGCGGCGGTGAAGGCTTTAATCCCCGGCAGGAAGCCCATCGAGAAGCTGGCGTTGCCGTAGTTGCTCGCCATCATCACGCCTGCCAGCGCGGCAAAGACGCCGCCGATGGCAAAAGTGAGGGTAATAATGGCGTTCGGGTTCACGCCCATCAGGGTAGCGACGCGCGGGTTTTCCGCCACGGCGCGCATGCCCCGGCCAAGCCGGGTGTATTCCACCAGCAGCCATAATCCGGTCATCACGGCCAGCGCCAGCACCACGGTAACGATGCCGGTCACGGTCACAATGGCGGGGGGATGCATTTCACTTCCCGACGTCACGGCAATCGGGTCCATGGGGAGGATCTGCGGGAACATCAGCGGATTGCGCGTCCAGACGATCATCGCTACGGTTTGCAGCAGTACCGAAACGCCAATCCCGGAGATCAGCGGCGCCAGGCGCGGCGCGTTACGCAGGCGGCGGTAGGCAAAACGTTCAACCGCCATCGCCAGCAGGGCGCAAACGGCCATGGCAATCAGCAGGGCAAAGCCAAGCTGTAGCAGCAGCGGCATGTGCGGAAAAGCGTTGTTCAGGGCGTTAATGGCCGAAAGCGTGGTGAGCGCGCCAACCATCAGAATATCGCCATGGGCAAAGTTAATGATGCGCAAAATGCCATACACCATGGTATAGCCCAGCGCGATCAGCGCGTAGATGCTTCCCAGCATCACACCGTTGATCAGTTGTTGTATGAGTGTGTCCAACGTAAGTACCCGACAAATTGCTCTTTCAGCGGCTACCATCCAATAAATGAATTAAATTGTAAAATACGCATATATTATTTCTTATGATAAACCGGTATTGTTATATCTTAATGATTTATATAAATATAATAATTCGCCGCCACAGGGCGAAAACCCTAAAGAAATCAATATATGAATAAAACAGAACAATTGACGAGCGTGCCGGCCTTTGCTGAAAGCCGCCTGGCAAACGATCCGCCGCTGCGAGCCGTGCGTGCATTCGAAGCCATCGCCCGGCTGGGCAGCGTGACGCTGGCGGCCCAGGAGCTGGCTATTTCTCCCTCCGCCGTGAGCCATCAGCTCAAGGTGCTTGAGGGGTATCTGCAAATGCCGCTGACGGCGCGGCAGGGAAGGAAGCTGGTGCTGAGCCAGCAGGGGCGTGACTACTATCGTTCCATTCGCGCCGCCTTTAACGTTCTGCGTCAGGCGACGGAGCACCTGGTGGAGCAGGCGCAAACGCGGCAGGTGACCATCAGCCTGATCCCGCTCTTTGGTATGGGGTGGTTTATTCCACGTCTGCCCGCCTTTATGCGCGCCAACCCGCAGACGGAAATCAACGTCGTTTATGCCAACCACCGTAACTACCTGAGCGATGCGTCAGATATGTCGATTCGCTTCGGCAACGGCCAGTGGGCGGGATATCAGAGCGAAAAGCTGATCTCCGGGCAGATGGTGCCCGTGTGCAGCCGCGCGTTTCTGCGCGTTCACGGCCATATCGATACGCCGGAACAGCTGCTGCAAATGCCGTTGCTGCATGACGAGGAGCGTTCGACCTGGCAGCAGTGGTTTACGCAGCAGGGGGTGAAGCGCCCCGTACGCCGAAGCGGCCCTATGTTTGAGGATGGGCTACTGACGCTGGCCGGTGTTCAGGCGGGCCTGGGCTGCGCGCTGATGCGTGAACCGCTGATCGCGCCTTACCTTGAGAGCGGGGAGCTGGTGAAAATTTTCGATTTACCCATCGACGACGGACGTGATTACCATCTCTGCGTACGCGCGGATTCGGACATGACCGAGGACGGTAAGCTGCTGCAAAACTGGCTGCGGCGTGCCGCCGGCAGCGAGCAGCCTACTGCGTAAGCAGACAATGATTTTCCAGCGCCTCAATTTCCGTACCGCTGTAGCGCGCGTACTGCCCGGTGAGGCCAAAGAATGCAGGCTGAGTTTCGGTATAGATTTCTGCGGCCAGTACCAGACGGCGTCGCTCGTCTTCGCTCATCTCCAGCAATGTCCAGGGGATGAAGTAACGTTCCGTTGCGGTCAGTTTAAACCACAGCGGGCAGCCGCAGCCGGGGCAGAACCCGCGTTCACCGCGTGCTGACGAAGAGAAATGAGAAGGGGCAATAGAGTCTTGTTCAACAAGCGGCTGGCCTTGCGCCTCAAGGTACATGGCAATACCACCCGACCACTTCTGGCACTGCGTGCAATGACACGCATAAACATCGAAATTGTTGAGGCTTACGCTGAACTGACTCATCCCACACAAACAGCGTCCTTTAAAAATGTGCATGGCGTTCTCCTTTAATACGCCAGTCTAACGTAATAAAAAAAGCCAGCCACGTAGGCTGGCCTTTTATACAGACAGATCTTAGAACTGGTAGGTCAGACCTACTGCTACGATGTTGTCAGTAGCAACTTTAGCATCTTTGGTGAACTGGTTGTCGTCAACCAGGTTGATTTTGTAATCAACGTAGGTAGACATGTTTTTGTTGAAGTAGTAGCTCGTACCAACTTCAATGTATTCAACCAGATCCTGGTCGCCGTATGAACCCAGGTCTTTACCTTTGGATTTCAGGTAAGCGATGGATGGACGCAGGCCGAAGTCAAACTGGTACTGAGCAACGACTTCGAAGTTCTGCGCTTTGTTCGCGATGAAGCCAGAACCGAAGTTAGTCATGTTGCGCGTTTCAGAGTAGGTGGTTGCCAGGTAGATGTTGTTCGCATCGTACTTCAGGCCAGCAGCCCACACTTCTGCGTTCTCGCCACCCGCGTTAACGGTGTTCGCTACGCGACCAGCAGCAACCTGACGGTCAGTACGGTCAGATTTCGCATAGGTTGCACCTACACCGAAACCGTCCATTTCGTAGGTAGAAGACAGACCCCAGCCGTCACCGTTCGCTTCGGTGATATCACGGTCGTCATTTTTACCCTGGTACTGAGCGGCAAAGTTCAGGCCGTCAACCAGACCGAAGAAGTCGGTGTTACGGTAGGTAGCAACGCCAGTGGTACGGCCAGTCATAAAGCCATCAGTCTGGGTCCAGGTATCACCGCCGAATTCTGGCAGAACGTCAGTCCATGCGCCGATGTCGTAAGCAACACCGTAGTTACGACCGTAGTCGAAAGAACCGAATTCGTTGAATTTCAGACCTGCAAACGCCAGACGCGTTTTGCTGCCGTCAGAACCCTGGGATTCAGAACGGTTGCCTTTGAACTCATATTCCCACTGGCCGTAACCGGTCAGCTGGTCGTTGATCTGAGTTTCACCTTTGAAGCCCAGACGCACGTAAGTTTTGTCGCCGTCGTTGTCGGTGTCATCAGAGAAATAGTGCAGACCTGTTACTTTGCCATACAGATCCAGTTTGTTACCGTCTTTGTTAAAAACTTCAGCCGCGTTTACAACGCCTGCTGCCAACATGGAAGTCACTGCCACTGCAACTAATTTAAGTTTCATCTTAAATATTCCTTATAATTTTCTTAGGTATTTCCTGAGCCATTTTTAAACGAATGCTAAACGAGGCTGCTCGTCAATGGCATGCTATTTTTAAGAATCTTGTAGCCTGCTTTCAATAATAAGTTTCAAAATATTAAAGGTAATTTCAATTAGTGTGATCCTGATCTGAAAAATTGCCGTTTAATCGCCTCTTCTGATTAATATTCAAACACAAATTGAGTATTTACTCATCAGGATAATTGGGATGTATATAATTTATGGATGTACTAGTTATCTTGGGGAATTGTCGGGTTAACCGAAAGGAAAACAGAAATGGCAATATGATAAATCACAATAAAACAGCAAGTTATAAGATTGGCTTTACGGTTTTTGTGAAATTTGACTGAAACATCCAGAAATAAACTATTGCAATTCGTGCTATATAGCGTGTGAGTATTCGCAGCAAACTAATTACTCTGCGTTGTCAGTTTGTGTCAATTAACGCATGGAGTGTTTACGAAAGAGCGGTAATATAAACAGAAATCAAACGCATTCTCTAACGTTCTGAACAATATTCTGACTGTTGGTCACATTTTAAATATTTGTTAAATTTTAGCCGAGCAAGCAACATGCCCGGCGAATTAATTAAGGCGTTATTTCCGCGTCGCGTACCAGCACAAAAGCGACCCGACGCAGACCATTAATGCACCTTGCCAGAAGGCAAACGACAGCGGTGAACTCAGCAATACTGCGGCCAGTGCGGCAGACAGAACCGGCGTAAAATACGATACCGCTGCCAGCACGGTAACGTTGCCATGGAGAATGCCGATATTCCAGGACGCATAGCCAAAGCCAAGCGCAATACCGCACATCAACAATTTCACCACCACGGGTACGCTAAACACCATTTCCGGCTGATCGCTGACGGCGTACTTCACCCACAGGCTAAGCGCAGTAAGCAGGACGAAAAGGGTAATGCCGTTTTGCCCTTTGGCAAATTTGCTGGTGACGGTGCAATAGGCTGCCCAAATAAACGCGCCGGCAAACGCGAGCGCGTAGCTGAGCGGGCTTGAGACCACGTTGCGGATAATTTCATCAACATGTAGCCCGTTCTCACCGCCTAATACCCAGCACACACCCAGCAGCGATATCGCTAACCCAGGGATCACCCACAGGGTGGTTTTCTGACCGTTGAATAAAATCGCAAACACAATCGTCAGGCTCGGCCAAAGGTAATTGACCATCCCGACCTCAATGGCCTGGGATCGCGTTGCGGCATACCCCAGCGACAGCGCCAGGCAAATTTCATAGCTCACAAACAGAACGCTGCCCGCAATAAGATAGCGTGGAGAGAATTTGCGAAGATCGGGAAATCCTACCGTCACCAGACACAATAATCCGCTGACGGTGTATATCATTGCTGCACCGCCAACCGGCCCAAGCCCTTCACTGACGCTGCGAATAAGCCCGACCATCGTGCTCCATAAAAGGATTGCCGCCAGCCCAATGAGCGTTGCTCTCTTTCTGTCCATTACCTTGCCATCGTTATAAAAAGTAAAGGAAAAACTTATAGCACTAAACCCGCGCCTGCCGCGAATTATTCTGTTAGCTCGCTAATCATAAAGGGGTAATCAAATTCGGCAGGGGTGACTATTAAGGGGGCGAAAAATGATGACCTTGATTTGACGCAAAAAAAACAGGGACATTGATGTTAGTTTGCGGCCCCAAGTCTTATTCGAAAACGAGGACAACAATGGACGTCAGCCGCAGACAATTTTTTAAAATCTGCGCGGGCGGTATGGCCGGAACCACGGCAGCCATGCTGGGATTTGCTCCCAAAATGGCGCTGGCTCAGTCGCGCAACTATAAACTGCTGCGCGCGAAAGAGATCCGTAACACCTGCACATACTGCTCCGTAGGTTGTGGGCTTTTAATGTATAGCCTGGGCGATGGCGCGAAGAACGCCAAAGAAGCGATTTACCATATTGAAGGGGACCCGGATCATCCGGTGAGCCGCGGCGCACTTTGCCCGAAAGGGGCGGGGCTGCTGGACTACGTCCACAGTGAAAACCGACTGCGCTACCCGGAATACCGCGCGCCGGGTTCCGATAAGTGGCAGCGTATCACCTGGGATGACGCCTTCTCCCGAATCGCCAAATTAATGAAAGCCGACCGCGATGCCAACTTTATTGAAAAGAACGATCAGGGCGTAACGGTTAACCGCTGGCTTTCCACCGGGATGCTGTGCGCATCTGCGGCAAGTAATGAAACCGGCATGCTGACGCAAAAGTTTGTGCGCTCTCTCGGCATGCTGGCGGTAGACAACCAGGCGCGCGTTTGACACGGACCAACGGTAGCAAGTCTTGCTCCAACATTTGGTCGCGGTGCGATGACCAACCACTGGGTTGATATCAAAAACGCTAACGTCGTGGTGGTGATGGGCGGTAACGCCGCTGAAGCACACCCTGTCGGCTTCCGCTGGGCGATGGAAGCAAAAAATAACAATGATGCGACGGTTATCGTCGTCGATCCGCGCTTTACGCGTACGGCATCGGTGGCCGATATCTATGCGCCAATCCGCTCCGGTACGGACATTACGTTCCTCTCCGGCGTGCTGTTGTACCTGATTGAAAATAACAAAATTAACGCGGAATACGTTAAGCACTACACCAACGCAAATCTGCTGGTGCGGGATGATTTTGCCTTTGATGACGGGCTGTTTAGCGGCTATGACGCTGAAAAACGCCAGTACGACAAGTCTTCCTGGAACTACCAGTTTGATGAAAACGGCTATGCGATGCGTGACGAAACGCTGACGCACCCGCGCTGCGTGTGGAACCTGCTGAAAGAGCACGTATCCCGCTATACGCCTGACGTCGTGGAGAACATCTGCGGTACGCCAAAAGCCGACTTCCTGAAAGTGTGTGAAGTGCTGGCCTCAACCAGTGCCGCTAACAGAACGACCACGTTCCTGTACGCGCTGGGCTGGACGCAGCACACGGTCGGCGCGCAGAACATCCGCACCATGGCGATGATCCAGCTGCTGCTCGGCAACATGGGTATGGCCGGTGGCGGCGTGAACGCGCTGCGCGGTCACTCTAACATTCAGGGGCTGACCGACCTTGGCCTGCTGTCGACCAGCCTGCCGGGCTACCTGACGCTGCCGTCTGAGAAGCAGGCCGATCTGCAAACCTATCTGGCGGCGAATACGCCTAAGGCGACGCTGCCGGATCAGGTGAACTACTGGAGCAACTATCCGAAGTTCTACGTCAGCCTGATGAAATCTTTCTACGGCGATGCGGCGCAGAAAGAGAACGACTGGGGCTTTGAGTGGCTGCCGAAGTGGGACCAGGCTTACGACGTCATCAAGTATTTCAACATGATGGATAAGGGCAACGTCACGGGCTATATCTGTCAGGGCTTTAACCCGGTGGCCTCCTTCCCGGACAAAAACAAAGTCGTTCGTAGCCTGAGCAAGCTGAAGTACATGGTCGTTATCGACCCTCTGGTGACCGAAACCTCAACGTTCTGGCAGAACCACGGCGAATCAAACGATGTCGATCCGGCGTCGATTCAGACCGAAGTGTTCCGCCTGCCGTCCACCTGCTTTGCGGAAGAGGACGGGTCTATTGCTAACTCCGGCCGCTGGCTGCAGTGGCACTGGAAAGGTCAGGACGCGCCGGGCGAAGCGCGCAATGACGGCGAGATCCTTGCCGGGATTTACCATCGCCTGCGCGAAATGTATCGCACGGAAGGCGGCAAGGGCGTTGAGCCGCTGCTGAAGATGGGCTGGGAGTACAAGCAGCCGGACCATCCTGAGTCTGAAGAGGTCGCGAAAGAGAACAATGGCGTGGCGCTGGCGGATCTCTATGATGCCAGCGGCAACCTCGTGGCGAAAAAAGGCCAGCTGCTGAACAGCTTCGCGCTGCTGCGTGATGACGGCACGACGGCATCGTCCTGCTGGATCTACACCGGCAGCTGGACGGAGCAGGGCAACCAGATGGCCAACCGCGACAACGCTGACCCGTCAGGGCTTGGCAATACGCTGGGCTGGGCATGGGCGTGGCCGCTGAACCGTCGCGTGCTGTATAACCGCGCCTCGGCAGATATCAACGGCAAGCCGTGGGATCCAAAACGCATGCTGGTCCAGTGGAACGGGGCGAAGTGGACGGGGAACGATATCCCTGACTACAACACCGCGGCACCGGGCAGTAAAACCGGGCCGTTCATCATGCAGCCGGAAGGTCTGGGCCGCCTGTTTGCCCTCGACAAGCTGGCGGAAGGGCCGTTCCCGGAGCACTACGAGCCGATGGAAACGCCGCTGGGGACTAACCCGCTGCACCCGAACGTGATCTCCAGCCCGGTGGTGCGTATCTACGAAGAGGACGTGCTGCGATTAGGTAAAAAGGACAAGTTCCCGTACGTGGGAACGACCTACCGCCTGACCGAGCATTTCCACACCTGGACCAAGCACGCGCGGCTTAACGCCATCGCGCAGCCGGAACAGTTTGTGGAGATCAGCGAAACGCTGGCGGAAGCGAAAGGCATCGCCAACGGCGATCGCGTGACGGTAAGCAGCAAGCGCGGTTTTATTCGTGCCGTTGCCGTGGTCACCCGCCGTCTGCAGTCGCTGAACGTGCATGGTCAGCAGGTGGAGACCGTGGGCATTCCGCTGCACTGGGGCTTTGAGGGCGTGGCGCAGAAAGGCTACATCGCCAACACCCTGACGCCAAACGTCGGCGATTCCAACTCGCAAACGCCGGAGTACAAAGCGTTTCTGGTCAACATCGAGAAAGCGTAAGGAGCGATTAAATGGCGATGGAAACACAAGACATTATCAAACGCTCCGCGACCAACCCGATTACTCCCGCGCCCCGCGCGCGGGATTATAAGGCAGAGGTCGCCAAGCTTATCGATGTCTCCTCCTGCGTGGGCTGTAAAGCCTGCCAGGTGGCCTGTTCAGAGTGGAACGATATCCGTGACGAGGTGGGGCACTGCGTCGGGGTTTACGATAATCCGGCAGACCTGAGCGCCAAGTCCTGGACGGTGATGCGCTTTAGCGAAACCGACCAGAACGGCAGGCTGGAGTGGCTGATCCGTAAAGACGGCTGTATGCACTGTGAAGATCCGGGCTGCCTGAAGGCGTGCCCGTCTGCCGGCGCGATTATTCAGTACGCCAACGGGATTGTCGATTTCCAGCAGGATAATTGCATCGGCTGCGGCTACTGCATTGCGGGCTGTCCGTTTAATATCCCGCGCCTCAATAAAGAGGATAACCGGGTCTATAAATGCACCCTGTGCGTGGACCGCGTCAGCGTCGGGCAAGAGCCTGCCTGCGTGAAGACCTGTCCGACCGGGGCTATCCACTTCGGCACCAAGAAAGAGATGCTGGACGTGGCGCAGGAGCGGGTGGACAAGCTGAAAGCGCGCGGCTACGAGAATGCGGGCGTGTACAACCCGCAGGGCGTGGGCGGTACGCACGTGATGTACGTATTGCACCATAACGACCAGCCGGAGCTGTACCACAACCTGCCGAAGGACCCGGCGATCGATACGTCAATTAACCTGTGGAAAGGGGCGCTCAAACCGCTCTCTGCGGCGGGCTTTATCGCCACCTTTGCCGGGCTGATTTATCACTACATCGGGATCGGGCCAAACAAAGAGGTGGATGACGACGAGGAGGAACAACACCATGAGTAAGTCGAAAATGATTGTGCGCACGAAGTTTATCGACCGCGCCTGTCACTGGACGGTGGTGATCTGCTTCTTCCTGGTGGCGGTATCGGGGATTTCGTTCTTCTTCCCGACGCTGCAGTGGCTGACAGAAACCTTCGGTACCCCGCAGATGGGGCGTATTCTGCACCCGTTCTTCGGCGTGCTGATATTCGTCGTGCTGATGTTTATGTTCGTGCGTTTCGTGCATCACAACATCCCGGACAAGCAGGATATTCCGTGGGTGAAAGGGATCGTCGAAGTCCTGAAAGGGAACGAGCATAAAGTGGCGAAAGTCGGCAAATACAATGCCGGGCAGAAGATGATGTTCTGGACCATCATGAGTATGATTTTTGTGCTGCTGGTGACCGGGGTGATTATCTGGCGTCCCTATTTCGCCCAGTACTTCCCGATTCAGGTGATTCGCTACGCGCTGCTGATCCACGCGACGTCTGCCATTATTCTGATCCACGCCATCCTGATCCATATGTATATGGCCTTCTGGGTGAAGGGATCGATTAAAGGGATGGTTGAAGGAAAGGTGAGCCGCCGCTGGGCGCAAAAACACCATCCGCGCTGGTATCGTGACGTTGAACGTCTGGAAGCGAAAAAAGAGAGTACGGAAGGGATGAAGTAAGGTTAACCCTGCGCCGTCGGCTTTGCCCGGCGGCGCTTCGCTTGCGCAGACAGGATAAGTACCTGACCGGTTGGCGTCATGTATTAGTCAATAAACGATCAATTGCCGCTATAACGTCATGACGTGCGTTGCGTAAATTACAAACAAAGTCTTTCGGGTTAATCTTGTCGTTGTTAAGGTTCGTTATCATTGGCGAATAAATCAGAAACGTTTCAAAATCGATATTTACTTCTGGAGCCAGATGGCTCTGCCATAACGGTAATTTAGTGTTTTTCGCCAGCGGCACAATTACGCGCGTGGCAAGATCGTCATAACAATCATCCTGAATGAGCAAATAGTACGGAAGCTTTTCCCGGGTCGCCGCAGATGTATTACGGTAAACATTAAATTGTTTCAGCATTAAAGCACCCTGAAAAACTCATCATCAGTAATGGTTCCATGTTTTTCCACAAACTCATTCATTGATCGAATGAATGAACGGTCCGCTTCTGATGGCTGACGCGGGGCAACGAAGTCTGACGCGGTGTGGCTTGGCGGTGATGTTGGCATGATACGTCGAGAGGGCGTGTGGTCTGCTGTGTGTTTCATCGGTTTCTCCTTTGTTGGTGCGGTCATTATCAACCGCAGCCAATAAAAAACAATACCGCTTAACCTGGTAATCTACATTCTGCGAGCCGTCTTCCAATAATCTCAGAACTTCTCATCTATATAGCGGAAGGGATATTTAGTGGGTTTGGTTTTACCGATTTTACGCTTCGGTAAATCCATGGTTTCAATATGCAGGTCTTTATACGGGATCTGCGAAAGCAGGTGAGAAATAATATTCAAACGTACCCGCTTCTTATCCTCAGAACGCGCGACAAACCACGGTGCCCAGGCGGTGTCGGTGGCTTTAAACATGGCGTCGCGGGCGGCGGTGTACTCATCCCACATATTGAAAGATTTAATATCCATCGGAGAGAGTTTCCAGGTTTTGCGGCCATCGTTAATACGATCCCGCAGCCTGCGCTCCTGCTCTTTTGGCGTCACCTCAAGCCAGTATTTCAGCAGAATCGTTCCGGCATCCACCATGGCCTTTTCCATCACCGGGGTACCGTCCAAAAACTTCTCCACCTGTTCCTCGGTGCAGAACCCCATCACCCGCTCAACGCCCGCGCGGTTATACCAGCTGCGGTCAAAGATGACGATTTCGCCCGCAGAGGGCAGGTGCGGTACATAGCGCTGGAAATAGAGCTGGCTCTTTTCTTTATCGGTCGGGGCCGGGAGCGCGACAACGCGGAACACGCGGGGGCTGACGCGCTCGGTGATAGCTTTAATGGTACCGCCTTTACCGGCACCGTCGCGTCCTTCAAAAACGATACACACTTTTAAACCTTTAGCGACGACCCACTGCTGCAGTTTGACCAGTTCAACATGGAGGCGGCGGAGCTCTTTTTCGTACTCTTTGGTCTTCAGCGTGGGCTTAACCACGCTATCGGCGCTGGCTTTGGTCACGGTCTTTTCTTTGGTTTTATTCTGCTTTGCGTTTCCCATGATTACCCTCATTTCCGGATCGGGTGACGAGCTTAGAAGGAACTAACACTTTGAAGTGTAATTCTGACTGGCAACCTTCGCGGGAATTTTTGACTGGCGTTTCAGACGCGGCGGTTTCGCTTCGTCCGGGAACGGGTTAGAATGCGGTGATGTACTGTATGAATAAACAGGGTGGTGAGATGGCATTGATTCTTGAAGGTGAAAAAATAGGTCGAAACCGTTTTACCGGCGAGAAAATTGAGAACGCGGTCTTTCGCAACTGCGATTTTTCAGGCACGGATTTAACCAGCACGGAATTTATCGGCTGTCAGTTCTATGACCGTGAAAGCCAGAAGGGCGGCAACTTTAGCCGGGCGCAGCTTAAAGATGCCGTCTTCAAAAGCTGCGATTTATCGATGGCGGATTTCAGGCATTCGAATGCCTTAGGCATCGAAATTCGTGAGTGCAGGGCGCAAGGTGCGGATTTTCGCGGGGCCAGTTTTATGAACATGATCACTACGCGTACCTGGTTTTGCAGTGCTTACATAACAAAAAGCAACCTGAGCTATGCCAATTTTTCGAAGGTGGTTCTGGGAAAATGCGAGCTGTGGGAAAACCGCTGGAATGGTGCGCAAATACTCGGTGCGACCTTCAGCGGCTCGGATCTGTCGGGGGGCGAGTTCTCCTCTTTTGACTGGCGGGCGGCCAATTTTACCCACTGCGACCTGACCAACTCGGAACTGGGTGAACTGGACGTGCGCGGTATTGATTTACAGGGCGTGAAACTGGACAGCTATCAGATTTCCCAGTTGATGGAGCGACTTGGCGTCGTGGTTTTAGGCTAACGGTATTCACAACCTGACTCCACCTTGTCGGCATGAATGTCTTTATACGGAATCTGTTTAAGCAGGTGCGAAATAATATTTAGCCGCACGCGTTATTTATTTTCTGAACGCGCCACAAAACACGGTGCCCAGCCTGTGTCGGCGGCTTTTAATATGGCGTCGTGGGCGAGCGTATATTCGTCCAAGACGTTGAAATATTTACGTCTGGAATGAAATTCTGTTTCGACAGGTTCTAAGAAACCACTGATTTTTCGTTGTATCGATGAAATAGCGTTCGCCATTCTATATAATATCCACGTTTCACTTAATTTTTTTTGGTGTTTTTCCTGGTATTTTTCCTGGTATTATTCCAGCGCTATTAAAGGCTGTTGAATGAGCCTGAATACTATAGCGTAGAGGGAACTATGTCGTTAAACGTGATTTATGTGAGTGCTGATGGCACAAAAGATGCTCAAGGAACTGCGAATAGTCCGATGGATCTGGCGACCGCTGTTTATGCGGGTGGAGAGAATAGCGTTATTGTTTTGTTGAACTCAGCCGGAGTCATTCAAACATCGGGTGTGGCGCTGTTTAAAAACCAATATATTTTAGGTGAAGGTGCCAGCGCAGTAGTATATCACTCGGATGGTATCACTACCGAAAATTACACCGCCCCTGGTTCGGGTGGCGCCCAGCTAAACGGTATATCAAAATATAACGCCGTGGTTGGCACCAATATGCATACCGAAGGCCCTGCTGTTGTCGGGGTAACAGCCAGTGGTGGAGTAAACAACGCGGGGATTATTGCAGAGACACGCTATAACTTCGTGTTGTCGGGGCAGTCAAATATGGCCGGTTGGGAAGATGTCGCCGATTTTGAACCTGAATTGCGCGGCGTGCAGGAGCAGGTGAAAATCTGGACTGGTAGCCAATTTGAAAGCCTGACGCCGAATAAAAATACCCATCCGTTGGAATTCGGGGCCGGGTCAGCGAAAAGCTGGGCGGGTTCTGAATTGTCTCTGGGGATCAACCTGACACAGGCATTAGGCTCAGAAGTTTATTTCACCAAGGTCACGGCCGGGGGTACCTCTATCGACCGCTGGCTGGATAGAGACATGCTCACGCACGTTTTCACCAACACGCTCAAGGCATCGCAGTCGATTGCCGATCAGGGCTACGCGCCCTTTATCGGTGGCGTTGGCTGGACTCAAGGGGAAAATGATTATGGTCGGCATAATGATTACGACCAGAAACTGCTCGCTTTGCTTGCCCGCATGCAAAACGAATTTGCTATGGAAGATCTCAAATTGGTGGCAAGTGGTACCTCTCCATACCAGGGAGGACCGCAGATAGAGGCTGAGTTGCAGCAGGCGGCCGATGCCTCCGATCATATTGAGTTTTTCAGTATGCAACACTTTCTGCAGTCGTCTAATGGACGGGTACACTTCGATGCGGAAGGATACTCCTATATGGGGTACCAGTTTGCCGTTAATTTCCTGAAAGACCTGATGGGTAGCCCGGTTTCGCAGGAAGATATCACGGGTTATATCCCCCTCTGGTTACGGCCAGTTGCCCCAGAGTCCGGTGACGATCGCGTGACCGTGATCCCAGGTATCACTGAAGATATTGGCAACGTTTTGCTCAACGATCGCGACTATAACCCGCAGACGATCCACGTGTCCGCCGTTGGCAATAGCACAGATGCTGTTGGTGAATGGATTGACCTGGAACAGGGAGGGCGCATCAAGATTTCCGCTGATGGGCAATATATCTTTGAGCATCAGGGGGCCTATGACGGTTTGGCTTTTGGGGAGTCAATACGGATCGCTATTGATTATCAGATCAGTGATGAAACTGCGTTGACCGATCGCGCTCAATTACAGCTGGTGATTTATGGTCAAGGGGCTGGAGGGCATAACACTATTCATGGTAACCAGTATAATAATGTCCTGCGCGGTGGCGAGCAGAACGACATTATTTATGGTTATGAGGGTAATGACGGTATTCATGGTAATAAAGGCAGCGAGATTATTTTTGCCGGTGCAGGCAATGACATAATTCATGCAGCCCAAAATGGCAATACGGACGATGCTGATGCGCGTCATATCATCTATGCCGGTGAAGGTAACGATACGGTCAATGGTGCCAAAGGGGACGATTTTATTGATGTAAGTGAAGGTAATAATACCGTGCGCAGTTACGGAGGTAATGATGAGATCATTGCTGGCGCAGGTAATGATACCATTTATGCTGCATCTAATAATCGTCAACAGGACAAGGGGTTCACAAAGCTGATAAAAAGCGGGGCGGGTAGAGACTACATCCAAACTTCGGACAGCGATGATACCATTATTGGTGGTGATGGGGATAAACGTATTTATTCCTATGGTGGTACGGACAGTATCACAGTTGGCAACGGTAACAATTTTATTGCAGCTTATGCCGCTAATCGTAACGACGATATCAATGTCACTAAAACCATCATCAGCGGTAATGGCCGCGATGTGATCGATACGTCTTACAGTAATGACAAAATCATGGTGGGGGAGGGTAATAAAGTCATTCGTACTTATGGGGGGAATGACAGTATTATTACCGGGAATGGTGATAACTATATTAATACAGCGAGAAACCGATCCGAAGGGAGCGGCAATACGGTCAAGGTTATCACCGGCAGCGGTGACGATGATATTCATACCGGAGCCAGTAACGATCTGATTGATGGGGGCGCGGGTAATAACACCATTTACAGCTATGGTGGTGATGATTATATCAAGACTGGCGATGGTAACGATAATATCTATGCCTATTCCAGCAATCGCAACGACGACATTGGCCGTAGTAAAACCGTGATCAGCGGTGCAGGACGTGACATTATCTCGACTTCCTATAGTAACGACACGGTGATCGTAGATGGCGGCCAGAAGTTGATCCGTACTTTCGGTGGAAATGACAGTATTACCACGGGTGACGGCAATAATTATATCGATACGGCAGCGGATCGCCGCGAGGGGAGCGGCGATGAAACGCAGATCCACACCGGTAACGGTAATAATGTGATCCACACAAGCAGAACAGATGACCACATTGTGACGGGCAATGGGAATGACACCATCTACGCATATGGCGGAAATAACATTATTAAGTCCGGTGGTGGCAAGGACGTCATTTATACCTACGATCTCGATCGAAATAATGATAAAGATAAAGTGAACTACATCGACGCTGGCGCGGGTAACGATACAGTCCACGGTACACAGGGAGTAGACACGATTATCGGTGGGTTGGGGGATGATATCCTGTACGGCTCCGGTGGCAACGATATGTTTATCTTCAGTGGGAGTGCGGGTCAGGATATTATTGGTGACTTTAATGTCCTGGAAGACAAGATAATGTTCACCGATTCCAATGTGAGTTTTGACGATCTGCACTTCCAGGCAGCCAGTAACGGCACGGTGGTCTCTTATCTTGACAGCCAGGTTACCCTGCGTGGCGTTGCAATCACCAAGATTGAAGAAAGCATTTTCATTTTCTAATCCCGCCATCGGCCAGACAATAAGGGCTTGCACCTTGTTGTCTGGCCGAGTTTTGTTACCCATGACCACAATTTTAAACCTTGCCACTGGGAAGAAAACATGTTCCGTACGGCTTTGTTGAGAAAATCGAATCTCCAGGATCTGAGCGCTACATAGCCCCCGTTCCCCTGTGAGAATACCGCGGATGCAATAAAATCAGCACTTTTAATCCCAAACGCTACATGTGGTTAGCGTGATAATTTCATTCTTATTTACTTAAAGGAACTAAGAATGAGTTGGAATAAAGAAGCTGCAGTTTCGTATCTCCGTTCACACGCTCTGGGGCACTCTCATAGTGAATGTGCTAAGTTTACCCGCCTGGCCATTCTGGTTGGAGGTGTTAAGGTGCCGAACACAGATTATGCAAAAGATTATGGGGCGGAATTATTACGAGCTGGATTCAGTGAGCTGCCGCCCGGTTCAACTTTAATTTCTGGCGATGTGGCTGTGATACAGCCCTATCCTGGTGGAAATGGCATAGGTCACATGACTATGTATGACGGTACGCAGTGGATTTCTGACTTTGTTCAAAAAAGCATGTATCCGGGGCCTGGGTACCGCAAAATGCAACCGTCCTTTAAAATTTACAGGATGCATTAATGAAAAGGATATTTTTATCATTCGTAATGTTCCTGGTGGGATGTAGTTCGATAGCCAATCAAGACCATAGCGCGCAGGACGCCACAGAATTATTTTATAAATCCTATCTTTCCGCATACGGCAGTGATGAAGCCAGGCCTTATCCTGACGACGAACTGCGTAAATATGTTTCTGCTGATACTATTACTCGCATTGGTGCTATTCAGGACATTTCTGAACAAGAGTTAATAGAGTCTGACTATTTCACGTATACCCAGGATTACTCTCGCGAATGGATACCGGCGTTACGAGTGGAAAACGCCAGGCCATTTTTAAACGGTGAAATAGTCCAGGTCACTGAAGGGGCGGGTAATGGGAGAGCCATACACCTTGAAGTATTTCTTCGTCGTGAAGATGATGCATGGAAAATCTACCGCGTTCGTGACATAACGAACAATCATGAGCACCCAATTTTCAATGCTGGCGCTATTACACACGCTAAAGCAGTGGCAGAAAGCGCACAGTGAAAGCTACACCTTTAATCCATTGATTTTAGAGCAGTCTTAGGAAACTAACAGATTTAAAAATGTTGGATAAAGCACCTGAATTAATGGATTAACCTGTCAGCCAACGGATTTGAACTGGCTCACCCTACAAGATTATTCAATAATGCCCACCGCGAGTGATTAACCAGTGGTTGAAGTATGAAAAAAACAATCTTTTCGTTGGCACTTGGCACCTTTGGTCTGGGAATGGCTGAGTTTGGCATTATGGGGGTGCTAACCGAGCTGGCCCATGACACCGGCATCTCGATACCCGCTGCCGGGAACATGATCTCCTTTTACGCCTTCGGCGTGGTCATCGGCGCGCCGATCGTCGCACTTTTCTCCAGTAAGTTTTCGTTGAAAACGACGTTGCTGTTTCTTGTCGCCCTGTGCGCGGTGGGTAACGCCATTTTCACCTTTTCATCATCCTATTTCTGGCTGGCGGTAGGGCGCTTAATCTCGGGCTTCCCGCACGGCGCCATTTTTGGCGTCGGGGCGATCATCCTGTCGAAGATTGCGCCACCGGGTAAAGTGACGGTCGCGGTCGCGGGTATGATTGCAGGCATGACGGTCGCCAATCTGGTAGGGGTGCCGCTGGGCACCTGGCTGGGGCATGAATTCAGCTGGCGGTATACTTTCCTGGTGATTGCCATTTTCGATGCGCTGGTGATCCTCTCGGTTTTGGTGTGGGTGCCGAAAATCCATGATAAATCAGCCACCAGGCTGACTGAGCAATTTCACTTCCTTAAGAAGCCGGAACCCTGGCTGATCTTTGCCGCCACTATGTTTGGCAATGCGGGCGTGTTCGCGTGGTTCAGCTTCGTGAAGCCGTTTATGGTCAACGTCTCGGGCTTCTCCGAGGGGCTAATGACGGTCATCATGATGTTAATGGGGCTGGGGATGGTGCTCGGGAATCTGTTCAGCGGCAAGCTGTCCGGACGCTTCAGCCCGCTGCGCATCGCGGCGACTACTGACATGGTCATTGTGGCCTCGCTGCTGCTGCTTTTCGCTTTTGGCGAGCAGAAAACGGCCTCGCTGGTGATGGGCTTCATCTGCTGTGCCGGGCTGTTTGCGCTCTCTGCACCGCTGCAAATCCTGCTGCTGCAAAATGCAAAAGGAGGCGAGATGCTGGGCGCCGCGGGCGGGCAGATGGCCTTTAACCTGGGCAGCGCCATTGGCGCCTATTTTGGTGGGATGATGATCACGCTCGGCTTTAGCTGGAGCTACGTTACGCTGCCGGCGGCCATTTTGTCCTTCTCGGCCATGACCTCTCTCTTACTTTACGGCCATTTGATCGCCAAAAAACGTCAGGCCAACGCGCGCGCGCTGGCCTGATACTTAATCAGGAGAGCCAGGGTTCGCCCAGGGTTAACATCAGACGGTTGGCCCAGGCGAAGAACGCGGTGGACTGGACCAGATCCAGCTGGGCAAGCGTGTCCAGATCCTGCTTTTGCAGCGCAGCAAGGTGCAACGGCGTGGCGGCAGGCGGTGTGACCGACAGCGCCGCCGCAAAGTTGATTTCCGCCTGCCAGCGTGCAGACTGCCCCTCGCTCAGGGATTGCCCCGGGCGCACCGCCAGCAACGCGTCTATCGCACTGTCATCCTTCGACAGCTGGCTGGCCTTACGCGCATGGACAGATGCGCAGTAAATGCAGCCATTAATTTTGCTGGCCACCGTGGCGGCCAGCTCGCGTTCAGCGCGCGGCAACCCTCCCGGTGTGTAAAAAATCCCTTTATCCGTTAACGTACGCTGCTCCAGAACCGGCAGGTTGCGGCCCAGCAGGCGGAAATAGTCTGAGTCGGTATGGCCGAATTTCGCCAGAATGGCGACCTCGTCGTCGCGAAAATCCGCCAGCGGCCTGGCGGCAAGCCAGGGTTCCCAGCCGAGCTCCTGTTGGGTAAACGCCACAGGTGCCGCCTTGCCGGTTATCGTCGTGGGGTTGGTATGCCAGACGCCAGCCACGGGCGCGACGTCGCTCGCCGCCACGGGCTTATCGTTCAGCAGGCGCAGCCCGGCGACTAGACGGCTCTGAAAACTGACAAAGGCGATCAGCTGCGCCAGGGTGACGATGCCTTCCTTGCTCCATCCGGCCTGAGTCAGGGCGTTGAGCGCGCCCGGCGTAGCCTCAGCCGGGGAGAAGGTGAGCAGTCGGGCGAAGCCGAGCGCCGGAGTCAGCCGTGCAGAGGTCGGGTCGGCCAGGCCAAACCCGGCATAGTGCGCAGCCAGTGACTCAGCGTTATGCCATTTGGCGACTTTTGCCGCCACGGCAAAACGTTCGTCCAGCGCAAAGTCGCGGTCCTGCTGGCTGAACAAGATTTCGTAGCTTCCCTGGGCGTGACGCGTTGCAGCCTCGCGCACGGCGCGCGCCTCCGCCAGCGGCGAACCGGGAGCAATCTCCGCCAGCTCGGCAAGAATATCCTGACTTAATGCCATAGGTTTCTCCTCAAAGAATGTGTGGGGCGATATGTTCTGCAATCAGCTCAATCGAACGCAGGGTGTCGCGGTGCGACGGTTCGACAGAATGAACCTGGAATGAGACGTCCGTTGCGCGAGCCAGCACCGAGTCAGCTTTCAGCGAGGCCAGCACCGTATCCGGCGAGCCAATATGGGCATCAAACTGGCGGCGATAATCCTCGACGGTGTCGCCTTTAACCACGTGTCCGGCGGCGCGATGCTGCTGAGCCTGTCTGGCTAATCCCGGCGCAGCGACCTTCAGCGCATAGTCGTCGCTATCGGCAACGAACGCGGTGCGAGAGGCGAGGATCCGCGGCGCAACGCCTGCGGGCAGCGCATCAAGATAGGCATCGACAATCGGGTTCTGGATCGCGTCGAGCGTGATATCCAGCCGGTCAGCCGGGCGCGGCTGGGTGCGCGAAAGCATCAAACCCTGTCCCGCCCGTGCGGCCCGCACGGCACCGTCAACGGAGAAGGTCGCTATCCAGATGCGTTCAGCCAGCTGCGGTGCGGGCGGGTAAAGATGGTTATCGGGATGGGTGAGCGAATCCCCGCGCCAGGCGCTTTGGATAACGTGAAGATGGTCAGCAAAGGCCGCGCCGCGTTCTTCAAACGTCAGGCCAAACGGCAGGAAGGAGGTCGGCGTACCGCCGGAGCCGAAACCCACCTCAAGGCGCCCGTCTGAAAGCAGATCCAGTACGGCGGCATCTTCGGCAACCCGCAGCGGATTTTCCATCGGCAGGGTGATAATGGCCGTGCCAAGACGGATGGTTTTCGTATGGGCGGCAACGTGCGCGAGGAACAGCAGAGGTGACGGTAGTCCCCCCTCATTTTCATGGAAGTGGTGCTGCGCAATCCAGGCGCTGTCAAAGCCGTGGCGTTCCGCATGGCGGATCTGTTCCGTCGCCAGGCGATAGCGCTCCTTTGGCGTGGCATCATCAAGCAGGCGGGTGAAAAAGCCCAGGCGTTTTCGCGTCATGCGAACTCCTCCGTAACGGGTGAAAAATGGGGAATAGCGTCAATCAGTTCGCGGGTGTAGCTGTTCTGCGGGGAGGCAAACAGCGTGTCAACCGCGCCGTGTTCAACAACCTGGCCGCTGCGCAGCACCGTGACGCTGTGCGCAATGCGGCGAACCGTGGCCAGATCGTGAGTAATGAACAGATAGGTTAGCCCCAGCTGCTGCTGTAGCTGCTGCAGGAGCGCCAGAATCTGCGCCTGCACGGTGACGTCCAGGGCCGACGTGGCTTCGTCAAGCACCAGAATGGTTGGATTCAGAATCAACGCCCGGGCGATGGCTACGCGCTGGCGCTGCCCGCCCGACAGTTCGCGCGCGGTGCGGGTCAGCACGTCTGTCGGCAGGGCAACCCGCTGTGCCGCGGTTTCAACCCGGACCTTACGTTCCGCCTTACCGATGCGGGCAAAATTCTTCAGGGGCTCTTCGATAATATCAAAGAGCGTCTGACGCGGGTCGAGAGAGGCAAACGGGTTTTGATAGACGAACTGGATTTTCTGCCGCAGCTGTCGGCGCGCCTCATGGCTGAGTGTGGTGGCATCGATGTCATCAATAACCACGCGACCGCTGTCCGCCTGCTCAAACCCGAGCAAAATGCGGGCGAGGGTGGTTTTCCCCGATCCCGATTCGCCGACCAGCGCGTGCGTGCTGCCGCGCGTGACGTCGAAACTCACGTCATCCAGCGCCTGCAGCTGATGCCCTTTTCCGAGGGAAAACCGCTTGCTGATGGACTGAGCGCGAATGGCGGGCGAGGCCAGCGGACGGCCTGACACGGGGGCAATAGTCAGGCGCTCCCCCTGCAGGTCGCTTAGCAGTTGGCGGGTATAAACATGCTGCGGGGCGCGTAGGATATCGCCCGTAACGCCTTGTTCCTGGACCTCACCCTCGCGAAACACCAGCAGCCTGTCGGCGCGCTGTGCGGCCAGCGCCAGATCGTGGGTCACAAACAGCACCGCGGTGCCGGATTCCCGACGCAGCACGTCGAGCAGGTCCAGAATGCGCTTTTGCACGGTGACATCCAGCGCGCTGGTTGGCTCGTCGGCCACGATGACGTCCGGGCGCAGGGCAATGGCGATGGCGATCAGCACGCGCTGCTTCATGCCGCCAGAAAGCTGATGGGGATACTGCTTCATGCGCTGTTCCGGGTGGCTCAGCCCAACCTTGGTCAGCAGGGCGAGCACCTGTTCGTCGCGCTGGGCATGGGTCACTTTCTGGTGCAGCTGAATAATTTCGCCCACCTGTGCGCCGACGGTTTTTACCGGGTTCAGCGAGTTACCCGGGTCCTGCGGGACGAGGCTAATCCGCGCGCCGCGTAGGGCGTCGAGCCGTTTAGCCGACCACTGGCTTATCTCCTCGCCGTTGAGGCTGATTTTTCCGCCATCGCGCCGGGCGTTTTCCGCCAGCAGGCCAATAATCGCCTGTGCCGTGGTGGTTTTTCCGGAGCCGGATTCGCCGACGAACGCCAGCATTTCGCCGCGCTTGAGGGTAAAGCTGACGTGATGGACCACCTCGCGCCACTGGTGCGCGGTGCGGTAGCTGATCGTCAGGTTTTCCACTGAGAGAACGGTCATGAACGGCCTCCGCTAAACTGTTGGCTGATACGGTTGGTGGCTAGCACGACGGCGATGACCACCAGGCCGGGGAAGGTGGTGAGCCACCAGGCGGTAGAGAGATAGTTTCGGCCTTCGGCGATCAGCAGGCCCCACTCCGGAACGGGCGGCGGCGTGCCGTAGCCGAGGAAGCTCAGCGTCGACAGCGCCAGAATAGCCTGGCCGAACTGCAGCGTCGCAAAGGCGAGAACCGCGGTTAACGAGTTGGGCAGAATGTGCCGCCACAGCACGGCGAAGAACGTTCCCCCGCTGCCGAACGCGGCTTCGACATAATCCGTATGGCGAATGCGCACGACTTCACCCCGCGCCAGGCGGGCGAAGCTGGCAATGGAGGCAACGCCAACGGCAATCGCCGCGTTGACGGTGCCAAACCCGAGCAGAATGATGACCGTCAGCGACAGCAGCAGGGACGGAATGGACAGCAGCACGTCAACGACACGCATCAGCAGGGACTCGACGCGTCCGGCGAACGCCCCGGCAGTTACGCCCAGCCCGGTGCCAACCAGCAGCCCCAGGGTGACGGCTGCGAGGGCGGCGCTGAGGGAGTGCGACGCCCCGTAAACAATGCGGGCATACACGTCACGGCCAAGCTGATCGGTGCCGAGCCAGTGGCCCGCCTGCGGTGCCAGACGCTGCGCCCCGGCGATCCCTTCAATCGGGCTGTAGTGGGTAAACAGGCCCGGCGCAACGGCCGCGAGGGCAGCGGCGATAATCACCGCCCACGCCAGCCAAAGCCCCGGCTGCCATTGCAGCCCTTGCCACGTCGGGACACGTTTTCGCGCGGCGGCAGCATAATCGACAAGGCTCATGAAGCACCTCCGGTAACGGTTTGCAGGCGCGGGTCAAACAGCGGCATCAGCAGGTCGACCAGCAGGTTTATCAGGACAAAACCGAGTGCGGAAATCATGACGACGGCCTGAAGCACCGCAATATCCTGGTTATTCACCGCCTGCTGGGTCAGCTGGCCAAGCCCGCTGCGGCCAAATACGGTTTCGGTGATCAGCGCCCCGGCAATCAGCTCGCCTAACAGCAGTCCGGCGATGTTCAGCACCGGCAGCAGGGCATTGCCGGTGACGTGACGCCACAGCACGGCGGTTTCGCTCAGCCCTTTTGCGCGCGCAACGGCCACAAACGGCTGCGCAGCCACCTGGTCCAGGCTGCGCATCAGGATTTGCGCCAGCGGGGCGGAGATCGGAATGGCAACGGTCACGATCGGCAGGATCAGTCCCTGCAGCGGCGACGGGTTAATCACCGGGATCAGCCGCAGCTGGAACGAAAAGAGTTGAATCAGGGCGATGCCCAGCCAGAAGGTCGGCAGCGAGATAAACAGCACGGGCAGTGACTGAATGGTATTGCTCAGCCAGCGCAACCCCGGCAGACGAGCGGCAAAGGCCAGGGCAAACGCTAGCAGTACGGCGAGCACAAAGGCGGGCAGGGCGAGGCTCAGGGTATCCGGCAGATTGCTGGCAATCAGCTCGCTGACCGGCACGCCCGCCTGCAGCGAATAGCCAAAATCCCCGCGCAGCATTGCCAGCAGCGTGTGGGCATATTGTTGCCACAGGGGGCTATCCGCACCGTAGGCCACGCGCATCTCCTCGATTTGCGCCGGGCTTAAGCCCAGGTCCGGGTTCTGAAATTTAATCAGTACCGCGTCACCCGGCAGCACCTGAAGCAACACGAACGAAAGGGTGAAGGCGGCCCATAACACCAGCAGCCCGTGCCCTAAGCGTTTAAGCAGTGCGTGGCTCATAGTCAGCTCCTCAGTGTTTCTCAATCCACGCGCCGTAAAACGACGGGCGGCCTACCGCTTCAAAACTCACGCCCTTCAGCCAGGGCGCACCGGCAAACACCTGTGGCTCCTCGAAGATCGGAATGACGTAGGCGTTATCCAGCAGATAGCGCTGGGCATCGCCGGTCAGCTGCAGGCGTTTTTGCGGATCGACTTCGGCTGAAATGTTCACCAGCAGCGCATTCAGCCTGTCGTCGCGGAAGTTCTTCACCCTGTCGCTGGAGCCGCCTTTTTGCAGCAGCGCGTCGCGGTTAGCGGGGTAGAACATGCTTTTGACCACGTCCGGGTCGGCGCGGCCCACTTCGGATACGGTCAGCGGCGTTTTCAGCGGATCGAGGTTATCCAGCGTGCGGCTGCCTGCGTCACCCGCTTTTACGCTCAGCGCCACGCCAACCTGACGCCACTGCTGGGCAACAAGCTGCAGCACCTCTTTGTTTTGCGGCTGCGGAAGGGATTCATACACCGTCAGCGCCAGACGCTGGCCGTCTTTGACGCGGATCCCGTCGCTGCCTGCTTTCCAGCCCGCCTCGTCCAGCAGCGTGTTGGCCTTTGCGGGATCAAAGGTCAGTTTGTCGCTAAGATCGACAAAGCCCGCTGCGGAATCGGCAATAACCGATTTAGCCTGCGGATAGTTTGGCGAGAAGAGGGTATCGACCACCTGCCTGGCATTGGTGGCGTGAAGCAGCGCCTGACGAACGCGAATATCCGAGACCAGCGGATTATCCGGGCGGAAGCTGATGCTGTCGTTTACGCCACGCGTAGGCGCCGCGTAGATTTTGTAGCCCTGGTCGGTTGCCTGTTTTTCGTCGTAGGCCTGAACCTGACGAATAAAATCAGCCTGACCTGCCAGCAGCGCGCCGACGCGCACGCTGTCTTCCTGAGTGACAATAAACGTGATGCCGTCCAGATTCGCTGGCCCCTGCTGCGCCAGGTTTTTCGGCCCCCAGCGGTAGTCCTTACGCGCTTCCAGCGTCACTTCGCGACCCAGCTTCTCGTCCTTCACCACAAACGGACCCGAGCCGATGATATGGCGGGCATCGCCCAGCTCTTCGAAGTTGCGTTTGAGGGTGCTTAACGATACCAGGCCCGAGCCGATGGTGGCGGTGCCCTGTAGAAAGCCCGGCGACGGTTTTTTGAAATAGAACTTCACGGTGTGAGGATCGACCACTTCACTGCGATCGTAGTTGTTGATCACTTCTGACACCGGCAGGCGCTGCGCCTTGTTGCCCAGTCCGTAGGTATCGAAGTTTTTTGCCACGGCGCTGGCGTCCAGCGGCGTCCCGTCTGAGAAGGTGATCCCAGGACGGATTTTAAAGGTGTATTCGGTCTTATCGGCGTTGGTGGTCCAGCTTTCGGCGACCCAGGGTTCAACCTGCAGCGTTTTCGGGTTCTGCCAGGTCAGTTTGTCCGTGATTTGATTCAGAATGCCGCCGTTGGGGTAGAAGCCACCGGCTGGCGGATAGAGGTTTGTGTGCGCCTGTTGCTCCAGGTAAATCAGCGTGCCGCCCTTGACGGGTGACTCAGCAGCCCATGCGCCGGTGGTAGCCAGAATCAGCGCCGTCAGCAGCGGCAGGCGAAAGGGAGTTTGCATGGTGAATTCCTTTGTTATCTTCTTGTTAGCGTCGGGATCATCATCGGGCGCGTGGGAAAACAAGGGAACAAAGGAATTGAGATAAGGATTGCCGGAATCTGAAAATAAAAACGCCCCGTTAACGGGGCGTTGGTAGGGTACTAAACGAATTTCGCCAGCGGGTCGGCGGCGGCAAAGGCAACCGCTTTGTCTGCTGCCGGTGGGTAGATCAGCTCGTTGGTGATGGCGATTTTTATCTTCTTCGCCTCGTCGCGTACGGATTTGACCTCCTGTTCCCAGCCCTCGGTGTAGACCGCACCCCAGGCACCTAAATCCAGGCAGGTAACATAGTTCACCTGGCGATAAGGGTAGGGATCGATGTTCAGCAGGCTGGCGGCCGCATTATGTCCGGCAAATTTCCCGAGCTGGATCGCATGCTGGCAGGTCATTAGCGCCGTGTTACCCGCGTCGTCTGTTTTCGCGTGAGCCATATCGCCCGTGGCATACACGTCCGGATGAGCGGGAACCTGCAGCGACTCGGTGACGATCAGTCGACCCTGGCTATCCCGCTCCCCCTGAACCTGCTGGCTGAGCGTGTTTGCCTCAACGCCTGCCGTCCAGACCACGGTAGAGGCGGCAATACGTTCGCCATTTTTTAGCGTCACGCCGTTCGCATCAATGGCTTCCACTTCCGCGTTGAGACGCCATTCAACGCCCAGTTCGCGGCTTGCGTCTTCAATGGTTTGGCGCAGGGCTTCGCTGTAGCGACCGCCGATAACCGCGCCGCGCTCAACTACGATAACTTTAGTCTGTGAATCATTGCCAAAGCGTGCGCGAAGGCGGGCAGGAAGCTCGGTTGCCAGCTCAATTCCGGTGAACCCTCCGCCGCACACCACCACGGTATTTCGCTCTGGCGAAGCGGGGCGCGCGATCAGGGAATCAAGATGCTGCTCGAATACCTGCGCAGATTCAAGCTGGTCGATATCAAAGGCGTATTCGGCTAGCCCGGCAATGGCGGGACGCCGGGTCTGGCTGCCCGTCGCCAGCACTAAACGTTCGTAGGTGACGGTGGATTCGGTGCCGTTCCGATCGCGCCACGTCACCGTTTTAGCATCTGCATCAATACGCTCTGCGCTGCCGGCAAGGAATTCTATATCCAGCTCTGCAAAGAGTTCGGTCAGCGGGGCGACCAGCGTAGAAACCTTTTCCTCATAGAAGCGCGGGCGGACGCGCAGCTCCGGGACGGGCGCCAGAACGGCGATCTTAAGACTGTGTCCTCCTTCTAATGCTGACAGGCGAGCCGCGCTGACCGCAGCCCACATACCGGAAAACCCGCTACCCACGATTAAAATCTGCTTCTTCATATTCGATCCTTTTGATCGTCAGGCCGTACGTCTGACATAACTGCAACTATACTTGTCGGAGTTAACTGCGACAACTTCTTTCTGAGTTAAAAATCGTTATAATGGCCCGAACAGCAATCTGGAGTTAACCATGGCGTTTTACAGTTCCGGTGTGGAATACGGCATTCATAGCCTGATGTGTATGGTGGATGCGAAAGGCAATGAGCGTGAGATGAGCGTCCGGGAAATGGCGGCCCTACAGGGCGTGCCTTACGATTACCTCGGGAAAATCTTCACCCGTTTGTCACGCGCCGGGCTGGTGAGCAGTACGGAAGGCAAGGGCGGCGGATTTAAGCTGGCGCGCCCGGCGGAGCTTATTTCCGTTCTGGATGTAGCGCAGGCCATCGACGGTGTGAGAAACACGTTTGAGTGTCGTGAGGTGCGCCAGAGGCTGGCGGTGTTTGATGAAACGCCACCCGCCTGGGTGTGTGACGGCCCGTGCGGGGTCCGTTCGGTGATGGACAGCGCGCAGCAGCGAATGGAAGAGGAGCTTGCGCGCCACACTATTCTCGATCTGGCGCGTAAGATGTACCGCAAAGCGCCGGACACGTTCCAGATTGAGGTTCAGTCGTGGATTTCTGACCGGCGTTCGTCGTAGCGGTAAGCCGGGGAAGGCGAAGCCTCCACCCGGCAACAGGCGATTACGAGCGTAAATCAATCACCATACGGCCACGGATCTGGCCCTGTTCCATCTCTTTGAAAATGGCGTTGATATCCTCCAGCGGACGCATTGTCACTTTTGGCACCACTTTGCCTTCAGCGGCAAACTGGAAAGCTTCCACCAGGTCCTGACGGGTGCCGACCAGTGAACCCACCACCTGAATGCCGTCCAGCACCAGACGTGGAATATCCAGGCTCATTGATTCTGGCGGCAGACCAACCGCGACCACGCGGCCACCGGCACGCACGGCATCCACCGCTGAGTTAAATGCGGCTTTAGCAACCGCGGTCACCACTGCGGCATGCGCGCCACCGGTTTTTTCCTGAATGATTTTTGCGGCATCTTCACTGCGGGAGTTAACGGTCAAATCCGCACCCATGCTGGCAGCCAGTTTCAGCTGCTCGTCGTTGACGTCAATGGCGATGACTTTGGCGTTAAAGACGTTTTTAGCGTATTGCAAAGCAAGGTTACCCAGCCCGCCCAGACCATAAATCGCAATCCACTGGCCCGGTTTGATGCCGGAGATTTTCACCGCTTTATAGGTGGTTACGCCGGCGCAGGTAATGCTGCTGGCCTCAGCGGAACCCAGACCGTCCGGCACTTTTACCGCGTAGTCAGCAGTGACGATGCACTCTTCCGCCATCCCGCCGTCAACGGAATAACCTGCGTTTTTAACATCGCGACAAAGCGTTTCATTACCGGAGTTACAGTATTCACAGTGGCCGCATCCTTCGAAGAACCACGCCACGCTGGCACGATCGCCTACTTTCAGCGAATGTACCCCCGGCCCGATCTCTTTTACGATACCAATCCCTTCATGGCCGAGGATCACCCCGGTCTTATCGCCAAAATCACCGTTCTTCACGTGCAGGTCGGTGTGGCAAACGCCGCAGCACTCCATCTTAAGCAGGGCTTCGCCGTGCTTCAGCGCGCGTAAGGTTTTTTCGGTGACGTTGACCTGATGATCCTGTGTAACGACAGCAGCCTTCATGTGTTTCTCCTTGTTCATGATGAGTATCTGCATAGCAGGTGTGATACTCCCTAAGGATTAAGAGTTTGTCGCTGTAATGCAAGGCGGCGGCAACATAATGTTATAATTTCAGTCGATTTCAGATTAAGAATACGACGATCCTCTAATAAATGGTGGGGAATAAAACTGCAAAAAAAGCGTCATGTTTCTGTCATCCATCAAACGTAACGTGTTGTCTTCCAAATAACCGAAGAGTTAAAAGACAATGCATCTGGTGAAAAAACTTATCGCAATCAGCATCCTCCTGTCCGCTTCCGTACAGGCGCAAAACATCCTCGAATTCCCTCAGCCGGACAACAACCCGGAAGAGTTCTATGCCGTTACCGAAATTCCGGCAGGTGGCATCATTAAATATGAAACCGACGCTAAAACCGGCTTTATCGTCGCGGACCGCTTCCAGTCCATGCCGGTCGCGTACCCGGCGAACTACGGTTCTCTGACGCAGTCCCTGGCCGGTGATGGCGATCCGCTGGACGTGATTTTCTACACCCGCGCACCAATGGCGCCGGGTACGCTCATCAAACTGCGCGCAATTGGCGTGCTGAAGATGGTCGATGGCGGCGAGAAAGACGACAAAATCGTTGCCGTTCCGGCAAGCAAAATCGACCCGACCTATGACGACATCAAAGAGCTTGGCGACCTGCCGAAAATCGAAGTGCAGCGTCTGGAGTCGTTCTTCCGCGTTTACAAGCAGCTTCCAGAAGGACGTAAAAAAGTGGAGCTGAGCGGCTTTAACGATGCGGCGACGGCGAAGCAGGAAATTAAACAGGCATGGGATGCCTGGAAAGAGAAAAAACCGCAGTAAAAAAAACGGGCCCGGCGTGGCTACCGCCGGGCCCAGACTTACAGTTGTGCTTCTATCACCTCAATCTCTTTACGCCATTGCGCCTGCAGCTGCGGCTTTTGATGCTTCGGCTTACGCGCCAAATCCTCCTCCAGCAGCGTTTCCAGCGCGACCAGTCGTTCAAGCAGATCGTCAAACTCCGACGGCGGCTCGTTTTGTGGCGCAGTTGATTCGGCTGCAGGAATGAATCCTGCCTCTCCACGCAGCCGTTCAAATACCGCCTCCGCATCGTGCCATTCGCTCAGCCTGCCGTCCTCAATGAGCCAGAAGCGGTTACAGCTTTGGCTGATTAGCTGACGGTCATGGCTGACCAGCAGCACGCCGCCTTCGAACTGCTGCAGGGTTTCCGCCAGCGCCTCTTTGCCTTCCATGTCCAGATGGTTGGTAGGTTCATCCAGCATCAGCAGGCTGTAGCGGGCAAGCGTCAGGCCGACAAACAGCAGGCGAGAGCGCTCGCCGCCGCTGAGCGTACCGATCTTTTGCCCGTGACGCGCCCACGGAAAACCGGCGCTGATGAGCGCTATCTTGCGGTTATGCGGATCCGGTGCGAAAGGCTCCAGCGCATCAAGCAGGGAGGCATCGTCCGGCAGCTGGTGCAGCGTCTGATCGTAATAGCCTGGCGAGACGCGAGGATGGATGTTCAGTCCTGACGCTGTCGTCGCCTCGGTAAAATGTCGCCAGATAAGCTTCATCAGGGACGATTTACCGCAGCCGTTACGGCCAACGATGGCCACGCGGTCGCCGCTTTTTAAGCGCGCTATTTCAACCTTAAACAGTTCGGGCAGGCCCGGGGCTGGCGGCACGCCGAGGTTTTCCATCTCCAGCAGGCGGTCAGCCCGTAACGCATCGCCGCGCAGGGTTAACGTCCACTGGCTGCCCGCCGTAACCTCGGTCTGGCTCTCCTTCAGCCGTTCAACCTGTTTTTCCATCTGTTTGGCTTTGCGCGCCAGATCTTCGTTATCGTAGACTTTTCCCCACGTCGCCAGCCGTTTGGCGCTGGCGGCCACGCGATCGATCTCCTTCTGTTCCGCCTTGTGACGCTGCGCATCGCTTTCGTCTCTGGCCACCAGCGCGCGTCGCGCGGCGGTGCAGGGAAGGGCAAAGTAATGCAGCGTTTTGTCACGCAGGATCCAGCTGCCGTTGGTCACCGCATCCAGCAGCTGCCTGTCATGCGAGACCAGCACGAAGCTGCCTGACCAGTTCTGTAAGAACTGCTCGAGCCAGAGCATGGTGGGCAGGTCAAGGTGGTTGCTGGGTTCATCCAGCAGGAGGAGATCCGGCTCGTGAATCAGCGCCCGCGCCAGCAGCAGACGGGTGTGTTGCCCGCCGCTGAGCGTGGCGGATTGCAGCATCATATCCTGCGACGTGAAGCCCATGCTCGCCAGCAGCGTTTCGGCTTTCCAGCAGAGGCTGTCGCGTTCAGCCGACGGCAGCTGTGCGAGTACGGCATCCAGCATGGTCAGTGGGAAAATGGTGTCCGGAAGATGTTGCTCCACGCGCGCCATCAGGCAGTGACCGGCCAGCGCCACCGTTCCCGCAGCAGGGGAATCCGTACCGTCGAGGACTTTTAAAAGCGTACTTTTTCCGCAGCCGTTATCGCCCAGCAGGCCAATGCGGTCGCCTTTTTTCAGCGTAAAGGAGAGGGAGTCGAAAAGCGTGCCAAACGCCGTATCAACGCGTAAAGATTGTGCAGTGAGTAAAGTGCTCATTGTTGCTTACCCAAGAGTTACAGGCATGTTTATGCCTCGTCAAACATCGCTGACGATAACTCAGTAAGCCCGAGAGAAGGGATTTCAGGGGTTGGTGTCTTCGCTCAAGCAGAAGTTATCGCAGCACGATACCGATAACGCTTGAGCTGGTGCGATCACCAAATGTATGTGAAACATTGAAAATTTCACGATACAGCATAATTAGCCTCCTTATATTTTTTCAGTTTGCAGGTGACTACCACTATACAACTGTTTTCAGCATAAGCCCAGGGGGTCTTGTCGTAGGCATGCGCGCATGTAACATGTTTAAACGGGGAGAGTCCTAAACCTTGAACCGTCTCGAATAATCCCCGTTAATATTATCGTTATGCGCTTTCTTTGGCTGCGATATCTTTTAACTGTTCGTCGATCAACAACAGTATAGGTCCAACGTCGGCATCCATAACGCGGCGTTCTTTGAGCTTTACCTGTATAGCCGAGGGATAGTTCGGCCCCCACACGTCAGCGTTATCTGCAGATACCCCGATTATTTTAAAGGGATAGAGACAAATTGCTTTCTTATTAAACGCTCTGGATACATGGACGAATGATGTGTCAGGCGAGATGACCAGCGCGCTATCCTTAATTATTTGTGCCGCTGAAAAGAATGAGGGCGTTGTATTTTTGGTGACGTTACCTGAGTCAGGTATAGCTTTTATTTTATGCTGCTCGCCAAGGATGATGAGGTGAAATAAATCCTCATATTTAGCAAGGTGGTCGGTGATGGCTTCTATCTGTGCGGTAGAGAAAAAACGCTCGCTCACGCTACCGTAAGGAATAAATGAGACAATTTTTTTATCAGTGGTTTTTTTAATGAACTCTTTTGCCTTTTGCGCATCCTCATCAGGAATGATCAAAGCGTAATCATAGTCCTGCACTACAATCCCTAAGCGCTGGAGCAGGTCAATGTATCGGGTGCTGATGTGTCCCAGGGGCTGACTGATATGAATAACCTCATCATATAGACGATACTTGCTGGTAAATCCTATCGTTCTTTGAGGCTTGATTAATCTGATTAAATTGAATGTTTCGACGCTAGAGTGAGTGATTTCGTGAGAGTCTACGAATACAAAAGGGGGAAGTTCCCTTAACGCCTTGATCAGTGGTTTTTTATTGTTAGCATCATAAAAGTAAAGCCCGTCAATATTACTCCACTCTTTAAACAGGAAGTAAGTTCTTTTGTCTGCGATAATAGAAACGCGAAAATTGTTTTTTACCAGCGTGTTAATTATCCCTCCGATAACAATAGCGTCACCAATGCCCTTGGCGATGAAAGGAATCACTAAGTGGTTCGTGTCTGACTCTTGTTCGGGCTTTGATGTACGGGTCAGGACAGTTATATTGCTCATCAGATTTAACTTAAATCTTAGCTTCGCTCTTTTCAGAATATAATTTTTAGAACGGTTTACTTTCCTGAGCCATGTGATCACGAACTTCCCCTTGTAAAATAATCTGGCAAATTTGGCGCTAGCTATCTGTTATTACGAATTTGAGGGTGTATATCCCTCTCCCAACGGGAGAGGGACGATCGTAACCTGAATTTAAATCGAGGTACGACGATAGCTCCGGTATTCCGGCATCCAGTAGTTGTCGTCAATAGCCTGCTGCAGCGCGTCGGCAGAGGTATTTACCGCCACGCCCTGCTGCTGCGCCATTTTACCCACCGCAAACGCAATCGCGCGGGACACTTTCTGAATATCCTTCAGCTCCGGCAGCACCAGACCCTCACCGTCGTTGACCAGCGGAGAGTGTTTCGCCAGGGTTTCGCTCGCCGACATCAGCATTTCGTCAGTAATGCGCGATGCGCCGGAGGCGATAACCCCCAGGCCAATGCCCGGGAAGATATAGGAGTTGTTGCACTGGGCGATCGGATAGACCTTGTCTTTCCACACCACCGGATCGAACGGGCTGCCGGTAGCAACCAGCGCGTTACCCTCGGTCCAGGCGATGATGTCCTGCGGCGTGGCTTCCACGCGGGAGGTCGGGTTAGAGAGCGGCATCACGATAGGGCGCTCGCAGTATTTGTGCATCTCGCGAATGATCTCTTCGGTGAAGAGACCGGTCTGCCCGGAAACGCCGATCAGAATATCCGGCTTCACGTTGCGTACCACGTCCAGCAGGGAAAGCACTTCGTTGTCGGTGTCCCAGTTTTTCAGTCCTTCGCGCTTTTGCACCAGCTTAGTCTGGAACGGCAGCAGGTTTGGCATGCCGTCGGTCAGCAGGCCAAAGCGATCAACCATAAAGACGCGGGAGCGCGCCAGCTCTTCGCTTAGCCCTTCGCGCTGGGTCTGGGCGATAATTTGCTCAGCGATACCACAGCCCGCAGAGCCAGCGCCAAGGAAGACAATTTTCTGATAGCTCAGCTGGCTGCCCGCCGCACGGCTGGCGGCGATCAGCGTGCCCACGGTGACAGCGGCGGTGCCCTGAATGTCGTCGTTGAACGAGCAGATCTCATCCCGATAGCGGTTCAGCAGCGGCATGGCGTTTTTCTGCGCGAAATCTTCAAACTGCAGCAGCACGTCCGGCCAGCGGTGCTTAACGGCCTGGATGAAATCATCCACAAACTGATAGTACTCGTCGTCAGTAATGCGCGGATGACGCCAGCCCATATAGAGTGGGTCGGTCAGCAGCTGCTGGTTGTTGGTCCCGACGTCCAGCACTACCGGCAGGGTGTAGGCAGGGCTGATGCCGCCGCAGGCGGTGTAGAGCGAGAGCTTACCGATTGGAATGCCCATCCCACCGATACCCTGGTCGCCAAGGCCCAGGATACGTTCACCGTCCGTCACCACAATCACCTTGATGTTGTGGTTAGACACGTTTTGCAGAATATCGTCCATGTTGTGACGGTTCTGATAGGAGATGAACACGCCGCGGGAGCGGCGGTAGATCTCAGAGAAACGTTCGCAGGCGGCACCGACCGTTGGGGTGTAGATCACCGGCATCATCTCTTCGAGATGGTTTTGCACCAGGCGATAGAAAAGGGTTTCGTTAGTGTCCTGAATGTTGCGCAGGTAGATGTGCTTGTCGATTTCTGTTTTGAAACCCTGATACTGGATCCAGGCGCGCTCTGCCTGTTCCTCAATGGTTTCAACCACTTCAGGTAACAGACCGAGCAGGTTAAAGCTGCTGCGCTCTTCCATGCTGAAGGCACTGCCTTTGTTCAGCAGGGGGAATTCCAGTAGAACCGGACCGGCATAGGGAATATAAAGGGAACGATGTTTTTTCAGTTTGTTGTCCATGTCACTCACTCATTTTTTGAAGATCCGTCCCTGGCACTGCTGTTTGTCATCTTTCTGGCCTGTGCGGCGGGGTGCGGTCGGGCGGTATTATAGAGGAGCTAAATGTTAATTACCGCAACACATAAAAAAAACACCATCGGGATTACCGATGGTGCTGTGGATTTCGTACTGGAACTTACTTGCCTGCGTGGCGTTTCCTGCCGGTGGCGTGGGTGACCTGCGTTTCGCTTTCGCCCTCAATGACCACTTTTCGCTGGTTTGACAGTTTGTAGTTCAGCCCCAGAATATGGCGCGCCTGACGGTTCGATTTCATGTTAACTCCTCAATCCTGTTGATAGTTTTAAGGACAAGTTCGCTTACGCAAACGAAATGTAACCCCTTAGGTTGCAGATCCAGCTTAGCAGGTTTTTACAAAGGTGCGTTTCGCCCGCTGACAACGTAGTTGATGGTCTGCTGGTAGATGTCACTGAGGATGTCATTATCTGTGGATTCCACCCACCTGGTCAGTTCCATCAAAATGTCATCTTCAGTCACAGCACCGTGCTCGGCGTGAAGTCCCTGTGCGATTGCGTTAACGAGCTCAGGTTGTGCTGATGCAGTATTTGCCGGGTAATAAGTAAACATGCTGCCTCCGTTCGTTATCTGTTTAATGTTACGGCTTGCAAAATCATAATTCATAAACAGAGTGACAAATATTTTTGCCGTTGTGGTTCAGATTCGTCCTGGAAATATAAACATCATATTCCATAGCACAGAATTTAAATTATGGTTTCCAGCGGCGTAAATTTGTCTTTTTTTCATAGGGCATTGGTGAAGGCCAGGAGATGAGTTCAACAATGCTGCCCCAGGGCGTTTGACCATAGCAAAAGGCATTCCCTTCGCCTTGCTCATCCGGGAAGGTCAGCGGTTTTGGTTCGGTGAACATCTCACCGCCGGCCGCGGTGAAGGCGGAGATGGCATGTTCAAAATCATCAACATAAACAGCAAAATGCTGCAGGCCGAAGTCGCTGGCGCGGGCGGGCATACCCTGTTCAGGCCCGTGCATTTCGAAGAGTTCTATACCGGGGCCGTGCGGCATGGCAAGCATGCGGATGGCGCTGATGGTGGTGCCCGGGAATAATCTTAAGGTGTGCTGCTGCGCGCTGTGGTCAATATTATCCGTTTCAGCGTCGACGGAGTGATATAAAACCTTTGCCCCGAAAGCCCGTTCAAAAAATAGGGTGGCCTTTTCGATGTCGGGAACCGTAATACCGATATGGTCGATACCCCTTACTGATGATTGCATATATTTCTCCTGCTATAAAAATAGTAAATATAGCAGGAGAATATCAGGCTATTACCACTTCATTTCGCCGGTATTCACCTTAGCGCTCAATTCTAACGAGCTGGCTTCAGCAAGGTTCGGCCACTGCTTTTTCATCGTACTGATGACGCCAGCTGAGTCCTTATGCGCTGTCAAAGCCTGCTCGAACTGCTGCAGATAGCGCCGGGTAAAGTCGATAGCGCTGGTTCCCGCTGGCGGCGTCCCCAGGTAGTGGCCGGGAATGACGCGCTCTGGCTTATGGGCTGCCATGTTATCCAGAGTGTGCTGCCACTGCTGGCGGCTTGCTTTGGTCTGGGTATCCGCCGTCCAGACGTGAATGCCCCAGGAAACGCCGGTCCCGCCCAGGATGGTCTTCGCTGACGGGATCCACACGTAGGCCGCATAGCTGTCAGCCTGTTCGATATCAATCTTCTCACCGTCAACCATGAAGGTTGTGGAGGCGATCGCCTGCGGCACAACGAGCTGCGTTGGCGCACCGTCCTTCATCTGCGGACCCCAGAAGGCGAGCTTGGCGTCCTTAGTGGCGTTGATATGGTCTACCACCTGCTGCGTCGCCACCACTTTTGCATTCGGGAAGGCCTTAACCAGCGGCTGAAGGCCGAAGTAGAAATCCGGGTCGCCGGAGGTGATCACAATTTTGTTCAGCGTTTTGCCGCTTCGACGGATTTTTTCAACCAGCGCCTCGCCATCCTTCACGCTGAACTGCGCATCAAACAGGACGGCTTCCGTCGGGCCAGACACGAGCGTTGAGGACACGGCAAAAATTCCTTTCTCCTGCGGGTTGTAGGTGTCAACGGTTAACGGCGCAGCAAACGCGGCTGGGGAGAGAAGTGCGCATACGACAGCAAGGTGGGTGATTTTCATTCTGGTTTCTCAGTTATTCAGGAAAGTCTCTATTGTACGGATATCTGCATTTGCCAGAATTCCTGAAACAAGACATGCTTAGTTTCATAAATCGAGCAAATGGAGCTAAGAATGGATCGCGTAATCGCTGCCCAGGTGTACAACCGCATATGCGAACTGGGGAGCTTGAGTGCGGCGGCGCGGGCGCTGGGCATTTCTCGCCCTATGGTCAGCCGCTATCTTGAGCAGATGGAAAAATGGGCGGGCGCGAGGCTGGTGAATCGCTCCACGCGCAGGCTGACCCTCACGGCAGCGGGAGAAAAAGTGCTGCTGAAAACGCGGACGCTTTCGCAAATCTCCCAGGAAATTGAGGACCAGTCGGCGAAGGATCTGCCCTCCGGCACGCTGCGGGTGGCCTGCGCGCACTTTACCGCCATGCAGATTATCGCCCCGGTACTGCCGGATCTGCTGTCGCGCTATGCTCAGCTGCGAATTGAGCTGGATGTCAACAACCACCCGGTAAGCCTGGTGGGAGAGCGAATCGACGTTGCGATCCGCATTACTGATAACCCCGAGCCGGGGATGATTGCCCGCAGGCTGGGAGAGTGCCGCTCGGTGCTTTGCGCCTCACCGGAATATCTCGCCAGGCACGGTATTCCCGAGCAGCTGGAGGATTTAGCCCGGCACAACTGCCTGCACTACAGCTTCTTTGCCGGGCAGTCGTGGAATTTTGTTACGGCAGAAGGCAACACCGTCTCGACGGCGGTAAAGGGGAATTTGAGCGCCAGTATCTCCTCCCTGCTGATGGACGCCGCGATTAACCACTGCGGCATTGCGATGCTGCCGGAACGTGAGGCTCAGGAGGCCCTGGCGCATGGTCGTCTGGTGCCGGTGCTGGCCGCACTTACCCCAAAGCCTATCGGTATTTTTGGTATCTATCAGTCCCGGGATTATCCGCCTGCGGCGCAGCGCGTGTTCCTTGACGCGCTGGCGAACGCGCTTGGCGGTTAAGACTCGTCTGTGTTCCCTGCAAAATACGCTTAGCGTCCTATACTTAACCCTTTGTAAGCCAAAAGGAGAGCAAGAATGACGATTCATAAGCACGGTTCGGCACACTGGTCTGGCGATATTAAGCGCGGGAAAGGGACGGTCTCTACAGAGAGTGGCGTTCTTAACCAACAACCTTACGGCTTTAACACCCGCTTTGAAGGCGAGAAAGGTACCAATCCGGAAGAGCTGATTGGTGCGGCTCACGCGGCCTGTTTCTCAATGGCGCTGTCGCTGATGCTGGGTGAGTCGGGCTACACTGCCGACTCCATTGACACCACGGCGGATGTGTCGCTGGATAAGACCGACAGCGGTTTTGCCATCAGTAAGGTCGCGCTGCAAAGTAAAGTCACGGTGCCCGGCATCGATCCCCAGCAGTTCGACGGGATTATTCAGAAAGCAAAAGCGGGCTGTCCGGTATCGCAGCTGCTGAAAGCTGAAATCACGCTGGATTACACGCTGAACTAAACCTGAGCCGGGCCTGTGCCCGGCTATCCTTTGAGCGCCGCAGGGAACACCTCAGCCAGCCAGGCAATAAACACTCTCAGGCGGTGCGTCAGATGCCGGTTCTGCGGGTAAACAACGTGAAAAGGATACGCCTTCGGACGCCAGTCGCGGAGGATCTCAACCAGGGCGCCGGCCTGCAGGTGAGACTGAACGGCATAACCAAACGTCTGAACAACGCCCAGTCCTGCTACCGCAGCCGCCAGATGGGCATTACTTTCGTTGATCCCAAGGTAGTGCGGTACGCTAATTTCCAGCGCCTCACCGTTCTCCCTGAAGCGAAACGGAAAGGCTCGCCCCGTGACGGGCGAAAGATAGCTTACAAGCTTATGTCCGTTGCGTAATTCCTGCGGATAGGCCGGAATGCCATGATTTTTGAGGTACCCGGGGGCCGCGCAGGTAAGAAGTTCGGCCTCCCCAATATGCCGGGCGATGAGGGTGGAATCATCCAGCGGGCCACCGCGGATCACGCAGTCAACGTTACCGCTGATTAAATCGACGGGACGGTCGGCTACCCCCAGATCGATGCGGATATCCGGGTTACGCTGCATAAAGTCCGGCAGAAGGGGGATCAGCACGTCTCGCGCCGTTGAGCCGCCAACGTCAATCCGCAAATGGCCTTTTGGCGTACAGCATGACGCGCGAAAAGAGGTATCGATGTCCTCGATATCAATAAGAACCCGCGAGGCTTTTTCGTAATAATCTTCCCCCTCCGGTGTAGTAACTACGCGTCGCGTGGTGCGATGCAACAGCCGGGTTTCCAGATGTGCTTCCAGCGATTTCACCAGCTTGCTCAGGGTGGCGATCGGCATGTTCAACGAGTCAGCCGCCCGGGTAAAACTCCCTGCTTCTACTACGCGCGCGAAGGCGCGCATCGCCATGAGTTGATCCACGCTGCTGCCTCTTATTATTTCTGTATGTGAATAGTCATTTTCATTTTTGCCTGTTTTTCACTAATCCCGCAAGGGCTACAGTCTGTTCAACGCAAGCGATATGTCGCTCGCAACCTAACTTCCTCTACACAAGGTAAATAGCATGAACACGACGCTCACGGGAAAAATCGCACTGGTCACCGGCGGCAGCACCGGTATTGGTCTTGCCACGGCGCAGGAGCTGGCGGCGCAGGGCGCTAAGGTCTACATCACCGGCCGCCGTCAGGCCGAGCTTGACGCTGCGGTCTCGGCAATTGGCTCCTCAGCGGTGGGGATCCGTGCCGATGTTTCTAAGCCTGCAGATCTCGACGAGGTTTACGCCCGCATAGCTAAAGACGAAGGGCGGCTTGATATTCTCTTCGCCAACGCGGGCGGCGGCGACATGCTGCCGTTAGGCGCGATCACCGAGGAGCAGTTTGACCGCATTTTTGGCACTAACGTGCGCGGCGTGCTGTTTACGGTACAAAAGGCGCTGCCGCTGCTGACGACCGGGTCATCCATCATCCTCACCGGGTCGACGGTGTCGGTCAAAGGCATGGCAAACTTTAGCGTGTACAGCGCCAGTAAGGCGGCCGTGCGCAACTTCGCCCGCTCATGGGCGCTGGACCTGCAGGGGCGCGGGATCCGCGTCAACGTGGTGAGCCCTGGCCCGATCAAAACCCCGGGGTTGGGTGACCTGGTGCCGGAAGAACATCGTCAGGGGCTGTACGATGCGCTGGCCGCGCAGGTGCCGCTCGGTCGCCTTGGGGCGCCGGGCGAAGTGGGTAAAGCGGTGGCGTTCCTGGCCTCGGATGCGGCCAGCTTTATCAATGCCGTCGAACTGTTTGTTGATGGTGGCATGGCCCAAATTTAAGGCGGATATAATGCCGTGAGATTGCCGCCAAGGCGGCGGTCTTTTAGCGGACGCTGCGTATCCCGCAGCGATAGCGTGACGTTGTCACATTTTACCAGCGTGCAGTACGGCGCCAGCCACTGAAGATCAAGCTTATCGTGGCGCAAGACGTAGGTGGCAAGCCTCTGCAAGGCACGGTCGTGTTCGGCTAACAGGTCAACGCGGTTTGCCTGGGCGAAGCTCGCCATCATCACCAAAGGCTGTAGCGCATAATTATGATAGGCCACGGCGCGCTCGCGCCGCTTACGCTCGTTCGGTAGCATGCCGTCGTGGCCGATCTGTCCGGCAGCAATCCGATACTCTTTCACCGACCAGTCAAACAGATCTCGCCGGTTAAGCGCGACGGACGTCGCCATCACCGACCAGGCGGCCCAATAGCTGTGGTTATTGGTTTTTGCCAGCGGCAGACCGTCCCAGTCTTCGACCACCTGCTCGGCCAGCCGCCCGAGCCAGCTTTCGATGCTCGCCGCCTCTCCGGTCGGTTTTCCGGGCATAAACTTCAACTCCAGCCAGCCGGTTGCCAGCGTGGCCAGCGCCCATTTACGCATCGAACGCCCGGTATGGTTAGCCTGCGTCGAGGACAGGGCGTTCGCGTCGGCCCAGCGCTGATAGCCTGACACAATGCAGCTCAACGTCAGGGGATCGCCGCTTCGCTTATATTGCCAGACCATCTGCGAGATGCCGCGTTCAAAGTCGGTTATCGATTTCGTTTCTGCACGATAAGCCTGCTCCGCTTCAGGATTAAGCGTGGCGCGGGCGCTGTCCGAACCCTCATATTTGCTGTGAAACTCGAGGGAGGCGGTGTAAGGCGCAGGCAGGTCAACGCACGTTCCCCGTTCGGTGTGCGGGAGGGCGCGGGTGAATCCTGCGGGAGGCAGAAGCTGTGCCGTACAGGCAAGCGCCGGTGAGCACAACAGGATCACTAAAATACGCATCAGCCGACTTTACGCCAGCAGCGCACGTCGCGTCCATCGGCCGTGCGCTGTAGCGCCTGCGGGATTTCGCACCCCTGTCCGGCCAGCGGGCAGCGGTCGCGGAAAAAACAGCCGGCGGGCAGGCGTCTGTTGCCGGGCAGATCCGTTTTGCGCAGCGCCAGCCCTTCATCCAGCGGCTGGCCGGTTCTGGGAACGGAATCGAGCAAGAGCTGCGTGTAAGGGTGGCGCGGCTTAACCAGAACCTGGGCGGCGGTGCCAAGCTCAACAATCTGACCGAGATACATCACCGCCACGCGATCGCTCATGTGCCTGACCACCGAGACGTTATGGGAGATCAGCACGTAGGTGAGGTTGCGCTGCTGCTGGAGCGTCACCAGCAGGTTGAGGATCTGCGCCTGCACGGAGATATCCAGCGCGCTGGTCGGCTCATCCAGCACGATGATATCCGGGTCAGACGACAACGCCCGGGCGATGGCGATGCGCTGGCGCTGGCCGCCGGAAAATGCGTGCGGCAGGCGGTCGAGATACTCCGGGCGGATCCCGACAAGCTGCGCCAGGCTTTCCGCGAGCCGACGGCGCTCGCGCTCACCGCTGCGTTTTTGTACCCATACCGGCTCGGTGATAATCCGCCAGACCGGCAGGCGCGGGTCGAGCGAGGAGAGCGGATCCTGAAACACCATCTGCATCCCGCCCGCGTGATGCGTTCGCTGGCAGGCCCCGGCGCTCGGTCTGAGCATCCCCATTAGCAGCTGCGCCAGCGTGCTTTTCCCGCAGCCGGATTCCCCCACAATGCCCAGCGTTTCACCCCGGCGGATCTGCAGATCCATTCCGTTGAGGGCGTGAACCTGTTCCGTTACGCGGCCCAGCCAGTTTTTGCGCGCGGGAAAATTCACGTGCACGCTATCGAGTTCCAGCAGGACATCAGACATGGTGTTTCTCCCGTTGTGGATACCAGCAGGCGGCCCGTTGGCCGTCCGCACCGTTGGGCATTAATCGCGGTGTTTCACCGCATTTTGCACCCGCAGCGAAGCAGCGTTCGCGAAAGGCGCAGCCGCGCGGAAGCTGGCTGAGGTTGGGCACCGTGCCGGGAATCGCCGGCAGCGCAGCGCGCGGCTCGCCGTTTTCCGGCGCGCACTGCAGCAGGCCGATGGAATAGGGATGAACAGGATGGTGGATCAGGGTCTGCGTGCTGCCGCTTTCAATCACGCTTCCCGCGTACATCACGTACATCCGGTCGCAAAGCTGTGACACAACCGCCATATCGTGGCTGATAAACAGCACCGACGTCCCGCTGGCGCGGGCTTTATGCTTAAGCAAACGCAGGACCTGTAGCTGCACGGTCACGTCCAGTGCCGTCGTCGGTTCATCCGCAATAATCAGCTCTGGCTCGCAGGAGAACGCGAGGGCGATCATCACCCGCTGGCGCATCCCGCCGGAAAGCTCAAACGGATAGCGATCCATCACCTCTGCCGCGTCCGGGATCTGCATCTCCTCCAGCAGGCTAATGGCCTTTTGCTGCGCGTCCCGGCGGGAGAGGGGCTGATGCTGGCGGATCACCTCAACCATCTGCTTGCCGATGCGCCGCGTAGGGTTAAGCGCCGTCATCGGCTCCTGAAAAATCATCGCCACTTTTGCGCCGCGCCACTGGCGGAGCTGTTTCTCCGTGGCGTTCAGCACGTCCTCACCCAGCAGCGTGACCTGCCCGTGGTGAACCCGGTAGCTCCCTTCCGGCAGCAGGCGCATGGCCAGCATCGCGGTGACCGATTTTCCAGAACCGGATTCGCCCACCACGCCAACAATTTCGCCCCGCTTAATCTCCAGCGAAACGTGGTTGAGCGCGTGGACGTCACCGCGATAGATCGGGAAGCTCAGGTGTAAATCTTCAATGGTTAATACCGAATCACGCATCATTGTCTTCCCCCTGATTTCGGATCCAGCAGGTCGCGGATGCCGTCACCAAATAAGTTAAAACCGACGGCGGTGATGAGGATGGCCGCGCCGGGGAAGGCGCAGTACCACCACTGGTCAAGCACGTAGTTGCGTCCGACAGCGACCATCGCGCCCCATTCTGCGGTGGGCTGCTGGGCACCGAGGCCAATAAACCCCAGCGTGGCGGCCATTAAAATGGCGCTGCCGATATCCAGCGAGGCCTGCACAATCAGCGGCGGCAGGGCGTTGCGCAGGATGTGCCAGCTGATCAAATGCCAGCGCGAGGCGCCAAAGGTACGCGCGGCCTGCACGTAGGTAAACTGACGCACCACCAGCGTTTGCCCGCGCGCCAGGCGGACGTAAAAGGGAATGCGCACAATCGCAATCGCCAGCATCGCGTTGAACAGGCTCGGGCCCAGCGCGGCCGCCAGCGCCATGGTGAGCACCAGCGAGGGGATAGAGAGCATAACGTCCATTATTCGCATAATCATGGCGTCACCGCGCCCGCCCAGCACGCCGGATAAGCACCCCAGCAGCGAACCGATCCCGCCCGCAATCGCCACTACCGCCAGCCCGGCGGTGATGGACTGCTGGCTGCCCACCAGCACCCGGCTAAACAGATCGCGCCCGACCTCATCGGTGCCAAACCAGTGCTGAGCTGAAGGTGCCTGCAGCCGTGCGGTCAGATCCAGCGCGTTTGGATCGTGCGGGACGATCCACGGCGAAGTGACCATCAGCAACAGCATCAGGATCATAATAACGCCGCCAACCAGCGTAAGCGGGCTCTTGCGCAGCATCCAGAACAGCTTTGCCCAGTCGATGCGCGGTTTTTCGGTCTTTTCGGGGACGGGCGTTTCCTGAGTCAGCATCATTCGGCACCTCCGCGCCCGATTCGCGGGTCAATCCACAGATACAGCAGATCGACCACCAGGTTAACAAACACGTAGGCCAGCGAAACCACCACCGCAAAGCCCATGACGGCAGGGAAATCGAGTGCCTGAATAGAGGTCACCACCCAGGCACCCATTCCTGGCCAGGCGAAAACGGTCTCGGTCAGTACCGCGCCGTAGAGGAGGTCGCCCAGCGCCAGCCCGAGCACGGTAATCGAGGGGATCATCGCGTTCGGCAGGGCGTAGCGCAGGACGATATACCAGCCCGGCAGGCCGCTGGCGCGGGCGGTGCGGATGTAATCCTCGCTGAGCTGCTCCAGCATCGCCGAGCGTACCTGGCGTGCGACAATGCCGAGGTGCACAAACGCCAGCGTCAGCGAGGGTAAAATCAGGTGCTGCACGGCGTTAAAGAAGACCTCGCCGTTGCCTTCCAGCAGGGCATCAACCATATAAAAGCCGGTAACGTGGGCGGGTGGGTCGAGCCAGTCGTCCAGCCTGCCGCCGCCGGGCAGGATCTGCAGCTGACCGTAGAACAGGACGATGACCCCCAGCCCCAGCCAGAAGGCAGGCGTGGAGATCCCGGTCATCGCCATGAGCCGGACCAGGTGATCGAGCCAGCGGTTGCGATAGACCGCCGACAGTATGCCCAGCGGAACGCCAATCACCAGCGCCAGCAGCAGGGAGCAAAACGCCAGCTCCAGCGTGGCGGGGAAAAAGGCCTTCAAATCTTCCGCAACCGGACGACCGGTGCGGATAGATGTCCCTAAATCACCGTGGGCAAGCGCCTCTACGTAGCGGCCAAACTGAACATACAGCGGCTGATCCAGCCCCAGCTGCTGGCGGATGCTCTGCACAATGTCATCGCTGGCGCGGTCGCCGGCCAAAAGACGCGCCGGATCGCCGGGGATCATGTGTGAAATAATAAAAGTAATGATACAGACACCGGCTACCACCAGGATCAACCCCCAGCAGCGCTGGCGCACAATGCTCCAGAACGTCATACGCTTTCCCCCGGCGAAATCATTATTTACTCATGGTCGCGATGTTGAACACCTGCTCGAGCATGGGGTTAAAGGTGAAGCCTTTGACCTCTTTGTTCATCGCCAGCTGGTAGTTTTTCTGGAACAGATAAACGTAGGCCGCCTCGTCGATCACCACGTTCTGCGCCTGCTGGTAATCCTTCGTGCGCTCCGCCTGATCGGTGGTTTTCAGCGCCGCCCGCAGCAGGGCATCGACATCGCTGTTCTCATAGAACGCGCGGTTACCCGGCAGGCCTTTTTTGTCCGATTCAAACCAGTAGTTCATGAACATGTACGGATCGGCAAAGTCCGGGCTCCAGTTACCGATGGCGATGTCGTAATCGCCTTTACCCACGCGGTCGCGCATGGTGGCGTTCGCCAGTTTCTCCAGCTTGACGTTAATGCCGAGCTTGCCGAGGCTGGCCTGGGTGGAAAGGGCAATGGGCTCCCAGTTAGGATCGTTGTCGGAGTAGAGGAAGGTCAGGCTGGTCGGTTTGACCTTCACTTTTTCCAGCGCCGCTTTGGCTTTGGCCTCATCGTAGCTGTACTGCATAGTGCTGGCGTCGAAGCCCCACATGCCGTCTGGGATCGGGCCGCGCATCTGCTTGCCGTTGCCGCTCAGAATACCTTTCACCATGCCCTCATAATCCGTCGCCCAGGAGACCGCGCGGCGCAAATCGACCTGATTCATCGGCGCTTTGCCGTTGTTGAGGTACAGGTAGGTCACGCGCAGGGAGGGATATTCCGCAACAGCCACCTTGCCTTCCTGCTTCAGGGCGGAAAGCTGATCCACCGGCAGAGAATCGGCAATGTCCAGATCCCCACGAGAAAGCTGCAGGCGGCGCGACGCGCTCTCGCCGATGATTTTTACCGTAACGCGCTTGAAGTGCGGCTTGTCGCCCGGCCAGTGCGGGTTAGGTACCAGCACCAGCTGTTGCCCCTTTTGCCAGCTTTTCAGCATAAACGGCCCGGAACCGGCGGTGTGCTGCGCCAGATAGCCGCGCGCATCGTCCGCGGCGTTGGCCTTCAGCACCGTCGGGTTAATAATGGAGGCCCCGTCGTTCGCCAGCGTGTAAAGGAAGGGGGCAAACGGCTCGCTGAGGGTGAATTTCACCGTGTGGTCATCCACCGCCTCAATCCTGAGATCTTTCGGAAACGCTTCCGACGGCCCCTGGCCGATTTTCAGCAGACGCTCGAACGAGAGCTTGACCGCCTCGGCGGTGACCGGGGTGCCGTCGGAGAATGTTGCGTTATCCGTCAGGGTAAAGGTCCACTCCTTCTGGTCTTCGGACGCTTTCCAGCCCGTCGACAGATCCCCCTCGACCTCGGTGGTGCCCGGCTTGTACTTCACCAGACGCTGATAGGACGGGTAGGTCACCGTCCAGTCGTTGTTATCGATGGTTACCGCCGGGTCGAGCGTTTGCGGATCTGCCGCTTTGCCGATCGCCAGCATGTCTTTCGGGACGGCAGCCAGCGCAGCCGGGGCGCTCAGCGCCAGCGTGGCGGCAATCAGGGACGTAAGAAGCGTTGTTTTCATGGCAGTGCTCCAGAGTTAAAGGGACGTGTGCGTCAGGGGAAAACAGTCGAAACGATCGTCAAGAAGGGGGTAGCTCGCCGCCTGGGGCAGTTCGAAATGCCACCATTCGCTGCCGATCCCCACAAAGCCCCCGCCAAACATGATGGCGTTGAGCAGCAGGCGGTTGCGCTGGGCATGGGGCGGAACGGAAGGGTGATAGGGATGCGAGCGATCGTGCATTTCATCAAACCCGGCCCCCATATCCAGCACGTTGTTGTCATCATCCATCAGCGTCACGTCGATGGCGGTCCCGCGGCTGTGATTGGAGCCGATGGCCACGTCGACCACGTATTCCGGGTTCGGGCAGGCGTCCCAGAGCTGCGCCTGCGCCTGCTGCGGGCGATAGGCGTCGTACACCACCAGCTTCAGGCCCGCCAGCGTGGCGATGCCGATAGCTTTCGCCAGCGCGGTAGCGGCATCGGTATGCAGCAGACACCGGGACTCCTGATAAATGGGCCGACCGGTGATGTTGTCGGCGGTGGCGTATTTGAGGTCGATATGCAGCGTGGGAAAGGTTTTTGCCACGTCTATCAGTTCACTCTCATCGGGCATAGCTGCGCTCCTTTAGCGTTCGAATTGACCAAACTCTTGCTGTAGTTGTCGGTTTACCGCCAGGCGGTCAGGCAGGGCATCGCCCAATGCTTCGACTACGCCCGACAGCAGCAGGTTGAACAGGCAGCTCACCGGCGCCAGCGAATCCCAGAAATGGCCGGTGTCGGTTTTAACCTGTAATAAATCAAGGGGATAATCCCGCGCCCACGGACACCAGATATCGGTGATCAGCGCCATTTGAACCCCTTTTTCCGTCGCCACCCGGCAGTACTGGCGGGCAATGGCGGAGTACGCGCGGGTATCCGTCAGAACGACATAGGGATGCGCAAAACCGGAATTCAGCGACTCTACCCAGCTGCCGGACAGCCCTTCGGAGTAGCTGACGCGAGGGCGCAGATATTCCAGATGGCTGAAGAACGCGTTGGCTATGCCCCGCGTTGACTGAATACCCAGCACGAACACGGCATCCGCATGCGTCAGCCGATGGACCACCTGTCGAAATGTCTCGCTTTGCGCCAGCTGATAAACATCCGTAATCGCCTCCACCTCCAGCGAGAGGGAGTGCTGAACGCGGCCTGACAACGGCTGCTGCTGTTGCCAGGAATCCAGGCGGTCGTTCATGCCCCAGGGTTGATACGGATCGCGCAGGCTTTTCTTGGCATCGTCAAGATTGCGGTAGCCCAGCCTGCGCAGGAAGCGCCCGACCGTGATCCCGCTGGTGCCGGTTGCCAGCGCCACGCTTTCTGCCGTCTCAAAGGGGATCTGCCCGGCATGGGCCAGCATCCAGCTCGCCACGCGTTTTTCAGTGGGCGTGAGCTGGCTGAACGTCGCTTCGATACGCCGCAACATTTCGGGTTGTGATGTCATACCGCCTCGCTGTTAACAGGCTGTCAAATGCCGGATTTCTGTTATTTGATTAACAATGCAGGACGCGTGCCATATTCGCAGAGCGGGCAAAACCCGCTGCGCGGCAAAGTTAATGCAATATTTATTTAACTGATGATCAACATTTGTGCAGCCTGGTTCACTTTTGGTGCACTGTCTAAGGCCGTGCAGGGATATTTGATGAATACGCCAGTGCCTTCACATTTTTGTTAAGCTGTAAGCACTGTGAATAAGAAAGGGATATCGGCATGGCGAATTGGCCCTGGCGTGTCAGCGTGCGCGTCATCGTTCTGGCAAAAAAAATCGCAATGGTGTTGGGGATTATTCTGTTCGTGCTGCTTGCGGTGCGGGTTTATCTCTCCCAGCAGGGGCCGGAACTGCATCTCTGGCACACCTGGCGAGCGGACGAACTGACCGTGCAGGAGATAGATCGCGCGAGCTATGCGCAATACGTCGCGCGTGAGAACGCCATCTTCAGCGATCTGGACGCGGCGGTAACGGCAAAGACGGCAGGGGATGAGCGTACGCCGCTGAACCGGTACTACCGCCAGAGCCTGGTGTGGCCGGGGAAATTCTCACCCGACGCTAACCGTTCGTTTGTACTGATGCCAGAAGGAACGCCGCGCGGGGCCGTGGTGCTGCTGCACGGGCTAACGGATTCGCCTTACAGCGTTAAGCATATCGCGCGTGATTATCAGCAGAAGGGGTTTGTCGCCGTGGTTCCCCGGCTGCCGGGACACGGGACCGCGCCAGGCGCGCTGACGAACGTTGACTGGGAGATGTGGCAGGCGGCGACGCGCCTGGCCGTGCGCGAAGCCACGCGTCTGGCGGGAGACAAGGTTCCCCTGCACCTGGTGGGCTATTCCAACGGCGGGGCGCTGGCGCTGAAATATGCCCTTGATGCGCTCGACTCTCCGACGCTTCGCAAGCCTCAGCAGCTGGTGCTGCTTTCTCCGATGGTGGGGGTGACCGCGTTCGCCCGCTTCGCCGGCTTTGCCGGGCTGCCCGCCATTTTACCGGCGTTTGCCAAAGCCGCGTGGCTGAACATCGCCCCGGAATATAATCCGTACAAATATAACTCGTTCCCGGTAAACGCAGCGCGCCAGTCCTGGCTGCTGACGCAGGCGCTGCAGCAGCAGCTTAGCCGGGACGCGCGGGAGAACAAACTCGCCGCGCTGCCGCCGGTGCTGGCGTTCCAGTCGGTGATGGATTCGACCGTCAGCACGCGTGCGGTGGTGACCGAGCTTTTTGACCATCTCCCGAAAAACGGCAGCGAACTGGTGGTGTTTGATATCAATCAGGCCGCCAGTTTCCGCCCGCTGTTTAGACCCTCGTCGTGGACGGCGCTCACCGATCTGCTGCCCGCAGCGCAGCGGCGCTACGGCGTGACCGTGATTACCAACGCCCGGACAGACAGTTTCGAGACCGTCGCGAAAATAACCCCTGCAGAGTCCACGCAGGAACAGATCCTGCCGCTTCAGGTCGCCTACCCGCAGGACGTCTATTCGTTATCGCACGTCGCCGTGCCTTTTCCGCCTGATGATGACCTGTATGGCCGAGATCCTGAGGTAAAAAACCGTTACGGCATCAGCCTCGGCACGATTGCGCTGTGGGGGGAAACCTCCGTGCTGAGCGTGGGAAAAGAGGCCTTGATGCGCGTCACGTCGAATCCCTTTTACGGCTATATGGTCGAGCGAATAAACGGGCGGATTGACGCAGAGCGCCACGCGGCGAATCATTTGCGGGATTGATATATTAATCGGTCCCGGTGAAGTATGCTAAGGCATAGCTTATAGGCGTATGCCTCACATCGGGATCTGTTTCTGTGCTGACTACACTCATATATCGAAGCCAGTTAAATGTATCCTGCCGATCCGCGCAGTTGAGCGCGCTGGTCGAGCGGGCCAGGATCCGCAATACGGGGTTAAATATTACCGGCATACTGCTTTCTAATGGCCACGAGGTTTTACAAATTCTCGAAGGCGCGGAAGAGAGCGTGGTAAAACTTTTCAATAAGATCCGCGAAGATAAACGCCACACGGGCGTGGTTGAGCTGATGCGTGACTACGGTCCGCGCAGACGTTTTGAGAACGTGGGTATGTTGTTGTTTGATCTAGAAGTCACCTCGCCAAAAGAGGTGCTTCAGTCGGTCCTTCACTACAGCAAGCTTGAAAGCTACCTCACGTCTGACGATCGGGTGTTTAAATTTATTCAGTCGTTTATCACCGGAAAGAACACCTCGCTGTCAGGTATACGCATTGATGCGGATAAATGGACGCTCACCCCTGAGCATTTGCCGTTTGGCGAGGGAATCGGGCTAATCCCCGATCAGGCCTGTCAGTTCGCCTTCCAGCCGATTGTCGAACCTTCCGAAGGCAAAATCAGCTCGCTAGAAGCCCTTATTCGCGGCAACGACGGCGGCAGCCCGGAGCATTTCTTCAATACGCTCGACCAGGACAAGATCTACGAAGTGGATCTTCAGACCAAGGCCTACGCCTTTGCGCTTGCCGAAAAGCTGGGCATTGGGGGGCATAAAATTGCGGTGAATTTGCTGCCGATGTCACTGGTCAACGTGCATGGCGCAGTGGAGTTTCTTGTCACGCAGATCAAGAAACACGGCCTTCAGCCGGAGCAGGTGGTTGTTGAAGTGACAGAAAACGAGATGATTTCCGGCTTCAACAAGTTTAATAGCGCCATCAAACAGCTGCGCGCCGAAGGCATTGGTCTGGCGATTGATGATTTCGGTTCCGGGTACGCGGGGCTTTCTCTTCTGACAAAATTCCAGCCGGACAAAATCAAGATCGATCGCGAAATCGTCAGCAACATCCATCTGAGCGGCCCAAAGCAGGCGATTGTGAAGTCGATTGTGAGCTGCTGTACCGATCTTGAAATCACCCTTGTGGCGGAAGGCATTGAGAAGATGGAAGAGTGGTGCTGGCTTGAGTCAGCCGGAATTCGCCGCTTCCAGGGCTTTCTGTTTGCACGACCGCAGCTCAACGGCGTGGGCGATATTAGCTGGCCCCATCTGGCGCGTTAGCGCAATTCTGTTTCCCCTTTATCGCGCCTGTGCTTAAATAGCTAAAACGGTTTAACATAGTTTAGCTAAGGAGATGACATGGAGAGAATCTGGGTGCTTGGGGATGCGGTAGTGGATCTCCTGCCGGATGGCGAAGGTAGGCTGCTGCAGTGTCCCGGCGGCGCGCCGGCCAACGTCGCGGTAGGCATTGCCCGTCTGGGCGGTAACAGCGCGTTTATAGGCCGGGTAGGCGACGATCCTTTCGGACGGTTCATGCAAAAAACGTTAGCCAGCGAGCAGGTTGACGTGCAGTGGATGCGGCGCGATCCGGCGCATCGTACCTCGACCGTGGTGGTTGACCTGGACGAACAGGGCGAGCGGTCGTTCACCTTTATGGTCCGCCCGAGTGCCGATTTGTTCCTTGAGCCTGGCGATCTCCCGTCATTTCAGGCCGGCGAGTGGCTGCACGTCTGTTCGATTGCGCTGAGCGCTGAACCCAGCCGTTCCGCGGCGCTCCAGGCGATGGCGGCGATAAAGAAGGCCGGTGGCTTCGTCAGTTTTGACCCGAATATTCGTGCCGATCTCTGGAACGATGACGTCGAGCTGCGCCGCTGCCTTGAGCAGGCGTTGGCCCGTGCGGACGTGGTGAAACTCTCCGTAGAAGAACTGGCCTTCCTGACGGGCAATGCGTTTGTCGAGGAGGGGCTGTCGGCGCTCATGCGCACCTGTACTGCCGGCCTGGTGCTGGTCACGCAGGGGAAAGAGGGGGTCACGGCCTGGCATGAGGGCAAGACGATTCACTATCCCGCTGCGCCAGTCAGCTGCGTTGATACAACCGGCGCCGGAGACGCCTTCGTCGCAGGGCTTTTGTTCGGCCTGGCCGGCGCGGGTACAGCCGTAACCGACATCGCCCCGATCCTTGCCTTAGCGCAGCGCTGCGGCGCGCTTGCCACCACGGCGAAAGGCGCTATGACCGCGCTGCCTTACCATCACGAGCTGTAATTCCCTCTTAATGGCCGCCGCCCGGCGGCCTGAATTGTCGCCCCGATCACACTTACTAAAACGGTTTAGCAAAAAATGTTGCCGATCCAAAATCCTCGGGTTTAGTATCATCAACCTAAACCGGTTTAGCAATTTAGCAATGAACAATTACCTCTTTTAGGGATGCGACAAAATGTATAAAAAACGCAGACTTGCCGTGATGATAGGCATGCTGGCCGGCAGTACCTCTGTTTTCGCCAAAACGGATATGACAAGCATTGAATCTCGCCTCGCGGCGCTGGAGCAGCGTCTGCAGGACGCGGAGACCCGCGCGCAGGTTGCTGAAAAGCGCGCCACGGCGGCGGAACAAAAAACGCAGCAGCTGGTGGCAGCCCAGCAGCAGGCGCAGACCTCAGCGCAGGAGGTGGCACAACGTACCGCCGTACTGGAAAAGAAAGCCGATCTGAGCAGCGGGTTTGAGTTCCACGGCTACGCCCGCTCGGGCCTGCTGATGAACGATGCGGCGTCGAGCAGCAAAAGCGGCCCTTACCTGACGCCAGCGGGGGAAACCGGCGGGGCGATTGGGCGTCTCGGCAATGAAGCGGATACCTACGTTGAGCTGAACGTGGAGCACAAGCAGACGCTGGACAACGGCGCGACAACGCGCTTCAAAGCAATGCTTGCCGACGGCCAGAAAACCTATAACGACTGGTCTGCCGACAGCAGCGACCTCAATATTCGCCAGGCGTTTGCGGAACTGGGCAATTTGCCAGATTTTAGCGGGGCGCTGAAGGGCAGCACCTTCTGGGCGGGTAAACGTTTTGACCGCGACAACTTTGACATTCACTGGCTGGACTCCGACGTGGTGTTCCTCGCCGGTACCGGCGGCGGTGTCTATGACGTTAAATGGAACGACGCGCTGCGCAGTAACTTCTCGATTTACGGACGTAACTTCGGCAGCGAGGAGGAGATCGACAACAACGTTCAGAACTACATCCTCAGCATGAACCATTTCGCCGGGCCGGTGCAGGTGATGGTGAGCGGCCTGCGGGCAAAAGATAATGACGACCGCAAGGACGGTAACGGCGATCCGGTGAAAACCGACGCGGCCAATAACGGCGTACATGCCCTTGTCGGCCTGCACAACGAAAGCTTCTACGGCGTGCGCGAAGGATCGGCCAAAACGGCGCTGCTGTACGGCCACGGGCTGGGGGCAGAGGTGAAGAGCATTGGTTCTGATGGTGCGCTGCTGTCTGATGCCGATACCTGGCGCTTTGCAAGTTACGGTGTCACGCCGCTCGGCGGCGGGTGGCATATTGCGCCCGCGGTGCTGGCGCAGAGCAGTAAAGATCGTTACGTCAAAGGCGACAGCTATGAGTGGGTTACGCTCAACACCCGCCTGATTAAAGAGGTCACGCAGAATTTCGCGCTCGCGTTTGAGGGCAGCTACCAGTACATGGATTTAAATCCGGAAGGCTACAAGGATCGCAGTGCGGTAAACGGCAGCTTCTACAAGCTGACCTTTGCCCCGACCCTGAAAGCGGGCAAGATCGGCGATTTCTTCAGCCGTCCGGAATTGCGCCTGTTCGCGACCTGGATGGACTGGAGCAGCAAACTGGATAACTACGCCAGCGATGATGCCTTTGGCAGCAGCGGCTTCAACGCGGGCGGGGAATGGAACTTTGGGGTTCAGATGGAGACCTGGTTCTAACCCTCCACGCTCCCGCGCCGCGGGGGCGTTTCGAATATCATAAAAATGACGTCAGGCAGAGGTATCTATGGATTTTAATAATATTGCCCGCGAGCTCATCCCGCTGCTCGGCGGCAGGGAAAACATCGCCAGCGCCGCGCACTGCGCAACGCGGCTGCGTCTGGTGCTGGTCGATGATGCGCTCGCCGATCGCGAGGCTATCGGCAAGGTTGACGGCGTGAAAGGGTGTTTTCATAACGCGGGCCAGATGCAGGTGATTTTTGGCACGGGCGTGGTGAATAAGGTGTATGCCGCGTTTATTCAGGAAGCCGGGATCGGCGAATCCAGCAAATCCGAAGCGGCTGATATTGCGGCGCGCAAGCTCAACCCGTTCCAGCGCGCCGCGCGCCTGCTGTCTAACATCTTTGTGCCGATCATTCCTGCCATTGTGGCGTCCGGTTTGCTGATGGGCCTGCTGGGCATGGTGAAAACATACGGCTGGGTCAACGCGGACAACGCGCTCTATATCATGCTGGATATGTGCAGCTCGGCGGCGTTTATCATCCTGCCGATCCTGATTGGCTTCACCGCCGCGCGTGAATTTGGCGGCAACCCCTATCTGGGCGCAACGCTGGGCGGCATTTTAACCCACCCGGCACTGACCAACGCCTGGGGCGTGGCGTCCGGCTTCCACACCATGAACTTTTTCGGGCTTGAGATCGCCATGATTGGCTATCAGGGCACCGTATTTCCGGTTCTGCTGGCCGTCTGGTTTATGAGCATCGTGGAAAAAAATCTGCGCCGGGTAATCCCGGATGCGTTAGATCTGATTTTGACGCCGTTTCTCACCGTCATTATTTCCGGCTTTATTGCGCTGCTGATTATCGGCCCCGCCGGACGCGCGCTGGGCGACGGCATCTCCTTCATCCTGAGCACGCTGATAGCACACGCAGGCTGGCTGGCCGGGCTGTTGTTTGGCGGCCTGTATTCGGTGATTGTGATCACCGGGATACACCACAGCTTCCACGCCATCGAGGCCGGTTTACTGGGGAACCCGTCGATTGGGGTCAACTTCCTGCTGCCGATTTGGGCAATGGCGAACGTCGCGCAGGGCGGCGCGTGTCTTGCGGTGTGGTTTAAAACGAAGGATGCGAAGATCAAGGCCATTACCTTACCGTCGGCGTTTTCCGCGATGCTGGGCATCACCGAAGCGGCCATTTTTGGTATCAACCTGCGCTTCGTCAAACCCTTTATCGCCGCGTTGATTGGCGGCGCGGTGGGCGGGGCCTGGGTGGTGTCGGTCCACGTGTATATGACCGCCGTCGGTCTGACCGCTATCCCAGGAATGGCGATCGTACAGGCCAGCTCGCTGCTTAACTATATTATCGGTATGGTAATCGCTTTCGGCGTGGCCTTTACCGTCTCCCTGCTGCTGAAATATAAAACGGACTCTGAATAATGACGCGACCCTCGCGCTGGCCTGCCGTGCTGCAGGCCGTCATGAAAGGCCAGCCGCGCGCGCTGGCGGACAGCCATTATCCGCAGTGGCACCTGGCGCCCGTGACGGGGCTGATGAACGATCCCAACGGTTTTATCTTCTTTGCCGGGCGCTACCATCTGTTTTACCAGTGGAATCCGCTGGGCTGCGATCATCGCTACAAATGCTGGGGACACTGGCGTTCGGATGACCTGGTTCACTGGCAGCACGAGCCGCTGGCGCTGATGCCGGACGAAGCGTATGACCGCAACGGGTGTTACTCCGGAAGCGCCGTGGATAACAGCGGCGTGCTGACGCTGTGCTATACCGGCAACGTAAAGTTCGACGACGGCAGCCGCACCGCCTGGCAGTGTCTGGCCGTGGCGCAGGAGGACGGAAGCTTCAAAAAATGCGGTCCGGTGCTGGCGCTGCCAGAAGGCTATACCGGGCACGTTCGCGACCCGAAGGTCTGGCAGCATGAAGGCATGTGGTACATGGTGCTCGGGGCGCAGGATGGGCAGCTGCGCGGCAAAGTGCTGCTGTTTCGCTCCGCCGACCTGCACAGCTGGCAGCCCTGCGGGGAGATTGCCGGACAGGGCCTTAACGGGCTTGAGGATGCCGGGTACATGTGGGAGTGTCCCGATCTGTTTGCGCTCGATGGGACGCATGTTCTGATCTGCTGTCCACAGGGGCTGGCGCGCGAGCCGCATCGCTACCTGAACACCTATCCGGCGGTCTGGATGAGCGGGGCGTTTGACTATGCCCGGGCCTCCTTTGAGCACGGCGCGCTACGCGAGCTGGACGCGGGGTTTGAATTCTATGCTCCGCAAACGACGCTTGCTGAAGACGGGCGGCGGATCCTGATCGGCTGGATGGGCGTGCCGGACGGGGAAGAGATGCTTCAGCCAACGCGCGCGCAGGGCTGGATCCACCAGATGACCTGCCCGCGTGAGCTGCGGTACCGCGACGGCAAGCTCTGGCAAACCCCTATCCGCGAGCTGCAACGGCTTCGAGAGGCCGAACGTCAGTGGCAGGGTAACGCCAGCGATGCGCCCGTTCTGGATGCGGCGCGCCTTGAGCTTGAGCTCATCGCCCCGTGCGTAACGGTAGATTTCGCCGGCGCGCTGCGCCTTATCGTTGAAAAGGATGGAATTCGTCTGGAGCGTGCCAGTCTGCAAACGGGCGAAACGCTGACCCGCTACTGGCTGGGTGACGTTCGCCATTTACGCGTCCTTTGCGACCGCTCCAGCGTGGAAATTTTCATTAACGAGGGTGAAGGGGTGATGAGCAGCCGCTATTTTCCTGACTCTCCCGCGCAGATACGTTTCGAAGGTGCGTCCAATATCACATTACGCTACTGGCCGCTGCGCAGCTGCATGATAGAATAGAGGTTTTGGCAGCCGGATCGAACGTGGTGAGAAAAACAAAGCGCGTCACAATAAAAGACATCGCGGAGCTGGCGGGGGTTTCAAAAGCCACCGCCAGCCTGGTACTTAACGGACGCAGCAAAGAGCTTCGCGTCGCCGAAGAGACCCGCGAACGCGTGATGGCGATTGCGAAAGAGCATCACTACCAGCCCAGCATTCACGCGCGTTCGCTGCGTGACAACCGCAGCCACACCATTGGCCTGGTCGTCCCCGAAATCACCAACTACGGTTTTGCGGTGTTTTCTCACGAGCTGGAGACGCTGTGCCGTGAGGCGGGCGTTCAGCTGCTTATCTCCTGCAGCGATGAAAATCCGGGGCAGGAGACCGTGGTGGTGAACAATATGGTTGCGCGCCAGGTCGACGGTCTGATTGTCGCCTCCAGCATGCTCAATGATGCCGACTATCAGAAGCTGAGCGAACAGCTGCCCGTAGTCCTTTTTGACCGCCACATGAACGACAGCACTTTGCCGCTGGTCATCACCGATTCCATTACCCCGACGGCGGCCCTGGTGGCCGACATTGCGCGTCAGCACCCGGATGAGATCTATTTCCTCGGCGGCCAGCCGCGGCTGTCACCGACGCGAGATCGCCTGGAAGGCTTTAAGCAGGGCCTGCGCGAGGCTAACGTCGAGCTGCGCCCGGAGTGGATCATTCATGGTAACTATCACCCGAGTTCCGGGTATGAGATGTTTGCCGAGCTGTGCGCGCGGCTGGGCCGTCCGCCAAAAGCACTTTTTACCGCCGCCTGCGGCCTGCTGGAAGGGGTGTTGCGCTACATGGGCCAGCACAACCTTCTGCAAAGCGACATGCGGCTGGCGAGCTTTGACGATCATTATTTATATGACTCGCTCTCCCTTCCCATTGATACCATCCGCCAGGATAACCGCCAGCTGGCATGGCACTGCTTTGACCTGATAGGCAAACTGATCGAAGGTGAAACGCCGGAGCCGCTGCAGCGGAAGCTGGATGCCACCCTTCAGCGACGTTTTAAAGCGGCAGAGTAAAAGGTGACCGGCAAAAAGCCTGCTTATTTCTAGCAATATTTCTCCCTCTCATTCGTCTACCTCAACACACGTCATAATCATTCAACGTAAACGAGGTACAGATGAGAGATTTTACTCTGCGCGAAAGAGTTCACGGACGCGGGTTTGGCCGCCACCGTATGGGCAAAGGGCTGGTGATTGGTGCGGTGATTTTCGTCGTGCTGGGCCTGCTGGTGATGTCCCTTTGGAACGCTTTACTCCCGGCCATTCTGGGCGTTAAGGCTATCGGATTCTGGCAGGCGCTGGGCATCCTGGCGTTGAGCCGCATTTTGTTCGGCGGTCTGGGGTTCCGCCCGGGGATGTTTGGCGCACACCGCCGCATGCACGAGCGCTGGATGAACATGACCCCAGAACAGCGTGAAGCCTTTATTCAGCAGCGCCGCGAAGGGTTTGGCCGTCACGGTCACGGGCACTGCGGCCGACGCGGCCAGCGTGATGACACGCGTGATGATGGCTCCCCGAAAGCGCCGGATGCAGAGTGAGCGATATGAAAGCGGGGGAGGCAGGGGATTCATTGCTGATGTCAGCGCTTAACGCCTGCCGGACCCGGCTGAAGGCCTTCATTCGCGGCCGGACGGCGGTTCGTGATGATGCCGACGACATCCTGCAGGAGGTCACGTATCAGCTGATGAGGGTTGAACAGCCGGTGGAAAACGTCGCCGCCTGGCTGTTTCGTGCAGCGCGCAATGAAATGACCGACAGGGCGCGGAAAAAGCGCGAGGTTCCACTTTCCGGCCACTTCGCCGACGACGATGCGGACATCGCGGAGGATGAGCTGGCGGAAACCCTGTTCGGCGTGCCGCAAAGCCCGGAGGAGGAGTATCTCAAAACGCTGCTTTGGGAAGAGCTCGATCGGGCGCTGTCGGAACTGCCGCCCCTTCAGCGTGAGGTTTTCGAGAAAACCGAGTTTCAGGGCTACAGCATGAAAGCGCTGGCCGATGAAACGGGCGACAGCGTGCAGGCCTTGTTGTCCCGCAAGCATAAAGCCGTCCTTTTTTTGCGTAGTCGCCTGCAGGATATCTACGATGCGTTGACAGGGGAATGAAGTTCGACCACTCTGAAAACACTAAGATAAAGAGGTGGTTATGCTTCAGCGGTTATTAACGAAAAAAATGCTCCTGGTTTCTGCCCTGATGGCCTCCGGGCTGGCCAGGGCCGAGGTGGCGGTGCCTGAAGTGGTAAAAAACTTCAGCGAGCAGCAGGACATCAAAATCATCAAGAAAATAGAGGCTCCCGGCGGCGCGCCTGCATGGCTGGGGCAGTATCAGGACATGGGCGTCACGCTCTTTTTAACGCCTGATGGAAAGCATGTGGTCTCTGGCTATCTGTACGATGAAAAGGGAAAAAACCTCAGCGAGGAATATTTCCAGAAAGAGATTTACGCCCCGATGGGCCGCGAAATGTGGAAAAAACTCAATGCCGCGCACCCGCTGAAAGAGGGCGCAGAAAATGCCCCGCGCAAGGTGTTCGTCTTCGCCGATCCGTTCTGCCCCTACTGCAAGGCATTCTGGGCTGAAGCACAGCCGTGGGTAAACGCGGGCAAGGTTCAGCTGAATACGCTACTGGTTGCGTTTCTCAACCCTGACAGCGGGCGTAATGCTTCCGCTGTCCTGAATGCGAAAGATCCGGTTTCTGCCTGGAAGGAGTACGAACTGTCCGGCGGAAAAAAACTGCCGAAACAGGAAGGCAGCGCGACGCGTGAGACCGTTGAAATACTGCAGAAACATCAGGTTTTAATGGACAGCCTCGGCGCCAATGCCACCCCGGCCATTTATTATCTGAATGCGCAAAACGAACTGCAGCAGGTGGTGGGGATGCCGAACGAGAAACAGCTCGTGGAGATGTTCGGGCCGAAACCCTGACATAATGGGCAGAAGCCGGTTGCTTCTGCCCGTTTTTAGCCGGTCAACTCCCCCAGCGTCCTCTCAGGTAGCTAACCGCTTCCTGAGTCTGCGGCTGGTTCAGGTAGTCTTCACGAAACAGGATCGTGCCGTTCACGTTGGGCAATGAATCGTTTAAATCGAGCTGTTTTTTCAGCTCCGGCACGCCGCCCTTCACCGTCCAGTCAGGCTCGTTTTTTGACGGGGCACCCACTTTGTAAAACGCGATACCGATGTAGAGCCGGGTATGGGTCGGTTTCACCACGTCAGCCCACCATTTTGTCAGCACATCGTAACGTGCAGCATCCCGCGCGAAGGGCCAGTAGATCTGCGGCGCAATGTAGTCCAGCAGGCCCTGCTGCACCCACTTACGCGTGTCAGCGTAGGATTCATCATAGGCTGCGGCACCTCGCGTTTCAGAGCCCGCCGGGTCGAAGGAGCGGTTTCGCCAGACGCCCGCCGGGCTGACGCCAAATTCAACGTCCGGTTTTGCCAGCTTGATCGCCCGTGATACCTGCACAATCAGCTCTTGCGTATTGTGGCGACGCCAGTCGGCTTTCGAGGTAAATCCCTGACCGTAACGCCCGTAGGTCAGCGCATCATTCAGGTTTGATCCCGGCGTTTCGGTGTAGAAATAGTCATCAAACTGCACGCCGTCTATCGCATACTGCGTCACGACCTCGGTCACGACCTGCGTTATCCAGTCCCGCACCTCGGGGATACCCGGGTCGAGAACGAAACGATCGCCGGAGACGCGCACCCAGTCCGGGTGTTGTACGTAAACGCTGGACGGGTGTAGGGAGGATGTCCGGTTGAGTTCGGCGACGGTTGACGGTTTGGTGTTGGTCGATACGCGATAGGGGTTAAACCAGGCGTGGACCTTCATCCCGCGCTTATGGGCTTCATCGAGCATAAACTGCAGCGGGTCGTAGCCCGGATATTCCCCAATATTTCCCGTTAAGGTGTCAGACCACGGCAGTATTTTGGACGACCACAGGGCCGTACTGTCCGGTTTCACCTGAAAAAACACGGTATTAATGCCGAGGCTTTGCAGCTTGTCGAGCTTATCTTTTAGCGCCTGCTTCTGCTGGGCAATACGCAGCTCCGGGCTTTTACCATTCACCGACGATACCGGCGGCCAGTCAAGGCGGGAGACCGTTGCCAGCCAGATCCCGCGCATCGGTTCGTTTGCCTGCGGCACGGGTTTATTTACCTGCGTGGGAGGCGTAACGAGAGACTTTGGTGGCGTAGAGGTGCAACTAACAAGTAAAAGTGCGCAGCCAACCAGCGCACCAATCCGTTTTACATGTCGTGTCATTGATGTATTAGCTCTTAGCTATTCGACTATTGGCCCAGGGGTTAAAGGCAGGTTCAGCCGGTTCAGCGGTGTCTTTATCGTCCAGAGACGCGAGATACAGCGCTTCAACTTCAGCGCGCGCCCACGGGGTACGGCGCAGGAATTTCAGGCTCGATTTCACGCTCGGGTCTTTCCTGAAACAGTTGATTTTGATTCGGTCCCCCAACTCGTTCCAGCCATATCGCGCAACCAGGGCAGTAACCTGCATTTCGAGCGTTACGCCATGCAATGGATCGTTGGAAGTATGTGCAGTCATAGGCGTCGGCTTGTCTCATTTTTTGTGGGGTTGGGTTTAACGCTGAAAGAGTACAAGAAAGAAGGGGAAGCGGCAATTTAAGCATGGGATCCTTCACCCCAATAAGGGCGAAGGATCAGGTTTATGTATTAACGTGACTTGTTGAACAGCTCAGGTGCCCACGGCGTAGGGTCAACCTCCATAAACGGCGCGCGTTCAAACCGGGACTTCAGCGCCCAGGGTACCGTACAGTCAAAGATAGTTTTGCAGGTAATGCCGTTGCCGCGGATCGAATTGCTGTAATCCGAAGCCTGAGACGGATCGAGCTGGTGGCCTCGTATTCCCGGCAGGTTGGTGATGCTGACATCCCCCTGCATGCGGGTGGTCATCGCCCACAGAATGTCGTCGCTGTCGAAAATATCCACGTCTTCGTCGACGAGAATAATATTCTTAAGCTCAGAGTAGGTCGCCAGGGCGATAAGCGCCGCCTGGCCCTGACGCCCTTCGTCAGACGGCTGGCGTTTTTTCACCTGTAAAATGCCGAGGAATTTCCCGCCGCCGGCGGTATGCGCGTACACGTTTTGCAGGAAACCGGGAATCGCTTCTTCAACCGCGTTACGGATGCTGGCTTCCGTGGGTAGTCCGGCCAGCGTGGTGTGCTCTTCGCCTGGCCCCACCAGCGTCTGCAGGATCGCCTGATTGCGCATCGTCACCGCTTTCACTTTGATAACGGGCAGGGAGGGATTCGCCTCGCCGCAGTAGCCGGGGAATTCCGGCATCGCGTGCCCGGTATTGGTATGCTGATCTTCTCTAACGCGTACGCCCGGCAGCAGCTCGCCTTCAATAATGATTTCCGCCCGCGCGATCGCTTTCTCCTGAACGGCGACGCCCTGGACCAGCTCAACCGGTTTTTGACGAAGCGCACCCGCTACGCCCAGCTCGTTATAGCCAAACGGGGTGGTAGGGGCTTCGAAGCACGCGCCTATGTAGATTGCCGGATCCAGCCCCATATTGATGGTGACCGGCAGCGGCTTCCCGGCGTCTTCTGCCTTTTTGCGGAACACTTCGATATGGCGACCGGCGGCAAGGAACATCGAGAGCTCATCACGCTCCTGCACGCAGAGGCGGTGGATAGTGACGTCGGTCAGGGAACGATCTTCCGGATCGCTTGCCAGCACCAGGCCAAGGCAGAAAAATGGGCCTGCATCAATGGGGGTGTTGGTCGGCGCGGGCAGAAGTTTACGCAGGTCGAAATCAGGGTCGTCGGCGTAAAAAACCTGCTCCTGGCAGGGTGCCTGCAGGGCCGGAACAACCACCGGCGCTACCGGGTTTTTCACCGCCTGGCCAACGTGCTTAGCCAGTTCGGAGGGTTCGCAGCCTAAAAGCAACGCCGCCCGTTCCCTGCTGGCGTGCATCCCCACGAGGATGCGCGAGCCCGGATAGCCCTTTACGCTGTTAAACATCATGGCAGGGCCCGTACGGGTCGGCCGTTTTACCGTACCGCCTGCGCCAATGTGTCGGTATACGCCCGCCAGCTCGGCGTTGGGATCGACCGGGTGGCTGGTTTCAATATACTGACCTTCATGATGCTGCAGCAGTTCGATGGCGCTTCTGAGATCGTTGATTGGGTTTTCCATAATGTCCTCCCTCGAATGAATGCGTCCATTCTTATTCGAACGAGCGATACCATCAATGGCATCATTAATGCTATTTTGATAAGTAATTTATTATCAATATGGGGTGATGTGCTATGCAGTTTCGATTAATGCGCAATTTCACCGTGGTGGCCGAAGAGCTTCACATGCACCGGGCGGCAGAGCGGCTGAATATGGCACAGCCCGCGCTCAGCCAGCAGATCAAGACGCTTGAAGAACGACTGGGCGTAACGCTTTTTAGCCGGGCGAACCGCCGCCTGACCCTGACGCCTGCAGGCGTTGCCTTTCTCAACAAGGCCCGAATCGCCATCTCAATGACGGAGCAGGCGATCCTGGATGCCAGACAAACGGCCAGGGGCGAGCAGGGGGTATTGAACCTCGGGTGCGTATCAAGCGCGATGTTTGACAGCAAACTGCCCGCGACGCTCCGCGAGCTGCATGCGCGGTGGCCGGCGATTACCATTTCCCTGATGACGGGGAACGTGCAAAGCCTCTATGCCGCCGTGCAGAACAACCAGCTGGATGTTGCCATCATCCGCGCGCCGCTTCCGCTCCTTCCCGACGATCTGCAAAGCCGTCCTTTTACCACGGAGAAAACGGTCCTGGCGCTGTCCCGCCAGCATCCGCTTGCCGGGTCCGCCGCGCTCACGCTCTCTTCCGTGAAGGACGAAAGGTGGATTTCCCTGCGCGATCCGGAGGGCATGGGGCTGGAGCAATACTTTTACGACGCATGCAGCAGCGCAGGGTTTCAACCCCATGTCGTGCAAAACGCGACCGATGTCCCCACGGTGATAAGCCTGGTCGCGGCGGGGTTCGGCCTGGCGTTGCTGCCAGCCTCTGCCCAGGCGGTGAGCCTGGAGAATGTGGTTTATGTCGACATCATCGACCGGCTGAAAGAGAGCGAGCTGACGCTGGTGTGTCACCGCATCATCCGCTCAGAGGTGTTAAAGCGGTTTCTGCACACGCTCGATCAGCGCTGAGGTCCGTTTGAGAACGGGAGCGGAGCCAATGTGACCTATCCAGGAAATGGATAGGTCACCGGGGAGTGTTACAGTACGCCCGTGCCGCCGTCGGAGCACCATACCTGGCCGGAGGCATAGGAGCAGGTGTCAGAGGCAAACAGCACATACAGCGGGGCGATTTCAACCGGCTGGCCCGGTCGGCCCAGCGGCGTGTCTTCGCCGAAGTGCTGAACCTTTGACTGCGGCTGACCGCCGCTCGACTGCAGCGGCGTCCAGTATGGGCCAGGCGCGACCGCGTTCACCCGTATGCCGCGCGGGCCCAGCTGTTTGGCAAGCGATTTGGTAAATGCCACGTTACAGGCTTTGGTCTGGGCATAGTCCACCAGGATCTCGCTGGGCTTAAACGCCTGAACGGACGAGGTGTTGATGATAACAGCGCCTTCCTGAAGATGACGCAGCGCGGCCTTGGTGATCCAGAAGGGCGCATAAACGTTGGTTTTGAACGTGGCGTCAAAGTCGGCGGTGGTGAGATTGTCGATGGACTCGCAGTACTGCTGACGCCCCGCGTTGTTGACCAGAATGTCCAGACCGCCCAGTTCGGCAACGGCTTTTTCTACCAGCGTGTCGCAGAACGACTCAACGCGAATGTCGCCGGGAATGGCGACCGCTTTACGGCCTTCGGCCTCGATGAGCGCAATCACCGCTGCCGCATCAGATTCTTCCTCCGGCAGGTAGCCAATAGCCACATCCGCCCCTTCTCGCGCATAGGCAATAGCCACCGCGCGGCCAATACCGGAATCACCGCCGGTAATCAGCGCTTTTTTTCCGGCCAGCTTTCCTGAACCGATATAACTGGTTTCACCATGATCCGGTAGCGGCTTCATTTCCGATGCCAGCCCGGGTGCCAGCTGCGGTTGTTCCACAAATGGCGGACGAGGGTAATGCAGCGTGTGGTTATTTCCTGTAGACATACCGGTCTCCTTAATAGTGAATTTCAAGATTAGCCGTAAATTACGCGCGGGCGCGCAAAACGAGAAAATTCAGATAAATCTATATTCCTTTCGCCCGGATAAATACAGGCGTTACGCCAGCATGTAATACCAGAACAGCGCAATCTCCTCTTTTTCCGGCAGGGCGTTGTAAAGGTAACGGTCGTAACCGCTGAGGGTAAATCCATAATTACGGTAGAACATGCAGGCAGAAACATTCACGTTTTGCGTCTCCAGCCTTAACCCCGCAGCATTGACGCTGCGCGCCCACACGTGGGCCGCGGCCATCAGCTTGTGCGCCGCGCCGGTGCGCCGTTTAGAACGTTCCACGGCGATGTAATCGACGGAAATAAATTTATTCCAGCTGCTGGATGCCGTAATAAATCCGGCGATATCGCCTTCATCCGTTTCGGCGACCAGAAATATAGCATCCGGATTAACGCAATGATTTTCCAGCGTCTGAAGATCCAGTTCATACGTTTTTAGATAAGGCTCATTTATCGCTTCGATGTGCAAATCACAGTGGATGAAAGGTTCTCTGGCAATATGGTTAACGGTGAAAGAAAAATCACAACATTCAAGACGGCTGAGGTCTGTACTTAATCCTTTTCGAATCTGCATAGCGTTCCCTGTGTGAGAGTCATCAATTAATGATAGACGAAGCGGTTAATATTACGGCCATAACACTCTTTTAATCCTGGTCTAAGCTTGTACTTCATTCCGCCTAAAAGGTGGGTCATGCGAGGACAATAAATGGAATTCAGGACATTTCAAAAGCAGTGGGGTGCTGAGTTTATTTCCCATGATGTTGTTCGTTTTCGCGTCTGGGCTGAAGGGCAAAAAGAGATAACGCTGCGTCTGACCGAAAACGATATTCCGATGATGGCGGCCGGTAACGGCTGGTTTCAGGTGGATGTGCCGGGCGTAACGCATGGAACAGAATATCTGTTCGTGCTGGAGGATGGCCTGGCCGTGCCCGACCCGGCTTCACGCGCGCAAAAGGGCGACGTGAACGGGCGTTCCGTGGTTATCGATCCTCGCCGTTTTCCACATGCCAACCCTGACTGGAAAGGACGAGCCTGGGAAGAGACCGTTATTTACGAACTGCACATCGGCACCTTTACCCCACAGGGCACCTTCCGCGCCGCTATCGATAAGCTTCCTTATCTGGCCGAACTTGGCATTACGCAGCTGGAGGTGATGCCCGTTTCGCAGTTTGGCGGCGACCGCGGGTGGGGGTACGACGGCGTGCTGCTTTACGCACCGCACTCGGCCTACGGAACGCCGGAAGATTTCCATGCGTTTATCGACGCTGCGCACGGGCTGGGCCTCTCCGTGGTGCTGGATATTGTGCTTAACCACTTTGGGCCGGAGGGGAATTATTTACCCTTGCTGTCGCCCGCTTTTTTCGACGCGGATCGCACCACGCCCTGGGGCAACGGCATTGCCTATGAGAATGACGCGGTCCGTTCCTACATCACTGAGGTCCCCCTCTACTGGCTCACCGACTATCGTCTGGACGGCCTGCGGTTTGATGCCATCGACCAGATTAAAGATCCCTCGCCGAAGCATATTCTGGAGGAGATCGCTGAGCGTATTCGCGAAACCCTGCCTGACCGACATATCCATCTCACCACGGAAGACAGCCGCAACGTGATTTTTCTGCATCCGCGCGACGAACAGGGCGGTACGCCGCTGTTTACCGCAGAGTGGAATGATGATTTTCACAACGCCGCTCACGTCTTTGCCACCGGCGAAACGCACGCGTATTACCAGGATTTTGCGTTCGAGCCGGAGAAAAAATTCGCCCGCGCGCACACCGAGGGGTTTGTCTATCAGGGCGAGGTTTCTCTCCAGACCGGCGAATCGCGCGGCGTGGAATGTCACGCTCAGCCCCCCGTATTTTTTGTCGACTTTATTCAGAACCACGATCAAACGGGCAACCGCGCGCACGGAGACCGGCTGATCACCCTGGCCGGCGCGGATAAAACCCGCGTGCTGCTCGCGGCGCTGCTGCTTTCTCCCCACATCCCGCTGCTGTTTATGGGAGAAGAGTTTGGCGAAACCCATCCGTTCCTGTTCTTTACCGATTTCCACGGCGATCTGGCGAAAGCCGTGCGGGAAGGACGTGCAAAAGAGTTTACCGGCCACGCCGGGCATGATGATTCCGTTCCGGATCCGAATGACGTGAATACCTTTATTCGCTCGCGGATCGACTGGAACAAGGTGGCAACGGACGAGGGCAAGACGTGGCTTCGCTTAACGCGAAACCTGCTCACGCTGCGGCATCGCCATATCGTGCCGTTACTGCGTCAGGGAGGCGCCGTGGAGGGTACGGTGCTGAAGACGGCCCCCGGCATGGTTGCCGTGCGCTGGCGCTTCCCTAGCGGGACGCTGTCGCTGGCGCTTAACATAGGTCAGAAGAGCGTTGACCTCCCGGAGCTGGCCGGAAAATATCTGTTTGCCTGGCCGGAGCAGTCCGGTGCTTTGGCGCCGAACAGTATTGTCGTGAAATTTGCTGATGGAGAAGCAGCGCTATGATCCCTTCCGCGACCTACCGTATTCAGTTTCGCAACGGCATGACCTTCGATCGGGTGGTTGAGCTTATTCCCTACCTGAAAGACCTCGGTATTAGCCACCTCTACGCCTCACCCATTTTTACCGCAACGACCGGGTCAACGCACGGCTATGACGTTACCGACCCTAACGAGATCGACCCGGAACCCGGCGGAAGAGAAGGCTTCAATCGTATGGCCGCCGCCCTTAAGCAGGCGGGAATGGGGCTGATTCTGGATATTGTCCCTAACCATATGTCGACGTCGCTGGAAAACCGCTGGTGGCGAGACGTCATTGCGCAGGGCAAACAGAGCCGCTACGCCAGCTATTTTGATATTGACTGGTCGCGCCCGCTGACGCTGCCTTTCCTCGGCGACACCTTTGAGGCGGAGCTGGAGAAGGGGGCCATTACGCTTAAGCGTGACAGTGTCACCGGTGAGGCGGCTCTGGCGTACTATGAGAATGACTATCCGCTCAATCCTGGCACCTTTGCCGAGGATAAAAGCATCGCCGACATTCACGAGGCGCAGAGCTGGCGGCTGATGTCCTGGCGGGAAGCCCCTAAAAACCTTTCGTGGCGTCGCTTCTTTGAAATTACCGGTCTGGTCGGCGTCAGGGTGGAAGACGAGGCGGTTTTTGACGATACGCACCGGCTGATCCTCGAGCTCGTTCGCGACGGCGTCGTCGACGGGCTGCGTATTGACCATATCGACGGCCTGGCGGATCCGCTGGGCTACCTGCAGCGCCTGCGCCAGGCGACCGGCCCGGACTGCTACATCACGGTGGAGAAGATTCTCGCGAAGGGAGAACAGCTTCCTCCCGACTGGCCGGTATCGGGTACCACCGGGTATGAATTTATCGCCTCGCTTGCGGAAGTGCTGGTGGACGATAGCAGCCTGGAGCGTCTGGAGAAGATCCATAACGAGACGCTGGGCGTAACGGCAGACAGGCGCGCCGAACTTCGCGATGCCAAAGGGCTGATGGCCGATCGCAATTTCGAAGGGGAGTTCACCACGCTGCTCACTCTCGCCACGGCGCTGGCCGAGCGCAACGGCGTTGAACTGCAGCGGGACGACGTTCACCATGCGCTGCGCGAGCTGCTTATTGCGTTTCCGGTTTACCGCACTTACGGCACGGCGGAGGGGCTTACGCCGCCTGACGTCGCGCTACTCAACAGGGTGATTGCGGGCGTGAACGCCTCCGAAGCCGCGCTTAGCCTGATTGTGCGGATCCTGACCGGCGATCTGCCCGAAAGCGATCGCGATACGGCAGCCCTGTTCCGTACCCGTTTCCAGCAGCTCACCGGTCCCCTGATGGCGAAATCCGTGGAAGACACGCTTTTCTTCCGCCACAACCTGGAGCTTGCGCTTAACGAAGTGGGCGCCGACCCCACGCCGCGCGCGTTCTCATTATCACGTTTTCATCAGGAGATGCGTATCAGGCTCGCGCGCCAGCCCGACGCGCTGCTCGGCACGTCGACGCACGATACCAAGCGCGGCGAGGATGCCAGGGCGCGTCTGTATACGCTGACCGAAGCCCCCGAACAGTGGGGGGAAAATCTGGCGCGCTGGCGGCAAATGAACCAGACGCAGGTGCGTTTCCTCAATGACGGTACCGCGCCGAACGCCGCCGATACCTGGATGATCTATCAGGCGCTGGCCGGAGCGTGGCCTGCAACCCTCTCTCCGGACGACCGGGAGGGGCTCAAGTCCCTTGAAACGCGCTTCCTCGGCTTTATCGAGAAAGCGCTGCGCGAGGCCAAGCAGCGTACTGACTGGATCGACAGCAACGAGGGCTACGAGAACGTGGTGATGGACTATGTCCGGTACCTGCTTTCTCCGGACAACACGCTGTTCCTGCATGATTTCAGCGAGTCGCTGCAGCCCTTCATACGCGCCGGGCTGATGAACAGCCTGAGCCAGACGGCGATCAAACTTACCGCGCCCGGCGTGCCGGACATTTACCAGGGCAGCGAGGCGCTGAATTTCAGCCTGGTGGATCCGGATAACCGTCTGGAGCCGGACTTCCCCGCGCTGGTGCAAAACCTCAGCACCGCCGGGCCAGAGGTGTTCAGCGATGAACAGCGCTGGCGTGACGGCAGCGTGAAGCAGTATGTCACCGCCGCGCTGCTCCGGCTTCGGCCCCATTATCCGGAACTTTTCCGCTACGGCGACTGGCTGCCGCTGAAGGTATCCGGCGAGCGCGAGGAGCACCTGATCGCTTATGCACGGGTCAGGGACGACGAGGCGCTTATCGTTGTCGTTCCGCGTCTGGTCTTTAACGTGACGGCCAATGAAACGCTGTGGGCCAATACCGTCGTCACGCTTCCCGACGAGCTGGTCGGGAAACGCTGCCGGGACGTGTTTAGCGGTGAAAGCCGCGTATTGCAAGAGACGCTGGATTTAACATCAGAAAAGGGATGTTTGCTGGTTCTGCTTACCTGCGAATAATCGTGGAGAACGAAAATGCCAAAGGATAACAGGTTTGAAATTCGGGCCGGTCACGGCCAGCAGTTAGGGGCAAATTACGACGGGAAAGGGGTTAACTTCGCGCTATTTTCCGCACATGCGGAGCGGGTGGAGCTGTGCCTGTTCGATCCTTCCGGAAATACGGAGATCGCCCGGCTGGAGCTGCCGGAATATACCCATGAAGTCTGGCACGGCTATGTGCCAGACCTGAAGCCCGGCGCGCTCTACGGGTACCGCGTCTACGGGCCGTATGATCCGGAAAACGGCCATCGTTTCAATCCGCATAAATTGTTGATTGACCCTTACGCCCGCGAGCTGGCGGGCAATCTCGACTGGAACGAGGCCCATTTTGGCTACGAACTGGGGCATGACGAACTCGACCTGAGTTTCGATACCCGCGACAGCGCGGCCTTTACGCCAAAGTGTAAAGTGATCGACCCCGATGCCTTTGACTGGCGCGACAGCAACCGCCCGAGCGTTTCGTGGCCGAATACCGTCGTGTATGAGAGTCATGTAAAGGGCTTTACCCAGCTTAACCCGGCGATCCCTCCCGAACTGCGCGGCACGTTCGAAGGGATGGGGCATAAAGCCTCGGTCGATTACATTAAAAGCCTCGGGATTACCTCGGTTGAGCTGCTTCCGGTTCACTGGTTCCCGGACGACCAGCATCTGCTGGACCGCGGCCTGAAGAACTTCTGGGGCTATAACACGCTCGGCTTCTTTGCCCCGGCGTCACGCTATTACGGCCCGGCGGGGATCCAGGGTTTCCGCGATATGGTGCGTGCGTATCATGACGCGGGCATCGAGGTCATTCTCGACGTGGTCTATAACCACACGGCGGAAGGTAACGAGCTGGGGCCCACGCTCTCGTTTAAGGGCATTGATAACTTTAGCTACTACCGCACGCTGCCGGACCAGCACCGGTATTACATTAACGACACCGGAACGGGAAATACGGTTAACACCTCGCACCCGCGTGTTCTGCAGATGGTGATGGATTCCCTGCGCTACTGGGCAGAATCGATGCACATTGACGGCTTCCGCTTTGACCTTGGGACCATCCTCGGGCGCGAGCCTGAAGGCTTCGATCCGCGCGGCGGCTTTTTCGATGCCGTGACGCAGGATCCGGTGCTTTCTAAACTCAAGCTGATCGGTGAACCCTGGGATATCGGCCCCGGCGGCTATCAGGTGGGCGGCTTCCCGCCGGGCTGGGGTGAGTGGAATGACAAATACCGTGATACCGTGCGCGAATACTGGAAGGGAGACAACGTCTCTAACGACTTTGCCGCGCGCCTGCTCGGCTCCGGCGATTTGTACGACCTGCGCGGACGGCGCCCGTGGGCGAGCGTCAACTTTATTACCGCCCACGACGGCTTCACGCTGAATGACCTGGTGTCCTACAACGAGAAGCATAACGCCGACAACGGAGAAGATAATAACGACGGGCATAACGATAACCGTTCATATAACTACGGCGAGGAAGGACCCACCGATAATCAGGACATCGTCGCCACCCGCGAACGCCAGAAACGCAATTTTCTGACCACGCTGCTGTTTTCTCACGGTACGCCAATGCTGCTGGCGGGTGACGAGTTTGGCCGCACGCAGAAAGGCAATAACAACGGCTATTGTCAGGACAGCGAGATCTCATGGATCAACTGGAAAGGGTTGTCCGAAAACGACGTCGCGCTGCGCGAATTTACCCGCCGCTTGATTGCGCTTCGCGCCGCACAGCCCTTGCTGCGTCGGGAAAGCTGGCGAGACGGGCTGGAGATCCGCTGGTTTAACGCAGGCGGGGGGCCGCAGCAGTCAGAGCAGTGGGACGAAGGCTCGACGCTGGGCGTCTCCATCAGCCGGCCCGATCTCAGGGAGGAAGGCGTCTGGCACGATGTGCTGATGCTGTTTAACCCGTTCGAAGGCCCGGTATCGTTCCAGATCCCGCAGTTTGGTGAGGGTGGCTGGGTGCTTGAACTGTCTACGGCTGAAGATACCGCCGCCGGAACGGTCATCACCAAAGCCGTAGATTACGAGCTCGCCGGGCGCAGTATCTCGCTTTTCAGACGTCCTTAACTCACAGCGACGCCGCCGCCCGCGCGGCGGTGTCATACAGGGAGGAGATCGTGCGCAGCAGCTGCGCGGTTTCCCCGATGGACGTTCCTGAAATCCCGCTTTCTCCATGGATGTTAATCAGGCAGGCTTCCCGCACGTCGCGGTATTTCATACACAGCGCTTTGCCTTCCTCTGTCGTGGAGAAGAAGAGTTCTTTCCCCGCCTTTTCACTCGTCACGTAGCCCGCCTTAACCAGCTTTTTCAGGGCATACGTCACCACGTGCGTATCCTCCACGTTCAGCACGAAGCAGATATCGGCCAGCTTTTTCTTGCGGTCCCGGTGGTTCACATGGTGCAGCAGCGATACGTCAAACGCGCCCATATCCGGCTCGCCGGCGGCCGTCATACAGCGAACCATCCACTTATTGAACGCGTTGCTGGTCATGATCAGCGCGTACTCCAGCTCTGACAGTTCCGCGCACCGCTCGGAGACCAGATGACGAGAGGAGACAATGCGGCCGTCGGTAATATCGTCGTGTTGTGATGTTGCCTGTTTTTTTGAGGTCATAACGTTCCTTACGGGAGTGTGACGCTTGCCCGGAAATGTAAACTCATCGATAAAATAAGAACATTTTATTGATAAATTGTTTACATGTTTTTGCGCTTCAGATATAGCTTTTTAGTGCAGGTTCCGTGGAGCCTGACGCAAAACACAACATCGCGCGCCGCATTGCACCCACTTCGCCCTGATGTGAAGTATTAAAAAAATAGCCGTCGGCGCGCAACGCTCACTTTGGATAGGGTAAACGTTTATGGACGGTTCTACGCTGTTGCCGCTTATCGGGATACCGGTAGTGGTTATTGGTTTTGCTCTGCGCTTCAACCCGCTGCTGGTTGTCGTTGTGGCAGGGTTAGCGACGGGTCTGCTGGTAGGCATGGATTTCGGTATGCTGCTGGAAACCTTCGGCGAGAAGTTCGTTAACAGTCGTTCTCTCGCAACCTTCATTCTGATCCTCCCGGTGATTGGCCTGCTGGAATACTACGGGCTTAAGGAACGCGCTCAGGCCTGGGTGGCGAAGATCGCCAGCGCCACCTCGGCGCGTATTCTGATGCTCTATTTTGTGGCGCGTGAAGGGACCGCGGCGCTGGGTCTGATGTCTCTTGGCGGCCATGCCCAGACGGTGCGTCCGCTGCTGGCCCCGATGGCCGAAGGGGCGGCGCTGAATGAATACGGCGAACTGCCGCAGCATATCCGCGACAAAATCAAAGCCCACGCCGCCGCCTGCGACAACATCGCGGTCTTCTTCGGTGAGGATATCTTTATCGCCTTCGGCGCGGTGCTGCTGATTGACGCCTTCCTGAAGGAGAACGGGATCGAGGGGATCGAGCCGCTGCATATCGGCCTGTGGGCCATTCCAACCGCCATTGCGGCATTGATTATTCATATGACACGCCTGCTGCGCCTGGATGCCAGCATCCGCCGCGACGTGATGGCCTGGAGAGCAGAACAAGGTACGCAGGAGGCCGCACAATGATGACCTTAATCACCATTAACCGCGTTTATTACCTGATTGGCTTTGTCGTGATGCTGCTGGTGGTTATGACCCTGCGCGATCGTGCGAATCCTAAGCGTTTTACCACCGCGCTGTTCTGGTTCCTGTTCGGCGGCATCTTCCTGTTTGGCGATCTGATGGTGCAGGAGCTGGGAAAATCGCTGGCTTACCGGATTATTGGCGGCGCCGTTATCGCTATCGCCCTGCTGGCGGGCTTTGGCCTGGTCGGGAAAGGGCACTATAAAATGTCTACCGACGAGGAGCGCGTTGCCTCGTCCGGGCGGCTGAAAAACTGGCTGTTTCTGCCGGCGCTGATGATCCCCGTGGTGACGGTGATCGGCACCCTGTTCCTGAAGGGCGTTTCCATTGGCGGCGTTTATCTTCTCGACCAGAAGCAGCTTACGCTGGCGGCGCTGTGCGTGGCCTGCGTGGCGGCGATCCTCACCGGCTGGTGGCTGACGAAGGGCACGCCGCTGCACGCCGTGCGTCAGTCCCGTCGTCTGGTGGATACCATCGGCTGGGCGGTGATCCTGCCGCAAATGCTCGCCATGCTGGGCGGGGTGTTCGTGGTCGCCAATACCGGTGATTCCGTGCAAAAGGTGGTGAGCCTGTTTGTGAACCCGGATAGCCGCTTCATGCTGGTCGTGATCTACTGCGTGGGGATGGCGCTGTTTACCATGATCATGGGTAACGCCTTCGCGGCTTTCCCGGTACTCAGCGCCGGCATTGCGTTGCCGTTCCTGATTAACGTTCACCACGGTAACCCGGCGCCGCTTCTGGCCATCGGCATGTATGCAGGCTACTGCGGTACGCTGATGACGCCGATGGCCGCAAACTTCAATATCGTTCCCGCCGCGCTGCTGGAGCTGAAGGATAAATATCAGGTCATCAAGATCCAGATCCCGACCGCGTTAACCCTGCTGGTGGTGAACGTGTTCTTAATGTATTTCCTCGTGTTTCGCTAAGGAGCAGTCATGAAATTAACGCAACATCAGGCCGACGCCTTTGCCCGGATGCCTTTGACGTATTTACGCCAGGAATATCCGAACCACATCATGCATCTGCTTAATGACGACGGCGACGTCCTGCCGCCGCGCGAGCTGCACCCCATATTCTACGGCTGCTTTGACTGGCACTCGGCGGTGCACGGCTACTGGCTGCTGCTGCGCTGCGTTCGGCTTTATCCTGAGCTGTCCTGCCGGGACGAGATCGTCTCGCTGTTTAACGAACACATCACGCACGAGAAGGTGGCGCAGGAGCTGGCCTATTTCAACGCGCCGTTCCGCGCCTCGTTTGAGCGACCTTATGGCTACGGCTGGCTGCTGGCGCTGGCGCAGGAGCTGAAGCAGTCCACGCTGCCGCAGGCCGAAAGCTGGTACCAGACGCTGCAGCCGTTAACCCTGGATATCCGCAGCCGGCTGGTGGACTACCTCAGCAAGCTCACCTATCCCATTCGGGTTGGGACGCATTACAACACGGCGTTTGCGCTGGCGTTAGGGCTGGATTATGCCCGTGAAGTGAAGGATAGCGCCCTTGAGCAAGCCATACTTGATGCCTCAACGCGGTTTTACCTCGCGGATACGCGCTATCCGGCGCACTACGAGCCGGGCGGCGACGAATATATTTCCGGGGCGCTGACCGAAGCGCTGCTGATGAACAAGGTCGCGGATAACTTCCCGGCGTGGTTCGATGATTTCCTGCCTGACGTGGGCACGGTGGCGGCGCTGATGAACCCGGCGGAGGTGAGCGACCGTACGGACCCGAAAATTGCGCATCTTGACGGATTAAACCTCAGCCGCGCCTGGTGCATGAAGCATATTGCGAAAGCGTTGCCGGAAAATCATGCCGCCCAGCAGGCGCTTAGCCAGGCCGTAGAGAAGCACCTGGCAGCGAGCGTGGAGCATGTGGTCGGAAGCCACTACAGCGGCGGGCACTGGCTGGCAAGCTTTGCGCTGCTGGCGCTGGAGTAAGAGACGTTCGGGTGCAGCGATAACGTGATGCTGCACCCGATCCTATGCGGGCGTCCGCACCGCTTTTCGCAGTCGGCTCACGCTGAACATTACCGCCACCCCGGAGGCCGCCACGGCGATCCAGAGAGCCAGATGAATGGCCGCCTGATGAGCCACCGCCAGCAGTACCCCCACAGCGGCAGCACCAAGACACTGACCGAACGTTCTCGCGATGGACAACACCCCAGAGGCGTAGCTCGAATACTCTCTGGACACGTTTGAGAGCATCTCCCGGTTATTAGGGCTCTGGAAACACCCGAACCCAATGCCGCAGACCAGGCTGCGCAGGCAGATGTCCCAGGCCGAAGGGCTGACGGGCAAGGTCGCCAATAGCGCTAATCCCAGCACGAAAATCACCAGCCCAAGGGTGGATATCAGCGGCGCAGAGAATGTGTCCGCCCAGCGCCCCGCGTGCGGCGCAATCAACACAATCCCTATGGGCCAGGGCGTAAACAGCAGCGCGGAAATCACGGGGCTGAAGCCATACACGCTTTGAAACAGGAAAGGCAGCGCGATAAAGGTGATGCCCTGGCTTACAAAGGACGCCAGCGAGGTTAATGCCGCAAGGGTAAAGCGGCCGTTCTGGAAAATAACGGGGGGCAAGAGTGGATTGCGAACGCGGCGAATATGCCAGATAAACGTCATGCCGCTGGCCAGCGCGATTACGCCCCATCCGAACGACCCGGCGCTAAGATTATGTCCCGACGACAGGCTGTTGCCTGCCATGATTGTCACACCAGGAAACGTGGCTGAAAGAACGGCGCCGGTGATATCGAAAGGCGCGCTACTGGATGCCGGTTCACGCGGCAACGATCGAAATGCCAGTAAAAGGGCAATGCTGCCGGGGATCGCGTTTATGGCAAACAGCCATTGCCAGCCGAACGTATCCACAATCGCGCCGCCCAGCACGGGGCCAACGGCGCTGCTTGAGGCAATAAGCAGGGCATGCAGCCCAAGGACGCGGCCAAGCAGCCGCCCCGGGAAGACGGAACGAAGGATTGCAGGCGCGATACTCAGCGTTGCCGCGCCGCCGATCCCCTGCAAAATGCGCATGCCGGTGAGCATTTCCGGCGCGTTTGACAGGGCGCAGCCTATTGAGGTCAGCGTAAAGGTAGCAAGACCCGCCAGAAAAACCGGACGATATCCCACGCGGGTGGCGAGAGCGGCAAAAATGGCCAGCGTCATCGCCGCGGAGAGCAGATAGCCGTTGGCGAACCAGACCGCCACATTCGCGGGGATCTGCATCGAGGTTGCCATAGCGGGCAGGGCAACGCCGATCATGGTGCCGTCAAATACCCCCATCAGCGTGGCGATCATCACGGCGGCCATCACCCGGGCGCGTTCCTGGCCCGGCAGCCCTTCATCGCCGGGCTGATTTGTAAAAAGCGTCATCATGTTTACTCCAGGAGAGAATGTAGATGACGAAACTATAATCATGGGTTATACAGGGCGGAAGACGCAGCAGTTGCACCTGATTGTTGCATATAACGCCTGCTATGAGGTTTTCCCGTGTCCGATCCCGATTTCAATTTACTCGTCGCGCTGGACGCACTGTTGGCCGAGGCCAGCGTCGCAGGCGCCGCACGACGCTTAAACCTGAGCACCTCCGCGATGAGCCGCACGCTTGGCAGGCTGAGAGAGGTGACCCGTGACCCGATCCTGGTGCGGGCAGGGCGTAATATGGTGCTGACGCCCTGGGCCGAAGCCACGCGTGACCGCGCCCAACGCGCGGTGTATGAGGCGAGGGCGGTGCTGCAGCCTTCGCTGGAGACGCTGAAGGTGGAAAACCTCGAGCGGCTTTTCACCCTGCGTGCAAATGACGGTTTTGTGGTGGCATTCGGCCCCGCGCTGATTGCTGCGATAGCGGAGGCTGCGCCCGGCGTCTGTATCCGCTTTGCGCCCAAGCCGGAGAAAACATCGCGCTACCTTCGGGAAGGATTGGTCGATCTGGAAATAGGCGTGCAGAGCAATATGGGGCCAGAAATTCGTCTGCAAAGACTGTTTCAGGACCGGTTTATCGGTGCGGTTCGCAGGGATCACCCGCTCGCGTCGCTGCCGGAAATTGGCGTCGATGAGTATATTGCCTGGGGCCACGTTGTGGCCTCGCCAGAAGGCACCCTTCACGGTTTTGTCGATGAGGTGCTGGCGGAATCTGGCCGCACGCGGAACGTGGTCAGCGTTGTGCCGGGTTTTCCAACGGCGTTATCCGTAGCGCTGGCGTCGGACCTGATTGCCATGGTGCCCGCGCTCTACCTGCTCAATCAGCAAATGACCGATAAATTACATGTTTTTGAACTGCCGTTTACAACCCGTAGCCTAACGGTGTCGCAAATGTGGCATCCAAGAATGGAAAACGATCCGGGGCATCGATGGCTGAGGGCGAAAATTCTTGAGGTGTGTAGGGCGGTGCGGGAAGGTAAGGCAGCCCTGTGAAGGCTGCCTGATTCAAACCATGCGGTTAATGCGGTTACGTCGCGCTCTTAAATTCCGAGACTGGCAGCAAGGTTTTACTGCCCTTAAGCGTGAACAGGGAAATGACGGTAAAGCTCAGCGTAATACAGCCCAGGACAAGATAGGCCTGGTGGAAGCCCACGGTGTCATACATCCGTCCGACCCACGCCGATAATACTACGCCCGACAGCTGTTTCGACAGGTTGAAGCCGATTAAGAACAGCGTAGCCGAGAGCTTAGGGTTAAATGCGGAGGAGATGTATTTGAACGTCCCGACCAGCAGGAACGGCAGTTCAAACATGTGCAGCATTTTCAGGACCACCACTTCGACGGCCGAAGAGGCAAATGACGAACCTAAAATACGTGCCGACATAATCACGCCTGCGGCGAGCAGGGCGTTCTTCGCGCCAATCCGGTTTACGATAGCGGGGGCGAAGAACATAATTGTCGCGTTCAGTAACTCCCCTCCGGTCGTGACAAAACCAAACACTTCGGTTCCGCGCTGCGGGCTGGAGAAAAAGCCCTTAAAGAAGTTTGCAAACTGCTGGTCGAAGACGTCATAGACGCTGGCAACGCCCACCACATACACGATAAATCCCCAGAAGCGCGGCATGCGCAGCAGTTCGGCCGCGGTGCGCATTGAGAATGCCTTCCGGTTCGCACCCAGCGCGTCGATGACAAGCTCGCTGTTACTGCCTTCAGGCTTTGACATCCACAGCAGCACGCCGAGCACCAGGGCGAACCCGGAGGCGATCCAGAAGGTGATGTTAGGATCGATACCAAAGAGAATGCCGGTGATTGACGCACACAGCGCCCAGCCCACACAGCCTGAGACGCGCACTTTTCCATATTCAAAACGGTTAGCGCGGCTGACGCGCTCAATATAGGCTTCCACCGCGCCGGAGCCGCTTGAGAAAACGACCCCCAGATAGATCCCGCCCGCCAGCGCGCCCGCGAAAATATTCATCTGCAGCAGCGGCGATAGCACAAATATAAAGAAGGGGGCGAACAGAATCAGTAAGACCGTAATGGTCCACAGCAGATGCTTGCGCAACCCCAGCTTATCGGAAATCAAACCAAACACGGGCTGGAAGATAATCGCAAACAGCGAGATTGAGGAGAAAACAATGCCCGTCTCAGTTTTGGTGAGATGGTTAACGTCCGCCAGCCAGACCGGGAAAAAGGGGAAATAGGCAGACATAATGAAATAGTAGAAGAAAAAGAACAGCATAAAGTAATAGAAGTTATGCCGTTCTTTGGGTGCCAGTTCAGAGAGTTTCATTGCGACTGTTCCATATTGTTATGCCTTCAGGTGCGGAAGAAAGATTGCAGTGGCGTATCTTCTTCCCGGCGGTAAATGTCATTCGCCTGACAATATGAATGATTTATCATTTATTTTCTCTTGGCCCACAATGCTGTGGGTTTTGAAATTTATTAACGATCACGAAACACCACCATAACGGTGTCATTTTGTCGTTTTTTCGACATAGAATGTTAGCGAACGACATTGTTACTTCTGAGTTAAGGAAAATGCGATGCAGCGCCGAACGGCAACCCTCGAAGATGTGGCTCGCGAAGCGGGCGTCTCAGAACAGACCGTCTCACGCGTGCTTAATAAACCCGACGTGGTTTCTGAGCGTACCCGCGAGAAGGTTATCCGTGCGATGCAGGCCTTACACTATGTGCCTAACCGCTCGGCACAGCTGCTTGCGGGAAAATCTGCACCCTCGATCGGGTTGATAACCGCCTCCTTAACCCTGCATGCGCCTTCCCAAATCGCGGCGGCGATAAAAAGCCACGCCAGCACGCGCCAGCTTGAAGTGGCTATTGCGATGCCTGCAATGGCCGACTACGACTCGCTTCAGGCTCGTCTCAATGAGTTTCGTGCGCAGAACATTCGCGGTGCGATTATCAACCTGCCGCTGGAAGGGAACATTGCGGAGAAGCTGGTCAGTGAGAATCCGGATATTTGCTGCCTGTTTTTAGATATCTCACCGGAGACCAACGTTAGCTGCGTACGCTTCGATCATCATGAGGGCTGCGGCGCATGCGTGAGCCACCTTTGGGCGCTGGGGCATCGGCATTTCGGGTTGCTGGCCGGACCTGAGAGCTCGGTATCAGCGCGTATGCGCCTGAGCAGCTGGCGTGAGGCGCTCCATCGGCACGGCGTGAGCAATGCGGTGACCGTCTTTGGCGACTGGAGTGCCGCCAGCGGCTGGCGTAAGGCTTTCGAGCTGTTGCATCAGTACCCGCGCATTACGGCGATCGTCGTGGCGAACGATCAAATGGCGCTGGGCGTGCTGAGCGCCCTGGCGCAGCTCAATCGAACGGGAAGCCGGGCAATTTCCGTCACCGGCTATGATGATACGGCGGACAGCCTCTATTTCCAGCCGCCGCTGACGACCGTGGCGCAGGATTTTAACACGCTGGGAAAACGGGCCGTTGAGCTGTTAATTCAGCAGGTGGACGCACCGCAGATGCGCATCCGCGAGCTTCTGCCCACGCGACTGGTCGTCCGTCAGTCAACGTGGGCCGTCGCGGGTGAAGCCGTAGACGATAATGAACAGCTCATCGCGCAGCTAAAATCTCTGGTTGAGAAACTGTAGCCCTGGGGCTTAGTCAAACCAGGTAGGACTATCCGTGGTAGCAATATCCATGCTCACGGTCAGCTCTTCCGGCACGACGCGCGTGAGCGAGAGCTCGGGCAGGTCATTGATGTCGAAGAACCCAATATCGGTAGATTCATGGCTGATGGCCAGACTACCGCCGATCTCTTCGCACAGGAAAATGAGCTTATAGACGTGCCATGGAAGTGGAGGGTGACCATGCAGATTGCGGTCCCAGACGCCCAACAGCTTTGTGACCTTCACGCGCAGTCCCGTTTCTTCTTCTACCTCACGGCAGACGGCTGCAGACGGGGTATCACCCACATCGGCCCAACCGCCGGGTAAACTCCATTTACCATCGTCCGCTTCTTTAACCATCAGGATCTTGCCGTCGCGAACGATAAAGGCGCGAACGTCGCTCTTCGGTGTCGCATAGCCCGACTCGGAAACGTGGTTAAGCGTGTCGTCATCAACGTTGAATCGGGAGCGGAGCAGGTCGCAGGCGATTTGCCGGAGCGTTTCATACCGTTCCTGATCGAACACATCTTTTGAATAGGTCAGCCCGGTCTGGGCGATAGCGTTAAGCTTCTGAGCGAGGATGTTGATATCAATATCTTTCAGCGTGTCGGACATTTTTTCACCTGTGTCTGCAGAGTGGCGATCCCATCTGCAGACAACCGTATCAGTAAAATCAGGGATTTGTAATGGCCAGCAGCGTCGGACTACTCCTGTTTAGCCTGTTCTTTTCCCACGAGCAGGGTGGTTAAGGCGAACGACAGAACCAGCGCTATCGCCACGCCTGCGAGCGCAAACATAAAGTATGGCCCGATGTAGGCCGGCAGGCTGAAAATGCTCGACAGGATATAACCGTAAAGCCGCACCCCAAAGAAGGCGATAAACGCCGAGGCCAGCGAGCTGGCAACCGTAGCGGCAATAAAGGCCTTTTTATAGCGCGTCAGTACGCCAAACAGCGCCGGTTCGGTAATGCCCAGCAGGGCGGAGATGGCGGCTGACAGCGTGACGGTTTTTTCCTGGCGATCTTTACTCAAGCGCCAGATCGCGAACGTCGCACCCGCAATGGCCATATTCGCCATGAACATCATTGGCATCAGCATGTCGTAGCCGCGATCGCTGAAGTTCTGCAGGGCGATGGGCGTCATGGCGTGGTGCATCCCCGTCAGGATTGCCACCGGACGAATCGCGCCAACAATCAGTCCGGCAAAGCTTGCCGACACGCTGAACAACCCTTCAATAAATAAAGCCAGCCCTTTGCCTAACCAAATGCCAATTGGCCCAATCACGACGAGGGCCGCCAGCGCGCCGATAAACAGGGTCAGGGTAGGGGTGAAGACCGTCTTCAGCACATCCGGCATGATGCTGTCCACCCAGCGGTGGATATAGCTCAGGGCCAGGATCGAGAAAATCACTGGAATCACGCTGGCAGAGTAGTTGAACACGGAAACCGGGATCGCATTGAGCAACCAGAGCGCGCTGACCGCGCCTTCCTGGTGCGTCGCCAGGGCCTTTGCGGCATCAATCAGCGATGGATACATCAGGCAGGCCGCGATGGCCGCCGCCAGATATTCGTTCGTTTTGAAGATTTTCGCCGCGGATACGGCAAGGAAAAACGGCAGGAAGTAAAAAACGCCGCTCGCGATAAGGTCGATAATCATGACCGTGTCGCTTTTTGCGGACACCACTTTCAGCGCGATTAATCCGGCCAGCAAACCTTTGATCATCCCGGCGCCGGCAATCGCTGGCACAATCGGGCCAAAGACGCCGGACACCGTATCCATAAACAACGATATCAGGCTCTTGCGTCCTTTCGTCACGCCGGTATTCGAAGCGGTTTCTGTATCCAGAACGACAAGCATCTGTTCGTACCAGCTGTTCACCTTCGGTCCGATAATGACCTGAAACTGGTCGCTCTGGAGCTGCGCGCCCAGCACGCCGGGCAGTTTTTTTATCTCATTTTGATCCACTTTATTATCATCAATTAAATCAAAGCGCAGCCGCGTCATGCAGTGCCAGACTTTATTAATATTCCCCTGGCCACCGACCAGACGAATAATATTATTGATGGCTTCTTGCGTCCCCATAAAGACTCCTGCCAGGTGTTGTTGTCGTTTTAATGTAGCCCTGAAGGATAATTAAACCCGACTTACAAAACAAACCAATAAATTTTGACGTGGCTCACAAAGGCCATTCTTTTGGGGTGTCTGGTGGGATGATTTCCTTAATTGGTATGATTTTTACGGCTTTTTTAATCATTTATCAGACCAAAATAAATAATGGAAAAAAGGGTTTACCCGTCCTTATTTTTAGGGTGATGATATTCGCCATATTGTCTTCCCACAGTGCAGTAAAGGAGTTATTTCGTGACGCCTGCGATCATCAAAAATATCGAATGTTTTATTACTCGTCCGGACAGACACAACCTGGTAACGGTGCGTGTCACAACGGATCGGGGCGTCACGGGGCATGGCTGCGCGACGTTTCAGCAGCGGCCGCTGGCGGTGAAGACGCTGGTTGATGAATACCTAAAACCGTTGCTCACGGGCCGCGACGCGAACAACATCGAAGACCTCTGGCAGATGATGAACGTCAACGCATACTGGCGCAACGGCCCGGCCATGAATAACGCGATTTCCGGCGTTGATATGGCGCTGTGGGACATCAAAGGCCAGATTGCCGGCATGCCGTTGTATCAGCTGTTTGGCGGCAAATCCCGCGACGCGATCCCGGCGTACACGCACGCCAGTGGTGAAACGCTGGCGCAGCTGTTCAGCGCCGTAGACTCGCTGATTGCGCAAGGCTATCGCCATATTCGCTGTCAGCTTGGCTTTTACGGCGGCACGCCGTCCGAGCTTCACGCGCCTGAAGATCCTACGCCGGGAGCATGGTTCGATCAGCAAGAGTACATGCGCAACACCGTCGAGATGTTTCGCGCGCTGCGGGAGAAATACGGCTGGAAGCTAAATATTTTGCACGATGTCCACGAGCGTTTGTTCCCGCAGCAGGCCGTGCAGCTGGCAAAGCAGCTTGAGCCGTACCAGCCTTACTTTATCGAAGATATTTTGTCACCGCAGCAGAGCCCCTGGCTGGAGCAGGTACGCCAGCAAAGCTGTGTTCCTCTGGCAATGGGGGAGCTTTTCAATAACCCGGCCGAATGGCATGACCTTATCGTTAACCGACGAATCGATTTCATTCGCTGTCATGTGTCGCAAATTGGCGGCATCACCCCGGCGCTCAAGCTGGCTCATTTCTGCCAGGCTTTTGGCGTACGCCTTGCCTGGCATGGCCCTGGCGATATGACGCCGATTGGCGTCGCGGTGAACACGCATCTCAATATTCACCTGCACAATGCGGCCATTCAGGAATTCATTCCACGCTCAGAGATGACGGATAAAATATTCCCCGGCGCGCCGAATGTGAAAGACGGTTTCGTTTATCCGCCGGTGAACGCGGGGACAGGCGTCGGGTTTAATGAAGCGCTGGCGCTGGCGCATCCGGTTGTCTATCGTCCACATGAATGGACGCAAAGCCGCCTGCCGGACGGCGCTATTCACACCCCTTGAGTCTGACGCCAGGTTAAGTTGTCGCGGTTATAGGGGATAACGTAGGTACAGTTATAGTTGATATCAATGATATCGCTGACCTCAAATACCTGGCCGCCGTCGAGAATTCCGCGATTATTAATGTGCATAGCCGGGCTGCCTTTTTTGCAGCCCAGTAAGGCCGCCTGTTCCCGAGTCACGCTCACGGCGCGGTAGGTGGTGAGCATATGAGAAATGGTTAGCCCTTTGCTCAGCACGTACTGCTGGATGGATCGCTCAATTGCCTGCTGATTCAGATCCGGAAAATCCGCCACCGGCATGCTGGAGATTTCCAGCTGTACAGGCACATCGTCTACATAGCGCAGTCGACAGAAATGCCAGATGAAACTCTCTTCATCAATGCCAAAAATCTGCTGGGCTGCCCGATCGGGGCGCTTTTTATGCAGGCTAATCATCCGGTAGCGGATCTGGTCGAAGCGTTTTTCAGTAATGGAGTTGTACACCAGCGGGTTAGCGCGCGCCTGTTCGTTAATCCACGTACCGGATCCCTGGACGATTCGCACCACGCCAATGCTGACCAGTTTTTCCAGCGCCTCGCGGATAGTCGAGCGGGACACGCCATATTCCTCGGCGAGCTGCCTTTCGGGCGGCAACCTGCGTGGCCCGGGCGCCGTTTGCTGGTAAATTTTGCTGAGCAGATCCTGGGTTACAAACTCTTTCTTCTTCATGACGTTTACCTGAATGAAATCAATCACTGCCCATGCGCTAAGACTATCATTCAAGGGAAAGGGATGAAAAGCAGAGGAGGGCGCAGATAATTCGCTGCGCTCTGCTCTAAATGGAACGATTTACAGGAGTTATCATGAATCTATGATGCGGGTTTTCACTTAGAGTAAACTGCTCAATTCTCCCATAAACTGATTATGTTCGCGATGTTAATGATTTACTTATAGATTTCAGCAACCCCGTGCAGCCGGTTATTCCCCGTAGTTGACAGAATTTTGAACGATGTTGCTCCTTGCTCATCAGCCTTACGAGAGAGCGAATTCGATAACTCATCAAGGGTATAGGCATTGCTGGCTGAAACTACACCTATCTTTTCTTTCCCATCTGCGTGGTTAATTTCCTGAGCGGCAGAGGCGGTATTCACTGAAATAAAACTCATGATCAATGTAGTAATAAGTAGTGCTTTCATATTTAGTACCTCTTTAACAATATGCTTGAGAATGGACTTGAATCAGGAGTAACTTGCTCCATCTGGGTATTCAAATATACAGACTTAAGCTGTCATGAGGCTGACTGCTATATGACAAAATTGTCAGGGTTGTAGATTGGTTAATTTTTTTGAATACAGGTTCAGCTCGTTAATAATGCACTCAGGTTCTTCACGCAGAGGCATATTGTCTATGTCTAAAACTCCATCATTTTTTTGTGGATCATCAGCCTGCAGGTCTGCAAACAGTGGGGTAAGATCCTGCTGTGCTTCACCTTGTTTGGCCACTAGCTCGAACGTTTTATTTTTTGCCTCGTCGTGGGTCAGGGCACTGACCAGAACCTGGGCGATTTGCTCCCGGGATATCACACCATCTTCCGGTGTTCCTGCATGGCGACGATCTCCCTGAAGCATAACGATTCTGTGTTCATCATCATTGTTGTAATCAAACCAACCGGGCCTGACGATGGAATAGGGATGACCACTTGCCCTTACCAGACGCTCGGCACGTCTTTTCCAGTCGTGAACCTCGGTGCGTTGATTCCAGGTGCTGAGTCGTTCAGTCACGCCAATCGTGGTCATCAGGCCGATACGAACAGGTGTATCCTTGAATATTCGTAAAATATTGCGCACTCCGCCGTAATCTATCGCCCTGGCACCAATACGCCCCTGGCCATCGGAACCAAGAGTAAAGATGATGGCGTCAATATCTTCTGGCAATTCGGTGAGTGTTTCAGGCATTGAAACATCGCCGTAAAAAACATCGGTTCCCCGAGGAAGCGATTTCACTTTGCGCTTATTTCTGACCAGCGCTACAGGCTGATGGCCCATTTTAATAGCGGTATTGACCACATGAAGGCCAATACTTCCGGTCGCCCCGGCAACGAGTATTTTCATGATAAACCTTCTGATAAATCAGACTTATTTTCGATACGGTCAGAATATCAATTAACATTAATGTCAGTAATGGGGCTAAAATGATTGTGTCTATGAATACCCTTCATGAGTGTGCGATGAAGGGAATACCTCCATAAGGAAATCGCCGATGCTCAAAGAAAACTTCAATGAACTGCAAATCTTTCTTGTGGTGGCAAGGGAGCGAAGTTTTACCAAAGCAGCGGGCAAACTGGGCGTTTCTCAGTCTGCACTCAGCCATGCGATGAAGGCCCTGGAGGAAAGGCTGAATATCCGCCTTCTGACCCGCACGACCCGAAGCGTTGCCCCCACGGAAGCCGGTGAGAGAATAATTGCCTGCCTTGAACCGCGTATTGCCGATCTTGAACAGGAACTTGAATCTCTGGTTCAGCTGAATGGCACCGCCTCCGGCAATATTCGTTTATCTGCCGGGGAGCATGCCGCGCGAAGTCTGGTCTGGCCGAAGCTAAAGCCTTTTCTGCGGGAATACCCGGAAATCAATCTCGAGCTGGTGGTGGATAACGGCTTTGTCGATATTGTTGAGGGGCGTTTTGATGCCGGGATCCGCCTGGGCGAAAGCGTGGATAAAGACATGATTGCAGTACGAATTGGGCCGGACATGAGAATGGCTGTGGTGGGAGCGCCGTCTTATTTCGCTGCGAATCCTGCACCTGAAACGCCGCACGAACTACAAAACCATCGCTGTATCAATATGCGCCTGCCGACAGCCGGTGGGCTTTACCACTGGGAGTTTGAGAAGGAAGGGAAACCGTTACGGGTCAGAGTGGAGGGGCAGGTCACGTTTAATCTGCAGGCGGAAAGGATTGATGCGGCGTTATCCGGTTTTGGCATCGCCTGTATACCTGAAGACAGGGTGCAGGATTTTCTACAGTCAGGAGAGCTTATTCAGGTTTTACAGGACTGGTGTCCATCTTTCCCCGGATATTACCTCTACTACCCGAGCCGTAAGCAGCATCCGCCCGCTTTTGCGCTGATGATCGATGCACTTCGCTGCAAGGAATAACGGGTCCGCCAATCTCAGCGGACCCGTTCGGATATTAACGGCCTACGCGAGCCTGGTGCTCAGGAGAGTAACGTTCGCCGACGATTTTAATCGTTTCAAGCGCCTGGGTTATCTGCCGTGAGTCATCCTGAGAAAGGATGATGTCGGCCGCCCCCAGGTTTTCCTCCAGCCGCTGCAGTTTGGTGGTTCCAGGGATAGGAACAATCCACGGCTTTTGTGCCAGTAGCCATGCCAGCGCGATTTGTGCAGACGTCACGCCTTTCTCAGCCGCAAGTTCACCCAGCAATGAGACCAGCTTTTCATTGGCTTCAATCGCCTGCTCGGCGAAACGCGGCACGGTACTGCGGTAATCATCCTTGCCAAAAGTGGTTCCTGGCTTAATCGATCCCGTCAGGAAGCCTTTGCCTAATGGACTAAAGGGCACAAAACCAATGCCCAGTTCCTCCAGTAACGGCAGGATCTCCTGCTCAGGCTCGCGCCACCACATGGAGTATTCGCTTTGCAGGGCAGTGACAGGCTGTACGGCGTGGGCACGACGAATGGTTTGCGCACCCGCTTCGGACAGACCGAAATGTTTAACTTTACCTTCAGCGATCAGGTCCTTCACTGTTCCCGCAACGTCTTCAATGGGGACATCCGGATCGACACGGTGTTGATACAGCAGATCAATAACATCAGTCTTGAGACGGCGTAACGATCCTTCCACAGCTTCACGGATATGCTCCGGACGGCTGTTTAAAATCTGCTGCTTGTTGTCGTCGCCAAAAGTAAAACCAAACTTAGTGGCGATGACCACGCGGTCACGAAACGGTTTTAAGGCTTCACCGACAACCTCTTCATTAAGAAAGGGGCCATACACTTCAGCGGTATCGAAGAAGGTGACGCCACGTTCAACCGCTGCGCGAATGAGCTCGATAGCCTGATGAGTATCGGTCGCCGGGCCATAGCCGTGGCTTAAGCCCATGCAGCCAAGCCCAAGCGCGGAGACTTCGAGTCGGGAATTACCCAGATAACGTTTTTGCATTGAATGAATACCTCTTTTATCGCGACTTAAACATCAAGTTTGCGGCCAGTCAGCCATTCCACCATCGCCGGGTCGCGGTGAGAGAAGAAGGCGCTGGTTGCGGTGTCGAGCGCGGCAATCTGCAGCATATCTTCAGCGCTGAGTTCAAAATCGAGAATGTTGATGTTCTCTTCCATGCGTTCTTTGCGCACCGATTTCGCCAGTGAAATGATGCCTCGCTGGAAGATCCAACGCAGTACAACCTGGCCCACGCTTTTGCCGTACTTCTGGCCAATCGCCGTTAACACGGGATGCTGGAACAGGCCATTTTTACCCTCAGCAAACGGTGCCCAGGCTTCCGGCTGAATGCCACGGCTTTGATTCCATGGAGCCGCATGCAGCTGCTGGTTGAAGGGGTTAACTTCAATCTGGTTTACCGCGGGTGCCACTTTATTGAATGCAATAAGGTCGGCTAGTCGGTCTGGATGGAAGTTGCTGACGCCAATGGCGCGAATTTTGCCTGCCTGCTGCAGTTCTTCCATCGCGCGCCAGGCCCCATGAACATCGCCGTAAGGCTGGTGGATCAGATACAGGTTGACGTAATCAAGCTGCAGCCGATTCAGGGAGCGTTCGAACTGGGCTTTAGCGCCTTCGTAATTGGTATCCTGCAGCCAAAGTTTGGTCGTTACAAAGAGTTCGTTGCGGGCGATACCGGTCTGTTTCAGAGCGTTCCCGACCTGGGTTTCATTCTGGTAAGACGCTGCGGTATCGATCAGGCGGTATCCTGTATCGATGGCATCAATAACGGCTCTTTCGCATTCAGCGGCATCAGACATCTGAAACACACCAAAGCCCAGCAGGGGCATTTCAATACCGTTGTTCAGTTTTACAGTTTGCATGACGTTATCCTTCAGCTGTTGTGTTGGAAAAGCATAACGCAAAGTGATTTATTCGATTAGGTGGGGTAATTAGCTAGGGTTTATTAGGTGTGTTCATTAATTTTTAGGGAGTGAGGGAGGTCGGCTTTGTCCCAGGAACGGAATTTAGACTCTTTGGATGGACTCATGTCCATGGAAAATGAGTAAGGTTATCAATGCTAATTAACAGATTGATTTTATTGAGTATATTTTTGTTTTGGTCATCCCTGTTAGAAAACAGATAGATACTTTTTTGTGAACTTAGGCTCAAATTTTAACGACGCTGGTTGCACTATTTATGTGGTTGGGAGTAACTTTTAAACAAGTTGAATATAGTTGTACATAGACAAGTATACCTGTCATCTGTTTTAAACCTTAAACATTGACAGCCATTATGAGGCCAACCGTTATGTCTTTGAACTCTAGACTTGAACCTGAACTCATCCACCTGAATGAGGCTCCCCTGGATAGAAACATCCTTTTCAATTCTATTAGTAAGTTATTGCTTTCAAAAAACTATGTGGAACAGAGTTACCCAGAGGCATTGATCGCCCGAGAGGAAAATCATCCCACGGCAATGCAGCTGGAAAAAATGGGGGTCGCGATCCCTCATGTCGATGTTGAACATGTCCGAGAAGAGAAGCTTGTAGTGGTCACCTGTCCTGAGGGGATCGTATTTAATCAGGCAGAGGATCCCGACTCCACCATGAAGGTGAATGTCATTTTCTTTTTACTGCTGAAAGAAAAAGATGCGCATCTGGAATTTCTGATGAAGCTCATTTCACTTTTTCAGCGCAGCAATGAAATGGATCAAATCCTTTGGGCTAAATCTAAGGATGACGTTATGGAACTTCTGGCAAAGAATCTTTATTAAAAAACCTAAGCGTGAATTTTTACTTACCTCATTACCCTAATTAATTTCTGGAGTCTGAAATGAACAAAAAAATCATCTTCGCTTGTACTAGTGGTATTGCGACTTCTGCGGTAGCAACTGAAAAAGTAGTTCAGTACTGCAAAACGCAGGGGATTAACGTTGAGCCGATGCAGTCGAATATTGGCACCATTGGTAAACAGGATGGCATGGCTGATTTAATCATCGTTACATCAGCGGTTAAAACGGAACTGAAGACACCTGTTCTTAATGGTCTTCCTCTGCTGACTGGATTTGGCGAAGAAGAATTACTGGAAAAAATCGTAGCCATCCTTAAACAATAAAGGTAAGCAAGATGGATAAAGTATTTTCCGCCGTCCAGTATATTCTGGGACTCGGTCCGACGGTCATGTTGCCGATAATTATATTTATCATGGCAATGTGTCTTCAGACAGGTTTTAGCCGGGCAATACGCTCGGCGCTGACCATCGGCATGGGTTTCATCGGTATCTTTCTGGTCTTTGGCTTACTGGTCGACAGTCTGGGGCCAGCAGCCAAGGAAATGGTCAGCCACACTGGAATCGATTTGCCGGTTGTAGACCTGGGCTGGACTCCGCTGGCAGCCATTGCATGGGCTTCTCAGATCGCGCCGTTTGTTGTGCCGATGACTATCGGTATTAACGTGTTGATGCTAACCCTTAACTGGACCAAGACGGTTGATATTGATGTCTGGAACTTCTGGCATTTCTCGATGGTCGGCGCGATGGTTTACGGGGTAACCGGTAACTTCTTCTTTGGTTTGCTGATTGCAGGTGTCACCGCAGCGATCACCTTTGTAATGGCTGACTGGTGTGCCCCGATGATTCAGAAGTATTTCAATCTACCGGGTATTTCGCTGCCAACGCTATCATCGGTTATTTTCTTTCCGATCGGTGTGTTGGGAAATATGGTGCTGGATAAAGTCCCCGGTATTAACAAACTGAATGCCGATCCAGATCAGATCCAGAAGCGTTTTGGTGTCTTTGGCGAACCGATGATGTTAGGGGTCATTCTGGGGGCGGGGATTGGTCTGCTGGCAGAATATGATCTCAAAGGCGTTCTTAACCTGGCGATGAGCCTTGGTGCGGTGATGCTGATTATGCCTCGCATGGTTAAGTTGCTGATGGAGGGTTTACTTCCATTGTCAGACGCGGTGCGTAGTTTCCTTAAAAAACGTTATCCTGACCGCCACGACTTATACATTGGACTGGACATCGCGGTTGCGGTGGGGCATCCGTCAGTATTGTCCACTGCACTCTTGCTGATCCCGGTTGCTGTATTGCTCTCGGTAGTTCTGCCGGGTAACCGCTTGCTGCCACTGGGTGACCTGGCGAACATCTGGGTACCGATTTCCATGGTAGTGCTGGCTTGTCGCGGCAATATTGTCAGAGCGTTTATCATTGGCATTCCATGTCTGGCAGTGAATCTGTATGTGGCTTCAGCGGCAGCGCCTATTCTGACGAAAATTGCCAAAGATATGAATTTCCCAGTTAAAACTGGCGGTGAAATTTCCAGCCTGCTAGATGGTGGTAATCCGTATCGTTTCTGGGCAGTCAAAATCTTTGAAGGAAATACTATTGCCCTGGTGCTTATTCCTGTCATCTTCCTGCTGTGTCTGTGGCTATATCGTGTGACTAAAAAACAGCTGAAAGCAGAAGAGGCAGCAGAAAGTGACGTCACTTCAGCAGATATTCCAGTAGCAAAATAATCCTGTCTATTCAGAAGCAGAGAGGTCTGCTTCTGAATTAAACAAACGTAGTCCCTTGCAAAAAGGGGAGAGTGATGCATACGATCGGAATCGATATTGGCACGACCAATTGTAAGGTGTGTTTGTTTACAATTCCTTCTCTGGAGTTAATTAATCAGTATAGTTTTGGCACGCCCAAAATTGAGAACGGAGAAAATACTGATTTTGATGTTCACCTTATCTGGGACGGGGTACTTCATGGTCTCAAAACGATAACGAATAATCTGGATAATGCTGAGCAAATCAGCGCAGTGGCGGTTGCCAGCGTGGGAGAATCTGGTGTCCTGCTTGATAATAATGATAATGTCGTTGGCCCAGCTCTAACCTGGTATGACACGCGCCCCAAACAGCAGTTGGAAAATATTATTTCCGCAATGGATATTGAACATATCTATGAAATAACCGGTATTCCTGCTCACTCTAATTACAGCGTCAATAAAATTAAGTGGCTGCAGGATAATAACAGTAATGCCCGTGAAGGTTGTAAATGGTTATGCCTTGCGGAATTCATTGCATTCAAATTATCCGGCGTGAAACGCTCAGAATATTCTCTGGCATCACGGACGATGGCATTAAACATCGCTGAGATGGACTGGGATGAACAGCTCATACATGCGGCTGAGCTTTCTCCATCTTTGTTCAGTCCGCTGGTTCAGGCTGGTGTTGCGATTGGTACCGTTACGTCTGATGTTTCTGAACGGACCGGATTGACAATGGATACCCGTGTCGCCATTGCAGGGCATGACCATATGTGCGGTTCCGTGGCTGTCGGTCTGACCCGTGAAGATCAGATTCTGAATTCCACAGGAACGACCGAAGGATTACTGGTAGTGACCGAAGTGGTCAATAACACCGGGCGTTTTTTCCGAGCCAGAGTGTCAAATGGCGTGCATGTGCTTCCAGGGCTTCATTCCCTTTATGCCTCACTGCCTTCTGCCGGGTATGCCATCGAATGGTTCAGAAACCTCTTTGAACTCGATATGCCTGCATTTCTGCGAATGGTGGATACCCTGCGTAACGAGCGAGACATGGCTGTGGCCAGTGAGCTTGACGGCATCTTCATTCCCCATCTACGGGGTAGTGGCCCTCCGGACAGAAATACCTGGTCCCGTGCATTAATTTACGGTCTTGATGATAAGTCACGACCGGAGGATGTTCTGCGCTTTGTATTCCAGGGATTGTGTTTCGAACTTCGCAATCTGCTGGATTTATACGAAACGCTGACAGGAAATAATTATCCGGTTGTGAATGTGATTGGTGCTGCCTGCAAAAACCCATACTGGTTACAGCTTAAGGCCAATATTCTTAACCGGGAAATAGTGGCATGTAATGTCAATGAGGCCGTGAGCAAAGGGGCCGCCATGCTGGCTGCGAAAGCTGCCGGTGTGGAAGTGGAGTGTCTGTCCGGAACAAGTGAAGAACAGACCCGACGCTACCTGCCGGAGAGTGATGCCGTGACTCACTATCAGGCAATTTATACTCAGGTCTACAAACCGCTTTATGAATCCAAGATGCGTACTGAGCGTCTCTGCAATGGAGTTAACTAATGAAAGCCAGCGTTTACTACAGTAAAAATGATATCCGATATGAAGATGTTGAGGAGCCAGAAATTGGCGACGGTGACATGCTCATCAAAATGCATTCCTGTGGCCTGTGCGGTACTGACATTCATAAAGCGCAGCACCAGACGGTGACCGGCCCGATAATCCTCGGCCATGAAGTGTCGGGGGAAGTGGTGAAAGTTGGCAAGGATGTTACCCGCTACCGGGTTGGTGAGCGTGTGGTAACCGCCATTCATGTTCCCTGCTTTAACTGCCATTACTGCGACCGGGGGTTCTTCACCCTGTGCGATCAGTTCAAGAAAACAAATCTGGAACCCGGCGGGTTCTGCGAGTTTATTCGTATCCCTCGCCAGCATGTTGAACATCTGACGCACCGAATTATTGACAGTCTTGATTGGGACCGAGCGGCAATGATTGAGCCTGTCGCCTGCTGTTTACATGGACTGAAATCATCCAATATTCACCCAAAAGATACGGTACTGGTTCTGGGTTCCGGAACTATTGGTCTGGTTAGTGCACAGTTGGCGGCGCTAAAAGGTGCTTCAACGGTGATTGTTTCCGACCTTTCCCGGTTCAAGCGTGAACTGGCGCTGAAGGTAGGGGTAACCCACGCAATCGACCCGGCAAACGAAGATGTTGAAACCCGCGTGGCAGAAATCACGCAGGGGAAAGGACCTGATGTGGTCATCATTGCCGCAGGGGTCTCGTCCCTGGTTTCTCAAGCCGTTAATGTTGTACGTCGTGGGGGGAGAATTGTTGTGTTCTCGCCATTTGATAAAAACCCGATGGTGGAAATTGATGCAGGCAGACTGTTCCGGGATGAAATTTCAATCGTTGGCACCTACTCATTGACCCCCTATGACATGAAGGAAGCGATTGAGATTGTGGAAAAAGACAAAATCAATACGAAGGACATGATCACTCATACCTGGCCGCTGTCTCGGATGGCTGAAGCGATTGATTTTGCTTCCAATCCAGATAATGACGTACTGAAAGTTATCATTAAAACTGACGTATAAAGGTTGGGCCCCCGTTATCTGTGCGGGGGCCGTCAGCAGCATGGGGAGCGGTGCCGTACGAGCATCAGTATGTGGGGCTGAAACTGTGAAGTTGGTCATATAGTTTAATTTTTGAAAACGCTGTATTATCAAGAGTTGTTCATACTTGTATACAGATGATCCACACAGGAGAAGCATCACATGAGTACCATACTGCAAGACTCTGAAATTCCTTTATATATGCAAGTTTCGGAGTGGGTTCGCGGAAAAATTTATAAAGGCGAACTGAGTAAAGGAGACAGGATTCCCTCTGAAAATCAGATCATGGAAATCCTACAGGTCAGTCGTGGCACGGTAAAGAAAGGTGTCACCATGCTGGTAAATGAGGGTTTGCTGGTTCAGGTTCAGGGAAAGGGGACCTTTGTGAAAAAAGAGAATATCTCTTACTCACTGGGGGAAGGGTTGCTTTCTTTCGCGGAGTCGCTTGAAAGTCAGCACTTATCTTTTACAACCGAGGTGATTGACGCCTATATCGAGAAGGCCTCAAAAGGAGTAGCGGAAAAGTTGCAGATCGATCCCGGCACCCCCATTTTTTTCCTTAAACGTATCCGCAGTGTGGATGGGGAAAGGGTCATGTTAATTGAAAACAGAATTAATATGGCGCTGTGTCCGGGAATAACCGAGGTTGATTTTAATAAGCACAACCTGTTTCAGACCGTCGAAACCATGACGGGACGAACAATTGAATACTCTGAAAGTCGCTATGCCGCGAAAATTGTGGGTAGTGAACGGGGACATTATCTGGAAGTAAATGAAGAAGCACCAGTGCTTCATCTGGAACAACTGGTGTTCCTCGATAATCATATGCCATTTGATTTTGGCAATGTCTGGCTGAAATCAGATAAATATTATTTAGGTACAGTACTTCAACGAAGAAAAAGGTAAATATCATGCCATTAGTAAACGGTAATATCCTGCTCGATCGTATCCGTGAAAAACGTGTCCTGGCGGGTGCCTTCAACACCACTAACCTGGAAACCACTATTTCGATTCTGGACGCGATTGAGCGTTCAGGATTGCCTAACTTTATTCAGATAGCACCGACAAACGCAAAACTGTCGGGTTATGACTATATCTATGAAATCGTGCGTAAACGCGCTGCAACCATGGATGTGCCGGTCAGCCTCCATCTTGATCATGGTAAAGAGCTGGATGATGTTAAGCGAGCTGTTCGTGCAGGCTTCACCTCAGTGATGATTGACGGTGCGGAGTTACCGTATGAAGACAATATTGCGTTTACTAAAGAAGCTGTAGATTTCTGTAAATCGTTTGGCGTACCTGTAGAAGCGGAACTTGGCGCGATTCTTGGTAAAGAAGATGACCACGTCAGTGAGGCTGACTGTAAGACGGATGTCAATCAGGTGCGTCGTTTTGTGGCAGAGACTGGATGTAGCATGCTGGCAGTTTCTGTCGGCAACGTTCACGGCCTTGAAGATATTCCGCGCATTGATATCCCTTTATTACAGGAGATCGCTAAAGTATGTCCGTGCCCGCTGGTTATTCATGGAGGGTCCGGGATCGATGAAGCTATCATCCGCAGTTTTGTGAACTATAACGTCGTGAAACTTAATATCGCCAGCGACCTGCGTAAGGCATTTATTACTACCGTAGGCCAAGCATGGACTAAAAATAACAATGAAGCAAACCTGGCAAAAGTAATGTCGGGAGCGAAAGATGCGGTGGAAGCTGACGTCTATAGTAAAATTCTGATGATGAACAAGGTCTCCTGATATACATTTTACTTTTATTCAGTATTCAGAGTTGGATATCAAAATGATTCGAGAAAATATTTGTGTTATAAATAGCACAGGCCTGCATGCACGTCCTGCAGCCACGTTTATTAAAACGCTAAAAAAATATGAGTCTTCTGTTACGCTTATCAATAATGGAAAAGAGACTGCTGTTAAAGGCCTGATGAGTGTATTGGGAGCCGGAGTTAAAGGAAAGTCCAGTATAGAGATAATCTGCGAAGGACCTGACGAACAGGTTCTGATGGATGAAATTAAAGGGTTATTTGCCAGCGGCTTTGGCGAGAAAGAAGAATAATCCATTTTATTCCCGGTAAGTTATATATCCTGGGCTGGTCTTTATTTATCCCTGTAAGGGAGGTAATCCTGTGGCTCAAAAATGGTTACAACGAATCTTACTTGTCAATGATGACGGTATTGACGCGCCGGGAATTAAATTGCTTGAGGATGTGGCACAACAGCTTGCCCATGAAGTCTGGGTCGTGGCGCCTGCACCTGATAAAAGCGGCGTGGCTAACTCTGTTAGCCTCAGAGAACCGGTTCTTATTCCTGGATTCGCGTGGGGCATGGAGTCGCCGTGTTTCCTGAGCATAGTGAGGCAGGGGTGGTTTCAGCAGGATATATCTCTGTCACACCTTTAATGTTTGAAAGAACGGCTACGGAAAGCTGGTATTAGCTTTCCGTAGATTTGAGTGCGTCGCCCTTGTGAGGGCGACATTTTTTCACATTCGAGTTTTCAACCCTGATGCCGAAGAGTGAGGTTACGATGAAGGCACTGAATTTGTATGGTGTACAGGATGTCCGCTATGAAGATGTGCGGAAGCCTGAAATTGAAAATGCAAATGATGTTCTAATTAAAGTACATACGGCGGGTATATGTGGGTCAGATATATCGCGCTTCGGTAAAATTGGATCATATAACCCCGGTCTGACCTGGGGGCACGAGTTTTCCGGCACCATAGAGAGTACGGGGAGTGGGGTTACCTCGGTAAGCAAAGGCGATCGCGTCACGGCCTGTAACTGCTTCCCCTGCTTTCATTGTGACTACTGTAAACAGGGAAATTATGCCCGGTGTACGCATATGAAGGTGTTGGGAGGCCAGGTCAACGGTGCTTTTGCTGAATACATTCGGATGCCAGCTGAAAACGTCCTCAAGTTACCCGACTCTATGGACTTTGCGACAGCAAGCTTTATTGAGCCATCCAGCGTGGTTGTGCATGGCATGCGGCAAGTTGATATCAAGCCTGGTAGTAGTGTGGCCATTGTCGGGTGCGGTACTATCGGCTTACTTGCCGTTCAATGGGCAAAAATCTGCGGTGCGGGGGATGTATTTGCTTTCGATACCGACGAAGAGAAACTCGTGGTCGCGACCAAAACAGGGGCAACGGCAACCTTCTGCGTCAAAGATGAAAACTATTTATACCGTTTCAATGAAATCACCTATAACAAAGGTGTCGATGTTGTTTTTGAATCATCCGGTAATGCTGCAGGGATCGGCACATCTCTGCTTCTGGCGGCGAAAGGTGGGGTGGTGGTTCTCATGGGCATCCCTTACGGTGATGTCGCTTTACCTCGGTTGAACTTTGAAAAAATTGTGCGTAATGAACTTAACGTCATTGGGTCCTGGAACTCTATTTCTGCACCGTTTCCTGGAAAAGAATGGCAGACATCTATTCAATATCTCAGTTCTGGAAAGATTGATATATCTCCGCTGATTACCAGGCAGGTTCGAATGGAAGATGTTCCGTCGCTTTTGCCAGAACTTTATAACCGAAAACCATTTTTCGTTAAGGTTCTGATCAACGTCGAAGCGTTGCCCTGAGGAATGTATGGAAGATTGCGTTTCTTATCATCACTCTTGTTTTACCTGGGAGTATCATGAAATCGTTGCATGAACTTCTTATTCTTAATCATTTTTATTACTGCTTTCTTCTGGCTATTAAACTTAACAAATGCAATCTCCCCTCTGTGAAGAGTATCAATCAGAAATTTTTTATAAAACAGTGGCTTTGTTCTGCGCAGAAAAAAAGACTATTTGATAAGCTGGTCTATGAAGAAATTCAGTGGTTACTTGAAATCCTTTCGGATAAGGCAACAACCCTTCAACAATTCGAGTTTAATATTGAGCTGATTTACCATCGCTCTTTCGAAATGATTAAAGAAAAGGAAGTTCTGGTGCCCCCTGTTAGTTGTATTAGTAGTAACCGGACGGACTTGCCATTTTTACCTTCATAAAATTGATAAGTCTCTGCACTTTCTCTGGTAACGAGCTACTTTCGGCCACTGTTCATACATACTTAAGGCATAATGCCATTCCAGGGACGCTTCAACTACTTAATATATAAATAAGATATTGGATCTGAGCCCTCAGTATTGAGGGCTCCACATTTTCTTATGCTACTGTAGATTTTTATCTTCCAGGAACTTACTAACCAAATCAGCAATCTGCACATTATTTAAATCAGAGAACGGGAAGTGGGTATTCCCTTTGATTCCCACTTCAGGCAGATGCGTCACTGTCACATCCCCGCCATGCTTGTTCACCACGTCACGCCACTCGCGGGCCATCGCCAGACGTACGCGCCAGCTGTCCTGCGCGGGCATGGCGACAGGTTTATCCGGAATGTTATCGCCGTAAATAATCAGAATCGGGACTTTGGTCAGAGCCATAAACTGCTCCATCGGCACAGGCTCACCCTTCAGCGTGTCGAACGCGCTTGGCATAGGGGCAGGGAGTTCTTTTTCCGGGAAAACAAAGCTGCTGCCTGGCTCGAAGGCGACAATGGCTTTGACCTTGTCGTTTTTCATCGCCGTATACCAGCCTGGTCCGCCACCCTGAGAGTGGGTGAAGAGGATAGCGGGGCCGGATTTATCCACGACGGCAGACATCGCATCAGAGATGACATTGATATCAAACGGCCCGGTGTTTGGGGTCATCTGACGGAAATACTGATTCAGTGCTTCTTTGTCGTGAGAGAACTGAACGCCTTTAAAATACTCTGGCCACACGCCAACGCGGAACTGATTGAACCACATTTGTTCATCCGGTTTAGGCGTAACAGTACCTTCTACAGTCGTACGTCCGGCGCTGCCCCGACGCGGCTGATCCACAAGATAAGTTGAGAACCCGCGACGCAGGAAGATGTTCTGGAACCCTTCGCGACCATCCGGGGTACTTTCCCAGGTACGGGAGAACTGACCTGCGCCGTGCAGCATGACGATAGGGAACTTATGCGGATTTTCCGGAATTTGGTAGAACACTGAAGCATGATCGCCATGATAAGTTTGGCCAGCAGAATCCAGCGGCTTCTTCGCGTCAAACTTACCCGGGGCAGTGGTGATAGTTCCGCCAGCAGCAAAGCTTCCCTGTTCCTGAATGACCAGCGGCTCGGCGTATACCGACTGAGCCACCAGGCCACTCGCTATCATGCAGACGGACAGTGTTTTTAAAAGTGTCTTCAAGGGTATCTCCTCATATCAATGAATCAGCTGCGTATCGTCTCTAACCAGCTGGTGACCGTTTCAGTTGTTCTTCGCTCCTGGTCGCATTCAATGACCAGCGGTTTTTCCCGGCGCGCAGTCGGGGCAAGTCGGGTAAGGATGTCGTCGCTGTCTCCTTTACCGTAGCCACCGTGAGTAATGAAGGGGATCAGTAATTTGCCCGCAAGGTTGTGGCTGCTGAGGAATGCTTGCACTACAGGCGGCACGCTGGTCCCCCAGATCGGAAAGCCTAAATACAGGGTCTCGTAGCGTGAGATATCTGCAACGCTATTTTTTAATGCCGGTTTAACGCCTCGCTCACGCTCATTTTTCGCCTGTTCAACGGTCTGAAAATAGTCTTCCGGATAAGGCGTAGCCGGTTCGATTTCAAACAGATCGGTATTAAGGCTGCGGTGAATGACGCCCGCAATGACTCGTGTATTTCCGCTGCGGGAAAAGTACGCCACCAGAACACGGCTTTTACCCTGCACGTTTGCGGTTCCGGTCGCAGCTGTTGCTAAAGAAACGTTCGCCAGCGTCAGCCCGGCAAGTGCGGTGATTAACATTCTGCGGTTGGGATCATGCTCCATAATCCACTCCTAATTGTTTGCGAGCGCCTGCTGCAGCGCCTTTTCAGCTCGCGTTGCGGCATCACTTTCGCCATGTTCACGCAGAACCTGTGCCAGCTGGCGCAGCTGCGACGCCGTCAGGCCGACCCGCATGCTTGCTCGCGTATGCGACAGCAGTTGTGATTCGACGCCCGGCGTGGCCGCTAATGCGCCAACCGTTGCCAGCTCGCGGCTTTGCCAGTCGAGGTTATCGCGGGCGAAAATGTCGCCGAAAAGATGCGTTTGCAGGAACTGGTTAATCACTGGGGCAAAATCGAACAGGGGACCCTGGACGGGGGCACCTGAAATTTTCGTCTGGTTTGCGGTACCGACACGGCGAAGCTCATCCCCAACAGGGATCGGGGCAACCGGTTCTTTACCCTCAACGTCGTCGATGCCACGTTCTTTACGTGCTTCGACGACCTTCATTAGTTCGCTCAGTGCATTCAGGCTACGAGGGAAACCCGTATAGGCATAAAGCTGGACGAGAATCTCTTTGGTTTCGTTTATCGTGAGCCCGGCATCCAGACCCTGATTCAGGGCTGCATTCAGCTTCTCCATCTGACTGCTGGCCATCGATGCCGCAATCAACGGGATAGCCTGTTGGCTGGCTGACAGCGTATCTGAAACCGTTTGTTCGTGGTTCATTTCTGAGGCTCCTGTATTGACGGGCGCAGCATGTGCCGCGAGACCAAAACCAAAGGTCAGCAGTACCGCTGCCGCTAATGCTTTAATGGGCGTGGTATTGTTCATCTGTCACTTTCTCCATCCAGTTAACGCTTTTGCCATCCACAATCCCGGTTATCGCCAGATGCGTCATCGCGCTGCCGGGTGCCGCCCCGTGCCAGTGTTTGACGCCCGCCGGGCAAGAGACAACGTCACCGGCGCGGATAACCTGCACCGGCTGGCCTTCTTGCTGGGTGAGCCCAACACCCGAGGTCACAATCAGCCGCTGACCTGCCGGATGCG